>Ga0308159_1000008_pt1 | contig 1110600 bp, 973 predicted proteins | sample PhyCR1_FD_201040 | JGI IMG/M metagenome (GOLD analysis project Ga0308159, IMG submission 201040) | Phyllosphere microbial communities from UC Gill Tract Community Farm, Albany, California, United States - DLSLC.R1 | ecosystem: Host-associated > Plants > Phyllosphere > Unclassified | place... | reverse complement strand
GCCGCTTTCGACGCCGCGCTCGAGCAGGCCCGCCAGACGGTCGACCGCATCGCGTTTGCCGGCCAGGTACCAGTCAACCTGCAGGGCGCCACGCCCGGCCAGTTCATCGTGCCGGTGCAGGATGGCGATGGTATTGCCGGTCTGGCCATCGACGAGGCCGATATCACCCTGCGCCAGTACATGCGCGCCATCGGCCGCGTGATTGCCATCGAAGACGACGGCCGCGCTCGGATCATCGTCAAGGTCGCGTAAGCGCCACTCACCCCACCACAACCCGCTCCGGCGGGTTTTTTTACGTCCCACGAAAGGGGAAACATGCCAGCAGATGAGGCAGTAGAAGACGCGCGCCACGCGGACAACCAGCATCGAATCAAAGCGCTGGAGGAAGAGTTGGCAGCGGCAGTAGCGACGATCAATCGCCTCGACGCGCGCGCGCAAGAGACGCTGGACGTGCTGGGCGCCATCAAGGGTCTGATCGACCAGCTGGACGTTCCGGCGCTGCGCGAGATGGCCGATGCGATGAACACGATGAAAGGAGGCGTGCGAGTGCTGGGCTGGCTCGAGCGCCCTGCCAAATGGCTGACGGTAATGGCGGCCCTGGCCGCTTCAATTTATGGACTGTGGAAACTCAAATGAAAAATCTCGAACTGATCGAAGACTGGCGCGCGGTACTGACCCGGGCGTGGTCGATGAAATTCAGCATTCTGGCGGCCATCCTCGGCGGCCTGGAGGTGGGCGTGCAGTTCGTGCAGCCTGTCGGCATCCCGGGCGGTGTGTTCGCCGGCATCGCCTCGGTGGTGTCGATGTCGGCCGCCATCGCACGCCTGGTGGCGCAACGTGAACTGTCGGGAGGCGCCAATGGCAACGCCTAAACAACGTGCGGCCGCCGCAGCGGCGCTGGCCACCGTCATCGCCATTCCTGCCGAAGGCATCCGGCAGATCGCCTACTACGACCCGCCCGGCATCCTGACCGTCTGCTACGGCCACACCGGCGCCGACGTAGTGTCGAAGCGGAAATACAGCATGGACGAGTGCCGCGCGCTGCTGACCGCCGACATGCAGCAGGCTGTCGCCCACGTCGAGCGCTGCGTGCCCGGCCTGCCGGTACCGGTGCTATCCGCGTTCGCCGACGCCGTGTTCAATCTGGGCCCGACCATCGCGTGCAGCCGCGCCAGCTCGACGGCCGCGCGCATGCTCTACACCGGCGATCTGGTCGGCGCCTGCAACCAGTTGCCGCGCTGGGACAAGGCGCGCCTGGCGGGCGTGATGGTGGCGCTGCCGGGCCTGACCAAGCGCCGGGCCGCCGAGCGCAGCCTCTGCCTCACGGGCGTGCCGTGAGCGCGCTCGAGCTGGCCGGCGGCGCCGTCGTCGCCGGCATCTGGAAGGTGGCGGCCGTGGTGCTGGCCGTTCTGCTGCTGGTGGTGATCACCGGCGCCGGCACGGGCTGGTGGCTGGCGGCGGCAGCGCGCGACCAGGCGCTGGCCAAGCTGGTGGTGGAGCAGGGCGCCAGCGCCGAGCTGCGCGCCTCGATCGGCGTCCAGAACGAGGCAGTTCAGTCCATGCACCGCGCCACCGTGGCTGCCGACGCGCGCGGCCGTGCCGCCCAGGCGCTGGCCGCCGCCAACGGTCGCCGCTTCGATGACGCCCTGGCGAAGCTAACCGGCGCGCACGCGACTACCTGCGACGAGGCCATGCCGTTCGTCGATCAGCTATTGAAGGACATCAAATGAAAATCGTGATCTTCTTGGGCGCCGTGCTGATGGCCGGCTGCGCCGGCCTACCGCCGGCGACACAGTCCGTTTACGTGCCGGTGCACAAGCCGTGCGTGAAGGATGTGCCGGCGCGGCCGGCGTACCAGTTCGACAAGCTGCCACTCAACGCCCCGGCCGGCGATAAGGTTCTGGCGCTAGCTAGGGACTGGCCGCTCGGACGTAGGTATGAACAAGCGCTAGAAGCTGTAATAGCTGGTTGCGATAGAAAAAATTAAGCAATCTGATTGGTGATACGGCTATTTCTATATATCTCAGTCATTATTAGCTCCAACTGGAAGAGCTCACAACACTGCAAGAATAGTGTTGAGCACTTGTATAAATACTCAGCATAACTCATAGAAACTAGGTCTCCGTTGCCGCCAGCATTGTATTCAACGCGTAAATTATCCTCGCTTAACCGCATCCAGTTATGGAACGACGCATTGCGAATTCCATTGTCGAATTCAGAAGTGACAGCAGTTAAGTTTAGATTATCGATAAAGTTATCTCTTCGCTTTGCCTTGTCCATGTTGAGATATTTTTTTAAGTCAATCTGGCCAAGCTTATCAAATTGGCGGCCCAATTGTATGTTATTTAAGCACGTTAATATAAAAATTGCCGAAGAATAGAACTCATATGCGGAAGCGTAGAATTTTTTTACCGTGGAAAAATTTCCAGCCGCAATAGTCGCATCATCAGGTATGGCTGTTTGAAACTTCGCATAAAGATAAGTTTTGGAAAATTCATGGAATAGGTCAAAATATTCACCTATCAGGTTATAATAACTTCTTGTATGTGAATCTTTATGATTTTGATGGTAATAATCTAAAAGCAAATCAAAATCCTCTCGGTGAGATTTTTTTGTAGTTTCAAGTTCTGAAACTAATCTTTCGTCGATCTTACGCATCGAGCCTAAAAAGGAAAATAGCGCGCTATCAAAATCAAGGTCGCATTTATACTTGGCTGCGAATTTCTGCAGAAGCGGCTTCCAGATTTCATCTTGACCTGATCTCTTTAATCGCCATATTTTTTTGAATTCTTGCCATTTTTTATCTGGAGCTCGAGCGGCATCCAGGTCAAAACGATCGGGAACTACACCCGCTTTTCTTATCCGCTCCATGCCTATTTTATCGATCACCCCCTTCATGAAGCGCATTGATGGGAAGGAGTTTTCTGCATTGACCTCATGCCCACTTGCTATAATATCATCTGATAAATAATGTGGAGTTGCGTTGAGCTCTGGCCCTGGCTCACAATTCTCGCCTAAGATTACCCCTTTTGATAGGTCCAGTGTTAGACGTATCGGCTCGTTGCATTGATGGCAAAAGAAATTTAGTTCTTGGACATTTTTTAAGCCAACCTGAATACGTGCTCGATAGTTTTTTTTGCAAGTGCTACATGCAATGAATTCGCCGATTATCATATAAAAATAGTGTAGGTGATTGTTTACATGAAGTATGAATTATTTTTCCGAGCATAAATCAAATTTCATAATCTTCTAATACGTAGTCCCGATTTAAGTAATGTCGTGGTGATTTACCGCTTCACAGTACGTGGTTCTGGCAACTGTCGCTGATGTCCAGACGCATCCCAATTGCTGCATCCTTGATGGCGCAGATGTGCGAGTTTGACGAGTTGCTGCCCGAGGCAGAGCCCGGTAAACGGTGCTGGTTTCGGCGCTGGACTGTCTGGCGGGAATGAATCAAGAGGGTGATATTGAGCCTGTTCTGGCCAGAATATTGAGTGGTTCTTATCGATCAAAGCTAGCAGGTTGCATAGAGCGTTGCAACACACGTGCCGCACACGTCCCGACCGATTTTCGCAATCTTATCACGCGCATTTTGCTCTGATACGCACTGGAATTTGAACTCAATGCCCTCTTCCTTGTTCATTTTTCCACACTCCGATACCGCTGCTGTCCAGCACTTGCCGTCGGACACAGGGACCTTCATCTTTCCCTTAAATAAGTGAAATTCACCGGTCTTGAATTTTTTTAACGAGTACGCGTCCATCGATATCTCCTGAAAATTCACATTATAAGCAATTAAAGTTTCCTGAAATCTATCGATTTGTAACTCCTCGGTGATGTTAGTGGCTAAGCTGCGACTCCTCAAATCGACGTGACAGCTGCTGTCTTCATAACTGTCCCGCAAAGTCGGACCACCCCCCTGCATGAAGATCATGCACTTGTCCAGTAGGTTGCCGCGCCGGGTAGGCAGTTTCGGTTCTATTGGGCTGGCTGTGGGCTAGCCCGTGTAACTTCGTTACGCACCTGGATTAGTTATTAAGATGGCTGACAGCCGCTTGCCCAGCACCGCCCACGCCGCTCGCTTCTCATCAGCGTAGTCGTGATGCATGTAATGCCGGCGCACCTTGCTGCCTGGCAGAACGTGATTCTGGCAGCGGTCGATGATGTCGAGCCCCACGCCCAGCTGCTGCATCAGGGTGGCACCGGTGCGGCGCAGGTCGTGCGGTGTCCACTCGCCGTTGGCGCCGGCGGCCAGCACCAGGGTGTTGTCGTTGCGCCGGTTCTTGAGCACTCGCGGCGATCCGTCCTTCGCTTTCTTGAACATCACCTGGCGGTCGCCCAGCTGCTTGCTGATCGACTTGACGTCGAGGTGGCTGGTGGCGCCACGGTTCGGGAAGCACCACTCGGTGTGGCCGGTGATGGCGTGGAGCTCGACGAAATGCTCGAGCGCAAAAGGGGAGAGGTAGACCGTGAGGTCGGCCACGTTGTCCTTGACGTTGGCCTTCGGCAGGAACCACTCGCCGGCGGCCAGGTCCACGTGCTCCCACCTGGCCATGGTCATCTCGCCCACGCGGCACAGCGTCGAGAGCATGATCCAGATTGCGCGCTCGCTGGTTTTCTCTAGCGGCTGGGCGGCCAGGCGCTTGTTGGGCGCGGAGTCGTACTGCTCCCGCATGCGCGCCAGCAGGCCGTGCAGCTCGCGGATCTCCTCCGGCGCCAGCACTCGGTCGCGGTAGTTGTCCATGTCGTATTCGGGCGCGACGATCTTCTCGATCTCGATCAGCTCCATCGGGTCGCCCTCGACCAGGAGCTTGCGCCACGGCTGCCGCTTGCGCGCCCAGGCAAACATCTGGGTCAGGCTGTTGCGCACCATCACGGCCGACCTGTTGACGCCGCGCTCGACCATCGTGCGCAGCACGGCGCGCAAGTGGTGCTCAGTCACGTCCTTGACCGCGATGGCCCCGATGGCCGGCAGCACGTCCACCCGGAACATGCGCTTCAACTGCTCGTTGCCATCCTTGCGCCGAACGCCGTCGGTGATCCAGGCCTCGAACATATTTTGGACGGTCATGTCCAAGGCTCTCGCAGCTTCGATCGCAGCCAGCTTCTGGACCATTTCCTCTTGCTTGTCGTGTCGGATGATCTTCCGCTCTACGCCTGGGTTGATCCCAGCGCTGACCTTGTCGCGTGCGACATCGCGGGCGGCGCGTATCTTCGCCAAGCTGTCTGCCGGCCAGGCGCCACACGACAGGTCCTTGAGCTTCTCGCCGAAGCGGTACCGGTAGTAGAACGAAATTGAGATGCCGCCATCGGACCGGGTCCGCACGCGCCCGAACAAATTCCCCTCATCCCGCACAACTGCGCCGGCCTGCGCGGCCGTGATCGCTTCCAACCCACGCTGCGTTAATTTCGCCATTTTTTTATACAGGGTCGGAGGTTGATAAAAATTACCCCTACAATTACCCCTACAGTTTTTAGAATTCGCATGGTATCGCTTGGAACGCGATGATACAAACTATTTTTCAAGTCATTGATTTGCAAGGGTAAAAATCGGATATCGGTCCATAGTGACATCGGATGAAATAGGTCAAAATTGACATGGGGTGCACGGGGTCGGAGGTTCGAATCCTCTCGCCCCGACCAATGGAATCAAGGACTTAGGCTCATCTTCGGATGAGCCTTTTTCTTTTGCGCGATTCCTTACCCCTACTTTTGCCCACTCAACCGCAAAATCAGCATTTTCCGAGTCCAATGCGGTCCTACACGTTGTGGGAATTCGACACTTTCCCTTTACGTTCGTTCTCACCGTGTCTCGTGACGGTCGATGTGATCCGGCCGGCTGTCGCGAATGCGCTGCGCCACCCAGTTTTTCACCTCGTGCCGCAACCAGGCGCGCGCACGACAGCCGATGGCGATCGGTGGCGGAAACCGGCCATCGTGGATCAGTTGATAGATGCTGCTGCGCGACAGCGCACATGGACTTCACCTCGGGCATGCGCATCAGATGCAGGCTGGCGTGGCGCGCGCACTGGCGGCGCTCCGGGATCGTGGCGGACATGATCGATCTCCTTTTGCAGGCAGGGCGCGGAATGCCGCGCGATCAGTATGTCGAAATCGACGTGTCCAGTATAGAGCTGCTTGTCCGGTCCGCCTATTGAAAGGCGCAGGCAATATCGAATGGATCAACTGCTTGCTTCAGGGTTGATCCTGTACCCCGCTTTCAGCCGTCAAACACGGTGGTGGCAACCGGGTGTAAAAATTTTCAGCCGCTAAAATTTCTTTGCAAATACATGTTGGCTTGATGCGCGTTAAGGTCCTCTGTGCACGTTGGGCGACCATGGCGAAAGTCCATACTTGTCCAGGAGCGCACATGTCAGGTTTTATCGGGTCATCGTTTTTATCGTGTGGCGCCTGTACCTGCGCGGCACAGTCATGAGCGCATCCAAGTCACGCCAGGGCGCAGGGCGCCCGTTGTTGCTGGCGCTTGACGCCATCGACGAAGACCCGCAGCAGCCACGCCGCACCGATAGTCCTGGCTTCTCCGGCGCCAGTCTGCGCGAGCTGGCGGCATCAATTCGCCGCCGTGGCGTCAAGACGCCGATCTCGGTGCGCCAGCATCCCAGTGTGCGGGGCCGGTACATCATCAACCATGGTGCGCGCCGTTACCGCGCCGCGCGCGTGGCAGGTCTGAACGCGATTCCCGCCTTCATCGATAACGACTACAACGACGCCGACCAGGTGATCGAGAACCTTCACCGCAACGACCTGACTGCGCGCGAGATCGCTGATTACATCGGCCGCGAACTGGCGCGGGGGTTGCGGCGCAAGGACATCGCGGAGCGCATCAGCAAGTCCGCCGCATACATTACCCAGCACGCGGCGTTGCTCGATCTGCCCGAGTCGATCGCCGCGGCCTTCAACGCCGGGCGTGTGCGCGACGTCACCCTGGTCGGCGAACTTCTATTGGCGCACAAGGCCGCGCCGCAAGTGGTGGCAGCGTGGCTTACCGACCCGCAGCAGGAAGTCACGCGGGGCACCGTGCGCACATTGCGCGACTTCCTCGCCGACGCGGCGGGGAAGGGCAGCGGCACGCCGGGATTTGACAGCGATGGCACTCTCGATAGCTTGGCACCGCTGCTGCCGGCGCAGGCATCTCGCCAGCAGCCGTTTCACGGCACGCTGACGGTTCGTCATGGCGGCCGAGTGGGCGAACTACTGCTGCACCGCCGACCATCCACGTCCGATGTGGCGTGGGTGCGCCACGCGGATGGAGAGCGCGCGGAGGTAGCGCTGGCCGATTTGCGGCTGGTGCAGTGGACCGGCTTTTAGGCGCATGGGCGTTGGCGCGGAGTGTCGATTAGCTTGCTGCACATTAAGGCGGCTAACGCTTCTGTGCAGTCGCAAGACAGGACGTTTTTCGTTTCAGCAAGATCTCTCTCTGGCGCCGTTGCGCCGCGAGGAGATCGATGTGAAACAACACGTGTACGAAGGCGCAGCAAATCTGCAGCGCAAACAAAAAGTGGGCGAGGGCGACTGCGTCGATTTGATCAAGCGATATACGGATGTCGGGTGGACCGGACGTTGGCGCGCAGGGCCCCAAGTGTTGAACAACCCCGCGATCAAGCCCGGGACAGCTATCGCAACATTCGTCAACGGGCGCTGGCCCGGACTGTCGCGAGGTAACCATGCCGCTTTCTTCCTGCGCCATGGTGTCAATGGTTTCTGGGTGATCGACCAATACGCGGAGAAAAAGTTGATAGAGAGCCGGTTCATCGAAATTCAGCACCCGGTGCAGGGCAGGCCATACTCCATCAGTAACGATGCTCGCGCCTTCTACGTGATCGAGACGCCATGAAGAACCGCGCCCTGGGCGTAATCGCCGTCGCTGTCGCCGGTGGTGCTGTCGCGGCGCCGACGACCTTCTCGATCCGCTGTCCTGCCCACGTTGCAGCCGACATCATTCGGGTGGCCCCTGCGCCAGAAGGGTGGATGCCGTTTGTGCCGTCATCGCTCGAGGTGCGCGGCGCGGAACTGATGTTTGGTCCGCCGGCCAGCTACAAGCTGGCCAGGTCCAGCAGCTACCGGCAGTTCAAGCATCGCACGGTATCGGCCTGGGAACTGGCAGGTCTTCCCGATACCGAGAAATGGCTGCGATGCGGATACGGCGCAGCAGACGAGATCACGCTGTCGCGCCAGTTGCCGACGGAGGTGACGCGATGCGAGGTCACGCGCGACCTGGATGCGGACGGCAATGTGACGACGGTGGCGGCGGTGTGCACGTATGCTGCGAGACGGATGCAGTAGGCGAGGCATTCGGCGACTCCGTCGCGCGGCACTTGCCAAGATCGATTGAGGTTGTGATAGCGCCTGTCCGGCAGTAGTAAGAGTAATAGTAAGAATAATATTATTCTCACTATTACTGCCGAATGTGAACAGGCTGTACGGTCATCGGCGGGCCTTCTCAATCGATGGGGGGGACGAGTAGGTTCGGCAGAAATCTCGCGCCGGAGGCGCAGCTGCCGCTGGAAACTCGGCGACGCTCAACAAGGCAACCAGGGTACCCGCCGATGGCTGGCGCTTACCAAAGGGGAACAGATGTCACAGCGAGTCGTGGTGATGAATGGTCAGCGCCTGTTCCAGACCGAGCATGGTGGTCAGTGGCGCACTGACAGGGTGGATAGGGCCGGAAACCTCAAGCCCGGCCGTTACCGGCTCGACGCCGCGCTACCGGCCGACCAGTCCAGGATCCATACCGGCGTGATTGTCCATGCCGATCGTCAGTTGGTCTACCAACAGGCGGGCAGCACGCTGCTGCGCCACGCCGGAGCGGCCTTTGACGTGCTGCCCCGCGCGGGAACCGCGATGCAGATCGCCTACGCCGATGGACGAGCCCATTGCCAGCCCTTTGCCGAACTATTGCGCCGTAGCCTAAAAATGTAACGCGCGGCTTACGTACCGCGATGCCCTGTTACTTCAGCGGATAAAACTGGACACGCTTTCTCCACCACTCATTTACAACCAGATCTTTTTTACTAACGTGCTACGTCTGCTTGGCGAGCGCAACTGCAGGTCTATGTTGATGCTCGACATGTCGGGGATCGATTTTTGATGTCCTGTTCCAGATAAGCTCATGTTCGTGCTTTTTTCTTGATTGCAGCCATCATTCGCTGCAAAGTCAGTTTTATCTCTATTTCTCAGGTTCCAACTCATGCCACATGGCGGGCATTGCAAATAATATAGCAAGCTAAGGCAAAAGATAAGCCATGCCGGCGGCCTTTGCTACCCCTGCTTGATGTTCAAGGTCAGGATGTTTTACTCGTATGCCCCCAACCGCCGCTGCTCATCCGACGAAAACAACGTATTCGTCACTCGCTGTACCTGCACCGGATCCTGCACTCCCACGCCCAGCGCTGCCTTTTGCGCACGCCAGGCCGTGATACGCTGCTGCCACTGCGCTTCCTCGCGATCGAGTTCCCCCAGTCGCGCCGCCGCTTCCGGCGTGAACGTTGCCGCGCGCAGCCGATAGACTTCATTGTCGCCACCACCGTGCGCGCGCAAGTCGCGCACTGCGGCATCGAGCGCGCTGACCTGTTGTGGCGCGTCGCGTGCGAGGCGCTGGGCCGGCGGCAGCGCCGCGTCGAGGGCAGCGAGCTTGCGTTGCCGCTGCGCGTCGTCCAGCGTGGCGTCGGCCAGCACGGCCATGCGCGCCACGGTGTCGTCATCGCGCGCATCTTCCTGGCCGAACAGGCCGGCGCTTTCCTGCGCCGTGAAATACGTGGCGCGCAGCGTGCGCTTCGCTTGCAGTCTTGCTTGTGCTGCTTGCAGCGCATCGGCGGACGGCGGCAGGTTTTGTTCGATGCCGGCCAGCGCCTGCTTGTAGGCGAGGTAGGCGCCAAGCAGGCGCTTCGCTTCGCGCGCTGGCGCCGGCGCCAGGCGGCGGTCGAGTTCCAGTTCGATCTGGCTGCGGATGGCGGCCAGCGGCTTTTCGCCGATGCCTGCCAGGTAGTAGTCGAACAGGTGGCCCAGTTCCGCATCGACCACCAGGGCGTCGCCGGCGGCGACGGTCACGTTGCCGTCGGGCCGCGTGCCTTCCATCGAGCGCACGAACGCGAACAGATCGGGGTCCTGCTTTGGCGGCGGTGGCGCCGGCGGTTCGCCGCGCGCCAGCGACCAGTACAGCGCCAGGGCGGCGAGGGTGCCCGCTGTGATCAGTGTCGTGTTCGCGCGCATGGCGTCCCCCTTACAGGCCCAGGCCCTGCAGGCGATTGGCCTGCTGGCGGAACACGGTTACGGGCGAGGTCTCGAACAGGTTGACGATGCCGACGAACTGGTTGATTTCATCGAGGTGGTTCATGGCGTAGTCGTCGCGGATCACTTTGCCGAGGCGGCTCGAGCAGCTGCTGACCAGGCCATCGTTCTTGGCGCCGCCGAAGGCGAGGCTGATGACGGCCAGCGCGGGGTCGCCCACGTCCAGCGCATTGGTGTAGGGCTGCGCGCCGCTCCACGAAAAATAATACACGCCGCGTTCCTGGTAGGCGCCTTCGCCGCAGGCGGTCGTCGGTACGCCCTGCGGATGGCGGCTGTTGAAGGCCAGTGAGCCGGCGGTCGATAGCGAGGCCATGGCCGCGCCAGCGTTTTGCGGCAAGCCCTTGTTACCGGAGATGATGCCGATCAGCGAGGCGAGGGCGTCGCCCAATGCGCCGCCGGTATTGGGGATGGTGCCGGCCAGGATGTCGGCCACTTTCGAGCCCTTGTTGACGCCTGCCACGCTGGTCACCGAAGCCACCAGGTCGGGCCGCACGGACGCGACATAGCGCGCGGTCGGGCCGCCGTGGCTGTGGCCGATCAGATTGACCTTGGCCGCGCCGGTGACGGCGAGGATTTGCCGCACCTGCGACAGCAATTGTTCGCCGCGCACCTCGGTGCTGTTGGCCGCAGATACAGTGACGGTGTACACCTTGGCGCCGCCGCTGGTGAGGGCGGAGGGGATGCCATAAAAGTATTCCACGGGGCCGAGCTTGTCGAAACCGAACAGGCCGTGTACCAGCACGATCGGATATTTGGTCTGGGTGTAGCCGGCAGCGCCGGCGGTGACAGGCAGGCCGATGCAGCAGGCCAGGACGAGGGTGGACAGCAGTTGCCAGAAGCGGGTCTTCATTTTGTCTCCGTTATTTTTGTGGAAAATGTCGATGCTGTAGCGGTGCCGGCGGCGCGATCTGTCGTGATCTTCGTCACAACTAATAAAGCAAGCGCTCGGTCTGTTAAATGTAGCACTGGCGGGCTTGAATGGCTTGTCAATTCGATATTGCGGTGCAATACGACTGGCTGTTTAATTGCTGCGATGCTGCGTTCATGAGGCTGCAACTAAGCTGCCTCCACCTGAAGTTTTGCTTTCCCCATTCCCCCGATAAAAGTAAAAAGCGGGCAGCCCGCCACCGAGCCACCCGCTTTTTCTGTATTGGATATTTCAGTCCATCACATGGTGATCAACGCCCCAACGCCATCACCTTGCCCCAAGCCGCCACAAAGTCCCCGACGAACTTCTGCTCACCATCGGCACTGCCATACACCTCGGCAATCGCCCGCAGGTGCGCGTTCGAGCCGAAAATCAGGTCGACGCGGCTGGCGCGCCAGGTGATGGCGCCGGTTTTGCGGTTGCGGCCTTCGAACGCGTCGGCTGCTGGCGATGTCGCCGTCCATACCGTGCCCATGTCGAGCAGGTTGACGAAGAAGTCGTTGGTCAGCGTGCCACTGCGGGTGGTGAATTCGCCGGCGTCGGATTGCGGGCTGTTCGCGCCGAGTACGCGCAGGCCGCCGACCAGCGCGGTCATCTCCGGTGCGGTCAGGGTCAGCAACTGGGCGCGGTCCACCAGCAGGGCTTCGGCCGGGACGGCGTAGCGCGTCTTCTGGTAATTGCGGAAGCCGTCGGCGATCGGCTCCAGCACATCGAACGACGCTGCGTCGGTCTGTTCCTGCGTGGCGTCGGTGCGGCCCGGCGTGAAGGGGACCGTGACGGCGTGGCCGGCTTGCCTGGCCGCCTTTTCGACTGCGGCGGCGCCGGCCAGTACGATCAGGTCGGCCAGCGAGACGCGCTTGCCGCCGGCAGCTTTGCCGTTGAAGTCGGCCTGCACTTTTTCCAGTGCGGCGAGTACCTTGCCCAGTTGCTCCGGCTGATTGACAGCCCAGTCCTTTTGCGGCGCCAGGCGCACGCGCGCACCATCGGCGCCGCCGCGCAGGTCGGAACCGCGATAGGTCGATGCCGAAGCCCATGCCGTCGAGACCAGTTCGGAAACCGTCAGGCCTGACGCCAGGATGGCTGCCTTGAGCGCGGCGGTATCGGCAGCGTCGATCAGCGGGTGATCCACTGCTGGTACCGGGTCTTGCCAGATGAAGTCTTCGGCAGGAACGTCGGCGCCGAGGTAGCGGGTCTTCGGGCCCATGTCGCGGTGGGTGAGCTTGAACCAGGCGCGTGCAAAAGCGTCGGCAAACTCGCCGGGGTTGGCCAGGAAGCGGCGCGAGATCGGCTCGTAGATCGGATCGACGCGCAGCGCCAGGTCGGTGGTCAGCATGGTCGGCAGCAGTTTTTTCGACGGGTCGTGCGCGTGCGGAATGACTGCCTGCGCATCCTTGGCAAACCATTGATGGGCGCCGGCCGGGCTCTTGCCCAGTTCCCATTCGAAGCCGAACAGGTGCTCGAAGAAGTCGTTGCTCCACTTGGCCGGCGTTTTGGTCCAGGTCACTTCCAGGCCGCTGGTGATGGTGTCGCCGCCTTTGCCGCTGCCAAACTTGTTATGCCAGCCGAAGCCCTGGGCGGCAATGCCGGCCGCTTCGGGTTCGGGGCCGACGTTGTCGGCCGGGCCGGCGCCGTGGGTCTTGCCGAAGCTGTGGCCACCGGCGATCAGGGCCACGGTTTCCTCGTCGTCCATGCCCATGCGCGCGAACGTGTCGCGAATATCGTACGCGGCCAGCAGCGGATCGGGATTGCCGTCGGGGCCTTCCGGGTTCACGTAGATCAGGCCCATTTGTACGGCGGCCAGCGGATTTTCCAGGTTGCGGCTGTGGACATCGCCATCGGCGTCGTCGTCCGAGACCAGCACGCCGCCTGCTTTTTCCACGCCATCGCTGCCGTGGGCGTAACGCAGGTCGCCGCCAAGCCAAGTGGTTTCACGGCCCCAGTACACGTCCTGGTCCGGTTCCCAGGTATCGACGCGGCCGCCCGCGAAACCAATGGTCTTGAAGCCCATGGTTTCCAGCGCGACGTTACCGGTCAAAATAATCAGGTCGGCCCACGAGATCTTGCGGCCATACTTTTGCTTGATCGGCCAGACCAGGCGGCGCGCCTTGTCGAGGCTGACGTTGTCGGGCCAGCTGTTGAGCGGCGCGAAGCGCTGCTGGCCACGACGTGCGCCGCCACGGCCGTCGCCGGTGCGGTAGGTGCCCGCGCTGTGCCAGGCCATGCGGATGAACAGTCCTCCGTAGTGGCCGAAATCGGCCGGCCACCAGTCCTGCGAGTCGGTCATCAGGGCGGCCAGGTCGCGCTTGACGGCTGCCAGGTCGAGGCTCTCGAACTCCTTGCGATAGTCGAAGTCGGCGCCCATCGGGTCGGACTTGGCGGAGTGCTGGTGCAGCAGGTCGAGACGCAGCTGGTCGGGCCACCAGTCGCGGTTGGTGGTGCCGGCGTTGTTGGCCTGGCTGAACGGGCATTTCGATGCGCTATGGTCATTGCTCATGGTTGATCCTTGGTTGAAGAACGGACGGTTTCGTCGGTGGGCCTCATGGCACAGCAGTCTTATGATAGCTGAATGCCCGGGCGTTGCCTTCACCAGAAAGATGGGCATACCGTCAGTAATAAAAAATGCAACCGGTGGTTTATACTCGCGCGGTAAGTCCGTATCCCTTCACCCAAGGAGACATCCGATGACCACCGCACCACGCCGGCTCCTGCCGCTGATCCTGGTACTTGCCGCCTGCACCGCCACCCACGCCCAGGACCGCCAGCGGGACGACCGCGATGATCACGGCCCCGATCTGCAACTGGTCTGTTACGGCGGCGCCGAGAAAACCACCGCCGAAGTCCACTCGGGCTACGAATGGGACGCGCAGCAGCACAAGTACGTGCCCAAGCAAAGCGTGGAAACCGGCAAAGCCGATTTTCATGCCACCATCACCGTCTCCATTCACGGCGATCGCGGCGATATCCAGTTACCCAAAAGCCTGATTCCGCCGCTGCATGGCGACAACCACGATGGCTGGTGGCGCATCGATGACCTGCTCGTGGGGCACGACGAGATTCGCGGCAAATTCCGCCTCAATGCACTGAACCAGCCGCGCCTGTCGATCAACCGCCGCAGCGGCGCCATCACCATCGATGGCATGATCAAGTTCAATGGCCGCTGCGATGCCGACGATGGCCATCGCAGGTTCTAGCAGCATGGCGCGCGTAGCATTCAAGCTGGCGGCTCTCGCATGCGGCGCGCTGCTGGCCGGCGCCGTTTTGGCGCAAGGCGCGAAGGTGTCGTCGCCGGTGGAACTGGCGCGGCGCGCGGATGCGCTGAAACCAGGGCAGTGGGTGTGGGCGCCGCGTATTGCGCCCGCCGGGCCGGTGCTGGTGTACGTGGATTTGTCGCGCCAGGTCGCGACCATTTATCGCAACGGTGTGCGCATCGGCGTATCGACCGTCTCCACGGGAAAACCGGGGCACGCCACACCCACCGGCGTCTTCACCATCCTGGAAAAGAATGTGGAACATCACTCCAACGCCTACAACAACGCCAGCATGCCGTACCAGCAGCGCCTGACCTGGGATGGCGTGGCGCTGCACGCGGGGGGGGCTGCCCGGCTACCCGGAAAGCCATGGCTGCGTGCATTTGCCGTACGCGTTTGCGCGCGAACTGTTCGATGCTACCCGGCGCGGCACCACCGTGGTGGTGACCGGCGACGCCAGCCACGCGGTGACCACCGACAGCGCAGATGTGTTGGCGCCGTCAGCCATCGTCGGCGAACAGGCCGGGGAGTTCTGGGCGCCGGAGCGCGCTGCATCCGGGCCGGTGACGATCGTCATTTCGCGCAGTGACCAGGCGGTGGTGGTGCTGAGGAATGGCGTGGAAATCGGCCGCGCCCGCGCCGCCCTGCCGGCCGACAGCGATGCCACCCACGTGCTTACCCTGGGCACCGATGCAACTGGCGCACCAGCATGGTTCTACGTGGGCGTGGCTGGCCATGCCAACGAATCCGGCGTGGCAGTGGACGAGGCGGTGCGCAACCGGGTGCAGGTGGCGCCGGATTTTTATGCAAAAGTGGCGCCGCTGCTGCTGCCCGGGACCACCTTGCTGGTGACTGCGGAGCCGCTTTCGCAGGGCGCCGCTGGCACCCCGCTTACCGTGCTCAATGGACGCGACTAGCACGCCTCGAACAACTCAGCGGGCGGCGCCAAGGCCCGCTTCCAGCACAAAGCTTGCCGACTCGTTGCGGCGCGCCGCGTTGCGCATCAGGTAAACATTGACGCGATAGACGGTAGCCGTCGGCGCCGTGGCCTGAAACCGGTTGCCATCGCGCGAGCCCACGAACAGCGCCTCGTCCGCGCCCGCGGCGGTGACGTTGAAGTTGGCCGAGCGGTTGGCGCCTGTCAGGCGGATGTCGATCCTGGCGCCTGCCGGCACGGCAATGCTGTACTCGGCAGTCGCGCGGCCCTTGATCTTGCCGCTGATTTTCTGCAGTGGCGCTGCGTGGGTGAGCACGATCTCTTCGTGCCGTATCGGGTCGGCCGCCCAGGCGCTGCCACAGGCGAGCGCTGCGCACAGCGCCGCCATCAAGAGTTTATTCATGCGGGTCTCCGGTTGGTTTGCGTACATGTATGTCGAGCTGCTGGTAGGGAATTTCGATGCCTGCAGTCTGCAGGGCGGTGAGGATATTTTCGAGCAGCGCGCCGCGCACCTGTAGCCAGCCACCGACATCGGCCGTCCACACGCGCACGGCGAAATTGACGCCATTGTCGCCAGCGCTGGTCAGCAGCACCACCGGCGCCGGCTCGGCCGCCACGCCGGCGGTGGCGCCGGCCGTGGCATCCAGGATCGCGATCACGCGTGCCGCGTCGGTGCCATACGCAACGTTGATGGTGACCTCGAAACGGCGACTGCGGTCGTACATGGTCCAGTTGGTGAGGTTGCCGCTCAGGAGCAGGCCGTTGGGCACCACCGAGTCGGCGCCGTCGAAGGTGCGGATGGTGGTGGCGCGCAGCCGGATGTCGCGTACTGTGCCGGAGATGCCGGCGGCGTCGATCACGTCGCCGGGCTGGATAGGCCGCTCGAACATCAGCACCACGCCCGACACAAAATTGTTGACCACGTTTTGCAGGCCGAAGCCGATGCCCACGCCCAGCGCGCCGAAAATGAACATCAGCTGGCTGACCTTGAAGCCGGCGGCCGACAGCGCGAACAGGATCCCCAGCAGCAGCACGCCGTAGTAGCTGAGCGAGGCGATACTGTTGCCCACCCCGCGCGGCAGCCTGCTGTGGCCGGGCAGTTCCTCGCGCAGCAGGCGCCGCACTGCCTGCGCAACCCACACCGCCAGCCAGGTCGAGAACACGAACACCACCACGTCGCCGAGGTGGAGGGAGACCTCGCCGACGTCGATGCCCACGGCCAGCACTGAACTGCCGGCATTTTGCAGCGGCCGCAGCAGGCGGAAACGGTGCAGGCTGTAGACCAGCCATCCGACCAATCCTGCCACGACCAGCAGGCGGTCGCAGGCTGCCACCAGCACCGGCCCCTGGCGGTGCACGAGGGTGCCGCCATCGGGCGCCGGCGCGCTGAGCATGCCGCGTAACAGTCCCTGGCAGGCTGTCACGCCAGCGTAGAGGAGGAGCGCCATGTAGCCGCTTTCGATCACGCCGCTGGTCAGCGTTTCGGCCAGCGAGATATTACCGACCACGTTGCAGATGGCCGCCACCGCCAGGATCAGCAGCACACCCCATTCGAGCGGGCGCTTGAGACGTTGCAGCATGTTGTACCGCGCGGCATGCGGCGGGCAAGGCTGATGCAGCATCCAGACCGTCAAGCCCAGCGCCAGAAGGTTGAGCGCCAGCGTAAAGAGGCGGTAGAGCCCCACGTCCGCCACGATCGCCACGCCCAGGCGGTCGAGCGCGTACAGACCCACGGCGATTGAGGGCGGCATACCGAGCCAGGCGGCAGTGTTTTTCGGCAGCAGGCGCAGCACCGGGATCAGTGCCAGCATCAGCACGAATTCCTCGACCAGCAGCGGCGCATCGGGCTCAAAGACCAGCACCGCCAGCAGCGACAGCAGCAGCCAGGCCGACACTGGCCGCCGCAGCGCGCTGGTGCCCGCTTCGGGCAGGCTGCCGTGGCGCCGGCTGCGCAGCGCCAGCGCCATGATCAACGGCAGCAGCAGGATCTGCACCACGCGCAGCGCCTGCTGGTTGCCGGTGCCGGCGGCATTGTAGTCGCGGGCGAACCGGGTTTCGATATCGAGGCCGCGCTGCATGGCGTCGAGCGGCGCGCCTGCGCCACCGCCAATGCCCGGCTGCTGCCACAGCGGCGGCACATCGATCTTCAGCAGGCGGCGGTCGATGTCATCGATGGCGGCGCCCACGTCGGCCTTGCCGCTGCGGATACGCGCCTTGATGACGCTGGCGCGCTCGGTCAGCTCGAACTGGGTGGACAAGGCCGCGCCCAGTGCCGCCTCGCACGCGTCGATCTGCGCCAGCACCGCCTCGACACGGGTGGACATTACCGGCGGCAGCCCGCCGAGCGTGCCGGCGCCGCGCGCCGCCGACCAGGCCAGGCGGCGCTGCGCCAGTTGCATGGCGCTGTCGGCATATGGCGCGAAAGTCGCATGGGACTCCGCTTCCCAGCGCGCATAGCGGCGCGCGTCGAATTCCCAGTGGCGGGCCAGGCTCTCGAGCCGCATGATGGGCAGGGCGCGCAAAGCCGTTCCCCGGGCCGAGAGCAGCTTGGCGTTGACCGGCGCGGCGATGGCGTCGAGCGTGGCGCGCAGGCGCGCGAACGGCGGCGGTGCGGCCAGCAACTGGCGGGCGACATCGACCAGTTGCTGGTCTTCGTCGGCTTGCTTGAGGATGTCCTGGATGGTGATGGGGGTGGCCGGCGCGCTTGGCGGCAGCGGTGCCGCTGCTGCAGTCACCAGGCCGGCAAGGGCCAGCATCATCAGCCCGATCGCCATGGCGGCCAAACGCATAGGCAGGCTCACGGCTGCACGCGTTCCCAGGTGTAGCTGCCGCCATTGCCGGACACGGTGCGCTGCAGCCGGCCATCGGTCAGGCGATAGCTGTCGATGCGTTCGACGTCTTGCGGCCAGTGCTGGCCGATGGCGTCGGGTGGGCACATCATGCGCGTGAGTGCCAGCGGACCGAGTGTGGCACGAGCGGCCAAGAGGGTGGTGCCCGCCATGGCGGCGATACGGACCAGGGTGTGCATGACAGCGTCTTCCACGGAGCGCGCCGGGTGCCGCCCGGCCGGAAACGTCGGGCTGCGACGCTATGGCTATGATACAGATGGAAATGCCGAATTGGTAAGATTCTTGGGGTGACCAAGACTCGCGCGGGTTAGCGACGAAATGTACCGCTCCAGGACCGTCTTTTCGCAGTTCCAGACCGTTTTGTCACTATTTTGAGAATTTCAGGCACTAGCGGGTTTGCCGCGTTGATGCCAAGATAGCGTCATGACAAACATCTATCGTAGTCAATTCCGCATGCCGTTTTCGCTGTTCGAAAAGTTGAAGGCAGAAGCTGGCAAGGCCGGCCGCAGCGTCAATGCCGAGCTGGTGGGGCGGCTGGAGCGAAGCCTGACGGACAGCTCCAACGACATCGATATGCGCATCATTTTCGAGGCGCTCGAACGGCTATCGCTGCGCAACCCCGAGTTGCGCTACAGCTTTGGCGTCAACCTCGGCAACCAGCGCGACGTGCGGCCGTCCGAAATCGAAAGCGGCAACTGGACCCTGGCCGCCGATCCGGACAACCCGGTGGCAGACCTGCTGGCGAAAAAACAGGCCGGGGTGCCGGCCAAGTAAGCGCTGAATTAGGGCACTGAACCGTGTTACAGGAAGCGATCCAGTAACTTCTTGCTGTGCTTGTCCAACTCGCGCACATCGCGCACCAGGAAGTGAATCCCGTGGATGTCCGAGATCAGGAGCGTATCGGCCGTCAGCCGGCGGATGTCTTCTTCGCCGCGCAGCACGAATTCGGTGTCGCCACGGTCGGTATTGACGGTCCAGGTGCACGGCGTGGCAAAGCTGGTTACGGCCACGATGCGGCTGATCTCGGGCATGAATTCGCGCCCGCTCAATTCTTCGCGCACCAGCGCGCCCACCGCTGCCGGCAAATCCTCGATGCGGTCGATCCAGGCCACTTCCTTGCCGTCGTGATTGACCAGCGCGATGCCGTTTTCCGGCGCCTGCACCGGGAAGGCGCGCACCGCTGCCACGCCTTCGTGGACCACGCCATCAAGCGTGGTCAGTACCAGTTTGCCGAAGGGGTTGCGTATCAGTTCAAAGTTAATGCTCATCTGCTTCAATCCTTGCTGCCACGGTCGTCGAGGTCCGTGTCCACGTTGCGGGCTTGCGCCTGTACCAGGCGGTAGTACGCGCCTTCCTTGGCCATCAGTTCATCATGGGCGCCTTCTTCCACCACCACGCCGCGATCCATCACCACCAGGCGGTCCGCTTTTGCCAGCGTGGACAGGCGGTGGGCAATCGCGATCGTGGTGCGGCCTTTGACCAGGTTTTCCAGCGCGCGCTGGATTTCTTTTTCGGTCTCCGAATCGACCGAGGCGGTGGCTTCGTCGAGGATCAGGATCTTCGGGTCGATCAGCAGCGCGCGCGCGATGGAGATGCGCTGGCGCTCGCCGCCGGAAAGGCCCTGGCCGCGTTCACCGACCATCGAATCGTAGCCCTGCGGCAGGCGCAGGATGAATTCGTGGGCGTGGGCGGCGCGGGCGGCGGCCATGATCTCGGCGCGGGTGGCGTCCGGTTTGCCGTAGGCTAGGTTCTCGGCGATGGTGCCGAAGAACAGGAACGGCTCCTGCAGCACCAGGCCGATCTGGCGGCGGTAGTCGGAAATGGCCAGCGAGCGGATATCGACGCCGTCGAGCATGATGGCGCCTTCGGCCACGTCGTAGAAGCGGCAGATCAGGTTCACCAGCGTCGATTTGCCCGAACCCGAATGGCCGACCAGGCCCACCATTTCGCCGGCCTTGATATCGAGGTTGATGCCGCGATTGACCGCGCGGTTACCGTAGCGGAAGCCCACTTCGCGCAAGGTGATATTGCCTTCCACCTTGGCCAGCTTGACCGGGTTGACCGGATCGGGCACCGACGACACGTGGTCGAGGATATCGAAAATACGCTTGGCGGCCGACGCCGATTTTTGCGTGACCGAGACGATGCGGCTCATCGAGTCCAGCCGGCCATAGAATCGGCTCGAATACGCGATGAACGCGGACAGTACACCGACCGTGATATTGCCCTTCGAGACCTGGTAGATACCGAACACCCAGATCACCAGCAGCCCCAGTTCGGTCAGGAACGACACGGTCGGCGAGAACAGCGACCAGATTTTATTGAGCTTGTCGTTGACCGCGAGGTTGTGCTTGTTGGCGGTGCGGAAGCGCGCCGCTTCGCGCGTCTCCTGGGCGAACGCTTTGACGACGCGAATGCCGGGAATGGTATCGGCCAGCACGTTGGTCACTTCGCCCCACACGCGGTCGATCTTTTCGAAACCGGTGCGCAGGCGGTCGCGCACCAGGTGGATCAGCCAGGCGATGAACGGCAGCGGCGCCAGCGCGAAGATGGCGAGATACGGATCGATCGAGAACAGGATCACGCCGGTCATGATGATCATCAGGCAGTCGGACGCGAAGTCCAGCAAATGCAGCGACAGGAACACGCAAATGCGGTCGCTCTCGCTGCCGATGCGCGACATCAGGTCGCCGGTGCGCTTGCCGCCGAAGTATTCGAGCGACAGGCGCAGCAGGTGGTCATAAGTCTCGGTGCGCAGGTCGGCGCCGATGCGCTCGGAGACCAGTGCCAGCACATAGGTCTTGGCCCAGCCGAAAATCCACGCCAGCACCGCCGCGCCCACCAGGCCGGACATGTACAGCGCCACCAGGCTCGAATCGACCGGCGTGCCGTTCTGGTACGGGATCAGCACCTTGTCCATCAGCGGAATGGTCAGATACGGCGGGATCATGTGGGCGCCGGTGGACAGCAGCATCAGCAGGAAGCCCAGGCCAAGTTGCAGTTTATAGGGGCGGGCGAAGCGCCACAGGCGGAACAGGGTCCAGGTGGACGGCGGCGTGTACACCACCTTGGTGCAGACCGGGCATTCTTCCTGGTCCGGTTCCAGCGGCGCCTTGCAGCTGGGGCACACGTTGGTGTCGTCGCTGATGACCGGCTCGCCGCTGGAGTGACTGTCGCGCTGGGCGGCAAAGTGCTCGACCAGGCGGATCGCCTGCAGGTTCTGGCCCAGCGTAAAACGCCAGGCGGCCAGGCGGCCGCGCGCGGACACCAGTTCCAGGTGGCCCACGCCCGCGTGATCGTGGTGTTCCAGCGACAGATCGAACGAGAACGGCCATGCCTGCCATTGCTCCTGGCCCGGCGCGCGCGCCAGCAGGCGGGTGTTGGTAATCACCACCACACCCTTGGCAAAACGAAGTTGCTGATCCAGGTCAACCTCCAGGGCACTTACAACGTTTTCCCCTTGGGAAAGTTGTGCCTGTATATCGGAACGCCAGCGGTCGGGCAGCTCGCCGCCGACGCTCGATATGGTGGAAAGTTGTTGGCTTGTCATTGTGTGGCGTACTCCGGATCGGGAAAAAAGCGTTGTGTGCTTGGGTGCGTGGTTAAGTGCTTACTTACATGGCAGCGACAGTGCAGGAATTCAATCGTGCATTGTCTCTGGTAAAAGTAATGAATTACGGTATTCTGTCGCTAATAAATTGACAGAAGTTAAGTCAGTACTGACTTATTTGTTGTAGCGGCAAGTATAACGCACGGACAAAAACGCTGGTACTGCTTGATGAACTTGATCAGGACATGGGTGATGCCAAATGTGATTTGGCGACAGCGATATTACAGGGTTTAAAATACGGCGCGCGGCCACGGCCCGAGCCGATAACGAAGTTATAAAGTTCGAAACATGATCAAGAAGAAAAGCATAGAAATCCTCCGCGTCACCCACTTGCGCGGCCCCAATATCTGGACCTATCGCCCGGTGATCGAGGCGTGGCTGGACATAGGCGAGCTGGAACAATATCCGTCCAACCTGCTGCCGGGCCTGTACGAGCGCCTGACCACGATCCTGCCGGGCCTGCTCGAGCACCGCTGCGGCGTGGGCGAGGTGGGCGGCTTCCTCGAGCGCCTGCGCGACGGCACCTACGCCGGCCACGTCCTCGAGCACGTGGTGCTGGAACTGCAAAACCTGGCCGGCATGAAAACCGGCTTCGGCAAAACCCGCCAGATCGGCACGGACACCGGCTACTACAAGATGGCGTTCCGCACCCGCCAGGAACAGGTCGGCCGCGCCGCCCTGGCCGCCGGCCGCGACCTCCTGATGGCAATGATCGAGGATCAGCCGTACGACCTGGCCGCCACCGTGGCCGAACTGACCGACCTGGTCGAAACGCTGTGCCTGGGCCCGAGCACCGGCAACATCGTCGATGCCGCCACCGACCGCGCGATTCCGTCGATCCGCCTCACTGACGGCAACCTGGTGCAACTGGGCCATGGCGCCGCGCAGCGCCGCATCTGGACCGCCGAAACCGAGCAGACCAGCGCGATTGCCGAAGGCATCGCCAGCGACAAGGATCTGACCAAGTCGCTGCTGTCGTCGTGCGGCGTGCCGGTGCCCGAAGGTGAGCTGGTGACCAGCGCCGAAGCTGCGTGGGAAGCCGCGCAGGACATCGGCCTGCCGGTCGTGGTCAAGCCGTACAACGGCAATCATGGCCGTGGCGTGTCGCTCAACCTGATGACCGAAGCCGACGTCACTGCCGCCTATGCGCTGGCGTCCGACGAAGGCTACAGCTCGAGCGTGATCGTCGAGCGATTCATCGTCGGTAACGAACACCGCCTGCTGGTCGTCGGCAAGCGCATGATCGCTGCCGCCGCCGGCGAAGCCTTGTGGATCACCGGCGACGGCGTCCACACCATCCAGCAGCTGGTCGATCTGCACATCAATATCGATCCGCGCCGTGGCGAGGAAGAAGATTTTCCCCTCAGCCTGATCAAGCCGGCGGAAGCCGGCGAAACCATCCTGGAACTCAAGCGCCAGGGCATGGACGCGTTTTCCGTGCCGCTGGACGGCCAGAAGGTGCTGATCCAGGCCAACGGCAACGTCACCACCGACGTCACCGACAAGGTGCACCCGGAAGTCGCCGCCATGGCCACGCTGGCTGCGCGCGTGGTGGGCCTGGACATCGCTGGCATCGACCTGGTGGCGTCCGACATCACCCGTCCGCTGCACGAGCAGGGCGGCGCCATCATTGAAGTGAACGCCAGCCCCGGCTTGCTGATGCACCTGAAACCCGAACACGGCGAGCCGCGCAACGTCGGCGCCGCCATCGTCGGCCAGCTGTTCAAAGAGGAAGAGACGGGCCGCATTCCGGTGGTGGGCATCACCGGCAAGCATGGCACCACCATGGCCGCGCGCCTGATCGCCTGGCTGCTGCAAGTGGGCGGCAAAAAGGTCGGCGTCAGCTGCGCCGACGGCCTGTACGTGAACAGCCGCCTGCTGTCGCGCGACGGCCTGTCCGACTGGGAAACCGGCGAGCGCCTGCTGCTGAACAAAAACGTGGAAGCAGCGGTGTTCGAATCGAGCGCGCGCATGATCCTCACCGAAGGCCTGGCCTACGACAAGTGCACGGTGGGCGTGGTGACCGATGTCTCCGGCCTGGAAGACGTGGCCGAGTTCCACATCGACACCGACGACAAACTGTACAACGTGCTGCGCACCCAGGTGGACGTGGTGCTGGCCAGCGGCGCCGCCGTGCTCAACGCCGCCGATCCGCAAGTGGTGGAGATGGCAGATTTGTGCGACGGCGAAGTGATTTTCTACGGCGTGGACGAGCACCTGCCGGCCATCGTCCAGCACCGCCAGGACAGCGCGCGCGTGGTCTTCCAGCGCATCCAGGGCGACCAGCACACCATCGTGCTGGGCCAGGGCTACGTGGACATGGTCAGCCTGCCGCTGTCGCCGCTGGTGCCGCCCGAGGCCGTGCTGGCCGCGATTGCCGCCGGTTGGGCACTGGGCCTGACGCCGGAACTGATCGCCGCCGGTTTGCGCACCTTCGATGCGAATCCGAAGCGCATCCATCACTGATACGAAAGAACAAGCAGATTTATGGAAGTCATCCGCACCCGCGCCCTTCGTGGCCCGAATCTCTGGAGCCACCACACCGCCATGGAAGTGGTCGTATCGTGCCCGCCCGACCAGCGCGCCATTGCGCAATTGCCCGGCTTCGAGCAGCGCCTGCACGCGCGCTTCCCGGCGGTCGGCGCCCTGCACGCCACCGGTGAAACCATCTCGCTGGCCAATGTGCTCGAAGCCGCAGCCCTGAGCCTGCAGGCGCAAGCCGGCTGCCCGGTCACCTTCAGCCGCACCACCGCCACGCCGGAAGAGGGCGTGTACCAGACCGTGGTGGAATACTCGGAAGAAGCGGTCGGCCGCCTGGCCGTCACCATGGCCGAGAACCTGATCAACGCTGCGCTGAACGACACCGCCTTCGACCTCGACGCCGCGCTCACCGAACTGCGCGACCTCGACGAAGACGTGCGCCTCGGACCGAGCACCGGCTCCATCGTCAACGCCGCGCTGGCGCGCGACATCCCGATCCGCCGCCTGACCGAAGGCAGCATGGTGATGTTCGGCTGGGGCTCCAAGCAGCGCCGCATCCAGGCTGCCGAAATGGACACCACCAGCGCCATCGGCGAATCGATCGCCCAGGACAAGGAACTGACCAAGAAGCTGCTGCACGCGGCCGGCGTGCCGGTCCCGTACGGCCGCACCGTGGAAGACGAGGCGGACGCCTGGCAAGCCGCGCAGGACATCGGCATGCCGGTCGTGGTCAAGCCGAAGGACGGCAACCAGGGCAAGGGCGTGACGGTCAACGTCAATTCGAAAGAGCACCTGGAGCAGGCGTTCCGCACCGCCAAGGAATTCCGCGACGACGTGATGGTCGAGCGCTACCTGCCGGGCCACGATTTCCGCCTGCTCGTCATCGGCAACAAGCTCATTGCCGCCGCCCGCCGCGACCCGCCGCAAGTGGTTGGCGACGGCGTGCACACGGTGCGCCAGCTGGTGGACCTGGTCAATGCCGACCCGCGCCGTGGCAGCGGCCACTCGACGTCGCTCACCAAGATCCGGTTCGACGACATCGCCCTGGCGCGCCTGGCGCTGCAAGACCTGGAAGCGGACTCCGTGCCCGGCAAGGGCCAGCGCGTGATCCTGCGTAACAACGCCAACCTGTCCACCGGCGGCACCGCCACCGACGTGACCGACGACGTGCACCCGGAAGTGGCGGCGCGCGCGGTGGAAGCGGCGCAGATGATCGGTCTCGATATCTGCGGCGTGGACGTGGTGTGCGAAGGCGTGCTCGAACCGTTCGACGACCGTCGCGGCGGCGTGGTGGAAGTCAACGCTGCCCCCGGCCTGCGCATGCACATCGCGCCGTCGTACGGCAAGGGCCGCGCCGTGGGCGAAGCCATCGTCAACACCATGTTCGCGCCGGGCGAGAATGGCCGCATCCCGGTCGTTGCCGTCACCGGCACCAACGGCAAGACCACCACCGTGCGCCTGATCGCGCACCTGCTCACGGCCAGCGGCCTGCGCACCGGCATGACCAACACCGACGGCGTGTACATCGAAGGCCGCCAGACCGACAGCGGCGACTGCAGCGGCCCGCGCAGCGCCCGCAACGTGCTGCTGCACCCGGACGTGGACGCGGCGGTATTTGAAAGCGCCCGGGGCGGCATCCTGCGCGAAGGCCTGGCCTTTGACCGCTGCCAGGTTGCGGTGGTGACCAACATCGGCGCCGGCGACCACCTGGGCCTGAACTACATCACCACCGTGGAAGACCTGGCGGTCTTGAAGCGCGTGATCGTGCAGAACGTCGCCGCAGACGGCTACGCGGTGCTGAACGCGGTCGATCCGATCGTCGCCGCCATGGCCGCCAACTGCAAGGGCAAGATCATCTACTTCGGCGCGGACGCCGGCCATCCCGTCATCGCCACCCACCTGGCGCAGGGCTGCCGCACCGTGTACGTCGCGGACGGCCACCTGGTGGCTGCCGAAGGCAAGCAGCAGGTACGGATTCCGCTGGCGGAAGTGCCGATCACCCGCAACGGCGCCATCGGCTTCCAGGTCGAGAACGTGATGGCGTCGGTCGCTGCCGCGTGGGGCGTGGGCATCAGCTGGGAGTCGATCCGCCTGGGCCTGAAAACCTTCGCCAACGATTCCGACAATGCGCCCGGCCGCTTCAACGTGTTCGACTACAAGGGCGCGACCGTGATCGCCGACTACGGCCACAATCCGGACGCCATCCTGGCGCTGGTGCAGGCCGTGGAAACCATGCCGGCCAAGCGCCGTGGCGTGGTGATCTCGGGCGCCGGCGACCGCCGCGACGAAGACATCCGCCAGCAGACCGAAATCCTCGGCCGCGCGTTCGACGACGTGCTGCTGTACGAAGACGCGTGCCAGCGCGGCCGCGTCGATGGCGAAGTGGTGGCGCTGCTGCGCTCCGGCCTGCAGGGCGCGCCGCGCACGTCGCACGTGCAGGAGATTTACGGCGAGTTCCTCGCCATCGATACGGCGCTGGGCCGCCTGCAGGAAGGGGACTTGTGCCTGATCCTGATCGACCAGGTGGAAGACGCGCTGGCGCATATCCGCAAGCGTATCGCCGAAGTCTGAGCTTTATTCAGTTAAAGAAACCGGGGCGCGTCCCCGGTTTTTTATTGCAGGTAGCTATTGGTGTTACCTATGGAGGTCATAGATATTTATAGTTTTTATTTATCGTATCGAGCGTTTAAAATAGCCTCAGTCTATTAAATAACGAGGATTCATAGCATGATCCAACCACCGATCACCACCGCCTCCGGCATCCCGGTCGCCGACAACCAGAATTCGCTGTCCGCCGGCCCGCGCGGCCCGCTGCTGCTGCAAGACTTCCACCTGCTCGAAAAACTCCAGCATTTCAACCGCGAGCGCATTCCGGAGCGCGTGGTCCACGCCAAGGGCTCGGGCGCTTACGGCACTTTCACCGTCACCCACGACATCACCCGTTTTACCAAGGCCAGGCTGTTCGCCAGCATCGGCAAGCAGACCGAGACCTTCGTGCGCTTCTCCACCGTGGGCGGCGAAAAAGGCAGTGCCGATACCGAACGCGATCCGCGCGGCTTCGCCATGCGCTTCTACACCGAGGACGGCAACTGGGACCTGGTCGGTAACAACACGCCGATGTTCTTCATCAAGGACGGCATCAAGTTCCCCGATTTTATTCATACCCAGAAGCGCGATCCGCAAACCAACCTGAAGTCGCCGACCATGATGTTCGATTTCTGGAGCAAGACGCCGGAAAGCCTGCACCAGGTCACCATGCTGTTCTCGGATCGCGGCACGCCGGACGGCTACCGCCACATGGACGGTTTCGGCAGCCACACTTTCAGCCTGATCAACGAGGCGGGTGAGCGCGTGTACTGCAAGTGGCACCTGAAGACGCAGCAGGGCATCAAGAATTTGCCAGCTGCCGTTGCCACCCGCATCGCCGGTGAAGATCCGGACTACGCCCAGCGCGACCTGTTCGGCGCGATTGCGGCCGGCGACTTCCCGCGCTGGGACGTGCGCCTGCAAGTGGCCACCGAGGCGGAGCTGGCGGCATGGGAGCAGCGCACCGGCTGGAACCCGTTCGACCTGACCAAGGTGTGGCCGCATGCGGACTTCCCGTTGATCCCGGTCGGCGTGTTCGAACTCAATCGCAATCCCGTCAACTACCACGCAGAGGTGGAGCAGGCTGCATTGTCACCATCGAACGTGGTGCCAGGCCTGGGCTACTCGCCGGACAAGATGCTGCAGGCGCGCCTGTTCGCCTACCACGACGCCCAGCTGTACCGCGTGGGTGTGAATCACCAGCACCTGCCGGTGAACGCGCCACGCTGCCCGTTCCACAACCAGCAGCGCGACGGCGCCATGGCAATCGCCAACGGCGGCGCGGCGCAGAACTACCAGCCGGTCGACGCCAATGGCAGCAACCCGCAAGGCATGGGCCACGGCGAACCGGGGCTGGCGCTGCATGGCGCGGCAGGGCGCTACGACGGTCGGGGCAAGGAAGACGATTACACGCAAGCGGGCAACCTGTTCCGCCTGATGCCGGCGCAAGAGCAGCAGAACCTGTTCGACAATATCGCCGGTCCGTTGTCGCAGGTGAGCGCTGAGATCATCGCCCGTCAATTGAGCCACTTTGACCAGGCCGATCCGGCTTACGGCGCCGGTGTGCGCGCTGCGCTCAAGGCGCGTGGTGTGGAAGTCGCTTAACTGCACTACAATCTCCACGTTGCCACCAACGTGGAGTACCGTTTGAACCGCACCCCCGCATCCGTTTCAAACTCTGCCCAGCTTGGCCAGGTCGTTCTGGTCCTGCAGGGCGGCGGCGCTTTGGGCGCTTACCAGCTGGGCGTCTATCAAGCCATGCACGAGGCGGGGCTGGAACCCGACTGGGTGATCGGCACGTCGATCGGCGCCATCAACGGCGCCATCATCGCCGGCAATCCACCGGCGCAGCGCCTCGAGCGCCTGCGCCAGTTCTGGCAACGCATGGAGCGCAATGCGCTCGGGGTGACGTCCTTGCCGCGCAGCGTGGCCAATGCGCTCACGGTGGGGCAGGGCATTCCCGCCTTTTTCGAGCCCAACCTGTCGGCCTGGTGGAATCCGGATGCCAAGGTGGGCGTGGAGCACGCGTCGTTCTACCAGACCGCGCCGCTGCGCGCCACGCTGGAGCAACTGATCGACTACGACTACCTCAATTATCAGCAACCGCGCTTCACGGTCGGCGCGGTCAACGCCCGCACCGGCGCCATGCGCTACTTCGACAGCAGCCGCGACGTGCTTACCGCCGACCACGTGATGGCGTCGGGCGCGCTGCCGCCGGCCTTTCCTGCCGTGCGCATCGACGGTGAACCGTACTGGGATGGCGGCATCTATTCCAACACGCCGATCGAAGCGGTGCTCGACGACGAGCCGCGCCGCAGTTCGGTGATCTTCTCGGTGCAGGTGTGGAACCCGGACGGTACCGAGCCGCAAAGCATCCTCGACGTGCTCGACAAGCAGAAGGAGATCCAGTATGCGAGCCGCTCCAGCAATATCGAACAGCAGCGCAAGCTGCACCGGCTGCGTCACGTGATCCGCGAACTGAGCCTGCACCTGCCGCCCGACGTGGCCGAACTGCCCGAAGTGCGCGACCTGTCGTGCTGGGGCTGTGGCACCACCATGCACGTGCTGTCGCTGGTGGCGCCGCGCATCGGCGGCGAGGACCATACCAAGGATATCGATTTTTCCTCGAGCGGCATCAACGCGCGCTGGCAGGCCGGGTATGAAGAGGCGCAGCGCATGATCGCCCTGAGGCCGTGGGAATCGAAGGTGGATCTGATCGAAGGCGTGGCGCTGCACACGCTGCCACCACTGTCACCGGCTTAGCCCGTAGCGGCCCCCAGCACTTCCTCGCACACGTCGAGCCACGCGCGCGCCGCGTGCGACAGGTAGCCGCCCTGCCACACGTGGGCTGGCTGCCATGGCAGCGCCGGTTCCACCAGCCGCACCGCATCCAGCGGGCCAAGCGCCAGCCGCCCGATGAACGGTTCCGGCAGCAGCGCCACGCCCATGCCGGCCGACGCCATCGCCACCAGCCAGTCCCATTGCCCGCTTTGCGCCGCTACCTGCGGCTCGAACCCGGCTGCGCCGAACGCCGCGCGCAGGCTGCGCGTGAGCGCAAAATCGTCGGTGAGCAGCACCAGCGGCAATCCGTCCAGCGCCTTGAACGGCAACGTGGCGCGGCCCTTGCGAAACGTGCCTTGCGCGGCCAGCGCCCACAGCGGGTAGCTGGCGATGGCGGCCGTTTGCAGTGCCAAAGCCGGGTCAGCCGGCAGCACGGTCAAGCCGATTTCCAGTTCGCCGTTGGCGACCTTGCGTTCGATGGCTTGCCCCGTGTCTTCCAGCAGCGTGAGGGTGATCTGCGGATGGCGTTCGCGGAACGACTTCAGCACGGGCGTAAACAGCAGGTTGATCATGGGCGGGATGCCGACCGTGAGCTGGCCCCGCTCCACGGTTTGCGTGTCGTGCACTTCCTGCGCCAGGCGCCGCATCGAGGCCAGCATGTCTTCGCCGCGCGCATACACCACGCGGCCGATGTCGGTCAGCGCCAGTTTGCGGCCGTCGCGTATCAACAGTTGCGCGCCCGTTTCCTGTTCCAGCTGGCGCACCATCTTGCTGATGGTGGACTGGGTGACGTGCAGCGACTCCGCCGCCTGGGTAAAACTGTTGAGGCGCACGGTTTCGACAAAATAGCGCAGCGAGCGGAGGTCCATGAATAAAACGACTGGGGAGCAGGAATTTAAGTCATAAAGCGACTGACTCGGCAATTCTATACTGAAACGCTATAAGAAGATCGAGGAGCACACCATGTATGAAGACCGCATTCGCCTTGCAACGCTGATGGACAAGGTGATGACCGCCGACCGCGCCGCCGCGCTGTTCAGGGACGGCATGACCGTCGGCATGAGCGGCTTTACCCGCGCCGGCGATGCCAAGGCGCTGCCGCTGGCGCTGGTCGAACGCGCGCGCCAGGCGCCGTTGCACCTGACCCTGCTCACTGGCGCGTCGCTGGGCAACGACAGCGACGGCCTGATGGCCAATGCTGGCGTGGTCGCACGGCGCATGCCGTTCCAGGCCGACGCCGCGCTGCGCCGCAAGATCAACACGGGCGAGGTGATGTTCATCGACCAGCACCTGTCCGAGACCGCCGAGCAGCTGCGCTCGGGCGACCTCAAACCCGTCGATATCGCCGTGATCGAAGCGGTGGCGATCACCGAAGACGGCAGCATCATCCCCACCATGTCGGTCGGGAACACGGCCAGCTTCGCCCAGCAGGCGGCGCAGGTGATCATCGAGATCAACCTGTCCGCGCCGCTGGCGCTGGAAGGCTTTCACGACATCTACGTGCCGCACGCACGGCCCGAACGCGCGCCGATTCCGTTGACGTCGCCGTTGCAGCGCATCGGCGCCACCGCGATCGCCATCGACCCGGCGCGCATCGCCGCCATCGTCATCACCGACAGCGCCGACAGCCCGTCCAACGCGCTGCCGCCCGATACCGAGACCGACGCCATTGCACGCCACGTGGTGGCATTTTTAGAGGGCGAAGTGGCGGCAGGGCGCATGGGACCGCAGCTGCTGCCGCTGCAGGCCGGCATCGGCACCATTGCCAACGCCGTGCTGCATGGCCTGTCCGCCTCGTCGTTCCGCGACATGACCATGTATTCCGAGGTGCTGCAGGACAGCGCCATCGCGCTGCTCGACTCGGGGCACCTGGCCGTGGCCTCGGCCTCGTCGATCACCCTGACGGCCGCCACCCACGCGCGTTTCATCGCCAACCTGGAGCAGTACCGCGAGCGCATCGTGCTGCGCCCGCAGGAGATCAGCAACCACCCGGAAATCGTGCGCCGGCTCGGCATCATCGCGCTCAACACGGCGCTGGAATTCGACATCTACGGCAATGTCAACTCCACCCACGTGGGCGGCACGCACATGATGAACGGCATTGGCGGCTCGGGCGACTTCGCCCGTAATGGCCAGCTGTCGATTTTCGTCAGCAAGTCGGTGGCCAAGGACGGCGCCATTTCGAGCGTGGTGCCGTTTGCCGCGCACGTGGACCACACCGAGCATGACGTCGATGTGCTGGTGACCGAATGGGGGCTGGCCGACCTGCGCGGCCTGGCCCCGCGCGAGCGCGCGCCGCTGATCATCGAGCAGTGCGCCCACCCCGACTATCGGCCGCAGTTGCGTGCGTATGTTGAACAGGCGCTGGCCGGCGGCGGCCAGACGCCGCACGTGCTGGAACAGGCGCTGGCATGGCATGCCCGCTATAAACGCGAAGGGACCATGCTGGTAAAATAGCGCGATCGGTAATCACCTATTGGATCGACCATGACCATCAAAATCAGCCAGAATTTCGACTCCGGCGCCATCGACGTGGTGCGCGCGGAAACCGCCGACGCCATCGACCTCAAGCTGCGCAAGGACTCGCACTCGGACATCCATCAATGGTTCCACTTCCGCCTGCAAGGCGCGGCGGGGCAGGCGGTGCGCATGCGCTTCCTGAACGCCGGTGAAGCCACCTACGCCAAGGGCTACGAGAACTACAACGCCGTGGCCAGCTACGATGGCGAAACCTGGTTCCGCGTGCCCACCACGTTTGACGGCGCGGTCATGACCATCAAGCACACGCCCGATACCGACAGCATCTACTACGCCTACTTCGAGCCATACTCGTTCGAGCGTCACCTGCGCCTGCTGGGCGAAGTGGGCGAACACCCGCTGGCCAAGGTACAAGACCTGGGCAGCACGGTCGATGGCCGCGACATGAACCTGGTGGTGATCGGCCAGCCCGATGCGCCGAAAAAAATCTGGTTTATCGCGCGCCAGCACCCGGGCGAATCGATGGCCGAATGGTTCGTCGAAGGCCTGATCGACTCGCTGCTCGACGACGCCAATCCGATCGCGCGCAAGCTGCTGCAAAGCTGCGTGTTCTACATCGTGCCGAACATGAATCCGGACGGCTCGGTACGCGGCAACCTGCGCACCAACGCGGCCGGCGCCAACCTCAATCGCGAGTGGATGAAGCCTACCGTGGAGCGCAGCCCCGAAGTGCTGGTCGTAAAACAGAAGATGCACGAGACGGGCATCGACATGTTCTTCGACATCCACGGCGACGAGGCGCTGCCGTACAACTTCGTGGCCGGTAACGAGATGCTGGAAAACTTCAGCGACGAACGCCGCGCCAAGCAGCAGGCCTTCATCGACCGTTATAAAAACGCCAGCCCGGACTTCCAGGACAAGGTCGGCTACGCGGCCAGCAAGTACAAGGAAGACATGCTCACGCTGGCCTCCAAGTACGTGGGCCACCACTTCGGTTGCCTGGCGCTCACGCTGGAAATGCCGTTCAAGGACAACGCCGATCTGCCCGACGTGCGCGTGGGCTGGAATGGCGCCCGCTCGGCAGCGCTCGGCGCGGCCATCCTGCAACCGATCCTGCTGTCGCTGGACGACTACTGATCATGGGCGTCGAAATCGAGCGCAAGTTCCTGGTGCAGGGCGACGCCTGGAAGACGCTGGGCGAACCGGTATTCTTCCGCCAGGGCTACCTGTCGTCGCAGAAGGAGCGCACGGTGCGCGTGCGCATCGAGGGCGACCGCGCGGTGATCACCATCAAGGGCAAGAGCGTGGGCGCTGTGCGCGGCGAGTGGGAGTACCCGATTCCCGTGCCTGACGCCGCCGAACTGCTCGACGGTTTGTGCGAGCAGCCGCTGATCGAAAAATACCGGCGCAAGATCGCCATTGGCGCGCAAGTGTGGGAAGTCGATGAATTTCTCGGCGCGAACGCGGGGCTGGTGGTGGCCGAGATTGAACTCGGCGCCGAAGATGAGGCGTTCGATATGCCTGGCTGGGTTGGCTTTGAGGTGACCGACGACGCCCGGTACTACAACTCCAACCTGATCAAGCACCCGTACTGTAACTGGTAACGAAACAGCCACAGACCGCCTGTCCACGGATGAGCAACCCCGACCTTCGATGAAGTGCGGGGTTTTTTTTCGTCCATGCGACGTAGGGCTTTTCTTACTCGATCTGTTTGCCTGTACCTACAAGCACAGCTGTATAAGTGGGAATAACATGGTGTCATGCCCAGCGCGTATTGCGGTTATCGGAAAGGCAAAGCATGAAAAATCGGAACAATGTGGAGCTGTCTGCTGCAATCGTCGAAGGACTGCACATCGATTCCGTGAAAGGATCGGCAGCCGCCTGGGTTTATATGAGAAACCGGTCTGTCCCGGTGGATATCATTTTGCGAATACTGGCTCTGCCAGCGATGCGTCGCCCAACCGATCCCGGCCACAGCGGCTCTTGAGTCCAGCGGGGCGATGATGGCAAGGGCGAGGAAATATTGGCTCCGTACTGATGAGCGCATGCAGCAAATCGTCGATAACGGCATAGCGTTGCAGGCGGTCGCCGGCAGCGCGGAGGCGAATCGGTACCTGGTGGCAAATGGCGTGGACGGGAAGATTTTGAAGCGCGTGCTGTATATGCGGATCGCAAGACGTCACGCGGCCACTGCACGATTTCGATGAACAGTTCTGAGGGAAGGATTATGGATCAGCCACAGCTACATGAAATCATCGACGCATGTAACGCATGCGCCACGGCGTGCGACCGGTGTGCGGCGTCGTGCCTGGAAGAAGACGATGTCAAGATGATGGCGCGCTGTATCAGGCTCGACATCGACTGCGCACTCATTTGCCGCCTCACCGCGAGTTACGCCGCCCGGGCCAGCGAATTCCTGGAGGCGATATGTGCACAGTGCGCCGCCATCTGCACCCAGTGCGCGAGCGAGTGCGCCAGTCATACGGCAGCGCATTGCCAGGCATGTGCCGACGCTTGCCGCCGCTGCGAACAGGCGTGCCTGAGTGCTGGTGCCGCGCCTGCATCAGCCTGACGAGCGGTAGCGAACGACGTAAAAAAAGGCCCTTGCGGGCCTTTGTTAATGGAAGTGCTCGGTGCCGCTAGGCGTATCTTCCGGCATCTCGGCATGCGCCAGTTCTCCGACCGGATCGGCAAACAGCGGTGCGCCGCAGTCGTCGCAGAACTCCACCACGTAACGCTCGGCATGGCGCTTGATCTGCGTGATGCCCGCTGCGTTCAGGTGGTTGACGATGTCGTCCATCGGCGTGACCGGCTTTTGCGTGGCCGGCAAAATCGCGGCCGGGCCTTCCGGTGGCGTGCCTTCTTCGTCTTCCTGGCCATACAGCGGCCATACTACGCCGTAGATCACGTCGGGCGACGAGCGGCGCGTGAACGCCACGCGGTATTCGTCGATCTGGCCTTCGCCATTTTCTTCACCGAAGCCGGCGATCACGGCGCGCAGTTCCGATGGTTCGATCGACAGCGTGTGCGTCAGATAATGCACGGCAGCGCGGATCGAGACCGGGCGGATTTGCTTGTCCGCTTCGCGGCAGGCCATGTAATACGCTTCGGGCAGCAGCAGTTCCACACCGCAGCCGGGCAGCAGGCGGTTGACGGTAGGCGTGGCCTGGGCGCGCCATTGTTCGAGCACGTTGGCGCGCTCGGTGGCGAAGTTGGCCTGGTGCGCAGGCATCTGCCAGCGGAACAGCGGGGCGCCGGCCGGCGCCACCACGGCCACCATCAGGTAGCGGGTGTCGGCCAGGAACGGCGCGGTTTCCGGCACCTTGGTGTCGGCCTTGAGCACGGTGCCCTTGAGGGCCGCCTGCGCCAGCTTGTGCACCTTGCCCCAGGTTTCCACGTGGCTGCGCGGCAGCTGGTCGATCGAGAACAGCGTGGGCGACATGGCCATCTGCGTGCCATCGGCCAGCAGGTGCGCCGAGAAATGGGCCGACAGCGTATTCAAAATATCGGCCGGAATCGGGCCCGAGGCGATGGCGAAGCGGGTCCAGGCCAGGATCGGCGCGGCAACCAGCAGCACGTCGTAAGGCTTGGAGACGCCGTCGGCGGTTTCCAGGACGATGGAGCTCGATTCGCTGGCCGCTTCCACGCCGTCCATCAGGACGTCGTAGGCATTGAGGTCTTCGCGGAACAGGGCGTTGAGGGTGGCGTCGATGGTGTCCTGGTGGCCGGTCTTGAGCAGCTTTTGCAGCTGCGCATCGAGGCTGCGCTCCCAGGCCCGCTCTTCGAGGCGGCTGGCAGCTTGCCCGACTGCCTGCGCATGGCTGACCAGGCGCTGGCTCTCGGCGGACAATTTTTGGGATGAATCTTTAGATGGACGACGCATAGCGCTATAAAGGTCTCAGGTAAGGGAAAGCAGATAAAAAAACGGATCGGTCATGCAGATCATAACCCTTATGCACCATATTGTAGATGAAACCCGCAAAACAAGGTCGCCGATGGTGCAGCCATAAAAAAAGCGCCGGACGAGTCCGGCGCTTTCCAATCACGAGGTTGTTTAAAAATGATCGCAGCGAGGCGCAGCGCCGCAGACAGTGCGCCTGCACGGCAAGGCGCTGCAACGACGCTGCGATCTTTTTTAAACGACCGTTACGCGGCCAGCAGCTGGCGCAGCACGAACGGCAGGATGCCGCCATGCTTGTAGTAATCGACTTCGATCGGAGTATCGATACGCAGCAGCACTTTTACTTCGGTGCTCGAACCGTCGGCGCGGTGGATCACCAGGGTGGCGGTTTGCTGTGGCTTGATCTCGCCTTCGAGGCCTTTCAGGTCGTAGGTTTCCTTGCCGGTGATGCCCAGGGTTTCGACGCTGTCGTTGCCGAGGAATTGCAACGGCAGCACGCCCATGCCCACCAGGTTCGAGCGGTGGATACGCTCGAACGAGCGCACGATCACGGCCTTGACGCCCAGCAGCTGGGTGCCCTTGGCAGCCCAGTCGCGCGAGGAGCCGGTACCGTATTCTTCGCCGCCGAAGATCATGGTTGGCGTGCCTTCGGCCACGTACTTCATGGCCGCGTCGTAGATCGACAGCTGTTCGCCCGACGGCTGGTGGATCGTGATGCCGCCTTCGACTGCAGAGCCGTCCGGCTTGGCCGGGATCATGCGGTTCTTGATACGCACGTTGGCGAACGTACCGCGCATCATGATCTCGTGGTTGCCGCGGCGCGAGCCGTACGAGTTGAAGTCGGCCTTCAGTACGCCGTTGGCCAGCAGCCATTTACCGGCAGGACCGTCTTCCTTGATCGAACCGGCAGGCGAGATGTGGTCGGTGGTGATCGAGTCGCCAAACACGCCCAGCGCGCGTGCATTGGTGATGCCCGCTTCGGTGACCACCGGCTCCATCGTGAAGCCGTCGAAGAACGGCGGCTCGGCGATGTAGGTCGATTCCGGCCAGTTGTACACCTGGCCTTCGGTGGTCGAGACGTGTTCCCACAGCTTGCCCGGGTTGCCCTTGACGTCGGCGTAGTTGGTCTTGAACACTTTCGAGTTCATCGCGAACTTCATCAGCTTGGCGATCTCCTGCGAGGTCGGCCAGATGTCGCCCAGGTACACGTCGCGGCCGTCCTTGCCCTTGCCAACCGGCTGGGTCATCAGATCGACTGTCATGTTGCCGGCGATGGCGTAGGCGACCACCAGCGGTGGCGAGGCCAGGAAGTTGGAACGGATGTTCGGGTGGATCCGCGCTTCGAAGTTGCGGTTACCGGACAGCACGGCCGAGGCGACGATGTCGTTCTGGGTGATGGCGGCGTTCAGTTCGGCGGTCAGGTCGCCGGCGTTACCGATACAGGTGGTGCAACCGTAGGCCGTGACGCCGAAGCCCAGTTGCTCCAGGTACGGCAGCAGGCCGGCAGCGGTCAGGTACTCGGTGACCACGCGCGAGCCAGGGGCCAGCGACGACTTGATGTGCGGCGCCACGGTCAGACCGGCTTCCACGGCTTTTTTCGCCAGCAGGCCGGCGGCCAGCAGCACGCTCGGGTTCGAGGTGTTGGTGCACGAGGTGATTGCAGCGATCAGCACGTCGCCGTTTTTCACGTGGACGCCGTCGCTGGTGGTGTAGGTCTTTTGCAGGTCGTCCGGATTCTTGTTGAAGCCGTTCTCGGTGGTCGGCTTGGAGAACAGTTCGGTGAAGTTGGCCTTGACGTTGCCGATTTCGATACGGTCCTGCGGGCGCTTCGGACCTGCCAGGGAAGGCGTGACGGTGGTCAGGTTCAGCTCGACCACGCGGGTGTAGTCGATGTCGCCGGCTTTCGATACGCCGTACATGCCCTGCGCCTTGAAGTAGGCGGCAAACGCGTCGATCTCGGCCTTGGTGCGGCCCGTGCCTTCGAAGTATTCGATGGTGGCGTCGTCAACCGGGAAGAAGCCCATGGTGGCGCCGTATTCCGGCGCCATGTTGGCGATGGTGGCGCGGTCGGTGACCGACAGCGTCTCGGTGCCTTCGCCGAAGAACTCGACGAACTTGCCCACGACTTTCTCTTTGCGCAGCAGTTCGGTGATGGTCAGCACCAGGTCGGTGGCGGTGCAGCCTTCGCGCAGCACGCCGGTCAGGTTGACGCCGATGACGTCCGGGGTCAGGAAGTAGACCGGCTGGCCGAGCATGCCCGCTTCGGCCTCGATGCCGCCCACGCCCCAGCCGACTACGCCGATACCGTTGATCATGGTGGTGTGCGAGTCGGTGCCGACCAGCGAATCAGGGTAGTACACGCCTTCGTTGTCCTTGTGGACGCCGCGCGCCAGGTATTCCAGGTTGACCTGGTGGACGATGCCGAAGCCCGGTGGCACCACGCCGAAGGTGTCGAACGCCTGCATGCCCCATTTCATGAACTGGTAGCGCTCGTTATTGCGCGAGAATTCCAGCTTCATGTTCAGGTCCAGCGCGCCAGGCTCGCGGAAGTGGTCGATGGTGACCGAGTGGTCGACCACCAGGTCCACCGGTACCAGCGGCTCGATTTTCTTGGCGTTGATGCCCATCTTGTAGGCGACGTTGCGCATCGCGGCCAGGTCGGCCAGCAGCGGCACGCCGGTAAAGTCCTGCAGCACCACGCGGGCCACGACGAACGGGATTTCGTCGGTGCGCTCGGCGGTGGCGCCCCAGTTGGCCAGTTGCTTGACGTGTTCTTCGGTGACTTTTTTACCGTCGCAGTTGCGCAGCACGGACTCCAGCACCACGCGGATCGATACCGGCAGGCGGGAGATTTTGGTGCCCAGGCTCTTCTCCAGTGCGGGCAGCGAGTAGAACTTCGCCTTCTTGCCCGAAATGTTGAATTCCTTGAGCGTGTTCAAAGTGTTACGGGACATGACATCTCCTTCAGTGGGTATCGTCAAATGATGAACTAAATCGGTGCCGACCGTGCACAAGCGTGCGCGGCCGGCCAAAACGCGTTACTGGACTGCAGTTGCTGGTGCGTCCGGCGCCTTTTCCGTGATGGCGACCGGCTGCAATTGTTCGGGGTTGCGGCACTCGTTGGCCAGCTGGCGATTGAGTTTCGAATCGAGCAGCATGCTCTTGGCCGGAATGCCGATCCAGATCAGGCCATACAGCTTGTTCTCGAAGCGCTGGGCGCCGGTGGTGGTGCCCACGCGCGTCAGGCGGTGCAGGCGCTTCTTCCAGCGCAGCGCGATGTGTTCGTCGTCGCCCACGTTCTGGTAGATCGCGACCTTGTTGCCCAGTTCGCAGTCGAATTCGGTCACGCTCGAATCGGTGATGACCGGCTCGTCTTCTTCCGGGTTCGGTTCTTTCGGCACGACCGGCTTTTCCACGGCCTTCTTGGCCTTGGTTTTGGACTGCGCCGTGGCTTTTTTGACGGGTTTCTTGGCGGCCGGCTTGGTTTCGACGGCAGCAGCTGCCGGCGCGGTCGCCAGGCTCAGCGAGCCGATGGCGAGTCCGCAGGCCAGCAGGATTTTGGAGATGGACATCAGTTTGGTTCCGGAGGGTGAACGGGAGTGGGCAGCATCAATGCGGCAGCCGACTCGGGCAGGGTAAGCCCCGCGAGTCTGGCGCGCTGCAAGATGGTCCAATAATATCGGTAGCTGGCGCGGTCGTGCAAGCGCCCATTTTGGGAGATGGGGCCCCATTGGATGTTGGCCGCTTCATGCAGGATGGCCGCGGCCTCGTTCACCTCGGACAGGCGCGGTGTAAAGGTCTTGACGATGGGCTTGATCTGGCCGGGGTGGATGCTCCACATGCGCGTGTAGCCGAATTCGGCGGCGGCGCGCTGGGCGTCGTTGGCAGCCACGGCCGGGTCCTTGATCTCGGTGGTGACGTTATGCGACGGCACCTTGCCGTGGGCGTGGCAGGCCGCTGCCATCTCGAGCTTGGCGCGCACCACCAGCGGATGCGTGAACTGGCCCGGCGTGCGCATGGCGGCGCTGGGAATCGCGCCATAATGGCTCGAGACAAAATCCATGATGCCGAATGACAGGCACTGGACCTGGGACAGGGCGGCGATGTCGTAGGCGTCGCGCAGGGCGCCGTGGGTTTCGATCAGCACGTGCACCGGCAGGTCGCTGCGGCCGGCGTTGCCGGCATGGCCGTTGATGAAGGCGATCGCTTCAATCACTTCGGCCACGCTGTTGACCTTGGGCAGGACGATGTAAGCCAGCGCCTGGGCAGCGCTGCCGCCGGCGATGATCTCCACGTCGCGGGCGAAGTGCGGGCTGTGCACATCGTGGATGCGGGCGCCGATGCGGTGGTGGCGGTTGTCGCCGGACGCCAGCAGTTCGGCCACCAGGTGGGCGTGCGCCTCCTCGTTGCCGGCGCTGGCGCCGTCTTCGCAGTCGAGCGTGATGTCGAAGACGGGACCAAGTTCTTGTTGCAGGACGATCGATTTGCGCATCAGCTTTTCGTAGCCGGCGTAGTGGTCGCAAGCTGGCAGCAAGAGCGGCTGGCGATTACCCTGGAATAAAACCTCGGATGGATGCATGCAGGAAATGGATGTAGTGGTGGCAGGGGAGAGAGTACCAGGAGCGGAAACGCAAACCGCGCTGCTCCTGGCAGCGCGGTGCTTGCTGCGGATCGGTGTATTAACCGGTTCCACGAGCATTCATGAAGAGCAAACCGATTATGGCAGCAGGTGCTTGACGCCTTCGCGCTCTTCGGTCAGTTCTTTCAGGGTCAGGTTGATGCGCTCTTGCGAGAATTCATCTATTTCCAGGCCTTGAACGATGGTGTACTCGCCGTTTTCGGTCGTGACCGGGAAGCCGAACACGGTGCCTTCAGGGATGCCGTACGAACCGTCCGATGGCACGCCCATGGTGGTCCACTTGCCGTTGGTGCCCAGCATCCAGTCGTGGATGTGGTCGATGGCGGCGTTGGCTGCCGACGCTGCCGACGACAGGCCGCGTGCTTCGATGATGGCCGCGCCGCGCTTGCCGACGGTTGGCAGGAAGGTGTTGGCGTTCCATTCCTGGTCGTTGATCAGGTCCTTGACTGCCTTGCCGCCGGTGGTGGCGAAGCGGTAGTCGGCGTACATGGTTGGCGAGTGGTTGCCCCACACGGTCAGCTTCTCGATGTCCTTGACGGCGGTGCCGGTCTTGGCAGCAACTTGCGACAGTGCGCGGTTGTGGTCCAGACGCAGCATGGCGGTGAAGTTTTTCGCTGGCAGCGATGGTGCCGATTTCATGGCGATGTAGGCATTGGTGTTGGCTGGGTTGCCTACGACCAGTACTTTGACGTTGCGCGAAGCGACGGCGTCGAGCGCCTTGCCTTGCACGGTGAAGATCTGCGCATTGGCTTCGAGCAAGTCCTTGCGCTCCATGCCAGGACCGCGTGGACGGGCGCCAACCAGCACGGCGACATCGACATCCTTGAAGGCGGTCAGTGGATCGGAGTGGGCGGTCATCTCGGTCAGCAGCGGGAACGCGCAGTCGTCGATTTCCATCATCACGCCCTTCAGCGCTTTCTGGGCTTTTTCGTCGGCGATTTCCAGCAGTTGCAGGATGACTGGCTGGTCTTTGCCCAGCATGTCGCCGTTAGCGATACGGAACAGCAGAGCGTAACCGATTTGACCGGCTGCACCGGTAACAGCAACACGCATTGGGGTTTTTGCCATGATGAATCTCCAAAGTAGGTATAGAACAGAGTCGAACACAGTCCAACATCATACTGCAATTTTGAGCACTCGCTACGCAGCGCATGGCCGGGGAGTGTAGGCCTGTGTCCGGCTTCTGTCAATTGTATCTTATGTCTTATATAAGACATAGAAGTTCGGGTCGGTTTTGCTGGACGCCAAGGGGTATTTGTGGTGAAATCTCGGTCTATGAATCCCGTCCCGCCCAATTCGAACAGCAACAGCCCAGCCTCAGGTGCCGGTGGCGCTGCCGGTTCGTCCACGGCAGCGACGGGGGTGCCTGCGAACGCGCCGACGACCTCGCCGACGTTCTCCCCACTGTATCAGCAAATCAAGGCGCTGATCACGCAAAGCCTGCAAAGCGGCGAGTGGAAACCGGGCGAACTGATACCGAGCGAGGTCGAGCTGGCCAACCGCTTCAAGGTCAGCCAGGGCACGGTGCGCAAGGCCATCGACGAACTGGCCGCCGAGAACCTGGTAATGCGCAAGCAGGGCAAGGGCACGTTCGTGTCTACCCACCACGAAGCGCGCGCGCATTTCCGCTTCCTGCGATTGATGCCCGACGAGGGCGTTCCCCATTACCCTGAAAGTAAGTTCATCGAAGTCAAGCGCCTGCGCGCGCCCGCCGACGTGGCGCGCCTGCTCGACCTCAAATCCGGCGATGCCGTGGTGTTCATCAAGCGCGTGCAGTCGTTCGACGGTGTGCCCACCATCGTCGAGGAACTGTGGCTGCCCGGCGCCACCTTCAAGGGGCTTACCGCCGAGCGGCTGGTCGAGTACAAGGGGCCGATGTACGGCTTGTTCGAGTCCGAATTCGGCACCCGCATGATCCGGGCAACCGAGAAAATCCGCGCCGTCTGTGCCGACGCCGGCGCCGCCGCTCTGCTGCAGATCGCCGCGAATACGCCGCTGCTGGCGTCGGAGCGGGTGTCGTTCACCTACGGCGACAAGCCGGTGGAATTGCGCCGCGGCTTGTATCTGACTGAACAGCATCATTACCACAACGAATTAAGTTAAGGGAGCCGTCTGCGGGAGCGCGCCGGGACCCGGGCGGTGAACCGTCTTTGAACCGAACTCATGGAGTGGAGCAGGAGACTCTTGCAGTGCACAAAAGCTGCGGGAGGCGCACAATACGGGGCTGTCACACGCCAGTAGCATTGTTGCGCTGATAATACGTTGAGCTACGGAAAGTGGCCGTTGGAGTGTGTTGCAAAACACTATTTTGGTTATATGTAACAATAGATATTGGTTGTATGAGGGTAAATAGGCGAAAATCGATGTTTCATCCGATTTCACCCAATTTTTGTCAAAGTTTAGGAGGTCTTGTTATGTCAGAAGCCGTACGGGTCGCACCCAAAAAAGAACGGCCGGAGTTCCGTAATATCCACGTTACCGAACTTATGAATTACCGTCAGCCGCTGGCTGCCATCGTGTCGATTTTGCACCGCATCAGCGGCGTTCTGATCTTCGCCTTGCTGCCTTTCGTACTCTACCTGCTGCAAGAGAGCCTGCGCTCCGAGATCTCCTTCGCGCACTACCAGGGTTTCGTCACCTACCCGCTGGTCAAGCTGTTCATCCTCGCCCTGGTCTGGGCCATTCTGCACCACATGTTCGCTGGCGTACGCCACCTGGTGATGGACCTGCACGTCGGTCTGGACAAGGATTCGGCCCGTAAATCGTCGGCTGCCGTGCTGGCGCTGAGCCTGACCCTGACCGTGCTGGTGGCACTGAAACTGTTTGGAGTGTTCTGAGATGGCAAATAACGTCAACAACAACGTCGGCCCGAAACGCCTGGTCGTCGGCGCCCACTACGGCATGCGCGACTGGCTGGCACAACGCGTGACCGCCGTCGTCATGGTGGCCTACACCGCAACGCTCTTGATCACCTTCCTGACCGGCCAGAATTTCACGTACGAAGGCTGGGCTGGCATGTTCTCGCAACAGTGGTTCAAGCTGATTTCCGCTGTCACCCTGTTCGCACTGTTCTATCACGCCTGGGTAGGCATGCGCGACGTGTGGATGGACTACGTTAAACCGGTCGGCCTTCGCCTGACCCTGCAAGCAGCCACCATCCTGTGGCTGATCGCATGTGCCGCCTGGTCGGTACAGATAATCTGGAGTGTGTAATCGTGGCAGCAATCAAATCTGCAATCCCTACCCGCCGCTTTGACGCGGTAATCGTTGGCGCCGGCGGTTCCGGCATGCGCGCATCCCTGCAGCTGGCTGAAGCCGGTCTGAACGTGGCGGTGCTGTCGAAAGTTTTCCCTACCCGTTCGCACACCGTTGCTGCCCAGGGCGGCATCGGCGCGTCGCTCGGCAACATGGCCGAAGACAGCTGGTTCTGGCACATGTTCGACACCGTCAAGGGTGGCGACTACCTGGGCGACCAGGATGCGATCGAATTCATGTGCCGCGAAGCACCGAAGGTCGTGTACGAACTGGAACACTTCGGCATGCCGTTCGACCGTAATCCAGACGGCACGATTTACCAGCGTCCGTTCGGCGGCCACACCGCCAACTTCGGCGAAAAAGCCGTGCAGCGCGCTTGCGCCGCAGCCGACCGTACCGGTCACGCCCTGCTGCACACGCTGTACCAGCGTAACGTCCGTGCCCGTACCCACTTCTTCGTCGAATGGATGGCGCTGGACCTGGTACGCGACGCCGACGGCGACGTGGTAGGCGTGGTTGCGCTGGAAATGGAAACCGGCGACGTCATGATCCTGGAAGCGAAAACCACGATGTTTGCTACCGGTGGCGCCGGCCGTATCTTTGCCGCCTCGACCAACGCGTTCATCAACACCGGCGACGGCATGGGCATGGCCGCACGCGCCGGCCTGCCGCTGCAAGACATGGAATTCTGGCAGTTCCACCCGACCGGCGTGGCCGGCGCGGGCGTGCTGATCACCGAAGGTGTGCGTGGTGAAGGCGGTATCCTGATCAACTCCGAAGGCGAACGTTTCATGGAGCGCTATGCTCCAACGCTGAAAGACCTGGCGCCACGCGACTTCGTCTCGCGTTCGATGGACCAGGAAATCAAGGAAGGCCGCGGCTGCGGTCCGAACAAGGACCACGTGATGCTGGACCTGCGCCACATCGGCAAGGACACCATCGAGAAGCGCCTGCCATCGATCCTGGAAATCGGCCACAAGTTCGCCAACGTCGATGCGACCAAGGAACCGATCCCGGTCGTGCCAACCATTCACTACCAGATGGGCGGTATTCCGACCAACATCCACGGTCAAGTGGTGGTGCCTGGCGCCGACGGCAGCCAGAAGATTGTCAACGGCCTGTACGCCATCGGCGAATGCGCCTGCGTCTCGGTGCACGGCGCCAACCGCCTGGGCACCAACTCGCTGCTCGACCTGGTGGTATTCGGCCGCGCGGCCGGCAACCACGTGGTGGCCTCGAACCTCAAGCAAAAAGAGAACAAGCCGCTGCCGAAAGACGCGTCGGACTTTGCCATGAACCGCCTGAACAAGCTGGAAACGTCCACCGGTTCGGAAAAAGTGCAGGGCGTCGCCAACGACATCCGCGCCACGATGCAGAAGTACTGCGGCGTGTTCCGTACCGACGAGATGCTGAACCAGGGCGTCAAGGAAATCATGGTACTGGACGAGCGTCGCAAGCACGTCTCGTTCAAGGACAAGTCGAAAGTGTTCAACACCGCGCGCGTTGAAGCGCTGGAACTGGACAACCTGATCGAAACCGCGAAAGCGACCATCGTCTCGGCAGCAGCGCGCAAGGAATCGCGCGGCGCCCACGCCCAGGACGACTACCCGCACCGCGACGACGACAACTGGATGAAGCACACCCTCTGGTTCTCGGAAGGCAACCGCCTGGACTACAAGGCAGTCGTGACCAAGCCACTGACGGTCGACACCTTCAAACCGAAACCACGTACTTTCTAAGGCTAGAACATGGCACGCACTATCAAACTGAAAATCTACCGCTACGATCCGGACCAGGATGCGAAGCCGTACATGCAGGACATCACCGTCGAGTTGAAAGACACCGACAAGATGCTGCTCGACGCCCTGCAACGCATCAAGTCCGACGTGGACGATTCGCTGGCACTGCGCCGCTCGTGCCGCGAAGGCGTGTGCGGTTCCGACGCGATGAACATCAACGGCAAGAACGGCCTGGCCTGCACCACCAACCTGAACGAGCTGAGCGAGCCTATCGTGCTGCGTCCGCTGCCAGGCCTGCCGGTGATCCGCGACCTGATCGTCGACATGACCCAGTTCTTCAAGCAGTACGACTCGGTCAAGCCGTACCTGATCAACGACTCGATCCGTCCTGAAAAAGAACGCCTGCAAACGCCGACCGAACGCGAAGAACTCGATGGCCTGTACGAGTGCATCCTGTGCGCGTGCTGCTCGACGTCGTGCCCGTCGTTCTGGTGGAATCCGGACAAGTTCGTCGGTCCTGCCGGCCTGCTGCAAGCCTACCGCTTCATCGCCGACTCGCGCGACGAAGCCACCGGCGAGCGCCTGGACAACCTGGAAGACCCGTACCGCCTGTTCCGCTGCCACTCGATCATGAATTGCGTGGACGTGTGCCCGAAAGGCCTGAATCCGAACAAGGCCATCGGTAAAATCAAGGAATTGATGGTACGCCGCGCGATCTAACGGCGCAGTGGCGGGCGGCGGCAACGTCGCCCGTTTCATTTAGAAGTAGCGCTCCAGCATGATCGGCGCGCGCAGTGTAAAGTAGTGACCCATGACTGAACCGAACCAATCTGCACATCAGTCGGACCCAGCCAACAGAGCGCGCCTGCGTTGGCGCTCGCGCCGGGGTCTTCTGGAAAACGACATCATCCTCACCCGTTTTCTCGATGCGCATGAAACCGAATTGACCGACGGGGAAGTGGACGCGTTCACGCGGCTCCTCGACTTGTCGGACAATGACCTGATGGATCTGGTACTGGCCCGCAAGGAGCCGGACGGCGAAATCGACCTGCCGCACGTGCATGCGTTGCTGCAGCGGTTGCGCCACGCCTGAAGCCACAAGCCGCAGGCCGCCAAGCACCAGAACTTTTTTCGCACCATCTCCCTAAAAAAGGAAGAGTCCATGAACACCTCTGATAACAAAGCCACCCTGTCGTTCTCCGATGGCAGCCAGCCCATCGAATTCCCGATCTACAAGGGCACCATCGGTCCCGACGTCATCGACATTCGCAAGCTGTACGCCGGCACCGGCAAGTTCACCTACGATCCGGGCTTCATGTCCACCGCGTCGTGCAACTCGTCGATCACGTACATCGACGGCGACAAGGGCGAACTGCTGTACCGCGGCTATCCGATCGAACAACTGGCCGTCAACGCCGACTTCATGGAATCGTGCTACCTGCTGCTGAACGGCGAACTGCCTAATAACGTTCAGAAGCAGGAGTTCGTTGACACCGTCACCAAGCACACGATGGTGCACGAGCAGATGCAATTCTTCTTCCGTGGCTTCCGCCGCGACGCGCACCCGATGTCGGTACTGGTTGGTACCGTTGGCGCGCTGGCCTCGTTCTACCACGACTCGCTCGACATCAACGATGCCAAGCAGCGCGAAATCTCGGCCATCCGCCTGATCGCCAAGATGCCGACCCTGGTCGCCATGGCGTACAAGTACTCGATGGGCCAGCCGTTCATGTACCCGCGCAACGACCTGTCGTACAGCGCCAACTTCATGCGCATGATGTTCGGTAACCCGTGCGAAGAGTACAAGGTCAACGACGTGCTGGTGCGCGCCCTGGACCGCATCCTGATCCTGCACGCGGACCACGAGCAAAACGCTTCGACCTCCACCGTCCGTCTGGCCGGTTCGTCGGGCGCCAACCCGTTCGCCTGTATCGCTGCCGGTATCGCCTGCCTGTGGGGCCCTGCCCACGGCGGCGCCAACGAAGCCGCGCTGACCATGCTGAAAGAAATCGGTTCGGTCGACAACATCCCGGCCTTCATCGAGCAGGTCAAGGACAAGAACTCGGGCGTCAAGCTGATGGGCTTTGGTCACCGCGTGTACAAGAACTTCGACCCGCGCGCCAAGCTGATGCGCGAAACCTGCTACGAAGTGCTGGAAGAGCTGGGCCTGCAAGACGACCCGCTGTTCAAGCTGGCGATGGAACTGGAAAAGATTGCACTGAACGACGAATACTTCGTCTCGCGCAAACTGTACCCGAACGTCGACTTCTACTCGGGCATCGTGCAATCGGCACTGGGCATTCCAGTGTCGCTGTTCACCGGTATCTTCGCCATGGCCCGCACCATCGGCTGGATCGCCCAGTGGAACGAAATGATCGCCGACCCAGAACAGAAAATCGGCCGTCCACGCCAACTGTTCGTCGGCTCGACCGCCCGCGACGTCAAGCCGCTGGATCAGCGTTAATCGACGCACAAGCAATGTGAGCATGGGCTGCGACCCATGCCAAAGAAGCCGCCCGGTGCAAGCTAGGCGGCTTTTTTCATTTCGAGCGTCGCTGCGCGTGCGGAAAACGCAACGCTTATCAGTAATGAACTCTGCTAAATTGTATGTGAATGGAGCCGCATATCGCGAGGGAGGTTGTCATGAAGCTATTCAAGGGAATTGCTGTCGCAAAGCTGATCGCCGTGAAACGAGAGATTCTGTCGCCCAAGCAATTTATCGAGCTCAGCCGTAGCCGGCCAGCCGATATCAAGCGCGCCACCTACGTTATCCCCACCATCGGCAAGCCTGGCTTCGGTGCCTTCGAAGTTGAATACCATGCACCCAGGCTGGTGCATGAAAAATGACCGCCCCGGATCTTTCTGATGGCCATCGCTATCGGACGCAGGAATACCGTGCGCGTAAGAGCAAAAAAGACAATTCAGACGAGGAGTAACGTTGACCTCACGGCTTGTCTTCCGGCTCCAGCACGTCATCGTCCTCTTCGCGCATGACCGGTGCGCGGCGGTCGGGGCGGATGACCAGTATCCACCAGCCCAACACACCCAGGGTTACCTGCGGCAGGTTGAACAGGAACTTGGCGACGGTGGCGTCGCGCCGCTGTGGCCATAGGGCGTCTGCGGTCTCCGCCATGATGTTGGTGTGGTAGAAGCACGCGGCCAGCATCAATAACGAAGCCACCGCCCACAGCAATACGACATTGGTGATCCGGTGGCGCAGCAGCGCTGCGAACGGGTACGCCAACACGCACGCGAAGCAGTAGGCGAACAGGTTGGCGGCCAGGTTGGCGAGGTCGAAGTGCGGCAGTATCACCGGCACCGCGCAGATGGCGACGCCAAGCATGACGGCAATGACGGGATGGGGCAGGGCGGGCCAGGAGTCGAAGTGGTGGTTCATCGGTGTGGCGTAAAGTCGGGTGGGGCACCATTGTAGTGGCATTTGGTGATGCCCACCGGGCTGCCCGGCGACATTTCCGGGACGGTGCCCGGGAACTGGCGTGCTTGCGTTGCCGGTGACGCTTACGCTTACGGCTTTTCCTGGTCCAGCAGCGCCTGGATCTCGGCACGCTCTTTCTTGCTCACGTGTCCGCCGCGCAGCGCGGCCAGGATCAGCGCCTTGCCGGAGCCGGAAAAGGCTTTCTGGATCAGCTCTTTGAGTAAATTGGTCTGGATCGCATCCTGCTCCTGTAGCGGCGCGTACACGTGGGCGCGCTGGCTTTCGTCGCGCTTGAGCAGGCCCTTGGTGTGCATCACTTGCAGCAGGCGCAGCACGGTGGCGTAATTCATGTCCGGCCGGGCGTCGAGCGCGGCGGCGTGCACCTGCTTGGCCGTGGCCGGGCCCAGCGCGAACAGCAGGCGCAGCATTTCGAGCTCGGCAGCAGTGGGTTTAGGTAACGTCGTCATTGATCTAGAATAAAATATCTAGATCGATTTGTCTAGTCCTGTTTCAGCGCATGCAGCTGCGAGGCGACGTGGTTGAACAGCGGGCGTGCCGCCACCTCTGGCTGGGTGCACGCTGCATGCAATGTCGCCAGCTGCGCGCGCAACGCCGGTGGCGCGTCGCTACGATCCAGCAGCTCTTCCAGCAGCAAGCCGAACGCGCGCGTCTCGAGCTGCTGCAACCGCGCGGCAATTGGCTCGGCCGGATCGTAGAACGCCGCCGCACCGAAGTCGCTCAGCACGCAGTGGCCAAGATTGTCGTGCAGGATGTTGTGGGCGTACAGGTCGCCGTGCAGGATGCCGCGTTCATGCAGCTGGGCCGCGGCTGCCGCCGCGCCGTGGGCGATGGCCAGCATGGCCGGCCAGCTCAAACGCTTGTCGTCTTCATAGACATCGCGCGTGCAGCTGGCAAAACTCGGTGGTCCGGCCAGGTTGACAAAGGCGGGATCGAGCAGCGCCATCACCAGTCCCTGCGCCTGGTCCGGGTGACCGGCGATGCGGCCCAGCACCGGGATCAGGTGCGGATGCAGGCCGGCTGCCACGCAGGCCGCCATTTCGTTGAGCGGCGAGCCGTCGCTGGTCATCTCGCCCTTGTAGAGCTTGACCGCCACCGGCGTGCTGCCGCCGTCATGCTGCCAGTCGGCGCGGTGGATCACGCCCGAGGCGCCTTCGCCCAGTTGGTGTTGCAGTGCTAGCTGGCCCCAGTCTATGAGCGGGGCGGGTGCCGCACTCATCGCCTGCGCGCGTTCGGCACCCCACGGATTACCGGCGCACGCCAGCCAGGCCAGGCGCGGCAGCGTGGTCAGCCAGGCGGGCAGCGCCTCGAAGGCGTTGGCGGCCAGGCGCAGCAATTCCAGCTGGTGCAGGTTGGCCATGGTGTCCGGCAGCGTTTTTAAACGATTGCCCGACAACATCAGCTTTTGCATGGCCGGGCGCCGGCCCAGTTCGTCGGGCAGGTGTTCGATGCGGTTGTCGGTCAGCACCAGCCAGCGCAGCGCCGGTGGCAGCGCCGAGGCCGGCACCGAGGCGATCTGGTTGGCCTTGAAGCCGACCATGGTCAGCGCCGGCATGCTTCCCAGCATGGCGGGCAGTTCCGTAAAACGGTTGTTGGAGCAGAACAGGATGCGCAGCTTGTGCAGGCGCGGCAGGTCGTCGGGCAGGGTGGCGAGAGCGTTGCCGGTCAGGTCGAGGATTTCCAGCGTGTCGGCCAGGTCGAAGATTTCGCGCGGGAATTCGGTGAGGCCGCCGCGCAATTGCAGGCGCGTGATGCCCTGCAATGCGCCGGCGCGCAACTGCTCAAGTGTGTGCATGGGAAGTGACGGATATGCTAAAGCGGGCAGTCTAGCATTCGCCACTCCCCATCACCTACTTACCATTTCATTTCGCCCTTGGCGACCTTTGCGCTGGTCTCGAGCGCGGCAGGCAGGCCGGCGGTCGGGTACAGCTGCTTCATGCGGGCGATCAGGGCCGTGCTGTCGGCCGCCTTGGCGGTTTCGGCCTCGAAGCGCACCAGGTAGTCGCGGGTAAAGCCCACGGCGGCCGGCGTTAGCGGCGCACCCGGCTTGAAGTGGCCCGGCACCACGGTAACAGGTTTCAGGGCGTCGATGCCGGCCAGCGTGGCCAGCCAGTTTTTGCGCGCTTGCGGCGTCTGGCTGTCGGCAGTCCACACGTGCAGGTCGTTGAACACCACCACGCCGCCGACCACGGCCTTGATCGATGGGATCCACACATAGGTTTCGGCCGGCGACGGACCGGTCAGGCCTTCGATCTTCAGTATCTTGCCTTCCAGCTTGATGGTGTCACCCTTCAACACTTGCGGCACGATCACGGATGTCGGCGCATTGTCTTTCAGGATAGGACCCCAGTAGGCGACCTTGGCATCTTTTTTCTTTTCTATGCCGGCCACGGTTTGCGCGGTGGCGACAATTTTGGCAGCGGGGAAGGCGGCGTGGATCACGTCGAGGCCAAAGTAGAAATCGGGGTCGCTGTGGCTGATATACACGGTGGTCAGCTTTTTGCCGCTGGCGCGGATTTTCTCGACCAGCTTGACGGCTTCGCCGCGCGAGAACTGGGCATCGACCAGCACCGCATCCTTGTCGCCCGTCACCAGTACGGAAGCGACCGGGAAGATCGCCGCTTCCCCCGGGTTGAAGACTTCAAGTTTCAGTGGCGCGGCAAAGGCAGGGGCGGTAACGACGGCAGCAGCCAGCGTGGCGGACAAGATGGTGTGCTTGATCATGATGGTCTCGTATTGGTTAAAAGTGTCCCATCTTAAATTGCTTGATACGATAGAAAAATCGGGTAATCTGTGCATCTCAATTGCATAATCCGGACGAATCATGGACCGCATCACGGCCGCACAAGTGTTTGTCAGCATCGCCGAGCGCGGCAGCATGATCGCAGCGGCCGAGGCGCAGGGCATGTCGCGCGCCATGGTCACGCGCTACCTGGCGGAAATGGAAGAGTGGGCTGGCGCGCGCCTGCTGCACCGGAGCACCCGGCGCCTGAGCCTGACCGACGCGGGTGACGTCACGCTGGCGCGCTGCCGCGCCATGCTCGAACTGGCCGGCGCCATGCCGGTGGCAGCCGACGATGTCGCCTCGCCGCAAGGCCTGTTGCGCATCGCCTGCTCGCAGTCGCTGGCCCAGGCCACGCTGGCGCCTGCCATCACGGCGTTCCTGCGCCGGTACCCGCGCGTGACCGTCGATGTGCAGGTGGACAGCCGCGCGGTGAACCTGGTCGAGCAGCGCATCGACCTGGCGCTGCGCATCACCAACGCGCTCGAACCGAACCTGATCGCGCGCAGCCTGGCCGTGTGCGAGTCGGTCGCTTGCGCGGCGCCAGCCTACCTGGCCGCGCACGGCACACCGTTGCGCCCGCACGAACTGGCTGGCCATAACTGCCTGACGTACACGTATTTCGGCAAGAGCCTGTGGCAGTTTACCGATGCCGATGGCGAGGCTGTCTCGGTGCCGGTGGGCGGCAACCTGTCGGCCAACGAGGATACGGTGCTGTTGCGGGCGGCAGTGGCGGGCGCCGGCGTGGTGATGCAGCCAATGTACAGCGTGGCCAGGCTGATCGCCGAGGGCCAGTTGGTGCCTTTGTTGCCAACATACGTTCCGCAAAGCATGGGCATTCACGGAATTTATACCTCCAGACAACACATGGCGCCGGCGTTGCGCGCCATGCTCGATTTTTTGCTGGATTGGTTCGCAAACGACCCCACATGGTTAAGTGTGAGCAACGTTCGGGCTAAATAATCCAAAATGCCGTTAAAAATGAGAAAACATTGCCCGCCGAGGTAGGTAGTATGCGGCTTAAGTGAAAATTAACCTTGAAAGATTTAGTCGAAAATAAATCACAAACGCGAGCACAGGCGGTTGTTACGCTACAATACCGGTGCTATGCTAAGTGGCTGTTTTTTGATGCAGACGTTTTTTTGAGAACTACCCTGAATTTTTAGCCCTTCCCCACAACTTGATGTGCAATCCGCTAACCGGTCAGGCCGTGTCGCGGAAGGTTAGACTAACCCGCTAATTCCTCGCGAAACGCGAAGAAAGGTGAGCAACAAATGCAACAATCCTCGTCCAATTCCTACCTGTTTGGTGGGAACGCACCGTACGTTGAAGAACTGTACGAAGCGTATCTCAACAATCCAGGCTCCGTACCAGACAACTGGCGCGCCTATTTCGACGCCATGCAGCACGTACCGGCCGTCGATGGCACCAACAAGCCCGACGTCGCCCATGCTTCCGTCATCGCCTCGTTTGCCGAGCGCGCAAAATCGGGCCCGATCCGCACCGTGGTTGCTTCCGCCGACGCCGAAATGGGCCGCAAGCGTGTTGCTGCAACCCAACTGATCGCTGCCTACCGCTACCTTGGTTCGCGCTGGGCCAACCTGGACCCGCTGCAGCGCCAGGAGCGTCCTTCGATCAATGAACTGGAGCCAAGCTTCTACGGCTTCACCGATGCTGACATGGACACCGTGTTCAACATCAGCAACACTTATTTTGGCCCGGAAACCGCGACCCTGCGCGACCTGCTGAACTACCTGCGCGACACCTACACCCGTTCGATCGGCGCAGAGTATATGTACATCTCCGATCCGGCTGAAAAGCGCTGGTTGCAGGAGCGCCTGGAATCGATCCGTTCCACCCCGAATTTCACCGCAGAGAAGAAAAAGCACATCCTCGAGCGCCTGACCGCTGCCGAAGGCCTGGAGCGCTATCTGCACACCAAGTACGTCGGCCAGAAGCGTTTCTCGCTCGAAGGCGGCGAAACCTTCATCGCGTCGATCGATGAAATCATCCAGCGCGCCGGCGAAAAAGGCGTGCAGGAAATCGTTATCGGCATGGCCCACCGTGGCCGCCTGAACGTCCTGGTCAACACCCTGGGCAAGGCACCGAAAGACCTGTTCGAAGAGTTCGAAGGCAAGCACGGCGACGACCTGCCAGCTGGCGACGTCAAGTACCACCAGGGTTTCTCGTCGGACATCTCCACCGCAGGCGGCCCGGTCCACCTGTCGCTGGCGTTCAATCCGTCGCACCTGGAAATCGTCAATCCGGTGGTTGAAGGTTCCGTGAAAGCCCGTATGGATCGCCGTGGCGACCACCTGGGCAAGCAAGTACTGCCGATCCTGGTGCACGGCGATGCCGCATTTGCCGGCCAGGGCGTGGTCATGGAAACGCTCAATCTCGCGCAAACCCGTGGCTACGGTACCGGCGGTACCGTGCACATCGTCATCAACAACCAGATCGGTTTCACCACCTCCGATCCGCGCGACGCCCGTTCGACCATCTACTGCTCGGACGTGGTCAAGATGATCGAAGCGCCGGTGCTGCACGTGAACGCCGACGATCCTGAAGCCGTGGTGCTGGCCTCGCAAATCGCGATGGACTACCGCCTGCAGTTCCAGAAAGACATCGTTGTCGATATCATCTGCTACCGCAAACTCGGTCACAACGAACAAGATACGCCAGCGCTGACGCAGCCGCTGATGTACAAGAAAATCGGCCAGCACCCAGGCACCCGCAAGCTGTACGCGGACAAGCTGGTTGCCCAAACCGTGATCGCAGCCGATGGCGGCGAGCAGATGCAAGCTGCGTTCCGCGATGCGATGGACGCCGGCAAGCACACTGTCGATCCAGTCATCTCCAACTTCAAGAACAAGTTCGCGGTCGACTGGCTGCCGTTCCTGAACAAGAAATGGACCGACTCGGCCGACACCGCCGTGCCGATGACCGAACTCAAACGCCTGGCTACCCGCATCACCACCGTGCCGGAAGACTTCAAGGTCCACTCGCTGGTTGAAAAAGTCCTGGGCGACCGTGGCACCATGGGCCGTGGCGAAATGAATCTGGACTGGGGCATGGGCGAACACCTGGCCTACGCGTCGCTGGTCGCTTCCGGCTACGCTGTGCGCCTGACCGGCCAGGACGCCGGCCGCGGTACCTTCGTGCACCGTCACGCCGTGCTGCACGATCAAAAACGCGAGCGCTGGGATTCGGGCACCTACGTGCCACTGCAAAACATCGCCGAAGGCCAGGCGCCGTTCACCGTGATCGACTCCGTGCTGTCCGAAGAAGCAGTGTTGGGCTTCGAATACGGCTACTCCACCGCAGAACCGAACACCCTGACGATCTGGGAAGCCCAGTTCGGCGACTTCGTCAACGGCGCGCAAGTGGTAATCGACCAGTTCATCAGCTCCGGCGAAGTGAAATGGGGTCGCGCTTCGGGTCTGGTGATGATGCTGCCACACGGCTACGAAGGCCAGGGTCCTGAGCACTCGTCCGCGCGTCCTGAGCGTTTCCTGCAACTGTGCGCCGACAACAACATGCAAGTTGTGCAGCCGACCACGGCATCGCAGATCTTCCACGTGCTGCGTCGCCAGATGGTGCGCCAGTTCCGCAAGCCGCTGGTCATCCTCACGCCGAAATCGCTGCTGCGTAACAAGGATGCCGGCTCGCCGCTGACCGACCTGGCCAAGGGCGCCTTCCAGACCGTGATCGGCGAAGTCGATCAGGCTATCGAAGCGGACAAAGTCAAACGCGTCATCGCTTGCTCGGGCAAGGTTTATTACGACCTGATCAACGCACGCAAAACGCGCGGCCAGACCGACACTGCGATTATCCGTGTCGAACAGCTGTATCCGTTCCCGCACAAGGCTTTCGCTGCCGAACTGAAGAAGTTCCCGAAACTGGCCGAAGTGGTATGGGCGCAGGACGAGCCGCAGAATCAGGGCCCATGGTTCCAGATTCAGCACAACATCTTCGAGAGCATGGACGCCGGCCAGCGCCTGGCCTACGCCGGTCGTCCGGCATCGGCTTCGCCGGCTGTCGGTTACTACGACAAGCACTACGCCCAGCAAAAAGACCTGCTGGAAACGGCGTTCTCGAAGCTCAAAGGCTTCATCCTGACGAAATAAGTTTTCGGCGCCGCGCGGCTGGTTCGCCGGCGCCGACCCCGGTTCATCACACTTTTTGACGGAGCGCCGCCTGCAAGGGTAAACCTCGTGGTGGCGCCGCAATAACAAAATATACGGAGTTTTTCATGGCACAAATCGAAGTTAAAGTACCCCAATTGTCGGAATCGGTTGCAGAAGCCACCATGCTGACCTGGCATAAAAAAGTCGGCGACGCTGTTGCGCGCGACGAAAACCTGATCGACATCGAGACCGACAAGGTCGTACTGGAACTGCCAGCACCAGCCGCCGGCGTACTGGTCAAAATCATCAAGGGCGACGGCACCACCGTGGTTGCTGACGAAATCATCGCCGTGATCGACACCGACGGCGTTGCTGCTGCTGCCGCTCCTGCCGCTGAAGCTGCTCCAGCTCCTGCCGCCGCTCCAGCACCTGCTGCTGCCGCTGCAACCGGTGGCAGCAAGGGCGATGTCGCCATGCCAGCCGCTGCAAAAATCCTGTCGGAAAAAGGTCTGAACGCTGGCGACGTCGCCGGTTCGGGCAAAGACGGCCGCGTGACCAAGGGCGATGCCCTGGCAGCATCGGCTCCAAGCGCCACCCCGACCATCGCGCCACTGGCTGCTCCTGCTGCCAAGGCATCGCTGCCACAAGTGTCGTCGTCGCCAGCCAGCCTGGGTGACCGTCCTGAAGAGCGCGTGCCGATGAGCCGCCTGCGCGCCCGTATCGCCGAGCGCCTGCTGCAATCGCAATCGACCAACGCCATCCTGACCACGTTCAACGAAGTGAACATGGCCCCAGTCATGGAACTGCGCAACAAGTACAAAGACAAGTTCGAGAAAGAGCACGGCGTCAAGCTGGGCTTCATGTCGTTCTTCGTCAAGGCTGCTGTTGCTGCTCTGAAAAAATACCCGATCATCAACGCTTCGGTGGACGGCAACGACATCGTGTACCACGGCTACTTCGACATCGGTATCGCTGTCGGTTCGCCACGCGGCCTGGTGGTGCCTATCCTGCGCAACGCCGACCAGATGTCGATCGCTGAAATCGAAAAGAAAATCGGTGAATTCGGCGCCAAGGCCAAAGAAGGCAAGCTGACCCTGGACGATCTGACCGGCGGTACCTTCTCGATCTCGAACGGCGGCACCTTCGGCTCCATGCTGTCGACCCCGATCATCAACCCGCCACAATCGGCCATCCTGGGCGTGCACGCCACCAAGGAACGCGCTGTGGTTGAAAACGGCCAGATCGTGATCCGTCCAATGAACTACCTGGCAATGTCCTACGACCACCGCATCATCGACGGCCGCGAAGCCGTGCTGGGCCTGGTCGCCATGAAAGACGCGCTGGAAGATCCAGCCCGCCTGCTGCTGGACCTGTAAGGTATCGGCCTTTGATAGGCGGTTCACCAGCCCGCCCCGGCAAGCTTGAGCTTGCCGGGGTCACTCCGAGGGAAACCATGAGCATCGCGGAAGAAATCCAGCGCCTGCACGACCTGCACAAAGCGGGCGCCCTGACTGCGGACGAGTTCGCCGAAGCCAAGCTGCGCCTGCTGAGCCAGGAAGCGCACCGTCCGCGCGAGGACAACGTGGGCAGCCTGCGCCGTTCGCGCGACGACCGCTGGCTCGGTGGCATCTGTGGCGGCCTGGGCCGCATCTCCGGCATCGAGTCGTGGATCTGGCGGGTGCTGCTGGTGTTGCTGGTGCTGACCTTTGGCACGGGCCTGGTGATTTATCTTTTGCTGTGGATCTTCGTTCCAGAAGAAGAAACTGATTGGAAATATAAAAATGAGTAAACAATTTGACGTAGTAGTCATCGGCGCCGGTCCTGGCGGTTACATCGCTGCCATTCGCGCTGCACAACTGGGTTTTTCGGTCGCTTGCGTCGATGCCTGGGAAAATGAAAAAGGTGGTCCGGCTCCTGGCGGCACCTGCACCAACGTCGGTTGCATCCCGTCGAAAGCACTGCTGCAATCGTCCGAGCACTTCGAGCACGCCGGTCACGCGTTCAAGGAACACGGCATTGACGTCGCTGGCCTGTCGCTGAACCTGGGCCAGATGCTCAAGCGCAAAGACGGCGTGGTCAAGCAGAACAACGACGGCATCCTGTACCTGTTCAAGAAAAACAAGGTCACCTTCTTCCACGGCCGCGCAGCGTTTGCCGGCGCCGCCGGTGCTGATGGCTACCCGCTGGCCATCACCGGCCCGGCCAATGAAACCATCACTGCCAAGCAAGTCATCATCGCGACCGGTTCGAATGCCCGTCAACTGCCAGGCGCCGAATTCGACGAGAAACTGATCCTGTCGAACACCGGTGCACTGGCCATTGAAGGCGTACCAGCCAAGCTGGGCGTGATCGGCGCCGGCGTGATCGGCCTGGAAATGGGTTCCGTGTGGCGTCGCCTGGGTTCGGACGTGACCGTGCTGGAAGGCCTGCCGGTCTTCCTCGGTGCTGTCGATGAGCAGATCGCCAAGGAAGCCAACAAGCTGTTCACCAAGCAAGGCCTGAAGATCAACCTGGGCTGCAAGATCGGCACCATCACCAAGGGTGACAACAGCGTGTCCGTGGCGTACGAAAACGCCAAGGGCGAAGCCATCACCGCCGAATTCGACAAGCTGATCATCTCGATTGGCCGCACCCCGAACACCAACGGCCTCGGCGCTGACCAGGTTGGCCTGGCGCTGGACGAGCGCGGCTTCATCGCCGTGGACGACGACTGCAAAACCAACTTGCCAGGCGTGTGGGCAGTTGGCGACGTGGTGCGCGGCCCGATGCTGGCGCACAAAGCCGAAGAAGAAGGCGTTGCCGTGGCCGAGCGTATGGCCGGCCAGCACGGTCACACCAACTTCAACACGATTCCGTGGGTGATCTACACCTCGCCGGAAATCGCCTGGGTCGGCCGCACCGAGCAGCAACTGAAGGCCGATGGCGTCGCTTACAAAGCCGGCACCTTCCCGTTCCTGGCCAACGGCCGCGCACGCGCGCTGGGCGACACGTCGGGCATGGTCAAGTTCCTGGCCGACGCGACCACCGACGAAATTTTGGGCGTGCACATCATCGGCCCAATGGCCTCCGAGCTGATTTCGGAAGCCGTGGTAGCGATGGAGTTCAAGGCGTCGGCCGAAGACATCGCCCGTATCTGCCACGCGCACCCGTCGCTGTCGGAAGCGACCAAGGAAGCCGCTCTCGCCATCGACAAGCGCACCCTGAACTTCTAAGTCGGTCACTTAAAACCGCGCGCAGCTTCGTTGCGGCGCCCAGCTGAGGCTGTACATTCGTACTGTCTTCGGCGCCGCGCCTCGCTGCGCACGGTTTGAAGCAACCTTGGCGGGCTTCGGCCCGCTTTTTCATTTGCGCCCAGCGCACAAGCGAACCCATGAACGTCGAAGAGTTTTACCAGAAGGCGCTGCTCGAGCGCGATTTCAAGGCCGATGCCGCCCAGCGCCGCGCGGTGGACCGCCTCCAGCAATGCTATGACGACTGGGTCCAGTACAAGGCCCAGCGCTCGAGCACCTTCAAGCGCCTGATCAACCGGCCGCAAGTGCCGAAGGGCGTGTACATGTGGGGTGGGGTGGGGCGCGGCAAGTCCTTCCTGATGGACAGTTTTTACTCGGTGGTGCCGGTGGTGCGCAAGACGCGCCTGCACTTCCACGAATTCATGCGCGGCGTGCACCGCCAGCTCGATGAACTGAAAGGCGTGGCCGATCCGCTCGACGAGGTGGCCAAGCGCATCGCCAAGAAATATCGGCTGATCTGCTTCGACGAGTTCCATATCTCGGACGTGGCCGACGCCATGATCATGTACAACCTGTTGAAGGCGCTGTTCGACAACGGCGTGTCGTTCATCATGACGTCCAACTACGATCCGCAACTGCTGTACCCGGACGGGCTGCACCGCGACCGCATCTTGCCGACCATCGACCTGCTGTACGAAAAGCTCGACGTGATGAATATTGACGCTGGCATCGACTACCGCAGCCGCGCGCTGGAACAGGTGGAGTCGTATTACACGCCGCTGGGCGCCACCGCCGATGCTGCGCTGCGCGATGCCTACGCGCGCTTGGCCGAAAGCGCCGACGAAGACCCGGTGGTGCGCATCGAGGCGCGCGAAATCCGCGCACTGCGCCGCACCGGTTCGATGATCTGGTTCGATTTTCATACGCTGTGCGGCGGTCCCCGTTCGCAGAACGATTACCTGGAAATCGCCAGCCGCTTCCACACCGTGATATTGTCGGAAATCCCGCGCATGTCGGCGTCAATGTCGTCGGAAGCGCGCCGTTTCACGTGGCTGATCGACGTCTTCTACGACCAGGGCGTAAAATTGCTGATGTCGGCCGAAGTGGAACCGGAAGAGCTGTACACGACCGGTACCCTGGCCAACGAATTCCACCGCACGGTGTCGCGCATCGTGGAAATGCAATCGCAGGAATACATGGACCGCGAGCAGCGCACCGCTGCCGGCTCGCTGGCGTAGGCTACAGGATACGTATGAAACTGAATGTGAAATCGATGATGGCCGCTGCGCTCTGCGTAGTGACCCTGGCTGCCAGGGCCGAGTCTACCGGACCGGCGCCGGTCGTCACCCCGACGCAGTCGGTGGCCCAGGCCGACGCCACGCTCGAGCGCGTCACGCGCGAACGCGCGGTCGTGACCAGCACCTTTGCCGCCGAAGAAACCGTATGCAACGACAAGTTCTTTGTCAACAATTGCCTGGACAAGGCCAAGGAAAAGCGCCGCGTGGCGCTGGCCCAGTTGCGCGCCGAGGAAGTGGAAGCCGAGCACTTCAAGCGCGCCGCGTCGGTCGCCAAGCGCGACGCCGACCTGGCCGAACGCGCCCGCAAGGATGCCGAGGAATTCGCCCGCCGCGAAGCCCAGCCGCCCAAGCCGGCCCGTACCGAAGAAGAACTGGCGCCCTCCGCCGCGCCCAGGAGCGGCAAGAGCATAGCCGAGCGCGAAGCCGAGCACGCCGAGCGCCTGCGCCGCGATGCTGCCAGGACCGCGTCCCAGGCCGACAAGCGCGCCGCCAATGTCGCCGCATACGAGAAGCGGCAGGCCGATGCCGCCCGGCGCCAGGAGCAGGTGGCCAAGCGCTTGGCGGAGCGCCAGGCCAAGGCCGAGGCGCGTGCGGCCGACGCGAAGAAGAAGGCGGATGCAGCGGCAGCGGCGGCGGCCAAAAAGCAATAATGTTGTTGGCAAGCCCCCGGTAGATTAAACTATGCACCGTGCCGTATCCCGTGAACCTTCCAGTGACTGAGAAACATGACTGATGTACAAGATATCCAGCGTCGTCTGATTGAACTCGACGTCGAACACCGCGACCTGGACGCGGTCATCGACATGCTCACGCTGGATGGCCACCACGACCAGCTGCAACTGCGTCGCCTCAAAAAACGCAAGTTGCAGCTGAAAGACCATATCACTTTGCTGAAAATGCAACTCGTGCCCGACGTTCCTGCCTGATTTCGCCCGAACCTGGCGCCTTACTTAAGTACACATTGACCGAAGCCCTGCCCACGCCAGCTGGTTCGCCCGCGCCGGCCAGCCGTCCGATCCTCAAGCGTCCCGTCGAACCTGCTACCGAGACGCCTGGCATTCCTGTGCCTGCTACACCGGGTGTAGCCGGTGTGCCCGCTATAGCCGCCGTGATCGGCGAGACGCCCGAACACGCACCCGGCATCCACGATGCCGAAGTCGAGCAGTTGTTCGGGGCCGGCGGTCCGCTGGGCCCGGCCGTGGGCGACTTCCGTCCGCGCCGCTCGCAAACCGAGATGGCCAAGGCCGTGGCCGACGCCATCGCCAACCAGACCACCCTGATCGCCGAGGCCGGTACCGGCACCGGCAAGACCTTCGCCTACCTGGTGCCGGCGCTGCTGTGGGGCGGCAAAACGATTGTGTCGACCGGCACCAAGAACTTGCAGGACCAGCTGTTCCTGCGCGATATTCCGAACGTCCGTGCGGCATTGAAAGCGCCGGTGTCGATCGCGCTGCTCAAGGGCCGCTCGAACTACGTGTGCCACTACCACCTGGAACGCACGCTGCAAAACGGCCGCATGACGTCGCGCGACGACGTCGGCCACCTGCGCGAAATTTCGCGCTTCCTCAAGATGACCAGCTCCGGCGACAAGGCCGAGCTGGCGCGCGTGCCCGAGAACGCGCTGGTCTGGAACCTGGTCACGTCCACCCGCGAAAACTGCATGGGCCAGGAGTGCCAGTATTACCAGGACTGCTTCGTGATGAAGGCGCGCAAGGAAGCCCAGCAGGCCGACGTGGTAGTGGTCAATCACCACCTGTTCTTTGCCGACGTGGCCTTGAAGGATTCCGGCGTGGCCGAGCTGCTGCCGTCGGCCAACACCATCATTTTCGATGAAGCGCACCAGTTGCCGGACACCGCCACGCTGTTCTTCGGCGATACGTTCTCGACCTCGCACATCCTCGAACTGTGCCGCGACGTGCTGGCCGAAGGCTTGTCCAATGCCCGCGACGGCGCCGACTGGGGCAAGACCGTCACCATGGTGGAAAAGGCTGCGCGCGACCTGCGCCTGACTTTCCCGCAAGACATCGTGCGCCTGTCTCTGCCGCAAATCGCGCCGTCGAGCGAGTTTTTCCCGGCGCTGCAACACCTCAAAGACGAACTGGATGGCATGCTGGCCGTGCTGGAAACCCAGGCCATGCGTGCCGAAACGCTGGAACAGTGCCGCCAGCGCGGCCTCGAACTGGCCGAAAAACTGGCCGCCTGGAAGTTCGATCCGAAAGCCAAGGTGAACAAGGGCGAGGAAGCCGTGTATTGGGTGGAAGCTTACGCCTCGTCGCTGCAACTGCATAAAACCCCGCTGTCGATCGCACCGATCTTTTCCGGCCAGCGCGAAGGCGTGCCGCGCAGCTGGATTTTCACGTCGGCCACCTTGGCCGTCAAAAACGATTTCAGCCATTTTTCGGAACAGATGGGCCTGGCCGACGAGCCGTCGCGCACCTGGCCGAGCCCGTTCAACTACGAAGAGCAGGGCATTTTATATGTGCCGCAAGGCTTGCCGGATCCCAATTCCATGGGGTATACCGACGCCGTGCTGGACCTGGCCTTGCCGGTCATCGAGGCGGCTGGCGGCAAGACTTTCCTGCTGTGCACCACCTTGCGTGCGGTCAAACGCGCGGCCGAGCGGCTGCGCGATGAATTCGAAAAGCGTGGCCTGAACTACCCGTTGTTTATCCAGGGCGACCGCGGCCGCACCGAATTGCTCGACCAGTTCCGCAAGGCCGGCAACGGCGTGCTGGTCGGCAGCCAGAGTTTCTGGGAAGGCGTCGACGTGCGCGGCGACGCCTTGTCGCTGGTCATTATCGACAAGCTGCCGTTCGCGCCGCCCGACGATCCGGTGCTGGCCGCCCGCATCGAGGTCATGGAAAAGCAGGGCAAGAACGGCTTCATGCACCACACCTTGCCCGAGGCGATCATCAACCTCAAGCAGGGCGCCGGCCGCCTGATCCGCGACGTCAATGACAAGGGCGTGCTAATGCTGTGCGACCCGCGCGTGATCTCCAAGCCTTATGGCCGCCGCATCTGGCAAAGCTTGCCGTCGTTTAAACGTACGCGCGAAGCGGCCGAAGTGCTGGACTTCTTCAAAAAGCTGAACCAACCGCCGGTCGAAGACCAGTAACTTCCGGTTATCCTGCCGAGCGCGCCGTCCGGTGCGCTCGATTTCCTTTCCTTTCGCCTACACCTTTCTTCGCCGCATTTTCTCGTGGTAATCAAGCCAAATTCTGGTGCGTTGACGCCATTTTTGGGCTTGGTTGCCGTTTGCGCATGCGCAAAGTCGCTGCCGGGTGGATGTTTAGAGTTGGTTAAATGCTGCTGCCTTGTGGAGCAGGAACGGAGGAGGTCATGACGATCCGCCACGGTTGTTTTTTCAGCTATGCCCACGGCAAGCATGCGCACATGAAGAAGTTCAAGGACGACCTGGTCGAGGCCATGAAGTGCTACCTGGAGCCGCACTTCGACAACGAGGACGAGTTGTTCGTGGACAGCGAACAGTTGGGCGGTGGCGACGACCTCGATGGCAAAATCGCGCGCGCACTGTGCGAAAGCGTGTGCATGATCGTTATCTACACGCCCAAGTACGAAGCCCATGCCTACACCCGGCGCGAGTTTGCAGCGATGCAATTGATCGAGGCCGAGCGGCGCCAGTGGTACGACCTGCCCAGTCACCTGATCATCCCGGTCATCATGACGCGCCACCCGTTGAACCTGCCGCCGCAAATTTCCGGGCCAGGCATGTATGTCGATTTTTCCACCTACACGCTGGCCAGCGGCGACCTCAAGAACAACCCCGACTACCTGCCGGAAATTGCCAGGATCGTCGATCGGATTGCCGCGCACTACCATCATCTGAAACGCTGTACACCGCCGGGGCATGACTGTGGTCGATTTGTCATGCCGGATATCCCACCGGAATGGCGCGCCATTCCGCCGCCACATTTCCCTCGTTAGGGTTTAAAAAAGGGTTTGCCATGGAAAACGTTTCCTTGTCCTTAACGCCGCTCAGCGATAGCGGCGAAGTTGTCACTTTCTACTCATACAAGGGCGGCACCGGGCGCACCATGGCCCTGTCCAACCTGGCGGTGCTGCTGGCGCGCCAGCACAACTCCACGTCGCCCGTATTGATGATCGACTGGGACATGGAGGCGCCGGGCCTGCACCATTATTTCGACCTGCACGAAGAACGGCCCGGCGTGCTCGAACTGTTCGAGGCATGCCGTGAACAGCTGCTGAGCCGGTACCGGCCGCAATCCGAAGGCGACGCCATCGCGCCCGGCAGCACGGCACAGGATAGCGCGGCGCCCGAAGGCGCGGCGCTCGACAGCGAAGCGCTGGCCAACGAAGTGCTGGCGGCAGTCGGCTGGCAGCAATACGTGAGCCGGGTGGACCAGAGCAGCCAGTTATACCTGATGCGCGCCGGCCGCTTCGATCATACCTATGGCGAACGGCTGGCCGCGATGCACTGGGACGACCTGTTTGACCGTTGCCCGGCGCTGTTCCGCTGCTTTGCCGATCTCATGGCGCGCCATTTCCGCTACGTGCTGGTCGATTCGCGCACGGGCCGCACCGACAGCGCCGGCATCTGCACCACGCTGTTGCCGCGCAAGCTGGTGGTGGTATTTACCCCGAATCGCCAGAGCCTCGAGGGTGTCGAGGCGCTGGTGTCCCGCGCCGCCGCCTACCGCAGCAGCCACGAGGACGAGCAGCGGCCGCTGCTGGTGTACCCGCTGCCGTCGCGCATCGAAATGGGCGACAGCATCCAGCGCGCGCAGTGGCGGCGCGGCGCGCCCGAGCAGCACATCATCGGCTACCAGCCCATCTTCGAGCGCCTGATGCGCGACTGCTACGGCTTGCCGCACGTTTCGCTCGACTCGTATTTCGACGAAGTGCAGTTGCAGCAGACCCGCACCTTTGCCTACGGCGAGCAACTGGCGGTGCGCATGGACCAGGGCGGCGACCGCTTTTCGCTCACCCGCACCTTCGAAGCGTTTCTCGACTGGCTGGGGCCCGGCTACTTTCCCTGGCAGTCGGCGCGCGAAATCCACCTGCTGTCCGCTGTGGCCGACACCCGCCACGCGCTCGAACAGGGCGGCGGCGAAGCCGGCATCGGCGCCCGCGCGCTGTCGCAGCCGCTGGCGCGCGACCTCAACCTGCTGGGCGAGATGTACCGACAGGAGGGCCGGCTGCGCCAGGCCGCCGCGTGTTTCGAAGAAAGCCTGGCGCTGCGCCAGCGCGCCATGGGCGACGACCACCTGGACACGCTCACCAGCAAGGGCAACCTGGCCGGCGTGCTGCGTCTGCAAGGCCAGCTCGATGAGGCGCAATTCCTGGAAGAGGGAGTGATCGCCGCGCGCGAACGCATGCTGGGGCCGGAACACCCCGATACCCTGGCCGCGCGCGCCAACCTGGCCGCCACGCTGGCCCAGCAGCACCGCACCGCCGAGGCGCTCAACATCCAGGACAGCGTGCTCGACGCCTACCTGCGCCAGCTTGGCCCCGAACATTTGCTGACGCTGGCGTGCCAGGCCGCGCGCGCGGAATTGCTGTTCCAGCGCGGCGATATAGAACACGCGCGCCAGGCCCAGGAGCAGGTGCTGGCCGCCCGCAAGCGCACCCTGGGCGCCGAGCACGCCGACACCCTGCGCAGCAAGACCGCGCTGGCGCGTACGCTGGCGGTGGCGCGCGACCTCGACGGTGCCCGCCGCCTGCTCGACGAGGTGGTGCGGGCGCAAGCGGGGCGGCTGGGCGCCGAGCACCCGGACACCCGGCGCACCCAGGCTTTGCTGGACGGCGTGGTGCAGCAGGCGGCGGTGCTGTTGGGCGCAGCGCCCTCGGCCTTCGAGTTGCACCAGGATGCCACGATGGACGATTACGGCGATGCCCTGGCGCGACCGCTTCATCTGCGCGCGCTGACGCCGCACTCTCACGGCCAGGACTGGGCGACGCCCGATGAGCTGGCATACGTTGCACATAAGGCAGGGTAGTGGCCAAGCTTACAAGCAATTATTTGTTGCTTGCAAGGAGGTCAAGATGCGCAGCAGTGGCGTTGCTTCAGGTAAAATCTACGCCATGAGAATCCTGATCAGCAATGACGACGGCTACCTGGCACCGGGCATCAACGCCCTGGCCAAGGCCCTGGCCCCGGTGGCCGACATCGTGGTGGTCGCGCCCGACAGCAACCGCTCGGGGGCGTCCAACTCCCTGTCGCTGGACCGGCCATTGTCGGTGCAGCGCGCCGACAATGGTTTCTATTTTATTAACGGCACGCCCACCGATTGCGTCCACATCGCGCTGACCGGCATCCTTGACTACCGGCCCGACCTGGTGGTTTCCGGCATCAACAACGGCCCCAATATGGGCGACGACACGCTGTATTCCGGCACCGTGGCAGCTGCCACCGAAGGCTATCTGTTCGGTATCCCGGCCATCGCCTTCTCGCAAGGCGCGTGGGGCTGGGAGCATATCGACGATGCCGCGCTGCATGCGCGCGATATCGTGATGCGGTACTCCGAAACCCTGCCGCGCCCGTATCTGCTCAACGTCAATATTCCGAACTTGCCTTACGGGCAACTGGGCCAGGTGGCAGCCACCCGGCTTGGCCGCCGCCACCAGGCCGAACCCGTGATACGCTCGCAGGATCCGCGCGGGCGCGAAATTTTCTGGATCGGCCCGCCCGGCGCCTGCAAGGACGCGGGCGAGGGCACCGATTTTTACGCGGTTACCCACGGCAAGACGTCGATCACGCCGCTGCAAATCGACCTGACCCATAAAGCGCAACTCGCCGCACTCGAAAAAGGCCTGGCATGAGCGACAAACCCCGCAGCTTTCCTTTGCCACTCTCGTCCGTTGTTGACAAGGGCGCCAGGAAGGCGCCGGTGTTTGCCCCCGTTGCCACGCCCCAAACCGCCACCCAGAATGCCGCCCGCCATGTGCCCGTGCCGGGCCAGCAGCGGCCCGCCGCCGTGGCCACGCCATCGAAGTCGCACGGCTATGCGCAGGAGCGGGCGCAGCCCATCGTCAGCCGCGACCGGCCGCTGGTGTCCGATGCGATCCGCCACGCCATGGCGCAGCGTGTCGCCAGGCAGGGCGTGCGCGACCAGGTGGTGCTGAACGCATTGGCCACCGTGCCGCGCCACATGTTCATGGACCAGGGACTGGTGTCGCAAGCGTATATCGACGCTTCGCTGCCGATCGGCCACCAGCAAACCATTTCGCAGCCGTACATCGTGGCGCGCATGATCGAGGTGATGCGCAACGGCGGTCAGCTCAAGCGCGTACTGGAAATCGGCACTGGCTGCGGCTACCAGGCGGCAGTGCTGGCGTGCGTGGCGCAGGAGGTTTATTCGATCGAGCGCATCAAGCCTTTGCACGAACTGGCCAAGACCAACCTGCGCCCGCTGCGCGTGCCGAATCTGCGCTTGCATTACGGAGATGGTATGCTTGGGCTCCCGCAAGCGGCGCCGTTCGATGGCATCATCCTGGCTGCTGCCGGTTTGCAGGTGCCGCAGCCCCTGCTCGACCAGCTCGCCATCGGCGGCCGGCTGGTGGCGCCGGTGGGCGACAGGACGCAGCAACTGGTGCTGATCACACGCACCGGCAAAGCGCAATGGACCAGCGAAACGCTGGAGGATTGCCATTTTGTGCCGCTGCGCGCGGGTACTGCCTGAGCAGCCGCACACCGCATGTTGCACGGTACACGCCGCACACTGCACCACAATTGAATTTAAGATGAGAATGATTAATAAAAGCAATCTGCTCGTATTGAGCCTGGCGCTGGCTTTCCTCAGCGCTTGCAGCACCGCCCCGAGTCAAGCCCCGGTCATCGACCGCCCCGTCGCACGGCCGGCCGTGAAACCGTCCACGCCTAGCCAGACCGCGCAAGTATCGCGCGACGAGCGTGGCCTGTACACGGTTCGCAAGGGCGATACCCTGATCCGCATTGCGCTCGAATACGGCCAGAATTACCGCGACCTGGTCACCTGGAACAATCTCAACGACCCCAACGACATCAAGGTAGACCAGGTACTGCGCGTGCTGCCACCCGAGGCCGGCAACGCTGCCCCGAACAGCAGTGGCGTGGAAACCGCCGCCATTATCATGCCGCCAAGCGACAAGGCCACCGCGCCAGCTGTGGTTGCGCGCAAGACCGGACCAAAAGGCGAGAAGCGTCCGTACACCGACGCCACCCTGGCCGAGCTGCAACGCCCGGACGGCGACGCGCCGGCGACGGCCGCCGCCAAGCCCGCGACGCCGCCTGCCACTACCACCGCGCCGCCCGCCGCGCGGCCGCCGGTAACGGCACCGGGGGCGGGCCTGAGCGCCGAAGACGAAAAACTCTCGTGGATGTGGCCGGCCGAAGGGCGCGTAATCGCCACCTTCGACGAAGGTAAAAACAAGGGCGTGGACATCGCCGGCAAGGCCGGCCAGCACGTCGTCGCGGCCGGGGCCGGAAAAGTCATGTTTGCCGGCAGCGGCATCCGTGGTTATGGTAATCTGGTGATTGTGAAGCACAGTAATACGCTGTTGTCCGCGTATGCGCACAACCGCACCATCCTGGTCAAGGAAGGGCAAAGCGTGACCAAGGGACAGTTGATCGCCGAGATGGGCGACTCCGATACCGACTCGGTCAAGCTGCACTTCGAGATCCGCCAGCAGGGCAAGCCGGTGGATCCGTCGAAGTTCCTGCCGGCCCGTTGACCGCCGTCCGACGAGCGTTGAAATGATCCGAGCCGAGCCATGACAAACACGCCCCACGATCCGCTCGATGACGATGTCCCGGAAGATTTCCGCGACAACGATGCAGTCGATGACGAAGACCTTGCGGAAGATGGGGCGGCAGCAATCGGCATCGGCGCCAGCGTGCTCGAACCGGTCGATGAACTGAAAAAAGTGCTGGCAGCGGAACTGTCCACCGACACCACCCAGCACTACCTGAATCAGATCGGCACCCGGCCGCTGCTCACCGCGCCGCAGGAGGTGCATTACGCCACCCTGGCCAAGGCCGGCGACTTCAGCGCCCGGCAGACCATGATCGAGCACAATCTGCGACTTGTGGTCTCAATCGCCAAGCACTACATCAACCGCGGCGTGGTGCTGCTCGACCTGATCGAAGAAGGCAACATCGGTCTGATGCGCGCGATCGACAAGTTCGAGCCGGAGCGCGGGTTCCGCTTTTCCACGTACGCCACCTGGTGGATCCGCCAGAGCATCGAGCGCGCCATCATGAACCAGGCGCGCACGGTGCGGCTGCCGGTGCACATGGTGCGCGAGTTGAACCAGATCCTGCGCGGCAAATACCACCTCGAAGCGCAGCAGCACGATGGCAAGGACGCCACCGCCGAGGACATCGCCGCGCTGGTCGGCCGCCCGGTGGAAGAGGTGCAGGACATACTCGCCTTGTCCGAGCACGCCACCTCGCTCGACGCTCCGCTCGACAACGATCCGCAATCGTCGCTGATGGACCTGCTGCCGGGCGACAGCGACGACAGTCCCGACGCCCGCGCCGAGCACCACGAAATGACGGTGCTGATGCGCGACTGGCTCACCAAGCTGCCCGACAAGCAGCGCATCGTGATCATGCGCCGCTTCGGCCTCGATAACGACGATCCGGCCACGCTGGAAACCCTGGCCGAGGAAATGGGCGTGACGCGCGAGCGCGTGCGCCAGATCCAGCAGGAAGCCCTCATCAAGCTCAAGCGGGCGATGGCGGCGCGTGGCGTGGTCCGCGATTCGCTGCTGTAGTTCCCCCTTCTGCTATCATACTGCCCCTGTGCCACCACCGCCCCCGGCGTGCCCGGACGGGCCGGCGTCCTTCTACTCATTTTGAATTTTATGCAAGATACCATTCTCGAGATTAAATCGCTCAGCATGGACGCCAACGGCGTCGGTCACCTGGAAAACGAAGACGGTTCGCAAGGCAAGGTGGTGTTTGTCGAGGGGGCGCTGCCCGGTGAGCGCGTCAGCTTCACCACCTTCAAGAAAAAGAAGAACTGGGAAATGGCCCGCATGACCACGCTGCACCGCGAATCGTCGATGCGCGTGCAACCAAAGTGCCCGCACTTCAATATGTGCGGCGGCTGCTCGATGCAGCACCTGGAACCGACCGCGCAGGTGGCGATCAAGCAGCGCGTGCTCGAAGATAACCTGTGGCACATCGGCAAAGTGAAACCGCTGACCGTGATGCGGCCGATGTACGGCCCTACCTGGGAATACCGCTACCGCGCGCGTCTGTCGGTGCGCCATGTGGTCAAAAAGGACACGGTGCTGGTCGGCTTCCACGAAAAGCATTCGGCATTCGTGGCCGACATCCAGAGCTGCGAAATCCTGCCGCGCCATGTCTCCGACCTGCTGCTGCCGCTGCGCGCGCTGATCGGTTCGCTCTCCCTGTACAACCAGATTCCGCAAATCGAAGTGGCGATCGGCGAGGGCGTCACCGCGCTGGTGCTGCGCATCATGGCGCCAATGACGGCCGACGATGAAGTCAAGGTCAAGGCGTTTGCCGACCTGCATGGCATCCAGTTCTGGCTGCAAACCAAGGGCCCGGAAACCGCCGCGCCATACTACCCGCTGGGCCCGGACCTGCACTACCTGCTGCCGGAATTCGGCATCAAGATGCCGTTCAAGCCCGTCGATTTTACGCAGGTGAATCACTACATCAACCGCGTGCTCGTCGCCAAGGCGCTGCGCCTGCTCGAAGTGCAGCCGCAAGACCGCGTGGCCGACCTGTTCTGCGGCCTCGGCAACTTCACGCTGCCGCTGGCCACCCAGGCGCGCGAAGTGGTTGGTATCGAAGGCAGCACCACCTTGTCCGAGCGCGCGCTCGACAACGCCAAGGCCAACGGGCTGTCCGATAAAACCACGTTCTACACCCGCAACCTGTTCCTGGTGACGGCCGAGCACCTGGTCGAATTGGGCAAGTTCGACCGCATGCTGATCGACCCGCCCCGCGACGGCGCTGCCGCCCTGTGCGAAGCGCTGGTGGAACTGAGCCAGACCCGCGCCGACCTGCTGCCGCAGCGGCTGGTGTACGTGTCGTGCAGCCCCTCGACCCTGGCGCGCGACGCCGGCATCCTGGTCGGCGCCGGCTATGTGCTCGACAAGGCGGGCGTGGTCAACATGTTCCCGCACACGTCGCACGTGGAGTCGATGGCGGTGTTCAATCTTGCGGGTCCTGTCGAACCGCAAATGTAGTTGACTTTACAAGGGGCGTTTGCAACACTGGGCTGAGATTATCTCAGCAACGGAGCTTGCATGCGTTCCCTGTTTCGCTTCCTCGGCGCTGCCGCGTTCTGCGGCCTGCCACTCCTGGCACTGGCGCAAACCACCATCACCGCTTTTTCGCCCACCGGCACCGTCAAGGGCGTGCGCCAGGTGACGGCGCGTTTCAGTGGCCAGATGGTGCCGCTCGGCGACATGCGCCTGGGCGACCCGTTCACGGTCGATTGCGCCGAACCGGGCAAGGGCCGCTGGATCGACGGCAGCAACTGGAGCTACGACTTCGAGCGCGACTTGCCGGCCGGCGTGGCGTGCAGCTTTACGGTCAAACCGGAGGCGCGCGACCTGGCCGGCCAGCCGGTGACGGGCGAGCGCCGCTTCGGTTTTGACACCGGCGGTCCGGCCGTGGTGGAGATGCTGCCGTACGAAGGGTCGCAAATCGACGAGCAGCAGATTTTCGTGCTTGGCCTCGATGCGCCGGCCAGCGACGCCACCGTCGCGCAGCACGCCTGGTGCCGCGCCGAGGGCATCCACGAAAAAATCGGCGTGCGCATCCTGGCCGGCGCCGAGCGCGAACAGATACTGGCGCAGCGCAAGGCTTTTACGCAGCGCTACCTGTCGCTGTACTTCAAGGCGCGCGGCGTGGTGTGGCATGCGGGCATGGCGGTCAAGGACAAGCGCCTGGAACGTTTGCCCCTGGTGGTGCTGCAATGCCAGCGGCCGTTGCCGGCCAAGGCCAAAGTGGCCCTGGTGTGGGGCGCAGGCATGGCGACCGACAACGGCATCGCCACGCGCCAGGACCAGGCGCTGGCGTTCCGCACGCGGCCCGACTTTACCGCCAAATTTACCTGCGAACGGCTCTCGCCCAAAGCCGGCTGCCTGCCGTTCCTGCCCACCCGCGTGACCTTCTCCGCGCCGGTGCGGCGCACCGATGCGCTGGCCGCCACGCTGACCGGCCCAGGCGCCCAAAGCTTCAAGCCGACAGTGGAAAAATACCAGGCCAGGGCCGACTACGTGGACAGCATCAGCTTTGCGGGACCGCTGCCGGCCAGCAGCGCCTTGCGCCTGGCGCTGCCGGCAGGGCTGAAAGATGATGCGGGCCGCCTGCTGCTCAACGCCGCGCGCTTTCCGATGACGATCAATACCGACGCCCAGCCGCCGCTGGTGAAATTCCCGGCGCGCTTCGGCATCATCGAAGCGCAAGGCGACAAGCTGCTGCCGGTCACCGTGCGCAACGTGGAGGCGGCGCTCGCTGCAAAATTGGCCGCCGTCGATATCGATGGCGCATCGCTGCGCGTCAACGAAGGCGCCACCGACGAGCAGCAGGACCGGCAGGTCGTGCGCTGGCTCGGCCGCATGAGTTACAACGGCGGCTGGGAACCGCAGGAGCTGTACCACGAACAGTTGTTCAAGCCGCTGCTGGCCGGCTTCGAAGTCAAGGACGGCAGCGCCGACCGCGTGCAGCGCTTTACCATGCCCAAACCGGGCGGGCGCCAGCAGTTCGAAGTGGTGGGCATTCCGTTGAAAAAGCCGGGCTTCTACGTGGTGGAACTTGCCAGCCCGCGCCTGGGCGAAGCTTTGTCCGGCAAACGCCGGACCGCGTACGTCAGCTCGGCCGCGCTGGTGACCAACCTGGTGGCGCACTTCAAGCGCGGCGCGCAGTCGTCGCTGGTGTGGGTCACTTCGCTCGACAAGGGCCAGCCGGTGGCTGGCGCCAGGGTGGCCGTGCGCGATTGCACCGGCAAGCTGCTGTGGCAGGGCGCGACCAACAGCGACGGCGTGGCCAACATCGCCAAAGAACTGGCGGAACCCGTGTGCGAAGCGCGCGAAGGCCTGTTCGTCAGCGCGCGCCACGGCGCCGACATGACGTTCACCCTGTCGAAATGGGATCGCGGCATCGAGAGCTGGCGCTTCAACCTGCCCACCGAATACGGCGGCGCCGACAACGTGGTGGCCAACACGGTGTTCGATCGCACCCTGCTGCGCGCCGGCGAAACGGTGCACATGAAGCACTTCCAGCGCCGCAAGGTCATGCACGGCTTCGCGCTCGAGCCGAGCCAGTCGCTCCCGGCCAGCATGTTCGTGATCCACGAGGGCAGCGACCAGCGCTACGAACTGCCGCTGGCCTGGCGCGCCAACGGCAGCGCCGCCTACGACTGGAAGATCCCGCCCGACGCGCGCCAGGGCTGGTACCAGGTGCTGGTCGGCGGCCGCGCGGCCGGCCGCTTCCGCGTCGAGCAGTTCCGCGTGCCGACCATGAAGGCGCTGCTGCAGGGGCCCAAGGCGCCGGCGGTGCAGGCAGCGTCGCTCGATCTCGATCTGCAACTGAGCTACCTGTCCGGCGGCGGCGCCGGTGACGCGCCGGTGCAACTGCGCACCCTGGTGCAGGACAAGCCGGTGAGCTTCGACGATTACGGCGACTTCACGTTCAGCAATGGCGATGTGAAGGTGGGCGTGGAGCGCAGCGGCGCCGCGTTCGACGAGGACGAGGGCATTTTCGATGACGGTGAAAGCGACGAAGGCAGCGGCGCCGTGGGCGGTGCTGTGCGCACCCGCAACATCACGCTGGACAAGGCCGGCGGCGCCCGCGTCACCATCGATCAACTGCCGGCGGTGACCGTGCCGCGCGAACTGGCGGCCGAGCTGTCGTATCAGGACGCCAACGGCGAAACCCTGTCCGCCGCCACCCGCGTAGGCCTGTGGCCTGCGTCCGTGGTGGTGGGCATCGCGCCCGACGGCTGGGTACTGAGCCGCGACGCGCTCAAGTTCCAGGTGGTGGTGCTCGACCTGCAAGGCAAGCCGGTGGCCGATGCGCCGGTGTCTGTGGACTTCTTCCAGCGCGAATCGACTTCGCACCGGCGTCGCCTGGTCGGCGGCTTTTACGCCTACGAGAACAGCAGCGAAGTGAAAGCGCTGGGCCACGCCTGCGCAGGGCGCACCGACGCCAAGGGGCTGCTGGTCTGCCAGGTCAAGGCGCCGGCGGCGGGTAACCTGATCCTGCGCGCCCAGACGCAGGACGCGCAGCAGCGCGTGACCACCGCCCACCGCGAAACCTGGGTGGCCGATGGCGACGACTGGTGGTTCAACGTGTCCGACAACGACCGCATCGACCTGCTGCCCGAACACAAACGCTACGAGCCGGGCCAGGACGCCAGCTTCCAGGTACGGATGCCGTTCCGCGCGGCGACCGCCCTGGTAACGGTGGAGCGCGAGGGCGTGATCGACAGCTATGTGCGCCAGCTCGCGGGCAGCGCGCCGGTGTTCACGGTGCCGATCAAGGCTGGCTACGCACCGAATGTGTACGTGTCGGCGCTGGTGGTGCGCGGGCGCGTGGCCGGCGTGCAGCCGACCGCGCTGGTGGACCTGGGCAAGCCGGCCTACAAGCTTGGCATCGCGCCGGTGCGGGTGGGCTGGGCCGCCAATGAACTGAAGGTGCAGGTCGATACCGACCAGCAGGTGTACAAGGTGCGCGACAAGGCCAAGGTCAAGGTGCGGGTCACGCGCGCGGACGGCTCGGCGCCGCCGGCGGGTGCCGAAGTGGCGCTGGCGGCGGTCGATGTGGGGCTGCTGGAACTGATGCCCAACACCAGCTGGAACCTGCTCGACGCCATGATGCAGCAGCGCAGCCTGCAAGTGCAGACGGCCACCGCCCAGATGCAGGTGGTGGGCAAGCGCCACTTCGGCCGCAAGGCGGTGGCGGCCGGTGGTGGCGGCGGCAAGGGCGGCGGGCGTGAGCTGTTCGACACGCTGCTGTTCTGGAAGGCGCAGGTGGTTCTCGATGCCGACGGCACGGCGTCGGTCGAGGTGCCATTGAACGACTCGCTCACCGCGTTTCGCATCGTCGCCATCGCCAGCGCTCAGGCGGGCCTGTTTGGCACCGGCCAGGCCGAGGTGCGCAGCACGCAGGACCTGATGCTGCTGTCCGGCTTGCCGGCGCTGGTGCGCGAGGGCGACCGCCTGCGCGCCATCTACACAGTGCGCAACACCACCGCCGCCGCGCTCGACGTGGCGCTGACGGCCAGGGCGGGCGCGCAGACGCTGCCCACCCAAAAGCTCGCGCTCGAGGCGGGGCAGGCGAAGGAAATCGGCTGGGACTACCAGGTGCCGGCCGGCGTGACCGCGCTGGCGTGGGAGGTGGGGGCCACCGTGGCGAATGCAGGCAACGGCGCGCGCGACAGCATCAAGGTCAGCCAGAAAGTGGCGCCGGCGGTACCGGTGCGCACCACGCAAGCGACCTTGCTGCAACTCGATGGCAGGCAGTCGATGGCGGTGCGCCTGCCCGACCATGCGCTGCCCGGACGGGGTGCGGTGCAGGCGCAGTTCAGTGCGCGCCTGGGCGGCGACCTGCCCGGCGTGCGGGACTTCATGCGCGACTATCCGTACCGCGGTTTCGAGCAGGTGACCTCGCGCGCGATCGCGCTGCGCGATCAGGCGCTGTGGCGCACGGCGGTGGCCACCTTGCCGGCGCACCTGGACAGCAATGGCCTGGTCAAGTACTTCGCCCCCATGCTGCACGGCAGCGACAGCCTGACCGCGTACGTGCTGTCGGCCAGCCAGGAGGCCGGCTACGAGATTCCGGCGGAACTCAAGGCGCGCATGGAGTCGGGCTTGCAGGCCTTTGTGCAGGGCAAGCTGTGGCTGGAATCGCCGCTGCCCACGGCCGACCTGGCGGTACGCAAGGTGGCGGCGCTGGAGGCGCTCTCGCGCAGCAACGCCATCAACCACGATGACCTCGAATCGTTCACTGTCGCGCCCAACCTGTGGCCCACGTCGGCCGTGATCGACTGGTACCTGGTGCTGAAACGCTCACCCCAGCTGCCGCAGCAGGCCAGGCAGCTGGCCCAGGCGGAACAGATCCTGCGCGCGCGCCTGAACCTGCAAGGCACGACCATGGGCTTTTCCACCGAGCGCACCGACAACTGGTGGTGGCTGATGTCGTCGGCCGACAGCAACGCCAACCGGCTGCTGCTGGCCATGGCCGACAATCCCGCCTGGCGCGCCGACATGGGACGGCTGGCGCGCGGCACCCTGGGACGCCAGCGCGCGGGGCACTGGGATACGACCGTGTCGAACGCCTGGGGCGTGCTGGCCATGGACCGTTTCAGCGCCGTGTTCGAGCGCGCGCCGGTAACCGGCAGCGCGACTGCCGCGTTGGGTGGGGCCAGCAAGTCGGTGAGTTTTGGTGCGGTGTCTGCTGATGCTGGCAGTAACGCAGGCGTAGAGGTCGGCGTCAAGGCTGGCAGCAAGGCTAGCATGCAGGCCGCAACTCAGGCTGCAACGCAGGCCGATCCGAAAGCCGGGCCGAGTACCGACCTCAAATCGACCACCGTCGCGCTGCCATGGCCGAAGGGCGGCAGCACGCTGGACCTGGTCCACGCCGGCACCGGCAAACCGTGGGTGACGGTACGCACGCTGGCGGCGCTGCCGCTCAAGGCGCCGGTATCGAGCGGCTACACCATCGCCAAGACCATCACGCCGGTCGAGCAGAAGACACGCGGCGTGTGGTCGCGCGGCGATGTGTACCGGGTGCGGCTCGAGCTGGAAGCGCAGTCGGACATGACCTGGGTGGTGGTCGATGATCCGATTCCCGCCAGCGCCACCGTGCTCGGTTCGGGACTGGGGCGTGACGCGGCGCTGCTGGACCGGGGCAACCGCAGGGCCGGCTGGGCGTGGCTGGCGTTCGAGGAACGCAGCTTCGACGGTTACCGGGCGTTTTACGAATTCGTCCCCAAGGGTAAATGGAGCGTCGAGTACACGGTGCGGCTGAACAATCCCGGCCAGTTCAACCTGCCGCCCACGCGGGTGGAAGCGCTGTACAGCCCGGAGATGTTCGGCGCGGCGCCCAATGCGCAGGTGGTGGTCAAATGAGGGAGATGGCTGAGCGGATCGCCGTGCCGGTGCGCGCTTGGGCAAATACCCGTAGATGGGCGGGGGCGGGGGCACGGACATTTTCGTGGTCGCTGGCGCTGGCCGCCTGCGCAGCGCTGGCCCAGCCGGCAGCATCGGCGGCATCGTCCATACCCACGCCGGAACAGGTGCGCGCAGCATACCGCAGCTCGGAGGCTGTACTGCTCGACCGCCACGGTGTACCGGTACAGTCGCTGCGCATCGACATGAAGGCGCGCCGGCTCGAGTGGGTGTCGTTTGACGATATTTCGCCGGCCTTGCCGGCGGCGATCCTGCAAGCGGAGGACCAGCGCTTCTACGAACATGGCGGCGTGGACTGGAACGCGGCGGCCAAGGCGGCGTGGGACAACCTGTTCCGCACCCGCCCGCGCGGTGCGTCCACCATCACCATGCAACTGGCGGCGCTGCTTGATCCGGCCTTGCTGCCGAAGTCGAAGGGACGTAGCTGGGGCCAGAAGTGGGACCAGATCCAGGCCGCGCGCGAGCTCGATGCAGGCTGGACCAAGCGTCAGATCATCGAAGCCTATTTGAACCTGGTGTCGTTCCGGGGCGAGTTGCAGGGCGTGGGCGCCGCCTCGCGCGGATTGTTCGGCAAGGCGCCGTCGGGGCTGAACCTGACCGAGTCGGCCATACTGGCCAGCCTGCTGCGCGCACCGTCGGCCGCGCCGCGCCTGGTGTCGCAGCGCGCCTGCGCACTGGCGCGCGAGCTGCGCATGCCGGCCACCTGCGCCGACATCGAATTGCGTACCGCGATTGCCCTGGGCCGCCCGCAACTGGCTGCCGGCCTGGCGCCCGCGCCGCAGGTGGCGCAGCAGCTGCTGACCGGAATGGCAGCCGGGCAGTCGGTGCGCAGCACGCTCGACTCAGAGGTGCAGCGCTTTGCCCAGGGCGCGCTGCGCCAGCAGTTGATGGCGCTCACGGCGCGCAACGTCAACGACGGCGCGGTGCTGGTGCTCGACAACGCCAGCGGCGACATCCTGGCGTATGTCGGCAACGCCGGCGGCGCCGAGGTCGATGGCGTGGCCGCGCTGCGCCAGGCCGGCTCCACCTTGAAACCGTTCCTGTACCAGCTGGCGCTGGAGCGCCGCCTGCTGACCGCCGCCTCGCTGATGGACGACAGCAGCTTCGGGATCGCCACCGGGGCCGGTACCTACGCGCCGCAGAACTACGACAAGGATTTTAAAGGGTATGTCAGCGTGCGCACCAGCCTGGCCAGCTCGCTCAACGTGCCGGCCGTGCGCACCCTGGTGATGACGGGCCTGGACCGCTTTTACGCGCGCCTGCGCGACGTGGGCCTGAGCAGCCTGACCGAATCGGCCGACTACTATGGCTACTCGCTGGCGCTCGGCTCGGCCGAAGTGTCGCTGCTCGAATTGACCAATGCCTACCGCACGCTGGCCAATGGCGGCCTGTATGCGCCGGCCAGGCTGGTGGCCACGGTTGACGGACTTGCCGGCGCTGGGGCAGGCGGCAGGGCAGGTGGCAGCGCGGCAGCCAAGCCGCTGCGGGTGCTCGATGCGCGCACCAGTTTCATCATCGGCGACATCCTGGCCGACCGGGGCGCGCGCAGCACCACCTTCGGGCTGAAAAACGAGCTGGCCACCACGTTCTGGAGCGCGGTCAAAACCGGCACCAGCAAGGACATGCGCGACAACTGGTGCATCGGTTACTCGGACCGCTACACCATCGGCGTCTGGGTCGGCAACTTCGACGGCCAGGCCATGTGGGACGTCTCGGGCGTGACGGGCGCCGCGCCGGTGTGGCGCGACGTGATGGACTACCTGCACCACGGCCAGCCCAGCCGCGCACCGGCAGCGCCGGCCGGCGTGGTGCGGCGCCAGGTCGCCTGGCAGCCGGCGCTGGAGCCGGCCCGCGCCGAATGGTTTTTGGCCGGCACCGAAACCCCGGTCGTGGCGCTGGTGCAGGACAGCGATGCCGGCCAACCACCGGCCATCGTCTATCCAGCGCCCGGTAGCGTGATCGCCATCGACCCCGACATCCCGGCGGGCCGCGAACGGGTGATGTTCCACGCCCAGGCTGCACAAGGCCTGACCTGGCGCCTGAACGGCGCCGCCCTGGCCGCCGCCAGCGCCGACTTCCCCTGGACCCCGCAACCGGGCACTCATGAACTGGCGCTGGTGGACGCGGCCGACAAGGTCGTGGCCAGCAGCCGCTTCCAGGTGCGCGGCAATGCGCGTTAGCGGGATAGCGCTAAAACGCAGACGTAAAAAAGCCGGCGCGAAGCCGGCTTTTTGCACTACAGCGCTACAGCTTAGTCGCGGCTACCGCCCGCAAAGCCCAGCAGCGACAGCAGGCTGGTGAAGATGTTGTAGACGTCCAAGTACAGGCGCAGGGTGGCGCTGACGTAGTTGGTTTCGCCGCCGTTGACGATCTGCTGCACGTCGTACAGGATGTAAGCCGAGAAGATGGCGATGGCCACGACCGAGATCACGATGCTCAGGGCAGGGATGGCGAAGAAGATGTTCGCCAGCGATGCCAGGATCAGCACGATCACGCCGGCGAACAGCCAGGTGCCCATGCCCGAGAAATCACGCTTGGTCACGGTGGCGATCGATGCCAGTACTGCGAACACCGAAGCCGTACCACCGAAGGCCATCATGATCAGCGTGCCGCCGTTGGAAAAGCCCATGATGCGGGTGAGCAGCGGCGTGAGCATGATACCCATGAAGAACGTGAAGCCCAGCAGCAAGGCTACGCCCAGGCCGGAGTTCTTGTTCTTTTCGATGGCCCAGATGAAGCCGAAGGCGCCAGCCAGGAACACGATCATCATCAGACCGCCGCCCAGTGGCAGGTGCAGCGCCATGCCGAGTGCAGCGCCCAGCACGGTCGGAATCATCGACAGTGCCAGCAGCCAGTACGTGTTACGCAACACGTTGTGCTGTACCGCCCGGCGACCGCTACTCAGGTCGTAGGTGTTTTGTTGCAAGTTGTTCATGATGCCTCCAGTAGTTGGTGCGGAGCAATCCGCTTAGATAAAAGGATAGCACGCCCGCGCGACATTACCCAAAAAACCGGGGCAAAAGCACTTAAAGGGGGCTTAAACCGGCCATAAATGCCCGATATCGTGCTTGCATGCGTTCAAAATGCTCTGTCGTGAGCCATTGTTCGGGCCAATCTGGTGCCGGTTCTCGAAAGTCCGTAGTGTTCTATGTTAAAATCGAAGGTTGATTGAACTATCAATTCTTGTTTTAAACCTTTCTTTTTATTGGAGTTTTTCAAATGGCAATCGAACGCACCCTGTCGATCATCAAACCAGACGCAGTTGCAAAAAACGTAATCGGCCAAATCTACAGCCGCTTCGAAAACGCTGGCCTGAAGATCGTTGCTGCGCAAATGAAGCAACTGTCGCGTGAAGAAGCTGAAGGCTTCTACGCTGCGCACAAAGAGCGCGGCTTCTTCAAGGATCTGGTTGATTTCATGGTGTCGGGTCCAGTCATGATCCAAGCCCTGGAAGGCGAAAACGCCGTCCTGAAAAACCGCGAACTGATGGGCGCTACCGATCCTAAGAAGGCTGACAAAGGCACCATCCGTGCTGACTTCGCCGACTCGATCGACGCCAACGCCGTTCACGGTTCGGACGCAGTAGAAGCCGCACAAGTAGAAATCGCCTACTTCTTCGGCAAGTAATTTTTTGTAATGTCTCCGTTTCCGCCTTGGTGGAAACGGAAACTTTTTGTATTGTTTGGACTGACTATGAACGCACCTCTGACCAACTTGCTGGACTTCGATCCCGCGCAGCTCATCGCTTATTGCGCCGAGTTGGGGGAGAAGCCGTTCCGCGCAAAGCAACTGCAACGCTGGATCCACCAATTCGGTGCGTCGGATTTCGACAGCATGACCGATCTGGCCAAGTCGCTGCGCGACAAACTGAAAACCCGCGCCTTTGTTGCTGCGCCAGCCATCATCAGCGACAACACGTCCACCGATGGCACCCGCAAATGGCTGATCGACGTCGGCAATGGCAACGCGGTCGAAACCGTGTTCATCCCGGAAGAAAACCGTGGCACGCTGTGTATTTCCACCCAGGCCGGCTGCGCCGTGAACTGCCGCTTCTGCTCGACGGGCAAGCAGGGCTTTTCGCGCAACCTGTCGGTCGGCGAAATCATCGGCCAGCTGTGGATGGCCGAGTTCGAACTGCGCCGCACCAAGGGCATCGAGCCCGGCCCCAAGGGCGAACGCCAGATCACCAACGTGGTCATGATGGGCATGGGCGAGCCGCTGCTCAATTTCGAACCTACCGCCACGGCACTCAAGTTGATGCTGGACGATAACGCCTACGGCCTGTCGCGCCGCCGCGTGACCTTGTCCACCTCGGGCGTGGTGCCTGCCATCGACCGCCTGGCGCAGGAAGTGCCGGTGGCGCTGGCCGTCTCGTTGCACGCGTCCAACGACGAGCTGCGCAACAGCCTGATCCCGCTGAACAAGAAGTATCCGCTGAAAGAACTGATCGCTGCCTGCAAGCGCTACCTGCAATACGCGCCGCGCGACTTCATCACGTTTGAATACTGCATGCTTGACGGCGTCAACGACAGCGACGAGCACGCGCGCGAACTGATCGCGCTGGTGCAGCACCCGGTCGATGGTATCAACTGCAAGTTCAACCTGATTCCGTTCAATCCGTTCCCGGAGTCGGGCTTGCTGCGCTCGAAAAACCCACGCATCAAGGCGTTTGCCCAGATCCTGGTCGATGCCGGCCTGGTCACCACCATCCGTAAAACCCGTGGCGACGACATCGACGCCGCGTGCGGCCAGCTCGCTGGCGAAGTCCAGGACCGCACCCGGGTCCAGGAGCGCATGGGCAAGATGGCCGAGTACCAGCAAAAGTTCGGCGCCAATTTCGGCAAGATCGTGGAGATCCATTCCTGATGGCGGGTTGGGCGCAGCGCAACCGGTATCGCTTGGCCATGCTCGGGATGTTCCCGCTGCTGGCCGGCGCACTGGGCGGTTGCGTCACGACCCCGGATAGTCCACAATCTGCCCGTGGCGCCGACAGCGCACGGGCGCCGGGCAGCGCCGAGCGCAAGGCGGCGATCCGCACGCAACTGGCGGTCGGTTATTTCGAGCAGGGCCAGTACGCGGTGGCGCTGGGCGAAATCAAGCTGGCGCTCTCTGCCGAGCCCGATAACGCCGAAGCGCTGGGCTTGCGCGGGCTGATCGAACAGGCACTGGGCCATACCGCTGCCGCCGACGAGAATTTCCGCCGCGCCCGCAAGCTGGCGCCGGAAAATCCGGACCTGGCCAACAATTACGGCTCTTTTTTGTGCGAGAGCGGCCGCGTGGCCGAGGCGTTGCCGCTGTTCGACGCCGCGCTGGCCAACCGCGCTTACCGCTCGCCGGCCAGTGCCGCCAACAATGCCGGCGCGTGTGCATTGAAAATCAAGGATTACGCCAGCGCGGAGCGTTATCTGCTGCAAGCGTTGCAGTTGACGCCCGATCTGCCGGCCACCAACGCCAACCTTGCGCGGCTTTACGTGGAAAAACGCGATGTCCAGCGTGCCCATTTCTTCGTGACCCGCCTGGCCGACGTGGCAAAGATGGAGAGCTTGACGGCCGATGTGCTGTGGCTCGGGATTAAAGTGCAGCATCAAGTGGGCGATACGGGAAAACAAGCTGGTTGGGTCACGCAGTTGCGGTCCCGCTACCCCGGCTCGGCCGAGTATGCTGCTTATCAACGTGGGGCGTTTGATGAGTGAGACAGCAATGAATTCTGAGTGGGTAGAACCGCCGAAAGACCAGGCCAAAACCGGCCTGGCTACGCCCGGAGCACAATTGAAGGCGCAGCGCGAAGCGCTGGGCCTGACCGTGGAACAGATCGCCGACCAGCTCAAGCTGGCGCCGCGCCAGGTGGTGGCGCTCGAAGCCGGCGATTATGCGTCGCTGCCCAATATGGCGGTCACGCGCGGTTTCGTGCGCGCCTATGCCAAGGTGGTGCGCATCGACGCCACGCCGCTGGTGGCCATGATCGAAGTGCGTTCGCCCACCAGTCCCGAGGTGTCGCCGCCGCGCAAGGAAATCGCGGCCACGTTCTCCGACACGCGCATGCCGCTCATGAAGTCGCGTAACTCGCACACCGGCGCCTGGGTAATGGGCGGCGTGGCAGTGGTGGTCGTGGTGGGCGGGATTTTCCTCTACCAGAGCGGCCTGATTGCACACACGCTGGCGCTGTTCGAGCGCGGCGCCGATAGCGCTGCCGTTGCCACCGAACCCGGTAAAACCGACACCACCGTCGCGCCGCTGGAAACCACGCTGGTCAAGCCCGGCCAGGAAACCGCGCCGCTGCAGTCGCCCAATGTGCCGCTGGTGTCGGTGCCGCCGGTCGATGGCGGTAGTGCCGCCAACGCCGGCACGGTGGCCGGCGTCGCGCCTGCGCCAGCTGCCGGTGCCGCCGCTGCTGCCACCCCGGCCACCGCACCGGTCAATACGCCGGCGCCTACCGTGACCGGTCAGCCGGCCACGACCACCGCAGCGCCGGCAGCCGCTGCTGCCACGACTGCAGCAGCAGCCGTCACCGGCACCGCGCTGGTCCTGAAAGTAGCGGAGGATTCGTGGGTCGAGATTCGCCGTCCGGGCGCCGCGCCGCTGATTTCGCGCGTGGTCAAGGCCGGCAGCACCGAAACCTTCGACATCAAGGGCCCGTCGCTGCTGATCGTCGGCAAGCCAGCCGGTGTTCAGGCTTCGCTGGGTGGCGCGCCGCTGGCATTGCCGCAAGTTGCAGGCGGTACCATCGCCCGCGTGAACATCAAGTAAGCCAAGCAAACCAAGCAAGCCAACAAACACCAGTTCCGAGTAAAACGACCATGTCTTCTACGCCAACAGCTATTCCTTCGGGCCAGTCACCGCGCCGCGCCAGCCGCAGCGTGCTGGTGGCGCACGGCCAGCGCCAGATCTGGGTAGGCGGCGACGCCCCCGTGGTCGTGCAGTCGATGACCAATACCGACACCGCCAACGCCATCGAAACCGCGATCCAGATCCGCGACCTGGCGCGTGCCGGGTCCGAGCTGGTGCGCCTGACGGTGGACCGTCCGGAGTCGGCCGAAGCCGTGCCGTACATCCGCGAGCAGCTCGACAAGATGGACGTCGATGTGCCGCTGGTCGGCGACTTCCACTACAACGGCCACACGCTGCTCAACGACTATCCCGAGTGCGCCAAGGCGCTGTCGAAATACCGCATCAATCCGGGCAACGTGGGCAAGGGCGCCAAGCGCGACACCCAGTTCGCGCAGATGATCGAAGTGGCGGCCCGCTACAACAAGCCGGTGCGTATCGGCGTCAACTGGGGCAGCCTCGACCAGGCGCTGCTGGCGCGCATCATGGACGAAAATGCCGGCCGCGCCGAGCCGTGGACCGCGCAGCAGGTGATGTACGAAGCCTTGATCACGTCGGCGATCGAGAACGCCGTCCGTGCCGAAGAACTGGGCCTGGCGCGCGACAAGATTATCCTGTCGTGCAAGGTCTCGGGTGTGCAGGACCTGATCGCCGTGTACCGCGAACTGGGCAAGCGCTGCGACTATCCGCTGCACCTGGGCCTGACCGAGGCGGGCATGGGCAGCAAGGGCATCGTGGCGTCCACCGCCGCGCTGTCAGTGCTGCTGCAAGAGGGCATCGGCGACACCATCCGTATCTCGCTCACGCCGGAACCGGGTGGCGACCGCACCAAGGAAGTCGTGGTGGGGCAGGAGATCCTGCAAACCATGGGTCTGCGCAAGTTTACGCCGATGGTGATCGCATGCCCCGGCTGCGGCCGCACCACGTCAACGACGTTCCAGGAGCTGGCCGATAACATCCAGACCTTCCTGCGCGACCAGATGCCGGAGTGGAAAAAAACCTACCCGGGCGTGGAAGCGATGAACGTGGCCGTGATGGGCTGCATCGTCAACGGTCCCGGCGAATCGAAACACGCCAACATCGGCATCAGCCTGCCCGGCACCGGCGAATCGCCAGCCGCGCCGGTCTTCGTCGATGGCGCCAAGGTGGCGACCCTGCGCGGCGAGCGCATCGTGGAAGAGTTCCACGAGATCGTCCTCAATTACGTCAAGACCAATTACAGCAAGACTGCCGCAGTCTAGTTTTTAACGAAATCAGAACCATGTCCGAAAATAAAAAAGCTGAAAAAATCACCGCCGTAAAAGGCATGAACGACATCCTGCCGCAGGACTCGCACCTGTGGCAGCTGTTCGAGAACACCGCGCAATCGGTGGTGCAAAGCTACGGCTTCCAGCAGATCCGCACGCCGATCGTGGAAGACACGGCGCTGTTCAAGCGCGCCATCGGCGCCGTCACCGACATCGTTGAAAAAGAGATGTATTCATTCACCGATTCGATGAACGGCGACCAGCTCACCTTGCGCCCGGAAGGCACGGCCGGCGCGGTGCGCGCGGTCATCGAACACAACCTGGTGTACGAAGGTCCGAAGCGCGTGTGGTACACGGGACCGATGTTCCGCCACGAGCGTCCGCAGCGCGGCCGCTATCGCCAGTTCTACCAGTTCGGTTGCGAAGCCGTGGGCTTCACCGGTCCCGACGTCGATGCCGAGATGATCATGCTGTGCCGCCGCCTGTGGGACGACCTGGGCCTGGAAAACATCCGCCTCGAACTCAATTCGATCGGCGACGCGGAAGAGCGCGCGCGCCACCGCGTGGACCTGATCGCGTACCTCGAAAGCCACGAAGCGCTGCTCGACGCGGAAGCCAAGCGCCGCCTGCACAGCAACCCGCTGCGCATCCTCGACACCAAGAACCCTGCCATGCAGGACATGGTCAACGGCGCGCCGAAACTGCTCGACTACCTGGGCGAAGAATCGCTGGCGCACTTCAACGGCGTGCGCAAGATCCTCGACCACAACAACATCCCGTACGTGATCAACCCGCGCCTGGTGCGCGGCCTCGATTACTACAACCGCACCGTGTTCGAATGGGTGACCGATTCGCTCGGCTCGCAAGGCACCGTGTGTGCGGGCGGCCGTTACGATCCGCTGATCGCCTCGTTCGGCGGCAAGCCCACGCCGGCCGTCGGTTTCGCCATGGGCATCGAACGCCTGCTCGAACTGATGAAAGAAGTGGGCGAGCCAGAACAGCCGAACCTGTGCGACGTGTACCTGGTGCACCAGGGCGAAGCGGCGCAATTGCAGTCGTTCGTGCTGGGCGAGCGCCTGCGCGACGCCGGCCTCGACGTCATCATGCACGGCTCCACCGCCAACGGTCCTGGCAGCTTCAAGAACCAGATGAAAAAAGCCGACGGCAGCGGCGCGTCGTTCGCGGTCATCATCGGCGAAGACGAAGTGACCAACCACACCGCGTCGGTCAAGGCCATGCGCGGCGCCGACGGCGAACAGGGTCAACCCCAGCAGGCGACCGTACCCTTCGACGAAGTGGTCGACTACGTGGTGGACCAGATCACCGGCAGCGGCGACCATCACCACCACGTGCACGACGAACACTGCAATCACTAAGCCGACCCCCCCCTTAACCTTTTAGCAGACGAACTGACATGGCATACGATCTCGAAGAACAAGAACAACTCGCTACGCTCAAAGCATGGTGGGAACGGTACGGCAACCTGACGACCTGGATCGTCATCGCGGCCCTGGCCGCTTACTCGGCCTGGGCCGGCTGGAACTACTACCAGCGCAACCAGACCACCCAGGCCTCGGCCCTGTACGAAGAACTTCAGCGCGCGGTGGAAGCCAAGGACAACACCAAGGTACAACGCGCCGCCACCGACATGGAAAGCAAGTTCGGCAGCACCTCGTATGCACCGATGTCGGCGCTGGTCGCCGCCAAGAGCGCGTTCGAAGCGAACGACGCCAAGACCGCCAAGGCCCAGCTGCAATGGGCGGCGGACCACGGCGCCGACGAGTTCAAAGCGATCGCCAAGGTGCGCCTGGCTGGCGTACTGCTTGATGAAAAAGCGTACGACCAGGCGCTGAAAACCCTGGACGGCACGGTGCCGCCAGCGTTTGCCGGCTCGGTGGCCGACCGCAAGGGCGACATCCTGGTAGCACAGAACAAGCTGGCCGAAGCGCGCACCGCCTACCAGGCCGCGCTTGACGCCACCGACAAGAAAAACCCGGGCCGCCAGCTGATCCAGCTGAAGCTGGAAGCGATCGGCGGCGCCGTGCCAGCCGACAAGCCAGCCAAGGCGGCTGCGTAAGCAGCAGCTGTACCGCATCCGGATAACCCGTAACGAGCAAGGTTGAAAAATTTTATGCGCATCACCGAAAAAGCTATTGCTGCAAGCCTGCTGGCACTGTTGGCTGGTTGCTCCTTGTTTGGCTCGAAAGATACCAAGAACCAGCCAGCGGCGCTGGTGGAACCGGCGGGCAGCCTGCAGCCGCCTGTGGCCTGGAAGTATTCGATCGGCAAGGCCGGCAACGCCGTCTTCACCCCGGTACTCGCTGGCGACAGCGTGTACGTGGCCGACGGCGACGGCGTGCTGGCACGCCTGAACGCGGCTACCGGCAAGGAAATCTGGCGCATCAAGACCGGCACCGACCTGACGGCGGGCGTGGGCAGCGATGGCGAGGTGGTTGTGGTTGGCGACAAGAAAGGTGTTATCCTTGCCTTCGACGCCAACGGCAAAGAATTGTGGAAAGCACAAGCGTCGAGCGAAGTGCTGTCCTCGCCGGTGGTCGGCGGCGGCGTGGTGGTGGTGCGCAGTGTCGATAACGTGATCACCGCGTACGAAGCCAAGACCGGCGCCAAGCGCTGGAACGTCACCCGTACCACGCCAGCGCTCACGCTGCGCAATGCGCCGGGTATGGTCATCAGCGGTCCCAATGTGTACGTCGCCCAGCCGGGCGGCAAGCTGGTGGTGCTGGCCCTGGCCGGCGGTCTGCCACGCTTTGAAGTGGCAGTGGGCGAGCCGCGCGGCGCGACCGAACTCGAACGCGTGACCGACATTGCCGGCGCACCGGTGATTTTCGAAAAAGATGTCTGCGCTGTCTCGTACCAGGGCCGCGTGGCCTGTTACGACGCCACCACCGGCGCCCCGTCCTGGAGCAAGCCTGCTTCGTCCGACGTGGGCGTGGCGGTGGACCAGCGTTTTGTATTCGTCTCCGACGACAAGGGCGAAGTTGCCGCCTATAGCCGCGAAAGCGGCAGCAACGCCTGGAAGAACGACAAGCTGTCCTATCGCCGCCTCTCGACCCCCGTGTCGTATGGCCGCGCCGTGGCCGTTGGCGACTACCAGGGTTACATCCACTTCCTGTCACGGGAAGATGGCGCTCTGATAGGTCGAGTCGCGACCGATGGCAGCCCGATCCAGTCGGCCCCCGTCATCGCCGGCTCGAATTTGATTTTTCAAACTCAAGCAGGAACTGTGACCGCTTTCGCGGTCGAGTAATTCAATGAAGCCGGTAATCGCACTTGTGGGTCGACCCAATGTAGGGAAATCGACCTTGTTTAATCGTCTGACCCGCTCGCGCGATGCGCTGGTGGCGGACTTGCCTGGGTTGACGCGCGATCGTCACTATGGCGAGGGCCGTGTCGGCGAACGTCCCTTCCTCGTCATCGACACGGGCGGCTTCGAGCCGGTCGCCAAGGAAGGCATCATGCATCAGATGGCCAAGCAGACCAAGCAAGCCGTTGCCGAGGCCGACATCGTCGTATTCCTCGTCGATGGCCGCCAGGGCCTGACGCCGCATGATAAAACCATTACCGACTTCCTGCGTAAAAGCGGCCGTCCGGTCATGCTGGTCGTAAATAAATCGGAAGGCATGCGCTACACCGCCGTGGTCTCCGACTTTTACGAGCTGGGCCTGGGTGAGCCGTACTCGATCTCGTCCGCGCACGGCGACGGCGTGGCCGACCTGGTGGAAGAGGCGCTGAACCTGGCGTTTGCCCAGCGTCCCGAAGAACCGGACGAACTCGACCCTGCCCAGCGCGGTGTCAAGATCGCCCTGGTCGGCCGTCCGAACGTGGGCAAATCGACCCTGATCAACACCCTGGTGGGCGAAGAGCGCGTGATCGCCTTTGACATGCCGGGCACCACCCGCGATTCGATCGAAATTCCGTTCGAACGCGAAGGCAAGCAGTACACGCTGATCGATACGGCCGGTATCCGCCGTCGCGGCAAGGTGTTCGAAGCGATCGAGAAATTCTCGGTCGTGAAAACCCTGCAGTCGATCTCGGAAGCCAACGTGGTCGTGCTGATGCTCGACGCCCAGCAGGACATCTCCGAGCAGGACGCCCACATCGCCGGCTTCGTGCTGGAGACGGGCCGCGCGCTGGTCATCGCCGTCAACAAGTGGGACGGCCTGCGTACCGACGAACGCGACGAGATCAAGATCGACATCGACCGCAAGCTCGACTTCCTGTCGTTCGCCAAGATGCACTTCATCTCCGCACTGAAATCGCAGGGCATCGGCCCGCTGATGAAGTCGGTCGATGCCGCGTATGCTGCCGCCATGTGCAACCTGTCGACGCCAAAGCTGACCCGCGCGCTGATCGAAGCGGTGGAAAAGCAGGAGCCGCGCCGCAAGGGTTCGATCCGTCCGAAGCTGCGCTATGCGCACCAGGGCGGCATGAACCCGCCGGTCATCGTCATCCACGGCAATTCCCTGGAAGCCGTGGGCGATCCGTACAAGCGCTACCTGGAAAAACATTTCCGCGACACGTTCAGTTTGATAGGCACGCCGCTGCGGATCGAGCTGCGCACGGGTAAAAACCCGTTCGACAAGCGTACCGAGAAGAAGTAAGCAGGTAGTCGGCAATACGTAAAATCGGGTCACAAAATGTGTGACCTGGTTTTCAACTTAGTATTCCATTAAATAGGCTGTTTTTTTGCGGTGCGACACTGCAAAAAAAGCAAAAACAGGTTACAGTGGCTTGGAAGCACCATTCCCTACGTGGCGAGCGGTGTTTCAGCGAATATCATTTGACTTTCGCTGGGCCACGTACTTGAAATTAAGCGTCTCGCCTCCAAATCCAACACAACAACATAAAATGGAGCTGTTATGAGCAACAAAGGGCAACTGTTACAAGACCCATTCCTCAACGCACTGCGCAAAGAGCATGTGCCGGTGTCGATCTACCTCGTTAACGGCATCAAGTTGCAAGGCCACATCGAATCGTTCGATCAATACGTCGTATTGCTGCGCAACACCGTGACCCAGATGGTTTATAAACACGCCATCTCCACCGTGGTGCCGGCTCGCGCCGTCAACCTCAGCATCGATAACGACGCGGACTAAGCGCTTGCCTTATCGCTTTTCCCCAACCTTACAGATCGTCGTATGCGTGCAGCTCTAGTCGGTATTGATTTCGGCCAGGGCGACTTTGGCGCCAGCGTCGAGGAACTGCAACTGCTGGCCCGTTCAGCAGGTGCGGAACCCGTGACGACGATCACCGCCAAGCGCTCCGCCCCGGACTCCGCTTATTTCGTCGGCAGCGGCAAGGCTGACGAAATCGGCCAGGCCGTGCTGGACGAGCGTATCGAAATCGTCATCTTCAACCATGCGCTGTCGCCGGCCCAGCAGCGTAACCTGGAAAAGCGCCTGAACATCCGCGTGCTTGACCGTACCAGCCTGATTCTCGACATTTTCGCCCAGCGCGCCGCCTCCCACGAGGGCAAGCTGCAGGTGGAACTGGCGCAGTTGCAACACCTGGCCACGCGCCTGATCCGCGGCTGGACCCACCTGGAACGGCAAAAGGGCGGTATCGGCCTGCGCGGCCCGGGCGAGACCCAGCTCGAGACCGACCGCCGGCTGATCGGCGAGCGTGTCAAAGCCTTGCGCGCGCGCCTGGCCAAGCTGCGCAAGCAGCATGAAACCCAGCGCCGTTCGCGTGGCCGCAGCCAGACTTTTTCCGTGTCGCTGGTCGGCTATACCAATGCCGGCAAGTCCACCTTGTTCAATGCGGTCACCAAGGCCGGCGTGTATGTAGCCGACCAGTTGTTCGCGACGCTGGACACGACCTCGCGTCGCGTCTACATGGGGCAGGAAGTGGGTAACGTGGTGGTCTCGGACACGGTTGGCTTCGTGCGCGAATTACCGCACCAGCTGGTGGCGGCTTTCCGCGCCACGCTGGAAGAGACCATCCATGCCGATTTGCTGCTGCACGTGGTCGATGCGTCGTCGCCGGTGCGCATGGAGCAGATCGAGCAGGTCAACCTGGTGCTCAAGGAAATCGGCGCAGATCATATTCCGCAAATTTTAGTGTGGAACAAGATCGACGCCGCCGGCCTGGAGCCCTCGGTGGAGCGCGACGAATATGCTAAGATTTCCCGCGTTTTCCTCAGCGCCCGCACCGGTGTCGGTGTGGACCTGTTGCGGGAATCGATCGTGGAATGGGCCAAGGCGGCCCCGGGCGCCAGGCTCAACCAGGCGTATCCGATCGATGCGGACCCGGCAGACGACACTGAAGACGAGCTCGATATCGATGACGAAGCGCAGGAGCCGGATGTATCCGATTCCGGCGACGACAGCGGTATCGCGCGCAGTTCCCTTACAACTCACGTTGGATCCCACTAATGCGTGTCCCCTCAATGATGAAACGTCTCGGCATCAAGCTGTCGCTGAACGACCCCCGCTGGGGCTCGGACAAGAAAGACGGCGAGCCGCAGGCGAACGAAGGCAAGAAGCCTGGCGAAGGCCCTCCCGACATGGAACAGTTGTGGCGCGATTTCAATGAGCGCCTGAACAACTTCTTCGGCCAGAAAAAACGCCCGGACAATAACAACAATAACAACGGCAACAATAACAACGGTGGCGGCGGCGTGCCGCGTCCCGATCCGGCTGGCATGCGCGCCACCGCTGGCGCCATCGCCGGCGTGGCCGCGCTGATCTGGCTGGCCAGCGGTTCGTTCATCGTGCAAGAGGGCCAGGCGGGCATCGTCTACACCTTCGGCAAATACACGCACTCGACCGGCTCCGGTTTCAACTGGCGCTGGCCGTACCCGTTCCAGTCGAACGAAACGGTACGCGTCTCGCAGATGCGTATGGTCGAGATCGGCTATCGCGGCAATATCAAGAACAAGCAGACCCAGGAATCCCTGATGTTGACCGATGATGAAAACATCATCGACATGCAGCTGGCCGTGCAGTTCAAGCTGAAAGACCCCGTGGCCTGGCTGATGAACAACCGCGACGAGGAAGAAACCGTGCGCCAGGTCGCCGAGACCTCGATCCGCGAAATCGTCGGCAAGAACAAGATGGACTTCGTGCTGTACGAGGGCCGCGACAAGGTGGCCTACGAAACGCAAGTGCTGATGCAGACGATCCTCGATCGTTACGCTTCCGGCGTGCTGATCTCGGGCGTGACTTTGCAGGCGGTGCAGCCGCCGGAGCAGGTGCAGAGCGCGTTTGACGACGCCGTCAAGGCCGGCCAGGATCTGGAACGCCAGAAGAACGAAGGCCAGGCGTACGCCAACGACGTGATTCCAAAGGCACGCGGTACCGCTTCGCGCCTGATGCAGGAAGCCGAAGCGTATCGTTCGATGGTCACCGAGAACGCGACCGGTAACGCCAACCGCTTCAAGCAGGTGCTGGTCGAGTACCAGAAGGCACCGGCCGTGACGCGAGACCGCATGTACCTCGACACGATGCAGCAGATCTTCTCGAGCACCAGCAAGGTCATGGTCGATTCCAAGAACGGCAATAACCTGCTGTACCTGCCGCTCGACAAGCTGATCGCCCAGGCGGCAGCGGTGGACAGTGCACGCCATGGCAACAACAGCAGCAACACCGGTTCGCCAGCGACCGCGCCGACCACGGCCACGCTGCCGGCCGACGTGATGCCATCGGTGGAAGTGAGCCGCCAGCGCGAGCCACGCCCACGGGATTCCTCACGTGAACGGGAGAGTCGTTAATGAATCGCATAGTTAGTACCCTCGTCGCAGGCTTTGTCTTGCTGCTGATCCTGTCGTCGATGATCTTCGTGGTCGACCAGCGCAAATACGCGATCGTGTTCGCGCTGGGCCAGATCAAGGAAGTGGTCCGCGAGCCCGGCCTGCATTTCAAGCTGCCGCCACCGTTCCAGAACGTGGTGCTGCTCGATAACCGGATCATGACCATCGAGTCGCCCGATGCCGAGCGCTTCATCACGGCCGAGAAGATGAACATACTGGTCGACAGCTTCGTCAAGTGGCGCATCGGCCGCAACGAAGGCCAGGCCAAGCTGTACTACGTCACCTTCGGCGGCGACGAAACCCGTGCCCGCGACCGCATGTCGGTCATCATCAAGTCGGCGCTGAACGAGGAAATCACCAAGCACACGGTGAGCGAAGTTATCTCGGGCAAGCGTGGCCAGGTGATGGAAGCGATTCGCAACAAGGTGGTGCTGGAATCGGCCCAGATCGGCGTTGAGATCATCGACGTGCGCCTGAAACGCGTGGAGTACGTCGAGCAGATCAACAACTCGGTGTACGAACGGATGAAGGCGGAGCGCATGCGCGTGGCCAACGAGCTGCGTTCGACCGGTTCGGCGGCATCGGAAACCATCCGTGCCGACGCCGACCGTCAGCGCACCGTGATCCTGGCCGAGGCGTACCGCGATGCCGAGAACATCCGTGGTGAAGGCGACGCCAAGGCGTCGCAGATCTACGCCGAAGCGTTCGGCCGCAATCCGGAGTTCTACAAGTTTTACCGTAGCCTGGAAGCGTACCGCACCACGTTCAAGAGCCAGGGCGACGTGATGGTGGTCGATCCGAGCTCGGACTTCTTCAAGTACTTCAAGAACTCCGGCGCCGGCGGTCAGAAGTAAGTCGAAAGCCACAAAGGAGGGCGCCCGCAGCGGCGCCCATCCTGCCGCCACGGCTGCCCGGCCGCTGGCGGTATGCATTTTTTACCTCCCCCCAAGCATTTTCGCGTAAAATATCAGGTTCGGCCTGTCACTTGTTGGCACGCGGCGCCCGCGCCCCATTGTTCATAATTTAAACTTCCGTTCCCATGCCGAATTGGCTTTTGCCCGAGAATATCGCCGACGTCTTACCGTCGGAAGCCCGCAAGATTGAAGAACTGCGTCGCCTGATGCTGGATAACTTCCGCCTGTACGGGTACGAACTGGTGATGCCGCCGCTGCTCGAGTACCTCGAGTCGCTGCTCACCGGCACCGGTACCGACATCGACCTGCGCACCTTCAAACTGGTGGACCCGATCTCGGGCCGCCTGCTGGGCCTGCGTCCCGACATGACCACGCAGGTGGCGCGCATCGACGCCCACCTGCTCAACCGTGCTTCGGTCACGCGCCTGTGCTATGCCGGCAACGTGCTGCACACGCATCCGTCGGGCTTGCACGCCACCCGCGAGCCGCTGCAGATCGGCGCCGAAATTTATGGCCACGCCGGCCTGGAAGCCGATGCCGAGATCCAGGAACTGGCGCTGTCCACCCTGGCGCTGGCCGGTTTCACGCAAGTGCGGTTGGACCTGACCCACGTGGGCGTGCTGCGCGCGATCATCGAAGAAGATGCTGCAGCTGCCAAGGATGAAGCCGCGCTGTACCTGGCGCTGCGCGCCAAGGACGTGTCCGATCTGAAAGCGCTCACCGCCAACTACGCGTCGCAAACACGCGACGCATTGCTGGCGCTGACCAATCTGTACGGCGACATCGACGTGCTGAAAAAAGCGCGCGAAGTGCTGCCGGACCTGCCGGGCATCGCCCGCGCGCTGGCCGAACTGGCGGCGCTGGCCGCCTCCGCGCTTGGCCGTGCCGAGGTCGCCATCGACCTGGCCGACCTGCGCGGTTACCAATACGAAAGCGGCGCGATGTTCGCGCTGTATGTGCCAGGCTTGCCGAACGCGGTTGCGCGCGGCGGCCGTTACGATCACGTAGGCGAAGCCTTCGGCCGGGCTCGTCCCGCCACCGGCTTCTCGCTCGACCTGCGCGAGCTGGCGCGCCTGTTACCCACTGCGGAACGCAAGCATTCGATCCGCGCACCGTGGGGCAATGCGCCTGAATTGAAAGAAAAAATCGCCGAGCTGCGCAAGTCCGGCGAAGTCGTGATCCAGAGCATGCCTGGTCACAGCAACGAGCTGGACGAGTTCGAGTGCGATCGCGCGCTGGTGCTCGACGATAACAGTAGTCAATGGATTCTTAAAAACTTAGGTTAGTGTGATGTCAAACAAAAACGCAAAGAATGTGGTCGTCATCGGCACCCAATGGGGCGACGAAGGTAAGGGCAAGATCGTCGATTGGCTGACCGATCATGCACAAGGTGTGGTGCGCTTCCAGGGCGGTCACAATGCCGGCCACACGCTGGTCATTGGCGGCGTCAAAACCGCGCTGCAACTGATCCCTTCGGGCATCATGCGTCCAGGCGTGGCCTGCTACATCGGTAACGGTGTGGTGGTGTCGGTGCCGGATGTGCTGCGCGAAATCGACAAGCTGGAAAAAGTCGGTGTCGAAGTAGCGTCGCGCCTGAAAGTATCGGACGCAGCGCCCGTCATTCTGCCTTACCACTCGGCACTCGACCTGGCCCGTGAAGCCAAGCGTGGCGAAGCGAAGATCGGCACCACCGGCAAGGGCATCGGCCCGGCCTACGAAGACAAGGTCGCCCGTCGCGCGATCCGCGTGGCCGACCTGCTTAACGAATCGCGCCTGGCTGAAAAGCTGGCCGAGAACCTCGACTACCACAACTTCGTGCTGGAACACTACCTGAAAGCACCGAAGGTCGATTACCAGAAAACCCTGGACGACGCGCTGGCCTACGTGCCACGCCTGCGCCCAATGGTGACTGACGTCTCGAGCGCGCTGTACGCTGCCCACAAGGCCGGCGCCAACCTGCTGTTCGAAGGCGCGCAAGGTTCGCTGCTGGACGTCGATCACGGCACCTATCCGTTCGTGACCTCGTCGAACTGCGTGGCCGGCAATGCCGCCGCCGGTGCCGGCGTCGGCCCGAACATGCTGCACTACATCATGGGCATCACCAAGGCCTACACCACCCGCGTGGGTTCCGGTCCGTTCCCTTCGGAACTGCCTACCGATGCCGGCGTCGGTCACCACCTGGCGCAAGTGGGCCACGAGTTCGGCACCGTGACGGGCCGCGCCCGCCGCTGCGGCTGGTTCGATGCCGCGCTGCTGCGCCGCTCGGTACAAATCAACGGCGTGACCGGCATGTGCCTGACCAAGCTGGACGTGCTGGACGGTATCGAAACGCTGAAGCTGTGCACCGGCTACACCATCGACGGCGTGACCGTGGACATCTTCCCGTCGGGCGCCGAAGAAGCGGCCCGCTGCGTGCCGATCTACGAAGAAATGCCAGGCTGGACCGAAAGCACCGTGGGCGCCAAGACCATGGAAGCGCTGCCGGCCACGGCCCGCGCCTACATCAAGCGTATCGAAGAACTGGTCGGCGTACCGGTTGACATGGTTTCGACCGGTCCTGATCGTGAAGAAACGATCGTGCTGCGTCATCCGTTCGCATAATCGTTCGTATAACAAGAGGAGTGTCATGAACAACCCGCAAACCAATGAAAAACACCTCTGGGTGTCCTGGGACGAATACCACCGCCTGATCGAGCGCCTGGCGCTCAAGGTGCATGAGTCCGGCTGGAAATTCGACATGGTGCTGTGCCTGGCGCGCGGCGGCGTGCGTCCTGGCGACGTCTTCTCGCGCATCTTCGACGTGCCGCTGGCGATCCTGTCGACCAGCTCGTACCGCGAAGACAAGGGCACCACCCAGGGCGACCTGGACATCGCCAAGTACATGACGATGACCAAGGGCCCGCTGTCGGGCAAGATCCTGCTGGTCGATGATCTGGCCGATTCGGGCGTTACGCTCATCAAAGTCATGCAGCATCTGAAGGAAAACTTCGACGGCGTGACCGAAGTGCGTTCGGCCGTGATCTGGACCAAGGGCAGTTCGGCCTTCAAGCCCGACTACCAGATGGAAGAACTGCCGCACAATCCGTGGATCCACCAGCCGTTCGAGGACTACGACGGTCTGCGTCCACACCAGTTGGCCGCATGGATCAAAAAAGGCGAATCGGCTGAGTAAGCCGTTTCAGACAAGGGGAGCTTCGGCTCCCTTTTTAATTTAAAAATAAAAATATGACCCAAGACTTCTTTCAGACCTTCATCCTGCTGGTGCTGGTCACCGATCCGTTCGGCAACGTGCCGCTGTTTGCCAGCGTGCTCAACCCCGTGCCGCCGGCGCGCCGCCCGCGCATCGTGATTCGCGAATGCGCGATCGCCTTCGGCCTGCTGCTGATCTTCATGTTTTTTGGGCGCCACTTTTTGGCGGCGCTGCACCTGTCCGAGGTAGCGCTGCGCATCGGCGGCGCGGTGATCCTGCTGTTGATCTCGATCCGCATGATTTTCCCGCACCCCGATGGCGTGCTGGGCCGCACCGACGGCGCCGAGCCGTTCATCGTGCCGCTGGCCATTCCTGCGCTGGCCGGCCCGTCCGCGCTGGCCACCGTGCTGCTGTTCTCGAGCGAGAGCACCGGTGAAGTGCTGGTGCACGTGGCGGCGCTCGCTGCCGTGGCAGTGGTGTGGCTGGCGGTATTTTTGTCGGCCGAGCGCCTGCAAAAAGTGCTGGGTCCGCAGGTGATGACCGCGTTCGAACGGCTGATGGGGCTGATTCTGACGGCGATGTCGATCGAAATGCTGTTGAGCGGAATACGCGAGTTCGTCAAGACCTTGTAGGCTGCGGGACCGCGTCCCGATTGAAAAAAAGCTGTACAGTGCGCGAGCAACGGCGCTACAGTGGCTGAAACAACAATGTAAACAATTTACATAGTGATGCGCCTCCGTCTCCCCGGCGGGGGCGCGCGGCCTCACCACTGTCAGCATTATCGGCGCCCCCTGCGGCGCCATGCCTGGTGATTATTCCGAACGACAAAACCAGGAGTACCCATGAAAAGCTCTGCCCGGCATACGCCTGCCTTACGCCTGTCCGTCATGTCCACCGCGCTGGCCGCAACATTTGCCGCCGCGCTGATGGTGGCCCCGCTGGCGCACGCCCAGCTCAGTACCGCCACCATTCAAGGCCAGGTCGCCAGCGGCGCAGCGCCCTCGGCTGGCGCTGCGGTCACTGCCACCAACGAACTCAACGGTTATAAGTACGAAACCACCACCCGCGCCGACGGCAGCTATGTGCTCACCGGCGTGGCGCCCGGCACCTACCGTATCCGCGTGGGCGAGCAGCAGGCCGAACCGGTCACCGTCAGCGTGGGTCAGACCAGCCAGGTCAACCTGCAGTTGCAGGCGGGCGTGCAGCAGGTGGTGATCACCGGCTCGGCGTCACGGCGCGATGTGACCGGTTCCGAAGTGGGTACGTCGGTGTCGCGCCAGCAGATTGAAAAACTGCCGCAGGTCACCCGCAACTTCCTGTCGTTTGCCGACCTGGCGCCCGGCGTGCGCTTCAATGTCGATACTGCCGGCAACGTCAAGATGCAGAGCGGTTCGCAGAGCCAGGACAATGTCAACGTGTTCATCGATGGCGTCAGCCAGAAGAACAATATCCTGCGTGGCGGTGTGTCAGGACTCGATTCGAGCCGGGGCAATCCGTTCCCGCAATCGGCGGTGGCCGAGTACAAGGTGATCGCGCAAAATTACAAGGCCGAGTTCGACCAGGTATCGAGCGCGGCAATTACCGCGGTCACCAAGTCCGGCGGCAACACCCTGAGCGGGGACGTGTTCTGGGATCACAGCGGCACCAACCTCACCGCCAAGGATCCGTTCCAGAAAGAATCGGAGCGCCAGGGCGTGGGCCGGCCGTCGTCGTCGCAGGACCAGTATGGCGTCACGCTCGGCGGTCCGATCAAGGAAGACGTCGCGCACTTCTTCATCGCCTACGAGGGCAAGAAGATTGACAGCCCGCGCCAGGTGATTGCCCAGCGCACCGACTTGCTGCCCGATGCCGGCATCGTGCCGTCGCTGCTGGCGCGTCAGGGCTCGCAGGTATCGAGCTTCAAGGAAGACCTGCTCCTGGTAAAAGTCGATGCCCAGATTTCGCGCAACCAGCGCATGGAAGCGACCGCCCGCGTGCGCCGCGAGTCCGACCTGATCCCCGAAGACCTCAAGCTCAGCGTGGCCGAGAACGTGCTCGACCGGACCAACGACGAGGACCGCTTTGACGTCAAGCACGAGTGGAGCGACCAGGGCTTTTTGAACGAAGCGCGCTTCGGCTACGAAAAATACAGCTGGAATCCACGTTCTGAGGCGGCCAACCCGTACGTGCGTTACCAGGTTTCTCCCAGCAACTCCGATAACAACGTGGTCGATGTGCTGATCACCGGCGGCTCGCCCAACAACCAGTTCCGCCAGCAGCGCGGCCTGCTGTTGCAGGACGATCTCACCTATACCGGGCTGGAAAATCATACCTTCAAGGCGGGGGTAAAGGCCAAGCGCATCGATTACAACCTGTCCGGCACCGCGCGCGCGGTCGAGCAGCGCTGGGAGCGCATCGACACCGTCACCGGCATTCCGAGCCTGATCCGCTCGGAGCCGGCAATTCCGTCCGCTGGCGTGGCGTTCTCCAACAATCAGTACGGTATTTATTTCCAGGACGACTGGCAGGCCACCGACAAGCTGCTGCTCAACCTCGGCGTGCGCTACGACTACGAGAGCAATATGCTCAACAACAGCTATGCCACGCCGGCCGACCGCGCGGCTATTTTCGACCGGCAAGATCCCCGCGACGGCGCCGCTGCCGGCCAGACCTATGCGCAGTCGCTGGCCAAGGGCGGCGTCAACATCGCCGACTACATCAGCAACGGCAACAGCCGCAAGCCGTTCAAGGATGCGTGGGCACCGCGCCTGGGTCTGTCGTACGATATCAACGGCGACCGCGCTTCGGTGCTGTTTGCCGGCTGGGGCAGGGCGTATGACCGCGCGATTGCCAACCACGCGCTCGACGAGGCGCAGAAGAACTCGCAGCCGGGCGGCGAAATCTGGCTGATCAAGAACAACCACAAGATGGCGTACACCGACCAGTTCAGCGTTGGCCTGCGCCAGGCGCTGGGCCGCTGGAACGGCGAAGTGGGCTACACCAATTCGCGCAGCCGCAACCAGTTCAACTGGTTCGGCGGCAACCGCGACGTCAACGGCACCTGGGGCAACGGCAGCCCGATCGATCCGCTGTTCGGCTCGGTGCCCGGTTACAGCACCCTGGTGCTCGGTGACTTCATCACCCAGGCCAAGGCCGAGAACATTTACCTGAAACTGGACAAGCCTTATACCAAGGCGTCCACCTGGAGCCTGGGCGCGACCTACACCTACAGCCGCGGCGAGACCACCAACAACGAGTGGACCAACAACACGTTCAACTGGACCTACGGCCGCTACGCCACTGCCTGGAATCCATCGACCGACGTCGAAAAGCACCGCCTGGTGGTAGTGGGCGTGTCCGACGGCTTGCTGCCGTTCGGCTTGATGGTGTCGGGGAAACTGACGGTCGGCTCGGGCCTGCCGTACCGCATCACCGACTGCTCGCGCGGTCCTACCAGCTGCGTGGCGGCCGAAGGCAAGGGCAGCAACTTCCGCCAGGTGGACGTGGGCCTGGCCAAGGAAGTCAAATTCGCGTTCGGCGCGCTGTCGCTGCGCGCGGACGTGCTCAACCTGTTCAACAGCATCAATTACGGCGGCTACGACGGCTGGGGCGGCGGACCGGGCAACCCGAGCAACCGCCTCGGCGGCGACAACGCCAACCTCGGCGTGCCCAACTCGGTGGGCGGCCCGATGCGCACCGTGAAGTTCAGCGCGCGCTACGCGTTCTGATCCTGCCGTACCTCGCATCCGGGTGCTGCCTGCCCGGATGTCTCCACCTATATCCGAAATGCATTGACCATCTCCACCAACTTGCCCTATATTTCGATATGTATCTAATTAGACGTTTATCTTAATATGAGTGCCGGTACATGACTGCCAACAACAGTGCCTTCAAGGCGATAGCCGATCCGGCGCGGCGCGAGATCCTGCGGCTGCTGCGCGATGGCGAGATGACGGCCGGCGACCTGGCCGAGCGTTTCGATACGAGCAAGCCGACCATGTCGCACCACTTCGCGGTACTGGTGGAGGCCGACCTGATCACGCGCCGGCGCGAAGGGCAGACCATCTGGTACAGCCTCAATACCACCGTACTGCAGGACGTCGTCGCGTGGATGATGGACCTGACCGAACCCACCGGGAGGAAAAAATGAAAGCCCGCTTCATCACCATCTGCCTCGTATTGATCGCCCTGATCAGCGCTGTCACCTGGCATTACTTCCCGGCGCTGCCCGAGCACATCCCGTTGCACTGGAATGCCGCTGGCGAAGTCGATGGCTATGGTCCGCGCGCCATGCTGTGGCTGCTGGGCCCCGGCTTGATGACGCTGGTCGCACTGCTGGGGCTGGCACTGCCATGGCTGTCGCCGCGCCGCTACGGCGTCACCGCGTTCGAGTCCACCTGGCTGTATTCGACCGGCGTGGTGGTGGTGCTGCTGGCGTATGTCCATGTGCTGATGCTGATCGCCGCCACCGGCGGCAACGTGCCGATGGACCGCGCGGTGCCGGCCGGGATGTGTATCGTGCTGATCCTGGTGGGCAACCCGCTGGGCAAGGTGCGCAAGAATTTCTACCTCGGCATCCGCACGCCCTGGACCCTGAGCAGCGACCGCGTGTGGTATGCGACTCATCGCCTCGGTGCCAGGCTGATGGTCGCCAGCGGTGTGCTGGGCCTGGTGGGCGTACTGGCTGGCGCGCCGGGGTGGCTGGTGCTGTTGCTGATGTTCTGGTGGGCGCCGGTGGCGGTACTCTATTCGCTGGCGTGCTACAAGCGGCTGGAAAAAGCGGGTACGCTTGAATCCAGTTGAGCCGCCTTTCCATCCCTTTCAAGGAGTCCGTTGATGCGTATTACGCTGCCCTTGTGCACGCTGCTGTTCTGCTGGACGGCCAATGCTGCGGTACCCGCTGCGCCCGCCGTATCCAATGCGCCTGCCGCACCCGCTGTATCCGCCGCGCCCGCTGTACCCACTGTGCCCGCCGTACCCACGGCCGCCATTACACGAGCCACGCCCGCCGCGCCCGTTACACCGGTCGCACCTGCGGTACCGTTTGCGGCGCGCGAAGTGACGCTCGATGTCGGTGGCGGCACGCTGCGCGGCACGGAATTGGCGCCCAAGGCGGGGCAGGGTGGCAAGGTGCCGGTCGTGCTGCTGCACGCCGGCTCCGGCCCCACCGACCGCAACGGCAACAGCATCGCGCTGCCTGGCGCCAATGACAGCTTGAAGATGGTGGCCGAAGGGCTGGCGGCCCGTGGCATCGCCTCGGTGCGGTATGACAAGCGGCTGATTGCAGCGAGCGTCTCGCCGCAGTGGAGCGAGGCTGATCTGCGCTTCGACGATTTCGTCAACGATGCGGTAGCGTGGATCCGCCAGTTGAAAACCGATCCGCGCTTCTCGAAGGTGGTGGTGGCCGGGCACAGCGAGGGCGCGCTGATCGCGGCAGGCGCCTGCCGGCGTGGCGCGGCCGATGGGTGCGTGGAGATTGCCGGCATCGGGCGTGGTCTCGACGAAGTGCTCGACGAGCAATTGAAGCCGCACCTGACGCCCGAACAGTTTGCGCAGCATACGCGCATCGTGGCGTCGCTCAAGGAGGGCAAGCTGGCGGACGCGGTGCCGCCCGAGCTGATGATGTTGTACCGGCCGTCGGTGCAGCCTTACCTGATTTCGTCGCTGCGCCACGAGCCGCGCGACGCCATCGCCGCCTTGACCATGCCGGTGCTGATCGTGCAGGGCACGTCCGACATCCAGGTGAAGGTGGCCGACGCCGAAGCGCTGGCCAAGGCCCAGCCGGCCGCCAAGGTGGTGATCGTCGAGGGCATGAACCACCTGCTGAAAATCGTCGGCGACGACCAGGCCTTGCAGGTCAAGTCGTATGGCAGCAATGAGCTGCCGGTGGCGCCGCAGTTGCTCGATGCGGTGGCCAACTTCGTGCAACAACTGTAGTGCTTAGTTTTCCCGGCGCTCTACCTGGCCACCGACGTGACGCGCAAAGCGGGTGGGATCGTCGCCATGGACGGGCGCCATGTCGGGCCACGGCCAGCCGCCAAAACCGGTCTGCTGGTAGTCGGCGTGGGCCTGGCGGATTTCCTGTTCGCTGTTCATCACGAACGGCCCGGCCTGCACCACGCGCTCGCCGATCGGGCGGCCTTGCAGAACCAGGAACTGCGCGGGTTTGGCGCCGTTCTTCAACAGCAGCGGGGCATCGGTACGCAAGTCGTTGGCGCTGCGCGCCGCTATCGACTGGCCGCCGATGGTGGCGCCGTCGCCGTCAAAATAGTACAGCGCGCGCCTGGTTTGCGCGCCACGGGTGGCCGGCAGCGTCCACTCGGCGCCCGGTTCCATCGTGATGACCCAGATCGCCACGTCGCTGTCGTCGGCGGCTGCCCACGAATCGGGTGGCGGCGCCAGCGGTTTTAATTCCGCCAACTGGCCGGCGACGCACAGCACGTCGGTACGTGCGCCCGCTGCATCGGCCACCACCTGGCGCGGCACGTCTTCGGACCACAGCATGGTGAAGTGCGGTTCGACCATCTTGCTGCGCGCGGGCAGGTTGAGCCAGATCTGGAACAGCTCGAGCGGATTGTCGGCATCGGTTTTCAGCAGCGGGAACATCTCGGAGTGGACGATGCCGCGACCGGCTGTCAGCCACTGCACGTCGCCGGCGCCGAAGCGGGCAGCGGCGCCCAGCGAATCGGCATGGTCGATCAGGCCCCGGCGCACGATGGTCACGGTTTCGAAGCCGCGATGCGGGTGGCCGGGGAACCCCGGTATCTGCTGGCCGTGGTACATATTCCAGCCATTGACGTTGGCGAAATCCTGGCCGATATTGCGCCCGGAAAGCGGCGTGGCGGGGCCGTACTTGCCGTTACCCTGTGGGTAGCCATCGACGTGGTGGACGCAAAATAAAAACGGGTCCATGGTGGCCCAGGGCATGCCCAGCGGACCACTACTCAGAATTGGATTCATTGTGTAACCTTTATGACGGCAGCGTATCCGCGCCAGGGGCGCCGAACAGCTGCTTCTTGAGTCCATGGAGCTGGTCGCGCACTTGCGCGGCTTTTTCGAATTCCAGATTCTTGGCGTGATCGACCATGGCTTTTTCGAGGCGCTTGATCTCCTTGGCGATCTGCTTTTCGCTCATCGATTCGTACTTGGCCGATTCCTGCGCCACCGCGAGTTCTTCCTTCGCCTCCGAGGGGCTGAACACGCCGTCGATCATGTCCTTGATCTTCTTCTGCACGCCGCGCGGCACGATGCCGTTGGCGGTATTAAAGGCGATCTGCTTGGCGCGCCGGCGTTCGGTTTCGCCGATGGCGCGCTCCATCGAATCGGTCATGCGGTCCGCGTACAGCAGCGCCACGCCGTTGAGGTTACGCGCGGCGCGGCCGATGGTCTGGATCAGCGAGCGCTCGGAGCGCAGGAAACCTTCCTTGTCGGCGTCGAGAATCGCCACCAGCGACACCTCGGGCAAGTCCAGGCCCTCGCGCAGCAGGTTGATCCCGACCAGCACGTCGAAGGTGCCCAGGCGCAGGTCGCGCAGCAGTTCCACGCGTTCCACCGTTTCGATATCGCTGTGCAGGTAGCGCACCTTGATGCCATGGTCGCTCAGGTATTCGGTCAGCTGTTCAGACATGCGCTTGGTGAGCGTGGTGACCAGCACCCGCTCGTTCTTGGCCACGCGGTCGGTAATCTCCGACATCAGGTCATCGACCTGCGAGCTGGCGGGACGCACGATGATCAGCGGATCCACCAGGCCGGTGGGGCGCACCACCTGCTCGACCACCTGGTCGGCATGGGTCTTTTCGTACTCGGCCGGCGTGGCCGAGACGAACACGGTCTGGCGCATCTTCTGCTCGAATTCCTCGAATTTCAGCGGGCGGTTGTCAAGCGCGGACGGCAGGCGGAAGCCGTAGTCCACCAGGTTGGTCTTGCGCGAACGGTCGCCGTTGTACATCGCGCTCAACTGGCCGATCAGCACGTGCGACTCGTCCATGAACATCAGCGCGTCCTTGGGCAGGTAATCGACCAGGGTAGGGGGCGGGTCGCCCGGCATGGCGCCGCTCAGGTGGCGCGAGTAGTTCTCGATTCCTTTCGTAAAACCGATTTCCTGCATCATCTCGAGGTCGAAACGGGTGCGCTGTTCCAGGCGCTGCTCTTCAATCAGCTTGCTCTCGTTGCGGAAGAATTCCAGGCGGTCGCGCAGTTCGAGCTTGATGGTCTCCACCGCGCGCAGCACGGTCGAACGCGGCGTGACGTAGTGCGAGCCGGGATAGACGGTAAAGCGCGGGATCTTCTGTTTGACGCGGCCCGTGAGCGGGTCGAACAGCTGGATCGATTCGAGCTGGTCGTCGAACAGGTCGAGGCGCACGGCCAGGTCGGCATTCTCGGCCGGGAAGATGTCGAGCGTATCGCCGCGCACGCGGAAGGTGCCGCGGCCGAAATCGACTTCGTTGCGCGTGTACTGCATCTGGATCAGGCGCGCGATGATGTCGCGCTGCGAGACGCGATCTTTGGCGCGCAGCGTCAGGATCATCTGGTGGTATTCGCTCGGATTGCCGATACCGTAGATGGCCGAGACGGTGGCCACGATCACCACGTCGCGCCGCTCCATCAGCGACTTGGTGCACGACAGGCGCATCTGCTCGATATGCTCGTTGATCGACGAGTCCTTTTCGATGAACAGGTCGCGCTGCGGCACGTAGGCTTCGGGCTGGTAGTAATCGTAGTACGAGACGAAGTACTCGACCGCGTTCTCTGGGAAGAATTCCTTGAACTCCGAGTACAGCTGCGCGGCCAGCGTCTTGTTCGGCGCAAAGACGATGGCAGGGCGGCCCTGGCGCGCGATCACGTTGGCCATGGTGTAGGTTTTGCCGGAACCAGTCACGCCGAGCAGGGTCTGGAAGAACAGGCCGTCGTTGATACCCTCGCACAGCTGGTCGATCGCCACGGGCTGATCGCCGGCCGGCGGGAACGGCTGGTGCAGCTTGTAGGGCGAGTCGGGGAAGGTGACCACGGTTGCCGCAGAAGTGTCTATTACGGGTAATTCAGCCATCTTGATCAGACCTTTGTTAGAATGACGGCCTGCCAGCGGCCTAATTTTCGGATACTAGTAAGGGGCGCTGTCAAAATTTTCCACTGCGAACCGCTCAAATCGAATCCAATCTTATCATGACGAATCCTAGCTTGTTCAGCGCCATCGACATGGCCCCACGCGACCCGATCCTGGGTATCACCGAAGCCTTCAACGCCGACCAGAACCCGGCCAAGATCAACCTTGGCGTCGGTGTCTACTATGACGACAATGGCAAGGTGCCGCTGTTGGCTTGCGTACAGAAGGCAGAGGAAATCCTGATCGCCGCACCGGCGCCGCGCACCTACCTGCCCATCGAAGGCCTGGCTGCCTACGACAAGGCGGTGCAAGAGCTGGTATTTGGCGCCGACAGCGCAGTAATTCAAGAGAAGCGCGCGATTACCGTGCAAGCCATCGGCGGCACCGGCGCACTGAAAATCGGCGCCGACTTCCTCAAGCGCTTCGCGCCCGACGCCCAGGTGTACATCAGCGATCCAAGCTGGGAAAACCACCGCGCGCTGTTCGAAAGCGCCGGGTTCACCGTCAACAACTACAGCTACTACGATCCGGCCACGCACGGCGTTAATTTCGCCGGCATGATCGCCGACATCAAGGCGATGCCTGCCGGCTCGATCGTGCTGCTGCACGCGTGCTGCCACAACCCGACCGGCGCCGACTTGACGTCCGCCCAGTGGGATGAGGTGATCGCCGCCGTGACCGGCGGCGGCCTGGTGCCGTTCCTCGACATGGCCTACCAAGGCTTTGGCGCGGGCATCGCCGAAGACGGCGCCGTGGTCCGCCGCTTTGCCGACGCCGGCGGCCCGCTGCTGGTGTCGAACTCGTTCTCGAAATCGTTCTCGCTGTACGGCGAGCGCGTGGGCGCCCTGAGCGTGGTGGCCGCCAGCGGCGAAGAAGCTGCGCGCCTGATGTCGCAAGTTAAACGCGTGGTACGCACCAACTACTCGAACCCGCCGGTTCACGGCGGCAAGGTCGTCGCCACCGTGCTGACCACGCCGGAACTGCGCCAGCTGTGGGAAGACGAGCTGGCTGGCATGCGCGTACGCATCAAGGAAATGCGCGAAGCGTTTGTCGCCAAGCTGAAAGCCAAGGCGCCGTCGCACGACTTCGACTTCGTGCGCGACCAGGTGGGCATGTTCTCGTACTCGGGCCTGACCAAGGAACAGGTCGGCAAGCTGCGCGAGCAATCGATTTACGCCGTGGACACGGGCCGTATCTGCGTGGCAGCACTGAACTCGCGCAACATCGATACCGTTATTGACGCCATCGCCAAAGTACTCTAAAATCTTGCTTCTTCGGATCGCGGCAACGTGATTCGAGATGGCAACAAGATGTACCGTTAAGAATTGTACTGAAAGAATTCTTTCTTGAAAGTGCAAGATAAACAGTATAAAATGTTGCCTCTTTTCCCTGATAGCTCAGTTGGTAGAGCGACGGACTGTTAATCCGCAGGTCCCTGGTTCGAGTCCAGGTCGGGGAGCCAGAATTTCAAAGCAGCGCCAAGGCGCTGCTTGAACCGATGAATGAAATGCTCGCAGCATGCATCGGGTAGTACCAAGCGACACAATTCCCTGATAGCTCAGTTGGTAGAGCGACGGACTGTTAATCCGCAGGTCCCTGGTTCGAGTCCAGGTCGGGGAGCCAGAATACAAGAAGGCCACGTTGAAAAACGTGGCCTTTTTCGTTTAGGTCCTCCAGTTTCTTGGGCGCGTCCGTCATCCGGTAACTTAGGATGGAGTGGCCGTGGGTGGCAAGTTCAAGTACTCTGGGAATCTTTCGCATTTCGCGTATTTGTCGATGGCGCGGGCGGAGCGCCGCTCAGCGTAGGCTGGCTCTATGGTTTCCGAGCGCAGGTAGCGTCGGACGGTGTTTCTCGAAATGCCTAAGCGCCTGGCGATTTCTCTCAATGGGACCTGGTCGCGAATGTGCCAGCGTCGAATAATGCCTAGATTGAGGTTGATCTGGTTCTTCAAAAGGAGCAGGCGACCGAAACGGTTCGGACAAGTGTGCAAGTTATTTTCAGCGATTCGGCTAATGATGCCGTGAGATGGGGTCACGGTTCCGGAGCTTGGAAGATATTCCAAAACGGGTTTGCCAACGTAATTTACCAACAGTAAATGTAGGGCGAGCATGCTGCGTTGTGGAGTCAGAATACAAAATGGTTCAAGAAAAATCTTCCCAATTTGCCCCATCGGCAGAAAAAGACGAAGCGGCGTCAGCTGGAATGGCTGGAAGTTAAAGTGCAGGTAAAAGTGCTCGGCGTTTTGGTCTTTCGCATCCACCACCACCGCGCTTGACGCAATCTGCTGTGCTTGCACGAGGCTGCGATGCAGCGCATTGAGTAGCAGGAATTCGCCCAAGCCTTTGTCTGGAATAGTTTTGTCGCGCGCCAGACGCCCAAGCAGGGTTACTGGGAGGCGCTGCGATCGTGTCCGCTTGCGAGCGGGACTACGAATTCAGGCGCCAGGACCAGCGACATTACAGTCCCGATTTACGCCGATAGCTATTGGCCGCCTTGCGCAGTCGTGCGCCCGGTTCAGCAGCTTTCAGAACCGCCGAAACGAAGGCAATCTGCTCTTCCCTGGACAGCCGGATCAGCTCATGCTCTTGTGCGGCCTCGACTGCCACAATATCGTCTGCAGCCGCTTTCACTTTATCTAACGTAGTCATCCCTATCTCCAGGAAGGCCGGATTGCATCGCCCAATGTACGGCATTTACACGGGAAGTTCAATCGGCGCACGCGACAAACCCTGTATGGCTGCAGGGTGGGCCAGGCAACGGCAGCCCGGCCCGGGCAAACTTTATCCTACGGCCAAACAGCCTCAGTCCAATCACGCCACACCTTCAACCGCGCCGGCTCCGCGCCCATCTGCGTTGCCTTCCACAGTCCGTACTGCTCGGTCTGCTCGGTGGTCATCTGGCCGAGGTTATTGGTGATCATGTAGTAGCCGCCGTCCGGATACTGGCCCAGTGGCGCCTTGGCCTGGTCGAGGCAGTAGCGGAAGCCGGCGACGTTTTCCGGTTCGCCCAGCTCGGTGTTGGCCGGGTCGCAGCGGCGCCAGGCGCTTGCTGGCTGGTGGGTGTACAGCGCGTTGAACTGGCCGATCGCGCCGTTCACGGTTTTCAGATACAGGCCCGGCTGAAGTTCGTCGAGGAAGCGGTAGCGCGAGGGTTGTACGCCTTCGCGCGTGGCCTTGTCGAGGAAGTTGGCGGTGGTCAGGTGCTTGACGATCTGGGCGCGGCCGTAGCGGGCGGCGTTGTTGTAGCCGGTGGGGCCGTTCGGGTCCCAGATCGGGATATCGTTGTTGACGTATTGCGCACCCTTGATGCGTCCTTGCAGCAGGCGGACGTTGTGGCTGTTTTGCAGCGCACGCGCCGCTGGTGTGCCGGAGCCCACCAGGTCGCCGATGTATTCGTCGAACGCGGTCAGGTACGGCCAGTCCATCGGGTAGTTGACCCAGCCGCTCTGGCCGCCGGGATTGACCGTCATCTGCAACTGGTACCATTGGTTGCTGCGGTAGTAGGAGCCGACGATGTTGTCCGCCTCCCATGCTGTGTACCACCCGCGCGTGATCTTGCCCGCCGCGTTCTTGTCCTCCTGGTACACCATGTGCGGCGCCAGGAAGAACAGGCTCACGGTCTGGAACGGCCAGCCGTGCGCCTCGCCGCGACCCTTCCACTGGCCGGTGGTTTTATCCTTGTCGCCGATAAACCAGGTCTGGTTGCCTTCGAGCTGGTAGTCCTGCGCCAGTTCCCACTGCTTGACCACGTTCCAGTGGAACATGCTGGCCACCGCGCGTTCGATGAAGGCGTTGGTGGTGAAGTCGCGCGGCTTGGCGGCGGCCATGGTGGTGCTGTTGGCCAGGGTTTGCAGGTAGGCAGCGCCGCGCTGTGCGCCGTATTGCTGGCCGTTGTCGGCAATGTGGTTGCCGCGTCCGCCGCCGAGGAATTTATAGGCGTCCCACCCGGTAAACGTCATCATGGCGTTGATCTGCACCCGCAGGTCCGGGACCAGGTGGCTGTAATCGGCGCGGTTGCCGTTGGGGTTCGTGTGCTGCTCGAACCAGTTGATCAGGTCGTGGTAACGGCCATTGGGATTTTGCCAGCCTTCGTTCGGATGCTGGATGCCGTTGGTAAAGCCGCTGCCGTCTGTCGTGGTCGGCCAGGTGTCGAGCGGATGGGTGGTGGGCAACCAGGCGTTCCAGTCGGGGAACTGCATCGGGATCGCGGTCTCGCGCACGTTCATGGTGGCGTCGGGATTCATCACGCGGTCGATGTCGGCCTGGGTGAGGGTCAGCGGCGCGCTCAAGGGTTTGCCGAACAGCGCTTTCACGGCATCGGTCGGATTGGTCAGTACCGCATCGAGGCCGGCGCCAGCCGACCATTCGGATGCGCAAGCAGCGGTAGTGCAATCGAGGCCGGGGCCAGGCTGGTATGGCGGATTCCATGGCCGCGCCTTGGCCACGTACGGCACGTCCTTGAGCGAGGCGCGCAGGAAGGCGGCGATCTGCGCACCCTGGGTGTCGGAGAGGCCGTGGAAGCGGCTGCGCTGGACGATGGCATTGTTTGAGTAATTGAAGTACTGCAGGTCGCGGCCGTTGTCGGCGTGGCACGAAGCACATGCGGCCTGCAGCTTGCGGGTGACGATGACCGATTTGGCGTTGTTGCCATGCGCGTACCACAAGGCTTTGCCGGCATCGATATCGGCTTGTGCCAGGTTGCCGGTGCCGCGCTCGCTCAGAGGATCGAAGCGCTGCACGGTGGTGTTGTCCACCTGCGCTGCGCTGGCGTCCTGCAATTGCAGGTTGAGGATGCGGTAGCCGTTCGATTCGCCGTCGGTGCCGTTGAAGCGGAACTGGATGCGGTTCATGCCGGGCAGCGCCACCAGGCGCGCCCTGGCCGCCGCATCGAGCGGCACGGTGATGCGGGTGGTGTAGAAGCCGCCGTTGATGCCGCCATGCAGGCGCTCGTCGTCGGCCAGCACCATGTTGGCGTCGGTAACGTCTATCCACGGCGCGTTGCTGTCGTCGCCGGCGCCGCCAAGGATGCGGATGCTGGCCTTGATCTTGACGGGCAGGGCGGTGGTGGCCTCGAACTCGGGCGCGCCGTAGAAGCCGCAGCGGTGGCACTGGAACCACAATTGTGTCGCGGCACCGAGCTTGTCGGCAGCCAGGCCCAGCCGGGCTTCGGCAATCACCGGCGTGGCGCGCACCGTTGCCGAGCACTTCGAGCGGCAGCACCAGCGCATCGCTGCCGGCCACCACCGTGGTGGCGGCAAAGCTGGCGGTCTTGGCGGCCGGTTGCCGGTTGGCGTCATCGCCGGCGCCGCAGGCTGCCAGCAGGGCGGCCACGGCCAGCGCGCACGCCGTCCGTAACCGTGAGCGGAAATTGTTCATTGGTTTTTCCCGGGATTGATGGTTGATTCGATATGTTTGATGTGGCGGTAATGCCCGAGAATGTTACCGGAAATCAAATTCGATTTGAAACGAACAAGGTCTGCTATGAGGCATAGGCGGATGGCTCACAGAATTTGCATTTCGGCACAAATGTTTCATCAAATCGCAGGTATCGGTGGACGTGAATCTTGCATCTGGTTATTCTTCTAACTCGGGACGCGGTCGTTGCGCAGCGCGCACCTGCACCCAGCTTTTACAATTGAAAAGGTCACAGAGGTTCACCATGAGTTTTGAAAAAGAAACGGTTGTCTACGGCACCGAGGATGTGCTGAAGAGCTTGTGCGATTCCGTATCGCGCGTGATCAACGTGGCCACGCAGAGCCGCGTGAACTATTCGGGCATGGTGCAGCGCATTACCAAGATCGGCTTGAAGCCGGACATCGGTTGCTTCGTGCTGTTCGACGGCGGCTTTACCGGCCTGGTGGTGCTCAACTTCAGCGCCGCCACCGCGATGGAAATCTACGAACGCTACATGCTGACCATGGGCATGCCGAAGTCGGAACTGGCCACCGCCCACACGTCGGACGAAGTGTCCAACATCATGGGCGAGCTGATGAACCAGATCGTCGGCGATTTCACCGGCAAGGTACGCCGCGAGCTGCAAACCAACATCACCCAGAACCAGCCGAAAATGCTGGTGCTCAACAAGCAGGTGATGCTGAACGTCGATACGCCGCTGGACCGTCCGGAAATCCGCCGCGTAACGTTCTACACCGAGAAGAACAACATCTTCTACCTGGAACTGGCGATCGACCGTACCGAATTCATCCGCCTGCACGACTTCGACACCAACGAAGAAACCGATGCCGACGCCCTGATGGATGCCGAACACGCCAAGGGCAACAAGGCGGCGCAGTCGGCGCCGGTGGACGACATCGATGACAATTCCGACCTGCTGCGTTCGCTCGGCATGTAACCGCTGTGGTGTTTTCCACACACATGGTGAGGATTTCACCAAAAAAGTCGCGCCCAATCGACTTGGTGTGACGAAATAAACGGTATTGATTTTTTCGCCAAAAGGCGCCCCGCTGCACAGCCGGGCGCCTTTTTATATTCTGTAAACACATATGGTGTACCGAATATCTAACACTTAAGCGAGCTGGTCATATATTCGGCTTGCAATACCACCTATCAATGAAAGAAAATACCGCCTTTCTCAAAGCGGGTGCATTCTAGACATCTTCAAGATGCGTTGCCCCGCTTGAACCGCCATGGTCGCGACAGATGATCAGCCGGAAGCCAGACCACAAAAGAGAAGACAGGAGACACTGTTTCGCACTCTTTATCCAGCCAATTAAATCGGGAATTCGAATGATCAAACTGTCCAAGATGCACAAGCGCCTGCTGGCGCTGAGCGCCGTTATGCCTATGGGCGCCGCAATGGCCCAGACCGCAACCCAACCGCAACTGGAAACCGTCGTGGTGACCGCCCAGCGCCGCGCTGAAAACATCAAGGACGTGCCGGTATCGGTGACGATGCTCAAGGACGAGCGCCTCGACGTGCTGCTGTCCGGCGGCCAGGACATTCGCGTGCTGGCCGGCAAAGTGCCATCGCTGAATATCGAATCGTCGAACGGCCGTACCTTCCCGCGCTTCTACATTCGCGGCTACGGCAACACCGACTTCAACGCCTTCGCCTCGCAGCCAGTGTCGCTGATCTACGACGACGTGGTGCAGGAAAACGGCATCCTGAAAGGTTTCCCGATGTTCGACCTGGCCGGCGTGGAAGTACTGCGCGGCCCGCAGGGCACCCTGTTCGGCCGCAACACCCCGGCCGGCGTGGTCAAGTTCGAATCGGCCAAGCCGAACCTCGATAAAGTGGAAGGCTACTACAGCCTGTCGTGGGCCAGCCATAACACCATCAATCTCGAAGGCGCCGCCAACGTGCCGCTGTCGAAGGAATGGGCAATGCGCGTATCGACCCTGCGCCAGCACCGCGACGATTTCGTCGATAACACCTTCACCGGCGCCAAAGATTCGCTGGAAGGCTACAACGAACACGCCGAGCGCGTGCAGTTCCTGTACAAGCCGAGCACCACCTTCAATGCCCTGTTCAATGTGCACTCGCGTTCGACCACCGGCAGCGCACGCCTGTTCCGCGCCAACCTGATCCGCCAGGGTACCAACGACTTTGCCGACGGCTACGACTTCACCAAGATCGGCACCAATGCCCAGAACGGCCAGCACCTGCGCACCAACGGCGCCAACGTGCGCCTGTCCTGGGACCTGGGCGCGGTCAAGCTGTTCTCGATTACCGGCTACGAAGGCGTGGACGACTACCTGAGCCGTGGCGACATCGACGGCGGCTACCCGAACCAGCCGGGCGTGCCGTTCCAGGTTGAAACTGCCGGTGGCCTGAGCTACCTGAAGCAGTACAGCCAGGAATTCCGCGTCGAATCGAAAAACGCCGGTCCCCTGAACTGGCAGACCGGTGTGTACTGGTTCAAGGAAAGCGCCGAAGGCCTGACCGACAACTTCGACACCGCCGGCGCGCGTACCTCGCACCTGGTGAGTCACCAGAACAACACCGCCAAGGCCATCTTCGGTTCGGTAACTTACGACCTGAGCAGCGACCTGGTCCTGCGTGGCGGCGTGCGCTACACCAACGACAAGAAGGACTTCCGTACCGTCACCAATATCAACGTGGCGCAAACGGGTCCAAGCACGGCCGACGCCGACAAGAGCAAGGCCAACTGGGATGCCAGCCTGACCTACAAGATCAACCCGGACGTGAACGCCTACGCCCGCGTGGCGACCGGCTTCCGCGCGCCAAGTATTGCAGCCGCTTCGGCAGCCGTGCCGATCACCGTGGCCGATGCGGAAACCATCACCTCGTACGAAGCCGGTATCAAGGCTGACCTGTTCAACCGTCGCGCCCGTGCCAACTTCAGCATCTACAACTACGAAGTCAAGAACCAGCAGCTGACCGTGGTGGGCGGCCTGTCCAATGCCAACCAGCTGATCAACGCAGCCAAGACCACCGGTCGCGGCGTGGAAGCGGACTTCGAAGCCTTTATCACCCCGGCCTTCAAGGTGACCGCAGGCGGTTCGTACAACTTCACCGAGATCAAGGATCCGTCGCTGCGCGTGGCTACTTGCAACGCCAGCCGTTGCACCGTGACCGATCCGGTCGATGCCAACGGCTTCGCCCTGATCAACGGCAACGCGTTGCCACAGGCGCCGAAGTACACCGTCAACGCCACCGCCCGCTACAACTGGGCGCTGGAAAACGGCAACCTGTTCGTGCTGACCGACTGGGCTTACCGCAGCAAGATCAACTTCTTCCTGTACGAGTCGAAAGAGTTCACCGGCAAATCGATGGTGGAAGGCGGCGTGCGCGTCGGTTACAACTGGGATGGCGGCAAGTATGAAGTGGCAGCATTCGGCCGCAACATCACCAACACCGCGCGCATCATCGGCGGCATCGACTTCAACAACCGCACCGGTTTCGTGAACGAGCCACGCCAGTTCGGCGCCCAGTTCCGCGGCAATTTCTAAAAGTCGCCGCGCAGCCTAGACAGCTGCAAACGGGCCGTATATAATGCGGCCTCTTTTCCCTGATAGCTCAGTTGGTAGAGCGACGGACTGTTAATCCGCAGGTCCCTGGTTCGAGTCCAGGTCGGGGAGCCAGAATACGCAGCATCAAAAAGCCCAGCCTTTACCGGTTGGGCTTTTTGCTTTGGGCCTTATTTTGCGGCGGCCGCCATCGCGTTTTCCCACTCTTCCTTGATCTTCTGCTTGAAGTCCAGGTACTCCCAGTCCGAGTCCGGCAGGAAGTGCTCGATTTTATCTTTCTCGATGTAGTCGAAGTATTCGTAGTGCGTGTCGTTAGTGTCCGGATAACGATAGCACTGGATCGTCGCGCAGAACTCGCCGCCAGGTTTCGGTGACGGATTTTTCAGCTGGTGGATCTGGTAGTAGTCGGGCGTGAGGAAGGTCACGTCGCCGGCATGGGCGACCATGCTGCCCCACGGTGTGAGCAGGTTCGGGTCGAGCGAACTGAACCACGATACCTGGATCTGTCCATGCAGCACCTTGATGACGGCGCAGGCTTCGCCGTGGTCGTGGATCGGCGAGCCATTGCCTGCCGGCCAAATCTCGAGCACGTACGGCTGGCCGGGGGAGTCGCCCATATTGGTGTCAAGCGTGATGCGCAGGTAGCCGAACTCTGCTTCCTTTTGCTTGAGCTTGGTATTGCACAGCGCGCCATCGGTGACGATGGAATACTGGATCGCCTGGGCAAACTCGGGGAAGTCCGGTGAATTGAGGGTGATGCCGGGGCCGGCGACATTGGCGTACAGGCGCTGGCACACCGGGGGCAGGTCGTTGACCACCGAGGCGCTGTTACCGGCGATGATTTCCATGGTGATGGCCGACGTCGGGATGACGGTAGGCGGTGGATCGAGCGTGACCGGTATCTGCATCACGCGCAGGTGGTCCTTCACGGTGCCCAGAATGTCGACCTCGCGCAAATCCTTGCTGAAGGCCTTCACCGAACAGTCCGGCTTGTTGTCCCACTGATATTCGAGCAGCATCAGCCCGCGCAGCATCTCACCCTTGCCGTAGCGAATGCGCTGGTTGTTGGTGTCGATGCTGACCCAGTATGGTTGCCTGATTTCGGGCAAGGTGAGCAGCAGCTTTTTGTCTTCCGAGGTCACCAGGTTGATGATCTTGCCGGCTGTCTTGCAGTCGATGGTAAAGCAGGTTCGGCTGATCGCCACCTCCAGCGTGCTGCCTTCCTTGGTGGAGAAGACAAAGCGCAGGGCGTCTTCCACAACATCGGGCTTGATCGATACCGTCCCTTGTCCCTTGATTGGCAATACCGCGCCGTTATCCGTTGACACCGCGTAATGCAAACTGACGCTCTGTTTCGGGGCTTGCAAACTCGTCATGAGCATCTGTCCTTGTAGATAGTTGGAGTGCCGTTAGGCAACTCAAACTATATAAGACAGAACCGGGGTGGAAATGCGCGGATTGTCACAGCTGTGCATTAGCGAATGGCACTATTCTGCGCCAACTCAAACCGCAGCCGCACCCCACCTGTCACCGCGCTTGCGAATGTACTGATCGAACACATACCCCCACGGCATCGCAATCGGGATGATGATGGCCACCGCGCATTCGAAGGCGGCTGCGATGATGGTGTCGTCCATTGTGCCGTTATGCCAGGCGGGCAGGGCGACCAGCAGCAGCCACAGCGACTTCCACGTTATTTCCCACAGCAGCACCGGCAGCATCTGCAAGGGATAGCGGATGCCGACGATGCACAGCAGGCTGAAGGCCGTCAGCATGCACTTGACCACGCCCTGCGCCAGGCCCCACGGTTCGGCGTGGCGCAGCACGCCCGGCCACACGACCAGCGCCAGTCCCAGCGCGATGATCAAATACACAGCTCTCAGCGAATACAGGCGCAACAGCGATACGTGTGGCATGGCGCTACTCCCATTCTGGCAGGTTGGATTACTCGACGTCTTTCAGCACTTTTTCAATGGCGACGATGCGGATTTTCAGGTCGGTCAGGGCAGCGGCGGTGGCTTCTTCGGCGGCGACCGCGCGCGCGGCCAGCAGGCGGTAAGACTCTTCGCTGTCCGCTTGCAGCTGCGCCTTTTTGACGATGGTCTGCGAGCGGATCAGGAAGATCATCAGGATCGTGCCGAAGAAGATGCCGAGGGTCGTCAGGTAAATCGGTTCAGACATGGTTGCCTCTATTTTTCAGGATTGTTGGTCAGGGTGGCGACTGCGGTACTGATCGTGGCCGGCGACAGGTCGATGGCGAATGGTGCGACGTCGAAAAAATTGAACGCCTTGCCATCGTCCGACAGTTCCAGCTGGCTCGTTACCAGCCCGGCGTCTTCCAACTTCTGCAAATGCAAATGCAGCAAGGGCCGGCTGATATTCAAGTCCCGCGCCAGCTGGCTCACGTAATTGCGCCCGCCTGCGGCCAGTGCTGCCACTACCCGCAAACGGTGCGGGTTGGACAGCGCCGCCAGCGCCGCCAGCAGCTGATCGCCAGTAAAGTGTTTTGATTTCATGTGTCAACAATATCTGACAGGTGTCAGCATGTCAAACCATTTCGGCGAAAAAAAGCCCCGTGCAGTGCACGAGGCCTTCATGGGCAACTGCCGGGCAGATGGTGCGTCAGCCGTTGCGCCGCTCTCCTGCCAACCGCCGCACCACCGCGATCAGACGGTCGATTTCGTCGTAGGTGTTGTAGAACGCCAGCGACGGTCGCACCGTGGTCTCCACGCCGAACCGGCGCAGGATCGGCTGCGCGCAGTGGTGGCCGGTGCGCACGGCGATGCCTTCTTCGTTGAGCGCCTTGCCCACTTCCTCGGTCGTGTAGCCTGTCAGCACGAACGACATCACGCTGGCTTTGTCCGCCGCCGTGCCGATCAGGCGCACGCCGGGGATTTCGCGCAGCTTGTGGGTGCCGTACTCCAGCAGTTCGTGCTCGTAGCGGGCGATGTTCTCGATGCCGATCTTGTTGATGTAATCGATGGCGGCGCCGAGGCCCACCGCGTCGGCGATGTTGCCGGTGCCAGCTTCGAACTTGTTCGGAATCGGCTGGAACACGGTTTTTTCGAACGTGACGTCGGCGATCATATTGCCGCCGCCTTGCCATGGCGGCATATCTTCGAGCACTTCGCGCTTGCCCCACACCACGCCGATGCCGGTCGGGCCGAACAGCTTGTGGCCCGAGAACACGAAGAAGTCGGCGCCGATGTCCTGCACGTCGATGCGCATATGCGACACCGATTGCGCGCCATCGACCAGCGCCCTGGCCCCCGCGCGGTGCGCCAGTTCCACGATCTCCTTGACCGGCACCACGGTGCCAAGCGCATTCGAGACCTGCGTGACGGCGACAATTTTCGTGCGGTCGTTGAGCAGCTTGCGGTACGCGTCGAGCAGCACCTGGCCGCTGTCATCGACCGGGATCACGCGCAGCGTCGCGCCCTTGGCGGTGGCCAGCTGCTGCCACGGCACGATGTTGGCGTGGTGTTCGAGGTTGGAGACGATGATCTCGTCGCCTTCGCCCACGTGCTGCCCGCCCCAGCTCTTGGCCACCAGGTTGATGGCCTCGGTGGTGCCGCGCACGAAAATCACCTCGTTCACATCGGGCGCGTTGAGGAAGCGCCGCACCCGCTCGCGCGCGCCTTCGTAGGCGTCGGTGGCGCGCGCCGCCAGGGCATGCGCGGCGCGGTGGATGTTGGAGTTTTCGTGCTCGTAGAAGTAGCTGATGCGGTCGATCACCGATTGCGGCTTGTGGGTAGTGGCGGCGTTATCGAACCACACCAGCTGGCGGCCATTGACGCGCTCCTGCAAGATCGGAAAATCGCGTCGCACCGCGTGCACATCGAACGGCGGATGGCGGTCGCTGCCGGCCAGCGGTACGGTGCCATGTGGCGCCGGTTTGGCAGGCGTGACAAAACCGCTGGGCAGGGTGACGGCATCAACAAAATAGTACTGCGGCGTGGGCGCTGGGGCGCCCGGTGCGCTTGATGCTCCTGGTGCGGCGGCGTTCCGGTGGTCGGGCGCGGTGGCGCCGGGTTGGCCGTGGCGGTCGCTCAGGAAGTAGTAGGCGCCAGTGTCTGCGAAAGGCGCAGCCGGGTACTGCTGCGCTGCTGGCGCAACTGGCACGCCCACGCCAAACGGCGCAGCAGGCACGCCAGCCGCACCGGCATTACCAGGCGTGTTCCCAAACGCCTGCGGCACGCCGAGCAGCGCGCCGCCCACGCGTGGCTCGTACGCGGGTATCGCGCCGAGCGCCTTGTCCGGCACGCCGTTGCCCGCTTGCGCGGACGGCAGCAGCGCCGGTGCGCGGTTGGCCAGCGACAGTACCTGGGTAGGCGAGGCCGGGATCAGGTTGGTGCCGGGGATCTGTCCTTGCGGGATCGGCGTGCCCGGTACTGCCGGACCGAAGCCGGCGGGGCTGGCCAGGGGCGAGCCGGCCGGCGCGATGTTGGCGGGCGCCTGTACGCCGGGCGCGGAAAACTGCCGCGCTGCCGTTGGTGCAAATTGCTGCACCTGCGATGGCGGCGACAGAGATGCCGATGATGGCGCAGACGGATATGCCGGCGATGACGCTGACGATGGCGACAAACCCGGCGCCGCGCCAGGCGCCGAACCGGATATCGAGCCAGGTGCTGAAAACGGCAAAGTCAACGGCGAAGCAAACGGCGACGCTGCAAACAGCTCGTTCGCCAGCCGCGCCAGCACGGCCGGATCGAAGGGCGCGCCCGTCGGTTCTGGCACGCTGGCCGGCGGGCTGGCCGGGAGGGAGGAGGGGGGCGTCAGGATGCTCACGGCGCGGCTTACTTGTAGGTGTCAGGGTAGTCGTGGTATTTGCCGATTTCGACGTCGTCCAGCACGGCCAGCGCGTCGGAGGTCAGCACCGCGAGCGAGCAGTACAGCGAAATCAGGTACGACGAAATCGCGTGGTTGTTGATGCCCATGAAGCGCACCGACAGGCCCGGACTTTGTTCGCCCGGCAGGCCAGGCTGGAACAGGCCGACCACGCCTTGCCGCTTGTCGCCCACGCGCAGCAGGATGATCTTCGATTTGCCATCGGCCACCGGCACCTTGTCGGACGGGATCAGGGGAATGCCGCGCCAGGTGATGAACTGCGAACCGAACAGGCTGATGGTCGGCGGCGGCGTGCCGCGGCGGGTCGCTTCGCGGCCGAAGGCGGCAATCGCCAGCGGGTGGGTAAGGAAGAAGGCCGGCTCTTTCCAGACCTTGGTCAGCAGTTCGTCGAGGTCGTCCGGAGTGGGCGCGCCGGTGAGCGGGAAGATGCGCTGCTCGTCGGTCACTTGCGCCAGCAGTCCGTAGTCCGGATTGTTGATCAGTTCGCTTTCCTGGTTTTCCTTGATGGTCTCGATGGTCAGGCGCAGCTGCTCCTTGATCTGGTCGTGCGGGCTGCTGTACAAGTCGGAAACGCGGGTGTGCACGTCAAGGATGGTCGAGACGGCATTGAGGAAGTACTCGCGCGGAATTTCTTCGTAATCGACGTAGGTGCGCGGCAGTTGGTTCTCCTGCTCGCGGGCGGTGCAGGTGACCTTGATCGCTTCCGGATTCTTGACCTTGTTGAGGCGGTAAATGCCTGCTTCCACCGGCACCCATTGCAGCAGGTGCGTGAGCCAGCGTGGACTGATGGTTTCGAGCTGCGGTGCAGTCTTGGTTGCGTTGGCTAATTGCCGTGCTGCGTTGTCGCCCAGCGCCGTGGTGCCGCCTACAGTTGCCGTCATTCGAAACTCCGATCAGGTTAATTAAAAGATGTGACTTGCATAAGTGTGCGTGCTGGAGCGGGACCGCTCAACATGCTATAGCCATCAACCGGGGCCGTTGGCATCGGCCCGCACGCTGCGGTCCAGCAGCGCGGCCGGTGTGAGCTTGAGCGCGGCCGCCAGCTTTTCCAGTGTCACCAGCGAGGCGATCACGCTGCCGCGTTCGATCTCGCCGATGTACGAACGATTGAGGTTGGAATTCTCGGCAAGCCGCTCCTGCGACCAGCCGCGCGCGAGGCGCAAGGCACGCACGCCGGCGCCGAAGTTGTGCACCAGCGAACCCGGTCCGGCATCGGCACTCATGATGCACCGATGCCGTTGGCCAGCGCCCCCGAGCGCGATTCGGCCTGGGCGATGCGACCGCCCGCCGGCACGTCGTGGGTGAGCCAGACATTGCCGCCGATGACAGCGCCCTTGCCCAGCGTGATGCGGCCCAGGATGGTGGCGCCGGCATAGATCACCACGTCGTCTTCGACGATCGGATGGCGCGGCAAGCCTTTTTGCAGCTTGCCCTCGGCATCGGTCGGGAAGCGCTTGGCGCCGAGCGTGACTGCCTGGTACACCCGCACCCGGGCGCCGATCACGGCGGTCTCGCCGATCACCACGCCGGTGCCGTGGTCGATGAAGAAGCCGGGGCCGATGTGGGCGCCGGGGTGGATGTCGATGCCGGTGGCGCCGTGCGCCAGTTCGGCGATGATGCGCGCCAGCAGCGGCAGGCCCAGGCCATAGAGCTGGTGCGCCAGCCGGTAATGGATCATGGCCAGCACGCCCGGATAGCACAGCAGTACTTCATCGACGCTGCGCGCGGCCGGATCGCCCTGGTAGGCGGCCAGCACGTCGCTGTCGAGCAGGGCGCGGATGGCGGGGAGCGCTGCGGCAAAATCGCGGGTGGCGGCCAGCGCCTGCTGGTCGAGATCGAGCACGCCATCGCTGTCCGCCAGCTGGCCGAGGTGGGCGTTGTAGGCCAGCTCGCGCCGTACCTGCTTGAGCAGCGCGTGCAGGGCGCCGTCGAGCGCATGGGCGACATGAAAATCCTCGCTTTCCTGGCGCAGGTCGGGTGGTCCCAGCCGCATCGGGAACAGCACGCCTTTCAGGCTGTCGATGATCGCGCCCAGCGCATCGCGCGACGGGAATTCGCGGTTGCCCGCTTCGCTGTTGCGGCGCTGCGTGTGGCGCCATTGGTGCCGCACTTCGTGCAGCGATTGCACTACACCGGTGATGTCGAAGGTACCCATTTTATTAGTCCTGGATCCAGGGAAGTTGGTGGAAGCGCCAGCCGTCGGCCTTGCCGCGCTGCTGGTGCTCATCGAGCTCGCCTTCGAAGCCTTCGAGCACATTGAAGACATGGGTGAACCCGGCCTTGGTGGCCGCTTCGGCAGCCAGCACCGAGCGCTTGCCGCTGCGGCACAGCAGCAGGGCGACGGCATCCTTGCCGCCGATTTTGTTTTCGAGTTCGCGCACGAAGCGCGGGTTGCGGGTGAGGGCGGTGCCGGTGGCCCAGGCCACGTGGCCGCTGTCGGCAACGTGGCCGACGAACTTGCGTTCTTCGCCGGTGCGCACGTCGATCAGCTGCGCGCGGCCGCTGCTGAACAGCGCCCAGGCCAGCGCGGGCGGCACGCCGCCGGCATACGGTAAATTGGAGGATTGCGCCGCTGCCTTGATGGTGGCAAGTTCTTCAGGCAGGGCGGTGGCGATTGTTTCTACAGACATGGATAACCTCGATGCGCTTGGTGGCGATAGACAACATGGAGGTCAATATACGGCGGGTGTTTATAAACCAGAACGAATAAAAACAGAGACGGTTAGATGAAAAAAGCATAAGCCTAGTTCGAAGGTACGCGGCAGGCCGGGTCCGACTCCCATGGGCCGGAGCAGATGCGCGAGCGGCACAACATGCCCTCCATCAGGCCCAGCTGCTTGCAGCGCGCCAGCAGGTCGGCGGTGGAGACGCCGTCCACGCGCTCGACCACGTCGCGGCTCGGCTCGGGCGCCACGCTGGCCGGCTTGTTCGCGTGGGCCACCAGTGCGGTCAGCAGGGTGACGTCGGTGTCGTTGGTGGCCGGTGCTGCCGAGCTGGAACCCGGGCGCGTGTTTGGCACCGCCGGCGCCGACTTGCCACGCGCGGCGACGATGTTTTTGTGGGGGGCTGCCGTGTCGGCGGCCATGGCAGCCTTGTTGATCTTGATGGCCGTTCTGGGTGAACCGGATGCCATGTTTCGATGCCCCGATGGCGTTGAGGCCAATGGCGCCGCAAACGTGCCGGAAGGGGCGGAGACGGCCAGGCGTGGCTGATTGATGATGGCCGCCGGGTGCTCTGCATGAACATCGCTGCTGTCCGCGTAAGCCGCCGCTGGCGCTGCGCTCGCCGCAGACATGGCGTCCGCCGCCGCTGCCCTTGCCGCCGGCATCACATCCACCGCCGTCGCCGTCATCGTCGTCCCTGCTGCTGCATTCGCGACATTCTCCGCGATCTTTGCTGCTGCCTCCACTGTGTCCTGCGCCGCCGTTGCCTTGACATGCCGGCCGCCCTCCGCATGGCGCTTGAAAGTCACCGGCGTGATGGTCTCCTCGTGCATCAGCCAGGCCAGGACGCCCAGCGTCAGCAACAGCAGCACCAGTCCCACGGTCCAGCCATCGAAGCTCCAGGCGCGGGCAGGACCGGCGGCGCGGCTGCCGGCTTTGGGGCCGTATTCGAGCTGCGCCAGGATGCGCCGGTTGCCATCGGCCGCGCCGTGCGCCGCGCCCATCAGGTTCGGCATCTGCTTGGAGGTGTCCACATTTTTCTCCCGGATTTGATCTGGTCTTTCACGCGACTTGCTGGGCGGCATACCATGAAGTGTTGCGGCCGCCTGCCAGTGTCCATCCGGCAGCGCGCCCCGGTCTTGATGGAGCGCACCATGTTTCTCTTTTCCATGCTGATGTTTTTTGTCGTGGTTTGCGCCGGTGCGTGGCTGCTGCTGTTTCCCGCCGGGCGGGCGCTGCTGGCGCAGTCGGTGGCCGGCGTGGCCGGGCGCCTCGAACATGGCGTGCGCCGCCGCGCCGCCCACGGCGTGCTGCAAGCCGGTACGCTGGGACGCGGGGCGCGCGCCGGGGTGGCAAACGGGGCGCACTTGCTGCGGCGGCGCTGGCCCTTGCTGCTGGCCGCAGCGGTGCTGGTGACGGTGCCGCCGTTGCTGGCGCTGGTGCTCAGCAGCCCGACCATGCTGGGTGGCTACGAGGACCACCGCGTGACGAATGAGCAGGTGGCGCAACTGCTCAAGGGTGAACGGCTGGCCGCACCGGCCGCGCTGCCACCGCCCGCGTTCACCACCGCCGAGGTGACGCTGGTGCGCCCCATGCTCGACAGCGCAAATCGCAACTGGCAACTGCTCGATGCCGATTTCTCGCGGCGGCTGCTGGTGGTGTTCCGCATCATGAAGGAACAGCACGGCTACGACATGGCCATCCTCGAAGGCTACCGCAGCCCCGAGCGGCAGAACGCGCTGGCGGCGGCCGGCCCCGCTGTCACCAACGCGCGCGCGTTCCAGAGCTATCACCAGTTCGGCCTGGCGGCCGACTGCGCCTTCCTGCGCGACGGCAAGCTGGTGATCTCGGAAAAAGATCCGTGGGCCATGCGCGGTTACCAGCTCTACGGTGAGGTGGCGCAGTCGGTCGGACTGACCTGGGGCGGGCGCTGGAAGATGATGGATTTCGGCCACACCGAGTTGCGCGTGGTGGGAACGTTGGCCAAATAATTCCAGGCGGCTATTGTTGTTTTTGATCAAGATTTTCCGGCAATCCTGGTGGCAACATTGATCGGTCCGCCTTTGGTCCAGGCGCCCAATCCTGCCGCCTGCGAGTGCCCCGATGCGACGATTCTGGAACTACATCACCGATGCCCGCCGCCTGACAATTGCCGGTCTGATCGCGATGGCAGCGCTGTTCTACCTGGGCGCCGAAGTGCTGGAACTGGCGCTGATCTGGGCCCTGGGTGCCACTGCCCTGATGCTGCTGATCGCCGGTGGCGTGTGGTGGTGGCGTCGTCGCCGCGCGCGCGGCGACGCTGAACAACTGGCGCAGGCCATCGCTGCGCCAGTGTCTGCCGAGACCATCCAGCGCGACCAGTCGCTCGAAGAGGTCAAGGCCATCCGCGAGGGCCTGCTCAAGGCCATCGACACCATCAAGGGCTCGCGCCTGGGCATCGTCTCCGGTGCGCGCGCGTTGTACGAGCTGCCGTGGTACATGATCATCGGTAATCCGGCAGCCGGCAAAAGCACGGCAATCACCAACTCGGGCCTGCAGTTCCCCTTCGCCGATGGCAAGGTGGTGCAGGGCGTGGCCGGTACCCGCAACTGCGACTGGTTCTTCACGCCGGACGGCATCCTGCTCGACACCGCCGGCCGCTACTCGGTGATGGACGAACACCGCGCCGAGTGGTTCGGCTTTCTCGACCTGCTGAAAAAATACCGGCGCCGCGCGCCGATCAACGGCATCCTGATCGCGGTCAGTATCGCCGAGCTGCGTGGCGACGATCCCGAGGCCGGCATCCAGCTCGCACGCGGCCTGCGCAAACGGGTGCAGGACTTGATCGAACGGCTGGAGATATTCGCACCCGTGTACGTGGTGTTCACCAAGGCCGACCTGGTTGCCGGCTTCGGCGAATTTTTCGCCCAGGCCGAACGGGCGGAACGTGAACGCGTCTGGGGCGCCACCATGCCGTACAAGCGCAAGAACGCCAGTCAGCAGATCCTGGCGTTCTTCGACCAGACCTTCGACGAATTGTGCGACGGCCTCAAGGCGCTCTCGATCGCCAACATGGGCCAGCAGCGGCGCGACCGCATGGACCCGGGCGTGTTCACGTTCCCGCTGGAATTCTCCACCTTGCGCACGCCGCTGCGGGCCTTCCTGGCCGCGCTGTTCGAGGAAAACCCGTACCAGTTCAAACCGCTGCTTCGCGGCTATTACTTCACCAGCGCGCTGCAGGAAGGCTTGCCGGTCAGCGCGCAGTCGCAGCGCGTGGCGCAGCGCTTCGCCTTGCAGGCGCCGCAGCAGGGCGCACATGACCGCACCGCCACGGGCCACTCGGGCTTCTTCCTGTTCAACCTGTTCCGCAACGTCATCTTCGCCGACAAGGACCTGGTGTCGCAGTACGCCAGCCGCCACAAGGTGCGCCTGACGTACGCGGTGTTTTTCACTGCGATGCTGTTGCTGGGCGGGGCGCTGGGCGGGTGGGGCTGGTCTTACCTGGGCAACCGCCAACTGGTGAGCAATGTGCAGGCGGACCTGGACCAGGTGATCAAGCTCCAGCAGGGACGCCTCGATTTGCAGTCGCGGCTGGAGGCGCTGGCGATCCTGCAGGACCGCATCGAACAACTGGAACGCTACCGCGACGAGCGTCCCTGGTCGCTGCGCATGGGGCTGTACCAGGGCGAGCTGCTCGAGCAGAAGCTGCGCGCCGAGTATTTTGCAGGCGTCAAGGAGGTGATGGTCAAGCCGGTGGTGGCCAGCCTGGAAGAACTGCTGACGGCGATGAACACTCACGCCGACCAGCTGCGCGCACCGGACGCCGCAGCACCGAGTGCCGAAGCACCCACTGCCACGGGGGCGGCGCAGTTCCAGCAGGCGTCTGCCGTCAACGTGGACGATGCCTACAACGCGCTGAAAACCTATTTGATGCTGGCCGATAAAAGCCACGCTGAACCGGGCCACCTGAACGACCAGCTCACGCGTTACTGGCGCGGCTGGCTGGAGAGCCAGCGCGGCGCAATGTCGCGCGAGCAGATGATCCAGGCGGCCGAGCGGTTACTGACGTTTTACCTGGCGCAGGTAGCCGATCCGGCGTGGCCGCGCATCGAGCCGAAGCTGGCGCTTGTGGACCAGTCGCGCGACCATCTGCGGCGCGTGGTGCGCGGCATGCCGGCGCGCGAACGCGTGTACGCCGACATCCGCGCCCGCGCCAATACCCGCTTCCCGGCGATGACGGTGTCGCGCATGGTGGGAGAGCAGGACCAGGCGCTGGTGGCCGGCAGCCACGCGATTGCCGGCGCCTACACCCGCGAGGCCTGGGAAAAATACGTGCAGCCGGCCTTCCGCGAAGCTGCCGCGCGCGAGCTGCAAAGCACCGACTGGGTGCTCAAGAGCGCCACCCGCGACGACCTCACGCTCGAAGGCAGCCCGGAGCAAATCCAGAAAGGCCTCACCGACTTGTACAAGGCCGACTACGCGCGCGAGTGGCAAAAATTCGTCACCGGCGTCACCATCGCCAACCTCGATGGTTTTGACGCCGCTGTCGTCGCCATGAACCGGCTCGGCGATCCGCAGTCGTCGCCGATCGCCAAACTGCTGATTACGATCGACCAGCAAACCTCGTGGGACAACCCGTCGGTGATGAGCGCGGAACTGAAGGCGGCGCAGAGCGGCTTCGTCAACTGGATCAAGAACCGCGTGCTGAGTCGCGGGCCATCGCAGGTCAACGTCAACCTGCAACTGCCGCAGGCAGGCGATCAGCCCATGGGGCCTATCGGGCGCGAGTTCGCCGGCGTGGCGAAGCTGCTGGCCGCGCGCGACAAGGACGCCTCGCTGCTGGGCGGCTACCTGCAAACCCTGTCGAAGCTGCGCGGGCGCCTCAACCAGCTCAAGAACCAGGGCGACCCCGGTCCCGGCGCGCGCCAGTTCATGCAGCAAACGCTGGAAGGCACAGGCTCCGAGCTGGCCGACGCATTGCGCCACGTGGACGAGCAGATGCTCAACGGGATGAGCGACAGCCAGAAGCAGGCGATTCGTCCGCTGCTGGTACGCCCACTGATGCAAACCTTCGCGGTGCTGATCGCGCCGGCCGAGGCGGAAATCAACAAGACCTGGCTGGCGCAGGTCGTGGAGCCGTTCCGGCAGACGCTGGCCGACAAGTATCCGTTCGCGCCGAACGGCCGCACCGAAGCGGCCGGCGCCGACATCGCCCGCTTCTTCGGACCGGATGGCCTGGTCGCCAAGTTCGCCACCACCGCCATGGGCCCGCTGGTGGTCAGGCGCGGCGACGTGCTGGCGCCGCGCACCTGGGCCGACATGGGCATTGCGCTGGCGCCGCAGACGGCCACGCGCTTTGCCGGCTGGATCGCGCCCCTGAACGGCGCGGGCGGGGCCGATTCTCCGCCGCAAACCGTGTTCCAGATCCAGCCCATGCCGGCGCCCGGCGCGCTCGAATACGTGGTCGATATCGACGGCCAGCAGCTCCGCTACCGCAATACGCCGCCGCAGTGGGCGCACATGGTCCATCCGGGCCCCACCGGCGCCGAGGGCGCGCGCATCACCGCCACCGGCGTGGATGGCCGCAGCGTGGATGTATTCAACCAGCCCGGCCCGCAGGGTCTGAAGATGATGATCGACGCGGCAGCCAAGCAGCGCCGCGAAGGCGGCATGTTCGAACTGCGCTGGACCACCGGCACGGTGACGGTGGCAATGGGCCTGAAAATCATCAGCAGCCCGGAGAGTGGCAATGACGATCCCGAGCCGCCAGCGCCGGGCCAGCGCTTCAAGGGCATGCAATTGCCCGAGACCGTAGTGGGTGCGGGCATTGCTGCCGGTGGTGCGACGGCCGTAGCAGCCATGGCGGCCGCCGGGACCACGCCATGAAAGGCGGCCCGCAAGCGGCCCGCATCGGCTACTTCGGCAAGCTGCCGGCACGCGCAGACTTCATCAAGGCGGCCGACAACCCGGCGCTGGCCAGCCTGCTCGACGGCTGGTTGGCCGAGGTGATGAACCGCCTGAGCGCCGCGCCGCGCTGGAAGCTGCATTACGACGCCCTGCGCCCGGTGCATTTCGCGTTCGTGGGCACGCGCAGCCGGCGCGCCATCGGCGGCCACCTGGCGGCCAGCAGCGACGCTTCGCAGCGGCGCTACCCGTTCCTGGGCATGAGCGCGATCGACGTGGGCGACCCGCGCGGCTTCGCTGCGCTCAGCCCTCTGGTGCTGGCGCCGTTGTGGACCACGCTCGAGGTGCTGGCGGCCGAGGTGCTGGCCGCGTGCGACCCGGAGCCGGCATTGCTGGCGCTGGCTGCCTCCACCGTCGATCTCGACCCCGGCGCCGCCGAGCACCAGATTGTGTTCACCGATTTTCTCGATCGCCAGACGATCGCGGGGCTGGAGGCGCTGCTGGGCCGCACGCAGGTACGCCGCACCATCCTGGCGCTGGGTCTGCTGCTGCGGACGGTACTGCGCGCTGGTGCAGGTACCGCCACGCGTCTCGACAAAAGCCTGGTGTTGCCGCTGCCGGCGGCCGCGCGCGTGCGTTACCTGGTGGCCGCCTTCTGGCTCGACCTGGTGACGCCGTTCGTGCAGCAGGCCGATGTGGAGCTGGCGTTGTTCCTGGCCGATAGCGGCGACTTGCCGGTGCTGGTGATCGGCTTTGCCGGCGCCGCACCGGAGACGCTGCAGGCGATCATCGATCCCGAGTGCGCTGCGGATCACCAGGTCGGCTTCGACGACACCGGCTGGATCGACGCACCGCTGGCCGCCGACGCCGCCGTACAGACGCTGGCTGCCTACCTGGAGCAGGGCCAGCTCTCGCTGCGCTCCGCCCGCGAGCTGTTTCACGAAACCTTTGTTTGATCATCCTTGGGAGTATCCGATGCGCCAGCGTTCGATCTGGCCGGCCCTGGCGCCGGCATTGTTTGTGTTGATGGTTCCCGCGTCTGCCCAGACCGGGAGCGACCCGCGCCCGGGCCAGGTGGTGGTCAACGGCGCCGTTGCCGACGAGGGCGGCAAGGCGGCCTTGCTGGCGCGCGTGCGTGAGCTGTATGGGCCGGAGCGGGTGGTGGACCAGGTGGCGATTTCGCAGGTATCGCTGCCGCCCAACTGGCACGGTTACCTGCTCAAGCTGATCGGCCCGAACCTGAAGTGGATCACCAAGGGCGAGATCAAGATCGACGGCACCAATATCACCTTGCGCGGCGAGGTGGCCAACGAGGCGCAGCGCCAGCAGATTGCCAGCGACATCGCCACCAGCCTCAATCCCACCTACACCGTCAACAATGGCTTGCGCGTGAGCGCGGCCGAACAGAACCTGCTCGACGCTGCGCTGGCGAAGCGCATCATCGAGTTCGAAAGCGGCAAGGCGACGCTGGCCGACTCGGGCAAGGTGATCCTCGACGAGATGGCGGCCGCGCTGCACAAGGTCAAGGGCAAGCAGGTAGAGGTGATCGGCCACACCGACAACCTGGGCCAGCGCGAGAGCAACCTGGCGCTGAGCCACGCCCGCGCGCAGACGGTGCGCAGCTACCTGGCGGAGAAGGGCGTGAGCCAGGACATGGTGCTGGTGTCGGGCCAGGGACCGGATCGGCCGGTGGCGGAGAACACTACCGCAGAGGGGCGCGCCAGGAATCGGCGGATCGAGTTCAGGGTGGCGCAGTGAATGCTAAACGTGAAGCCGTCGCTCCGCACCGGTGGGGCGCGGTGCAGACGGGAGCCCAAGACGTGGCGCCTGGATCCCCGCCCCGCCTGCGCGGAATGACGGGTTGGGTTCAGCCTGTCAAGGCAAGGTAATCGTCACGTAAGCCGGCCGTGGCGCCAGCTTGACCAGGTCCGAATATCCGGCCAGCCGCTCGCGCGACTCGCTCGCCAGCGACGCCCGCAAACCGATGAACGCCCCCAGTCCGCACACCGCGAACAACGCGCACGCGGTCCACAGCGGCGTGTTGGTGCGCAGCTTGTGGACGATCTGGTCGGGCCGCTCGGCCTGCGGCGCGAAGCCTTTGCTCTTGCCCTGGATGTGGGCGATCTCGTCACCGAGGCGCGCAGTCATGTAGGCCAGCTTGTCGCCGCTGTCGAGCGCATACTTGCCCTTGAAGCCGATCAGCAGGCACATATGAAACACCTGCAGCGCGGCCAGGCGCGCGCCGCCGGTGCTGCGCAGCGCCTCCAGGCGATCAAAAAAGTGTTCGCCCGCCAGTTGGTCGCCGAAGATCACCAGTTGCAGCGGGCGGCGCTCCCACGCTGCGCGCATCGGGAATTGCGACGACAGGATGATCTCGTCGAGCGCCGCGCAGTACGCGTACTTGGCGGCGTCAATGTCGTCGCCGTGGGCGCGCAGCTTGCGTGCCTCGCGGTCGAAGTCGGCCAGGTACGCGGTGATATTGTCGAGGAACGCCGCCTCGCCCGGCGGCACGCTGCCGTTCCTGAGCATGAACAGCAGGTAAAAGCCCTCCTGCAGCAAATCGAGCAGGGTTTGCACGTGGCCGTAGCCGGGCTGGATCTGGCGCCGCTGGCCGCCCAGCTGGGTGGGATTGGCGCGCCGTTCGACGTGGGCGTTCATGCCGTCACCGCGATCAGGTTCAGGCGCAGGTCGCGGATCCCGGACGGCACGTAAATCGAAATCGACTGCGCCTTGAGCATATGTTCATACAACATACCCTTGCCCTCCAGTGCGAAATAATAGGTGTCCGGTTGAACGGGAATGGCCGCCGGCACTTGCGGCGCGTGCGTGAGTTTCACGCCCGGCATGGCCGACAGCACGCATTTTTCCACGTCGTCGGGCGCGCCGACTTTGACGCGCAGCGGCACCACGTCCACCAGTTCCAGCGCCGACAGCGCTGCGCCCACCGCCAAGTACAACGTGGTGCGCTGGTCGATCTTGCCCGAATCGAGTTTGCCCAGGTGGTAGCTGGGCTTCTCCTCGGTGAGCGCGATCGAGAAATACCTGGTCGAGATCACGGTATCGAGCAGGTCGCGGATGATGTGGTCGAGGCTGGAGAAGCACTGCGCGAGGTCGTCGTGGCGGTAGGCAGGCAGTTGCACCAGCGAGTACTGCTTGGAGTAGGTCATCATGGCGCCGGCCAGCGCGAGCAGGCATTCGAACAGGCGCTCCGGGTGCATGCCGGGATGGCGCACGTAGTGCATCAGCGTGGCGGCCGACGTGCTCACCGTGTGCAGCAGCCAGAACGACGACACGTCGCCGGAGCGGAATTCGATCACGTTGCGGCTCGGCTCCCGCATATGACCTTGCAGCGATTGCACCTTCGCTTGCAGTGCTTCCATCAGCCGGTCCAGCATCTCCTTGAGCGCCGGTGCGCCGGCGATCGACAACGTGGGCGGGATGAACGCGGGATCGGGTTCGAAGCCGCCGGTCACCGTGCGCCGCAGTCGTATCACCGGCACGCAGTCGAAGGCGCCCAGCGGTTCCTGGTCCGACACCAGCCGCACCGATTGTTTTAAAAACGCCACGTCGGCGCCCACCGCGCCGGTGTACAGGTCGGCCGTTTCGCGCGCGGCCTGGCTGTAGCGTGCGCCCTGGTGGCGTTCCGTGGTGCCGGCTGCATTGCCGCCGCCCGGCGCCAGCGCGGGCAGCGCGGCGTACCACGTCACCTCCTGCAGCGCGGCAGGCAGCGCGGCCAGGTCCACGGCCGGCGGCAGCGGCTCGCTGCCGGGGGCATCGAAAATTTCGCCGTCGCGGAAGATCAGCGACAACGCCTGCAGGCGCAGGCGGTCCGCCTTGAGCGCGTCGAGATCCCACTCGATGCGGCGCACGCCCCACAGGAACGGTTGCAGTGCCAGCGCGACCTGGTTCAGGCGAGCCTCGTGGTAGCGGTCCTGCTGCTGAAAATGCTGCGGCCGCAGGAACAGGCCCTCGCCCCACAACACCTTGGATGGAATGGTCATGCGAACTCCTTTCTGCCGACAGTTCTGCATTAGAGCCAATCGGGACTCCTCGTTTATTGCGTGAACGCAAGCAAATCGGAAAGGCAAACCAACCGCCGAGGTAGTTGCGTAAGCGCAATTTCCGCCCGTTTGGTTCATGAATAATGGGCCCCTTCCTCATGGTTAGGCAAAGGAGAGTGTGATGATCACGAACAGAACATGGTTGCCCGGTTTGCCCCGTACCACGCTGGCCGGCGCCTTCGCCGGGCTGGTGCTGTTGTCCGGTTGCGCGACCGACGGCGAGAACATTCGTACCGAACCACCGAAGGCGGCCACGCTGAAAACCGTGCTGGCCGACGCCAACGCCGCGCTCAAGGCCGGCCAGGGCGACAAGGCGCAGGCGCTGCTCAAGGAGGCCGCCACCAGCTACCCGGCCGACAAGGCGCCGTGGCTGCAACTGGCGCAGATCAAGTTCGACCGCGCCAGCTACGGCGAGGCGATCACCAACGCCCAGGAGGCGCTGCGGCGCGATCCGGTCGACACGCTGGCCAACAGCATCGTGGCGGTAAGCGGTCTGCGGGTCTCCACCAAGGCGCTGGCCGACCTCAGTGCCCAGAACAACCTCAATGGCTCCTTGCGCACCGAGGCGCGCGAACTGGCCAAGCTGCTGCGCACGACGCTGGGCGAGGAAGTACTGGTGCCCACCGTGGTGCCGCCGCCACCGGTGCGCGCCAAAACTGCCCCTGCTACCCGCAAGGGCGCAGCGAAAAGCCAGTCGAGCAACGACCCTTTCGGCGGCTTGAAGTAAGCCGCCTCCCATCATCCCACTCCAAGGAACTGCCATGGCCAAAACTGAAAGTGTTCAGAAGCGCCTGACCCGCGTGCGCCCGCCGCGCGTGCAGATGACGTATGACGTGGAAATCGGCGATACGCTGGAAAACAAGGAACTGCCATTCGTCGTCGGCGTGGTCGGCGACTTCGGCGGCAATCCGGACGCCGACAAGACGCGCCTCAAGGACCGCCTGTTCGTCGGCATCGATGTCGAGAACTTCGACGAGGTGATGAGCGGCGTCGATCCGGTGGCGCGCTTCAGCGCGCCCAATATGCTGGCCGGCGATGACAGCAGCATCGGCGTGGAACTGCACTTCAAGTCGATGGCCGACTTCCGGCCCGAATCGGTGGTGCGCCAGGTGGCGCCGCTCGCCAAACTGCTGGACGCGCGCGGCAAGCTGGCCGACCTGCGTAACAAGCTGGCCGGCAACGACAAGCTCGAAGACATCCTCGGCGAAGTGCTGGGCAACACCGACAAGCTGGCCGCGCTCAAGTTGGTCCAATCCGGCAAGGGAGACTGAGATGTCCGCACAATTACAGGAACTGCAGCCGGCCACCGCGATCGCCAGCGCGCCGGCGGACAACCTGCTCGACCAGATCGTCGAGCAAAGCAAGGTGGCCAAGTCCTCGGTCGAACATGCGCGCGCCCGCGACATCATCGCCGAACTGGTGGACCAGGTTCTCGACGGCACGGTGGTAGTGTCGAACAACCTCACCGCCACCATCGACGCCCGGGTGGCGGAACTGGACCGCCTGATCTCGAGCCAGCTGAGCGCCATCATGCATGCACCGGCGTTCCAGAAGATCGAGCAAAGCTGGACCGGCCTGCATTACCTGGTCACCAATTCGGCCAGCGGCCAGGGCGTGAGAATCCGCATGCTCAACGCCACCAAGCGCGAGCTGGTGAAAGACTTCCAGGCCGCGCTGGAATTCGACCAGAGCACCATGTTCAAGAAGATCTACGAGGAAGAATTCGGCACCTTCGGCGGCGCGCCGTACGCGGCGCTGCTCGGCGACTTCGAGATCTCGCGCCAACCCGAGGACATGTACTTCATCGACCAGATGTCGCACGTGGCGGCCGCTGCCCACGCGCCATTCATCACGGCCGCTTCGCCCGAGCTGTTCGGCCTCGATACCTACGGCGACCTGGGTAAACCGCGCGACCTGTCCAAGGTGTTCGATACGGTCGAATACACCAAGTGGAAGGCGTTCCGCGAATCGGAAGATTCGCGCTACGTGGGCCTGACCCTGCCGCGCTTCCTCGGGCGTCTGCCATTCAACCCGGCCGACGGCACCGTGGTGGAGGGCTTCAACTTTGTCGAGGAAGTCGATGGCAGCGACCACCAGAAATACATGTGGTGCAACGCCGCCTACGCCTTCGGCGCCAAGCTGACCCGTGCCTTCGACGACTACGGCTGGTGCGCAGCGATACGCGGCGTGGAGGGCGGCGGCCTGGTGGACGACCTGCCGACCCATACCTTCAAGACCGACCAGGGCGAGGTGGCGCTCAAGTGCCCGACCGAGGTGGCGATTACCGACCGCCGCGAGAAGGAACTGAGCGACCTCGGATTCATCTCGCTGGTGCACTGCAAGAACACCGCGTATGCCGCCTTCTTTGGCGCGCAGTCGGCGCAAAAGGCCCGAAAGTATTCAAGCGATGCGGCCAATGCCAACGCCGTGCTGTCGTCGCAGCTGCAATACATCTTCGCCGTTTCGCGCATCGCCCACTACATGAAGGCCATGATGCGCGACAAGGTGGGCAGCTTTGCCGCCGCGTCCAATGTCCAGGACTTTCTCAACCGCTGGCTGATGCAGTACGTGCTGCTCGACGATAACGCCAGCCAGGAACAGAAGGCGCAGTTCCCGTTGCGCGAGGCGTCGGTGCAGGTGCACGAAGTGCCGGGGCGGCCCGGCGTGTATCGCGCGGTGTCGTTCCTGCGCCCGCATTTCCAGCTCGACGAGCTGTCCGTTTCCCTCCGTCTGGTCGCGGAGTTGCCGAAGTCGACCAGTTAATTTCGGAAGTTCACCACCGTAGTTCAACCTGAAACAGGAGCATGCAATGGCAATCGACGTCTATCTGCAAATCGATGGTATCAAGGGCGAGTCCAACGACGACCGCCACAAGGACTGGATCGAGTGTAAATCGGTCAGCTTCGGCGTGGAACAGCCGCGCTCCGCGACGTCGTCCACCGGCGGCGGCCACACCGCCGAGCGTTGCGAACATCGCGATATCGTGCTGTCGAAACTGGCCGACCTGGCCTCGCCGGTCCTGCTGCAAACCTGCGCCGCCGGCCGCACCATCCCCAAGGCCAAGTTCGAATTCATGCGCGCCGATGCCCAGGGCGAGCGCGTGAAGTACTACGAGATCGAAATCGAGAACGTCTTGATCGGCGCCGTCTATCCCACCGTGACCGAAGGCGACATCCTCACCGAGGACGTGTCGCTCAAGTTCTCGAAGATCAAGTGGCGCTACACCCAGCAAAAAGTGAGCGGCGGCGCCGGCGGCAACACCTCGGGCGGTTGGGACTTATCCGCCAATCGCGTGGTGTAAAACGGCGCGTCTTCAGCCGGGCCGTCCTGGTCCGGCTTTTTTTTCGACAGGGGCTTTCGATGAACGGCTACACACCCGGCCTGCTGGACCGGCTGCTGGGCGCGCGCCCGGGCGGCCTGACCCTGGAGCAGTACAAGGACAGCGTGGCGCGCGACCTGGAAGACTTGCTCAACACCCGCTGCGCGCTGCCGGAAGAACTGCTGCGTGCCTATCCCGAATGCGCACGCTCAATCGTCAACTATGGCCTGATCGACTTTGCCGGCCTGTGTCTCAACAGTGCGGAGGATCGCGCCCGCGTGTGCGCCGCGCTCAAGGCGGCGATCGAGCGCCACGAGCCGCGCCTGCGGCAGGTGCAGGCACGCCTGGAGCGCGAGCACGGCAGCATCAATCGCATCAGCTTTGCCATCACTGCCACCCTGGCCGGATTGCCGCAACGCGAGGCGGTCAGTTTCGACGCCGTGCTGCAACCGTCTTCGCTGCACTATTCCATCAACCGCAACGCGCGTGGAGTCACACCATGACGATGAATCTGAAAACCCTGATCGGCAAACTCAATGACACCACGCGGCAGGCGGCCACCCGCGCGGCCAGCATCTGCATGGCGCTGGGCCAGTACGAGGTGGAGGTCGAGCACCTGCTGCTGGCGCTGCTGGAGCAGGAGCGCTGCGATCTCGCCATCATCGCGCGCCAGTGCGGCGTGGACCTGGGCCGGCTCGAGGCGGACCTGCACCGGCAGGTGGCCCAGCTAAAGACCGGCAGCACGCGCACGCCGGTGTTCTCGCGCCAGCTGCCGCAACTGATCGAACACGCATGGCTGCTGGCTTCCCTGGAAACCGAACAGCCGGCGCGCATCCGCAGCTGCCACCTGCTGGTGGCCTTGCTGACCGATCCCGAGATGGCGCAACTGGCGCAGCGGGCCTCGGTGCTGTTCGCCAGCATCCCGATCGACGAGATCAAGCATCGTCTCGACAAAGCCACGCGCGGCTCGCAGGAGGAGGCCACAGCGCCCACCCCATCGCCGGACGAAACGCCCGGGGCGGCGCAGTTTGCCGCCCGCACCCCTGCGCTGGACCAGTACACCGCGCGCCTGACGCAGCTGGCCCGCGACGGCAAGCTCGATCCCGTGATCGGGCGCGAGGCCGAAGTGCGGCAGGTGATCGACATCCTGCTGCGCCGGCGCCAGAACAATCCCATCCTCACCGGCGAGGCGGGCGTGGGCAAGACCGCCGTGGTGGAAGGGCTGGCGCTGCGCATCGCCGCCGGCGACGTGCCCGAGGTGCTTAAAGGCGTCGATATTCACACGCTGGACATGGGGCTGTTGCAGGCCGGCGCCAGTGTCAAGGGCGAGTTCGAGAACCGCTTGAAAAACGTCATCGACGAAGTCAAGCACAGCCCGCACGGCATCATCCTGTTCATCGATGAAGCCCACACCATGATTGGCGCCGGCGGTGCGGCCGGTCAGAACGACGCCGCCAACCTGCTCAAGCCGGCGCTGGCGCGCGGCGAACTGCGCACCATCGCCGCCACCACCTGGAGCGAATACAAGCAGTATTTTGAAAAGGATGCGGCACTGGCGCGGCGCTTCCAGGTCGTCAAGGTGGAAGAGCCAAGCGAAGACATCGCCAGCGCCATGCTGCGCGCAATGGCGCCATTGATGGAGGCGCATTTCGGCATCCGCATTCGTGACGAAGCGGTGACCGAGGCGGTGCGGCTGTCGCACCGCTACATCAGCGGCCGACAATTGCCCGACAAGGCTGTGAGCGTGCTCGATACCGCGTGCGCGCGGGTGGCGCTGGCACAAAGCGGCACGCCCGCATTGCTGGAAAATGCCGCGCGCGCCATGGAGCGCATCGGCGCCGAGACCACCGCCTTGCAGCGCGAGGACGATGGCGACACCGACGCCATCCGCCACAAGCGCCTGGCGCAGCTGGCCGAACACCACGCGGCGCTGGCCGAGGAACATGCCCGGCTGGGGCAGCGCTGGCAGCGCGAACAAGGCGTGGTGGCCGCCATCACCCGCCAGCGCAGCGCAGGTGGCGAGTTGGGCGCGCTCAAAGCCGAACTGGCAGCGTTGCAGGGCGAGGCGCCGCTGGTGCCGGTGGAGGTGGATGCGGCGACCGTTGCGGCCATCGTCTCCGGCTGGACCGGCATCCCGCTCGGCAAGATGGTCCGCGACGAAATCAACACGGTGTTGAACCTCCAGTCCACGCTGCAGGAGCGCATCCTGGGCCAGCCGCATGCGATTGCGGCCGTGGCGCAGCGCGTGCGCACGGCGCGGGCCAACCTCGACGACCCGAACAAGCCGAAAGGCGTATTTCTTTTCGTGGGACCGTCCGGCGTGGGCAAGACCGAGACCGCGCTGGCGCTGGCCGATGTGCTGTACGGCGGCGAGCGCAAACTGCTGACGATTAACATGAGCGAGTACCAGGAGGCGCACAGCGTCTCGGGCCTGAAAGGCTCGCCGCCCGGCTACGTGGGCTACGGCCAAGGCGGCGTGCTGACCGAGGCGGTGCGCCGCAATCCGTACAGCGTGGTACTGCTCGATGAAATCGAAAAGGCCCACCCGGACGTGGTGGAACTGTTCTTCCAGGTGTTCGACAAGGGCGTGATGGACGACGCCGAAGGCCGCGAGATCGACTTCCGCAATACCATCATCATTGCCACGTCCAACGCCGGCTCGGCCACCGTGATGCAGGCGTGCCTGAACCAGCCGACCGCACCCACCGTCGAGGAACTCGAAGCGCTGCTGCGCCCGCAACTGGTCAAGCACTTCAAGCCGGCCTTCCTCGGACGCCTGAAGGTAGTGCCGTATTACCCGATCCCGGACGCAGTGCTGGCGCAGATCATTGCGCTCAAGCTGGGCCGCATCGGCCAGCGCATCCACCAGCAGCACCACGCGGAATTCAGCCACGACGAAGCGCTGGTGGACGCGGTGCTGGCGCGCTGCACCGAGGTCGATTCCGGCGCCCGCAACGTCGATCATATTCTCAACGGCAGTCTGCTGCCCGAGATCGCGGAAGCAGTGCTGGAAAAAATGGCGCAGGGCGCGGCGATCGCCAAAATCAAGGTGGGCGCCAACCGCCAGGGCCAGTTCAAATACCAGATCAATTAAGGGAGGCCGCCATGTTCAGCATCGCCCAAATGCTGTTGCCCATCAGCGCCGAGCGTGCGTGCGGCGACGATGTGTCGTTCAGCGCCGAAGTGGACGCCATCGCCCGCGCCCGCACCTGCGACGACCCCACCCTCGACCAGGGCGAATGGGTGGCGGAACTCAAGGAGGCCGACTGGGGCTTCGTCGCCAGCCGCTGCGCCGCCATGATCGCCTCGCACAGCAAGGATATGCGCCTGGCTGTATGGCTGGCCGAAGCCCACGCCAGGACGCGCGGCCTGCGCGGCCTCGGTGACGGCTATGCCGTGCTCACCGGCCTGTGCGAACATTACTGGGACGGCCTGTACCCGCTGGCCGACGACGGCGACTACGACCAGCGCATCGGCAACCTGTTCTGGCTGCTGAACCGCACGCCGGTGCTGGTGCGCGAGATGGCGTTCGAGGGCGGGCTGGCGCCGCAGGGCGACACCGAGTACTGCATCGCCATGCTGGGTGACCTGGAACGCGTGGCCGACCTGCGCCTGGGCGCCGACGGGCCAGGGTTCGCGCCGGCGCGCGAAGCCTTGCAGGCGCTGGTGCGCGGCCGTGCGCCGCTCGAACATTCGGCACTGGCGGCCGGCGCCGCGCAGGGAACCACGCCACCAGGTGTGGCAATTAGTGTGGCAAATGCAGTACAGCCGCGCGACCGCGCCCAGGCCTTGCAGCAACTGCGGCTGGTGGCCGATTTCTTCCGCCGTACCGAGCCGCACAGCCCGGTGGCCTACCTGGCCGACAAGGCTGCCAGCTGGGGCGACATGCCGCTGCACCTGTGGTTGCGGGCCGTGATCAAGGATCCCGGCGCCATCTCCGGTATCGAGGAGCTGCTCGGATCGTCCTTGTCTGACAACTGACCGTTGCTGCGTTGCTGCACCGCACGACCGAATGTTACTTTCTGCGCTGTAACATTCTGGCGAACGGTGCTAGCATGGACTCGACTGTTTCTTGAGGGAGTCCGCCATGAAAAATCTGAAAATCGGCACGCGCCTGGGGTTTGGTTTTGCACTGATCCTGGTGCTGCTCACGGCGATGACCATCATCGGCATCCTGCGCCTGAGCGCCGCCAGCGCCATGACCGACCACATGATCGACGTGAAGATCCGCGACCAGCGCCTGATCGCCGAGTGGACCAAGATCGTCGAAGTCAACGCCGCCCGCACCATGGGCGCGTGGATGGTGGCCGATCCTCTCGACCAGAAGATGATCGAAGGCCTGATGACCAAATCGTCCGCCCGCGCCACCGAAATCCAGGACCGCATCGGCGCCGAACTCGAGGACGAGGCGCTGCGGCCGCTGTTCCAGAGCGTGATCGATACCCGCAAGGCTTACACCGCTTCGCGCAAGTCGGTGTTTGCCGCCAAGGCAGCGGGCGACCTGACGTTGGGCAAGCAGATTTTCGACGGCAAGATGGCGCAGGACCGCGTGGCCTACCTGGGCGCGCTGGACGCGTTCTCGCAAAAACAGGGTGCGCTACTCGACGCCACGGCTGTCACCATCCAGCAGCAGTACACCAGCGGGCGCACGCTGCTGGTATTGCTCGGACTGGCCGCCATCGTGCTGGGCGTGACCGCCGCGTGGTGGATTACCCGCACCATCACGCAGCCGATCAACGCCGCGCTCAAGGTGGCGGAAACAGTGTCGTCGGGCGATCTGACCAGCGACATCCAGGTCACCAGCCTTGATGAAACCGGGCAGCTGATGAATGCCTTGAAGGTGATGAATTCCAACCTGGTGGGCATCGTCGCCCAGGTGCGCACGGGCACCGAGTTGATGGCTACCGCATCCACCGAGATAGCCGCCGGCAACCAGGACCTGTCGTCGCGCACCGAGCAGCAAGCCAGCTCGCTTGAGGAAACCGCGTCGTCGATGGAGGAACTCACTTCAACCGTCAAGTTCAACGCCGAGAATGCGCGCCAGGCCAACGAGCTGGCGATCAATGCCTCGCACATCGCCAGCCGTGGCGGCTCGGTGGTCGGGGAGGTGGTCAACACCATGGGCTCGATCAATGACTCGTCGCGCAAGATCGTCGAGATCATTTCCGTGATCGACAGCATTGCGTTCCAGACAAACATCCTGGCGTTGAACGCGGCAGTGGAAGCGGCGCGCGCCGGCGAGCAGGGACGCGGCTTCGCGGTCGTGGCGTCCGAAGTGCGCAGCCTGGCGCAGCGTTCTGCTGCGGCGGCCAAGGACATCAAGGGCCTGATCGACGACTCGGTGCAAAAAGTGGCGCTGGGCTCGGAGCTGGTGGACAAGGCCGGCCAGACCATGTCCGAAATCGTCACCAGCATCGGCCGCGTCACGCAGATCATGACGCAAATTAGCAACGCCAGCGACGAGCAAAGCCAGGGCATCGCGCAAGTGAACGACGCCATCACGCAAATGGACCAGGTGACGCAGCAGAACGCCGCGCTGGTCGAGCAAGCGGCGGCAGCGGCCGAATCGATGCAGGAGCAGTCGGCCAAGCTGGCCGACGTGGTGAGCATATTCAAGCTCGCTGGCGCGGGGGTGCCGGCGCTTCGGTAGAATACCGGTCCATGACCACCCGTACCGACCACGCTGCCCCAACCGCCCCTTCAAAAATACCCGCACGCCGGCAATGCCCGGCGTGCCTGCGCCCGCAGCGCACCTGTATCTGCCGCTGGGTGACGGTCATTTCTCCGCAGGTGGAAGTGCTGGTGCTCCAGCATCAGCTGGAGGTGGCCAATGCCAAGGGCAGTGCGCGCTTGCTGCATCTGTGCCTGGCCGGCAGCCGGCTGGAAGTGGGCGAGACCTTTGCGCCTGACCGCCTGGGCGCATTGCTGTCGGATGACCGCCACAACGTGTTGCTGTACCCGGAGACGGCGGAAGAAAAATCGCTCGGTGTCGCCACGCCGCCGGCGTTCGATCCGGCCTGGTTGGCAGCACCGCAGCGCCTGCGGCTGGTTGTGCTGGACGGCACCTGGCGCAAGAGCCGCAAGATGCTGTACCTGAACCCGCTGTTGCAGGCGCTGCCTCGGCTGCCGCTGACCGATACGCCGGCGTCGCACTACCTGATCCGCAAGGCGCATTTGCCGGACCAGCTTTCGACGCTGGAGGCGACTGCATACGCGCTCGGGCAGCTGGAGCATGCACCCGAACGCTATGCATCCTTGATCGATGCCTTTGATGGTTTCGTGGCGCAGCAGGCCGGTTACGCGGCCGAACGCCGCAACTGAATCCCTCGTGGTCAAGCCGGGTGGAACCCGGTGCGGGGCCGACCCAAGTGCACTGCGTGCGTATTGCAGGATGGTTAGCGGGGTAGTGTGGCTGGTGCTCAGCTAAGCAGCTTGAGCCCCGGCGGCAGCGCCTCGCCCAGCATGCGTTTTTCGTCGGCCTGGTCGAGTTGCACCACCTCGCGCACCATCGCGCTCCAGTTGGCAGGCGCGCCCACGGCCGACAGCCGGCGCAGGATTTCGGCGCGCAAGGTGTCGTCGATGTCGCGCGTGCGGTCGCCCGTCATGCGCGCCAGATGGGCGGCGGCAAAGCCGGCCGGTTCCACTTTTTTCCAGTCCAGCGCCAGGATCGTCGCCAGCCATTGCGCCACCGTGGTGGCATCGACCACGTCGTGCGCACTGCCGTGAAATGGCTGGCGTGCGCCTACTCGGGACAGGCCCCACAGGAAGCGCGCCTGCGTGGCCTCGGCCTTGCCGGCATTGGCCGCACCGGCACGCGTCTTGTTCAGCGCTGCCTTGGTCGCAGCCTTGGTGGCTGCGTCGAGACGGCCCAGCATCCATGCGCCGATCTCCGCCTTGTAGCTGCCGGGTATGCGTTCGAGCGAGGCGCCCAGGCGCAGCATGTCTTCCTCGCTGCCGTTCACCAGCGTGTGCGGACGGCGGCCGCGTTCCTGGGCGTCGGCCTGCACGTTGAAGGCGAAATCGTCGAGCACGCGCAGTTGCGCTTCCACCGACAGGCCGCCCGCCACGCGGCGCCACAGGGTCCACCATTCGGCGCATACCTGGCCGTCGCCGTGGTGCTGCACGCCGGTTTCGTACAAGGCCCACAATTGCTCGATGCGCCAGTCGTCGAGCGGATGACCGAAGCCGGGGCGCAGGCTGTAGCCGGCCAGGTTGAGCCACGCGCGTTCGTGCTCGGACGAGCGGCGCCGGCCGCGTGCGCGCTCGATCAGCGCATCGCACAGGCGCCGCAGTACGGGTGTGGTCCAGCTTTCGCGGCTGCCCAGCAAATGTTCGAGCTGGCCACGCAACTGTTTGACTTCTTTCAGTTCGACTTGCAGCGCGCGGCTGCCGAAAATGCGGTCGATTTTTTCCAGCGCGGCCGCCAGGCCGCCGGGCATGGCCGTGTCAAGAGACGGCGTGCCGTCGATGGTAGCGATGTCGTCGTCTTCGGCAATGGCGGTATCGCCGCGTAGCTGGAACTCCAGCTGCCAGCGCTGGGCGCCGTCGGTGGCCACGCAGTGCACCTCGAGCGTGCCCACTTCGCTTAGCGTGGCAGCCAGCCGCACCGGCAGCTCCTTGCGGCTGCTGGCGGCGTGGCTGTCGCGCAGCACGGTGGCAATCGGCGGCAACTGCACGTAGTCGTCCGGTTGCAGGTCCACCAGCGCACCGGCCTGCGGGGTGACCGCGTCTGACGTCGAGGACGCGATGTGGAAGCGCACCGGGCGCCCCAAGCGCAAGGCAAAGGTGCGGTCGGCCAGCAGCAGCTCGCGGTTCTCGGCGCTGCCGCGCGGCAGCAGGCAGATGGCGCGGCGGGGCCTGTCAGGCCGCTCGTCGTCGAGCAGCAGGAAATAGCTGCGCGGCGAACCGCCGCCGATCACCGGCGCCTCGCCGGACTGGCCCAGCGCGTACGCCACGCCGCCACGCGCTACAGCCACGTCGGGGTTATCGTTGTGCAGTACGCGCAGCGGCGCACCGCGCCATTGCGCCAGCACCTGTTGCAGGCGCTGGCCCAGCGCGTCGGCGCGGAATACGCCGCCGTTGAGCAGCAGCGTGTCCGGTACCGGGATGGTGGGATCGTCGGGCGCCAGGCCCAGCGCCGCGCGCGCGGCCGGCGCATGCTGGCGCAGGAAGCCTGCCAGGTGGCGCGTGATGGCGGCGTCGCTGGCGTAGGGCAGGCCGAACTCGATGATCGCGCCCCGGCCGCGCCGTGCCGGCTCACGCTCTTCGTTCAACGGGAAAAAGCCATCGACCACCAGTTGCGCCACTTCGGCGCGCGTGAGGTCGGCCGAGCGCGAAGCGCCGATCAGCCTGGAGCCGGCGCCGAGCAGGGTGACGGTCGTCTTGTCGGGGGCGGTGGTGGCCAGCAGTTGCTCCTTGGCGGCGCGGCAGCGCTCCGTCAACTGCGCCAGGCGGCCGGCCGACAGCCGCGCCGGCGCCGCACCGCCGGATACTGGCAGGCGCGACTCCACCAGGTGCGCCAGCGCCAGGTCCATATTGTCGCCGCCGAGGATCAGGTGGTTGCCCACGCCGATGCGGCTGATCTGCGGCGCGCCGTTCACCAGCGCGACTTCGATCAATGAAAAGTCGGTGGTTCCGCCACCGACGTCGCAGACCAGCGCCAGGCGCGTATCGGCCAGGTCGGCGGCCAGCGTGGCGCGTTGGCGATACAGCCAGTCGTAGAAGGCCGCCTGCGGCTCTTCCAGCAGGCGCAGCGCCGGCAGACCGGCCTGCCGCGCCGCTTGCAGTGTGAGGGCGCGCGCGCCTTCGTCGAACGACGCGGGGATGGTCAGCACCAGTTGCTGCTGTTCGAGCGGGTGATCAGGGAAGCGGGTGTTCCAGGCGGCGCGCAGATGTGCCAGGTACGACGCACTGGCCGCCACCGGCGACACCTTGGCGACGTCCTCCTCCGCACCCCATGGCAGGATCGGTGCGGTGCGATCGACGCCCGGGTGCGACAGCCAGCTCTTGGCACTGCTGACCAACCGGCCCGGCACTTGCGCGCCTAGCTTGCGTGCCAGGCGGCCGGTGACCACTTGCGCCAGGCCCGCGACGTCGGCATCGCGCCACGGCAGTTGCAGTTCGCCGGCGGCGAATTCGCCTTCGGCCGGATGGTAACGCACCGATGGCAGCAAGGTGGCGGCGCCGATTTCGCCCGGCGCCACCAGCTGCTCGATCTCGAACAGTTCGATGGTGGAGCTGCCTGGCGCCGCGTAGGCCAGCACCGTATTGGTGGTGCCAAGGTCGATGCTGACGAGGTATTGGCCCATGCTGGTTCTTCGCGAAAGTAACGTTAAGGTCAGGCGCCGCTGCGCACGTCGAACTCCACCTTCCAGCGCTGGCCGTCGCTGGCCACGGCCAGCAATTCGAGCGTGCCCGATTCGGTGGCCATCGCGTGCAGGCGTACCTGCACCACGTCGCCGGACTGGCGCCCTTCGGGCGACAGATTGGCCTGGATCTCGTTCATCTCGAGCAGTTCGTCCGGCCCCCAGAAGTCGAGCAGGTCGCCGATCTGGTCTTGCCGGCGCACCGAGGAGCCGAAGAAGCGGAACTGCACCGGCTCGCCGACCACCAGGCCGAACTCCTGGTTCGGCAGTTCGATCTCGCTGCCTTCTTCCATGCCGAACGGCGCCACGCACAGCGCCTGGATCGGCGGCTCCATGCCGGGAATCGCGGGCATGGACGATTCGATCGCCACATAGTAAGAACGCGCGGTGCCGCCGCGGATGCGCACGCCGGTACCGCGCCGCACGTAGCTGTAATAGGCCGCGCCACGCGCCACTGCCAGATCGAGGTCGGCGCCGCCCAGCATGCGCGCAGGTTCCGCGCCTTCCAGGTACAGCCAGTCGTTGAGGGTTGCCATGATGCGCTGGGCCAGCAGCTCGGATTTGAACACGCCGCCGTTGAACAGCACTGCGGTCGGGTGCAGGAAGGTGGCGTCGGCGTTGTGCGCGCCGGCATAGCCTTCCAGTTCGCTGGTGGCGCCCACCTGGCGTGCCAGGAACGCGGCCAGGTGGCGGGTGACGCCGGCATCCTGCGCATACGGCAGGCCCAGTTGCGTCAGGCCCGCGCGCTGGCGCACGGCCGGACGGCTTGATGCTTCCACGGTCGGGAAGAAGCCGTCGAGGATGAAGGTGGTTACTTCGGCGCGTGTCAGTTCGGTGCGGATCGAACCGCCGATCAGTTTCGAACCACGGCTTGGCACCACGATCGGCCAGGTCTCGATGCTGGCGTCGGCCAGCAGCTTTTCCTTGGCGGTGCGGCTGCCGTAGGTCAGTGCGCGCATTTGCCAGGCGTCGAGCTGAGTGCCGTTGGCGGCCAGCTTGCGGGCTACCAGGTGCGCCAGCGCCAGGTCCATATTGTCGCCGCCCAGCAGGATGTGGTCGCCGACGGCGATGCGGTGCGGTTCGAGCACGCCGTCGCGTTCCAGCACGGCGATCAGCGAAAAGTCGCTGGTGCCGCCGCCCACGTCCACTACCAGGATGATGTCGCCCGGCTTGACTTCCTTGCGCCAGCGGCCTTCGCTGCCCTGGATCCAGCTGTACAGGGCTGCTTGCGGTTCTTCCAGCAGGGTGAGGTTTTCGTAGCCGGCGGCGCGCGCCGCTTCGGCCGTCAGTTCGCGCGCACCGGGGTCAAACGACGCGGGAATGGTGACGGTAATCGCCTGTTCGTTGAACGGCGCTTCCGGGTGCGCCTGTTCCCACGCCTGGCGCAGGTGGGCCAGGTAGCGGGTGGAGGCGGCCAAGGGCGAGACGCGCGTGACTTCTTCCGGTGCATCGGCCGGTAGCAGCGCCGAGCGGCGGTCCACGCCGGGATGGCTCAGCCAGCTCTTGGCGCTCGAAACCAGGCGGATCGGCGTGGTGGCACCACGGCTGCGCGCCATTTCACCGGCCACACCGGTCAGTTCGGCGTCGCTCTGCTGCCAGGGCAGCTTGTTTTCGCCGGGCGCCAGTTCGTCGGCGTGCGGCAGGTACAGGAACGACGGCAGCAGCGGCAGGTCTTCCACCGTGCCCGGTGCGGTCAGCTGGGGAATCGCCAGCACGCCGTGGTCGGTTTTCTCGCCGTCGCTCGCTTGCAGGTTTACATAAGACAGGGCGCTGTGGGTGGTGCCAAGGTCGATGCCGATGGCGTAACGTGGATCGCTCACAGTTCCACCTCCGCCGGGGCCAGGATGGCAGCGTCGTGCGCTTCGGCCAATTTCGGCAGGCGCAAGTCGGTCGAACGCCAGCCGCGATGGCTGAGCGTGCCACGGAACGGCGCCTGGCCGACCACGTTGCCGGTCAGGCGCACTGCGGCGGCATCAAACCCTTGTTCCAGCACCACGCGGCTGCCTTCGGCTTCGCTGCGCACGGCTTCGATGGTGAAGTGTTCGCGCAGCACCTTGCTGCAACCCTCGTGCACCACGCGCGCGGCGGCGCCGATGTCGGCGTCGGAGTAGGCGGACAGGTTTTCTTGGGTGAAATCGATCAGGCGCGCTTCGCGCTGGAACAGGCTCAGCAATTGCAGGGCGGCGTCGGGCGTGGCCACGCGCAGGGTGACCGGCGCCGGGGCCGGCGCGGTGACGGGTACCGGCGTTGGTACCGGGACAGGCGTGGGTACTGGCACCGGGGTCGGTACGGGAACCGGCACCGGCGTGGGCGCGGCAACGGGGACGGGTGCGTCATCCATGCGGGTCAGGCGGGCGGCGTATTCAGCATCGGAGATGGCGCGGAAAAAGGCGCCGATGGCGATCGAGATGCGGCTGAAAAAAGACGGCAGCGGTTGGTTTGGTGTGTTCATCAATTGCTCGCGGTGAGTATGCCGGCGCGCCGCGGCTAGCGGCGTTCCGGCGTGTAATTGGTTGGAGTCGCGCAAGGCGCGCGGAGGCCTGGCCCCCGGAAGCCCTGCATGATACCAGTTCGTGCCGGGGCGCCAAAGCAGGGCGGGGTGCACAGATGGATTTAGAACTTGATATGGTCCGGGCGAGCGCCTAGAATACTGTTTATATATACAGTATTCAGGTCAGCCATGTCCCACGATGAAAACCACGACGAAAATAACCAATCGCATGTAATGTTGCCGCCGCCGTCGCTCAAGGCGCACAAGGGACGTGGCGCCGTGTCCAATCTGCAGGGCCGGTTCGAGGTCCACGCGCGCGAGTCATACGACGACGGCTGGCAACGCGAAGAAGAGGAGTCCACACCATGGAAAACCCAGGTCATCGACGAGGTCTGCAAGTCCATCCTCAGCCGCAATGCTTCGCCGGACTTGCCGTTCGGTGTCTCGCTCAATCCGTATCGTGGTTGCGAACATGGCTGCATTTACTGCTTTGCCCGCCCCACCCACAGCTATCTTGGCCTGTCGCCGGGCATGGACTTCGAGAGCAAGATTTTTGCCAAGGTCAACGCGCCCGACATGCTGCGCCGCGAACTGGCCAAGTCCGGCTACGTGCCGGAATCGATAGCGCTGGGCGTCAACACCGACGCCTACCAGCCGTGCGAGCGCGACCGCAAGCTCACGCGCCGCGTGCTCGAAGTGCTGCAAGAGTGCCACCACCCGGTGGGGCTGATCACCAAGTCGTCACTGATCGAACGCGACATCGACATCCTGGCGCCCATGGCCGCGCAGCGCCTGGCTGGCGTGGCGATCACGCTCACCACGCTCGATCCCGCCATCGCCCGCACGCTGGAGCCACGCGCCGCCGCGCCGGCCCGGCGCCTGCGCACCATCCGCACGCTCACCGACGCCGGCATACCCGTGGCCGTGAGCGTCGCACCCATCATCCCGTTCGTGACGGAACCGGAAATCGAGCGCCTGCTGGCGGCGGTCAAGGACGCCGGCGCCGTCTCGGCGCACTACACGGTGCTGCGCCTGCCGTGGGAGGTCGCGCCGCTGTTCCATCAATGGTTGGAAGCGCACTTTCCCGACCGCGCCCAGCGCGTGATGAACCGCGTACGCGACATGCGCGGCGGCAAGGACTACGACAGCAACTTCGCCACGCGCATGAAAGGTGAGGGCGTGTGGGCCGACCTGATCAGGCAGCGCTTCAAGATCGCCGCCGAGCGGCTGGGGCTGACGGGGCAGGGCAGCCGCTTCCACACCATGGACGCCTCGCAGTTCGTGCGACCACTGGTGGTGCCGCCGCTGGGGGCGCGGGCCAGGGTGGTCAATAGCGGTCAGCTGGATTTGTTCTGAGACGCGCGGATGTGGCCACGGTGCGCGGACTGCGCCAGCGTGCCGGCCGGTTACAAGGATGCCGCACGCGCTAGCCGCTCAGGTGCGCGCCATGCGGCTGGCCAGTTCCACCAGGTGCCGCTCGATTTCGAACACGTGCGGATCGTCGCGGCCCAATTCGCGCAGCGCATGGGCCAGGTGGTTCAGATAGTCGCTGTTCGGGCCGCTGGGGCCGGCCGAGCGGGCAATATGTTCGGCGATGTCGCGCTCGGACGCTTCGCCGATGAAGGCGAGATTGTCCGGCGTGGCGATGTAGACGAGTCCCAAGACGCTTTCGGGTGCATTGTCAGCCTCTTCATCCTCGAAACTGATCGGCGTAGCCAATCGTAAATAGCCGTCCTTCTCGCGATGGTCGAGATGGGCGAATACCTCGGGGGTGATCAGGTAGGCCATGCCGTGGCAGATGGCGCCCGGCGCTTCGATCAGGGTCACTACGCGGCCCGGCGCGTCGGGCGTGCCGCGGTGGTCGTGCGAGCCTTGCCAGAAGCGCCGGGTCCAGTTGGCGATGCTGGCGGGGCGCCGTTGCAGGTAGGGGAAGTCGGCCTTGTAGATCAGCGAACCGTAGCCGAACAGCCATACGCTGTGGTGGCCGTCGAACTGGTCCATTTTCTGGTTGATGGCGATGGTGTCTGCTGTCATGTCGGTCTTGCTGTGCTGTGGTGTGTCCGCCTGTGGCACTGCCAGCAGGTCAGGCACGGTCTGCCTGCGCGGCAAAATCGCTGCTGCGCGCGATCTGCAATTGTCGCACACCGATCGACGCGAAGGCGGCCTGCAACTGCTCTTCGTAGTGCCGCATCAGCGTGGCGCTGGCCGGGTCTTCCGCGCCGGACGTCACCAGCACCACCTGTATTTCAGCCATGCAATCGTTTTCACTCGGATCATGCAAAGGCAGCAAGCGGTCCAGCCACACCTTCAGCGACGACGGCGCGAAATAATTGTGCATGGGTGCACCGACCACCACGATGTCGGCCTCGATGAACTCTTGCAGCAGCGCGGCGCTGAGCAGCACTTCGGCACGCAGGTCGGGATGCATCGGGATGGCGGCGTTCCATTGCCGGCTCATCGCTTGCAGCAGCGGGCCGCTCACGTGCGACAGCGGCGCGGCTGCCAGGTCGCGGTAGATGGTGTGGGCGCCCGGGTGGGTGGCGGTCAGCTCGGCCACGGTAGCGGCCGTATGTTGGCGTGAGCGCGACTGGTCGCCGCGCACGCAGGAGTCGATATGCAGGATGTTCATCGGCTCAGGATAAACAGGCGCTTGTCAGTGTGTCATTGGATTAAATGTAAATATTCTTTACAGCAATGATACTTGCCATGGGTGGGCGGCGACGAATTGCTTGAGAAACGCAACAAAACTGTCGGCCGCCGGCGACAGCGCGCGGGCGTTGCGGGTGTACACGAAAAAGCGCCGGGTCAGTGCTGGCGCCTGTAGTTGACGCATGTGCAGGCCGTACAGCGCGACCATTTTCTCGGCATACGGCAGGCAGACCGTGATGCCGAGATTGGCGTGGACCATGGCCAGCGCGGTGGTCATGAAGGTCACTTCGTTGGCTGGCCGCAGCGATAAATCCCTGAACGAAGTGTGCATATCGCGCAACAGCCGTTCGGTGAACTGGCCTTGCAATGCAATAAAAGGATAGCGGTCGACGTCGGCCCATGTCACGTGCTGCGCCTGTTGCAAGGGGTGGCCTTCGGGAAAGACCACCACGAACGGCATCTCGAACAGCGGTTCGGCGACGATATCGGCCGTGGTGTCGCGGTCGGGACCGATGCCGAAGTCCACCTCGCCGCTGAACACGCGCGCCGATACTTGCTCGACAGGGCTGTCGGCCAGTCGCACCTGCACGTCGGGATGCAGGTGGCGATAGGCGGCAATAGCCTCGGGCAGCAAAGTGCACGACAACATCTGCGGCGCCGCCACCCGCACCATACCCTGCTTGAGCGCCTTGCGGCTGGCAATGTCGGCCATGGTGCGGTCGAGGTCTTGCAGCATTTTCTCGAACAGCGGCGTCAGTTCTCGTCCCAGCTCCGATAATTGCGCCTTGCGCGTGGTGCGCTCGACCACGCGCAAGCCCAGGATCTGTTCCAGTTCCTTGATCTGGCCGCTCAGGGCCGACTGGGTCAGGTGCAGGTGCTCGGCGGCCAGCGTAAAACTGCCGGTCTTGGCCAGCGCCACCAGGGCGCGCATGTGGCGCAAACTTGGATTCATAAGGAAATGTGATAAATCGTGATAAAAATCTCGTTTGCATGATATCTGGGATTGGCGTCTAATCCCAGGGAAACCATCGCGCACATTACGGAGACCTGTCATGCACCAAAGCACCATCGCCACCGCAGAAAAAGCAGCACAACCGGGAGCCCGCGCATGAAACTCGCCACCCTCAAGGACGGCAGCCGCGATGGCCGCCTGGTTGTAGTCAGCCGCGACCTGTCGCACTATCAAGCGGTGCCCAAGATTTCCGCGACCCTGCAACACGCACTCGACAACTGGGACCTGGTGTCGCCGCGCCTGCAGGTGGTGTACGACATCCTCAATACCGGCGAAGCGGTCGATGCCCAGCCATTCGACCAGCACGCCTCCCACTCGCCGCTGCCGCGCGCCTACCAGTGGGCCGACGGCTCTGCCTATATCAACCACGTTGAACTGGTGCGCAAGGCGCGCAATGCCGAGGTGCCGGCGTCGTTCTACACCGATCCGCTGATGTACCAGGGCGGCTCCGACAGCTTTATCGGGCCCAACGACCCGATTTATGCGCTCAGCACCGACTGGGGCATCGACCTGGAAGCGGAAGTGGCTGTAATTACCGCCGACGTGCCGATGGGCGTGGCTGTCGAGGATGCCGCCGCCGCAATCCGCCTGGTGATGCTGGTCAACGACGTCTCGCTGCGCAACCTGATCCCCAACGAACTGGCCAAGGGCTTCGGCTTCTTCCAGTCGAAAGCCGCCAGCGCCTTTTCGCCGGTGGCGGTCACGCCCGACGAACTGGGCCAGCACTGGCAGGACAGCAAGCTGCACCTGCCGCTGCTGGTGGAGCTGAACGGCCAGCCGTTCGGCAAGCCCAACGCTGGCGAGGACATGACCTTCAATTTCGCCCGGCTGGTGGCGCACGCGGCCGCCACGCGCGAGCTGACGGCCGGCACCATCATCGGCTCCGGCACCGTGTCTAACAAGCAGGGCAACCTGCACGGGTCGAGCATCGCCAACGGCGGCGTCGGCTATTGCTGCCTGGCCGAAGTGCGCATGTACGAAACCATCGAAACAGGCAAGCCGCAAACGGCATACCTGCAGTTCGGCGACCGTGTGCGCATCGAGATGATGGATGCCAACGGCGCCAGCATCTTCGGCGCCATCGACCAGGCCGTCGTTCACTACGGCGAAAAAAGCTGATGAAGCTCTACACCTATTTCCGTAGCTCGGCTGCCTACCGGGTGCGCATCGCGCTTGAACTGAAAGGGCTGGATTACCAGGCGCTGCCCGTGCACCTGCTGCGCGGTGGCGGCGAGCAGTTGCAGGCGGCGTACCGCGCCATCAACCCGGCCGGGCTGGTGCCTGCGCTCGACGATGGCGGCGCCATCCTGACCCAGTCGCTGGCCATTCTTGAGTACCTCGACGAGACCCGGCCGCAAGCCCCCTTGCTGCCGCCAGACCCCGCTGGCCGGGCCCGCGTGCGTGCGCTGGCGCTGACCATCGCGGCCGATACCCATCCGCTGGTCAATCTGCGCGTGCTGAAATACCTGACCGGCCAGCTGGAGCAAACCGACGAGACCAAGCTGGCGTGGCAGCAGCACTGGCTGCGCACCGGCATGACGGCGCTCGAAGCCATGCTGGCCGGTAACCCGCGCACCGGGACCTTTTGCCACGGCGACCAGCCCGGCCTGGCCGATTGCTGCCTGGCGCCGCAGGTGTTTTCCGCCCAGCGTTTCGGTGTCGATCTGGCGCCGTATCCCACCATCACGCGCATCCACGATCACTGCGCGGCGTTGCCCGCATTCCAGCGCGCGCACCCGGCAGCGCAGCCAGATGCCGGATAGCGTCACTCGGGCAAGCTGGTCCGTTAGTTCAGGCACATACCACCGGCCACAGGTGTGACACGATGCAGTTTTACAACAACTGCCCGGGCCTGACATGACGACTATGCCGCGTATCGAGCGCCCGCCGCTCGCAGTCGATGACGCGACCGTGGCGCTGCTGGGCCAATTGCAAAGGGAGTCGTTCGACTACTTTGTCACCGAAGCCAATCCCGCCAACGGCCTGGTGCGCGACAAGACGGCCGGCGCCGGCTGGCCCGCCAGCATCGCGGCGGTTGGCATGGCGCTGACCTGCTACCCGATTGCCGTCGAGCGCGGTTTCATGCCGCGTTCCGATGCTATCGCCCTCACCTTGACCACATTGCGCTTTTTCGCCAACTGCGAGCAGAGCGAATCGCCGACCGCCAGCGGCTACAAGGGTTTCTACTATCACTTTCTAGACATGGACACCGGCGCACGGGCGCGCGACAGCGAACTGTCGAGCATCGACACCGCGCTGCTGATCGCTGGCGTGCTGGCTGTGGTCGAATACTTCGCCGGCGCCGATGACGATGAACGCGAAATCCGCGACCTGGGCGACCTGCTGTACCGCCGCGTGGACTGGCAGTGGATGCGCCGCCGCAAGCGCCTGCTGTGCCACGGCTGGAAGCCCGGCAAAGGTTTCCTGCGCTGGCATTGGGAAGGTTACGACGAGGCGCTGATCCTGTACGTGCTGGCGCTGGGCTCGCCCACGCACCCGATCGAACGCGACAGCTATGATGCCTGGGCTGCCAGCTACGAATGGAAAACCGTGTACGACATCGAGTACCTGTACGCGGGGCCGCTGTTCATCCACCAGATGTCGCACGTGTGGCTCGATATGCGCGGCATCCGCGATCATCCCATGCGCGCTCACGACCTCGACTATTTTGAGAACAGCCGCCGCGCCACGCTGGTCCAGCAGCGCTATGCGATTGAAAACCCGCTCGGCTTTCCCGAGTACGATGCGCTGCACTGGGGCATTTCGGCCTGCGACGGCCCCGGCCCGGGTACCCGCAAGATCGGCGGCGTGCAGCGAAAATTTTACGATTACATCGCCCGCAGCGTACCGTACGGCCCGGATGACGGCACGCTGGCGCCGTGGGCGGTGGCAGCTTCATTGCCGTTCGCGCCCGAGATCGTGCTGCCGACCATACGCCACTACCAGACCCTGGACTTGCACGAGGAGCGCCAGTGCGGCTTCAAACCCTCGTTTTCCACCGTGTTCCACCACGCGCGCGGCGGCTGCGTGCGCTGGGTGTCGCCGTACCACTTCGGCATCGACAAGGGGCCGGCCATCATCATGGCCGACAACTACCTGCACGACTTTATCTGGCGCCTGATGCGTGGCAACGAGTACATCCGCACCGGCTTGCAGCGGGCCGGCTTCGAAGGTGGCTGGCTGGAACAACAATGAACCATTTATAAATAGAAAGCTGCAAGCAGTCACGTTACAATCTCGCCTTTGTCCGATTGCCTTGCAGCCATGACCATCCCCGATTCTATCCTTGCCGCGCTCGATGGCGCCGACGCTTCCTGGCGCCCGTTGTTGGTCGAGGGCCTGCAGGCGGTGATGAAGGCCACGCCTGATTACCTGCCGCAACTGGCGGTTGACCAGTATTTACCCACCGAAGGCCGTTTGTTTGCAGCGTTTGCCTTGCCGCTGGACCATGTGCGCTATGTCCTGGTGGGCGAGGGGCCGTACCCGCGTGCGCTGAGTGCCACCGGCGTATGTTTCATGGATGGCGCCGTCGGCAGCCTGTGGTCGAGCGAGGAGGGTGGCGGCTTGTCGAAGGCGGTGAACAAGGCCACGTCGCTGCGCAACTTCATGAAGATGCTGCTGGTGGCCGATGGCCAGCTGCAACTGGACAATACCGCCGGCGACGCAATGGCGGCTGTCTCGACCCGCGCGCGCAGTGGTGCCGGCACCCATATCCAGACCCTGGACGACATGCAGCGCAAGTTGACTGGCCAGGGCTTTTTGTTGCTGAACGCGTCGCTGGTGTTCCGCAGCCACATCGCGCCCGTTAAAGATGCCAAGGCCTGGCTGCCGTTTTTCGAAACCGTGATGGCCGGTCTGGCCGCGCAATCGGCCACCACGCCCACCATGATCTTGTGGGGCAAGATCGCCGAATTGCTGAAGAAATTGCCGGTAATGAGAGAGTTTCCGCAGATCGTGGCAGAGCACCCGTACAACCTGAGTTTTATTGGCAACCTGGACATGCACGCGCTGTTTAGCCCGATGCAACTATTGAAAGCTTAGCCACAGGTCAAAACCGAGGGGCCACCGGCAAGCTTCGCCAAAGTTTGGTATACTTGACTAATTCGATCAACTACTCAGGCTTAAACGTACACTGAGCGGGGCAGGCAGGGTCGATATTTTAACCGAACCGAGGTAGTGATGCGTCTGACCACTAAAGGCCGTTTTGCTGTGACTGCGATGATTGACCTGGCTTTGCGCCAAGGCAAGGGCCCGGTCACGCTATCGGGCATCAGCCAGCGCCAGGCCATTTCGCTGTCGTACCTGGAGCAATTGTTCGGCAAGTTGCGCCGCCACGAAATTGTCGAATCGATCCGTGGTCCGGGCGGTGGTTACAGCCTGGCCCGCCGCGCGGACAAGGTCACGGTGGCCGACATTATCATCGCCGTCGATGAGCCGCTGGACGCCACCCAGTGTGGCGGCAAGGAAAATTGCCACGGCGCCGATGCCGCCAGTGGCGTGCGTTGCATGACCCACGAGTTGTGGGCCACGCTGAACGAAAAAATGGTTGATTACCTCGATTCCGTGTCGTTGCAGGATCTGGTCGATCAACAGAAGCAAAAGCATGCCGACCAAAGCGTGGTGGTTATGCACCGCAATGAAAACCAGGCCGCGTTGGGTTGAGCGCATTGCTTGCCAGGCTAAAAACAAAAGATGAACGGAGTTACCAGATGAACGCCCCAGAAAAAAATCTCGCCGCCGTAAAGTTCCAGACCGCGCCGCATTTCCCTATTTATATGGACTATTCGGCCACCACGCCGATCGACCCGCGCGTGGCCGATGCCATGATTCCTTACCTGCGCGAGCAGTTCGGCAATCCCGCATCGCGCAGCCATATGTACGGCTGGACTGCTGAAAAAGCGGTGGAAGAGGCGCGCGCCCACGTCGCCGCCCTGGTCAATGCCGACCCGCGCGAAATCATCTGGACCTCCGGCGCCACCGAGTCGAACAACCTCGCCATCAAGGGCGCAGCGCAGTTCTACAAGACCAAGGGCAAGCACATCATCACGGTAAAAACCGAGCACAAGGCCGTGCTCGACACCGTGCGCGAACTGGAACGCCAGGGCTTCGAAGCGACGTACCTGGAACCGCAGGACAACGGCCTGATCACCATCGAGCAGCTGACCGCCGCCATCCGTCCCGATACCATCCTGATTTCGGTCATGCTGGTCAACAACGAAATCGGCGTGATCCAGCCGATCGACGAGATCGGCGCGCTGTGCCGCTCGAAAGGCATCATCTTCCACTGCGACGCCGCGCAAGCGACCGGCAAGATCGTGATCGACCTGCAAAAAACCAAGGTTGACCTGATGACCTTTACCGCGCACAAAACCTACGGCCCGAAAGGCGTGGGCGCGCTGTACGTCTGCCGCAAGCCGCGCGTGCGCATCGAAGCGCAAATGCACGGTGGCGGCCACGAGCGCGGCCTGCGTTCGGGTACGCTGCCTACCCACCAGATCGTGGGCATGGGCGAAGCGTTCCGCCTGGCCAAAGTGGAAATGGATACCGAAATTTCGCGCATCAAGGCGCTGCGCGACCGCCTGGCCACCGGCCTGCAGGAAATCGAAGAAACCTATATCAACGGCGACATGGACCACCGCGTGCCGCACAACCTCAACGTCAGCTTCAACTACGTCGAAGGCGAGTCGCTGATCATGGCCGTGAAAGACCTGGCCGTGTCGTCCGGTTCGGCCTGCACCTCGGCCAGCCTGGAGCCATCGTACGTGTTGCGTGCCCTGGGCCGCAGCGACGAACTGGCGCACAGCTCGATCCGCTTTACCATCGGCCGTTTCACGACCGAAGAAGACATCGACTTCGCCATCGAACTGATGAAGTCGAAAGTGGGCAAATTGCGTGAACTGTCGCCGCTGTGGGACATGTTCAAGGAAGGGATCGACATCAGCTCGATCCAGTGGGCCGCGCATTAATTACGCTGCGCGCTACGTACGAATCACCTAAAAGATACAGGAGCAACAAAATGGCTTACTCGGAAAAAGTACTGGACCACTACGAAAACCCACGCAACGTCGGCGCTTTCGACAAGGGCGATGACAGCATCGGTACCGGCATGGTCGGCGCGCCAGCTTGCGGCGACGTGATGAAACTGCAAATCAAGGTCGGCGCCGATGGCCTGATCGAAGATGCGAAATTCAAGACGTACGGCTGCGGTTCGGCCATCGCCTCGAGCTCGCTGGTGACCGAATGGGTCAAGGGCAAAACCCTCGACCAGGCGCTGGCCATCAAGAACACGCAAATCGCCGAAGAACTGGCACTGCCACCGGTCAAGATTCACTGCTCGATCCTGGCAGAAGACGCGATCAAAGCGGCTGTTCAAGACTATCAAGCCAAGCATCCCGTTACGGCCTAACGTCAAGTAATAAGCGTCCCTTCGGGGACGCCACGGAGAATTAGATGGCAATTACCCTGACCGAAAAAGCAGCCAAGCACATCAATCGCTACATCGAACGCCGCGGCAAGGGCGTCGGTTTGCGTTTTGGCGTGCGTACCACCGGCTGCTCGGGCCTGGCGTACAAGCTCGAGTATGTCGATGAAGTGGCCGACGAGGACAGCGTGTTCGAGTCGCACGGCGTGAAGGTATTCGTCGATCCGAAAAGCCTGCCGTATATCGATGGCACCGAGCTGGACTTCGCACGCGAAGGCTTGAACGAAGGCTTCAAGTTCCACAACCCGAACGAAAAAGACGCTTGCGGTTGCGGCGAGAGTTTCCGTATTTAAACCGCCTATGCAAAATCATTTCGAGCTGTTCCAGCTGCCGCAGCGGTACGCGGTCGATGCCCATGCGCTCGACAACGCCTACCGCGACGTGCAAAGCCGGGTCCACCCGGACAAATTCGTCAACGCGACCGACGCTGAAAAGCGCGTCGCCATGCAGTGGGCCACGCGCGCCAACGAGGCGTATCAAACGCTGAAGAACCCGCAGAAGCGCGCCCAGTACCTGTGCGAGCTGCACGGCGTCGATCTGCAAACCGAATCGAATACCGCGATGCCGGTGGCGTTTTTGATGCAGCAGATGGAATGGCGCGAAGCGCTGGGCGACGCCCGCGCCGCGAAAGACAGCGATGCCCTCGACGCGCTCGACCGCGACCTGCGCGCTGCCCGCAAGGCGCAACTGGCCGAGATCGAACAGCAGCTCGACGCCGCCGATTACACCGGCGCCGCCCAGGGCGTGCGCGCGCTGATGTTCCTCGAAAAATTCGGCGAAGAAGTCCGCTTCGCCTTCGAAGCAATCGAAGCCTGAGGCCTGCGGGGCCGCTACAGGTTCCCATGCCGCCCAGGCAAACCAACAAGAATACAGGTTCCACCCATGGCACTTCTGCAAATCTCCGAACCAGGCATGTCCACTGCACCGCACCAGCATCGGCTGGCGGTCGGGATCGACCTTGGCACCACCAATTCACTGGTTGCCACCGTGCGCAACAGCATCCCGGAAGTGCTCAATGACGAAGACGGCCGGCCGCTGCTGCCGTCCGTGGTGCGCTACCTGCCCAACGGCCACGCCAACATCGGCTACAAGGCCCAGCAGGCGCAGGCGACGGATCCGAAAAACACCATCGTCTCCGTCAAGCGCTTCATGGGACGCGGCCTGGCCGATATCGCCTACGTGGAAAACATGCCGTACGATTTCCAGGACACGCCCGGTATGGTGCAGCTGAAAACCGTTGCTGGCATCAAGAGCCCGGTGGAGATCTCGGCGCAAATCCTGGCTACCCTGCGCCAGCGCGCGGAAGACTCGCTTGGCGACGACCTGGTGGGCGCGGTGATCACCGTGCCGGCATATTTTGATGACGCCCAGCGCCAGGCCACCAAGGATGCTGCGCAACTGGCCGGCATCAACGTGCTGCGCCTGCTGTCCGAGCCGACCGCTGCGGCGATTGCCTATGGCCTCGATAACGGCTCCGAAGGCGTGTACGCCGTGTACGATCTCGGTGGCGGCACCTTCGACATCTCGATCCTGCGCCTGTCGAAGGGCGTGTTTGAAGTACTGTCCACCGGCGGCGATTCGGCGCTGGGCGGCGACGACTTCGACCACCGCCTGTTCTGCTACATCCATCAACAGGAAAAACTGGCGCCGCTGTCCGACGAAGACACCGCCACCCTGATGATCAAGGCGCGCGAGGCGAAGGAACTGCTGTCGAACAAGACCGAAGTGACGGTTGATGCCATCCTCAACTCGGGCGAGGAAGTCCACCTGCGCATCACCGCCGAGACCTTCCACGAGATCACCAAACACCTGGTCGCCAAGACCATGAATGCAATCAAGAAAGCGCTGCGCGACGCCAGCATCGATCCAGACGACGTCGATGGCGTGGTCATGGTCGGCGGCGCCACGCGCATGCCGCACGTGCAGCGCGCAGTGGGCGAGTACTTCCACACCACGCCGCACGCCAATATCGATCCCGACAAGGTGGTGGCGCTGGGCGCTGCCGTGCAGGCCAATCTGCTGGCCGGCAACCGCGCCGCCGGCGACGACTGGCTGCTGCTCGACGTGATTCCGCTGTCGCTCGGTATCGAGACCATGGGCGGGCTGGTGGAAAAAATCATCCCGCGCAATTCGACCATTCCGTGCGCGCGTGCGCAGGAGTTCACCACCTTCAAGGACGGTCAGACCGCCCTGGCCGTGCACGTGCTGCAAGGCGAGCGCGAACTGGTCACCGATTGCCGTTCGCTGGCGCGTTTTGAATTGCGCGGCATTCCGCCGATGGCGGCCGGCGCGGCGCGCATCCGCATCACGTACCAGGTCGATGCCGATGGTCTGCTGTCGGTGTCGGCGCGCGAACTGCGCTCGGGCGTGGAAGCGTCGATCAGCGTCAAGCCGGCCTATGGCCTGGGGGACGACGACGTCGCGCGCATGCTGCAAGAGTCCTATAAATCGGCCGACGTCGACATGATTGCCCGCGCCCTGCGTGAAGAGCAGGTGGAAGCGGAACGCATCCTGTTGGCCACGCAGGCAGCGCTGGACGAAGACGCCGCCTTGCTGTCCGACGAAGAGCGCGTGGCAGTCGATGCGCTGCTGGCCGCCACCCGCGACGTGCTGGCCAGGTCGCAAAGCGGCGCGGCCGACCACGGCGCCGTGAAAGCGGCGGTGGAAGCGCTGGCGCATGGCACCGAAGAATTCGCGTCGCGCCGGATGGACCGCAGCGTGCGCAGCGCGCTGGCGGGCAAGGCGCTCGACCAGGTCGTCTGAAAAACAACTAAAACTACTGAGGTATCAAGTGCCACAAATCGTATTCCTGCCCCACGCCAAACTGTGCCCGGACGGCGCCGTCGTTGAAGCCAAGCCGGGCCAGACCCTGTGCGACATCATGCTCGAGAACGACATCAACATCGAGCACGCGTGCGAAAAATCGTGCGCCTGCACCACCTGCCACGTGCTGGTGCGCGAGGGGATCGAGTCGCTGAACGAAGCGAGCGAAACCGAAGAAGACATGCTGGACAAGGCCTGGGGCCTGGAAGCCGTTTCGCGCCTGTCGTGCCAGGCCGTGGTGGCCGACGAAGACATGGTGATCGAGATCCCGAAATACACGATCAACCACGCCAGCGAAGGCAGCCACTGATATGGCGTCTGCCAAGGCTGGCGCGCAGAAGCCGGCAAACAAACCGGCCGCCAAGTCGGTAGCGCCGAAGACGGGCGCAGGTAAAATCGGCGCAGGCAAAATCGGTACCACGGTGACCGGCGCCGACAACATGCCCGAAATCCGCGAAGGCCAGACCGTGGCGCTGCTGCAGGAACTGCACATCCTCACGCGCGACGGCAAGATGAACCAGGACAGCCGCCGCAAGCTGAAACAGGTCTATCACCTGTACCAGTTCATCGAGCCGCTGTTGAAGGACGTGCTGGCCGCCAAGGGCCACGTGTCGCTGGTCGATCACGGCGCCGGCAAATCGTACCTCGGCTTCATCATTTACGACCTGTTCTTCAAGGCGCTGGAAGCCGGCTCGCACATCTATGGCATCGAGACGCGCGAAGAACTGGTCGCGCGCTCGCAGCAGTTGGCCGCGCAGTTCGATTTCCCCGGCATGTCGTTCCTGCCGCTGTCGGTGGCCGAGTCCACCGAATCGACATTGCTGCCGCCGCAGATCGACATCGTCACCGCGCTGCATGCGTGTAACACCGCCACCGATGACGCCATCGATTTCGCGTTGAAGAAGAAATCGAAGCACATAGTGCTGGTGCCGTGCTGCCAGGCCGAAGTCGCGTCGGTGCTGAAGAAGAACAAGGGGCAATCGATGGGCAAGTCTGCCCTGTCGGAAATCTGGCGCCACCCGATCCACACCCGCGAATTCGGCAGCCAGATCACCAACGTGCTGCGCTGCCTGCAACTGGAAGCCCATGGCTACCAGGTGACGGTGACGGAACTGGTGGGCTGGGAGCACTCGATGAAAAACGAGCTGATTATCGCCACCTATAAAAACCTGCCGCGCCAGCGGCCCGCCGAGCGCCTCAGGGAGGTACTCGAGACGGTAGGTTTGCAGGAAATGGACAAGCGATTCTTTACAGAGCAGGTATAACCTAATAATTTATAAAGGGGCAGGGCACGATGGCTGAGCATAATGAAAAGTGGCTGGACCTGCGCAGCGACACCGTCACCCGCCCCGGCGCGGCCATGCGCGCCGCCATGAACGCGGCCGATGTCGGCGACGACGTCTATGGCGACGACCCCACCGTCAACCGCCTGCAGGAATATGCGGCCGACCTGTTCGGCTACGAAGATGCGCTGTTCGCGCCATCGGGCACGCAAAGCAACCTGCTCGCATTGCTGGTCCATTGCGGCCGCGGCGACGAATACCTGGTCGGCCAGGAAGCGCACACCTACAAGTACGAAGGCGGTGGCGCGGCCGTATTGGGCAGCATCCAGCCGCAGCCGATCATCAACCAGCCGGACGGCGGCATTGCGCTGGACGACATCGCAGCCTACATCAAGCCAGACGATTTTCATTTTGCCCGCACGCGCCTGCTGGCCCTGGAAAACACCATCGGCGGTCGGGTGCTGAGCCTCGACTACACGCGCCAGGCGACCACGCTGGCGCATGACAAGGGCCTGGCCACCCACCTCGACGGCGCGCGCCTGTGCAATGCCGCCGTCAAGCTGGGCGTGAGTCCGCGCGAGGCGCTGGCCGGTTTCGACAGCGCGTCGATCTGCCTGTCGAAGGGCCTGGGCGCGCCGGTTGGTTCGATCCTGTGCGGCACCCGACCGCTGATCAAGGAAGCGAAGCGCTGGCGCAAGATGCTGGGCGGCGGCATGCGCCAGGCCGGCATGATCGCTGCCGGTGGCCTGTATGCGCTCGAGCACAATATCGGCCGCCTGGCCGACGACCACGCCAATGCCGCGTACTTCGCGGGCGAGCTGGCCAAGATGAAGAAGATCAAGGTCAGCACGCCGCAAACCAATATTTTTTACGTCGACATTCCCTCGTTCGTTTGCCAGGGTTTGAACGACGTGCTGCAACTGACCCGCATCCGCGTGTCGATGGCGCCCCGGCTGCGCATCGTCACCCACATGGATGCCACGCGCGACGATATCGATCGCGCGATTACCGTATTTGGAGATTTTTTCGGATGAACACCCCTGACAAGGACAACGACAACACCGTCCGCCTGGCCAAGCGCCTGGCCGAGGAACGCCCCTGCTCGCGCCGCGAGGCCGAGGTCTATATCGAAGGCGGTTACGTCAGCGTCGGTGGCGTGGTGATGGAAGACGCCGGCGCACGCGTGACGGCGGAGCAGCAGATCACGGTGGCCGCCGACGCCACCTTGCTGGAAATCGTGCCGGTCACGCTGCTGCTGCACAAGCCGGCCGGCGTGAACGGCGGCATCGGCAAGGACGGCCAGCAGGCGCTGCACCTGCTCCAGCCCGCGTCGCTCACGCGCACCGCTCCAGCCCAGCGCGTGTTAAAACGCCACTTCGCCAACCTGACCCTGACCACGCCGCTGGAAACCAAGGCCAGTGGCTTGCTGATCTTCACCCAGGACTTCCGCGTCACGCGCAAGCTGGTCGATGATTCGAGCAAGATCGAAGAGGAAATCATCGTGGAAGTGGGCGGCCAGATCAAAGATAACGGCCTGGCGCTGCTCAATCACGGCCTGCCGTTCAACGGCAAGCCGCTGGCGCCCATCAAGGTCAGCTGGCAGAACGAGAATCGCCTGCGCTTTGCAGTGAAGGGACCGAAGCCCGGCCAGATCGAGCACATGTGCAAGATGGTGGGCCTGGATGTGATATCGATGAAACGCATCCGCGTCGGCCGCATCGCGATGTCGAGCCTGCCGTCAGGCGAGTGGCGCTACTTGCAGGACCACGAGCGCTTCTGATTGGCCTTTTGTTTTTTTGGCGGCGCCGGCAGTTGCACCAGCCGCGTGCCCGCCAGCCGGTCATGCAGGAACTGGCGCTCCTTGGCGAACAGCGCCGTCAAAGACCACAGCAACACACCTGCCAGCACCGCGCCCAGCGCCTGCCAGTGCTGCAAGCCGAACACGCCGCAAACTATCACCGCCGGCAGCACCCACAACCAGCACAACAGGTAACGCAGCATCGCCACGCGCGGCGCCACGCGGTCGTGGCCCGGGTGGACCAGCTTGAGGCGCCAGGTGCGCATGGCCAGGGTCTGGCCTTCGCGCGTCCACTGGTGCACAAAATAAATGCCCAAGACTACGAAGCACAACACCTGGCGCAGGTGTTCGATCAGCGGCGCATGGCTGGCGCCGGTGATCATTTCGAAAATCAGGAAGGGCAGGAACAATACGGCAAATGCCAGCAGGAATTCGTACACCATCGATACCAGGCGGCGTTTGACGGTAGGGAAGGTCGTGACGTTATTTGGTGGCATCGGGGATGGCCGGCGCGACGGGCGCCGGCGGGGCGGGAGGCTGGGGAACCGTCGCTGGCGCAGCAGCTGGGGCCGGCGCCGGTGGCGTAATGACCGGCGCGATATTGGATGCATCGGGCCAGGGCTGGCCGGTGGCCGGATCGAGCCACGGCGCGGGCGTGGGCAGCGGCGGGGCTGGCGGCGCCACGTGCGGCTTGATTGGCGTCGGCAGCTGCTGCTTGCTTTGCGACGGTGTGGGCAGGTTGGCCAGCTGCTTTTTGCTGGCAGTGTTGGCTGCCTTGGCCGCGAGTTGCTGCTTCTGCGCGTCGGACAGTTGCTGGTAGTTTTCCCACTGCGTGGATTTTTTCGACGGATCGACCTTTTGCGCGCGCGCGAAGTTTTCGCGCACCTGGCGCCGTTCCTCGGGCGTCATGCGCACCCACTCGCGCATGCGCTCCTGTACCCGCAACTGCTCGTCGGGTTTCATGGCGGTGTAGCGCTTGGCGATCGCCAGCCACTTCTGCTTGCGAATCGGTTCGACCTTGTCCCACTCGGCGGCCAGCGGCTCGAGCGCGATTTTTTGCGCCGGCGTCAGGTCTTTCCACAGGGTTTTTTCGGGGGCGTCGGGCGCGCCGGGCACAACCGCCGTGAGCGCCGAGGGCGCATTGGCGCTCGGACCGACCCATGCCGCACCACCTGCTGCTACCGCTAACACCGCCAGTGCGGCGATGCCCATGCCGGCCGAACCACTGACCGCCATTATTGCTCGCTCTGCGCCAGGTAGGCGTTGAAGCCGTGGTCGAGATAGGCCGTGGGCGGCAGCTCGTCGGACAGCACTGCGGCGTCCATCTCGGCCAGGTCGGCAATGCGTTGCTGCTCTTCGAAGTGGTAGATGCCGGTGAGGCCGCCAACGAGCAACAGCAGCGGCAGCGCCACGCCCATGCGACCAAGCCAGCCGAAGCCTTGCGACAGCACGCCGCCGGTATCACCATGGCCAGCAGCAGCGAACCGGGCCTGGCGCACGGTGAGCGGCGCTGCCACGTGGGCTTTCTTGCGGGCCATGGCCAGCTTGCGCGCCTGCGCCAGCCGGTCGGTGGTGGAGGCAGGCAGGTCGTCGAGCCGCTCGTTGAGCGCGTGGCGTACCTTGTACGCGAAGTTCAGATCGTCGGTGTTCATAATTTAATTCCCAAGGCTTTGAGCGAGGCGGCCAGTGCGTGAGTTGCGCGTGAGCAATGCGTCTTCACGCTCCCTTCGGAACATCCCATTGCTTCGGCTGTTTCAGCCACATCCATGTCCTGCCAATAACGCATCAGGAACGCTTCTCGTTGACGTGCCGGAAGCTTTTGAACCTCGTTATCGATCAATTCCAGCATTTGCTGGCGTTCGACCTTGTCGGCGGACGATTCGGCGGCTTCAGAACCTTCCTCGGAGAAAGATTCGAGTATATCAAAGTCCTCGTCGCCATCCTTGGACGAACCCATGCCGGAAAACAGCGTGACCCAGGTATTGCGGACCTTTTCGCGGCGGAAGTAATCGAGGATGGTGGTTTGCAGGATGCGCTGGAACAGCATGGGCAGCTCGGCGGCCGGCTTGTCGCCGTATTTTTCGGCGAGCTTGATCATCGCGTCCTGCACGATGTCCAGGGCCGATTCGTCCTTGCGCACCGCGTACACCGCTTGCTTGAAGGCGCGCCGTTCGACGTTCTCGAGGAAGTCGGAGAGTTCTTTGTCTGTGGCCATGCTGGAGGTTGTGGAAAACTGACCGCATCCTAGCAAAAATCCCACGCATTTGCATGGTTTTACGTCATTCCACCCACTTTTTGCACCGGTAACAGGCCTTTTTCTACTTTGTTCTTGCTCAACATGGTGCATCGGGTGTACCGTATGGGACGCTTTGAACACCCCGAAGCTGTATGGTCATCTCGCAGCAGGCACACAACGCCGCCATCGACATGACGCGCTTTCATATGTAGGCAGTTTGTTCTGACCCGCGCCACAAGCGCGAGAGGTAGGCACAACCGCTACAGAATTCCAGCGAAACGACTATATGCGTTTTAGCGCCATTTTGCCCGTCACTACGGTTGGCGGAAGAGGTGGACGTGACCGCATGACAAAGGGACGTTGGGCAAGCTGTAGGGGTAGGCGTATTTCGCGAGGGAAGAACATCCGATCAATCTCCAATGGACCTTGAAAGGAATGTTTCATGAACACCGAAGCATCTTCGCAACAACAGCAACTGACTGGCGCCGAAATACTGGTGCGCTGCCTCGCGGAAGAGGGCGTTGAACACGTCTTCGGCTATCCCGGCGGTGCCGTCCTGTACATCTACGACGCCATCTTCAAGCAAGACAAATTCCAACACGTTCTGGTACGCCATGAGCAGGCTGCGGTGCACGCTGCCGATGCCTATTCGCGCAGCTCGAACAAGGTTGGTGTCGCGCTGGTCACGTCCGGTCCGGGTGTTACCAATGCCGTCACAGGTCTTTCCACCGCTTACATGGATTCCATCCCCATGGTCGTGATCTCGGGCCAGGTGCCCAGCCACGCCATCGGCCAGGATGCCTTCCAGGAATGCGACACGGTCGGGATTACCCGTCCCGTGGTCAAGCACAATTTCCTCGTCAAAGACGTCAAGGATTTGGCGGAAACCGTCAAGAAAGCCTTCTTCATCGCCCGCACCGGCCGTCCCGGTCCCGTACTGGTCGATATCCCGAAGGACATCTCGATGCACAAGACGACGTTCTCGTACCCGAAAGAGGTCGAGATGCGTTCGTACAAACCGGTAGACAAGGGCCACGCGGGCCAGATCCGCAAGGCCGTCCAGCTGCTGCTGCAAGCCGAACGCCCGATGATCTACACCGGCGGCGGCGTGATCCTGGCCGGCGCATCCGACGAGCTCAACAAGCTGGTGGACAAGCTGGGCTTCCCGGTCACCAACACGCTGATGGGCCTGGGCGCCTACCGCGCCTCGAGCGAGAACTTCGTGGGCATGCCCGGCATGCACGGCACGTATGAAGCAAACATGGCGATGCAGCACTGCGACGTCCTGATCGCCATCGGCGCCCGCTTCGACGACCGCGTGATCGGCAACCCGAAACACTTCGCCTCGAACCCGCGCAAGATCATCCATGTCGATATCGACCCGTCGTCGATTTCGAAACGCGTCAAGGTCGATATTCCGATCGTCGGCAACGTCAAGGACGTGCTGATCGAATTCCTGGCCCAGCTCGACGCCAGCGAAGCCAAGCCGAATGTTCCTGCAGTCAAGGACTGGTGGAAGCAGATCGCCGAATGGCGCGGCAAGGACTGCCTGAAATTTGCCGATTCGGATCTCGTGATCAAGCCGCAATCGGTCGTGCAAAAGCTGTGGGAAGTGACCAAGGGCGATGCCTTCATCACGTCCGACGTCGGCCAGCACCAGATGTGGGCCGCGCAGTACTACCCGTTCGACAAGCCCAAGCGCTGGGTCAACTCGGGCGGCCTGGGCACCATGGGTGTGGGCTTGCCGTACGCCATGGGCGTACAGATGGCCAACCCGGACGCGACCGTTGCCTGCATCACCGGCGAAGGCTCGATCCAGATGTGCATCCAGGAGCTCGCTACCTGCAAGCAGTACCACCTGACGCCGAAGATCATCATGCTCAACAACCGCTTCCTGGGCATGGTCCGGCAGTGGCAGCAGATCGACTACGGTTCGCGCTACTCCGAGTCGTACATGGATTCGTTGCCGAATTTCGAGAAGCTGGCCGAGGCCTATGGTCACGTCGGCATGCGCATCGAAAAGCCGGGCGATGTCGATGGCGCGCTGCGCGATGCCTTCGGCATGAAAGACAAGCTGGTGTTCATGAACTTCATCACCGACCAGTCGGAAAACGTGTGGCCAATGGTCAAGGCAGGCAAGGGCCTCTCTGAAATGCTGCTCGGTTCGGAGGACTTATAACATGCGACACATTATCTCTGTCTTGCTGGAAAACGAAGCCGGTGCGCTGAGCCGCGTGGTCGGCCTGTTCTCGGCCCGTGGCTACAACATCGAAACGCTGACGGTAGCGCCGACCGAAGACGCCACCCTGTCGCGCATGACCATCGTCACCAGCGGCTCGGACGACATCATCGAGCAAATCACCAAGCACCTGAACCGCCTGATCGAGGTGGTGAAGGTGGTGGACCTGACCGAAGGCCAGCACATCGAACGCGAGCTCATGCTCATCAAGGTGCGCGCCGTGGGCAAGGAACGTGAAGAAATGAAGCGCACGGCGGATATCTTCCGTGGCCGCATCATCGACGTCACCGAAAAGTCCTACACGATCGAACTGACCGGCGCCAAGAGCAAGCTCGACGCGTTCATCGATTCGATCGACCGCGCCTCGATTCTTGAGACGGTACGTACCGGCGGTTCCGGCATCGGACGCGGCGAACGCATCCTCAAAGTTTAATCCCGGTACCGCATACAGCAAGTACCTGTTTACCATACAAAATACCAAGGAATTATCATGAAAGTTTTCTACGACAAAGACGCCGACCTCTCCCTGATCAAGGGTAAAAACGTTGCCATCATCGGCTACGGTTCGCAAGGTCATGCACACGCACAAAACCTGTCCGAGTCGGGCGTCAACGTGACCGTTGGCCTGCGCAAGGGCGGCGCTTCGTGGAACAAGGTTGAACAAGCCGGCCTGAAAGTGGCGGAAGTGAACGACGCCGTCAAAGCTGCCGACGTCATCATGATCCTGCTGCCGGACGAGAACATCGCCCAGGTCTACAACGAAAACATCGCCCCGAACGCCAAGCAAGGCGCGGTGCTGGCCTTCGCCCACGGCTTCAACGTGCACTACGGCCAAGTCGTGCCACGCGCCGACCTCGACGTGATCATGGTGGCTCCTAAAGCCCCAGGCCACACCGTGCGCGCTACCTACACCCAGGGCGGCGGCGTGCCTCACCTGATCGCCGTGTACCAGGATAAGTCCGGCACCGCCCGTGACATCGCCCTGTCGTACGCGTCGGCCAACGGCGGCGGCCGTGCCGGCATCATCGAAACCAACTTCCGCGAAGAAACCGAAACCGACCTGTTCGGTGAACAAGCCGTACTGTGCGGTGGTGCTGTCGAGCTGATCAAAGCTGGTTTCGAAACCCTGACCGAAGCTGGCTACGCGCCGGAAATGGCATACTTCGAGTGCCTGCACGAACTGAAACTGATCGTTGACCTGATCTACGAAGGCGGCATCGCCAACATGAACTACTCGATCTCGAACAACGCCGAATACGGCGAGTACGTGACCGGTCCTAAAGTTGTCACCTCGGCCACCAAGGACGCAATGCGTCAGTGCCTGAAAGACATCCAGACCGGCGAATACGCCAAGTCGTTCATCCTGGAAAACAAGGCCGGTGCCCCAACCCTGATCTCGCGTCGCCGCCTGAACTCGGAACACCAGATCGAAGAAGTCGGCGCCAAGCTGCGCGCCATGATGCCTTGGATCGCCAAGAACAAGATGGTTGACCAGTCGAAAAACTAAGCGTTTTTCTACTCGTGAAAAGCCGGCGCAAGCCGGCTTTTTTTACGTCGAGCGGAAAGGTTTCAGCGCAGCAGAGCAAACGCCAGCGCGCACATCGCCACGACGAATAGTAGCCCGACGAGCATGGCATATGTATCGGTGACCACGAACTTGCCGTCGCGGTGCTCGCCAAACGTGTGACAGCGGCGCCGCTTGAATTCCCCGAGCGTTTCCACCCGCGCCGTGCCCAGCGACAGGATAGGAATCAGGACCCGCCCGATGGCGTAAAACACCAGTTCGAAGAGGGCGGAAAATAACAGCTCCACCAAAAATGTCATGGCAATCGCTCCCGTCTGCGTGAAAGACCGGGAAATGTTAGCAGAACATTTGCCACACCTTGACAAACTTTTCAGCTTGCAAATGACTATCATTCTCGTTTGATACATAAGACTAACGAGGACATAGCATCGCATGAAGCACATTCCCTACACCCCCATGGCTGCCGCCATTGTCGGCGCTTTTTTGATGTTGCCGCTGGCAGCAAGCGCGCAGCAAGCCCCCGCCGAGCAAACCCTGGCCACCGTGCAAGTCGTGAGCACCGCCGAGGAGGAACTGAAGCAGGCGCCCGGCGTCTCGGTGATCACGGCCGAAGATATCGCCAAGCGCCCGCCGGCCAACGACCTGTCGGAAATCATCCGCACCATGCCGGGCGTGAACCTGACCGGCAATAGTTCGAGCGGCCAGTACGGCAATAACCGCCAGATCGACCTGCGTGGCATGGGCCCGGAAAACACGCTGATCCTGGTCGATGGCCAGCCGGTCAATGCACGCAATTCGGTGCGCATGGGCCGCAGCGGCGAGCGCAACACGCGTGGCGACACCAACTGGGTGCCGGCCGAAGCGGTCGAGCGCATCGAAGTGCTGCGCGGCCCGGCAGCGGCCCGTTACGGCAGCGGCGCGGCCGGTGGCGTGATCAACATCATCACCAAGTCCCCGGGCAAGCAGCTGGCCGGCTCGGTCACCGCGTACACGCTGGCGCCCGAGCATAGCGAAGAGGGCAGTACCCGTCGCCTCGGTTTCAACCTCAGCGGTCCATTGGCCGATCATTTCTCGTTCCGCGTGTACGGCAACGTCAACAAGACCGATGCCGACGACCAGGCTATCAATGCCGCCGCGTCGGGTACCGCTGCCGGCAACCTGGCGCCGGCCGGCCGCGAAGGCGTGCGCAACCGCGACATCGGCGGCCTGCTGCGCTGGGACGTGGCCACCGGCCAGGTGCTGGAACTGGAATCGGGCTTCAGCCGCCAGGGCAATATTTACGCCGGCGACCGCGCCGTGGGCAGCGCCGCGGTCGATACCAGCATCGTCGGCAGCCTGGCCGCACAGGGCGCGGAAACCAACGTCATGATCCGCCGTAACGCGTCGCTCACGCACCGTGGCAAGTGGGACTTCGGCACATCGAAACTGTCGCTGCGCTACGAAGACACCGACAACACGCGCCTGAACGAGGGACTGGCCGGCGGCCCGGAAGGCAATATCACGACCACGGCCACCCGCTCGACGTCGGCGCTGCAAAACTATGGCCTGAACGGTGAAGTGAGCATGCCGTTGAAATGGGGCGGCGTGCCGCAGATGCTGACTGCCGGTTTCGAGGCGCGCAAGGAAAAGCTGAACGACCCGTACTCGATGACGCAAACCGCCACCGCGATCCCGGGCATGACCGCCACCGCCCGCGACGGCAAAACCGACGCCACCACCTACGGCGTATTCATCGAAGACAATATCAACGCTGCCACCGGCCTGGTGCTGACGCCCGGCCTGAGGTTCGACGACCACAGCCAGTTCGGCACCAACTGGAGCCCGAGCCTGAACGCGTCGTACGAACTGACGCCGACCATCTCGCTCAAGGGTGGCGTGGCGCGCGCGTTCAAGGCGCCCAACCTGTACCAGTCGAACCCGAACTACCTGTACTACACGCGCGGCAACGGCTGCCCGGTCAACAACCCCAACCTCGGCGGCGGCTGCTATGTGCGCGGCAATGAAAACCTCAAGCCCGAGATCAGCCTGAACAAGGAAATCGGCATTGCCTTCAACAGCAATGGCTATGTGGCCGGCCTGACGTACTTCCACAACGATTACAAGAACAAGATCACCGGCGGCATGGACAGCCTGCTCGGTAACACCACCGCCAACGGCCGTATCTTCCAGTGGGAAAATTCGCCGAAGGCGATCGTGCAGGGCGTGGAAGGCAATCTGACCTTGCCGTTCGCCCGCAATATCAAGTTCATCAACAACCTGACGTACATGGTCGAGAACAAGAACAAGACCACGGGCGAGCCGCTGTCGGTGATTCCGAAATACACGGTCAACTCGCAACTGGACTGGCAAATCAACGACAAGCTGTCGCTGCTGCTCACCGGCACCTATTACGGCAAGCAGGAGCCGCGCCGCCTGACCGGCACCAGCGCCGCCGCTACCGGCGCCCAGCTCAATGCGCTCGATCCGTACGGCGTGATGGGTTTCAGCGGCGGCTACGTGTTCACCCGCAATGTATCGGTGCGCGCCGGTGTCAACAACCTGTTCGACAAGCGCATGTTCCGCGAAAGCGTGGGCGCCGATGCGGGCGCCGCCACGTATAACGAACCGGGCCGCTCGCTGTTCGTCAGCCTGTCGGCATCGTTCTGAGCATGGCGCTTTCCGTATCACTGAATACGGGCCTGGTGGCCGCCGCGCTTGCCGTGACTGGCCTGGCAGCGGCGCCTTCGATGGCGCAGCCGAACCTGGCGCAAGCGGTCGGGCCAACCGTGGCGGAGCCGTCTTCGCCCGCGTCCGCCGCTTACCGCTTCGAGCAGTGGGAGCTCGATGCTGCCGACGGCGCGCGCCGTTACCGCGTGCAGTTGGCGGTGCCCCGACGCGCGGCGCCGGCCGGTGGTTTTCCTGTGCTGTATATGCTCGACGGTAACGCGGCTTTTGCAGCGCTGACTGCGGACCAACTGCTGGCGCTGGAGCGGGAGGGCATGCCGCCGGTGGTCGTTGCCATCGGCTACGCCACGAATTTGCGCTTCGACACCACGGCGCGCGCCTATGACTACACGCCGCCCGTGCCGGGGCCGGGCCCGACCATGGACAGCGGCGCCCACGACCGGCCGGCCGGCGGCGCCGATATTTTCCTGGCATTCATCGAACAGCAGATCAAGCCGGCCGTGCGCGAGCGCGTGGCGATCGATCCGGCACGGCAGTCGCTGTGGGGTCATTCGTATGGCGGCCTGTTCGTGCTGCATGCGCTGCTGCGCCAGCCGGCTTCGTTCCAGCGCTACATTGCTGCCGATCCGTCGTTCTGGTGGCAGAACGGCTTTATTTTGCAGGAGGAACGGCAAGCGGCTGCCATCGCGCCCGGAAGCTGCCTGCTGGTGATGAGCGGGGCCAGCGCCGGCAATGCCGGCAATTCCAACAACGCCAACAACGCCAACAACGCCAACAACGCCAACAACGCCAACAGCGCCAACAGTGGCAACAGCGCCAGTCCGGCCAGCGCCGCCGCTGGCGATGCGCCGCCGCCAGCCCGCGCCGGCATTGATTCCGCCGCTGTCCAGCGCATGCGCGAGGCGCGCCGCTCGGTGCCGCCGGAAACCGCGCGCCTGTTCGTCGCGCGCCAGGCGCAGCGCGATGGTCTGCACGCCACCTGGCGCGAGTTCGAAGGCGCCAGTCATGGCGCCATGCTGGGTTTGTCGGTGGGACCGGCGCTGCAGGTCGCCAGCAGCGCGCCGGGCGCGTCCTGCACTCTGCCATAGGAGGGTTGCAACGCTGTCGTTGTCGTGATTGGCCCCGTCGTATCTTTTCGCGCCATGCTGCTACAATAGCGTGATAATGAGAATACGAATCAACCGCATTAACAAAGGTTAATGTGGCACCAGGGTGCATCATCATGACGACGGCAGCACAAGCAGGCGAACACATACTGGTCGTGGACGACCATCCCGACATCCGCGATGCGCTGGCGGCATACCTGCGCCGGCAGGGCCTGCGCGCCACCACCGCCGCCAGCGCCGAACAGGCACGGCTGGCGCTGGCCGGCACCAGGTTCGACCTGATGGTGCTCGACGTGACCATGCCGGGCGAGGACGGCCTGTCGCTGTGCCGGGCGGTCGCCGCCAGGTCGCAACTGCCGGTGATCCTGCTGACCGGCATGAAAAGCGCGGCCGACAAGCTGGCCGGCTTCGACAGCGGCGCCGACGACTACGTGGTCAAACCGTTCGATCCGCCGGAGCTGCTGGCGCGCATCCGTTCGGTACTGCGCCGCTGCAGCCGGGCCCAGTACCTCTCGCCCACGCCGCCGGCTGCGGCCACGTCCGCCAATCCATACGCCGGCTTCGCCTTCGACGCCTGGTACCTCGACGTGCAAAAACGCCAGCTGTACGACCAGCAACTGAACATTCCGGTGGCGCTGAGCCAGGCGGAGTACCGTCTGCTGCGCGCGCTGGTGGACCACCCCGGCACCATACTGAGCCGCGACCGCCTGATGGACCTGACGGTGGGCGATGACGCCTTGCCGTTCGACCGCAGCATCGACAGCCAGGTCAGCCGCCTGCGCAAGAAACTCGAGCGCGACCCGCGCCAGCCGGGTCTGCTCAAGACCGTGTGGGGGCAGGGTTACCTGTTTGCCACCGATGTCGTTGCCTGCCCGCGTGGCGTGCCGCCGGCCGTCCCGCACACCGCGCAGTGACCGCGCAATGACGGCATACTGGCAGCACTGGTGGTCGCGCACCATGGCCGCGCAACTGATCCTGGTGCTGTTCGGCGCCATGATCGCCTACCAGGTCGCCTCGCTGATCGTGCTCGGGCGCGGCGACGTCATCCACCCGGTGTCGCGTCGCCATGTCATCGCCCAGGCCGTCGATATGTGGCGCCTCGCTGGCGCCCAGTTGCAGGCCGTGTCCGGCGCCGCGCAGGCGTCGCAAGTATTGGCCGCGCTCGATCGCCCCGGCACCCATGTGCGCGTGGCTGCGGCCAGCGATATCGAGCCGCACCAAGCGCTGCCCGGCGAGGAGTCCAACCTGCACGCCAGCCTGCTGGCCAGAACCGGCCTGGCGGCCGACGCCGTGCGAGTGCGTTTCGAACCGGCCGAAGGCGACGACCAGGAAGCCCGGCTGGCCATCTCCATGCGCCTGGCCGACGGCCACTGGATGAACAGCGCCCAGCAGCCGATGACCAAGTTCCCGTGGTGGCGTTCGAACCGCTTCTCGCTGCCGATGACCACTTTGCTGGTGCTGGCGCTGGGTTTCGCTTTCGTGCACGGCACCTTGCGCGCGATCCGCAAGCTTGCGCGCGTGGCCGAGCGGGTGGGGCGCGGCGAGCAGGTGGCGCCGCTGCCGTTGAGCGGCCCGCGCGAGACGCGCGAACTGACCGCCTCGTTCGACGCCATGCGCCAGCGGCTGGCGCGCCATATCGAAGACCAGGCGCAGCTGATCGGCACCATCACCCACGATCTGCGCACGCTGATTGCCACGCTGCGGCTGCGCGCCGAGCTGGTGGACGATGCCGACCTGCGCACCGCCATGCAGCGCACGCTGGTGGACATGGAACAGATGGTCGAGCAATCGCTGCGCATGGCCAGCGATGAGGCCCACGCGGAAGCCACGACCGAAACCGACCTGGCCGGCCTGCTGCGCGACATCGCCGCCGAGCAGGGCGCACTGGGGCAGGACGTGCGCCTGCACGCTACGGCGCCCGCCAGCGTGCCGTACCGCTGCCGGCCGCTGGGCCTGCGTCGCGCGCTGACCAACCTGGTGGAAAACGCGGTGCGTTACGGCAGCCGCGCCCGCATCGGCATCGAGCATGCCCGGGCGGAGGCGGGCGGCGGCGCCGTGCTGCGCATCGTGATCGACGACGACGGCCCGGGCATCGCGCCGGCGCAGCTGGACAATGTGTTCAAACCGTTCTTCCGTCTTGACCGCGCGGTTGGTGGCACGGGCCTGGGGCTGACCATTGCCCGGTCATGTGTCGAAGCGCACGGCGGCAGCCTGCAGTTGCACAACCGGGGCGGCAGCGGCCTGCGCGCGGTGGCGCTGCTGCCATCGTCTTGATAAGTCAGGTGCGCTCTGTTACAAACACTCACCATGTCTTACAGTTGCGTCATGTAAATTCAGTTAAAGTTTGTTTTGTCTTAAACTTAACTGGAGTATGCAATGACCGTCATCAAACACCTCGCCGCCGCCGCCGCAGTTTCACTCGCACTGACGGGCGCCGCCCATGCCGCCGAAGCGCTGCCGACCACCGGCGCGCTGGTCGTCGTGCCGGCCTTCGGTGAAGTCAAGCATGCCAATGACCAGGCCGTTGCTACCTTTGCCATCGAAGAGCAGGACAAGGACAAGGCTGCTGCCGCGTCGCGCGTGAACCAGAAAATGAAGCAGGGCGTCGATATCCTGAAAAAGGCCGATCCGCAAGCGAGCCTGAAAACCCAGGGCTATTACACCTATCCGGTGTATCCGGAAGACCGCCCTTTGCCGAACGGCCAGGTCGCCAAGCCGCGCGTGCCGACTTCGTGGCGCGTGGGCCAGTACGTGGAAGTGACCACCACCAACCTGGAAGCGCTGCCGAAAACGGCCGCCGCCGCCCAGAAGGTGCTGACCCTGAACAACCTCAATTTCGGCCTGGCGCCGGAAACCACCAAAAAGCTCGACGATCAGCGCATCGCCGCCACATATAAAAATCTGAACGAGCGCATCAACTCGATCGCCACCGCCATGGGCCGCAAGGTTGGCGACGCCGTGCTCGAAACGGTCGATTTCGAAGGTTCGGGCAACTATGCCCAGGAAGGCGCCCGCGCCGCGCCGATGATGATGCGCGCCAAGGCCGCCGACAGCATGGAAGTGGCCGAGCCGAGCTTCGAGCCGGGCGAGACCACGCTGGAAATGCGCCTGGTGGGCAAGGTGCGCTTCAAATAATGTGATGTTGTAGGGCAAACATCATGGTAGAGTCCAGGTTGCTTTTATATCAACCAGGAGACTGCCATGATGTCCAGACTTGCTGTTACTGCCTTCTTTTGCGCCGGTGCTGGTGCTGCCCACGCAGCCGCGCCGGCACCATTGTCGAGCACGGGCATGTTGATCGTCCTGCCGGCCACCGGCACGGTACGCCAGGCCAACGACCAGGTCACCGTCGTCATGGCGGCCGAGGAAACCAGCAAGGACAAGGCGGTCGCGCAGTCGCGCGTCAACCTGAAAATGAAGCAGGGGCTGGCGCTGCTCAAGCAGGCCGACCCGCAGGCCAGCTTCAAGACCGAATCGTATTCCACCTATCCCGTCTATCCCGAACAGACCAATCGGCCAAACACCCAGCCGCGCGTGCCCAACGGCTGGCGCGTGACCCAAAGCCTGCGCGTGACCACCACCAACCTGGCCGGCCTGCCCAAGACTGTCGCCGCCGGGCAGGGCGTGCTGGGATTGTCCAATCTGTACTTCGGCCTGGCGCCGGCCACGTTTCAGAAGCTCGATGATGAGCGCATCGCCGCTACCTATGCCAACCTGAACCAGCGCGTGCGCGCCGTCGCCGCCGCCATGGGCCGCGATCCCGCCGACGCCATGGTGGAAGTGATGGATTTCGAGGGTTCCGGAAATTACGCCGAACGCGGTGCGCCCGCGCCCCCTGCGCCCATGGCGCGGGCGGCCTCGATGTCGGCGGCGCCAGCGGTGGAAGAGCCCAGCTTCGAGCCGGGCGAAACCACGCTCAATATGCGTGCGGTGGGCAAGGTGCGCTTCAAATAGAAAAGTCGCTGCACAACCAGGGGCCGGCATGCGGCCCCTTTTTTATGTTCGGCTCCTCTATAATGATGACGCAACAAGAACATTAACCGAACTGGAACCTTATGCCGAACTTCCCGCGTCGCCGCGCCAAGAACGCCGCTGCCAAAGCCAAACTGCCCAAGACGTCGCGTTTCAGCCGTTTTGCGCGCAGGGCCAGGGGGGAAGACCTCGACCGTCCCCGCCCGCGCGGCATCTACCTGCTGCCCAACGCCTTTACCACCGCTGCGCTGTTCTGCGGCTTCTACGCCATCGTCATGGCGATGAACCAGAAATTCGAATACTCGGCCTGGGCGATTTTTATTGCCATGGTGCTCGACGGTCTCGACGGCCGGGTCGCGCGCCTGACCAACACCCAGAGCGAATTCGGCGCCCAGTACGACAGCCTGGCCGACATGGTGTCGTTCGGCGCCGCACCGGCGCTGGTGATATACGAATGGTCGCTGCGCGGCCTGGGCAAGCTGGGCTGGATCGCCGCGTTTGTCTATTGCGCCGGCGCCGCGCTGCGCCTGGCCCGCTTCAACACCAATATCGCCGTCGTGGACAAGCGCTTCTTCCAGGGCTTGCCATCGCCGTCGGCCGCCGCGCTGGTGGCCGGCTTCGTGCTGCTGATGGTGGACCAGGAAGTTTCCGGTCTCGAACTGGCCTGGGTATCGTGGGGCATCGCCGTATTTGCCGGCCTGACCATGGTCACCAATGTGCCGTTCTACAGCTTCAAGGACGTCAACTTCCGCAAGTCGGTACCGTTCATCACGGTGTTCCTGATCGCACTGTTCTTCGCCCTGATCTCGATCGACCCGCCCAAGGTGATGTTCCCGCTGTTTATCGCATACGGCCTGTCAGGCTACGCGGTGCTGGTCTGGCGCCTGGCCAAGGGCAAGCCGGTCAGCGTGATCCAGACCGAGATCGAGGACGACGACAGCCATCGTTGACAGCGGCGCCGCTTGCGCTTTCAATAGGTCGCTCCTTGTAATGCTTTCGTTTTTCGATTAGCATTTAAAATCGAAACGGAGGTCATATGACGGCGACATTCGAGCGTAGAGTTCTTGCGCCAGATACATGGGCAACCATAGCGTCCAGACTGGCCGAGAAATTGGACGCGTGGGGCCAGCCGCTCACGTCGCATCAGATTGCGCGAGCCCTGCATGATTTGCTCGATGGGCAAGATCAATCGGCCAGGGAGCTGCGTGCCGCTGTTCAGATTCACCTGGCCATCGTTGCCAGTGAGAGCGTCGCCAGCGACGTGGTCGCCGATGGCAAAAACGTAGAGATGCTCAGCACGGAGCAAGCTGCGCAACTCATGGGTTGCAGCCGGCCATATGTGGCCATGCTGATCGATGCTGACAAACTTGCGGGCGGCGTGACATCCAAAGGCGGCCATCGTAAGGTCCCCAAGTCGTCGGTGCTGCAATGGATCGCGGACAAATCAGCCGCGACAATCGATAAAGACTACCGAAAAGCAGCCGCCGACAGCGGGATGTATGCCATTCCAGACGCTGAATACGTGAAGGCTGCTAAAAGGGGCGGGTGAAATGTCGATTGACCATCCGCTCTCGCCAGGAGGCAGCACGCTTGCCGTATTGGACGCCAATGTACTCCTTCCACCTCGCTTGTCGGATATTCTTTTCGACATGTTCATGATTGGCTTGTATTACCCTCGGTGGACGCAGACCATTGAAGGTGAGTTCATCCGGAACTTTGGGGCAGTGGCGTTGGCGGAAAACGCGAAGGAAAGAAAAGCGTTCAAAGCAGCACGAGCCAATCCGAAGCACATCGCCAAAGCTCAATACCGGCTAAATTGTTTTCGCGACGCAGTGGGGCCAGAATATGAAGTGCTGCTTTATGACAGGCCTGCTTACAGGGCCAAGGTGCCGCCAGCTGTACATGCTGGCGACATCCATGTGGCTTCCGCCGCACTTGTGCTGCATACCCTGGCTCAGGAAGAGGGCGTTGCTGACAAGGTATTCATTGTATCCAGCAACCTGGCGCATCTTGCTGTCAAAGACTTGGCGGCGATGGGAATTAGTGTCCTTTCCCCAGGTGCCTTTATCGATAAGATGAACACGGCTGCGCCAGCAAGGGTGAAGATGGCCCTGCTTAAAACCATTAATGATCTGTCTGCCCCGCCGTTTACCAAGGAGGATATGCTGAGTCTTCTGGTGATGCACGGCGCCACAGAAACGGCTGGATTGAGACAGGCTGGAAAACAAGTTGAACCTCGCTTTAGTATGGATCATTCCCATACTTCGTTCCACGCCGAAGCATTCGATCCCGCCCAAGGCTATCTTGTCGGTACTTTCAACGACCAGAGGCCAGCATGACCATCACCTGCTTTATCCACTACCAGATCGACCCGTTCCAGCGCGATACCTTCCGCGTGTATGCCGAAAACTGGGGCCGCATCATTCCGAGCCTCGGCGGTCACTTGCTCGGCTACTTTTTGCCGCATGAAGGCACCAACGACGAGGCGTGGGGGCTGGTGGCTTTCGAGTCGCTGGCGGCTTACGAGGCCTATCGCGCCAGGTTGCGCGTCGACGACGAGGCGCGGGCCAATTTCGAGCTGGCCCGCAGTCAGCGTTTCATCCTGCGCGAACAGCGTACTTTTGTGGAGGCGGTGGAGGGGGCGTTCTGCCTGCCGCCGCTGGCGCTGGTGGCACGGTGAAGCAGGCGCCGCTGGCCTACAATGGCGCCACCATATTCTTGCCGGAGGGCGCGCAATGATCGCCGTCATATTTGAAGTTGTGCCGAGCGCGGCTGGCCGCGCCGAGTACCTGGCGCGCGCTGCGCAGCTGGGGCCGCTGCTGGCGCAGGTCGATGGTTTCATCTCGGTCGAGCGCTATACCAGCATCGGCGATCCGGGCAAGCTGCTATCGCTGTCCTTCTGGCGCGACGAGGCGGCGGTGCGCGCCTGGCGCGAACGCGAGGCGCACCGCGCCGCCCAGTCGGCCGGCCGCGCCGGCGTGTTCGAGCATTACCGCCTGCGCGTGGCCGAGGTCGTGCGTGACTACGGCCTGATGGAGCGCGAGCAGGCGCCGCCGTTTCACCCGCCGCTGGTGTGCGCCCCCTCGTCCACGCCGGCAAAGCCAGCGATGCCGACTATGCCTTCTGCGCCGGACCCGGCATGAACACCGCCGCGCAACCGCGCTTTGCCCGCGTGGCCGCCGCCATCGGCGACCCCACGCGGGCGCTGATGTTGTCGCGCCTGCTCGATGGCCGCTATTACACCGCCACCGACCTCGCCACCCATGCCGGCGTCGCCGCGCCCACCGCTTCGCAGCATTTGAAGCTGCTGGTGGACGAAGGCCTGGCCCGCGTGCGTGCCCAGGGGCGGCACCGCTATTACATGCTGGCCGACGCCAATGTCGCGCACGCGCTGGAAGCATTGCTGCGCGTAGCCGACGGCGCGCTGCCCGAAACCACGCGCTGGCAGGCGCCGGCCATGACCGGGTTGCGCCACGCGCGCACGTGCTACGGCCACCTGGCCGGCGTGCTGGGCGTGGACTTGTGCCGGTGTTTCATCGCGCGCGGTTGGGTTACGCCGGGCGCCCACGATTATCCGCTGACACCGGAAGGCAGACAGCGCCTGCTGGCGCTGGGCGTGGCGCTGCCCGCCGAGGGCGTGCCGGCAAGGCGGCAACTGTACGGCTGCGTGGACTGGTCGGAGCGGCGCGATCACTTCGCCGGCCCGCTGGCAGTAGCGCTGCTCGACAATTTTATCGAGCGCGGATGGTTACGGCGCAACAGCGACAGCCGCGCGCTGGAGGTGCCGGCCAGCGGCAAGCTGGCGCTGGCCGAGTTGTTTGGCGCTGCCGGTTCCTAGTTGACCTTGGCCTGTGCCTCGGCCTCCGCCCTGGCTTTGCGCTTATCGGTCTCATCAGCGGCGTCGCGCCAGAGTTTGGCCAGTGCCGCATCCTGCTTGATGCCTTTGCCGTTGGCATAGGCCAATCCGAGTTCGCGCTGGGCCGGCCCGATGCCGGCGATTGCGGCTGGCCGGAAATGTTCCACCGCCAGCTCGTTACTTTGCGGCAGGCCCCGGCCGATCGCGTAGCTTTCGGCCAGCATCCAGTGGGCGTTGTTGTCACCCTTGGCCGCCGCTTGTTGCAGCAGGGCCGTGGCGCGTGGCAAGTCTTCGCTGCGTCCGCTGTCGAGCAACTGTACGCCCACCAGCGACATCGCCTCGGGATGTTGTTGCGCCACGGCGCGATCCATCAGGGGCTGGGCCTCTGCCGTTTTGCCTTGCGCCATCAATACCCGCGCCAGCAGGTACTGGCCTGCCGGATGGTCTTGCGCTGCGGCCTTGCGCAGCCAGTCCACGGTCTCTTCCGAGGCATTGTTGAAGCGGCTGGAACTGATTTGCGTGAGCGCCATGGCCACCTGTGCGCCAGCCAGGCCCTGGTCGGCGGCGCGCCGTATCCATTGCGTACCGGCTTCCACATTGCGTTTGCCGGCACGGCCGCTCAGGTAAATCTTGCCCAGTTCGAACTGGCTGGCAGCGGCGCCCTGGCGCGCGCTGCGTTCCAGTGCCGACAGTTCCGACGAGCTCAGGCCCTGGTTTTCGAACGACCAGACGTAGGCGATGCGTGCCCATGCGGCGATGGGCTTGCCGTCTTCGATGGCAGGCTTGAACTGGCATAGCGCCAGGCCCTCGACGGAAGCGCGGTCGAGGCGCGCAAAACCGCTCGAGCGCAGCACCGTCGTCTCGTTCAGCTTGCCGTCTTCGCCCACCAGGAACGCCAGGATCACGCGGCCCTTTTCCAGCGCACGCAGCGACTCGCGCGGCCATACCGGCTTTTCGCAACTGCCGGGCTGGATATGGGCCATGGAAGTGGCCGCCATGGCAGGTAGCACAAACAGGGACAATGCCAGCACCGCGAGAGCTTTTTTCATGGGAATGAAATAGGTTTATAAACGACAACAATTCTACATGTTGCCAAAACCGCAAACGCTGGGAGGTATAAAAATAATCAATCGAATGATTGAAAGGCAAGGAGGGGAGTGTGGCACGCGCGGACAAGTCCACGCGTTGCCACAGCAAGCGAACAGCGTGGAAAGATCAGAAGCGCACTTTGAGGTAGGCAGCAGGGCCGTTCAGGCGCACGTTGACGGCGGTGTCGTCGCGGTCGCGTCGCAGGCTGATCTTGGAGGCCGTGTATTCCGCCACCACGCCGACCATCGGCGTCACATACCATTCCATGCCGACCGAGCCGCCGTAGATATGGCCATTGACGTTGCCGCCGTTTTTCTTGATGCCGTTGGCATTGGCATAAAAGCGTGCTTCCGGCGAGAACTGGTGGCGATAGCCGAGTTCCAGCAGCGGCGCCCAGGCGCTTTCGCTCTCGTCGTAACGGGCATTGCCGACGATACCGTTCAGGGTGCCGTTGGCCGTACCTTCCACGCCGGCGCGGTAGTAAGCGCCACCGATGCCGATGCCGAACACGTCATTGCCCTGGCCCAGCCACCACTTATAGGCGATGCTGGCCAGGTCCAGGCGCAGCTTGGCGTTCAGGCGGCCGTTGCCGGTCAGCGGCTGGCCGTTGAAGTTGGTGCTGCCGGACAGGCCGGGGTTGTAGTCTTTGTCGTAGCGGTAGTAGTCGAAGTCGAAGCCGTGCGAATCGCCAATCAGTACCGATGCCTTGACGCGCGGCAGGGTGGTTTTATCGCCCTTGTAGGTGCCGGTGTCGATGCGACCGTATTCGGTGTCACCCTCGACCTTGATGCGCGGCTCGGTGTAGAACGCGCCGACCGACAGGCTGGCGCGGTCCAGCGCCGGCGTCGGCTGGGCAAACGCCAGCGCGGAGACGGTGGACAGGGCCAGCAGGGAGGCGGTATAGATGGCGGTACGGGCGGACGGGGTGCGGAAAGACATGACTACTCCATAAAAAAAGTTGCGTGACGGTATGGGGCGGATCATATCAATCACACAGCTGATTTAACGTCGGCGCACTCCCAAGCTGCACGTGGGACTGCTCCTACTCAGGAGAGGGCAGAATATTCAGCAATTGTCGTACTCAATGAGTACATGCAGGCCATTTTCCGCTATACTTGCGGGTCTGGTCTTTTCGGACCAGTTTTTTTGAAATCACGGTGGGCAGGGTTCAGACTCCGCGCACCGCATGTTAAAGGTAAATATCATGACCGTAGAAAACATCAACAAAGCCGCGATCATCGCGGACAACGCCCGTGGCCAAAAAGACACCGGCTCGCCAGAAGTGCAAGTTGCACTGCTGACCGCCCGCATCAACGAACTGAACGGCCACTTCAAGGCCCACAGCAAGGATCACCACTCGCGTCGCGGTCTGATCATGATGGTTAACCGTCGTAAAAGCCTGCTGTCGTACCTGAAGAACAAGGATGCTACCCGTTACCGCGATCTGATCGCCAAACTGGGTCTGCGTAAGTAAGCTTATTGCATACTTTTGCGTCCTTAGCTTCAAGTGAAATGCCTGCGCCAGTTTACTGTCGCAGGCATTTTGTCATTTGTGCAGACGAAAAAATTGCTGGCTGGAATAGTCATTTGACAAGCTGGCATGCTGTTAAAGAGCAAGTGTAGCAAAGGCGGCAGCCACAGATGCCGCCCGTGGTGAGGTGAACGACAGCGCCTGAAAATCTGTCGGCAAATAGAAAGGGATTTACCCATGTTTAATAAAGTTACGAAAACCTTCCAGTACGGCCAGCATACGGTCACGCTGGAAACCGGCGAAATCGCTCGCCAAGCCTCTGGCGCAGTGCTGGTGTCGATTGAAGACACCGTCGTACTGGCTACCGTGGTGGCGCGCAAGGATGCCAAGCCGGGCCAGGACTTCTTCCCGCTGACCGTCGATTACCTTGAAAAGACCTATGCAGCCGGCAAGATTCCCGGTGGTTTCTTCAAACGTGAAGGCCGCCCTTCGGAAAAAGAAACCCTGACGTCGCGTCTGATCGACCGTCCTATCCGTCCTCTGTTCCCAGAGGGCTATATGAACGAAGTGCAAGTGATCATTCACGTGCTGTCGGTCAACCCGGAAATCGATCCCGACATCGCTTCGATGATCGGCGCCTCGGCCGCATTGTGCGTGTCGGGCGTACCGTTCAACGGCCCGATCGGCGCTGCCCGCGTGGGTTACGCCAATGGCCAGTACATCCTCAACCCAACGGTTGAACAGCTGAAAACCTCGCAGATGGACCTGGTGGTTGCCGGTACCGAAGCGGCCGTGCTGATGGTGGAATCGGAAGCCAAGCAACTGTCCGAAGAAATCATGCTCGGCGCCGTGGTCTTTGGCCACACCCAGATGAAAGCTGTCATCGACGCCATCCACGACCTGGTACGCGACGGCGGCAAGCCGGAACAAGTGTGGACCGCGCCAGCGAAAAACGAAGCCCTGATCGGCCGCGTGACCCATTTCGCCGAAGCGAAAATCCGCGAAGCGTATCAAACCCGCGACAAGCAGGCACGTACCGACAAGCTGCGTTCGATGCACTCGGAAGTCGTCGCTGAACTGGGCGCCGAAGCAGCTGCCGCTGGCGCCGTGTCGCCGGATGGCGTTGAAGTTGGCAACATCCTGTTCGACATGGAAGCCAAGGTCGTGCGTTCGCAGATCCTCGAAGGCGAGCCACGCATCGACGGCCGCGACACCCGCACCGTGCGTCCGATCTCGATCCGCACCTCGGTCCTGCCGCGTACCCACGGTTCGGCACTGTTCACCCGTGGCGAAACCCAGGCGCTGGTCGTTGCCACCTTGGGCACCGCCCGTGATTCGCAAAAGATCGATGCACTGATGGGCGAGTTCACCGACTCCTTCATGCTGCACTACAACATGCCACCGTTTGCCACCGGCGAAACCGGCCGCGTCGGTACGCCGAAGCGCCGCGAAGTCGGCCACGGCCGCCTGGCCAAGCGCGCGCTGATCGCAGCGCTGCCGGAAGCTGACGAGTTCAGCTACGCTGTGCGCCTGGTGTCGGAAATTACCGAATCGAACGGTTCGTCGTCGATGGCTTCGGTCTGCGGCGGCTGCCTGGCGCTGATGGATGCCGGCGTGCCGATGAAAGAGCACGTGGCCGGTATCGCCATGGGCCTGATCAAGGACGGCGGCAAGTTTGCCGTGCTGTCGGACATCCTGGGCGACGAAGATCACCTGGGCGACATGGACTTCAAGGTTGCCGGTACCCGCAACGGTATCACCGCGCTGCAGATGGACATCAAGATCCAGGGCATCACCAAGGAAATCATGCAAGTGGCGCTGGCGCAAGCCAAGGAAGGCCGTGAGCACATCCTGGGCGAAATGCAAAAAGCCATGCCAACCGTGAAAACGGAACTGTCCGATTTCGCACCGCGCCTGATCACCATCAAGATCAATCCGGAAAAAATCCGTGACGTGATCGGCAAGGGCGGCGCCGTGATTCGCGCGCTGACCGAAGAAACCGGCACCCAGATCGACATCAGCGACGAAGGCGTGGTCACCATCGCTTCCGTCGATGCTGCTGCCGGCCAGGAAGCCAAGCGCCGCATCGAAGAACTGACCGCGTCGGTCGAAGTGGGCAAAACCTACGACGGTACCGTGCTGAAACTGCTGGACTTCGGCGCCATCGTGCAAGTAATGCCAGGCAAAGACGGCCTGCTGCACATCTCGCAGATCGCCAACGAGCGTGTGAACGCCGTGGCCGACTACCTGAAAGAAGGCCAGCAAGTGCGCGTCAAGGTTCTGGAAACCGACGACCGCGGCCGCCTGAAGCTGTCGATGAAAGCTGCTGCTGAAGAAGCGGCTGCTGCTGCGCAGTAATCTGAGTTAGCTCAGCAAAAAGCCACCTGGTGTCACCCGGGTGGCTTTTTTTTCGTCCTGTTTTTCTTCGTTATCGCGTTCGCGCGACGGCGTGTTGCGCACGCCGCACGGGCGGCAATGACGCAGGGAAGGATGCTGGTTCGAAGCAGTTGCGCCGAATCAGCTGCCCAGCGCCAGGCGGCGGCTGGCCGCTGCCGGGGCGGCACTGCGTTTGGCAGCAGGACGCACCGCTGCCGCCGGCGCGAAACCTGCATTGTCCAGCTTGAACACGCTGACCAGCTGCGCCAGGTGCGTCGATTGGCCTTGCAGCGATTCGGCCGCTGCTGCCGCCTGTTCCACCAGCGCCGCATTCTGCTGCGTCACGCCGTCCATCTCGCCGATGGCCTGGTTGATCTGGTCGATGCCGGCTTCCTGTTCCAGGCTGGCGGACGCGATCTGCTCCATGATGTCGCTCACGCTGCGCACGCTGTTGACAATCTCTGTCATGGTGTTGCCTGCCTGGTCCACCAGCATCGCGCCGGTCGAGATTTTTTCCACCGAGTCGCTGATCAGTTCCTTGATGTCCTTGGCGGCGCTGGCCGAGCGCTGGGCCAGGTTGCGCACTTCGGTTGCCACCACGGCGAAGCCACGGCCCTGTTCACCGGCGCGCGCCGCTTCCACGGCGGCGTTTAGCGCCAGGATATTGGTCTGGAAAGCGATGCCGTCGATCACGCCGATGATATCGACCACGCGCTTGGACGAGTCGCTGATCGATTCCATCGTGGTCACCACTTCGGCCACCACGTCGCCGCCGCGCACGGCCACGTCGGAAGCACTGGCGGCCAGCTGGTTGGCCTGGCGCGCGTACTCGGTGTTCTGCTTGACGGTGGACGTCAGCTCTTCCATTGACGACGCGGTTTCTTCGAGCGAGCTGGCTTGCTGCTCGGTGCGCGAGGACAGGTCCATATTGCCGCTGGCGATTTCGTCGGAGGCCGTGGCCACCGCCTCGGTGGTGCCGCGTACTTCGCCCACGATGGCGGCCAGGCGGTCGCGCATGGCGGCGATGCTGAACAGCAGGCTGCTGGTGTCGTTGGCGGCCAGGTCCACCCGCACGGTCAGGTCTCCGGCGGCGATGCGGTCGGTGATGCCGGCAGCATAGGCCGGCTCGCCGCCAAGCTGCCTGAGCACCGAGCGCGTGATCAGCCAGCCGAGCAGCAGCGCCACGCCGATCGAGATCGCGGTCAGGATGGCGGTAATGGTGATGGCCTGCACGCTGCGGTCGTGCACAGCCTTGCCGATTTCGTCGATGGCGGCGCGCTGGCGGTCGGCCACGGCACCGATGCTGGCCAGGTAGGTTTCGCTGGCCGGCACGAATTTCTGGTTGATCAGCTGCTTGGTCAGCGCGACGTCGCCGGCATCGCGCGCTTGCATGACGCTTTTGCGCGCGGCCTGGTAGATGTCACGGTCGGCCATGGCCTTGGCATACAGTTCCTTGGCGCGGGCATCGACCAGGCGTTCGACGATCAGTTTTTGCACTTCGCCGTTGCGCTTGATGGCGCGCGCCAGGCCGTCTTCGAAGTATTTCTGTTCCTCGGGGTCGGTCAGGCGGGCGGCCGCCTGCGCACGCTGCACATTGTTCTCGATGCTGCCTTTCCATTCGGTGACCAGGCGCTCGGTCTGCAACTGCTGCTCGACCAGGTTGTCGGTATCGTCGGTGACGGTGTTGAGCGCGGTGGAACTGCCGATCGCCACGACTAGCAACAGCGCCAGCGTGGAGCCGAAGCCCAGGGCCAGGCGTGCCCCCACTTTCATATTAGCCAGTTTCATAGTAGTCCTCGATGTAAAGTTATCTCTAATGCAAAATTTATTGCGAATGAGAAATTGTAGCACCGATTCGGGAAAAATGTTCCTTGTGGAAACTGCTGACGCGCACGCCGGCCTGTTGACAGGAAATGGATGTAAAAAGATGTAAATAGACGGGGAAATGGCGGAAAGCAGTAGGAGTCGAACCTACAGAGGAACGGCTGACGCCCCTCACCGGGTTTGAAGCCCGGCCCCATCACCGGATGAGATTGCCTTCCTTGGGAGTGCTAGGACCACGTTGTATCGGGTCGCACCATGTGAATATTTCCAACGCGCCGAGTATAGCCGACGCGGTTGAAGAACTCCAATATCTGGATGCCGCGTTTGCGCCCCAGGCCGGTGGCGTCGCGGAACGACGCCGCCTGCACCTGCGGCAGCGTGACCAGCAACTGCGCCAGCTCGGCCAGCGGCTGCGGATGGTAAAACAGGTCGGGCACCACCTGGCTGATTTCGCCGCTGCGCGCCAGCTTGCGCAGCAGGCGCCGCACTTCGGCCTCGGGCATCGCGTGTTCGCGCACCAGGTCGCGCACCCACGGCGGATCGTAGCGGCCTGCCAGCAGCGATACCAGCAACGGCGCCACCAGCGCCTGTTCTTCCGCGCCCAGCTCCACGCTGTGCTGCGGCAGGTGCAGGCTGCGTCCGCGCCGGGCGATGCGGCCCGCGGCCAGCAGGGTGTCCACCAGCCGGCTCCACAGCCGCTCTTCCATTTCCGGCGAGACGATGCGCTTGAGCCGCCATAACTCCGGCCCGGCGTCGTCCGGCCAGCGCTCGTGGAACTGCGCCAGCGCGGCCAGGATGCGTTCTTCCAGCGCCTGCATGTCGGCGGCGCCGATCAGCAGCGCGTCGCCTCCGGCCAGCGCCACGTTGACGGCGCCCGGCGGCGCGGCGATCAGCGCGGCCGGCAGTTGCGACAGCCGCACCAGCGCCGACACCCGCAAGCCCAGCGCGCTGCGCGCCAGCAGGGCGGCCGTGTCGCCATGGTCGATGAAATCCGCCAGCGCATCGAGCCAGTCCACCCGCGCGCTGCTGCGCCGCTTGCGCGCGGGGCCGAACGGATCGAGCACCACGCCGCCGCCCACGGTGGCCGTGGCTTGCGCGTTACGGATCACGAAGCGGTCGCCCGGCACCGCGTGCACCGGCGCGTCGAGCACCAGCTGCACGCGGCCCGAGTGGCCCGGCGCCAGCGCCTCGTCGTCGAGCAGCACCACGTTGGCCGTGTGGTGGGCGGCGCCCAAGTGCACGTGCAGTGGCGACCACGGTTTGAGTGTGACGCCGCAATCGGGCGTGAGCGTGAGTTCGACATCGATGCGCTGCGAGCAGTCGGCCAATGCCGGCGCGACGATCCAGGTGCCGCGCGCAATGTCTTCCCTGGCCACGCCGCCCAGGTTGAGCGCCAGCCGCTGGCCGGCGCGCCCGGTTTGCGCGGCCTGGTTCTGCGCATGGATGCTGCGTACGCGCGCCTGCTGGCCGCCCGGCGCCAGCGTCACCGTGTCGCCCACGCGCACGGTGCCCGCCAGCGCGGTGCCGGTGACGATGGTGCCCTGGCCGGACAAGGTGAATACCCGGTCCACGCCCAGGCGGAACAGGCGCCGTTCGTCGCTGGCCGGCAGCGTGGCCGCCAGTTGCGCCAGGTAGGCACGCAGGGCTTGCACGCCGGCGTCGTCGGCCTCGGTGGCATTGGTGTGAAAAACAGGTGCGCCAGCGAAGTCGGTCGGCGCCAGCAGAGCGGTGATGTCGGCTTCGATAAGGGCGATCTGCGCGGCGTCGGCGCGGTCGATCTTGGTGAGCGCCACCGCGCCGCGTTTGACGCCGAGCAGGTGCAGGATGGCCAGGTGCTCCAGCGTTTGCGGCATGATGCCGTCGTCGGCAGCCACCACCAGCAGGGCGGCGTCGATGCCGGTGACGCCGGCGGCCATGGTGCGGATGAATTTTTCGTGGCCTGGCACGTCGATCACGCCCAGCGTGTCGTGTTCGGTCAGTGCCGTGTAGGCGTAACCGAGTTCGATCGAGATGCCGCGCGCCTTTTCCTCCTTCAGGCGGTCGGTATCGACGCCGGTCAGCGCACGCGTGAGGGTGGTCTTGCCATGGTCGATATGGCCTGCGGTACCGATGATCATGCGCCGGCCTGCTCCAGCTGCGCCAGTTGGGCAATGAACTTTTCCTGCTGTTCGTCGTTCAGGCAGCGCAGGTCGAGCCACAGCGCATCGTGCGCTACGCGGCCGATCACCGGCAGCGGCAAGGCGCGCAGGCGCTGTTCCAGCTTGCCCAGCGCGTTGCTGGCTTTACCGTTTGCTCTGATCACCAAACCAAAACTCGGTAACTGGTCTACCGGCAGCGCGCCGCTGCCGATCTGGCTGGTCATGGCCTCGGCGGTCACCGCGTAGCTGGCGCCCAGCGCCGCCTGCAACGGCACCACGATCGCTGCCGCCTGCGCGCGCATGGCGGCGGCGGGCCGGGTGAGCAGCCTGAGCGTGGTGAGGCGCTCGGGCAGCAGGTCGGGTGCACGGTACAGGGCCAGCACCGGCTCCAGTGCCGCCAGCGTCAGCTTGCCGACGCGCAGCGCGCGCTTGAGCGGGTTCTTCTTGATCTGCGCGATCAAATCCTTGCGGCCGACGATGATGCCGCATTGCGGGCCGCCCAGCAGCTTGTCGCCGCTGAAGGTCACCAGGTCGGCGCCAGCGGCTATCGTTTCGCGCACCGTGGTTTCGTGCGGAAGGCCATACTGTTCCAGGTCCACCAGCGTGCCACTGCCCAGGTCCACGGCGACGTCGATCTGGTGCGATTTGGCCAGCGGCGCCAGTTCGGGCAGCTCCACGCTTTTCGTAAAACCGGTAATTTCGTAATTGCTGCAATGGACCTTCATCATCAGCGCCGTCTGTGGACCGGCGGCCTCCGCGTAGTCCTTCAAATGGGTGCGGTTGGTGCTGCCCACTTCGCGCAGCACGGCACCAGCGCGCGTCATCACGTCCGGGATGCGGAAGGCGCCGCCGATCTCCACCAGTTCGCCGCGCGAGACGATCACTTCGCGGCCCAGCGCCAGGGTGTTCAACATCAGCAGCACGGCTGCGGCGTTGTTGTTGACGATGGTAGCAGCTTCCGCTCCTGTCAGTTCCAGCAGCAGTTCTTCCACCAGGTTGTCGCGGTCGCCGCGCTTGCCGGTGTCGATGTCCCATTCCAGGTTCATCGGCCAGCGCAGCGCTTCGGCCACGGCCTGCACCGCGCTGTCGGGCAGCAGCGCACGGCCCAGGTTCGTGTGCAGCACGGTGCCGGTGAGGTTGAAGACGGCGCGCAGGTTGGAGCGGTTGCTGCGTTGCAGGCGTTCGGCCAGCATGGCCAGCAGGGCAGGGATGTCCGTGGCGGTGCCAGTGCCGGTATCGATGGCGGCACCGGCGGCTGCGTGCGTGGCCTCGTTGCTGGCAGCGCCGCCGTCCGCGCGCGCGGCCAGCAGCCGGGCGCGCAGGTCGGCCAGCAGTGCGCGCGCCGTGTCCGTGGTCTGGGTGCGGCCATACTGCTCGATCAGCGGCTGGCAGCCGGCATCGGACAGGATCAGGTGCACGGCAGGCAAGCGGATCGCCGGCGCGCTGGACGTCACCGGCGCGGCGGTTGCGGTAGTGGCAGCCATGCTGCTGGCCGGCGTGGTCATGCCGCGTTAAACCACAGCAGCGGATTGCCGCTGGCGCGCGCGTAACCGGCTTCGCTCACCAGTACGTCCAGCGTAAGGCTGGCCAGGTCGTCGGCCAGCGGCTCCACGTTGAAGTCGTGCTCCTGGTTGAAGATCTTGCGATAGGTTTTGCAGTCTTCGCAGGTCTCGGCGCGGGCGACCTTGCTCGGGTCGTTGGCCTTGTTCGCCTTGGCGTCCGTGGCGTCTTCCACCGGCAGCTTGTCGTCGTTGGTTTCCAGGCTCTGGTAGGCGATCTTGCCGGTATGCTCGCAACACGAGCACTTCACGCGCACCATGTGCCATTCGCTGGCGCAGCAGCTGCATTGCAGGTAGCGGTAGCCTTGCGACTGCCCGCCGATGCGGATCACGCTGGCCACCGGGTGCGAACCGCACACGGGGCACAGGGTATTGGTGACCAAGGGCTGCATGCGCGGCGAGTCGAGTTGGGCGGCGCGCCTGGTCCACATCACTTGCAGCGCGGCGGCCACGAACGGCGCATGCAGCGGGTGCACGCCCTCGGTCAGTTCGGCCAGCACGGCGTCGGCGCAGCCTTCCAGTTGGGCCACGTCGAGCGCGCGCAGCTCGGCCAGCACGGCGTCGATCTGCGGCTGGTCCTTGACCGATGCCGCCAGGTGGTCGAGCAGGGCCGCGAACACGGTGCGCCACTCGGGGGGGCGCACGCCGTTGACGGGCAGCGGCGGCATATTGTGATCGATGGAAAGCTTGATGTCGGCCGCCGGTGGCAGGCTGAAAGTCTCGGGCGGCAGTGCGGCGGCAACCGCGCCTTGCGCGTCCACCACGGCCGCCATCAGTTGCAGGTAACCCTGCATGGCTTCGCCGACCGGAATGCCCTTGATATCGTTGTTGGCCAGCTGGCGCAGGCGCGCGGCGCGCGCGGCAAACAGGCTGCGTGCTTCAGGCAGCAGCAGGCGCGGAATGGCAGTGTGATCGAGCGCTTCGATCTGGCCTGGTTCGAGCAAGCGTTGTACCACTAGATTCTCCAGTAGCCGGCGGCAAAAGGGGCGGCCGGGCAAAAATGTATTTTAATCCGAAATTGGAACGGGGGAGCAGGTTGGCTCGGGCGGGAAAGTCCGGGCGCGGCGTGGCGCCCGGACGTGCTGCGGGTGTTACGTCATGCGACCATCAGTCGCGCTGCTTCTTGATCACCGACTCGAACCAGCGCGGGTGGTGCTTGCGCGCCCACCCGTAGGTGACCGTGCCGCGCACCATGGCGCCGATCGAACCCTTGACCCAGAACGCCGCATAGATATGCACGATGATCGAGCAAATCAGCACGAACGCGCTGAACGCGTGCAGCAGCGCCGCAAAGCGCACCACGTCGATCGGGAAGTAGAACGCGAAGTACGCGCGCCAGATCACGATGCCCGACAACAGCAGCCCGACCATGCTGGCGATCAGCACGAAGAACAGGATCTTCTGGCCGGCGTTGTACATGCCGATTTTCGGCAGGCGGTCTTCGCGGTTGGTGAGCACATCGCCGATCTGCTTCATCCACTGCTTGTCCGCCTGGTCGATCTTGTTGTGGTGCCAGAAGCGCACCACCAGCACCGCGAACGACACGAACATCACCACACCGAGAAACGGGTGCAGGATGCGCGTCCACTGGCCGCCACCGAGGAACACGGCCATCCACGACGTGGCCGGATGGAACATGGCCAGACCGGAGACCGCCAGCAGCACGAAGCAGATCGCCGTGATCCAGTGATTGCTGCGGTCATTGGCGGTGTAACGCTGGATCAAGGGATTGCCGTCCTTGTCCTTCAGCGGATCATGTGCGCTCATTGTGGTCCTCCCGGATGCGTTGTGCTTCGTGCAGCGCCTCGGCTTCTTCTTCCTTGCTCACTTCGTTCGGACCGATGCGCGAATAGTGGAAGAAGCCCGCCAGCGCGGTGGCGGCGATACCGGCCAGCGCCAGCGGCTTGGTCAGGCCCTTCCACAGGCCCACCATCGGGCTGATGGAAGGATTCTGCTTGAGGCCATGGTACAGCGGCGCCTTGTCGGCATGGTGCAGCACATACATCACGTGCGTGCCGCCAACGCCGGCCGGGTCGTACAGGCCCGCCTGCGCAAAGCCGCGCGACTTGAGGTCTTCGATCCGCTCTTCGGCATGGTGCTTCATGTCTTCCTTGGTGCCGAAGACGATCGCGCCGGTAGGGCAGGTCTTGACGCAGGCCGGTTCCTGGCCGACGGCCACGCGGTCCGAGCACAGCGTGCACTTGTAGGCGCGGCTGTCCTTTTTCGAAATGCGCGGCACGTCGAACGGGCAGCCGGCAACGCAGTAGCCACAGCCAATGCAGTTCTCCTGGTGAAAATCCACGATGCCGTTGGTGTACTGGACGATGGCGCCCGGCGCCGGGCAGGCTTTTAAACAGCCCGGATCTTCGCAGTGCATGCAGCCGTCCTTGCGGATCAGCCATTCGAGGTTGCCGTCGGTGTTCTCGTATTCCGAGAACCGCATGACGGTCCACGATTGCGGCGTCAGGTCGGTCGGATTGTCGTACACGCCGGTGGTTTCACCCACTTCGTCGCGCAGGTCGTTCCATTCCATGCAGGCCGTCTGGCAGGCCTTGCAGCCGATGCACTTGGAGACGTCGATCAGTTTGGCGACAGTGCCGGTGACCGGGGTGCGGGCCACCGGCGGCTGCACCGTGGTGGCCGACAGGCGTTTGATATCTAGCGATTGTAATGACATGTTTTAATCTCCCTCGGGCCGTCAGGCTTTTTCCACTTTCACCAGGAACGACTTGAATTCCGGTGTCTGTGAATTGGCGTCGCCTACCGTCGGCGTCAGTGTGTTGATCAGGTAGCCCGGTTTGGTGAGCCCCTTGAACCCGAAGTGGATCGGCAGTCCGACCTGGTGGGTCTTTTTGCCATCGATAATCAATGCCTTGATACGCTTGGTCACCACGGCTTTCGCCACGATGTAGCCACGCTTGGACGACACACGTACCCGGTCGCCGTGTACCACGCCGATTTCCTTGCCCAGCTCTTCGCCGATTTCGACGAACTGCTCCGGCTGGATGATCGCGTTCAGCCGCGCATGCTTGGTCCAGTAGTGGAAGTGTTCCGTGAGGCGATAGCTGGTGGCCACGTGCGGATACTCTTCCTTCCTGCCCAGCTTTTTGCGGTCGTTGGCGAACATGCGCGCGGCCGGATTGTTGAACGCACGCGGATTATTCGGGTGCATCGGGTTGTGCCCGATAGGCGACTCGAACGGCTCGTAGTGCTCGGGGAACGGACCTTCGGCCATGGCGTCGCGCGCGAAGAAGCGCGCCACACCCTCGGCCAGCATGATGAACGGACCCATGCCGTTTTCCGGCGGTTCGTCCGCCTTGAAGTCCGGCACGTCGGCGCCGGACCAGGTGGTGCCGTTCCAGGCCACCAGCTTGCGGGTCGGGTCGAACGGCTTGCCCTTGGTATCGCACGAAGCGCGGTTGTACAGGATGCGGCGGTTGGCCGGCCAGGCCCACGCCCAGTTGAGCGTATTGCCGATGCCCGACGGGTCGCTGTTGTCGCGGCGGCCCATCTGGTTGCCCTGCGCGGTCCACGAACCGGCAAAGATCCAGCAACCGGACGCCGTGCTGCCGTCGTCGCGCAGCTGCGCGAAGCCGGCCAGCTGCTCGTTCTTCTTGAGCAGCAGCTTGGTCGGGTCCTTGGCATCGTAGATGTCCTTCAATGCCTTGCCATTGAATTCCATGGCGATTTCTTCGGGCTGAGGGCTCATCGGCTGGGCGTAGTTCCAGGTCAGATTGACGATCGGATCCGGGAACTTGCCGCCGTCTTTCTGGTACGCCTTGCGGATGCGCTGGAACAGGCCCGACATGATTTCCAGGTCGCTCCTGGCCTGGCCCGGCGGCTCGGCGCCTTGCCAGTGCCATTGCAGCACGCGCGAGGAGCTGACCAGCGAACCGCGTTCCTCGGCAAAGCACGACGTGGGCAGGCTGAATACCTCGGTCTGGATCTGCGTCGGATCGACCTTGTGGAAGTCGCCGTGCGGTTTCCAGAACTCCGACGTTTCGGTCTGCAGCGGATCCATGATGACCAGCCATTTGAGCTTGGACAGGCCGTCGGTGATCTTCTGCTTGTCCGGCGCCGAGGCCAGGATGTTGAAGCCCTGGCAGATGTAGCCGGTCATTTTGCCCTGGTTCATCAGCTCGAACGCCTGCATCATGTCGTACGGCTTGTCGAGCTTGGGCAGGTAATCGAACGCGTAGTTGTTCTCCTCGGTGGCGGCATCGCCCCACCAGGTCTTCATGAACGAGACCAGGAATTTTTTCGCGTTGCTGTAGTAGCTGAGCTGATTGGGGCGCAGCGGTTGCAGCGCGCGCTTGGCCACGTACGCGTTCCAGTCCTGTTCCGCCTCGCCGGGGAGCGTGAGGTAACCGGGCAGCATATTGGTGAGCAGCCCCAGGTCGGTCAGACCCTGGATGTTGGAGTGGCCGCGCAGCGCGTTCATGCCGCCGCCAGAGATGCCCATGTTACCGAGCAGCAGTTGCACCATGGCGCCCGTGCGCAGGGTTTCCGCGCCGGTCGAGTGCTGGGTCCAGCCCAGGGCGTACAGGATGGTCGCGGCCTTGCCTGGCACTGCCGTCGATGCCAGCAGTTCTGCCACCTTGTGGAATTTTTCCGGCGGCACGCCGCAGGCTTTTTCCACCATCTCGGGCGTGTAGCGCGCGTAGTGCTTCTTCATCATCTGGTACACGCAGCGCGGGTGTTCGAGCGTGGGGTCGATCTTGGCATAGCCGTCGTCGCCCATCTCGTAGTTCCAGCTGCTCTTGTCGGTGTACTTGCCGGTCGCCTCGTCGTAGCCCGAGAACAGGCCGTCGTTGAAGGCGAAATCCTCGCGGACGATGAACGGCATGTCCGTATAGTTACGGACGTATTCGTGCTGGATTTTGTCGTTGGTGAGCAGGTAGTTGATGATACCGCCCAGGAAAACGATGTCCGCACCGGTACGGGTAGGGACGTAATAGTCCGCCACCGAAGCGGTTCGGGTAAAGCGCGGATCGACCACGACCAGCTTGGCGCCGCGATGCGCCTTGGCTTCCGTGACCCATTTAAACCCGCAAGGGTGTGCTTCTGCTGCGTTGCCGCCCATGACCAGGATGACATCTGCGTTCTTGATGTCTACCCAGTGATTCGTCATCGCACCACGTCCAAATGTCGAGGCAAGACCTGCCACCGTCGGACCGTGTCATACACGTGCTTGATTGTCGAATACCAGCATGCCGAGACTGCGCATGGTTTTATGGGTTAAATATCCTACTTCGTTCGATGCCGCCGACGCGCACAGCATGCCGGTGGTGGTCCAGCGATTGACGGTTTTGCCGTCGGCCGATTTTTCGATGAAGTTCGCATCGCGGTCGGCTTTCATCAGCTTCGCAATGCGGTTCAGCGCGTCGTCCCACGACATCGGCGACCATTCGGTCGCACCCGGGGCGCGGTACTGCGGCGCCATCAGGCGATTCGGCGAGTGGATGAAGTCGATCAGGCTGGCGCCTTTCGGGCACAGCGTGCCGCGATTGACCGGGTGGTCGGCATCGCCTTCGATGTGGATGATGGAAGCGGTGGCGTTTTTGGCGCCGTCGCCCAGCCCATACATCAAAATCCCGCAGCCTACGGAGCAGTAGGGGCAGGTGTTGCGGGTTTCGGTACTGCGCGCCAGCTTGTATTGCCGGACTTCGGCCATGGCCGTTGCCGGCGCAAAGCCGAGGAGCGCGATGCTCGAACCCGCGATGGTGGCGCCAGTTACCCGAAGGAACTGTCGCCTGGACATCTGGTTCATAGGAAGCCTCTTGGTTATGAAAGGGGACATTCCAAGTTTATCACCGGGAAAATTTTGTGTCCGTAATGACTTGTATCAAATCTACGCATTACAGACATTTAATTTTCTTACCGGTGATTAAAACGATAATTTTTCTCGGTAAAAAGGGATATTGACAATATTTTTGAGGGAATGAGAATCGTTACCTACGAGCCGTTTTGTCAATCTTCCCGTGTTGCCAACGCCTCGATCGCGGCCAGCGACGGCGGCGATGCACCCTCGGTCATGCAGGCAGCAGCGCCCGCGCAGACGGCAAAGCGCAGGTGGCGGTCGGGCGCGCGGTCCGGGTAGTGCAGCAGGCTGTAGGCGAGGGCGGCGATGCTGGCGTCGCCAGCGCCCACGGTGTCGGCCACGGTGATCTGCGGCGTGGCTTGTGTCCACGACTGCTCGCCGCAGTGCAGCGACGCGCCGTGTTCGCCCTTGGTGTACAAATACGTCGCTTGCGGATTCCAGCTGCGCAGGGTGGCAAACGCCGCGTCGATATCATCGGTGCGGAACAGGCCGGCGAGATCTTCCTCCGACACCTTGATCACGTCGGCCAGTTCGGTCATGCGGCGCAACGTGGCGTCGTAGCGCTCATCCATCAGCAGACGGTAATTGGGGTCAAAGCTGATGCGCACGCCGTCGGCCTTCAGTTGTTCGGCCAGCGCCACCAGCTTGCCGGCCAGCGGCTGGCGCGCCAGGCTGATGCCACCGAAATGCACCCACTTGCAGTGCGCGCGCCAGTCCTGCGGCAACGCGCTGGCGTCGAAATGCAGGTCGGCGCTGTCGTCGCCCACGAAAAAATACGCGGGCGGATCGGTGCGGTGGACGATGGCCAGCAGCGGCGATTTGGCATGGCGCTGCAAGAAGCGCAGGTCGAGCTTGGCGGCCGCGCTGGCCTGCCACAGGGCGTCGCCGAAGACGTCGCAGCTGATCGCGCCCGCAAACGCGGTGGGCACGTCCAGTGCGGCCATGGTGCGCGCCACGTTCCAGGTGGAGCCGCCTACCTTGCTGTGCCACTGTTGTTGGGCCGCGTCTTGCACGATCATGTCGGTCAGCGCTTCGCCGGCAGCGACGAAAATGGGGAAATCGGACATTTTTTAATCCTTGATTACATTGAGTACTTCGTAGCAGGCGCCCATAGTGTGGTAATCGACCTTGCCCGCCGGGCTTTTCTCGTCGGTGAGCTTGCCGTTGTTGGCGCCCAGGATGCGGTACCAGGCGCCATACTGGTGATCGACGAAATGGGTCCAGCTATAGTCCCAGATTTTGTCGTACCAGGTCCAGTAGCGGGCGTCTCCGGTGCGCGCTGCCAGCAGGGCGGCGGTGGCGATGCTTTCGGCCTGCACCCAGAAATATTTGAGGTCGTCGCAAATGCTGCCGTCCGGCGCGAAGCCGTAATAAATGCCGCCGTGCTGCGCATCCCACGCCTTGTCCACCGCCGCGTCGAACAGCACGATCGCGCGCGGCAGCAGCCAGTCTTCACCGTGCGCCAGATGGGCGCCGTGGCGTTCGAGCAGCAGCAGCAGCTTGGCCCACTCGGCCAGGTGGCCGGGCTGGTAGCCCCAGGGGCGGAAGATATTGCTCTTGTCGTCGCGGTTGTAGTCCCAGTCCACCGACCAGTCGGCGTGGTAGTGCTCCCAGATCAGGTTGTCGGCCAGCGCGGCCTGGCGCAGCGTGATGTTGCGCGCCAGCGTTTCGGCGCGCAGCAAGTAGGCGCGCTCGCCGGTCGCCTCGAACGCGGCGATCAGCGCTTCGCACGCGTGCATATTGGCGTTCTGGCCGCGGTAGCCATCGAGATGGGCCCAGTCGGGCGACGCTTCGTCGGCGTACAGGCCGTGCTGCGCATCCAAGAAACGGTGCTCCATCAAATCGAACGTTTCGGCGATCCATTCGCCCGCCTGGGTTTCGCCGGCCATCAGCGCGTGGCTGTACGCCAGCAGCACGAAGGCCAGGCCGTAGCAGTGGTTGGTGCCGTCGGTAACGTGCGCGACGCCGTCTTTCCAGTCCAGCGTCCAGGCGTAGCCGCCGGTGTGCACGTTGCGGTGGGCGTCGCGCAAAAAGGCCAGGGCGTGGCGCAGGCGCTGCTGGTCGGCGGCGTCGCCGAACTGGCGCCACGCCATCGCGTAATTGAAGACGAAGCGGGTGCTGCTCACCAGGTGGCGTGTGCGCTCGTCATAGATGCTGCCGTCGTCCTTGTAGAAGTGATACAAGCCGCCGCTGGGGTCCACGCAGCGTCCATCGTAAAAACGCTTGGTGTGGCGGATGTGGTCGAGCAGCGTGGCGCGGGAGTGGAAGTTCGGTGCCGTCATGGGGTCCGTGAAAAGGTTGGTGGACGATCGGTGGAGGAAGATTGCGGCGCGCGCCAGCCGTCGAACACGGTGCTGGCGCGCACGATCAGTTCCACCGGTGCGATGTGCTGCACGGGCGGATGCTGGGGATGTCCCGGCTGGGCCGGATTTTGCGTCAGGTGCTGGTTATTGAGCAGCAGCTCCACGCCCATCGCGCCAAGCGCCTTTTTGTCGATGCGCAGGGTGGTGAGCGGGCGGTGGCCCAGCACCGCCGTGGAGATGTCGTCGAAGCCGACGATGGCGACATCGTGCGGTACCTTGAGGCCCTTGGCCAGGCAGCAGCGCATGGCCACCAGCGCGGCGCTGTCGTTGTAGCAGAACACGGCGTCGGGCGGGTGGGGCAGCGACAGCAGCTGCTCCATCGCCTCCCAGGCGCCCGTTTCCAGGTCCACGCCATCGGGCAGGTTGGCTTCCAGGCGCGGGTCGGCCAGGATGCCTTCCTCGAACAGGGCCTGGCGATAGCCGCGCGCGCGTTCGCGGATGCTGTAGTGCGCCAGCGGGCCGGAAATAAAACCCACGCGGGTGCGGCCGGTGTCGATCAGGTGCTTGGTGGCCAGGTAGCCGCCCATCATATTGTCCGGGTTGACCGAGTTGTAGCCGCGCAGCTGCATGTCGATCAGCACCAGCTGCTTGCCGGTGGAGCGCAGCGCGGCCAGTGTTTCGGGCTCGAAGAAGCCGGCGCACACGATGCCGTCCGGCGCGTGCATGCGGATCTGGTCGATCAGGCCGTCGGCCGGGCCCACGGCCATGAACGACAACACGATTCCCTGCTTGCGGCATGCTTCTTCGGCGCCGTGCAGCACCGGGGAGTAGAACGGGCTGCTGGCGGCGGTATTGTGCTGGCGGTGCAGCAGGAAAGTGAGGCGGCGCAGGCGCTTGGGGCGCAGCTTGCAGAAGTCGTAGCCGAGCGAGCGCGCCGCTTCCAGCACCATCTGGCGCGTGACTTCGGTCAGTCCCGGTTCGTTCTTGAGGGCGCGCGAGACCGTGCCTGCGGACACGCCCGCAACTTGCGCGATGTCGCGGATCGTTACGCCCGGCGTCGCTGTTGCGGTGTTAGCGGTAGTGGCCATCTGGTCTCCGTTGTCTCGGTGAAGCGGCTCGCGACTGCGTCGTCGGCCGGTTCTGTGTGAAGGAAGTCTTGCATGAGCGTCTATCCATGGTCAAACGACCAACAGGATTCAGTGAAAAGTTTAGCGTTCTTTACTAAACATCGAGTTTGCCACTGCTGCGGGTGTTGCAGCGCGCCATTTGAGTGTGTGCGTGCATGTTTAGTGAAGATGGCTAAACTGCGCCCCGATTTTGGCCTTGGTTTGACCGGTGGAGTGCGTCCATGCAGAATATTTTCATAATATAAAAACCATCCATACGGGAGACACGTTTATGGAACAAGTTGCATCCGCCCGGTCCGCTGCCGGACCGCGCCACCTTCACGCCCGGCCCGTTGCCATCGCCTTGGCGCTGGCGTTCGGGATAGCTGCTGCGGCCCCGGCCAGCGCCGCCGGCCAGGCATTAGCCGGCCAAGCCGGGCAAGCGGCACTAGCCGAACAGGCCGAACAAGCGAAACAGGCCGAACGAGCCAAACAAGCAGCACCTGCTGCCAGGCCGTGGCTCGATGCTTCGCTGCCGGCCGACCGCCGCGCCGCACTGGCGCTGGCCGCCATGACGCAGGAAGAAAAGCTGTCGTGGGTACTGGGCCACTTCGGCTCAGACTTTGCCAACAAGACCAAGCGCCATCCGGCCGCGCTGCCTTATTCGGCCGGCTACATCGCCGGCGTACCGCGCCTGGGGTTGCCCGCGCTGTTCGAAACCGACGCCGGCCTCGGGGTGGCCACGCAAGCCGGACCCACCCCGCGCGGGCGCACCTCGCTGCCCTCGGGCCTGGCCACTACCGCTACCTGGAACCCGGCCCTGGCCTACCAGGGCGGCGCCATGATCGGCAGCGAGGCGCGCGCGTCGGGCTTCAACGTGATGCTGGCCGGGGGCGTCAACCTGCAGCGCGAACCGCGCAATGGCCGCAACTTCGAATACGCCGGCGAAGACCCGCTGCTGGCAGGCAGCATGGTCGCGGCGCAGATCAAGGGCATCCAGTCGAACCACCTGATCGCAACCATGAAGCACTTCGCTGTCAATGCCCAGGAAACCGGCCGCTTCGTGCTCGATGCCCGCATCGACGACACCAGCAACCGCATGTCCGATCTGCTGGCGTTCCAGTTCGTGCTCGAACAGGCCAACCCCGGCTCGGTCATGTGCTCGTACAACCGCCTGAATGGCGTGTACGCGTGCGAGAACGATTACCTGCTCAACGGTGTGCTGAAAAAAGACTGGGGTTTCAAGGGGTACGTGATGTCGGACTGGGGCGCGGTGCACAGCACGGTGGAAGCAGCCAAGGCCGGCCTCGACCAGCAGTCGGGCTGGGAGTTCGACAAGTCGCAGTACTTCGGCGGCGCGCTCGAGGAGGCGGTAGCCAACGGCCATGTGCCGCAGGCGCGCCTGGACGACATGGTCTATCGCATCCTGTGGGCCATGTTCGACAAAGGCGTGGTCGAGCACCCGGTGGCCGAAGGCGGCGCCATCGACTTCGCGGCCAACCGCCTGGTCAGCCAGGCCGATGCCGAAGAAGGCATGGTCCTGCTCAAGAACGCCAACAACACGCTGCCGCTCAAATCCGGCGCGCGCAAGATCGTCGTCATCGGCGCCCATGCGGACGTGGGCGTGCTGGCCGGCGGCGGCTCGTCGCTGGTGTACCCGGTGGAGGGCAACCCGGTGCCCGGCATCGAGCCTTTGACCTGGCCCGGCCCGGTGGTGTACCACCCGTCGTCGCCGCTGAAGGCGATCCAGGCGCGCGCGCCCGGTGCGCAGGTGATTTACCACGACGGCCTCGATCCGGTCGCCGCCGCCAAAGCTGCCGAAGGCGCCGACGCGGTGATCGTGTTTGCCCAGCAGTGGGTGGGCGAAGCGCTCGATGCGGTGTCGCTGGCGCTGCCCGACAACCAGGATGCGCTGGTGGCGGCGGTGGCAAAAGCCAATCCGAAAACCGTGGTGGTACTTGAAACCTCGGGCCCGGTGCTGATGCCGTGGCTGGACCAGAGCGCCGCAGTGCTGCAGGCGTGGTACGCCGGCTCGGGCGGTGGCGAGGCGATCGCCCGCATCCTGTTCGGCGAAGTCAATCCGTCGGGGCACTTGCCGGCGACATTCCCGGCGTCTGCCAGCCAGTTGCCGCGTCCCGTGCTCGATGGCGATCCGAAGAACGAAAAAGTGCGCTTCGCGGTCGATTACCATGAAGGCGCGGCAGTCGGCTACAAGTGGTTCGACCTGAAAGGCCACAAGCCGCTGTTCCCGTTCGGCCATGGCCTGTCGTACACCACGTTCGCGTATTCCGACCTGAAGTCGGGCCAGCAGGACGGCAAGCTGCAACTGCGCTTCAAGGTCACCAATACCGGCGCAGTGGCGGGCAAGGATGTGCCGCAGGTATACGTGGCGCCGCTGGGCATGAAGTGGGAAGCACCCAAGCGCCTCGCCGCTTTCGAGAAAGTGGACCTGGCGCCGGGGGCGAGCCGGGAAGTCACCGTGACCGTCGATCCGCGCCTGCTGGCGCTGTACGACAGCCGCTCGAAGACCTGGCGCATCGCCTCCGGCAGCTACAAGGTGCTGCTGGCGCACGATGCCGCCGATGCCGGCGCCCGAACCATTACCGTCAGACTGCCAAAGCAAGTCCTGAACGTCAACGGCAAACCCCTGAAGTAGCAGCAACCATAACCATAAAGGACGAGACATGAAACAACTGTTCAAATTCTGCGCCGCCGCCATGATGGTGGGCGCGGTCGGCATCGTCGCCGCCGCCGATGGCGCGCCGGTGACCAACGCCGCCAAGTCGGAGTTCGTCACGGCCAAGAAAACCCACTTCAGCCGCAAGGGCCAGGCGTATTACATCGTGGGCGCCAACTTCTGGTACGGCGGCTACCTCGGTGCGCCGAGCGGCGTGGGCGAGCGCGCGCGTCTGCTCAAGGAGCTCGATACCATGAAGGCGACCGGCATCAACAACCTGCGCGTGCTGGCCGTCTCCGAGAAGACCGACATGAAAAGCGCGGTCAGCCCCGCCACCACGGCCAAGCCGGGCGAGTACGACGAGAACCTGCTGGTGGGCCTGGACTTCCTGATGGCCGAAGCGGCCAAGCGCGACATGACCGTGGTGCTTTATCTGAACAACTTCTGGCAGTGGTCGGGCGGCATGACCCAGTACCTGAACTGGTTCGAAGGCACGCCGGCGCTGGACCCGAATGTGACCAAGGACTATGACGATTACATGAAGAAGAATGCACGCTTCTATGTGAACGCTGCCGCGCAAAAAGAGTACCGCCAGGTGATCGCGAAAATCGTCAAGCGCGTCAACACCATCACCGGCAAGCCGTACTCGGAAGATCCGCACCTGATGTCGTGGCAGCTGGCCAACGAGCCGCGCCCCGGCAACGGCAAGGCGACGAAGGAAGAGAAGGCCGCTTATGTCAAGTGGATCGACGAGACGGCCGGCTACATCCACAGCCTCGATCGCAACCACATGGTGAGCACCGGCAGCGAGGGACTGGCCGGTTCCGCCCACGATGCGCAGCTGTTCCTCGACGCCCACCGCAGCAAGCATGTCGATTACCTGACGTACCACCTGTGGCCGAAGAACTGGGAATGGTTCGACTCGCGCAATCCCGAAGGCACCTGGGACAATGCGATCACCAAGAGCCGTGACTACCTGAATTCGCACATCGAGCTGGCCAAAAAACTCGGCAAGCCGATCGTGCTCGAAGAATTCGGCCTCGATCGCGATGGCCCGTCATTCAGTATCAAGGCCACGACCAAGATCCGCGACCGCTTCTACAAGGAAGTGTTCGACGTGGTCTATTCCCGCGCCGCCAAGGGCGACCCGATCGCCGGCTTCAACTTCTGGGCCTGGGGCGGCGCCGGCCGCGCGGCCAATGCCGATTACTGGTGGAAGCCGGGCAACGACTTCATGGGCGACCCGCCGCAGGAAGAGCAGGGCCTGTACTCGGTGTTCGACACCGATACCAGCTCGCTCAAGCTGATCAAGGAGTATGGCGACAAGCTCAAGTCGCTCAAGGCACCTGCACGGTAAGGAGTCGCGCATGAAAAAATCGATGCCCGTGTGGCTCGCTGCCTGTGCGCTGGCCGGGTTGTTCAGTACCTCCGCCAGCGCCCAGAAGTTCGACGGCCTGGCGGCCACGCCGCAAATGGGCTGGAACAGCTGGAACACCTTTGCCTGCGATATCAACGAGCAGCTGATCCGCGATACCGCCGACGCGATGGTGAAAAACGGCTTGAAGGACGCCGGCTACACCTACGTCAATATCGACGACTGCTGGCATGGCAAGCGTGACGACAAGGGCGTGATCCACCCCGACCCCGCGCGCTTCCCGTCCGGCATGAAGGCGCTGGCCGACTATGTGCATGGCCGTGGCCTGAAGCTCGGCATCTACTCCGACGCCGGCGCCACCACCTGCGGCGGCAAGCCGGGCAGCCGTGGCCATGAGTACCAGGATGCGATTACCTACGCTGAATGGGGCATCGATTACATCAAGTACGACTGGTGCGACACCAAGGGGCTGAACTCCGCCGGCGCGTACACCACCATGCGCGACGCGATCCGCAGCGCCGGCCGCCCCATGTTGTTCAGCATTTGCGAGTGGGGCGATACCAGGCCGTGGGAATGGGCGAAAGACGTGGGCCACTCGTGGCGCACCACGGGCGACATCTACCCGTGCTGGAACTGCGAATTCAGCCAGGGTTCGTTCTCGGCCTGGGGCGTGCTGCGCATCCTCGACAAGCAGGCCGGCTTGCGCCAGCACGCCGGTCCCGGTCACTGGAACGACATGGACATGCTGGTCGTGGGCAAGGGCCTGAGCGAGGACGAGGACAAGTCGCATTTCTCGGCGTGGGCCATGCTGGCGTCGCCGCTCATCCTCGGCAACGACGTGCGAACGATGCCGGCGTCCACCCACCGCATTCTCACCAATGCCGGGGCGATCGCCATCAACCAGGACAAGCTCGGTGTACCGGCGTGGCGCTTCCTGCAGGCGGGCGATCTCGAATACTGGGCCAAGCCGCTGGCCGGTGACGAGTGGGCGCTGATGGTGATGAATCGCGGCGCGCAGGCTGCGCCGGTGAGCTTCGACTGGGGCGCGTATCACATCAATGATGACCTGAGCAAGCGCACGGCGGACTTCAAGAAGAAGCCTTATTCGTGGACCGACGTCTGGACCGGCAAGACCGGCGACACCACGCGCAAGCTCGAAGCCAAGGTGCCGTCGCACGGCACGCTACTGCTGCGCCTGAAGTTGAAGACTTAAGCTACACTGAAATCCCGTTCAATCCGAGGTCAAAAATATGAAGAATAGCCTTATTGTTTCGCTCATCACCAGTGCCGTGCTGGCGCTGTCCGGCGCTGCCGCGCAGGCGGCCGACGCCAAGCCGGCCGTCATCGACGGCAAGGCGTGCAGCATTACCCCCGCGCCGCGCAACGTCGAATACCCGTGGATGTCGATCGCCCGCTGGCAGGCCATGTTCCAGGAAGATATCGAGGTCGCGGAGACCGGCAAGGTGGACCTGCTGTTCGTGGGCGATTCCATCACCGAGGGCTGGAACAAGCAGATATGGGATAAATCGTTTGGCAAGTGGAAGACGGCCAACTTCGGCATCGGCGGCGACCACACCGGCAACGTGCTCTGGCGGCTCGACAACGGCCAGGCCGGCAAGCTGTCGCCCAAGCTGGTGGTGCTCACCATCGGCGTCAATAACTTCTTCCATTGCCAGGCCAATCCGGCACAGGTATTCGACGGCGTCAAGGCGGTGGTGACCAAGCTGCGCACGCTGTACCCGAACGCGCGCATCCTGCTCAACGCGGTGCTGCCGTACGAGCAATCGGCGGCCAGCCCCAAGCGCGCGCAGATCATCGAACTCAATCGCCTGATCGCCACGCTCGATGACGGCAAATCCATCGTCTTCAAGGACTACGGCAAGAAGTTTCTGCAAGCGAACGGCGACATGTCGCCCACCATCATGGCCGATTACCTGCACCCCACGCCCAAGGGCTACCAGGTGTGGTCCGACGCCATGCTGCCCGATATTAAAAAGCTGATGAAATAACATGGCGCTGATTCCCCGCCTGGCTGCGCTGGCAGTCCCCGCTACCGCATTCGCGTTGGCGTTCGCCTGTGCCGCTGTGGTCACCGCTGCGGTACTAACAGCGGCGCCAGCCAGGGCCGCCACGACAGCCACGGCAGGCACCAGCATCACGGCCGCCGATCCGCGCGTGGCCCGCACCGGCCGCAGCCAGGTCCAACCCGACGGCGCCGTGTACTTCGCCTACCCCGGCGTGGGCTTTGCCGTGGCCTTCGACGGCACGCGCGTGGCGATGGCGGTCGATGCTACCAGCGACAACAGCTACGTTGACGTGATGGTCGATGGCGGCGCTGCGCGCAAGGTGCACCTGGCCAAGGGGGCACAAACGCTGGTGCTGGCCGAAGGGTTGGCCGCCGGTCCGCACCGGGTGGAGGTCGTCAACCGTTCCGAGGCCTGGCTGGGCAAGGCCACGGTGCAGCGCTTCGACACCGACGGCGCCTGGCTGCCGGCGCCCGCGCTGCCGCAGCGCAAACTGCTGGTGATGGGCGATTCGGTCACGTGCGGCGAAGCAATCGACCGCGTGGCGGGCGCGAAGAAGGAGGCGTCGTGGTGGGATGCGCGCGCCACTTACGGCATGCTGCTGGCGCGCGACCTGCAAGCGCAGGTGCAGCTGGTGTGCGCCGGGGGCAGGGGACTGGTGCGCACGTGGGACAACCATACCGACCAGCTCAATCTGCCCGACTACTACCAGCTGGCCATCGCCGACCAGCAGCAGCCGGTCAAGTGGGACCAGCGCCAGTACCATCCGGATTTGATTATCAGCGCCATCGGCACCAACGATTTCAACGTCGGCATTCCCGAGCGTGAACTGTATGTCGGCACGTACGTGCGGCTGGTGCGCACGCTGTTGGCCGACCATCCGCAAGCGAAGATCGTGCTGACCGAAGGCGCGATGCTGAAGAACGAACGCAAGACGGCGTTGGTGGAATACCTCGCCGAGACGGTGCGCCGCGTGGGCGATCCGCGCGTGCAGGCTGTGCCTTCAACCACCTACCCGGGCGACCCGCAGGACGCCCACCCCACGCGCGAACAGCACGCCGCCATGGCGCGCGACCTGGCGCCGCAGGTGCGCAGCGTGATGGGCTGGTAAGTACGCCAACCGGCATTGCACAAGCCGGCGATGCACAAGCAGCGCTGCGTGGGCTGTTCAAGCGGTGGCGCCTGCCGCGACGGCGGCCAACGCGGCTCAGGCCAGCAAACGCCCCAGCACCGGTGCCAGCAGCACCATCAGAATCCCGCTGAAGATCATCGTCAGGCTGGCCACGGCGCCTTCCTGCGGGCCGATCTTGCGCGCCACGCTCATGCCGAAGCCGTGGGCCGCCGCACCGAAAGGCGCGCTGCGGGCCACGCGCATCCGCAGCGGCAGCAGGCCAAGCAATACCTGCCCCATCAAAATTCCGAACAGGCCGGTGATCATCACGAACACACCGGTCAACTGCGATTCGCCGCCAAGGTGGCGGGTGGCTTCCAGCGCGAACGGCGTGGACACCGACCGCGCCAGCAGGCTGTGGGCGGCATTGGCGTCGAGGCCGAGCAGCCGGCTCAGCAGCAGTGTGCTGCCCAGCGAGACCACGATGCCGGCGCAACTGCCCAGGCCCAGCGCCAGCCAGTGCCGCCTGATCAGATCGCGCTGCTGGTAGATCGGCAGCGCAAAGGCGACGGTGGCGGGGCCCAGCAGACAGGGCAGCCAGCGGGTATCGCCAAAATATTGCGAGAACGGGGTCGATGTCAGTTCGATCAGGGCAATCAGGATCGCCGACGTGGTGATCGCGGGCGTGAGCCAGAAGTACTGGTAGCGGCGGTGCAGCGCCTGGTTGGCGTAGAACAGCACCACGGTGAGCACCAGGTAAAGAAACGGTTTCATGCCGGCTGCTCCTGGCGGATTTGACGAACACCGCGCAGCTTGCGCAACCGCACCCGCCGCTCAAACTTGCATACCCACTCCACCGTGAACGCAGTGGCCAGCAGCACCGAAATGAAACCGATGCCGATGGCCGTGAACAGCCGCACGCCCTCGCGTTCCAACAGGGCGGTGAATTGCACCACCGAGACGATCAGCGGGATAAAGAACAACAGCATGTTCGACAGCAGCCACTCGGCGCCATGGTCCACCACCGACGGCCGCACCACGCCCGCCAGCAGCAGCGCCACCATGACCAGCAGCCCCACCACGCCGCCGGAAAACGGCAGGTGCAGCCAGGCAGCGATGCGGTCGCAGACATACCAGATGGCGATCAGCAGCGCGATCTGCAATACGGTATACACGAATCGGGAAAGGGCGGAGGTTTTCATGCAGCCATTCTAGGCGTGGCCAATCAAAAGATAAAATGAATTAAAATTATGAAAATCATTCTATATTGGAATAGATCATGGATTTGCGTTCCTTGCGGTATTTCGTCGCGGTGGTGGATCACCAGGGTTTCAGCCGCGCAGCCGAGCACTTGCACGTGACCCAGCCCACGGTCAGCAAGATGATCGCCCAGCTGGAGCAGTCGCTGGACCTGGTGCTGCTCGAGCGCACCGGCAAGCGCTTTACCCTGACCGACGCCGGCCAGGTGGTGCTGGCGCGCGGCAGGGCGCTGCTGGCCATGCACGCGGAACTGAACGTGGAGCTGGCCGATTTGCAGCAACTGCGGCGCGGCGAATTACGCCTGGGCGTCACGCAACAGGCGCACCAGCCGCTGGCGCCGCTGCTGGCGGCGTACCACCGCCAGTATCCGGACGTGGAACTCAAACTGTTCGAGGACGGCACCCAGGCGATCGAAACCAACCTGCGCAACGGCACGCTGGAAATGGGCTCGCTGCTCGACTACGCCGGCAACGCCCACATCTGGACCGAATTCGATTCGCTGCCGCTGGTCACGTCGCCGTTGTGCGTGCTGGCGCCGCTGGCGTCGGCCTGGCGCGGCCGATCGTCCATCGCGCTGCGCGAACTGGCCGACAGCCCGTTCATCTTTTACGGCGCGTCGTTCGCGCTGAACGACATCGTTACCGACGCCTGCGCTGCCGCCGGCTTCCAGCCCAGGATCAGCGGGCGCAGCGGCCAATGGGACTTCGTCGCCTCGCTGGTGCGCCTCGGCGTGGGTGTCGCCATCCTGCCCAAGCTGTTCTGCGACACGCTGCCACAGGGCCAGTTCTCGATCGCCACGCTGACCGAACCTGCGCTCGACTGGAAACTGCGGCTGGCCTGGCGTCGCAACAGCCACCTGTCGTTTGCCGCCCGCGCCTGGCTCAACCTCGCCCGCACCACCTGATTTTGTTGTTCATGCCTTGATTTGTGCAGTTCGTCGCAATTTCGCGGGTGGGCGTGCGCGCGGCGTTATGATTGTGGAATCATCAGCCAGGGATAGATCATGAAGAGGATTTTCCAGTTCGGTTTGCTATTTGCTGCGGCGTGCGCGTTGTTCGGGCGCGCCTCGGCTGCCGACGACAACAGCGAAACCCGTACCGTCAGCATCGATGCGCGCGTGGTGCGGGTCAAGATCGATGGCATGGTCGATGTCCGGCTGCGCCAGGGCGACACGCCGTCGCTCAAGATCACCGGCGACAAGCGCTATATGGACCGGCTGACCTACGCACAGAGCGGCGACACGCTGCACCTGGAAACCGATGGCGGGCGCGGCATCAAGATCAATACCAGCAACGGCGCCCGCGCCGAGATGGTGCTGCCCAACCTGCGGCAGGTGGTGGTGGAGGGGCTGGGCGCCACCGATATCAGCGGCTTCTCCGGCCAGGACCTGGAACTGGTGCTCGACGGCGCCGGCAGCATGAAGGCCACGGTCGATTACAAGACCGTGCGTGCCAAGCTCGGCGGCGTGGGCAAGATGAATTTGTGGGTCAGCGAAAACGAACGCATCGACCTCGACCTGGGCGGCGCCGGCAACATCGTCCTCGGCGGACGCGGCAAGCTGCTCAAGGCCGACCTGGGCGGACTCGGCGGCTTGAATGCGCAGAAGTTCACGGCCGACAGTGTCCAGCTCGATCTGAGCGGCCTCGGCAACGCCACCGTCACCGCCACCACCAACGCCAAGCTCGACCTAAGCGGCCTCGGTTCCGTCACCGTGTACGGCAAGCCGCTCAACCGCGAAGTGTCGGTCGATGGCCTCGGCAAGGTCAACTGGAAGTGAGCCCGCATCAACGCACCATAGCTAAAACGATATGAAAAAATTCATACTGGCGATCTGTCTCGCCCTGGGCCTGCACCAAGCCGCGCTGGCCGGCTTCCTGGAAGGCGCCACCGCCTACAACAACAAGAATTACGGCACCGCGCTGAAGGAAATCACGCCGCTGGCAAAGGCCGGCAATGCCGATGCCCAGCACCTGCTGGGCCTGATGTATTACATGGGACGTGGTGTGCCGCAGGACTATCCGCAAGCGTTCCAGTGGCACCGCAAGGCCGCGCTGCAAGGCAAGGCCGACGCCCAGTACGTGGTCGGTGCCATGTACTACACCGGCAACGCGGTGATCCAGGACCACAAGCAGGCAGTGAGCTGGTTCCGCAAGGCGGCCCAGCAAGGCCACGGCGAAGCGCTGCAAACCATGGGCCTGATGTACCGCTACCACATTGGCGGCGTGCCGCAGGATAACGTGATCGCCTACATGCTGTGGAACCTGGCCGCCGCCCGCAGCGCCCCCAACGCGGCCGAACAGCGCGCAGCCGTGGTCAAGCACATGACGCCGGAGCAGATCGAAGAGGGGCAGGCGCTGTCGGCCCGCTGGAAGCCGAATTCGCCCCTGCCCACCAAATCACGGACCGGGGGAGATGGCAACTGACGTTACAGCTTCATCGTTAATCCCACCTGGAATCCGCGGCCCGGCAGCGGCGCAATGTATTTCAACGGCGAGTTGTGCGGCCGCGCATCTTCATCGAGCAGGTTGGAGCCGCTGATGAATACTTCCAGCCCGGTCACGCGCGCGTAAGGCAACGCGATTGCGCGGCTGACCTGGAAGTTCACCATGTTGTAGGCATCGAGCGGCACTTCGTTGCTCACGCTTTTGCCCAGGTATTTCTGCTTGTCGTAATACGTGCTCGACAGGCGGGCCTTCCAGCCGCTGTTCTCCCACGCCACGTTGGCGCCGTAGCGGTTGGTTGGCATATTGGGCAGGTATTCGCCATCGTTTTGCGTGCGCAGCCGGTCCGGGTGGTCGGCCTTGTTCTTGACCAGGTCGGCAAACGCCGACACGTTCAGTTTGCCGTAGGCGCCCAGGCTGAGCTCCTGCGACGCATCGAGCTCGAAGCCCTTGACGGTCGTGTCGATCTGTTTCCAGTACTTGAGCGGCAGGCGGTTGCCAGTCTGCAGGCCCGAGTGGCCGAGGTACAGGTAATTGTCGTACTTCATCTGGTAGGCTGTGCCGGTCAATTTGAAGCCGCCGACGCCGAACAGCACGGTCAACTCGGTGTTGCGGGCCCGCTCGGCTTTCAGGTTCTGGTTGCCTTCCTCCTGCGTCATGATCGAGTAGTGGCGGTTGCTCGCGTACAGCTCGTTGATGTCGGGCGCGCGCTCCGACGATCCGTACCGCATCTTGGCGCCCCACAATTTACCGAGCTCGAAAGCGGCGCCGACGTTGTAGCTGTTCAGGCTGAACTCGCGGTCGGCCAATTTGGTATTGGCGGCATTGCGCGAGGTCTTGAATGCGCTGGTTTCGATTTCGTGCTCCACTTTCTCGTGGCGGAAGCCGGCGTCGAACGATGCCCAGTCGAAGTCGAGGTTTTGCCTGATGAACAGCGCGCGGCTGGTCGTGCCCACGTTGGGCAGGTACAGCTGCGGACCACTGCCGGTCACATCGCGCGACCGGTACGACAGGCCGACCAGACCATGCAACGGCCCGGCGCTGCGCTGCGCCAGCAGCAGCTCGGCCTGGGTGGTATCGAACGCGTACTCGTTGGCGTTGGTCGGGCCGATGTACTCGCCCGACGTATTGTTCAGGCGCGAGACGCGCAGCTCGGCGCTTTCCACGTATGGCACCGGCTCGCGCAGCTTGCCTTCCAGCGCATACTTGTCCTGGCGGATTTTCACACCGACCGGCAGTCCCTCATCGTAGTTGGCGCCGAACGACTTGTTTTCCATCGAAAAGCCCGGCACGCCGTACTTGCTTTCCTTCGAGTCCAGGCTCACGCCCAGGTAGCCCTGGTCGAAGAAATAGGTGGTGCCCACGCCGAAGTGCGAGTTGTTCGAATAGCTGTTGCCGAGCGTGCCGTGGTAGTCGGGCGTGACATCCTTGTTGATCTTGTTGGGGACGGTGCGCGGCGTACCGGGCACATACGCCGGGTTGGCGGGGTTGACGTACGTTTTGCGCTGCCACACCGAGGTCGGGTTGTTGGTGTAGAAGGAAAAATCGCCATCGGCCCAGTCGGGATTTTCCGTGATGAATTGCTCGATGAACGGCTGCGACGCCTTGTTGTACACCTGCTGGATGCGCGCTTCTTTCTGGCAGCTGTCGGCAAGAAACGTGTTGACGCCGCCGTTGGCCGGGAACAGTCCGGTATTGCACACGGCCGCCTTGCTGTTGCCGGGAATGTCGTAGTGGCCGATGCTCTGGAACGACAGCTGGATATTGGTCGAGAAATTCTTGCCGTTGTTGACGTTCAGGCGCAAGCCCTGGGCGTCGGCATCGTTGTGGCCCTTGCGCAGCACCAGTTCCAGTTCGTGGTCCTGGTTTTCCATCGTGCGCGACAGCAGGCCGGAATCGACATTGACGCTGCCGCCGATCGCGTTGCCGCCGTAGCGCACGCTGTCCGACGATTTGCTGACGGTGGCGCTGCGCGCAAACAGCGGGTCGAACGGAATGTTGATGTCGCCGCTGATGGCGTTCATGCCCAGGATCGACTGGCCATCTTCGAGGATTTGCACGCGGCTGCCGGACAGGCTGCGGATCACCGGCGCGCCGGCATTGGGGCCGAAGGCGCTGCTTTGCACGCCCGAGACGTGTTCGAGCATGTCGCCGAGCGTGCGATTCTGGGCGCGGTCGTTCTGGACCGTGACGCTGGTGTCGCTGCCGGCCGGCTTGTCGGCGCGGACTTCAACGGTCTGGAGAGTGGCGTCGTCGGCCGCGTAGGCGCTTGAAAATGTGGACAGAATGGCGGCTGCAAGTACGTGATGGCGCATGATTCCTGGCAATGGTATTGGAGGGTTGGTGCGGGCGCGGCCCGGCGAAATAGGGCAGGGCAGCACAAGAAGTGTTAATGCAAAACTGTTGCAATAATAACGGTCAAGCATCATTGTTGCAAGTCAATTGCATTTATGGCGGTGCCGAGGGTTCGTCGTGCAGCGGTGCGCCCGCCTGCGTGGCGCTGTAGCCTCGCGTACAATCTTTTCTTTAAAATTTGCAGAGGTCCACCATGCGCGCGATTGAAATCACCCAACCCGGTTCGCCCGAAGTGCTGAAGCTGTGCGAGCGTCCCATGCCGGTCGTGAAAACCGGCGAAGTGCTGATCAAGGTGCACGTGGCCGGCATCAACCGGCCCGACGTGTTCCAGCGCAAGGGCGCTTACGCGCCGCCGCCGGGCGCGTCGGATTTGCCAGGCCTGGAAGTGGCCGGCGAGATCGTCGACGGCGACCTCGATTACTCCACCTTCGACATCGGCGATCACGTGTGCGCGCTGGTGCAGGGCGGCGGTTACGCCGAATACTGCGTGGCGCCCATCGAGCAGGTGCTGCCCGTGCCCAAGGGCTGGAGCATGCTGGAAGCGGCCACGATTCCGGAAAACTATTTCACCGTGTGGAGCAATGTGTTCGACCGCGCCCGCTTGACCGGTGGTGAAACCCTGCTGGTGCAGGGCGGTACCTCCGGTATCGGCGTGGCGGCGATCCAGCTGGCCAGCGCCATGGGCCACCGCGTGTTTGCTACCGCCGGCAGCGCCGACAAAGTGGCTGCATGCCAGGAACTGGGCGCCGAGCGCGGCATCAATTACAAGACCGAGGATTTTGTTGACGTCGTCAAATCGCTGACCAACGACCGTGGCGTCGATGTGATTCTCGACATGGTGGGCGGCGACTACGTGCCGCGCGAAGTGGCGTGCCTGGCCGACGATGGCCGCATCGCACTGATCGCCACGCTGGGCGGCGCCAAGACCACGCTGGACCTGGGGCAGATGCTGTATCGCCGCCTGACCATCACCGGTTCCACCCTGCGACCGCGTTCGGTGGAGTTCAAGGGCGCGATTGCCAAAAACCTGCTCAAGCGCGTGTGGCCGCTAATGGCCGAGCGCAAGATCAAGCCGGTGATCCACACGGTGTTTCCGCTCGAGCAGGCGGCCAAGGCGCATGAACTGATGGAAAGCAGCACCCACGTCGGCAAGATCATGCTGCAAGTTATTTAGGGCGCTCGCAAACCTACTGCGCGGTCCGCTATCGCCTCTCCGTTGCTCAGCGTACCTGCGTACGCTTCCGCTACTCAAGGCTATAACGAACCGCTCGCTACGGTTTTCGAGGCACCCTGCACGCCAGATATTGCAACAAAAACAACAAATTCACCGATGCAAGTTTGACCCACCGTCGGCGGGCGCGGTAAAATCATAGGTTATTGAAAATTTAGGCTACTATGCGACGCAAACTCGTTATCGGCAATTGGAAAATGAACGGCAACCGCGCTGCCAACGCGGCCTTGTTGTCCGGCATCGTCTCCGGCCTCAAGGATGTCAACGACCGCGCCGATTGCGCGGTCTGCGTGCCTGCTCCCTACCTCGCCCAGTGCGAACAGGAATTGAACTCCACCCCGGTCGCCTGGGGCGGCCAGGACCTGTCGATCCACGCCAGCGGCGCCTATACTGGTGAAGTGGCAGCATCGATGCTGACCGATTTCGGCGCCAAATACGTGCTGGTCGGCCACTCTGAGCGTCGCGCGTATCACGGCGAGACCAATGAACTGGTTGCGCAAAAAGCCGTGGTGGCGCTGGCTGCCGGCCTCACCCCCGTGATCTGCGTGGGCGAGACCCTGGAAGACCGCGAAGCCGGCAATACCGAAACCGTGATCTGCGCCCAGTTGCAGGCTGCGCTCGACGTCATCCCGGTCGATCAACTCGATAAAGTCGTACTGGCGTACGAGCCGGTGTGGGCTATCGGCACCGGCAAGACCGCCACCCCGCAGATGGCCCAGGAAGCGCATTTCTTCCTGCGCGGCTGCGTGGCCAAGAAAAGCGAGCAGGTCGCTACCAAGATCCAGATCCTGTACGGCGGCAGCATGAAGCCGGACAACGCAGTCGAACTGCTGGCCCAGGCCGACATCGACGGCGGCCTGATCGGCGGCGCGGCACTGAAGGCAGCAGATTTCCTCGCCATCATCCACGCCTGAGCAAGACATTAAGGGTTTTCCCTTAACGAGAAGTACTGTTGTAAAAATGCAGTTAATCCAGCCTGTTGCGCGCTATTGGCAGGTTGGAAACAAAACGATACAAAACTATTTAATTTTGAATGGAATATCATGAGCAGCATGTTCAACCTGGTAGTCATCATCCAAGTCGTCTCGGCCCTGGCCATTATCGGCCTCGTCTTGCTGCAGCACGGTAAGGGCGCCGATATGGGCGCAGCCTTCGGCTCCGGCGCTTCCGGCAGCCTGTTCGGCGCCACCGGCTCGTCGAACTTCATGTCCAAGTCCACCGGCGTGGCAGCGGCGATCTTCTTCAGCGCCACCCTGGCCCTGGCGTACATCTCCACCCAGCACAACAACGGCGCCGTCAGCGGCGGCGTGATGGACAAGGCCTTGCCAACTGCACCGGCAACCGCGCCAACCACCGGTTCGGCCGGCATTCCGAACGCGCCGACCCCAGCGCCTGCTGCACCTGCCGGGCAGCCAACTGCGCCGGCTGCACAAACGCCTGTACCGGTTCCTGCAAACTCCATCCCAAAGTAATATAATAGCGGTCTTGGAATACAGCGTTGGGCAGCAAAGGCATTACGTTGCCCAATGTTTTAGCAGCGACAGGCAGTGAAATGGCGCATTGGTGGGCAAAAGTTAAACCAGTGTACCGAGAAATAAATATTTATCGTTTTTCTTCTTGTTTTTTCGCAATACGGCATTAACAAGCCGGCAGAAACGCAGTAGAATAGCGGCCTTAGAATGCCGACGTGGTGAAATTGGTAGACACGCTATCTTGAGGGGGTAGTGGCGCAAGCTGTACGAGTTCGAGTCTCGTCGTCGGCACCAAAAATTTAGAGGCCAGCAAGGGAGTAGTGCCTGAGCTGGCTTTTTTACGAGGATGTGTCGTTCGATCCTGGTCTAAGTTGTACGATTGGGGCGAACGTAAAGAGCACCGCAAAACATCGCAGTGTGGTCCTTCAAACCAAGCGTTCAATAAAAGCTCATCAATCGTGAACCTCGAAAATTATCTCCCCGTTCTGTTGTTCATCCTCGTCGGTCTCGGCGTAGGTATCCTTCCCCAGGTACTGGGCCACGTGCTCGGACCGAACAAGCCTGACTTCGCCAAACTGTCCCCGTATGAATGCGGCTTCGAAGCTTTCGAAGATGCGCGCATGAAATTCGACGTGCGTTACTACCTCGTCGCTATCCTCTTTATTTTGTTCGATCTGGAAACGGCATTCTTCTTCCCCTGGGGCGTCTCCGTGCGCGAACTGGGCTGGAACGGATTCCTGGTGATGATGAGCTTCATCGCTGAATTCGTGGTCGGTTTTTGGTATATCTGGAAGAAAGGTGCCCTTGATTGGGAATAAGCCATGGCTATTGAAGGCGTATTAAACGAAGGTTTCATCACTACCTCGGCTGACAAGCTGATCAACTGGGCGCGTACGGGTTCGATGTTCCCGATGACGTTCGGTCTGGCCTGCTGTGCGGTTGAAATGATGCACGTGGGCGCGGCCCGTTACGACATGGACCGCTTCGGCGTGGTGTTCCGTCCTTCGCCACGTCAGTCCGACGTGATGATCGTGGCCGGCACGCTGTGCAACAAGATGGCGCCTGCGCTGCGCAAGGTGTACGACCAGATGCCGGAACCGCGCTGGGTCATCTCGATGGGCACCTGTGCCAACGGCGGCGGCTACTACCACTACTCGTACTCGGTTGTACGCGGCTGCGATCGCATCGTGCCGGTTGACGTGTACGTGCCAGGCTGTCCGCCCACCGCTGAGGCGCTGCTGTACGGCATCATGCAGCTGCAGAACAAGATCAAGCGTACCAATACCATCGCACGATGACTACCAAATTAGAACAACTCCAAACCGCCCTCGGCACTGCCCTGGGCGAACGCGTTAGTACGGTCGTGGCGCTCGGCGAGATCACCATCACCGTCAAGCAAGCCGACTACTATGGCGTGATGCAGACCCTGCGCGACGATGCGTCGCTCGGTTTCGAGCAGGCCATCGACCTGTGCGGCGTCGACTATCTGACCTATGGCGAAGGCGCCTGGGACGGCCAGCGTTTCGCGGTCGTGATCCACCTGCTGTCGCTCAAGTACAACTGGCGCGTGCGCGTGCGCTGTTTCGCCAGCGACGACGAGATGCCGGTGTTCCCGTCACTGACGCCGCTGTGGCGCTGCCTGAACTGGTTCGAGCGCGAAGCGTTCGACATGTTCGGCATCCTGTTCGAGAACCACAACGACTTGCGCCGCATCCTGACCGATTACGGCTTTATCGGCCACCCGTTCCGCAAGGACTTCCCGGTGTCGGGCTATGTCGAAATGCGTTACGACCCCGAGCAGAAGCGCGTGATCTACCAGCCGGTCACCATCGAGCCGCGTGAAAACGTGCCGCGCGTGATCCGCGAAGAAAACTACGGGATTAAATAATGGCTGAGATTAAGAATTACACCCTGAACTTCGGTCCGCAACACCCGGCCGCGCACGGCGTGCTGCGCCTGGTGCTCGAGCTCGACGGTGAAGTGATCCAGCGCGCCGACCCGCACATCGGCCTGCTGCATCGCGGTACCGAGAAGCTGGCGGAGCAAAAGACCTACCTGCAGTCGGTACCGTACATGGACCGCCTCGACTACGTCTCGATGATGTGCAACGAGCACGCCTACGTGATGGCCATCGAAAAGCTGCTGGGCCTGGAAGTGCCGCTGCGCGCGCAGTACATCCGCGTGATGTTCGATGAAATCACCCGTATCCTGAACCACCTGATGTGGCTGGGCGCGCACGCGCTTGACGTTGGCGCCATGGGCCCGTTCCTGTACTGCTTCCGCGACCGCGAAGACTTGTTCGACGTGTACGAAGCGGTGTCGGGCGCGCGCATGCACGCGGCCTACTACCGCCCGGGCGGCGTGTACCGCGACCTGCCGGACGCGATGCCTCAGCACAAGCCATCGATCATCCGTTCGGCCAAGGCGATTGCCGACCTGAACGAACACCGCCAGGGTTCGGTACTCGACTTCATCGAAGCGTTCACCAACCGTTTCCCAGGCTACGTGGACGAGTACGAAACGCTGCTGACCGACAACCGTATCTGGAAACAGCGTACCGTCGGCATCGGTGTCGTGTCGCCGGAAGATGCGCTGGCGATGGGCTTTACCGGCGCCATGCTGCGCGGTTCGGGCATCCAGTGGGATCTGCGCAAGCACCAGCCGTACGAAGTGTACGACCTGATGGACTTCGACGTGGCCATCGGCACCAACGGCGACTGCTACGATCGCTACCTGGTGCGCGTGGAAGAACTGCGCCAGTCGAACAAGATCATCAAGCAGTGCGTGGAGTGGCTGCGCAACAATCCAGGTCCGGTCATCACCAGCAACCACAAGGTTGCCCCGCCTAGCCGCGTGGACATGAAGACCAACATGGAATCGCTGATCCACCACTTCAAGCTGTTTACCGAAGGCTTCCACGTGCCACCAGGCGAAGCGTATGCCGCCGTGGAACACCCGAAAGGCGAGTTTGGCGTGTACCTGCTGTCGGACGGCGCCAACAAGCCATACCGCATGAAGTTGCGCACGCCCGACTATGTGCACCTGCAAGCGCTGGACGAAATGTCGCGCGGCCACATGATTGCCGACGCCGTGACCATCATCGGTACGCAGGACATCGTGTTCGGCAGTATTGACCGCTAAGAGGCAAAAAGTATGTTGTTATCAGAGCAGTGCTATCAAAAAATCGACCGCGAGCTGGCCAAGTACCCGGACGACCAGCGTCAGTCCGCCGTGATGGCGGCGCTGGCGCACGCCCAGGTTGAACTGGGCTGGATCTCGCCGGAAACCATGCAGGAACTGGCCGACTACATTCGCATGCCGGCAATCGCCGTGCAGGAAGTGGCCACTTTCTACAATATGTACAACTTGAAGCCGATCGGCAAGCACAAGATCACCGTGTGCACCAACCTGCCATGCGCCTTGTCGGGTGGCGAGCGCGCCGCGCAGCACCTCAAGCAAAAGCTGGGCATCGACTATCGTGGCACCACGGACGACGGCGAATTCACGCTGATGGAAGGGGAGTGCATGGGCGCCTGCGGCGACGCACCGGTGCTGCTGGTGAACAATCACCGCATGTGCAGCTTCATGTCCAACGATAAAATCGACACGCTGGTCGGTGAACTGAGCGGGAGTACCAAATGACGTCACTCCACAATCGTCACATCGACCCTGTCATTCTTGCCGGCCTGGACGGCGACAACTGGCAGCTGGAAGATTACGTCAAGCGCGGTGGCTACAGCGCCCTGCGCCGCATCATCGAAGAAAAGATCACCCCGGAACAGATCATCGCCGACCTGAAAGCGTCGTCGCTGCGCGGACGTGGCGGTGCGGGCTTCCCGACCGGCCTGAAATGGAGCTTCATGCCCCGTCAGTTCCCGGGCCAGAAGTACCTGGTATGTAATACCGATGAGGGCGAGCCTGGCACTTTCAAGGACCGCGACATCATTCGTTACAACCCGCATGCACTGATCGAAGGCATGGCCATCGGCGCGTACGCGATGGGCATCACTGTCGGCTACAACTACATCCACGGCGAGATCTTTGCCGAGTACCAGCTGTTTGAAGAAGCGCTGGAAGAGGCGCGTGCTGCCGGCTTCCTGGGCAATAACATCATGGGCAGCGAATTCAGCTTCCAGCTGCACGCCCACCACGGTTACGGCGCCTACATCTGCGGCGAAGAAACTGCGCTGCTCGAATCCTTGGAAGGCAAGAAGGGCCAGCCGCGCTTCAAGCCGCCGTTCCCGGCGTCGTTCGGCCTGTACGGCAAGCCAACCACGATCAACAACACCGAGACCTTTGCTGCCGTCCCGTTCATCCTGAACATGGGGCCGGAAAAGTACCTGGCCATCGGTCGTCCGAACAACGGCGGCTCCAAGATCTTCTCGATCTCGGGCGACGTCGAGCGTCCGGGCAACTACGAAGTCCCGCTGGGCACCCCGTTTGCCAAGCTGCTGGAACTCGCTGGCGGCATGCGCGGCGGCAAAAAGATCAAGGCTGTGATTCCTGGCGGTTCCTCGTCGCCGGTGATTCGTGGCGAGATCATGATGCAGACCGACCTCGACTATGATTCGATCGCCAAGGCGGGCTCGATGCTCGGTTCGGGCGCGGTCATCGTCATGGACGAAACCCGTTGCATGGTCAAGGCCATGGAACGCCTGGCGTACTTCTACTTCGAAGAGTCGTGCGGCCAGTGCACCCCTTGCCGCGAAGGCACGGGCTGGATGTACCGCATGATCCATCGCATCGAAAACGGCCAGGGCCGTGCTTCCGATCTGGACGTGCTGAACTCCATTTGCGACAACATCCAGGGCCGCACGATTTGCGCGCTGGGCGACGCTGCGGCTATGCCGATGCGTGCGTTCATCAAGCAGTTCCGCGAAGAATTTGAACACCATATCGAGCACAAGACTTGCGTTGTGCCCGCATATATCTAAAAGCTGGTAACAATCACCATGGTTGAAATCGAAATAGACGGCAAAAAAGTCGAAGTCCCTGCTGGTAGCATGGTGATGGACGCCGCCAACAAGCTGGGGACGTACATCCCGCACTTCTGCTATCACAAGAAATTGTCGATCGCCGCCAACTGCCGCATGTGCCTGGTCGAAGTGGAAAAAGCACCGAAGCCGCTGCCTGCCTGCGCCACGCCGGTATCGGCCGGCATGATCGTGCGTTCCGCATCCGACAAAGCTGTGCAAGCGCAAAAGTCGGTGATGGAATTCCTCCTGATTAACCACCCGCTGGACTGCCCGATCTGCGATCAGGGCGGCGAGTGCCAGTTGCAGGACTTGGCAGTTGGTTACGGCAAGAGCGAATCGCGCTACGAAGAAGACAAGCGCGTGGTCGTGCCGAAAGACGCCGGCCCGCTGGTCTCGATGCAGGAGATGGCACGCTGCATCCAGTGCACCCGTTGCGTACGTTTTGGCCAGGAAGTGGCCGGCGTGATGGAACTGGGCATGATCGGCCGTGGCGAACACTCGGAAATCACCTCGTTCGTCGGCCAGACCGTCAACTCGGAAATGTCCGGCAACATGATCGACCTGTGCCCGGTAGGCGCACTGACGTCGAAGCCATTCCGCTACAGCGCCCGTTCGTGGGAACTGTCTCGCCGCAAATCGGTCTCGCCGCATGACGGCCTGGGCGCCAACCTGATCGTGCAAGTCAAGGGCGGCAAGGTCAAGCGCGTGCTGCCGCTGGAAAACGACGCCGTCAACGAGTGCTGGATTTCCGACAAGGACCGCTTCTCGTACGAAGGCCTGGAAGCCGCCGACCGCCTGACCCAGCCGATGCTCAAGCAAGGCGGCGAGTGGAAAGAAGTCGATTGGCAGACCGCGCTCGAATACGTCGCGCACGGCCTGAAAAACATCCGCCACGAGCATGGCGACAACGCGCTGGCCACCCTGGCCACGCCGCACTCCACGCTTGAAGAACTGCACCTGCTGCAAAAGCTCACCCGCGCCATGGGTTCGACCAGCGTTGACACCCGTCTGCGCCAGTCCGACTTCTCGCTGCAAGGCGTGACGCCGTGGCTGGGCATGTCGATCAACGACTTCGGTCAGCTGGACCGCGCGTTCGTGATCGGCTCGTTCCTGCGCAAGGATCATCCGCTGCTGGCCACCCGCCTGCGCGCGGCAGTGAAGGGCGGCGCCAAGCTGTCCATCCTGCACGCGACCGACGACGACCTGTTGATGAACGTGTCGAGCAAGGTCATCGCTGCCCCTAGCGAGTGGCTGTCCGCGCTGTCGCAAATCGTTTCCGCTGTCGCTGCCGCCAAGTCGGTCGCTGCACCGGCCGGTTTCGACGGTATCGAAGCGTCCGACGCCGCCAAGGCAGTTGCCGCCTCGCTGGTTTCCGGCGAGCGCAAGGGCATCTTCCTCGGCAACGCTGCCGTGCAACACCCGCAAGCTGGCGCGCTGCATGCAGCCGCCCAGTGGCTGGCTGAGCAAACTGGCGCAACCCTGGGCTACCTGACCGAAGCGGCCAACACCGTCGGCGCTTACATCGTCAATGCCAACGGCGCCACCGCGCCGGCATTCACCGAAGCCAAGCAGGCCTACGTGCTGCTCAACGTCGAGCCGGAACTGGACGCACACAATCCGCAAGCCGCGATTGCCGCACTGAACAAGGCCGAAATGGTCGTGGTCATGTCCGCCTTCAAGCACGGCATGGACTACGCCGACGTGCTGCTGCCGGTCTCGCCGTTCAGCGAAACCTCGGGTACGTTCGTCAATTGCGAAGGCCGTGCGCAAAGCTTCAACGGCACCGTCAAGCCGCTGCTGGAAACCCGCCCTGCCTGGAAAGTGCTGCGCGTGCTGGGTAACATCCTCGGCCTGTCCGGTTTCGACTACGACACCTCGGAAGCGATCCGCGACGAAGTGCTGGGCGCCGGCAACTTCGACGTTGCTGCCAAGCTCAACAACAAGGCTGCGCAAGCTGCCGTGGCTTCGACCTCGGTGTCGACCGGCGTGGAACGTATCGCCGACGTACCGATCTACTTTGCCGACGCCGTGGTGCGCCGTGCCGAGTCGCTGCAAAAGATGGCCGATGCGGCTGCGCCAAAAGCGCACTTGTCGAGCGCACTGGCGCAGCAGCTGGGCGTGGTGGCCGGCGACACCGTCAAGGTCACGCAAGGTAACGGCAGCGCAGTTCTGGTTGCCACCGTTGACGCCAAGCTGCCAGCGAACGCCGTACGCGTTGCTGCGGCCCACCGTTCGACCGCTGCACTGGGCAGCATGTTCGGTGCCATCACCGTTGAAAAAGCAGGAGAGGTGAAATAATGGCGTTGCCTGAATTCGTCACGACGTTGCACGACCTGGGCGCCAACAGCCCGTTGGCCCCGGTCTGGCCTATCGTCTGGAACCTGATCAAGATCGTGGTGGTACTGCTGCCGCTGATGGGCCTGGTTGCTTACCTGACCCTGTGGGAGCGCAAGCTGATCGGCTTCATCCAGATCCGTATCGGCCCGAACCGCGTCGGTCCCGGCGGCTTGCTGCAGCCGATCGCCGATGCACTGAAACTGCTCTTCAAAGAGATCATCACCCCGGCCAAGGCCAACCCTGGCCTGTTCGTGATCGGTCCGGTCATGACCATCATGCCGGCGCTGGCTGCCTGGGCAGTAGTGCCTTTCGGTCCCGAAGCCGTGCTGGCCAATGTGAACGCCGGCCTGCTGCTGCTGATGGCGATCACGTCGATGGAAGTCTACGGCATCATCATCGCCGGCTGGGCGTCGAACTCGAAGTACTCGTTCATGGGTGCGATGCGCGCTTCGGCACAAATGATCTCGTACGAAATCCCGATGGGCTTCGTGCTGGTCGTGGTGCTGATGATTACCGGTTCGCTGAACTTCGGCGATATCGTCGCCAGCCAGCAAGCGGGCACGATGGCATCGCATGGCGTCAATTTCCTGTCGTGGAACTGGCTGCCGCTGCTGCCGCTGTTCGTGGTGTATCTGACCTCGGGCCTGGCCGAATGTAACCGTCACCCGTTCGACGTGGTCGAGGGCGAGTCGGAAATCGTTGCCGGTCACATGGTGGAATACTCGGGTATGGCGTACGCCATGTTTATGCTGGCCGAATACGCCAACATGATCCTGATCGCAGCCCTGGCATCGATCATGTTCCTGGGCGGCTGGTCGGCACCGTTTGCGTTCCTGGAATTCTGGGGCGGTTTCGGCGGCTTCTTCTGGTTGTTCGCCAAAACGTTCTTCCTGGTGTCCGTCTTCATCTGGGTGCGCGGTACTTTCCCACGCTACCGTTACGACCAGATCATGCGTCTGGGCTGGAAAGTGTTCATTCCGCTGACCCTGGTGTACCTGGTGTTCGTGGCTGGTTGGATGCATTCCCCATGGAATATCTGGAACTAAGGAATAGACACAAATGGAACGCTTAAAAGACTTCATCGGCAGCTTCATGCTGACCGAACTGATCAAAGGGATGGCGCTGACGGGCAAATATATGTTCTCGCGCAAGATCACCGTGCAGTACCCGGAAGAGAAGACGCCGATGTCGCCGCGCTTCCGTGGCCTGCACGCACTGCGCCGCTACCCGAACGGGGAAGAGCGCTGCATCGCCTGCAAACTGTGCGAAGCAGTGTGCCCGGCGATGGCGATCACGATTGAATCGGAGCAGCGCGACGACGGTTCGCGCCGCACCACGCGTTACGACATCGACCTGACCAAGTGCATCTTCTGCGGTTTCTGCGAAGAATCGTGCCCGGTCGATTCGATCGTCGAAACGCACGTGCTGGAATACCACGGCGAAAAACGCGGCGACCTGTACTACACCAAGGAAATGCTGTTGGCCGTGGGCGATCGTTACGAAAACCAGATCGCCGAAGCACGCGCCGCGGACGCTCCTTACCGCTGACGACAGGCGGGGCAGGGCGCAGGCCTTTCACCCCGCCGCAGTGGTGGTTCAAACAAAAACTGTACGTCTCTTGGGTTAGTTATGGAATTTAAAACTGCTTTGTTCTACGCCTTTGCAGCCATCATGATATTGGCTGCCACGCGCGTTATCACGGCCCGCAATCCGGTCCACGCGGCCCTGTTCCTGGTGCTGGCGTTCTTCTCGGCCGCCGGCATCTGGATGCTGCTCGAAGCCGAGTTCCTGGCCATCGTGCTGGTGCTGGTATATGTTGGCGCGGTCATGGTGCTGTTCCTGTTCGTGGTGATGATGCTCGACATCGACACCGGCAGGCTGCGCGAAAACTTCTGGAGCTACCTGCCGGTGGCCAGCTTCGTCGGCGTGATCATCGTGCTGGAAATGGCTGCCGTGCTGTGGAAGTCGTTCCTGTCGTTCGATACCCAGGCAGTCGCTGCCGGTAACATCGGCGGCACCAAGGAACTGGGCATCCTGATCTTCACCAAATATGTTTATGGCTTCGAGATCGCTGCGGCGATCCTGCTGGTGGCGATCGTTGCCGCCGTGGCCCTGACCCTGCGCAAGCGCAAGGACACCAAACATTTCGACCCAGCTGATGCTGTCCGCGTCAAGCGTAACGACCGCCTGAAGATCGTCAAGATCGCCCCGGTCACCACGCGTGGACAAGTCGAAGCCGGTTCGGCAGAGAATAAGGAGACCCCATGACTTTATCGCTTGCTCACTACCTGGTTCTTGGCGCGATACTGTTCGCGATCTCGATCGTTGGTATTTTCCTGAACCGCAAGAACATCATCGTTCTGCTGATGGCCATCGAACTGATGCTGCTGGCAGTGAACATGAATTTCATCGCGTTCTCCCACTACCTGGGCGACGCAGCCGGCCAGATCTTTGTTTTCTTCATCCTGACCGTGGCCGCTGCTGAATCAGCGATCGGCCTCGCGATCCTGGTGGTGCTGTTCCGTAATCTGGACACCATCAATGTGGAAGACCTCGATAGGCTCAAGGGTTAATCCCGCGGCTTGGTTCTCATTTCGAAAAATAACGATTAAGGTTCATCATGGCGGGTACTCTCAACCCTAACCTCCTACTGGCCGTACCTCTGGCGCCGCTGGTCGGCTCCGCGATTGCGGGTTTGTTAGGAACCAAATTCTTTGGCAATGTCGTGGGACGCAAAACGTCCCACACGGCCACCATCCTGGGCGTGCTGATCGCCTTCATCCTGTCGGCGATGACGTTCAACGAGGTGCTTGACGGCGCCACGTACAACGGCACCGTCTACCACTGGATGACGGTGGCCGGCATCAACTTCGAGGTCGGCTTCCAGATCGATACGCTGTCCGCGATGATGATGTGCGTGGTCACGTTCGTGTCGCTGATGGTGCACATCTACACCATCGGCTACATGGCGGAAGACGAAGGCTACAACCGCTTCTTCTCGTACATCTCGCTGTTCACGTTCTCGATGCTGATGCTGGTCATGGCCAACAACTTCCTGCAGCTGTTCTTCGGCTGGGAAGCAGTGGGCCTGGTCTCGTACCTGCTGATCGGCTTCTGGTACAAGCGTCCTACCGCGATTATCGCCAACATGAAGGCGTTCCTGGTCAACCGCGTGGGCGACTTCGGCTTCATCCTCGGCATCGGCCTGCTGCTGGCTTATGCCGGCACCATGAACTACCAGGAAGTGTTCGCCAAGAAGGACGAACTGGCGCTGTTGACCCTGCCAGGCACCGACTGGGCGCTGCTGACCGTAGCCTGTATCTGCCTGTTCATCGGCGCCATGGGTAAATCGGCACAGTTCCCGCTGCACGTGTGGCTGCCGGACTCGATGGAAGGTCCTACCCCGATCTCGGCACTGATCCACGCCGCAACCATGGTTACCGCCGGCATCTTCATGGTGTCGCGCATGTCGCCGCTGTTCGAGCTGTCGGACACCGCGCTGTCGTTCATCCTGGTGATCGGTTCGATTACCGCGCTGTTCATGGGTTTCCTGGGCATCATCCAGAACGACATCAAGCGCGTGGTCGCTTACTCGACCTTGTCGCAGCTCGGCTACATGACCGTGGCTTTGGGTTGCTCCGCTTACTCGGTGGCCGTATTCCACCTGATGACCCACGCATTCTTCAAGGCACTGCTGTTCCTGGGCGCCGGTTCGGTCATCATCGGCATGCACCACGACCAGGACATCCGCAACATGGGCGGTCTGCGTAAATACATGCCGATCACCTGGATCACGTCGCTGCTCGGTTCGCTGGCACTGATCGGTACGCCGTTCTTCTCGGGTTTCTACTCGAAAGATTCGATCATCGAAGCCGTGCACGAGACCCACATCTGGGGCGCCGGCTTTGCCAACTTCGCCGTGCTGGCTGGTGTGTTCGTGACCGCGTTCTACTCGTTCCGCATGTACTTCCTGGTGTTCCACGGTAAAGAGCGTTTCGGCCAGGCCCATGCCCACGGCCACGACGCCCACCACCACGATGCCCACGCACCGAAAGCTGCGCACGGCCATGCCGATCCGGCCGCACACGGCCACGATGCGGACGCGCACCACGAAGAAGAGGAAGACGACCATGGCCACCACGGCCTGGAGCCTGGCCAGAAACCGCATGAATCGCCATTCGTGGTCTGGTTCCCGCTGGTGATGCTGGCGATCCCTTCGGTCATCATCGGTTACCTGGCCATCGGCCCGATGCTGCACGGCGACTTCTTCAAGAACGTGATCTTTGTCGGTGAAAACCACAAGGCCATGGAAATCCTGGGCGAAGAGTTCCACGGCGCCCTGGCCATGACCATCCACTCGCTGACGACCGCGCCGCTGTGGCTGGCGATTGCCGGTGTGGCCAGTGCGTACTACTGCTACATGATCAACCCAAGGGTACCGGCCTGGTGCTTTGCCAAGTTCACCGCAGTGCACACGCTGCTCGAGAACAAGTACTACATGGACAAGTTCAACGAGGTGGTGTTCGCTGGCGGTGCCCGCCTGCTGGGCAACGGCTTGTGGAATGTCGGCGACAAGACCCTGATCGACGGCCTGCTGGTGAACGGCAGCGCCAAGGTCGTGAACTGGTTCTCGAAGCTGGCACGTTTGGGACAGACGGGTTACATCTACCACTACGCCTTCGTGATGATCCTGGGCATCCTGGGGTTCCTGGTCTACTTCCTGCCGTTTTGGCACGCTTAATTAGCTGATACGCATAGAGATAACGAAAACCATGATGCAGTCAACCATATCTACATTACCTCCGTACCTGAGCCTGGCGATCTGGCTCCCGATCGTGTTCGGCGCCCTGATCCTGGCGCTCGGTCGTGACACCAACGCCGGCCTGGTGCGTATCGGCGCGCTGATCGGCGCCATCATCAGCTTTGCAGCAACGATTCCGCTGATTACCAACTTCGACAATGCCCATCACGGCATGCAGTTCGTGGAAAGCAGCAAGTGGATCGACACCTTCAACATCTACTACTCGCTGGGCATCGACGGCCTGTCGCTGTGGTTCGTGCCGCTGACCGCGTTCATCACGGTGATCGTGGTGATCTCGGCCTGGCAGGTGATCCAGTCGCGCGTCGCGCAATACATGGGCGCATTCCTGATCCTGTCCGGCCTGATGATCGGCGTGTTCTGCGCCATGGACGGCCTGCTGTTCTACTTCTTCTTCGAAGCGACCCTGATCCCGATGTACATCATCATCGGCGTGTGGGGCGGTGAAAACCGCGTGTACGCCTCGTTCAAGTTCTTCCTGTACACGTTCTTCGGTTCGCTGCTGACCCTGGTCGCGATCATCTACCTGTACCGCACCACCGGCAGTTTCAACATCCTCGACTGGCACCTGGCGCCATTGACGATGAAGGAACAGATCTTCATCTTTGCCGCGTTCTTCATGGCGTTTGCCGTGAAAGTGCCGATGTTCCCGGTCCACACCTGGCTGCCGGACGTCCACGTGGAAGCGCCTACCGGTGGTTCCGCCGTGCTGGCCGCGATCATGCTGAAACTGGGCGCGTATGGTTTCCTGCGCTTCTCGCTGCCGATCACCCCTGACGCCTCGCACTACCTGTCGGGCTTTGTGATCACGCTGTCGCTGATCGCCGTGATCTACATCGGCCTGGTCGCCCTGGTCCAGAAGGACATGAAAAAGCTGGTGGCGTACTCGTCGATTGCGCACATGGGCTTTGTCACCCTGGGCTTCTTCATCTTCAACCCGATCGGCGTGCAGGGCGGTATCGTGCAAATGATTTCGCACGGCTTCATCTCGGGCGCCATGTTCCTGTGTATCGGTGTGCTGTACGACCAGGCCCACTCGCGCCAGATCGCCGACTACGGTGGTGTGGTCAACAAGATGCCGAAGTTCGCAGCACTGTTCGTGTTCTTCTCGATGGCCAACTGCGGCCTGCCAGCAACCTCCGGCTTCGTCGGCGAGTTCATGGTGATCCTGGGCGCGGTGCAGTACAACTTCTGGATTGGCCTGCTGGCTGCCACGGCTTTGATCTTCGGCGCGGCTTACTCGCTGTGGATGGCCAAGCGCGTGATCTTCGGCAAAGTGACCAACCACCATGTGGCCGCACTGGTCGACGTGAACGGACGCGAGTTCTTCATGCTGGGCGTGCTGGCGATTGCCGTGCTGTACATGGGCCTGTACCCGGCGCCGTTCACCGACACCATGCAAACGTCGGTGGCCGACCTGCTGGCCCATGTTGCCAAAAGCAAGTTGCCTTAAAATGAAATTGAACACCGGAACATCGAGAAAATCCTAATGATTACACCTATTCCACAAGAGGCGTTCAACATCGCCCCGGCGTATGCCGAGGTCACGATGATCGTCGGCGCTTCGCTATTGCTGTTGGTCGACATGTACCTGTCGGAGTCCAAGCGCTCGATCACGTACCTGCTGTCGCTGGCACTGCTGGCCGTTTGCGCGACCATCAGCTACGGCGACTTCATGGCCGGCACCACCACGTACACCTTCCATGGCATGTACGTGTCCGACCCGATGTCGAACCTGCTCAAGCTGTTTACGTACCTGGCACTGGGACTGACCCTGATTTATTCGCGCCAGTACACCACCCAGCGCGGCATGATGACCGGCAACCTGGGCGGCGAATTCTACGTCCTGGCGCTGTTCGCTGGCCTGGGCCAGATGATCATGATCTCCGGCTCGCACTTCCTCACCATCTACCTCGGTGTGGAACTGATGTCGCTGTCGCTGTACGCGCTGGTCGCGCTGCGCCGTGACAACCACAAGGCTACCGAAGCGGCGATGAAGTACTTCGTCCTCGGCGCGCTGGCTTCGGGCTTCCTGTTGTACGGTATGTCGATGCTGTACGGCGCTACCGGCACCCTGGAAATTTCGAAAGTGGCTGCTGCCGTTGCTGCCGGCACCATCAAGCCGACCATCCTGGTGTTCGGTATCGTGTTCCTGGTCGCTGGCCTGGCCTTCAAACTGGGCGCCGTGCCATTCCACATGTGGGTACCGGACGTGTACGAAGGTTCGCCAACCGCAGTGACCCTGCTGCTGGGCGGCGCACCGAAGATCGCCACCTTTGCCGTCTGCATCCGCCTGCTGGTGGAAGGCCTGCTGCCGCTGGCAGGCGACTGGCAGCAAATGCTGATGGTCCTGGCCGTGATGTCGCTGGTGATCGGTAACCTGACCGCCATCGCCCAGACCAACCTGAAACGTATGCTGGCATATTCCACCATCGCCCAAATCGGCTTCGTGCTGCTGGGCCTGCTGTCGGGAGTGGGCACCACCGTCGGCACCGGCGGCATGGAAGCGGCTTACAGCGCGTCGATGTTCTACGTGGTCACCTACGTGCTGACCACCGTGGGCACCTTCGGCTTGCTGATGCTGCTGTCGCGCGCCGGTTTCGACGCCGACAACATCGCCGACTTCAAGGGCCTGGGCAAACGCAGCGGCTGGTTCGCGCTGATGATGACCATCATGATGTTCTCGATGGCCGGCGTGCCACCGCTGGTCGGCTTTGCCGCCAAGTTCTCGGTACTGAACGCGGTACTGGGTACCGGCCAGGTATGGCTGACCGTGATCGCGGTGATGTTCTCGCTGATCGGCGCTTATTACTACCTGCGCATCGTCAAAACCATGTGGTTCGATGAGCCGACCGACAGCGCTCCGCTGGACGCGCCAGCCGACATGAAAGTGGTCCTGAGCCTGAACGGCGTCGCCATCCTGGCGCTGGGCGTGCTGCCAGGCCCGCTGCTGGCTGTATGCGCCGCCGCCATGAAAGTGACCCTGGCTACCTGATGGACGTCAACGGTGCTAGCTGGTTGGTGATCGCGGTAGCCATCGCGGCCGCCAACCTGCCATTCTTTAACGACAAGGTGCTGGCCCTGGTGCCAGCCCGCTGGTCGAACCAAGCCAAGCCGCTGTACGTGCGGCTGGCCGAGATGATAGGCTTGTACTTCGTGGTGGGCGCCATCGGCATGGCGCTCGAAGCGCAGATCGGCACGCGCTTCCCCCAGACCTGGGAGTTCTACGCAATTTCGGCCTGCCTGTTCCTGGTGCTGGGGTTCCCCGGCTTCATCGTGCGCTACCTGCGCCGCCCCCGCGATTAATGTTCCGCTGATACACTGTTGCTCTTCGAACCCCTGGAGAGCAGCACGTGAATCTGACCGAAACCCGCCTCGATGGCGAACTGGCCTACGATGGCCACTTCCTCAAAGTCCAACGCGATAATATCGAACTGCCCGATGGCCGCCACGCCGTGCGCGAGTACATCAAGCATCCGGGCGCGGTCGTGATCCTGCCCGTGTTCGACGATGGACAGGTCCTGCTGGAAAACCAGTTCCGCTATCCGCTGCACCGCGCCTTCATCGAATTCCCGGCCGGTAAACTCGATCCCAACGAAGACCCGCTCGATTGCGCCAAGCGCGAACTGGTCGAGGAAACGGGATACACCGCCACTGACTGGCAGTACGTCTGCACCATCCACAACGCGATTGCCTATGCCGACGAACACCTCGACATCTATCTGGCGCGCGGCCTGGTTGCGGGCGAACAAAAGCTCGACGACGGCGAATTCCTCGAACTGTTTACCGCACCGCTCGACGATCTGCTGCAATGGGTGCGCGAAGGCAAAGTGACCGACGTGAAAACCGTGATCGGCGCGTTCTGGCTCGACAAGCTGCGCGCCGGCGACTGGAAGCTGGGCTGACCGCATGCGCGTGCTGGCGCTCATGTTGATGCTGGCTGTGCCGGGCGCGGCCGGCGTGCTGGCGCCGGCGCCTGCCGCCGCTGCAGCTGCCCGCACGCCATTCCAGATCCGCTGCGAAGACACGATCAGCAAGACCATCTCTGTCCTCTCCAGCAAGAACAACGGTTTTACCATCAACAACCAGCTGCCATACCGCGCGCTCACGCTCAAGACCGGCAGCATCGACGGCCGCCGCGAAACGCTGGGTTTGACGGTGACGCGCGCGCAGTATTCGGCCACGCTGGGCGGGCCGATGTTGCAGGATCCGGTGAGCGGCTACGAGTGCGTTGCCCCCAAGGTCGAGCTTAAGCTTAACTATGCGCCGGTGCTGATCTACGTGGGCAACGAGTTCGCACCGGGCACCTGCGCCTACAACGTCATTCTCGAGCACGAGCAGCGCCACCTGAAGGCCTACATGGACAACCTGGCGCGGGTGGAAAAAGTGGTGCGCGCGGCGCTGGAAAAACGCTTCGACGCCAGGCCGCTGTACGCGCCGTCGGGCACGGCGCAATCGGCGCTGCAGCACGAAATCAACAGCATCTGGTTCCCGTTCATCAAGGCGGAATTCGACAAGGGCAACGTGGAACAGGCTAAAATCGACACCCCGCAGGAATACGCGCGCCTGGCCGAGACCTGCAACGGCGACATCCGCCGCATCATCGAACAGCGCCGCCGCAAACAATAGAACTAGATGACCGACACCAATCAAACCCCTCGCTATTTTGCCTTGCTGCCCGCCGCCGGCGTGGGCGCGCGCATGGCCGCCAACGGCCCCAAACAATACCTGCCGGTCGGCGGCAAACCGCTGCTGCGCCACGCGGTGGACGCCTTCCGCGCCAGTCCGCTCGTCGCCCACACCTACGTGGTGGTCAGTCTTGAGGACGGCCAGATCGACGCCGTGCTGCCGCCGGGCCTCGATGGCGTGACGGTGCTGCGCTGCGGCGGCGCCACCCGCATGGACTCCGTGCTGAACGGCCTGCGTGCGCTGCACGGCCAGTTGTCTGATACCGACCTGGTGATGGTGCACGACGCCGCCCGTCCGGGTTTGACGCCGGCGCTGATTGAAAAACTTGTGCAGGGCGTGGGCGACCATCCGGCAGGAGGCTTGCTGGCCTTGCCGGTGGTCGATACCGTCAAGCGCAGAGGCGATCAGGTTGCCACCGTGCCGCGCACCGGCCTGTGGCTGGCGCAAACGCCGCAGATGTTCAGCTACGCGCTGCTGCTGCGGGCACTTGGCAGCGCCCCGGACGCCAACGCCATCACCGACGATGCCAGCGCAGTCGAGATGCTGGGACTGTCGCCGCGGCTGATCGAAGGCCATCCCCGCAATCTCAAAGTCACGCTGCCGGCCGACATCCGCATCGCCGAGATGTACCTGGCCGCCACCGAATAAACCATTGAAAGAATCTATGAGCAAATTACCCAAACTACCATTTCGCATCGGCCAGGGCTACGATTGCCACGCACTGGTCGAAGGCCGCAAGCTGATCATCGGCGGCGTCGACATTCCGCACCACCTCGGTCTGCTGGGCCATTCGGACGCCGACGTACTGCTGCACGCGATCACCGACGCCATCCTGGGCGCGGCCGCGCTGGGCGACATCGGCAAGCATTTCCCGGACACCGACGCGCAGTTCAAGGGCGCCGATTCGCGCACCCTGCTCAAGGAAGCCGCGCGCCGCGTGGCCGCCACCGGCTACCGCATCGGCAATATCGACGCGACCATCATCGCCCAGAAGCCGAAGATGGCGCCGCACATCGCCGCCATGTGCGCCAACGTCGCCGAGGACCTGGGCGTGGACATCGGCCAGGTGAACATCAAGGCCAAGACCAATGAAAAGCTCGGCTACCTGGGCCGCGAAGAGGGCATCGCCGCCGAAGCGGTGGCCTTGCTGCTGGCAGACTGATGGCCCGCGACATCTACGCGTACCGCCAGGTGGCGGTGCACTCGGTGCAGCGCGGGGGAGCGGTGGAGATCCACCCGGTGCCGGGCCAGGCGTTTTCGCCGGAACTGCTGGTACAGTGCTCGCAGCGGTTGAAGGACCTGGACACGTACCCGCTGGGCACGTGCTTCCTGCTCGACGCCAAGCTGACCGACCGGGGCGGCAACCAGTACATGTATGCGTGGCATGGCGACGCGGTGCAGGTGTTGTCGCCGAAGCGGACCAAGGCGTTTCTGGCCGAGTTCCGGCGCGGGCGGATTTAACGAACTGGACCGCAGCGGCGAACCGCCCCGCGTTCGCGAGGATGACGGCGCTCGGGCCTCAGGCCATAAATCCGTCATCCTCGTCAACGCCACAGGCTTTAAATCCGTCATCCTCGCGAACGCCACAGGCTTTAAATCCGTCATCCCCGCGCAGGCGGGGATCCATGGAACTTACGAGTCGCAGCAATCTCACCGGCAGTCAATGTACCGCCGCCAACTTCACCGACGGCCCGCCATCCTCGTCCCCGAAGCGCCAGATCACCAGCGCCATCGCCAGCGCAAATGCACCGCCAGCAATCATCACGCCCGACACTCCCAGGTGATCGGCCACGATGCCGCCGACCAGCGCGCCGCCCGCCAGCGCCACTTGCGCCGTCGAGACGAACACCGCGCCGCCACTCTCCATCGCATGCGGCGCCGCCTTGAACATCCAGCTCTGCACCGAAATCGGCATCATGCCGAAGCCCAGTCCCCAGGTCACGATCAGCAGCACTACGCCCGCCAGCGACGTGCCCGCCAGCGGCAGCGCCAGGGTCGAGAGCCCGATCACCAATCCCACTGCCATCAACGAGCGCCGCACGCTGCGCGCCACCAGCCAGCCGCCGAGCAGGTTGCCGATAAAGCCCGCCACGCCATACGCCAGAAACAGCGCGCTGATCACCCCCGCACCGAGCTGCGCCACCTGCACCAGGAATGGCGTCACATACGTGTAGGCCGAGAACTGGCCGATAAATACCAGCAAGGTCACCGCCATGCCCAGGCGCGCTTTCTTGATGCGCAATAGTTCCGGCACCTGGCGGAATGTCAGCGAGCCGGCAGCCGGCAGGCTGGGCATCAGCGCCAGTTGCAGCACCAGCACCACCGTGCCGACCGCGCCGGTGGCAAGAAAGGCCGCGCGCCAGCCGGCGATCTCGCCCAGCAGCGCGCCGGCCGGCACCCCGGCCACCGTGCCGACCGAGACGCCGGCAAAGATAATCGACGTCGCCCGCGCTGCATAGGGCGCCGACACCAGTCGCGTGCCGATCGCGCCGCCGATGGCCCAGAAGCCGCCGACGCCCACGCCGAGCAGCGCGCGCGCCAGCAGGATCAGGGTGAACGAATCGCTGAAGGCCACGATCAGGTTGGAGACGATCAGCGTGGTGGTGAGACCGGCGATCACGTAGCGGCGGTCGGTCTTGCCGATGCCGATGGTAACCAGGATGGCCGCAAACGCGGCAATGATGCCGGGCAGGGTGACCATCATGCCGGCCGTGCCCTCCGAGATGCGCAACTCGGCCGCGATCGACGGCAGCAGGCCGACCGGCAGAAACTCGGTGGTCACCAGCGCGAACGAACCGATGCCGACCGATAGCACGGCCAGCCAGGCGGCGCGGGTGGGCGGGATGAATGCGGGATCGGGTGCAGGATCGGTTACAGGATCGGGCAAGGCGTCCGCAGGCAGAGCCTGGGCAGTGGAAGTCTGTTGCATAATATGGGATTCCGGGTGGGTTGAACTGGTCCGTAAAAACGCTTGAGTTTTTTACTGGTCGGTTCATAATGAATCCACCGCTGCTTGCTGTCAACGAGTTTTTAACCGAATGGTATGAAAGAATCCGCATCCACCACCCGCAAGACCGGACGCCCGCGCACGTTCGACGCCGATACGGCGCTCGACAAGGCGATGAAGGTATTCTGGGAAAAAGGCTACGAAGGCAGCTCCCTGCCCGAGCTGACCGAGGCGATGGGCATGAACCGGCCGAGCCTGTATGCCGTGTTCGGCAACAAGGAAAACCTGTTCCGCCTGGCGCTGGAGCGTTACGGCGCCACCCACGATCCGCTGTTTAACGCCGCCTTGCAGCTGCCGACCGCGCGCGCCGTGGTCGAGCATTTTTTACGCGGCAACGCCGACGCCCAGACCGAAGCCGACAACCCGCAAGGCTGCCTGGTGATCAACGGCGCGCTGGCCTGCAGCGACGACGCGCTACCGATCCGCGCATCGCTGATCGAGCGCCGGGCCCTGAGCGAAGCGCGCCTGAAGCAGCGTCTGGAGCAGGCACGCGACGAGGGCGACCTGCCGGCCGACTGCTGCCCGGGCCAGATGGCGCGCTACGTGATGACGGTATCGAACGGCATGGCCGTGCAAGCAGCCGCCGGCGCCTCGCGCCAGCAGTTGCAGGAGGTGGTCGATCATGTGTTGCGCGGTTGGCCGGGACCGGCGGCGCGCTGAACCTGGCGGTTAAGGTTTGGGCGGGCGGATGCCCGTGTATTGGGCCGACACCAGCACCCATTGCTGGCCGACCAGGCGGGCGACATAGCCGCCGCGCATGGCAAATTGTCGCGCAACGCCGCCCTGGTTCATGCTGTACGAAAGACGTGCCGACACCAGCGCGGTATCGCCCATGTCACCGATGATGCGCACCACCGGCTCGTCCACCTGGACCTGCGGAGCAGGGCGCTTCAATTCCGGTGCGTAGAACGACAACATCTTCTCCCGGCTGTCCAGGAATCCTCGACGTTCGCCAACTCGTCACTGGGCATTTCCAAACACCAATGAAACATCTACCGTGTTAATGTCAACGTTACAATGATCATCCGCACCAGACCGGTGATGCATGATCAACCTGACCCACGCCATGACAGCTACCGCTGCCCCGCCCGACGCCACTTTTTTCATCGCCCTTAACGCCGGTTCCGGCCATTCGGAGACCGACGAACGCCGCTCCACCATCGAGACCGTTCTGCGCCAAGCCGGGCGGCATTTCGAACTGACCATGATCGACGAGCCCGGCATCATTGACGAGATCGCCGCGAGGCTGGCCAAGCAGGCGGCCGACAGCGGCGGCGTGCTGGTGGCTGCCGGCGGCGATGGGACGATCAACGCGGTGGCGCGGCAGGCGGTGGCGCATGGTTGCCAGTTCGGCGTGCTGCCGCAGGGAACCTTCAATTATTTTGGCCGCACCCACGGCATCCCCGAAGACTTGAGCGAGGCGGTGCACGCGCTGCTGGCCGCGCGCGTTCATCCGGTGCAGGTGGGGGTGATCAACGACCGCGTATTCCTGGTCAACGCCAGCATCGGCCTGTATCCGAAAATGCTGGAAGAGCGCGAGGCGGACAAGAAGCAGTTCGGCCGCAGCCGGCTGGTCGCGGCGCTCTCGGCCCTGAAGACGCTGCTCAGTCCTCATCAACGATTGCGGCTGGTGCTGCAGATCGACGGCAAGCCGCAACGCCTGCGTACCGCCACTTTTTTCGTCGGTAACAACCGCCTGCAAATGGAGCAGATCGGTATTCCCCCGCTGAGCGACGCGCTCGAAGACGGCCGCCTGGCCGCTGTGGCGCCGCGTACCAAGGGCAAGCTGGGCATGTTATGGCTGATGCTGCACGGCGCGCTGGGCCGGATGGGGCGGCTGAACCAGGCGGACGAGCTGACCACCTTCAGCTTCAAGCAGATGGAAGTGCAAGTGCGCAGCCTGTCGCGGCGGCGCCAGGTCAAGGTCGCCACCGACGGCGAGATCACCATGATGGACAACCCGCTGGAAATCCACGTGATGGATGAACAGTTGCTGTTGTTAAAGCCCGAGCCCAAGCCGGCCGCCGCCGACTAAGCGTCTCAGGCGATCCCTGCCAGGTCGTTGCCGAGCAGGCGGTGCAGTTCGGCGATCAACACGTCGGGTCCGTGGTACAGCGCGCCGCTGCTGATCGGGACCACGGCATCGCCGACACGCACGATCAGTTGCGGCACGCCGCGCACTACGAGAAATCAGCGGGCCGAGCTTTGATAACCGCGCGGTTGGCTTCGAACTCGATGTCGGTGGCATCAGGCATTGCCAACGCCTCGGCAATATTGCGCCGCTGTTTAGTCAGCCGCTGGTAGTGCTCAAAGCTCATCAGTACATAGGCAGGGCGGCCGTTAAACGTAATGAATACCGGCTGGTTATTAGCAGCGCGTTGTGCTTTGCCCACATGCCGGGTGAACGCGCGGTTGGAGATGACAATAGTCACGGGGAAACCTCGACAAATTTGCCCGGAAATTCTTCTCTCAGCGCCTGGGCCAACTGGGACACGCTATTGCGTGCTTTGTGCTGGATCCAGAGATTGACCGTTTGCCCGTTCTCGACCACCGACAGGCGATACGACGAACGCCAGAACAGCGGCCGGCCGGCGCTGGCTGCCGACGCTCCGCTCATTCCTTGTTAGAACTCGTCGCCAGCGCCACGATCGCAATCCCGGCCGCGACAATCAGCGCATCTTCGATCAGGCCGCTGCGGGTCTGGCCGATGCGGGCCATGCCTTGCTTGCGGCCGGCGAGCGTCAGGTAGGCCATCGGCACAGCGGTGGCGACGGCCACTGCTGCACCTGCACCTTCGCGGCCCTTGGGAGCGAGGGCGGCGCCGGCGATGCCGGCACTGGCGACGCGGGCGATCAGGCCCAGGGCGACGGTGCGGTCGGGGGCGGTTTTCATTTTGTCGCCGTACAGTTCGCCGGCGCCCATGGCCAGCGCGCCGAATTTGAAGATGGGGCGGTCAAGCAGGAACAGTTCGCCCGGGGTGCGGCGGCCAGCCAGGCGGGCGGCGGCGATGGTGGCCATCGGGGTCATCGAACGGGCGCTGGCGACAGCGCCGATCAAAACGGAGGAGAGCAGGCTGCGGATAGTCATGTGGTTTCCCGGTGAGTTAAATGATGGTCGAATCGACATCAATATAGCCCACCGCTGGCACAAGCGCCGTCTCCTTGCCTTGCCGACACTGATTAGTCGGTCACCTCGCCATCGCTGTCGTCATCGCCGTCGCCAAAACCGTCCCTGACCGAACGCGCCCGCGCTGCATCGGCGCCTTCCTTGAGCTTGGCAGCATTGGTGAGGAATTGCTCGAGGTTGCGATCCGGGCTTTGCCGTACTTCGGGCGGCAGCAGCACCGACATGTACAGCTCGTCGGACGTGCGGCCCGTCGATTGCGCATTGTTGAGCAGCGACAGCGCAGAACCGACCACCAGCATCACCCACGCCGTGATGGCGAAGCGGCGCGGGTGGTGCGGCTTGATGGTGATCAGGTGGAAGAACAGCATCGCACACACGATGGCCAGCGTGACCAGGCTGCCATAACGGGTGAACACTTCGGCCGACCAGGCGTAGGCGATGACGTTGCTGAGCGCGCGCCAGATGAACACGGCGGCCATGCCGCTGCCGAGGATGAACAGGTGGCGGCCCATGCGCGCATGGCTGCCGAACAGGCGGTTGGCCAGGCCCCAGGCGCCGGCCCACAGCAGGCCCAGGCCCAGGCTAGACGCCAGCACCAGCAGGTAGCGGATCAGGGCGAATGGTTCGATGTCGGAAATCCACGTACCGAGGCAGCTGAACACGGCGATCAGCGCCAGGCCGATGGACGCGGGCACCGTGCCTTCCCAGCCGTGCATGGTGGTATCGGCCACTTCGGCCGGCACCGGGAAGTCGGCCGAACGGATGCGCAGGCGCGTGTGGCCCAGGCGCACGACGGTATTGCCCTCGACGACGACGCCAGCACCATCGGCGCGCTTGCCGTGGGCGAAGGTGCCGTTCTTGCTGCCGAGGTCGCGCAGCAGCAGCTTGCCGTTCTCGTCCAGGTCCACGATCGCGTGCGACGCGGCGCTGTGGGCATCGTCGAGGATGACGTCGTTGTCGTAGCCACGACCGAGGCGGATCGGCAGCGATGCCACCTTGTGCCGGTGCAGCACGTCGCCGTTGCGCGCCAGGATTTCGATGAAGTACGGGGAGGTCATCGTGCACCTCCGGCTGCCGGCTTGGCCGGCACGGCTTTCTTGGGCGCCACTGGTGGGGAAGCCGAGAAGGAATTGAGGAATACTTGCGTGAGGCGCATGCCGTTGTCGTAGGAAACGCCGCGCGCGTCGAGCCGGCTTTGCAGGCTCATCGCGCCCTGGTCGGTAGCGGCGGTGAGCAGGGCGAAGTCGTACAGGCCGGCGAACTTGCGGTAGGCGCGCACGCACAGCACCGCGCGCAGCGGCACGTCCTTGCTCTTGACGAAGTCTTCTGTACAGTTGGGGCCGGTCAGGCGGCTGTCCTTGAAGCTGCCGAAGTGCTCGTTCTTGAACGAGGCGGAAGCGAGCTGCGAAAAGCGCAACTGGTCGAGGCCGTTACTGCGCATGAACTGGTGGCGGATGTTGATCTGGCCGGTCTGCAGGGAGCCGCTGATGAAAATCGCCGACTCCATCGCGCAACTGGCGTCATCCACCGTGAACGGCTTGTCGGCCTTCACGCTCGAACGGCCCCAGCAACGCATCTGCTCGGACTCGCGCACCGGCACCATGTACGGGCCCATCGGTTTCAGGCTCAGCGGGGTGGCCAGCAATTGATCGACCATGGCGCGCTGGTGGCTGAGCAACTGGCTCGCCACCACGGCGTTGAAGTCGGCCGGCTGCTTCGGTTGTTGCTCGACTTTCCGCAGCAAGTCCTGGGCAAAGCGGGCCGGCACCAGGAAGCTGACCAGCTCGCCGTCGAGGCGCTTGGACACGTTGATGCCGGCCACCGAGCCATCGACCGTCACGCTCGGGCCGCCGCTCATGCCGGAGTTGATCGGGCCGGTAAACATCAGCTGGTCATAAAAGCTGCGCGCGATCACGCCGTTGTAGGCGCCTTCCGAAATCGCAAAGCCGAGGTCGAGCGGATTGCCCATCGAATACAGGTACTGGCCCTGGGTCAGGCCGGCCAGTTTTTCGGGCATCTTGAAGAAGCCGGTGCCGTTGCGGCTCACGCGCAGCACGGCCAGGTCGTGCAGCACATCGACCGCCAGCAATTCGACATTGCCGCGTTTGCCGCTGGTATCGACCCATTCGCCGACATAGGTGTCCGGGTCGAGCGCAAATTGCGAGACCACGTGGTAGTTGGTCACTACCAGGTTGCTGGTGCCGATCAGGAATCCCGAGCCCACCGACGACTGCGTGCGGCCGCTTTTGAGCAGCGAGCGCACTTGCAGGATGTCGTTCTTGGCGGAGGCGTACAGGTGCTGGGCGGCGGACGAGGGCGGTGGCAGTGGCGCAGTGTCGGCAGCGGCAGTGGCGGCCACCTCGCCGGGAGCACCCGGTGCGGCGCCCGGCTTGCCAGCAGCACCCCCCGTGAGCGGCGCCGCCGGGGCGGCTTTCGCAGCAGGGGCAGCCGGCACAGCGGCGGGAGCATTCGCCGGCGCAGCCGCTGGCGTATTGGCTGGCGCTGCCAGCGCGCCGGCGCTGGCCCAGGTCATGGCAAGTGAAGCAACAATTACGGTGAATTTCATGCAGTTCCTGGACGGTTGATACTTGATGCTACAGCGCGCCGTCTTCCACCGGCGCCGGTGTGAGCGGCTTCATCATGTGTCCGAGCTTGGCGGCCTTGGTGTCCAGGTAATGCTGGTTGAAGGCATTGCGGTTCACCAGCAGCGGCACGCGTTCGGCCACTTCGATGCCGAGCTTGGTCATGGCGTCGATCTTACGCGGATTATTCGTCATCAGGCGCAGGCTTTTCACGTCGAACTGGTCCAGCATCGGCTTGACCAGGCCATAGGTGCGCTGGTCGGGCTTGAAGCCCAGTTGTTCGTTGGCCTGCACCGTGTCGGCGCCGGCTTCCTGCAGGCGGTAGGCGCGGATCTTGTTGACCAGGCCGATGCCACGGCCTTCCTGGCGCAGGTACAGCAAGACGCCACGGCCCTCGTCGGCGATGCGCTTGAGCGCGCCTTCGAGCTGGGCGCCGCAATCGCAGCGCTGCGAATACAGCACGTCGCCGGTCAGGCATTCGGAATGCACGCGCGCCAGCACCGGCGCGCCGTTGCTGATGTCGCCCAGTACCATGGCCAGGTGTTCCTTGCCCGTTGCCTTCTCCACAAAAGCGTGCAAGGTGAACTGCGCCCACGGGGTAGGGAGCGCGCACGAGGTCATGTAGTCCAGTTCATCCTGGACCGGGATTTCTGCGCTCTGCGACATAGCTATGCTCAATTCTTATTCAAATAACGTAAAAAAGGCGCGCCGGGCTGTTCTGACAGACCCGGCGCGCCCTTCATCATACCAAAACTGGCGGAAAAATATTTCTGCCCCTCGGTATCCCTTAGTTAGGCAAATCGAAGACCAGTACTTCGGCATCGGTGGCGTTACCGAGCGTGACCAGTTCCTCTGCCGTCAGCTTGAGCGCATCGCCGCCTTTGAGCGCGGTGCCGTTCACCGTCACGTCGCCCCGGATCACGTGGACATACGCAATGCGACCGGCTGCCAGCTTGTGCTCCACGGCGTCGCCGCTGCGCAGGATGGTGGCGAAGATCGAGGCATCCTGGTGGATCAGCACCGAGCCTTCGCGGCCATCGTTGGAAGCGATCAGGCGCAGGTTGCCCAGTTTGCTCTCGACGGTAAAGTTCTTTTCCTCGTAGCTCGGTGGAATGCCGACCTGGTTGGGCTGGATCCAGATTTGCAGGAAATGCACTTTCTCGTCGGCGTTGTGATTGAACTCGCTGTGGCGCACCCCGGTGCCGGCGCTCATGCGCTGAACGTCGCCGTAATGCAGGACCGAACCGGTGCCCATGCTGTCCTTATGCTCGAGCGCGCCGCTCAGTACGTACGAGATGATTTCCATGTCGCGGTGACCATGGGTACCGAAGCCCTGGCTGCCTTGCACGCGGTCTTCGTTGATCACCAGCAGGGGGCCGAAGCCGACGTGGTCGGGATCATGGTAGCTGCCGAACGAAAAGCTGTGTTTGGAATCGAGCCAACCATGGTTGGCGGCACCGCGGGCTTCACTTTTACGAATTTGCAACATGATAGGGCTCCATTTCTTGTGTAGTTACTCATTTAATTGAGTGATGTGCGATAATTTTGAACGCTGTTTTGCTGGTTCGTTTCGTTATCGCCGCATCCATGAATCAAAGTATAGACCTCGGAAGCCGATTTAAAAAACGGAAAAATTACCCCTCTATTATCGAAAAAATCGAATGCTCAGATTAAGCCTGGAAGCCCTGCAAATCGTCGATGCCATCGACCGTCGTGGCTCGTTTTCCGCCGCCGGCAAGGAGCTGCACCGCGTACCATCGACCATCTCGTACACGGTCGGCAAGCTCGAGGACGACCTGGGCGTGCAGGTATTCGAGCGCAACGGCCCGCGCGTGGTGCTTACTGCGGCTGGCGCCGAGCTGCTCAAGGAAGGGCGCTACCTGCTCAAGGCCGCGCAAGACCTCGAACACCGGGTGCGGCGGGTGGCGTCGGGCTGGGAAACCGAGCTGGCCATCGGCAGCGATTCGATGTTCTCGGCCTGCATGTTCTTCGAGGATGTGAAAGCGTTTTACCAGGTGGCTCAGCAGACCCGGCTGCGCGTGGTGCAGGAAGCGTTATCGGGTACCTGGGAAGCGCTGCTCGACCGCCGTGCCGACTTGCTGGTCGGTGTGGCCGGCGACGGGCCGGCCGGTGGCGGGTATGTGTCCGAGCCGATCTGCAAGATCGGTTTCGTGTTCGCGGTGGCGCCCTCGCACCCGCTGGCCGCCATCGACGAAAAGCTCGACCGCTCGCACCTGCAGCAGTACCGCGCCGTGAGCGTGGCCGATTCGGCCCGGCGCATGGCGGCGCGCACCGTCGGCCTGCTGCTGGGACAGGATACCCTGAGCGTGCCGGACATGAGAACCAAGCTGCAATACCAGTTGTCGGGCGTGGGTTTCGGCTTCCTGCCCGAGCCGTGCGCGCGCGCGGCAATTGCTGCCGGTTTGCTGGTGGAAAAGCAGGTGGCCGAACCGAAGCCGGACGAAACGTTCTACCTGGCCTGGCGCACCGGCGAGAACGGCGCCGCCCTCAACTGGTGGATCGCACGCATGCGCGCCGCCAGGCTGGCCGAGCGCCTGGTGCAACATCTGCCCCACCACGCCTTGTCGGTCTGACAGGGCATGGCCCGTAAGCCGTCGCATCATTGGTACGCACCGCTGCGGCACAGTTTGTGTGCTTCTGGCGTGGGCGCCGCAAAGGTGACAGAATCGGCAGGCACTGTTGCAGTATTGCCTACCAGAGGAGACTACCATGCAAAAATCGAGCTTTCTGAGACGCGCGACCGCTACCGCCACGCTGGCGCTGGCCGGCCTGGCGCTGAGCGGTTGCACCACCACCACGCAAACGGGCGGCGCCGTGCGCACCGAGCCGGCGGCCGTCAAGACCGATATCGAACGCGGCGCCTACGACACGCTCGAGCGCCTGTACAAGGAAGTCAAAGGCTCGCGCGAGCTGGTGCGCAAGGCCAACGGCGTGCTGGTCTTCCCCAACGTGCTGGCGGCCGGGCTGGTGGTGGGCGGCGAATATGGTCGCGGCGTGCTGCGCACAGGCGGCCAGACCGTCAACTACTACAGCCTGACGACCCTGTCGGTCGGCTTCCAGGCCGGGGCCCAGTCGAAGGCGGTGGTGATCCTGTTCATGAGCCGCGATGCGCTCGACAAGTTCCGCAACAGCAAAGGCTGGACCGCCGGTGTCGATGGCTCGGTGGCGGTGATCAACGTGGGCGCCAATGGCGAGGTGGCCACCAACAGCATCAACAGCCCGGTACAGGCGCTGGTGCTGACCAATGCGGGATTGATGGCCAATTTGAGCCTGGAAGGCACCAAGATCAGCAAGCTCGATCTATAACACTTGGCGAGACTGCGTGTTGCGGCTACCCTGTGGTCCCGAACCACTACCGAGGTAGCCGCAATGAGCCGTCACATTCTGGACCAAGCCCGCATCCATCCCGCCATCCGTGGCACGGTGGACAATTACCTCCGCGAACTGGTCGCCGAAGTGGAGGCTGCCGTGGCCGCCCACAAGATCGTGGTGGTTGGCATGGGCTTCAATCCGTTTCCGCGCAAGGCGCGCAAGATCCTCGATGGCCTCGGTGTGCCGTACCAGTACCTGAGCTATGGCAATTATTTTTCGCAGTGGCGGCCGCGCCTGGCGCTCAAGCTGTGGAGCGGCTGGACCACGTTTCCGCTGGTGTTCATCAACGGCGTGCTGATCGGCGGGGCCAGCGAACTGCAAGCGCTGGTCGCCAGCGGCGAGTTCGCGCGGCTGACTGCCTGATCAGCTAGCGCGGGCGCAGCGGATCGAGCAGGCTGCGCAAGTCGTTGTGATCGAGCTCGTACATCAAGGCAAGCAACGCTCCCAATTCCCCGGCAGGAAATCCCTCGCGCGCAAACCAGCCCAGATAATGCCCCGGCAAGTCCGCCAGCTTGCGCCCCTTGTATTTCCCATACGGCATTTCACGCGTGACCAGCAAAGCAAGTTTTTCAGAGTTCATGCCGCATGATACAGGGGTAACAGCGAGGGTCAGAAGTTGGTGACGACGCGCAGCATCACGGTGCGGGGATCGCCCAGCGGCAGCACGTTGTTGCTCAGTACGCCCGCATAGTAGTCGCGGTCGAACAGGTTCTTGATGCTGAGGCTCACCCGGTACGCCTTGGCTTCATAGCTGAGGTTGGCGTCCACGGCGGTGTAGCCGGGGACCGTGTACGACACGGCCGGTCCCGTCTTCTGCGCTTCGTAGCGCACGCCCAAGCCGCCGCCCAGGCCGGTCAGGGCGCCGTCGCGCACGCGGTAGTTGGCCAGCACGCTGGCGCTCTGGCGCGGCACGTTGAGCAGGCGCTTGCCGACGTTGCCGCCGTTATCTTGCGTGATCACGCCGTTGATCAGCGACAGCGCCGTTTGCACGTTCCAGCCGTTGCGCAGGTCAGCGTTCAGTTCGGCTTCGAAACCCTTGGTGCGTTCCTCGCCGGTCTGCACTTGCGCGCCGGGCAGGATGGCGATGTGGTCCGGGTCCGGATCGGCCGTGGTGACGTTGCGGCGTTTCAGGTCGTACAGCGCCAGTGCGCCGGTGATGCGGCCGTTCAGGTACTCGAACTTGGCGCCCACCTCTGCCTGCTTGCCTTCTTCCGGCTTGAACTGCACGCCGAAGAAATCGGTGCCGCTCACCGGCAGGAACGACGTCGCATAGCTGACGTACGGCGAGATATTGGGCGTGGCGCGGTAGAGCAGGGCGGCGCTGCCGGTGGTCTTGTTGTTCTTGAGCTCGGTTGAAGTGTCGCGCAGTTCGTTGTACGACTTGTTGCGGCTGCGGTCGTGGCGGGCGGCCAGGCTCAGGTTCAACTGGTCGGTCAGCGCGACCTGGTCGCGCAGGTACAGGGCGGCGTATTCGACGGTGGCAGTGGTCAGGCTGCCCGGCGTGGCGTTGCAGCTGTAGGGCTGGTGGTACACGGGATTGAAGATGTCGAGCGAGGCGATGCGGCAGGCGGTAGAGCCGTTGCGGATCTTGTCGCTATTGAGGTCGATACCGGCCATGATGGTGTGGCGCTGGCCGCCCAGGTCGAACGCGCGTTCGGCATAGGTGTCGAGTGCGCGGTTGTTGCCTTGCACGTCCTGGATCGAACCGCTGCGCGCCTGCAGGCGTTCATTGGTCAGTGCGCCCAGCGAAACGAAACGCCCGTCCATGTCCAGCTTCTGGAAACGGAAATTCTGCGCCAGCTTCCAGCCGTTGTCGAAGCGGTGCGTGAGGCTGTAGCCTACCGCCGCCTGGCGCGAGTGGTACGGGCCGAAGCCGGGCTCGCCGGTGAATTCGTCGCGGTTGAAGGTCCCGTTGCGGTTGGGCAGGATGGTGCCCCGCGTGGGCGCACCCTGGCTGCGCAGGTATTCGCGCTCCAGGTACGACGACAGGATGGTGAAGTCGGTGCGCGGGCCGAAGTCCAGCGTGACCGACGGCGCGATATAGCGCTTCTTGAAATACACGAAGTCGATCGGATCGTCCTGGTCCGACCACATGCCATTGATGCGGAACGCGGCTTTGCCATTGTCCGAGATCGGCCGTCCCAGGTCGAAGTCCACCTGCTTGAAATCGTTGCTGCCATAGGTGGCGCCGATGGTGTTGAAGGCCTGCGCGCGCGGACGCTTGGAGACCATGTTGACCAGCCCGCCCGGCTGCACCATGCCGAAGTTGATCGACGCCGGCCCTTTCAATACCTCGATGCGTTCCACGCCGGACACGTCCTGGCCAACGTACTGGTTCTGGCCGCGTTTCAGGCCGTCGATGTACAGCGACTCGGACGCGCGCTGGCCGCGAATGATGAAGTCGTCCCAGCCGCGCCGGCCCCAGCTGCCCGAGGCGACACCGGCGGTGGTTTGCAGCGCTTCGTTGAGATTGGTGACGGCGCGTGCATCGAGCAGGTCGCGGGTCAGCACGGTGACCGATTGCGGCGTTTCCAGCAGCGACAGGTCCGACTTGGTGCTGCTGCCGGCGCGACGGGCAGCAAAGCCCGCATCGTCGCTGCGGGCGCCGGTGATTTCCACCACCTGCGGCGCAGCCTCTGCAACTGCTGCCTCGGCAGCGGCGGGCGTGTCGGCATGCGCAGCCGGCAGCAGGGCGCCGGAACAGACGATGAGCGAGCACAGGCGGGCAATCAGCGTGCGGCGGGGAAGGGCAAAGGCGGACTGGGTCATTGATCAATCTTTTGATTGTTGATAATGATTCTCATTATACTTGTCAGACAACTGGCCTGCCCACCCTAAAAGTCCAGCCTCTGCTGCGTAAAAACACGTAAATTTTGCAGATATTTGCTTATGCGGCAAATATGTTATGCCGATTCGTGTCTTTTTCTCAGCAAGCGCAGCCGGGATACTGCATGCCATCAACCTTCATGGAGTTATGTCATGCCTATTGCCCTGCTTGCGCTGACCATCAGCGCGTTTGCCATCGGTACTACCGAATTCGTCATCGTCGGGCTGTTGCCCACCATTGCCGCCGACCTCGGCGTGAACCTGCCCTCGGCCGGCCTGCTGGTGAGCCTGTACGCGCTGGGCGTGGCGATTGGCGCGCCGGTCCTCACTGCGCTGACCGGCAAGCTGCCGCGCAAGGCGCTGCTGCTGTCGCTGATGGTGTTGTTCACGCTGGGTAACCTGCTGGCCTGGCAGGCGCCCGGCTACACGTCGCTGGTGGTGGCGCGTATTCTGACCGGCCTGGCGCACGGCGTGTTCTTCTCGATCGGTTCCACCATCGCCACGTCGCTGGTGCCGCGCGAAAAAGCAGCCAGTGCGATCGCCATCATGTTCACCGGCCTGACCGTGGCGCTGGTGACCGGTGTGCCGCTGGGAACTTTCATCGGCCAGCACTTCGGCTGGCGCGAAACCTTCCTGGCCGTCTCCGCGCTGGGCCTGGTGGCCTTTATCGGCAGCTTGCTGTACGTGCCGAAAAATATCGCCCACAGCGCGCCGGCCTCGCTGCTGCAACAGGTCAAGGTGCTGGGCGAGCCGCGCCTGCTGCTGGTCTATGCGATGACGGCGGTCGGCTACGGCGGCAGCTTTATCGCCTTTACGTTCCTGGCGCCGCTGCTGCAACAGGTGTCGGGCTTTACGGCCGGCGCGGTGGGGCTGGTGATGCTGGTGTATGGCGTGTCGGTCGCGGTGGGCAATATCTGGGGCGGCAAGCTGGCCGACCGTCGCGGCCCGGTCGGCGCGCTCAAGATCATTTTTATGGGACTGGCCGTGGTGCTGCTGGCGGTGACCTTCGCGGCGCCGTTCAAGTGGCTGATGCTGGCGGTGGTGCTGGCGTGGGGCGCGTTTGCCTTCGGTAACGTGGCCGGCTTGCAGGTGTACGTCGTGCAGCAGGCCGAGCACTACACGCCGCGCGCGGTCGATGTGGCCTCGGGCCTGAACATTGCCGCCTTCAACCTCGGCATTGCCGGTGGCGCGTGGGGCGGCGGCCTGATCGTCGAACACCTGGGCCTGGTGCACACGGGGTGGATCGGTGCGCTGGTGGTGCTCGGTGCGTTCGGCTTGACCGTGCTCAGCGGCCGGCTCGATGCCCGCAATCCGCGCCCGGTGGCAGCGATCGCCGAGAAGCGGTCGCGTGTGGCAGCGCACTGATAGCACGGATTTTTTGCAGGGGAGCGGGCCGTTGCCAGCCGCAGGCTGGCATACAATAAGTTTTTCCCTACACCGCTCCCACCATGGCCCACATCCACCCGACCGGCTGGCAGGAAATGTCCGTCACCGGCACCGCCGCGCGCGAAATCGAAACCCTCACCTATCTCGAAGCCACGCTGGCCGACCTGCCGTACCGGGTCTATCACGGCGTGCACTGGACCAACGTGGAGCAGGGCTTTTCGGTGTACGGCGAGATCGACTTCATCCTGGTGGCGCCCAATGGCCGGCTGCTGCTGATCGAACAGAAGTCGGGCTTCCTCAGCGAAACGCCGGACGGCTTGATCCGCAATTACGAAGGCAAGCCGCGCAAGGTGGCCAACCACATCATGCGTTCGATCAAGGGCCTGTCCGAGCGCTTCGGCAGCGAGCTGTCGATCGATTACCTGCTGTACTGCCCCGACTACACGGTACGCAACCCTAACCAGGCCGGCATCGACCCGCGCCACATCATCGATGCCGGCAACAAGGGCAAGCTGGCGCAGGTGATCCGCGAAACCTTGCCGGTCGATGGCGCGCCGCCCGGCGACAAGTTCGACAAGGTCACGCGCTTCCTCTCCAACATGCTCAGCCTGCGGCCCGACCCCAGTTCGATGATCGGCAACGCCGCCGGACTGGTGGCGCGCCTGTCGGGCGGCTTGTCCACCTGGGCGCGGCGGCTGGACTTTTCGCCGTTCCGCCTGCACGTAAAGGGCACGGCCGGCAGCGGCAAAACCCAGCTGGCGCTGGCCGAATACAGCGACGCCATCGACGCCGGCTTGAAACCCCTGTACGTCTGCTACAACCGGCCGCTGTCGGACCACATCGAAAAACTGGTGCCGGCCGGCGGGCGGGTGACATCGTTCCACATGATGAGCGACGCGTTCGCGCGGGCCCAGGGCCAGATTCCCGACTACACCGCGCCCGACGTCTGGGACAAGATCGAAGCGCGCATGACCACGTCCGAGCTGCCGCCCGAGTGGCAGTACGATGTGCTGATCGTGGACGAAGGCCAGGATTTTTCGCCGGGCTGGCGCGACATCCTGCTGCGCATGCTCAAACCCGAGGGCCGCGCCATCTGGCTGGAAGACCCCAACCAGAACCTGTACGGCCGCGAACCGGTACCGCTGCCGGGCTGGGTAACGCTGCATTCGGACACCAACTACCGCAGCCCGCGCCAGATCATCGACATGCTGACGTCGATCGGCGCCGTGCGCGAGCCGGTGGAGGCGGGCAGCCCGTTCCGTGGCGCCGACATCGAGGAACTGATCTACCCGGACGGCGACACCGACGCCATGCTGGCGCAAACCCGGCGCGCGGTGACCAGCTGCCTGGCGGCCGGCTTCGCCCGCCACGATATTGCGATTGCCTCGTTCCGGGGCCGCGACAACTCGGTGATCCTGCACATGGATCAGTTGAGCGATGCGCATACCCTGAAGTCGTTCACCGGCGAATACGACCTGTTCGGCACTCCCGAGTACCGGCCTGGCGGCTTGCTGGCCGAGACCGTGTACCGCTTCAAGGGCCAGTCGGCGCCGGCCATCATTTTTACAGAAATCGATTTCGAACGCATCGACGAACGCGTGCTGCGCAAGCTGTTCGTCGGCATGACGCGGGCGCGGCTGAAGCTGGTGCTGGTGCTCAGCGAGCGGGCCGAGCAGCAGTTGCTGGACCGGATGTAGAGGCTGACTCGCTCAGCCCCGGCTGCGTGGGTCAGCGGATCGTGGTTTCCTGCTGCATCATCTGCCGTTCGCGGTCTCGGATCTGGCGCCCTACGGTATCCAGGCGCGGGCTGTTCGGGTCCATGCGGCGGGCGCTGTCGAGATAGGTGCGGGCAGCGTCGAAGCGGCTTTGCGACAGCGCCGTTTCCGCATCCTGGATAAAGCTCACCGCCATCTCTGCCTTGGCGTTGTGGACTTCCTGGCGGACAGCTGGCGCTGGCTGCGACCGGGCCAGGGTGCTTGCCGCTGGCGTGGCTATCTGCGGCGTGGTACTAGTCACCTGGGGGGCTGGCGTTGTTGTGCGGGTGAGCGCTGGCGTCGTCGCCCGCGTTGCCGCTGACGTTTGTAGCGGCGCAGAGACTTGCGCCGATGCTGGAGTTTGTGCCTGGGCCTGTCCGGGGGACTGAACCTGTGCTGGTGCTTTGACCTGTGCGGCTACACGTGTAGGTTCAGGTGCCGGCGCAGCGGCCGCTGCAGCAGCCTGCTCGGCCTGCAACGAAGCCAGCATCGCGCGCAAGCCGGGCAGGTCGGCCGAGTCCCGGTTCAGTCCGGTCAGGCGATCGAGGGCCTTGGCGGCGGCGCCGGCATCGCGCTGGTTCAGCGCGCGTCGTACCGCGTCGGTGGCGCTGTTGGCGGCGCTTTGCGCGGTGGACAGGCGCTGGCGCAGCTTTTTGGCGCCGGCATCGGCGGCGCACTTCTTGTCGAGCTTGTCGAGGCGGTTGCGGGCGCTGTCGAGTTGATGGTTGTCGAGCAGGCCGTCGATGGTCTTGAGCGCGCGCGAGCAGGCTGTGCCGGAGTTTTCCGCCTTGGCCACTGCCGTTTGCAACTCTTCAGCCTTGGCCCGCGTGTCGCCACGGCAGTAGGCGTTGGCATTGGCGCTCTGGATGCCGGCGCCGGCCACATCACCCCTGGCTAGCAGCTTGTTGCCCTGGCCGAGCGCGGTCAGGCACGCCTTTTTATCCTCGGGCGAACCGCCGCCGCAGCGCGACAGGATGACCAGCAGCCCGATCAAGATCAGCAATACCTTAAACCAGCCCAACTTGAATTTGGGCTTGCCCCGTGCTTGCTGCGTGCCAACACCGGTCGGGCCGTTACCTGCCTTGCCGGCGCGCGGGTTGGCGGGGCCGGACACCGGCCCCGGCCGCGCAGCAGCTTTCGCAGCCGGAGCTTGCGTGGAAGAGGCTGCACCGCCGCCAGCCGCAGCGCCGGCCCTAGCCGCGTCACGGCCAGCATCGGGACCGGGACCGGAACCGACACCGGAACCGACACCGGCAGCCGCAGCGCCAGTCGCGTTGCCGCCAGTACCGAAACGGGGCACGAAACCTGGACCGGAATCGGGACCGGATCTGGAATCGGAACCGACACCAGCCGCCCCAGCGCCGGCCCCAGCCGCCTTGCCGCCAGCACTGGAACCGGGACCGACACCAGCAGCCGCAGCGCCGCTCCCAGGCGCGTTGCCGTGAGCAGCACTGCCACCAGCGCCAACACCGGCACTGGACGAAGTCGCAGAATCAGCGTGGTAAGCAGAAGCACTGGCAGCCGCCGGTGCCGGAGTCGAATTTTTCGCCAGTACCGGTCCGACCCCGGGCGACGGCGAGGACGCGGCCGCAACCGGCGCCGAGACTGCACCAGCACCAGCACCAGCACCAGCACCAGCACCATGAGCACTACCCGGCGCACCGACAGCAGCCGCACCCGCAACTATCGCTGGACCAGCACCTGCCGCTGGCCCAGGCACAACACCACCGGCCACCGCCACGCCACAAAACGGGCAGTGCGGCACCAGCGTAAATAACGGCTTCTGACAACTCTTGCAATTCATTGCTGCATGTCCTTAATCGGGTGGCATGGCCGACGACTGTTGCGCCGGTGGCGCCAGCACGTGCGCCAGTTCCAGCATCAACGGCATCGCGACCCAGTCCGTCATGCCGGCGCGCCAGACTTGCGTGTGGGCCGGCTGCAGTTGCTGCGCCTGCGCCATCTGGCCCACTTGCAGGGCGGTGAAGGGGCCGAACTTCTGGCCGTTTACCTTCAGGTGGTACTCGTGGACGACCGGCGCTTCCGCCTTGGACAAGCCCACACCGCCGATCGGCGCGCCGCCGAGCATGGTGCCCGGGGCGGGCATGGCTGCCGACGCTGGCGTACCCATGGCACCCGGCACGCCATGCACCCCCGGCGCGGCAAACCCACCGCCAGCCGCGGATGCCGAAGCAGAAAATCCGCCGCCAGCCGTGCCTGCCGACGCCGCAGCGCCAGTGCCAGTGCCTAGCAAGGCATCGATACGGCCAGCAACCAGCATCTCCGGCTTGAGCGCGTACTTCAAACGGGGCAGGCCTTCGCCCGGCTCGCGCACTTCCCAGTCGTACGCGTCTTCGTCGGAATCGGGCACCACGTTGGTCCAGTTCTTGTGCTGGGCCAGCAGCTGGGTGGTGAACTTGTCGATCTCGCTGTCGGTCAGGCCCTTGCGGCGCGCTTTTTCGATCAGTTCGCGCTTCGCTTCGCCGGCCAGCGCGCTGGCAAAGCCTTTTCGCTCGTGCTGGTTGCCGGTGGCATCATCGACCAGCTTGGACGTGTAGACGGCGCTCTCGTAGTAGCTGGCCAGGGCGGCCAGCGCCACGGTCTGCATGCCGTCCAGTTCGGCCAGGCGCTCCTGCACCCGGGCCACGATGGCGTCGCGATAATTGGCCGGCAAGCCGTTCTGGCGCATCGCCCGTTCGTTGCCGATGCGGCGCAAGTCGCCTGCCGCCACGGCGAACTGATACTGGCCCGGCGGCACGATGCGCTGGCTCGAGCGCGTCAGCACGCCCAGCATCACGGCCAGCAGGAATTGCTTGAAGTCTTCGGCCAGGCGATTGAGTTCATCGGTGGTGGGCACCATCGGGTGGCTGAACTGGGTGGAATCGATGTGGGTGTGGGTAGGGCTTTTTTCCGCTTCCTTGCGGTAGCTGGTGCGCCAGCCTTCCAGCCCGCGCAGCACCGTCATCGGCACGCCCGACAGTTCGCAATAGCACACCGCGCGGCCGGGAATACCGGTCTCCACGATGGACAATTGCCCGGCCGTGATGCCGGCCTGGGTAGGCACGCACGATTCGAGCTCGGCGCGGAACTTGCGGCTGAACAGCTCGGCATTGGCCACGCCGATAAAGCACTTGAACTGGTCGGCGCGCACCGTGAAGTCGCCCGAAAGGTTGGCGTCGATCCACGGCATGGCGCAGGCCAGCAGCTTGCGGAAGCGGTCGAGCCGCTCGGTGATCGACATCTGTTCAAGCGACTCGATCAGCGGATCAGTGCGCATGGCCTCGCCTTCGACGGCGGTAGCGAGCGACAGCTGGCGCTCGGCCATGCGCTTGACCTTGACCAGGATGACGGTGCGCTCGCCGGCATCGGTCAACATCGGGAACAGGGTCTTGGAGCCGCCCAGGTCGCGGAACGCCTCGTCAGCCCACTCGCGCAGTTGCAGCGCGCCGGGCAGCGGCTGGTTCGGCGTGTTGCTGGGGATGGCGATCAGGGTGGCGTGGTCGCTATTGAGATCCTGCTGCAGGATGGTGTTGGCCAGTTGCAATTGCGACAGCATGTCCAGCACCGCCTCGCGGCCGGCCTGCAGTTCACCGACCAGTCCGCTCCAGACGGCGCGGCCCTGGGCATCGACGCCGGTCTTGCGGCCCAGCCAGTGCGACAAGTCCTGCATCAGGATCACGGCTTCCTCGGCCGCCTTGGCGCGCAGGTGGAATTTGAGCGCGTTGGCAATTTCCACGCGCAGGTGGTCCATCACGGCCACCGCCTGCTTTTCGCCACCGCCGAACAGGCCGCCACGGGTCTGTTCGAGGTTGTTCAGCAGGCGCTCGTACTCGCGGGTGCGCACGGCTTCCTTGATTTCGCGGTAGCGTTCGCCATTGACGGCCAGCGCCGGCATCAGGCCCGAGCCCGGCGCCTCCAGCCGGTCCTTGATCTGCTCGACCAGCGACAGCACGTATTCGAGCCCGCCGAATTCCTTGTTGTCGAGGTAGGCGTACAGCTGGTCGCGCACGCTCTGCTTGATTTTTTCCAGCAGCTCGCGGCGGCGCTTGGCCACGCGGTCTTCAGTGGTGTCGGCGGTGGAGTCCTGGTCGCGCACGGCATCGCGCTCCATCAGTTTGACCGCATCGCGCACCTGCTGCGGCCATTCCTTGCGGTCGAAACCGCTGCGGATGGCGTCGATGCGGGCGTTGACGCGCTGCTCCACGCCGGCCAGCAGCAGGCCGCTCTTGTCTTGCAGCAGGTCTTCCACGACCTGGTAATCGAGGAAGTCGCCGTTCGAGCGGCGCAGTTCCACGCCGCGGTCGGAAAACTGCGGGAAGTCGCTGAACGTGAACGGGCGCAGCGCCATGTGCGCCCCCATGAATTCGTCGCGCTGGCGGTCGGTGGCGCGATTGACGCCGAGGTCGTTGCCGCCCACGCCGAAAAAGGCCTTGAGCATGGCGCCGGCCCAGCGGTGGGCCTGCTCGTCGTGGCGCGCTTCCTGGCGCGTATCGAGCGTGGCCTGGCCGAAGGCGGAATAGCGCCGCGCGTACGACAGCCGCATGTCGGCAAAGCGGGCCTTGGGCACCAGCGCGTCGAACAGGTAATTCTTGTGCTGGGCCTGGTTGACGGCCACCGAGCGCTTGCGGCGGGCAAAGTCGCCGGACGCGAAATCTTCGAACAGGGCGTCGGCCACCATGTGGTAGACGTCCTTGATGTCCTTGGTGTGCTGCTGCGCCAGGTTGCCCGAGTCGATCAGGTACACCTCGTTGTACGGCTCGCGCGGCAGTTCGGGCTGGTCGTGGGTATCCCAGCGGCCCACGTAGCCCTTGTTGCCGAGCATGGCCGATTCTAGTTCCATCAGCGCGGCGTAGCCGTTGGCCTCGGTGCGGTCCTTGTTGGCGCCCGAGTAACCGGTCGGCAAGAACAGCATCAATTCCACGTCGGCATTGCCCACTTCATTCTTGGCCAGCCAGCGCGCCAGCAAGCCCATGTCGAGGAAGGCGCCGGAACCGGTGCCGCCCGCCACCGAGCCGACCACCACGATGCGGAATTTGCTGGTCTCCATTTTCAGGCCCAGCTGGCTCAGTTGCTGCTCGTGCGACAGGCTGGCCTTGAGGGTCTTGAGTTTCAGGCGGATCTTGTCGCGCACCTTGGCATACTTGTCGAACAGGTACAGGCGCGAGACGGCGCGGATCTGGCCGGCGCCCTTGGACGGATCGATGCCAAGCTCGCGGATTTTCTTGGGCGTGAGCGACAGCCATTCCTTGATGTGCGGATAGCGTTCCAGCGCGTCGTCGTCACGGCTGTACTTGTCCATGTCGAACGGTTCGACGATCTTGTCTTCGTCGGTGAATTTCACCTGCTCGAATTGCAGGTCTTCGGCCTGGGCGCGGCCGCTGTCGATCACGGCGCCGGTGTCGAGGTCGAACTGGATGAACTGTGCCACCGGAAAATCGACCAGGCTGTCCACCCGCGTGCGCGCGCCATTGCCGCCCCACATGGTGTTAAGGATGCGGCGGCGCACGCGCATCAGCACTTCCATGCCGGTGCCGCCGATGCCGATGAACAGCGTGGGACGCAGCTCGATGGTCTGTTCCTGCTTGCGCTCGCCGGCGCCCGGTGCCTGGTGAATATTTTCCATGATCGACTCTCGTTGTGTGCTTCTGTACCTGTTTTACCTGCGGCCCGACACGAACGTCAGCACCAGCGCCAGCAGCGCCACGGCCAGGATCGGGCCGATGATCAGCGGCGCCATGAACTTGGCGGCGTTGACGGCAGCGAGCACCACGCCGGTGGAAATGCTGGCCAGGAACACGAACAGCCACCAGCCGGCGGCGTTGGCCTTGTTCGGCGGCACGCGCTTGACCACCAGCGCGTTGGCATACGCGCCGCGCGCGAAGAAGAAGGCGATGAACAGCACCAGCAGGATGCCGCCGCCCACCAGCAGGTCGCGCGACGACGTGTCGGCGGCGCCAGCCAGTACCGGCATCTCGGTGGTGGTGTCCGTGGTGGTGGCAGGGGTAGTGGTGTCTGCGGCTGGCGGCGTCTTGCCGGCGTCCGGCGCTGGCAGTGCGAAGCCGGTGTCTTTGTTATCCTGGGCCATCTGGTGTGCCTCCTTGGCGGGTAAAAGTAAAAGTAAAAATCAGGCCAGGCGCAAGCTGTGGCCATCTGCCACGCGCGCCACGACAGGCTTGCCGAGGCCGCGCCGCAGCGTGCCGACCACGTTGCCGTCGAGGTCGCGCACCTCGGTAGTCTGGTACGGTTTGATGACCACGTGGCGCAGTGCGCCATCGACTTGCACCGCGTAGCGCTTGCTGCGCGTGGCCAGCACGGCAAAGGCCGCGCCGCCGCCAAGCAGCGCCAGCACCGAGCCCATGATCACCAGCACCGGCAGCAGCGGATATTGCACGCGCACCAGCAGCGGCACCACGGCGCGCGAGCTGTTCACGCTCTCGGGCGGCAGCAGCACTTCGGAAATCGGGTCGCCCGGGAACAGCGCCTGCATGTCGGCATTGAACGAGTCAGGCAAGGTCAGCTTCTGGCGCTCGAGGCCGAGCGTGACGCGCATCGGCAGCAGCACCTGCTTGCCCATGGCGGCAATGGCCTGGCTCGACCACGGCGACGGCACTTGCTCGACCGGCAGGCGGAACTGCACGTCCACCGCCTGGCGCGCGCCGGGCGCCAGGTTGGCAATCGCGGCCGGCGCCACCTGCACCGGCACGCTGTGCTTGCCGGCGGACAGCGTAGCACCGACGTCGGCGCGGGCGATCACGTACGGGTAAAACAGGTTTTGCAGCGACGCTTTCAGGTGCACGGTGGGCGCCAGCGCGGCGGCATCGACGTCGAGCACCAGGGTGCGGCCATCGCTGCCCAGGCTGGCGCGCATATTGGGCGCATCAAGCAGGCGCTCGGGCACGATGCGCAGCGCGTCCTGGTCCACCGGTTTCAAACGCAGCGGCGGGCGGGTGAGCACTTTCTGCAGGCGGTCATTGGCGAGGATGCGGGTGAGGGCGTCGGCAGCCGGCTGGCCGTAGGCCAGCGCATACACCATCAAGCCCTTGGCCGCGTACAGCTTGCCCTGCACCGGCATCTTGAGCGGGAACACCACGGTCTTGGTGATCGACGGTTCCAGGTGCAGCAGGCGATAAAAGTCGCGGTTGCGGGCGGCGGTAGCCGGGTCGTTGCCGGGGCTGTTCTTGTTGTTGGTGAAAATCCAGACGATGCCGGGCGCGGCCTTGAACGAGCCAGTGATGGTCTTGGTCACCGCTTCCTGGAAGTCGGTATCGGCCAGCGCCGCGCCCGGCGCCGTGGTCTTGCGCGCCAGCGTCAGTGGCGCCAGCAACTGCGCGACATTGGCTGCGCCACGCGAGGTGCCCAATACGCGCGGCGAGACGTTGCCTACCGTGCCCTGGCTGAATGCCAGCACGTGGACCGTATCGTCGGACTCGGCCGCCGCTTGCGCCACGGCCGCGACCAAGGGTTTGAGTTGCGAGGCGGGATCGAGGTAAAACGGTTCCATCCAGCCCGAGTTTTGCACCAGGAAAGCTTGCTGGATGGCGGCATGGGCTGGCGCCGCCAACAACGCAGCAAGCAACAGCGCCATGGCGGCCAGGAGTCGGGTGGAATTCATGCTGTCAGGTTCCAGCCGAGGATGTCTTTGAGCTCGGGGTGGTAGGCCCACACCTTGCCGTCGTGGGTAAACAGGCGCAAGGTCCACGGTTGCGGCAGCACGCTGGTGTTGAACGTGGTTTCGCCGTCGTGGTCGTCCCAGACCAGCTGGAAGCGCAGGCGGTCGGTGGAGGCCAGCGTTTGCGCCACTGCCACCGTGCTGGCCAGCTTGATACCGATGGTGCTGCGCGGGCCCACCTCGAGCAGCGGAATCACCACCGCGTTGGTGGCGCCGTCGTCGCCATGCTCGGGTTCGGTCCACGGCGCCTGGTGGTGCTTGGTGGCGAAGCGGTAGTTCATGGCGCCGGACGACAGGCGCGGTCCCAGCGCCGGTTCGATCTCGGGCAGGGGCTTGCCCAGCGCCACGTAGGCGTAACTATGGTTGTTGCTGTCAAAGCACAGCTGCCACAGGTCGCCGTCCTTGGCCAGATAGGGGCTGCCGAACGCGAACTGCGGCGCCAGACCAGCCGGCCACGGGAAAAATTGCGCAGCAAAACCGCCATCGGGCTTGCGCTGCAAGACCAGCTGGCCCGTCATGCACGGCCAGATCGCCGTGCGGCCATAGCCGACCGGCGCACCCATGCCGAACAGCGGTGGCGCGTCATTGAGCAGCACGGGCGCACCGGGCTGGCCGTTGGCGTCCAGGCTCACCAGCGCCACCTGACCGGGGCTCTGTTGTACCGGCGCCCACACCAGGCCCTGGAAGGTCAGCGGGGCGCCGACGGCGGGGCCGTCGCCGGCATAGCGTACTTCGTATTGCAGGGCAGCCAGGTCGGGCGTGACGCAGGCCAGGCCCGCATCGGTGGCGACAAACACGCGGCTGTTGAAGTTGTAATGCAGCTCGGCGCGCCAGGCGGCGTAGGGCAGGTTCGATTCCGCCAAGAACACGCCACCGACGCCATGCAGCGGCGCCCAGCGCGCGCTGGCCGGCAGCCACGCGAACAGGCCGCCTTTTTCGGGATTCATTGCCAGCAGCCCGTTGGCGTGGGTGCCGAACGGGGCGGAGATGAACTGGTAGTCGCCGCTGGGCGGCAGCTTGATGCGCGCGGCCGGCTCGCTCTCGGCGTGGAAACCGGCCTTGTCCTGCAAGTGCAGGGGGACCGAGGTCTGGCGCAGACCCACCACGTGGCCCTGCGTCACCTGGCGCACCGGATAGGCGCCCGCTGGCGGCACCCACGGCGCGGCGGACGCAGGCGGCATCGCCAGCCTGGCGCCGTTGACGGGCGAGTAATGGAACTCGGGCGGGTAGAGCGCTGCCGCGCCATCGGCGGCGCGCGCCTGCATCAGGCTGGCGATATCGGCAGGCAGCAGGTCGGGCGCGATGTCATGGCCCAGGCGCGTGCGCACCAGTTGTGGACCGTGGTTGCGGTCGGCAAGATCCTGGACCTGCCAGGTGCCCGACCCCAGATGCCATTCCCCAGTCTTTTCTAAAGTCATTGTATTTCCAACGCGTTGCTGCGGATTGCTACTGTTGATGGCATGTTTGATGCAAATTATCGCGGCTATATTAGCGATTTTTTAGCCTTGTGGAAACACCACCATTTGCAAGCACTGCCGCGCAATACCATTAGGGCGAAGGATTGCGCCAGCAATCTATCGAATTGTCACGATGTTTATCTTATTAACTTGTCACAGATGCGGACAGAATAACACCAAAGCCCGGACGCGACCGGCGCGTTTCATGTTGCATGCTCCCAACGTGCAGCTTTTCAAAAAGTCATGTCGATGACTGTTTGCAAGGTTGAGGATTTTTAGAAAGTTTCTTCTCCTAAGATGATCAGGCAGGTCAAATATCCAAAACAACAATAATTTTGGGAGACATCATGCCTTTGCCTCGTTCCACCGTCATTTCCGCCGCAGTCGCCGGCGCGCTTGCCCTCCTGGCCACTCCGTCCGTATTGGCCCAAACCCAACCCGCCAATGCCGAACCCGACAACGTCGTGGTGGTGTCCGGCACCCGCCAGTCGGTGGCCGGCGCCATCGACCGCAAGAAGAATGCGTCCACCGTCGTCGATTCCATCGTCGCCGAGGATATCGGGGAATTCCCCGACAAGAACGTGGGCGAGGCGCTGTCGCGGGTGACCGGCGTGCAGCTCTCGCGCGACTTTGGCGAGGGTTCACAAGTCAATATCCGTGGTGTGGAGGCCAACCTCAACCGCATCGAGATCAATGGCCTGTCGGTGCTCAGCACCAATGGCACGGCCGGACGCGGCGCCGAGTTGCGCGAGCTGCCGGCCGAGCTGATCAAGTCGATCGACGTGTACAAGGGCGTGACCGCCGACCAGACCGAGGGCGGCATCGGCGGCACCGTCAGCATCAAGACCAACCTGCCGCTCGATTTTAAAACCCGCACGGTGGTGGTCAAGCTCGAAGGTGAACAGAGCAGCAGCCGGGGCGGCGCCCAGCCGCGCGGCAGCCTGCTGCTGGCCGACAAATTTCTCGACGGCCGGCTGGGCCTGATGGCCAACCTGGTCTATGACAAGGTATATACCCAAAACGATTATGTGCGCAACAGTAACTGGCGCTACTTCCGCGACTGGGACCAGTCGCCCGAGAAGACCAATACCAGCCTCAACCCGCGCGCGGCGGCCGTCACTGCCAAGGGCGGTTGCGCAGCCCTGTCCGGCGCCGACAAGACCGCCTGCGACAGCCAGTGGTTCGACTATTCTCCCGGCGTGCCACGCTACGGCATCTGGACCCGCGACCACAACCGTTCCAGCGCCGAGCTTACCGCCCAGTACAAGATCGACAATAATCTGAATGTCTGGGGGCGCTACAACAAGAATAACCAGAAGCAGATGCTCAACGACCGCAACTATGTGACCGATTTCGGTTCCATCAAGCGGTTCTCGACCTCGGGCGTCGCGCCCGTCTACGGCGCCAACGGCGCACCGCTGGCCACCCCGGCGGCATCGTGCGCGGAGCCAACCGCTGGCGTGACCCCGGCCGGCATGAGTTTCACCAACCACGTGATGACGTCGTTTACGTCCGGCACCTGCCAGAACGTGCCGGGAGAGGGCGCCTCGTACAACTTCAGCACGGCCGCGCGCGACTTTGCGCTCAACATCAAGTCCGACTACCGCTCGGGCGGTTTCAACTGGAAAAGCGGCGACTGGTCGGCCGAAGGCCTGGTGGCCAAGACCAGCTCCTATTACGAGCTCAACACCAACAACATCGTGATGGAGGCCAATATCCCCGGCTTGAAGGTCAATTTTGACCAGCAGGGCTTGCCCAAGTTTATCTTCCCGGCCGGCTTCGATCCGAACAACAGCAACGTCTACACCCGCATCATCTCGCAGTACCAGCCATCGTTTACCGATAACGGCGAGGACCAGGTCAAGCTCGACCTCAAGTACCGGCCCGACATGCCGTTTTTGACCACCTTGCACTTCGGCGGCCAGGGCCGCAAGTCCACGTCCGAGCAATACCGCTGGACCGGCTACCTGGCGGGCGGCGATCCCAGCACCACGGCCGACGATGTCACCGTGCGCAGCCCCGAAGTGCGCCACGAAATCATTTTCGATCCGCTCAACACGTCCGGCGTGCTGCGCAACGGCGGCAACACCGTCTATGGCACCGGCCTGACCGCCAACAACACCACGCGTTACGTCAGCGGCACCCAGATGCAGCAACTGGTCGATGCGATCCGCACCAACACGCCGGGCTCGTTCCTGAGCGGCTACGACGGCCTGTCCGGCTACCCGAACGGCTGGACCGCGCCCAGCTTTGCCAACTCGGCCCAGTATTTCGACCTGACCCGCTACAACCACGACCTGCTGCGTAACTCGATCGGCAGCGATGGCAAGTCCTACCCGATGCCGCCGCAGTTTGCTGTCGAAGAGAAAATCAAGGCCTTCTATGTACGCGCCGACTTCGAGCACGAGCTGTACGGCGTGGCGCTGGATGGCAATATCGGCCTGCGCTACGCCGGCACCGAAACCCGCGCCACCGGCCTGCGCTCGTACCGCGCCTATTCCGCCAACCCGACCACCAACGCCCGCGTGGAAACCGTGCTGGCCAACGACATCGTCACCGTGCGCAACAAGTACAGCGACACGCTGCCAAGCTTCAACCTGGCCGCCTGGTTTGTACCCAACACCCTGGTCGCCCGCCTGGGCTGGGGCAAGGTGATGGCGCGGCCGTTCATCGACCGCCTGACGCCCACCGTCAACTGCATCGCCAACAGCGGCCAGTCGCAGTTCGGCGGCGACGGCAGCGCCGATGATTGCGTTGGCGGCAACGTCAACCTGAAACCGTTCCGCGCCACCAACAAGGACGTCAGCGTGGAATGGTATCCGTCACGCGATTCGCAATTGTCGCTGGCGTTCTTCCGCAAGGACATCAGCAGCTACATCCAGAACGACGTCATCCTGCCGGGCGTGGACGTGTTCAACAACGGCCAGCGCTGGGACTTGAAAACCTCGATCAACAGCGAGGGCGCGGTGACCAAGGGCTGGGAACTGGCTGGTCGCACCGCGCTGACCATGCTGCCGGGCGCCTTCGGCGGCCTGGGCCTTGACGCCAACTACACCCGCATGACGTTCTCGTACGCCACCGGCAAGGAACTGCTCAACCCGCTCGACAACACCGTACTGCCTTACCCGGGCATGTCGCGCAACAGCTACAACGTGGGCGTGTGGTACGACCTCGGCAAATGGAACGCCCGCCTGGCCTACAACTACCGCGACAGCTACTACACCGGCACAGTGGACGCCAACGCCTCGCTGCCCGTGTACGCTGAAGCGGTCGGTTACCTGGACGCCAAGCTGCAATTGCGCGTGACCGAGAATCTGACCTTGTCGGTGGAAGGCAAGAACCTGACGGACGAGGCGCAGTACCTGAACTCGGGCTCGAAGGAGCGCAGGAATGAGCTGGCCTGGTCGGGGCGGCGCTATTTTGTGGGGGCGACGTATAAATTCTAATCAGGTAACGTGGGCGTCTTTTGAAAACTGTCAGAAAACAGTCTATACTTCTGACAGTCAGGAGCGCCCATGCCTACCCTAGCCGAACAAATTCTCAAGTACGCAGCCGAGTTGCCAGAAGGTACGCCAATCGTCGCCAAAGATCTGCTGCATCTTGGCACGCGTGCCGCAGTTGACCAAGTGCTGTCACGTCTCGTGCGGCGCAGTGCGCTGCTGCGCGTCGGTCGTGGTATCTATGCTCTGCCCGTGGAGAGCCGTTTCGGCGCCCGGGCGCCTTCAACGTCAAAAATGGTTGAAGGGCTGGCCAGTCAGCGTGGAGAAATCATCGTTTCGCATGGCGCTGCGGCTGCCAATGCCTTGGGTTTGACCACCCAGGTGCCGATGCGTGCCATTTACCTGACGTCCGGGCGCAGTCGCCATCTGAAACTGGGGGCGCAGACTATCGAGCTTCGCCACGCACCCGTCTGGCAGTTGATGTTCCCGGGACGCGCGGCGGGTGAGGTAGTGCGTGCACTGGCATGGCTGGGGCCCGAGAAGATCGAGGCGGCAGTGCGCAAGCTTGCTATCAAATTGCCGCCCTCGGCACTCAAGGAAGTCGTCTCGGCACGCTCGCGCTTGCCAACATGGATGGCACAGGAGCTCAGTGTCTTTGTCGGCCATGCCTGAGTTTTTCGATCTCTCGGCAAAAGATCGTCTCGATGCCTTGAGCATCGTGGCCGATGCATCGGGACGGCCACTCCATCTTCTGGAAAAAGACATTTGGGTCGTCTGGGCGTTGCGCCATCTTTTCTCAGGCCCGTACGCCGAACACCTTGTGTTCAAGGGTGGGACATCCTTGTCGAAGGCTTACGGCGTTATCCGGCGTTTCTCTGAGGATGTGGATCTTACCTATGACATTCGTGCCATTGCTGCTGACCTGGTGGGCAATTCAGAAGCGCCGCTGCCAGCGACCAAAAGCCAGGAGAAGAAATGGACCAGGGAGATTCATGTTCGCCTTGATCATTGGGTTGCAACCGAAGTCGTACCACGACTGGAAGCCGAGCTCGTAGATGCTAATTTACCCGCAACCGTAAGAGCAGAGGGCCCGAAGGCCTACATCGAATACACACCAGTTGCGGCAGGCACTGGTTATGTGGTGCCATCGGTGTTGTTGGAGTTTGGCGCGCGTTCAACCGGAGAACCTAATGAGGTGCGCAAGATTACCTGCGATGCAGCGGCTTATTTCCCGGAGGTGGCGTTTCCTGCTGCGCTGCCCCAGGTAATGCGTGCGGAACGTACCTTTTGGGAAAAATGCACGGCAATTCATGTGTTTTGCGCGCAGGGCGCATTCCGTGGCGGCGACCGCTTCGCACGGCATTGGCACGATATCACGCGGCTCGATAGTGCCGGATACGCTGATGCTGCGATCGCGGACAAAGAGCTTGCCCGCGCCGTTGCGGAACACAAGAGCGTGTTTTTTGCGGAGAAAAGCGCGCAGGGCGCAATCGTTGATTATCACTCAGCTGTAGCTGGCCGGTTGCAACTGGTACCAGGCGACGACTTGATGCCAATATTGGCCGCTGATTATCAACATATGATCGACGATGGCTTGTTTCTCGACGATGCCGAGCCTTTTACGGCGTTAGTGGCGCGGTGCAGATCAATTGAGCGGAAAGCCAATGCCGGGAGCTGACAGAGGCTGTCAAAATTCGTAGGCTTACGACCTGGCTCGGACAACCGAGGGCGCCTGATACCCCCAATCGAACCGCAGTGTATATTGTCGCCCTGTCGAATCTTGCTGGATGTCTCCATGTCTGCCGTATCCCTGTTCTGCCTGGTGTTTGCGTATTTCGCCCTGTTGCTGGCCGTGGCGTGGCGCACCTCTCGTCACGCGAACAATGCCAGCTTCTTCATCGGTAACAAGCGCAGCAACTGGATGGTGGTGGCGTTTGGCATGGTGGGGACCACGCTGTCGGGCGTGACCTTCATCAGCGTGCCGGGGGCGGTGGGGGCCGGTGGGTTTGGGTATTTGCAGGTGATTCTCGGCTACGTGCTTGGCTATGTCGCCGTGGCCTTCATCCTGCTGCCGCTGTACTATCGCCTGAAACTGACCTCGATCTACCACTACCTCGACGTGCGGCTCGGTGGCGGTGCGTATCGCAGCGGGGCGGCGTTCTTCATTCTTTCGCGCCTGCTCAGCGCTTCGGCGCGGTTGTACCTGGTGGTCAATATCCTGCAAATCACCATTCTCGACAGCCTCGGTGTGCCGTTCTGGCTTACCACCGTGGTGATCCTGGCGATGATTCTGCTGTACACCTACGAAGGGGGCGTGAAAACCATCGTCTGGACCGATACGCTACAGACGGCCGGTATGGTCATCGGCCTGCTGGCATGCGTGGGCTGGCTGCTGCATGACATGGCGATCGGGCCGCTCGAGAGCCTGGTGCGCCTGCACGACGCGGGTCTGACGCGCTGGATCACCAGCGACATCGACAGCCCGGCCAACTTCTGGAAGCAGGTGCTGGCCGGTTTCTTCATCGTGCTGGCCATGACCGGCATGGACCAGGAGACCATGCAGAAGAATATCTCGATCAAGACCCTGCGCGACTCGCAAAAGAACATGCTGGTGCTGACCGTGATCCTCACGGCGGTGCTGGTGCTGTTCATGTTCCTCGGCGGCTTGCTTTCGCTGTATGCGCCGACCGTGGGCGTTGCTGCCACCGGCGACAAGCTGTTCCCGGCGGTGGTGATGGGCCACATGCCGGCCGCGCTGCAACTGCTGTTCTTCATCGGCCTGGTATCGGCACTGTTCCCCAGCGCGGACGGCGCCATGACCGCGCTCACGGCCACGTTCAGCCTTGACATCCTCGGCATCGAGCGCCGCGCGGACTTGACCGAAGCGGACCGGGTGCGCATCCGCCACCGCGTGCACCTCGGTTTTTGTGCGCTGTTCCTGGTGCTGGTGCTGCTGTTCAAATGGATCGACAACGCCAGCATGGTGGGCCTGGTGCTCAAGCTGACTGGCTATACCTATGGGCCGCTGCTGGGTCTTTTCGCCTTCGGGTTGCTGACGCAGCGCGCGGTGCGCGACCGCTGGGTGCCGTGGGTGGCGCTGGCCGGCCCCGCGCTTTGCTACGCTGTCGATGTCAACCAGGCGGCGTTGTTCGAACATTATCGTTTGGGGCTCGAACTGCTGGTGTTGAACGGCGTCCTGGTATTTATCGGGCTGCTGATGATTTCCACCCCTCGGCAAGCGCCCGAACTTGCAGTATCATCCTTGTAAATTTCGCAATCACATGGAGTCTTGATGGCCCGTTCACCGTTTTCCTATATTCGTAGTGGCTTTGGCTTTTTCTGGCGCGCGCTCGACGCCGGCCGCCGCACGATCCTGAACCTGCTGTTCCTGGCGCTGCTGATCGTGCTGGCGATTGCCATCTTCGGCGGCGGCACCAAGCCGATCGCAGCCAAGACCACGCTGGTGCTGGACCTTAAGGGCCAACTGGTCGAGCAGACCAGCGCCAGCCCGCGCGACGCGCTGCTCACCGGCGTGCAGGGTGGCGAAACGCTGCGCATGCTGCAGCTGCGCGACGTGCTCAAGGTGCTCGACGCCGCCGCCAAGGATGCCAACATCAGCGGCGCCGTGCTGCTTACCGACGAAATGCAGGGCGGCGGACCCGCCATGCTGCGCGAAGTGGCGTCCGCCATCGACCGCTTCAAGGCGTCCGGCAAAACCGTGGTGGCCTGGGGCACCAACTATGACCAGAACCAGTATCTGGTCGCCGCCCACGCCAACGAGGTGTATGTGCACCCGATGGGTGTGGTGATGATCGAAGGTTACGGCCGCTATCGCAATTACTACCGCGACGCGCTCGATAAACTGGGCGTCACCGTCAACCTGATGCGCGTGGGTACCTACAAGAGCTTTGCGGAACCGTACATCGCCAACGGCCCGTCGCCGGCAGCAGCCGAGGCGGACGCCTATCTGAACAACGCCCTGTGGACGTCCTACACCGACAACGTGGAAAAGGCGCGCAAGCTGCCCAAGGGCCAGATCATGAAGTCGATCGACGAACTGCCGGCCAAGGTGGCCGAGTTCAACGGCGACCTGGCGAAAATCACGCTGGCGGCCAAGCTGGTGGACGGCCTGAAAACCCGTGATGAAATCCGCGACCTGATGATCAAGCGCGGCGCCGCCGACGACGAAGGCAAGAGCTTCCGCCAGGTCGGCTTTGAAGACTACCTGGCGCGCCAGTCCGAACCGATGACCGGCGACGCCATCGGCGTGGTCATCGCCCAGGGTTCGATCAGCGACGGCACGGCCGGTCCGGGCAGCATCGGCGGCGATTCCACCTCCAAACTGATCCGCGCCGCGCGCGAAGACAAGAACATCAAGGCGGTGGTGCTGCGTGTCGATTCGCCTGGCGGCAGCGCGTTCGCCTCTGAATTGATCCGCCGCGAACTGGAACTCACGCGCGCTGCCGGCAAGCCGGTGGTGGTCTCGATGGGCAACGTGGCCGCGTCGGGCGGTTACTGGATTTCGATGTCGGCCGACGAAGTGATCGCCGAACCTAACACGATTACCGGTTCGATCGGCGTGTTTGCCATCTTGCCTACCGCCGAGAAAGTGGCTGACAAGCTGGGCATCCATTCCGCAGGCCAGCCTACCACGTGGCTCGGCGACGCCTACAATCCACTGCGCCCGCTCGATCCGCGCTTCGTGCAGGTAATGCAGGGCAGCGTCAACCACATCTACGCCGACTTTACCGCGCGCGCGGCAAAGGCCCGTAAAACCACGCCAGAGAAAATCGACGCCGTGGCGCAAGGCCGCGTCTGGACCGGCGCCCAGGCCAAGGAGCGCGGCCTGGTCGATACCCTGGGCAGCTACGGCGACGCCCTGGCCTCGGCCGCCAAGCGCGCCAAGCTGACCGGTTATCGCATCGTGTACATCGAGCGCGAGATCAGCAAGTTCGAGCGCGTGCTGGGCATGGTGGGCGGCACGGCGGCGCAGGCAGTCGGTCAGTCGATCGCCAACGCGGTGTCGGCCAAGTTGAACCTCGGAGTGACGGCGGCGACCGGTCTGCCGCCTGGCGCGGCCAACGGCGTGGCGCAGGATATGGCGTGGCTGGCCGATATCAAGGCGTCACGCAAGCCGTTTACGGTGATTACGCACTGCCTGTGCGAAGTTCCGTGAGTTTTACGCGGGCAGCGGCAACGTAATCTCGAAGCAGCTGCCCCCGTCACCACGCAGCACACAGCGCGCCTCGCCACCATGGCGGCGCGCGATTTGCCTGATCAACGCCAGGCCCAATCCCGCGCCGCTGTTGTCGCGGGTGTTGCGGCGGCGGTAAAACGGTTCGAACACGCGTTCGAATTCCTCCTCCGGAATTCCCGGCCCCTGGTCCCACACCAACAAGCGCGCCATGCCTGTTTCGGCAGCGATGGTCACGTGCACCGGCGGCACGCCGTGGCGGTAGGCGTTTTCCAGCAGGTTGCGCAGCAGGCGGCGCAGCAGGCGCGGGTCGCCCTGCAGCACGGCCGATTGGCCGTCGAGCAGCGCCTCGTCGTAGCGCGCGCATTCTTCGGCCGCCAGCGCCAGCAGGTCGATCTCTTCGTACTGGGTAGTGTCGGTGAGCGCACCGAGGCGGCTGGCCAGCAGGATTTCGTCGAGCAGGTCGTTCAACTCCGCGATGTCCTGTTCCAGTCCGGCGCGCCTTTTCGGATCGACGTTGTCCTTCACCAGTTCCAGCGCCAGGCGGATGCGCGCCAGCGGCGTGCGCAGCTCGTGCGAGGCGTTGGCCAGCAGGGTTTTATGGGCGCCCACCAGCTGCTCGATCTTGTCGGCGGCGCCATTAAAACTTTGCGCCAGGCGCGCCACTTCGTCATTGCCTTCCACTTTCACGCGCGCCGTCAGGTCGCCGGCGCCCAGCGATTCCACGCCTTGCTGCAGGCGTTCGAGGCGCTTGGTCAGTCGCCGTACCAGCGGAAACGCCGCCACGCCGATCACCAGCGCCAGCATCAGCATGGTGTTTTGCAGCGCCGCCTTGGGCCGGATGAAGCCGAGCGGCTCGCTCGACAGCAGCCGCCGGCCGTCTGGCAGGCGCACATACGATTCCGGCGGCGGGCCGGTGATGCCGCGCTGGCGCCAGTGGCGCGCCGGAATCAGGTCGCCGACCACGGCCAGCGGCCGCCAGTCGCGCGTGTAGAGCGTCATGTGGGCGTTCAGGCCTGCCGCCACCTTTTCCAGCGCGGCCTGCTGCTGGGCGTGCGGTGCATCTAGCGGCGCCAGCACATTCATCATCACCCGCGACAGCGTGGCGTTGGAGCGCTCCAGCGGCCCGCCCGAGCGGCCCCACGATTGCAGCACCGCCATGGCGAACAGCAGCAGCACGACCAGCAGCGCCACGTAAAAGCTGAAGTAGAGGCGCGGCAGGCCGCGCGAAAAGCGCTGGAACAGTCCCGCTTTGGGCGCCGCAGGCGCAGGCTGTATTGCGCTCAATCCTGCACCTTGGCGAACAGGTAGCCGGCGCCGCGCACGGTGATGATGCGGCGCGGCTTTTTCGGGTCGTCCTCGACGGCGGCGCGGATGCGCGACATGTGGACGTCGATCGAGCGGTCGAACGCTTCGATCGGTTCGCCCTTGAGCAGTTCCATCAGGCTGTCGCGCGAGAGTACGCGGCCGGCGTGGCGGGCCAGCACCAGCAGCAGGTCGAACTGGTAAGCGGTGAGTTCGCACGGCACGCCGTCGAGTTTTGCCGAATGCGAGGCCGAATCGATCTCCAGCCGGCCGAAGCGCAGGAAGTCGTCGGAACCGGACGGGCCGCCGCGCTGGTCGGCGCGGCCCAGGCCGACGTCCACCCGGCGGCGCAGGATGGCGCGCAGGCGGGCCAGCAGTTCGCGCGGTTCGAACGGCTTGGGCAGGTAGTCGTCGGCGCCCATTTCCAGGCCGACGATGCGGTCGATGGCGTCGCCGCGCGCGGTGAGCATCAGCACCGGCACGTCGGAGACGGCGCGCGCCTGGCGGCACACGTCGAGGCCGTCCATGTCGGGTAGCATCAGGTCGAGGATCACGGCGTCGGCCTGGCCGGCGGCGATGTGCACCACGGCCTCGCGGCCGTTGGGGGCGTGGGTGACGCGAAAGCCGGCCTGGGTCAGGTATTCGGTCAGCATGTCTGCCAGGCGGGGATCGTCTTCCACCAGCAGGATGCGGTTGGCGGGTTCGGGTGGGGTGGTCATCATCAGATCATTTTACAGCGTTGCCGCCGCAGGTTAAGCGATGGGGGAGATTGTCGCGGGCGGCGGTATCGGGCCGATGTCACGCCGGTAAAGAAATGTAAAGCTAGTTGAAGGAAGTGTGGCTGAAGTCCTTGATTGTCCACGACTTTGTAGCGAGTTTGTATCGGCTGTGCATGGGCAACTGACAGGGCAGGGGCCTTGTGCTAGAGTCCACGCATTCTGATTCGCCAGCATACAAACAGGGACAATAATGGAAACACCAGCCAAGCCAAATTCGAATCTCAACCGCCCCAAAAGCCGCCGTTCAAAAATCATCGGCGGCGTGATCGCCGTCGCGGCGATGGCAGGGCTGGGAGGGCTGGCCTGGTATCTGACGCACCAGCCGGCGGCGCCCGTGCCCGGTGCTCCGGGCGCTGCCGGTCCCGGTGGCCCTGGCCCCGGCGGCCCCGGTGGCGGCAACCGGCGCGGCATGCCCGCCACCACGGTGGGCGTGGCCACAGCGGAAAAGGCCGACATTCCGGTCACGCTCGAAGCGCTTGGCACGGTCACCGCCGCCGCCACCACCACGGTACGCCCGCAAGTGACCGGCATCCTGCAAAAAGTGCTGTTCAAGGAAGGCCAGATGGTCAAGGCCGGCCAGGTGCTGGCGCAGATCGATCCGCGCCAGTTCGAAATGTCGCTGCTGCAGGCCAGCGGCCAGCGCCAGCGCGACGAGGCGCAACTGGAAAACGCCAAGCTCACGCTCGAACGCTACAACACCCTGTTGAAACAGGACTCGATCGCGCGCCAGGACGTCGATACCCAGGCCGCGCTGGTCAAGCAGCTCGAAGGCACCGTGATGACCGACCGCGCAGCCGAAGGCACGGCCAAGCTCAATCTCGGCTACACCAAGGTGATCGCTCCGATCACTGGCCGTGTGGGCTTGCGCGTGGTCGATATCGGTAACCTGGTCAGTTCCGGCGACTCCACCGGCATTGCCGTGATCACGCAGATGTCGCCGATCGATGTCGAGTTCTCGATCCCGCAGGACAGCGTGCCGAACCTGATGCAGCGCATTAACGAGAATGCCGCGCTGCCGGCGCTGGCGCTCGACCGCACCCGCACCAACACGCTTGACAGCGGCAAGTTCGCGGCGCTGGACAACCAGGTCGATACCCAGACCGGCACCGTCAAGGCCAAGGCCCGCTTCGCCAATGACAAATCGACGCTGTTCCCGAGCCAGTTCGTCAACGTGCGGCTGGAACTGCGTACCATCAAGGACGCCATCATGGTGCCGGTGAACGCCGTGCGCCACGGCGCCAAGGGCGATTTCGTCTGGGTGCTCAAGGAAGACAAGACCGTCACCATGCGCAGCATTACGCGCGGCGAAGCGACGGTAGACAAGGTGCAGATCGCCAGCGGTTTGCAGGCCGGCGAAAAAGTCATCACCGAAGGCGCCGACCGCCTGAAAGAGGGCGCCAAGGTCACGTTGCCTGGTTCCGGCAACCGCCAGGGTGCTGCCGGCGCCAAAGCCGGCGACGGCGCCGCGCCGGCCGGCGAGCAGCGCCGCCGCAAAGATCAGGCCGCGGCGCAGTGAGGGACCATTCATGAGTCCATCCGCTCCCTTTATCCAGCGGCCGGTAGCGACCTCGCTGCTGATGCTGGCGATCGTGCTGGCCGGCCTGGTAGGCTTCAAGTTCCTGCCGCTGTCGGCGCTGCCGCAAGTCGATTTCCCCACCATCCAGGTGCAAACGCTGTACCCGGGCGGCAGCCCGGAAGTGATGGGCCAGACCGTGACCGCGCCGCTGGAACGCCAGTTCGGCCAGATGTCGGGCTTGCAGCGTATGAGTTCCACCAGCGCCGCCGGCGTATCCATCATCACCCTGCAGTTCGGCCTGGGCCAGACGCTGGAAGTGGCCGAGCAGGAAGTGCAGGCGGCCATCAATGCCGGCACGTCGCTGCTGCCCACCGATTTGCCGGCGCCGCCCGTGTACGCCAAGGTCAACCCGGCCGATGCGCCGGTGCTCACCTTGGCGATCACGTCCGACACCATGCCGCTGACGGAAGTGCAGAACATCGTCAACACCCGCCTGGCGCTGAAAATCTCGCAGGTCTCGGGCGTGGGCCTGGTGACCCTGTCCGGCGGCCAGCGCCCGGCCGTGCGCATCCAGGCCGATACGAACCTGCTGGCATCGTACGGGCTGGGGCTCGATACGCTGCGCACGGTGATCACGTCGTCCAACTCCAACGGCGCCAAGGGCAGTTTCGACGGCCCCACGCGCGCCTATACCATCAACGCCAACGACCAGCTGGTCACCGCCAAGGATTACCGCGACCTGGTGCTGACCTATAAGAACGGCGCCCCGGTGCGCCTGTCCGACGTGGCGCAGGTGGTCGACAGCGCCGAGAACGTGGAACTGGGCGCCTGGGCCGGCTCGCAGGACCAGATCAAGCAGGCCATCATCCTCAACGTCCAGCGCCAGCCGGGCGCCAACGTGATCGCCACCGTGGACGCCATCAAGGCGCGTCTGCCGGAACTGGAAGCGGGTCTGCCGGGCGCGATCAAGGTCGAGGTGCTGAGCGACCGCACCACCGGCATCCGCGCCTCGGTCAAGCACGTGGGCATGGAGCTGCTGCTAGCCGTGGTGCTGGTGGTGCTGGTGATCTTCGCCTTCCTGCACAGCATGCGCGCGACCATCATCGCCAGCCTGTCGGTGCCGATCTCGCTGATCGGCACCTGTGGCGTGATGTACTTGCTCGGCTACAGCCTGAACAACCTGTCACTGATGGCGCTCACCATTGCCACCGGCTTCGTGGTCGATGACGCCATCGTCATGATCGAAAACATCGCCCGCTACATCGAAGAGGGCGACGCACCGATGCCGGCCGCGCTGCGCGGCGCCAAGCAGATCGGCTTTACCATCATCTCGCTGACGGTCTCGCTGATCGCGGTGCTGATTCCGTTGCTGTTCATGGGCGACGTGGTGGGCCGGCTGTTCCGCGAGTTCGCAATGGCGCTGGCAATCACCATCCTGATTTCGGCCGTGGTGTCGCTGACGCTGGTGCCGATGATGTCGGCGCGCTGGCTCAAACCCCATGGCGAGGAAAAGCCGAGCCGTTTCGCCATCAAGTTCCAGCATTTCTTCGACTGGGTGGTAGGCCACTACGACCGTTCGCTCACCTGGGTGATTGCGCGCAGCGGCCTGACCTTGCTGGTCGCGCTGGGCACCATGCTGCTGACGGTGCTGCTGTATATCGCCATCCCGAAAGGCCTGTTCCCGACGCAGGACACGGGCCAGTTGCAGGCGCGCCTGGAAACCGGCAAGGCCGTCTCGTATGCGCGCATGGCCGAACTGCAGCAGCAGGCTGCGCGCGCCATCCTCGACGATCCGGCCGTGGGCACGCTCAGCTCCGTGGTCGGCGTCGACGCCGCCAACAACAGCATGCTCCACACCGGCAGCATGCTGATCAACCTGAAACACGACCGCTCCGGCAACCAGCAGGACATCATGGACCGCCTGCGTTCACGCGTGGCGCAGATTCCGGGCATGACCTTGTACCTGCAACCGACCCAGGACTTGACCATTGACGCCGAATCGGGACCTACCCAGTTCCGCGTGTCGATCGAGGGGGCCGATAACGCCACCGTCAACGAGTGGGCCACCAAGCTGGCCGACCAGATGCGTACCAAGAAGGAGCTGCGTAACGTGGTGTCCGACGTGGGCGCCAGCGCCAATGCCGCATACATCTCGATCGACCGCGATACGGCGTCGCGCCTGTCAGTCACCGCTGCGTCGATCGACGATGCGCTGTACAGCGCCTTCGGCCAGCGCATCGTTTCCACCATCTTCACCGAGACCAATCAGTACCGCGTGATCCTGGAAGCGAAGAACGATTCCATCACGTCGCCGCAGGATCTGATCAACCTGCAATTGCGTACCGGCTCGGGCAAGGCCACGCCGCTGTCGGCGGTGGCCACCATCAGCGAGCGTCCGGCGCCGTTGCAGGTCACGCACGTGGCGCAGTATCCGGCCACCACGCTTGGTTTCGACACCGCCAGCGGCGTCTCGCTCGGTACCGCCGTGGATGCGATCCGCCAGGCCGCCGTGGAAATCAAGTTCCCGCAATCGGTCACGCTGACCTTCCTTGGCGCTTCGGGCGCGTACCAGAATTCGCTGTCCAACCAGCTGTGGCTGATCCTGGCGGCGGTGGTGTGCGTGTACATCGTGCTCGGTGTGCTGTACGAGAGCTACGTGCATCCGCTGACGATTCTGTCCACCTTGCCGTCGGCCGGCGTGGGCGCGTTGCTGGCCTTGATGATCACGGGCCAGGACCTGGGGGTGATCGGCATCATCGGCATCATTCTGCTGATCGGCATCGTCAAGAAGAACGCCATCATGATGATCGACTTTGCCATCGAGGCCGAGCGCGAGGGCGGCAAGTCGCCGCGCGACGCGATCCACCAGGCCGCGCTGCTGCGCTTCCGCCCCATCATCATGACCACGCTGGCGGCGCTGTTTGCAGCGGTGCCGCTGATGCTGGGCTGGGGCGAGGGCGCCGAGCTGCGCCGGCCGCTGGGCCTGGCCATCTTCGGTGGCCTGATCGTCAGCCAGCTGCTCACGCTGTTTACCACGCCGGTGATCTATCTTGCCTTCGACAGCCTGGGGCGCCGCTTTGGAGGCGGTCAGCCGGCCAGCAAGCACGATGATGCGTATCCGGTCGAAGGCGGTGCGCTGTGAACCTGTCGTCGCCCTTCGTCAAGCGGCCGATCGCCACCGTCCTGCTGACGATCGGCCTGGCGTTGGCCGGCATCGGCGCGTTCTTCGTGCTGCCGGTGGCGCCGCTGCCGCAGGTGGATTTCCCGGTCATCTCGGTCTCGGCCAGCCTGCCGGGCGCCAGTCCTTCGACCATGGCGTCGAGCGTGGCCACGCCCCTCGAACGGCACCTGGGTGTCATCGCCGGGGTCAACGAAATGACCTCGAGCTCGAACACGGGCAGCGCCAACGTCACCTTGCAGTTCGACCTCAATCGCAACGTCGATGCGGTGGCGCGCGAGGTGCAGGCGGCGATCAACGCCAGCCGGGTCGATCTGCCGGCCACGCTGCGCAGCAACCCCACGTACCGCAAGGCCAATACCTCCGGCTCGCCGGTGATGATCCTGGCGCTCACGTCCAAGACGCGCACGCCGGGCCAGATCTACGATGCCGTCTCCAACGTGGTGGTACAGCGCCTGTCGCAGGTGGACGGCATCGGCGACGTGGAGCTGGGCGGCGGCTCGCTGCCGGCGGTGCGGGTGGAACTGAATCCGTACACGCTCAACAAGGTGGGCCTGTCGATGGAGGACGTGCGCGCCGCCATCCAGGCCACCAACGCCAACCGCCCGCGCGGCGCCCTGCAGGGCGACGGCCGCCGGCTGCAAATCTATACCGAATCGGTGAACGGGGAGGGCGGCCGCAGCGCCGCCAACTACCGCAACCTGGTGGTGGGCTGGCGCGATGGCACTGCCATCCGCCTGCAGGACGTGGCCGAAGTGGTCGATGGCGTGGAAGACCAGAACAACCTGGGCCTGTTCAACGGCCAGCCGGCCATCATCGTGCTGCTGCGGCCCCAGGCCGGCGCCAACGTGATCGAGACCGTGGACAGCGTGCGCGCGCAACTGCCTGCCTTGCAGGCGCAGTTGCCGCCCGATGTGACGGTGTCGGTTGCCAGCGACAGCACCAATTCCATCCGCTCCTCGCTGCACGAAATCGAGATCACGCTGATCATCTCGATCCTGCTGGTGGTGCTGGTGGTAAGCGCCTTCCTGCGCAACCTGCGCGCCACCATCATTCCGGCCGTGGCCACCATTGTCTCGCTGCTTGGCACTTTCGGCGTGATGTACCTGCTCGGCTTCTCGCTCAATAACCTGTCGCTGATGGCGCTGACGGTGGCCACCGGCTTCGTGGTCGATGACGCCATCGTGGTGCTGGAAAATACCACGCGCCACATCGAGGCCGGCATGGACCGCATGACGGCGGCATTGCTCGGTGCGCGCGAGGTGGGTTTCACCGTGCTGTCCATCAGCCTGTCGCTGATTGCCGTGTTCATTCCGCTCTTGTTCATGGGCGGCCAGTTCGGCGCGCTGTTCAAGGAGTTTGCCGTCACCCTGTCGGCGGCGGTGATGATTTCGCTGGTGGTGTCGCTCACCACCACGCCGATGATGTGCGCGTGGCTGCTCAAGGCCGACCAGCACACCGCCAAGCCGGGCCGCATTGCGCGCGTGTTCGAGCGCGGTTTCGACCGCATCCTGAAAGGCTACGAGCATGGCCTGGACTGGGCCTTGTCGAGCGTGTGGCTGGTGATGCTGGGATTGCTGTTCGTGGTGGGTCTGAATTTTTACCTGTTCGCGGCCATTCCGAAAGGCGGCTTCCCGCAGCAGGATACGGGCCAGATCAACGGCGGCATCCGCGCCGACCAGAGCATCTCGTTCCAGGCCATGCAGGGCAAGCTGCGCCAGTTGGTGAACATCATCAAGGACGATCCCGATGTCGCTACCGTGGTGGGCTTTACCGGCGGGCGGCGTGCCGGCGGCGGCTTCATGTTCATCAACCTCAAACCCGCCAACGAGCGCACCGTGGCCGGCAACGCCGTACTGGCGCGCCTGCGGCCGAAACTGGCCAAGGTAACCGGCGTGAGCCTGTTCCTCAGTCCCGTGCAGGACTTGCGTTCGGGCGGCCGCTCGGCCAACGCCAACTACCAGTACACGCTCAAGAGCGACAACGAGGCCGACCTGAAAAAATGGGCCACGCGCCTGGCCGAGGCCATGAAAGGCCAGCCCGGCATGATCGACGTGGACAGCGACCAGGCCGAGAATGGCGTGGAAACCTATGTCACGGTGGACAAGGACAGCGCCTCGCGCCTGGGGATCACGTCGAAGGACATCGACAATGCGCTGTACAACAGCTTTGGCCAGCGCCAGGTAGCTACCATCTACGATGAGGTCAACCAGTACCACGTGATCATGGAAGTGGCGCGCGAGTACAGCCGCAGTCCCGAATCGCTCAAGGATGTGTATGTGCCGTCGAAAGGGTTGCCGTCGCCCACGGCGTCCAATCCGAGCGGCGCCCCCGCTGCGACCACTACGACGACCACCGCCAGCGGCACCACGACCACGGCCAGCAGCACCGGCCTGGCGGCCAACGTGTCGGCGCCGGCGGTGCGCGACGCCTCGTCCGGCTCCGCCTTGAGCACCTCGGCCACCACCATGGTGCCGCTGTCGGCAGTGGCCACGTTTGCCGAGAGCTCCACTGCCACCTCGATCAACCACCAGGACGGCGAACTGGCCACCACCATCGCCTTCAACCTGGTGGAGGGCGTGAGCCTGTCCGACGCAACGGTGCAGATTGCCGCCGCCGAAGCGGCGATCGGCCTGCCGAACAATGTGCGCGGCAGCTTCCAGGGTTCGGCCAAGAACGCCCAGGACAGCAACAAGGCGCTGCCGCTGTTGATCCTGGCCGCCATCGTGGTGATCTACATCGTGCTGGGCATCCTGTACGAAAGCCTGGTACACCCGGTGACCGTGCTGACCACCCTGCCGTCGGCGGGCGTGGGCGCGGTGCTGGCGCTGCTGCTGTTCAAGATGGAGTTCTCGACCATCGCCCTGATCGGGATTTTCCTGTTGATCGGCATCGTCAAGAAGAACGCCATTCTGATCATCGACTTCGCGCTGGAGGCCGAGCGTTCGCGCGGGCTGTCACCGCTGGAGGCAGTGCGCGAGGCATGCCTGCTGCGCTTCCGGCCGATCCTGATGACCACCGTGGCTGCCGCGCTGGGCGCGCTGCCGCTGGCGATCGGCTTTGGCGAAGGTTCCGAATTGCGCCGCCCGCTGGGCGTGACCATCGTCGGCGGCCTGATCGCCAGCCAGCTGCTGACGCTATTCACCACGCCCGTGGTCTACATCCTGATGGACAAGCTGCGTCGCCGCAGTCCGTCCGAACAACAACTGAGCAGAATCCACGGCGAGCAGGCAACTGCGGCGCCGACCACACCATGAGCACACAAGTACCTGTTTTCCGTCCTGCGACCATTGTCCTGACCCTGGCATCTGCGCTGCTGGCGAGCGGCTGTGCAGTCGGTCCCGCCTACCAGGTGCCCGCCACCCCAAGCCCTGCGGCCTTCAAGGAAACCGCGCCCGCCGCCGAGAAAGTGGCGGCCGGCTGGACCGAGGCCGCGCCGGCCGACATGCTCGAGCGCGGCCCGTGGTGGCAGCTGTTCGGCGACGAGCAGCTGAACCAGATGGCCGCCAGCCTGGAAGTGACCAACCAGAACGTGGCGGTGGCCGCAGCCAATTACGCGCAGGCCCGGGCGCTGGTGGCCGAGCAGCGCGCGGCGCTGTTCCCGGTGGTCGATTTGTCCGCCACCGCCAACCGCTCCGGCGGTGGCGGCGATACCCGCGCCACCAATGCCTACCGCACCAGCATCGGCGCCAGCTGGGAGCCGGACGTGTGGGGCAAGTTGCGCGCCGGCGCCAACAGCGCCGAGGCCAGCTTGCAGGCCAGCGCTGCCGACCTGGCCGCCGCGCGCCTGTCCGCGCAAGGCGAATTGGCCACCAATTACCTGTCGCTGCGCATGACCGACGCCCAGAAGGAACTGCTCGACGCCACCACCGAGGGCTACGAGCGGGTGCTGCAAATCACGCAGAACCGTTTTGATGCCGGCGTGACCGCCAAGTCGGACCTGCTGCAGGCGCAAACCCAGCTGGCCAATGCCCGCATCGACCAGGTGAGCCTGGTGCGCCAGCGCGCCGTGCTCGAACATGCGATCGCGGTCCTGCTGGGCCGCGCCGCCAGCGACTTTGCCATTGCTCCCGCCAAGTGGGCGGTGGTGGTGCCTGATGTGCCGACCGGCGTGCCTTCGACCTTGCTGCAACGCCGGCCCGACATCGCTACCGCCGAGCGCCGGGTGGCCGTGGCCAATGCGCAGATCGGCATTGCGCGCGCCGCTTACTTCCCGAGCCTGACCCTGAGCGGCTCGTACGGCTTCGGCTCCAGCGCCACCGGCGGCCTGTTCAACGCATCGAACAACCTGTGGTCGCTGGGCCTGTCGGCGGCGCAAACGCTGTTCGACGCCGGCGCCATCAAGGCCCGCGTGGCCGGCGCCGAAGCCTCGCGCGACGCCGCCATTGCCAGCTACCGCCAGACCGTGCTGACCGCGTTTGCGGACGTGGAAAACCAGCTGTCGGCCACGCGCGCGCTGGCGTTGCAGCTCGAATTGCGCCGCACGGCGTCGGAAGCGGCCGACCAGGTTGAGGCGCAAATGCTCAACCGCTACCGCGCCGGCCAGGTCAACTACACCGAGGTGGTAACCGCCCAGACCACCGCGCTCAACGCGCGCCGCGCTTTGATCCAGGCCCAGGGCGACCGCCAGACCACGGCGGTGGCGCTGATTCAGTCGCTCGGCGGCGGCTGGCACGTGGCGGCGCAGTAGCGGCCGGCCAGCGTTGCGGGCGCGGCGACTGCCGTAGGGCAGGGGTGGAAAAGCAAGACGCTTTGCTATAATAATCTGGCAAGCTATCCTTTTTCGCCACGCCACCGCGCCCGGACGCCACCATGAATACCTCCAGCGCTTCCCCCGAAGTCCCGGCTGTACCAGGCAGCGGGCAGGCGTGCGTTCAAGCCGGACAGGTGCCGGTCGTGGGCATCGGCGCTTCTGCCGGCGGTTTCGATCCCATCTGCGAATTCCTGGCCAGCGTGGCGCCCGCCAGCGGCTTTGCCTACGTGGTGGTGCAGCACCGCGATCCGTCGCAGCAGTCGATCCTGCCGCAGTTGCTGCAACGCGTGACGCGCATGCCGGTAGTCGAGCTGGCGCATGGTACGGCGGTGGAAGCCGACCAGGTGTACGTGGCGCCGGCCAGCGGCGTTTGCGGTTTCGACAGCGGTTGCTTTACCGTCCGGCCGGCCGACGGGCGCCATCCGATCGACAGTTTTTTCCGCGCGCTGGCCGCTTGCTGCGGTGAGCATGCCGTGGGCATTACGCTGTCTGGCGCCGGCGCCGACGGCACCATCGGCCTGGCAGCGATCCGCGATGCCGGCGGCCTGACCATGGCGCAGTTGCCGGCATCGGCGCGCTTCGACCCCATGCCGGCCAGCGCGATTGCCGCGCACGCGGTGGACATCGTGGCGCTGCCGGCCGAGATGGCCGCGCAGGTGGCCAACTGGCGACGCCGCCGCGCGAACGACCAGGCGGGCACGCTGCTGACGCAGGCCGACGACCAGCGCGCGGCCTTGCAGCAGATGTACCAGCTGCTGCTCCAGCACACCGGCGCCAACTTTGCCGATTACAAGCTCAGTACCGTAATGCGCCGCATCGACCGCCGCGTGAAGCTGCGCCAGTGCGCCACCTTGCCCGACTACGTGCGCTGGATAGCGGACAACCCGGCGGAAATCGAGTTGCTATTCAAGGAACTGCTGATCGGCGTGACCAGCTTTTTCCGCGATGCGGCCGTGTGGGATTACCTCGGCAGTCAGGCGCTGCCACGCTTGCTGGCCGAGCACCCGGACGGCGCTGCGTTCAAGGCATGGGTGCCGGCCTGCTCCACCGGCGAGGAGGCGTATTCGCTGGCCATCGCCTTCGACGAAGTGCTCGAACGGTTACGTCCGGCCGCGCGCTTCACGCTGCAAATCTTCGCCACCGACCTCGATGGCGACGCCATCGACCGCGCGCGCCAAGGGCAGTTCCATGCCGCTATTGCCGACAACATCGCGCCCGAACGGCTGCGCCGCTATTTCACGCCGGCCGACAACGGCGGCTACCGTATCCGCAAGGACTTGCGCAGTTCCATCATCTTCGCGCGCCAGAACCTGATTTCCGATCCGCCGTTTACCAAGCTCGATATCCTGTGCTGCCGCAACCTGCTGATCTATTTCACGCCGCGCCTGCAGGCGCAACTGATTCCGCTATTTCATTACGCGCTCAAGCGCAACGCCCTGCTGGTGCTGGGCAGTGCCGATACGCCAGGCCGCTTCCACGAGCTGTTCGCACCGCTGCCCGGCACCAGCCGCGTGTACCGCCGGCTCGATGCAGAACCCGGGCGCGTTTCCAGCTACTTCCCTACGCGGGCCACCAATGCGGCACTGCCCGCCACACCTCAGATCGGCCAGGCCATCATGAAAGAAAACCTGCAAACCCAGGTCGAGCAACAGCTGTTGCGCAAGCACTCGCCGGCAGCCGTGCTGCTTAATGCAGACGGCGATATTCTTTATATCCACGGGCGTACCGGCGAGTTCCTGGAGCCGGCGGCCGGCAAGGCCAACTGGAATATTCACGCCATGGCGCGCGATGGCCTGCGCCACGAATTGGCGGCGCTGGTGCAAAATGCCGCGCAGGCCGAGCAGATGGTGGAAACGCGCGGCCTGATCCAGCAGGACGCCAACGGCCGCCCTGCGCGTTCGCTCGACATCACGGCGGAAGCGATGCCGCGCAGCGGGCCGCTGGCGGGTACCGTCATGGTCACTTTCACCAGTTGCGCGCTGCCGCCGCAAAAACGCCGTCCGCGTCCAGCCCAGCCGCTGGTGCTGGAACTGGAGCAGCAACTGGCGCAGGCGCGGCTGGAAATCCAGGCCGTGCGCGACGAAATGCAGGCCTCGCGCGAGGAGCTCAAGTCCGCCAACGAGGAACTGCAATCGACCAACGAGGAGCTGCAATCGACCAACGAGGAACTGACCACCTCCAAGGAGGAAATGCAGTCGCTTAACGAGGAGCTGTACACCGTCAACGCCGAGCTGCAGTCGAAGGTGGACGACCTGTCGCTGATCAACGGCGACATGAAAAACCTGCTCAACAGCACCGACATCGCCACCATCTTCCTTGACAACGCCTTGCGTATCCGCCGCTATACCGACCAGGCCACGCGCATCTACAAACTGATTCCCGGCGATGTGCAGCGCCTGCTCAGCGATATCGCCAGCGACCTCGATTACCCGGGCCTGGAAGCGGATGCCGAGGGCGTGCTGCGCACGCTGGTGGTGTGCGAGAAGCACGTGCCTACCCGCAGTGGCGGCTGGTACACGGTGCGCATCATGCCTTACCGGACGGTGGACAACGTGATCGACGGCGTGGTGGTCACCTTCATCAACATCACCGAGGCGAAGCAACTGGAGTCGCAGTTGCGGTCGATGCAAAATGGCGCGGCGTGACCTGAAAAAATCGCCGCGCCAGCCGCTGGCGGCCGACCAGTTGCGCGAAGCTGCCGAGCAGGCGGTGACGGCGATGGCATCGAGCGGCGTACAGGCGCCGCCGGGCGCCGACAGCGACGCACTGCGCCACTGGCACGAGCTGCAGGTGAGCCAGATCGAGCTGGACATGCAAACCCTTGCCCTGGCCGAGCTGCAGTCCGAACGCGACGAGGCCGAAGAAGGGCGCGAGCGCTATGCCGTGCTGTACGACCAGGCCCCGGTGGGCTACCTGTCGCTCGATGCCGGCGGCGGCATCACGCGCGCCAACCTGGCCGCCGGCGAGCTGCTCGGACTGCCGCGCGATGCGCTGCCGGGCCGGCGCTTCGAGCAGTTCGTGGCGGCGCCGGCGCAGGCCATCCTGCGGCGCTTCCTGGCCGGGGTGCTCGAACACGGCCAGCGCGGCACGCTGGAGCTGCCGCTGTTCGATCCACGCAATCCTGGCAACGGCGGCAGGGACGGCCGCCAGGTCCACCTCGACGTCAACCTCGACCCCGGCGCCCGCAAGTTCCGCGTGATCCTCACCGACATCGGCAGCGACCGCGCGCGCGAGGCGGCGCGCCAGCGCGCGTTCCAGGTGCTCGACCACATGGGCGAGGGCGTCCTCGTCTGCGATGCCAATTGCGATATCGTCGCCGTCAACCGCGCCTTTACCGCAATTACCGGCTATGCGGTGGAAGAAGCGCTGGGGCGCAATCCGCGTTTCCTCGGCCGCCCCGGCGCCCATGCTCCCGGCTATCACGCGGACGCGATGCAGCGCTTGCGCGCGGACGGCAAATGGGAAGGCGATGTGCACAACCGCCGGCGCGACGGCACGCCGTGGGTGGCCAGCATGTCGCTCACCGTGATCCACGACGAGCAGGGCGCCATCAGCCGCTACATCGGCGTGTTTTCCGATGTGACGGCGCGGCGGCGCGCCGATGCCGACTTGCTGGCGCTGTCGCGCGACCTCGATGCACAGGTGGCGGCGCGCACCGCCGAGCTGACTGCCGCCAACCGCCTGCTGACCATGGAAATCGCCGAGCGCAAGCGCACCGAGGCCGCGCTGTTCCAGTCGCGCGAACAGCTGCGCAAGCTCGCCGCGCACCTGGAGTCGGTCAAGGAGGAGGAGCGCAAGCGCATTGCGCGCGACGTTCACGACGAGCTGGGACAGAACCTGCTGGCGCTGCGCATCGATATCTCGCTGCTGGCCGTGCGCACCGGCAGCCGCCATCCACGCCTGCACCAGCGGGCCCAGGGCGCGCTCGACCAGGTGGACGCCACCATCCGCAGCGTGCGCGGCATCATGAATGACCTGCGCCCGGCGGTGCTGGACCTGGGCTTGCAGGCGGCGCTCGAATGGCAGGCGGCGGAGTTCCGCAAACGCAGCGGCATGGTCTGCGACCTGTCGCTGCCGCCCGAAGCCGCTTTCGCCGCCATCGGACCGGAAGTGGAGATCGTGCTGTTTCGCAGTCTGCAGGAGGCGCTGTCCAACGTGCGGCGCCATGCCGAAGCCACCCATGTGGCGATTGCGCTCACCGTGCGCGAAGGGCGTCTCACCTTCAGCGTGGCCGACAACGGCATCGGCCTGGCGCCGGACGAACGTGCCAAGAGCGACTCGTTCGGCCTGATCGGCATGGCGCAGCGGGTGCAGGCGCTGGGCGGTCACCTCGAGGTGGCGCCATACCTGGCCGGCGGCGGTTGCCGGCTCACCTTGTCCATCGACCTGGTATGGAGCTGACGCGGGAAAAGGAATATACTGCCGCTGACTTTCAACCAGGGGCTCAATCTTGTTAAAAAAACTCGCAATGTCTGTCGCCATGATCTGCGCGGCAGCCGCGCCGGCGCATGCCGACGAAGGCCAATGGCAGCCATACCAGCTGCCGCAGCTGAAATCCGAACTCAAAAAGATCGGTATCGCCATCCCCGCCGAAAAACTGGCCGACCTGTCGAAGCACCCGATGAGCGCCATCGTTTCGCTGGGCGGCTGCTCGGCATCGTTCGTCTCCAACGCCGGCCTGGTGGTCACCAACCACCACTGCGCCTATGGCGCCATCCAGCGCAACTCGAGTCCTGAACATAATTACATCGAAAACGGCTTCCTGGCCAAGACCCGCGCGGAAGAGTTGCCGGGCGGTCCGAACACGCTCGTTTACGTCACCGACAAGGTGGAAAACGTCACCGCACGCGTACTCAAGAACGTGACGCCGGCCATGACCGGCAAGCAGCGCCACGATGCGGTTGAAAAGGCCATCAAGGTATTGATCGCCGAATGCGAAAGCGATAAAGCTTATCGCTGCTCGGTGCCGGCCTTCCATCGCGGCCTCGAATACTATCGCATCCGCCAGATGATGATCCGTGACGTGCGCCTGGTGTACGCACCGGCCGACATGATCGGCAACTTCGGCGGCGACATCGACAACTACGAATGGCCACGCCAAGGCGGCGACTACTCGTTCCTGCGCGCCTACGTGGGCAAGGACGGCCGCCCGGCCGATCCGTCGCCGGACAACGTGCCGTACCAGTCGAAGGACTTCCTGGTGGTGTCGGCGGCCGGCCTGAAAAATGGCGACCCGGTGCTGCTGGCCGGTTACCCGGGCCGCACCAGCCGCTACAAGCTGCCGTCCGAAGTGCGCGCCGCGCGCGACGTGACGTTCCCGCAGCGCGTGGCCGAAATCCAGGCCGACCTCGACGTGATTGCCGCGTCCACCAAAGGTAACCCGGCCAACGAAGTGCGCTACGCCAGCGTGGCCAAGAGCCTCAACAACGTGATGAAAAAGGCGCAGGGCCTGTCCGACGGTTTCGCGCGCAAGGACATCGCCGCCATCAAGGACGCGCAGGATGCCGAGTTCCGCGCCTGGTACGCCAAACAGCCGGGCAAGTCGCCGCAACTGCTGGCCGAACTCGATAGCGTGATCGCTGCCGACATCGCCCTGTCCGACGAAGAATTCGGTCACGGCGTGGCGTTTACCAGCGACCTGCTGAAAAGCGCCACCACCCTGGTACGCCTGGCCAACGAAGGCGGCAAGCCCGATGCCGAGCGCGAAGTGGGTTACCAGCAGCGCGACCAGAACATGATCCGCGCGCGCCTGAACCGTCTCGAGCAATCGTACGTGGCCGGCGTGGACCAGGCGCGTTTCACCGCCGCCCTGCAACGCTACGCCAAACTGCCAAAATCCCTGCACGTGCAGGGCCTGGACGCCTTGCTGCCGGCGCCGGACGCCGTGGCCGCGCTGTACGCAAACACCGAATTGGGCGACACCGCCAAGCGGGTGGGCTGGATGGGCAAGGACGCCGCCGCTGTGAAGGCCTCGAACGACGCCTTCCTGCAACTGGCGTTAAAGCTCGACGGCGTGACGCAGTCGCTCAAGGATCGCCGCGCTGAACTGGACGGCAACCTCGAACGCGTGATCCCGCAGTACATGGCGGCCGTCATCGCGTGGAAGAAATCGCAGGGCAAGCCTGTGTACCCGGACGCCAACTCCACGCTGCGCGTGACCTACGGCACCGTGGCGCCATACTCGCCGGCTGACGGCATCACCAAGGGGCCGTTCACCACGGTGGAAGGCATCGTCCAGAAGCACACGGGCAAAGATCCGTTCAATGCGCCGCAAAAGCTGCTCGACGCGATCAAGGCCAAGCGCTACGGCCAGTTCAAGGATCCGGTGCTGGGTACGGTGCCGGTGGACTTCCTCACCAGCGCCGACACCACGGGCGGCAATTCCGGCTCGGCGGTGATGAACCGCAACGGTGAGCTGATCGGTCTGAATTTCGACTCCACCTACGAGTCGATCACCAAGGACTGGTACTTCGATACGGAGATCACCCGCGCCATCCACATGGATATCCGGTATATGCTGTGGATCATGACGGAGGTGGACCATGCCGACAACCTGCTGCAGGAAATGACCATCAAGTATCCAACCAAGGCCGCGAAGTAAACCATGCACGCACTGACAGACCTGCTCGGGTATATGAACCTGCCATTGCACCTGGCGGTGTTCGTCACGACGCCGCTCGAGCTGCTGTCGTTCGTGCTGGCGGTGGTTACGGTGTGGCTCAACATCCGCCAGAGCCACTGGGCCTGGCTGTTTGCGATCGTCTCGTCGGCCACTTACGCAATGGTGTTCTTCGGTTCGCGCCTGTACGGCGACATGGGCTTGCAGTTCGTGTTCATCGCGGTATCGATCTATGGCTGGCGCCAGTGGCTGCGCGGCGATGGCAATCACGGCAATCATGCCGCATTGCCGGTCACCGCGCTCGATGTGCGCGGGCGCTGGCTGGCGGTTGGCGGCTGGTTTGCCGGTTTCGTGCTGCTGGCCATGTTCCTCAAGACCTGGACCGATACCGACGTGCCGCACTCGGACGGTTTTCTTACCGCCGGCAGCCTGGTCGGACAGCTGCTGCTGTCGCGCAAAAAGGTGGAGAACTGGCACGTGTGGATCATTGTCGATGTGTTGTATGTGGGCCTGTACCTGCACAAGAACCTGATGCTCACCGCGATCCTGTACGCGATTTTCGTGGGCATGGCGATTGTGGGACTGCGCACCTGGCAGCAGTCGGCCGGCATGCCTACCGGCGGCGGTGGCAATGATGGCGGTGGCGGACGCCGGCTGGTGCTGGAGTGAATGTCGGCGTGGGGGAGCAAGCGTTGCCGGTGAAAGTGGCCATCCTGGGCACGGCATCGTCGGGCAAGACCACGCTGGCGGCGGCCCTGGCGCGCGACTACGGCACCGTGTGGGTGCCGGAATACCTGCGGGAGTTTGTCGATACCGAACAGCGCATTCCGGTCGCGCAGGACCAGATCCATATCGCCCGCGCCCAGCTGGCACGCGAAGCCATCGCGGCGCCGCTGGCGCACCGCTACCTGTTCTGTGACACCACGCCGTTGATGACGGCCGTGTACAGCCGCCATTATTTTCAAGCGATCGACGCCGAACTGGCGCTGCTGGCCGACCGCCACCAGCGCGACTACGCCGTTACGCTGGTGACTGCGTCCGATATTCCGTGGGAAGCGGACGGCCTGCAACGCGAATCGGAGCAGGTGAGCGTGATCATCAACACCATGTTGATGGAAGAATTGAAAAGGCGCGCCATTCCCTATCTGCTGGTCACAGGCACGCCCGAAGCGCGCCTGGCACAGGCCAGGCGCTACTTGCCTTAGAAGTCGAACTGCGCCGACACGCGCCCGGTGCGCGACGCGCCCGGGATCAGGTAGCCGCCCAGGTCCGGGGTGACATCGCGCCAGTAGAACTTGTCGAAGGCGTTGTCGATGCCGGCGCGCACGGTAGTGGCCACGCCGCCGATGCGGGTGGAGTAGGCCGCCGCAAAATTCACCAAGTGGTACTTGGGCACGAACACCGTGTTCTCGGCATCGAAGGCCTTCTTGCCTGAATACTGCCAGTTGGCGCTCACATTGAGTCCCTGTACCTGTGGCACCGCGTAGTCGGCATACACCGACGACTTGAATGCCGCCACGTTGGTCACGCGCTTGCCGTCCAGGCTGGCCGAGCCGGTGCCGCTTTGCCTGGTGCTCAGCCCTGTGGCGGTGATACCGACGGTGAGTTCGCGCGTGGCGCGGCCGTTGAGGCCCATTTCCAGGCCACGGTTTTCTGCCTCGCCGTTACGCACGAACATATTGGACGCGTTGTCGACGTATTCCAGGCCCTTGCGGATCTGGAACAGCGCCAGCGTGGCACTGAGGTCGGTGCGGATGTCGGCCTTGACGCCCAGCTCCACCTGTTTCGATTTTGCCGGTTCCAGCGCCTGCCGTTCATTCAATGATCCCTTGGGCGCCACGCCGCCATGCTCTAGGCCTTGCGCGTACGACGTGTAGAGCGAGACGTTCGGACGCAGGCTGTACACCAGCGCCACGCTGGGCAGCCAGAAGCCGGCATCGGTCAGGGCGTTGGGCTGGATCACGCCGGCCTCGTTTTCACCGACGTACTGGTTGCGCCGCACCTGCACGTAGCGCGCGCCGGCATGCAGCTTCAGTTGTTCGGTGAGGCTGACGATATCCTGGGCGAACAGCGAGCGCTCGTTGGTGTAGCGGCGCTCGGACACCGGGCCGCTGGTGCCCGGTGCTGGCGGCACGATCACCGGGTGGTAGATATTGCTGGTGCCCGAGTAATCGTACAGGTCGTCGCCCCATTTTTCGCGGTTGCGCATCAGCGAGCTGCCGAACGTGACCTCATGCTGGACCGTGCCGGCGGCAAAGCGGCCCTGCAACAGCGCCTGCACCGTCAATGGCGACTTCTTCTCGCCTTCGCTGATGTAGTTATATACGTCGTAGTCGCCATTGCCGCAGAAGCCAGGGTACAGGTCCTGCGCGCCGCAACCGTAAGGGAAGGCCGTGTAGTCGTCGCGCTTGAAGGTGTTCTGGTTGGCGCTGACGGTGGCTTTCCACTCGGGCGAGAAAGTGTACTCGAAGCGGGCGCCGATATTGCTGCTGATGGTTTCGACCGGGCGCGCCCACGGCTGGTCGTTGAGCATGGTGTCGGCATCAATTGCCGGCAGCGTGGTGTTGTTGAGCAGCTGGAAGCCGGGGGCGGTCAGCTGCGACTTGCGCTGGTAGTCGGCGTCGATTTGCAGCAGCGCCTGCGGCGAGATGCGCCAGTCGAATGCGCCCGAGATGAACTTGCGGTTGCCGTCGGCGCCCTTGACGATCGAGCGCAGGCGCTCGGCAGCGACGTTGACGCGATAGCCGAAGCGGGTGTCCTCGAAGCGGCCGCCGACGTCGGCAGCGCCGTACAGCGTGCCGCGCTCGCGCGCTTCCAGCACCACCATGCGGATCGGGTTGTCGGTGGGGCGCTTGGTCACGTAGTTGAGCACACCGCCGGGTGCGGACACGCCGGCCTGCAAGCCGGACAGGCCTTTCAGTACTTCCAGCCGATCCTTGTTTTCCAGCGCGATCTGGGTATCGCCGGCAATCGTCATGCCGTCCTTGCGGTAGCTGGTGCCGTTATCGAGCTTGAAGCCGCGGATCGAGAACTGCTCGGCATAGCCGACCGCGTTGTAGGCGTCGGACAGGCTGGCGTCGTAGCGGGCGGCGTCGGTGGTCGAGCGGATCTGCAGGTCCAGCATCTGCTGCGACGTGATCACGTTGAGCGAGGCCGGGGTGCTCAGCAGCGACGCATTGGAAAAGCCGCCGATCGAGGCGGTGCTGGCGCGCGCCTTGGTGGCGCTGACGACGACTTCGGGCAGCGCCTGGTCGGCTTCTTCGGCCATGGCGGCGCCGGCAAAGGAGTTGAACACCGCTACGGCGATGACGGATACGGCAAGGTTGGGTTTGTACATGTCTGCTCTCTACTTGTTCGGCCGGAAGCCGCGAAGAGAGCCATCAAAGGAGGGGAGGAGACCAACTTTTGCGCTTTCCTTCGCTGGCATTATCCAGATCAGGTACGAAGGGTATCTCTCACCCGGAAACAATTCCAGGACCCCTAGCGAACCGCGAGTGTAACACAAACGTCATCATTGAAAGGCCGCATCATGGGACCGCCAGCGCGATTGTCACGCCTGCGTCACGCGTGCGCCACAATCGGCGCCGCCTCGCTACACTGCCACTTTTGCGCCGCAAGGCGCCAGCGAGGCGGGCCCGGCAATGCAAGCAAGACCGTCCGCAACGTGTAGTGAAAGGATGGGAATGAGGCAGTCGTATCAAGAAGGTAGTTTTTTCGCCGTGCCATTGCTCGACGGTGGTTACGGCGCCGGCCTGGTGGCGCGTTTGTCGCCGGGCAGCAAGATCATGCTGGCTTATTTGTTCGGTCCCAGGCAGGATGGTTTGCCGGACCTGGCGCAGCTTGCTTCGTTGACTGCGCAAGACTCGGTCAAGGTACTGCGGGTGGGCGACATGGCGCTGGTCAGTGGCCACTGGCGCGTGCTGGGCGAGCTCGAGGCTTTCGATCCGGCCCAGTGGCCGATGCCGCAGTTCCTGCGCCGGGCCGACGCCCTCAAGCGCGCCTGGCGCGTCACCTACTCCAGCAACGATCCGGCACGCTCCGAACGCGAGGAGTCGGTGCCTTACGAAACCGTCGGCTTCGAGGCCGATTCGCTGTACGGCTATGGTTCGGCCGAGCTGCTGCTGACCAAGCTGCTGGTCAGCGCGGACCACCCGCTCAACCGCAAATCAGTTTAATCAGGCTGCTCACTCAGCTGCAGCCGACATTCCACGCCGTGTATTCGCCACGGCTTTTACGCACCGCCACCCGCGCCACGGTATCGCGGTCGCTCTCGAACACCATGCCCAGCATCAGCGGTGCGCCGGCGACGGGCGCCGCCGGCTCGAGCGCGGCCAGCCGGTACGTCAGCGCGCGATACGGCGCGCATTGCGAATTACCGGCAAACAGCAGACGTGCGCGGCCCAGCAAATCGCGGTGCTGGCGCAGCAGCGCCACGGCGTCCACGTCCGCCACCTTCGGGTCCTGCAAGGTGGTGTAGCGCGCTGCCGCGCAGGGCACGGTGGGCGTAGCCAGCCATATGTACCAGCGCGGCGGTTCGGCTGCATCCTGCCAGCGCTCGCCCACGGGCGCCTTGGCGTCATAAATAAAACTCGAACGGATTTGCCGGCACAGGTCCGGGTGCGAGCGGCGCGGTGACGAGTCCACGCGCGCGATCACGCGCCACGGCTGTTTGTTGCCATGCCGTTCGACCTCGAAGGCGGGGGCGAACAACGGCGGCGTGGCCCACGGTCCCTGCGGCAAGGCCGCCTGGCGCGCGCTGAAAAATGCCGCGAATGACGTGCGCTCTTCGGTGGTCGGCTCGCGTTGCTGCAGCGGCATGGCGGGCTTTGCTGCCCAGGCGGGCGTGGCGAGTGCGCCGGCAAGCAGCGCGGCGGTCATCAAGGTCGAATATCTCATGCTGTTTTCATCAGGATCTGGATCGCCAGGCCGCCGCCGTCGCGATTGCGTACCCTCAGTTCGGCGCCATGGCGCTGCAAGACGCGGTCCACGATGGCCAGCCCCAGGCCGGCGCCATTGGCCTGGCCGCGGGCCGTATCGAGCCGGGTGAACGGTTTGAGCAACTGGCCGATCTGGTCGTCGGGCACGCCGGCGCCGTGGTCCTGCACCTCGATCACCACCCGGCTGGCTGCGCCCGCGCCCGTGATGCTGCAGCCGATATCGATCTCGGTGATGTCCTGGTCGGGCGTCTTGCCGTAGCGGCGAGCGTTTTCCACCAGGTTGTTGATCACGCGTTTAAGGTCGGTGGCGTTGCCCATCGCATGCAAGCCAGGTGCGATGTCGGTCTTGACGCGCACATCGGGAATGCGCGCGGCGTCGTGCGCGACATCGGCCAGCAGTTCGCTGATATCGACGTTGATGAAGCTCGACGCTTCGGTGGGCCTGGCGTAATCGAGGAACTGGCCGATGATGGCGTCCATCTGGCCGATGTCGGACTGGATGCCTTCGCGCGCTTCGTCCGACAGGTGGGCCATTTCCACTTCGAGCTGCATGCGCGCCAGCGGCGTGCGCAGGTCGTGCGAAATGCCGGCCAGGATCACCGCGCGGTCCGACTCCACCTGCTGCAACTGCAGCACCATCTGGTTGAACGAGCGGTTCGCTTCGAGGATTTCGTTCGGGCCTTTTTCAGGCAGCGGATCGGGGCGCATGCCTTGGGCAAAGGCGCGCGTAGCCTTGGTCAGGCGCCGCAGCGGCAGGTTGACCAGGCTGGAAATGAACGCCGCGCCCAGCAGCGAAATCAGCGACACCACGCTGGCCCAGCCCAGCCACTGGATGCCGGTCAGGCCGCGAATGCGCTCGCGTTCGAGCATCAGCCAGTACTGGTCGTCGTCGATCTTGAACGACACCCAGAAACCGGAGACGCCGTTGACCTTGGACGAAAAGCGCGTGTCCTGCCCCAGCTTGGCGCGCACCAGCTTCTGGATGTCGGGCATGAGCGCGTTGTCGGGCGGGGGATCGACCTGGTCGTCGGCTTCCAGCGTGAACACCCGGATGCCCTCGTTGGACACCAGGTCGAACAGCAGCTCGCGCCGCAGTTCGGGCGCCGAGTGGGTGAGGGCGGCGTGGGTGATGGTGACCACCGACACCACCTGGGCCGAGATCTGCTGCACCTGCGGATCGTGCTGGACCACGCTGATCATGCCCACCCAGGCCGTCATGCTGGTGGTGGTGAGGGCGCCCAGCAGGATGAAGGTACGCCAGAACAAACCGCTTTTCAGGCTGGCGAGACGGAGCGTGAACAACCATTTGAGCGGTGACTTCGACTTGGACTTCATGCGCTAGCCCGCGCTTAGCGCGGCTGACCCTCCGGAATGAACACATAGCCCAGGCCCCAGACGGTCTGGATGTACAGCGGGCTCGATGGATCGGGTTCGATCAGCTTGCGCAGGCGCGAAATCTGCACGTCGAGGCTGCGGTCGAACACTTCGTATTCGCGCCCGCGCGCCAGTTCCATCAGTTTTTCGCGCGACAGCGGCTGGCGCGCATGGCGGGCGAATACTTTCAGTACCGAGAATTCGCCGGTGGTGAGCGGCACGGTTTCGCCGGCCTTTTTCAGGGTGCGGGTGCCCAGGTCCAGTACGAACTGGCCGAACTCGAAGGTTTGCGGGGTTTCGGACGGTGCGCCCGGAATTTCGTCGGGACCCCGGCGGCGCAGCACGGCGCCGATGCGCGCCACCAGCTCGCGCGGGTTGAACGGCTTGGGCAGGTAGTCGTCGGCGCCCATCTCGAGGCCGACGATGCGGTCCACGTCCTCGCCCTTGGCAGTGAGCATGATGATGGGGGTCTGGTCGCCGGCGCCGCGCAGGCGGCGGCAGATCGACAGGCCGTCTTCGCCGGGTAGCATCAGGTCGAGCACCAGCAGGTCGTAGCGCTCGCGCAGCCACAGCTTGTTCATGGCGGTGGCGCTTTCGGCGGTGAACACATTGAAGCCTTGTTCGGTGAGATAACGGCGCAACAGATCGCGCAGGCGCACATCGTCGTCCACTACCATAATCTTGGCCTGATGGCCATGCTGATTGACGGTATTGCTGCCGCCGGTGTTGTTGGAATCAAGCGTAGTCGTCGTCATTTCTCTGCCAAGTTGTCTTATTGATGTTGCTATGGTAACGTCATATTCGCGTCACGAAAACGTCTGTTTTTACCCATTACAAAGTGTTACAAACTTTACCCGATTGGTCTTACTCCCTCGTGCAAACCATCATACACTGCGGGCATGGAATCACCTCTTAGGAACGCCATGTTCATCGACCTCAAAAAAATACACGCGGCAGCAAGCGCATCTTTTTGCGTTCGATCCATCCTGGCTTCTGTCGTGGTGTGCTGCGGTGTGCTGTCGGCACTGCCCGCGCATTCCGCCGGCCAGGACCGCCGTGACGACAATCGTGACAATCGCAGCCAGCAGAGCGCCCCGCGCCAGCAGGACATGCGGCAAGACCTGCGCCAGGACCAGTCGCGCCAGCTCGATCCGCGCAGCTACGAGTCGCGGGCCGAGGAACAGCGTCGCGCCATGCAGGAGAACAACCGCAATGCCGAGATGAGCCGCCGCGTGGGCCGCATGACCGCCGACGAACGGCGCGACCTGCGGCGCCAGATCAACGAAGCCGGCGCCGAAGTCTACGCGCTGCCGCCGCGCCGCTGACCTCCGCCTGCATCGCTACCGACAGTTACCGTTATCCCGACGCCCGCCGTGTTCTGCACGGCGGGCGTTTTTGCATGGATGACATTAATGTGTGGCAATTGCATCACATTGGCGATTGCTCAACATGATAATCGTTCTCTTTTGGTTGATCATGTGTAATATTAGTTTATTGCACGCAATGCCTTTCGGCCGCGTGTTCCCCTTGGAGGAAGATCGTGGTCCCAGACGTTGCACCCGCAGCGCTATCGGTCGTGTCCGCGCTACCCGCGCCTGACGCGAGCCTGCCCATTGGTTTGATCCGGCGCCCGGACGGTATTTATACCGATCTTGGCCTGCCGCCACCGGCGCGTGCCGCCGCCGTCAACCAGGTGTTCGGCGCCGGCTTTTGCCTGGCCGGTTTGTCCTACCCGGTGTTGATCAAGGCGCTGTACGACGTGGGGCCCGACCTGGGCGCCGCGCAGGCCGTGCGCCTGGCCGATGCGGTGCGGCTGATCGACGCCACCCGCCTGCCGCTCTACAAAGCGCCCAAGCCGGGCCGCGGCTACGCCGAGTACTACTTCGAGCCGCTGTACCTTGATGCGGAAGTGCTGGCCGACGGCACCGAGCTGCCCGAGCGCGTGGCGCGGCTCGACATCGACGAATTTGTCGCCGCCATGTGGGGCCACGGCATCCGCTTCGGCATTGACGTGGCGGCGGTGGCCAATGCCATCAAGGCGTCCAAGGCCGAGCGCATCACCTTTGCCACCGACCTCGAACCGGAGCCGGGGTGTAACGCCACGGTGCTCGAGGTGTCGCACGCACTGCACCGCAGCGACGCACCGAAGGAGCGCGCCGACGGCCGCATCGACCTGCACAGTTTCGAGAACCGCTTCCCGCAAATCAAGGCCGGTGTGCGGCTGTTGAAAAAAGTGCCGGCCACGCCCGGCTTGCCCGGCTTCGACCTGGCCGGGCGCATGACTGCGCCGGCGCCGCCGGCCGACCTGGCGCTGCGGCACCTGGCCGGCGACGGCACCGAGGTGCAGGAGCTCGATGACGGCGAATACATCGTCTCCATCCGCGAAGGTTTTCTTGCCGTCGATTCCAAGTCCAACCGTGTATCCGTCACCGACAAGATCGTCAGCCTCGACGGCGTGAGCGGGCGCACCACCGGCAACCTGGAACTGACCGGCGCCTACGAAGAATACGGCGACGTGCAGGAACAGCGTGATGTCACCGGCAGCGACATCACGGTGCACGGCAACGTGTATGGCAACATCCACTCGCGCGGCGGCGCCGTGGTGCTGGACCGTAACCTCGTCGGCGGCAGCATCCGCAATGCCAATGGGCCGATCACCATCGTCGGTGTGGCCTCCAACGCGGTGATCCACACCGGCAGCGGTGCGGTCACCGTGGCGCGCGCCGAGAATTGCATCATCGCCGGCAGCAGCGTGACCATCGGCGAGGCCTCCAACTGCGAGATCGTCGCCGACCTGCTGCGCATCACCGTGGCCGAAGGCTGCGCCGTTGCCGGGCGCGACGTGGAAATCGAATCGGCCGGCCCGCGCCGCCGTACCGAGATGGTGATCTATGTGCTGCTGCGCGACGTGACCCGCTTCGACCAGGAAATCGGCGAGCTCGATGTGCGCCTGGCCGAACTGGCGCGGGTGCTGGCGGGCCACGAGGAAGAAGCGGCACGCCTGTCGGCGCTGCCCGACGTGCGGCGTTACCTGGCGCTGGCGCTCAAGCTGCGCAACCAGGAGTTGACGGTGTCGCCCGAGCAGGCGCACATCCTGCGCAAGATCGCCGCCAGCGTGGCCGAACCGATGCAGGCGCTCGATCGTCTCAAGAAGGACGGGCAGATTGCGCTGACCCAGCAAAAGCTGCTGCGCGACCGGCGCGACGCCGTGATAGCCGAGCAGGTGGCGGCGGCAGGCACCGCGCGCTGCGGCTTGCACATGGTAAGCGGCGAAACCGTGGTGCGCACCATGTCCTATGGCGGCGCGGGCGACAGCGCCGCGCCGCTGCTGGCCCGGCAGCCGTTCAAGGACATCAAGCAGCGCCTGCGCGGCACCCCGGCCGGCGGCGCGGTGCTGTTCTGGGAAAGCGAGGGGGCGCTGAACTGGCACCTCGACCCTCGGCAAGTACACAATAATGGCGGTTCATGCTAGGCTATAGGGCATATTAAAAAAAGTGAAGGGGCGCTCCGCTCCGACGTACATCTTCGTGGGGATTACCGTGTCAAACGCAACGACGTTGAATTCAGGCGCCGGGGGCGAACTGCCCGCAGCGCTCGTCAAGCGTGATGATGGCATCTACTTCGACGTTGCCGCCACGCCCGTGGCGCGCCTGGCCGCCGTCGGCCAGATCTTCCTTGGCGGCGCCTGCTTCGTGGGCCTGCATTACGCCATCTTTACCAAGATGGTCTATAACGCCGGTCCCGACCTGCCGCCCGCGCTGGCCGAACGCCCGCTGCTGCGCTTTGCCGACCGCATCGAACCGTTTCATCCGGCGCGCCGCCAGCTGTACAAGAACGTCAAGGTCATCGGCGGCGAGGCCGAATACTATTTCGAGCAGGTGTATTTCGACGTGCCCGGCCTGCCGCCGCAACCCGCGCGGCTGACCTTCGACGAATTTGTCGCGGACATGTGGGCCAAGGGCATCCGCTTCGGCATCGATGCGCCGGCAGTGCGCGACGTGATCGCCACCGGCCGCGTGGCGCGCATCACGGTCGCGCGGCGCCTGAACGCCATGCCGGGGCGCGATGCCGCCATCGTGGAAGTCTCGCGCGACATCCATCGCAGCGACGCCCCGCGCGAAAAATCGGATGGACGCCTCGATTTGCAAACCTTCCAGAACCGCTTCCCGCAGGTGAAACCGCACGTCAAGCTGCTGCGCAAGGTGCCGTCCGCACCGGGTGTGCGCGGCTTCGAGATGTCGGGCGCGGTGATCGACCCGCCAGCCCCCAAGGACCTGGAGTTGGCGTCGGTGGCCGGCGAAGGCACCATGATCGAAAACTTCCGCGACGGCGAATACCTGGTGTCGTCGGTCGAAGGTTTTCTCAGCGTGGACCCCAAGACCCGCCGCATCTCGATCGGCCCCAAGATCATCAGCCGCGAGGGCGTGAGCGCGCGCACCACGGGCAATTTGCAGCTGACCGGGGAGTACGAGGAGTTCGGCGCAGTGCAGGAGCAGCGCCGTGTCGAAGGCGGCAACATCACCATCCACGGCGATGTTTACGGCAGTATCGAATCGCGCGGCGGCGACATTGCCCTCAACAGCAACCTGATGGGCGGCTCGGCTGTCAATGCCGACGGCGCCATCCGCGTGCGCGGGGTGGCCGCCGGCGCCGTGCTGCAAACCAAAAAAGGAGAGGTCGCGCTCACCCGCGCCGAAAACTGCATCATCTCCGGCACCCGGGTGGTGATCGGGGAAGCCAGCAACTGCGAGATCATGGCCGACGAGGTGGTGATCAAGGTGGCCGAAGGCTGCGCGATCGCTGCGCGCCACATCGAGATCGTCCATGCCGGTCCGCGCAAGCAGAACGAAATGCTGTTGTACGTGCTGGTGCCCGACACCGCCGGCTACGACAAGCGGGTGGCCGACCTGCTGCCGAGAGTGGCGGCGGCACAGCGCGAGGCGGTCCAGTACAAGGCGGAGATGGACGCCATCACCAGCCAGGCCGAGGTACGCAACTACCTCACGCTGGCCACCCGCGTGCGCAAGCGCGAAGTGGTGCTCACGCCCGAGCAGGAGCCGCTGTTTCACCGCATGGCGATCGCCGTGGGTCCGGCATTGAAGTCGGTGGGACGTATTTCGCTCGCCCTCAAGGCGGCGCAGGTCCAGGAAGAGCAGGCGCGCGCCGAAGTGGCGCAGGTCGAGCGCAAAAAGCGCGAGTTGATCCACAAGTCGCAATGCTCGGTCCAGTTGCTGACCGGCGAAGTGCAGTTGCGCCCGATGACCTATGTGCCGGATGGCGTGGCGCCTTACGACTATGCGCCCAAGGAACTCAAGGCCAAGGTGCGGGCGTCGGCCGCTGGCCTCCCCACGCTGTTTTTCGGCAGTGTCGGGCCTATATACTGGGCGCCCCCGCAGGACAATTAGTCTCCGGGAGCGCTCTGGGGCGGAGTGGCGCCGCGCAGTGCTGCCACCAGTTCGCGCGCAGGGGCGGGCAGGGTGCGCAGGTCGCGCACGCACACGAGCAGCTTGCGCGCGGCCCAGTCGTCGGTCAATTTCACGATTCTCAGCAAACGCTCGCCATCGTGGCGGCGCGCCGCCGTCGCCGGCAGCAGCGCTATGCCCGCGCCACTGGCGCACATGCGGCAGACGGCCTCGAAGCTGCGCAGCCGGATCTTGCAGTGCATGCGCCGCCCCAGCCGCGTAGCCTGGCCGGCCGCATACTGCTGCAGCGCGCTGTCGCCGGCCAGACCGATGAAATCATGGTCGAGCGCATCGGCAAATGCCATCCCCCGGCGCTGTCCCAGTTGCCGCGCCAGCGGATGGCTGCGTGCCATGGCCAGCACCAGGGTGTCGTCGCAGACCGGGAAGGTGTGCAGCGGTGCGCTGTCCACGGCGTCGGTGATGATGCCGATGTCGGCCGCGCCGTCCGCCACCGCCTGCACGATGTCGCGGCTTTGGCGCTCTTCCAGGTCCACGCCCAGGCGCGGGTGGGCGGCCAGAAAGGCGGCCAGCGCATCGGGCAGGAACTCGGTCATGGCCGAGGTATTGCACAGCAGCCGAATTTGACCCTTCAGGCCGGAGGCGAATTGCGCCAGGTCGCCGCGCAGATCGTCCACCTGGCGGCCGATGATGCGCGCGTGGCGCAGCAGCGCCAGTCCGGCTTCGGTCGGCTCCACGCCGCGCCGGCCGCGTTGCAGCAGCGGCACGCCCAGCGCCTCCTCCAGTCCGCGCACGCGGGCGCTGGCCGACGGCAGCGCCAGGTGCGCCAGCCGGGCGCCGGCGGTGATGCTGCCGCTGTCGGCGATGTGGGCAAATAAACGCAGGTCGGTGAGGTCGAAACGCATGGCAGCCTATGTCAATGACGAAGTCTGGCTCAGTATATTCCACATTTGCAGCGCTGCTGCGGAGGAGGACAATGGCAGTCATGGATACCATGACTCTCTTTATTGCGCTGGTCTTCGTGCTGGCTGGCCTGGTCAAGGGCGTGACCGGCATGGGGCTGCCCACGGTGGCCGTGGCCTTGCTGTCGTTGAAAATGGCGCCACTGGAAGCGGCAGCCTTGCTGATCGTGCCTTCGGCGCTGACGAATGTGTGGCAACTGGCCACGGGACCGGCACTGTACCCGCTGTGGCGCCGGTTGCGGCCGATGTTGCTGGCCACCTGCGTGGGCACCGCCATCGGCGGCTGGCTGCTGCTCGCACCAGGCGGTACCGGCACAGGTGCGGAAGCGGCGGTATGGACGTCAGCCGTGCTGGGTGTGCTGCTGGCCGGCTACGGCGTGCTGGGATTGTCCGGCTGGCGTGGCAAGGTGCCGGCAGCGGCACAGCGCTGGGCGGGGCCGCTGGCCGGCGTGGCGACCGGCGCCATCGCCAGCACCACCGGCGTATTCATCATGCCGTCCGCGCCGTACCTGCAGGCGCTGGACCTGAACCGCGAAGACCTGGTGCAGGCGCTGGGCCTGAGTTTTACGGTATCCACGCTGGCGCTGGCGGCCATGCTGGCCTGGCGCGGCGGCTGGCATGCAAATGCTGCCACCGGTTCGCTGCTGGCGCTGCTGCCGGCGGCGCTGGGCATCGTGGCGGGCCAGTGGCTGCGCCAGCGCATGTCGGCCGAGGTGTTCCGGCGCTGCTTTTTTGTCGCACTGATCGGGCTGGGCGTGCACCAGTGCGTGCGGGCGGCGATGGCTGGCTGAGGCTAAATCACGACCTTGCCGCGCATCTGTTTGCGTTCGCCGTCTTTCGCCTTGCCGTCGAGCCGGCGGCGCTGCGAGCCGCGCGTGGGCTTGGTGGGCCGGCGCACCGTGGGCAGTACGGCCACGCTGTCCACCAGCTCCTGCAGGCGCCGCAGAGCGTCTTCCTTGTTGGCTTCCTGGCTGCGCGACTGCTGGGCCTTGATCACCACCACGCCGTCGCGCGTGATGCGGCTGTCGCGCAGGGCCAGCAGGCGTTCCTTGATATGCTCGGGCAGCGATGACGGCGTAATGGCGAAGCGCAGGTGCACCGCGCTGGAAACCTTGTTGACGTTCTGGCCGCCCGGTCCCTGCGCGCGAATGGCGTTCAACTCCACGTCGTTGATGTCGATCTGCTGGTTCATCGGCGCATTGTAGCAAACGCGCTGCACGGCGCCCGGCAAAAGTTGACGCTAGTCAACATCTGGCGCAGGGTGGGCGGTTACGATGGTTCATGCCTGTTACCGCACGTCCCAGGACGAAAGGATCATCATGTCTCCCATTTCCCACTCAGCGACGCAAACGCCCACCGCGCGGCAGTACCTGGTGTTCCGGCTCGGCGGCCTCGATTACGCGCTCGATTTCAGCAAGGTGCAGGAACTGCGTCCGCTCAAGGAGCTCGAACGTTTTTCGTCGGACGGGGAAATCATCAGCGGGGTAGCGGTGTCGCGCGGCGTGATCATGCCCATCGTCGATATGCGCATCGCGTTCGGCCCACGCCCGCCGAAACACGATCCGCTGACGGACGTGATCATTTTAAAGCTGTCGAGCTGCGTGATGGGGATGGTGGTCGATGGCGTGACCGACATCGTGTCGCTCACGGTGGAGCAGTTGCAGCCGGTACCAGTGGTGGAAACACCGGCGGCGGTTGCGCCACAGATTGATTACCTGCTCGGCATCGGCGTGGTGGATGACCGCCGCCTGATCGTGGTCGATATCGACAAGCTGATGTCGATCCGCAAGGTGCCTTGCGCGCCACGCCAGGCGGCGTAATACTTCTTTGCTGGCGAGCGTTTAAGCCAGCGCTTCCAGTTCTTCCTGCAACTGCAACCACTGCGCTTCCAGCTCGCCCAGGTCCTTGGTGAAGAAGGTCTGGTCGGCCAGGGCCTGCTTCAACTTGGCCTTGTTGGCGGCTTCGTAGATCGTCGCATCGGCCAGGCGGCCATCGACTTCCGCTTTCTGGGCGCTGCGCTTGGCGATCTGGTCGTCGAGGCGCTTGATCTTCTGTTCCAGCGGCTTGCGCAGCGTGGCCAGGCGCTGGCGGTCTTCCGCTTCCTTGCGTTTCTGGTCCTTGGTGTTCACTACCGGCGCCGAAGGCGGCGCTACGGGCGAAGCCACCGGGAAGTCGGTCTTGTTGGCCTTGCCCGCTGCGGGCAGCACGTCGGTGCCCTTACCGAGCTTGGTCTTGAACAGCCAATCCTTGTAGTCGTCCAGATCGCCGTCGAACGGCTGCAGCTTGCCGTCGGCGACGATGATGAATTCGTCGGTGGTGGCGCGCAGCAGGTGGCGATCGTGGGACACCACGACCAGCGTGCCTTCGAACTGCGCCAGCGCCTCGGTCAGCGCTTCGCGCGTTTCCAGGTCCAGGTGATTGGTCGGTTCATCGAGCAGCAGCAGGTTAGGGCGCTGCCAGACGATCAAGGCCAGCGCCAGGCGTGCCTTTTCGCCACCGGAGAACGGCGCGATCGAGCTGGTGACCATGGTCCCCGGGAAGTTGAAGCCGCCGAGGAAGTTGCGCAGTTCCTGCTCGCGCACGGTCGGCGCGATCTTGGCCAGGTGCCACAAGGGCGACTCGTCGTGGCGCAGCATCTCTACCTGGTGCTGGGCGAAGTAGCCGATATTGAGGCCCTTGCCGATGGTGGCATCGCCGGTCAGCGGCGCCAGTTCACCGGCGATGGTCTTGATCAGCGTGGATTTACCGGCGCCGTTCACACCCAAGAGGCCAATCCGTTGGCCGATCTGCAGCGAGAACTTGATGTTGTTGACGATGGTCTTGGTGGTGACTTCGCCGGTTTTTTCGTTCTCGATCTTGTAGCCGGCATCCACGTCTTCCATGACCAGCAGCGGATTCGGGGCGCTGAGCGGCTCGCGGAACTCGAACGAGAATTCGGCGGCAGCGCGCAGCGGCGCCAGTTCTTCCATCTTGGCCAGCGCCTTCATGCGGCTTTGCGCCTGGCGGGCCTTGGAGGCCTGCGCCTTGAAGCGGTTGACGAACGACTCCAGGTGGGCGCGCTTGCGCTGCTGCTTTTCCAGCGCGCCGGCGGCCAGGATCATTTGCGCCGCGCGCTGACGCTCGAACGACGAGTAGTTGCCCGAGTAGCGTTTCAGCTTGCGCTCGTCGATATGCACGACCACGTTTACCACTTCGTCGAGGAAGTCGCGATCGTGGGAGATGATCAGCAGGGTGCCCGGGTAGCGCTTGAGCCAGTCCTCGAGCCAGATGATGGCGTCCAGGTCCAGGTGATTGGTCGGTTCATCGAGCAGCAGCAGGTCCGATGGGCACATCAGCGCCTGCGCCAGGTTCAGGCGCATGCGCCAGCCACCGGAGAAGCTCGAGACGGGACGCTGCATCTGTTCGATGGTAAAGCCCAGGCCCAGCAGCAGCTGCTCGCCGCGCGACTGCACGGTGTAGGCGTCGGCGTCGGCCAGCGCGCTGTAGATGTTACCGATGGCGATACCGTTTTCGCTCGACTCGGGCGCCGCTTCCAGGCGCGCCAGTTCGGCTTCGAGCTTGCGCAGGCCGACGTCGCCGTCGATGGCGTAATCGAGCGCTGCGCGTTCGAGCGGCGGGGTTTCCTGGGCCACGTGGGCCACGCGCCACTTGGCCGGGAAGTCGATCTCGCCCTGGTCGGGATGGAGCTCGCCGCGCATCATGGCGAACAGGCTCGATTTGCCGGCGCCATTGGCGCCGATCAGGCCGATCTTGTCGCCCGGGTTGAGGGTAACGTCGACTTGTTCCAGCAGCGGCTTGGTGCCGCGCATCAGGCTTACTTGTATGAAGCGGATCATGTTGTTCTTTTACAGTTTGAGCTGGTCGGCGGTCAGCAGGAATACCATGTCGTCGCCGTTGCTTGTGGTGAGCCAGGTCAGGCCCATCTCGCCGAAGGCAGCTTCGGCGAATTCTTTTTCGTTGCCGATTTCGACGATCAAAATACCGTCGTCGGTCAGGCGTTCGGCAGCACCGGCTACGATGCGGCGCACGATGTCCATGCCATCCTTGCCGCCGTCGAGCGCCAGTTCCGGCTCGGCGCGGTATTCCATCGGCAGCTTGCTCATCGACGACGAGTTCACGTACGGCGGATTGGTGATGATCAGGTCATATTTTTTGGCCGGCACGTTGGCGTACAGGTCCGACTCGATCAGGGTCAGGCGGTCCTGCAACTCGTAGGTGGCGACGTTTTTCTTTGCCACTTCCAGCGCGTCGGCCGAGATGTCCACGGCATCGACCTGCGCGTCCGGGAAGGCATCGGCCATCATGATCGCCAGGCAGCCGGAACCCGTGCACAGTTCCAGGATGTTTTCGATATTGTCGGGTGAATTGACCCACGGCGCGAAGTATTCGGGAATCAGCTCGGCGATGAACGAGCGTGGCACGATGGTGCGTTCATCGACATAGAAGCTGTAGGTGCCGAGCCATGCTTCGTTGGTGATGTAGGCGGCGGGCACGCGTTCGTCCGTGCGGCGGGCGATCACGGCCAGCACCGACGCCACTTCTTCCGGCAGCAGTTTCGCATCGAGGAAGGGCTCCAGGCGATCGAGCGGCAGCTTGAGCGTGTGCAGGATCAGGTAAGCGGCTTCGTCGAAGGCTTCTGCGCTGCCGTGGCCGAAGAACAGCTTGGCCGTATTGAAACGGGTGACGGCGTAGCGCAGCAGGTCGCGCGGCGTGGTGAAAGGCGTGGTGTTCATGGCTATCTCGTTCGGTAAAGTGCCGGGCAAACGCCCGGCGCACTGCGTCAGGCCAGCAGGTTTTCCAGCGTGCGGCGGTAAATATTCTTGAGCGGATCGACGAAACGCAGCTCGATATGCTCGTCGATCTTGTGGATGCTGGCGTTGGGAGGGCCGAATTCTATCACCTGGGGGCAGATCTGGGCGATAAAGCGCCCGTCCGAGGTGCCGCCGGTGGTCGAGAGTTCGGTGTCCACGCCGGTTTCCGACTTGATCGCCTTTGACAATGCATCGCTCAGCGTACCGCGCGGGGTGAGGAACGGCAGGCCGCTCAGCGCCCATTTCAGTTCGTAGTGCAGCCCGTGTTTATCGAGGATCGCATGCACGCGGCGCTTGAGTTCTTCGTGCGTGCTGGCGGTGGAAAAGCGGAAGTTGAAGTCGATGATCATCTCGCCCGGAATCACGTTGTTGGCGCCCGTGCCGGCGTTGATGTTCGACATTTGCCACGACGTGGGCAGGTAGTACTCGTTACCCTCGTCCCACACCTCGGCCACCAGTTCGGCCAGCGCGGGCGCGGCCAGGTGAATCGGGTTGCGCGCCAGTTGCGGGTAGGCGATATGGCCTTGCACGCCCTTGATCGTGAGCTTGCCCGACAGTGAGCCACGGCGGCCATTCTTGATGATGTCGCCCAGCGTCTCATCCGAGGTCGGCTCGCCCACGATGCAGTAGTCGATGGTTTCGCCACGTTCCTTGAGCAGGTTGCAGACGATGACGGTGCCGTCGGTGGCCGGGCCTTCCTCGTCGCTGGTGATCAAAAACGCGATCGAACCCTGGTGGTCCGCGTGCTCGGCGACGAATTCCTCGACAGCCACCACGAACGCCGCGATCGACGTCTTCATGTCGGCGGCGCCCCGGCCATACAGCTTGCCGTCGCGGTGGGTGGGGTTGAAGGGCAGCGACTGCCATTTATCGACCGGGCCGGTCGGCACCACGTCGGTGTGACCGGCGAACACCAGCACCGGCGAGGTCGTGCCACGGCGCGCCCACAGGTTGGTCACGTCATTGGAGATGATGGTCTCGCACACGAAGCCCAGTGGTGTGAGCAGGTCGATCAGGTGCTGCTGGCAGCCCTTGTCGTCGGGGGTGACGGAGGACAGGGAAATCAGCTTTTCGGTCAGCGCCAGGGTTTTCGAAGGTGTCATGTCAGGTATTGAAAATTTGTTGGTATTGCGCGTCGCTGAAGCCGACGCTGTAGGCGCCATCCTTGTCCAGCACCGGGCGCTTGATGATCGACGGGTTTTCCAGCATCAGCGCAATCGCCGCGTCGTCATCGACGATGGACGCCTTGCGTTCGTCGGACAGCGCGCGCCAGGTCGTGCCTTTTTTATTCACCAGCACCTCGCGCGGCACCTGCTTGAGCCAGCCGGCAACGGTCTCGCGCGTAAGGCCCTGTTTTTTGAAGTCGTGGAACGTGAAGTCGTGCTGCTGGTCGGCCAGCCAGGTGCGCGCCTTTTTGACGGTGTCGCAGTTGGGGATGCCGTACAGGGTGGTGGTCATGTGTGGTCGCAAGCAGGTAAAACGAAAGGGCGACAGGATACCATGCGGTAGCTGGCGCCCGGGTATGGCGGGGCAGGATCGCTCAGGCGCGCAGTTCGCGCTCGATCGCATCCTTGAGCAGCGCGTCGTCGGTGGTGGTGTCCGGCGCGAAGCGGCCGACGACTTTGCCTTCTTTGCTGACCAGGAATTTCTCGAAGTTCCACAGCACGTCGGTCGGGTCGTCCTGCTTGATACCGTAGCCGGCCAGCTTGGCGCGGAAGTCGCTGTCCGGCTTTTCCTGGGCGTGTGGCTGTTCTTCGATCAGGCGCTGGTACAGCGGGTGCAGGCCCGGGCCCTTGACCACGATCTTTTCGAACATCGGGAATTTGATGGCGAATTTGCTGGTGCAAAATTCGGCGATTTCCTCGTTGCTGCCCGGTTCCTGGGCGCCGAATTCGTTGGCCGGGAAACCCGCCACCACCAGGCCGTCGGTCTGCTTGTCTTCGTACAGTTTTTCCAGTCCCTCGTATTGCGGCGTCAGGCCGCAGGCCGAGGCGACGTTGACCAGCAGGAGTACCTTGCCGCGATACGCGCCAAGGGTGACGTCCTCGCCGTTGATGCGGCGCAGGGGAATATCGTAGATCGATTGTGTCATGGTGTCCTCAGGTGTTCAGGGTGAAGCCGGTGAAGGAAGCCGATGCTGCGGCATTGCCGCTGGCGGCATCGGCGGCGGGTTGCTCTTTGGCGTTATTCAGTTGCCAGAGCAGGTTGGTGGCCGAATCGGCATTGGCCAGTGCCTCGTCGGCGCTGATCGCGCCGTCGCGCACCAGTTTGACCAGGGCCTGCTCGAACGATTGCGAGCCCGGTGACATGCTGTTGTCCATCGCGTCCTTGATTTCGCCGATGCGGCCGGTCTCGATCAACTCGGCCACGGCGCGCGAATTGACCATCACTTCCACGGCCGCCGCGCGGGCGCCGCCGGCCAGGGCGGGCACCAGCCGCTGCGAGACGATCGCCTTGACCGCCGACGACAAATCCTGCATCAGCGCCATGCGGCTTTCGATCGGATAAAAACCGATGATGCGATTGAGCGCGTTATAGCTGTTATTGGCGTGCAGGGTCGCCACCACAAGGTGGCCCGACTGCGCGTACGCGATGGCTGCAGCCATGGCTTCCTTGTCGCGGATCTCGCCGATCAGGATGCAGTCCGGCGCCTGGCGCATCGAGTTGCGCAGGGCGGTGGCAAAGCTGGTGGCATCGCTGCCGATCTCGCGCTGGTTGACGATCGACTGCTTGTTTGTAAACAGGAACTCGATCGGGTCTTCGAGCGTGAGGATGTGGCCCGCCGAATTGGCGTTGCGGTGGTCGAGCATTGCCGCGATGGTGGTCGATTTGCCGGAGCCGGTGGAGCCGACCACCAGCAGCAGTCCGCGCTTGGCCATGATCAGGTCCGCCAGCACGGGCGGCATCTTCAGATCCTGCAGGGCGGGGATGTTACCGGGCACATAGCGGAATACGGCGGAAACACTGCCTCGCTGGCGGAAAGCGGAGAGCCGGAAGCGCCCCACGCCGGTCAGCGAGATGCCCATATTGAGTTCGTTGGTGGTGGTCAGTTCGGCCATTTGCGCCGGAGAGGCGACTTGTGCCAGCAGCGCCTCAATGTTCTCGGGCGTCAGTAATTGCTGGTTGACCGGCAGCAGCTTGCCGCCGATCTTGAAATGCACGGGAGAATTCGCGGCGAAGAACATATCCGACGCATGCTTTTCCTGCATCAGCTGGAACAGGCGTTCCATGGCCATCGCCATTCTCCCGAAGTGAAGACTTAGATACCGCGCAGCAGTTCGTTGATGCCGGTCTTGGCGCGGGTTTTGGCATCCACGCGCTTGACGATCACGGCGCAGTACAGCGAGTATTTGCCGTCTTCCGATGGCAGGCTGCCCGATACCACCACCGAACCTGAAGGTACGCGGCCGTAGGTTACTTCGCCGGTGGCGCGGTCGTAGATCTTGGTCGATTGGCCGATGTACACGCCCATCGAGATGACCGAGTTTTCTTCGACGATCACGCCTTCGACGATTTCCGAACGGGCGCCGATGAAGCAGTTGTCTTCGATGATGGTCGGATTGGCCTGCATCGGTTCCAGCACGCCGCCAATGCCCACGCCGCCGGACAGGTGAACGTTCTTGCCGATCTGCGCGCACGAACCGACGGTGGCCCAGGTATCGACCATCGCGCCTTCATCGACGTAAGCGCCGATGTTGACGTACGAAGGCATCAGCACCACGTTCTTGGCGATGAACGAACCGCGACGGGCAACGGCCGGCGGCACCACGCGGAAACCGCCCTTGGCGAAATCGGCTTCGGTGTAGTTGGCGAACTTGGTTGGCACCTTGTCGTAGAACTGCATGGTGCCGTCCGACGGCATGGCCACGTTGTTCTCGAGGCGGAACGACAGCAGCACGGCTTTCTTGACCCACTGGTTCACTACCCAGTCGCCGGTGGTTTTTTCGGCCACGCGGATGGTGCCCGCGTCCAGGCCGGCGATCACGTGCGAGACGGCGTCACGCAGTTCGGCGGCGCCGTTGGCCGGGTTGATGTTGGCGCGGTCTTCCCATGCCTGGTCGATGATTTGCTGGAGTTGTTGGGTCATGATGGTCTATCTTTATTTAACGAGGGTTTTGCAGAATTGGACGATGCGCTGCGCAGCTTCCAGGCCTTCGGACGTTTCCGCCACCAGCGCCATGCGGATGCGGTTGCGGCCCGGATTGACGCCGTGCGCGTCGCGCGCCAGATAGCTGCCCGGCAGGACCGTGACATTATATTCGGCATACAGGCGCTGGGCGAACTCGGTGTCGGACAGGCCGGTGCGCGAAACATCGGCCCACAGGTAGAAGCCGGCGTCGGGCAGTTCCACGTCCAGCACCTCTTGCAGCAGCGGCGTGATGGCGTTGAACTTGGCGCGGTATTGTTCGCGGTTGTCTTCGACATGGGTTTCGTCGTTCCAGGCCGCGATGGACGCAGCTTGCACGGTGGTGCTCATGGCGCTGCCGTGGTAGGTGCGGTACAACAGGAATTTTTTCAGCACGTCGGCGTCGCCAGCAACGAAGCCCGAGCGCATGCCCGGCACGTTGGACCGCTTGGACAGGCTGGAGAACACCACCAGCCGCGCATACGGCTTCTCGACCGACGACAGGCCCAGGATGTGGGCTGCCTGCAGCGCGCCAAGGGGCGCTTCTGCACCGTGGTAAATCTCGGAGTAGCACTCGTCGGCGGCGATGACAAAGTTGTAGCGCTCCGACAGCGCGAACAGGTTTTCCCAGTCGGTGAGCGTGAGCACGGCGCCGGTGGGGTTACCGGGAGAGCACAGGAACAGCAGCGACACGCGCTCCCACACCGAGGCGGGAATGCTGTCGTAGTCGCAGCCGAAGTTGCGCGCCGGGTCGGAGTTGACGAAATACGGCTCGGCGCCGGCCAGGTAGGCCGCGCCTTCGTAGATCTGGTAGAACGGGTTGGGGCACACCACCAGAGAGTTAGCGGCCGGGTCGATCACGGTTTGCGCAAAGGCGAACAGCGCCTCGCGCGAGCCGTTCACCGGCAGCACCTGCGTGGCCGGGTTGATCGCGGGCAGGCCGTAGCGGCGCTCGAGCCAGCCGGCAATCGCGCCGCGCAGTGCTTCGGTACCGATGGTGGTGGGATAGGTGGCCAGGCCCTTGACATTGTCGATCAGCGCCTGGGCGATGAACGGCGGCGTCGGATGCTTGGGTTCTCCCATGCCGAGGCTGATGGCTTTGAACTGCGCAGTGGCAGTCACCTGCGCGAACAGCTGGCGCAGTTTTTCGAACGGGTACGGTTGCAGCTGGTCGAGATGTGGATTCACGGGGATGCTAACGTTGTTGACGATGTTGGGAAAAAAGCAGCGTGGACCGAACATTATAGCGCCTCCGTCCGGGCGTGGTGCGCCGGCGGTGCTCCCGCGCTGCTCCCGCAGTGCGCCTGCAGTGCTCCATGCGATACTACGCCGATACCAAAGTAACAAGGGAGCCGGAATCACCATGCAAGTAGAACAATACGACGAAGTGCTTGGCGCGGAAGTCAGCCGCCGCGTGATGCTGCTACGCCTGGCCACGGGGTTGGTGCAGGGCGTGCTGCTGTACTTGCTGTACCGCGCAGCGGTCATCAATATGTGGCCTGCCACCCAGCCGTTCCTGTTCATGCCGCTATTCATGCTGGTGTTGCTGCTGCCGGTCGTGTTCATTTCCAGTCTCGGCCACATGACGTCCCGCAGCGTGGCGCTGTGGACAACGGCCGCCGGCGCGGCACTGGTGGTGCTGGCACTTCACGAGGCGTGGCGCAGCGCGGGGGCGGCGCACCTCAACTATGACTTCCTGGGGCGGCCGTCGCAGCGCGTGCCTTCGATGCTGCTGATCGTTTTCTCGAGCGTGTTCCTGTACATCGCCCATGCGCTGGTCATGGCCGCCACCACTGACGGCAAGCGCATCGCCAGCTATGGCAGCTACTTCGAAGTCGCGTGGAAGCTGGCGGTGCAACTGCTGTTTTCCGCTTTCTTCGTGGGCGCGCTGTGGTCGGTGCTGTGGATGGGCGCCGGCCTGTTCGACATGGTCAAGCTCGATTTCCTCAAGCGCCTGTTGGGCAAGTCGTGGTTCGTGGCGCCGGTGATCTGCTTTGCCTTCTCGTGCGCGCTGCACATCACCGATGTGCGCCCGTCCATCGTGCGTGGTATCCGCTCGCTGCTGCTGGTGCTGGCGTCCTGGATATTGCCGGTGGCCGTGGTGATCATCGGCGGTTTCCTGTGTACGCTGCCGTTCACCGGTCTTGATGGCCTGTGGAAGACGCGCTTTGCGACGTCGCTGCTGCTTACCACCGTCGCCGTGCTGGTCATGCTGATCAATTGCGCCTTCCAGAACGGCCAGACCGCCGCCAGCCTGGCTATCCGCATTGCCGCCCGCATAGCCGCCATCCTGCTGCTGCCGTTGACCGGCATCGCGATCTACGCGCTGGGGTTGCGGGTACACGAATATGGCTGGACGGCAGACCGCGTGGTCGCTGCCGCCTGCCTGCTGGTGGCGTCCTGCTACGCGATCGGCTACCAGTGGGCCGCGCACCGCTACGAAACCTGGCTGGTCGAGATCGCGCCGGTCAATGTCGGCGCGGCGTTCCTGGTGCTGGCAGTGCTGCTGGCGCTATTCACCCCGATCGCCGATCCGGCCCGCATTGCGGTGGCCAACCAGGTATCGCGCCTGGAGCGAGGCCTGGTCAAGGCCGACAAGTTCGACTACCGCTACCTGCGTTTCGAAGGCCAGCGCTATGGCCAGCAGGCTTTGCAACGACTGGCGCAGCAGGGCGTGGGCGCTGAACCCAAGATTGTTAGTGACCGGGCGACGGCGGCCCTGAAACAGACGGAGCGCTGGAATCCGAACGGCGGCAAGGCGACAGCAACCACCATCGCGGCAAATATCACGGTGGTGCCGGCAGGCGAGGCGCTGCCCGCGAGCTTTGTCGCGCAGGAGTGGAAAGAGGTGCCCGGCCAGATGTTGCCCCGCTGCCTGATGAACGATGAGCAGCAGTGCACCGCGCTGCTGCTCGACGCGAACGGCGACGGCAAGCGCGACATCCTGTTGGTCAACCAGAGTTACGGCGGCGGCTATCTATACGTGGAGCAGCCGGACGGACAATGGCTGCTGGCGGCACGCCTCGACATCGGCTGCCGGCCGATGCTCGACGCGCTGCGCGCCGGCCGCTATACGCTGGTCGAACCGAACCTGAAAGCACTGGTAGTCGGCGGCCTGCAACTTCAGTTCGAACCGGTCTACCCTGACGAAAACTGCAAGGCGATCAAGCCGCCAGGCTAGACCTCAACGGGCATGCTTCCATATCCGGCCCCAGGCGCCGCGCCAGTTCGCCGCGCAGCGCCTGCAAGCCTTCGATGCGGCGGTCGATGTCCTGGAGTTTGCGCGCCAGCGCGCTGCGCAGCTGCCCGCCGGATGCATCGGGGTTGGCCAGCAGTGGCAGGTCGGCCTCGATTTCCACCAGCGTAAAACCGAGCGACTGCGCCAGCCGGATGTAGCGCAGCCACTCCACCGCCTCGGGCGGATAGTCGCGGTAGCCGTTGGCGCTGCGCCGCGCGCGCAGCAGGCCGCGCTTCTCGTAAAACCGCAAGGTATCGCGCGAGAGGCCGGTGGCCTCGGCCATTTCTCCAATTTGCATGGTGCATCCTGTTTTTGCTTGACCCTGGAGTGTACTCCAGGCTTTAGCATGCGGTCTCGTTCGACAACAGGAGACGCTATGCAGTTTTCAGCTTTGACCTTCCGCCGCATCGTGCGCGCCAGCGGCGTATACGACCTCTTGGTGACAGCCCCATTTGCCACGCCGTGGACCTTTGCGCTGGCGCACAGCCAGCTCAGTGCCATCAACCAGGCGCTGGGCGGCGCCGCGCTGCCGGCATTTACGCCGTTCCACATCCTGTTCGCCTGCCTGCTGGGCAGCGTGGTGCTGGTGTGGTCGGTGCTGCGCATCGCCGACCCGCAGCAGCGGTTCGGCCGCTACGACGGCGCGGCGCGCATGTTGTTTGGCACCTGGATGATGTGGGCGCTGAACGCCACCGGCGAGCCGCTGTTATGGCTGTTCATCGTGCCGGAACTGGCGTGGGGCGTGGTGCAGTGGTGGCCGGTGCGCAAGCCCGCGTAGGGCTGGCGTGGCGCATGGCGTATACTGGCGGCCAACTTACCTACACTCTCAGGCCAACATGTCATTTTCTTCGCTGGGCCTCGCTCCCTCGCTCGTCAACGCTGTCGCCGCCATCGGCTACCAGGAACCCACCGCCATCCAGCGTGAAGCGATTCCTGCCATCCTGCGCGGCGAGGATGTGCTGGGCGCGGCCCAAACCGGCTCCGGCAAGACCGCCGCTTTTGTGCTGCCGCTGCTGCAATCGCTGCTCGACAACCGCGACGGTCCGCGCCAGCTACATGGCCTGATCCTGGTGCCCACGCGCGAGCTGGCGGCGCAGGTGGGCGAATCGGTGCGCAAGCTGGTCGCGCAATTGACCATGCCGGTCAAGGTGGCTATCGTGTTCGGCGGCGTGTCGATCAATCCGCAGATGATGGCGCTGCGCGGCGGCGCCGACATCGTGGTGGCCACGCCGGGACGCCTGCTCGACCTGATCGACCATAACGCCTTGAAAATTTCGCGCGTGGCGATGTTGGTGCTCGACGAAGCCGACCGCCTGCTGGACCTGGGCTTTGCCGAAGAACTGGCGCGCATCCTGGAACTGCTGCCCAGGCAGCGCCAGAACCTGTTCTTTTCCGCGACCTTCCCGCCAGCGGTGCAAACGCTGGCCGACACCATGCTGCACCAGCCCACGCGGGTCGAAGTGCTGGCCGAGCCGGCGACCAAGCCCGATATCGCCCAGCGCGCGATCCTGGTCGATGTGCCGCGCCGTACCATGCTGCTGCGCTACCTGATTTTGCAATACCAGTGGGACCGGGTGCTGGTGTTCGTGGCCACCAAGTACGCGGCCGAACACGTGGCCGACAAGCTCAATCGCAACGGCATCAAGGCCGGCGCCTTCCACGGTGAATTCAGCCAGGGCGCGCGCACCGAGGTGCTGGGCGACTTCAAGGCTGGCCGCCTGCAGGTGCTGGTCGCCACGGACGTGGCCGCGCGCGGCATCGACATCGCCCGTTTGCCGGCCGTGGTCAACTACGATTTGCCGCGATCGGCGGTGGACTACACCCACCGCATCGGCCGTACCGGCCGCGCCGGCGAGAGCGGCGTGGCGATCAGCTTTGTCAGCGCGGAGACCGAGCAGCATTTCCACCTGATCGAAAAACGCCAGGACATCCGCCTGCCGCTGGAAACGGTGGCCGGGTTCGAGGCAGTGGAGACGGCGCCGCCGGTCAGCGCAGCGACCGATACCGTCAATGGCGGCATCAAGGGCAAGCGCAAAAGCAAGAAGGACAAGTTGCGCGAGGCTGCCGCCAAATCGGCCTAGCACGCAGTTGGGTTTCCGCCTGCGCGGCGGTCCGCCGATGCGGGATGACGAATCAGCTTTCCGCCATGATGAACGCGGGACGCGGTGCCACCATCCGAAAATCCGTCATTCCCGCGAACGCGGGAATCCAGCTTCGTCTAGCCGCCCGTGCGTTTCGGGTTATGCCCGAGCTTTTTCAAATTCTCGATCACCAGGTCGCAATGATCGCCCTGGATTTCGATCACGCCATCCTTGACGGTGCCGCCCGAGCCGCAGGCGCTGCGCAGTTGCTTGCCCAGCGCTGCCAGCGCCACGGCGTCCAGCGCCAGGCCGCGCACCAGCGTGACGGTCTTGCCGCCGCGTCCCTTCGATTCGCGCGCAACCTTGACATTGCCGTCGCCTTGCGGCTTGGACTTGGCCGCTGCCTTGCAGACGCAGGCGGCCAACTGTTTGCCGCAGTCGGGACACAGGCGGCCGGTTTCGGTGGAGTAGACCAGACGGCTGCTCATGGCTGGTCCGCCAGCAGGCGCCCCATGAAGATCTCGAAGAAGCGCGACTGGTCCGATGCCAGGCAGACGGCGGCATTCGGCTTGCCGGCGACCTCGTGCGTGTAGCCGTCATCGGTGACGCCAATGCGCAGCGGCGTGGTGGGGCACACCATGGGGTCGAGCAGCCACGCCACCGGCACCACGTCGAACAACGATGGCATATTGCTGGACCAGGGCTGATAGGCGTTGATCCACTGGTGGTACATCAGCGCCAGCGCGTCGGTCACAGGCGAGCCATGGCCGAGCAAGGCGTTACGCTCGACTTCATCGAGGCGGATCTGGGTGGAATCGACCGGCATCATCACGATCGGTACGCCGGACGCAAACAGCCGCTGTGCACCTTTGACCTCGGACGCGATGTTGTACTCCTTGTCGGCCGGGCGTGCGGGCACATACTGCGACTTGCGGTAACCGCTGCGCACCGAACCGCCCATCATTACTACCCGTCGCAGCATGCCGAAGGTGGCGGCATCGCGTTCGATGGCTGCTCCCACGTTGGTCAGCGGCCCCAGTGCCAGCAAGGTGATCCGGCCGGGCTGGCGTTTGATCTGGTCGAGCAGGAAATCCACTGCCGGCACATTGGCCACCGGCTGGCCGCGCTGGGCATAGCGCGCCTGCGTAAATGGCTGCGGATTGCCGGTGGTAGCGATGCCGGTGACCACGGGGATGCCGCTGTGGCCTGTCTCGCGCAGCATGCGTTCGACCAGTTGTGCGCGCAGCGCGGTGTCGCCCCAAGCGGTGATGATGCCGACGATCTCTATATCCGGACTTTGCAACAGCAGCGCCAGCGCGAACGAGTCGTCGATATCGTCGCCGATATCCATGTCGACGATGACTTGCTGGCGCTTGAGCGAGGCGGCGTGCACCGGCAAAGCCAGCATGGCACAGGACAGCACCAGCGAGGCGAACACCGTGCGCAATGGGCGGGAAAGAGTAAGGGCCATGAGCAATCTCGAGACGACAAAAGCGCGATTTTATCAGAGGGCCGACGTCGAATGGCAGGGCCGTTAGCTTTTCGGCAGCCCGGCTGCCAGGTCGATCCGGCGCTGCAAGCGCTGCGCCTCCGCAGTATCCCCCGCCTGCTGCGCGCGCATGACCTGTACGCCGAGCCACGCCATCAGCGGTCGGCGCCAGCCCTGGGTGGAGGCGACATCGACCGCGTCGGCCAGGGTTTGCGGCGTGGCTTTACCGGCGCGCATCAGCACACCCGACGCCACCAGTTTCGACAACGGATCGGCAATCGCCTGCACTGCGGCAGCCGCTGCGGTGTCGCTGGTTGCCGACGCTGCGGCACGCTGCTGTTCGGGCAGCAGCGCAGCATCGGCAGCGGCGGCGCGGCCAGCCAGGTAGGCAGCGTAGGCGCGATCGGCCGGGCTGGCGTCCTGCGCCAGCTGCTCGAAGCCGGCGCAGTTCTCGAATACCAGCGAGGCCACGCGCGTGGCGCAGCGGGTCAGCTCGGCGCGCAGCACCATGCTGGCCTGGCCGGTGCTGGCCAACGCGTCGCGGGCGCGCTTGAAGTCGGCGTCTTCCACGCGGCTGTTGCCGGTCAGGTAGGCATTGGTAAAACGCTCGACCGAGCTTTGCGCGGTCAGTTGCCAGTCCGGTGCGGGCGGCGTGTTGCCGCAGCCGGCCAACAGGGCGGCTGCAAGCACGAGCAGGGAGCGGTTGATTGTCATGGCAGTTTGATCTCCGGGTCGCGCTTGAACGGCCATTTGCGGTTGATGTCGTTGACCAGTTGTTCCACCCGGCGCAAGCTGCTTTCCACCTCGTTGCGCAGCGCGCCCAGGTCGGCCGTGGCTTCCTTGGCGTTGGCGCCGACGGCTTGCGCTTCCACCAGCACCGCGTCCATTTTCTTCAAGCTGTTGCGGGCGTCGGCCAGCAGGCCGTTGAGCTGGACGATGGTGGCCTGGGCGTCGGTCACCACGCCCTGCGGGCCGAACACCTGCTTGTCGGCGTTGCCCACCAGGCTGTCGGCCTTGGTGGCCAGGGCGTTCACGGTGGTCAAGAGCTGGTTGGCGCGCTCGGTCAGTTGCTGTGCGCTCTTGTCGTCGCCAGCGATCAGGCCCATGGCGCCGGCAGGTCCATTGAGCTTGCCGGTCACACCCTGGACATTGGTCAGGGCGGCGGCCAGCGCCGAATTTTCGGCGGTGAGGTCGTTGAGGTTTTGCAGGAGGTCGCGTGCGGAAGACAGCAGGCGCGGAATTTCGGCGCCGGGGTCGCCCACGAGCAGGGTGCGCGCCGCGCCATCGGGCAGCGGCGGATCGGTGGGAATGCCGGTAAAGGCGCGCAGCTTGGCGCCGCCGACCAGCCCCCGTTCGAGCGTGAAGATGCTCGACGTGCGCAGCCAGTGTGCGTCGTCTTCGGGCACGTCCACCAGCACGCGCGCCTTGCCTTCCTTGCTCAACTCGATGCGGCGCACGCGGCCGATGGGAAAGCCGGCAAACGTCACATCCATGCCGACCACCACGCCTTCGGAATCGTCGGCCTCGAGCACCAGGCGCTGGGTCGATTCGAAGGCGCCGCGCGCGTACATCAAATACACGGCCGCTCCAGCCACCAGCAGCACCATCAGCACCAGCAGCACGGCGGCCTTGAATTCGGCATTGCGCACCGGCGTTTCGTGCGCGGTTTCCTGCGTTATTTGTTCTGTCATCGTTACACCTAGTAATAATTGCCCATCAGCGACGCCACCTCGATCAGCAGGATCACAGCAAACAGCCGCACCATGTCGGACAAGCCGTGCGTAACCTTGGCCCGGTAGCTGGCGCCGTAATAGAACGACGAAGCCATCGGGATCAGGCCCACCGCAAAACTGAAGAACACGATTTTCAACACCAGGATCATGGCGACGGCCGGATTGAATACCTGGCCCACCACGCGCGTATAGCCGGGCAGGGCGTACGGCGTAAAGCCATACAGCGTCAGGTATGCCAGCACCAGCGTGAGCACGCACGAGACGGCGGCCAGCATCCAGACTGCAAAAATGCCGGCGGCCACGCGCGGGAAAAACGCGCTGCGCAGTTCGGCCAATGTAGCGACGGCGCCGGTCTTGCGGCCTTGCGAAAATTCCAGGCCCGTCGGCAGCGTGGTGCGCAACGCCACGAAGGCGGCGGCAGTCAGGGGGATCAGTTCGAGCGTGAGTACCCGCACCACCAGGTCGAGCGCGTAGCGCGTGAGGCCGTAGCTTTGCGAGGTGACGACGACAATGCGGATCAGCACCAGGCTTACCAGCGCCGACAGCACGCCGAACCAGGCCAGGTTGGGCACCGTGTCGCGCACCAGGTGGTGAGCCAGGATGCGGCGGTTGCCCTTGCGATAGGTGGCCGGCATCACGCCCACGGTGAGCATCAGCACCGAGAAGTTGAGCAGCCGCCACCAGCTCAGTATCCACGACACGGCGCCCCGGTGCAGCCGGCGCACGATAGTGGGAGGTGATGGGGAAGCGTTGATCTTGGCACTCATTTTGCCATATTAGCATTGGCGCTGCGCGGCAGGGTGTCCGGATGCGCGGGCTTCACGCCGGAGGAAAGCTGGCGATGATGGCGTCGGCAGCGGCGCGCACGCGGGCGCTGCGACTCAAGTCGCTATGCATCACCAGCCACACATCATAGTGGTCCACGCGGTCGGGCCACACGCGTACCAGCAGCGGATCGTCGTCAGCCATGTGGCACGGCAGTTCGGCCACACCCATGCCCTTGCGCGCGGCGTCCAGCAGCATCAAGCCGCTGTTGACTTCAATGGCCAGATCAAGGATTTCCCATGACTAGCCCCGTTTTGCCAGCCGCCGCGCCGGTCCGCGAATTTGCGCCGCTGCTCGTGCTCACCACCTTGGCCATCGGTTTCGTGATGGCGATGATCGACGTCACTGCCGTCAACACCGCGCTCACCGATATCGCCGCCAGCCTGGACGTGCCACTGGCCGGCCTGGTGTGGGTGGGGCCGCCGCCAATGGCGTGGGCTTCATGATCAACTTTGCCGTGTACGGCCAGCTGTTTTTTCTGAGCCTGTTCCTGCAGGCGCGCGGCGCCGATGCGCTGGAGACTGGCGTGCGACTGATACCCATGATGGCCGCTTTCGCGGCCGGCAACCTGACGTCGGGACGGATCTCGGCGCGCGTCGGTCCGCGCGCGCCCATGCTGTACGGCTTACTGGTGGGATTGGGCGCAGCGCTGTTCATGCTGCCGACCATGGCGCCGCACACGCCGTACTGGCTGCTGGTGGCCGCGACCATGGTGATGAATGTGGCGATCGGCATCGCCATTCCCGGCATGACCGCCATCGTGATGCTGGTGGCGGGGCGCGACTATGCCAACAGCGCCGCCGCCGCGATCAACGCCAACCGCCAGGTCGGCGCGCTGGTGGGCGTGGCCGCCATGGGCGCGGTGCTGCACATGGCGCCGGATTGGGCGGTGCGCCTGCCGTGGGCATTCGGGCTGGTCGCCGCCGCGTATGCGACGGCGTGCTGCCTGATTTTCCGGTATGTCAGACCGGGCAAGCCAGGTTAAACCCCGTGCTTGCGGCGCCAGGCGATCATCTCGGCGATCGTCAGGATCGGCATCGCGTGCAGTGCGGCGAAGGCCTCGATGTCGGCGCCGCGCATCATGGTGCCGTCGGGGTTCATCAGTTCGCACAGCACCGCCGCCGGTTGCAGGCCGGCCATGGTGGACAGGTCCACCGAGCCTTCGGTGTGGCCTTTGCGGGCCAGCACGCCGCCGGGCGTGGCGCGCAGCGGGAACACGTGGCCCGGGTGGACCAGGTCGTGCGGCTTCGCGTCTGCGGCGATGGCGGCGCGGATGGTGGTCACGCGGTCGGCGGCGGAGACGCCGGTGGTGACGCCGTCGCGCGCCTCGATCGAAACCGTGAACGGCGTGCCGTAACGGCTGCCGTTATCGAGCGCCATGGGTGGCAGCTCCAGTTCGCGTACTTTGTCGGCGGAGAGGCACAGGCACACGATGCCGCTGCATTCGCGGATCAGGGTAGCCATGGTGGGCACGGTGATTTTTTCGGCGGCGACGATCAGGTCCGCTTCGTTCTCGCGGTCGAAATCATCGAGCAGGATCACCGGCACGCCGGCGCGCATGGCGTCCAGCGCCGCGGCGATGCGGCCTTCCAGGTCGTCGGAGACCAGGGTGTAGGTGGCGAGGGGTACTACGGATTGCGGGTCGAACATGGAAAACGCTCCTCGCTGTTAGCGAAAAACGCGACAGGGCAAGCAGATACGCGCAGCCTTCCAAACCCAGACAAAACACCTGGGCATGGCGAGGCTACGTTACCGCACATCTTCTTTCATCCGGACTATACCGTCGGCCCTGGAGTCGCACCAGGTCTGCTGACCCCTGGCGATGAACCGCCAGGGCGCTCGCGGGCTCTGACCGTTGCCGGTCTTACCGCCGGTGGGGAATCGCACCCCGCCCCGAAGACGTTGTTGGCGCCTGCCGGATGGCAGGCGCGCGACGATTCTAGCCCAATTTCGGCAATTCGGTGTAAGGTAGCTTGTTCTCTTAATTTAAATGCATCTCGAATGAAGATCAGAATCATCCTGGCCGCCGCGCTGTTGTCGTGCTCTTTCCTTGCGCAGGCCGAATCGACGGTTCCGCCACCGCTTTCCCTCACCAGCAACCTGCCCGTCAGCCCCCTGGTCAACACCGGCAAGCTGGCCAACGGCCTCACTTACTACATCCATAAAAATCCGCGCCCCGAAAACAAGCTCGAACTGCGGCTGGTGGTCAAAGCCGGCTCCATGCTCGAAGACGACGACCAGCAGGGCCTCGCCCACTTCACCGAGCACATGGCCTTCAACGGCTCCACCAATTTCAAACGCAACGAGCTGGTATCGTACCTGCAGTCGATCGGCGTCAAGTTCGGCGCCGACCTCAATGCCTATACCACCTTCGACGAGACGGTGTACATCCTGCCCATCCCCACCGACAACCCGAAAGTGGTGGAGCAGGGCTTCCAGGTTCTGGAAGACTGGGCCCACGGCCTGTCGATGAACGACGCCGACATCGACAGCGAGCGCGGGATCGTGCTCGAGGAGCTGCGCATCGGCAAAGGCGTCGATGACCGCGTCAACAAGGTGCTGCTGCCCAAGGTGCTCAACGGTTCGCGCTATGCCGAGCGCCTGCCGATCGGCAAAGAGCAGATCATCCGCAACTTCAAGTACGACGCCCTCAAGCGCTTCTACCGCGACTGGTACCGCCCCGACCTGATGGCCGTGGTGGCAGTGGGTGATATCGACCCGGACCAGGCGCAAAAGCTGATCGAGCGCCATTTCGGCAAGCTGAAAAATCCCGCCAATCCGCGCCCGCGCGTGTACGCCACCATCCCCGAACGGCAGGAATCCGAGGGCATCGTTGTCACCGACAAGGAGATGAGCACCAACACCATCTACATCCGCTACCCGATCCAGCCCTGGCCGGCCGAGAACACGCTGCGCGACTACCGCCAGAAGCTGATCGAGGCCATCGGCGCCTTCATCCTCAGCCAGCGCATGTATGAACTGACGCAGCAGGCCAACCCGCCGTTCCTGCAGGGTGGCAGCGGCATGAGCAAGATCGTGCGCGGCTACCGTTCGTTCGGCGCCGGCGCGGTGCTGGGCAAGGGCGGCGTGGCGCCCGCCATCAATGCGCTGGTGGCCGAGGACGAGCGCGCGCGCCAGTTCGGCTTTACCGCGTCGGAACTGGACCGCGCCAAGAAGGGCATGCTGCGCACCTACGAGAATATGTACCAGGAGCGTGACAAGTCCGATTCGGCCGGCTACGCGGCAGAATACATCCGCAACTTCCTCGAGGGCGAGTCGATCCCCGGCGTGGTAGCCGAGTACCAGTATGCCCAGCAGCTGATCCCCGGCATCACGCTCGATGAAGTGAACGCGTCGATACGCGCAGCGATCCCCGACAACCAGAGCAAGCTGGTGATCTACACTGGCATCGACAAGCCGGGCGCGCCGGCGCCCAAGCCCGCCGAGCTGCTGGCGCTGGCCACCGCCGCCGAGAAGATCAGCGTCAAGGCCAATGAAGACAAGGCTTACGGCAGCCAGCTGATGCCGGCCAAGCCCACGGCCGGCACCATCGTCAAGCAAACCACCAACGACAAGCTTGGCACCACCGACTTGGTGCTCAGCAACGGCGTGCGCGTGGTGCTGCGGCCCACCGACTTCAATAACGACGAGGTGCTGATGGGCGGGGTGCGCTACGGCGGCTGGTCGCTGTTCGACGACCGCGACATCTTTGCCGCGCACTACGCCAGCAGCATCGTCAACCAGATGGGCGTGCTCGATTATTCGCCCAACGACCTGGTGAAAATCTTGGCCGGCAAGAGCGTCAGTAGCAGCGCCCGCGTCAGCGCCCTCAATGAAGCGGTGCGCGGCGAATCGGGCAGCGACGACATCGAATCGATGCTGCAACTGACGTACCTGCAAATGACGAAGCCGCGCAAGGATCCGACCATCTATAGCGCCTTTGTCGACCGCCAGCGCGAACTGGCGCAGAACAACCTGGTGCGGCCGGAGTCGGTGTTCTACGATACCGTCAGCCGCACGCTGTACAACGACAGCCCGCGCATACGGCGCCTGGCCCGGCCGGCCGACTTCGACCAGCTCTCGCTCGACCGCGTGTTCGACCTGTACACCAGCCGCATGGCGAGCGCGCGCGACTTCACGTTCTTCATCGTCGGCAGTTTCGACGTCGAGCAGATCAAGCCGCTGATCGCCACCTACCTGGCCAGCCTGCCCACCGGGCCGATTGCCACCGCCTTCCGCGACGAAGGCATCCGCCCGGTGCGTGGCGTGGTGAAGAAAGAGGTGCGTGCGGGTTCCGAGCAAAAGAGCGTGATCTCGCTGTCATTTACCGGCGAGGCGCCGTATTCTCGCGACGAGGCGCTGCGCATGCGGGTGCTCACCGAAGTCCTCAACATCAAGCTGATCGAAGTGCTGCGCGAGAAGATGGGCGCGATCTACAGCGCCGATTTGAGCGGCTCGCTCAACCGCCAGCCGTACACCAGCTACGCGATCAACGTCAACCTGCCATGCGCGCCCGAGAACGTGGACAAGGTGCTGACAGCGACGTTTGCCGAGATCGACCGCGTCAAGCAGCACGGCGCGCTGGTGACGGACCTGGACAAGGTCAAGGCATCGATGCTGCGCGCCTACCGCAAGGGGCTGCGCGAAAACGGCTACTGGATGGGCTCCCTGCAGAACGCTTTTGTCAACAACAGCGATCCCGAGGAAATCCTCAACTTCGAGCAGCGCCTGGCGGCGGTCACGCCAGCCGACGTGGCGAAGGCGGCACAGCGTTACTTCGACCTGCAAAACTATGTGCAGGTGGTGCTGTATCCGGAAAAGTGAGCCAGCAGTCGGCGGGGCGCCTGTTACACTGGCGCCTTGCATTCACACACGTAGCAGAGGCTTATCATGGCAAAGAAAAAAGAAGAACTGGACGAGGAAACCCTGGCGCTGATCCACTGGTGCATCGAGGTCGAAGGATTCCTGGTCGCCGGCGGCGCCACCTTGGACCAGGCGCAGGAACATATCGAGGAACAGATCGAGTGGTTCACCGACCAGTTTTATGATGGACTCACTCCCGAAGAAGCAGCCAAGGAGGCTTTGGCTTAATTGGCCAACCATCAGCCAACCATCAGCCAGCCTTCAACGCACCATCAGCGCTTTCACCGCATCGAGCGCGGCGCTGCCGGTGCTGATGCACCGCACCTGGTTGCGGCCATTTTCCTTGGCCACGTACATGGCGCGGTCGGCACCGACGAACAGCGACTCGGTGTTATCGAGCTGGTGCGGCAGGATGGTGGCCACGCCGATGCTCACCGTCAGCCATGCCGACGTGGTCGAACGCGGATGCGGAATCTGCAGCGCTTCGATGTGGGCGCGGATCGCTTCGGCCAGCGTGCGCGCCGCGTCGGCCGGGGTTTCGGCAAACAGCAGCACGAACTCCTCGCCGCCGTAGCGCGCCGCCAGGTCGGTGGTGCGCATCGCGTGCGAAGCGATGGCCTGCGCTACCTGCTGCAGGCAGGCGTCGCCGGCCGGGTGGCCCAAGGTGTCGTTATACAGCTTGAAGTGATCGACATCGAGCACCACCAGCGACAACGGCAGGCCGCTGCGCATGGAGCGCTGCCATTCCTTTTCCAGAAAACTGTCGAAATGGCGGCGGTTGGCGATCTTGGTCAGCGGATCGACCATGGCTGCGCGTTGCAGCGCATCTTCCGATTGCTTGTGGTGGGTGATGTCGTGCAGCAGACCGATGAACAGCGGCTGGCGCAGGTACATCGGCGTGAGCGTCAAGTCCATGCATACCGAGCTGCCGTTGCGGTGACGGATGATCACCTCGCGCGTGCCGTGGTGGTGCGCCACGTCGGGCGCGCTGGCGTAGCGGCTGAAGTAATCGAGGTATTCCTGCGCCACCATGGGGTTGAGCAGGTCCGAGATATGGCTGCCGGCGAGTGCATTTTCGCGGTAGCCCAGGTATTTGTCGCAGGCCGGATTGGTGAACTGGATACGACCGTCGGCCTCGATGATCAGCAAGCCCTCGGCCATGTTGTTGACGATGGTGCGCAGGCGCTCGGCCTGCTCTTCCTGCGATTCCACGTTGACGCGGATCTGCAACTGGGTACGCACGCGCGCACTCACTTCGGCCATGCGCAGCGGCTTGGCGATGTAATCGACCGCGCCGAGATCGAAGCCGGCCACCACGTCCTCGGTGCCGGTGCGCGCGCTCATGAAAATCACCGGGATGCGCGCGGTGGAAGCGTTGGCCTTCAACTGGCGGCAGGTTTCAAAGCCATCCATGCCCGGCATCATCACATCGAGCAGCACCAGGTCGGGATGGACGCGGCGCGCTATCTTGAGCGCGCGTTCGCCCGAGGTGGCGACAAAGGTCTGGTAACCCTGTTCGACCATCAGCTTGCGCAGTACGGCGAGGTTTTCGGGCGCGTCATCGACGATCAGCACGGCGGCGTCGCGCCGGCCCGTCATACCGAGGTCCTTGGGAGTCATGCCGCATCCTTACCCGTCTGATGGACGGGGATGAATTGTGCACAGATAGACAATGTATTGCCTTGATGTAATAGTGGGGTCACCTTAAATAATACAACTTTGAATGCCGTAAAGGTAGGAATTAGCTTCCGGTATTCTTCCCGCTGGCGTGGCAATGCCGCCAGTCGCCCCGGTTTCATCGGGTGCCTTCATTAACGCTGTTGATTGGTTAATGTTTTGGTCGGTTTAACCACTGTTTTGCGCGAACCAATACCGATATGGAATCGGCAAGTGTTGTATTTCTGCGTGGAAATACGGGCGGCGAGCGCCGCCCGGGAGGAGACTAAATGTAAAGCGTTCAGATCTTGGCTGCGATCAGCTTGCCGAGAATTTCGATGCCGCTGCGGATGCGCTCCGGCGCCACCGTCACGAACGACAGGCGCAGGGTGTTGGTGGCGGCATCGTTGGCGTAGAACGGCGCGCCCGGCACAAATGCCACTTTCTGCGCGATCGCTTCATCGAGCAGGGCGATTGCGTTGATGTGCTTGGGCAGGGTCACCCAGATGAACATGCCGCCCTCGGGCTTGGTCCATTCCACGCCGGCCGGGAAGTACTGGGTCATGGCGTCGAGCATGACCTGGCACTGGTTGCCGTACAGGCTGCGGATTTTCGGGATGTGCTGCTGCAGGAAACCGTCCTTGATCACCTCGTGCACGACCATTTGCGTCAGTTGCGAGGTGTGCAGGTCGGCGGCCTGCTTGGCCAGTTCCAGGCGGCGCACCAGCGGCAGCGGCGCCACCACGTAGCCGAGGCGGATGCCCGGGGTCAGCACCTTGGAGAACGAGCCCATGTAGATGACGCCGTCCGGGTTCATCGCCACCATCTTCGGCAGCGGCTCGCCCTTGTAGCTGAGCGCGCCGTACGGATCATCTTCGATCAGCGGCAGGCCCAGGCGGGCGCAGGTTTCCACCAGTTCCACGCGGCGCTCGACCGACAGCGTGCGGCCGGTAGGGTTCTGGAAGTTGGGCAGCGCGTACAGCAGGCGCGCACCTTCGGCGACCGGCGCCAGCGACGACGGCACCAGGCCGTTTTCGTCGGTGTCCACCGATTTGAATTCGGGACGGTACACCGAGAACGCCTGCAGCGCGCCCAGGTACGACGGCGTTTCCACCAGCACGCGGCTGCCTTCGTCGATCAGTACCTTGCCCAGCAGGTCCAGCGCTTGTTGCGAACCGGACGTCATCAGCACCTGTTCCGGGATGATTTTCGCGCCTTCGGTGGACAGCGAATCGGCGATCCACTGACGCAGCGGCAGGTAGCCGTCGGTCGGGCCGTATTGCAGCGCCACTTTGCCGTTTTCGCGCAGCACCTTGTCGTAGGCGACCTGCATTTCTTCGACCGGGAAGGTCAGCGGCGACGGCAGGCCGCCCGCGAACGAAATGATTTCCGGCTGCTGGGTGATCTTGAGGATCTCGCGGATGAACGAGGCTTGCAACTGGTCCGCGCGTTCGGCGAAGCGCCACTGGATCGGATTCGGGTTTTCGATTTTCATACGGGTCTCGCTATGGTGGGTTCAACGAGCGCGCTGGCGGCGCGCTTTTATATATATGTCAGGCAGCGTCCGACACTTCGGCGATCAGTTCGATTTCGACGCAGGCGCCCAGCGGGATTTGCGCCACGCCGAAAGCCGAGCGGGCGTGCTTGCCGGCGTCGCCGAAGACTTCGCCCAGCAGCTCGGAGGCGCCGTTGGTGACCAGGTGCTGCTCGGTGAAGTCGCCGGTGGAGTTCACCAGGCTCATCACCTTGACGATGCGCTTGACGCGGGTAAGGTCGCCGCCGACGGCCGCTTGCAGCGTGCCGATCAGGTCGATGGCAATGGCGCGCGCGGCCTGCTTGCCTTCGGCGGTATCGATGTTCTTGCCCAGCTGGCCGGTCCATACGCTGCCGTCGGCGCGCTTGGCGATGTGACCCGACAGGAACACCAGGTTGCCGGTCTGCGCGTACATGACATAGGCGGCGGCTGGCGTTGCAGGTGCGGCCAGGGTGATATCGAGCGCTTTCAGTTTTTCGTATACAGACATGGGCTTATCCAAAAAAATTTGATCGGTGGTCCGTTATTGTACTCTTGACGCAGGCTGTGCCTGCAAACGGGGCAAAAACCAGATAGTCCACGGTTTCAACGCCGTTTTACCCCCATTTTGCGCCCGACGCCCACTGTGGCGATCACGGCGATTGCGAAAACCACGGTTTGCCAGTCCAGCGCTTCTCCCAGGAACACGGCCGCGCCCAGCAGGCTCAAAAACGGCTGCACCAGTTGCACCTGGCCCACCCGGGCCACGCCGCCCAGCGCCATGCCGCGATACCAGAAAAAGAAGCCGATAAACATCGAGAATACGCAGGTATAGGCAAACCCGGCCCAGGCCGCAGGATCGGCAGCCGCGATCCGGGCGGCGTCGCGCCAGCACAGCCAGGTCACCACCGGCAACAGCAGCGGAGCCGACAGCACCAGCGCCCAGCAGATGGTTTGCTGGCCGCCGAGGGTTTGCGACAGCCGGCCGCCGGCCGCGTAACCCATGGCCGCCAGCAGCACGGCGGCAAAAATCGCCAGGTCGGCCGCATGCAGCCCGCCGCCGCCCTGGCGCAGGGCAAAGCCGGCGACCAGCGCCGAGCCGAACAAGGCCATGATCCAGAACCCGCGCGATGGCTTTTCGCCGCCCAGCAATGCGGCAAACACGGCGGTCGCCAGCGGCAGGATGCCGACCAGCACGGCGCCATGGACGGCGGGCAGGGTGCGCATGGCGATCGATGTCAACCACGGAAAGCCGATCACGCAGCCGAGTGCCACCAGCGCCAGTGGTCGCCACGCACTGCGCGGCGGCAGCGGCGCCCGTTTCCAGAACAGCCAGGCGCCAGCCAGTACGGCCGCGCCGAGCGCGCGCGCCAGCGCCACGAACATCGGCGACAGGCCGTTCGGCGCGAATTCGGTGCCGCCGACCGCCAGCCGGGTGAAGGGTAACGTCAGGCTGAAGATGGCCACGCCGATCAGACCCAGCAGCATGCCCCTGGTATCGTTGTTGGTGGTGACAGACGGGGTGAGGGTGTGCGTGGTCATTATTGGTACCTGTGTTTGTGCAGTCTTCATGCTACGTGACAAAACCAGTACAGTGCCGGTACACTTGAGAACATAATGACTTGCACTGTGATGGCGAAATGACCAATACAAAAAACCTGCCCTCGATGCTGGGCGCGGCCGCTTCCCGCGCAGCGGAAGCCGTGGCCGAGGCGCTGGCGGCACAAATGGAGCGCGCAGCCGGAAACGCGGCGATAGCGGAAGCACGCGCCAGCGCGCCGCCGGTCGGGAAGCAGCTGGCGCCGACAACGACGGCGGCAGGCGCAGCAGGCACAGGCACAGGCACAGCAGGCACAGGCACAGCAGGCACAGGCACAGGCACAGGCACAGCAGGCACAGGCGCAGCAAGCACAGGCGCAGCAGCCCCGGCCATGCGGCCGACTTCAGGCGCCATGATCGGCCTGTTGTCGCGCGACTCGGGCGAAACCCTGATCGACCAGATCGTTCGCTCGGTGGCCGCCCGCATTGACGAGCGCCTGCTGCGCGGCGGCGCGCGCATGCCCTCGATCCGTTCGTTTGCGGCCACCCATGGCGTGTCGCCGTTCACGGTGGTGGCCAGTTACGACAAGCTGGTGGCCGCCGGCTACCTGGAATCTCGGCGCGGCGCAGGCTTTTTTGTGCGCGAACGGCTGCCGATGGCGCTCAACGCCGCCGAGCCTGGCATTACGAGCGCCGGCGCAACGGATCTTGCGCTGGCAACCAAGCCGATCGACGTGGTGTGGCTGGTGCGTAATATGTTCCGCCAGATGCCGCACCAGCAAATGCCCGGTACCGGCGTGCTGCCGTCCGACTGGCTCGACGGCGCGGCGATTGCCAATGCCCTGCGCGCGGTCAGCCGGCAGAATGCCAATTTATTGCTCAGCTATGGCGTGCCGCAGGGCTTCCTGCCGCTGCGCCAGCAGTTGCAGCACAAGCTGGCCGAGCTGGAAATTGCCGCCGCCCCCGAGCAAATTCTCACCACCGCCGGCGTGACCCAGGCGCTGGACCTGGTCGCCCGCGAATTCACCCGTCCCGGCGACACGATTTTTGTCGATGATCCGGCCTGGTTCCTGATGTTCGGCTCGTTTGCGGCGCTGGGCGCCAAGGTGATCGGCATCCCGCGCCTGGGCGACGGCCCGGACGTGGCCCGGCTGGCGGAGCTGGCGGCCATCCACAAGCCCAAGCTGTACGTGATCAACTCGGTGCTGCACAACCCAAGCTCGACATCGCTGTCGGCCGCCAAGGCGTTCCAGGTACTGAAACTGGCGGAAGAGCACGACTTCATCCTGGTCGAGGACGATATTTATTGCGACCTGCACCCGGGCAGTGCGGTGCAGCCGGCCACGCGGCTGGCCGCCCTGGACCAGTTGCAGCGCGTGATCTACCTCGGCGGGTTCTCGAAGACCATGGCAGCCAACCTGCGCGTGGGCTTTATCGCCACCTCGCCCGAACGAGCCGAGCGGCTGGCCGACCGCAAGATGCTTTCGACGCTCACCACCAGCGACATCGGCGAGCGGGTGGTCTATAAAGTGCTGTCGGAAGGCTCGTACCGCAAGCATGCCGACCGCGTGAGAGCAAGGCTCGACAGCGTGCGCGCCAAGACCCTGCGCCAGATGGAGCGGGTAGGCCTGAAAGTGCTGCACGCGGCCCCGGCCGGCATGTTCGTGTGGGCCGACGCCGGCTGCGACACCAACGCCCTGGCCGAACGCGCCATGGCCGAACACCTGCTGCTCGCGCCCGGCAGCCTGTTCTCGCCCGCCCAGCTGCCATCGACCTTCATGCGGTTCAATGTGGCGGCGATGCAGGAGCCGGCAGTGTGGCGTTTTCTCGAAAGGTCGCTGGGCCGCTCTTGAAAAGATTTATATAATCCCCACTTTCCGCACAGCAGCGCAATTGCGCGTACGTTTAATCTTAGACTTTGAGGTTTAGAACAACATGGCAGACAACGACAAACAAACCCTTGGTTTCCAGGCCGAAGTAAAACAACTGCTGCAGCTGATGATCCACTCGCTGTACTCGAACAAGGAAATCTTCCTGCGCGAGTTGATCTCCAACGCCTCCGACGCTTCGGACAAGCTGCGCTTTGAAGCGATCAACAACGACGCCCTGTATGGCAACGACCACGAGCTGAAAATCAAGGTCGGCTTCGACAAGGCCGCGCGCACCATCACCATTTCCGACAACGGCATCGGCATGAGCCGCGACGAGACCATCTCGCACCTGGGCACCATCGCCAAGTCGGGCACCAAGGAATTCTTCGGCAAGCTGTCGGGCGACCAGCAAAAAGACGCGGCCCTGATCGGCCAGTTCGGCGTGGGCTTCTATTCCGGCTTCATCATTGCCGACAAGATCACCGTGGAAACCCGCCGTGCCGGCCTCGACGCTTCGGAAGGCGTGCGCTGGGAGTCTGGCGGCGAGGGCGACTATTCGATCGAGCAGATCGAGAAAACCGGCCGTGGCACCGACATCATCCTGCACCTGCGCGAAGGCGAGGACGAGTTCTTGTCGTCGTGGAAACTCAAATCGATCATCCGCAAGTACTCGGACCACATTTCGCTGCCGATCGTGATGCAGAAGGAAGAGTACGACGAAGAGCAGAAAGAAACCGTGCTCAAGGACGAGACCGAGACCGTCAACCAGGCCAGCGCCCTGTGGGCCCGCAGCAAGTCCGAGATCACGCCGGAACAGTACGACGAGTTCTATAAACACGTGTCGCACGACTTCCAGTCGCCGCTGACCCACACCCACAATCGCGTGGAAGGCCGCAGCGAGTACACCCAGCTGCTGTACATCCCGGCCAAGGCGCCGTTCGACCTGTGGGACCGCAACAAACGTGGCGGCCTCAAGCTGTACGTCAAGCGCGTGTTCATCATGGACGACGCCGAGCAGCTGATGCCGACTTACCTGCGCATGGTCAAGGGCGTGATCGATTCGGCCGACCTGCCGCTGAACGTCTCGCGTGAAATCCTGCAGGAGTCGCGCGACGTGCGCGTGATCCGCGAAGGCTCGACCAAGCGCGTGATCGGCATGCTGGAAGAACTGGCCAACTCGGACGAGCAGGAAAAGAAAGACAAGTACACGACTTTCTGGACCGAGTTCGGCCAGGTGCTGAAAGAAGGTATCGGCGAGGACGCAGCCAACAAGGACCGCCTGGCCAAGCTGCTGCGCTTTGCCTCGACCGCCAACGACAACGACGAGCAGACCGTCTCGCTGGAACAGTACCTGGCGCGTGCGAAAGAAGGCCAGGACAAGATTTATTACGTCACCGCCGACAACTACGTCGCGGCCAAGAACAGCCCGCACCTGGAAATCTTCCGCAAAAAAGGCGTGGAAGTGCTGCTGCTGACCGACCGCGTCGATGAATGGATGTTGTCGTTCCTGACCGAGTTCGACGGCAAGGAACTGGTGTCGGTGGCCAAGGGCGGCCTGGACCTGGGCGCGCTGGAAGACGAAGCCGAGAAGAAAGAGCACGAAGAAACCCAGACTTCGTACCAGGACCTGGTCGGCAAGATGAAGGAAGCGCTGGCGGACAAGGCCAAGGACGTGCGCGTGACGTTCCGCCTGACCGACTCGCCAGCCTGCCTGGTGGCGGACGAAAACGAGCTGTCGGGCAACCTGCTGCGCATGTTGAAAGCTGCCGGCCAGAACGCGCCGGAATCGAAACCTATCCTGGAAATCAACCCGGACCACCCGCTGGTCCAGCGCTTGAAGGCGGAAGATGTGGCCAGCTCGTTCAACGATTGGGCCAACATCCTGTTCGACCAGGCCCTGCTGGCCGAAGGCGGCTCGCTGGCCGACCCGGCGTCGTTCGTCAAACGCTTGAATGAATTGCTGCTGAGCGCGAAGTAAGTTGCGTTAATCTTGCCGCGCAAGCGGCAATCCGGTTGCTCCGAAAGGCCCGTCAGGTTCGACGGGCCTTTTTTCATTCACCGAAGATAAAATGCGGCTTCTTCGGTGGTGGGCAGCCTTCCGGTCCCGGCGAGGTCTGCTTGCCGGTATCGTCGAACTTCTTGCCGCAATCGGTGGCTTTGCCGTTGCGGAAGGTAAAGCTGCTGGCCATCTTGCCGTTCGGGTGGTAGCAGATATTGTCGCCTTCGCGGTTGGCAAAGCCGTAGCTAATCAAAGGCTGACCGTTGACAGTGCGCTTGCTGTAGCCCTGGCGCGGCTCGGTGCACTTGAGCTGGCCATTCTCGTAATAGGTGTTCTTGACCGAAATGCCGGTGGCGCGGTCCACCAGCAGCTCGTCCTCGACGTTGCCGTTGGCATACCAGCTGCGGCCTTCCTGGCGTTCGCCGAACTGGAACAGGTAGTCATAGCGCGGCTTGCCTTCGCTGGACCAGGTGCGGTGGTACTCGCACACGTCATCGCGTTCCCGGTCAGCTTCGCGGAAAGTGCAGCGATGGATGTCGTTGACCAGTTGACCGTTTTCCGCGTAGTTGCGCAGGTGCGTTTCCAGTTGCCCCTGGATCACCGCCAGCCGCTCCGGCTTGCCGTTAGGGTAATAGCGGGCGTCGAGGCCATCCTTTTTGCCCAGCTGCCATTGGGTGTCGAGCCGCAGGATCTTGCCGCTGTCGTCGAAAGCGCGTTCGCGGCCGTCCAGCAGGCCCTTGCGGTACGTGGTCGAGTAGATCACGGCGCCGTCTGGCGCGTAGCGCGTGCGTTCGCCGTCGAGCACGTCCATCGTGTAGTGGTCGCGCAGGCGCAGCTTGCCGCCAGCCGTGACCGCCGTGGCGACACCGTGCTTCTTGCCTTTGACAAAATTCACGCGCATGGTCGTGGCAACCTCGCCATCCCGGTAGGGCAGTGTCCAGGGGCCGTTGCGCAGGTTGGCGGCGAACGCGCCCTGGCCGTCGTCGGTCAACCACGGACCATCGCGGTTGCCGTTGAGATAGTTGCCCCGTTCGATCACCTTGCCGGCCATGGTGCGCTCGTAAGGCCCGTTGAGCTGGCCCCCAACATAGGTTTCAAAGCCGGTGATGTTGTCGTCGCCGTCGTAGTGGATGATGGTCCAGCGGCCTTCGCGCTTGCCGGCACGGTAGACGCCGTCTTCGCTGTAGCGGGCACCTGCGTAATGCCAGGGACCATCGGCCACGCCATCGACGTAAGCGCCCTTGCTTTCCCCCTCATGCATGCCGCTGCGCACCCACAGGCCGTGGCGCTTGCCGTTAACATAGTTGCCGCGTTCGATCACGGCATTGTCGTCCCACGCCAGGCTGTAGAGGACGGAGGCGCCGTGCGGCTTGCCGTCGAACTCTTGCGGCGCGGTTTCCCAGGTCAGTTGCCAGAGCCGGAAGTTGGGCAGTTCGCCGGCGCCGATGTCGCTGTAGCGGGCATAGGTGGCGGTCAGAAAACGGCCATCTTTTTTCTGAAACACCTTCTTGTAGATGGCCGCAGTCTGGTCGTCGGGCGCCGCCCGCTTGCCGTCCAGGGTGTAGTAACCCATGACCGTGCCGGTAGTATGGTCGATCGCGTCAAAGTCGGCATTGCCGCTTTTGCCACCGACTCTACCGTTGACGCTGTAGTCGAGCGGCGCCAGTTCTGCCAGCGCCGCCTTTACGCGGGCGGCGTTGAGTGGCGTGCTGGTCCTGGCGATGCGGTCAAGCGCCGGCTGCAAGCCATCGATCCGTAGATACTTGCCGGAATTGTCGTTGTAGCGGTACGCACGCAGGCCCGGCTTGCCGTCCTGGCGCAGCAGGACCAGCATGGTCTGGTGTTCCGGTGCGTTGTCGCGGTCGAGCGCGGCGTAGAACACCGAGCGGATTTCAGCCTTGCCGAAGGTATCGAGCTTGAGCGTTTTGGTGTTCGGGGCAGGCTTGTTGTCAGGCCCCAGGCAGACGCAGTAATAGCCGGTGACACCGCTGGCTTCCTTGATAAAGGCGATATCGGCGCCGCTGTCCTGCGAGGAAGTGATGACCGGGTGGGCCAGTGACTTGCCCTCGTAGAATGGTGCGGCGTGGACCAGGCAAGCAGGAGAAACCAGCGCTGCAGCCAGCAGCGCGGTAAGGCATGCATGCCGCATTCAGTCCCCTGCCAGCGTCAGGCTGGCGCAAAACTCGGCCAGCAGCTGCGCACCTTCGGGCCACGCGCCGTAGCCGGCGTCGCCGTTGATATGGCCGGCGTCGCCGATCTCCTTGAAGTCGCTACCCCAAGCCTGGGCAAACTGGCGCGCGCGGGCGATATCGACGTAAGGGTCGTTGCTGCTGGCAACCACCAGGGTAGGGAAGGGCAGCGGCGCCAGTTGCATCGGCTCGAAGCCGGTGGTGCAGTCCGGGTAGGACGGTGCGTCGGTGTCGGACGGCGCCACCAGGAAGGCGCCAGCGACCTTGTGTGGTGAGCCTGACGCGGCCCAGCGCGTGACCAGGGCGCACGCCAGGCTGTGGGCGACCAGGACCGGCGGCGTGGCGCAGCGAGCGATGGCAGCGTCCAGTTCGGCCACCCATTCGTCGCCATCGGGCGTTTCCCAGTCGCGGTGGGGAACCCGCACCCAGTCCGGGTGCTGTTGTTCCCAGTGGCTTTGCCAGTGCGCGGGGCCAGAGTTCCACAGGCCGGCCAGTACCAATATCGCCATACATGCTCCCGATTAGGTGATCTATAGAAACACGATTCTACCTAAACATTGCATTTCCAGCATCAAATCCATCCCAAAAGCCCTACCCGAAAACTTTTTTGAACTTTTTTCAAAAAAATTCAAAAAAACCCTAAAGTTCCCCCGAGCGCTGCCGTTACCGGATTCAGGATGCGGGAAAAAGTAGGTAAAGACCCCATCAGGTTGCAGAAAGGTAGTCGAAAATAATTAAAAATTTTTTCGTGGAAACCCTAAAGTTCTCCAAAACGCTGCCGTAACCGGGTTAGATGTAGCAAAAAAGCGTCGCTCGCATGAAGTTTTTCGGTCTAGTTTCAGTACTTTTCCAGGACTTTTTTGAACACTGCCAGCCACCAAAAAACTACGCCGCAAGGGCGTAGAGCCTCGATTCGCGAGTGTTTGTAAGACAAACACCGACGGATCGCGTTCGCTATTTCCCGACGGAAAATACGGAAGAACACCTCTACTCGTATTTTTGTTGCTCCCGCAGAATGTATCTCACTGGAAACGTAATTCCACAGTGAAATATACGAAGCACACGAACTACTGGGAGATGGAAATGACCGCAAACGATATGATGGCTGAGATTCGCGATGCTAACCTGAGCTACCTGATGCTCGCGCAGCAAATGATTCGCGCTGACAAAGTCACCGCGATCTTCCGTCTCGGCATCGCTGCCGAAATCGCCGAACTGATCGAAGGCATGAGCAATGCCCAGATCCTCAAACTGGCAGGCGGCAACATGATGCTGGCCCGCTTCCGCTTCGACGACAGCGCCATCCTGTCGATGCTGACCAACTACAATAAAGACCGCAACCTGGCACAGTCGCACGCCGCCATCCTGATGGCCGGCCAGGCCGTTGAAGAAATCGCGTAATTCGCTTTATTACTTATCTATCAGCAGCCGGGAGCCAAGATCATGACCAAGAAAAGCGTAGTCTCCGAAGCCCAGGAAATCCAGCTGGCAATCGAACTGATCCAACTGGGCGCACGCCTGCAGTTGCTCGAGTCGGAAGTATCGCTGTCCCGCGAGCGCCTGCTCAAGCTCTATAAAGAGCTGCGCGGTGTGTCGCCACCGAAAGGCATGCTGCCGTTTTCGACCGACTGGTTCCTGACCTGGCAGCCGAACATTCATTCCTCGCTGTTCATCAATATCCACCAGTTCCTGGTCACCCACGCTGGCGCTTCCGGCATCCAGGCCGTGATGAAGGCTTACCAGCTGTACCTCGAACAAATGCCGCCGGCCCCGGGCGAAGAGCCGCTGCTGTCGCTCACCCGCGCCTGGACCCTGGTGCGCTTCTTCAGCAGCAAGATGCTGGAAACCGCGCCGTGCAACAAGTGCCAGGGCAAGTTCGTGGTCAACGCCATGGATCTGCACGGCAGCTACGTCTGCGGCCTGTGTCACATGCCTTCCCGCGCCGGCAAGACCAAGGCCGCGCAAAAAGCGCGCGATGCCGAACTGGCCGACGCCGACGCTGTGGCCGCCTGATCCGGCAGCCAGCCTTTACTGTCGCATTCATTACTTGCCCAGCCCGTCCTACCTCTCCCGACTGGTCCGCACGCCCGCCGTGCGGGCCTTGCTGGTCCAGTGCGGCGCCGCGCCGCTCACGCTGGCGCTGGTGTACCTGCTGGCCTCGCTGCGCCTCCCCTGGTTTTATCCCGTTAATTATCTGACCGTCGCCGTCATCCACGGCCTGGTTGCGGCTGCCATTACCTGGCGCGTCGGGCTGGCGCCCTGGTGGCGCGTGATCGAATTCCTGTTTCCGCTGGCGGTGCTGGCAGCGCTGGCGCTGCAATTGCCGTCGTGGATCTTCCTGCTGGTGTTTGTGATCCTGCTGGGCTGGTACTGGTCCACCTTCCGCACCCAGGTGCCTTATTACCCGTCCAATCCTGCGGTGTGGGATGCGGTGCGCCAGCAACTGCCGCCGCCATCGACCAGTGGCAAGCCGCTGCGCGTGATCGATATCGGCAGCGGTCTCGGTGGTTTCGTGTTGTACCTGGCCAGGGTGCGGCCCGATATCGAGGTGGTCGGTATCGAACTGGCGCCGTTTCCCTGGTTATACAGCTGGCTGCGTGCGCGCATATCCGGCAGCCGGGCCCGGTTTATCCGGGGCGATTACGAACAACTCGATTTCGGCCAGTTCAACCTGGTATTTGCCTACCTGTCGCCGGCGGTGATGGGGGCATTGTGGCGCAAGGCCGAGGCGGAAATGTGTCCTGGTGACACTTTAATAAGCTATGAATTTGCAATTGAGGGCCGCATGCCCGAACTCGTCATTCACACCACAAACGGGTCAACTCCCCTCTATAAATGGTGCTTTTAAGCATCATTCGGCGTTATTCGCTTGCCCGGGGGCACTCAGACACGCTATTGTAGTTCTACACGTAAATTTTATGAAATCGGGCCGCCGCAAGTTAATGTTTTGGCCCTTTTTCTTTTTCGGGAGTCTTACTTGTTTGTCATCATCGGTTATGTAGTCATCATGGTCGGCGTCTTTGGCGGTTACGCCATGGCGGGCGGGCACCTGGCTGCGCTGTTCCAGCCGCTCGAACTGGTGATGATCGGCGGCGGCGCCTTTGGCGCCTTCATTGCCGGTAACAATGCCAAGACCATCAAGGCAACCATGGGCGCCTTGCCCAAGCTGCTCAAGGGTTCGCGCTTCAATAAAGACCTGTACATGGAGCTCATGTCGCTGATGTTCGACGTATTGTCCAAGGTCCGCAAAGAGGGCCTGATGTCGATCGAAGGCGATATCGACAGCCCCGAACAAAGCCCTGTCTTTTCCAAGTACCCGAGCGTACTGGCCGACCATCACATCGTCGAATTCATTACCGATTACCTGCGCCTGATGGTGTCCGGGAATATGGATGCGTTCCAGATCGAAAACCTGATGGACAACGAGATCGATACCCACCACCACGAGGGCGCCGCACCGGCCCACGCGATTGCCCGCCTCGGCGACGGCATGCCGGCTTTCGGTATTGTGGCAGCGGTGATGGGCGTGGTCCACACCATGGAAAACGTCGGTTTGCCACCGGCCGAGCTGGGCATCCTGATCGCCCACGCACTGGTCGGTACCTTCCTCGGTATTTTGCTCGCGTACGGCTTCGTGGCGCCGCTGGCCAGCCTGCACGAACAAAAGCTGGAAGAAGAAACCAAGATGTACCAGTGCGTCAAAGTCATCCTGCTGGCCAGCCTGAACGGCTATGCGCCGGCGCTGGCCGTGGAATTCGGCCGCAAGGTGCTGTACTCGACCGAGCGGCCGTCGTTCAGCGAGCTGGAAGACCACATCAAGAAATCGAAATCGAAGTGATGAATTTTCTGATGCTGGTCCAATTAAGGAACTGCCATGGCTGAAGAAGGCTTACGGCCCATTATTGTCAAACGGATCAAGAAGCACGGCGGCGGTCACCACGGCGGCGCGTGGAAGATCGCCTATGCCGACTTCGTGACGGCAATGATGGCGTTCTTCCTCTTGATGTGGCTGCTCGGCTCGACCACCAAGGGCGACCTGAACGGCATCTCCGAATACTTCAAGACACCGCTCAAGGTGGCCATGCAGGGCGGGTCGGGCAGCGGCGACAGCAGCTCGGTGATCCAGGGCGGCGGTACCGACCTGACCCGCAAGACCGGCCAGGTCAAGGCCAGCGACAACCCGACCGAGCAGAAAACCTACAACCTCAACGCGGCCAGGAAGGCGCTCGAGGCCGAGGAAAAAGAGCGCCTGAAAAACCTCAAGCAAAAGATCGAGCAAAAGATCGACGCCAACCCGGTGCTGACCAAGTTCAAGAACCAGCTGCTGCTCGACATCACCAGCGAAGGCTTGCGGATCCAGATCGTCGACGAGCAGAACCGGCCGATGTTCAACTCGGCGCGCGCCGAGCTGCAGCCGTATTTCAAGGAAATCCTGCACGAGATCGGCTTCGTGCTGAACGACGTACCGAACCGCATCGGCCTGACCGGTCACACCGATTCCACGCCGTACATGAGCGAGACCGGTTACAGCAACTGGGAATTGTCGGCCGACCGCGCCAATGCCTCGCGGCGCGAGCTGATCGTTGGCGGCATGGCCGATGCGAAAGTGCTGCGCGTGGTGGGGCTCGCTTCGGCCGCCAACCTCGACAAGGCCGATCCGTTCAACCCGATCAACCGCCGCATCAGCATCCTGGTGATGAACAAGCGCACCGAGGAAAGCGTGATCCGCGATGGCGGCCGCCAGATCGAGGTGGGCGCAGAGGAGGGCACGGTCGAGGAGGCCCCGGCCGCGCCGGCAGCGCCGCCCTCGGGGCCGCCGGTACGCAAGTAACGCCAAAGTAACGACAACGTAGCGACAACGCAGCAAGCAGTAATCACGAGACTTATATGACGAGAAAAAAAATCCTGGGGTCGCATGTCAAACGCCTGATGTCGGGCGTGTCCGACCACGGGCGCAAGCATCTGACCGAGGTCGAGACCGACCTGATCCAGACCCGGCTGCTGCTGGAGGAAGCGATCGACAAGCTCTCCTTCAACTTCATGGCCATCCACCAGGCGGTGGCCGGCGAACAGCCCACCATCCAGAAGCTGCTCGACGGCGCCGACATCACGGCCGAGCAGCGCACCCAGCTGGAAGCGCTGCCCAGCCAGGTGGGCGGTTACGTGAACGCTGCCGTGGTCAGCCTGCAATTCCAGGACATGACCAGCCAGTTGATCGACCGCACCCTGAAACGGGTGACCGGCCTGCGCGAGTTTCTCGGCACGCTGGGCGAACATGGCGCCGAAATGGTGCCCGAGAGCGATAACGAACAGATCGTCGAATTGCTCGGCAAGGTGAGCATGGCGCTGGCCATCCAGAGCCTGGAATTGCGCAGCGTGCTGCGCAAGGCCGTACACCAGCAACACATGGAGAGCGGCGACATCGAACTGTTCTAAGGGCCCCCGGCCCGGAACACCGCCGATACGATAGCAACAAGCCGGAGCTCCGGCAACACACAGTGAGAACCAAGATGGCCAAGACAATACTTGCAGTTGATGATTCCAGTTCCCAGCGCCAGATGGTGGCCTTCAGCCTGAAGGCGGCCGGCTACGACGTGGTCGAAGCCGTGGACGGCATGGACGGCCTGGAAAAAGCCAAGCTGCAACAGGTCGACATGGTGTTGACCGACCAGAATATGCCGCGCATGGACGGCCTGGAACTGATCAAGATGCTGCGCCAGCTGCCCAGCTACGCCAAGACCCCGATCCTGATGCTGACCACGGAGTCGTCGGACGAAATGAAAAACAAGGGCCGCGCTGCCGGCGCCAATGGCTGGCTGGTGAAGCCGTTCGATCCGCAGCGGCTCAACGAGGTGGTGAAGAAAGTCATCGGCTGATCGGGCGCATGCAATGATGCTGAGCGAACTTTACGGAGTATCACCATGACCATCGATATAAGCCAGTTTTTCCAGGTCTTTTTCGATGAGGCCGAGGAACTCCTGGCTGAAATGGAAAGGTTGTTGCTGGCCGTCGATATCGATGCCCCCGACGCCGAGGATCTCAACGCCGTCTTCCGCACCGCCCACTCGGTCAAGGGCGGCGCCTCCACGTTCGGCGTGACCGACATGACGGAAGTGACGCACATCCTGGAGACCCTGCTCGACCGTATCCGCAAGGGCGAAATGGCGCTCACGTCCGAACACGTCGATGCCTTCCTGGCCGCCAAGGACATCCTCAAAATGCAGCTGGACGGCCATCGCCACGGCAGCGAAGTGGACCAGGACGCGGTCGGCAACATCCGCATGGTGCTGCATTCACTGACGGAAAACGTGCCGGTGGCGGCGCTGGCCCACGTGGTCGTGCCGTCGTTCGGCGGCGCCGAGGTCAAGGTGGTCGATCACAGCGGCGGCCGCCGCTACCGCCTGGAGTTGCCGGTAATGGACCACCGCGAGGTGACCGCGCTCGGCGCCGAGCTCGGTTTGATGGGGCACGTCTCCATCACGCCGCTCGACAAGGACCGCAACGCCATGGTGGTGACCACCCACGAGAGCCTCGACGATATCATCGCCATCTGCTCGTTCGTGCTCAACCCCGAAGACATGACCGTCACCGAGTTGCCGGCGCTCGACGCCGCCCAGCAGCAGCTCGAAGACGCGGCCCGCAACAAGGTTGAAAGCGAACTCGGCTACGGCTTCTTCGACGCCGTGCCGCTGCATCCTGGCAATGCAGCCACCAGCAGTGGCAGTGCCGGCGAAGGCTACGGTTTCTTCCAGCCGCTCGAGGAAATCCGCGCCAACGCGCAGGCTGCCAGCGACGATGCGCGCGGCTACGGTTTCTTCCAGCCACTGGAACAGATCCGCGCCGCTGCCGGCATCGTCAGCGACCCGGCGCAGGTGCTCGAAGACGAGAAAAAGGCCGCGAAGAAGGAAGAGAAGGAAAAAGAAAAGGCGGCCCACGGGCCGGGCGCGGAATCGTCGTCGATCCGCGTGTCGATCGAAAAAGTGGACCAGCTGATCAACCTGGTGGGCGAACTGGTGATCACGCAGGCCATGATCGAGCAGCGCGTCGATACGCTCGACCCGATGAAGCACGAGCGCTTGCTCAACAGCGTGAGCCAGCTGACCCGCAACACGCGCGACCTGCAGGAAGCGGTGATGTCGATCCGCATGATGCCGATGGACTTCGTGTTCTCGCGCTTCCCGCGCATGGTGCGCGACCTGGCGGCCAAGCTTGGTAAAAAAGTCGATTTCATCACCAACGGCGCCGCCACCGAACTCGATAAAGGCTTGATCGAACGGATCGTCGATCCGCTGACGCACCTGGTGCGCAACTCGATCGATCACGGCATCGAAATGCCGGACGTGCGCCGCGCCGCCGGCAAGAGCGATGCCGGCCGCCTGTTCCTGTCGGCTTCCCACCAGGGCGGCAACATCATCATCGAAGTCTCCGATGACGGCGGCGGTTTGAACCGTGAAAAAATCCTGGCCAAGGCCGCGCAAAACGGCCTGGCCGTAAGCGACACCATGACCGACCCGGAAGTGTGGCAGCTGATCTTCGCGCCCGGTTTCTCCACCGCCGAAACCGTCACCGATGTGTCCGGACGCGGCGTGGGCATGGACGTGGTCAAGCGCAACATTACCGCCATGGGCGGCGTGGTCGATATCCGTTCGGCCAAGGGATTCGGCACCACGATCTCGATCTCGCTGCCGCTGACGCTGGCGATTTTGGATGGCATGTCGATCAAGGTGGGCGAGGAGGTGTACATCCTGCCGCTGGGCTTTGTGATCGAATCGCTGCAGCCGACGCCGGAAGATGTCAAGGAAATCAGCGGCAAGGGCCGCGTGATCAAGGTACGCGGCGAGTACCTGCCGCTGGTGCCGTTGTACCAGATGTTCGACATTGTGCCGCGCTTTACCAACCCCAGCGAGGGCATCGTGGTCATCATCGAAACCGAGGGCCGCAAGGCCGGGCTGTTCATCGACGACCTGGTGGGCCAGCAGCAGGTGGTGGTCAAGAACCTGGAATCGAATTACCGCAAGGTGGCCGGCATTTCCGGCGCCACCATTTTGGGCGACGGCGGCGTCTCCCTGATTCTCGACGTTGCCGCCCTGATACGCTCGTCGCGCCAGCTGGCCGACGAACAGATTTTTTCGTAGAGAGGAATTACCATGTCCGACGCATTGACCACAGGCGCCAACGAGATCGCCGGCCACGAATACCTGGCGTTCAAGCTGGGTACCGAAGAATACGGTATCGACATTTTGAAGGTGCAGGAAATCCGTGGCTACGAGGCGGTCACCCGCATCGCCAACGCGCCCGAGTTCATCAAGGGCGTGATCAACCTGCGCGGCATCATCATTCCGGTGGTGGACATGCGCATCAAGTTCAACCTGGGCGAGCCGATCTACGACCAGTTCACCGTGGTGATCATTTTGAACATCAACGGCCGCATCGTCGGCATGGTGGTCGATTCGGTGTCCGACGTGACCACGCTGACGCCGGAGCAGGTCAAGCCGGCGCCCGAGATGGGCACGGCGTTCAGCTCCGACTACATGATCGGTCTCGGCACCATCGACGAGCGCATGCTGATTTTGGTAAATATCGACAAATTGATGTTGAGCCCCGATATGGGCTTGATGGAACAAGTGGCGGCCTAAACCCAGCCCCAAAGCGGTACGCGTCCCTGCCCGCGGCGCTCCCCACAGAGGGCGCGCCAGAAGAATATCTATCACCACCGCGTGGACGTCTCCGGTGGCGTAAAACAATGCAGCACACGGGGGAACAGAGATGAATTTACGCGATGTAACGATCGGTACGCGCCTGCGTATCGGCTTTGGGGCCATACTGGCCATCCTGGTGGCCATGGTCTTGCTGACCAACTACCTGAACTACAACAACAGCAAACGCCTGGAAGACGGCCTGACCGTCGCCAGCGCCAAGAACCTGCAAGCGAGCACCATGAAAAGCGCGATGCTCGAGACCGGCATCGCCATGCGCAATATCGGCCTGCAATCGGACGTCAGCCTGATGCAGAAGGAAGAGCAAAAGGTCAAGGACCAGCGCGCGCTGTACGAAAAAGCACTGAACGACCTCAAAGCGCTGGGCTTGTCCAGCGAAGAGCAGGGCGTGCTGGCCGAGATCAGCAAGCTCGACGGCCAAACCGACAGCGCCTTCAAGGAAGCGCTGGCGCAAATCCTGGCGTTCAACACCGAAGGCGCGGCCAAGATTCTGTCGGGCCGCATCGACCCGCTGAACCAGCAGACGCTGGCCCAGATCAACAAGCTGGTCAACCTGCAACTGGCCAGCTCGAACGACGTGATCGGCAGTTCGGAAGGCGCCGTGCGCTCGCTGATGTATTTGCTGTTCGGCCTTGGCGCCGTGGCCGTCGCCCTGGGCGTGGTGTGCGCGGTGGTGATCACCCGTTCGATCACGGTGCCGCTGGCCGGCGCGGTGGTGGTGGCGCAGCGTGTCGCCTCCGGCGAACTGAGCTCGGAAGTGGTGGTCGTGGGCCGCGACGAAACCAGCGAACTGCTGCAGGCACTGCACGACATGAACCACAGCCTGGCCACCACGGTAGGCGAGGTGCGCGCCGGTTCCGAACTGATTACGACTGCCGCGCATGAAATTGCCGCCGGCAATGCCGACCTGTCGGCCCGTACCGAGACGCAAGCGAGCTCGCTCGAAGAAACCGCGTCGTCGATGGAAGAGCTGACTTCGACCGTCAAGCAAAACGCCGACAACGCGCGCCAGGCCAACCAGCTGGCGGTCTCGGCGTCGTCGGTGGCGGAAAAGGGTGGTAACGTCGTCTCGCAAGTGGTCTCCACCATGGGCTCGATCAAGGAAAGCTCGAGCCGCATCGTGGACATCATCGGCGTGATCGACGGCATCGCCTTCCAGACCAATATCCTGGCCTTGAACGCTGCCGTGGAAGCGGCCCGTGCCGGCGAACAGGGCCGCGGCTTTGCGGTGGTGGCGTCCGAAGTGCGCAACCTGGCGCAGCGCTCTGCTGGCGCCGCGCGCGAGATCAAGGAACTGATCAGCGACTCGGTGGACAAGGTCGATGCGGGCAGCCGTCTCGTCGATGAAGCGGGCCAGACCATGGACCTGGTGGTGACGTCGATCCGGCAGGTGGCCGACATCATGGGAGAAATTACCGCCGCCACCCAGGAACAAAGCCAGGGCATCGAGGAAGTCAACCAGGCCATCACCCAGATGGACGAGATGACCCAGCAAAATGCCGCGCTGGTGGAAGAAGCGGCCGCTGCTGCCGAGAGCATGCAGGAGCAGGCCGAGATCCTGGCGCGCGCCGTCAGCATCTTCAAGCTCGCTGATAATGGTGGCCGCCGCGCCGCGTACGCGCCGGCTGCCGCGCCGCGCGCCGCCTCGGTTACCGCTGCCAGCAAGCCTGCTGCCAAACCGGCGGCACGCCTGGCTGGCGCTGCTGCCTCCAAGCCGGCCGCCAGGCCTGCGGCGCAGGAAGCGGCCCCCAAGGCCGCACCAAAAAGCACACCGAAACCCATCGCCAAGCCCCAGGCTGACGAGTGGGAAGAGTTTTAAAGCCAGCATCAATGCAACATCAAGGACACACCATGCCGCACAGTAAAGACACCGTTAAAGAGTTCGATTTCAATGCCCGGGACTTCGAGCGTGTGCGCGGCCTCATTTATAAACGCGCCGGGATTTCGCTGGCTGACAGCAAGCAGGAAATGGTCTATAGCCGCCTGGCCCGCCGTTTGCGCGCCACCGGCATCGCCTCGTTCGCCAAGTACCTGGACGATCTCGAAGCAGGCCGCCTGGGCGAAGAGTGGGAAGCGTTCACCAATGCGCTCACGACCAACCTGACGTCGTTCTTCCGCGAGGCGCACCACTTCCCGCTGCTGGCCGACCACGTCAAGGGCAAGCGCGAAACGCTCAACATCTGGTGCTCGGCCGCGTCCACCGGCGAAGAGCCGTATTCGATCGCCATGACCGTGTGCGAGGCGTTCAACACGCTCACGCCCAACTGCCACATCATCGCGACCGACATCGATACCAATGTGCTGGCCCACGCCGCCAACGGCGTGTACACGATGGACCGGCTCGACAAGATGAGCCCGGAACGCAGCCGGCGCTTTTTCTTGAAGGGCAAGGGCGAACGCGAAGGGCAGGCCCGCGTGCGCCAGGAATTGCGCAACATGATCACCTTCAAGCCTTTGAACCTGCTGGCCGACAGCTGGCCGGTGAGCGGCCAGTTTGACGTGATCTTTTGCCGCAACGTGATGATTTATTTTGACAAGGACACCCAGCGCAAGATCCTCTCGCGCTTCGTGCCCCTGATGAAGCCGGACGCGCTGCTGTTCGCGGGCCATTCCGAGAATTTCCTGTACGTCTCCGATGCGCTCAAGCTGCGCGGCAAGACGGTGTACGAGCTCGACGACAAACACCGGACCGCCGCCAAGGCGCCGCACCGTACCTAGAGAGCTGCCATGGACCTCGAACAATTTGCCACGAATCTGTACTACGACCGCACCTTTGACTGCGAAGCGGCCAAGATCCTGCCGGGCGAATACTATTTCACCAACAAGGACATGCTGATCGTGACCGTGCTGGGCTCGTGCGTGTCGGCCTGCATCCGCGACCGTACCACCGGTCTTGGCGGCATGAACCACTTCATGCTGCCCGATGGTGGCGGCGACGGCAGCCCGGTGTCGGCCTCGGCACGCTACGGCACGTACGCGATGGAAATCCTGATCAACGATTTGCTCAAGGCCGGCGCCAAGCGCGAAAACCTGGAAGCGAAAGTGTTCGGCGGCGGCGCCGTGCTGAAAGGCTTTACGGCCATCAACGTCGGCGAGCGCAATGCGGCGTTCGTGCTCAATTTCCTCAAGACCGAGCGCATCCGCGTGGTGGCCGAGGACCTGAACGACATCCACCCGCGCAAGGTGTACTTCTTCCCGCGCACCGGCAAGGTGCTGGTGAAAAAACTGATGCAAACCCATAACGATACGCTGGTCAAGCGCGAAGTGGAATACGCGAGCCGCCTGAAGAAAGCGCCGGTGGGTGGCGAAATCGATTTGTTTTAATGTGTAGAAAGCAACCGCATGAAGATCAAAGTTCTCATCGTCGATGACTCCGCGCTGATCCGCAGTGTCATGAGCGAGATCATCAATAGTCAACCCGACATGGAGGTGGTGGCGACGGCACCCGATCCGCTGGTCGCGCGCGAATTGATCAAGCAGCACAACCCGGACGTGCTCACGCTCGACGTCGAGATGCCGAAAATGGACGGTCTCGACTTCCTGGAAAAACTGATGCGCCTGCGGCCGATGCCGGTCGTGATGGTGTCGTCGCTGACCGAGCGCGGCTCCGAGATCACCATGCGCGCGCTGGAACTGGGCGCGGTCGATTTCGTCACCAAACCGAAAATCTCGATCCAGGCTGGCATGCGCGAATACACGGACCTCATCTCCGACAAGATCCGCGCTGCCGCCAAGGCCCGTGTGCGCGCCCGCACCTTGCCGCAACCGGGCGCCGCTGCGCATGGCAGCACGCCGTTGTCGGCACTGCGCAACCCGCTGTTGTCGTCTGAAAAGCTGATCATCGTCGGCGCTTCCACCGGCGGCACCGAGGCGATCCGCGAATTTTTGATGCAGATGCCGTCGGACTGCCCTGGCATCCTGATCACCCAGCACATGCCCGAAGGCTTTACCCGCTCGTTTGCCAAGCGGCTCGACTCGCTGTGCAAGATCTCGGTGCAGGAAGCGCAGGGCAACGAACGCGTGCTGCCCGGCCACGCCTACATTGCGCCCGGACACTCGCACCTGTACCTGACCCGCAGCGGCGCCAACTACATGACCAGGATCGACCAGGCCGAGCCGGTCAATCGCCACCGGCCATCGGTGGACGTCTTGTTCCGCTCGGCAGCGCAGGCGGCCGGCAAGAACGCGGTGGGCGTGATCCTGACTGGCATGGGCAAGGATGGCGCGGCCGGCATGCTGGAGATGAAGAATGCCGGAGCGTATAATTTCGCCCAGGACGAGGCCAGTTGTGTGGTGTTCGGCATGCCGCGCGAAGCGATTGCGATCGGCGCCGCGCACGAGGTAGGCGCCCTGACGGCGCTGCCCGGCATGGTACTGGGTTACTTGGCGCAGCACGGCATGCGCGCATTGCGGGTGTAAAAGGCGTAATTGTGGTTGCAGTGACGTTTTACTGCGACTTTGTTCGCCTTGGAGCAACGAAAATGCTATCCTACAACTTGCTTGGAGTTTGTAGGCAATATTAACAACCGCGTAAAGAAACAACGGAGTAATTCATGGCTGATCCAAAGATGAAATTTTTAGTTGTTGACGATTTTTCGACGATGCGTCGCATCGTCCGAAATCTGTTAAAAGAACTGGGTTATGCCAATGTCGATGAGGCGGAAGACGGCGTCATGGCGCTGGCCAAGCTGCGCGCCGAGTCGTTCGACTTCGTCGTCTCGGACTGGAACATGCCAAACATGGACGGCCTGACGATGTTGCAAAACATTCGTGCCGACCCCGCACTGGCCAAGCTGCCGGTACTGATGGTGACCGCCGAAGCCAAGAAGGAAAACATCATCGCTGCCGCGCAAGCTGGCGCCAATGGTTACGTGGTCAAGCCGTTCACTGCCGCCACCCTGGACGAAAAGCTGAACAAGATTTTCGAAAAGCTGGGCGCGTAATACCTTAGTGGTCGGGCCCGGCCCGGCTACGCTCGACAGCCTGCCCACGGACGGCCATGCACCACACTCATTTCCTGGTTCGCGAGCCGTTGCTCGACCCGCAGCAGCGGGTGGTCGGGTATGAGTTGACCTGGCAGCAGCCTGTGCAGGCCAGTGGCGCTTCTGCTGCGCCTGTCGTTGCCCTCGAGTCCCTGCTGAACTTTGTCGCCAGCCACGTGATCGGTGGCGAAGACGGCGAGACCTGGCTTCTGCTCGATAAAATCCTGTTCCTCGAAGCCGTGCCCGAGATGCTCTCGGCCGATGCCTTGCACCGCATGCCGCCCGCGTGCACGGTGCTCTCCTTGCCCGCCGCCACGCTGGCCAATCCCGATACCTTGCAAGCCGTGCACGCGCTGCGCGCCGGTGGCGTGGGCATCTTGCTGCGCAACTTTGCCCGTGCCCCGGCCGGTCTACGGCTGGCCTCGCTGGCCTCGTTCGTGGAAGTACGGTTCAGTGGCGCCAACGTGGCCACCCAGGCGCGCGCGTATGCGGCGCTCAAGCAGTCGGGACTGACCATGGTGGCGCGCCCGGTGAGCAACTGGGCCGACTTCGACGCCTGCGCCGCGTTGGGCCTGAATGCCTTTGTCGGCAAGCTGCACCTGACACCGCGTCCGGGCAACACCGCGCGCGGCCTTAACCCGGCCCAGGCCATCATCCTGCAACTGATGCAGATGGTCAAAGAAAACGCCGACCTGGCCCAGATCGAAGCCGTGCTCAAGCGCGATCCCACGCTGTCGTACAAGCTGCTGCGGTTTATCAATTCTGCCGGCTTCGGCGCCGGGCGCGAGGTGCAGTCGATGCGCCAGGCCCTGACCTTGCTCGGCTACGCGCCACTGCACCGCTGGTTGACGTTATTGCTGGCAACGGCCAGCAGCACCGGCTACTCGCCGGTGCTGCTGGAAACCGCCGTGGTGCGCGGCCGCCTGGCCGAACTGCTGGCGCGCGACACGCTGGGCAAGAGCGAGGCCGAGCAGGTCTTCGTGGCAGGCATGTTCTCGCTGCTGGACCGCTTGCTGGGGATGACGATGGCGGAGGTGCTGGAGACCATCCAGCTGCCCGAGGGCGTGGTGGAAGCGCTGCTGACCCGCAGCGGGCGCTACGGGCCGTACCTGGCGCTGGCCGAGGCGTGCGAGCTGAACTCGGACCTGGTGGCAGCGCTGGCGCTATCGCTCAAGCTGAAGCCCGAGGAAATCAACCAGGCCCATCTACAGGCGCTGGCGTGGGCGCAGCAGATGGCGGTCTGAGGCCGCCAACTGCGGGATTAAATTTCCAGGTTGTCGATCAGGCGGGTAGTGCCGAGCTTGGCAGCAGCCAGCACCACCAGCGGCGCGCCTTGCGCCAGGTCGCCGGCCGACGGCGGCTGCAAATCGATACGTTTGCGGATCGACACATAATCGGGCTGCCAGCCGCGCTGCGCCAGGTTTTCCATCGCCTTGTGCTCGACCTGGAACACGTCCAGGTGGCCGGCGCGAATTTCTTCGGCCACGAAGTTCAGCGTCTGGTACAGCGCCGGCGCTTCGGCCCGCTCGCTTTCCGACAAATACATATTGCGCGACGACAGCGCCAGGCCGTCTTCGGCACGATAGGTTTCGGCGCCGATGATCTCGGTCGGCAGCGCGAACTGGCGGCTCATGTTACGCACCATCATCAGCTGCTGGTAATCCTTCTTGCCGAACACGGCCACCTTAGGCTGCACGCACGAGAACAGTTTCAGCACGATGGTGGTGACGCCGGTGAAGAAGCCCGGACGGAACTCGCCTTCGAGCGTGTTGCCCAGGTCGGCCGGTGGATTGACGCGGAATTCCTGCGGCTCCGGGTACAAATCCTTTTCGGTCGGCGCGAACAGCACGTACACGCCTTCCTTTTCCAGTTTTTCCACGTCGGCCTGGAAGGTGCGCGGGTACTTGTCGAAGTCTTCGTTGGGGCCGAACTGCAGGCGGTTGACAAAGATGGACGCGACCACCGGATCGCCATGCTTGCGCGCCAGGCGCATCAGCGACAGGTGGCCTTCGTGCAGATTGCCCATGGTGGGAACAAAGGCGGTGCGCAGTTGACCGCTGAGCTGGTCGCGCAATTCTTCAATGGTGGTGATGATTTTCATGGGTCATTTCGGTAAACAATTCAGACTGGCGCATATGCCAGCCGGACATAGATCGGTGCGAACGGTTCGGCCTGGGTGATCTCGATCAGCGTCTCCTTGGCCAGCTCGAGCAGGGCGACAAAGTTGACCACCACGACCGGCACGCCGCCAGCCACATCGAACAGGTCCGCGAACTCGACAAAGCGCGTCGATTGCAGCCGGCGCAGGATGCCGGTCATGTGCTCGCGCACCGACAGTTCCTCGCGGCTGATCTTGTGGTGTTGCGTGAGCCGCGCGCGCTTCATCACGTCGAGCCAGGCCTGCTGCAAGTCGATCGCGGCCACGTCGGGCAGCACGGTTACCAGGCTTTGCTCGATATGGATCTGGGTGCGCACGAAGTCGCGGTCGAGCTGCGGCAGCGTGTTGAGGTCGTAGGCGGCCAGCTTGATCTGCTCGTAGTCGAGCAGGCGCCGCACCAGTTCCGCGCGCGGATCGTCCGCTTCGATATCGAGGTCGGTCTGTCGCTGCGGCAGCAACATGCGCGACTTGATTTCGATCAGCATGGCCGCCATCAGCAGGTACTCGGCCGCCAGTTCCAGGTTGGACTTGCGGATCTGGTCCACGTACTTCAGGTATTGCAGCGTGAGCTGCGCCATGGGTATGTCGAGAATATTGAAATTCTGCTTGCGGATCAGGTACAGCAGCAAGTCCAGCGGGCCTTCGAATGCATCGAGGAATACTTCGAGCGCATCGGGCGGGATGTACAGGTCGTTGGGCAGCTTGAGCAGCGGTTCGCCGTACAGGCGCGCAAAACCGGACACATCGGCCACTAGGGCCGCTGCGTCTGCCTCAGCCGCCGTCGCCGGTGCTGGTTCCGCTGCTGATTCTGGCAACATGCCTGCCGCCTTGAAGCGATCAGAGCTTGTTCTGGTAGACGTAGGCTTGCTGCTTGACGGCCGACTTCAGCTGGCGCTCCTGCTCGTCGAGCGAGATCGGCGGACGATCCCACAGCAGGGCGCGGCCCTGTTGCTGACCAGCTTCGATCGCCGGATTCTTCGCTTTCAACTCTTTGATGAACAGCGTGTGGTCGGATTCGTACATCGAATGTTGTTTAGAGAGTTTCATATCGTCCGTATGAGTGGATTAGCAATGGCTATTTTACCGCGCCGCCGCGCCTCGGGGCGAATTTGATTATCGGCTGCGATCAGCCGGCGCCTCAACGCGAAAAGCCGCACCGGTTGCCCGGGGCGGCTTTTCACTCACGGCACGAATGGATCAGCCGGGATTAGCGGACGACCGGACGTGCGTTAGGACGGTAGCAATCGGCTTTTGCCAGGCGGTTGTCGTGCTTGCCGGCGTGGGCAGCGGTTTGTGCTGGCGCCGTGGCATAAGCGGCGTCGGTGCAGTTCACATCCTTGGTGTACTGGGCGCTGGCCATTTTGGCATCCTGGCGGGTCTGGTAGCGTTGTTGCGGATCGGTCTGGGTGGCCGCGTGGCTCGGCAGGGTAGGGTGCAGTTCACCGGTGGTGGACGCGGCTTGCAGCGACGTGGTGCTGATCGGCGCGGCTTCCTGCGGGCTCAACTGGTTCGGCGTCAGCGCTGAATTTTGCGCAAAGACGCTGGCGCTCATGCACAGGGTGGCGATCAGGGCGGTCACTTTGGCGGTAGTCTTGGTGTTCATGTCAGCTCCTCTTGTTGCATTGAATGAGGCTTGATTATTCCATTCGATAGCAAGGTCAGCCGTAGGACACACGCTCATGCCGGCGTCGGACGGCAGTGCGCCGGTTTGCCATCCTGGTCCCATCAAAATCCAATGCTGGTGATAGCAATAGATAGAATTTTGATGTATAAATACATCAAAATCTCTAAATAAATGCATATATGCGACAAAAATCCGAGTTTGCATCGACTGTAGTAACCGACGTGGCGGTACGCCTCGGCGAGCGTTTGCGTCTGGCCAGGAAAGCGCAGGGGCTCACGTTGTCGGATGTCGAGCGCTTGTGCCGCATCCACCGCACCACGTTGGGCCGGCTGGAACGCGGCGAACTCGGCGTCTCACTCGGGGTGCTGCTCGGCGTGCTGGAGGTGCTCGGTGAGCTGGCCGACATCGAGCTGTTGCTGAGCCAGGCCGTCACGCCCAAACATCAGCGGCAAGTGGCTACACCACTGCTTGAACAGGATTTCTAATGGTCACCGCCTGCACCGTGTTCGACTGCTCCGACCCGGCGGCTCCGGTGCCGGTTGGCAGCTTCGCGATCGATGCGGCAGGCGATGGCCACTTCGCCTACGGTCGCCGGTACATCAAGCGGGCGCAATCGTTCGATCTCGACCCGATTCATCTGCCACGCTCGACAGCACCGCAGCTATTGCCGCGCAGGTTGGACGGCACTTATGGTGTCCTGTCCGATGCGGGTCCGAATGCCTGGGGCGTCAAGCTCACTGCCAGTATCCTGAGCAGGAAAAACCTGCCACTGCCAGTGAACCCGGTGGAGTGGCTGCTGAACTCCTGGCACTTCGGTTCAGGCTGTCTCGGCTTTTCTCCTCATCACACGGAAAAGCCTGGGTTGGGCATGGCTGCTTCAAGGACAGAAGAGCTGACGGGAAAATTGCTGCAAACTATAGCCGCGTTGACCGGCAACCAGAATATCGACCTGACCGATGCGGATATCCGCCTGCTCGCACCGGGCAGCAGCCTGGGCGGGGTGCGTCCCAAAACCATTGTGATGCACGACGGCGCCGAACATATCGCCAAGTTTTCGCGCCCTGACGACGTGTTCGATGTCCCGCGAGTTGAATACGCCACCATGTGCCTGGCCCACAAGGCCGGCATCGCCACGCCAGACTTCGAGTTGATCGAAGTGGCCGGCAAGTCGGTATTCCTGGTCGAACGCTTCGATCGGACTCACGCTGGTGGACGCCAGCACTACCTCAGCGCACACAGCCTGCTCAATCCTGGCACGCTCAGTGCTGATGGACGCGAATACAAAACCTGGTTTTCGTACGCTGGCATTGCCGAGGCTATGCGACCGTTAAACATCCGGGGCCAGCTCGACAGCCGCGAACTATTTCGGCGCATGGTGTTCAATATCCTGGTCGGCAATGTCGATGACCACTTTCGCAACCATGCGTTGCTGATGGTCTCGCCTGGATGGTTCGTGCTGTCGCCAGCGTTCGACCTGACACCCCACTTCTCTGCCGCTACCCACCCGCAATCGATCGGTGTGGGTGCACAGGGTACGGCCAGCACCATGGAGAATGCCTTGTCGCAGTGCAGGCGGTTTCTGCTCAAGCCAGCGGAGGCGAGGGCGATCGTGGAGTCGGTGCGCAGCGTGGTTGCCGGTTGGGCCAAGGACTTCAGGCAAGCTGGAGTGCGAAACAGCGATATCGCGTTGCTGGCCAATTGTATTTCGGTGGAGCGTTAGGCGAAGGAATTAACGGCACCATAAAAATGCCGCCCCTATCGCGCTTGCTGGCGCGACAGGGGCGGTCAAGGATTACCTGAGCAACCCTGGCTTATGGGCAAATACCCACCTTGTAGTAACCCTCGGCAGTCTGCGCCAGCGTGCTGCGGAAGAACAGGCTCGACAGTCCCATCAGGTCGTTCGAGCCATTGGCGTAGGCCAGGCCGAACTTGTTGGTGGCGCGGCCCGCCTGCACGTGGGCGTAGTTGCTGGCGGTGACCGTGGTGCAGGTCCAGCCGCCGTTGCCGGCGGTAGTGGTCACCGACAACGGCGCCGACTGCGCGCTCTCGCCCGCATTGCCCACCGACGTCACCGTGATGGTGTAGGCGGTGTTGGCGGTCAGGCCGCTGACGGTGTAGCTGGTGCCGGTCACCGGCGCGCTGGTCACGCGGGCGCCGTTGACGTACACGTTGTAGCCGGTGGCAGCGCCGGCAGCGGTCCAGGTCAGCGGCACCGTGGTGTCGGTGACGGCGCCGGCGGTGATGCCGGTGGGTGGCGTCAACGCCGGCTCGCTACCGACCGAAAACTGCGCGATATTGCAGGCAGCCGAGGTGCGGTTGGCGGTGTCGGTGGCAGTCACGGTGCCGCTGTAGTTGCCGGCAGCCAGGTTGTAGGTCTTGTTGAAGTTGGCGCCGCTGCCGGCAGTGTTGTCATTGACGGCAGTGGGGCCGCTCAGCACGACCGTGTAGTTGCTGACGTTGCCGGTGGCCGCGCCGCTGACGCTGGCGCTGGTAGCGCTGATGGCTGCAGCCGAGCACGCTGTCATTTCCGGTCCGGTACTTTCACCGACGCGCAGGTTGTTCTTGTACCAGAAATCCATCACGAACGCCGGGTAGTTGACCTTGGTATTGTCCACGAAGTTGACGTTCTGCCCGCCTTTGCCGGCCGGCCACGAGTGGCCCATGCCGGCCACCGTGATTTCGTGGGTACGCACCTTGCCGTTGCTGTCGCGGTAGGGGATGTTGGTGCCGCCACCAGCAACGGTTTCCGCTGGCGCTGGCGTAAACGCGCCGCCATAGATCTTGCGCATCGCCTCGGTGGCAAGCGGTCCGTAGGCCTGGCCGACCGTGTAGTCGAAAGTGCCCCAGATGGCGCCGGCGATCTGCGTGCTGAACTTGCTGGCGGCACTGCCGGCCATCGCCTTGCAGCGCGACGCCGCAGTGTCGGACGTGTAGCCGCTGGGGACGCTGCCGATCTGCAGCGTGGTGGTGCCCGGTGTGGGGCCGGCGTTGATGCCCATGCCGGCAAACACGTCCGGCGCCAGGCAACCCATCACCATGGTCTGGCCACCGCCCGACGACAGCCCGGTCACGTACACCTGGTTCGGATCGATCGCGTACTGCGGGTCCTTGACGAAGCGGTCCACCAGGTCGAGCAGCACCTTGTCGTGGCCTCCGCTAGTACGGCTGTGGCTGGTGTTCGCGTAGTCCCAGCAATGGTTGTAGTACACATTGCCGGTCGCGTTCGGCGCCAGGATCACGGCGCCATACTGGTCGCCCATGGCAGCCCAGTTGTAGCCGCCATCGTTACCGTTGATGACGTCGCCAGCAGCGGTCTGTTTGCAGCCGTGCAGGACCAGCACCAGTGCGCGCTTGCCCCCAATCTTGGGTTCGCTTGCTGGCCAGTAGAAAAAGCCGGTGAGGTTGCCGCCGTTGACGGTGTCGGCCGCCCAGGTTTGTTGCGCGCTCCACTTGCCGGGCCCTGGTGTTGCGCTCCATGAGGGCCAGGCCCAGCATAGAAGGATTAAGACGAGCGCGTGCCACAGCGTGCGCTGGAGGTGGTGAGTCATGATGGTCTCCGTTATAAAAAGAATGGTGTGCTAACCCAGCCAAAAGATGAATGGCTGAGGAAATATTAGTCCACGAAAATTTTCATACAAGCTCCCCCGTAGTTCTACTGTTGCGTGCGCGATTGGCGCAGCTCAACAAATTGCTGTAAAGGAGAAATTGAAAGCGAGCCTTATGGCATAAGGCGGCCTGAGCAGTTGGCGCATCTGTGGGACCATCATTTGGCGCCGGATAGGTCTGGCTGGGACAGACGTTTACGTTTTGCTGCAGAGTGCGCTTGGATCGCAAGTCGGCATCTCAATTTCGGGTTGACCCTACCTTTGGAGTGGAGTCGCCGAGCAGTATTTCACATGCGCTTGTTGAAATAAGTAGGAGGGTTACTCGTCCGCGAGTGGGAACGGTTCCTACCCGATTACTAGCCAGCGCTACCACGCGAGCGCGCGGCGCATCACCAGTGGCGGTGGTTCGAGCGGATTGGCGTGCGAGTATTCGAGTTCCTCGGCCAGCGCGAATTCGTACGACGCATAAAAATCGACGAGCTTGCGCTGGTCGGCGCGCACTGCCAGGCGCACTTCATCCACGCCGCAGGCCAGGCCATGGTGGATCACCGCTTCGAGCAGGTGCTGCGACAGGTTGTGACCGCGCCACGCGGGCAGCACGCCCATGCGGCACACCTCCCAGGTGCGGCTGCCGCCATCGAGCGGCAGCCAGCGCACGGAGCCTACCGGTTCATCATCGACCAATAAAACAAAACCGCCGCCATCGCGCAGGTGGTCTGCAACGATGACGGCGGTTTCGCGGTGGCCGCTGGAAGTGACACTGACCTTGCCGGCCCACGCCGCGCGCGTGAGCGCGGCGATGAGCTGACTGTCTTCGTGGGTCGCTTCGCGGACGACAATCTTCATTTTAACGAATGCGCATGCCGGGTTCTGCGCCTGGCCATGGGTTCAAAATATAGATGCCCGGGTTGGCTTTTTCGTCCTTGGCCGATCCTGCCAGCACCATGCCTTCGGAGACACCGAACTTCATCTTGCGTGGCGCCAGGTTGGCCACCATCACGGTCAGCTTGCCCACCAGGTCTTCCGGCTGGTACATTGATTTGATGCCCGAGAAGACGTTGCGCAGGCGGCCTTCGCCCACGTCGAGCGTGAGGCGCAGCAGCTTGTCGGAACCGTCCACGTGCTCGCAGTTGACGATCTTTGCCACGCGCAGGTCGATCTTGACGAAATCGTCGATCGAGATTTGCGGCGCCAGTTCTTCCACGCCTTCAGGCATCGGCACCACCGGCGCGGCCACGGCAGGCGCGGCCTGCTTGGCGGGCTTCGCCGGTTTTTCAGCCGGAGCAGCTGCGGCTTGCTGATTTGGCGCGTCGAACAGGTCTTCGATCATCTTGGCGTCCACGCGCGTCATCAGGTGCGTGTAGGCGCCGATGGTGCGACCGAGCAGCGCTTGCGAGACAGCGCCGCTGGCGACATCGGTGTCAGCCCATACCAGTTGGCCGTCGTTCAGGAACTTGGCCACGTTGGCGGCCACCCCAGGCAGCACCGGCGACAGCAGGATAGTCAGCTGGCGGAACAGGATCAGCGCCGCCGTGCACACGTCGTGCAGTTCGGCCAGTTTGGCGTCGTCCTTGGCCAGGATCCACGGCTTGTTTTCGTCGACGTACTGGTTGGTGATGTCGGCGATTTCCATGATCTCGCGCAGCGCCTTGCCGTATTCGCGAGCCTCGAAATTGGCGGCAATATTGGCTTGCCGTTCCACGCCTTCGGGCGTAACCAGCGCGCGCTTGATCCATTCCTGCGCGCCCGGCGACAGGGTTTCGGCCAGCTTGCCGTCGAACTTCTTGGCGATGAAACCGGCGCAGCGGCTGGCGATGTTGACGAACTTGCCGATCAGGTCGCTGTTCACGCGGGCGACGAAATCGTCACCGGTGAAGTCCAGGTCTTCGACCTTGGAATTGAGCTTGAAGGCGATGTAGTAGCGCAGCCATTCCGGGTTCATGCCCAGGTTCAGGTAGCGCAGCGGCGAGATGCCGGTGCCGCGCGACTTCGACATTTTTTCGTTGTTGACGGTCAGGTGGCCGTGCACATTGACCTTCAGCTTGTCGATCACCGGGTGGCCGGCAAACTTGAGCATGGCAGGCCAGAACAGCAGGTGGAACGAGACGATGTCCTTGCCGATGAAGTGGATCTGTTCGGTGGCAGGATCATTGAGCAGGCCATTGAAATCGATGCCCTGTTTTTCGCAGTAGTTCTTCAGGCTGGCCAGGTAGCCTACCGGCGCGTCGAGCCAGACGTAGAAGAATTTGCCCGGTGCGTCCGGGATCGGAATGCCGAAGTACGGCGCATCACGCGAGATGTCCCAGTCGGCCAGCTTTTCGCCGGACTCGCCCAGCCATTCGCTGACCTTGTTGACCATTTCGGGCTGCAGGCGGCCTGGCGTGTTGAGCCAGTCCTTGAGGAATTGGTAGCAGCGCGGGTCGGACAGCTTGAAGAAATACTGTTCCGAATCCTTGAGCACCGGCGTAGCGTTGGTAAACACCGAGAATGGGTTGATCAGTTCGGTAGGCTGGTAGGCCGCGCCGCATACTTCGCAGTTGTCGCCGTACTGGTCTTTCGCGTGGCATACCGGGCACTCGCCCTTGATGTTGCGGTCGGCCAGGAACATGCCCTTGACCGGGTCGTAGAAGCGCGGCACGATCTTGGTCTGGATCAGGCCGGCATCGCGCAGCTTGCGGTAGATGCCCTGCGACAGTTCGACGTTTTCCGGCGAATCGGTGGAGTACCAGTTGTCGAACGCGATGTGGAAGCCGTCGAGGTACTGGGCGCGGCCGGCAGCGATCTTGGCGACGAATTCCTGCGGCGTGATGCCTTCCTTTTCGGCGGCAATCATGATCGGCGTGCCGTGGGTGTCGTCGGCGCCTACGAAGTGCACGATGCGCTGCTGGTCGCCGTCGCGCTGCATTCGCTGGAACCGGACCCAGATGTCGGCCTGGATGTACTCCATCATGTGGCCAATATGGAAAGCGGCGTTTGCGTAGGGCAGGGCAGTGGTGACGAACAGCTTGCGGGTCATGGTTGATGCACTTTGTGGGTGGGAAAACAAGCATTTTAACAGCGGTTCGGGTTGGCGGTCATCCCGCCGGACCGGCGCCCGGGGATTTTTGCCGCGATGCGCTAGAATGGGCGCATATTTCACGGAGAGCCTCATGAGCATCACAGTAGACGCAGTCAAAGCCGCCCTGTCGCAAGTTATTGACCCAAATACAACGAAAGATTTCGTCAGCGGCAAGGCCGTGAAGAATCTGAAGGTTGATAACGGCGATATTTCGCTCGACATCGAGCTCGGCTACCCAGCAAAGAGCCAGGTCGACAGCATCCGCCGCAACGTCATCGCCGCCATCAAGGCCCTGCCTGGCGCCGGCAATATCAGCGTCGGCGTGAGTTCCAAGATCATTCCCCACACGGTGCAGCGCGGCTTGAAGCTGATGCCCAATGTGAAGAACATCATCGCCGTTGCCTCGGGCAAGGGCGGCGTGGGTAAATCGACCACCGCCGTCAACCTGGCGCTGGCGCTGGCGGCCGAAGGCGCGTCGGTCGGCCTGCTCGACGCCGACATCTATGGCCCATCGCAGCCGATGATGCTGGGCGTGTCCGGTCGTCCGCAGACGGTCGACGGCAAGTCGATGGAACCGATGGAAAACCACGGCGTGCAGGTATCGTCGATCGGTTTCCTGATCGACCCGGACGAGCCGATGGTCTGGCGCGGCCCGATGGTCACGCAGGCGTTGCAGCAACTGCTGGAACAGACCAACTGGCGCGACCTCGACTACCTGATCGTCGACATGCCGCCGGGTACCGGCGACATTCAGCTGACCCTGTCGCAAAAAGTGCCGGTCACCGGCGCGGTCATCGTCACCACGCCGCAGGACATCGCGCTGCTCGACGCCCGCAAGGGTCTGAAAATGTTCGAGAAGGTCGGCATTCCGATCCTGGGCATCGTGGAAAACATGAGCACCCATATCTGCTCGAACTGCGGCCACGCCGAAGAAATTTTCGGCGCCGGTGGCGGCGAAAAGATGTGCAAGGATTTCAACGTGGACTTCCTCGGCGCGCTGCCGCTGACCATGTCGATCCGCGAGCAGGCCGATTCCGGCAAGCCGACCGTGGTGGCCGATCCCGATGGCCCGGTCGCGGCGATCTATAAAGACATCGCCCGCAAGATCGCGGTGCAGGTGGCGGAAAAAGCCAAGGATATGACCAGCAAGTTCCCGAGTATCGTTATCAAGAACGACTGATGATGCTGTGGCTGGCGGCGCCGCTCCGCCAGCCTTCAGCGGGATTTACCATGGCCATGCCACGCGGTTGCCCAACCCCTGCGTAACCGCCGCACTATATAGATACTCCCCCAGCACCAGGTCCTGCAACGCCAGCCCTGTCATGTCGAACACCGTGACGTCGTTCTCCGCGCGCGTGAATGCGCCGCCGGTCAATACGTCCCCCAGCTCCACGCATTCGGTATCCGCCGCCCACTGCATCTCGCCCAGCGCCAGCGCCTGTGTACGATCATCGGCCACCACGCGCGACCGTTCCAGCAAGCCCTCGGGCAGTTCGCGCTTGCCGCGCGTATCGGCGCCCACGCAGGTGAAGTGCGTGCCCGGCCGCACTGCATCGATACTGAATAGCGCACCGCCGCCCGGCGTGGCCGTGATGACGACGTCGCTGCTGGCCACCGCTAGATCTGCGTCGGGCGCGTGGCGTATGTTGCACATGTCGGACACGCTGCCCATGTTGCTCACGCGGGACACGTCGCCAACGCCGCGCATGTTGCGCTGGTCGGCCAGGGCAGCCTCGAACCGCGCATCCGGCTTGCCGTCGCGCGACACGTAACGCACCGACGCCAGCGCGGGCAGGGCGCGCATGGCTGCCGCCACTTGGGCGCGGGCCTGCACGCCGGTGCCGAATACGGTCAGGCGGGTGCTGTCGGCGCGCGCCAGCAGCAGCGTTCCCAGTTCGCCGGCGGCGGCCGTGCGCGCGGTGGTGATGGCATTGCCGTCCATCAGGCACATCGGCCGGCCGGTGGCGGGATCGAACAGCATCACCGTGGCCTGGTGCGTTTCGCCACCGTGCAGCCGGTTGGCGGGCCAGAAGCCGGCCGCCTTGAATCCCAGCAGGCGGCGCGCCGCCACGTCGCCGGACTTGATGCCGAATACGCCGTCTGCCAGTTGTTCCCGCACCACCGGAAACACGCGTCCTTCGCGCCGGCTGTGCAGGGTAAAGGCGTCGCGCACCGCGTGCAGGGCGAGATCGGCGGTGAGCAGGGCGGCGATGGCGTCGCGGTCGAGCAGCAGCAATTGGGCGGTGGCGCGCATGATGGTTCCTGGTAGTCGACAGTGTTTGGCATTTTATCTAAAAATGGATAAAATGTCTTAAAAATTGACGAGGAGTGTACATGGAACTGAACCTGGAAACCCCGGCACTGCTGCTGGACGAAGCGCGCATGCAGCGCAATATGGCGCGCATGCAGGAGCGCATGAATGTTCTTGGCGTGGCATTCCGCCCGCATGTCAAAACCAGCAAGTGCCTGGAAGTAGCCCGGCGCCAGCTGGCGCTTGGTGCGCGCGGCATCACGGTGTCCACCCTGAAAGAGGCCGAGCAGTTTTTCGCGGCGGGTGTGGACGACATCCTGTACGCGGTGGCCATCGTGCCGAACAAGCTCGATCACGCACTGCGGCTGGTGCGCGCCGGGCTGCGCCTGACGTTGCTGGTGGAATCGGGCGCCATGGCTGCCGAGGTAGCGCGCCACGGCCTGGAGCATGGCGTGTGTTACGACGTGCTGATCGAAGTCGATACCGACGGCCACCGCTCCGGCATCGCCCCTGCCGACCCGCTGCTGCTGGACGTGGCAGCCGCCCTGACCGGCGGCGCGCGCTTCAAGGGCGTGATGACCCATGCCGGCAGTTCCTACGATCTGCGCACCCCCGACGCGCTGGCCGCCATGGCCGAGCAGGAGCGCAGCCGCTGCGTCGATGCGGCCGAACGGCTGCGGGCGGCCGGCCATGCGTGCGAAGTGGTCAGCGTCGGCTCCACGCCCACCGCGCTGTCGGCCCGCCACCTCGATGGCGTGACCGAGGTGAGGGCGGGCGTGTACGTGTTCTTCGACCTGGTGATGGCTGGAGTGGGCGTGTGCGAAACCGGTGATATCGCCTTGTCCGTCTTGTGCACGGTGATCGGCCACCGCCCGCTTGAGGGCTGGATCATTATCGACGCCGGCTGGATGGCCATGAGCCGCGACCGCGGCACCCAAAAGCAGGCGCGCGATTATGGCTACGGCATGGTGTGCGATGCCGACGGCAACGCCATCGCCGAACTGGCATTCAACCAGGCCAACCAGGAGCACGGCGTGTTGCAATGGACCGGCGACACCGTCGATCTGGCGGCGCGGTACCCGGTGGGCAGCAGCCTGCGTATCATGCCCAATCACGCCTGCGCCACCGGCGCCCAGCACCCCTACTATTATGTATTGCCGCATGAGGGCGGTGTGCCGCGCAAATGGGAGCGTTTCAGCGGCTGGTGACGGAACCGCGTATCAAGGCTGTAAAATAGCGGTCTTTCTACCTCAGCTTTATTGATCCCGATGACCAACGCACCAGCCAAACCAGTCCGTACCCGTTTCGCCCCCAGCCCGACCGGCTATCTCCACCTGGGCGGCGCCCGCACGGCGCTGTACTCGTGGGCCTTCGCCCGCCACTTCGGCGGCACCTTTGTGCTGCGTATCGAAGACACCGACCTGGAGCGCTCCACGCCGGAAGCGGTGCAAGCCATCATCGAAGGCATGGAGTGGCTGGGCCTGGCCCACGACGAAGGCCCGTTCTACCAGATGCAGCGCATGGACCGCTACCGCGAAGTGCTGGCGCAGATGCTGGAAGCCGGCACCGCCTACCAGTGCTATTCGTCGCCCGAAGAAGTGGAAGCGATGCGCGAACGCATGCGCGCCGCCGGTGAAAAGCCGCGCTACGACGGCACCTGGCGCCCGGAGCCGGGCAAGACCCTGCCGGCCATTCCCGCAGGCCGCAAGCCGGTGTTGCGTTTTAAAAATCCGCTCGATGGCGAAGTGACCTGGAACGACTTCGTCAAAGGTTCGATCACCATCGGTAACAAGGAACTGGACGACCTGGTGATCGCCCGCCCGGACGGCACGCCGACGTACAACTTCTGCGTGGCCATCGACGACCTCGACATGGAAATCAGCCACGTGCTGCGTGGCGACGACCATGTTAACAATACGCCGCGCCAGATCAACATCCTGCGCGCCATCGGCGCACCGCTGCCGGAATACGGCCACCTGCCGATGATCCTCGGTTCGGACGGCGCCAAGATGTCCAAGCGCAAGGACGCCGTCAACGTGATGGACTACCCGGCGCAAGGCTATCTGCCGGAAGCGATCCTGAACTACCTGGCGCGCCTGGGCTGGAGCCACGGCGACGAAGAGGTGTTCTCGATGGCGCAGATGATCGAATGGTTCGACGGCAGCCACCTGTCGAATTCGGCCGCGCAGTTCAATATCGAAAAGCTGAACTGGCTGAACAACCACTATATCAAGCAGGCAGACAACGAACGCCTGGCCGACTTGACCCGCCCGCGCATGCTGGACAACGGCGCCGAGTTCGACGGCGCGCCGGCGCTGGCGGTGGTGCTGGGCCTGATGAAGGAACGCACCAACACCGTCAACGAACTGGCCGACGCATCGATGCTGTTCTTCCGCACGCCGCAGCCCGACGCTGCGCTGCTGACCCAGCATGTGACCGATGCCGTGAAGCCGGCGCTGGCGCAGTTTGCCGAGCGTTGCCAGACCGTTGAGTGGAACAAGGCCGCGCTGGCCGCCATGATCAAGGAAGTGCTGGCCGCGAACGGTTTGAAGATGCCGCAGATGGCCATGCCGCTGCGCCTGTTACTGACCGGCCAGTTGCAGACGCCGGCGATCGACGCGGTGCTGGAAATCTTCGGTCGCGAGACCGTTGTGGCGCGCGTGTCGAAGTTCCTTTAATTATTAGTTGATTGCAGGGGCAAAGTTGCAAAAGGGTATTTGCATAATACGGAGCCTCTGCTATACTCTTGTCTCTCGCGCAAACGGGGGTATAGCTCAGCTGGGAGAGCGCTTGCATGGCATGCAAGAGGTCAGCGGTTCGATCCCGCTTACCTCCACCAGGTTTGCAGAGTTGATGTGATAAGTTGAAGTAGTAAAGCAGTACCGTAGTGCCAAGGTCCCCATCGTCTAGAGGCCTAGGACATCACCCTTTCACGGTGAGTACGGGGGTTCGAATCCCCCTGGGGACGCCAGCTTCGCCAAAGCTGGTAGCAGTAAGAAGTAAATTGTTTTTGCGCCCGGGGGGTATAGCTCAGCTGGGAGAGCGCTTGCATGGCATGCAAGAGGTCAGCGGTTCGATCCCGCTTACCTCCACCAACAGCGCAAAGGCAGATGTAGTAAATGGTTTATATTGTTTTACCGTAGTGCCAAGGTCCCCATCGTCTAGAGGCCTAGGACATCACCCTTTCACGGTGAGTACGGGGGTTCGAATCCCCCTGGGGACGCCAGCTTGTTTGTGCTGGCAGTAGTAAAGAAGTAGATGTACGACAGAAGACTTTCTGCGCCCGGGGGGTATAGCTCAGCTGGGAGAGCGCTTGCATGGCATGCAAGAGGTCAGCGGTTCGATCCCGCTTACCTCCACCACTGCGTAGAGAGCACAGACACTGTCCCCATCGTCTAGAGGCCTAGGACATCACCCTTTCACGGTGAGTACGGGGGTTCGAATCCCCCTGGGGACGCCAGGTAGCAGTACAGCAAAGCCGCTCATTGAGCGGCTTTTTGCTATGCGTGTTATTTTGGTGAAAGCAAAAAATCCTGTGAAAACAACGGTTTTTGTTGCGTTGATGGCGGTACACTGCTATGATTCGCGCCTTGGAAATGTCCCCATCGTCTAGAGGCCTAGGACATCACCCTTTCACGGTGAGTACGGGGGTTCGAATCCCCCTGGGGACGCCAGATATTTCCAGAAGTGTAGTGCAAGGCCAGTACGGACAGATTTCTGTCCCCATCGTCTAGAGGCCTAGGACATCACCCTTTCACGGTGAGTACGGGGGTTCGAATCCCCCTGGGGACGCCAGACAGCAACAAGAAAAAGCCGCCTCGTGCGGCTTTTTTTCATTCCGCCTTTTTTTATTCGCCTTATCCGCCACCATGACCCTGCGCCTCGACCTGTTTTGCCGCGTTATCGACAACTATGGCGACATCGGCATCTGCTGGCGCCTGGCCCGCCAACTGCACACCGAGCATGGCATCGCCGTGCGGCTGTGGGTGGACGACCTGGCCAGCTTCCGCCGCCTGCGCCCCGAAGTCGATATTACGGCTGAAAACCAGGTGGTGCAGGGCGTGGCCGTGCGCCACTGGCGCGACCAGGACGGCGTGTACGCCGTGGCCGACGTGGCCGATATCGTCATCGAATTTTTCGCCGTCGATCTGCCACCAGCTTATGTGGCCGCGATGGCGCAGTGCATGCCGCGCCCCGTGTGGTTCAACCTCGAAGGGCTGACGGCGGAAGAATGGGTGGAAGGTTGTCACCGCCTGACGTCGCCGCATCCGCAACTGCCGTTGACCAAGCACTTTTTCTTCCCCGGTTTTACGGAAAAAACCGGCGGTCTGCCGCGCGAAGCAGGGCTGTTCGAGCAGCGGCACGTATTCCTGCAAGATCCGGCAACGGCGACCGAATTTTTGCAGTCGCTCGGCGCCACGCCGGCCGAGCTGGCAGCTACGCGCGTGTCGCTGTTCTGCTACCCGTTTGCCCCGGTGGCGCCGCTGTTCGATGCGTGGCGCGATGGTGCTGACGCCATCACCTGTTTCGTGCCCGAAGGCGTGGCGACCCAGGCGGTACAAGGCTTTCTTGGAATCGCTGCGGTTGCCGGCGCGGCTGCTACGCAAGGTAACCTGACGGTGCGCGTGCTGCCGTTCGTGCCGCAGCCGGATTACGACAAGCTGCTGTGGGCGTGCGATGTGAACCTGGTGCGCGGCGAAGATTCCTGGGTGCGCGCGCAGTGGGCGGGCAAGCCGTTCGTGTGGCATATCTACGCGCAGGACGACAATTTGCACCACAAGAAGTTGCGCGCCTTTTTGCAGCGCTACGCGGTGGGGCTCGAAGCCGTGACGGCGTTTTCGCTGGCGTGGAACGGCGTCCACCTCGACGCCGACTGGCCCACCCTGTGGCGCGGCCTGCGCACCGAGGCGCCGCAGATCGCCGCGCGCGCGGCGGCATGGGAGCAGCAGGTGGCCGCACACGGCGACCTGGCCGCCAAGCTGCTGGCTTTCGCCCAGTCGATCAGAGGTGCTTAAGCCATCGCCAAGATAGGCTGCGCCAGAAAACCCGGGTATAATGCCGGGTTAATCTCTAGAACATTTTTTACCCTGATCAATCGTGAGCTGATGGCCTTGCGCCCGGCGCAGATGATTTTTACGCAACTTAAATTTTTAAGTAAATTACTATGAAACCAGCAAAAGAAATTCGTGTCGGCAACATCATCATGGTCGATGCCAAGCCATTCATCGTGCTGCGCTCGGACGTCAACGGTTCGAGCCGCACCGGCTTCACCTACAAATGGAAGATGAAAAATCTTCTGACCAACAGCCCGCTGGAAAACGTGTTCCGCGGCGACGACAAGTTCGACGTCGTGGTTCTGGACAAAAAGCCAGTGACCTACTCGTACTTCGCCGACCCGCTGTACGTCTTCATGGACGCTGACTACGAGCAGTACGAAATCGAAGAAGAAAACCTGGGCGACGCACTGAACTACCTGAAAGACGGTATGGAATGCGAAGCAGTTTTCTACGATGGCAAAGCCATCTCGGTCGAACTGCCAACCACCATCCAGCGTCAGATCGTGTACTCGGAGCCTGCAGTCAAGGGCAACACCTCGGGTAACGTACTGAAAGAAGCGCGCATCGAAAACGCCATCGAATCGAAGCAGTTCACGGTTCAAGTGCCACTGTTCGTGAGCCAGGACGACGTCATTGAAATCGACACCCGTACCAACGAATACAAAAAAATCGTTCGCAACTAATTGAGCAATCAAGCGCGAGCAATCGAGTAATCGAACGATCGTCAGAAAAACGCCCTCCGGGGCGTTTTTTTTCGCCTGTACCGATAAGGCTTTGCTATATTCATGCAGCGCAGCAAATTCAATTGACAGGGGTGGGCATGGATCGCAGGCAGTTCGTTCGGATGGGCGTGGTGGCGGGAGCGACCGCAGGTGCGGTGGCAGGCAGCGGCAAGGCGTTGGCCGCAGTCAAGCCGACCAGTGGCGGCATTCTCGAAGCCGGCGTGCGTGAGCAACAGCAGCAAATGGAGGCCGGCAAGCTCACGTCGCACGCGCTCACCTCGCAGTACCTGGCCCGCATCCGCAACATCGACAAGGCCGGTCCGCGCATCAACGCCATCATCGAGGTCAATCCCGAAGCGCTCAAGCTGGCGCTGGAAATGGACCGCGAACGCACGGCGGGACGGGTGCGCGGTCCGCTGCACGGCATCCCGGTGCTCCTCAAGGACAACATCGCCACCGGCGACCGCATGAGCACCACCGCCGGGTCGCTGGCGCTGGTCGGCGTGCGCGCCCGGCGCGACGCCCACGTGGCCGCGCAACTGCGTGCCGCCGGCGCCATCATCATCGGAAAAACCAATCTGAGCGAGTGGGCCAATATGCGCTCCACCCAGTCGGTGAGCGGCTGGAGCGCGCGCGGCGGCCTCACGCGCAACCCGTATGCGCTCGATCGCAATTGCAGCGGTTCGAGTTCCGGCTCGGGCGCGGCGATTGCCGCCGGCCTGGCCACGCTGGCCGTGGGCACCGAGACCGACGGCTCGATCGTCTCGCCGGCATCGATCTGCGGCGTGGTGGGCATCAAGCCGACCCTGGGACTGGTGAGCCGCAGCGGCATCATCCCGATCGCCCATTCGCAGGACACGGCCGGGCCGATGGCGCGCACCGTGGCCGATGCGGCGGCGTTGCTGACCGCGCTCGCCGGCGCTGATCCGCGCGATGCGGCCACCCGCGCAATGAAACCGGTCAACTACCTGGCAGCGCTGGAGCGCGGTGGCTTGCAGGGCAAGCGTCTGGGCGTGGCGCGCAATTTCTTCGGCCGCAGCGTTGAGGTCGATGCCGTGATCGCCAAAGCGCTCGACGAGTTGAGCGCGCAGGGCGCAGTGCTGGTCGAGGTGGAGGTGCCCAACAGCGACAAGTATGGCGACTCCGAGACCGAGGTGCTGCTGTACGAATTCAAGGCGGGACTGGCGGCGTACCTGAAGGAATATGCGCCGCATGCGCAGGTGGCCAACATGGCCGACGTGATCGCTTTCAACCGCGCGCATGCGCAAGCAGAGATGCCGTACTTCGGCCAGGAGTACCTCGAACGCGCACAGGCCAAGGAAGGCCTCGATGCACCGGCTTACCGTGAAGCGCTGGCCAACAACGGCCGCTACGCGCGCACGGAAGGTATCGACCAGGTGATGAAGGAGCACAAGCTGGACGCGCTGGTGGCGCCCACCGGCGGCCTCGCGTGGCTGACGGATTTCATCAATGGCGACCATTACGGCGGCAGCTTCTCGTCGCCGGCGGCGGTGGCCGGCTACCCGCACATTACCGTGCCGGCAGGGCAAGTGCATGGCTTGCCGGTGGGGCTGTCGTTCGTGGGCGCGGCCTACAGCGAGGCGGCGCTGATCCGCATGGCGTATTCGTACGAGCAGGCCACGCTGCACCGGCGCGCGCCGCAGTTCAAGGCCAGCGTTTCGCTGGCGGTGCGCTGAGTTTAGCGATGCAACACGTGGCGCAGCGTCGGTTCGATATTGCGCCGGTGGAGTTCGGCCACGATGTCTTCGAGCGTGGCGTGCTGCAGCAGCAGTCCTGACGCGTTGTCGCCATCGGCTGCCGGGGCCAGGGTTGCTGGCTTGGCGCTGATCGCCTGGGCTGGCGCAGCTGCGATGCCGGTCGCCGCTTGCAGCACCTGCATCGCATGTTCGAACTCCTCGGCAGTGATGCTGTCGAGGCCCTGCAGGAATGCGGCCTGCGCGCTGATCGGCGGCGGCATCTCCAGTCCCAGGTCTTCGGCCAGCGACGCGCCCATGGCGGGGTTGATGAACGCGGCCCACAAGCCGCTGCGCTGGTGCAGGCATGGCGGCAGTTCCACCACGGTGGCGCCGGACGCCGCATCGAGGTCGGCGAAATATGCCTGGTGCAGCAGGGCGTGGAAGCGGCGCAGCCGCGCCAATGGTACCGGCTGTGCGAACGACATCCACAGCTGGTACTTGTTGGCGCCGTTGATGCTGACGGCCGGCGCCGGCAATTTCAAATCCTGTTGCAGCGCGTTGGCCACGTCGCACAGCAGCAGCCAGTGCTGCTCGTCGGCGGCGCGCGGGAAATCGAGCGCGAGCGCGCGCGCCGTGGCCGTCGCCGTGCCGCCGTTGGTGGCAAGGTCGATGGCCAGGGTGGTGTTGGCGCGCAGGTGGTCTTCCAGCGCGGCGGTCACCGGGTACTGGTTGTCGGGGAGGTAGAGCCTTCTGAGCTCGGCGATGAGTTTTTCCATGATCACTGCATTGTAGTTGATCGCGCCGCAGGTCCCGGTGTTGATTACTCCACCTCGACCGGTGTGCGCCATTCCGTCAGGTAGTGCTGAGGCGTTTTGCCCAGGATACGGCGGAACATGGCGGTAAACGCGCTGGGACTCGCATACCCGAGTGCCGCCGCGATGGCGCCCACGCTGTGGCCTTGCGCCAGCCGGCCGAACGCCTCGGCCAGGTGCACCTGCTGCACCCACTGGCGATAGTGCAGGCCGGTCTCCTGCGGGAATAACCGGATCAGCGTGCGCGCGCTGGCGCCCACGTCGGCGGCATGGTCCTCGATGGTACGGGCGCTGCCCGGATCGGCCGCGATGGCGTCGCACACGGCCACCAGGCGCCGATCGCGCGGCCACGGGATGGCAATCGGCACTGTCTCCGCCGCTGCCAGTTCCGAGAGGATCAGCATGGCCAGGTGTTCGCCGCGGCCGGGAATCGGGTATTCGATCGGCTCTTCCAGCAGCGCCAGGATCAATTGCCGCAGCAGGGCGCTCACCTCGATCAGGCGGCAGGTGTTGCCGTAGCTGGCCGCCGCCGACGGTTCGATGTAGATGGTACGCATGGTCACCTTGCTCATCGAGGTCCAGTAGTGCACGACACCGGGCGGGATGAACAGCGCGCGGCGCGGCGGCAGGATCCACACACCGAGGTCCGTGTTCACGCGCATCAGTCCTGCCGTGGCGTACAGCAGCTGCGCGCGTTCGTGGCTGTGCGGCTTGACGGTGACGCCATGCTGTTCATCGCGCGCCATGGCAGTGACTACGCGCGGCACGCGCTGGTAGTCGCGGTGGTCGCTACTGCGTTCGGGAGGCTGCATTTTTATCACCTCGTTTGTCACTTTCTAGACGAAGATTGGAATATCCGGTGTTGCCGGCCATATTACACTTCCAGCTCTTCATAACAAGGTGTCTCCATGAACTCTACTGCTGCCACAGCCTCCGCGCCGCCACGAAGCGCGCCCGCTACCCAGTCCCAGACCGTGATGCAAATCCTCGGCGCGGTCGCTTTTGCGCACCTGCTCAACGACCTGGTGCAGGCCATGCTGCCGTCGATTTACCCCATGCTCAAGGCGGAATTCGGCCTGTCGTTCACCCAGGTTGGCCTGATCACGCTGACGTTCCAGTGCACCGCATCGCTGCTGCAACCGTGGATCGGCCTGTACACCGACCGCCGTCCGATGCCATACCTGCTGCCGGCCGGGATGGTGGCCACCTTCATCGGCGTGCTGATGATGGCGGTGGCGCACAGCTTCCCGGCGCTGCTGGTATCGGCCGCGTTGATCGGCGTGGGTTCCTCCACCTTCCACCCCGAGGCCTCGCGCGTGGCGCGCACCGCGTCGGGCGGGCGTTTCGGCTTTGCGCAGTCGCTGTTCCAGGTCGGTGGCAACGTCGGTTCGGCGTTGGGCCCGGTGCTGGCCGCCGCCATCATCATCGGTCGTGGCCAGGGCAATATCGGCTGGTTCGCGGTGCTGGTCGGTGTGGCGTTCGCGGTGCTGGTGTACGTGAGCCGCTGGCATAGCGCCCACCTGGCCAGCTTGCCGCGCAAGAAGGCGGTCGCGGCGCAGTCGCCGCTGCCCAAGGCGCGCGTGTATGGCGCGCTGGCCGTGCTGGCGCTGCTGGTCTTCTCGAAGTACATCTACATGTCTAGCCTGAGCAGCTACTACACGTTCTACCTGATTGATAAATTCGGCGTATCGGTGTCGTCGGCGCAGATGTACCTGTTCCTGTTTCTGGCCGCCGTGGCGGCAGGCACCTTCATGGGCGGCCCGATCGGCGACCGCATCGGCCGCAAGCGCGTGATCTGGATGTCGATCCTCGGTGCTGCGCCTTTCACGCTGGCGTTGCCGTACGTGGACCTGTTCTGGACCGCCGTGCTGACGGTGGTGATCGGCTTCGTGATCTCGTCGGCGTTTTCCGCCATCGTGGTGTTCGCGCAGGAGCTCATGCCGGGCAAGGTGGGCATGATCGCGGGGATCTTCTTTGGTCTGATGTTCGGCGTGAGCGGCATCGGCGCGGCGGACATGGGCCACATCGCCGACGTGGCGGGCATCGCGTACGTTTACAAACTGTGTTCGTACCTGCCGCTGCTGGGGATCCTGACGGTGCTGCTGCCGCATATCGAGCAGCACAAGCGCTGACGTAATAATGCCGGCTTGCGCCGGCATTATTTTTAAACCTCGATGAACCGCATCTTGAAGTTGCGGCCCTTGATGGCGCCAAAGTCGCCACCGAGCGGGTTGTTCTTGCTCAGGCGATCAAACGCCTCGTACGCTACCCGGCGGTCGAGCGCCACGTAGGTCTGGAACTCGAACACGTTGATCTTGCCCACCTGCTCCTTGCTCAGGCCCGCCTCGCCGGTGAGGGCGCCCAGCAGGTCGCCGGGACGCAGCTTGTCCTTTTTGCCGCCGCTGATCACGAGGGTCATCATCGGCGCCGGATCGACGCCGTAGTCGCCGCCGTCCAGGCTTTTCAGGTCGTACCATTCGACCGGCGCGCTCTGGTATTCCTCGATCAGCTTGACCCATTTTTTCTCGTTCGGCGCGCACAGCGACAGCGCCAGGCCTTTTTCGCCACCACGGCCGGTGCGCCCCACGCGGTGGATGTGCACTTCGGTGTCTTTCGAGACATCGACGTTGATCACCGCTTCCAGGTTCGGGATATCGAGGCCGCGCGCGGCGACGTCGGTGGCGACCAGCACCGAGCAGCTGCGGTTGGCGAACAGCACCAGGATCTCGTCGCGCTCGCGCTGTTCCAGTTCGCCGTACAGCGCCAGCGCCGTGAAGCCCTGTTCGCGCAGGTGCTCGGTCAGTTCGCGGCACTGCACCTTGGTATTGCAGAAGGCAATCGCCGACACCGGCTTGTAGTGGCCCAGCAGCGTGGCCACGGACTGGTTGCGGTTGTCGAAGCCGATCTCGAAGAACAGCTGCTCGATCTGGCTGTTGTCATGCTGCGCCTGCACCGTCACTTCGACCGGATCGACCAGGAAGGAATCGGTGGCGCGGCGGATGTCGTCCGGGTAGGTGGCCGAGAACAGCAAGGTCTGGCGGCGCTTCGGGCAGGCGCTGACGATGCCGGCGATTTCGTCGTAGAAGCCCATGTCGGTCATGCGGTCCGCTTCATCGAGCACCAGGGTTTCCACCTTGGACAGGTCGAGCGTGGCGCGGCCCAGGTGGTCGCGCACGCGGCCCGGCGTGCCGACGATGATGTGGGCGCCATGTTCGAGCGAAGCGATTTGCGGGCGCATCGGCGAGCCGCCGGTGAGCACCAGCACCTTGACGTTGCCGGTGCTGCGCGCCAGGCGGCGCAGCTCATTGGCCACCTGGTCGGCCAGCTCGCGGGTAGGGCACAGCACCAGCGCCTGCACCGCGAACCACGCCGGATTGAGTTTATTCAGGATGCCGAGGCCAAAGGCGGCGGTCTTGCCGCTGCCGGTTTTCGCTTGCGCGATCAGGTCGCGGCCGGCAAGCACCGACGGCAGGCTTTGGGCCTGGATGGTGGTCATCTCCTTGTAGCCGAGCGTGTCGAGGTTCTCCAGCAGCGCGGGATTGAGCGCCAGGCTGGCGAAGGAGGTCGCGTCGTCTTGCTGATCGGGCGCGAAGGTGTCGGTGGATGTCATGGTGTCAGACCTGTTCAAAAAGGACGTTGGCACAGTCTAACAGGCTCCGTTCCGGCCCTGATGCTGTGTGAGGGAATGCTGAAGGTACTACTGGTAGAACTTAATCGGGTGCTTAATCCGGCGCCCATACGGGCAGGCCGGTGAGATCGAGCTTGTCGTCGCGCACCCAGACCGGCAGGCCCGAGTTGTCGGTCGGCTCGAGCAGTTCGAGCTGTTCCTGCTTGAGGCCAGACCGGCGCGGACGTGGCGCTGGCGGCCGTTTGGCTTCCGGTTCGAGCGGCGCGGCCGGGCCGAAACCGGGCAGGTCGAACGTGGCGTTGTCTTTTTTATCTCTCATTGCGCAATCTCGTGCCCACGACGCGCTTTTCAAGCCTTCCCAAAAAGCGTCGCTCAAAACAAAAGCCCGGCTGCGAGAGTCGGGCTCAGTGAAGCGCGCAGTGTATCACAAAGCGCGTGGGCAAAAAACCTTTAGCGGAAGCTCAACGCACCAGTCAAATCGCCTGGCGGCGTGGCGTGGTTGGCCGCAAACGCCTCGTTGCGCACCTTGAGCCCCTGCAGCAGCGGCAGGCCGTGCAGGCGCGTGATGAAGCGCAGGATCGACGTCGTATCGTAGAAGCTGTGATCGACCTGGCCCTTCTTCGAGAACGGCGAGATGACGATGGCCGGAATGCGCGAGCCCGGACCCCAGCGGTCGCCCTTGGGTGGCGCCACGTGGTCCCACCAGCCGCCGTTTTCATCGAACGTGATCACCACCACCATGTTGTTCCATTGCGGCGATTTTTTCAGGTGCTCGATCACGTTGGCGATGTGGGCGTCGCCCGATTCGATGTCCGAATAACCCGCGTGCAGGTTCAGGTTGCCCTGCGGTTTGTAGAACGTCACGGCTGGCAGCTTGCCGGCTACGGCTGCGGCGATGAATTTGTTCGAGATCGGGCTGTCACCGAGGCCGCCGTCGCGCAGGTGCTCGGCGCGCGCAGCGGTGCCGGGTGCGAACTGCTTGAAGTAGTTGAACGGCTGGTGGTGGAACTGGAAGTTAGGTTTGCTGCCGCCGCCCTTGCGGTCGAGTGCCGCTTGCCAGCCGCCGCCATACCACGCCCAGCTCACGCCTTTGCGCGACAGCAGGTCGCCGATGGTGTCGTAGGTTTGCGGCGGCAGCGTGTTGGCGTCGGCCGGATCGGCAGCCAGCGGATCGCCGTCGTACGCCGGGCGGATATAGCTGGGCTGATACGGCGGCGCCATGGTGTTGACCACGTAGCCGTCCGGCGTGATGGCGCCATCGTTGACGTAATGGGGTTTGCCGTCCAGCGCCGACTTGGGCGAGTCGGGTTTGACGGCCAGGCGCACGCCTTGCGGGCCGTCTTCGAGCACCGCGATCTTCTTTTTGGCGGCGGTGTCGGCGGCATTGAAGTATTCATTGGCGCGGCCGGTGACCAGGAACTGGTGATTCATGTACGAGCCGCCGAAGGCCGCCATGAAGAAGTTGTCGCACAGCGTGTACTGGCGCGCGATCTGCCACAGGTTGAGGTTTTTCGACGTCTCGCCGTAGTGGCCCATCACCAGCCCGCCGCTGTCGGCCCACGCGGCAAAGCCGTCATTCTTGCCGCCGTTGATCTGCATCTGGTTGTTATAGAAGCGGTGCACCAGGTCGCGCGTGATGATCGCCTCGGGCAGCGGCTTGCCAGCCGTGTCGCTCAATTTGAACGGCGCGTTGGGCAGGTCCTTGATCTGGTCTTCCTTGATCAGGTAGTCGGTACCGCCGATGTTCTGCTGCTCGGGCACCATGCCGCCCCATACGCGGGGCAAGGTGGCCAGCACCGAACCATCGCGGTCGCGCTGCACATAGGCGGCGGCCGGCACGTCGTACAGCGGCTGGGCGGTGCCGGGGAAGTCGGCGAACAGGTTGTTGAAGCTGCGGTTTTCCAGGTAGATCACGACCACGTTCTTGACGTTGGCCTTGAGCTTGGCATCGAGCGAGCCCCTGGTGACGGCGGGCTTGGTGGCTGCTTCAGCCATCATGGGCAGGGTAGTAGCGATGCCGGTAGCGGCAGCAGCCTGGAAAATGCGCCGGCGCGAAGGGCTGGCGGGGGCATCCTGCTGTGCTGCCGTTGGTACTGCGCCCACTTGCTGGTCCTGATCGTTCACCGTTCACTCCTTCGAATTACTGAAAGGAATAATTGTGACAGTTTTGGGGGGATTTGGATATGTGACCGGGTTCATCCGGGTTTAATGCGCTTTGATTAGCGAAGATACTCGGGGCGCCAAAATGACACGGGTACCATGTGGCCAGTCAGCATGGCATTGCTGGTTTCCATTTCGACGTAAATTTCGAAGAACTGGACCGTGGCTGGGGTGAAGTGGCCGAAGACAGTGCTGGCAAAGAAATGCGGTGCGTTGTGAATGCAGCAAACGTTCTGTCGAAGAAAATCATCGAGAGAAGCGCCACTCGCATCGGCGAAAAATCTCAGGAGGGAATTATGGAGCGCGGGGTTGGTTGCGGCAAGTAGTCCCAACTTCGATGAGAAGTTGGGGTGAGACAGGTCGAAACTGACGTGCATTACAAAGGTACTTGCAATGACAAAATTTCTTCCTTGGTCATTACGCGCCTCGGGCGTGGCGTATCTGGTTTGGAGAACGCAGCGATCATTTCGGGCGTGAAGGGTACGCCATCAACGTAGACCACGCCATCGCGCTCCACGACAGTTACGTCATTGCCGTAAGGTACGCGTTCCTCGCATACCTCGAATTGAGTCGGTGTCATGTTGACCTCCTGTATGGCTTGAATAAAAGCTGTATTGGCCGAGCCTGTTTTTAACGGGCAGTACACAGAGTTCAAGGCTAGCACATTGAGCCGGCTTGTGTAGAAAGCGCACATCCAAACGCAGAAAAACCGTTGATCTTCTGATGAAAATCAACGGTTTGCTGTATCTGGTTGCGGGGACAGGATTTGAACCTGTGACCTTCGGGTTATGAGCCCGACGAGCTGCCAGACTGCTCCACCCCGCGTCTGAGGCATGAATTATATACAGGTTCAGCCGATTGCGCAAGGACAGCTTTTCATGCTGCCCTGGAGTAAGGGTTTAGGCGGCTGTCAGGCGCCACAGCGATGTTAGTTCGGCGGCGCGGGCTTTGTGCAGCGGATCGCTGGCGTCGGCGGCGCGCGGGTGGGTGGGGCGCACGTCGATGCGGTCCACGACCTTCAGGCCGGCTTCGGCGATCCACGCCAGCAGCTCGGCGCGCGGGCGCAGGCCCAGGTGCTCGGCCAGGTCGGACAGGATCAACCAACCTTCGCCGCGCGGCGTCAGGTGTTCGGCCAGGCCGGCGAGGAAGCCGCGCAGCATGCGGCTCTCGGGATCGTACACCGCGTGTTCTATGGCGGAACTCGGGCGGGCCGGCACCCACGGCGGGTTACACACGATCAGCGGCGCGCGTCCCTCGGGGAACAGGTCGGCCACTTTGAGCTCGATCTGCTGTTCGAGTTCCAGGCGGGTGATGTTTTCGCGGGCGCAGCTCAGCGCGCGCTGGTCCTGGTCGGTGCCGACCACGCGCTTGATGCCGCGCTGCGCCAGTACGGCCGACAGCACGCCGGTACCGATGCCGATGTCGAATGCCAGCGATGTATCGGATGGCAGCGGAGCCTCGGCCACCAGTTGCACGTACTCGCCGCGCACGGGCGAGAACACGCCGTAGTACGGGTGGATGCGTGCGCCCAGCGCCGGAATCTCGACGCCGGTGCGGCGCCATTCGTGGGCGCCGATCACGCCCAGCAGCTCGCGCAGCGAGGCGACAAACGGCTCTTCGAATCGACCGTACGCTTCGTTGCAGGCCAGCTGCACGTCCGGTGCGCGGCGCAGCGGCAGCGTGTAGCCGTCTTCGAATGGCAACAGCAGCATGGCCAGGGTGCGGGCGCGTTGCGATTGGGCCTGGCGGTGCAGGTGGAATGCCTCGGTGGGCGTAGCCGGGGTTTTTGCCGGTTTGGCTTTCTTGGCGGGCTTGCTCTTGTGGTCGGCGCGGCGGGCCAGCGCTTGCAGCAATTGGCGCGCGTTCTGGAAGTCGCCGCGCCACAGCAGTGCAGTGCCTTCGCACGCGAGGCGGTACGCGACATCGGCGTTGGTGCGGTCGTCAGCGATGACCACGCGTTTTGGGGGCGGCATGCCCGCCTCGGAGCGCCAGCGGGCGCTGTGCTGCACGCCGTTTTCCTCCCAGTGGATTTGCTGCGGCGTAGGGGAGGCGGGGGTATTTGCGGACATGGCGGGCGATCGGTAAAGGTAATAAGCGGATGGACGACGCAAGGCACGCAAAAAACGCCGGCGACGCGTTGCGTTCATCCGGCGTTGGCGTGGTTAGTGCGTGATACGGGTGCGTATTATACCGGGGCACGCGAGCAAGCCATCAGCGGGAAGCTAGCGGGCAGCTAGCGTGTCGCCACCAGGCCGATGCCGGATCGTTAGCGAGCCGTAACCGGGATCGCTCGCGCGTCGATACCGCGCTGTCAGCGCGCGGGCGTTTCCTCGGCCGGGGCGGTATCCGTTGTCGCAGCAGGCGTTGCTGCGGCAGCCGTTGCTGCGGCAGCCGATGCTTCCGGCACTGGTGCTTCGATCTGCGAGGTTGCCGCGTCAGGCTGTGTTTTGACCGGCATCGTCACGTCGTCCACCGGCGCCTGCTCGCCGTAGGCGGCAGCCGATTTGGCTTTGTCGGCGGCCGAAGGCGCGGCGTAGGTGTCGGCGTTCTTGCTATCGACCAGGTTGAGCAGGCGCAGCGAGAGGCCGCGCAGGGTGTTGCGGTCGATATTGTCGCTGGTCTGGTCGGACTGGTCGCCGCTGCTGGACAGGGCTGACTGCAAATCGCGGCCGATCAGCTGGAACAGGTCCGCCAGCGTGCCGGGGAAATCGATATTCGGCACCTTGACGGTGGGCAGGTCGGCAAGGTCGGTGCCCTGCGGCTTGGCGTCGGCCTTGTCGGTGGCGGGCTTGCCGGTCTGGCTGCCGGCAGCGGCATTGAGCTGGAAGTCGTATTTGACTTCCACTTCGAAGTCGAACTTGCGGCCGTCCGCGGTGGTGATGGTGCCCTTGCCGATGAAGTGCGAGCTGTCGGTGAGGCTCAAGCCTGCCAGCGTGCGCACGCCGTTGGCGTCGGACGTTTGCTGCACGCCCATCGCCACGCTGGACGAGGCTTCCAGGCTGGCCGAGTCGAAATCGATGGTGGCGCCCTTGGCGTCGTCGCCGAACAGCGCGTGGGTGAAGCTGCTGACAAAATCCTGCGCGAAATCGACGGTGGCATTGCCCAGCGAAGCCACGCGCTGCTGCATGTCCAGCGCGTTATTCGACAACTTCGACAAGGCCGAGGCTTCCCCGGCCTTTTGCGTGGCAGGGGCGTTGGCGGTTTTACCCTCGGCCCGGGGACTGGCTGGATAGTAGTTTGCCGGCAGAGTGCGGGCGCCGAGTGCGGGGATGTTGGCCATAGCAGCTTCCGTTTGATAGTACTTCTATAACGGCCGGACTTTTCTGAACTTGAGGGTTTGCCGCTTTGTTAATGTTTAGTGGTGATGGGTCCAGCCTTCCGGCGCGGCCAGGTAAGAAGCCACGGCGTCTTTCTGGCCGATGGCGTGGTGCTTGACTTCACCGCATGGGCACACGCCCAGGTATGGCTGGATGTGCGAGCAGGCCGACACTTTTTGCAGGCGTACCTGGACGGCCTTGGCGCACTTGGCGCATTTGAAGGTGAGGGTGCGTGGTGCTTTTAACATGATTGATCTGTGCAGGTTCGGACGAAAGGCGCGATTTTATCACTCACGCAGTCACATTGATGGTGGGCGCGGCGCCGGGTTCGATGGTGTAGCCGCGCTGCACGCGCTCACCTGGCGCGCCGTTGCCGCCATCCTGCTTTGCCAGTTCGGCCCTGGCCTGGGCTGCCATCTGCTGCGCCTGGGCGGCCACCGCGCGGTCGGCGCCGGAAGGATCGGCCGGTGCGTTGGCAGCGGCCTGGATGGAGGCCGCGCGGGCAATGGTTTCCTCGGGCGTGGCGCCGGGCGAGGTATCGATCTGCACCTCGCCGCCGATGGCGTAATTGACGCCGTTGGGGCCGCGCTGGTAAGTGTAGGTGGCGCCGGAGATGGCCAGCCCGCCCGCTGCCGCCAGGTGGGCCTGCTCATGCTGGCGCACTTCGGTATCGCGTGCCTTGAGGTCTTCCACCATTTTGAGCGCCTCGGGCGTCAGCGTGGTGGTGCTGGAAGCGCCGGAGTCCTGCGACGTGGACGCTGCCACGGGCGCACCGGTGCGCGCCGCGGGCGTAAAACGCTCCGGCTGGCTGACGGCGGGGCTGATGGTGATGGCGCCTATGCTCATGGTGAACTCCCATGCAGGAGCTCAAATCATAGCACGGCTGAAAACTACACCACGCTGATGGTGCTGCGCCCGCCGGCAGCCGGCTGCACCAGGATCTTGGTCGAAATCCGCTCCGTCATTTCCTGCACGTGCGAGATCACGCCCACCTTGCGGCCCATCGCCTGCAAGCCATCGAGGGCATCCATCGCCACCCGCAGGGTTTCGGCATCGAGGCTGCCGAAGCCCTCGTCGATGAACAGCGATTCCACCCGCACCCGGTTCGATGACAGCGAGGCCAGTCCCAGCGCCAGCGCCAGCGATACCAGGAACGATTCGCCGCCAGACAGCGAGTGTACCGAGCGCATCTCGCCGCCCATGTCCTGGTCGCGCACCAGCAGCGCCAGCGACGGACTGGCCGGATTCTGGATCCGTTCGAGCTGGTAGCGGCGCGACAGGTGATTCAGGTGGGCGTTGGCGTAACCGAGCAGCACATCGAGCGTGAACTGCTGGGCGTAGTTGCGGAACTTCTTGCCGTCGGCGGAGCCGATCAAGTCGCTCATGCGCGACCAGCGCTGCTCGATCGCTTCCTGGTGCGCGATCTCGGCCAGCATCGATTGCGAACGCTGGCGCCTGGCGTCGTCCTGCGCCAGCACCAGTTGCACGGCGGCGGCGCTGTCCTGGGCGACCTTGCGCTCGGCCAGCAAGGTATTGAGGGCTGCGGCCAGTGCGGTCACTGGTGCCGCTGGAGCGGCCACCGGGTCGCCTGCTGCATCGGTGTTGGCAGCAGTACCTTCAGCGGCAACCCGCACCGGCGGCGCTGCCAGTTGGTGCTGCGCACGCTGGCGCTGGCGTTCGGCCAGCACCGTGGCTGCATTGTCGGCGGCGCGGTCGATGGCAGCCAGCGCCGTGCGTTCGACGTCGATGGCGGCCGGCGGTTGCGCCAGCAGTGCGTGCAACCGGTCCAGATCTGCCACACCAGCGTCGCTGTCGTTTGACGGCTGGCGTTGCTGGAAGTCGGCCAGCCATTGCGCCAGCTGCTGGCGCGCGGCATCCACACCTGTACGCAAGGCGCTCAAACGGTTGCCGGCCTGGGTTTGCGCCTCGTCGGCGCGCACCCGCGCTTGTGCGGCCTGCTGCGCTTCGTGCTGGCGGGAGGCCAGCAGTGTGCGCGCCTGCTCGATGGCGGCAGCCAGCATGTGTTCGACCGCGCCCACTTCGCGTCCACCCCATAGCGCCATGCGCTGGTCCTGGGTTTCCCTGAGCGCGGCGTCGGCCTGGGCGTAGGCATGACGTACACCCAGCGCGTCTTCGCCGGCGCGGCTCACGGCGTCGTGCAGCGCCTTCATTTCGACGTCGAAGGTGGCCAGCGACGTGCTGCGCTGGTCATGGGCGTCGCGCTGCGCCAGCCATTGCCGGCTTTCGGCCTGGCGCGCCTCGTGGAAGCGTGCGGGGGCCGCGCTCCAGTCGTCCTTCCAGCCGTCGTTGGGCAGGTCGCCGCCAGTAAATGCCGGGTCCAGGTCGGCCAGCAGGTCGGCCACGGTTGCCATCACCTCGCCGCGCTGGTCTTCCAGCGCCTTGGCTTCGGCACTGGCTTGCGCCAGCGCGGTGCGGGCCTGGGCGGCGGTGTCGTGCAGCTGCTTCATGTCGGCCGCCGCCGCTTCGTAGGCTGCCTGCGCCTGGTCGCGCGTGATGCGGGCCGCGTTCATTGCCCGGTCCTGTTGTTCGATCGCCTGCAAATTGGCGCGGGCGGTGTCCAGCTGCGCTGCGAACCAGTCGCGGCGCGCATGTTCGGCCGGTGGCGGCGCCGGGCTGTCGTCGGCCAGCAGCGGGTGGTCGCGCCAGGCGGCGCTGGCGTGCTCCAGTGCCTGCGTCATGCCATCGGCTTCGGCTGTCAGCGCCGTCAATTGCTCGCCGCTGGCGTGCACGGTGGCGCGCTGCACGGCCTGCTGGTTGACGTTGACGTCGAACTGGCGGCGGCAGCGCGCCAGCTCCGCTTGCAGGCTGTCCAGCATGCCCTGCATGGCCGGATCGTTGTGGCGGTACGGGTGATCGTGGGCGCCGCACACGGGGCACGGCGTGTCGTCGGTGAGCGCGGCGCGCAGCTTTTCGACGGTTGCGCCCGATGCGGCTTGCGCCAATGACAGCGAGCGTTCGGCCTGCGCCAGGGCGGCGGCCAGGCCGGTGGCCTCTTGCTGCGCCGTCGCCAGCAATTGTTCGGCGGTGGCGCTGGCGGTGCGCAGTTGCTGGCGCTGGGCCTCGACCTGGGCGTGGCGCTGCTGGCGCGTGTCCAGCTCGAACCACAGCTTTTCGGCGCTGGCCAGCAGCTCGCGGTGTTGCTGCCAGCCGCTGCGCGCGGTGTGCAACTGCTCGGCGTCGAAGGCGGCCAGCGCGGCGTTGGCGTCCTGGCGCCGCGCTTCCAGCGTTGCGAGCACGGTGGCCGACGTGGCTAGCCTGGCGGCAGCTTGCGCTTCGTCGTCGCTGTGGGCTTTGGCGGCGCGCTGCACGCGCGTCAACTGGTCGTTCAGGCGTTCGGCTTGGCCGGCGGCCTGGCCGGCCTGCGCAAACAGCACATCCCAACGGTCCCACGACTGCGCCAGGGTTTGCCATTGGCGGTGTTGCGCCAGCCACGTGGCGCCGGCTTCCACCTGCGCTTGCAGGCGGCGCCGTTCATCTTGCCGTGCTTGCAGCGCCGCCTTGGCGGTCGCTTCGGCGTGGTTGGCTGTTTCGCAGGCAGTCGAAGCCTGGCGCCAGGCCGGCAGTATCGCTTCCACGCGGGCATCGAGCGCCTTGGCCTGGTCGAGCTGCGGTCCGGCCGTGCGCTGCGCCGCTTCCGCTTGCTGCACTTGCAGGGCAGCCTGCTGCTGGCCGGCGTTGGCGCGCTCCAGTTGCAGCGCGGCGTCGGCCATCGCCTGGACGCCGACTGCCAGCGCCGCTTCGGTGGCGGCGATGTCCGCTTCGATGCGGGCGATGTCATTGGCCAGCGGACGCGCCGCCTGCACGGCGACCAGTTGGGCGAGCGCGGCGCGGCGTGGGCTGGACGCTGCCACGTCCGCAGCCGCCCGTTCGCACGCTTGGCGCGCGGCCAGTTCGTCCTGCTCCAGTTGTTCGGCCTGGCGATGCCAGCGCAGTTCCTGTTCCAGGTCGGCCTTGCGCTGTTCCAGCACTTGCAATCCTGCGGTGGCGGCTACTGCCTGCGCTTCGATCTCCGCGCGTTCGTCGGTGGAGAGCGGCTTCTGGTCGGCCAGGCGGGCGTTGAGTTTTTGCAGCGCCTGTTGTTCGAGCTTGGCGCGCTCGAAGGCGCGCATCGAAATCTCGGTGTAGACGGTGCTGCCGGTGAGGGTTTCCAGCAGTTCGCCGCGCTCGTTGTCTTCCGACTTGAGGAAGGCGGAAAACTCGTTTTGCGCCAGCAGCACGGCGCGCGTAAACTGCTCGAACGACAGACCGATGCGGCGTTCGATCTCGCCTTTGACTTCGGTCTTGGTGGCGCCGATCGGTTGCAGCGCGGGCAGCAGTTGCAAGGTCATGGCGGTCGGTTGCAGCGCGCCTTCCACCCGTGTGCGCGAGCGGCGCACGCTCCAGCGCGCGCGGTACGCTGCGCCGTCGTTGCCGATAAAGTCCACTTCGGCGTAGCCGTCCGCCGTGCCGCGCCGCAGCAGCGTGCGCGTATCCTGGGTGGAGACTGTTTCGCTGCCTACGTCGGCCAGCATGCTGCGCCCCGACACCTTGAGCAGCCTTGGCGTGTCGTCGTACAGTGCCAGGCACAAGGCGTCGAGCAGGGTGCTCTTGCCGGCGCCGGTGGGACCGCTGATGGCGAACAGCCCGGTGGAGGCGAGCGGCTCCTGCTCGAAGTCCACCGAAAATTCCCCGGCCAGCGACGCCAGGTTTTTACCGCCGATGCGCAAAATTCTCATGGCAGCATCAACTCCGCAAAGGCGCTCAACTGATCGGGCGGCGCCTCGTTGCCGAAGCGCTGCTGGTAGAGCTGGCGGAAAATGTCGTCGGGTTTCAGCTGTTCCAGGCGGTCGAGCGTCATCACTTCCGCATCGAGCACTGAGCCGCGCGCGGCACTCGACGTCTCGATCTTTGCCAGGCGCACCGGTTTGCCGTCCAGCGCCGCTTCGATGCGCGCGCGCAGGCCAGGTTCAGGTGCGTCGAGCCGTACCCGCACTTCCAGGAACGGTTGTTCTTCGGCAGGCGCGTCCGGCACGTCCAGCGCTGCCAGTTCTTCCAGCACCTGGCCGATCAATGCCGGCTTGGCCGGCACCCGCAGCAGTTGCACCGCGCGCGGAATGGCAATCGGCACGATCTCGCGCACCGCGTCGCCATCGAGGTCGATGCGCAGTACCTGGTGCTGGTAGCCTACCTCGGCAAATGACAGCGGGATCGGGCTGCCGCAATAGCGGATGTGCTGTTGCTTGCCCACGGCCTGCGCCAGGTGCAAATGGCCCAGCGCCGCGTAGGCGATGGCCGGGTCGAAGATCCCGGCCGGCAGCATCTCGGTACCGCCGATGACGATGCGGCGTTCGGAGTCGGCCGACATCTGGCCATCGACCATGTGGCAGTGGCCCATGGCGACGATGGACTGGCCGGGCTGGCGCCTGGTCAGCGCCAGCGCCAATGCCTGTTTGTAGAGCAGGGCGATGCCGGCCAGGTACGGATCGGCCGCGCTGTCGGCGGTTTCGGCGTCGGCATCTGCCGCTTTGCGCGGCACGTCGCCGGGGCGCAGGAACGGCACGGCCAGGCACCACGCCTGCACCGAACCGTCGGCGCCGGTGAGCGGCAGCACCAGGGCATCCAGGTCGATGGCTCCGTCCGCGTGGCGCTGCACGGCGCCGATCACGCGGGTGCCGTGCGCTTCGAGCAGCGGTCCGGGTGCTTCGAGGCGGCCCGGTGAATCATGGTTGCCGCCCACGACCACCAGGTTCAGGTGCGGCATGCGCTCTTTGGCGCGCTGCAGGAAGCGGTACAGCTGCTTTTGCGAGGCCGACGAGGGATTGGCGTTGTCGAAGATGTCGCCAGCGATCAGGAGTGCGTCCGCGCGCTCGGCCACGATGGTGTCGAGCAGCCAGTCGAGGAAGCGCTGGTGTTCGTAGTGACGTTCGAAATTGTGCAGGGCTTGGCCGAGATGCCAGTCGGAGGTGTGCAGCAGACGCATGAATTAAGAGTAAACAGCCGGGAAAAACACAATATAGCGCATCCGGACTGTCAGCTACTTTGAAATCCTTATTAAAATAGCGACGGGCCGGATGTCCGGCCATCGATATTCACCGGGCAGAGGACCAATCTTGAGAAAAGCGGAACCAGCATGATCCTGCCTCACGCGCCGGCCAGTCTATTGAGTGCCGACGGCCAGCCGCTGCTGGGCCGCTATGCCGGCCAGACCGGCCATATCGACTGGGAGGGCCTGGCGCCGCCGTACGCACATGGCGCGCTGTGGCGCCGCCTGCACCACAAGCGCTGGCATTACGTGGCGCTGTGCACCGAGCGGGTGTTTTGCGGCGTGGCGATCGTCGACCTGGGCTGGACCAGCACCGCGTTCGCCTATGCGTTCGACCGCAACGACGGCGACATGCTGGCCAATTTTTCCGCCGACGGCCGCCTGGGCCGGCGCGGCCGGGTGGCCGACCATTCGGGCGGCGCCAGTTATTTCGAGTCGCCCAAGGGCCGCATCGCGCTCGAGCCGTCGGGGGCGGGCAGTTTTACGCTGTCGGTGGCGTGCGACCACCTGGAGATCGACGCCGAATTCGGCCCGCCCAACGCGCCGCTGTTGCTGGCTGTGGGCACAGTGGCCGGCGGCGCCGTGCATTCCACGCAAAAATCATCGGGCATGCCGCTCAGCGGCGAAGTGCGTACCTGGCGCGAGGAATACGACATGGCCGGCGGCGTGGCCAGTTTCGACTACTCCAACGGCCTGTTGGCGCGTAACACTGCGTGGCGCTGGGCCTCGGCGCACACGCTCGAACTGGGGTTCAACCTGCAGGCCGGCTATTTCTGCGCCAACGAGAACGCCTTGTGGCTCGACGGCCAGGTGCACGCGCTGGCGCCGGCCCGCTTCCTGTACGATGCAAAAGATCCGCTATCGACCTGGCATATTTTTACGGAAGACGATTTGCTCGAGCTGCACTTTACGCCCGACGGCGCGCGCCGCGACAACCGCAAGAACCTGGTCGCAGCCAGCCGCTTTTTGCAACCGGTAGGAACGTTCACCGGCTGGGTGCGCAGCGCGCCCGACGAACCGAAACGCATCGTGACGCAAATGATGGGCGTGACCGAGGAGCACACGTCGCGCTGGTAGGAATTCACTGAAAAGGGCCGCATGAGCATCAAACATCTCGACCGCTTGCTGGCGCCCCGTTCCGTGGCTGTGATCGGCGCGTCCGGCAAGCCGCAGCGCGTGGGTACCCGCGTGCTGGCCAACCTGGCCGCCGGCGGCTTTGCCGGGGCGGGGAAAATCTGGCCCGTCAATCCCAAGTACACCGAGTTGCACGGCATGCCTTGCTATGCGCGCGTGGCTGCGCTGCCCGAGGCGCCCGATCTGGCGATTATTTGCACGCCAGTGGCCACCATTGTTGGCCTGATCGCCGAACTGGGCGCGCGCGGCACCCGCGCCGTCATCGTCATGACGGAAGTGAGTGGCCGGGCGCAGCGCCAGGCGTTATTGGACGCGGCACGCCCGTACCTGCTGCGCATCCTGGGGCCGGGCAGCATCGGCCTGCAAGCGCCGGCCCTGGGTCTCGACGCCAGCTTCACGCATGTGCCGGCGGGCGCGGGCAAGCTGGCGTTCGTGTCGCAAGCGGGGGCGCTGGCGGGGGCGGTGCTGGACTGGGCCGGTGAGCGCGGCATCGGCTTTTCCCATTTCGTCACGCTGGGCGACGATGTGGATGTCGATTTCGGCGACCTGCTCGACTACCTGGCCGCCGATGCCGGTACCGAGGCGATTTTGCTGTGCGTGGAAGACTTGCGCTCGGCCCGTAAATTCATGTCGGCCGGACGGCTGGCGGCGCGCGCCAAGCCGGTGATCGTGTTCAAGCTGGGGGCGCGCCAGGAACAGGATAGCGGCGCCGACCTGGTATTCGACGCCGCCATACGCCGCGCCGGCATGTTGCGCGTGCATTCCACCGAAGATTTGTTCGATGCCGTGGCAACGCTGGCATGCCGCCGTCCGCAGCGCGGCGAGCGGCTGGCCGTGCTGACCAATGGCGCCAGCCTGGCGCTGGTCGCGGCCGATGCGCTGGCCGCAGGTGAACTGCGCCCGGCGCCGGTGTCGCCTACTACGCGCAAGCGCCTGGCGCAGCAGGGGTTAGCGATTGCCGCCACCAGTACTGCAAACTCGACGGCCAACCTGGCGATCAACCTGCCGGCCGATGCTCCGGTCGAACTGTACGTGGCGGCGGTGCAGGCGCTGCTGGCCGACGACCAAACCGACGCACTGCTGTTCCTGCACGCGCCCGCAGCGATGGTGACGAGCGAGGCGATTGCACAGGCGCTGGCGCCGCTGTTCCAGGCCGGTGGCCGCAATGTGCTGTCGTGCTGGCTGGGCGGCGCCTCGGCAGCCAGCGCGCGGCGGCAGTTTGCCGACGCCGGCCTGCCCACCTTCGAGACGCCGGAAACGGCGGTCCATGGCTTTTTGCAGATGGCCCGATACCGCCGCAACCAGGCCTTGCTGATGGAAGTGCCGGCCGGGGTGCCGGGCACCGCCGCGCCACCGCGGGCGGCCGCACGTACGCTGGTCAAGGCGGCGCTGGCGGCGCACCGCAAGGAACAGGAAAAGAACAAGGGGCCGGTGGTCCTGAGCGACGACGAGGCGCGCAGCCTGCTGGCCGCGTATGGCATCGCCCTGGCCACGCCGCAGCAGGCCGCGCTGGCCGGCCACACGCCGGCAGCGGTGCGTATCGGGATCGGTATCGACCGCGTGTTCGGGCCGGTGGTGTTCTTCGGCCAGGGCGGCCTGGCGGCCGAGGGTTTGGCCGACCTCACGGCTGACCGCACGGCCGGGCTGCCGCCGCTGAACATGGTACTGGCGCGCGACATGGTGGGCCGTACCCGCATCTCGCGCCTGCTCGCGCAGGGCCAGACCGCCGCCGATGCCGAAGCGCTGGTGCGCACGCTGGTGCAGGTGGCCGACATGCTGACCGACGTGCCGGAGCTGGCGGAACTCGACCTCAACCCGGTGCTGGCGATTGGCGGCGCGGTGGTGGCGCTGGGCGCGCGTCTGCAACTGGCGGCGCCGCGCAGCCGCCGCACGCTGGCGATCCGGCCGTATCCGCAGGAGCTGGAGCAAACGGTGGCGTGGAATGGCGGCGACATCGTGCTGCGGCCGATCCGGCCCGAGGACGCCGCGCAGCACCAGGCGTTTTTCCACGCGCTCGATGCCGACGATGTGCGGCTGCGGTTCTTCACCGCCATGCGCGAGTTGCCGCCCGCCCAGCTGGCGCGCCTGACCCAGATCGATTACGACCGCGCCATGGCCTTCATCGCCACCAGGCCACTTGCCGGTGGTGGCGCCGAAACCCTGGGCGTGGTGCGCGCGGTGCTTGACCCCGCCAATCAGAGTGCCGAGTTCGCCATCATCATCCGCTCGGACCTGAAGGGGAAAGGGCTCGGCTACATCCTGTTCGGCAAGCTGGTCGATTACTTCCGCGCGCGTGGTATGGCCGAGATCGTTGGTGATGCGCTGGCCGAGAACCTCGGCGTGCAAAAACTGGTGCGCCATTTCGGCGGCGTGGTTTTACCACACCAGGAACCCGGCATGGTGCGTTTGCAGCTGCCATTGAAGTAGATTTCGCCCTCAGACTGTTATATATTGGACATTCAATTCATGCACCGCGTTGGACCAGGTTTGTCTTGGGTCAAGGCGCAGGTGTCGGAATTATTTACACTTTCCACTTCCGCTCTCGCTGTCTCGCCATGGGCGCGCAACTTCAGTTTTGGGAGTCAGAATGTTAACAGCCACATATACCCTGGTTGCGCTGTCGGTGGAACAAGCCAGCGTCCGCCTCAGCCTGCAATCGTTCCAGCAATACGTCCGTAATACCTTGCTGCAGCAAAACAGCATCACGCTCTCGCAGCTCGAGTTCGCTTGTGAATCGCTGCACAAGCTCTACCAGGCATGTCACTGGCGCAAAACCGAAATGTACCTGATTCCCGCGCTGCGCCAGACCACCGAGCGTGCCGACCACCTGCTCGACGAACTCAACCGCCTGAATCAGTCGGCGCTCACCGCCATCCGCAACTTGCAGGAAAAGATGGGTATTTTTGCCGGCATGCAAGATTTTCGCGTCGAACAGGTGTGCGACAGCATCGAAACGTTTTGTTCGTCCATGTTGAAGCGGCTGGAAAAGGAAGAACAGGAACTGTTTGCCATCGCCCGTGCGGCATTTGCTGGCGACACCTGGTTTTCCATCGCCAACCAATTGATGATGCACGACAAGCACCTGGAAGAAATGAAGCGTTGTGCCCCGGCCGCTGCCGCGCCACGTGCTGCGGTCCGCCAACTTACCGACGCCCAGATCACGATACCGGGGTTACAGGTATTGCCGCTGGTGGACGATGACGAGGAAAAAGAGGACATGCAGCACACCCGGCCGGCTCGGTCGCGGCCGGCGGCACGCCACGGCTTGCTCGACGAAGCCATTGCCAAATAGCCTGCCCAACAGCCCGGCAAACTGAGGCTGACCGCGCCGTCCGGTCACGAATTACACGCCCGCCGCACGCCCACCGGGCAAATTCCTTCTGCTTTGCTATGATGGTGGTTTATCCCACCTCCATAGCGCCCCATGTTCGATTTCATCTTTAAGCGCACTACCGCCCAAACCCAGGCCACGCCCAATGCTCCGGGCGCAGCGGATGCGGGCGCCGCCGCCGCTGCGGCTGCGGATTCGACCAGCCGCCGCGACGAGCAGGCGCAACGCGCCGCCGCGCTGGCTGGCGACGAAGCGGGCGCCGTGGCCCTGATCCTGCAAAGCGAATTTGCCGGCGTGCGCCTGGCCGCCGCCGAACACGTGCAATCGCAGGCCGCGCTGGAACAAGTGCTGGCCGCCATGCGCAACACCGACCGCCGCGTGGCCAAGCTGATGCAGGGCCGGCTCGACGCCATCCGCTACCAGCAGGCCGAGCTGCAAAAAGCCCAGGCCTGCCTCGAACAGGCCCAGCGCCTGCTGAAGGAAGAAAAGCTGACACCGAACCAGGTGGCCGAACTCGATCGCCAGTGGACCATCACGTCGGCGGTGCCGGCCGTGGCCGAGCCGTATGCGGCGGCCCGCGCAGCGCTGGCCGCACGCCTGGAAGCGCAAGTGGCGCTGCAGCGCAAGATCATCGATGCCATGGCCGTGGTGCGCCAGTTGCCGGATGCAGGACTGCCGGTGGACGAGTCCGAACAAACCCTGGCGCGCCACGCCGCCGACCTGGCCGACTACCAGCAGGCGCCCGAGCACGCGGCGTTGCCACGCCATTTGCTGTCCGACTATAACCAGGCCATTGAGCAGGCGCGTGCTGCGCTCGCTGCTGGCGGGCGCCAGGCTGCCGCAGCTGCTGTCTCCGCAGTGCCTGAAGGCGCTTCTGCAAGCGCTGCTCCCGGCTCAACCGCGGCCTCCGGCGCCGACGCACCGGGCGCTACGGCAGCCGACACCCCAGCTACTGCGGCAGCCGATCCATCGGCCGCCAATGCCGTTGGTGCCGAACCCAGCCCTGCGGCCACCACCGCCGCTCCCGCGCCCAGGAAAGAACGCCCACCGAAGCCCCAGCAATCGAAGGAAGTGGAAAAGAAATTCCTCGAAACGCTGGAGGCCATGGAAGCGGCCCTCGAGCAGGGTTCGCTGCACGCCGCTGCCGAGCACGACAAATGGCTCAAGGATCACAAGATCCGCCTGTCGCAACAGCAGACCGACCACCTGAACCATGTCCGTGCCGAACTCAAGCGCCTGGCCGACTGGGCGCGCTGGAGCGGCAATGTTTCGCGCGAGGAACTGGTCAAGGCCGTGGAAGAACTGCCGGTCCAGGGCCTGTCGATGAGCGAGCTGGCGCAAAAAGTGGGCAGCATGCGCGAACGCTGGAAGGAGCTCGACGCCGTCTCCGGCCACGCGCCCAAGGGCTTGTGGGAAAAGTTCGACGCCGCCTGTACCGCCGCCTACGCGCCGGCCGCCGCCCACTTCAAGCACCTGGCCGAGGAACGCCACGCCAACGCTGCCAAGGCGCAAGCGCTGATCGACGAGATCCGCGCCATGGCCGAGTCGGCCCATGACGGCGCCGACCTGAAAAACGTAGCCGCTGCCGTGCAGCGCCTGCGCCAGGTGTGGGGCCGCCTGGGCGCCATCGACCGCAAGGAAAAGCGCAAGCTCGACCAGGCCTTCGACAAGGCCCTGGGCCAGTTGCAGGCGCCATTGTCCGAACAGCGCAAGATCGAAGCCGCCAAGCGCGAGGAACTGATTGCCGAAGCCGAACAGTTGCAGCCGGCCGACCGCCACACGCTCGACAAGCTGCGCCGTCTGCAGGAACGCTGGCAGGAGCTGGCCAAGGCGTTGCCGCTCGAGCGCAAGATCGAGCAGGCGCTGTGGCAGCGCTTCCGCACCGTGTGCGATGCGATTTTCGCCAAGCGCAAGGAAACGGCCCACGCTGCCGACCACGAGCGCAAAGCCCACCTGCACGCGCGCGAAGACCTCTGCAAGGCGCTGGAAACGGCCACCTTCAGCGGCGACGACAAAGCCCAACTGGCAGCCATCGCCCACACCCTGCGCGATGCGCAAACGGCGTGGAACGGCGCCGGCGTGGTGCCGCGCGCGGCCGAAGCCCGTATCAATGAGCGTTACCAGGCGGCAGTGGCCGGCGTGCAAGCGCAAGCCGACGCCATCAAGCGCCGTGCCGGCGCCGCCCAGGCCAATGCACTGCGCGACAAATTGCGCCTGGTGCAGGCGCTGGAGCAGTCGATTGCAGGGCAGGGCGAGCAACTCGATGCCGACGCCTGGCAAGCCCGCTGGACCGCGCTGCCCACTCTCGGCGGCGACTACGACAAGGCGCTGCAAGGCCGCTTTGCGGCGGGCGTGACGGCCCTGGAAGCGGGACGCGAGTCGTACACCAGGCAGCTGGAAGCCAATCGCGCCAAGCTGCTTGACGAAGTGCTGCGCCTGGAGATTGTCGCCGGCGTCGATTCCGGCGCCGAGTTCGCGCGCGAACGCTTGAAAATGCAGGTGGAAGTGCTGCAATCGTCGTTGAAATCGGGCCAGAAACCGCTGTCGGCCACTGCCGCCTACCTGCAACTGTGCGCAATGCCGGCACTGGCCGACGACCGCACGGTCAGCCGCATCGAGCAGCTGCTGCGCCGGATCGGCGGTTCGGAGCGGGCATGAGCGAGGGTAGTCAACTCAATCAGGTCCGGATCCAGACCGAAGATTTTGATTTGACCACGGAAGTGGCGCGCTTGCGCGCCGCCAATCCGAAGATCGGCGCGGTGGTGACGTTTGTCGGCGCGGTGCGCGACCTCAACGACGGCGCCTCCGTGGCCGAGATGGAGCTCGAACACTATCCGGGCATGACCGAGCAGTCGATTGCCGCCATCATCGAGCAGGCCAGGGTGCGCTGGCCTACGTTCGGCGCGCTGGTGATTCACCGGGTAGGGCCGCTCAAGCCGCTCGACCAGATCGTGCTGGTGGCGGCCACGGCCGCGCACCGTGGCGAGGCCTTTGCCGCCTGCGAGTTCATCATCGATTATCTGAAGACCGACGCGCCGTTCTGGAAGAAGGAAGTCACGCCCGACGGCGCCCGGTGGGTGGATGCCCGCGTGAGCGACGACGCGGCGCTGGCCAAATGGCAGGGTGCCGCCTCTACCTGATGTTGTCAAATGGTTCTGGTCGCAGGTCTTGAAAAGTAGTCGTACAACCCTATCTGTGCGCTAACTCAAATCTATCGGAGCATCACCATGCGGCAAGATAAACTCACGACCAAACTCCAGGAAGCCTTGTCGGACTCGCAGAGTCTGGCAGTGGGCAATGACAACCAGTACATCGAGCCCAGCCACCTGCTGCTGGCGCTGCTGAACCAAGACGACGGCAGTGCCCGCTCGATCCTGCAGCGCGCCGGTGTCAACGTTGGCGGTCTCACCAAGTCGCTCAAGGATGCGCTCGACCGCAAGCCCAAGGTCTCGGGCACGGGCGGCGACGTCCAGGCCAGCCGCGAGCTGGTCGGCGTACTCAACCTGGCCGACCGCGAAGCGCAAAAACGCGCGGACCAGTTCATTTCCAGCGAAATGGTGCTGCTCGCCCTCACCGAAGACAAGTCCGACGCTGGCACCCTGGCCCGCGAAAGCGGCCTGACGCGCAAGGCGCTGGAAGCGGCGATCGAGGCCGTGCGCGGCGGCGGCAAGGTCGACTCGCAAGAGGCCGAAGGCCAGCGCGAAGCACTGAAAAAATACACGCTGGACCTGACCGAGCGCGCCCGCGCCGGCAAGCTCGATCCCGTGATCGGCCGCGACGATGAAATCCGCCGCGCGATCCAGGTCCTGCAACGGCGCAGCAAGAACAATCCGGTGCTGATCGGCGAACCTGGCGTGGGCAAGACCGCGATTGTCGAAGGCCTGGCGCAGCGCATCGTCAACAACGAAGTGCCCGACTCGCTCAAGGGCAAGCGCGTGCTCGCGCTCGACATGGCCGCGCTGGTGGCCGGCGCCAAGTACCGCGGCGAGTTCGAGGAACGGCTGAAAACCGTGTTAAAAGAGCTGGCGATGGACGAAGGCCAGACCATCGTCTTCATCGACGAAATGCACACGATGGTCGGTGCCGGCAAGGCCGATGGCGCCATGGACGCGGGCAATATGCTCAAACCCGCGCTGGCCCGGGGCGAGCTGCACTGCGTGGGCGCCACCACGCTCGACGAGTACCGCAAGTACATCGAGAAAGATGCCGCACTCGAGCGCCGCTTCCAGAAAATCCTGGTCGATGAGCCGAGCGTGGAAGACACGATTGCCATCCTGCGCGGCTTGCAGGACAAGTACGAGCTGCACCACAAGGTCGCCATTTCGGACGCCGCCATCATTGCGGCGGCGGAATTGTCGCACCGGTACATCACCGACCGCTTCCTGCCCGACAAGGCGATCGACCTGATCGATGAGGCCGCCTCGAAAATCAAGATCGAGATCGACTCCAAGCCCGAGGTGATGGACAAGCTCGAACGCCGCCTGATCCAGCTGAAAATCGAGAAGGAAGCGGTCAAAAAGGAAAAGGACGAAGGCTCGCGCCGCCGCCTGGACCTGATCGAGGAAGAAATCGAGCGTCTGCAACGCGAACTGAACGACTACGAGGAAATCCTCAAGGCCGAAAAAGCGGTGGTGCAGGGCAGCACCCATATCAAGGAAGAGATCGAGCGCATCAAGCTGCAAATGGAGCAGGCCACGCGCGAGAGCAACTGGCAGCGCGTGTCCGAATTGCAATACGGCCGCCTGCCCGAGCTGGAAGCGGAACTGAAGCAGGCGGAAACGGCTGCGGCCAACGGCGTGTCGCTGGAAAAGAATACGCCGCCGAAACAGCGCCTGCTGCGCACCGAGGTGGGTGCCGAGGAGATTGCCGAAGTGGTGTCGCGCGCGACCGGGATTCCCGTCTCGCGCATGATGCAGGGCGAGCGCGACAAGCTGCTGCACATCGAGGAAAAGCTGCACGAACGCGTGGTGGGCCAGGACGAGGCGATTTCGGCCGTGTCCGACGCCATTCGCCGCTCGCGCGCGGGATTGTCCGATCCGAACCGGCCATATGGTTCGTTCATGTTCCTGGGGCCGACCGGCGTGGGTAAGACCGAGCTGTCGAAAGCCTTGGCCGGTTTCCTGTTCGACACCGAGGAATCGATGATTCGCATCGACATGAGCGAATTCATGGAGAAGCACTCGGTAGCCCGCCTGATCGGCGCGCCACCCGGCTACGTCGGTTACGACGAGGGCGGGTATCTCACCGAAGCGGTGCGCCGCAAGCCGTACAGCGTGATCCTGCTCGATGAAGTGGAAAAAGCGCACCCGGACGTGTTCAACGTGCTGCTGCAGGCGCTCGACGATGGCCGCATGACCGACGGCCAGGGCCGTACCGTGGATTTCAAAAACACGGTGATCATCATGACGTCCAACCTGGGCTCGCATAAAATCCAGGCGATGGAAGATTCCGATCCCTCGGTGGTCAAGCTGTCGGTGATGGCCGAGGTGCGGTCGCACTTCCGTCCCGAGTTCATCAACCGCATCGACGAAATCGTGGTATTCCATGGCCTCGACGAGAAGAACATCGGCGCGATTGCCAAGATTCAGCTGGCGATCCTGGAAAAACGCCTGGGCAAGATGGACATGGCGCTCGAGATCACCGACGCTGCGCTGCAAAAGATCGCCGAGGCAGGCTACGATCCGGTGTATGGCGCCCGTCCGCTGAAACGCGCGATTCAGCAGCAGATCGAAAATCCGCTGTCCAAGCTGATTCTGCAAGGACGCTTCGGTCCGAAGGACGTGATTCACGTCGATGCGGAAAATGGCGAGCTGACGTTCAAGTAACAGGTAACGGCTGGCGGTCAGCCGTCATCCGCGCGCGCGGGGGGATGACGGCTTTCAGTACAACTTAGCTGAAAAACGCCGTCGGCGTACTGCCAAAGGTTTTCTTGAACATTGCCGAAAACGCCGACTGGCTCGCATAACCGAGCTGGGCTGCCACCTGCGACAGCGGCATCCCGCGCGCAATCAACGGCGCTGCGTGCGCCAGCCGCACCTGCTGGCGCCACTGCACAAAACTCATTCCCAGTTCGCGCTCGAACAACCGCGTCAAGGTCCGTTCGGACGCCCCCACCCGGCCCGCCCAATCCTGCAAGGTCAGCTCCACGCCCGGATCGTCGATCAGCGCATCGCACAGGGCTTTCAGCCGCTTGTCCATCGGCAGCGGCACGCGCATCGGTCGCACCGCGCAGCGCGCTACTTCATCGAGAATCATTTCGCTCAGCAGCCGTTCGCGGTCCGACTGTTCGTGCTCGTCGTGCTGCTCGAGCGCGGCGATCAGCTCGCGCAGCAGGTTCGATACGTGTACCACCTTGCAATCGTCGCCGGCAAACGGCGAGCGGCTCGCGTGCACGAACACCGGCCGCAGCAGCGTCGGTTCCAATACCGTCACCGTGTGCTCCATGTCGGGCGGGATCCAGATCGCCCGCTGCGGCGGCACGATCCAGCTGCTGTTGTTGGCGGTCACCCGCACCATGCCCTGCATGGCGTACGTGAACTGGCCGTACGGATGGTGATGCGGCAACAGCACCGCGTTGGCGGCCAGGTTGCGCCCGGCGATGGTGACTTGCCGTTGCAGGGTAGGGTAGACGCCTACCCGGTTGAACAGCGTGTGCGTGACGATCGGAGTTGGCATGGTGGCGAGGTTGTGGCGGAATCGCGCTAAAAGATGTCGTTGTATCTTAAATCAGACGGCGCGTTTCGGCCTACACTGGCGTTTCAAAATAGCAACAGGAGCGCACGATGGATGACAAACAATTATTCCGGCAAGACGCCCGGGTGATCGGCCTGGTCGGGCTGGCGCACGGCACTTCCCATTTTTACCACTTGATATTGGCGGCACTGATCCCGTGGCTCAAACCCGAGTTCAACCTGTCATATGGCGAACTGGGCCTGTTGATGACGGTGTTTTTTGCCGTGTCCGGCGTGGGGCAGGCCATGGCGGGCTTCGTGGTGGACCGTTTCAGCGCGCGCGTGGTGCTGATGAGCGGCGTGGCGCTGCTCGGCCTGTCGGCGGTCGTGCTGTCGTCGGCGCAGAACTACAGCCAGTTGATGGCCGGCGCTTTCCTGGCCGGCTGCGGCAACTGCGTGTTCCACCCGGCCGACTACACCTTGCTCAACCAGCGCGTGTCGAAAAAACGTCTGGCGCACGGCTTCTCGGTGCACGGTATCAGCGGCAATATCGGCTGGGCGCTGTCGCCATTGTTCCTGACGTCGGTGGCAGGCCGCACCGACTGGCGCACTGCGCTGCTGTGCGCGGCCGTGCTGCCGTTGTGCGTGCTGGCGCTGCTGCTCTGGAACCGTCATGCGCTGCGGCCGGAACCGGCGGCCGTACCTGCGACCGGCGCGGCATTAGTCGCCGGCGCAAGTGCACTTGGTTTCCTGCGCCTGAAAGTGGTGTGGATGTGCTTTGCCTTCTTCGTGATTTCGGCGGTGGCCCTGGCTGGCGTGCAAACTTTTGCTTCCACCAGCCTGGTGAGCTTGTACGGCATGTCACTGGCGTGGGCCACATCGGCTTATACCTGCTTCATGCTGTCGTCGGCGGTGGGCATGGCGTACGGCGGTTTCCTCGGTGCAGGTAATGGCCGCCACGACCGCATCATCATCGGCGCTTTTGCGGCGGCAGCGGTGTTCGCGCTGATTTTGGCGGCAGCCGTGGTGCCGGCCTGGATGGCGATCATACTGATGGGACTGGTAGGTTTTGCCACCGGCATTGCCGGCCCGTCGCGCGACCTGATGATACGGGGCGCGGCGCCAGCCAACGCCACCGGCCGCGTGTTCGGCGTGGTGTATTCCGGGCTGGATACGGGCCTGGCCATCGGCCCGCTGATGTTTGCGGCGCTGATGGATGCCGGCCACCCGGCTGGCGTGTTCGTCGGCATTGCCATCTTCCAGGCGCTGGTGATCTTTACCACTATTGGTGTGGGCAACAACAGCCGGTCCATGCTGGCGGCCAAGGCGGCGTGAGCTCGATCCGCTTGAAAAACCGTGAGTGTTGGGCGATTGCATCACTTTTCGGGATTATTTTTTAGATAAGTTCGGCGGTGGATCACAACCAAGGGCGCTTTTTGCGCCCTTTTTTCATCTGGCGGAAAATCAATTTCACATCGTGGGATTTCATGTGGGTTTGCAGCATCGACTTCTTTCATGCTGAGAAAAGACTTTCCGTATCCTGAAAAATGATTTTTAGTGTGTTGATTATTAAGGGATATATTTTAGTTATATGTCTTATAGAAGACTGCTCATGCGCTGCACAAAAAGGACTACTATAGTTCCAACAGCACGGCATTCTTTACCACCAAACTGAATCAACCCTAGGAGAACACCATGGCAACTCGTGAACAGCAAATCGCCGCCCTGCAACAAGACTGGGACACCAACCCACGTTGGAAGGGCGTTACCCGCACCTACACGGCGGAAGACGTGGTGCGCCTGCGCGGCTCGCTGCAGATCGAGCATACGCTGGCCAAGCGCGGCGCCGAAAAACTGTGGGACCTGGTCAACAACGAACCGTTCGTCAACGCACTCGGCGCGCTGACCGGCAACCAGGCCATGCAGCAAGTCAAAGCCGGCCTGAAAGCGATCTACCTGTCCGGCTGGCAAGTGGCTGGCGACGCCAACGTGGCCGGCGAAATGTACCCGGACCAGTCGCTGTACCCGGCCAACTCGGTGCCGCTGGTTGTGCGTCGCATTAACAACACCTTCCAGCGCGCCGACCAGATTCAATGGTCGGAAGGCAAGGACGACATCGATTACTTCGCACCGATCGTGGCCGATGCCGAAGCCGGTTTCGGCGGCGTGCTGAACGCCTACGAACTGATGAAGTCGATGATCGACGCGGGCGCCGCCGGCGTCCACTTCGAAGATCAATTAGCTTCGGTCAAAAAATGCGGCCACATGGGCGGCAAAGTGCTGGTGCCCTCGCGCGAAGCTGTGGAAAAACTGACCGCCGCCCGCCTGGCAGCCGACGTGATGGGCACCTCCACCCTGGTGATCGCCCGCACCGATGCCGAAGCGGCCGACCTGCTGACGTCCGACGTTGACGAAAACGACCGTCCGTTCTGCACCGGCGAGCGCACCGTGGAAGGCTTTTATAAAGTCAAACCGGGTATCGAGCAGGCGATTTCGCGGGCCCTGGCCTACGCACCGTACGCCGACCTGGTATGGTGCGAAACCGGCAAGCCGGACCTGGCTTTTGCCAAGCAGTTCGCCGACGCCGTGCACGCCAAGTTCCCGGGCAAGATGCTGGCCTATAACTGCTCGCCATCGTTCAACTGGAAGAAAAACCTGGACGATGCCACCATCGCCAAGTTCCAGAAAGAGCTGGGCGCCATGGGTTACAAATTCCAGTTCATCACGCTGGCCGGCTTCCATGCGCTGAACTACGGCATGTTCAACCTGGCGCACGGCTATGCCCGCAACCAGATGACGGCCTTCGTGGAATTGCAGGAAGCGGAATTCGCGGCTGCCGAAAAGGGCTTCACGGCCGTCAAGCACCAGCGCGAAGTCGGCACCGGCTACTTCGATGCCGTGACCCAGACCATCCAGAACGGCCAGTCGTCCACCACGGCGCTGCACGGCTCCACCGAGGACGAGCAATTCTTCGACAAGAAGGTCGCTTAACCAGTTTAAAACCCGCACGGCCAGGCAGGGTCGGAGCCTGACAGGGCCCGACCCCGTGCAGTAAAGCCAGCTCCGCGTTACAAGCGCGGGGTGAGGGTTATTGCTTGCCGTGCTGCGCCTGCAAGGCTTCTTGCAGGCGCTTCTTCAATTCCGCGCCGTCGGTGATCGCGCCGGTGTCGTCGGCCACTTCCACGATGTGGGACTGAAAGTCTTTCAATATCACGTGCTCCGGCACGGTGTCTCCCGGTATCGCCCCCAGAATTTCTCCCTGATCGTCGGTCACGATGGTCATCTTCATGTTGCCTCCCCGTTGGTCAATTCGCCATCTTAGATTTGCCCGACGTGCGCGCCTTGATGCAAACGAGGTACAACCGTTTTTGGGGCCGCGCCCGGTTCTGGTGGATAATGCGGGATTGCGCAGGCCAGTCTGCATTACCTATTTAGAAAGTCCCCACCCATGTTCAGCTACCGCCACGCCTTTCACGCGGGAAATCACGCCGATGTATTGAAGCATTTCGTGACCATCCAGATGCTGCAATACCTGAATCAGAAAGACACCGCCTACACCTATATCGACACCCACTCGGGCGCGGGTGTGTATGCGCTCGACGGCGCTTTCGCCTCCAAGAACGCCGAGTACGACACCGGCATCGGCCCGCTGTGGGACTTGAAGGACATGCCGGCGCCGGTCAAGGAATACGTGGACCTGATCAAGGGCATGAACCCGAGCGGCAAGATGCGCCAGTACCCGGGCTCGCCGTTCATCGCCGACCTGGTGGCGCGCGAGCATGACCGCCTGCGCCTGTTCGAGCTGCATCCGGCCGACTTCAAGCTGCTGACCGATAACTTCCGCAAGCTCGACGAGCACGCCGCCCAGCAGGGTATTCGTCCGACCACGCGCGGCAAGCGCGTGCTGGTGACCAAGGGCGACGGCTTCCAGTCGCTCAAGGCGCTGCTGCCGCCGCCATCGCGCCGCGCGCTGGTGCTGATCGACCCGCCGTACGAAGACAAGCAGGACTATAAAAAGGTCAAGGATACGCTGGCCGAATCGCTGCTGCGCTTCCCGGGCGGCACGTATGCGGTCTGGTATCCGCTGTTGCAACGGATGGAATCGCGCGAATTCGCGGACAAGCTCAAGCAACTGCAATGCAACGACTGGCTCAACGTGGTGCTCACCACCCACACGCCGATGCCCGATGGCTTCGGCCTGCACAGCAGCGGCATGTTCATCCTCAATCCGCCTTACACGCTCGAGCCGATGCTCAAGGAAGTGATGCCGTGGCTGGTCAAGGCGCTGGGCAAGGACAGCGGTGCGCGCTTTACGCTCGAGAGCGGCAAGCCGCTGCCGGTCGGTAAATCGATCCGCACCCGTACGCCGCTGGCCCGTCCCGGCGCAGGCGAGGGCACTGCCGGCGGCCGTCCCGGCGGCACCGGTCGCCCCGGTGGCCGGCCGGGCGCCAGCACCAGCGCGCCGTTCAATGCCAAGCCCGGGTTTGGTAACAAGCCGGCGTTCGGCGCCAAGGCCGCCTCGTCAGGTTTGCCTGCCGAGACCAAGGCCGCCCCGACAGGCAAACCTGCCGGCGCCAGGCCAGCCCCGGCCCGGCCGACGGCCGCCAAGCCGACTGGCAGCGACCAGCCCGCAGTTGCGCGCAACAATGGTCCGCGCCGGTCCGGCACGCGATAGGTTTTAGTTGTCATTTTGGTAGCATCGGGTATAGTTGGGTATCCGCGAGCGCTGACGTCAGTTCAGCGCCTCGTTCCAGTACTTTAGCGGGGACCACGCAGCAGGTTTCGGGGTCTCCTGAGGGGATGTCCATGCTGTCAGCTACCGAGCTGCCACCGTCCAGGCTTGCCGATAATTTCTTCCTGGCCCGCCAGCCCATCCTCAACCGGGGCCAGCGGCTGGTCGGTTACGAGTTGCTGTTCCGCGACGCCCACACCGCCACCACCGCAGAGTTTCGCGACGATGCGTCCGCCACCGCCACGGTGATCGCCCACGCGTCCGAGCTTGGCATGGAACTGGTCGTGGGCGACCAGCTTGCCTTCGTCAATGTCGATGAAGTCGGCCTGATGAGCGACTTCATTCGCTTTCTGCCACACGACAAGGTCATCCTCGAAATCCTGGAAACGGTGGAAGCCACGCCTGCCGTGCTTGAACGCGTGCGCGAACTCAAGCGCGCCGGCTTTCGCTTTGCGCTTGACGACGTCATCGGCGAAACCGTGGGCGTGCAAAAGCTGCAGCCGCTGTGCGACGTGATCAAGGTCGATATCAAGCAGATGAAACCCGGCACGTTGGCGGCGTTGACCAAGGTGCTGAAGAATCCGAAGCAAAAGCTGCTGGCTGAAAAGGTCGAGACGGTGGAAGAGTTCCGCCAGTGCATGGATCTCGGTTTCGAATACTTCCAGGGTTATTACTTTGCCCGTCCCGTCATTCTCAGCGGCAAAAAGATTTCGCCGTCCCAGCGCAGCGTGCTGCACTTGCTCGACCTGATCGATACCGATGCCAGCAGCCACGAGATCGAATCGATGGTCAAGCACGATGCGCTGATCACATTGAATTTGCTACGGCTGGTCAATACCCCGGCGGTGGGCACGCGCTACCGCATCAACTCGGTGGGGCACGCGTTGATGGTGCTGGGCCGGCGCCAATTACGGCGCTGGCTGCAGATTTTGCTGTATGTAAAAAGTGGCGGCTCGCACGAGTTCACGTCGCCCCTGCTGCAACTGGCCACCACGCGCGGCAAAACCATTGAGTTGTTGGTCGAACACACGCGGCCCGGGCAACGCACCAGCGCCGATATCGGCTTCACGGTGGGCGTGATGTCGCTGATGGATACGCTGTTTTCGATCCACATGCAGGAATTGCTCGACAGCGTGAACGTGCTCGACGAGGTGCGCACGGCGTTGCTGGAGCGGGCAGGGGACTATGGCGTGCTGCTGAGCCTGATCGAGAATATCGAGCGTGGGCGCGATACGGTGGCGCTGGGGCAGATGTTGGAGCAGATTGCCGTCAGACCGGCCGAGCTGTATGCGATACAGCTGGCGGCGATCGAGTGGGTGACCGAATACTCGCGCGGGTTTTAATAAAAGACCTTACTGCCCCAACAACAAAAACACCGTCGGCTTCTTGTGGAATTCCGGCGCTTTGCCGCCAGCCAGCTGGCTCTTCCACTGCGCCCCGGTCTGGGTGCGTATGGTCTCGGTTGCCAGACTCAAATCGGTCGCCACGCAAATCAGCGTGCCCGGTGCACAGGCGCCGACTAGGGCTTCCAGCATGGCCGTGTTGCGATACGGCGTTTCGATAAACAGCTGGGTCTGCTTTTCCTTGCGTGAACGGGTTTCCAGTTCCTTGATGCGGGCGCTGCGCTGGGCCGCATCGGTGGGCAGGTAGCCGTTGAAGGCGAAGCTCTGGCCGTTCAGGCCGCTTGCCATCACTGCCAGCAGCAACGACGACGGTCCCACCAGCGGCCGTACCGGGATACCGTGCTGATGCGCCAGGCGCACCAGGTCGGCGCCGGGATCGGCCACGGCCGGCACGCCTGCTTCCGACACCAGCCCGCCATCGCGGCCGGCCAGCAACGGCGCCAGCAAGCCGGCCAGCGCTGCCGGCGGCGTATTCACGTTCAGCTCGGAGATCGTGATTTCCTGTAGCGGCTTGCTCAATGGATGGCTGGCGTTGACCAGCTTGAGGAAGGCGCGTGCGGTCTTGGCGTTCTCGGCCACGAAGTAATCGAGTTGCGACGTGATGTGCTGGACCTGTTCAGGCAGCACGGAGGCGAGCGCTTCGGTCTCGCCCAGGGTGTTTGGAATCAAAAATAAGGTACCGGGCATGTTCAATTATCTAAAAAAGGGAATTCCAAGATTGCGCAGCATGCCTGTCAGTGCGATCAAAGGCAAGCCGGTGAGGGCGGTGGGGTCGGTGCTGTCGATACGTTCCAGGATGGCAATGCCGAGCCCCTCGTTCTTGGCGCTGCCGGCGCAGTCGTACGGCTGCTCGATACGCAGGTAGGCGTCGAGCTCGGCATCGGGCAGGTCGCGGAAGGTCACGCGGGTCTGGATGTCGGCCAGCTGGGCGGCGCTGTCGGGGTGCTCGGCGCGGCCATCCCACACGCACAGCGCGGTGTGGAAGATCACCTCGCGTCCGCGCATCTTTTGTAATTGCGCCAGCGCGTTGGCATGGTTGCCGGGCTTGCCGATCTGTTCGTCGTCGAGCGTGGCCACCTGGTCGGAGCCGATCACGATGCTGCCCGGCAGTTTTGCCGCCACGGCAGCAGCTTTTTCGCGCGCCAGGCGCAGCGCGGTGGCGCTTGGCGTCTCGCCGGGCAGGGGGCTTTCGTCGATATCGGGCACGGCCACATCGAACTGCAAGTGCAGGCGCGAAAGCAGCTCCTTGCGGTAGGCGGAGCTCGATGCCAGCACCAGGTGTAACGGTAAACTTGATGTCATAGGGGGAATGTTATATGCTCTGTCGCCGGTGTTCGCTGATGCGCGCCGGACACATTAAAAACCGTAAAAATGCTCAAACAGCGTGTTAAGTCATGTTGCTTTTGACTTGCGGGTGAAAACCCTGCTATTATCGCAGGTTTTCCGGGGAATTTTTCTGTAATGAATGCTACGGTCATCGACGCTTTTGATTTTTGTCGTCACAATGGCAGCGAACACGGCGTAACGCCTGTTGCTCAAATGACCCGTCTGGCCAAGGACTGCGCTGACGCGTCCGGCGAGATTACCTGGAAGGTAGAAGGCGGCGCCGGCAAGATGGGCTACCCGCAGTTGACCCTGTCGGTTGCCGGCACGGTGCAACTGGTCTGCCAGCGGTGCCTGATGCCTTATGCCCACACCCTCGACTCGTCGACCGTGCTGGTGCTTGGTAAGGATGATCAGGAAGCCGACGAAATCGAAGAAATTATTGCTGACGAATCGATCGATGTGATCGTCGGCACCCGCAGCATGCTGGTGATGGACCTGGTGGAAGACGAAGCATTGCTGGCCTTGCCGCAATCGCCGCGCCACGTGGTCTGCCCCGATGCCTCGCTGCTGGACAAGGCGAAAAGCGCCAAGATCTCGCCTTTCGAAGCACTCAAAGGCCTGAAGTAAGTCGGCACAGCCGCAATCCCGAATAAGCCGTTTTACAGATCGTGTTGTAAAGAACGTGTCATGCGCGTGCAGTAATCGAGTATTGGCAAGTTGTAGTAAAAGTAGTACCCGCATTTAACGTCGCCGGGCTGTATTGCCGGCGGGATACTCGATTCGCATGTATTTGCTGATCGATTGTGTTAAAATTTTAGAACTTATGTATTAGGAGTCATTAACATGGCAGTTCAACAGAACAAGAAGTCCCCTTCGAAGCGCGGTATGCACCGTTCGCACGATTTCCTGGTTGCTCCACAACTGGGTATCGAGCCAACCACCGGCGAAACCCACCTGCGTCACCACATCAGCCCTAACGGCTTTTACCGTGGTCGTAAAGTCCTGAAAACCAAAAACGACGAGTAATCGACGCTTTTGCTGGACACGGAAACAGGCGGTGCTGAGTTATTGAGCATCGCTTTTTCTTTTTTCATCGGCTGCAAACCACTTTTGCACACCGTCATGTTGATACGCCGGCCGTTACAGGTCCGCAGCTTGCCGCAGCTCGCCCCGGAAGGGCTGGAGCGTGGTACTGAACCCAAACAATGACAATCAAAATTTCTATCGACTGCATGGGCGGAGATCACGGTCCATCGGTCACCATTCCCGCAGCAATCTCCTTCGTCAACCGCGAACCTGATGCCGAGCTGATCCTGATCGGACTCGAAGACGTCCTGCGCGCCGAACTGAAAAAACACCACGCCGACACCCATCCGCGCCTGTCCATCGTCCACGCTTCCGAGCAGGTGACCATGGACGATCCGCTGGAAGTGGCGTTGCGCCGCAAAAAAGATTCGTCGATGCGCGTGGCGATCGAGCAGGTCAAATCCGGCAAGGCGCAAGCCGCTGTCTCGGCCGGCAATACCGGTGCCCTGATGGCCGTGGCCCGCTACGTACTGAAAACCATGAGCGGCGTCGATCGCCCGGCGATCTGCTCGATCATGCCGAACCAGAAGAACGGCCCGACCTACATGCTCGACCTGGGCGCCAACGTCGATTGCGAACCGCATCACCTGCACCAGTTCGCCATCATGGGTTCGGTGCTGGTCTCGGCCATGGAAAACATCGAACGCCCGACCATCGGCCTGCTCAACGTCGGTACCGAGGACATCAAGGGCAACGAAGTGGTCAAGGCCACCGGCAAGCTGCTGCAGATCGATCACGAGCGCGGCGCCCTGAACTTCTTCGGCAACGTTGAAGGCAACGACATCTTCAAGGGCACCACCGACCTGGTGGTATGCGACGGCTTTACCGGCAACGTCACGCTCAAGGCAGTGGAGGGCGTGGCCCGCTTCTTCGCCGATACCGTCAAGACCGAATTCAAGCGCACGCCGCTGACCATCCTCAGCGCGCTGATCGGTCGTGGCGCCCTCAAGGCGATCAAAAACCGCCTGTCGCCATCGCGCTATAACGGCGCCAGCCTGCTCGGTTTGCGCGGCCTGGTGTTCAAGAGCCATGGCGGCGCCGACGCATATTCCTTTGAGTGGGCGATCAAGCGAGCGTATGATGCAGCCAAAAATGACGTGTTGCCGCACATTTCGACCCTGATCGCCGAGCTGATGCCGCGCAACACTGAAACGCCTGAGGCGGCTGCCGCACCCGCAGCCGCCCCCAGTGCCGCCGGCGTCGTTGCTGGCTAACTATCGAGTGGAATAGACGGCATGACCTTGTATAGCAAAATTATCGGCACCGGCAGCTACTTGCCGGCGCAACGTGTGACCAACCAGGACTTGGCCCAGCAACTGGCCGCCAAGGGAATCGAAACTTCCGACGAATGGATCGTATCGCGCAGCGGCATTTCGGCGCGCCACTTTGCCGCCGCCGACGAAAAATCGTCGGACCTGGCCGCCAACGCTGCCAAAAAGGCGCTGGAAATGGCGCGCCTGGCGCCCAACGATATCGACCTGATTATCGTTGCCAGCTCCACCCCCGACTTCTTCGGCAGCTTCCCCAGCACCGCCTGCATCGTCCAGCAAAAACTCGGCATCACCAACAATGGCGCGGCCGTCGATGTGCAGGCTGTTTGCAGCGGCTTCGTGTATGCGCTGTCCACGGCCGATGCGTTCATCCGTGCTGGCGTGCACAAGAATGTGCTGGTGATCGGCGCCGAAGTGTTTTCGCGCATCCTCAATTTCAACGACCGCACCACCTGCGTGCTGTTCGGCGACGGCGCTGGCGCCGTGGTGGTGACCGGTTCGGATGAGCCCGGCATCCTGGCCACCGCGCTGCACGCGGACGGCAGCCACTCGGGCATCCTGTGCATGCCCAACTCGTTCAGCGGCGCCACCGCCGGCGAGGCCTACCTGTACATGGACGGCCCGGCGGTGTTCAAGCTGGCCGTTTCGGTACTGGAAAAAGTCGCGCACGAAGCGTTGAACAAGGCCGGCATGTCGGCTGACCAGATCGACTGGCTGGTGCCGCACCAGGCCAATATCCGCATCATGAACGGCACTGCCAAGAAAATGGGTCTGCCGCTGGACAAGATGGTGGTCACCGTCGATCAGCATGGCAATACGTCGGCCGCCTCGATCCCGCTGGCGCTGGACGCTGCCGTGCGCGACGGTCGCATCAAGAACGGTCACAACGTCATGATGGAAGGCGTGGGTGGCGGCTTTACCTGGGGCGCGGTACTGGCCACCATGAGCGGCTTGCCCGATACCCTGTAAATGGCGACTTGTTGCACCAGAATTAGAGTTAGAGTTCTAACGGCTATACTTCAGGCCGACAAGAATTGATTCCCTTCGAATGGATGACGTATGACTAAATTTGCATTTGTATTCCCGGGCCAGGGTTCGCAGGCGATTGCCATGCTGGACGGCTTTGCCGGTAACCCGGTGGTGGCAGAAACCATTGCCGAAGCGTCAAGCGCGCTGGGCTTCGACCTCGGCAAGCTGATCGCCGAAGGTCCGAAGGAAGAGCTGGACCTCACCACCAACACCCAGCCGGTGATGCTCACCGCTGCCGTGGCCGTGTACCGCGCGTGGATCGCTGCGGGCGGTCCGGCGCCAACCATTGTTGCCGGCCACAGCCTGGGTGAATACTCGGCGCTGGTCGCTGCCGGCGTGATCGCGTTCAAGGATGCCGTGCCGCTGGTGCGCTTCCGTGCGCAGGCGATGCAGGAAGCCGTACCGGTCGGACTCGGTACCATGGCTGTGGTGCTCGGTTTGTCGGACGACGACGTGCGCGCCGCCTGCGCCGAAGCCACCGCTGCCGTGTCGGACTCGGTGGTGGAAGCGGTCAACTTCAACGCGCCGGCGCAAGTCGTGATCGCCGGTCATACCGCTGCAGTCGAGCGCGCCTGCGATATCGCCAAGGCCAAGGGCGCCAAGCGCGCCATGAAGCTGCCGGTCTCGGCGCCGTTCCACTCGTCACTGCTGAAACCTGCTTCGGATCGTCTGCGCGATTATCTGGCCGACCTGACCTTCTCGGCGCCGCAAATCCCGCTGATTAACAACGTCGATGTGGCCGTGCTCAACGACGTCGATGCGATCAAGGATGCACTGGTGCGCCAGGCCGCCGCGCCGGTGCGCTGGGTGGAAACCATGCAGCAGGTTGCTGCGCAAGGCATTACCCAGGTGATCGAATGCGGTCCGGGCAAGGTGCTGATGGGCTTGACCAAGCGCATCGATGCGACGCTGGTGGGCGACGCCATCACCGACCAGGCCTCGCTGGAGCGCATCTTGACCTCGCTCAAGTAAGACTGCGGCGCAGGGTACTATCGTTTAGCACTAACTAGTTAGGACATACATGAATTTAGCAAATCAAGTGGCGCTGGTGACCGGCGCTTCGCGCGGCATCGGCAAGGCCATCGCCCAGGAACTGGCGCGTCAAGGTGCGCGCGTGATCGGCACCGCCACCACCGAAGCGGGCGCGGAAGCGATTTCCGCCTACCTGGCCGACGTGGCAGCAGAAATCGGCGCCGAGGCCGGTAAAGGCCTGGTCCTGAACGTGACCGACGCCGAGCGCTGCGCGGCCGTCATCGACGAGGTCACCAAAACGTACGGCGCGGTCGCCATCCTGGTCAACAATGCCGGCATTACCCAGGACAACCTGGCCATGCGCATGAAGGACGACGAGTGGGACAGCGTGATCGCTACCAACCTGTCGGCCGTCGGTCGCCTGTCGCGCGCCGTCTTGCGCGGCATGATGAAGGCCAAGGCTGGCCGCATCATCAACATCACGTCGGTGGTGGCCTCGTCCGGTAATCCGGGCCAGATGAATTACGCTGCCGCCAAGGCGGGCGTGGAGGGCATGGGCCGCGCGCTGGCGCGTGAAATCGGCAGCCGCAACATCACCGTCAACAGCGTGGCGCCAGGCTTTATCGATACCGACATGACCAAGTCGCTGGGCGACGACCAGCACGCTGCATTGCTCACGCAAATCCCGCTGGGACGCCTGGGCAAACCTGAAGATATTGCTGCTGCGGTCGCCTTTTTGGCCTCGCCGCAAGCGGCTTACATTACCGGCACCACGCTGCATGTGAATGGCGGTATGTATATGAACTGATGGGATTTCCCATCTTTTACCAGCGATTTCGGTGCACTTATGGGGAAACTCGTAGCAAACACCGAAATTAGTTTTTCAGTGCGCAAACCTGATAAAATGCGCGCTTTCCGTAACAAACAAATGGAGCCATAACATGTCGGATATCGAACAACGCGTTAAGAAAATCGTCGCAGAACAACTGGGCGTCGCAGAAGCGGACATCAAGATCGAATCCTCGTTCGTTGACGATCTGGGCGCTGACTCCCTGGACACCGTGGAACTGGTGATGGCCCTGGAAGACGAGTTCGAAATGGAAATCCCTGACGAACAAGCAGAAAAGATCACCACCGTGCAACAAGCCATCGACTACGCCACCGCGCACGTCAAGGCGTAATTGCCGCCCGATCGACTTTAGGAGAATCGCTTGAGAGGTTCTAAAAACCGTCGTGTTGTCATTACCGGCCTGGGCGCCGTTACCCCGATTGGCAATAATGTTGCCGATACCTGGGCAGCGGCACTCGAGGGCAAATCCGGCATTGCCACCATCACCAAGTTTGACGCACAAGCTTTCAGTACCCGTTTTGCCGGTGAAGTCAAAGGCTTCAATATCGAGGACTACATCTCGGCCAAGGAAGCGCGCCACATGGATACGTTTATCCATTACGGCATGGCGGCCGGCATCCAGGCGGTGCAGGATTCGGGTATCGAAGTGACCGACGCCAACGCCGATCGTATCGGTGTGATCATCGGTTCCGGCATCGGCGGTCTGCCGATGATCGAAGAGCAGAAGGAAGACTACGACAAGCGCGGTCCGCGCCGTATTTCGCCCTTCTTCGTGCCTGCCTCGATTATCAATATGATTTCGGGCAACCTGTCGATCAAGTACGGCATGCGCGGTCCTAATCTGTCGATCGTCACCGCTTGTACCACCGGCCTGCATTGCATCGGCGCTGCCGCTCGCATGATCGAGTATGGCGATGCCGACGTGATGATCGCCGGTGGCGCCGAGTCGACCGTTTCGCCGCTGGGTCTCGGTGGCTTTGCTTCGGCAAAAGCCCTGTCCGCGCGCAACGACGACCCGGCCACCGCATCCCGTCCATGGGATACGGACCGCGACGGCTTCGTGCTGGGCGAAGGCGCCGGCGTGATGGTCGTGGAAGAGTACGAACACGCCAAGGCACGCGGCGCCAAGATTTACGCCGAGCTGGTCGGCTTCGGCATGAGCGCCGATGCTTACCACATGACGTCGCCCCTGGAAGACGGTAGCGGTGGCAGCAAGTCGGCGCAAGCCGCGCTCGCCAACGCCGGCCTCAACCCGGACCAGGTGCAGTACGTGAACGCGCACGGCACCTCGACGCCGCAAGGCGACGTGGCCGAAGTGCAGGGCATCAAGCGCACGTTCGGCGACCACGCCAAAAAGCTGGTAGTCAATTCGACCAAGTCGATGACCGGCCACTTGCTGGGTGGTGCTGGCGGCCTGGAAGCAGTGTTTACGGTTTTGGCGGTGCACCACCAGGTGTCGCCACCGACCATTAACATCTTCAACCAGGATCCGTCGTGCGATCTGGACTTCTGCGCCAATGTCGCTCGCGACATGAAGATCGAGTATGCAGTCAAAAACTCGTTCGGCTTCGGCGGAACGAACGGCAGCCTCGTCTTCGGCAGGATCTAAGTAGTAAAAAAGTTTAACTTTATGTTGAACTAAAACCGCGCCCGCCATGTCAAAGCATGGTGGGCGAGGATTCGGCGCTGGCATTCGCCAGCGCCTGAATTGCCCGGCCCCGCGCCGGCGCATCCAGTTTTATCGCTCCCCATCCGTGTAGATTTTTTGTGTTGTCTCTATCCGTGCTGCAGTCATGTCGATCGCGGTGTCCGTCATCGTTCGTCCCTCGCCTGGTTTGCGCTTGTTGCACGCCGGGTTGTGCTGTTGCGTGCTGGCGTCCGCCGCTGCCTGTCCCGGCGTGCTGGCGCCGCTGGCGTGCGTGGTGGCCGCTATCTGTGGCTATGTCTGCGGGCAACCATGCGGTATTGCAATGGCGGTTGATATAACCGCAGTCGGGCAATTCCGCACTGCGCTATACCAACATGCGGGAACGCCGCTGCGCCTGCTTGATGGCTCGACCGTGTGGCGCGGCTTGCTGCTGCTGCGCCTGGGTGGTGCGGATGGCAGCGTGCGGTCGGTGCTGGTGTTGCCCGATTGCGTAAGCGGGGCGGAGTTGCGCGCGTTGACGCTGGCCTGTCGGGCCGCCGCCGCGCGCAGTGAAATAAATGCGCCAACACTGTGAACTTCTTGCAGCGGGCTAACTCTATAGCATAAAGGGTTGCGGCGACGTTGCAGGCCACCGAGGAATTCCGGAGTGACGACAGAACGTGAGTGTGACCAGATGCTGGTCGACCGGGTCCGGGCCGGCGACAAGCAGGCGTTTGACATGTTGGTGGCCAAATATCAGCGCCGCCTCATGCGCCTGCTGTCGCGTATCGTGCACGACCCGGTGGAAGCCGAAGACGTGGTACAAGAGACGTTTATCAAGGCCTATCGCGCGTTGCGGCATTTTCGTGGCGATTCGGCCTTTTATACGTGGTTGTATCGCATAGGAATTAACACGGCCAAGAATTTTTTGACGACGCAGGGCAGGCGCACGCCCACGTCGACGGAAACCGACGCCGAACATGCCGAGGGTTTTTCAGATGGCGATAATTTGCGCGACATCAATACGCCGGAATCCATGCTGGCCAGCAAGCAAATTGCCCAGACCGTCAATGCGGCCATGGACGCCTTGCCACTCGATTTACGGACTGCGATCGCCTTGCGCGAAATAGAAGGGCTCAGCTACGAAGAGATTTCCGATATCATGGCTTGCCCCATCGGCACGGTCCGCAGCCGTATCTTCCGTGCCCGAGAAGTCATCGCTGAAAAGTTAAAGCCTCTGCTCGATATGCCGGTTGACAAGCGCTGGTAAGGCAGGAATGATGGCATTGGCGCCCGGCAATTTGTCGGCTGTGGTGGCAATGTATTGACAGGCGGAGCAAGCGATGGATACCCATAAAAGACTGCACGAAAACATTTCGGCGCTGGCGGATGGCGAGCTGGCGCAGAGCGAGCAGGAACTTGCCTTCGCGGCGCTGGAAACCGCCGAGGGCAGGGCGGCCTGGCAGGCCTATCACCTGGTCGGCGACGTGCTGCGCGACAGCGCCCAAGGCGCGCTCAGCAACGGGTTCCGTGCGGCGCTGGCGGCGCGCCTCGACAACGAGCCTGCGCACGAGCTCTCGCCGCTTGCGCCAGGCGCCACCGACCCTGCTGCGCCACCGTTTGCCGCCTCGGCCAACGGCGCTGCTGCTGCCCATGCCAGCAACGCCACCAATACCGCTACTGCCGCCGCTGCGAATACGCTTGCCAGCGCCACGTCCCACGGCCAGGATACCTCCAGCGCCGACGTAATCTTCCCTTAAGCCGTTTTATTTCTCCCTGCTCGTATAATTACCCGGTGTGCCGCGTGCGGGACTTTTATCCCGCCCTGTGCTAGCCTCATGGCGCGCGCCTCGCACCGCGACGCGTGCTGCCCTGCATTCCAGAACCTTTAGAGAACGATCTCCATGAAAAATAATTTGAAAAATAATTTATCTGTCGGCAGTAAAACTCTCTCCGCGCTGCTGGTCAGCGCAAGCGTTTGGATGTCGCCCGCCGTACTGGGCATGAGTCCGGCAGTGGCCGCCGCGCCGGTCACCGGCGCCGTGATGGGCTTGCCCGACTTTGCCGACCTGGTCGACCGCGTGGGTCCTGCCGTGGTCAATATCCGCACTACCGAGCTGGTCAAACCAGGCGGCCGCGGCGAAGTCGGCGAAGACGAAATGGCCGAATTCATGCGCCGCTTCTTCGGCGGCGCCATGCCGGTGCCACCGCAAGGGCAGGGCCGCAAAACCCCGCGCCGCACCCCGGTACCTGAAGAGGCAGTGCCGCGCGGCGTCGGCTCCGGCTTTATCCTGTCGGCCGACGGCTACGTGATGACCAACGCCCACGTGGTCGATGGCGCCGACGAAGTGTTCGTCACACTGACCGACAAGCGCGAATTCAAGGCCAAGGTACTGGGCGCGGACGCCCGCACCGATGTGGCCGTGCTGAAAATCGAAGGCGAAAAACTGCCATTCCTGCTGATGGGCGACTCCGACAAGATCCGCGTGGGCGAATGGGTGATCGCCATCGGCTCGCCGTTCAACCTGGAGAACACCGTCACCGCCGGCATCATCTCGGCCAAGCAGCGCGATACCGGCGACTACCTGGCGCTGATTCAAAGCGACGTGGCCGTCAACCCCGGCAACTCGGGTGGCCCGCTGATCAATATGCGCGGCGAAGTCATCGGCATCAATTCGCAGATCGCCACCTTGTCCGGCGCGTATAACGGCATTTCGTTTGCCGTGCCGATCGACGAGGCGATCCGCGTATCCGAACAACTCAAGAAGAGTGGCAAGGTCAGCCGTGGCCGTATCGGCGTGCAGATCACCGAAGTGAACAAGGAAGTGGCCGAGTCGCTGGGCCTGAAAAACGCCGAAGGCGCTGGCGTCGCCATGGTCGAGCCTGATGGTCCTGCCGACAAGGCCGGTCTCAAGCCGGGCGACATCATTCTGAAATTTAATGGCACGGCGATTACCCGCTCGTCGGACCTGCCACGCGTGGTCGGTGGCACCGCCATCGGCAGCAAGGCGACCATTACCGTGTGGCGCAAGGGCCAGCAACTGGACCTGCCGGTCAATGTGGTGGAAATGGACGCCGACAAGGCAGGCAAGGGCGCGACTGGCAAAGGCAAAGGCAAGGGGGGCGGAGCCGAGCCGGAGCAGGCCAAGGCCAACGCGCTGGGCTTGATCGTCACCGACCTGCCTGCCGATAAACGCAAGGAACTGGGCGTCGATGGTGGCGTGGTGGTGGCCGATGTCGATGGCGTCTCCGAAGCGGCTGGCCTCGACGAAGGCGATATTCTGCTGCAGTTGAACAATACCGCGATCAAGGATGCCAAGCAGTTCAACGCGCTGGTGGCCAAGCTCGATCCGAAGAAGCGCTCGGTAGTGCTGGTGCGCCGCGGCGACCAGACGCAGTTCATTTCGCTGCGTCCGAGCGAACTGGCCAAGTAAGTGATATTGCCACCGTCCGCTGGCGCGGGCGGTGGCTGCCCAGTAAGACTTCCATGCATTTCACTCTCTACTCCCGCAGCTATTGCCACCTGTGCCAGGACATGCACGACGCGCTGCTGAGCCTGCAACCACCGGGCATCACTTTTACGGTGGACGTGATCGACATCGACCAGGCTGGCGACCCGGCGCTGCTGGCCAGGTACGACGAACTGGTGCCGGTGCTGTTTGCCGACCTGGCTGGTCCCGAGCTGTGCCATTACCACCTCGACGAAGCCAAAATCCGTGCATTGCTGGTGAAATAGTCAAAATTCACGGCAAAAAGGCTGTGCTTTGTATAAGTCGGGCTTTCCACTCTGAAATCCGGTAAAATGCCGGGTATTACGTTTGGCAGTCCAAGGCGCTCGCCAGGGCAATCATGCCCAGCTTTGAGCGCTTTTTGTATTGCGCGCCGTGTTTTATCGATGCGCGCACCCGTCGTTTCGACCTGTTTTTTGATTATTTGTTAATGAACAACATACGCAATTTCTCCATCATCGCCCACATCGACCACGGTAAATCGACCCTGGCCGACCGCATCATCCAGCTTTGCGGCGGCCTGTCCGACCGCGAGATGGAGGCGCAGGTGCTCGATTCGATGGACCTGGAACGCGAGCGCGGCATTACTATCAAGGCCCAGACTGCGGCCCTGAAATACAAGGCGCGCGATGGCATCATCTACAACCTGAACCTGATCGATACGCCCGGCCACGTCGACTTCTCGTACGAAGTGTCGCGGTCGCTGTCGGCGTGCGAAGGCGCGCTGCTGGTGGTCGATGCCTCTCAGGGCGTTGAAGCGCAAACGGTTGCCAATTGCTACACCGCGCTCGACCTGGGCGTGGAAGTGGTGCCGGTTCTGAATAAAATCGACTTGCCGAACGCCGATCCGCCGACCGCGATCGCCGAGATCGAAGACGTGATCGGTATCGAAGCGGGCGACGCCGTCCATTGCTCCGCCAAGACCGGCCTGGGCGTGGAAGACGTGATCGAATCGATCATCGCCAAGGTACCGCCGCCGAAGGGCGACCCGGACGCGCCGCTGCAGGCGCTGATTGTCGACTCGTGGTACGACGCCTACGTGGGCGTGGTGATGCTGGTGCGCGTGATGAACGGCACCCTGAAACCAAAAGACAAGATCAAGCTGATGGCCACCGACTCGGTGCAGCTGGTGGAAGACGTGGGCATTTTCGCGCCGCGTTCGCTGTCGCTGCCGCAACTGTCGGCCGGCCAGGTGGGCTTCATCATCGCCGGCATCAAGGAACTGAAGGTTGCCAAGGTGGGCGATACGGTTACCCTGGCCAACCGTCCGGCGCCGGCGCCGCTGCCTGGCTTCAAGGAAGTGCAGCCGCAAGTGTTTGCCGGCCTGTTCCCGGTGGAAGCGAACCAGTACGACGCGCTGCGCGACTCGCTGGAAAAGCTGAAACTGAACGATGCCGCGCTGATGTACGAGCCGGAAGTATCGCAGGCGCTGGGCTTCGGCTTCCGCTGCGGCTTCCTCGGTTTGTTGCACATGGAAATCGTGCAGGAGCGCCTCGAACGCGAGTTCGACATGGACCTGATCACCACCGCACCGACCGTGGTGTACGAAGTGGTGATGCGCGATAACAGCATCGTCAAGGTGGACAATCCATCGCGCATGCCCGAGCCGACCAAGATCAACGAAATCCGCGAACCGATCGTTACCGTCAACCTGTACATGCCGCAAGAGTACGTTGGGTCGGTGATCACGCTGTGTATCGGCAAGCGCGGCGTGCAGATGGACATGAGCTACCACGGCCGCCAGGTCAAGCTGGTGTACGAAATGCCGATGGGCGAAATCGTGCTCGACTTCTTCGACAAGCTGAAATCGACCTCGCGTGGTTACGCGTCGATGGATTACGAGTTCAAGGAATACCGCGCGTCCGACGTGGTCAAGGTCGATATGTTGATCAACAGCGAGAAGGTCGATGCGCTGGCGATTATCGTTCACCGCTCGAACAGCGCCTATCGCGGCCGCCAGGTGGCGGCCAAGATGCGCGAACTGATTCCGCGCCAGATGTTCGACGTGGCGATCCAGGCGGCCATTGGCGTCAACGTGATCTCGCGTGAAAACGTCAAGGCATTGCGCAAGAACGTGCTGGCCAAGTGCTACGGCGGCGACATCAGCCGTAAAAAGAAACTGCTCGAGAAACAGAAAGCCGGTAAGAAACGCATGAAACAGGTGGGCTCGGTCGAGATTCCACAAGAAGCGTTCCTGGCAATCTTACAAGTGGATGATAAATGACCATGCAAGTGATTTTGGGTAACTTTGCGCTGATCCTGTTCGTGTTGATGGTGATCACCGGCGTGATCTGGTGTCTCGATGTGTTCGTCTTGGCCAAGCAACGCCGCGCTGCCGCCAACCGCGCGCTGGCCGAGTACGATGCACGCGCCGCCAAGCTCACCGCCGACGGCTATCAGGCCGACAACAACGTCAACCGCGCCGCGCTGGAAGCGAGCATCCTGCGCCAGCCGACCTGGGTGGAATACTCGGGCAGCTTCTTCCCGGTGATCGCGCTGGTATTCGTGCTGCGTTCGTTCCTGTACGAGCCGTTCAAGATCCCGTCGTCGTCGATGGTGCCGACCCTGGAAATTGGCGACCTGATCCTGGTGAACAAGTTCACCTACGGTATCCGCCTGCCGGTGCTGAACAAAAAAGTTATCCAGATCAACGATCCGCAGCGCGGTGACGTGATGGTGTTCAAGTATCCGCTGGACATGACCCAGGATTACATCAAGCGCGTGATTGGCGTGCCTGGTGATAAGATCACGTACGAGAACAAGAAACTGACCGTGAACGGCGTGGCGGTGCAGTACACCGCTTTGCCTGACTACCTCGGTGGCGATGAGCAAAAGCAGCTCAGCTATAACAAGCAGTACCAGGAAGCACTGTCCGGCGTCAGCCACCGCATTCTCAACTTCGAGAACGCGCCTACGCTGAGTCTGCCGCAAGTGATGGACTTCCCGATGCGGCAAGAGTCGTGCACGTACACCTACGACAGCTTCACGTGCGTGGTGCCGGCCGGTCATTACTTCATGATGGGCGACAACCGCGACAACAGTACCGACAGCCGCTACTGGGGCTTTGTTCCGGACAAGAATATCGTCGGCAAGGCATTCTTTGTCTGGATGAACCTGAGCAACCTGAAGCGTATCGGCAGCATCAAGTAAATTCACGGGCCTGCGGGCCGCACAGGGAGAGCTGAAATGCGAACACATCGGCAAAACGGCGTTTCCCTGACCGGGTTGATCCTGGTCCTGGCCGTGCTGGGCGTGGTGGCCGTGCTGGCCCTCAAGATCTTGCCCACGTACACGGAATATCGGGCAGTGAAGAATGCCATCGTGACGGCCAAGGCCGCCGGTGGCAATTCGGTGCCCGAGATCCGCAAGGCCTTCGATGCCAACGCGACCGTCGCTTACATCACCGCCATTTCCGGCAGCGACCTGACTATCGAGCGCGAGGGTGACAGCGTCGAGGTCAGCTTCGCCTACGAAAAGAAAATCCCGCTGGTCGGACCGGCCAGCCTGCTCCTGGAATACCAGGGCACTACCGCCGCAGCCGGCAAACCCCATTAAAAACCAGAAAACGAACCAATGAATCTTCAGTTATTGCAAACCCGTCTAGGCTATACGTTCCAGGATGCCGGCCTGCTGCAGCAGGCCTTGACCCATCGTAGCCATAGCAGCTTGCATAACGAACGCCTCGAGTTCCTTGGCGACTCCGTGCTCAACTGCGTCGTTGCCACCATCCTGTACGAGCGCTACACCACCATCGACGAGGGCGACCTGTCGCGCTTGCGCGCCAACCTGGTCAAGCAGCAGTCGCTGTTTGAAATCGCCCAGAAGCTCGAACTGTCGCAGTTCCTGCGCCTGGGCGAGGGCGAGCTGAAATCGGGTGGCTTCCGCCGGCCGTCGATCCTGGCCGATACGCTCGAAGCGATCCTCGGCGCAATTTTCCTCGATAGCGGTTTCAATCCGGCTGCCGAGGCGATCCGCGCCTTCTATATCCCGATTCTCGACACGGTGGACCCGCAAACCCTGGGCAAGGACGCCAAGACCCTGCTGCAGGAATTCCTGCAAAGCCGGAAGATTTCGCTGCCGCTGTACAATGTGGTGGCCACCCACGGCGCCGCCCACAGCCAGGAATTCGAGATCGAGTGCCAGATTCCCAAGCTGGGCATCCAGCTGTTCGGCCGTGGCGGCAGCCGCCGCGCCGGCGAACAGGCCGCCGCCAAGCTGGCGCTGGAAGCGGCGCAGCAAGCGCTGTTGAAGACCCCGGCCGCAGTGCGCAAGGCCAAGCCGCGTGCCGCCCAGCTCAAGCTGGCCGGCATCGCCACCGTGCAAACCGATGACGATGCAGAGTCTGCACCATCGGCCAAGGCAGCCAACAAGTAACGACTTAAAAGAAACGATCATGACTACCGAAACGACCCCCGCCAACTTCCGTTGTGGTTACATCGCCATTGTCGGCCGCCCCAACGTGGGCAAATCGACCCTGATGAACACGCTGATCGGCGCCAAGGTCAGCATCACCTCGCGCAAGGCGCAAACCACGCGCCACCGCATCACCGGCATCATGACGTACGACGATGCCCAGTTCATCTATGTCGATACCCCGGGTTTTCAAACCCGCCACTCAAACGCGCTGAACAAGACGCTGAACAAGACGGTGACCAACACCCTGATTTCGTCGGACCTGATCCTGTACGTGATCGAGGCGGGCACGTTTGGCCCGGCCGACCAGCAAGTGATCGACCTGTTGCCGAAAGAGGTGCCGGTGGTATTGGTCATCAACAAATCGGATCGCGTCAAAGACAAGGCCGTGCTGCTGCCGTTCGCGCAGCAGGTGGCTGCCAAGTTCGATTTCGCCGCGATTGTGCCGGTGTCGGCCAAGCTGCGCTTCCAGCTCGAAGGGCTGCAAAACGAGATCAAGCGCTTCCTGCCCGAGAACGCACCGATCTTCGGACCGGACGACATCACCGACCGCAGCGAGAAATTCCTGGCGTCCGAGATCGTGCGCGAAAAGCTGTTCCGCTTTGTTGGCGACGAACTGCCGTACACCAGCACCGTGCTGATCGAGCAGTTCGAGCAGGAAGGCGACCTGCGCCGCGTGTTTGCTGCCATCCTGGTCGAGCGCGACACGCATAAATCGATGATCATCGGTAACAAGGGCGCGCGCCTGAAGGAAGTCTCCACCCAGGCCCGCCTGGACATGGAAAAACTGTTCGGCGGCCCCGTGTACCTGGAAATCTGGGTCAAGGTCAAATCGGGCTGGGCCGATAACGAAGCGGGTTTGCGCGCCTACGGCTACGAATAAATCCATGCCACCCGCCACGCCCGACGCCGCGCTCACCAGCGCGACCGCGTCACCGCAGCAGGCCGCGCCTGACGCGCAGGGCGGGGTGGTGCTCGCGCCCGTCGCGGAAACGCCTCCCAAACGTCCGCGTGCGCCTGCACGCGAACGCACCATCGGCACCAAGGTCGCCGGCCAGCCGGCCTTCGTGCTGCACAGCTATCCCTACAAAGAAACCAGCCTGATCATCGACCTGTTTACGCGCGACTTCGGCCGCGTGGCGCTGATCGCCAAGGGCGCCAAGCGGCCGCACTCGCAGTTGCGCGGCGTGCTGCAAACCTTCCAGCCGCTGTCGTCGAGCTGGGTGGGCAAATCCGAGCTGCGTACCCTGACCGACGCCGAATGGGTCGGTGGCATGCTGCCGCTGGAAAAGACCGCGCTACTGTGCGGCTTTTATCTGAACGAACTGCTGGTCAAACTGCTGGCCCGCGACGACGCTCACCCGGCGCTGTTCGACCATTATGTCTCCACCCTCAACCAGCTCGCCCACAACGAACCTGCCACCATCGTCTTGCGAAAATTCGAACGGGCCTTACTTAAGGAGACAGGGGTGGCGGCGGACCTGGGGCGCTGCACCAGTACGCGCGCCCCGGTGCAGGCCGACGTGACGTACGTGGTGGATCCCGAGCGCGGACCGCGCCCCGAGCGCGCGTCGGACCCGTGGCCGCGGGTGGCAGGGAAAACCTTGCTGGACATGGAGCGCGAAGATTACCAGGACGCCGCCACGCAGTCGCAGAGCAAGCAGCTGATGCGCTTCCTGGTGGCGCACCACCTGAACGGCGCGCCACTGAATACCCGGCAGATTCTCGTCGATCTGTCACAATTATAAGAACCCTGATTACTCTATAAACGGTATAGAACGAATGAGCTTCCTGCACCCTTCCGGCACCATCATCGACCTCGGCGTCAACATCGACCACGTGGCCACTCTGCGCAACGCGCGCGGCACCAGGTACCCGGACCCGATCCGCGCCGCGCTGCTGGCCGAGCAGGCCGGCGCCGACTGCATCACCCTGCACCTGCGCGAAGACCGCCGCCACATCAAGGACGCCGACGTCATCGCCCTGGCGCCCCAGCTGCTCACGCGCATGAACCTGGAAGCGGCCGTCACGCAGGAGATGATCGACTTCGCCTGCAAAATCCGCCCGGCCGACGTGTGTCTGGTACCGGAAAAACGCACCGAGGTGACGACCGAGGGCGGCCTCGATGTGGCCGGCAATTTCAACGCGGTGCAGGCGGCAGTCAAGCAACTGCAGGCCGAGGGCATCCGCGTGAGCCTGTTCATCGATGCCGATGAGGCGCAAATGGATGCCACCATCGCCGTCGGCGCGCCCGTCATCGAACTGCACACGGGCCGCTATGCCGATACCGAGGGCGCCGAGCAGGAAGCGGAACTGGAACGCGTGCGGCGCGGCGTGCTGTATGGCGCCTCGAAGGGTCTGAAAGTCAATGCCGGGCATGGCCTGCACTACACCAATGTGCAGGCAATTGCCGCCATCCCCGACATCGCGGAACTGAACATTGGCCACGCCATCGTCGCCCACTCGGTATTCGTCGGCTGGGAAAACGCCGTGCGCGAGATGAAGGCGATCATGGTGTCCACCCGCCTGGGCCGAAAATGATCTACGGGATCGGTACCGACATCTGCAAGATCCCGCGCATCGAAGCGGCCCTGGAGCGCCACGGCGACCGCTTCGCGCAAAAGATCCTGGGACCGCAGGAGATGGAAAAATATTTGGCGCGCAAGGCCAAGAACCCGGTGCGCGGCATCCGTTTCGTCGCCACGCGCTTTGCGGCCAAGGAAGCATTTGCCAAGGCGATCGGTCTCGGCATCCGCATGCCGATGACCTGGCCGGCGGCGCAGATGCTCAATGCCCCCAGCGGCAAGCCGATGATCGTGTGCAGCGGCGTGCTCAAGGAATTCATGGACAAGCATCGGCTTACCACGCAGGTGACGGTGAGCGACGAGGCGGAATATGCAGTGGCATTCGTGATCGTGGAGCAGGCGAAAATTGACTGACCAGGTAGTCCCCAACAACGTACCCCCGGTGCCAACGCCGGACCCGCGCGAGCAAGTGCTGGCCACCGTCGCCAAGCTGCCGAATTTGCCGGGCGTGTACCGCTACTTCGACGCCGAGGACAAGGTCCTTTACGTTGGCAAGGCGCGCGACCTGAAAAAACGCGTGTCGAGCTACTTCCAGAAAAATCTGGCCAGCCCGCGCATCGCCATGATGGTCGAGCGCATCGCGCGCCTGGAAACCACGGTCACGCACAGTGAGGCCGAGGCGCTGATCCTCGAAAACAACCTGATCAAGGCGCTGAGCCCGCGCTTCAACATCCTGTTCCGCGACGATAAGTCGTACCCGTACCTGAAGATCACCGGCGGCGATGCGCCGCGCATGGTGTATTACCGTGGCGCGGTGGACCGCAAGAACCAGTATTTCGGTCCGTTCCCCAGCTCGTGGGCGGTCAAGGAATCGATGCAGATCCTGCAGAAGGTGTTCCAGATCCGCACCTGCGAAGACAGCGTGTATGCCAACCGCACGCGCCCGTGCCTGCTCAACCAGATCGGCCGTTGCAGCGGCCCGTGCGTGGACCTGATCAGCAAGGAAGACTACCAGCTCGATGTCGATAACGCTGCGCGTTTTTTGCGGGGCCGCCAGAGCGAAGTGCTGGCCGACCTCGAAGCGAAAATGCATGCGTATGCGTCCGACCTCAAGTTCGAGCAGGCCGCCGCCGTGCGCAACCAGATCCAGTCGCTCTCGCGCGTGCTGCACCAGCAGAGCATGGAAACCGTGGGCGACGCCGACGTCGATATCATCGCCGTGCTGGTGCAGGGCGGGCGCGCCTGCGTCAACCTGGCGATGGTGCGCGGCGGCCGCCACCTGGGCGACCGCGCCTACTTCCCCACGCACGTGAGCGACGCCGAGGCGATTGCGGAAGAGCCGATCGAAGTGGAGGTGCTGGCCGCGTTCCTGGCGCAGCACTACGCCGACAAGTTCATCCCCGGCATCCTGATCCTCAATATCGAGTTCGACCACCCGGCGCTGATCCAGGCCTTGCAGGAGCAGTGCGGCCACCGCATCAACCTGATCTTCCAGCCGCAGGACCAGCGCCGCAAATGGCTGGAGCTGGCGCAGAAGGGCGCGCAGATTTCGCTGGCGCGCCTGCTGTCGGAACAAGGCTCGCAGCAGTCGCGCACGCGCGCGCTGGTCGATGCGCTGTCGCTGGAACCGGAAGACATCGACACCTTGCGCGTGGAATGCTTCGACATCAGCCACACCATGGGCGAGGCCACGCAGGCGTCGTGCGTGGTGTTCCATCATCACCAGATGCAGAACGGGGAATACCGCCGCTACAACATCAACGACATCACGCCCGGCGACGATTACGCGGCGATGCGGCAAGTACTGTTCCGCCGCTATGAAAAAGTGGCCAACGGCGACGGCGTGATGCCCGACGTGGTGCTGATCGACGGCGGCAAGGGCCAGATCGAAATGGCGCGCCAGGTATTTTCCGAACTGGGCCTCGACATCAGCCTGATCGTCGGGGTGGCCAAGGGGGAAGGGCGCCGCGTGGGCCTGGAGACCTTGATGTTTGTCGATGGCCGGCCGGCGCAGGAACTGGGCAAGGAATCGGCGGCGCTGATGCTGGTTGCGCAAATCCGCGACGAGGCGCACCGCTTCGCCATCACCGGCATGCGCGCCAAGCGCGCCAAGACGCGGCAGACGTCGCGCCTGGAAGAAATCGAAGGCATCGGCGCCAAGCGCCGCCAGCGTTTGCTGGCGCGCTTCGGCGGACTGCGCGGCGTGGTCAATGCCAGCGTGGAAGACCTGAAACAGGTCGAGGGTATTTCCAGCGCATTGGCTGAGGAAATTTACAAACAGCTACATTAAGCGTCCGGGGCAAACGTGCTGGTTTAATACACGTTGGCAAGGTAGACTAGCGGCGCATTTCCACAATTCCCATGGTCGTACTTATTCAGCAAGTTTATGCCCCTTCGTCATGCCATTTAATATCCCGATTCTGTTGACCTGGTTGCGCGTCGCGCTCATTCCGCTGGTGGTGGGCGTCTACTATCTGCCAACGTCGGTGCTGCCGGTGGCCGATCAGAATCTGGCCGCCACGCTGGTGTTCATCATTGCTGCCGTCACCGACTGGTTCGACGGCTTCCTGGCCCGCCGCTGGAACCAGACCTCGGCCTTCGGCGCCTTCCTCGATCCGGTCGCGGACAAGCTGATGGTGGCCGGCGCCCTGATCGTGCTGGTGCAACTGGACCGTGCCAACGCCGTCATCGCGTTCGTGATCATCGGCCGCGAAATCGCCATCTCGGCGCTGCGCGAATGGATGGCGCAGATCGGCGCCTCGAAATCGGTTGCGGTCAGCTCGATCGGCAAGATCAAGACCACTGCGCAAATGGCCGCCATCCCGCTGCTGCTGTACCACGACGTATTGTTCGGCGCCATCGACACACAGTTCTGGGGCGCGCGCTTCCTCGAAGTGGCGGCGGTGCTGACCGTGTGGTCGATGTTCTACTACATGCGCCTGGCGTGGCCGATGATCAAGGAAAAGGGCGGCCACCTGTAAAAGGAGCTAAACCGTTTTCAATCTTTTTTGTTCAGCAAGGTTTTTGGCATTGACAGCCCGTCCAGATCCTCTATAATGCTGGCCTGTTGTTGATGACAGCGACGCGGGAGTAGCTCAGTTGGTAGAGCGCAACCTTGCCAAGGTTGAGGTCGAGAGTTCGAGACTCTTCTCCCGCTCCAGTTGCAAAGCTGGTGGTTGTTACAGGTAGTACTGGTAATAACGATAGCGAGCTGTTAAAATGTTTGACTCCAAATGCGGGAGTAGCTCAGTTGGTAGAGCGCAACCTTGCCAAGGTTGAGGTCGAGAGTTCGAGACTCTTCTCCCGCTCCAGTTTCTTAGGAAGCTGATTGGTTGATGTGAAGCGCAGTAAAAAGTATCACCTCCTATGCGGGAGTAGCTCAGTTGGTAGAGCGCAACCTTGCCAAGGTTGAGGTCGAGAGTTCGAGACTCTTCTCCCGCTCCAGAATTCGGAGCACAGCACATAACCGGCTGTGTTCTCGTGTCAAGTCTTCCTCCGGCGAGGTAGCAAAGCGGTTATGCAGCGGCCTGCAAAGCCGTCTAGGTCGGTTCGACTCCGATCCTCGCCTCCATAAAATCAATGACTTAGCATTTTCTGAGCAAGCTCAACATGGCTGTATACCTCGCAAAAAAGTGAGGTATACCTCGCATGCGACGGCCATCTTGCCGTCACCCTTCCGCCGCGCCCCGCTATCATCGTGGGTATGGCTACGATCAAAAAGCTCTCGTCCGGCACGTTCCAGATCTGCGTCCGCCATCGCCTGTTGCCCAAAACCTTGTGGGCCACGTTCGATACGGAAGTGCAGGCCGAGTCGTATGCGCACCAGCTTGAGGCATTGCTGGGGCAGGGAATAGTGCCGTCTATGCTGCTCGAACGAACGACGCCCTCACGGGAAATCTGGACTGTCACCCGCTGTATCGTCGAATACCAGCGGCATAACGCGCTCGCGCTCTCCGAGGTCAAGCTGCTCGACACAATACAGCCGCAATTGGCCAAGGTGAGTACTGGTTACCTGAACTACGAATGGGCAGACAGCTGGATCCGCAGCATGAAACGCGAAGCGAACCTGTCGCCATCGACGATCCGCCACCGCCATGGTGCGCTGGCCCGGTGCTTTGACTGGATGCTGCGCAAGCATCCGGACATCATGGCGCAGAATCCCCTGCGGCTGCTCAAGCGCGGCTTCGCCACCTACACTCCAGACGACGTGGCCTACCTGGCGGCGCGCGGCAAGGAGCCCAAGGTGGCCGAAGAGCGCGACCGCCGGCTCGGCATCGAGAAGGAGGTGCGGATCCGCGAAGTGCTGGCCGACCGGCCGGTGGAGCTGACGTTTTTCACCTTGGCACTGGAGACGGCGATGCGCATGCGCGAGTGCTACACGCTGGACCTGACGCAGATCAACCTCGAGCAGCGCACCATCTACCTCGACCGCAGCAAGAACGGCGACCGGCGCCAGGTGCCATTGTCTTCGACCGCGATCAGGGCGCTAGCAGACCACATGGCGAACGACCGCGCCGCCATCCGGGAGCGCAGTGGGCGGCTGTTCCCTTATTGGAGCGGGACGCGCGCTGAGAAGGAGCTCGATGTCGTCACGCGCGACTTGTCACGCGTGTTTGCACTGGTGTTTGAGGCGGCCGGCGCGCCAACGCTGCACTTCCACGATCTGCGCCACGAAGCGACATGTCGGCTTTACGAAAAAACCAGGCTGACCGACGTGCTCATTGCGCGCATCACCGGTCACCGCGACCTGCGCCAGCTCAAGCGCTATGCGAGCCTGCGCGGCAGCGATCTGGCCAGCCATCTCTGGTAGCGAGGTGCAGCGCGGTGTCATGCCTGACGTACTTGCGGAGAAAATCGAGGATGTCGGTGCGCAGGAAGCACATGACTTGCCGATCTTCGTGCGGGGCAGTTCGCCCTTGCGCGCAAGTGTGAGCAACTCGGCCGCCCACATTACCCAGCATGGCATGCTGCTCGATCTGCCGGAACCGGTGGTCCGGGCATTCAGTTCGGCACGCGTGCGCGAAGTCTCACCGATCAATGAACTGGTGCAGGCTTACAGGGCCCGGCCAGAGTTCCGACGGCTGGTGCAGTGTCCGATAAAGGAAACGATTTATCTCATTTTAATTTTGCTGCGCACTGTCGCTGTTGGCGCCGACACTACGTGTATTACGCTCGCCCGTTCACCGACCTTGCCGCCAATGCGGTCCAAGCCATGCTCGTGCTTGTGCGATGTCGTGCGGAAAGCTTTAATACGACAACCGTTGCGCATGAGGTTGGGCATTACTTCGGCATCTGGCAGGGCGGGCAACACAATCCCGACATCGGCAGCCTCATGTTCGAGTATGGTTCTCCGAAACGCGGAACTAAGCTAGACTGGACGGATGTGCAGCAGTTGCTGAAGATTAGCAAGCCTAAGCGATAAGGCCAGTGATATGAGATCGACAAATCGGTGCGGGCGTCTTCCGTGGCTTCTGTTTGGCCTGCCGCTGCTGGTTGCCACCCTGACATGGTTGGGCGCGGAAGCCATGTTGCATTGGGCCACGAATGCGATGCTAGAGGCACACAACGCGCGATTCGCTTGCTGGGTAAGCGTTAGTCCAAGTTGTCCTGCGTTTTCAATAGGAATTGAGGACGCCATTGCGTGCCCGCAGGTGGAACAGGACTGTCGGGCGCGCGGCTTCGATGCTGCTGCGGACAATGCGGATACTGAGTACATACGTTGGCTGCAATGGTCCGGATGGGCGAAGCTGACCCTGATAGCTGTGAGTCTGGCAACGGTCGTCGCAGGGGGCTGTCGCGTGCTGTTTCGTCGAAAACGTAGTGGGACACCATATTTCCGATGCGGAAATTGAAGCACGCCTGAAGGATTCGCGTACGAGTGCAGAAGAGCGAAAGCGCTTGACGAAAGAACAAAAAGCGCGCGGCAAACGAAATAAGGACAAGGATAGCCGCAAGAAATGCCCGTAATCCTAATTGGAGGCAATTATGCTTTGTTGTGCACACGCGATTTTCTACTTCAAGCTTTGTGATGAAAAACAAGATACGTTTCTTATCCATGAAAATGTCTATTTGATTGATGCAGATGATATTGATCATGCCACGCAGTCTGCAATTCGGATCGCTAAGGGGAGCGAGGATCTCAGCCAGGACGGGCACATTGAACTTAACGAAAAGAAGGCTGCATACGTCTTTGCTGGAATCCGAAAAGTCATTGAAGTGGAGTCTAGTCCAGGCCCGATAAATGCGTCTGGGCTGGTTGGATTGGAGTTGACTTATTCGGAGTACGAGGTAGATGGCTTGGACCAAGTCTTCGCTCTTGCCCGTGGAGAAATGGTTGAAGTTCTCTACAGGGAGTAATGGGCAATACAGAAAAGCACGGGGTCAAGGCTACGAAGCGGACACGGGCCGATGCGTAGCTAGATCGGCCGCTGCCAGGATCTTCTTCATGAACAAAAAAAGCCGTCACCAACCCGCTGCTTCGCGCGTGGGTGCTGGGACGGCTTTCTTTTTTAGCTGCTAGGAAAAAGCAGCATGTCAACGGCGATTAAAAACTGATACAGCACTGCGAGCCAGTTCTCGGGCGCCTTGCTGCTGGGCGCCGGCCTGTGCGGCATCGCCCTGATCAATCCCGAACATTCGACCCGGCGCCTGGCGCGCAGCGTTGCCGCGCCCGCCGGCTAATCGAGCGCCGGCGCAGTGCTGGCGTTTTTTTCATGAAGGAACCACCATGTACCAGACACTGATAGACAGCAGCACCTTGCACCGCTTGCTCGACGCCGCCGGCGCCAACCCGCCGTTGCTGTTCGACTGCTGTGGTTGTTGCGCTGGCTGGGCCGCGACGCGGTGGCGGTGCTCGATGGCGACTGGCAGGCGTGGCAGGCAGCCGAACTGCCAACCACGAACACGGCGCCGGTGACGGCGATCCCCGGCGATTTTCACGCCGCCACCGTGCCAGCGACGGTCGATGCCGGGCAAGTGCTGGCCAACCTGGGGCAGGGGGCCTTCGTGGTGATCGACGCCCGCAGCGCCGAGCGTTCCCATGGCGGCGCCAGCCCCTTCGATACCGTTGCCGGTCATATTCCCGGGGCGCGCAACCGCTTCTTCAAGGACAACCTCGACGCCCAAGGATGCTTCAAGGACGGCGCCGCATTGCGCGCCGACTTCCTGGCCGTGCTGGCAGACTATTCGCCCGCCGAGGTCGTGCTGCAATGCGGTTCCGGCGTGACGGCCTGCCACAATGCCCTGGCACTGGAGGTGGCAGGCCTGCCCGGCGCCCGGCTGTATCCTGGCTCGTGGAGCGAATGGACGGCGGACCGGGCGCGGCCGGTCGCACGACCGCTGGGGTGAGCTTGACACCGTGCTGTTGGCGAAACGATCACCATCATGAGTGGGGGAAGAGGGTAAAGCCTTTGAAAAAGCACTAATATATCAGTGGTATCAGCACTTCCTCCCCAACGGTCCTCCCCACTTTTCCCCTGATACCTATGACCACTCTTCCTCGCGCGCTCGGCAAGCGCACCATCGGGCTGCTGGCAGCCGTGATCGCGCTCGGGAGCACTTTCCCGGCCGGCGCCGCCGACCAGCAGCGTATTCCCAAACTCGACCACATTCTGTATGGCGCATCGTATTACAACGAGTACGTACCCGCCGCGATCCGCCAGCAGCGGTTGAAGAAGGACGTGGCGTTGATGAAGGCGGCCGGCCTGAACGTGGTCCGGATGGGCGAGTCGAGCTGGGGTCGGTGGGAGCCTGCCGACGGCAAGTTCGACTTCGCCTGGATGGACGAGGTGGTGGCGGAAATGGGCACGGCCGGCATCCAGGTTATCATGGGCACGCCCACCTACTCGATCCCGGTGTGGATGTACGCCAAGCACCCGGGCATGCTGGCGCGCCCGCTGGGCGGCGGCGACACCGGCTACGGCATGCGCCAGAACATGAACATCGACGATCCCGATTATCGCCGGTACGCCGAACGCATCATCGTCGCGCTGGTGCGCCACTACAAGGACAATCCCCACGTGATCGGCTGGCAGCTCGATAACGAGACCAGCGCTTACGGTTCATCGAACGCCTCCGTGCACCGCGAGTTCGTCACCTGGTTGCAGGCCAAGTTCAAGACCACGGCTGCCCTCAACGAAGCATGGCTGCTCAACTACTGGGGCCAGCAGGTGGATAGCTGGGAAAATTTCCCCACCCGCGATTTTGCCAATAGCACCGGCTACAAGCTCGACTGGGCACGTTTCCAGCAGTGGCGTGCGACGCGCTTCATCGGCTGGCAGGCGGACCTGGTGCGGCGCGCTGCCCGGGCCGACCAGTTCGTCTATCAGAACAACGCCAGCCTGAGCCGCGCGGAAGTCAATGCCTACGACATGACCCGTCCGCTCGATGTAGCCGGCAACGACGTGTATTTCAACTGGCAGGACGAATACGATGGCCGTCACCAGACCTTGCAGGGCAACCTGGCGCGCGGCGCCAAGGGCCGCAATTTCTTCGTGGCCGAGACCACCGGCCAGGCCCAGGGCTGGGATGCCGTCAAGCAGATCCCGCCCTACGACGGCCAGATGTACCAGGACGTGTTTGCCAACATCGGCAACGGCGCCAACCTGCACATGTACTGGCACTGGTCCTCGCTCAACGCGAGCCAGGAAATCTACTGGAAGGGCGTGCTGGGCCACGACCATGAGCCGAACCGCATCTACGCCGAAGTGGCGCGCACCGGCAACGACCTGAAAAAGGTCGGCGCCGCGCTGGTGGACCTGAAAAAAGACAACCGCGTGGCCGTGCTGTACTCCACCGACTCGAACAACGCGCTGACCTTCATGCCGTTCGATAAATGGAACAAGCCGCTGCCGCCGAGCTTTCACGCCGACGGCTACCGCCGCATCTTCGAGCGCCTGAACGCCGCCCTGTACCAGGCGAAAGTGGAAACCGACATCGTGTTTGCCGATGCGCCGGATTTTTCAAAGTACAAGCTGCTCATCGTGCCCGCCCTGTACATTGCCGACGACGCGCTGCTGCAAAAAATCTCGGACTTCGTGCAGCAGGGCGGCCACGTGATCATGACCTTCAAAAGCGGCGAGGCCAATGAGAATTTCATGGTGCGCTGGCATACCGCGCCAGGGCCGCTACGCCAGGCCGCCGGTTTCAAATACCAGGAAACCTCGACCCTGCTCAAGCCATTGAAGCTGAAGGGCGACCCGTTCAAGGTAGGGGACGGTAACACCGTGGAGACCATTGCCGAGTTGCTGCAACTGGAAACCGCGCAGGCGCTGGCGTATTACGACCATCCGTTCTTCGGTCGCTACCCGGCCGTCACACGCAACCTGTACGGCAAGGGTTCGCTGCTGTACCAGGGCACCGAGCTTGGCGAGGCGCAGCAACTGGCCGTCCTCATGGACGAACTCAAACGCATCGGCCTGTACGGACCCGACCAGGAGTTGCCGCCAGCGGTGCAGATCAAGCACGCGACGTCCAAGGCCGGCAAGAAACTGCACTTTTACTTCAATTACTCCGCCGCTGCCGTCAATGTCGGCTACCGCTATGGCAAGGGCACGGAGATGCTGGCGGGCGCGCCGGTCCAGCCGCAGCAGGACCTTGCGCTGGCGCCGTGGGGCGTGGCCATCGTCGCCGAAGACTGAGAGTATTGCGGCGCCACGCATCCGCCGTGGCAGCCCCGGGCCGCACGCTTAATGTGCGGCCAATCATCAACATGAGTAATTCAATTGCCGTTGTTTTATAAGCACTAACAAGTAGTCAACCCGTGTAAAAGTTTGTACACTGAAACGGTAATATATTAGTGTTTATGTACATGGCGCCGATGTGTTTCGATGTGTCCTCCCTTGGCCGGCCACCGCCCGGTGGCCGGTATTTTTTCGCCAGGGACGGCCAGGCAGCAACAGCCAACCCGCGCCATCAGAGCGCTGGAGCACAACACCAGGAGACGAGATGAAAACCAACCACGCAGCACCGTTGCCCCGTACCGCCCTCAACCTCGCGGTCGCCTCGGCATTGATCTTGATGGCACCGCAGCACGCCGCCGCCCAGCAAGCCCCCGCGCAACCGGTGCAAACCGATGCCGACGCCGTCGTATCACGGGTATTGGTGGTGGGCACCCGCAAATCCGAACAGACGTCGAACGACGAGAAAAAGCACGCGCGCACGGCCAAGGACACCATCGTCGCCGACGACGTCGGTTCGTTCCCGGACCGTAACGTGGCCGAAGCGATCTCGCGCATTGCCGGCGTCTCGCTCGACCGCAACGACTTCGGCGAAGGCGATACCGTCAGCGTGCGCGGCAATACGGCGGACCTGACCCGCGTTGAAATCGACGGCATCGGCGTGGTATCGGGTGGTGGCACCGACTTGAACGGCGGCGGCGAAGGCCGCGGCGTGGCGCTGGCCGACATGCCGGCCGAACTGATTGCCAGCGTGGACGTGGTGAAAGGCGCTACCGCCGACATGACCGAAGGCTCGCTGGGCGGCAGCATCATCATCAAGACCCGCACCGGCCTCGATTTCGCCAAGCAGACCATCGTCGCCCGCGTGGCCGCCGAGCAGAATACACTGGCCAAAAAATGGACGCCCAGCCTGAACTTCATCTTTGCCGACAAATACCTGGGCGGCCGGCTCGGCATCGTTGCGAACATCACCAAGACCGACGCCCGCAACGAGGCGCACGGCGTGTCGCAAAACAGCGGCGCCACCGGCAGCTACCAGCGCGTGATCGACTTCGATAACTCTCCGGAAAAAACCTTCAGCTACACCCCGAGTGCGCTGTCGCAAAGCGACGCTGCATCGACCACGCCGCTAGCCAGCTGGGCGCGCAATGCCGCCTCGGGCGGTGGCCGCCTGAACTCCCTGTCGCCGCTGGAAATTCTGACCCGCTCGGCGGCGGCGCAAACCAAGGACCAGTGCTACGCCAGCATGCCGCTGCTGGTGGACGCCGACGTGCGGGGCTTGTCGTCGGCCGATGGCAGCCGCGCGCGCAACCAGCGCATCAACGAACTGCGCACCTGCCTGGGCCAGTGGAACGATTACTCGCCGTACCTGCTGCGTAACACCATCCGGCGCCAGCGCGACGAACGCCTGAACACCGACCTGCGCATGGACTTCAAGGTGAACAACAATCTCACCGTGTACGGTAAACTCAACCGCAACGAGCGCACGCTGGAAGAAGATATCCTCAACCTGAGCCTGGGCGACATCGGCTACAACGCCACCGGCAGCTTTACCGACAGCGCGGTGGTGAACGGGCGCACCGTGCGCGCCCCGGTGGCCAACTCCGGCTACTACTTCTTCAATACGCCCACCAATGCCGGCAGCAGCTCCACCTACCGGGGCCTGACCAACGGCCAGATGGCCAACATCATCCCGTCGTCGGTGAAGGTGGACGCCAACCACCACCTAGTGGGCTACACGCTGGCCAACGGCACCGCCAACACCGACCAGATCCTCACCCAGCTGAAAAACATCACCAAGACCGCCATCGTGGGCGGCACCTGGCGCAGCGACGGCTTGCGCGCGGAATTCCTCGGCGGGCGCACCAAGTCGGACTTCTATCGCTACGGCTGGCGTTCGAGCATCAGCACCAGCTACGGCCCGGTCGATGTGGCGGTGAGCCCGGTGGGCCTGTGGACGCATACCCCGGTCAACCCGAATTTCAACCAGGGCAACCCGGCCAACTACGGCCAGCTCAGTTCTGCGGGGGCCGGCATGCCGCTGCGCACCCCGGGTACGCTCGGCACCGCGCTCACGCTCGACAATCCGCGCTTCAATGCCATGAAGGAGGATATCTTCAAGACCGACCTGACCTACGCCATGGGCAAGCATGTGTCGTTCCTGCAGAACCTGAAATTCGGCGTCAATTATCGCAAGCAGAACAGCCTTTCGACCCAGGGCGGCGGCTCGGTGGTCAGCACCAACCCGCTGGTCAACGTGCCCGATGTATCGCTGCGCAGCTTCTTCTACGGCTGCCAGGATACGCCGGCATCGCTGGGCACCGCCAACGCCTGCAAATATGGCGTCAATCCGGCCGCCACGGCGATCGCCAATCCGCGCGACAGCAAGGACGTGAGCATCGTCATGACGCCCACCGACTACAACAACCTGATCGCGCAAGTGCTCACGCGCCAGACCAATCCGTTCTTCGCCGGCGCCAAGGACCGTCCGAGCACGCTGGTCAACAGCTGGACCGAGCTCGATCTGCGCAAGCTGTGGCAACTGACCGGCGTGACCAATATGAACCCGCTCGACTGCCTGCGCGAATGCACGGGCACCGACGGCAAGGTGTATGCGCAACCGATCAACGAGGTGACGGAGAAGGTGACGGCCGGCTACCTGTCCACCGACTTCGCGTTCGACCGTTTTCCGTTCACCGAGCGCACCTTGCCGTTCGGGCTGGAGCTGGAAGGGAACTTCGGCTGGCGCTACGTGAAGACCAACGTCAAGGGCACCAGCTCCACCACGTTCCAGGCGGTGACGCCCAACCCGGCCGGAGGCACGGTCACGTCGGCGTTCCGCCGCAACAGCGCGCTCGAACGCGACACCACCGACTTCATGCCGATCCTGAACCTGTCGCTGTGGCCGATCAAGGATGAACTGGTGCTGCGCTACAACCGCTCCAAGCAGATCGCCCGGGCGCCGGCCAGCCGCCTCACGGGTTCGTCGGTGGTGTGTACCAACGACTACACCGACATCGACAGCGGCGAGGACGATGACGGCGGCACCATGAACTGCTCGGGCGTGATGGGCAACCCGGGCCTGCGTCCGCAGACCAACCTCAATCAAAACCTGTCGCTCGAATGGTATCCGAACCGTGACACCGTGCTCGGTGCTTCCACCTTCGTCTCCAAGGGTATCGTCGGGGCGGCGCAGCGCGTCAACGTGGTGAGCAAACCGTTTGCGGGCAGCGGCGAAACCGATCCGCTGGGCGCCTCGCTGGAAGACGTGCAGTTCGCGTACTCGACCTGGGAAAACGGCCCGGCGCTCAAGAAACGCGGCGTGGAGCTGACTGCCAAGACCGCGTTCACGTTCCTGCCGTCGGTGCTGCGCTACACCGGCATCAGCGCCAACTACACGCGGCTGCGCGCCACCAGCCTGGAAGGCCAGATCGTCGACCTGATGACAGGCGTGGCGCTGGAACCGGTGGGCCAGCAAAAGTATTCGTGGAATTCGTCGCTGTGGTATGACGATGGCGCGTTGCAGATGCGCGTGGCGCTGCAAGTGGTGACCGCCACCTTCAGCCGCATCGCCAGTGACGACAGCTTCTCGAACTTCCCGGCCACGTCGGTCGCCTCACCGGGCGGCCTGCCGTATCAGCCGGGCGCCCCGGTGTTCCGCGACGGCCGCCGCTTCATCGACGCCAAGATCGGCTACAAGTTCAAGAACGGCGTGGAGATCTTCGCCGAGGCGCGCAACCTGGGCAAATCGACCGTGACCACCTCGCAAGGATCGTTCGCACCGTTTGCCGACGGCGTGCCGTCGCTGAACGGCTACACCTATGGCGGCGCGCGCTACCTGGTGGGGTTGGTGGCGCGGTACTGAGGCGCCTGATAACTGAACCGGAATACTGGAAATCCGCAACCTGGCTCGACACGCAATCTTCGTGACGGGTCAGTGCGGCGCTGGCGCCGCAGTTCACCCCGATGCTAGTATCTACCCTTGGTCTCCCCGAAGAAAAGCTTGCGCCAACGGGAAGGATGAGTCTGGCATGAAAGAAGCCCACAACATCGAATGGAAGCAGTCCTGGCGGGATGAATACCTGAGGTGGATCTGCGGCTTCGCCAATGCCGATGGCGGTACGCTGGTCATCGGCAAGGGCGACAGCGGCGAGGTAGTGGGCCTGGCCAATGCATCGAGGCTGCTCGAAGACATCCCCAACAAGGTGCGCGATATCCTCGGCATTGTGGTGGCGGTGAATCTGCACACGCAAGATGGGCTCGACTGGCTGGAAATCGTGGTCGATCCCTATCCGAGTCCGATCAGCTACAAGGGCGAATACCACTTGCGCAGCGGCAGCACCAAGCAGGAGCTGCGTGGCGCTGCGCTCGACCGCTTTTGCTGCGCAAACTGGGCAGGCATTGGGACGGTGTGCCGGTGCCTCATGTGGACATGACGGACCTGGCGCCTGGTGCCATGCTGGCGTTCCGCAAGCTGGCGACCAAGAGTGGCCGCCTGACTTCGGAATCGCTGAACGAGGGCGATGCAGCGCTACTGGATAAGTTGCACCTGACCGAGGGGCACTATCTCAAGCGTGCCGCCACGCTGCTGTTCCATGCCGACCCTGAAAAGTTCACGACCGGCGCCTGCGTGAAAATCGGCTTCTTCCGCACCGATTCCGATTTGCTGTACCACGATCTGATCGAAGGCGACCTGTTTACACAAGTGGAAAAAACGCTCGACCTGCTGCTGACCAAGTACCTGCGGGCCGGGATTTCATACCAGGGTGCGCAGCGGCTGGAACGTTTTCCACTACCCGAGGCGGCTTTGCGCGAGGCCGTGATCAACGCCATTGCGCATAAAGACTACGGGGCTGCGATTCCTACCCAGATCAGCGTCTACGATCACAAGCTGATCATCTGGAACGCCGGTCTGCTGCCGCCGGACTGGTCGCTGGCACGGCTGATGGGCAAGCATTCGTCGCAACCGGCCAATCCGGATATTGCCCGCACCCTGTTCCTGGCGGGATTGATCGAATCGTGGGGGCGTGGGATCGATCTGATTCGCCGGGCGTGTGTTGCCGAAGGCACACCGGCGCCCAGGTTTGATTGTGATAGCACTGGGTTTTGGGTGGAGTTTCCGTTCTTGCAGACGGCGGGAAAATCATCGGGCGGCGCGGGCGAAGGCAAAAAAACTTCGGTTAAAACGCCTGTTAAAACGCCTGTTAAAACGCCTGTTAAAACGCCTGTTAAAACGGCGGAAGCCATCCTGTTATTTCTTGCAAAAAACCCAACCGTGAAGCTGGCGCAAGTGGCTGCCGGAATCGGTAAATCGCTCAGCGCGGTCCAGCGGGCCAGCGCCAAACTGGTCAAGGAAGGCAAGCTCAAATATGTCGGCCCGCAGAAGGGCGGCCATTGGAAGGTGTTGAGTTGAAATCATTATGCAGGCTGGTAACGCTGGGCGCCATGTCGCATTGATGAGCCAAGCTTATAAGACTCTTCACATTTCACCTGCTATTCGCACGCTACGTTAGCCGCTAGAGTAGGACATTCACCCGGCCGAGAAGGAATCCGCATGAATGCCAGCGCAATCAAATTCACCCGCCGCGAGATGCTCAAGACCGGCGTCGCCGCAGCCAGGAAGGCCGAGCGATGAAGTTCACCACGCCCGCAACCACCAACCCGATCGACCGCCTGAAGGTGGTGGGCCAACCCACCGTCCGCATCGACGGCCCGCTCAAGACCACCGGCACCGCGCCGTATGCCTACGAGCAGCGCGAACCGTCCGCCGGTGCCGCCTACGGCTACGTGGTAGGTGCTGCCATCGCCAAGGGCCGCATCGTCGCGCTCGATGTGGCCCGGGCGCGCGCCGCGCCGGGCGTGCTGGCCGTGATCACGGCGCAGGACGCGGGCCAGCTCGATGTGGGCGGCTTTTACGTGGCGCGCGCGCTGGCCGGCCCGGACATCCAGCACTACCATCAGGCCGTGGCGCTGGTGGTGGCCGAGACGTTCGAGCAGGCCCGCGCGGCGGCGCAACTGGTGCAGCCGCGCTACGCGGCGACGGCGGGCGCGTTCGACCTGGCGGCCGAGCGCGAGAAAATCCCCGCATCCGCACCGGTGCCGCCCGCGCGCGCGTCGGCCGTGGGCGACTTCGACGGTACCTTCGCCAACGCCGAGGTAACGGTGGACCAGATGTACACCACGCCGCACCACGCCCACGCCATGCTGGAACCGCACGCCACCATCGCCGCCTGGGACGGCGACAAGCTCACCCTGTGGACCGCGATCTAGTTGGTGGGCTGGGGACTGCGCGACATCGCCAAGATACTCGGCATACCGCAGCAGAACGTGCGCATCGTCGCGCCCTACATTGGCGGCGGTTTCGGCGGCAAGGGTTCGATCCTCAGCGATGCCGTGCTGGCGGCGCTGGCCGCGAAGCGCGTGGGCCGGCCGGTGAAGGTGACGCTGCAACGTCCGCTCATGTTCAACAACACCACGCACCGGGCCTCGACCATCCAGCGCATCCGCCTGGGTGCGACCAAAGCGGGGCGGCTCACCGCCATCGGCCACGAAAGCTGGTCGGGCAACCTGGGCGACCGTCCCGAAGCATCGACTGCGCCCACGCGGCTGCTGTACGCGGGCGCCAACCGCATGACCAGGCTGGTGGTGGCGCACCTCGATCTGCCCGAAGCGAGCGCCATGCGCGCACCGGGCGAAATGCCGGGCATGATGACGCTGGAAATCGCCATGGACGAACTGGCAGAAAAGCTGGGCATGGACCCGGTGGCGCTGCGCGTACTGAACGACACCCAGGTCGATCCGGAGTCGCCAGACAAGCCGTTTTCGCAACGCCAGCTGGTGGCGTGCCTGCAGCGCGGCGCCGAACAATTCGGCTGGAACCGGCGCAGCGCCAGGCCGGCAACCCGGCGCGAAGGCCGCTGGCTGATCGGCATGGGCATGGCGTCCGCCATCCGTGGCGCGCCGGTCGTAAAATCGGCCGCACGCGTGCGGCTGGCAAAGAACGGCCGGCTCACGGTGGAAACCGACATGACCGATATCGGCACCGGCACCTACACCATCCTGGCGCAAACGGCGGCCGAGATGCTGGGCGTTGGACTCGACCAGGTGGACGTAAGGCTGGGCGATTCGCGCTTTCCGCAAGGCGCCGGCTCCGGAGGCCAGTTTGGCGCGGCATCATCGACAGCGGGCGTGTACGCGGCCTGCGTCAAGCTGCGCGAACAGGTGGCCGCACGCCTGGGGTTCACCGGCGCCGACCTGGACTTTGCCAACGGACGCGTGCGCGCCGGCGGCAACAGCCGTCCCTTGCTGGACGCGGTAGCCGCCGGCGAGCTGGCCGGCGAGGACGCCATGGAATACGGCGACCTGTCCAAACGCTATGCCCAGCAAACCTTCGGCGCCCATTTCGTCGAGGTGGCGGTGGATGCCGACACCGGCGAAATCCGCATCCGCCGCATGCTGGCCGTGTGCGCGGCCGGGCGCATCATCAATCCCACCGCAGCGCGCAGCCAGATCATCGGCGCCATGACCATGGGCGCTGGCGCGGCGTTGATGGAAGACCTGGTGGTGGACCAGCGCGCCGGCTACTTCGTCAACCACGACCTGGCCGGCTACGAAGTGCCGGTCCACGCCGACATCCCGCACCAGGACGTGGTGTTCCTTGACGAAGTGGACGCCACCGCCGGTCCGCTCAAGGCCAAGGGTGTGGGAGAGCTGGGCATTACCGGCGTGCCGGCGGCCATCGCCAACGCGGTATATAACGCCACCGGCATCCGCGTGCGCGACTATCCGATCACGCTCGACAAGCTGCTGGATCGCTTGCCGTGACAGGATGGGGCGGCAGCGCTGCAATCCACCGCAGCGCGGCGAGCGACGGCATGAACAGGTACTCGCCGCCGCGCAGCCGGTTGAACGTGGTCACGCCGTCGATGCGGCGCCGCACCGGCTGCTGCGGGATGGTGAACGTGCCCGGCGCCTCGTGCAGACCCACCACCGGATCGCGCTCGGTACCGAGGTCGATGAAGTTGCCGCGGTTGATCCATTCCTGCTGCAGGAACTCGATGGTGTCGTAGGCGCGCGCGCTGATGAAGATGAAGTAAATACCGCGCTCGCCGTTGTCGTCCTGCGCAGTGAGGTCGCGGCGCCACTTGGGGCCATACGTGGACGAGCGCCGGATGATGCGGTGGATGTTGACGTCGGTGAGAATGGACAGCTGGCTGTCGCGCGGATTGAGGCGGCGCATGTGCGATGCATGCGGGCAGACCAGCCCGCGCGGGTCTTGCGAGAAATCGAAGCCGTTGTTGCGCTGCGGGTCGGCGCCCAGCGCCGGATCGTCATGTTCGGGCGCCAGCGGCAGCGGCGCGCCGCTGCGCCAGCGGCCCACCAGCTTGGCGGCCAACAGCTCCTCCTGCGCCTCGTTCTGCGCCTGGCTGCGAATGAAATCGTTGAACGCGCCAGCCTGGCTTTCGTACTTGCGCAGCACCACGAACGAGCCGTTGCGGCCCAGTTCCGGCGGCTCGGGCATGGCGACCGGCTTGCCCGTCTCGCTGTTCTCGCCCAGAATGAATTCACCGGCCGCAATGGCGCGCTCCTGGCCTGGCAGCGGTTCCACGCCGCTGCCGGCGATGAAGGGCTGCGAGATCGAATCGCGGAAGCCGAACGGATTTTTCGCTTCTTCGTCGGCCCCGAACGCGTGCTGGCCGATCAGAGTGACGCCGTTTGATCGGTCCAGTTCAGCCATGGCCTTGTCCAGCGCTACTGCCAGTGCAGTATCGTCGCGCGCGTAAATAGTCAGCGCGATGTGGCAGGCGCCGGGTGCAAAGGCGTCGTCCCAGTGTTCGGGCGCGTTGCTGCCGAAGTCGCGCAGCTGTTCGGCGCGTTGCGCCATCCCTTGCTGGAACGGTAGCGGAAAGCTGTCGAGCGAATCTTGCGGCACGCCCAGCGCCTGCAGGCCGGCGAAGCTGATGGCCAGTCCCATCCAGGCATCGCGGTCGTCGGTCCAGCCGGCGGCCGACGGCACGTGGTCGGCCATGCGGCGCAGCAGATCGCGCCCGCCGGCGGCGTCATCGATGTGCAGCATCGCGTGCACGCCCACGTACGGCTCGGGGCGCGAGCGCAGGATCAGGGCCTGGATGTCGTCGAGGGCCAGCGTGGCGTTGTCGCCAATGAGACGGGTTTTCAGGTCGGTGAGTATGCTCATCAGTAATCGACTCCCTCTGGCTGGCCGATGGCCGCGCCCAGCTTTTCGAGCGCAGCGCGCGTGGCCTCGTCCTGCGGCGGGTTGGCGCCCATCTCGTCGAGGAAGGCAGTCAGTGCGCGGTCCATGCGCTGGAAGCGGCGCGTATCGACCACGGTCACCTGCGGATTGGCGACGAACCAGCCGGCGGCATCGATCTGGTGGCCGGCGATGAAGTCTTTTACGCTCGGACTGTCGATGCCGGGCCAGCCTTCGATATTGGTGAACAGCAGGTCCATCAGTTCGGGAATCTTGGTGGCGAAGTCGTTGATATAACTGTCCCAGTCGCCGTCGTAGGTGGTGGCAAACAGGATGCGGGTGTCGTTGTCGAAGAAGACGAAGCGCATGTCGTGCAGGGTGGACACGCGCTGGGCGCCATCCATATTGCCGTTGGTGAGATCGAAAATGCGGCGCAGGCGCTCGGCGCCGCCGGGCTTGAGCGGCGCGATGGCGGTCAGCTCCGATACATTGCCCGACTGCTTGCCCGCGCGGCCGGCCGAATTGGCCGTGCCCTTCAAGTCGGGATTGTGCTTGCGCACCATGGCCTCCAAGGCGATTTTCGCCAGGTGCGGCGCGTCGTGTGCGACCGCGTCGATACGGCGGCGGATCGCCTCGAGCCTGGTTTCGTCGAGCAGGCGCGGGTCGCCCTTGTGTTCATTCGGATTGGTCATGATGGGTCCTTTAGTCGGGGATGTCGGAGGCTTGAACTGGTTCCACGCGCGGACGCGCGTTCATGACGTGGCGGTAGGCGGTGGAGCGTTCGTACGCCACGCGGCGCACGCGCATGATGGCGCCGAGCGGCTGGTGCGCGGCCACGCCGTTCCACGGGTTGAACGACAGGCTGTCGTCGCCGTACACCTGGCGTGCCGGATGCGCGGTTGACTGCGGCGCGAAGCGCAGGGTGGCTACCGGCACGTGCGGCGACAGTTCTTCCGGCCAGGCGATGGCCGCGTCTTCGACCGGCATGCGCTCGAGGTCCGCGCACAGCTGCACCGACAGCGTGTACTCTGCGCCCTGCGTGGCGAAGTGTTCGGCGATCGCCTCGCGCATGCCGGCGTAGTCGATGTCGTCGATGTTCTTGCCGTGCAGTGCGCGCACGTTGTCGGAGGACGGCGCGATCGACAGCTTGGCGATATGGTCGCCATAGCGCAGCGCGGCCTGGGTGTGGTACGTCTCGCCCAGCGGATGGTGGTTGTCGCGCGCCAGCCCGTCAAGGGTGGCGCCCGGTGTGCCGCCCAGGCTTTCCAGCACCTGCTTGGCGCCGTGCGCGGTGCCGGCCACCAGGCGCTGGAAGGTGTCCGGCGCCTGGGCGTTGGCTTCCAGCAGGCCGAGCATGCGCTTGTACTTCGGCAGCGTGCCGAAGGCCAGGGCAGGGAAGTTCACCATCAGGAAATCCTGGTTGTGTCCTTCGATGTCGGGCACCAGGCGCGCACCATCGACGCCGATGATCTTGAAGGCAAAGCCGCGCGCGGCCGGAATTTCGTCGGAATGAATATCGCTGGGCGCCGAGGACAGGCGCGCGACGATGGCGTAAATGCGCGGCACCGCGAACACGCCCTGGCGCAGCGCGGGCGGCAGGTTGTCGTGGACGACCAGTTCGCCCTTGAGCAAGCCGTTGGACTTGGCGTGAGCATCGCGGATCGCATGGCGATGACGCTCGAAAGCGCAGCGCGACGAGGCGGCCATCTGCTCGACGATGCTGGCGACCAGTTGCTGCTCATCGGGATCGATAACCTCGACGTCGGGAGTAAATCGGATGGGTGTCACGGAAACCTCGGCATTGAAAACAAAATAAAAGAACGACGGTGCTTTTTTATTTTATTAAAATACCATTGTTTTGCCGAGGTGGGCGGTACGATTGAGCGTTCGGCGGGAGACGCCACCGACGGTACCAGGAAGCCGCCGGGATTGAATGGGGTATAGGCGCGCCGGAAATTCTCGCCACTGACAGTGTCGAACACTACGTCCATGCCGCGAGCCACTTCCTCGGACGGCTGCGCGGTTTAGGCGATGTCATGCCGTTGGACGACATGCCATTGTAGAGAAATTAATTTCACTCTGTTAGCAGTAAGCACATGAGGAAGTACGGTTAACGCTTTGATTTAACTCTGTTGCGCGTGAAAAATCTCTGTATATCAAGGTAAAGCTTTAATTTCACTCTGTTAGTGATGCTTTATAACGTTTTATTCTTAATCCTTTAATCTTACTCTGTTAGTGATGTCGGCAGCCCACCCAGTGCTAGAATAGAGTGAAATTACTCTGTTAAGATCTGATATGAAAATAACATCATTTGAAGAATTGGGCGGTGTTCTTCGCTGCACGAGAGTAGCGTTGAACGTTCCCCTGGCTGACCTTGCAGAAACGCTTGGAACATCAGAGACCCTGCTGCGGCGGCAAGAGCAAGGAAGGACAACAGTCGCCCTTCAAAAGCTCTTCGCAACTATGCAAGAGCTCGGAATTGAGATGCATCTCTCGTTGCCGTCATCGATAGATGAGAAATTCATCATAGCTGAGAGCAATAATCCGCAGAAGAAGCGGGCGCGGCCATGAGTCGAAAACTTTGCGCATACATTGACCAAGCCTTGGTCGGCACGCTATCCGAGAACACCGGGGTATGGTCGTTTCAATACGACGAAGCGTGGGTGAAAAGCGGTTACGAACTTTCCCCTGGCCTGCCGCTCCAAGAGGCGGCGCATGAGGATGGCGGAACAACCCGCCCTGTGCAGTGGTTCTTCGATAATCTGTTACCGGAAGAGGGGGCTCGACAACTGCTGATGACGTTCACGGAGCACGGCAAAACAGTCGCGACAGACGCATGGACGCTGCTTGCACAGTTCGGAGCGGAGTCAGCCGGTGCGCTGACATTGCTCCAGCCTGGCGCTGCGCTGCCGGATGCAGGTCTCAACCTGCTTTCGAATGAAGACCTGGAAGTGCGGATTCAAGCAATGCCGCGGCAACCGCTTACAGCGAAAGCGCCAAAACAGATGTCGCTCGCAGGTGCGCAGCAAAAGCTTCCGATTGTCGTGCTGGAGGGGGCGCTCTACGAACCCACCGGTACGCGGGCGTCGACGCACATTCTGAAGCCGAATGTGTTGAGCGAGCATTACCCCTGCAGTGCAGTGAACGAATGGTTTTCAGCGCGCCTGGCGCAAAAAATGGGACTCGATGTTCCACCCGTTGAATTGCGATATGTACCTTCGCCAGTCTACATTATCGAGCGGTTTGACCGCAGGCGTACCGGCGACAAAGTTGAACGGCTGCATACGCTTGACGCGCTGCAGTTGCTCACGATGGCTGCTCATGCGAAGTATGCACAGTCGGGCATAAAAGCATTGAATGACGTGTTGGGCAAGTGCCGTACGCCTGCGACAGCACGGGTCACGTTGTTCCGTTGGACACTCTTCAACATCCTGATCGCAAACAGCGATGCACATCTGAAGAATATTTCGCTGATAGCTACAAAGGGGGGCTACGAGATTGCACCGCATTACGATCTGCTGAGTACTGGGGCGTGGTCGCGGCCAGAGCTGCTCGGCGCAGGAGAAGCACCGTGGCCCGACATAGCGATGTCGTACCCGATTGCGGATGTGCTGTATTACAAGGACCTTCGGCGCGAACATGTCGCTGCGTTCGCCAAGCTTCTCGGCATGGGCCCTACCAGCTTCAACCGAGAATTTACCAAGCTTGTCGGCGGCATCGAAGTGGCAGCAAAGAAACTGATCGCGGAATATGAAGCACGCACAGATGTTCCCCCTGCGATCCGTGGGTCTCAAACAAGAATGTTACGAAGCATTCTTCACCTGCCGATTGCAACAATGAGCAAGCAATTGCAGCAGCAGTGAAAGAGACTTGGCTTCAGCCGTGCGGCCCGATAGGGTGGCTTTCATTACCTGTTGGTCAGAAGGCAACTGGTACGCACTTGAGCGGTGGAAATCTTCGGGTTTCATGATGCCCTTTTCACGCTGCGCGTGGAAAGCAGTCATTAATTCCATCCAGGTGATTGCACTGATCACTCGATCGGCGTGATACAGCATTTCTGTCTTTGCTTCGGCAATACCATGCAAAAAATCGATAATGATATTACTATCTAAAACGACACGCATGCTTATTCGTCACGCATTTGGTGTGAGATTAGTCTACTCCAACGGGTGAACCATGTCGCGCCCTCACACCCCACCCAACACCGGCAACGGCGTCACCGTCACCTGCACATCGAGATCCTGCCGGCCGCCACCGAGCACGATGCCGCGCATCGGGGTGACGTCGCTGAAGTCGCGGCCCCAGCCCAGGGTGATGTGTTCGTGCTGGACCAGGCAGCGGTTGGTCGGGTCGAAATCGACCCAGCCCAGCACCGGGCAATACACCGAGACCCACGCGTGCGAGGCGTCGGCGCCTACCAGGCGCGGCTTGCCTTCGGGCGGATGGGTGAGGATGTAGCCGCTGATGTAGCGCGCTGGCAGGCCGATGCTGCGCAGGCAGCCGATCATCAACTGGGCGAAATCCTGGCACACGCCGCGCCGCCCGCTCAGTACCTGTTCCAGCGGCGTCGAGATGTCGGTAGCCTTGCTGTCGAATTCAAAGTCGTCGAAGATGCGCCGGGTCAGGTCGAGCGCCGCGTCGAGCTGCGGGCGGCCCGGGGTGAAGCTCACGCGCGCATACGCTTCCAGTGCCGGGAACCAGTGCACGTGCGGCGACGCATACAGGTAGCGGCACGCCTCGAGCGTGGTAGCGCTTTTTTCCTTGCCCATCATGTCGCGCACGCTCTCCCATGGCAGCGAGGCCGCGATCTTTGCCAGGGTGGGGCGCGCGCGCAGCAGCACGGTCGATTCGGCATGCACCAGCAGGCTGTCGTGCGGTACCGTGAGCGCCACGTGGCGCACGGTGTTGCCGAAATAATCGAGGCCGTCGCGGCCCTCGGAGACCACCGGGTCGAGCCAGATCAGGTGCGACTCGGTGTGCTGCCAAGCAAACGGGCGCGGCGTCATGTGCAGGTACTGCTGCGACAACGAGACCGTACTTTGATACTGGTAGCGCGTCTCGTGGACCACGCGGTACCGGGCGCAGGCGACTGCGCCAACCGGCCACTCATGCGTCGTCCCCGTCATGATGTGCGCTTCCTTTGCCGGTCATTGTCGGTGTAGCTGAAGAACTGCACGCTGATATGTTCGGACAGTGCCGCGCTGGCGAGCTGGATCCGGCTCAGCAAGGCGGTCAGCATGACGTTGCCGTGGGTAAGGTCGGTGCCGGGCGTGAGGGCGCTCAATTCGGTACGCAAGGGCGCCAGCAGGTCGGCGCCGCAGGGACCGTGGGTGTGGGCGATGCGGCGCAGCGTGCCGAGGATGCCGTCGATCTGGAACAGCACCGAGCGCGGATTGCTTTCGTCGCACAGCAGCAGGTCCAGCACCGGCAGCCACTCGGGCTGGGCGCGGTAGCGGGCGCGGTAGGTGATGATGCTGTCGGACAGTTCGAGCAGCCATTCGAGGTTGCCGTCCTGGTCCATCGCCAGCGCGCGCTGCAGCACTTCGCACTGGAATTGCAGCCGTTCCAGGCGGCGGCCGATCGACATGAAACGCCAGCCCAGGTCGCGCGTCATGCCGTCGAGCGCAAAGCCGGCCAGCATCATCAAGGAGGCGGCGGCGTCGTCGAGAATGGTCATCGCGGCCGACTGCGACGGCCGTTCGCCGGGGTGTACCGCCGGCTGCACCATGCGGTTCAGGGCGCGCCAGTTATCGACCGAAAAACGTTCGTGCAGCTGGCCGGCCACGCGGTGCAGCTGGCGCTGCTGGCGCGCCAGCCCGGGTACGTCCGGCGACACCACCGCCAGCAGCAGGGCCGCTTCGATTTCGGCATCGCTGAAGATGGTGGCTGGCGTGGCGATCGTTTGCGTCTGCGTCATCCCGCCCAGCGATTGCGACTGGGTTTGTACTGGCGCCGGCTTCCTGGCCGCGTCAAGCAGCTGGAAGTGGATGCACAACGCCTCCACGGTGGCCCACTCGGCGCCGCGCTGGTCGAAGCGGACATTGAACAGGAAGTGCAGCGCCACCCGCAGCAGGCGGCCGATATTGTCGCAGCGCTCGGCGTGGCGGCCGTACCAGAGCAGGTTTTCCGCCACCCGGCTCGACAAATTGGTATCTTCGCGCACCAGGTTCTCGCTGGTGATGCTGCGGTGCTGGGGCCTTTGCACTTCCACCCGGGTGCGCGCCTGCACCCAGGTATCCTTGCTGGCGCCGCCCATGTGCATGGTCAGCACGCGCGCATCGTGGCCGGTGGCCACCCGGGTCAGGCCGCCCGGCATCACCACGTAGCCGTTGGGCGTGGCGCAGGCGAACACGCGCAGACCGACGGCGCGCGCCTGCAAGCCGGATGTGAGGCCACCTTTCCACACCGGCGCCTGCGACAACCGAACCACTTCCTGGGCGATGAAATTGTTCGGGTCGGCGCGCAGCCCGGCAATAAAGGCTTCGCGCACAGTGCCATCGAGGTCGCGGCCGAACACGGCCGACTGCGGACGCTGGGCAAAACTGGGCTTGATCACCAGCCGGTCGAGCTTTTCGATCACTGCTTCAAGCGCGGCCGGCTCGCCGCACCACCAGGTGGCCACCGACGGCATTTTCAGCGGTTCGCCCAGCAGGCGGCGCGACAGCGCCGGCAGGAAGCCGAGCAGGGCGCCCGATTCCAGCAGACTGGAACCGAGGCTGTTGGCCACCACCACGTTGCCGCGCCGCGCCGCTTGCGTCAGGCCCGCCACGCCCAGCATCGAGCTGTCCAGTTCCAGCGGGTCGCACGCTTCGTCGTCCACCCGGCGCAGGATCACGTGCACGCGCTGCAGCCCGGCCAGGGTTTTCAGATAGACCACGCCGTCGCGCACGGTGAGGTCGCCGCCTTCCACCAGCGCCAGGCCCAGGTAGCGCGCCAGGTAGGCTTGTTCGTAATAGCTGGCGGTGCGCGGACCGGCAGTGAGCAGCACGATCAGCGGCACGTCGCCGTCGCGCAGCGGCGCCGGCTTGTCGCCGCTGGCGGCGCACAGGCGGCCCCAGTGCAGCAGGCTGTCATGCATTGTGCGGAAGAACTGCGACAGCGGCTGCACTTTGAGTTCGCGCAGCAGGTCGGGAAAGGTAGGCGAGATGATGGCGCGGTTTTCCAGCGCGTAGCCGGCGCCCGACGGCGCTTGCGTGCGGTCGGCCACCACCCACCAGCGGCCATCGGGCGCACGCGCCAGGTCCACCGCGTAGAAGTGCAGCGCCACGTCCTCGAGGTGGCCGATATCGTGGCACGGCCGCAAAAAGCCCGCGTGGCCGTGGATCAGCGCCGGCGGCAGCAGCCCTTCGCGCAGCATCTGCTGCTCGCCATAGACGTCGCCGAGAATCTGGTTGAGCAGGGTGGCGCGCTGGATCACGGCCGCTTCGATCACGCTCCATTCGTCGGGCGGCAGGATCAGCGGCAGGGCGTTCAAATCCCACGGCCGCTGGCGCCCGTCGCGGTCGGCCGGCACGTTGTAGGTCACGCCATTTTCCCGCACCTGGCGCTGCACCATCTCGTTGCGCTGGCGCATCATGCCCGGCGCTTCAAGTCCCAGGTTGTCGAGCATGGCGCGCCAGTGCGCGCGCGGCACCCTGGCCGCGTCCAGCATTTCGTCGAAGCTGTCGGGCGCGGCCAGGTAATGGGCTAGAAGGGGAGATGGCATGGGCGCGCGTACTACATGGAAAGCAGGTTAAGCGATTGCTGGACCGAAACAATAGGTCAATACGGCTGCCAACGCAAGTCCAGGGTCATCGGGAAGCTCGGATTGTGTGCCTCTTTCATCACAGTCATCGGGCCCGGCGTGTGACCGTGCGGCCAGAAGCGCGCAAACCGGCGTGCTTCGGCGGCGTTGGCGTTGACCGGCGAGCCGACTTCGCTGCGCCCGCCCGGGTGCACCACGTGGTAGGTGCACCCGCCGATGGCACGGCCGCTCCAGGTATCGACCAGGTCGAACGTCAATGGCGCCTGCACCCGGATGCTCGGGTGCAGCGCCGACCACGGGCTCCACGCGCGGAAGCGCACGCCGGCCACGTATTCGCCCGGTACGCCGGTCGGATGCAGCGGCAGCATGCGGCCGTTGCAGGCGACGATGTGACGGCCGTCGGTCAGGCCGCGCACCAGCAGCTGCATGCGTTCCACCGACGAATCGACGTAGCGCGCGGTGCCGCCGCCGGTGACTTCCTCGCCCAGCACATTCCACGGCTCGATGGCCTGGCGCAGTTCCATTTCCACGCCCTCATAGACCACGGTGCCGAAGCGGGGGAAGCGGAATTCGATGAACGGCTCGAACCAGTGCTCCTCGAACTCGTAGCCCGAAGCACGCAGGTCGCGCGCCACATCGCGGATATCCTGCGCCACGAAATGCGGCAGCATCCAGCGGTCGTGCAGCGCCGTGCCCCAGTGCACCAGCTTGGCCTGGAACGGCTGGCGCCAGAAGCGCGCCACCAGCGCACGCAGCAGCAACATTTGCAGCAAGCTCATACGCTCATGCGGCGGCATTTCGAAGGCGCGGAATTCCACCAGGCCGAGTCGCCCGGTGGGGCCGTCCGGCGAATACAGCTTGTCGATCGAAAATTCCGAGCGGTGCGTATTGCCGGTCAGATCGACCAGCATATTACGCAGCAGGCGATCGACCATCCACGGCTTGTCGCCGTCGTGCATGGTCGGCAGAACCTGGTCCATCTGCTGGAAGGCGATGGCCAGCTCGTACAGGTTGTCGTCGCGCGCTTCATCGACGCGCGGCGCCTGGCTGGTCGGTCCGATGAAGGTGCCCGAGAACAGGTACGACAACGCCGGGTGCACCTGCCAGTACGTGATCAGGCTTTTCAGGAGGTCGGGCCGGCGCAGCATCGGGCTGTCTTCGGCCGTGGCGCCGCCCAGCGTGGCGTGGTTGCCCCCGCCGGTGCCCGTGTGGCGGCCGTCGAGCATGAATTTTTCGGTGCCCAGCCGCGTCAGGCGCGCTTCCTGGTACAGGGTGGACATGTTATAGACCAGCTCATTCCAGCTGGCCGCCGGGTGGATGTTCACCTCGATCACGCCGGGATCGGGCGTCACGCTGAGCAGCTTGATGCGCGGGTCGCGCGGCGGTGCATAGCCTTCGAGGCGCAGCTTGAGCTTCAGCCTCGACGCGGTGTTTTCCACGGCGGACACCAGCGCCAGGTAGTCCTCGATGCGTTTGAGCGGCGGCATGAAGACGTGCAGGCGGCCGCCGCGCACTTCCACGCACAGCGCGGTGTGGATCACGTCGCGGGCGGCGGGGTCTTGCGGCGTGCGCGCCTTGGCCTGCTCGGCCGACTTGCCGGCGGCCAGGCCCAGTACCGGGCGCTTCTCTTTTTTGGTGACCGGCAGCGCGCCGCGCGGGGAAAACGGATCGACATCGAACTCGAGGTCGGCCTCGCGCTCTTCCGGCAGCACCCACGGCAGCGTGGATAGCGGCAGGCGCAGGCCCATCGGCGAATCGCCCTCGAGCAGGTACAGGTGCTTGCGGCGCAGCGGCCAGGCCGACGTGCGCCAGTTGGTGCCCAGCATGACGGACGGATCGTAATCGGCCGCTTTTAACGGCAGCACGTAGCCGGCCACCTGGCCCAGGCCGCGCTCGAGCAGGCGCGCCAGGCGGCGCCGCTCTTCCGGTGATTTCAGGTCGGCCTGCAAAGGATCGATATTGCGCGGCAGGGCTTGCTCACGCTGGGTTTGCAGCAGCACGTCCTCGTAGGCGGCGATGGGGCTGTTGGCGGGCAGGCGCAGGGTTTTCGTCAGTTCGGCGATGAAGCTGGCCGCTTCGTGGGTGCCATAGCCATCGTTGACGTGATCGTCGGAGAACAGCGACGCGTCGAACCACATCGGCTGGCCATCGACGCGCCAGAAGATATTGAGGGCCCAGCGCGGCAGCGGCTCGCCCGGGTACCATTTGCCCTGGCCGTAGTGCAGCATGCCGCCGGGGGCAAAGTGGTTTTTCAGGCGGTGCATCAGGTTGCCGGCCAGCTCGCGCTTCTTGTCGCCGTGCGCCAGCGTGTTCCATTCGGCGCCATCCATGTCGTCGATCGAGACGAAAGTCGGCTCGCCGCCTTGCGTCAGGCGCACGTCCTGGCGCTTGAGGTCGGCATCGACCTGCTGACCCAGCTGGTCGATCTTGTGCCAGTCGGCTTCCGAATACGGTTTGGTCACGCGCGGGTCTTCGTGGATGCGGGTGACCGTCATCTCGTGGAAGAACGTCACTTCAGCCTGGTCGGTATAGCCGCTGACCGGCGCGGCCGACGACGGCATCGCCGTGCAGGCCAGCGGAATATGGCCTTCGCTGGCCAGCATGCCGGAGGTGGGGTCGAGGCCGATCCAGCCGGCGCCGGGGATGTACACCTCGGTCCACGCGTGCAGGTCGGTAAAATCTTCGGCGGCGCCGCTGGGGCCGTCCAGCGCTTCCTGGTCGGCGCGCAGCTGGATCAGGTAGCCGGACACGAAACGTGCCGCCAGCCCCAGTTCACGCAGGATCTGCACCAGCAGCCAGCCGGTGTCGCGGCACGAGCCCGACCGTTTTTCCAGCGTGTCTTCCGGCGTCTGCACGCCCGGTTCCATTCGCAGCAGGTACGCGATATCGAGCTGCAGGCGCTGGTTAATCGCCACCAGGAAGTCGTTGGTGAGGATCGGTTCTGCCAGCAGCGCGGCGCGGGCCGACGCCACCCATTCTTTCACGAGCGGGCCGGCCGCTTCGGTGCGCAGATAGGGGCTCAGTTCGGAAGTCAGTTGTTCCGGGTAGGCAAACGGGAATTTTTCGGCATATTTTTCAACAAAGAAATCGAACGGGTTGATGACCGTCATGTCGGCCACCAGGTCCACCGTGAAGTCGAGCACGTCGGTTTTTTCCTGGAAGACAAAACGGCCGATGTAATTGCCGTAAGGGTCTTGCTGCCAGTTGATGAAGTGGTCTTCGGGCTGTACCGTCAGCGAGTACGACAGGATCGGTGTGCGCGCGTGCGGAGCCGGGCGCAAGCGTACTTCGTGCGGCGACAGGTTGACCAGGCGGTCATAACGGTAACTGGTCTTGTGGTGCAGCGCGATACGGATAGCCATGCGGAATGCCTTTTCGATGTGGGCGCGACCTGGTTCATCGCGATGTGCTTAAGTAAGCATGATTCATACCTGAAATCTCAGCGTAACACGCCGCGCACCGCAGGCACGTTTCTTGATAATAGTGTCGATGCTAAGATGCGTGCACCGTGTTCACCTCGGCGCATCCGGCAACGTGCGCCATTATGGTGCAGACCACTTCGATATTGAAAGCGATACTCCCCATGTGGCTGCGTACTGCCTGCAAACTTGCGTTCACCCTGGATGGCCCCACGCCGTTTATCCTGATGCTGCGCGCGCGCAGCGGCGCCCAGCAATGGGTGGCGCGCGAGTCCTATACGCTCACGCCAAGTGTGCCGGTGGTGGAGTTTACCGATATGTATGGCAACCTGTGCCAGCGCGTGGTGGCGCCGGCCGGGGAATTTTCGATCGAGACATCGGCCGACGTAATGACCGCCGACGAGATCGACGTGGCGCCTGGCGCGCCGTTCGATGCGGTACAACATTTGCCCGACGGCGTGCTGACCTTTTTGCTATCGAGCCGTTATTGCGAATCCGAGCAGTTCACCACCATGGCGAACGAAATCGTTGCCGATGTGGCGCCCGGTTACGACCAGGTGGCCGCGATCAGCGACTGGATCCGGCGCGAGGTGCGTTTCGATCCCAACACCCTGTATGGCCAGATGACCGCCACCGAGGTCAACCTTCGGCGCGAAGGCGTGTGCCGCGACCTCGCGCACCTGGGCATTGCCCTGTGCCGCAGCCTGTGCATTCCGGCGCGCATGGTGGTGGGATACTTGCATGACCTGGTGCCGATGGACCAGCATGCCTGGTTCGAAGCCTGGGTGGGGGGGCGCTGGTATACCTTCGACCCCACCCAGGACACCGCGCGCGGCGGTCGCGTCACGCTGGCTTACGGACACGATGCCGCCGACGTGGCGATCTTCAACCAGTTTGGGCCAGCGTCGCCACCGGTGCTGATGCAGGTGTCGGTGGAACTGCTGGACGCGCCTGCTTGATACCGGTGGTTTTGTAGGAAGCCACCACCTTGTGGACGAAGGTCAGCTTCTCCAGCACCGGCGTGCTGAGCTTGAACGGATATGAGTCCGGCATGCCGATGCTGCGATTCAGACTGTTGAGCACGTAAGTCAGCGCGAACCAGTCGGAGATGGTGTCATCGAACGTGTCCAGCTTGCTGGGCAAGGTGACGCCATCGAGCGACGGCTCGTCGGCCTTGGCGGGCTTGAGCGACAGGCCGCACGAGTGCGCGGTTTCCAGCGTATCGATCATGTGCAGGTAGTGGGCCCAGGTTTCGGCCCAGTCTTCCCACGGGTGCGAGCTGGCATAGCTGCTGACGAAACGCTCTTCCCAGTCGGCCACCGGGCCATTCTCGTAATGGCGCTTGAGCGCTTCGCTGTAATCGGCGCGCTCGTCGCCGAACAGGGTGCGGAAGCTGTCGATCCACGGCGTATCGACCACCAGCCGGTCGAAATAATAATGGCCGCTCTCGTGGCGGAAATGCCCAAGCAGCGTGCGGTAGCGTTCATGCATCTGTTCGCGCGTGCGTTCGCGCTCGGCCGGATCGGCTTCGGCGATGTTCAGGGTGATCAGACCGTCGTCGTGGCCCGTCATCACGCATTCGTCGGGGGTGGCGCCATCTTCCAGGAACTGGAATGCCAGCCCGGTTTCGGGCGCATCTTCTTTCGAGTCCGGCGTCAGGTTCAGCGCGGCCAGCGAGAACAGCAGGCGGCGCTTGGCGGTTTCCAGGCGTGACCAGAGAATGTGGTTCTTTTCCGACGACAGGGCAGGAATGACCACCGTCAGCTGGCAAGACTCGCACAGGTCGTGCGCGTCGTCGGCCGGTATCATCCAGTTGCACACATTGTGTTCCACGTAGTTGCTGCACTGTTTATACAGCTTGCCGGCGTCTTTCTTGTTCAGACTGCTCCACAGGCCGTTATCGGCCGGTTCGTAGGCGTTGATGGTGCGCAGTGCCGGCTCGAAGCCGAGCATGCTCTCGCAGTTGGAACAGTGGGTATTTTCGAAAAACACTTGCTGGGAACATTTGTCGCAATGAAACGTTTTCATGGGGCACCGGGTTGAGAGAGGTTGTGAGGGTTTTGTTATCGTAGTTTCACAATCTACCAGCAAACTTGGCAGTGCAATGGTCGTGTAAGACTATGCCTCGCAATCGTGCGCGCCCCCCATCGTGCGAGCGCGGCTGGCCACTTCGTCCTGTAGCTTCGGTACCATTCCGAAGTGGTCCACCGCCATTGCTACTACCATCTGTGCGCGGATGACGTGGCCAGCGTCTCGAATTCAACCCCGGGAGCCGGTCATGAACAGTGTCGGCGTTTTGATTTGTCCGCTGAGTTATCAATACGCCATCGCCACCCCCGCATAAAAACTGCGGCCGTTATTGATCTCCTGGTTCAGCAACTGCTGGTCGGTGCCGGTCACGCGCACGCGGCGCGTGTTGCCCAGGTTTTTGCCCTGCACGACGAACGAGAGCTGTTTCGATGGCATGTACTTGAACTGCGCATCGACATAGCCATTGGCCTTGTAGTACACGTCCTGCGCACGGTTGGTGGACGACAGCGAGATCAGCGTCCTGTCGGTGCGGTTGTAGCTGATCTGGCCCGAGAACGGTCCGCTGCCCCACAACAGCGAGGCGTTGAACATTGATCGGGGCGACTCCATCAGGCTCGGCATCTCGCGGCTGCTGCCGTTGGCCATCACGATGGACGAGGGGTTCATCAGCAGCCGGGTGTAGTTGACCGACGCGCCGAAGTTGTTGAACGGCGCCGGTAACTGCGTGAAGCGGGTGTTGACCAGCCCCAGTTCGAGACCGGTCACGCTGGCGTCGCCCACGTTTTGCGCTTGCGTCACCTGGTTCTGGTACACCACGTTGCCGATGGTGAGGTTCTGGGTGGAGGTGAGGCTGGCGATCTCATTGCGGATCTCCTTGTGGAACAGGCCGGCGGCGATCATCGCGCGCGGCAGCGGGTACCACTCCAGCGAGAGATCGACGTTGATCGATTTGCGCGGCGCCAGGTCGGGGTTGGCTACGGTCTGGCTGATGGTGGTGCCGTTGATGCTGTTCGAGTTCTGGCCCAGCGCGGCGTAGGTCGGCCGGCCGACGCTCAGGCTGGCGGCCGAACGCAATTTGAGCGTGGCGCTGATCTCGTAGGCCAGGTTGGCCGAGGGCAGAGTGTTGCTATACGACTTGTGCAGCGACACCGGCACATACACGGTGGTCTGGTTGGCTGGCGACGGCGTGAAAGTGTCTACGTCGAGGCCGGTGCGCTCGTAGCGCACGCCGAACAGCGCCGACCATTGCGCCGTGCGGTAGGCCGCCATCGCGTAGGCGGCAGCGATGTTTTCGCCGATGCCGAAGTCGCGCTGGCTGCTGTTTTGGGTATTGGTCGCGGCCAGCGCGTAGCGGCCCGGATTGGTGTCGAAGTAGCGCTGCGCGGCTTGCGGATCGACCAGCAGCAAACCAAGGCCATTACTGCTGTAAGGCGTCAGCGACTGCGTGCCGGCGCCCACGGCAGACAGCGAAATCGTATTGCCGGTAGCGGGCACGTATTTCAGTTCGTTGAAGTCGTAGTCCTGGGTCAGCTTGCGCAATTGCGCGCCGCCCTTGTAACCCCAGCCGGTCGCGCCTTCGGCCATATTGTGGGCCAGCGACAGCTTGAAGGTGCGGGTGCGGTTGTCGCTGGTCTCGCGCTGGGTGGTGTTCTCGGTCTGGTTGAACAGGGCCGCGTTGTTGAAGGCTCCCGCGTTGGCGGGCGTGAACACCGGCACTTCTCCGGTATCGTAATCGTAGCGGTAGGCCAGGCTGCTGTTGTTCGCGCTGGCGAAGGTGTAGATTTTTGCGTCCTGCCGATAGCTGCCGCGCGCGTCGTTCACCGTGAAGTCGATCGCCTGCATGGGCGAGGGCTGGTACTGGCCCCCCGCCTCCACATATTTCATTTCGCGCTTCTGGTCGAACTTGGCGAAATCGGTTTGCGACTGGCCGCTGGCCACGCTGCCCGTCGTGGGGCCAGTCTGGATCACGGCCGAGGTGGCGGTGGTGGTGTTCTGCAGCCACTGGGCGCGGCGGTCCTCGTCGTTGATGTGCTGGAAAATCCCGCCGCTGAGATGTGCGCGGAAGTTCTGGTCGTTGTCGTAATCGAACTTGCCAAATACGTTGCGGCGCTCGCGGATATTGTCGTAGCTGAGCCAGCGAATGCGGTCGGGCATCGCTACCAGGCCATCGACATCGTTGGCACCCTGGCTCACCTTGGCGGCGTTGGTCTGGCTGGCGGCATTGCGGAAGTAGCTGTAGCTGTCGATGGCCGTGTTGAGCGAGCTCGATACGCGGCGATAGTAGCCGGCCGACAGCAGCGCTCCGAACTGCTGCCGGTCGCCGAAGGTATTGCTGACAGTGCCTTCGACCTGGCCCGAGATTTTGTCGTCATGCAGCTTCGGCTTGTCCCAGCTGGTGTAGTCGGCCCTCGCGGTGGCATGCAGCCCGGTGCGGTCCAGTGCCGAGCGGGTGGTCAGATCGGTGATGCCGCCGATGGCATTGCCCTCCATTTCGGGCGTAAAGCTCTTGTACACGCTGACGCGCTTTGCCAGCGAGGCCGGGATCACGTCGAGCGACACGGTGCGGCGCGTGGTCTCGGTGCCGGGCAATGCCACCCCGTCCAGGGTGACGGTGTTGTAGTCGGGGTTGAGACCGCGCAGCGTCATGAACTGGGCTTCGCCCCGGCCGTTATTGGGGATCATCGAGACGCCGGGCACGCGCTCCAGCGCTTCGCCCAGGCCGAAGTCGGGGATCGAGCCGATTTCGTCGGACGAGATGCCGTCCGAGATCACCGATTTGTCACGCTTGTCGGCAATCGCCTTTTGCACCGCCAGGGCCTTGCCGGAGATTTCGATGGTTTGTATGGGGGCGGCGTCCTGGCTGCGAGCGTCGAAGGCACCCATCACCAGCAACGAAAGCAGCAAGGGTCGCGCGCCAGCAGCGGCGGAAAAGCGGGGGTGGTTCATGATCTATCTCCTGTAAATCAGTTATTAATTAACTGTGAGTGAATTATAAAATAGAGGCAATTATGTGCGGTTGTAAAAATGCTCCAAATTTTCATGGGAATCTGGCGGTAGGGGCGCAGAAAGGCGCTATGATCGAATTACAAACTCACTCGGAGTATAATATTGCTTTATTTCCGCTTGATGACAACCGCCGCCATGTCTTCCAAATTCAACCTGCCGGACCGGTTTTTGCGCGCCGAGCGCGAGCAGATCGTCGCCAGCGCCAACGAACGCCTGATCCTCGACCTGATCCGCCGCCAGGGCGAGATGACCCGCGCCGACCTGACCCGTGTGACCGACCTCACCGCGCAATCGGTAATGCGGCTGGTGGACGACCTGATCGCACGTGGCCTGCTGCGCTTTGGCGCCACGGTCTCCATCGGACGTGGCAAACCGAGTCCGGTGGTGCAACTGGTGCCGGACTTCGCGTTCTGCGCCGGCGTGTCGATCGCCACCGACGCTGTCACGCTGGTGCTGGTCAACTTTGCCGGCACTGTGGTGGCACAGCGCGTGGAGCCGATGGCGGTCATCACGCGCGAGTCGCTTACCGCTTTCCTCAAGCCGGCGCTTGCCAAGCTTCTGGCCGGCACGACCGGCGCGCGCGAGCGCCTGTTCGGCGTCGGCGTGGCCATGACTGGCTTCTTCATCGGCAAGGGCACGCCGCTCAATCCGCCGCAGCCTCTCGACGACCTGGCGCTGATCGAACTCGATACCTATCTCGAGCGCGCGCTAGGCCACCCGGTCTGGATCGACAACGACGGCAACGCCGCCGCCATCGGCGAGAGCCTGCTGGGGCTGGGCCGCGAGCACCGGCATTTCGCCTACCTGTATTTTAGCCATGGATTCGGCGGTGGCCTGGTGTCCAACGGCGAATGCCTGCGAGGAGTGCACGGCAACGCTGGCGAGTTTGCCGGCATGCTGCCGATGCAGAATCTGCCCCGGCCCACGCTGGAACTGCTGCGCGAAATGCGCGCCGAGGATGGTCACCCGGTGGCGACCATCCATGAACTGCTGGCGCAGTTCGATCCGGCCTGGCCGTGCGTGGACCGATGGATCGCGGCGGTGGCGCCAAGCATGTCGCTGGTGGCGTCAGCCATCATCGCCATCTTCGATCCGGAGCTGATCGTGCTGGGCGGACGCATGCCGCGCGCGCTGGCCGACAGGCTGATTCCACACATCCGTATCGACAATCAGCCGCGCCGCGGCGTGCAGCGCCCGCAGGCCGTGGTCGTGGCAGCGGAAACACGAGGGGACGCAGCAGCCATTGGCGCTGCAGCCGCGCCGTTCAAGCGGTACTTTTTTTTGTGACCGGGTTTCCAGCGAATTCGATCTCACCATCGCGCTGTACCCGGCCCCACGCGATGGTGGCCGTGGCCACGGCGCATAGTCCCATGCCATAGGCCAGTGCCTGTGCGCCGGCCGCCAGGTTCCACTTCATCAGTTCACCGGCCACCACTGCCACCAGGACCAGCACGAAGCCCGACAGCGACGCTGCCGTTCCCGCGCATTGCGGAAACGGCGCGGACACCGCCGCCTGCCCACACGACTGGTGCATGGCATGGCCGAACATGTATAGCCATTGCGGCGCGATGATCGCCCACGCGCTGTGCACGCCGGACCATTGCAACAGCGCGAGCGCCACGCCGCCGGCCAGGGTGGCGGCGCCGGCACGGCGCAAGGTGGCACGGATGCCGGCGTGTTTGAGCCAGCGGCGGCAGACGAAGTTGGCGCCCAGGTGCACTGCCGAACTGGCCGACAGCACGTAGCCGTAGTCGAGCGCCGTTAGTCCGCGCTCGCTGATCAGGGCGAACGGTGACATTGCCAGGAACAGGTAGTGGCCGGTGTAGCTGGCGGCCGTGAGCGCGGTATAGGCGATGAACGTGCGGTCGCGCAGCAGCAGGCGCCAGTCGCGCATCCAGCTGGCTTCACGCGGCGCCTGCGGTGGCGCTGCCGGCCGGGTTTCCGGTACGCGCAGCAGCACGTCGAGCAGGGCCAGCGCGGCGCAGCCGGCCATCAGCAGCAATGGCGCGCGCGCTCCCCCGGCATTGGCCAGCGCCGCGCCCAGGGGCGGACCGGCCAGCGCGATCACGCCCACCCACGAAAAGCCGATCGACAGCAGGCGCACGCTTTCCATGGGCCGATACAGGTCGCGCAGCATGGCGCGGGCGCAGACGGCAGCGGCAGCCACTCCCAGGCCTTGCGCGCAGCGGCCCAGGAGCAGGGTGGTGAGTCCGGTGCTGGTGGCAACCACCACGCTGGCCGCCAACAGCATTGCCAGCCCCGCCAGCAGCACGGGGCGTCGTCCGTGGAGGTCGGCTAGCGGCCCCCACACCACCTGTCCCAGGCCGAAGCTCAGGACCAGCACCGACAGTGTCAGCTGCGCGCTGGCGATCGAGATGCCCAGTTCCTGTTGTAATCGCGGCAACGCCGGCAAATACAGATAACCGGCCACCGGGTGCAGACCGAGCAACAGTACCAGGGACAGGATCAGGCCGCGCGGCGCGCGCAGTGGAGCGGAAGTTGTCGGCACTGCTGGCTTTCGGAAGCGTTGCGGTGAAAGCGCCATTCTGCTGCTTCGCCGCATGACTTGCAATCGCTGGCGCCCACCCGGCTCACGCCGGCTGGTTGGACAACAACAGTTGCGGCCGGAATTCCAGCATGTCGTCGAAATAGGTGAACTCGGGCGCGCCCAGTTCGACCAGCGGAGAACGGGTAATGAAGTCGGCCAGCAGGCGCTCGCGCAAAACCATCAGTGTGGCGCGGCTGGCATCGTCCAGCGGCGCATAGACGTAATCGAGCGTGATATGGAACCGGTAGTCGTCGTGGTGCGGCGCCCGCAGTTGCAGCGTGTCTGCCAGGCGGTCGCGCAGCAGGCGTAGCTTGCGGTTCTCGGCCGCGTCGGCTGGTTCGAGCAGAATGCTGGCCAGGTTGGTCTGCCGCGCCAGCGGCAGGGGACGCATCCGGATCGGTAGCGCCGTGCGCAGGTCGAAACGCCGCAGCTTTTCCAGCATGGCGGCGTTGCAGGAGGCCTCGCTGGCATCGGGCGGCAGGTCGGTCGGAAAATACCTGTGCCGCGCGGGATACGCGACCCCCTCGAACACGGTCATGTGGTAGCTGGCGGGCGGCAGCGGCGTGATATGCGCGTGCAAGCCGCTGCGCATGAGCGCAACATGGATGTCGAGCAGCGCCATGAACGCGGCGCTGCGCCGGTCGATATGGCAGATGATGGTGTTGCCGGGCCAATGGGCGGCGCTGCCATCGGACAGGAACTTGGGCGGCACCGCCGCCGATGTCTGCGCGGTTTGAGCCGACGTGCGGCCTGCCGGCCCGGCGGTTGCCATCGCCAGGGTGGTATACAAGACTGTGCGCAGGGCATGGCGGCGGGAGGTAGTGGTCATCGGAAGTTTCCTGAAGTGGTGTCTTTATTTTACTAACCTTTAGTGAGTTAATCAATGGTTTTTTGAACCGAAATGCCCTGACGGTCGCGCCTTGGGTCAGGCTTTGCCGCCCCCTGCAGTTTCCGCATCCCTGAACGCCGCCGCGTCGCCCGCCATCATTTCTTCGAGTTCCAGGCGGCCCTTGCGGGTGATCGACACCATTTCGTCCTGGTCTTGCTGGTGCGGGTACACTTCCAGCAGGGTTTTCAGGTTGTGGTTGCGGAAGATGCGCGTGGCCTGTTCCGCACGTTCGGTGCTGAAGCCCAGTTGTTGCAGCACCTTGCCGCCCAGTTGCAGCGATGCTTCGAAGGTTTCGCGCTCGATCAGCGTCACGCCACGGTCGAGCAGCGCGTAATAGTGCGACACGTTGCGGGCGCGCGCCAGGATGGTCAGGGCCGGGTAGCGTTCGCGCACGGCATCGACCAATTCGAGGCTCTCGTCCACGGTGTCGATGGCGATCACCAGCGCGCTGGCCTTGCCGATGCCGGCCGCTTCCAGCAGGTCGATGCGGGTGGCGTCGCCATAAAAGACTTCGTAGCCGAACTTGCGCAGCAGTTCGATCTGATCGGGGTCGTGGTCGAGCACGGTCACGCCGATGCGGTTGGCCGACAGCAGGCGGCCGATGATCTGGCCGAAGCGGCCGAAGCCGGCGATGATCACCGGGTTTTCCACCGCGATCTGGTCCGCGTCGCGCTTCTTCTTTGCCGTGCGCAGGCGCGGCGCCACCACCCTGTCGTGCAGCAGGAGCAGCAGCGGCGTGGCTACCATCGACAGCGTGACCACGAGCACCAGCAGGGCGGACGTGGCGGGCGGCAGCACCTTGGCATCCACGGCGGTGCCGAACACGACGAAGGCGAATTCGCCGCCCTGCGACATCAGCATCGCAAAGAACAGGCGCTGGCCGCGCGGGATGTCGAACCAGAACGACAGCCCGTACAACATGCCGCCCTTGATCAGCAGCAGCGCGCAGGTCAGGCCCAGCACCAGCCACGGCTGCGCCAGCAGCAGGCCGAAGTCGGCCGACATGCCCACCGCCATGAAGAACAGCCCCAGCAGCAGGCCCTTGAACGGCTCCAGGTCGCTGATCAGCTGGTGACGATACTCGGAGTCGGCCAGCAGCACGCCGGCCGTGAACGTGCCCAGCGCCAGCGACAGGCCCACCCATTCCATCAGCAGGCAAATGCCGATGATGAGCAGCAGCGCAAAGCCGGTAAACAATTCGCGCAGGCCGGTGCGGGCCAGGTAGCGCATCACGGGATTGACCAGGAAGCGTCCGCACGCGATCAGGGTGAGCAGCACGGCCAGCAGCTTGACGGCTTTCATCCACCCCTGCTCGTCGTGGTCGGCGACCACGCCGGCCATGGCCAGTAGCGGCACCAGCGCGATCATCGGGATGGCGGCGATATCCTGCAACAGCAAGATCGAAAAGCTGGCCGACCCGGCCGGGCTGGGCAACAGCTTGCGCTCACCCAGCGTGGCCAGCACGATGGCGGTGGACGAGAGCGACAGCGCCAGGCCGGCGACCAGCGCGATATGCCAGTCGATGCCGCAGGCAATCGCCACGCCGGCCAGCGCGGCGCTGACGGTGAGCACCTGCAAGCCGCCCCAGCCGAAGATGGGACGGCGCAACGACCACAATTTTCTGGGTTCGAGTTCGAGGCCGATCAGGAACAGCATCAGCACCACGCCGAATTCGGAGATGCTGAGCACGTCCTCGACATTGCCAATCAGGGACAGGCCCCAGGGGCCGATGATGGCGCCGGCTGCGAGATAGCCGAGCACGGCGCCCATGCCGGCGCGCTTGGCCAGCGGCACCAGCACCACGGCCGCTACCAGGTAAAACACCATGTGGAGCAGGAAGCCGTGGCTCATGGGATGGAGGGAGAGAAGTTGTTCATCGGATCAGTATCGCATCCGGCGACTACCGCCGTCCATCCTCCAGTAGGGTTACAGGGTTACACGCCGACCATCGACACCGCCTTGGTGTTCAGGTACGCCTCGAGCGCTTCCGGGCCGCCTTCCGAACCGTAGCCCGAATCCTTGACGCCGCCAAACGGCATCTCGGCGCTGGGCGTGGCCGGCTGGTTAATCCACAACATGCCCACTTCGACGTTGTGCATCAGCTGGTGGGCATTCTTTATCGAGCGGGTGAACGCATAACCGGCCAGGCCGAACGGCAGGCGGTTCGATTCGGCGATCGCCTCGTCCAGGGTGTCGAAGCCTCGGATGGCTGCAACCGGACCGAACGGCTCGTCGTTGAACACGCTGGCATTCAAGGGCACGTCGGCCAGGATGGTGGGAGCGAAGAAATTGCCTTCGGTGCCCACGCGCTGGCCGCCGGTCGCCACGTTGGCGCCCTTGGCGCGGGCGTCGTCCACCAGTTGCGTCATGGCGGTCACGCGGCGCGGGTTGGCCAGCGGACCCAGGGTGGTGCCGGCGTCGAGACCGTTGCCGAGCTTCAGCCCTTCGGCATGCGCAACCATGGCGCGGGTGAACTCGGCCTTGATGCTGTTATGCACCAGGAAGCGGGTGGGCGATACGCACACCTGGCCCGCATTGCGGAACTTGGCGCCGCCGGCCGCTTCCACGGCCAGCGCCACGTCGGCGTCCTCGGCAATGATGACCGGCGCATGGCCGCCCAGTTCCATCGTGACGCGCTTCATGTGGGCGCCGGCCAGCGCGGCCAGCTGCTTGCCCACCGGGGTGGAACCGGTGAAGGTCACCTTGCGGATCACCGGGTGCGGGATCAGGTAGCCGGAAATCTCGGCCGGGTCGCCGAACACCAGGCCCACGGTACCGGGCGGCACTCCGGCATCGACAAAACATTGCAGCAGCGCGGCAGGCGAGGCCGGGGTTTCCTCGGGCGCCTTGCACAGGAACGAGCAGCCGGTGGCGAGCGAAGCGGCCAGCTTGCGCACGATCTGGTTGATCGGGAAGTTCCACGGCGTGAACGCCGCAACCGGGCCGACCGGCTCTTTCAAGACCAGTTGCTGGGCGGCCGGGTTGCGCGCCGGCACGATGCGGCCATAGACGCGCATGCCTTCGGCGGCAAACCAGTCGATGATGTCGGCGCCGGCGGTGGCTTCGGCCTTGGCCTGGGCCAGCGGCTTGCCTTGCTCCTGCGTGAGCAGGCGGCCGATCTCGTCGGCGCGTTCGCGCAGCAGGCTCGCTGCCTTGCGCATGATGGCGGCGCGCTCGAAGGCTGGCACTTTGCGCCAGGCATCAAAGCCGCGCTGGGCTGCTTCCAGGGCGCGGTCGAGGTCGGCGATGCTGGCATGCGCCACGGTGCCGATGGCCTGGCCGGTCGCTGGATTGATGACGGGAATGGTCTTGCCGCCGGTGGCGTCTTGCCACTCATTGGCGATCAAAAGGCGGGTATCGGGGTAGCTGGTGGTGGTCATTGTCTGGGATCTCCGGTCAGAATGAGTTGATACGGGCGCATTGCCACGCATGGTGGTGGCGACGCGAGCGACCTCTACTTTGCCAGAAAATCAGAAACCGGGTACGACCTGGCCCTCGTCGGGCGAAGCGGGACTGGGCCGGTGGAACTCTGGACCGGCCAGCACCCGCAGCGCCGTAAAGCGATCGACACCGTGGGTGAGCATGAACTCCAGCGCCGGTCCTACGCCTTCCTTGGAAGCCACGTCGAGGCCGGTATCGACGACTTCTACGGGGCCGTCATGACGGCGTTCGATGGTGGGAAAGTGGTCGTTATGGGTCATGGCGGTACTCTCTGCCAAAATTTCAGCATAACGCTTAGCGGCAGCTCGCTCCGTTGACTCGCGCACGTATGGCGCAAGGTACCCGAACCCGGGAGCGGCAATGGTACACTTGCCTAAAAACACTGATATTTGAAAGACTACCGCTTGGACCAGGATCCGACCCCGCAAAGCCGCGTCGCGCTCGAAGCGCAACTGGCGCTCCACCAGGCCCAGCGCCTGGCCCTGTTCGAAGCGATCGACGACGGCTTTTGCATCATCCGCTTCATCGACGGCCCACATGGCCCGATGAGCGACTACATCCATATAGAGGCCAATTCCGGTTACGAGCGCCACACCGGCATCGCCGACATCGTCGGCAAGCGGCTGCGCGACATCGACCCCGGCAATGCCCAAATCTGGCTCGACCTCTACGGCAAGGTGCTGGAGACGGGGGAGCCGGCCCGCTTCGAGCAGGAGTTCCAGGCCGTTGGCCGCTTTATCGAAGTATCGGCCCGGCGCGTGGGACCCAAAGAAATGCGGCAAGTGTCGGTGCTGTTTCGCGACATCACGGCGCGCAAGAAAACCGAGACCGCGCTGGCGGAAAACGTCCAGCGTGTGCAGCTGGCGCTGGCAGCCGGCGCCATCATCGGCACCTGGTTCTGGGATTTGCCGTCCGATAAATTCAGCGTGGACGAGGGCTTTGCCAATGCCTTCGGCTTCGATCCGGCCAAAGGCCGCTCCGGCCTCAGTCTGGCGGAAGTGGTGGAAACCGTGCACCCCGACGACCGCGACGGCCTGGCCGCCGCCATCAACGAAGTGATCGCGCGCGGCGGCGCCTACGCCCACCAGTACCGCACCCGCCGCCTGGACGGCAATTACTACTGGCTGGAAGCAAATGGCCGGGTGGAGCTGGCGCCGGACGGCACCGGCAGCAAATTCCCCGGCGTGCTGATCGATATCGAGGGCCGCCGCGCCGTCGAAGCCGAACGCGATCGCGCCATCGCCGCACTGCGCGCGCTGACCGACACGCTCGAACAGCGCGTGGAGCAGCGCACGGCGGCGCTGGTCGAAGCCGAGGCCGCTTTGCGCCAGGCACAGAAGATGGACGCGGTGGGCCAGTTGACCGGCGGTTTGGCACATGATTTCAACAACATCCTGGCCGGCATCAGCGGCAGCCTGGAATTGCTGAAGATTCGCCTGGCGCAAGGCCGCATTGCCGATGTCGAGCGTCATCTGGGCAGCGCGCAGGCAGCAGTCAAGCGTGCCGCCGCGCTGACCCAGCGCCTGCTGGCATTTTCACGCCGGCAAACGCTGGACCCCAAGCCGTCGTGCCTGGCCCGCGTGGTGGCCGGCATGCGCGACCTGATTTCCGGCAGCGTGGGTCCCGGCATAACGCTCGAGACCGCCATGGCGGACGACCTGTGGTGTACCTTCGTGGACGTGGGCCAGCTTGAAAATGCGCTGCTCAACCTGTGCATCAACGCGCGCGACGCCATGCCCGGCGGCGGCACCATCGCCATCCGCGCCGACAACCTGCAACTGGATCAGGCCGCTGCCACCGCGCGCGGCCTGGCCGTCGGCGATTACGTGGCCCTGAGCGTCGGCGACAACGGCGTGGGCATGACTGCCGACGTCATCGCCCGTGCCTTCGAGCCATTCTTCACCACCAAGCCGATGGGGCAGGGCACCGGCCTGGGCTTGTCGATGGTGTATGGCTTCGCCGGCCAGTCCGGCGGCGCGGTGCGCATCTATTCGGCGCCGGGCGAGGGCACCGAGGTGTGCCTGTACCTGCCACGCCACGCGGGCCAGGCCCAATCGCACGAGATCGCCGTCGAATCGCCTTCATTGCCGGCCGCCTCAAGCCGCAGGAAAATCCTGCTGGTCGATGACGAACCGCTGGTGCGCGGCGTGGCGGTCGAGGTGCTAGGCGACCTCGGGTACGAGGTGCTGGAGGCCGACGATGGCCCCTCGGCCTTGCGGGTGTTTGCCAAGCACCCCGATATCGATGCGCTGGTCACCGATGTCGGCATGCCTAACGGCATGAACGGCCGCCAATTGGCCGACGCCATCCGCGTCCAGCGTCCCGGCCTGGCGATCCTGTTCATCACCGGCTACGCCGAGTACACGGTCCTCAACCACGGCGACCTCGACCACGGCATGCAGATCCTGACCAAGCCTTTTACTGCCGACAGTCTGGCGCAGCGGGTGGGGGAATTGCTCCATCAGGGCAAGCGCTGAAACCCTTCGGCCTTGACCACCCACTTGCCATCGCGCGGGAATCCCGGCGCATTGCCTGCCGGCGCGCCATCCCAGCCGCCGGCCATCAGGGCGACGGCTGCCAGCAGCGCGCCGTTGCCGGGCAGGTACACGGGCAGGTTGGTGTTGGTGTTGTGGCCGGCGCCCGTGTAGCGGTTGTTGGGGCCGTCCGTTTTGAGCAGCACGTCCACCGCCGCTTGCGTTTCGCCCAGGCGCGCCGCCGTCATGGCGATCATCGGGTAATCCCAGCCCCAGATCTTGGTTTTCCAGTCCCAGGTGGACAGCACCGCGTGCAGGGTGTGGCGCATGGTGTCGCCGTCCACGCCATCGCCGGGCAACTGGCCCAGCGCCATCAGGAACGATGGGTGGTCGTGGCGGCTGTCCACGTTGTCCCAGGTATCCGGGTTTGATTCCAGCGCCACGTATTTGCCGTCCTTGACCGGAAGTTGCGACAGGTGCGTGCGCTTTTGCTCCCAGCCGGCGTCGCGCGCCAGGCCCAGGCGTTCGCGCCACTGCTGGGCGATTTCCAGGCCACGGGCCCAGTAGCTCAGCTCGTAGGCGGGATTCATGCTGGTGCGCTGGTCGTAGATTTCCTGGGCGATCCATAACGGCGGGCCCAGCACATAGCGCTGGCCGGCGGCTTCCCAGTGCAGCATGGCCGCCATGCCTTCTGCGGTATCGAACACCAGTTCGCGGTAGCGCGCCAGCGTGGCCGGGGTGGGATCGGCGCGGTACAGCAGTTCGGCCAGGTGGATCGCGTGCGGCTGGTTCCAGACAATCAGCGGATTGCCGCCGGGACTTTCGCGCCCGCCAGGGCCGGTCATCTTCATCCAGCGGGCGCCGCTCAAGCCGCGATCCTGCGCCACGGCGCGCGCGGCCGGCAGGGTGCGCTGGTACCACGACAGCGTGCGGGCAGTAAACTCCGGGCGGCCCCACAGCGCGAAGTGGGCCGTGTGCCACCACACCATTTCGGTATGGTGCTTGCCGTACCACGTGGACGTGGTCAGTCCGCTTTCCGAGGCCGGCAAGGTATCGCCCATCTGCACGGCAGTCAGGTATTGCGACAGCACCACGCGGCGCTCCAGCTCCGGCGCACGCGGGTCGAGGCTGCCGGCAAAGTCGATGGCCGCGCCTTGCTGCCAGAACCGCTGCCAGTGGCGGGCGCTGGTCTCGAACACGGTGGCCGCATCGGGCGCCTGCGCCACGCCGTCCTGGGCGAAAGCGATGGTGAGGTCCAGCGACTCGCCGTCGGCCGGGGCGATCTGCAGGACGTGCGGCGCCGGATGGGTGATGACGAGTTTGGCGCTGCTGGCCACGGTCATCGCATAGCGGGCGTTGTCGCGCCGGTGTTCGACCACCAGCTTGCGGTCGGTCTGTTCCAGCACCGTGCTGCGGTGCGCCTCGGGTTGGGTAAAATCGAGTGGCGGATTGTGGTGGGTTTTGGCGCGCGCGTAACCGAAGGGCAGGGCGATGCGCACCGCCAGGCGGCCTTGTTGCAGCAGCGGCGACTTGATCGCCAGGACCAGCGCATCGCTGTCCGGAGCGACGGCGCTGCGCACGCTGACGGGCTGGCCCAGCAGCGTCACCTTGCTTTGCAGGCGGCCTTGCCACAGGTCGAGGCGCTGGTCGATCCGGGTGATGTCGGCGCTGGTGATGGCGCGCGCGTCCTTGCCGGTCAGTACCAGGCCGATGCGCGGCAGCGGCTGCGTGTGCGGATTTTCACGCAGCCACTGGCCGGCAGGCGACTTGGCGTTGGTCGGATAGCCGACCGTGCGGCCATGGGCCGTGTAATCGACATTGGCGTCGGCCAGCGTGTAGCCGGCAGGATTGGCGTCCTCATGCCACGACCAGCGCGCTTGCGTCTCCAGCGCAATGCCTGGCGCCTGGTACAGGTCGGGCAGCGTTTGCAGCCCGGTCACATCGGCCGTAAACGCAAACCTTCCATTGCCCACGGTGAGCGGCGCCTGCGGATCGATCGCGCGCAACTGTGGATCATGACGCGCAACGACTGCCTGGCGGTCGATCGGGGTCGCGGGTGTGGCGGCGCCAGCGAGGCCGGGGGCGAGGGTTAGCAGGTACAGGCAGGCGAGATGCAGTATTTTCATGTATGGATTCCAGCAGCCACAAAGATGGGATAGTGTAACCACAGTGGCGGAGCTTGCCGCCAAATTTCAACCATCTGCCAGGAACGCCCATGCCCCGCACCACCGAAGACCCGGTCCTGATCCTGGTCGAGATCCAGCAACGCCTGCTGCCCAGCATTGCGACTTTACAATCACCGTGCTTCAGGTATATTACGCACAATGTTGCACCTAGAAAACTGTCAGCAGGGTGACTGTTTTGTCACCTGTTTGTTATTATTCATGGCTGATATTCACAGCTGACTGTCCCTACAATCTGTACTGAAAGGAAACGAATATGGCTATTAGTCTGCAAAAAGGCGGCAACGTTAATCTGAGCAAGGAAGCTCCCGGCCTGACCAAGGTTGTGATCGGCCTGGGCTGGGATCCGCGCTCGTCCGATGGCTCCGCATTCGACCTCGACGGTAGCGCCTTCCTGCTCAAGACCGACGGCAAAGTGCGTGGCGACTCCGACTTCATCTTCTACAACAACCTGAAATCCACCGACGGCTCGATCGTGCACACCGGCGACAACCAGACCGGCCAGGGCGATGGCGACGACGAGTCCCTCAACGTCGACCTGTCCGCGATTCCGGCCGATATCGACCGCGTCTCGTTCTGCGTCACCATCCACGAAGCCGACGCGCGCCGCCAGAACTTCGGCATGGTCGGTAAAGCCTACATCCGTTGCCTGAACGCCGCCAACAGCGTCGAACTGGCTCGCTACGACCTGTCCGAAGACGGTTCCACCGAAACCGCGATGATCTTTGGCGAACTGTATCGCCACGGCGGCGACTGGAAATTCCGCGCCATCGGCCAGGGTTTCAAGGGCGGCCTCGGTCCCCTCGCACGTTCGTTCGGCGTCAACGCTTAAATACCATCCGGCAGGAGCGCCATGGAACAAATTTCCAAAGGGGGACGCGTTACCTTGGCGCCCGCCATCGCCGACCGGGTGTTTCATGCCGAATTTTCGGCGCAGGGCCTGCCGCTCGATGTGGCCACGATTGACCTCTCAACCTTCGCGCTCGATGCCAACGGCAAGCTGGTCGGTGAGCCGTACATGACTTTCTTTAATCAGCCCGCCACGCCATGTGGCGGGGTGCTTGTCGGTAACGGACTGGCCGGCGGTCACCGATTTACCTTTAACTTGGCACGCCTGCCCGCCGCCGTCGAGCGGTTGGTGATCACCGCCAGCATCGACGGCCCCGGCGTGATGTCGCAATTGCAGTCTGGTTACCTGCGGCTGCTGGCCGGCGACAACGAATTCGTCCGCTTCGCCTTTACCGGCGCCGACTTTGCGTCCGAACGGGCGCTGATGGTCGGCGAGATTTATCGCCGCAACGGCGCGTGGCGCTTCATGGCGTCGGGACAGGGTTTCGATGGCGGCCTCGACGTGCTGGTGCGCCATTTCGGCGGCGCGGTCGATGAGACTCCCGCACCTGCACCTGCACCTGCCTCGGCAAAGACCGGCGTGGACCTGGAAAAGCGCTTGCAACAGCAGGCGCCGCAGCTGGTCAGCCTGGTCAAGTCGGCCAGCGTTTCGCTGCAAAAAGTGGGGCTGCAAAGCCACCGCGCCCGCGTGTGCCTGGTGCTCGATATTTCCGGTTCGATGGGCATGTTGTACAAGCGCGGCCTGGTGCAGCAGTTTGCCGAGCGCATCCTGGCGCTGGGCTGCAAGTTCGACGACGACGGCGAGATCGATGTGTTCCTGTTCGGCCGCAACGTCCACCATGTCGATCCCATGGGCATCGTTAACTTTGCCGGCTTCGTGCAAAACACCATCAACCGCCATCCGCTCGAAGGCGACACCCGCTACGGCGCCGCGCTCGAAGCCGTGCGCCGCTTCTATTTCCCGGACGGTGCCGGCGGCGAACGCAGCAAGCCGCAGCGCGCAGAGTTACCCGTGTACGTGATGTTCGTCACCGACGGCGGCACGTCCGACCAGGGCCTGGCCGAGCGCCAGGTGCGCTGGTCCAGCCACGAGGCCATTTTCTGGCAATTCATGGGCATCGGTAAGGGACGCAAATCGAAGAGCCGCAAGCTCTCGAGTTTTGCCGACTCCGATTTCCCGTTCCTGGAAAGCCTCGACGAATTGCCGGGCCGCCTGGTGGACAACGCCAACTATTTTTCGGTCGCGTCACCCGACGAATATACCGACGCCGAACTGTACGATTTACTGATGGCCGAGTACCCGGACTGGCTCAAGGCCGCCCGGGGCGTCGGCCTGATCGCTTAACCCTCTAAAAACAACTACCATGCCTACCTTTACCGTCACCGGGGACGTCGATCCCTTCCTCCACGTGGCGCTGCGCCGTGGCGAAAAAATCTATTGTGAATCGGACGCAATGGTCATGATGGAAACCAATCTCGATCTCAAGGGCCGCATGACTGGCGGCATCATGGGCTCGATCATGCGGCGCATGGCCAATGGCGAATCATTCTTCCAGCAGCATATCGAAGCCGTGCGCGGCGACGGCGACTGCCTGCTCTCGCCCACGCTGCCCGGCGCCATGCAGGTGGTCGATATCGGCCCCGCCAGTTACACCCTCAACGACGGCGCCTTTGTGGCCGCATCCGACGGCGTGGAACTGAAAACCCGCACCCAGAGCCTGGGCAACGCGCTGTTCGCGCAGTCAGGCGGCTTTTTCGTGATGGAGGCGACCGGCCGCGGCCAGGTGGTGGTGTCGGGCTTCGGCTCGATGTTCCAGCTCGACGTGGTGCCGGGCAAGGACGTCATCATCGACAATTCGCACGTGGTGTGCTGGGACAGCACGCTGCGCTACGAAATCAGCGTCACCACCGGCAGCACCGGTGGCGGCATAGGCGGCATGATCGGCAATATGATCAACAGCCAGACCAGCGGCGAAGGCATCGTGCTGCGCTTTAGCGGTAACGGCAAAATCCACATCTGCTCGCGTAACCGCACCGGCTTCCTCGAGTGGATGAAGAAGGAAGTCAGCGGCCGCTGAGTCTCATCGCAGTACGCGCGCGCAGGGCACTAGCCCTTGCGCGCAAGCATTTGGTAACATTGCACCTTTATCCGAACTTTAATTCGCATTCCGAACTAATCTGGGTGCGGGTTCACCATGAGCATGGCAATGACACCAACTGCACTACTTACTTCCGCTACGACGGTTGCGGCCCTGGCCTGCGCATCCGGGGCCAGCGCCGCCGAATCAACCGTTGTTCAATCGAACCTCGCGCTGTACGGCGCCGTCGATGCCGCGCTGGCCTACACCTCCAACCAGCAGGGCCACGCCAACCTCTACATGCGCAGCGGTAACAAGGACGGCAGCCGCTTCGGCCTGCGCGGCAGCGAAGACCTGGGCGACGGCAGGGCGCTGGTTTTTACACTGGAGGCAGGCTTCAACCTCGACGACGGCAGCTCGGCCCAGGCCGGCAGCCTGTTCAATCGCCAGGCCTATGTCGGCATCGCCGACCAGCGCCTCGGCACCGTGATTGCCGGACGCCAGTACGCGCCGTACTTCACCTTCATGAGCCCGCTCGGTCCGCTGGGCGCGGTCACCGGCGCGGCCGGCGCGGCAGCCGGCGATATCGACGGCCTGAGCATCATCATCCGCAACAGCAATGCCGTCGGCTACACGTCGCCCGACTGGTCGGGCGTGCGCCTGGGCCTGATGGCAGCCAGCGGCGAGCAGGCCGGACACCAAGGCAGCGGCGGCGCGTTCAGTGCCGCGCTCAAATACGATGGCGCGGCCTGGCGCTTTGGTCTCGGCTACCAGTTGCTCAAGAACGGTCCGCAGCGCACGGCGTGGGATCCGGCGGCGTCGAGCAACTTCGCCAGGTCGCCTGTCAATGCCGGCTACCTGTCGGCTGGCGGCGTGCGCTACCTGGCCGCCGGCGCCCGTCGCCAGCTTGGCGCCGTCAGCGTGGGCGGCACCTTGACCAACGTCCAGTACCGGCCCGACGGCGGCTCGCGCTTCCGCGAGGCGGCCATCTTCAACACGGCCGGCCTGGTTGCGACGTGGCAGACGGCCAGCCCGTGGCTGCTGGGCGTGGCCGCCAACTACACTCGTACCCATGCGGCCAATGGCATCGCCAACGCCGCCAGCTATCGGCAGCTGGCGCTGCAGCAGGCTTACTGGCTGTCGCCGCGCACCGCCGTCTATGTGCTGGAGTCGTTGCAGCGGGCGCGCGGCGCCACCCTGGCGGCTGACGGCGTGACTGTCGTCGATGCGGTGGCGGTGGTGGGCGATTCGCAGGCCGGCACGCCGTCGTCGAATGGTCGCCAAAATGTCATCATGATCGGACTTCGACACGCGTTTTGATCAATTGCCGTGTGTAACAATCATCAGCTTGACGCATTTGCCTGATTACTCGCGGTTACACTCCCATTTGCGACCGGACCCTCACGGTGATCCGGCCGGTTCAAAACAACTCAAATGAAGGAGACGTACTTGATGAATTCCTCGAAGCTGCGCCGCTGCCTGACGCGCGCACTCGCGATCAGCGTAGGCTTGTTCCCGGTAGTCTTCAACGCGGTGGCGCAAGACGCCCCGGCCGCGCAGGAAAAGGGCCCGGCCCCGGCCGACGCCATGCTGCACGCGCTCACGGTCGAGTATCCGACGCCGTACCGGGCCATGAGCGCGGAAGAAGTCAAGACGGTCCTCGACCGCGTGTACACCTACCTCGAACGCACCACGCCCGCTGAGCTGATCCACAAGTCCGACGGCACGCCGATCGCCAATCTGACCACGGCCGATCCCGACGCCGTGTTCAAACCGGGCGACTTCCGCCTGACCAGCTACGAGTGGGGCGTAACGTACCTGGGCATGCTGGCAGCCGGCGCCGCCACCGGCGACGCGCGCTACACCGACTACACCATCAAGCGCCACCAACTCCTCTCTGACCTGACCAGGCTGTACAACCCGGTGGTGCAGGCCGACCTGAAAAATTCGCACGCGCCGCACAAGAGCTTTTTGAATCCGCACGCACTGGATGACGCGGGCGCGCTGTGCCACAGCTTCCTCAAGGCCAAGCTGGGCGGCTCCAAGGTCGATTACACCCAGATGATCGGCATCTGCGGCAACTTCGTCACCAAGAAAGAGTACCGCCTGCCCGATGGCACCTTCGCCCGTGGCGGCCCGGATGGCAATGGCGGCTTCAAGGCCCGTCCGCTGAAAAACACCGTGTGGCTCGACGACATGTTCATGGGCGTGCCGACGATTGCCTACCTGGGCGCCGTCAACGGCGACAGCAAGCAGTTCGACGACGCGGCCAAGCAGGTGCTGCAATTCTCCAAGCGCATGTTCAACCCGCAACTGGGCATCTACATGCACGGCTACGTGGAAGGCCAGGCCGACCATCCGGAAATGCACTGGGCGCGCGCCAACGGCTGGGCCGTGATGTCGATGGTGGAAGTACTGGAAGTGCTGCCGAAAAATCACAAGCAGCGCGACGCCATCCTCAAGCAGCTGCGCGCCCACATCAAGGGACTGTCCACCTACCAGACCCGCGACGGCTTCTGGCACCAGCTGATCGACCGCCCGGACACCTACCAGGAAACCTCTGCCACGGCGATCTACACCTACGCCATCGCCCGCGCCGTCAATCGCGGCTACGTCGAGGCGCAGGCCTACGGCCCGATGGCCAACCTGGCCTGGAACGCCACCGCGTCCAAGGTACTGGCGAACGGCCAGATCGAAGGCATCTGCGTGGGTACCGGCATGGCGTTCGATCCGGCGTTCTACTCGTATCGTCCGACCAGCGTGAAAGCGGCCCACGGCTACGGCCCGGCGCTGCTGGCTGGCGCCGAGATCATCGAGATGAACAAGAAGTTCAAGTTCGGCCTCAATGACAGCGGCTTGATGTTCCAGGGTCCGCGATAAACTACACTGACAGGTCAATGCGCGCGGCCCGCGCCGGCAATGCTGGCGCGGGCCGCAGCTTTTCGGGATAAGGATAAAAACGATGAAAACAGTATTTACATTGCGCCGCAGCGTGGCGCTGGTCGCCGCAACCCTGGCGCTGGGCGCCTCGGTGCATGGTCCGGTATCCGCCCTGACGCCGTTCACCCCCAGCATTGCACCGCGCTGGGTGGAAGCGCTGGATCGTGGCGTGGTGGCCGTGCCTGCGGTCGAACAAGGCAACCTGGTCAGCTGGCGCCTGCTGGCCAGCGATGCCTCGAACACCACCTTCGACGTCTATCGCGACGGCCAGAAGGTCAACGACAAACCGCTGGCCGGCGGCACCAACCTGGTGGACAAGGCCGGCACCAAGGCGTCGCGCTACACGGTGCGCACGCTGGCCGGCGGCAAGGAAGTCGCCGCCAGCGCGCCGGTGGGCGTATGGGCCGACGGCTTCCTTGGCATCGCCATCGACCAGCCGGCGGGCGGCGTTACCCCTACCGGCCAGGCCTACACGTACAGTGCGCAGGAAGCCAGCGTGGCCGACCTCGATGGCGATGGCCGCTACGAAATCATCCTGAAATGGGACCCCACCAACGCCAAGGACAATGCCTTCGACGGCTACACGGGACCGGTGATCCTGGACGCCTACACGCTCGAGGGCAAGCGCCTGTGGCGCATCGACCTCGGTAAAAACATCCGCGCCGGCGCCCACTACACCCAGTTCCAGGTGTACGACTATGATGGCGATGGCCGCGCCGAACTGGCCGTGCGCACCAGCGATGGCACCATCGACGGCACCGGCAAGGTGCTGGGCGATCCGAACGCCGACTGGCGCGAGCAGGGCGGCGAAGTACCATCGCGCGACCGCACCGGCGGCGTGGTCAAGGCCGACGGCACCATGGTCGCGCCGCTGCAGGGCCGCATCCTGAAAGGCCCGGAATTCCTCACCATCTTCGATGGCCCGACCGGCCGTGCACTGGCCAGCGCGCCGTACTGGCCAGGCCGTGATCCGCGCACCGATGCGCCGACCGCCGAGCAAATGAAGGAGACCTGGGGTGACGGCTATGCCAACCGGTCCGACCGCTTCCTGGCCGGCACCGCCTACCTCGACGGCCAGCGCCCCAGCATCGTGATGGCGCGCGGCTACTACGCGCGCACCACGGTCGCGGCCTGGGACTGGCGCGACGGCAAGCTCACCCAGCGCTGGACCTTCGACAGCGCCACTCCTGGAAATGAAGCCTTCGGCGGCCAGGGCAATCACCAGTTCAGCGTGGCCGATGTCGATGGCGACGGCAAGGACGAGATCATCTACGGCGCCATGGCGCTCGACGACAACGGCAAGGGCCTGTGGAGTTCGCGCCTGGGCCACGGCGATGCGATGGCCGTGAGCGACCTCGATCCCACCCGCCCGGGCCTGGAAAAATTCGGCGCCCACGAGGACGTGCGCGGCAATGGCGGCATCGGCTCGGCCATGCTCGACGCCAAAACCGGCCAGATCCTGTGGAGTACCCCGGCCGAGAAGGACACCGGCCGCGGCGTGGCTGCCGACATCGACCCGCGCTTCCCCGGCACGGAGGCCTGGGCCACCAACAGCACCACGCTGTACACGGCGCAGGGCAAGCCGATCGACGGCGTCAAGCGTCCCGGCGAAGCGAGCTTCGTGGTCTGGTGGGACGGCGACGACCTGCGCGAACTGTTCGACAAGAACCGCATCAACAAGTGGGACTGGAAAGCGGGCAAATCGCACACGCTGCTGCAGGCGGACGGCGTGGTCGCGTCGAACGGCACCAAGAACGTGCCGGTGGTGTCGGCCGACCTGCTGGGCGACTGGCGCGAGGAAGTGATCTGGCACACGCCGGACGAGAAGTTCCTGCGCGTGTACACCACGCCGCACCCGACCGAACGCCGCCTGGTGACGCTGATGCACGACCCGCAGTACCGCGTGGCCGTGGCCTGGCAAAACACCGCCTACAACCAGCCGCCGTACCCGAGCTTCTTCATCGGCGAAGGCATGGCAACGCCGCCGGTGCCGAACGTGATGCTGCGCAAGGCAAAGTAACGCTGATTTGCCGGACTACCTGCGCCGGCTGCGCTGGCGCAGGTAGTCGAGCAGGTCGTCGGCGATGGGGATGATGGACAGCGCCATCAAGGTCACCGCCAGCGGCACCGTGGCCGAGTAGCCGAGGTGCTTGAAACCGAGCGCGCCGGTCACGCCGCCGACAAAAAAGCACAGCGCCAGCATGGCCAGCAAACGCAGGCGGGCGCGGTCTGGAGCGTTCGCGTCCGGGCACAGCAGCTTGCCAAGTTCGATGCCGATATCGGTGATCACGCCGGTGATGTGGGTGGTGCGGATTTCGGCGTTGGACAGCTTGGTGATCACGGCGTTTTGCAGGCCCATGATAAAGCTGAGCAGCATCACCGTGGCCGACACATAAAAACCATTGAAGCCGCTGATCTGGCTGCCCAACAAGCCAAAACACAGCAGCAGGCCAGCTTCCACCAGCAGCGGCAGCGCGTACTCGCTGTGCAGGTTGCGCTGGCGCGAATGACGCACCATCAAGGTCGATAAGGTGGCGCCCAGCAGGAACGCCACCAGCGCACTGAAACCCACGAGCACCAGGCTGTACATGCCCAGCGCCAGCTGGTCGGCCATGGCCGAGACGATGCCGGTCATGTGCGACGTGTAGTGCTGCACCGCCAGGAAGCCCCCCGCGTTGACCGCACCGGCGATAAAGGCCAGCATGCAGCCCAGTTGCCGGTTGGCCGGCTGGCTGCGGGTGCGGCCGGTCAGCCGCCGCGAGTAGTTGAGTGAGTAGTTGATGGGCACGGGCACAGCCTCCAAAGGACCATGACCGAGTATAGATCAACTGGTCACCGCATGGTGGCCTCAGGCGCCGAACAGTTGCACATCGAATGCCCGCTCCACGAACCACGCCAACGCCAGCAAAGCGATCAGCGCCGAGCCGCCGGTAAGCAGCCAGCGGTAGAACCGCGTATGGCGCAGCAGGTAGGCCAGCGGCAGGAACACCGCCACGATGCACAGCTGGCCCAGTTCCACGCCCACGTTGAAGCCCAGCAGGCTGGTGATCAGCGCGCCCTGCGGCAAGCCCAGGTCACCGAGGACGCTGGCAAAGCCGAAGCCGTGCAGCAGGCCGAACGCGAACGCGGCTACCGGCCGCCGGGTGCGGAACAGCGGATAGATATTGTTTACCGCCGCCAGCACCACCGACGCGGCGATCGCCGACTCCACCAGCCGCGAGGGCAGGGAGATCAGCGACAGGCTGGCCAGCGTGAGCGTGAGCGAATGCGCCAGCGTGAACGCGGTGACCACTTTCAGCACGTCGATAAAGGCGCCGCGCAGGTTGTTCGCCGGTGGCGCGAGCAGCACGGCCGGCAACAGCAGCGACAGCAGGAACAGGATGTGGTCGTAGCCGATCCAGATATGCCACACGCCTTCCTTGATATACGTGGCGAACTGGCGCCAGCGATCGGGCGCGGCCACCGCCAGCGTCTGGCGCGCGTGCTGCGGATCGAAGATGGCGGTCGAGGTTTCGCCATCGTGGGTCAGGCGCAGCAGGCCCTTGTGTTGCGGATCGACGTCTGCAAACAGGCGGTAGTCGAGGTCCAGCGACTTGACGGCGGCCGGGCAGGTGGCGGTAAAACGCAGCACGCTGTAGGCACCGTCGGTGTGGTTGTCGATCAGCTGTTCGTTCGCCTTGAGCGCGCACGGACCCTGCCCGGTTGACAGCGCCAGCCGTTCCAGCGCATAGGCGGCAATCGCCGCGTGGCGCGCGCGAATCTCGTCCCAGGTCAGCTTGCCGTCGCCGTCCTGGTCCAGGCCGATGGCGAAATCGAGGTCGCGCAGCGCAATGTCCCACTGCCCGCTCACCTGCGCGCCGCGCACGTCGAGCGCCAGGTAGCTGTCGCTGGGCTTGTGGGCGAGCGCCGGCAGCGCCACGCCGCACAGGGAGAGCAAGCAGCACAGCCGCACCAGCCACTGGGGCATCATGCGGACTCCCCGAGCTGGCGTACCAGCTTCGCGGCAGCTGCATCTTCGGTCTTGTGCTTGGCAATCCAGTCGATCACCGGTTGCGCGGCCTCGCGGTCGCGCGCTTGCAGGGCCGCTTCAAGATAGATGCGCATGTCGGCCGGCTCTTTCTGGACCGCCCAGTTCTTACGCGCCAAGGTCAGGGCCTTGGCGGTGTCGCGCCGCAGCAGCTCGAAGCGAGCCTGTTCGCGCTGGTGCACGGTGTCGCCGCGCAGCATGGCGGCATTGAAGCGCGCGTCCAGTTCCGCCACGTCGGCCGCCAGCGGGGCGGTCTTGCCTTGCTGCTGCAGCGCCAGCGCGCGGCGCAGCAGCAGGGCGTCGATGCGGGTCTGGTCGGCCAGCAGCGCTTCCACGCGCGACGGGCGTTTTTGATCGAGCAGGAAGTCGCAATAGGCGCCGAGCAAATAGCTGTCGTGCGGGTCGAGCGCCAGTGCGCGCTGGAAGCGGGTTTCGGCCAGCGTCACGGCATCGCGCCGCTGCGCCATTTCGGCCAGCAGCGTCAATACCCACACCTGCAACTCTGGCGCGGTCGTGCCACTGCGCTCGAGTGTCAACGCCAGCAGCTGCTCGCTTTGCAGCGCACGGCCGGTGATGCCGCCCACCTGGGCCACGCAGGTGACGGTGATCAGTTCATTGGCCAGCGACGACAGCCGCGCGCAACTGCTGGTGGCATTGGCATAGTCGCCCTGCACGGTTTGTACCGTGGCCAGCGTGAGCCAGGCCTGGGCATTTTGCGGTTCGGCCGCCAGCACCCCTTGCAGGTCGGCCAGCGCGGCGGGAAATTGATGGGTGCTTTGCAGCAGCGTGGCTCGCAGCAGGCGCACTGGCGGAGGCGGCGCGGCCTGCTTCCACCACGGCGCCAGTGCGGCCTGGGCGTAGCCGAGGTAGCGCGGGTCGGTCTCGCTGCGGCCCAGCGCAATGTAGCGGCGCGCCAGCGTGGTGGCCAGCGCCACGTCGTTCGGCTGCGCGTTCAATTGCGCGCGCAGGCGGCGCAGCTCCTGCTGCACCGGGTCGCCCCGGCGCGGCAGGGTTTCGATCACTTGCGCTCCGCTGGCGGGCAGATAGGGCGCAGCATGTGCGCCCAGGGCAGGGCTCAGCAGCGCAAACAGGGCAAGCAGTGTCTGAATTCGAGTCATCGATGCATCCGTTGATGGCAAACGGCGCCGGTCCTTGATCGGGACCGGCGCCGGGTTCACTTCTGACTGCTTATTTTACAGCCACAGGTTCCGTATCCTCAGGCGCGGTGGCCACCATGCTGTCGGTAGCGACCGGCTCGGTGGTGGTCTCGGCGCCATCGCCGATCAGCGCCAGAACCGCAGCATAAAATGCGTCTACCATGCTGACCGGCGGCGTGGTGCCGCCACCACCGTTGCCGCCACCGTTGTTGCTGATCGCATGGTCATCGCTGCTGCCGCAGCCGGCCAGTGCCAGCAGCGCTGTAGCGCCTATTACTGCCATCAGTTTTTTCATGGTGCGCTCCTGGCAGCGGTCGTGGTGGCCGCAGTCTGTGGCGAACCGGCGATCGGGGTTTTCAGGTACGGGAAGCTGGCGTTGAAGAAGCTGTCGTCCAGGTAGGCGCCGTCGGTAAAGCGCAGGGCGCCGGCCGGAGCATCGGCTGGCGCGCAACCGAGGTTGAGCGTGCACAGTTTGCCCATCACCACGCGCAGCGCGATATCGACCACGTCGTCGCCGGGACGGCGGCCGTTCGGGAAGCCGGCATTGTCGCCGCCGATCACGCCGAGGCGGTTTTGCGCACCCATCGCCACGGCGGGCGTGGACGTGTTCAGGCGCAGCATCTCGGAGGCGGTGACGGTCGCCGGCTGGTTCAAACCTTTGACGCCGGTGAGGAACGCGGCCACCAGGTCGTTACGCGGGAAGTTGGTCGGCGCCTTGGCGCCGGCGCTGCCGTACAGGATTTCGATCAGCGCGGGCAGGGTGGGGTTGGTGACGTAGTCGGCGAACCTGGTGTCGCCCGACGGCTTGCTGGCGTTGAAGGTGTCCTTGTCTTTCAGGCCGATGACCACCTCGTTGACCAGCGGTGCGCCCAGGCGCGACACCTGGGTCCAGGCGCCGCCTTCTTTCGATGGCGTGGAGCTGTTTGGCGTCGGGTTCAGCACGCGTGCCTGGCGCACGCTGGCCGTGGTCCAGCCGCCGATCACTGGGTCGGTGCTGTTGGCGGCGGTCAGGCAGCTGCTGGCCACTTCCATTTCGATCGAGGTCACGTTCTTTTGCGCCAGGTCGTCCTTGGCGGCGCGTTCGGCGTTGGCGGCAAATTCCACGGCCGGGGCCTTGATGTTGACCAGATCGAAAGTCTCGCCCAGGTTGACCACGAACGGATCCTTGCGCTGGCCGACGAACACGCGCGCGGGCGTGGCGCAGCCGGGAATGTTGACGCTATAGACGTGGGCGGCGGCATACGCGGCGTAGTCGGGGATCGACTTGTTGCCGATATTGTCGAGCGGCTTGTCGAAGGTGGTGGCGCCGGCGGCGTTGGACACTGCGGCCTTGGTGCCGGTGCGGCGGTCGCCGCGCACCACGTTGATGGTGTAGGTTTCGCGCACATTGGCGCCGGGGGCATTGGCGCCGGCGATGGCGCCGCCGTTGACGACGAGCGGGATCGACATCGACTTGCCGCCGATGGTCAGCTTGGTGTCCTTGTTGGTATTGGTGAAGCGGAACTGGAAGGTAAGGTCTTCCTTGGCGTCGCCGTTGTTATCGATATGGATTTCGTACAGCGCGTTGGGGTCCATGGCGAAGTAGTTCGGGCCGCCGTAGGCGTCCTGCAATGGCACGTAGTCGGCGATCAGGGTAACGAAGCCGGCGCGGCCCGTCTCGTAGCTGCGGAACATGTAAAAGTCGGTGCCATCGACTTTCGGACTTTGGGTGACGAACGGTGCTTCGCGGTGGCTCGATGCCAGCGCTGCCGGCGCCAGCGCGCCAGCCAGGGTGCCCAGTACTGCCATGCCGAGCGCATGTTTCATAAACGTTTGCATTGTATATCCCCTTTTGATTGTAACTTCCGTACCTGCACGACTGCGGTTGCTGCCCACTCCTATACGGCGCACGATAGACGCCGGATTCAGATTTGATAATTATTTTTTTATATTGTTAAAAACGGTGATTCAGTGTCAGCCGCGCGGTGCGCTGCTCGACCGGGTGAAAGTGGATGTCGTTCACGCCTTCGGCCGGTTCGCCCGGCAGGCGCGAGGCGTAGTAGTAATCGATGTCGCTGGCCTTGCGATTGAGCAGATTGAAACCGTCGAGCGTCAAGCGGGTGCGCGGCGTGAGCTGGTAGCCGATGCGGCCATACACCAGCGTGGTGGACTTCGAGCGCACGCTGTTGTCTTCGATCAGCGGACGCTGGCCGAAGTAGCGCACTTCCAGCGCGCCCTGCCAGCGGTCCAGGTCCTTGACGGTGACGCCGAACGAGGCCACCTTGCTGAGAGACTCGGGCACGTAGTTGCCGGCCGGGTCGTCCTGGCGATAGCGGGCGCGCGAGGCGGACAAATCGAGGTCGAACAGCAGCCACGGTGCGGCGATGTAGTGGCTGGTCCATTCCACGCCACGGCGCCGGCTCGGGCGGCTCGCTTCGGTCTGGCCGCTGTCGCCGGCAAATACCAGTTCCGAGTCGATATCGAGGGTCCACAGCGAGAGCGAGGTTTGCAGCCCGGGCAGCCACTCGCTGCGCACGCCCAGCTCAGCGCCGCGCGTGGCTACCAGCGGCGTGGCGGGATCGACGGCCTGCACCACGCCGCGCGCGTCGTTGCTGTGGAAACCGCCGCCGTAGTTGATGAAGTACTCGGTGCCGGCCCACGGACCCAGGATGATCGACAGCTTGGGCGACGTGCGATGCGCGGTCACCTTATCGCCATTGACGTCGAAGCGGTAGGCATCGTGGCGCACGCCGAGCACCGTGCGCAGGGTCGGCTGCCAGTAGGCGGTGTTTTCGAAGTAGAAGCCGGCGCTGCCTTCCTTGACGCGGTCTTCGCGCACGGTGGCGAGGCGTCCGCGCGCCCTGGTGGCGTACAGGCCCAAAGGCGAGATATGGTCGTAGCGCGTTTGCACGCCGACCTTGTTGCGCACATCGACGCCGCTCCAGCTGGCGAGCCACGCGGTGCTGGCGTTGGCGCCCGTCATGGTGCGCCGCTCGCTTTGCTGGAACTGGTCGCCGTTGACCGGGTCGTTCAAAAAATAGGTGAAATTGCTGAACAGGTCCAGGCGCGAGCGCACGATGTACGCGGCGGCCTCGGTCACGCGGTCGTCGGTCTTGATGTGCATATTCCAGGACAGGCTGGCGCGGTCGGTCTTGCCGCCGTCGCTGGGATCGATCACGCCATAGCGGCCGATCAGGCCTTGCTGCACGGCGCGTTGTGGCACCTGGTCGGTAGCGTTCCAGCGATTCCGATAAGCCATGGCGGTGATGTTGTAGCCTTGCCGGGCGTCGCCGCTGCTGTAGCGCAGCAGGGCGCTGGCCTTGCGCACGTTTTCCGGCGTATCCCACGGACCGTCGTTGCGGCCGGCATCCACGCCATACAGCAGCTTGCCGCTGGCGAGGTTGAGAGAATCTGCCAGCACCGCGCGCTGGTAGCCGTAGCTGCCGAGGGTGACGCTGGCGATGCCCTGCGGCAGGGTGTCGACCAGGCTCAGACGGGCGGCGCCGGCCGAGGAGAAGTCGCCTTCGTCGGCAAAGTACGGCCCCTTGCGGTAGTCGATGCGTTGTACCAGTTCGGGGATGATGAAATTGAGGTCGGAGTAGCCCTGGCCGTGGGCGTTGCTGCGCAGGTTGACCGGCATGGCATCGACATAGGTGGCGAAGTCGGTGCCGTGGTCGAGGTTGAAACCGCGCAGGAAGTACTGGTTGGCCTTGCCGTCGCCGCTATGCTGGGTGACGATCATGCCGGGCACGAATTCGAGCAGTTCGCCGGTGCGCAGGGCGGGGCGGTTGGCGATCAGGCTGGCCGTGACCGTGCCTTCGCTGGCCGCGTCCGACGTACCGACGGCGTTGTCGTAATTACCGAGTACGGTCACGCGCGGTGGCGCGGCATCGTCTTCCCCGATGGCGGCAGTCGCCGCATTGCTGGCGACCGCGCCGGGCGCCATCACCATGGCCATCATCCCACCCATTACCAAGTCGAATCGCATCCTGTCCCCTGAAGTCGCTGGTTTTATTTGCGTTATGCAAACGATTCTACGTAGTTGGCATGAAAGCGGATTCATCTTTCGTACGGTGCGCGGGCGCAGTGTGGTATTTTCATGTCGCTTCAACAATTCAATCCACTTCGTCCCCAACACACAGACAAGCTCATCGTGCCAGACACCATTACCCCCGACCCCCAGCAACTGAGATTGTGGCTCGAAGGCGCCGCCCGCCGCGATGCCGCCTCGTTCCGCGCGTTATATGACGCCACGTCGCCGAAACTGTTCGGCTTCGCGCTGCGTATACTGAACAAGCGGGAACTGGCCGAGGATGTCTTACAGGAGAGCTTTGTGGCGATCTGGAATAACGCAGGCAACTACCAAAGCCACCTGGCCGCGCCGATGACGTGGATGACGACCATCGTGCGCAACAAGGCGTTCGATCTGCTGCGCCGCGCCGATCACGACACCGAAATCGATGGCGACCCGTTTGCCGCCGAGGTCATGGCCGCTCTGCACGACCCCGGTGCCACGCCGATCGAAGCGCTGCAACTGAGCCGCGACGCCAAGGCACTGGCCTACTGCATGTCGGCGCTGGAAGGCTTGCACCGGCAAGTGGTGGGCCTGGCCTTCTTCCACGACCTGTCGCACAGCGAGGTGGCCGCGCAGATGGCGCTGCCGATCGGCACCGTCAAGACCTGGATCCGCCGCAGCCTGGAAAAGCTCAAGGCCTGCCTGGCCAAAGGAGAGCGGGCATGAACCTTCGCGATAACCTGCCGCTGCGCGAAAAACTGGCCGCCGAATACGCGCTCGGCACCTTGAAGGGCGGCGCGCGCCGGCGCTTCGAAGGCTATCTGCACAACGACGCCGCGCTGCGCCGCACCACCGCCGAATGGCAGGACCGCCTGGCGCCGCTGGCGGAATTTGCCGGCGCGCAGGCGCCGCGCAAGCAGGTGTGGACCGGCATCGAACGCCGCCTCGGCCTGCGCCCGGCGGCATCGGGCTGGCAGTTCTGGCGCAACGACGCTTTCGCCTGGCGTCCGCTGGCGCTGGCCTCCACGGCCGTGGCGCTGGTGCTGGCAGCCATGCTGGCCACTCACACCCTGCAGGCGCCGCAGGTCGATTACATGGCCACGCTGATCGACGACAAGGCGCAACCGGTGCTGGTGCTGGCGGCCGACCATCGCAAGCAGCAACTGACGGTGCGCGTGGTGCATGCCGCGCCGGTGCCGGACGACAAATCGCTGCAACTGTGGGCCGTGCCCAAGTCCGGCAATCCGCGCCCGCTGGGCCTGGTCGATCCGGCTGGCCAGGTGACACTGGCGCTGGGCGCACCGGGCCGCGCCATCGGCGACGACGTGGCGCTGCTGGCCGTGTCGCTGGAGCCGAAGGGCGGTTCGCGCGATCCGAACGGGCCGACCGGTCCGATACTCTACAAGGGCAACTGGGTGCGCACGCTGTAGGGGGAGACTGTCTCCGGTTGACTGCGTCGGCCAAATGGGCGATGATCGTGAAATCGTTTTCATGGTGGCGCCGGGCATGGCTGTCGAACAGCCGATGACGGTCGGCCTTGCGCCGACCGCAGCGAGGAACCGACTGCGCCAGGAAAACCAATCACAACAACAACGAGACATGACATGCCAACTTCCCTGAAATACCTGGCGGCCGCCATGGCCTGCCTGGGCGCGGCCAGCGCATCCGCCGCCGAGATCAAGCTCAATCAACTGGGCTTTCTGCCCGGCGCGGCCAAGGTGGCGGTGGTGCCCGCAGACGCAGCGACGGCTGGCGCCACCACCTTCACCGTGGTCCAGGCCGATGGCGGCGCCGTGGTTCGGCAAGGCACGCTGGGTGCGGCCAGGGCGGCGCCGGATTCAGGTGACACGGTGCGGCTGGCCGATTTTTCCACCTTGATCACACCGGGACGCTACCAGCTGCGCGTGGCCGGGCTGCCCGATTCGCTGCCGTTCGAGGTCGCCCCCGGCGCCTACCAGGCCCTGAACGCCGGCGCCATCCGCGCCTATTACTACAACCGCGCCGGTATCGCACTCGACAAGCAGCATGCCGGCGCCTACGCGCGCGCGGCCGGCCACCCGGATACCAGGGTGATGGTGCATGCTTCGGCCGCGTCCCCGGCGCGCCCGGCCGGCACCATCATCTCCAGCCCCAAAGGCTGGTACGATGCCGGCGACTACAACAAGTACATCGTCAACTCGGGCATCGCCACCTACACCTTGCTGGCCGCGTGGGAAGACTTCCCGGCGTTCTTCCAGTCGCAGGCCCTGAATATCCCCGAAAGCGGCAACGGCATTCCAGACATCCTCAACGAAACGCTGTGGAACCTGGAATGGATGCTGACCATGCAGGACCCCAATGACGGCGGCGTCTATCACAAGCTTACCGATAAAAACTTCGACGGCTACGTGATGCCGGCCGACGCCCGCCAGCAGCGCTACGTGGTGCAAAAAACCACCGCCGCCGCGCTCGACTTTGCCGCCGTGATGGCCACCGCCAGCCGCGTGCTGGCCCCCTACGACAAGCAACTGCCCGGCATGGCCGCGCGCATGCGCACCGCCGCCGAACAGGCCTGGCGCTGGGCCCAGGCCAACCCCAAGGCCTACTATCAGCAGCCTGCCGACATCAAGACCGGCGAGTACGGCGACAAGGACGTGCGCGACGAATTTGCCTGGGCCGCCGCCGAACTGTTCATCACCACTGGCGACCCCGCCTACTACCAGGCCATGCAGGCGCCTGCGCTGCAGGCCACGGTGCCGACATGGGGGGAGGTCAGCGGGCTGGCGTGGCTGTCGCTGGTGCGCCATCGCCAGCACTTGAATCCGGTGGCCGACCAGGCGCTGATCGCCAGCCGCATCGATGCGTTATCGAGCCAGCTGGCGGCAGTCACGCAGCGCTCGGCCTACGGCTTTGCCATGCAGACCGCCGACTATGTCTGGGGCAGCAATGCCGTGGTGCTGAACCAGGCCATGGTGCTGGCGCACGGCTACCGCTTGACCGGCAAGCGCGCCTACCTCGACGCGGCGCAGGCCAATTTCGATGTCATCATGGGCCGCAACGCCGTCGATCTGTCGTTCGTGACCGGCTTCGGCGCCCGCTCGGCGCAGCACCCGCACCACCGGCCGTCGGAGGCGGACGGCATCGCCGCGCCGGTGCCGGGCTTCGTGGTCGGTGGCCCACAGCCGGGCCGCGAAGACCAGAAGGACTGCAAGGCGCAATACGCATCAGCGCTGCCGGCGCGCGCCTACCTCGACGACGCCTGCTCGTACGCCAGCAACGAGATCGCCATCAACTGGAACGCGCCGCTGGTGTACGTGTCGGCGGCGTTGCAGGTGTTGACACCGGCGCCGGGCAAGTAGCCACCGCCACCGGGACGAGGTGGAATTTGCTGCTGGGGTACTATCGACTCCGCAAGCGCGCCGCCGGTGGCGCGCCACGACGGGAGACACGATGAAGGGGACCAATACACCACGTAGCGCGCTGCTGTTGGCAGGCGTATTGATACTGGCGGCCAGCACGCCTGCCATGGCGCAACGACAATCTGCCGCGAGCCCAAGCCCAACCGCAACCGCAACCGCAACCGCAGCCCCGGCCCAAGCCCCAGCCCAAGCGCCAGCCTCAGCCCAAGCCCCAGCCCCAGCCGCACCTGTCCCCGCAACTGCAACTGCGCCTCAGGACGTGCCCACGCCGCAGCAACTGTTCGGTCCCCTGTACCAGGCGGTGCAGACCGCCCACATCTATCCAGACGCCAAGACCTTCGCCGACGCCGTACCCCGGTCCGATCCGCAAGCGATCCTGGCCAAGTACCAGCAAGAGCAGCCGCAGGACAAGGCCGCGCTGCAAGCATTCGTCGAACGCCATTTCGAGCTGCCCGCGCCGGCCACCATCACGCTGCGCCAGCATATCGCCTCGCTGTGGCCGGTGCTCACGCGCCCGCCGCTCGATCCGCCCAAGTGGTCGTCGGCCTTGCCGCTGCCGGCCAATTACGTGGTGCCGGGCGGGCGCTTCCGCGAGATTTATTACTGGGATTCTTACTTCACCATGCTGGGCCTGCAGGCCGACCATCGCAGCGACCTGGTCGATTCGATGATCGTCGGGTTCCAGAGCCTGATCGAGCGCTATGGCCATATCCCCAACGGTACCCGCAGCTACTACCTGAGCCGCTCGCAGCCGCCGTTCTTTGCGGCCATGGCGCAATTGAAACCATTGGGTGGCAAGGTGGCCGACGCCAAGGCGGAAGCCCGCCTGCTCGCTGCCCTCAAGCGTGAGCACGATTACTGGATGCGCGGCACGGCGTGCCTGCCCAAGACGGGGCAGGGCGCGTGCGAACACGTGGTGCGCCTCGCCGACGGCACCATCCTCAACCGCTACTGGGATGCGAAAGACACGCCGCGCGACGAAGCGACGCAACCGGACCTCGACACTGCGAAGGATACCGGCCGTTCCAAACCGGAGCTGTACCGCGACCTGCGCGCGGCAGCCGAAAGCGGCTGGGACTTTTCGTCGCGCTGGCAGGACGATCCGCAACGCCTGTCCACCGTGCACACCACGGCGATCGCGCCGGTCGATCTCAACAGCCTGCTGTACCAGCTCGAAGGCGAAGTGGCGCGCCGCTGCGAGGCTGCGCGCGACTCTGGCTGCGCCACCCGGTTCAACCAGGCCAAAGCCAGGCGCGCAGCGGCGATCAACCGCGTCTTCTGGGTCGCCGCCGAACAGCGCTACGCCGACTACGACCTGCGCCACCAACGCCCGACCAAGGTGCTGAGTGCGGCCACGTACTACCCGCTGTGGGTGGGCATCGCCACGCCGGCACAGGCAGCAGCCGTGGCCGACACCACGCAAAAGCAACTGCTGGCCGAAGGCGGCCTACGCACGACCTTGCTGCGCACGGGCCAGCAGTGGGATGCTCCCAACGGCTGGGCGCCGCTGCAATGGATCGCCATCGACGGCCTGGCACGCTACGGCCACGCCCCGCTGGCGCGCGAGATCGCCAAACGCTGGGTCGCCACCGTGCACCGTACCTGGGTGGAAACCGGCAAGCTGCTGGAAAAATACGACGTCGAGGAACGCAAGAGCGGCGGCGGGGGAGAATACCCGACCCAGGACGGCTTCGGCTGGACCAACGGCGTGACCAGCGCGCTGCTCGAGCGGTATCCGGACCTGGCGCCCTGACGCCGCCGGTGCTGTCAAAAATGGTGCGGCGCACGCGTGGTTGCACCACCCGTGCGCATTGCCGCACCTGGCTGGTGAGCACTGTTGTTTGCAGATTTGTCGCGCCGATTTATTGCCCCGTCAACGTTGCAATCTGGTCCTGCCTGCCGCACAATGCCCCGGCTTGCGGCCGCATCCTTATCCGGGAGGCGGACGCTTATCCAGACCCCGTACCGACGCAAGGAAAAAATCGATGGAAGCTTTTATCAGCAGTTTGAATGGCGTAATCTGGAGTCCCGCGCTGATTTATTTGTGCCTCGGCGCCGGCCTGTTCTATTCGATCCAGACCCGTTTCGTCCAGGTGCGCCTGTTTGCCGAAATGCTGCGCCTGCTCTTCAAAAAGCGTGACACCGGTTCCGGCATCTCGTCGTTCCAGGCCCTGGCCGTGTCGCTGTCGGGCCGGGTTGGCGTTGGCAATATCGCCGGCGTCGCCGCTGCCATCGGTTTTGGCGGCCCGGGTGCGGTATTCTGGATGTGGATGGTGGCCTTCCTGGGCGCCAGCACGGCCTACGCCGAATCGACGCTGGGCCAGTTATACAAGGTCGAAGAAAACGGCCAATACCGGGGCGGCTCCGCCTACTTCTTCACGCGTTGCCTCGGCTGGCCGTGGCTGGGCGCGTTGTTCGCCATTTCGGCCGTGATTTCCTGCGGCATCTTCCTGCCCGGCGTGCAAGCGAACGCGGTCGGTAACGCGGTGACCCAGATCTTCGGCGACGGCACCATGGTCGACACCTTCATGGGCAGCGTGGGCACCCATAAGCTGGCCGGCCTGGCGGTGATCCTGCTGGTGCTGGGCGTGATCATTTTCGGCGGCATCCAGCGCATCGCCCAGTTTGCCGAGTACGTGGTGCCGTTCATGGCGTTCGGCTACATCGTGCTGGCACTGATCGTCATCGGCATGAATGCCGACAAGCTGCCGGGCATGTTCTCGCTGATCTTTTCGGATGCGTTCTCGGCCCAGGCCGGCATGGGCGCAGCCATTGGCTGGGGCGTCAAGCGCGGCGTGTATTCGAACGAGGCAGGGCAGGGCACCGGCACCCATGCGGCGGCCGCGGCCGAAACCGAGCACCCATCGCAACAGGGACTGGTACAGGCGTTCTCGATCTATGTCGATACCTTGCTGGTGTGCACCGCCACCGCGCTGATGATTTTGATTACCAGTCAGTACAATGTTCAGGGCGCTTTGCCGGACGGCCAGTTCATCGTCCAGCACCTGCCGGCCAACACGGAAATCGGTTCGGCTGCATTCACGCAGATGGCGCTGCAAAGCACGTTCGGCAGCTTCGGCCCCGTCTTCGTGGCGCTGGCGCTGTTCTTCTTTGCCTTTACCACCATCGTCGCCTACTACTATATCGCCGAGACCAACGTCGCGTACCTGAACCAGTACTTCAAGCGCAGCGTGCCGCTGGTGGTGGTCAAGCTGCTGATCATGGCGATGGTGGTGTTCGGCACCATCAACAGCGCCGGTTACATCTGGAACCTCGGCGATATCGGCGTGGGCCTGATGGCGTGGATTAACATCATCGGGATCCTGATCATTTTCTTCATCTCCCGCCCGACCATTGTCTGCCTGCGCGATTACGAGAGACAGCTCAAGGCCGGTGGCAAGATCACTTTCGATCCGGTCACGCTGGGCATCAAGAACGCCACGTTCTGGGAGCGCCGCGCGGCGGCGCGCAAATAGGCAAACAGGCCCGGGCCCGGTAGAGCCTTAACAAAACCCTATCGTTGTCCGGGCTATATTAGAATGGCGGTTGCCCATTCATCTTGCCTTGAAAGAAACCCCTGATGCACGAATTTCTGACCCTGCTGAGCGCCTGGTTCCTGCACCTCGATGTGCACCTGTCCGAACTGGTGGCGGCCTACGGCCATTGGATTTACCTGCTGCTGTTCGCCGTCATCTTCATCGAAACCGGCGTGGTCATCATGCCGTTCCTGCCCGGCGATTCGCTGCTGTTCATCGCTGGTGCGCTGGCCGCCAAGGGGCTGTTCGATCCGTGGATACTGTTTTTCCTGCTGCTGACTGCCGCCATCACCGGCGACGCGCTTAACTTTGCCATCGGCACCTATGTGCGGCGCAAGGCGGTCGATACGTCGCGCATTCCATTCCTGAAAGCAGAACACATCGTCCTGACGCAAAAATTTTTCGAGCGCCATGGCGGCAAGACCATCATCCTGGCCCGCTTCGTGCCGATCGTGCGCACGCTGGCGCCGTTCGTGGCGGCGCTCGGTTCGATGCCGGCACGCGTGTTCTTCATGTACAACGTGGTCGGTGGCCTGATCTGGGTGGGCAGCCTGCTGCTGGCCGGCTATATGTTCGGTAACATTCCATGGGTCAGCAACAACCTGACCGCCGTGGTGCTGGGCATCGTGTTCCTCTCCATCCTGCCGGGCATCATCGCCTGGCTGCGTTCGCTGGGCACCCGGTCCAGCAAAGCGTAGTGTTAGACATCCTGGCGATCACCAGCCCCATCTACCTGGTGGTGCTGGCTGGTTACCTGGCCACCCGGTCCGGCGTGTTCAACCGCGCCGACATGGCCGTGTTCGGCAAGTTCGTGCTGAACCTGGCGCTGCCCGCGCTGATCTTCAACGCGCTGGCGCAGCGCCACATCTCCGACGTGCTGCATCCGACGTACTTGCTGGCCTACCTGGGCGGCTCGCTGCTGTCGATGACCACGGCCTACCTGATCGGCCGCCGCCTGTGCGGCTGGAACGGTACCCGCAGCACGTTTCTTGCCATGGGTGTGTCGTGCTCGAACAGCAGCTTCATCGGCTATCCCATCTTGCTGCTGATGGTCGCGCCGGTAGCCGGCGTGGCGCTGGCACTGAATGTCCTGATCGAAAACCTGCTGATGTTGCCGCTGCTGCTGGCGCTGGCCGAGAGCGCGCGCGGCAATGGCGGTACCTGGCAACAAGTTTTGCGGCAATCGTTGCTGCGCCTGGCCCGCAATCCGCTGGTGCTGGCGGTGTTGGCCGGCCTGGTGATCAGCCTGGCGCAGGTGGATTTGCCGCAACCGCTGCTGCGCACCGTGAACCTGTTCGCCCAGGCCAGTGGCGGCCTGTCGCTGTTTGCCATCGGCGGCATGCTGGTGGGCTTGCCGTTGCGCGCCGGCTGGCAAAGAGTGGTGCCGGTGGTGCTGGGCAAGCTCGTGGGCCATCCGCTGGCCGTGCTGTTGGTACTGACCGTGGTCACCGCCCTGGGCGTGGCGCCGATGGAACCGCAACTGCGGGCTGCGGCGCTGCTGATGGCGGCCATGCCGATGCTCAGTATTTATCCGATCCTGGGGCAGGCGTATGGCGAGGCGGACCGCAGCGCGACGACGTTGTTGCTGTGCATGGTGGCGTCGTTCTTTACGTTGAGTGCCTGGATGTGGGTGCTGAAGTAAAAAAAGCCCCGTGAGCGCTGGCGCTGACGGGGCTTCGTACCAAGGGGCGTTCGCCCCTTTTTTCACAGCTTAGATCGTATCGAGCGCAGCGTTGAAGGTCGCGCTAGGACGCATGGCCGCAGCCGTTTTGGCTGGATCAGGCTGGTAGTAACCACCGATATCGACTGCCTGGCCTTGCACCTTGGCCAGCTCTTCCACGACCGTGGTTTCGTTTTCCGACAGGGCCTTGGCCAGCGGCGCGAAGTGCGCTTGCAGTTCGGCGTCGTCGGTCTGCGCGGCCAGGGCTTGTGCCCAGTACAGCGACAGGTAGAAGTGGCTGCCACGGTTGTCCAGCTCGCCGGTGCGGGTCGATGGCGACTTGCTGTTGTCCAGCAGTTTGCCGGTGGCGGCGTCCAGGGTCTTGGCCAGGATCTTGGCCTTGTTGTTGTCCTGCTTGATGCCCAGCTCTTCCAGCGACACGGCCAGGGCCAGGAACTCGCCCAGCGAATCCCAGCGCAGGTGGTTTTCTTCCACCAGCTGTTTTACGTGTTTCGGCGCCGAACCGCCCGCGCCGGTTTCGTACATGCCGCCACCAGCCATCAGCGGCACGATCGACAGCATCTTGGCCGAGGTGCCCAGTTCCAGGATCGGGAACAGGTCGGTCAGGTAGTCGCGCAGGATGTTGCCGGTCACCGAGATGGTGTCCAGGCCGCGCGAGACGCGCTCCAGCGTGTAGCGCATGGCGCGCACTTGCGACATGATTTCGATGTGCAGGCCGCTGGTGTCGTGGTCTTTCAGGTACGTTTGCACCTTCTTGATCACTTCGTTTTCGTGCGGACGGTACGGGTCGAGCCAGAAGATGGCAGGCATGCCCGAGTTGCGCGCGCGGGTCACGGCCAGCTTGACCCAGTCGCGGATCGGCGCGTCCTTGACCTGGCACATGCGCCAGATATCGCCTTCTTCCACGGTTTGGGTCAGCAGCACTTCGCCTGTTGCCAGGTCGGTGATGTTGGCGATGCCGCCTTCGGTCACTTCAAAGGTCTTGTCGTGCGAGCCGTATTCTTCGGCTTGCTGCGCCATCAGGCCCACGTTCGGTACGGTGCCCATGGTGACTGGGTCGAAGTTACCGTGCCATTTGCAGAAGTTGATCATCTCCTGGTAAATACGGGCAAAAGTCGATTCCGGCATCACGGCCTTGACGTCGGCGGTGCGGCCATCGGCGCCCCACATTTTGCCGCCGATGCGGATCATCGCTGGCATCGACGCATCGACGATCACGTCGTTCGGCGAATGGAAGTTGGTGATGCCCTTGGCCGAATCGACCATGGCCAGCTTCGGACGGTGTTCCAGGCAGGCGTGCAGATCCTTGAGGATTTCGTCCTTCTGCGACGCTGGCAGCTTTTCGATTTTTTCCAGCAGGTTGGACATGCCGTTGTTGACGTTTACGCCCAGTTCTTCGAAGACCTTGGCGTGCTTTTCGAACGCTTCCTTGTAGAAGATGCGCACGCAGTGACCGAACACGATCGGGTGCGACACCTTCATCATGGTGGCCTTGACGTGCAGCGAGAACATCACGCCGGTTTTATAGGCGTCGTCGATTTCCTTCTCGTAGAAGTCGAGCAGCGCTTTTTTGCTCATGAACATGCTGTCGATGATTTCACCGGCTTGCAGCGAGACCTTCGGTTTGAGCACGATGGTTTTGCCCGAAGCGGTGATCAGTTCCATCTTGACGTCGCGCGCTTCGCCGATGGTCATCGATTTTTCGCCGTGGTAGAAGTCGCCGGCATGCATGTGCGACACGTGGGTGCGCGAAGCCTGGCTCCATTCGCCCATCGAGTGCGGGTGCTTGCGGGCGTATTCCTTGACGGCCTTCGGTGCGCGGCGGTCGGAATTACCTTCGCGCAGGACCGGGTTCACGGCGGAACCAGTGCACTTGCCGTAGCGTGCCTTCAGGGCTTTTTCTTCGTCGGTTTTTGCATCTTCCGGGTAGTCGGGCAGGGCGTAGCCCTTGCCTTGCAGTTCGCGGATGGCCGCTTGCAGCTGCGAGACGGACGCGCTGATGTTCGGCAGCTTGATGATGTTGGTGTCGGGGTTTTGGGTCAGTGCGCCCAGTTCGGCCAGCGTGTTCGGCAGGCGCTGCGCTTCGGTCAGGAACTCGGGGAATTCGGCGATCACGCGGGCGGCGACGGAAATGTCGCTGGCGACAACGTCGACGCCGGCCGGGGCGGTGAACTTCTGGATGATCGGGAGCAGGGAATAAGTCGCCAGCAGCGGCGCTTCGTCGGTCAGGGTGTAAATGATTTTAGATTTTTCTGTTGCCATGTTGATTCCCTCGGTTTTACCAAATTGGATCGGTGCCAGACGGCAGGAGTGTTAGCGGTCAACTAACCCAAACGAATATTTTAGACGTTCCACGTGTAGTTTGTGCAAATTCCGTGCTCGACAGAGGGCTAATCGCGGCAATTTAATCATTCAGTAAGTAAAAACCCGGATCGTCGAGCGCAACAACATGGCTCAACTTGCCGATTGAATAATTTTGTGCTGGACATCATTGAGCGCATGCGTCAATATTGCTTGTTATCAATAAACTACCGATTCCGCCATGCGCGACCATGCCCTCCGCCTGCAGTCCCTGTCCAAGTCGTTCGGCCGCCCGGCTGTCGATCACCTTGACCTGGCGGTGCGCCGGGGCGAGTTTTACGCGCTGCTGGGCCCCAACGGCGCCGGCAAGACCACCACCTTGCGCCTGGCCACCGGCCTGCTGGCGCCCGACAGCGGCAGCGTGGAGGTGCTGGGTGTCGATATGTTGCACGACCCGGCCGCCGCCAAGCGCCACCTGGCCTACCTGCCGGACGAGCCGATGGTGTACGCCAAGCTCAAGCCCACCGAGTACCTGGAATTCGTCGCCGGCCTGTGGGGCATCGGTGCGGCGGAGGCCGAGCCGCGCGCGCGCCACCTGCTCGACTGGCTCGACCTGACCAAACACGCGCACGAACTGACCGAGGGTTTTTCGCGCGGCATGAAGCAAAAGCTGGCGCTGGCCGGCGCCCTGATCCACTCGCCGCAACTGCTGATCCTCGACGAACCGCTCACCGGCCTCGACGCCGCCGCCGCCCGCCAGGTCAAGGACCTGCTGCAACAGCACGTCGTCGATGGCGGCACCGTGGTGCTTACCACCCACATCCTGGAGGTGGCCGAGCGCCTGGCCGAACGCATCGGCGTGATCCGTGCCGGCCGCCTGATCGCCGAGGGCACGCTGGACGAACTGCGCGCACTCGCCGGACTGGGCGCCGCTGGCACGCTGGAAGACGTGTTCCTGCAACTGACCGGGGAGCCGGCATGACAAAGCTGAACGGTGCACTGAACGGCGCCCTGGGCGGTACCTGGTGGCTGCTCCGCCACGAAGTGCGCATGTATTTCAGCGCCACGCGCAAGCTGCGCGCCAATGGCAAGATCAGCGCCAGCTGGCTCGGCACGTCGCTCACTGTGGTGTTGCAAATGCTTCTGCACTGGGGCGCATACCTGCTCATTCCTCTCATCCATCGCCATGGCCCGACGCCGGCGCTGGCGGCCATCCTGGCCACCGCCGCCTTGCTGGTAGGCGTGACGCTGATGCTGGCGACGGCCTTGCGCGGCAGCGTGGCCGCGCTGTTCGAGCGGGGCGACCTGGACTTGCTGCTGTCGTCGCCGTTGCCGGCCAAGAGTATTTTCTTTGCGCGCTTGCTGGGCATCGTGGTCAGCGTTGCCGGCATCTTCCTGTTCTTCCTGGCGCCGCTGGCCAACATGGGCTTGCTGACCGGCCATCCGCAATGGCTGGCGCTGTACGTGGTGGTGATTGCGCTGGCGCTGCTGGTATCGTCTTGCGCGATGCTGCTCACCTTGATCCTGGTGCGCCTGATCGGCGCGCGCCGCACCAAGGTGCTGGTGCAGGTGCTGTCCGCCGTGGCCGGTGCGCTGGTATTCCTGCTGTCGCAGGCGGCCAATAGCCGCAACGAGCTGGGCGCGCGCTTGCAGGAGATGCTCCACGGCGACTGGTCGGGCGTGTTGTGGCTCGGTCACGCCGTGCTGGGCCAGCCGGTGCCGCTGGCCGGCCTGCTGGCAGCCGGCGTGGCGCTGTTCTTCTTCACCACGCGCACAACCCGGGGCTTTTTTGTCAGCGGCGTGCAGCAGGCGGCCGGGTCGGGCAGGGCGGCGGCAGCGCCGTCCGGCGGCCCGCGTTTCAATTTCGGTCGCGGCCTTGTGTGGGCGACGATGGTCAAGGAATGGCGCCTGATCGCGCGCGATACCCGCTTGCTCACGCAAGTGTTGCTGCGCCTGTTGTACATGCTGCCGCTGGGGTTCATCATTTTTAAAAATTCCGCCACCATCAACCACGCGGCCGGCGCCTCGCTGGTCTTCGTGTGCGCGTCGCTGGCCGGTTCGCTGGCCTGGATCATCATGTCCGCCGAAGATGCGCCGGACCTGCTGGCCAGTGCCCCGCGCAGCGCCAGCCTGATGCGCCGCGCCAAGCTGGCGGCGGCGACCGTGCCGCCGCTGGCCCTGGTACTGCTGCCGGTGCTATGGCTGGCGCTGCACCAACCGGTGATGGGCGTGGTGACCCTGATCGCCTTGCTGCTGTCGTCGCTGGCCAGCGGCATCATCGTCATGTGGAGCGGCCGCCCCGGCACCCGCGCCGACTTCCAGCGCAGCGGCGGCGGCGTGGGCGGCACGCTGCAAGGCGTCAGCTGCCTCGCCTGGGGCGCCGTGGTGTGGTTGCTGCTCGCAGGACTGGAACACGGCGTGTGGCTGAAATGGTGTGCGCTGGCATTGGGGATCGCGCTGGCGGCATTGCTGATTGCGTGGGGGATCCACGTTGCCAGGGTGGGGCGGTGGAAGCAGCAATCGCCGGTGGGTCAGGTCAAGGTGGCTTGAGGCTTCTGCGTCAGGTTGGTGGTGCGGCCTGAGGTGATTAAAAATTATTGCCCGAGCAGTCTGGCCGCAGCCTTCATCTGTTGATGCTCGAACGCTGGCGCAAAATCATCGAGTTCCGCTGGCTGCATTCCAACTTCGCGACTTAACGCAAGCTCTCGCCAGGCCGATACCGCCGAAGTTACTTCGCCAACAATGGACAGTGCATGGTCCGGGTTCAATGCAAAATAAGAAGCCCTTGCCATCAGCATCTTGAGGTCAGTGATTGGCCCATCCTGTTCTGTTAGCCACGTCTTGGATTCACGGTCCTTGTCGGGAAATGGATTGATGTCAAAGGCAGGCGCCAATCGCCACAGTCCACGCTCCACGTGCAGGAAGCCGTGGTTCTGCAAGTGGTCGTCCACGTTCGTAATCAGCAGGTTGAAGACTAGCCGGCGCCAAAGTTGGTGCAGGTCCGCGGTAGGCGTGTAGCCGTGAGAACGGATGGCGTCTGCAATCTCCGTGTAGCTCCGGTCATCCGCGCGCGTTGCCTGTAGTATCGATGCCGCCGATTGATACGGGATGCGGCCATCGTCATCATCGCGATCAAAGCGGCGAATCACGGCGACCGCTACTTCGGCCCCTTTATCGCCCAATAAAACTATGCGGGAGGTGGCGGCGTCGATACCAGCCTTTGATGCCAGCTTGAGCGCCAGCACTTCGCCCCGCGTTACGCTGCGCGCATCGTCAACACTGGGAAATTTGCCAATGCCCAGGTAACCATCTTCATCCACCATCGTGCATTTCGGACGCATGCCGCCAAGCGAGGTACCTCGGCCTTGCAAATAACGCAGATCCTCGGTGGTTTCGTTTCCTAGCTCAACTGCTCGGCTTGCTTTGTAGACGCCTGCCAATTCGATGAGCGGCGGCGTGGCGCGGCGCCCTTTGTCCACTGACCGCGACCAAGTCCCGCTCGGATCGCGCAAGCGCAATGCACCGACGCGGCTGAAATCGTCCACTGCCAGCAAATAATCCAGTTCGGTAAGTGCAGGCAAACCTGGGTCCAGTCTGCGGCGCTTGGCATGGTCGCGGGCGATCACTCTCCGTCCCCACGCATCCGGTGCTGTATCGGCAATGGCACCGTGGAAGACCGAATCATGTGGCGACGCGGCTTTGCGCGTCTGGTATCCAGGAAGTAATGTCAAATCGGCTGACACATTAAAGCGGTCAGGTCTTGCAAGCCATGATTGGTCATAGGCAAAAGCACTGTTCTCCCGCCTGCCTTGTCGGACGTAGATCAGTGATCCGAGCGAGAATCCGGCCTTGCCCACGCATACCTCAACCTGTTGACGGATATGTGCGCTGGTCGTCATCACAACGCCCCCGAGGTACCGCCCGCTTTGCTGCGAATACGCTTGGGCAGACGCTCGTCCGCGAGTGTCAGGCCAATGTCGTCGCTGGCGGTGTCCAGAAGTTGCTCCAGCGCCCTGATCTCGCCGAAGACGTGCAGGGCGCGGGCGAAAAAGTGCAGTGGTACCCGCGCGTCGCCTTTTTCCATGCGACGCACGGTGGAGATGGACGCGCCCATGCGCTCAGCGAGGGATGCCTGGGAAATATGGCGTCGGCGGCGTGCCAGCGAGAGGTCGAGGCCGAATTTCTGTATCGCCCGCTCGACCGGCAATGGTAGTGGTATATCCATTTAATGTTCCAATCAGAGCGTTTAAAGCTGCTTAAACATCCGTTGGGATTGATTATAGTCCAAAAAGCGCTAGTATCCCGCGCGGCGCCTGCTCATCGAAAAACATCGCCATATTCTGCGCCGACTCGCGCGCGCACGGTTCGCTGCGCGCGAACATCGCTGTCTCGTAGCTGGCCAGGGCTGCTTCCAGGTCATGGGGACTGGCGGCAATCGCCTGGCCCAGTTCGGCGCCGTCGAGCAGGGCCAGGTTGGCGCCTTCGCCGGCGAACGGTGACATCAGGTGGGCGGCGTCGCCAAGCAGGGTCACGCCGGGCACGCGATCCCAGCGGTGCCCGACCGGCAGCGCGTGGATGGGGCGCAGCAGCGGTGCGCCGTCGCCGCCGGTGATGAGAACTGTGAGCGCCGGCGCCCAGCCGTCGAACTCGCGCGCGAGCAGGGCTGTCGCCTGCGCGGGGGCGGAAAAATCGATGGCTGTAAACCATGGTTCGGAACGATTGAGGGCGACATAGGTTTGCAGGATGCCGTCGCCGTGCAGGTGCGTGAAGATGCCCTGGCCGGGCGCGGTGGCGATCATGGTGCCGTTGCCGGCCAGTTCGGCACTGGCCGGATGCCGGCGCTCGGCGTCGGCCATCGTGACTTCGACGAACGATGTGCCGGTGTACGCGGGCAGGGCCGTCGTCACCAGTGGACGCACGCGCGACCAGGCGCCGTCGGCGCCGACCAGCACGGTGGTGGTGACCGTGGCGCCGTTGGTGAAGGTCACTTGGTGGCTGCCGCCGCCGAGTGTGCGCGCATTGGCGAGCTTGTGGCCCCAGCGGATGCACTCTGGCGGCAGAGAATCGAGCAGGATGCGCCGCAGCGTGCCCCGGTCCACTTCCGGCCGGCCGCTGTGCACGATATCTGGGCGGTCCATCAGGATCTTGCCGGCAGTGCTCACCACCCGCTTGGCGTCGGCCCCGGGGATGACGATTTCCAGGAATTGCTCGTACAGTCCGCCAGCCTTGAGCGCCAGTTGGCCGTTGTACTCGTGAATGTCGAGCAGGCCGCCCTGCACGCGGGCGTCCGGGCCCGCCTCCGCTTCGTAAATGGTGGCGGCGATGCCGTGCACGTGCAGTACGCGCGCCAGCATCAGCCCACCCAGGCCGGCGCCGATGATGGTGATCTGTGGTTGCATGAGTTTTCCATTGGAATGACGTTCCATTATATTGGAATGTTATTCCAAGTGTGTCAAGATGCGGGATGAACAAAAAAATCGCCACCAGAGCGCGGCGCGACGACTCGCTGTCGCGCGAACGCATTATTGAGGCCGCCATCGATCTGCTCGACCGTGAGGGCGAGCGCGGGCTGACCTTCCAGGCCTTGTCGGCGCAGCTGGCCACCGGTCCTGGCGCGATTTACGGCCACATCGCCAACAAGGCCGACCTGCTCACCGCTGCGTGCGACGCCATCGTGGCGCGTACCGTCATGGCGCCGGAGGACGGCGCCACGCCGCAGGCGGCAATCCGGACCGTGGCGCTGGCGCTGTTCGATGCGATGGACGCCCACCCCTGGGCTGGCGCCGCGCTGATCCAGTCTGGTGGAAAAATGCCGGTGGTCCGTATTCTGGAGTGTGTGGGGCGCCAGATCAGCGCGCTGGGCGTACCCGAGCCGGCACGCTGGCCCAGCGCCTGCGCGTTGGTCAACTACATCCTGGGCGTGAGCGGACAAAACGCCGCCAACGCGCAACTGGCGCGCTCGCAAGGAGCGGACCGCAGTAAATTTTTAGCCGCCGTGGCAGACGTCTGGACCCAGCTCGATCCGGCGCTGTATCCGTTTACGCGCAGCGTGGCGGGGCAGTTGCGGGTGCATGATGACCGCGAGGATTTTCTTGCTGGCGTGAATTTGTTGTTGGCAGGTTTGGTGGCGCAGGAAGTGAAGTGAAGTGAAGTGAAGTGAAGTGAAGTGAAGTGAAGTGAAAAACGCAGAAACAGGGTGCAAAGCTGGGCAGCGGGCTGCGCGTCATTCGCGAGCAACTGCTGCCGCTCGGCGACGCCTGGCATTACATCCGCTGAACCGCCACCTGCAACGTCGCCCTCAACCCCGGCAAATTATCAGCCAGCGCCAGGCTGCCGCCGTGCAGGCGCGCCACTGCCGACACTACCGACAGCCCCAGTCCCACGCCCGGCGTGCCACGACTGGCGTCGCCCCGGTAAAAACGTTCGATCACTTTCGGCCGCTCGTCCTCGGCCACGCCGGGGCCGTTGTCGGCCACGACTAGCTCCAGCGTTTCGTCGGGCAGGCGGCGGGCGGTGATCGCGATCACGCCGTTTTCCGGCGCATACTTCAATGCGTTTTCCACCAGGTTGCCCAGCGCCTGCGCCAGTAATACCGGGTCGCCCACGGTGTGCAGGTTGCCGCTGGGCGTAAAACTCAGTGCGATGTCTTTCAGCTCCGCCACCGGCAGGTAGAACTCGGCCACCTCGGCGCCCAGGCGCGCCAGGTCCACGTCGACGAAACCGCCACGGCGGCTGCCGCTGTCGATTTCGGCCAGGCGCAGCAGGGCGTTGAAGATGCTCATCACGCGGTCGACATCGTTGATCGCTGCGTCGATCTCGGCATACGTCTCCTCGTCGGACGGGCGGCCCACCGACAGTTCCTCGAGCCGCGCGCGCAGTTCGGACAGCGGGGTGCGCAGGTCGTGGGCGATGGCGTTGGAAACATCCTGCACGCCGGTCACCAGGTGTTCGATCTGGTCGAGCATGCGGTTGACGGTCTGCGTGAGCAGTTGCAGTTCGTCGCCGTCGCCCGGTTCTTCCAGGCGGCGCGAGAGCTGGCCTTCGATGATGGCCGATGTGGTCTGGCTGATGTTCTGCACGCGCGAGAGCAGCGCGCGCCGTATCATCATGCCGCCCAGCGCGGCCACCAGCAGCACCGCGATGGCGCAGCCCAGCAGGCCGTAAATGAACAGGCGCTCCAGCACGTCGAAGCGATTGAGATTGCTCGCGACTAGCAGCCGGTGGCCGTCTTTCAGCGTCACCTGCACCATTTCGATCCGGCGCGGCATGCCATCGACCTCGATGGTGGCCGAGCTGCTGCCATCGACGCGCGGCAAACTGGCCGGCCAACGCGGCAGGTTGCCGGCCAGCTTGACGCCGTTGGGGGCAGTAAACAGGATGATCTTGCGCACGCCGTCGTTGGTGCCCATCACCTGGCTGTCGATGGCGGCCGCCAGCGCGAAGGCGCCGTTGCGGGCAAACAGGTTGCACATGCGGCGCGAATCGGCTTGCAGCAGCTCGGTGCGCACCTGCTCGATATTGGTGTTCCATGCCCACCACAGCGGCCCGGCGAACATCGCCAGCACCAGCAGGCTGATGGCGGCGTAGCCGATGGCGATGGTGCGGGCGGAAAAGCCGGGCAGTTTCAGCATGGTGCGTGGTTATTCGTGGTCGGTCAGCATGTAGCCGGCGTTGCGCACCGTGCGCAGCAGCGGGGAGGGGAAGCCGGCGTCGATCTTTTGCCGCAGCTTGCTGATGTGGACATCGATCACATTGGTCTGCGGGTCGAAGTGGTAGTCCCACACGTTTTCCAGCAACATGGTGCGCGTGACCACCTGGTTGGCATGGCGCAGCAGGTATTCGAGCAGCTTGAATTCGCGCGGCTGCAGGGCCACCGGCTTACCGGCGCGCACCACCTTGTGCGCCAGCAGGTCCATGGTGAGATCGCCCAACGCCAGCGTTGTCTCCACGGACACGCTTTGCGACCGCCGCATCAAGGCATCGAGGCGGGCCAGCAGTTCGCCGAACGCGAATGGCTTGATCAGGTAGTCGTCGCCACCGCTTTTCAGGCCGCGAATGCGATCATCGACGCCGTCGAGCGCCGACAAGATCAGGATCGGCACGCGGTTGCCGTGCATGCGCAGCGCTTCGATGATCGACAGGCCGTCGATCCCGCCGGGCAGCATGCGGTCCATGATGATGGCGTCGTACGGCTCGCTCACCGCGTGGTACATGCCATCTTTACCGTTGTCGGCATGGTCCACCGTGTGGCCGGCCTCGGTCAGCCCCTTCTTGACGAAGCGGCCCACGCGTTCATTGTCTTCGACCAGTAATAGTTTCACCGCTGTCCTCCACCCGCCATCACGATTCGGGAATCTGTGCGCCGCTGTCGGCCGCCGCCGGCGCATCGCCGGTATGCTCGATCCAGCCGCCACCCAGCGCGCGGTACAAACCCACCAATGAACTGAGGCGGTTCTGGCGCGCCGTGATCAGGTTGATCTGGGCGTTGTACAGGTCGGTCTTGGCGGTGAGGACGCTCAGGTAGTCGTTGATGCCGTTGTTGTACAGCAGTTCGGCCAGCGTGACGCGGCGCTGCTGGGCATCGACATTGCGCTGGCGGGCGGCCAACTCGGTGTCGTAGGTGCCGCGCGCGGCCAGGCCGTCGGCCACTTCGCGGAACGCCGTCTGCACGCTCTTGCGGTACTCGGCCACGCCGATATCGCGGTTGATGCGGGCCGTGTCGAGATTGGCCTGGCGCGCACCGCCATCGAAGATCGGCAGCAGCAGTTCGGGCGCGAACGACCAGGCGCCGGAGCCGGCCTTGAACAGGCCCCCCAGCGAATTGCTGGCCGTGCCGGCAGCAGCGGTCAGGCTGATACGCGGGAAGAAGGCTGCGCGGGCGGCGCCGATGTTGGCGTATTCGGCGCGCAGCAGCGCCTCGGCCTGCTGCACGTCGGGACGGCGCAACAGCAGGTCCGATGGCAGTCCGGCCGGAATATCGGCCAGCATGGTCTGCTGCGCCAGTGGCACGGCGGCAGGCAGGTTCTCGGGCAGCGGTTGACCGAGCAACAGCACCAGGGCGTTTTCGGCCTGGGCACGCAGGCGCACCTGCGCGGCGTGATTGGCCTCGGCCTGCTGCAAGGTCACTTGCGCCAGCGATTCATCGAGTTCCGACGTGGTGCCGGTGTCGTATTGCAGCTTGACGATGCGGTACGATTCGCGCGCGGCCCCCAAGGTTTCGTCGGTCACCTTGAGCTGCTCATCGTAGGCCAGCATGGTCAGGTACTGCTCGGTCACCTGCGACACCAGCAGGATGTGCGCGGCCTGGCGCCCGTAGGCGCTGGCCAGGTACTGTTCGCGCGCGGAGTCGCTCAGGTTTTGCAGGCGGCCGAACACGTCGATCTCCCACGCCGTATTGAGCATCACCGAATTGCTTTGCGTGGTGTTGCGGGTGTTGGCGGCATTGGCCGTGCTCGACGAACGCGCACCGGAAGCTTCGGCGTTCAAGGTTGGCAGGGCGGCCGCGCGCTGCAATTGCAACGCGGCCTGCGCCTGGCTTACGCGCAGCAGCGCCACGCGCAGGTCCTGGTTGTTATCGAGCGCGATGCGCACCAGCGTGTGCAGGCGTTCATCGACCAGGAAGTCCTGCCAGCCCGTGTCTGCGGCAGCGGTGGCGTTCGACGTGGTTGGCGCCGCGTAGGCCGGGCCGTTCGGGTAGGCCGGCGTGGTGGTCGTGGCGCTGGTGGCCGGTTGCTGGTAGGCCGGCTGCAAGGCGCAGCCCGATACCAGCGCCGCGCCCACGGCAAGGATCAATGTTTTAATAGTGGTATTCATCTCAGTGCGCCTCCGGTTTGGCGGCCATGGCAATCGGCGGTCCGTCTTCGGATGGCTTGCGCTGCTTGATCTTGCCCGCGATGAGGACAAAGAACAGCGGGATCAGGAACGTCGCCACGAAAGTGGCGGTGAGCATGCCGCCGATCACGCCGATACCGAGCGCGTTCTGGCCGGCCGCGCCGGCGCCGCTGGCAATGGCCAACGGCAGCACGCCCAGCACAAACGCCATCGACGTCATGATGATCGGACGCAGGCGCAGCTTGGCCGATTCCATCGCTGCATCGAGGATCGAGTACCCCTGGATTTGCAGCTCGCGCGCAAACTCCACGATCAGGATTGCATTCTTGGCCGAGAGACCAATCGTCGTCAGCAAGCCTACCTGGAAGAATACGTCGTTTTCCAGCCCGAACATGGTGGCCGCACCAAGCGCGCCAAGCACACCCACCGGCACCACCATGATGACGGACACCGGGATCGACCAGCTTTCATACAGCGCGGCCAGGCTCAGGAACACCACCAGGATCGACAGCGCATACAGCAGCGGCGCCTGCGCACCGGCCTGCGATTCCTGCAGCGAGATGCCGCTCCACTCGTAACCGAAACCTTCGGGCAGCTGGGCGACCAGGCGCTCCATGATCTTCATCGCTTCGCCGGTACTGTGGCCGGGCGCCGGCTGACCGAGGATCTCGGCCGACTCGATGCCGTTGTAGCGTGCCATGGCCGGTGCGCCCCACGACCACTGGGCCGTGGCAAACGCGGAGAACGGCACCATGTCGCCCGCCTTGTTGCGCACGTAGAGCAGCTTGATGTCGTCCGGGTTCATGCGGAACTGCGCATCGGCCTGCACGTACACGCGCTTGATGCGGTTGTCGGTGTCGAAGAAGTTGTTGACGTAACGCGAACCCCAGGCGGTGGAGAAGGTCTGATCGACGTCGGTGAGGCTCACGCCCAGGGCCGCCGCCTTTTCGCGGTCGATATTGATTTTATAGGTCGCGTTGTCGGCCTGGCCCGTGTAGCGCACGCGGCCCAGGGCCGGTTCCTTCCTGGTCAGTTCCAGCAACTGGTCGCGAGCCTTGGCCAGTGCTTCGTGGCCGGCATTGCCGCGATCCTGCAATTGCAGCGAGAAGCCGGAAGCCGATCCGAGGCCGCGAATCGCGGGCGGCTCCACCGCCGTGATCTGCGCGCCCTGGAAGTTCGCATAGCGCGCGGAGATGCGTTCACTGAGCGCGGTCACACTGAGCTTGTCGTCTTCGCGTTCGTCCCACGGTTTGAGGCGCACGAACAGGCGGCCCTGGTTCTGGCCGCGCTGCGGCTGGCTGGCGCCGTTGGTCATGAAGGTCGATTCGACCATCGCTTTTTCGTCGGTCAGCAGGTAGTTGCTGATTTCGTCGAGCACCTTGCCGGTGGTCTCCAGCGTGCTGCCGGCGGGCGTCTGCACCTGCACGAACATATAGCCCTGGTCTTCCTTGGGCAGGAAGCCGCCGGGCAGGCGCAGGAACAGGAACAGCACCACGCCGATCATCACCGCGTAGAGCGTCATCCACAGGCCACGGCGGTGGATGATGCCGCCCACGCTGCCCAGGTAGCGGTCGCGGCTCTTGTCGAAGCTGCGGTTGAACCAGCCGAAGAAGCCTTTCTTTTCGTGGTGGTCCGGGTCCGGGCGCTTGAGCAGCATGGCGCACAAGGCGGGCGTGAGGGTCAGCGCCACGAAGACGGACAGCAGCATCGACGCCACCACCGTCAGCGAGAACTCGCGGTAGATCGCCCCGACCGTGCCGCTGGAGAATGCCACCGGCACGAACACGGCCGACAGCACCAGCGCCACGCCGATCAGCGCGCTGGTGATCTGGCCCATGGCTTTTTCGGTGGCCTCGTACGGCCCCAGGCCATCCTCGTGCATTACCCGCTCGACGTTTTCCACCACCACGATGGCGTCATCGACCAGCAGGCCGATCGCCAGCACCAGGCCGAACATCGACAGCGTATTGACGGTAAAACCGAGTGCCGACATGATGCCGAAGGTCCCGAGCAGTACTACCGGCACCGTGATCGACGGGATCAGGGTGGCGCGGATATTTTGCAGGAACAGATACATCACCAGGAACACCAGCACGATGCCCTCGATCAGGGTCTTCACCACTTCGTGGATCGATACCTTGATGAACGGCGTGATGTCGTTCGGGTACACCACGCGCAGGCCGTGCGGGAAGTAGGCTTTCAGGTCTTCCAGGCGCGCGCGCACGGCGTCGGCCGTGGTCAGCGCGTTGGCGCCGGGCGCCAGCGAAATGCCCAGGCCCGACGCCGATTTGCCGCTGATGCGCACATCGACGTTGTAGTTCTCGGGGCCGAGCGCCACGCGCGCCACGTCGCCGATGCGCACGGCGGCGCCATCGGGCTGCACCTTGAGCAGGATGCGCTTGAATTGTTCGGGCGTGCGCATCAGGCTTGCCTCGCTGATGGTTGCGCTCAGGGTCTGGCCCGGCACGGCGGGCGAGCCGCCCAGCTGGCCGCCGGAGATCTGCACGTTCTGCGCCTGGATTGCGGCATTGACGTCGAGCGGCGTGAGCGAGTAGCTGCGCAGCTTGACCGGGTCGAGCCAGATGCGCATCGCGTACTGGGTGCCGAACAGGTTCATGCTGCCCACGCCGGGAATGCGCGACAGCGGATCCTGGATGTTCGAGGCCACGTAGTTGGCGATGTCGAACTTGGTCATGCTGTTGTCGTCGGAGACGAACGCCGCCACCATCAGGAAGTCCGACGTGGATTTGCTGACGCGCAGGCCCGATTGCTGGACATCGTTGGGCAGGCGCGGCACAGCCGATTGCAGCTTGTTCTGCACCTGCACCTGGGCGATGTCCGGGTCGGTGCCGGCAGCAAACGTCATGGTGGTGGTGGACTGGCCGGTGTCGTCGCTGGTGGACGTCATGTAGAGCAGGTTGTCGATCGCGGTCATCTGCTGCTCGATCACCTGCACCACGGTGTTCTGCATGGTCTCGGCGGAGGCGCCGGGGTAGGTGGCCTGGATCTGCACGGTGGGCGGCGAGACCGGCGGATATTGCTCGACGGGCAGCTTGAACAGCGAGATGCCGCCGACGAGCATGATCAGGAGCGCAATGACGATCGCGAAGATCGGACGCTGGATGAAAAATTTAGGCATGGTCGGACCGTCCCTCAGTGCGCGGCGGCAGGGGCGGCGGCGCCGGTGGCGCCGGCTCCCGCAGCGGCAGCAGCAGGTGCCGACGTCGTGGTCGCAGCACCGCCAGCAGCGGCGCCGTTGGCCGCATTGGCCGCAGCTGCCGGTGCTGCAGCACGCACCTTGACCACGGCGCCCGGTTTGAGCTTCTGGATGCCGCTGGTGACAATCCGTTCGTTATCCTGCAAACCCTTTTCCACCAGCCAGTGGCCATCGACCAGCGCGCCGGTTTCGATGGTGCGTTGCACCAGCTTGTTGTCGGCGCCGACCAGCATCACGGTCGCTTCGCCTTGTGCGTTGCGGGTGACGGCCGGTGCCGGTACGCGCATCACGTCCGGGCGCACGCCCTGGCTCACCGAGGCGCGCACGTACATGCCGGGCAACAGCAGGTGGTCGGGATTGGGGAACTTGGCGCGCAAGGTGACCGAGCCGGTGGCCGGATCGACGGTCACGCCGGAGAATTCCAGCGAGCCGGTGCGTTTATAAGTGGTGCCGTCTTCGAGCTTGAGGGTGACGGTGGCGTGGTTGGCGCCGTCGAGCTTGAGCGCGCCGGCGGCGATATCGCGGCGCAGCGCCAGTCCTTCCACGCTCGACTGCTGCAAATCGACATACATCGGGTCGATCTGCTGGATGGTGGTAAGCAGGGTGGCCGAGCCGCCCTGCACATAAGCGCCTTGCGTGACCTGCGACACGCTGCTGCGGCCACTGATCGGCGCAACCACGCTGGTGTAACCGAGGTTGATCTTGGCGGTGGTGACGGCCGCCTTGGCGGACGCCACGTCGGCGGCGGCCTGCAACTGCGCCGCTTCGGCGTTGTCGAAGGCCTGCTTGCTGACCGCATTGCCGCCGACGAGCACCTTGTAACGGTCCAACTGCGCGCTGCTCGACGTCAGGTTCGCCTGCGCGCGCTGCAAGGTCGCCTCGGCGCTGGCCAGTGCCGCGCGGTACGGTGCGGCGTCGATCATGTACAGCGGCTGCCCCTGTTTGACATCGGCGCCTTCCACGAAGCGGCGTTCCTGCACGATGCCATCGACGCGCGCGCGTACCTCGGCCAGCAGGAACGGCGCGGTGCGGCCGGGCAGTTCCACCTTGAGCGGCACGCTGTCATGTTTGACCGCCATCACCGTCACTTCGGGAACGGGCGGCGGCGCGGGTTTCTTGTCTTCACCGCAGGCGGCGAGGGTGAGCGTGACGGTAGTAACGGCAGCAGCGAGCACGGAGCGGCGCGCAAGGGTGGTCAGGGGCATTGGTCGGTCCAGTTGGCAATATGGTCGTGGCGGTCGAAGTATTTCTGGTCGCACGGTACTATGCCGGGTGAGGGCTTAAATGGGCGTGTGCGATTGATTAAATTTAGTTAATGTAACTGCGACAGTCGCAAAAAGACATCACCTGATGGAAGCAGGCGCGGATTTGATCGAATATGGGGGAGGGATAAAACTGGAGCGGGAGAAGAGTCTCGAACTCTCGACCTCAACCTTGGCAAGGTTGCGCTCTACCAACTGAGCTACTCCCGCATTGGAGTGAATTGCAGACTGCGCCAACCCAGCCTTCCGAAAGAAAACTGGAGCGGGAGAAGAGTCTCGAACTCTCGACCTCAACCTTGGCAAGGTTGCGCTCTACCAACTGAGCTACTCCCGCATGGGGCGCTATTGTAGCAACGTTTTTCAAAAGTTGCCAGAGCAAATTGGCATATCGTTTTGGTTATGTATAACCATGCAAAAGTCATTGGTCCGGCATCGCGGCCTCACTTAGCATAGCGGTAGCTTGCATTACTGCGCCTCACTCACATCTAGAAAGAGACACCATGTCCGCTATCAAACTCGCCATCGTCGGCGTCGGCAAGATCGTGCACGACCAGCACCTGCCTGCGATTGCCGCCAATCCCGATTACCAGTTGATCGCCTCGGCCAGCCGTAACAATACCGTCGAGGGCATTCCCGGCTTTAAATCGATCGAAGAGATGCTGGCGCAGATGCCGGAAATCGAAGCTGTCTCGCTGTGCATGCCGCCGCAGTACCGCTACAGCGCCGCCCACGCCGCGCTCACCGCCGGCAAGCACGTGTTCCTGGAAAAGCCGCCTGGCGCCACCCTGTCGGAAGTGGCCGACCTCGAAGCGCTGGCCGCTTCCAAGGGCCTGACGCTGTTTACCAGCTGGCACTCGCGCTATGCGCCGGGCGTGCAGCCTGCCAAGGCCTTCCTGGCCGAGCATGCGCCAAGCAGCATGCACGTGATCTGGAAAGAGGACGTGCGCCACTGGCACCCGAACCAGGAATGGATCTGGCAAGCAGGCGGCCTCGGTGTGTTCGATCCGGGCATCAACGCGCTGTCGATCGTCACCGAGATCCTGCCCGAGCGCGTGTTCCTGTCCGGCGCCAGCCTGGAGTTCCCGGACAACCGCGAAGCGCCGATCGCGGCCGACCTGCATTTCCAGAGCGCGGGCGCATTGCGCGTGCACGCCGAATTCGACTGGCGCCAGACCGGCAAGCAAAGCTGGGACATCCTGGTGGAAACCGCCCAGGGTCAGGTGAAACTGTCCGACGGCGGCTCGCGCCTGTGGATCAACGATGTCGAGCAGCCACTGGAGAAGGAAGCCGAGTACCCGTCGCTGTACCGCGTGTTCGCCGACCTGGTCAAGGCTGGCAAGTCGGACGTCGATGTGGCGCCGCTGCGCCACGTGGCCGATGCGTTCATGCTGGGCAAGCGCAAGGTAGTAGAAGCTTTCCACGACTAACTGACATCGCAGCAAAAAATAAAAATGGCCCGCGCTTACCACGCGGGCCGTTTTTCATCTCACGTCACGGCAGCTTGCCCGCGCCGGCATTGGCCGGTACCGACGTCAACGTGGCCGTTGCCGTCTGCAGCGTGTACGCATAAGGCGGCGTCCACACGTTGTTGCCGGTCGGTGGCGCGTAGCCGCACTGGCCGTCGATGGCGCTGGTGCCCGACTTGTCGCTGGTGAAGATGTGGCCCGACGAGCGGAAGCCGATGAAGTCCTTGCCCTTGATCGCCTTGCCGCACACCTCCGTCACTTTCAGGCCGGTGAAGTTGTAGTAGTGGTTCTCCAGCAGCATGTTGGAGCGGTAGCGCGCGTCGGTGCCGCCTTCGAACTTGACGTCGCTGTCCTTGGTGCTGGTGCTGCCGGCGATCAGGTTGTTAAACATGTGCACCTGGCCGTAGCGGTTGAGCGGCAGGCGCGTGTTGGCGCCGTCGTACCAGTTGCCCGAGAAGGTCACGTGCATGCGGCCCTCGTCGCTCCAGGCGCGCCCCGCATCGCCATTGCCGACCAGCGTGGTCTTGGCGTGCTTGTTGAAGACGTTGCTGGCAATGGTCACGTAGTCGCTGCCGCGTACCACGTCGAGCGCGCCGTCGTGGCGGGTCTTGTTGGTGGATCCGGCCAGCGAGTCGGGCGTGTCGCCGTCGCTGATCGAGAGGTGCGAGATATAGATGTTCTGCGCGCGCGAGAGCGTGATGCCGTCCGCATAGGCGTTGGCCGAGTCTTCCGGGTTGACATCCCACGGCGTGTCGAAGGCGATATTGCGCACGATGACGTTGCGGGTCCAGGTAGGGTAGTCGTCGCCGTCCTTGCCATCGGCAATCCACTTCTTGAAGTCGGCCTGTTCGTCGCCGGTGGCGGTCAACGCCAGTTCGCCGCCGATCAGAATCGATGTGCCGGTCATGCGCGCCGGCCGGCCTTGCGCGTCGTTGATGCCGACCAGCGTGGTATTCGACGGCAGGTTGATCGAGCCGCCAAACTTCTGGTCGCGGTAGCTCGTGTATTCGCGGAACACGGTGTTGTTCTGGCTCCAGCGCAGGTCGATGTGGCCGACTACGCGGATGATCTTCGGCTCGTTGCCGGCCTGGTTGATGGCCGCCACCAGTTGCTGGCCGTTGTACACGGTGTACACGCGGTCGGCGCGCGCGGCACCGCCGCCGGTCACCAGCACCGCGCCCTTGCGCGACCACGCGTGCCAGCCGTTCGATGGCGCCGGCTGGCGCTCGAAGGTGAGCACGCCGCCGGTCGGATCGGCCTGGGCGAAGCGCCATACCGGCAGCGCCGGCGCGGCCATGTAGTTGGCGGGCGAGTGTTTGCCGTCGGTGAGGACCGGCGCCGAGTAATTGCGCACGCCATACTGGGCGGTTTGCAGCGGCGTGCTGGCGCCGGTCAGGGTGGCGGCGTCGATGGCGGCGGTTGCGTTGGCGGCAGCAAGCCAACCTGCGGCAGCGGCAAGTATCGTTAAAGCGAGTTTCATTGGTGTCTCCACTATTTTTATATAAATGATATGGACCGTTTCCGCGAGCATTGCGACAGCATGGAAAACGGGAACGTTCAGCACCGCGCGTGGCGGAAACTGAAGCAGGCACCTTGCGTACCTGCAGCCTTAGCGACGAGGGCTTGAGGGAAGCCGAGGTCGGTCAGGTGGCGACGACCGGTGAATAGTAGTCCCGGGAAATGAAATACGCAACCGACAATGTTGGATTTGCGTCATGCGATTTCTGTATACATTTTCGCGGAAAAATGATTGGTCCCGCGACGCGCCCGTCCGTAGCATATCGCTAGTTTTGCCCATACCAACATCAAGAGAGACGACATGAAAAACATCCTTCGCGCTGCGCTCGCCAGCCTGTTACTGAGTGGTGTGCATTACGCCACCGCTGCCGAGCCGGGTACCTTCGCCAAGGGAGCCGACATCAGCTGGATCACCGAGATGGAAGACGCGCGCCGCAACATGCTCAACCGCGACGGCAAGCGCCAGAGCCTGCTCACCACGCTCAGGGAGCAGGGCATGGATTCGGTGCGCCTGCGCGTGTGGGTCAACCCGGTGGACGGCTACAACAACCTGCGCGACACGCTGGTAAAAGCCAAACGCGTGAAGGCGGCCGGCATGCGCCTGATGATCGACTTCCACTACAGCGACGACTGGGCCGATCCGGCCAAGCAGTTCAAGCCGGTCGCGTGGCAGAACTACAGCGTCGATCAGTTGGCCACCGCCGTGGCCGACCATACCCGCACCACGCTCACCGCATTGCGTGACGCCGGCATCACGCCCGAGTGGGTGCAGGTCGGTAACGAGACCACCAACGGCATGCTGTGGCCCGAGGGCGAGGCCAGCAAGAACATGAAGAACTACGCGCGCTTTGTCACCGCCGGCTACGACGCGGTCAAGCAGGTATTCCCGCAGGCGCTGGTGATCGTCCACGTCGATAACTGCCACGACGGCGCGCAGTTCCGCTGGAACTTCGACGGCCTGGTCGAGAACGGCGGCAAGTTCGACATCATCGGCGCGTCGTCATACCCGACCACGGCCAAGAACATGACCTGGCAAGCCGCCACCGCCGCCTGCCTGACCACCATGAACGATGTCACCGCCCGGTACAAAAAACCGGTGATGCTGGCCGAAGTGGGCGCGCCGTGGGATCACCCGCAAGGCAAGACCATCATTGCCGACCTGCTGGCCAAGGTCCGCGCAGTCAACAACGGCATGGGCGTGGGTGCGTTCTACTGGGAGCCGCAGGCGTACGACTGGAAGGGCTACCCGATGGGCGCCTTCGATTACAAGGGCAAGCCGATGCCGATGCTTGATGCGTTCATGGAGCAGTAAGCCAGGCTGAGCCCGGCGCGATGCGTATCCGCAGAGCCGGCCGGGCTGGCGGCCAGTCAGCTGGCTGCGGTGTGCCGCACCAGGTCCATGGTGCGGTAACTGGCCTGCTCGTGGGCGGCGCCGGTGGTGATGAACTCCACCAGTCCTGTTCCGGCCAGCGCCATGCGGTACAGCTTTCCCGTGTTGGGCGGGATTAGCAGCGCCACGTGTTTCACCACGTAGCCGGTGCACCCGTCCGTGTTACGCACAACGATGATGCGCGCGCCGCTGCCCGGTGGCGTGGGCGTGCCCGGCGGGCGCAGGTCCGCCAGCGGCAGTGCCTGGCCGCGCCAGGCGATGGTTGGCAGCAGGCATTCCTGCGCGTCCACGTGGGCGGTTGCCAGCGCCAGGATTTCCTCGATCGGCTCGATGGGCGTGGCGTGGTGCTGGTCGGTCTGGAAGACGATGTAGGCGTTGCTGTTGAGGCGCTGCACTGCGGCCGTCGTTGCTACCGCGCCGGATGCAGGCGCGGTGGCGCGGCTGATGGAGGCTTCCGGTACGCGGGCCAGCAGTGCTGCGATGTCGATCACGCCGATGGCGCCGCCATCGGCGCCGATCACGGTGGTGACGACCGCGCCGATATCCGCGCCCATTGCTGTGGTGGCGACCACGCTGCCCGCCGGACCGTCCGGGGTGGCGAGCATGCACAACTCCAGTGCCGCGTGCACCATCAAGCCCAGCGCCAGGTCGCCGTGCTCGACGATGGCCAGCAAGGCCGGCTGCGTATCGCCCGGCGGCGCCAGTAACCTGGCGGTATCGATCACGGCGACATTGCGGTCGCGCCAGCTGCAATAGCTGCTGCCGCCGGCCGGGCCGATGGCCCGCAGTTCCGGCAGCCGGATCACCTGCGCCAGTTGTGCGGCGGGCACGGCGATGCGGGTGTCACCGACGGCCAGCAATGCGTACAGGGCAGCCGCCTTCGCTGCGGCTCCAACACTTGTCTCCCCAGCGGTTGGCGGCGCTGGCGCATTATCGCCCCCATGCCATGCACAAGCCAGCGCCAGCAGCCGTCCCACATCGAGCACGCTGATCACACGGTCGAGTTCTGCGGATTTGACGACCGTATCGAATACCTCCTCGGGCGCCTGGTCGTGCAGCACCCGCGTGGGCGCCGGCACGTCGGCCAGACCCACCACGGCATCGATGCGCAAGCCGATGGTGCGCCGGCCATCGCCGAGGACCAGGATGCGCGCCGTCTTGTCGTTTGCCTCTGGCGCACTGCCTACGTCCACCCACCGCGCCAGGTCCACCACCGGCACCAGCGTCCCCGCGTGCTCGGCTACGCCGCACAGCGCGCCCTGGCGGCGCGGCAGCGGGTGCAGGGCGCCGGCCAGCGGCAGCGCCTGCAGCACCGCCGCCACCGGCACGCCCACCGCCACCGCACCGACCGTGGCCACTGCCAGTTGAACCGTGGAGGATGCCTGCTCGCGCACGGCTACCATGTCAGTGCTTGGGCGTGATGGTTTCAAGCTCGGTCAGCAGCGCCGAGGCGTCGTGCGTGGCGTTCGCTTGCGCCGAGGTGGCGGCGTGGATCTGGCCGATCGATTCGCTGGTCCTGCCCACCGACCTGACGATGCGCTCGAACGCCGCTTCCACCTCGCCCGACAGGCGCGTGCCTTCATCGACGCGGTTGATGGTGTCGTTGATCAGCTTGGCGATTTCGCGCGTGGCGACGGCCGATTTTTCAGCCAGCTTGCGCACCTCGTTGGCCACCACCGAAAAGCCGTAACCGTGCTCGCCTGCGCGCGCCGCCTCGATGGCGGCATTGAATGCCAGCAGGTGGGTCTGGCTGGCGATGTCGCTGATGGTGTCGATGATGTCGCGGACGTCGCCGGACGACTTCTGGATCGCCACGATGGCGTCGCGCGAGCGGGCCAGCAGCTTGCTGCCGTCGGCCGCCTCCACCTGGGTCTGGCCGGCGATGCCGGCCGTTTCCTGCGACCCGTCGGCGATGTCGCCGATCGATTGCGTCAGCTTGGCCAGCACGCCCGAAATGGCCTGCACCTTTTCGCTGACCAGCATTTCGCGCTGCACCTGGTCGGTCACGTCCATCGCGAACTTGACCACCTTGTAGGCCTTGCCGTTGATGTCGAGAATGGGGTTGTAGGTGGCAAGGATCCAGATGTCGGCATCGTGCTTGCCGCGCCGCTTGAACAGGCCCGACTGGAATTCTCCCTGACCCAGCGCGGCCCAGAAATTGCGGTACTGGGCGCTCTTGACCAGGTCTTCCTCGCAGAACAGGCTGTGGTGCGCGCCCACCACTTCGTCCTCGGTATAGCCCATGGTGCGCAGGAAGTTGTGGTTGACCGACAGCACGTGGCCGCGCATGTCGAATTCGATCACGGCCTGCGAGCGGCCCAGGGCTTCGAGCTTGCCGCGCGACTCGGTGCTGAGCTTTTTCTGCTCGGTGATGTCGGTGGCGAATTTCACCACCTTCACCGGCTTGCCCTCGGCATCGAAAATCGGGTTGTACGAGGCCAGTATCCACACGTCCTTGCCGCTTTTGGTCACGCGCCGGTATTCGCCGGCATTGAACTCGCCACGCCCCAGCCGCTCCCAGAACGCCAGGTACTCGGGCGAGTGCACGAAGGCGCTGTCGCAGAAAATACGGTGGTGCTGGCCCTGGACTTCCTCGAGCGCATAGCCCATCACATTGAGGAAGTTGTCGTTGGCGGTGAGTACCCTGCCGTGCAGGTCGAATTCGATGATCGCTTGCACCCGGTTGACAGCGTCGCGCTTGCCTTTGAACTCGGCAGCAGCAATCTTTTGCGCGGTGATGTCGGTGGCGAACTTGATCACCTTGACCGGCTTGCCGTCCGGGCCCAGCACCGGGTTGTACGAGGCGGCGATCCAGATATCCCTGCCGCCCTTGGCGCGGCGCTTGAACTCGCCAGAGTGGAATTCGCCATCGCCCAGGTGCTGCCAGAATTGCTGGTACTCGGGCGAGGCGGCGTAACCGGGTTCGCAGAAGATGCGATGGTGCTGGCCGACGATTTCCTCGAGCGTGTAACCGACGGCGGCGAGAAAGTTTTGATTGGCGTGCACGATGGTGCCGTCGAGCTGGAATTCGATTACCGCCTGCACCCGGTTGATGGCGTCCAGCACCGACATGGCGGTGGCCAGCCGGGTTTCCTGGTCCACGCAGCTCAGTTCTTCAATCGAGTTCTTCATCGCAAGTTCCTCACAGTGGAAAACGGGCGCCGCCTGGCCGAACCAGTGTAGCGCCGCGCTCTCCCGACCGGGAACAAAGCTGACAGGGTGGCAACGGAAAACCGCTGCTGCCGTTGCGTTATTGCGTCAAAGAATTACTAGTCAAAACGAAGCCAGCAGGAGTCTGCTCAGCCCATCGCGGTATCGAGCACCATCATGATGATGAAGCCGATCACCAGCGAGAACGACGCCGTGCCGTAATTGCCGCGGCGCTGGGCCTCGGGCACCACGTCGTGGCAGATCACGTACAACATGGCGCCCGCCGCGCCCGCCAGTCCCCACGGCAGCAGGGCGGCCGACGCTTCGATCATCAGGGCGCCGATCACTGCGCCGACCGGTTCCACCACGCCGGACAGGGTACCCAGCGCGGCCGAGAACAGGCGGCCGTAGCCGGCCACGCGCAGCGCCATGGCCACCACCATGCCTTCGGGAATGTCCTGGATGGCGATGCCGGTGGTCAGTGCATTGGCCTTGCTCAGGTCCACGCCGGCGTAGCCCACGCCGATTGCCATGCCTTCGGGAATATTATGGATGGCGACCGCGCCGACAAACAGCCAGGCGCGCACCAGGGTGTTGGCGTTGTCGGACTTGGTGTTGTCGAGCACGTTGTCGGAACGGACCAAGCGTTCGAGCAGCATCACGATCAGCATGCCGATCAGGATGCCGCCGCCCACCATCAGGCTCGCTGCCATGGGCGTGTTACCGGCCCCCTTGCTGGCGGCAATGGCCGGCAGCACCAGCGAGAACGACGTGGCGGCCAGCATGATGCCGCCACCGAGGCCCAGCGCGGCATCGTAGGTGCGGGCCGAAAAACTTTGCGACAGCAGCACCGGCAAGGTGCCGACCGCCGTGGCGGCCGCCGCCCACAGGCCGCCGATCAGCGCATGATAAACAGGCGGCGGCATGGCGGCGAGGACACCGGGGCTGCGCACGAGCACCAGCGCGCATAGTCCGACGATCAGGGCGGCCGTCAGCAGGCGGCCCGGCGTAAAGGAACTGGATCTGAACATGAATTTTAAAATTGTCGAAAGTACACAAAGTGTACAGGGTCTGTGGCTGCGCGGCGCATCGGGATGCGCAATGGTGTGCGTGGCTTCGGCCGCAAACGTGCGGATGCTAGAATCACAAGGATAACATTTACTTTGCGCGCGATGACAGTTGAAACTTCCCTTGTAGTGCAGGCCCTGCCGTTCGCCATCCTCGTGCTCGATGTTTCGCCCGAGTTTGTCATCCTGCACGGCTCCGACGAATACCTGGCCGCCACCATGACGTCCCGCGCCGAACTCATCGGCCGGCCGATGTTCGAGGCCTTCCCGGCCGCGTCCAGCGACGCGGACGGCCCCGACCGCCTTTGTGCCTCGCTGCACGAAGTGCTGCGCACGCGGCGCCTGCACACCATGGACTTGCAGCGCTACGACGTGCCCGACCGCAAGGGCGACGGTTTCATCGTGAAATACTGGCTGCCCACCAATCTCCCCGTGCTTGATGCGGACGGCCAGGTGGTCGCCATCATTCACCGCGTGTACGACATGACGGCGCTGGTCAATGGCGACAACGCCTTGCCGCCCGGCGATCCGTCGGAGCACGTCAAGCGGTCATTCGACGACCTCAAGCGGGTGATCGAAGTGGTCAAGGAGGGCGAACGGCGCCGCACCGCAGCCGAGGCGCGCGCCATCGAGGCCGGCGAGCGGCTCGACCTGGCGGTGCAGGCCGGCGAACTGGGCACCTTTTATTGCCCGATGCCGATGGATAAAATCTACTGGAACGACACCTGCAAGGAACACTTCTTCCTGCCGCTCGATGCCGAGGTCGATTTCGACCTGTTTTATGCGCGCATCCACCCCGACGACCGCGCCCATACGCGCGCGGCGGTCGAGGCGAGCGTGCGCGACAAGCAAATGTACGATGTCGAATACCGCGTGGTGGCGCCGGATGGGCGCGAGCGCTGGCTGCGCGCCAAGGGCCGCACCTATTTCGACGCCCACGGCACGCCCACCCGGTTCGACGGCATCACGCTCGACATCAGCCGCCAGAAGCAGGTGGAGGCCGAACTCTCGCGCAGCAACCGGCAGAAGGACGATTTTCTCGCCATGCTGGCGCACGAGCTGCGCAACCCGCTGGCGCCGATCAGCGCCGCCGCCGACCTGCTGGCCATCGCGCCGTCCGATCCGGCCCGCATCGCCCGCATGAGCGAGGTGCTGTCGCGCCAGGCGCGCCACATGTCCGGCATGCTCGACGACCTGCTCGATGTTTCGCGCGTGACGCGCGGCATGGTGGAACTCGACCGTGCAGTGGTCGACTGCAAGCACGTGGTGGCTGCCGCGCTGGAACAGGTGGCGCCGCTGATCGAACAGCGCGGCCACCGGGTGCACACCCACATCACCCACGAGGGCGCGCTGGTGCTCGGCGACGAGAAGCGCCTGGTGCAGGTGCTGGCCAACCTGCTGGGCAACGCCGCGCGCTACACGCCGCTCAGCGGGCGCATCGAGGTTGCGCTGACCGTGGCCGGCGACGACGTGGTGGTGTCGGTGGCGGACAACGGCGTCGGCCTGGACCAGGAGCTGGTGCCGCGCATTTTCGAGCTGTTCGTGCAGGCCGCGCGCACGCCGGACCGCGCCCAGGGCGGCCTGGGACTCGGGCTGGCGCTGGTGCGCAGCATGGTCGAACTGCATGGCGGCCGGGTCGCTGCCGCCAGCCCGGGCGAAGGCCAGGGCGCCACGTTTACCGTGTGGCTGCCGCGCCACCAGGCCGCGCCGCTGGACGCGGCGCCGGTCGGTGGCCACCGCTTCGACGCGGCGAAACCGCTGAAAATCGTGGTGGTGGACGACAACGTCGATGCCGCCTGGACCCTGGCCACGTGCCTGCGCGCCATCGGCCACGACGTGGTCGAGATCAACAGCCCGAAGGCGGCGCTGGCCCTGGCGCCCGAGCACACGCCGGACGTGTTCCTGCTCGACATCGGCATGCCCGAAATGGACGGCCGCGAACTGGCGCGCCGCCTGCGCGCACAGGCGCATACGGCCGGCGCACGCCTGATTGCCGTCACCGGCTACGCCAACCCGGAGGAAGCCGATACGCCGTTCGACCGCTACCTGGTCAAGCCGGTCGATTTCCCGGCACTGGCCCGCATGCTTGAACAGCACGCCTGACGACGCCGCAGTCGCGGCGTTGCAGCCTTGACGCAGGGTCTTCGTCGCTGCGCCTGAAGGCTGGGGCAGGCGCGTTGTCAAGCGGCCGGCCGGGAGATAGGGCGGCTCAGCGCCTTGTTCAGGTCGTGCACCAGCCAGCTGGTTGTGCACGCCGGTCAGGGCGTCGGTGGTGGCGATCTGCTGCAAATCCTTTTCGAACTGGTCGCGGCGCTGGCCGATGGCGTGGAACGCCCGGCTCAGCAACCCGAACTCGTCGTGGCGCTCCGTTTCCAGCACCGCCAGGCTGGCGGCGCCGCTGTCGATGGCCACCACGTGGTCGCGCAGGCGGTTCAATGGCCTGATCAAGCGGGTGGTGATGATCCAGCCCAGCAGCGCGGCAAACGCGGTGATCAGTGTGATCGCCGCCAGCACCCGCAATCGCACATGGGTCAGCGGCGCAAAAGCGCGTTGCAGCGGCCGCGAGACCGCCACCGTCCAGTCCACGCCGCGCAGGCGCTGGTGGACCAGCAGCGCCGGTTCGCCGCCATCAAGCACGTCGTCGCGCCAGCCGTCGGGCGAGGCTAGCGCGGCAGCGATCACGGCGCCGGCATCGTCAGGCTGGCGGCGCAGGATGAAGTCGCGGTGGCGGTGATCTTGAACTTGAAAGTGTGAAAAAACGGGAGCAGGTGCCGCACGGATGGTTCCTGGCGCCAGAGGCGCACAACAAGTCCGGCGGGGATGGGGCCAGGTGGGCGGCCGCGACGGGTGTTGGGTAGCGAACGCGGCGCTAGTATACCTTGATTACCGCACGAAACTCGGCCGCTTGTTGTCGAATTTCCAGCCCGGGAAGAAGAACTGCATCGCGGCCGCATCGTCGCGGCTGCCCAGGCCCATGTTCAGGTAGCGCTGGTGCGCCGCCTCGATGGCGTCCAGGTCCGGCTGCACGCCCAGGCCCGGCGTGGCCGGCACGACGATCTTGCCGCCGGCGATCTGGAACGGGTTGTGGGTCAGGTGCTGGCCGTCCTGCCAGATCCAGTGGGTGTCGATGGCGGTGATGTTGCCCGGTGCGGCGGCGGCCACGTGGGTGAACATCGCCAGCGAAATGTCGAAGTGGTTGTTCGAGTGCGAACCCCAGGTCAGGCCCCATTCGTGGCACATCTGCGCCACCCGCACCGAGCCCTGCATGGTCCAGAAATGCGGGTCGGCCAGCGGAATGTCGATCGCCTGCAATTGCACCGCGTGGCCCAGCTCGCGCCAGTCGGTGGCGATCATGTTGGTGGCGGTGGGCAGGCCGGTGGCGCGGCGGAACTCGGCCATCACCTCGCGGCCCGAGTAGCCGTTTTCGGCGCCGCACGGGTCTTCGGCGTAGGCCAGCACGTCGTGCTGGTCGCGGCACAGGCGGATCGCATCCTTGAGCGACCAGGCGCCGTTGGGGTCGAGCGTTACGCGCGCGTCCGGGAAGCGCTCGGCCAGCGCGGTGACGGCGACGATTTCGTCCTCGCCGCGCAGCACGCCGCCCTTCAGCTTGAAGTCGCGGAAGCCGTACCGCTGGTACGCCGCCTCGGCCAGGCGCACGACCGCTTCCGGCGTCATGGCCTGCTCGTGGCGCAGGCGCAGCCAGTCGTCGGCGGCATCGGGCGCGGTGTCGTAGTCCAGGTCGGTGGCCTGGCGGTCGCCGATGTAGAACAAATAGCCCAGCACATCGACCTCGGTGCGCTGCTGGCCGTCGCCGAGCAGGGCCGCCACCGGCACGCCCAGGTGCTGGCCCAGCAGGTCGAGCAGCGCCGATTCCAGCGCCGTCACGGCGTGGATCGCTACCCGCAGGTCGAAGGTTTGCAGGCCGCGTCCGCCGGCATCGCGGTCGGCAAACGCCTGGCGCGCCTGGTTCAGGATCGCCTTGTAATTGCCGATCGACTGGCCCAGCAGCAGCGGGCGCGCATCTTCCAGCGTCTTGCGGATCGCTTCGCCGCCCGGCACTTCGCCCACCCCGGTATGGCCGGCGCTGTCGGTCACCAGCACGATGTTGCGGGTAAACCAGGGGCCGTGGGCGCCGCTCAGGTTGAGCAGCATGCTGTCGCGCCCGGCAACTGGAACGACGCGGATGGCGGTGACGACGGGCGTCGCAGCGTGAGGAGTGGCGGATGCGGAAGATGCGGAAGATGCGGAGGCGGTCATGTTCGGATTCACTGTGGTAAAGATTATCGGGTTGAACGGAAGGGCACGGCCGGCAGGCCGGCGCCGTTGATCAGGTTTGGTTGCGCCGCTTCGTCCCAGCCGAAGCGCACGGCCACCGGTGCCGGCACGTGCGGGCTGGTGACGACGACCTTGCCGTCGCGGACGGTGGCCTCGCCGGCAAAGTAGCGGCCGTCGGCGCCGGCGATGTCGAACCAGGTCAACGGCTTGCCGTCGCGCGCGGCCAGGCCGTCGGCATGGTCGAAGCTCAATACAGCCTGCTTGCCGTCGATGGCCAGCGCGCGGAACGCCGGGCCGAAGGCGGCAATGTCCTGCCGGCCGTAGGTCTGGTTGAGCGCCACGTTGGCCAGGCGCAGGCCCACGGTCTGCTTGTCGCGCGGGTGGATGTCGTACAGGTCGTCCACCAGGTCGGTGGTGACGATCATGCCGGTGTGGGCAATGCGGGCGGCATCGGCTTGCGCTTCCCACAGGCGTGGCGCCGCCTGCGGGTCGAGCACGGTCTGGCGCCGCACGATGTGATAGAAGTGCGGCGCCACCTGGACGTAATAGAACGGCAGGTCGGGCTGGCCCCAGTGCCGGCGCCAGCCTTCGATCAGCGCCTGCATCTGGCCGGTGTAGCGCGACAGGTCGGTGTGGTCGATGTTCGATTCGCCCTGGTACCAGATGGCGCCGCGCAGCGCATGCGGCGCCAGGCCGGCGATCATGCCGTTGAACAGCGCCGACGAGTTGCCGGTACCGGATGCGGACGGCGTCCACGGTTCGATGCGGGTGCCGCCCCAGGTGGCGTCGATCAGGCCGACCGGCGCGCGCAATTGCTGGTGCAGGCGCCGCCCGAAGAAGTACGCGGCGGCGGAAAAATTGATGCGACCGATGCTGGAGGGGGCGCAGCGCTCCCACACGCCACTCACGTCATCGAGCGGCTGGCCCGCTTTCTTGCGCAGCACCTTGAACAGCCGGATGTCCGGGTAGTTGGCAGCGGCGATTTCCTGTTCGTGGTTCGGTACCGGCTTCTGGCCCGATTTTTCGCCCAGCGGCTTTTCCATGTTCGACTGGCCCGACGCCAGCCATACCTCGCCCACCAGCACATCATCGACGGCAATCGCATTGGCGGCGCCGCGTACATGCAGCACGGCGGGCGTGCTGGCAGCCTGGCGCAGGTCGAGCGCCACGCGCCAGCGGCCATCGGCGCCGGCGCGGGTGCTGGCGCTCTGCTTGCCGAATTCGACCGTGACCGCTTCCTGCGGATCGGCCCAGCCCCACACCGGCACGCTGGCTGCGCGCTGCAGCACCGCGTGGTCCGACAGCATGGCCGGCAGCCGCACCACGGCGTTGGCAGACGCGCATAGCAGCAGGGCGGCAGCGGCAGCAAGCAGGTGGCGGAGTGGATGCGAAGTCGAAGTCATGGCGCCGGGATTAGTAAGGGACGGGGCAGTAAAACATTGATATATTAGTGTGTCAACTTTGCGCATTGCATTGGTCAGGTTGTTGAGCAAAGTATCAGTTGCCGGATTTATGCACTTCTAAAATGCTAATATTTTAGCGTGAACTTTTTGAGAGCGCTTATGACCACCGTGCCGCGTCTGCTGTTATCCCTGCTGGTTTCCCACTGCGTGTTGACGGCAGCGCACGCCGAGCGCCAGTCCTTCAATTTCAACCCGGCCTGGCGCCTGGCCGTGGCCGATCCGGCCAACGCGTCCGATTCCGGCTTCGACGACCGCGCCTGGAAAGCAGTGACGTTACCGCGCGCCTGGAACGAGGACGACGCGTTCGGCAAGGACATCGTCGATCATCCGACCGGCATCGCCTGGTACCGCAAGCGCTTTACCTTGCCGGCCGGTGCGCGCGGACGCAAGGTGTTCCTCGAATTCGAGGGCGCGCGCCAGGCGGCCGAGGTGTACGTGAACGGCAAGCAACTGGCGCTGCACGAAAACGGCATCACGGCGTTTGGCGTGGACATCTCGGCGGCGCTGGTCGATGGCGAAAACACGGTGGCGGTACGCACCGATAACCGCTGGGACTACCGCGAGCGCGCCACCAACCAGCGCTACCAGTGGGCCGATAAAAATTTTAATGCCAACTACGGCGGCTTGCCTAAAAACGTGCGCCTGCACATCACCGACAAGCTCTATCAGACCCTGCCCCTGTTCGCCAGCCTGGGCACCACCGGCGTGTACGTGTACGCGCAGGACTTCGATATCGGCGGCCGCCGCGCCACCATCCACGCCGAATCGCAGGTGAAAAACGAGTACGCCGAACCGCGCACCTTTACCTACGAGGTGGTGCTGCGCGACCGCGACGGCAAGCAGGTGGCCAGCTTTACGGCGCCCGCGCAAACGGTGGCGCCGGGCGACACCGCCACCGTCAAGGCCAGCGCAAAGGTGGAAAACCTGCATTTCTGGAGCTGGGGCTACGGCTACCTGTACGACGTCACGACCACGCTCAAGGTCGATGGCAAGGCGATCGACAGCGTGGTCACCCGCACCGGTTTCCGCAAGACCGCTTTTGGCGAAGGCATGGTGCGCCTGAACGACCGCGTGCTGCAAATGAAGGGCTATGCGCAGCGCACGTCGAACGAATGGCCGGCAGTGGGCATATCGGTGCCGGCCTGGCTCAGCGACTACAGCAACGGCCTGGCGCTCAAGAGCAATGCCAACCTGATCCGCTGGATGCACATCACGCCGTGGCGCCAGGATACCGAGTCGCTCGACCGCATCGGCCTGATGCAGGCAATGCCGCCCGGCGATTCGGAGGCGGACGTGACGGGCCGACGCTGGGAGCAACGGATGGAAGTCATGCGCGACGCCATCATCTACAACCGCAACAGCCCCAGCATCATTTTTTACGAAAGCGGCAATCGCGGCGTGAGCGCGGCCCACATGCAGGAAATGAAGGCGCTGCGCGACCAGTACGATCCGCACGGCGGCCGCGCCTCCGGCAGCCGCGAAATGCTCAGCAGCGCCCTGCAAAACGTGGCCGAATACGGCGGCGAAATGCTGTACATAAACAAGAGCGCGCGCAACCCGATGTGGGCGATGGAGTACTCGCGCGACGAGGGCGCCCGCAAGTTCTGGGACGCGCTCTCGCCGCCGTTCCACGCGGACGGCGACGGCCCCCAATACAAGGGGCAAAGCGCGGCCACCTACAACCGCAACCAGGACACCCACGCGATCGAGAACGTCAAGCGTTGGTACGACTACTGGCGCGAGCGGCCCGGTACCGGCACGCGCGTGTCGTCGGGCGGCGTCAACATCATTTTCTCGGATTCCAATACCCACCACCGCGGCGCGGAAAACTACCGCCGCAGCGGCGAGGTCGATGCCATGCGCATTCCCAAGGACGGATACTATGCGCACCAGGTGATCTGGGATGGCTGGGTGGACGTGGAGCGCCCGCGCGCCCACATTGTCGGTCACTGGAACTACCAGCCCGGTACGCGCAAGCCGGTGACCGTGATTTCTAGCGCCGAGCGGGTGGAGTTGCGCCTGAACGGCAAGCCGGTCGGCGCTGCCGCGCGTCAGAGTGAGCGCTTCCTGTTCACGTTCGACGATATCGCCTGGCAGCCGGGCGAGCTGAAAGCCATCGGCTACGATGCCGCCGGCAAGCAGGTATGCGAAAGCGTGCTGACCACCGCTGGCAAACCGGTGGCGCTCAAGCTCACCCCCATGACCGGCCCCTCCGGCCTGCAAGCCGATGGCGCCGACCTGGCGCTGGTGCAGGTGGAAGTGGTCGATGCCAAGGGCCGCCGCAACCCGGTGGCGCTGGACACCATCACCTTTGAACTGGACGGCCCGGCCGAGTGGCGCGGCGGCATCGCCCAGGGACCGAACAACCATGTGCTCGACAAGTCGCTGCCGGTAGAGGGCGGCATCAACCGGGTACTGGTGCGCAGCGCCACCGAGGCCGGCAAGATCGTGCTGCGCGCCCGCGCCCAGGGACTGAAAAGTGCGCAAGTGGTGCTGCAATCGAAACCGGCGCCGGTGGTGGCGGGCTTGTCGCAGCGCCTGCCGGGCGCGGATTTGCCGCTGTACCTGGAGCGCGGACCCACGCCCGCCACGCCATCGTTCAAGGTGAGCCGGATCGCGGTGCCGGTGCAGGTGGCCAGCGCCGCCAGCAATGCCGCCGACGCCGGCAACTCCATCGACGACGACGAAACCACGCGCTGGGCCAGCGCCCCGGGCGCGTCGGCGATCACGTACCGCATGGCGCAGCCCACCAGGCTGACCGAGGTCACCATGAAATTGTCGGGCTGGCGCGAGCGCAGCTACCCGGTGCGCATTGCCGTCGATGGCGAGGAAGTCTTCAACGGCATGGCGCCGCGCAGCCTCGGCTATGTCACGCTGCCGGTCAAACCAAGGCAGGGCAGCCTGGTGACGGTGGAACTGGTGGGCGCGGCCGAGGAGGGCAATGCCGTCAAGATGACGGAGGTGGCCAACCAGGCCATCGTCGATACCGGCGCCAACTCCACGCCGAAGGGGGTGTTGTCGATCGTCGAGATCGAATTTTATCGGGCAGCGTTGGCTGAATAGGTCAGCAATATTGATATGTTAATATATGAGACCATCACAACACCCCGGTCTCAGCATGGCTTTGCAATCGTTGCCAGGAAATTTCAACCTTGACCGTTCGCGCAACGCGACGGTCCAGGTGTTCGAGCATTTGCGCGAATTGATCGTTACCATCGCGCTTGAACCTGGGACCGTGCTCGCGCGCCAGCAATTGGCCGAGTATTTCAAGCTGTCCACCACGCCCATCCGCGATGCGCTGCTGCGCCTGGAAGAGGAGCGGCTGGTGGACATCTACCCGCAGCATCTCACCCGTGTCAGCGCCATCGACCTGGCGTCCGCGCGCCAGGCCCACGTGCTGCGGCTGTCGGTGGAGCTGGAAATGGCGCACCAGTTGTCGAAGCAGCGGCCGCCGAATCTGGACGGCTCCCTGAGCGACCTGATCACGCGCCAAAAACAGGCGCTCGAACGCAAGGACCTGGAAAGCTTCGCCCGCATCGACCTGGAATTCCACCGCACCATGTATGCGGCGGCTGACATCGCCGACCTGTGGGACCTGGTGCGCCGCCTCAGCGGCAACCTCGACCGCCTGCGCCGCCTGCACCTGCCGCTCAACAGCAAGGCTCAGCGCATCCTCGACGACCACAGCGCGATTGCCAACGCGATCGCCGCCGGCGCCTCGGACCAGGCGCGCGAAGCAGTGCGCCACCACCTGTCGGGCACCCTGTCCGAAATCGACGCGCTGCGCGACAAATACCCCGACTTCGTGCTGCCGCCGCCGGGGTAAGGCCCGGCTGGTTCACGCCGCCGACCTTGGTATACCGATCTGCTGTTTCGGCATCCTATCCCGCCACCGCTATCCTTCTTAACCCCTCCCGATCCAGCAAGCTGATCCGCCGGTTCTGCACATCGAGCAATCCCGCCGCGCGGAACTGGGTCAGCTGGCGGCTCACGCTTTCCAGCGCCAGGCCCAGGTGCGAGGCGATGTCGTCGCGCGACATGCGCAGTTCCACCGTGTCGGCCGGTTCGACAGCGCCGCCATCGGCCAGGTCCAGCAGAAACGCCGCCAGCCGCTGCGGCGCCTTGGCCGTGCCCAGCATCAGCATGCTGGTTTGTTGGCGGTCGAGTTCGGCGCCAACCAGCTGGTGGAAGCGGCGTGTGAGGGCCGCGTATTGTTTCATCAGGCGCGTCAGGCCCGTGTACGAAATGGCGCACGCGGTGCTTTCGCACAGGGCCAGCACGTCGCAGCGGTGGGTATTGGCGGCCAGCGATTCCAGGCCCAGCAAGCGGCCCGGCTGGTAGAAGCCGATTACTTGCGGGCGGCCGTCCGGCATGGCGCGCTCGGCTTTCAGCTGGCCGTGCTGGACCGAGTACAAGGTGTCGAACGGCGCACCGCGCGCGACCAGGCGCTGGTGGCGCTTGAGTTCGTGGCGCCGCAATACCACCTGGTGTTCGAACGCTTCCAGCGCGGTGGCATCGAGGCCGGCGGCCAGGCAGTGGCTGCGGGTGTCGCAGTCGCGGCAGCACGGCGGCAGGGCGGCGCGCTGCCCTGGCTTGGTCAAAGTTGGTTGCATGGGAGATGCTCTAGTCACGATGTGCCAAGACTAGCAACTCTTAACTGAAAAATATTTGATCCACGTCAAGTTTCTCCCGGTAGGCGGTTATCCCAAAATTTGATCTGGATCAATTTTATTATTGATGAAAATCATTATCCTTTGCTCTTGTGATTTATTGCTGAGGAAATATCAATGAGATCTGCGATGCCTGTCGAGTCGCCCGGCACCATCGACGCCCTGGCCCGGCGCATCGCCGCGCTCGAGTCGGAGCTGCGCGTGGCCACCGCCGCGTTCGAAACGGCCGAAGGCATGCTGGTGACCGACGCCCACGGCATCATCCTGCGCGTGAACCAGGGGTTTAGCCGCATTACCGGCTACAGCGCCAGGGAAGCGGTCGGCCAGCGGCCAGCCATGCTCAGCTCGGGCAAGCACGATGCCGGCTTCTACCGCAAGATGTGGGACGCGATCCACCGCGACGACCGCTGGGAAGGCGAGATCTGGAACCGCCGCAAGGACGGCGAGAAATATCCGCAATACCTGAGCATTGCCGCCGTGCGCGACCAGGACGGCCGGCTGACCAACTACGTGGCCGTGCTGACCGACATCACCCAGCGCAAGGCCGCCAGCGAAGAGATCGAGATGCTGGCGTTTTACGATCCGCTCACGCGCCTGCCCAACCGCCGCCTGCTGCTCGAGCGGTTGCGCCAGGTGCTCAATACCAGCCGCCTGCACGACCGCTACGGCGCGCTGATGTTCATCGACCTCGACAACTTCAAGACCCTCAACGATACGCTGGGCCACAACGTCGGCGACATGTTGCTGCAGCAAGTGGCCGGCCGCCTGCAGGCGGCGCTGCGCCATGGCGACACCGTGGCGCGCCTGGGCGGCGACGAGTTCGTGGTGCTGCTCGAAGGCTTGAGCAGCGACCAGGACGAGGCTGCCGCCCACACCGAAATGCTGGGCGTGGCCATCCGCAACGCGCTTAACCTGCCTTACCTGCTGGGCAGTCACACCTGCCACAGCACGCCGTCGATCGGCGTGACCCTGTTCCACAACGGCCATCCGCCGCACCCGGACGAGCTCTTGATGCAGGCCGATATCGCCATGTACCAGGCCAAGCAGGGCGGACGCAACGGCATGCGCTTCTTCGACCAGGGCATGCAGGACCATATCACCGCCCGCGCCGACATGGAGCGGGCGCTGCGCATCGCCATCGACCTGCACCAGTTCGAGCTGTACTACCAGATCCAGGTGGACCAGCACGGCCGCGCGCGCGGCGCCGAAGCGCTGGTGCGCTGGCGCGCGGACGGCAAGATGATGTCGCCGGCGCAGTTCGTGCCGCTGGCCGAGGAGACCGGACTGATCTTGCAACTCGGCAGCTGGGTGCTGGAGGAAGCATGCGCGCGCCTGCGCGCCTGGCAAGAGGATCCCGGCCTGCGTGCGCTGACCTTGGCGGTCAACGTCAGCGCCGCGCAATTCCACCAGCCCGGCTTTTGCGAGCAGGTGCGCGGGGCCGTGGCCAGGCACGCGATCGACCCGCGCCTGCTCAAGCTGGAATTGACCGAGGGTATCGTGCTGAAAAACGTGGAAGTGACGGCGCAGAACATGGCCGCGCTGCGTGCAATGGGCGTGCGCCTGTCGCTCGACGATTTCGGTACCGGCTACTCGTCGCTGCAATACCTCAAGCGTTTGCCGCTGAGCCAGCTGAAAATCGACCAGTCGTTTGTGCGCGACCTGGTCAACGACCGCAGCGACCAGGCCATCGTTACCACCATCATTGCCATGGCGCGCAGCCTGGGACTGGACGTGATCGCCGAAGGGGTGGAGACGTCGGCCCAGCGCGCGCTGCTGCAAAAGCTCGGCTGCTTTCACTACCAGGGCTACCTGTACGGCCGGCCGGTGGCGGTGGCCGAGTTCGAGCAGCTGGTGCTGGGACCAGCGTCGGCTATACCGCGCGCTTGACCAGCAGGTTGCGAATTTCGCTGATCGCCAGCGCCGGGTTGAGGCCCTTGGGGCAGACATCGGCGCAGTTCATGATGGTACGGCAGCGGAACAGCCTGTAGGCATCGTTGAGGTTGTCGAGCCGTTGATTGGTATCCAGGTCGCGCGAATCGGTAATGAAGCGGTACGCCTGCAACAGGCCGGCCGGACCGACGAAGCGGTCCGGGTTCCACCAGAACGTGGGGCACGCGGTGGAGCAGCACGCGCACAGGATGCACTCGTACAGGCCATTGAGCTGGTCGCGCTGCTCCGGGCTTTGCAGGCGCTCCCGCTCGGGCGGTGGGTCGTCGTTGACCAGGTACGGCTTGATGGAATGGTACTGCAGCCAGAATTCGCTGAGGTCGACGATCAGGTCGCGGACCACCGGCACGCCCGGCAGCGGACGCAGCACGATGGGCTGCGCCAGCTCGGCGATGGTGGTGACGCAGGCCAGCCGGTTCTTGCCGTTGATATTCATTGCGTCGGACCCGCACACGCCTTCGCGGCACGAGCGGCGGAACGACAGGCTGTCGTCGAGATGGTCCTTGATATGGTTGATCAGGTCGAGCACCATGGTGCCGCGATAGCCTTCCACCACGTAGTCGCGCATGGCGGGGCGGCTGTCGATGTCGGGATCGTAGCGGTAGACCGAGAGTTTAACCGGTGCGTTGGCGGACATGGAGTACTCCTATGTCCGCGCCGACGCGGGCCGCGCCAGCAGCTTGTACATGGCGTACGCGGCGCCGCCCCACAGCAGCGCTTTCCTGGCCGGCCCCGCACGCAGAGATAACGCCGTGTACGGCGAACTTTCCCATACCGGATACGGCTGCAGGCCGCTGCGCTGTTGCAGGGCGCTGCAGTTGAAACCGTGATTGGGCGCGTGCAGCGCATCCTGGCGGTCGGGCGCGGCAGGGCGGTCGGACTGCTGCTGGCGGAACATGGCGGCCTCCGCATAGCGGTCGAACAGGCGCGGCATATGGAAGCTGCCAACCGACATCAGCTTCGAGGCGCCGCCCACGTAAATGTCGCGCTGCGGGTGGCAGGCCGCGTGCAGGATGGCCTGCGCCACCAGCTCCGGCGCGTACAGCGGCGGCGGCAGCTGCGGCTCGTGCGGCAGGTAGTTTTTTGCGTGCACGGTAAACAGGGTGTCGATCGCGGCCGGCTTGATCAGAGTGACGGACACGGGCACCTTGTCCTTTTCGATCTCCATGCGCAGCGAATCGGTGAAGCCTTTTACCGCGTGCTTGGACGCCGCATACATGCCCTGCAGCGGCACCGTGCAGTCGGACAGTTCGCTGCCCAGGTTGATCAGCGCGCCGCCGCCGGCGCGCATGTGCTTGAGCGCTTCCAGCGAACCGTGCACCACGCCCCAGAAATTGGTCTGGAAAAGGCGATGCCAGTCTTCCTCGGTCACCTGCTCGTGGCGCCCGAAAATCGATACCCCCGCATTGTTGACCCAGGTGTTGATGCGGCCAAAGCGGTCGATGGCGGCCTGGCCCAGCTGCTCGACCTGGGCGCGCACGCCGACGTCGGTGGGCACGGCCAGTACCTGCACGCCGGCCGCTTCCAGCTCGGTCGCCAGTTGCGCCAGCGCACCGCCGTCACGTGCGGCCAGTACCAGCGCGACACCCTCGGCAGCTGCCATGCGCGCCGTGGTCAGGCCGATGCCGCTGGTGGCGCCGGTGACGACCATCACCTGTTCCGGTAGTTTCTTCAAAGACACTTTCATCGCTCGCTCCCGTATTGAGTTAGCGATGATTGTGGCAAGGCAGTCGGGCGCCACGTGTAGGACGAGGCCGCAGGAACGAGTCGGAGTGCTGGCGTAAAATCAGGATGTTTCCAGCGCGAATCCGACCTTCACACTGGCTGTGGTCCTACAAGAGAACGCGCCCATCAATGGAACAATACTGCTTTGTGCTTCGAAGGAGTCATCATGTCCAAATGTACTTTCGCGGCGGCGTTCGGAGTTGCCGCCCTGTGCCTGGCTGTACTGTCGCACGCCCAGACCACGTCGCCGGTCCAGCCCACCGGTACCACGGGCGCGACCGCCTTCCACCCTGCCGGACAGGGCAAGGCCGAGGCCGACGCCAGCACCACGTCGGCCACCGACAAGGCCGGCAATGCGGGCATGCAGCAGGAAGCCAAGCCCGGCTTCGACAACAAGCCACCCAAGGGCGTCAAGGAAAACTGCCACCGTCCGCAGGGTGGGGTGGATGCCAGCGGTGGCGAGAACCTGACCGCCACCGGCAAACAAAACATGTCTTGCACGGGCAGCAAGTCCGACAAAGCGGGCAAGCCTGCCAAAGGTTAATCTTTATTGGCAGCCGGGGCGGTGCCCGCCTCGGCTTCCAGGTTGCCCTTGATGCGCATGAGCAGCGACAGCAACTGCGTGCACTCTTCCGTGCTCATGCCTTGCACTGCCAGGTTCGAGACGTGCGCACCCATGCCTTCCAGGCTGTCGATCACGTTACTTCCCAGAGACGACAGCCGCAGGCGCGTGCTGCGGCGGTCGGTTTCATCCACCTGCGCGTCGAGCAAATTCTGGTCGCGCAGTCCCTTGATCAGGCGCGCCACCTGCGCCTTGTCGCGCCCCGAGTGGGCCACCAGTTCGCTCTGGCTGGCGCCCGGGTGACGGGCGAAAAATCCCAGCACCTTGTATTCCATGTGGGTCAGTTCGTGCGCGGGGTCGCGCGTGGTATCGCGCAGCCCGCGCAATTGCATCGAGCGGTACAGGTGCATGACGTTGTGGACGGCGTCGAATACGGCGTCCGCCGGCTTGTCCTGCGATTGGTTGACAAGATCAACTGTTTTCGGTAAATTGGGGGACATTGTCAACTAAGGTGAAAATCATGAGTGAGAATAATCGCATACAACGCGTGCGTCACGAAACCCGGATGCGCGACGTGACGGTGGTGAAGGTCGAGCAATTGGCGCCGGATTTCGTTAGCGTAACATTCGAGGGCGAGAGCCTGGCCGATTTCGTCTCGTCTTCCTATGACGACCACGTCAAGTTCGTCCAGCAGATTGGTGACGAGCGCGTGATGCGCGACTACACCCCGCGTCGCTACGACCGCGCCGCGCGCCGGCTGACCATCGAATTTGCGCTGCACGAACAAGGCGCGGCGTCCGACTGGGCCCGCGACGTGGTCGTGGGCCAGCCCGCGGTGATCGCCGGACCGCGCGGCTCGATGATCATTCCCATGGATTACGAATGGGAATTGCTGGCCGGCGACGACACCGCCTTGCCGGCGATCCGACGTCGCCTGGAAGAATTGCCGGCGGGCGTCAAAGTGCAGGTGCTGGTGACCGGGCCGGTGGCCGAGCAGCTGGACTTTGCCAGCGCTGCCACCGTGGAACTGCGCATCGTGCCCGATGCCGCCGCGCTGGTGCAGGCCTTGCGCGACCTGGCCTTGCCGGACGGTGATGGCTTCGTCTGGTTTGCCGGGGAGGCGGCGGTGGCCAAGCAAGTGCGCGATATTGTTTTTGTGGAGAAAGCCTTTCCACGACAGGCGGCGCGCATTTCCGCCTACTGGAAACAAGGCGCCCTGGGACACCACGAGAACCTCGAATAAATCAGGCGGACACGTCCAAAAAGCGGGCAATAACAAGGTGAAAAATAAAGTCGTTGCATTATTGCTGAAACGTTAGATTGCACGCATTTGTGCGCGGTTGGCGGTGCGACAATCGAGACCTTCTTCAAGGAGAATCACGATGTCCAGCAGCCATACCTATCGCCCCGACCTGGTGTCGTCGGAAATCGTCCAGACCGGCATCGAGCTGGCGGACCAGCAAGGACCGGCCAGCGCCGCCGCCTACCTCAGCGGACGTGGCGTACTGCCGACGGTTATCAACCGGGTGGTGTCCGAGCCCGCGCAGCGCCGCAACATGGGACGTCTGCGTGGCAAGGACGAGCACGCGCTGGCCGAAGAAGCCTCGCGCTTTAAATTCATGCTGTGATGTTGTTGCTTTGCCACGGTGGCCGGCCTGCCAACCACGCAGCTGGCGCCGTGGCTTTCCCCGCCTGACAAGGGTGACGGCTGCTTTTCCCCGCCGCTTCCCGTGACTCCCATGTTGCGATGCAATACGGATAAATCTTTACAAAATCCGGCATTCCGCTAAAGTTCAGTCATCAATGATAACGCTAACTTTTGATCTGCCCGCGTCATCGAACATTTTCCCTTATTTGTGAGCCGAGTCCTGCATATGCCAGTCCATGTTTTGAGAATAAAAATGTTAGCGCTAACTTGGAGTCATGCATGAGCCAGTTACGCTGGGTGGTGATGGGCGTGAGCGGCTGTGGCAAGAGCACTGTCGGCCAGGCGCTGGCTGCGCGCCTGAACGTGGCATTTGTCGAGGGCGACCAGTTTCACCCGCCCGCCAACGTCGCCAAGATGTCGGCCGGCCTGCCGCTTGACGACGACGATCGCGCCGGCTGGCTGCTGGCCTTGCAAGCGGAACTGCGCCGGGCGGCCGGGCAGGGCGTGGGACTGGTGGTGTCGTGCTCGTCGCTGAAGCGCCGCTACCGCGACCTGCTGCGCGCTGGCGATCCGGCACTGCGCTTCGCCCACCTCGACGGTCCGCGCGAATTGATTGCCGCCCGGATGCAGGCACGGCACGACCATTACATGCCGCCTTCACTGCTCGACAGCCAGTTCCGCGACCTGCAACCGTTGCAGGCCGACGAGGCGGGCGTGACGCTGTCGATCACGCTGGCGCCCGATGAGCTGGTGGCGCGCATCCTCGCCACCGACTAATTTTTAAAAAGAGCCTGACTAAGCCGGGACTGGCGGACTGGCGGCATTACCCACAACCACAGCAGCGGACCGTCAGCAGTACCGCGCGGACAACACACATAAAACAAACGAAGATCGGAGACAACATGCAACACCCAACCTCAACCCGTCATACCATCATGCGCCTGGCCGTGGCCAGTGCTTGCGCCTGTTTCGCGTTATCTGCGCAGGCACAGCAGGCTGTCACCCCGGCGCAGCAGGCGCCAGCCGATACAACGCCGGCCACTGCCGCGCCAACCGCAGCGCCCGCTGCAGTGGAACCGGCCGCCGCTTCAGCCCAACCAGCACCGGCAGCCATCGAGACGGCGCCGGGACAGGTTGCCGAGGTGGCGAAGGAAAACGTGGTGACCGTTTCCGGCTCGCGCATCGCCGCGCGCGGTTTTACGCAACCGACGCCCACCACGTCGCTTGGCGCCGAGGACCTGGCCAAGACCGCCAAACCCAACCTGTTCAACGCGATTGCCGAACTGCCGGCCCTGCAGGGCAGCACCGGCCGCACCACCAGCACCAACAGCACCAGCAGCGGCGTGCAGGGTCTGAGTTCGCTGAGCCTGCGCGGCCTCGGTGCGATCCGTACCCTGACCCTGCTTGACGGCCAGCGCGTGGTGGGCGCCAATGTCACCGGCGTGACCGACGTGAGCCAGTTCCCGCAACTGCTGATCAAGCGGGTGGACGTGGTCACCGGCGGCGCCTCGGCCTCGTATGGTTCGGACGCCATCGGCGGCGTGGTCAACTTCATCACCGACAAGAAATTCGAGGGTTTCAAGGCAAATATCGAAGGCGGCATGACCAGGTATCACGACGACAAGAACGGCTCGCTGCAAGCAGCCTGGGGCAAAGCGTTCATGGACAACCGCCTGCACGTGACGGCCAGTGCGGAATACGGCCGCGAGAAGGGCATCGAGTCGCCCGGCTTCGGCGAGGTGGGGCCGAATGGCCGCACCTGGTACACGAACCCGGCGTTCCAGGTCCGCCCCTTGAGCCAGACCAACGACGGCAAGCCTCAGTACACGGCCATCGAGCATGCCCAGCAATACCAGTATTCGAAATTTGGCCTGATCACCAGCGGACCGCTGCAAGGCACGGCATTTGGCACCAATGGCCAGCCGTACCAGTTCAACTACGGCTCCAATGGGGTGCCGACCGGTACCGGGTCGGTGACCAACTGCGTCAACCCTTTCTGCGTCGGTGGTGACCTCAGCGGCAGCGTGGGCGCCGGCACCAACCTGGCCATGGATTTGACGCGCCAGGTGGGTTATACCCGCGTGGGCTTCGACATCACCCCCGACCACGAAATTTACTTCACCGCCAACTACGGCAAGGTCAAATCGCATTTCTCGCCGAATCCGGGCGCGGCCAAGAACGCCAACCTGAACATCCGCTGCGACAATCCCTACCTGCCGGCGTCCATCGTTGCCGCGTGCGCCGCCAACAATATCACCAGCTTCCAGTACGGCACGGCCAATGCCGTGTTCCCGGAAAATATCAATGTCCATCCCACCCGCGAAATGAAGCGCGTGGTCGTCGGCGCCAACGGCAAGTTCCAGCTGGGCGGCAAGGAATGGTCGTACGACACCTACGCCGAACACGGCGTCAACCGGACCGACATCATCGTCCATGACATGACGCTCAATGCGCGCTACAACGCAGCAATCGACGCCGTGCGCGCGCCCGACGGCACCATCGTCTGCCGTAACGCGGTAGCCGCCGCCGCCGGCTGCCGGCCGTTCAACATCATCGGCGACGTGCCGGTGGACCAGGCGGCCTGGCGCTATATCGCGCCGGCCAACGGCCCGCAGCAGCACACGCGCCAGACCCAGGACGTGGCCAGCATCAACTTCAACGGCGAAGCGTTTTCGTCGTGGGCCGGCCCGATCGCAATCGCCACCGGCGCCGAGTACCGCCGCGAACACTACAAGGTCACCGGCGATCCGTACGGCAACGGCATCTTCGCCGACAGTCCCAACACCGCCGACTACCCGGCCGACCCGCTGCTCAACACCACTGTGGGCAACAACTGGTATGCCGGCAACTATCACAATGCCCAGGGCACGTATAACGTCAAGGAAGCGTACGTGGAGCTGAACGTGCCGGTATTAAAATCCGCGACCTGGGGCGAAGCTAACCTCAACCTGGCCGACCGTCATACCAGGTACAGCACTTCGGGCCACGTGGAAAGCTGGAAGCTGGGCGCCAACTGGAAGACCGGCCTTGACGGCTGGCGCCTGCGTGCGGTCACGTCCAAGGACGTGCGGGCGCCGAATCTGAGCGAGCTGTACGCGGCGCAGGTAGTGGTGAACAATATCGTGCAGTACCAGGGCAACACGGTGGCGATCCAGCAGCGCAGCGTGGGCAATACCCGCCTGCGTCCCGAGATCGCGCGCAATACCATCGTTGGCGTCGTGCTGTCGCAACCGTCGTGGGCGCCGGGCTTCTCGGCGTCGATCGACTACTTCGACATCAAGGTCGATGGCGTGATCTCGGCGCTGACGGCGCAGCAGGAAGTGGATTTGTGCGTGGCCGGCAACCAGGAGATCTGCGGCGCCGTGTCGCTGGGAAACCCGGTGGCCACCAACAACTTCGTGACGGTGCAGGCATTTAACCTCGCTTCGCTGCGCAGCAAGGGTTACGACCTGGAGGGCTCGTACCGGATGAACCTGAGGACCTGGGGCCTGCCGGGCCGCCTGACCCTGCGCGCGCTGGTCACCCGCAACATCAGCTTCCTCACCGATCCGGGCGTGGTGGGCACGATTCCGTCTGAAGGCGCCGGCAACAACCTCGGCACCACGCCGCGCTGGAAAGGCCTGGCGTCGCAGTCGTGGGATACCGACCAGTACAGCCTGACCCTGGCCCAGCGCTGGATCAGCAAGGGCGTGTACAGCAATGAATACATCGAGTGCCAGACCGATTGCCCGGTCTCCACCATCATCCACCCTACCATTGCCAACAACAAGATGAAGGGCGCTTTCTATGTGGACCTGGGCGGCAGCTACAAGTTCAGTGACAAGCTGACCGGCTTCTTCAAGATCGACAATATCGGCGATGTCAATCCGGCGCCGGCGCCGCAGACCAACCTGAGCTTCGGCATCAATCCGCAGCTGTACGATGTGCTGGGCCGCGTGTACCGCGCTGGCGTGCGCTATAACTTTTAAGGAGAGCAGATGCGCATTGGTGCATTGAACCTGGCATGGCTGGCGGCATTGCTGTGGTGCGCGGTGGCTGGCGCCCAGCCGGCGCATTTGCTGTGGCCCGATGGCGCGCCCGGCTCCGAGCGCCGCCACGGCGAACCGGAAAAGGTGGTCGATACCTACGTCTCCAACATCCACGATCCCTCGCTGACTGTGGTGCCGGCCGATCTGCGCCACGCCAATGGCGCGGCGGTGGTCATCGCTCCCGGGGGCGGCCACCGCATGCTGGTGTGGATGAACGAGGGCATTGTCGCCGCGCGCGCCTTGAACCGCGTGGGCATCACCGCTTTCGTACTGAAATACCGGCTGGCGCGCTACCCGGGGTCCAGCTATTCGATCGAGCGCGACTCGGCCGCCGATATGCGGCGTGCGGTGCGCTGGGTGAGGGCGCACGCGGAAGACTTCAAGATCGATCCTGACCGGGTGGGCGTGATGGGTTTTTCCGCCGGCGGCGAGTTGGCCACGTTCGTGGCCAACCACGCCGGCCCGGCGCTCACCGGGAAGGTCGATGCGGTTGACCGCTATAACGCCCGGCCGGACTTCCAGGTCTTGGTCTATCCGGGACCGCTGGGCGTGCCGGCAACTGCGGCCAGCGGTGCACCACCGGCGTTCATCGTGGCCGGATCCAACGACACATGCTGCACGCCGCCGTCGATCGCCCTGTATCAGCAACTGATTGCGGCGGGTGTATCGGCGGAGCTGCACCTGTATGCCGATACCGGCCATGCTTTCAACATGGGGCAGAGGTCGGAGCGGCTGTCCGATGCGCACTGGCCCGACCGGTTGGCGGACTGGCTGGCCGATGGGGGCTGGCTGGTGCCGGGTGGGGGCAAGGTAGGGGTGCCGTCGCCAGCGAACGCGAAGTGAGTCGGGCCTGTTTAGTGCGTAAGTTTGAGGAGCAGCGCGGCGATCAATGTCGTCTGCAGCACCCCTACCGACACCACCCAACGGATCAGCTCGCTTTTGACCTCGGCGGCGACCTTGTCGATTTTTACATCCAATGTACCCAGTGATGCCCGTATCCCGGCGATTTCGGGAGCGAACTCCTGCTTGCTGAGATAGCGGTCGGCCATCCCCGCGCTTTCCTTGCAGATGACCTCGGCAAGAACTTCGATCTGCACCCTGGCCTGCGCGTTAGTGAAGCCAGCGCTCTCCAGGCGTTCCATCATTTTCAGGGTGTCGAACGGTATCGATGTCATGAGATCCTCCAATCAGCAAGGCTGACCTGATTGCACCGCACATGCTTTGATCAATATCATATCACCGGTTCAAACCCGTGTCTCCGCCTGCCCGGCGCCACTATCTTACCGCGACAACTGGCGCCGCACCTCGCCCACGTTACGGCCCACTTCGCGCACCACCTGGATCAGCCTGGACGGGGTAACGCGGAATTCCTGGGCCCAGTAAGCGACCGCCTGGGCGATATTCGGGTTGATGTAAGCCTGGTGGCGGAAGTCTCCGGTATTGTTTTGATGTTGGGTGTTCATGATTGTGTGTCCGATAATTCTTGGGCGCCCATCATGGCACTTTGCCCTCCTGCACTCGGTGCAGTCGCTCACACAAATGAATATATGAATATACCGGATGTTTTCTTGACGCATGACCAAGCTATCACGATAATAGCAATCATTCTCAATTAAAATCAGGTCTTGCCGTGAAATCCTTGTCCTCCGCGCCCAGCCCCCGCGCGCTTGTTGTGCTCGTGTCCGCCGTATTGACTGCTTGGGTTGCGCCCGCCGCGGGAGCCCAGGAAGTTGCCGACGCTAATACCGTGATCGTCTCCGCCTCGCGCTCCAACATCGCCGCCAACCAGGCGCCGCAAACGGTGGTGATCATCAAGCAGGAAGACATCGAGAAACAACTGGCCATTTCCGGCAATTCGTCCGATGTGTTGTCGAGCATCCTGCCGTCGTACACGCCCAGCCGGGGCAAGATGAATGGTTCGGGCGAGACGCTGCGCGGCCGCACGCCCTTGATCCTGGTCGATGGCGTGCCGCAATCGAACCCGATGCGTCCCACCGGCCGCGAAGCGCACACCATCGATTTTTCAATGGTCGAGCGCATCGAGATCGTCCAGGGCGCCAACGCCATCAACGGCCTGGGCGCTACCGGCGGCACCATCAACATCATCACCAAGCGGCCGGAAAAGGGCGCCTTCAACCAGTCGGTCGATGTGCAGACCACGCTGCCCACCACCGACATCGGCAGCGATACGGCCAACTATAAAACTTCGTACAACGCCAGCGGGCGTAACGACAAGTTCGAATACCTTTTCGGCCTCAGCTATGAAGACCAGGGCCTGTACCTCGATGGTAAGGGCCGCTCGATCGGCGCCGACACCACCCAGGGCGACCTGATGGACTCGCGCAGCTACGACGCGCTGGTCAAACTCGGCTACTGGTTCGACGACAACCAGCGCCTGCAACTGTCCGTCAATCGCTACAAGATCAAGTCCAAGGCCAACTACCAGGTGGTGGCCGGCGACCGCGCGCTGGGCATCCCGAGCACCTCGGTCAAGCTCACGCCGGCGGGCACGCCGCCATGGAACGACGTGTGGACCTCGAGCCTCAGCTACCGCCACGCCAACCTGGCCGGCATGGAACTGACCGCGATGATCTTCAACCAGGAATTCGAAGGCCTGTTCGGCGCCGACATCTCGGCCACCTTCCAGGACCCGCTGATCGCGCCCACCGGCACCCTGTACGACCAGTCGCGCTCGGTCGCCTCGAAGTACGGCAGCAAGGTGGGCCTGGGCCGCGACGATCTGTTGAACGGCCCCCTGAAGCTTACCGTCGGTTTCGATACCCTGTTCGACAAGGGCAAGCAGGACCTGTACCTGACCGGCCGCACCTACGTGCCGAACTCCGAGTACCGCAACTACTCGCTGTTCGCCCAGGGTGAATACAAGCTGACGGACGGCCTGACCGCACATGCCGGCGCCCGCAAGGAAAAAGCCGACCTCACGGTGGACACCTACCGCACGCTGGCCCAGTATCGCCGCGTGCTGGTCGAGGGCGGCAAGCTCGATTTCAGCAAAGAACTGTATAACGCCGGCCTGGTATGGAATCCGGCCGCGGGCCTCACGCTGTTTACCAGCTACTCCGAAGGCTTCGGCATGCCCGATATCGGCCGCGTGCTGCGTTCGATAAACACGGTGGGGCAGAGCGTCGCGAACATGCGCGACCTGGCGCCGATCCTGACCAGGAACGTGGAACTGGGCGGCCGCTATCACAAGGGTGCCTGGGACCTGGACGCCGCCTACTTCCGCGCCGATTCCGACTTCGGCACGCGCGTGATCGCGGTCAACGGCGCCTTCATGATGGCGCGCGAAAAGACCCGCACCGAAGGCCTGGACCTGGGCGCGGCCTACCGCATCAACACCGCGCACCGCGCCAAAGTATCGTATGCCTACACCAAGGGCCGCTACGACACCAACGGCGACGGCTCGCTCGACGGCAAGCTCGATGGCCTGAACGTGGCGCCCAATCGCGTGATCGCCACCTGGAACGCCGACTGGAACGACCGCTGGTCCACTTTCGTGCAGGCGCAGCACGCGTTCAGCCAGTCGTTCGACGAGGCGGCCAAGGAGTTCAGCGGCTATTCGCTGGTCGATGCCACCACCAGCTACAAGCTGGGCAAAGGCAACGGTGAATTGCGCCTGTCGGTCGCCAATCTGTTCGACAAGGACTACATCACCTATTATTCGCAGAGCGCGCTGGTTGAACCGAAGCGTTATTTCGCCGGCCGTGGCCGCACGTTGAGCCTCGGCTACGCGCTGCGGTTCTGACGTGACGCCCACTGACGCCAGCGCCGGTTCTGCCGGCGCGCCGCCGTCCGTGCCGGGAGAGCTGCGCCAGCAGGACTACCGGCACAAACCGCATGGACCGCACAGGACGCGTGATCACGTTCGCGCGCCGGATGCCCTGTACCGGCTGCCGGCGTGGCTGGCCCTGGCGCTGCGCGTGGTCGGCGCCATCGTCGGCGGCTACGCGGTTACCGCCCTGGCCGTGGCGGCTTGCAGCGCCGCGCTGGCGCAGGCCGGCATGGTGCGCTCCGAGGCGGTGGCCTTGTGCGCCATGCTGGGCTTCGTGTTCTACCTGGTGCTGGCGCTGTGGGCCTTCAGCGTGCGCAGCGTCATGCGTCTATGGCTGGTGCTGAGCGGTCTGGCGGCGCTGCTGGCCGCGTTATGGTGGGCGGTAACCTGACATGGGCGATACGTTGACCAAGTCGATGGCGCTGCTGCACACGTGGGCCGGCGTGATCATCGGCAGCCTGCTGTTCGCGATATTCTGGTTCGGCACCCTGAGCGTGTTCGGCAGCGAGATCGACCGCTGGATGCTGCCGCAAACGCGCATCGCCGAGGCAACCGCGCCGCTGTCGCTGGACCGGCTGGCGGCAACTGCCGTGCCGCAGGTGCCGGCCGGCGCCAGGCAATGGCGCATCGACCTGCCCACCAGCCGCAACCCGGTGGCGGAACTGACCTGGCGCGACGCCAAGGGCGCCGAGCATGGCCGCTTCATCGACCCGAACACCAACACCTTGCTGGCGCCGCAGCAGTCCGATGCGGCCACCGGTTTCCTGGTGCCGTTTCACTACAGTCTGCACATCAAGTGGCTGGAGCTGGGCAAGTGGCTGGTGGGCCTGGCGGCGATGAGCATGCTGGTGCTGCTGGTCTCCGGCGTGGTGGTCCACAAGAAGATATTCAAACAGTTTTTCACGTTTCGTCCGCACAAGCGCTTGCAGCGCAGCGCACTGGACCTGCATAACCTGACCGGCGTGGTGGCGCTGCCATTCCACTTCATGATCGCGCTCACGGGCCTGATCATCTTCATTACCATCTACTTCCCGCAACTGCACGCGGGCGCTTACGGCGAGGGCGCCAAGGCCAAGGCGGCGTTCATGGCCGAAGCCTACGGCAAGTACACGCGCAAGCCGGCCCAAGCGGCCGGCCAGCTGGGCTCCATCGACGCCATGCGCGCGACCGCTGCCGCCACCTGGGGCGGCGGCGAGCCGTATTTCGTGCGCGTGTTCCACCCCGGCGACGCCAACAGCTACGTCGAGCTGCGCCGCTCGTACGCCAACGACGTCACCATGAACCTGGACCAGATTTTCTTCGATGCGCAAACGGGCCGCGTGCTGGCGCGCTTCGAGGCGGGACCGGTGATGACCGCGCAGCGCTTCATCTCGGGCCTGCACTTCATCCGCTTCGACCACGCGCTGCTGCGCTGGCTGTATTTTGCGGGCGGGCTGGCCGGCTGCGCGATGATCTGCACCGGCTTCCTGTTCTGGATCGAAGGCCGGCGCGCGCAGCATGCGAAAAGGGGACTGGCCGGTGTGCGCGTGGTGGAGGGGCTGACCATCGGCAGCGTCACCGGCATCGTGCTGGCCACGCTGGTGTTCATGGTCGCCAACCGGCTGCTGCCGACAATCGACAGCCATGCCGAGAGCAGCGCGCTGCACGAAGTGCAGGCGTTCTATGGCGCGTGGCTCGCGGCATTTGCGCACGCGTGGTGGCGCGGCCGCGCCGCGTGGCGCGAACAGGCGATCGTCATCGGGGTGCTGGCTGTGCTGGCGGTGGCGCTCAATTGGGCCACTACCGGCGATCATTTGCTGACCGCCCTGGTTCAGGGCCAGCGTGGCGGCGCCGGGGGCGTGGGCGTCGCTGGGGTCGATTCTGTGTTGCTGTGCGTGGCGCTGGCAGCTGCTTACATCGCCAGGCGTTTGCGCACTTCGTAAAGATTGCGGCCTACTTCGCGCACGACAGCGATCAGGCGCGCCGGCGGAATGTGAAACTCCTCGGCCCAGTAGCGCACTTCCTGCACGTGGTTGGGATTGATAAAGCCCTGGCGGCTAGCTACAGTCGAATTAGTGTTTGAATATGCTTGCATGATCGTCCAGCTCCATTCTGCGTAAGGGTGTCTCAGCGCCGTTTTACTGTGCCACTGCTGGCATTCGGTGTCGAGACATTCCCTTAACGCGCGAAGCCTGCCGGCGGTTGACACCAGCAGGAAGACGAAACAAGTGTTGCTTATTTGCCCGGGTCCTTCATGTTGGGGAACTGGTCGAACTCGATGTTATAGACCTCGTTGCCAACCTTTTCCACCTTGCGCACATACACCGTCTGGACGATGTCGCGGGTGGCCGGGTCGATCGCGATCGGGCCGCGCGGGCTATTGAGCTTGATCGTCTTGAGCACTTCCATCGCCTTGTCGCCGTCGATCTTGCCATTCAACTTGCGGGCCACTTCGTAAATCGCGGCCATGCCGTCGTAGGCCGCCACCGCCATGAAATTGGGGCGGCCGCCGCCGGGATTGGTGGACGCAAAACTTTTCAGGAATGCAGCGTTCTCCGGCGACTTGTGGGCGGCCGAATAGTGGAAGGTGGTGATCACCCCCAGCGTGGCGTCGCCCATGGCCGGCAGCACGTGGTCGTCGGTCAGGTCGCCGGTGGCGATGACCTTGATGCCGGCAGCGGCCAGGCCGCGCTCGCGGTAGCCCTTCATGAAGGCGATGCTTTGCTCGCCGGCCGGTACGAAGATGAACACCGCGTCGGGCTTGGCGTCCTTGATGCGCTGGATGTACGGTGCGAATTCCGGGTTGCGCAGCGGGACGCGGATCGCTTCGGTCACCGTGCCGCCGCCTTTTACCAGTTCGGCCTTGAAGGCGGCTTCCGCATCGATGCCGGGACCGTAGTCGGCCACCAGGGTCACGACTTTCTTGATGTTGTTCTTGGCCGCCCACGTCGCCATCGGCGCCGAGATCTGCGGCAGCGTCATCGAAAAGCGGGCGATGTAACTGGACTTGGTGGTGATCGACGACGTGGCCGCGTTCATGATGATCATCGGCTTTTTGGCCTGCTGGGCAATCGGCGCCACGGCCAGCGCTTCCGGTGTCAGGCCAAAGCCGGCCAGGAAGTCCACCTTGTCGCGCACCACCAGCTCCTGCGCCAGGCGCTTGGCGATTTCCGGCGCCGGACCGGTGGTGTCCTTGACGATGATCTCGATTTTTTTCCCGGCCACGGTGGACCCGTGCTGGGCCATATAGGCCTTGATGCCGCCTTCGATCTGCTTGCCGTAGTCGGCAAAGGGGCCGGAGAACGCGGCAATCACGCCAACCTTGATGGTGTCCTGGGCGTAGGCGTTCGGGCCGATGGCCAGCGTCGCCGCAGCCAGCGCGATCGTGGTCAGCGCTGTCTTTACAAAATTTTTCCTGTTCATGCCGGTCTCCTGTTTTTGTCTATGAAATGCGCGGTGTAGCCCCGCGTGGCGCTGCTCGCAATGTTGCATTGTGGCCTAATGATGATATCAGGCAGCTTGACACCGCCTCGCGACGATCATAGTATCCAATTTATGTGCGATTAACAACCAGATGTTCGTTAATCGCACATACTTATAAAGAGACAATAAAACAAACAGGAGACAGCAATGAAAAACAGTATCCGTGGCGCCGTGGCGCTGATGGCATGCGTAGGTGCGTCCGCAGCGATGGCCCAGTCCAGCGTCACCGTGTATGGCCTGCTCGACACCGGCGTGGTCCACACCACCAACGCCAACGCTGCCGGCGATTCGGTCACCAAGATGCCATCGCTGACCGGTTCCTTCCCGTCGCGTATCGGTTTTCGCGGCGCCGAGGACCTGGGCGATGGTCTGCAACTGGTGTTCACGCTCGAAGCGGGACTGACCATGGACAGCGGCTCGATGGGGCAGGGCAACCGCCTGTTCGGCCGCCAGGCATCGGTGGGATTGAAGGGCGCCTTTGGCACCGTCACCCTGGGCCGCCAGATCAACATGACGTATATCGCCGGCATGAAGTCGGACGTGATGGGTCCCAACCTGTTCGCCATCGGCAGCATCGACCCCTACCTGCCGAACGCCCGCAGCGACAACGCCATCGGCTACCTGGGCAATTTCAACAACTTCGTGATCGGCGCCACCTACAGCACCGGGCGCGACGTGTCGGCCGCCGGCGGCCCGGCAGCAACGGGCTGCCCCGGCGAAGTGGCGGGCAACTCGAAAGCCTGCCGCCAGATCACCGGCCTGTTCGGCTATGAAACGCCGGCGTGGGGCCTGAATGCGTCCTACGACATCATGTACGGCAACGTGGGCGCCGCCGGTGGTTTGACCAGCAGCGATAACAGCGACAAGCGCGTGACCGCCAACGGCTACGTCAAGGTAGGCGAGGGCAAGATCGGCGCCGGCATCGTGGACCGCACCACGCGCGCGGTTACCGGCCTGTCGGAATCGGATTTGTACTTCCTGGGCGTGAGCTATCCGGTCACGCCACTGACGACGCTCGACACGCAAGTGGCCCGCCGCGATCTGAAGAACAGCAACGCCGACGCCACCATGGTGGTCGCGCGCCTGACCTATTACTTCTCCAAGCGCACGGCCAGCTACGTCGGCATCGGCCGCATGAAGAACAGCGGCCTGTCGGCAATCGCGCTCGATGCCGGCGGCACCGTCGGCGCCGGCAAAACGCAGAATGGCTTCATGGCGGGCTTGCGCCATTCATTCTAATCGGCCATATCACCGGCGCCATGGCGTCGTTGCGGCGCCTGGCCCTGGCGCCGCTGAAATGGCCTCACTTACGGCAGCAAGATGGAGAGTTCCTGCGCCCCTTTGAGTAAAACCGGCAGGAACTCTTTCTCAAGCTCCTTGACGCTGACACGGGCCGCTTGCGCGCCTACGTTGAGGGCGGCGAGCACCGTGCCCGAGGCGCCGCGCACCGGTACTGCGATCGACCGCAATCCCAGTTCCAGTTCCTCGTCGTTGACGGCGTAACCCTGTTCGCGCACGCCGGCCAGGATTTCGCGCAGGCCCTTTTGGCTGACGACCGTGTTCTTGGTCATCGCGCGCAGCCTGGTGTTGGCCAGGTAGCGGTCGAGTTCTGCGGGCGGCAGGTGGGCCAGCATCACGCGGCCCAGCGACGTGCAGTAGGCGGGCAAACGGCTGCCGGTATTCAAGGCGACCGACATCACGCGCGACGTGGCGGCACGCGCTACGTACAGCACCTCGCCGTCGTCCAGCACTGCCAGCGAGCTCGATTCGTTGAGCGTGCGGCTGATGCTGTTCAGGTAGGGCTGGGCCGACACCGTCAGCGGCGTCGATGACAGGTAGGAGTAGCCGAGCGTGAGGACCTTGGGGCGCAGCGAGAAGTTGTTCAGCTCCGCGTCCACGTACCCGAGCTCGCGCAGCGTATGCAGGCAGCGGCGCACGGCGGCGCGCGGAATGCCGGTCTTCTGGCTGATGTTGGCAATGGTTTGCGGCTTGCGCGAATCGCTGAACGCCTGCACCACCGCCAGGCCGCGCGCGAGCGACGTCATGAAGCTGGGATCGGTCATGGCGTCGATCTGTTCGGCGATGGTGGGCTCGCGATCCTCGTCGGCAGTTGCAGGGACAGGCGCAGCGGTTTCGGTTGGTTTGGCTTTTGACATGGCGTGATTTTAATCCAGGCGGTCGGTTCGATAGACGGTTTTTCTTGACCACCGCCGGAGCAAGTCATACACTGGGTGTGCGGTAATCAATCATTAGTTCGATTATCGCACAAACCGAAACAAGAAGAATCATGAAAGCACACGATGATCGACAAAACTTTTGAATCACTGGAGCGCGCGGTGGCCGACATCCACGACGGCGCCACCGTCATGATCGGCGGCTTCGGCAACGCCGGCATGCCGTCGGCGCTGATCGACGCGCTGATCGCACAGGGCGCGCGCCAACTCACCATCGTCAACAACAATGCCGGCAATGGCGAGACCGGCCTGGCCGCGCTGCTCAAGGCCAAGCGGGTGCGCAAGATCATTTGCTCGTTCCCGCGCCAGGCCGACTCGCAGCATTTCGATGCGCTGTACCGCGCCGGCGAAATCGAACTCGAACTGACGCCGCAAGGCAACCTGGCCGAGCGCATTCGCGCAGCCGGCGCCGGCATCGGCGGTTTCTTTACCCCCACCGGCTATGGCACGCTGCTGGCCGAAGGCAAGGAGACGCGCCTGATCGACGGCCGCCATTACGTGCTCGAAGCACCGATCCATGCCGACTTCGCGCTGATCAAGGCGCTGCGCGGCGACCGCTGGGGCAACCTGGTGTACCGCAAGACCGCGCGCAACTTCGGCCCGATCATGGCTATGGCGGCCAAGGTGGCCATCGCCCAGGTGAGCGACGTGGTGGCGCTGGGCGAACTCGATCCTGAAACGATCGTCACGCCGGGAATTTTCGTTCAGCGTGTAGTCAAGGAGGCAGCATGACCGATAACAGCAAACGCTTTACCCGCGACCAGATCGCCGCACGCGTGGCGCAGGACATTCCCGAAGGCGCTTACGTCAACCTCGGCATCGGCCTGCCGACCAAGGTGGCCAACTACCTGCCGGCGGAACGTGAAGTCTTCCTGCACAGCGAAAACGGCCTGCTCGGCATGGGCCCCGCACCGGCGCCGGAAGACGAAGACGAAGACCTGATCAACGCCGGCAAGCAGCCGGTCACGCTGCTCACCGGCGGCGCGTACTTCCACCACGCCGATTCGTTTGCGATGATGCGCGGCGGCCACCTCGACGTGTGCGTGCTGGGCGCGTTCCAGGTGTCCGAACGTGGCGACCTGGCCAACTGGCATACGGGCGCGCCCGATGCGATTCCCGCCGTGGGCGGCGCCATGGACCTGGCCATCGGCGCCAAGCAGGTGTTCGTGATGATGGACCACGTCACCAAGACCGGGGAGAGCAAGATCGTCGAGGCGTGCACGTACCCGCTCACCGGCGTGGCGTGCGTGAACCGCATCTACACCGACATGGCGGTGCTCAATGTCACCCCGAACGGTTTGGCGGTGCTGGAAATGGCGCCCGGCCTCACCTTCGAAGAACTGCAGGCGGCCACCGGCGCCACCCTTGTGCAATGAAAGGATTAATGATGACCGATGCTTATATCTGCGACGCGGTGCGCACCCCGATCGGCCGCTACGGCGGCGCCCTGAAAGACGTGCGCGCCGACGACCTGGGCGCGGTACCGCTGCGGGCCCTCATCGAGCGCAACCCCGGCGTGCAGTGGGACCAGGTGGACGACGTGTTTTACGGCTGCGCCAACCAGGCCGGCGAAGACAACCGCAACGTGGCGCGCATGTCGTCGCTGCTGGCCGGTCTGCCGGTGGAGGTGCCCGGCACCACCTTCAACCGCCTGTGCGGCTCCGGCATGGACGCCGTGGGTACGGCGGCCCGCGCCATCCAGTCCGGCGACGCCAGCCTGATCATCGCCGGCGGCGTGGAGTCGATGACGCGCGCGCCGTTCGTGATGGGCAAGGCCGACAGCGCCTTCTCGCGCAACGCCTCGCTGCAGGACACCACCATGGGCTGGCGCTTCATCAACAAGGCATTAAAGGAAGCGTATGGCGTGGAGACCATGCCCGAAACGGCGGAAAACGTCGCCACCGATTACCAGGTGAGCCGCATCGACCAGGACGCGTTCGCGCTGGCCAGCCAGAACAAGGCCGCCGCCGCGATTGCCGCAGGCGTGTTCCAGCGCGAGATCGTACCGGTCACCATCGCGCAAAAAAAGGGTGATGCGGTCGTCTTCGCCCAGGATGAACATCCACGCGCCACGACCAGCGAGGCACTGGCAAAGCTCAAGGGCGTGGTGCGGGCCGACGGCAGCGTCACTGCCGGCAATGCCTCGGGCATCAACGACGGCGCCTGCGCGCTGTTGATCGCCAGCGCCGAAGCGGCGCAGCAGCACGGCTTGAAGCCGCTGGCGCGCATCGTCGGCATGGCCACGGCCGGCGTGGCGCCGCGCGTGATGGGCGTGGGGCCCGTGCCGGCGGTGCGCAAGCTGCTGCGCCAGACCGGCCTGTCGCTCGAGCAGATGGACTGGATCGAGTTGAACGAAGCGTTCGCGTCGCAGGGCTTGGCCGTGCTGCGCGAACTGGGTCTCAGTGATACCGACCCGCGCGTCAATCCCAACGGCGGCGCCATTGCACTCGGCCACCCGCTGGGCATGAGCGGCGCGCGCCTGGTGACCACCGCCACCTGGCAGTTGCAACATAACGGCGGGCGTTACGCGCTGTGCACCATGTGTATCGGCGTGGGGCAGGGCATCGCGATCATCATCGAGAAAGTCTGAAACGGTGTGATTTAATGTAAGTCTGAGAATGGCAGGAGACAAAATGAAACAACGACACCAACACGGCGCCGCAGAGCGCCTGGACATGAAACGGGGGCTGCCATGTTAGCCAACTTCGCGGGCGTGCTGTTCGATGGCATCGCCTATGGCAGCTTGCTGTTCCTGATCAGCGTAGGCCTGTCGGTCACGATGGGCATGATGAACTTTATTAACCTGGCCCACGGCGCCTTTGCCATGCTGGGCGGGTATGTGAGCGTGACCGTGTTATCCGCCCTGGGCGTGCCGTTCCTGGCGTCGCTGCCGCTGGCGTTCATCGCGTCGGCCCTCGTGGGGCTGGTGCTCGAGCGGCTGCTGTACCGGCGCTTGTACAAGGCCAGTCACCTGGACCAGGTGCTGTTCTCGATCGGTCTCACCTTCATGTCGGTGGCCGCTGCCACCTACTTCTTCGGCCCTACCCAGCAGCCGGTCACGCTGCCCGAGTGGCTGCGCGGCCAGGTGCATATCCTGGGCCTGGACGTGGGCGCCTACCGGGTGTTCCTGATCGGCGTGGTGGTGCTGGTGACGATTGCTCTCGGCCTGCTGATCGAGCGTACCCGTTTCGGCGCGCAGATCCGCGCGTCGGTGGACAACCAGACCGCGTCGGCCGGCCTCGGTATCAATGTGAGCCTGGTGTTCAGCCTGACGTTTGCGCTGGGCTCCGGCCTGGCCGGCCTTGGCGGCGGTCTCGGTATCGACGTGCTGGGGCTCGATCCGAGCTTCCCGATCAAGTACATGGTGTACTTCCTGCTGGTGGTGGCTGTAGGCGGCGCCGGCACCATCAAAGGTCCGCTGGTGGCGGCGCTCATCCTCGGCGTGTTCGACGTGGCCGGCAAATACTATGTGCCGGAAATCGGCGCCTTCGTGATCTACGCGCTGATGGTGGTGCTGCTGATCCTGTTCCCCGCTGGCCTGATCAGGAGGAAAGCATGAACGCCATGACCGACACCTTGAAACCCGCAACCGTTGCGAAGACCACCATGACCACCATTCCAACCGCGCATCTGAACCTGCCCAACGACCGCTGGAAGCCGCTGGAAATCGTGTTCTGGCTGCTGCCCATCGCCGCCTACTTCGCCTTCCCCGGCTACCTGGTCCTGATCAGCCAGATCATGATCATCGGCCTGTTCGCCCTGTCGCTGGACCTGATCCTCGGCTACGCCGGCATCGTCTCGCTGGGCCATGCCGCGTTCTTCGGCCTCGGCGCCTACACCGCCGGCCTGCTGGCCGTGCATGGCTGGGGCGAGCCGCTCAGCGGCCTGCTGGCGGGGGCCGTGGTGGCCGGCATCTTCGGCTTCATCGTCTCGTTCCTGGTCGTGCGCGGCCAGGACTTGACGCGCCTGATGGTCACGCTGGGCATCTGCCTGATGCTGCACGAAGCGGCCAACAAGGCTTCGTGGCTGACCGGCGGCGTCGATGGCCTGTCGGGCATGATGGTTGGTAACCTGTTCGGCAAGTTCGAATTCGACTTGAACGGCACGGTGGCCTTCTGGTACAGCTTTGCGGTGCTGTTCATCCTGTTCGTGGTGCTGCGCCGGCTGGTCAAGTCGCCGTTCGGTCTTAGCCTGATCGGTATCCGTGAAGGTGTGCGCCGCATGCCGTCGCTCGGCGTCAATGTCAATCGCCGCCTGATCGCCATCTACACCGTCTCGGCCGTGATTGCCGGCGTGGCCGGCGGCCTGCTGGCGCAGACCACGCAGTTTGTCGGTCTCGATTCGCTCGGCTTCCCCCGTTCGGCCGAACTGTTGATCATGTTGGTGCTGGGCGGCACCGGGCGCCTGTACGGCGCGCTGATCGGCGCTGCCGTGTTCATGGTGGCGCAGGATTACATCTCCGGTCTCAATCCCGCTTACTGGCAGTTCTATATCGGCTTGCTGCTGGTGCTGATCGTGCTGTTTGCGCGCGGCGGCATCCTCGGTGGCCTGGAAAAACTGGCGGCTGGCTTCAAATCGAAAAAGGAGGCAGCATGAGCACCGTCGGCACCGACATCACCTTGCGCACCGAAGGACTGTCCAAGCGCTGGGGCGCATTCCTGGCCAACAGCGATGTGAGCCTCACCTTCAAGCCCGGCGCGCGCCATGCGCTGATCGGTCCTAATGGCGCCGGCAAGACCACCTTCATCAACCTGCTGACCGGCAGCTTCATGCCCAGCAGCGGCAAGGTGTTTTTGGGTGGCGAAGACATCACCCAGCTGCCGCAGCATGAACGCGTCCATCGCGGCATGACGCGCACATTCCAGCTCAACACACTGTTCGCGGGCATGACGGTACTGGAATCGGTGGCGCTGGCGATTTCCGAGCGGCGCGGCCTGCAGTCGGTCTGGTACAAGACCGTGGCCAATCACCCGGACGTGATCGACGAGGCGATGGCGCTGCTGGCTACCTTGAAGCTCAGCGACCAGGCCAACAGCATCACGCGCAGCATGGCTTATGGCAAGCAGCGGCTGGTGGAAATCGCGCTGGCGCTGGCCACCAAGCCGCGCATCCTGCTGCTCGATGAGCCGGCAGCGGGCATTCCGTCGGCCGAGAGCCGCGAACTGTTCGAAGTGCTGGCCAATTTGCCGCGCGACGTGACGGTGCTGTTCATCGAACACGATATGGGACTGGTGTTCCGCTTTGCCGACCGCATTACCGTCATGGTGGGCGGCAAGGTGCTGACCGAAGGCACGCCCGAAGAAATCGCGGCCGATCCGCGTGTCAAAGAAGTGTACCTGGGGGAGGCAGAGCATGCGTGAATTACTGAAGCTCGATAAAGTCACGGCTGGCTATGGCGAGTCGATCGTCCTGGAAGACGTGTCGTTCTCGATGAACGAGGGCGACAGCCTGGCGCTGCTGGGGCGCAATGGCGTCGGCAAGACCAGCCTGCTGGTGACCCTGATGGGATTGACGCGCCTGCACGGCGGCGGCATTCACTGGGACGGCGCCGACATCGGCCGCATGACCACCCACAAGCGCGCCCGCGCGGGCCTGGGCTGGGTGCCGCAGGAGCGCCATATGTTCCCGTCGCTCACGGTCGAAGAACATCTGACCGTGGTGGCCCGTCCGGGGCCGTGGAACCTGCAAAATATCTACGAGATCTTCCCGCGCCTGCACGAGCGCCGCACCAACATGGGCAACCAGCTTTCGGGCGGCGAGCAGCAGATGGTGGCGATCGCCCGCGCCCTGATGACCAACCCGCGCATCCTGCTGCTGGACGAGCCGATGGAAGGCCTGGCGCCGATCATCGTGCAGGACCTGGTGCGGGTGATCCGCAAGCTGGTGGAAGAGGAGGGCATGTCGGTGATCGTGGTGGAACAGCATGCGCGCCTGGCGCTGTCGCTGACCAGGCGCGCCATCGTACTCGATCGCGGCCGCATCGTGCACGACTCGGACAGCGCCAGCTTGCTGGCCGATGGCGACAAGCTGGACAAGCTGGTCGCGGTGGCTTGACGCCTCCTATTTGACGCTGCCGGTGGCAGCAGTGAGCGGCGCCCGGCTTTGCTCATTGTTTTCCTGTACCAGCTTGGTGAGCAGCGCCATGAACTGCAACTGTTCCGGCCCCGTCAACGGCGCCAGCAAACGGCGCCGCAGGCGCTGCGCGCCGGGAATCATGTCGGCCAGTTGCTGCTCGCCCGCGCCGGTGATGGTCAGTGCACGCTGGCGGCGGTTGGTCGGAATCACCTTGCGCTCCAGCAGTCCTTTTTCCTCGAGCCGCGCACACACGGTGGCGCCGGTGGAGGTATCGATGCCGGTGAGCGCGGCCAGCGATACCTGGTCGGTGCCCGGATGGGCCGCCAGGTTGCGCAGTACCGCGTACTGGATCGGCGTCAGCTCGCTGCCCATTTCATCGTAAAAGATCGACACCGATATCTGCTGCGCGCGCCGCAGCAGGTGGCCCGGGTGTTCGTACAGGTCGATCAATTTGCTTTCGGTGTCAGGCATGGCGGTCCTTGGCGCCGCTGGTGCGGCGCAATATGAAAAGAGTTGGTCGCGGTGGTTTACTTCTCCGCTTTCAGGACTATACTCTACGATATTCAGTGTACTGAATATTAAAAACAAAGGAGACAATATGTACCCGAAAAATACCTGGTATGTAGCCTGCACACCGGACGAAATCGACGGCAAGCCGCTGGGCCGCCAGGTCTGCGGCGAGAAGATCGTGTTCTATCGCGGCGCGGACGGCAAGGTGGCGGCGGTGGAGGATTTCTGTCCGCATCGCGGTGCGCCGCTGTCGCTCGGCTTTGTCCGCGACGGCAACCTGGTCTGCGGCTATCACGGCCTGGAAATGGGTTGCGACGGCAAGGTGATCAGCATGCCGGGCCAGCGCGTGCGCGGCTTCCCGTGCATAGTCAGCTACGCGGTGGAGGAGCGCCACGGTTTCATCTGGGTGTGGCCCGGCGACCGCGCGCTGGCCGACCCCGCGCAGATCCCTTACCTGGAATGGGCCGAGAGCCCGGAATGGGCTTACGGCGGCGGCCTGTATCACATCAACTGTGAATACCGCCTGATGATCGACAACCTGATGGACCTCACCCACGAGACCTATGTCCACGCGTCGAGCATCGGCCAGAAGGAGATCGATGAAGCGCCGGTGACCACCCGCGTCAATGGCGAGGAAGTGATCACCAGCCGCTACATGGAAAACATCATGGCGCCGCCGTTCTGGCGCGCGGCCCTGCGCGGCAACGGCCTGGCCGACGACGTGCCGGTGGACCGCTGGCAGGTGTGCCGCTTCACGCCACCGAGCCAGGTGATGATCGAAGTCGGCGTGGCGCACGCCGGCAACGGCGGCTACGACGCCGCGCCGCAGTTCAAGGCGTCGAGCATCGTGGTGGACTTCATCACGCCGGAAACCGAAACTTCGCACTGGTACTTCTGGGGCATGGCCCGCAACTTCAAGCCCGAAGACAAGGAACTGACCGCCACCATCCGCGAAGGGCAGGGCAAGATCTTCAACGAAGACCGCGAGATGCTGGAACTGCAGCAAGCGAACCTGCTGCGCCACCCGGAACGAAAACTGCTGGCGCTGAACATCGACGCCGGCGGCATGCAGTCGCGCCGGGTGCTGGAGCAGTGGATGGCCAAGGAAGCCGCGCCGGCTGCCCCTGCGGAGCAGCCGGCATGACCGCCGGTCTGCTGAGCGTCCGGGTGAACCGCCGGACCCGCGAGGCGGACGACATATGCAGCTATGAACTGGTGAGCGAAGACGGCAGCGAACTGCCGCCGTTTGCCGCCGGTGCGCATATCGACGTCCACGTGGCGCCGGGGCTGGTGCGCCAGTACTCGCTGTGCAATCCGCCGCACGAGCGCCACCGCTACGTGATCGGCGTGCTGCGCGATCCGGTGTCGCGCGGCGGCTCGCGCGCCATGCATGACGGCATCGCGGCCGGCGCCCGGCTGCAGATCAGCGCACCGCGCAACCTGTTCGCCCTGGCCGACGCGCCGCGCAGCCTGCTGCTGGCGGGCGGCATCGGCATCACGCCCATCCTGGCGATGGCCGAGGCCTTGTCGGCGCAGGGCGCGCAGTTCGAACTGCACTACTGTGCGCGCGCGCCCGAGCGCATGGCGTTCCGCGACCGCATCGCCGCTGCGCCCTACGCTGCTGTCTCGCACCTGTATTTCGATACCGGCGAAAGCGCCCGCAAGCTGGATATGCCGGCGCTGCTGGCCAGTCTCGATCGCAGCACCCACATTTACTTTTGCGGGCCCGCCGGTTTCATCGATCACGTCAAGGCGGTGGCCGCGCAGCATCAATGGCCGGCCGACCAGCTGCACCTCGAATATTTCGGCGCTGTCATGGTGGAGTCGACCGGCGACCAGCCGTTCGAGGTGGAGCTCAAGTTCAGCGGCGCGGTGTACACCATCCCGGTCGGCGTGACCGTGATGAAGGTGCTGCAGGATGCCGGCGTGTTCGTGCCGGCGTCGTGCGAGCAGGGCGTTTGTGGCACGTGCCTGACGCGTGTTCTTGAAGGTGTGCCCGATCACCGCGACCAGTACCTGACCGAAGAAGAGCAGGCCGCCAACGACCAGTTCACCCCGTGTTGTTCCCGTTCCAAAACTCCCAGGCTGCTGCTGGACTTATGAAAATACCCAAGGAGACATGATGACCAACCATATCAACCAGCCACGCCGCCGCCTCGTGTTGGGCGCTGCCGCTTTATCGACCGGCCTGCTGCCGCTGTCCGCATTCGCCGCCGACCCGTTCAAGGTGGGCCTGATCCTGCCGATGTCCGGGCCGTTCGCCTCCACCGGCAAGCAGATCGAGGCGGCCGTCAAACTGTACCTCGCCCAGAACGGCGCCACGGTAGCGGGCCGGCCGTTGGAAATCATCCTCAAGGACGACGGCGGCGTGTCGCCCGACGTCACCAAGCGCCTGGCGCAGGAACTGGTCTCGCGCGACAAGGTGCAGGTGCTGGCCGGCTTTGGTTTGACGCCGCTGGCGTTTGCAGCGGCGCCGGTCGCCACGCAAGCCAAGGTGCCGATGATTGTGATGGCCGCCGCCACCTCGGTGATTCCGCAACGCTCGCCATACATCGTGCGCACCGGTTTCACGCTGGCGCAGGTGACTGCGCCCATAGCCCAGTGGGCGGCGAAAAACAAGATCCGCACGGTGGTGACGCTGGTCAGCGATTACGGCCCCGGGCTGGACGCTGAAAAAGTGTTCGTCAAGGGCTTTACGGAAGGCGGCGGCAAGGTCGTGGAAACGGTGCGCGCACCGCTGCGCAACCCGGACTACGCGCCGTTCCTGGCCAAGGTACGCGACCTGAAACCGGACGCGCTGTTCGTGTTCGTGCCATCGGGCGAAGGCGCGGCGGTGCTCAAGCAGTTCACCGAGCGGGGACTGGCCGCAGCGGGCGTGCGCCTGATCTGTACCGGCGACGTGCTCGATGACGACCTGATGGCCAGCATCGGCCCTGCGGCAGCGGGCGTGGTGAGCAGCCACCACTACTCGGCCGCGCATCCATCGACCGAAAACAAGGCGTACGTGGACGCGTTCCAGAAAGCGAACAAGGGCATGCGCCCGAACTTCCACTCGGTAGGCGCATACGACGGCATGCACCTGCTGTACCAGGCGCTAAAAAAGACCGGCGGCGACAGCAACGGCGACAAGCTGCTGGCGGCAATGAAAGGCATGGCATGGACCAGTGTGCGCGGTCCGGTGAGCATCGATGCGGCAACGCGCGATATCGTGCAGACCGTGTATATCCGCAAGGCGGAGCTGGTGGGAGGAGGGTACTACAACGTGGAGTTCGACCAGGTGGAGAAGGTGCGCGATCCCGGCGTATAAGCCTGACAGGGAAAGAATCCGTCATCGGCTGTCGCAGCGATGACGGACCCGGAAATTTACAAGTTTGCGATAAACCCGCGTACCGCCGCGCTGAACGCTTCCGGCTGCTCGATATAGCTCAGGTGCGAAGCGTCTTTTAGCACCTCCAGCTGGGCACCTTCAATGCCCTCGGCCAGCACCTGCGCCATCGCCACCGGCGTGCCCTGGTCCAGCTCTCCCGCAATCACCAGCGTCGGCGCCTTGATCTGCCCCAGGCGCGCCGTGGTATCCACGGTCCCCACCGCGTGGCAGCAGCCCGCATAGCCGACGTTGTCGGTGGCCACCACCCGCCGGCGGAAGCGCGCCACGGTGCCTGGATGCGCAGCGCGGAAGGCGTTGTGGAAGTAGCGGCCCATCACCGCATCGGCGATCGGTTCGATGCCCTCCGCCTGCACGGTGGCGATGCGCTCGCGCCAGACCTCCTGCACCGGCGCCGGGTAGCCGGACGTGGTGTTGGCCAGTACCAGCGCCCGCACCAGCGCGGGATGGCGCAGCGCCAGCTCCTGGCCGACCATGCCGCCCATCGACAAGCCGATCCACACCACCGGGCCGGTATCGAGCTCGCGCAGCAGCGCGGCCGCATCGTCGGCCAGGTCGGCCATCGCGTAGGCGCCGGGCGGTGACTCCGAACTGCCGTGGCCGCGATGGTCGTAGGCGATCACGCGGTGATCAAGTGCCAGCTGATTGGCCAGCTGGTCCCACATGGTCAAATCGCAACCGAGCGCGTGGCTCAGTACCACCGTGTGGCGCGGCGCCTTGCCATTGCGTGGTTCGCGCACCGTATAGTGCAAGGCTGGCCTGCCGCTGCTGCGGCCTGCGCGGCCCACGCCCGGATGGCTTGCTGCCAGCGGCGCCGAGGGTTCCAGTTCGTAGCCGATCTGCGGACCGACCTCGCGCAGGATCGCCATGGCGTGGGTGAATGCGGTGTTCGCGGCCGGCACGCCGGCGTAGATGGCGGACTGGATCAGCACTTCCTTCAATTCGTCGGGCGTGAGGCGGTTGCTGTCTTCGCCCAGCAGCGCGGCGCGCACGTGCAGGTCGAATTCTTCCCAGCGGCCCAGCGCGATGGTGATCGAGAGGACGATGGCGCGGCGCGTTTTCTGCTCGAGGCCGGGGCGGCCCCAGATCTCGTTCCAGGCAAACCGCGTGATCAGGTTCTGGAAGTCGGCATTGAACTGGTTGGCGTTGCCGAGCGAACGCTCCACCCACGCGTCGCCGAGGATGGCGCGGCGGTTGCCCAGCCCGCGCTCGAAGTCGTGGTCGATCGGGTCGAAACTCATAAGATACTCACTTGGAAAAATGGTGGATGTCGTCGCGCAGGCGGCGCAACTGCTCCTGCGCCAGCTTGTGCGCCGGCGCGGTGGCGGCGACGGGGTCGAACAGGGTGCGCAGGTGCGCCAGGTCGATGGCGGCTTGCAGTGGCGGGTCGGCGGCAATCGCCGCTTCCAGCACGTCGGCCAGGTGGCGCCCGCTGGTCAGCGATTCGCCCGTCATTTTTTCCAGCAGCGCGTGGGCGGCAGACTTGCCGATGGTGGCGGCCAGGTAGCTCGACGCGGCCTCTGCGAACACCAGCCCTTGCAGACTGTCGATATTGCGGCGCATGCGCGCGGTGTCGATGTGCAGGCCGGCGAACGCTTCGTCCAGCGCCTGCAAGGCGCCGTGTGCGCTCAGGAACAGCCCGGGCCACTCGGCCAGTTCGGCCTGCCAGTTGCCCAGGCCCCGTTCGTGCTGCTGTCCCATGGCGGCCAGCAGCGCGGCGGCGTGTTGCGGAGTGCGGGTGGCGGCAGCCAGCGCGATCATCGCCGAGACAGGATTGCGCTTGTGCGGCATGGCCGACGAACCGCCCCGGCCATTGCCCGAAGGCTCGGCCAGTTCGGCGATCTCTCCTTGCGCCATCAGGCTCAGGTCCGTTGCCAGCTTGCCCAGGCTGCCCGTCAGTACCGCCACTTCCAGGCCCAGGCGCACCCATTCGTCGCGCTGCGTGTGCCAGGCCGCGTCGGCCAGGCGCAGGTCGAGCGCTTGCGCCATGCGGGCGCCCACGGCGGCGCCTTGCTCGCCCATCACCGCCAGCGTGCCCACTGCGCCGCCCAGTTGCAACTGCAAGGCGCGCTGCGCGCATTCACGCAAACGCGTGCGCGCGCGCACCAGCGGCGCCAGCCAGCCGGCGAGCTTGAAGCCGAAGCTGGTCACCTGCGCCGGCTGCATCAGGGTACGCGCCAGCACCGGCGTGGCCAGGTGTTCTCCAGCTAGCAGCAGCAGGCGGCCGGTGAGGTCGTGCAGGCCATCGTCGAGCAGTTGCAGGGCGTCGCGCGTGGCCAGCACCATGGCCGTGTCGATCACGTCCTGGCTGGTGCTGCCCCAGTGGACCTTGCTGGCTGCTTCCTGGTCGTACAGGGCCACGGTCTTGGTGAGCTCCTTGACCAGCGGGATGGCCAGGCTGCCGGCGCGGCGGCCGGCGGTGATCAGGGCGGGAATGTCGTACAGTTGGGCGTTGCACACGCCGGCAATCGCCCGTGCAGCCGATTGTGGCAGCAGGCCTTCGTCGGCCTGCGCCTGCGACAGCGCCTGCTCGAAACGGAACATGCCCTGCACGATGGCCGCGTCGTCGAACACGGCGATCATGTCGGTGGTGGTCAAAAAGCTGTCGAAGATCGATACACTCACTGCGGCTCCAGGCTAAACGTAGTCGAAGAAGGCGGTTTCCATGTCGCCTTGCATGCGGATGTCCCAGCGATACTGGCCGTCCGCGGTTTTAGTCGCCAGCAGGGTGGGGCGGCGCGCGGCCGGCACCTGTTCCAGTATCGCCGATTTTGCCAGGTCGGCGTCGTCGGCCAGGAACACGGCGGTGAACTGGTGCTTGACCAGGCCGCGCGCGAACACGGTAACGTAGGCCACCGGCTGGCCGGGCGCCAGCGCGATATCGGCCAGGGTAAAGGTGAAGCCGCCCTGATCGTCGCTGGGGATGCGGCGGAAGGCGGGAACATCGAGCGCTGCTTCCACCCCGGCAGCGCCGGGCTGCCAGGCCTCGATCTGGGCATCGTTGATCGGCACGCCGTCGCCATCGTAGATGGTGCCGGCAATCGTGATGCCGCCGGCAGCCGCGCTGGCGGCGGTTCCGAGGTCCACCGCCCACTGCCACGCTTCGTGCGAGAACGGACCGATGGTTTGGGAGGTTGTGATGGGTGTGGTCATGTGGTGCTCCTCAGATGCCCATGGGGGTGGCGTTGCGTCCGCGCAGGACGATATCGAATTCGTAGCCCAGCATCTGGTCGCTCACCGTATCTTCGAGACTGAAACGCGAGATCAGGCGCTGGCGCGCGGCCAGGTCGGGAATGCTCTGGAAGATCGGGTCATAGTCGAACAGCGGGTCGCTGGGGAAGTACATCTGCGTGACCAGGCGCTGCGCATACACATTGCCGAACAACGAAAAATGGATGTGGGCGGGACGCCAGGCCTTGTGGTGGTTGCCCCACGGGTAAGGGCCCGGCTTGATGGTCACAAAACGGTAGCGGCCCTCGTCGTCGGTCATCATCTTGCCCCAGCCGTTGAAGTTGGGGTCGAGCGGCGCGTCATGCTGGTCCTTCTTGTGGCGGTAGCGGCCAGCCGCATTGCATTGCCAGACTTCGACCAGCGAATTGCGCACCGGCTTGCCGTCTTCATCGACCACGCGGCCGGTGACCACGATCTTTTCACCCAGCGGCGCGCCGTCGCCTTGCGCGGTCAGGTCGGTGTCGAACGGCAGCAGGATGCGCGGGGAGGGCGCGATGTTCTCGCTCACCGGCACTGGCGCGTTGATGCGCAGCGCCGGCTGCAACGGGCCGCGCTTGAGCGTGGATTTATACGGTGGATAAACGAGTTCGGGATAGACGCCGGCGGCGATGGTGTCGAATTTCACAGCTGTCTCCTTGGTGTTGGTGCCAACGATGTTAGGCAAAGCACCGCGCTGCCACAAGACGCCAGGTGCGTGCTATATTCGCTATGCGCACGGTTTGTGCGTATAGCGCCCAAATCCGCATTTATCTGCTTATGACAACCGACATCGACCACAATCCCAGTCCGCGCGACCTGGTGGGCGGCCTGGAAAAAGGGCTGCAAGTGATCCAGGCATTCGACCAAGAACGTAGCCGCCTCAGTATCGCGGACGTGGCCGCGCACACCGGTCTCACGCGCGCGGCGGCGCGGCGCTACCTGATCACGCTCACCCACCTCGGCTACATGCGGCACGAGAACAAGCTGTTTTCGCTGACGCCGATGGTGCTGCGGCTTGGTCAGTCGTACCTGCATTCGGCACGCTTGCCGCGCCTGGCGCAGCCGCTGTTGTACCGGCTGGCGTATTCGCTGGGCGAGGCGTCGTCGGTGGGCATCCTCGATCACGACCAGCTGGTGTGCGTGGCGGCGGTGAGCGCCGGCCAACTGGTTTCGAGCACGCTGCAGCCGGGCACCCGGGTACCCGCGTGGTGTACCGCCAATGGCCGCATGCTGCTGGCCAGCCTGCCGCCTGCGCAGCTGGACGCCTACCTCGAGCGCGTGCAGCCCGAGCAGATCACCGAGCACACCATCGCCAGCAAGGAACGCCTGGCGCTGGAGATCGCCCGCGCCCGCGCCCAGGGTTACGCGCTGGTGGACCAGGAGCTGGAACTGGGCTTGCGCACGCTGTCGGTCCCGCTGCGCAATTTTCGCAACGAGGTGGTGGCGGCCATGAACATCAGCGTCCACGCGGGCCGCATGCCGCCGGGCGAGATGGTGGAGCGCTGCCTGCCGGCGCTGATCAAGATCCAGGTGGAGTTGAACGCGCTACTGTGACGGCACGCGGAGCCGGAACGCCTTCGGCGTAACGCCCACGCGTTTCTTGAACAGGCGGCTGAAATACGCCGGGTCCTGGAACCCCAGCTCGTAGGCGATGCTGGCGATGCTGGCCGGGACGTAAGTGAGCTTGCGGCACGCTTCGAGCATCAGCCGGTCCTGGGCGATGTCGAACGCCGATTTGCCAGCCAACTTGAGGCACAGGCGATTGAGGCGGGTAGGCGTGGCGCGCAACGCGCCGGCGTAGTCCGCCACCTGCCACTGGTCCTTGTAGTGCTGCTCCACTTCGGCGCGAAAGCGCGAAAACAATTCGAAGTCGCTGCGGCCCGACTGGTCGGCGATGCGGTGTTCGGCGTGTACGCGCACCAGCAGCAGCAACACGCAGCGCGCCAGCCAGTCGAGCATCAGTGTATGGCCGTGCTGCGGCCAGGTGGCCTCGGCCAGCAGCTGCTGCAGCAGGGCTTCGAGGCGCGTGCACATCTCGGGCAGCGCCGCCAGGTCGATCGCCAGCGGCGCCATGAACAGCGAGGCGTACAGGTCGGCCTGGTTTTCGGCGGCCGAATACACCACGTTCTGGTCCACCGTCAGCACGTAGCCATGCGCCCCGGGCGCGAAGTCGAAGCCGTGCGCCACGGCGGGATTGATGGTAATGACAGTCGGTCCCCGACACTTCCATACCTGGTCTTCCACCCCCGCGTGCACATCGCCACCGAACAGAAAAAGTACCTGAAACATGCCCGGATGCGTATGGCGGTCGATATGCCAGTCGTACACGCGGCTGCGGGTTTCGATCAGCTCAATATGCACGGATTCGGCGTTTTCCGCCCGTGTTTGCTCGCCGTACAGGGCGAAGCGCGGAATTGCGGCGGTGGTGTTTTCAAGTAGCGGCGTAGTCTTGGCCATGGCCTTTGCGGTAGGAGGTGTGTCGAAATAGTACAAGTTTTATGCGCTTTCCTCCATGTTTTTTCTGCCGGTGCGGCGCTACGATGCAGCCATAACACTTCAAACAACAACCCGGAGACACTCCATGCATACCCAGGTAGCCATCATCGGCGCCGGCCCCGCCGGCCTTCTGTTATCCCATCTGCTGCACTTGCAGGGCATCGAATCGGTCGTCATCGAATCGCGTTCGCGCGACGATATCGAGGCGACCATCCGCGCCGGCGTGCTGGAACAGGGCACGATGGACATCCTCAACGAGTCCGGCGTTGGTGAACGCATGCGCACCATCGGCGCGCTGCACCACGGCGTGGAGCTGTCGTTCGACGGCAAGCGTCACCGCATCGACCTGACCGAGTTGACGGGCAAGGCGATTACCGTCTATCCGCAGCACGAGGTGATCAAGGACCTGGTGGCGGCGCGCCTGGCGGCCCAGGGCCAGATCCTGTTCGAGGTGTCCGGTGTGGCGCTGCATGGCGTGGAGACCGACCAGCCCTCGGTCACGTTCACCCATCGCGGCGAGGAAGCCCGTATCGACGCCGATTTCATTATCGGCGCCGATGGCTATCACGGCGTGTCGCGTGCGTCCATGCCGGGACAGGACCAGCGCCGCGACTTCCAGCGCATCTACCCGTTCGGCTGGTTCGGCATTTTGGTGGAATCAAGCCCGTCGTCGGAAGAATTGATCTACGCGCAGCACGATCGCGGTTTTGCGTTGGTCAGCACACGGTCGCCAACCGTACAACGCCTATACTTCCAGTGCGACCCGAAAGACCATGTCGATAACTGGTCCGACGATCGCATCTGGTCCGAACTGCACGCGCGGCTGGAAAACAACGATGGCTGGAAGGTCAACGAGGGCCGCATCTTCCAGAAGGGGATTATCGCCATGCGCAGTTTCGTGTCCACGCCGATGCAGGCGGGGCGCCTGTTCCTGGCCGGCGATTCGGCGCACATCGTGCCGCCCACCGGCGCCAAGGGCATGAACCTGGCGGTGGGCGACGTCAAGCTGCTGGCGCGCGGGTTCGAGCAGTTCTACAAGCAGGGCAAGGATGCGCTGCTGGCCGGTTACACCGACGACGCCCTCAAGCGCATCTGGCGCGCCGAGTACTTCTCGTGGACCATGACGCGGCTGCTGCATACCTTCGAAGGGGCCACGCCGTTCGAACGCGAGATGCAGAGGGCGGAACTGGCCAATATCGTCTCGTCGCGGGCAATGGCCACGGCGCTGGCCGAGAACTACGTTGGTGACTTCTAGTCGCGCATTTCAAGCGGCGTGGTTTGAGTAGGACTGGTCTTACGCTGTGTTATGTTCCTAACCTACATTAGCCGTGTAGTTGGTCCTATAAGGTAGCGAACATAGCGGGGATATAGTGTTGTTCATCAGCCGGCACTTGTAAATAGGCGCCGGCAGCAGACAACAACACTATTCGAAGAGGCCCGCCATGTTCCATGCTACTCAAACTTCCGTCTCCGCCAACACCATCGGCAACGCAGCTCGCACCATCGCGACGGAAGCTTCTGCTACCGTGAGCCTGACCGGCGCCCAACAGAACGAACTGCTGCGCGCCCTGTCGCGCGAAGAGCTCATCGCCATGTTCGCCGACCTGGAACTGGTACCGCTGCAGGCCGGCAAACACCTGTTCGATATCGGCGACAAAATGGACTATGCCTTTTTCCCGACCAACGCCATCATCTCGCTGCAATACGTGACCGAAGAGGGCGGCGCGACCGAGATCGCCGTGGTCGGCCGCGAAGGTGTGGTGGGTGTGTCGATGTACGAGACCGAACGCGCCAACTGCTCGGCCGTGGTGCAAACCTCGGGTTATGGCTACCGCGTGCGCGCCTCGGTACTGCGCAATGCCTTCTTCAGCGGCGGCGCCCTGGCCCAGCAATTGATGCGTCACACCAGCGCATTGTTCGCCCAGCTGGCGCAAACCGTCGCCGGCGTGCGTCACGGCAGCATCGAACAGCGCCTGTGCCGCTGGCTGCTCGAACGCCTGGACCGCTCGCTGTCGAACGAACTCAAAGTAACCCAGGAAATGATCGCAAATATGCTGGGCGTGCGCCGCGAAAGCATCACCTGCTCCGCAGGCAAGCTGCAGGAAGAAGGCCTGATCGTTTATCGTCGCGGCACTGTCACCGTCATCGACCGCGCCGGCATGGAACGCCGCGCCGGTGGTTGCTACACCCCTGCATAATCCTCGTTTGCACTGCCTCGCCCGGTCCCGGTGCGGCTCAGTGCAGATAGCGTGGCGCCTGCTGGAGCTGATCCAGCTTGCGCTGCACCACCTGGTACCAGGCGTTGGCCCAACGCGAAGCCCTCACCGATTCTTCCACCGTAGCAGCGGACATGGTCCGCTGCACGGCCACCATCTGCCGATGCAGAGCGTAGGCCGCTGGGGGATGCTTTTTGACGGTGTTGTGCGAGGTATCCATGGGTTCATTCTGCCCCTGCTCCGATTTCCCGGCTGTACGCTGCCTCACCTTGGTTGATCTGAACGAGAATACGTAAACCGCATAACGATGGATGTTTTCATTCGTTTTCCAAGTTTGTGGCCATCTCTATACTTGATCCCGTAGCAGTTCGCGGAGGTCAGGATGGTTGGGCATTATGCAAGGTCGGAATATCTCGATAGTCTTCAGCGCGCCGAAGTGGCATGCGAACGCGCCCGCCCCCTGTGGCGTGCCGAGTGGCCCACCTGGCTGCTGATCGTGGCGATCTACGGCGGCTGGCTGCTCACGCTGGCCAACTGGCGCGTATTGGGTACTGTCCCGGCAACGCTGCTCATGATCTGGTGGAGCGCCTGGTACATGTCGCTCCAGCACGAGCTGATACACGGTCATCCCACGCCGTGGCCGTGGGTGAACCGCCTGTTTGGCTATGCGCCGCTGGCGATCTGGTATCCGTACCGCCTGTACCGCGACAGCCACCTGGCGCACCACGTCGATTCGCATCTGACCATGCCGGCGCTCGATACCGAGAGCCAGTACATCTGCCCGCGCGAGTGGGCGGGCATGAGCCGGCCGGTGCGGCTGGTGTACTGGTTCAACAAGACGTTCTGGGGCCGGGTGCTGGTGGGGCCGGCGCTGGCCATCGGCGGCACCCTGTTCGAGGCGGTGCGCCAGCCTTGGCGCGGCCACTGGCGCTACGTGCCGATGTGGCTTGCGCATATCGTCATGGTGGCGGCGCTGCTGTGGTGGATGTCGTCCGCGTTCGGCGTGCCGGCGTGGTGGTACCTGCTGGCGATATCGTACCCGGCGCAATCGCTGGCCATGGTACGCTCGTACCACGAGCACCGCCCTGCGCAAGACCACAAGCAGCGCATCGTGCTCAACGAAGCAGGGTGGTTTTTCCGCCTGCTGTTCCTCAATAACAATCTGCACCTGGTGCACCACGACCTGCCGTCGTTGCCATGGTATTTGCTGCCGCGCGTGTACCGCGCCAGGCGCGATATCTACAATGCGCGCAGCGGCGGTTTCCACGTGGACGGCTACGGCGAATTGATGCGCCGTTACGGTTTCACCGCCATCGACGCGCCGGTGCATCCCCTCATGAATGATCATGCACTGGAAAACCGCGCTGCCCATGTATAACGTCTCGCCCCGTTTGCAGCAGGGTTACGACACCCTGCTCGCGGTGCTGATCGATGAAGCCGGGGTGCGCGCCACGCCGGACCATCCTGCCTCCCTGATCGATTTCTGGCGCCGGCCCGACCTGCTGGTGAGCCAGACCTGCGGCTACCCGTATGTCACCCAGCTGCGCGGCCAGGTGCAGTTGCTGGCCACGCCCGCCTACGACTTTCCCGGTTGCGACGACTGCGATTATTCGAGTGTGATCGTCACCCGCACCGGCAGTGGGATCGCCAGCCTGGAACAGGCGCGCGGGCGCGTGGCGGCGATCAACGACGCCCACTCCAACAGCGGCATGAACGCGCTGCGCCATGCAGTGGCGCCATTCGCTGGCGGCGGCGAATTCTTTGGCGCGATACAGTGGTCGGGCAGCCATGCGGCCAGCCTGGCGCTGGTGGCAAGCGGCGATGCTGACATCGCCGCCATCGATTGCGTTACCTATGGCTATATCGCGCAGGAGTACCCGGAGCGGCTGCGCGCGATCTCGGTGCTCGACTACTCGGCGTCTGCGCCGGGGTTGCCGTTCATCGCGGGCGGACAAGTGCCGGCGGACTTGGTGGAGCGCTTGCGGGCGGCGTTGTTGTGGCCGAGCGCGCGGCTGCGCTCGGCCATGGATGTGTTGCGCATCAAGGGTTTCGATTATCTCGACGATGCGGCGTACGACCGCATCACCCGGATGGCTGGCGCCGCGCTTACAGCGTAGCCTTGCCGTTCCACAGCGGCACCGCCGTCGCATCGAGCTTGCGCGGCAGCAGGCCTTCGTTGTGGAAGGCGTCGGCGATGCGCTGCTGTTCGGCCAGCGCGTCCTTGACCACCAGCCGCACTTCGTAGCTGCGGCGGCCATTGGCCAGTTCCACGGTTTTCGCATCCAGGCCCCACGCTGGCGCTAGCAATTCGGCCGCTTCCTTCGGTGACTGCTTGACCCATTTACCGGTCTTGCGCAGCGCTTCGAATACCACTGCCAGCACATCGGGGCGCGCCTGCGCATATGCGGTGGAAGCCAGGTAGTAGCGCTGGTAGTCGGCGACATTGCGGCCATTGGCCAGGATGCGCACGGTGGACTGGCGCTGCACGCCGGCGAGGTACGGGTCCCACGTGACCCATGCAGCCACGCTGCCGCGCTCGAAAGCGGCGCGGCCGTCGGCCGGCGACAGGTAGGCCGGTTCGATATCCTTGAAGCGCAGACCCGCTTTTTCCAGCGCCGCGATCAGCAGGTAATGGCTGCCGGCCGCCTTGGTCACCGCGATCTTTTTCCCTTTCAGTTCCGCCACACTGGCAATCGGCGAATCGGCGTGCACCACGATGGCCTGCGCCGAGGGCGACGGCGACTCTTGGGCGAAATACGTCAGCTGCGCGCCGGCCGCCTGGGCGAACACGGGCACCGTATCGGCCACGTCGGCACTCAGATCGACACCGCCGACATTGAGTGCTTCGAGCAGCGGCAGGCCGCTGGAAAACTCGTGCCAGCTCACCTTCACACCGAGCGGCGCCAGGTCCTGCTCCAGCTGCCCGCGCACCTTGAGGATGGTGAGCAGGGTAGACGATTTCTGATAACCGATGCGCAGCGTGGACGCGGGCTTTTGCGCGAACGAAGCCAATGGCAGCAAGGCGATGGCGGTGAGCAGGGTACGACGGCGCAGCAAGGTCATGACGACTCCAGGTAGGGTGGTGGTCGCATTCTAGGGCCCTGCGCGGGGTGGCGGGAACGAATGGTTTCGCGTTTGTTGCGTCGCTATTCGTATAAGGGCATGCAATGCTTCGTTCAGGTTTTCCGCTTGATGGTCCGTTTGACTTTGGGCTTGGCCGCAGCGACGGCATGCGCCGGGCCATCAGGGATTGCTTGTGGCAGACTGAAGCCCGAAACGACATTGACGAAAGCATCGAGCGCACGTACGACCACATCGTTCAAGGACGAGTTGTCGGACACCGCACGCAACACTGCGGCCTTGTGCAATGCTGGAGGGATGCGGACATTGAATTGTCCTTTGAGCGGAACCTCTGGCTCGCGGCCGAGCGCAAGACACGTGTCGAGGTAGTCGTCCACCGCAGCTTCGAATTCCTGCTGGATCTCCGCGATCGACACAGACTGGAATGTCACCAGGTCGCGGACGAAAAGAATTTTCCCTCGGCAGACGCCACCTTCCAGGTCGAGTTCGACACTTCCTTCGTAACCTTTGTATTTCAGAATATTCATATCCTAATCCTTGATGAATCCATGTGCGCGCAAGTGATCGACAACGTCGGCAATGCATCCTTTGTCGACAGACGGGGAAGGATGCGGCTCATGACAGATGATCAGTGCGTTCATCTCCCGATGGAAAAATTTTCTGCGAGATCCCGCGCCCTTGAGCATGTCGTATCCGAGATGCGTAAGCACCATTTTCAAGTCGTCCCATTTCAAGTCCGCAGGAGGCGGCTTGGCGCATAACTTGGCAAGTGCTTTGGCGTGCTTGGTCATGGCTCATCACCGCGAGTTTCATGTAACTGGATTCTAGTTACTTTTCTGATTAATGCAAGCGTAAGCTGTCGCTTTGGATGTCTTGGCTCCGGCTGTTGGCTCGCACAACGCCAGCAGTATCGGATCGGGCAAGAAGATCCATGAAAATACATTATTCTCAAAGAACATATTTAATTATGCTAAATAATTAGTTCTAGCATAATTATCGGCAGCATAAGATCGTTCCAACTTGATCATTCGTGGAGCTCTTATGCCTGTCAGTCGTCGCAATTTCCTGGTTCAACTTGCCGCCAGCAGCGGGTATGCCGCCGCTGCCGCCGCCATGACCACGCTCGGTCTCGGCGCTGCCACGGTCGCTGCGGCGGCAGGTTCGGCGCCGGTGCTGCCGCAGCTGGCGCCCGGCTCCGGCAAGGGCCGGCGGGTGCTGGTGCTGGGGGCGGGGATTGCCGGGCTGGTGTCGGCGTACGAGCTGCGCAAAGCGGAATACGACGTGCAATTGATCGAGGCGCGCGACCGCGTGGGTGGCCGTAACTGGACCATTCGTGACGGCACCCGCATCGATTACACCGATGGCAGTACGCAGGTGGCGCAGTTCGAGCCTGGCCACTATTTCAACGCCGGGCCGGCCCGCCTGCCCAGCCATCACCAGGCCATTCTCGGTTACTGCCGCGAGTTCGGCGTGCAGCTCGAAGCGGAGGTCAACACCAGCCGCAGTGCCTACTTCCTGCCCGATCCCGCCCGCGGCGACAAGCCGATCCAGCTGCGGCGCACCATCAACGACGCGCGCGGCCACATCGCCGAGCTGCTGGCCACGTCGGTGGGCAAGGGCGCGCTTGACGACGAACTCAGTGCCGCCGACCGCGCCAAACTGGTCGAGTTCCTCAAGATGTATGGCGACCTGACGCCGCAGGGGCAGTTCAAGGGCACCGAGCGCTCCGGCTACAAGGTCTTTCCCGGCACCGCCGACCAGGTGGGCGAGCGCCAGGAGCCGCTGTCGCTCGATGCGCTGCTCGACCCCGACCTGTGGACGTCGCTGATTTTCGACGAGCTGCTGATTTTTCAGCCCACCATGCTGCAACCGGTGGGCGGCATGGACCGCATTCCCGCCGCGTTTCACGAACGCCTGAAAGACGTGGTGCGCCTGGGGACCGAAGTCAAATCCATCCACAACCAGGCCGACAAGGTGGCGGTGGTGGTGCGCGACCGCGCCAGCGGCAAACAACAGACCCTCGATGCCGACTTCGTTATCGTCACCTTCCCGCTGCCGGTGCTGGCAAAAGTGGAGAACAACTTCGCCCCCAACGTCAAGGCGGCCATCGCCAGCGTGCATTACGACACCGCCAGCAAGATAGCCTGGCAGGCCCCGCGTTTCTGGGAGCTTGATACGCAGATTTACGGCGGCATCTCGATTGTCAAGCACGAGACAGGCCTGATCTGGTACCCGAGCGGCGGCTATCACCAGCCGACCGGTGTGCTGGTGGGCTGCTACAACATCGGCCAGGTGGCGCGCGACTTCACCGCCAAGCCCCTTAGCGTGCAATTCGCCTCGTCGCGCGACGTCATCGACCGCGTGCATCCCGGGCGCGGCGCCGCGCTGCACCACCCGGTCAGCGTGGCCTGGCACAAGGTGCCCTACAGCCTGGGCTCCTGGGTGCACTGGGCCACGCCGTCCGAAAAGGAATACACGCTGCTCAACCAGCCCGACGGCCGCGTGCACTTCGCAGGCGAGTACCTGAGCCAGATCGGCGCCTGGCAGGAGGGCGCGGTGCTGTCGGGCCACCACGCCGTCGCCGCCATCGCTGCCCGCAACGCATAACCATCCACCCTAGAAGAAAGCCACACCATGAAAACCTCCATCCTCCTCGCCAGCCTGCTGCTCACGATTACCACTGCCAACGCCCAGCAAATCAAGCGCACGCCGATTCCGAATTCGAATTTCCCGATTTCGGTGGCCGTGACCGTGCCTGCCGGCGCCGACACCATTTATCTGAGCGGCGTGCTGCCGGACGTGGCCGATCCCACAGCCGCCAAGGGCACGCCGGCCGCCTATGGCAACACCGAGACCCAGACGCTGTCGGTCCTGCGCAAGCTGCAGGCCGCGCTGGCCAACGAGGGTTTGAGCTTTGCCGATGTCGTGTCGCTGCGGGTATTCCTGGTGGGCGATCCCAAGCTCGATAACAAGCTCGATTTCACCGGCTTGAACAACGCCTTCGGCCAGTCGTTCGGCACCGCCGCCCAGCCCTCGAAGCCCGCGCGCACCGCGCTGCAGGTGGTCGCGCTGCCGCTGCCCGGCGCGCTGGTCGAGATCGACCTGGTCGCTGCCCGCGTCAAGAACTAACCCTTACAGCTACCGGAGTCCTGCATGAAGCCATCCCGCACCAAATCAGCCATCGCCATCTCCTTGCTGTTTACCGCCGCACCCGTGTTGGCGGAAGACGCCGCATCCCCCATCGTGGTCCAGGATGTGGTGGTCACCGGCACCCGCGACATCACCCGCTCGGCCGCCGAGAGCCTCAGTCCCATCGATGTGATCAGCGCCAAGGATTTGCAGCGCACCGGCCAGACCGACCTGCGCGATGCGCTGGTCAAGCTGCTGCCGTCGATTAATCGCCTGGCGCAAGCCGGCGACGCCGCCAATCTCACCAGCGCGCTCACGCTGCGCGGTTTGAGCCCCAACCACGTGCTTCTGCTGGTGAACGGCAAGCGCCGCCACACCACCGCCAACATCAGCGCCGACCCGGGCGCGCAGCAGGGCGCCACGCCGGTCGATATCGACCTGATTCCCGTGAGCGCGGTCGATCACATCGAGGTACTGCGCGATGGCGCCGCCGCCCAATACGGCTCGGACGCCATCGCCGGCGTGATCAACGTCATCCTCAAATCGTCGAGCCAGGGCGGCACGCTGACTGCCACCAGCGGCCAGTACTACAAACGCGACGGCTTTACCCTGGGCGGCGCGGCCGACGTGGGCCTGCCGCTGGGCGCAGACGGCTTCGTGCACCTGAGCGCCGAGTACCGCCGCCACGAACACAGCGTGCGCAGCGGCCCCGATGAGCGTACCGGCGGCTACGACAACCGCACCCTGGGCGACCCGCGCATCCGCCGCGAATCGTTCAGCGCCAACGCCGGCATCCCGCTCGGGCCCGACGTGGAACTGTATGCATTCGGCACCGCCGCCCACCGCGCCGGCGCCACCGTGCAGAACTTCCGCCTGGCCTCGCGCCTGCCGCAGGTGTTCCCGAACGGTTTCAGCCCCGTCGAGACCAGTAACGAAACCGATGCCGCGCTCACCGCTGGCATCAAGGGCACCGACCTTGGCGGCTGGCGCTGGGACCTGAGCGCCAGCTATGGCAGCGACAACGTCAAGATCGGCATGAGTGATTCGGCCAACACCGACCTGTACGCCGCCACCAGCGCCACGCCGACCAGCTTCCACCTGTCGAAATTCCACAATATCCAGCAGAGCGCCAATGGCGATATCGCCCGCTCGTTCGAGACCGGCGTGCTGCCAGCCGCACTGAGCGTGGCGCTGGGCGCCGAGTACCGGCGCGAGAGCTACGAAATTGGCGCCGGCGATCCGGCCTCGTACTTCGGCAGCGGTTCGCAAGCTTTGCCCGGCCTGTCGCCGGTTAGCGCCGGCAAGCACTCGCGCAATATCAGCGCGGCGTACCTCGACCTGTCAACCAAGTTGACCAGGCAGTGGGAAGCGGAAGTGGCGGCCCGCTACGAGCGCTTTTCCGACGCCGGCAGTACCCGCAACGCCAAGCTGTCCACGCGCTACGAGTTCGATCCGCGCTACGCCATCCGCGCCACCGGCAGCACCGGCTTCCGGGCGCCGTCGCTGGCGCAGTCGTATTACACCAGCCTGGCCGTCTCGCCCACCACTGCCGGCGGCCAGCTGGCGGTGAGTTCGGATGCCGCCCGCACCCTGGGCGCGGCGCCATTAAAACCGGAAAAGTCGCGCAGTTACAACCTGGGCCTGGTGGCGCAGCCCATCGATAAACTCAACCTGACGCTGGACGCTTATCACATCGAGATCCGCGACCGCATCGTGCAGGGCGGCACCTATAGCGGCGCGGCCGCGATCAATGCACTGACCGCTGCCGGCATCGCGTTGCCCACCGGGCTGTCATCGGTGAGCGCCAGTTATTTTGCCAACGGGGTGGAAACGCGCACGCGCGGCGTGGACCTGGTGGCGGGTTACCCGGCTGATTTCGGCAGCGCCGGCCGCATCGACTGGGACTTCAGCGCCAACATCAACGACAGCAAGGTGACCAAAGTGGCCAACGACCGCAATGGCCGTCCGCTGCTGAACGCCCAGCAGGTCGGCTACCTGACCACGTCCACGCCGAAAAACAAATTGATCGTCGGCGGCACCTGGAGCCTCGACCAGTGGAGCGTGACCCTGCACGCCACCCGCTACGGCAAGACCGAGACCGAGGCCACTTTCTATTCGGGTCCGAACATCTATTCGACGTCGGTGTTCAACCACATCGAGAACAAGCCGAAGACCATCACCGACCTCGAAGTGCGCTACGCGGCCACAAAGAATCTGCAGCTGGCCGTGGGCGCCAACAACCTGTTCGACGTGTATCCGACCGAGACGCCGGCCGCCAGCCGCTACCTGGGCGTATACCGCTTCGACACGTCGGCATCGCAGATTGCCTTCAACGGCGGCTACTACTACGTGCGCGCCAACTACAAATTCTGAATTTGAAACGATACTGCTAAGATGGCGCCTGATACCGCATGCCTTACACCGAAACCCTTATGAAAATTGATGACATCAGCGCCTTCGTGGCCGTGGTGCGCAACCAGAGCATCAGCGCCGCTGCCGACGCGCTGGGGCTCACCCAGTCGGCCATCACGCGCCGCGTGCAAAACCTGGAGCAGGCGCTGGGCGTGGAACTCCTCGACCGCAGCGTCAAGCCGCCCAAGCCCAGCGCCATGGGCAAGCAGGTGTACGAGCAGTGCGCCAAGGTGCTGCTGGAGGTCGAGCGGCTGCGCGACCTGGTGCAGGAAGACCATGCACCCACCGGCGTATTCCGCATCGGCGTGATCCAGACCATCGGCGACGTGGTGCTGCTCGACACCCTGCAAAAGCTCAATCAGGCCTTCGACGGCCTGCACACGGAAGTGGCGTCCGGCTGGGGCGCGCAACTGGTGCAGCGCGTGGACAAGGGCGAGATCGATGCGGCGGTGGCGCTGTTCCCGGCCACCAAGGTACTGCCCGACGGCCTGCGTGGGCGCACGCTGGGCCGCATCGAACTGGTGGTGGTGGCGAAAAAGGATGCGCTGTCGCGCCGCGCCTACAAGCTGCGCGATATTTTTGGCCAGGGCTGGGTGCTCAACCCGGACGGCTGCGGCTTCCGCGCCGGGCTGGCGCGGGCGCTGGCCGAGCAGGGACTGTCGTTCAAGATCAACCTCGAGACTTTTGGCACCGACCTGCAACTGGGGCTGGTGGCCAACGGTGTGGGGCTGGGCTTGATGCCACGGCCTATCCTCGAGCGCAGCCGTCACCGCGCCCAGCTCGATATCGTCAACGTCACCGACTTCAAGCCGGTGCTCGATATCTGGCTGGTGCAGCCGCTGCAACCGGGGCCGGTGCAGCATGCGATCGATCTGTTTGCGGAATCGGTGGAGCAGGCGTTTGCGGCAGCGCCGTTGAAAATTGTGGCGCGCTGACCACGTATAACGATATACAAAATAGCGGCTTAGTAAATGGGCCCCGCTTACCTAGAATGGTGGCGGGGTCTTTTTTTGCGCTCGTCACTTGTTTGCGCAATTTGCGTGATACGCATGGTCTGTCCTCAAGATTATTCCAGAAAATCATATATCAATAGTCGAAACAATTAGTTCTATCATAATCATTTGCTTTCTATACTAGGTTTCATCGGCTGCACAGCCCTCGATAACCAGCACAGGAAAGCACAATGTCGGTACTCACTCCCGCCTTCAACGCCTCGCCGCCCGGCACCCGCCGCTGGGCAATCGGCAATACCATCACGCCCCTGGTCAAGCGCGCCATCGGCCCGCTGGTGCTGCTGGTGATCTGGGAAATTGCTTCGCGCACCGGCGTGCTGCCGGAGCGCATCCTGGCCGCACCGTCGCAAATCTTTGTCACCCTCGGCGAGTTGATCGCGTCCGGCGAAATGGGCAGCAACGTGCTGGTATCGCTGCAGCGCGTGTGCACCGGCCTGGCCGTCTCGCTCACGCTGGGTACCGCGCTGGCGCTGATCGCCGGCCTTACGCGCCAGGGCGAAATGGCGGTCGATTCCACCATGCAGATGGCGCGCACCTTGCCGTTCCTGGGCCTGGTACCGCTGTTCATCCTGTGGTTCGGCATCGGCGAGTTCACCAAGATCGCTCTGATCGCGTTTGCCACCACGTTCCCGATGTACCTGACCCTGTACAGCGGCATACGCGGCATCGATTCCAAGCTGGTGGAGGCGGCGCGCCTGTTCGGCCTGTCGTACCCGCAGCTGATCGTGCACGTGATCCTGCCCGGCGCGCTGCCATCGTTCCTGGTGGGGCTGCGCTACTCGCTGGGCGTGAGCTGGCTGTCGCTGGTGGCGGTGGAGCAGATCAACGCCACGGCGGGCCTGGGCTACCTGATCAACAACGCCCGCGACTTCATGCGCACCGACGTCATTGTCGTCTGCCTGCTGGTCTACAGCTTGCTGGGCCTGGCCACCGACCTGCTGGTGCGCGCCATCGAACACTACGCGCTGGCCTGGCGTCCGACTTTTATCAAGGATTGATTCATGCAGACCATACCACTCGATCTGCCCGGCGCTCATTTGCGTAACGATGTGCGCAACGAAGGCGTCCGCCCACAGGTACAAACCGTGCCAACCCCGGTCACCACCGATACCCAGGTGCGCGCACGCCAGCTGACCAAGCGCTTCGGCGACAACACCATCCTCGACCAGCTCGACCTCGATATCCGCCCCGGCGAATTCGTCGCGCTGCTGGGCCGCAGCGGTTCGGGCAAGACCACGCTGCTGCGGGCGCTGGCCGGCCTCGATCGCATCACGTCCGGCACGCTCGACGTACCGCAAGCCCGCGCCGCCGTGTTCCAGGAGCCGCGCCTGATGCCATGGAAGCGCGCCTGGCGCAACGTCACTCTCGGCCTGAACATCGACCAGCCGCGCGAACGCGCCAACCAGGCGCTGGCCGAAGTAGGGCTGGCCCACCGCGAAAACGCCTGGCCGGCCACGCTGTCCGGCGGCGAAGCGCAGCGCGTGGCGCTGGCCCGGGCGCTGGTGCGCGAACCGAAGCTGCTGCTGCTCGACGAACCGTTTGCCGCGCTTGACGCGCTGACCCGTATCCGCATGCACCAGCTGATCCTGGCGCTGTGGCGCGAACACCGGCCGTCGGTGCTCTTGGTGACCCATGACGTCGATGAAGCGGTGCTGCTGGCCGACCGCGTGCTGGTGCTGGAAAAGGGCCGCATCGTGTCCGACATCGCGATTACCCAGCCGCGCCCGCGCAGCGCCGAGCGGCCCGAGTTCCAGCGCGTGCGCGCCCAGTTGCTGCAATTGCTGGGCGTGGAGATCGAGGCGGCGCCCGAGCCGGTAGCCCCCGTGCCCACGCCGGTACACACCCCGTTCAACTTCAGCAATTTTTCGATTTAACCCAGCGATCCGACCATGCCTACCTCCGTCCTCCGCTTACCGACCGCAGACCACACGCCGCAACTGGACAGCCCGGAATTTGCCGCGTTGCTGGACACCTTGACGGCGGAATTCGCCGCCACCGCTGCGGACCATGACCGCGATGCCAGCTTCCCGCACGCGAACTTCGAACGCCTGCACCAATTGGGCCTGCTGGGTTTGACCGTGCCGCGCGCCCTGGGCGGTCTCGGCGCCGACCTGGCGCAAACCACGCGGGTGGTGGCGGCCGTGGCGCGCGGCGAACCGTCCACCGCGCTGGTGCTCACCATGCAGTACTTGCAGCATGCGTCCGACCGCAAGGCCAAGTGGCCGCAGCACCTGCTCGATCGCGTGGTGCGAGAGACCTTGCGCGACGGCGCCCTGATCAACGCGCTGCGGGTGGAGCCGGAACTGGGTACCCCGGCGCGCGGCGGCCTGCCCAACACCATTGCCCGCCGCACGCCGGAAGGCTGGCGCATCAGCGGACGCAAGATTTATTCGACCGGCATTCCGCGCCTGACCTGGCTCGGCGTGTGGGCCCGCAGCGACGATGCCGAGCCGCTGGTCGGCAGCTGGCTGGTGCGGCGCGATACGCCCGGCATCACCGTCATCGAAAACTGGGACCACCTGGGCATGCGCGCCACCGGCAGCCACGAAGTGGTATTCGACAACGTGCTGGTACCACTCGACTATGCGGTGGAAGTGGCGCCCGCCGGCGCCGCGCCGGACCTGGAGCCGGCGCTGCTGCTGTGGATGTCGGTGCTGTTGTCGGCCATTTACGACGCCGTGGCCCGTTCTGCCCGCGACTGGCTGGCAACCTGGCTCGAAGAGCGGGTGCCGGCCAACCTGGGCGCGCCGCTGTCGTCGCTGCCGCGCTTCCAGGAAGCGCTGGGTCAGATCGATGCGCAGCTGTTCTCCAACCGCGTGCTGATCGACGCCGCCGCCAACGGCTCGATCGCGTCCAAAGACGCGTTCCAGGTCAAGTACCTGGTGACCAACCAGGCCATCGAGGTCGTGGAAAAGGCCATCGAATTGAGCGGCAATCCCGGCCTGTCGCGCACCAATGCGCTGCAACGCCATTACCGCGACGTGCTGTGCAGCCGCATCCACACGCCGCAGAACGACACCATCCTGGTCAATGCCGGCCGCGCGGCGTTTGCTGCGCGCGCTGCCAAAAAAATATCTCCCGCCGGCGGCGCCGGCTTATCTTCAATCACCGTAAAGGAAGCATCATGAGCATCGAATTCATCGGCTTTAGCGCTACCCAGGAAGTCTCCGAAACCGTGCTGCCGCAAGGCCCGGTCGTCAACAAGGCGTTTCTCGGCGCGGTGGCCCGCGCCCACGAATACGCAGGTTTCGACCGCGTGCTGGTGGCGCACAGCAGCGCCTCGGTGGATGGTTTCCAGGTGGCGTCGTACATCGCTTCGCAAACCGAGAAGCTGGGCATCCTGCTGGCCCACCGTCCGGGCTTTATCGCCCCCACGCTGGCGGCGCGCCAGTTCGCCACGCTAGACCACTTCAGCGATGGCCGCCTGGCGGTCCACGTCATCAGCGGCGGCGACGACACCGAGCAGCAGCGCGACGGCGATTTCCTCGACCACGGCCAGCGCTATGCTCGCACCGACGAATACCTCGACATCGTCAAGCAGACCTGGTCGTCGAGCGGCGCCTTCGATCACGAAGGCCAGATCTACCGTCACAAGGGCCAGAACGCCGGCGTGCGCCCGGTAAACGGCCACAGTGTGCCGGTGTACTTCGGCGGCTCGTCCGACGTCGCCATCGAGGTGGCCGGCAAGCATGCCGACGTGTATGCGCTGTGGGGTGAATCGCTGGCGCAGGTGGGCGAGACCATTGCCCGCGTGCGTGCCGCCGCCGCCAAGTATGGCCGCGCCGACAAGATCCGTTTCAGCCTGTCGCTGCGGCCGGTGCTGGCCGAGACCGAAGAAAAGGCATGGGCCAAGGCCGACGCCATCCTCGCCGCCGCCACCGAGCGCGTGGGCCGCAACGACCACTTCAGCCGCCGTCCGCAGCAACCGCAAAACGTCGGCTCGCAGCGCCTGCTCGACACGGCGGCGCAGGGCAAGGTGGTCGATGAGCGGTTGTGGACCGGCATCGCTGCGCTGACCAAGGCGGCCGGCAATTCGACCGGCCTGGTAGGCACGCCGGAACAGGTACGCGACGCGCTGCTCAAGTACTGGGAACTGGGCGTGACCACGTTCCTGATCCGTGGCTTCGACCCGATCACAGACGCGCTGCAATACGGCCGCGAACTGATCCCGCTGGTGCGCGCTGCCGTTGCCGAGCGCGAAGCGCAGGACCAGTCCCAGCGCCTGGCCGCTTAAGTCATACAGTCACACAGTCATAAAGTCATAAAGTCACAAGAGGAGAGCACATGAGCGATGTCATCGTAGCCAGCCAGTTCGACCCCAAGGTCAACGCCTTGCTGGCGCAGCGCGCCGGGTTGGCCGTGGTCGATGTGCCACCGGGCCCGTTGACCGCGCTGCCGCCGGGCGCCGACGTGGTGTTTGCGCTGCCGGCGCCCAAGGGGCAGTCGCTGCTGCACACGCCCGCGCCCAGCGGCTGGCAGGACGTGCGCTGGGTGCAGCTGGCGTCGGTGGGCATCGACTATTACCCGGACTGGCTGTTCGACGGCCCGGTGGTGACCTCGGCGCGCGGCACCGCGTCCGTCGCCATTGCCGAATACGTGCTGGCGGCGATCTTCACTGCCGCCAAGCGCGTGCCGGAGGTCTGGCTGGAGCAGGCCAGCGACTGGCGCCGCCTGTCGCTGCGGCTGGTGCAGGGCACCACCCTGGGCCTGTATGGCTTCGGCTCCATCGGCCAGGCGCTGGCGCAGCGCGCGCTGGCGCTGGGTATCAAGGTGGTGGCGCTGCGCCGCTCCAGCGCGCCGTTCGAAGTGGAGGGTGTGGAGCGGGTAGCCACGCTGGAGGAACTGATCGCGCGCGCCGACCACCTGGTACTGGCCGCGCCATCGACGCCGGAAACGCGCCACGCCATCAACCGCGCCACCCTCAAGCACGCCCGGCCCGGCCTGCACCTGATTAATATCGCGCGCGGCAACCTGGTCGATCACCAGGCACTGCTCGATGCACTAAACGAAGGCGCGCTGGCGCTGGCCACGCTGGACGTGACCGACCCCGAGCCGCTGCCGGCCGGCCATGCCTTCTACGGCCACCCGCGCGTGCGCCTCTCGCCCCATATCTCGCCCAGCACCGAGCAGATCGTGCCGGCGCTGATCGACAAGTTTTTGCTGAACCTGGACCGCTTCCGCAGCGGCGCTCCCCTGACCGACGTGGTGGATACCGCGCGCGGCTACTGAACAAGAAGAGGATCATTATGAGCAGCCCATCCCCCCTGCATTCCGCGCCGCTGTCGCGCCCCCATTTGCGTACCGTCGGCAAGGCCGTGCCGCGCCCGGCCATCCACAACGCCCCGCGCGACGCCAACGGCAACATCATCTTTGCCGAGCCGCCGCCACCGCCGACCCTGGAAGCACAACGCCAGCATCGCAAGGAGCGGCTGGCCGTGTCGTTCCGGCTGTTCGCGCGCTATGGCTTCGACATGGGCGGCGCGGGCCACATCACCGCGCGCGATCCCGAGTTCCCGGACCACTTCTGGGTCAATCCGGCCGGCGTGTACTTCGGCCACGTGCGCGTATCGGACCTGATTTTGGTCAGCCACGACGGCAAGGTGGTGGAGGGGGACGGCCTGCTTAACCGCGCGGCGTTTGCCATCCACTCCGAGCTGCACAAGGCACGCCCGGACGTGATCGCGGCCGCCCATTCGCACGGCTTGTACGGCAAGGCCTTTGCCGCCCAGGGCCGCCTGCTCGATCCGCTCACGCAGGACTCGTGCGCCTTTTACGAAGACCACGCGATCTTTTCGGACTTCAGCGGCGTGGTGCTCGATACCAGCGAGGGTGAGCGCATCGCCAAGACCCTAGGACCGCGCAAGGCCGTGATCCTGCAAAACCACGGCCTGCTGACCGTGGGTTCCTCGGTGGAGTCGGCCGTGTGGCGCTACATCTCGTTCGAGAACGCGGCGCAGGCGCAATTGCTGTCCGAGGCGGCCGGTCCCACCAAGCCGATTCCGCACGAGGTGGCGCGCCACACGGCCGGCCAGATCGGGTCCGACGCCGGCGGCTGGTTCAGCTTCCAGCCACTGTGGGACGTGATCACGCGCGAAGAGCCGGACCTGTTCGATTAATTGTTTTCAAAAAGGGGAATCCCATGTCCAGCGCCACACTCTCTCTGCGCGACCGCTACCCGGCGCAAGCCGCACCTGTTACCCAGGCCGATGCAGTCGTCGTCACACCTGCTGCCAACGACAGTTTTGTGACCTCGTATCCGGTCCTTGGCGACGGCGGCGCGCGGGCCTGGTGGCGCCGGCCCGGCGCGATCGTCTCCATCGTGCTCCACGGCGTGGCGGCGGTGGCGATCTGGAACTTCAGCAGCACGGTCATCAAGGCGCCGCCGCCACCGCTGGTGGTGCAGCTGATCCACCTGCCGCCGCCCAAGGAAATCACGCTGCCCAAGCTGGAGCCGCTGCAGCAAAAGACACTGGCGCCGCCGCTACCCGTGGTGCAGCCGGTGCCGGTGCCGAAAATAGCGCCGGTACCGCTGGAGACATTCACGCCGCCGGCGCCGGTGCCAGTTGCCGCCGTTACCACGCCGGCGCCGGTCGCTCCAGCACCCGTGGCGCCACCGGCACCACCGGCGCCACCGGTCCCCGCAGCGCCAAGGCAAATCAGCACCGAAGGCATCCCGACCGACTACGTGAGCCAGGTCTATGCCCGCATCAACAGCAGCACCGATTATCCGCGCGAAGCGAAGATGCGGCGCCAGCAGGGCAAGGTCGGCTATCGCCTGACACTGAGCCCGCAAGGCGCGCTGCTGTCGTTCGATATCGACTCGTCCGGCATACCGGCGCTGGACGAAGCGGCGCGCGAGGCGATCCGCCGGGCGGCGCCATTCCCCAAGCTGCCCGACCTCGGTGGCGCCAGCTACCTGCTGGCCGGGAACATCGTCTTCAAGATTAACTGAGCAAGCATCAACACTTAATTCAACTCGTACAGGCGGTAGCTATGGATTCGAAGGCATCGAAGGGCGGCGCTCGTCGTCAATTTCTACAACGTTCCGTCAGACTGGGCGCGGCGGGCGGCATCGCCGCGCTGTTCGGCGGCTGGAGCACCGGCGTACGCGCCAACGCGGTCCAGGCCCGCAATGCATTTCTGCGCGTGGGCACTTACAAGGGCGGCGACTCGTATTACTTCAAGGAGGCGGGCGTGGACCAGATCCCGTACCGCACGCAGTTGGCCGAATTCGCGGCCGGTAACCTGATCGTGGAAGCGCTGGCCGCCGATTCGCTGGACCTGGGCGGCATGAGCGAGATCCCGCCTATCTTTGCCGCCGCCAGCGGCGCCAAGATGAAAGTGGTGGCGGTGCTGCGCGGCGACGTCAACAACCAGGTGGTGCTGGTGCCGAAGGGTTCCAAAATTGCCGATCCGGCCCAGTTCAAGGGCAAACGCATCGGCTATGCGCGCTCCACCACGTCGCACTACTTTCTGATCAAGCTGCTCAAGGAAAACGGCTTGACCTTCAAGGACATCGAACCGGTGGCGCTGGCGCCGCAGGATGCCTTCGCTGCCTTTAAAAGCGGCCAGCTCGATGCCTGGGTGATCTTCGGCCTGGTGGTGGAACTGGCCAAGAGCCAGGGCGCGCGCGTGCTGCGCACGGCCGACGGCTATTTGTCCGGTAACTACGTAATCAGCGCCGCCACCAGGGCCATTGCCGATCCGGTGCGGCACGCGGCCATCGGCGACTACCTGCAGCGCATCTCGAAGGTGTACGACTGGATCAACCGCAATCCGCAGCCCTGGTCCGCCAAGAGCGGCCAGATCGCTGGCGTGCCGGCGCAGTACTTCCTCAACCAGGTGAGCCAGCGCAGCCAGCCCTACAAGCTCACCGCCATCGATGACGCGGCCATCGCCTCGCAGCAGCAGGTGGCCGACGTGTTTGCCGATGCGGGCCTGCTGGCGCGCCGCATCGACGTGCGCCCGTTGTGGGACCGCAGCTTTTCAACCTATCTGTAACCAATACATCCAAACAAGAGGGAATTACGGCATGCAGCAGACCACTTATAACAATAAATCGCCACGCCTGACGGCATTGCAACTGGCACTGGCGGCAGCGGGCTTGCTTGGCGCTGGTGCAGCACTGGCACAAACCAGCGTGGGCCAGGTGCAGGACGTGGTGGTGACCACCGGCGTGCGCGGCGAGGCCCGCACCGTGGCCGACAGCCCGGCGCCGATCGACGTGATCAGCGGCGAGCAATTGATCCATACCGGCCGCGCCGAACTGGGCGAGGCGCTGGCGCGCCTGCTGCCGTCGTTTAACTTCGGCACCAATCAGGCCGGCGTCAACTCGGTGGTGCGGCCGGTGAGCAATCGCGGCCTGGGACCGGCATATACGCTGGTGCTGGTCAACGGCAAGCGCCGCCACAACTCGGCGCTGCTGACCAACGGCGGCGGCGACACCAGCGGCGTCAACGCCATCGATCTCGATACCATTCCACTGTCGATTATCGACCATATCGAAGTGCTCAAGGACAGCGCTGCCGCCCAGTATGGCTCGGACGCGGTGGCCGGCGTGGTCAACGTGATCCTCAAGACCGGCAACCATGGCGGCCAGCTGGGAGTGAGCTACGGCGAGCTGAAAGAAGTGGACGGCAATCCGAGCAACGCCAAGATCGAAGGCAATGCCGGTTTCCGCCTGGGCGAGGACGGGTTTGTGAACATCGGCGTGGCGGCGCGCAAGCGCGGCCAGTCGTGGAAAAACTTCCCATCGACGAACCTGGTGGCGTATTCGCCGGCATCGAACCCCAAGAACGCTACCTGGAACCGCGACGGCGCCCACAACGGCGACCCCGGCATCGAAGCCTACGACGTCGGCTTCAACCTGGAGAAGCCGCTCGACAAGGACACCACGCTGTACGCGTTCGGCACGGCCGGCACCCGCAACACGGTGGCCGGCAATAACTTCCGCCGCCCGAACGGCCTGGCGACGCTGGCCCAGGTGTACCCGGACGGCTACTTCGCCATCAATAACATGAGCGCCTTCGACTTCCAGTTGAATGCCGGTGCACGGGGCCGCACGGCCGGCTGGAACTGGGACATCAGCACCGGCTACGGCAAGAACCGTGCCCGCCAGTACAGCAACCTTACCCTGAACCCGTCGCTGGGACCGACGTCGCCGACCAGCTTCGACAACCTGGCCACGTACCAGTTCGAACAGTGGACCACCAACGAAGACTTTACGCGCGCCTTCGACGTGGGCCTGAAAAAGCCGCTGCAATGGTCGTGGGGCCTGGAGCAGCGCCTCGAGCGCTTTTCCACCTATGCGGGCGATCGCCTCGGTTACATCAACGGCGGCTACATCTTCCAGCCCGGCGACCAGGAAGGCAATCCGAACGTGGGCCGGCCGGCAGCGGTGGGCGCGCAGGCTGGCGTGGCCCTTTCACCCGATGACGCTACGCGCGTAAAACGCACGGTGCTGGCGATCTACAACGACATCGGCTTCTACCCGGTGGAGCAGTGGTTCGTGGGTGCGGCCGTGCGTGCGGAGCACTACAACGACAGCGCCGGCAATACCGCCAGCGGCAAGCTCAATACGCGCTACGATTTTTCGCCGGTGGTGGCGATACGCGGCACCGCCGGTTCCGGCTTCCGCGCGCCGTCGCTCACGCAGATCGGCTACTCGCAAACCGACAACCGCACCAACATCAACCCGGTAACGGGCGAGGTGGCGCCAAGCCTGTCCAAGCTGCTGCGTAACGACTCCGACCTGGCCCGCCGCTTCGGCGCGCGCGACCTCGATCCGGAAAAGTCGGTGAACTTCGGCTTGGGGCTGGTGCTCAAACCGGCCGACAATATCAACATCACGCTCGACGGCTACCAGGTCAAGGTAAAAGACCGCATCGTGCGCACCGGTTACATGTTCGGCCCTGCATTCGCACCGACGCTGCGCGCGGCCGGACTGACCGGCACCGAGTGGGTGCAGTACTTTGCCAACGCCATCGACACCCGCACCCGTGGCGCCGACCTGGTGACCGATCTGACCAGCGACTACGGCAGCTATGGCCTGGTGCGCTGGGGCGCGGCAGTGAACTGGAACCGCACCAAGGTCCAGCGCATCAACGCCACGCCTTCGGAGATCACCGCGCTGGGCGCCAATACCGGCGGCAGCTCGGTGTGGTTCGGCTACTCGGCCGGCGGCGGCATCGGCGACTTGAGCGCCACGCCGCGCACCAAGATCATCTTGTCGGCGCGCTGGTTCGCGGGCGACTGGGAAGTCAATGCGCAAACCACGCGTTTCGACTCCTACACCTGGCAAACCACCGCCAACCGTGCCCAGGATTACCACTTTGGCGCCAAGTGGCTCACCGATTTCGACGTCAGCTACGCGGTCAGCAAGAGCATCAAGCTGGTGCTGGGCGCAGCCAACGTGTTCGACACCAAGCCTGACCGCAACGGCCCCGGCGACGCCAACTCGGGCAGCAGCGGTTTTACCTACGGCCCGTCGCCATTCGCACCGAGCGGCGCCTATTACTATGGCAAGGTGGCGTATGACTTTTGAACCCGACCGCCTGCGCCGCCTGCTGACCATGCTGCCGGCGGCGGCATTGCTGGGCGCCTGCGGCAAGCAGGGCGCCGCCAGCGCACCTGCCACCGGCGCTGCGCCCGACCTCTCTAAAGTCACGCTGGTACTGGGCGACCAGGTCAAGCTGTTGCGCACCAAGGCCGAAGCGGCCGGGGTGCTCGACAACCTGCCGTACCAGATCAAGTGGGCCAGCTTCCAGGGCGCCGCGCCCTTGTTCGAGGCGGTGGTGTCAGGCGACGTCGATACCGCGATGGCGGCCGACACGCCGGCACTGGCTGCCGCTGCCGGCGGCGCGCGGGTAAAAGTGGTGGCGGCCAGCGTGTCGTCGCCGACCGGTGTGGCGATCCTGGTGCCGCCCGGTTCACCGATCAAGACGGTGGCGGACCTCAAGGGCCGCAATGTGATCGTCTCGTCCGCGCGCGGCAGTGTGTCTCACTACCTGCTGTTTGGCGCGCTGCGCGAGGCGGGGCTGAAACCGGATGACGTGGTCACCGGCTTCATGCTGCCCAGCGACGCCGCCGTGGCCTTTTCGAGCGGGAAGATCGAAGCATGGGCCACGTTCGGCACGTACCAGGCTAATGCCGAAATCCAGGGCGCGCGCATCCTGCGCGACGGCGTGGGCATCAATTCCGGCATCGGCGTGATCGCTGCGTCGGACGCCGCGCTGGCCGATCCCGGCAAGCGCGCGGCGCTGGCGGACGTGCTGAGGCGCCTGGCGCTGTCGAACACCTGGGCCAATGCCCATCCCAAGGAATATGCCGCAGTTTTCCAGCAGCTGACCGGCCTGCCGCCGGACGTGGTGAAGCTGGTGGTGGGCCGCGACCGCCCGCAACTGCGCGCCGTGGACCAGGAGATCGTGCGCCAGTTGCAGGATGTGGCCGATACGTTTTATGCAGCGAAGCTGTTCCCTAAGCGGGTGGATGCGAGTGCGCTGGTCGATGCCAGCGTGTTCCGCCCGGTCTGAAAACCATACAGAGAATCGATACAAGGAGTCATCATGAGCACACATCAAGCACCGCGCCAACTCAAACTCGGCTTCATCCTCCACGGCGTAGGCCCTGGCTGGGGAGACTGGCGCCATCCCGATGCCGATCCCACGGCCAGCACCAATATCGACTTCTACCTGCGCCAGGCCAAGCTGGCGGAGCAGGGCAAGTTCGACTTCTTGTTCGTGGCCGACAGCGTGCATATCACCGAAAAATCGAGCCCCCATTACCTGAACCGCTTCGAGCCGCTCACCATCCTCTCGGCGGTCGCCACCCACACCAAAAACATCGGCCTGGTGGGCACGCTCACCGTCAGTTACAGCGAACCGTACACGGTGGCGCGCCAGTTCGCGTCGCTCGACCATATCAGCCGTGGCCGCGCGGGATGGAACGTGGTCACCTCGTGGTTGTCGGGCAGCGCCGAGAATTACGGCAAACCGACGCACCCGCCGCACGAAGTGCGCTACCGCATCGCCGCCGAACATCTGACCACCGTGCAGGGCCTGTGGGATTCGTGGGAGGACGACGCGCTGGTGCACAACAAGGAGACCGGCCAGTTCATCGATCCGGCCAAGCTGCATACGCTCAACCACCAGGGCGAGTTCTTCTCGGTGCGCGGCCCGCTCAATATCGCCCGCTCGCCGCAGGGGCAGCCGGTGATCTTCCAGGCCGGCGCATCGGAAGACGGCCGCAATTTCTCGGCGCGGTATGCCGACGCCTTTTTCACCGAAGGCTCCACCATCGAATCGTCGCAGGCGTATTACGCCGACATCAAGAAGCGCGCCGCCGCCTTCGGCCGCGCGCCGCACCAGGCCAGCGTGCTGCCGGCGCTGCGCGCCATCGTGGGCGCGACTGAAGAAGAAGCACAGGCGCTGCACCGCCAGGCCGAAGGGCTGATCCGCATCGAAGACGCGCTGGTGGCGCTGGCCCGGTCCTTCAACGAGCATGACCTGACCCAGTATCCGCTCGACGGCCCGTTCCCGGACATTGCCCAATATGGCGCCGACAGCAATCGCAGCTCGTCGGAGCGCATCATCCGCACCGCGCGCGAGGAAAATCTCACGCTGCGCCAGGCCGCATTGCGTTACGCCAGCCCGCGCAAGGAGTTCGTCGGTACCGGCGTGCAGGTGGCCGATGCGATCCAGCGCTGGTTCCTGAACGATGCTGCCGACGGTTTTATCCTGTTCGAGGCGCTGCCGTACCAGCTCGATGCTTTCATCACCCACGTGGTGCCGGTGCTGCAGGAGCGCGGCCTGTTCCGGCGCGAGTACGAGGCCACCACCTTGCGTGGTAATCTGGGCCTGGACGTGCCGGAAAACCGCAACACCGCCGCGCGCCGCCAGGCCGCGTAATCAAGGAGTCACCATGGCAGACACCATCGCCACCGGACAACCGGCGCCGCCCCGGCTGCGCCGCTTCATCGAGGACCTGGGCCGCGTGCTGGAAGAGGGCGCCGACGAACCGCGCGTGGTGCGCGAGGGCGCGACACTGTTGCGCGACCTGGTGGCCCACGACGACTGGCTGCCGGACGACCTGGCCCAGCCCGACGCCCAATACTACCGCCAGTACCTGTTGTACCGCGATCCGCAGGCGCGCTTTTCCGTGGTCAGTTTTGTGTGGGGCCCGGGTCAGTCCACGCCCATCCACGACCATACCGTGTGGGGCTTGATCGGACTGCTGCGCGGCGCCGAGATTTCGCAGGACTTCGAGCGCACGGCCGACGGCGCGCTGGTCAAACTGGGAGCGCCGCAGCGGCTCGAGACCGGCGCTGTCACCGCCGTCTCGCCATCGCTGGGCGACATCCACCAGGTGTTCAATGCCTACGCCGACCGCGTGTCGATCGGCATCCATGTCTATGGCGCCGACATCGGCGCGGTGGACCGCAGCGTCTTCTCGCCTGAGGGCGCTGTGAAACCTTTTCGTTCCGGCTACGCCAACCAACCATGACCAAAAATCTTACCGCGACCTATGAAGACGTGCGCGCCGACCTGCTGGCCGGCCGCGAAATCGCGCTGCTCGACGTGCGCGAGGAAGACCCGCACGCCCAGGCCCACCCGCTGTTTGCCGCCAATTTGCCGTTCGGCCGCATCGAGCTCGATGCCTACACCAAGCTGCCGCGCCGCGACGTACGCATCGTCACGCTCGATGGCGGCGAAGGCCTGGCAGAGCCGGCCGCCGAACGCCTGCGCCAGCTGGGCTACCTCGATGTGGCCGTGCTGGCGGGCGGCGTCGATGGCTGGCGCGATGCCGGCGGCGAGTTGTTCCGCGATGTGAATGTGCCCAGCAAATCGTTCGGCGAACTGGTTGAGGAACAGCGCCACACGCCATCGCTGTCGGCGCCGGAAGTGCAGGCGCTGATCGACGGCGGCGACAACATCGTCATCCTCGACGCCCGCCGCTACGACGAATACCAGACCATGAGCATCCCGGGCAGCTATAGCGTGCCGGGCGCCGAGCTGGCGCTGCGCGCGCGCGAACTGGCGCCCGATCCGGCCACCCGCATCATCGTCAACTGCGCCGGCCGCACGCGCAGCATCATCGGCACCCAGTCGCTGATCAACGCCGGCGTGCCTAATCCCGTCTCGGCGCTGCGCAACGGCACCATCGGCTGGACCCTGGCGGGGCAGAAGCTGGCGCACGGCCAGTCGCGCACCTATCCGCAGGCCACCGAGGCCAATCACCGCCAGGCGGCTTCGGATGCTCGCGCGCTGGCCGACCGCGCCGGCGTGCTGCGCGTGGCGCATGAGGGATTGGCGCAGCTGATCGCGGAACCTGGCCGCACCACGTACCTGCTGGACGTGCGCAGCCCGGCGGAATTTGCCGATGGCCGCCTGCCGGGCTTCCGCTCCGCGCCCGGCGGCCAGCTGGTGCAGGAAACCGAGCAGTTCGCACCGGTGCGCGGCGCGCGCTTCGTGCTGGCGGACACCGACGGCGTGCGCGCCAACCTCACCGCGCACTGGCTGCGCCAGATGAACCACGAGGTGTATGTGCTCGACGGCGCTCAGGCGCAGCATTTCAACGTGACCACGCCGTGGAGCGCCGACCTGCCGCCGCACGCGCCGGTGGAGGAAATCGATCCGGCCACGCTGGCGCGCTGGCTCGATGACGATGCCGACGGCACCGTGGTGCTGGACTTTACCTCGGGCGTCAACCACGTCAAGCGCCACATTCCCGGCGCCTGGTTCGCGCTGCGTTCGGACTTGAAGGCGGCGCTGGCGCGGCTGCCGGCACGCGCGAAGCGCTACGTGCTGACCTGCGGCAGCAGCCTGCTGGCGCGCTACGCGGCGGCCGACGTGCAGGCGCTCACCGACTTGCCGGTGGCGGTGCTGGCGGGCGGCACCACCGCGTGGGCCGACGCAGGGCTGCCGGTGGAGTCGGGCGAGCAGCGCCTGGCGTCGCCGCTGATCGACCGCTATCGCCGGCCGTACGAAGGCACGGACAACCGTGCGGAGGCCATGCAGGCGTACCTGGACTGGGAGTTCGGCCTGGTGGCGCAGCTGGGGCGCGACGGTACCCATGGCTTCCACGTGGTTTAAGCAATAACTTTATAGTTAATCCGTTAGTATAATTGCCCATTGGAAATGGTGCAGGTATAGTGGCAGGAGGCCGCGTCAAGATGGTCGCCACCCCCTCACCTCCATGGAAAAGTCTATGAGTATCACTAAACGCTTGATCTTGACCTTGTCAGTGGCCTTGCTGGCCCTGATTTTCGTTGGCGTCACTGGCCTGTCCCAGCTGTCCAACGCCCACCACCGCCTGGACATGGTGCAAACCCGCCTGATCCCGAGCATTGAAGGACTGAACTCCGCCAAGAGCTATGCCGCCGCCACGCGCCTGGCCGGCTACCGCCTGTCGGTGTTCTCCAACCTGGAAGACAAGACGGCGCTCGACAAAGCCTACAACGACGCCCACGCCAAGTTCGACGAGGTGCTGGCCAGCTACGAGAAAAATCGCATTTTCGATGACACCGACCGCAAGATGCTGGACGAGGACAAGCAGCACATGGCCGCCTACCGCCAGGCGCTGGTGCCGTTCATCGCGGGCGCCCACGCCGGCGACATGGACGCCGTGCGCGCCACGCTGATGCCGGGCACGCCGCTGGCGCTCACCGCCGCTGCGCTGACCAAGGGTTTCGACGACCACATCGCCTACAACAACAAGCTGATTGCCGACATCCGCGACGAGAGCGTGAAGGCCTATGACTTCGCCTTTACCCTGCTGGTGAGCGTGGTGGCGCTGGCGCTGCTGGTCACCGGTGCGCTGGCATGGCAGCTGTATAAACTGATCAAGGGCAGCCTGGAATCGATCCGCAGCACGCTGGTGCACGTGAGCGAGACGCTGGACCTCACGCGCAAGATCCCGGTTGCGCGCATGGACGAAATCGGCCAGACGGCGGTGGCCTTCAACCAGTTGCTGGCGCAGATCGGCCGTGTGATCGACACCGTGCGCGAGTCCACCGGTGCGGTAGGTTCGGCCTCGAGCCAGATCGCCGCCGGTACCGGCGACCTGGCGCAGCGCACCGCCAGCCAGGCGGCGGCATTGGAAGAGACGTCCGCCAGCATGCATCAACTGACGTCCACCGTCGGCCAGAACGCCGACAACGCGCGCCAGGCCAACCAGCTGGCCCGCTCGGCCTCGCAGGTCGCCTCCGAGGGCGGCGCGGTGGTGGAGCAGGTGGTGGTGACCATGGGGTCGATCAACGAATCGTCGCGCAAGATCGTGGACATCATCTCGGTCATCGACGGCATCGCCTTCCAGACCAACATCCTGGCGCTGAACGCCGCCGTGGAAGCAGCGCGCGCCGGTGAGCAGGGCCGTGGCTTTGCCGTGGTGGCCAGCGAAGTGCGCAACCTGGCGCAACGCTCGGCCGCCGCCGCCAAGGAAATCAAGACGCTGATCGACGACTCGGTGGAAAAAGTAGGTTCGGGCACCAGGCTGGTGGAACAAGCCGGTACCACGATGCACGAAGTGGTATCGAGCATTCGCCAGGTGACCGACATCGTCGCCGAAATCAGCGCCGCCACCCAGGAGCAGAACGACGGCATCGCCCAGATCCACCGCGCGATCACCGAGATGGACGGCACCACCCAGCAGAACTCCGCACTGGTCGAAGAAACCGCCGCCGCCGCCGAGACGCTGCGCGAACAGGCCGACATGCTGGAGCAGACGGTGGCCGCATTCACGATCGAGGCGGGTCAGGGCACCAGGGCGACATCGAAACCAGCACCAGCCAAGGCTGCGCCACGCGTGACGGCCAGGGCGCAGCCGAAATTGAAGGCGCCGGTGGCGACTGCCGATGAGTGGGAAGCGTTTTAACCGGCATGGCGGCTTGCTTGACATTGCCGGCCGCAGAACACGCTGAAAAACTCAAGGCCATCGCACGCGGCTCTGCATGGTTCATGCACGCGCTTCGTGCCGCCAGGTCGCTGGGGCTGCCTTCCTGGTGCATTGGTGCCGGCGCGGTGCGCAACCTGGTGTGGGACCATTTGCATGATTACGCAACGCCATCAGATCTTGCCGACATCGACCTTGCGTACTTCGACGCGCAGGAGTTACCGGAAGAAGAGACACGGCACCAGGAAATAATCGCTCATGCCTGTCCGGGTTTGCCCTGGGAGGTGACGAATCAAGCCCACGTCCACCTGTGGTTTGAAAAGTATTTCGGATATCCTGTCACGCCGCTGCACAGTCTCGCGGAGGCGGTGGCAACATGGCCTGAGTTTGCTACGTCGGTGGGCATAAGTCTCGACGAAAATGACGCGCTACATATCATCGCGCCTTGGGGCCTCGATGATTTATTCGAGATGCGAGTCCGGCGCAATCCGGTGCGCGTGAGCGAGGAGACGTTTTTGAGCCGGACCAGGAGCAAGCGCTATATGGAACGCTGGCCGAAGGTGCGTGTGCTGTAAGGCAGTGGTCTTTTTGCGGACTAAGGCACCACCTGGTCCAGACTCCCCTGGTCAAAGATCAACGTCTTCACCGGCCCATCCACCTGCACATTGACGGTATTTTTCTGCGCTGGAATCAGGTCTGTCAGTACCGCGTTATGGATGCGCGAGCCGGCGCCGAGGCGGGTGCGGGCGATTTCCTGGAAGATCACCACGCTGTCCGCATCGGCCTTCATGCCGATCCAGGTCAACGGCAGGCGTTCACCCTTGCGGCCCGATACGGTGAACTGCTTTTCGGCGTACTTGCGCACCAGCGCTTCGCTGCCAGGCTGGCCCAGGTCCACCACGCGGCCGGCCTGTTTGGTCAGCAGCGTGGCGACATCGTGCGCGGTGTAGGTGTGGACGATTTCGGTGCTGCCGGTGCGCGCGTTGTAGCTGATGTCGGCGATGCCCATGTGGTAGTTATGGGCGCTTGCCGCCGCGCTGGAGAACACCAGCGCGGCGGCGGCGCCGCAGCGTAGCAAACGCAGAACCATCAATTGCCTGCTTCGGCCTTGGACTTGTCGTCCTTGGCCTTCAACGGCGTATTGTAGTCGCGCATCAGGTTGACCTTGTCACGCTCGGTCTTGAACAGCTCCAGGCGCGACTGGGTCGGCTTGCGCGGCCAGGCGTTGTTGCTGGTGTCGATGTCGGCGGTTTCCCAGTACGGGTCCTGGGTCAGACCCACCATCGGCTCGTCGGTGACGATCAACTTGGTGATCTTCTTCGGCGAGTAGCGCCATACTTCGGCCGGAATGCGCTCAACGTACTTCTTGCCGCTCTTTAGCTCAATCTCCAGGATCAGCGGCATCACCAGTCCACCCACGTTGGAGAAGTCCACCAGGTACAGGTGCTTGCCCTGGTCCAGCAGCTGCTTTTCCCACGGTTCGAGCTTGTCCACCGCTTCGGCATAGGTGTTGCGGTCCTTGTTGGTGACCGTGAATTCGTCATGCTCGTTGTAGAAGTCCTTCAGTTCCGGGTGCGCGTCGGTGCGCTTCGGCAGGGACTTGTTCAACTGCTGCGAAATCGAGATCGGTTGCGCTTCCTTCTGCGCGCGGCGCCATGCCTTTTCCTTTTCCGGATCCTTGGTGTTGACGCCGTATTCGCTGATGCCATCGATGCTGATGTCCACCGCATCGGTCGTGTAGAACCAGCCGCGCCAGAACCAGTCGAGGTCCGTGCCCGACGCGTCTTCCATGGTGCGGAAGAAGTCGGCCGGGGTAGGGCGCTTGAACTTCCAGCGCTGCGCGTACTCCTTGAACGCGTAGTCGAACAGCTCGCGGCCCAGGATGGTTTCGCGCAGGATATTGAGCGCGGTGGCCGGCTTGGCGTAGGCGTTGTTCCCGAACTGCAGCAGCGACTCCGAGTTGGTCATGATCGGCACCTGGTTCTGGCTGCGCATGTAGTCGACGATGTTGCGCGCTTCGCCGCGACGCGACGGGTAGTTGTCTTCCCACGCCTGCTCGGCCAGGTACTGCACGAAGGTGTTGAGGCCCTCGTCCATCCAGGTCCACTGGCGCTCATCGGAATTGATGATCATCGGGTAGTAGTTGTGGCCTACCTCGTGGATGATCACGCCGATCAGGCCATACTTGGTCTGCTGCGAATACGAAATTTCGCCGGTCTTCTTGTCCTTGGTCGGACGCGGACCGTTGAAGGAGATCATCGGATACTCCATGCCGCCCACCGGGCCGTTGACCGAGATCGCGGTCGGATACGGGTAGTCGAAGCTGTACTTGTTGTACTGCTCGATGGTGTGCACAATCGACTGGGTGCTGTACTTCTCCCACAGCGGGTTGCCTTCTTTCGGATAGTAGGACATGGCCAGCACATTGGTGCCGCCCTTTTTGTAGCCCTGGGCATCCCAGATAAACTTGCGGCTCGACGCCCATGCAAAATCGCGCACGTTGGCGGCCTTGAAGTGCCAGGTCTTCGACGCGGTGCTGACCGACTTTTCGGCTTGCTCGGCTTCGGCCTGGGTGACGATCACCACCGGCTTGTCCGACGTCCTGGCCTTGGCCAGGCGGTCGCGCTGCGCTGCGCTCAAAACATCGCCGGGGTTTTGCAGTTCGCCGGTGGAGGCCACCACGTGGTCGGCCGGCACCGTCAGTTTCACATCGTAGTCGCCGAATTCCAGCGTGAACTCGCCGGAGCCGAGGAACTGCTTGTGCTGCCATCCCGTCACGTCGTAGTAGGCCGCCATGCGCGGGAACCACTGGGCGATTTCGAACAAATCGTTCTTGTCCGCCTGGAAGTGCTCGTAGCCGGAACGGCCGCCCAGTACCAGCTGCTCGTTGATGTTGTACGACCAGTCGATATTGAAGCTGTAGGTCTGGCCCGGCTTCAACGGCGTTGGCAGATCGATGCGCATCATGGTGCGGTTGATGACGTGCTTGAGCGGCTGGCCGCCGGCCGTCACCGCGCTGATCTTGAAGCCGCCGTCGAAGTCGCGGCCGGCCAGCACGCCGCGCAAGCCTTCGAACTTGAAGCCGTCTTCGGCACCGCGTGGCTTGGTCCACGCTTCGCGCGACGGCTGCGTGAGCATCATGCGCGCGTCGGAGTCCTTCTTGTAGATGTTCTGGTCCAACTGCACCCACAGGTAGGTGAGGGTGTCGGGCGAATTATTGTGGTAGCGGATTTGCTCCGAGCCGGTCAAAGAGCGCTTCGATTCGTCCAGGGTGGCGCGGATGGTGTAGTCAGCGCGCTGCTGCCAGTAGGCTGCGCCGGGGGCGCCGGAGGCCGTGCGGTAGGTGTTGGCGGTAGGGAGAACTTCGTCCAGTTGGCGGAATTTGTCGTCGAAAGGTTCCGCCGCAAACGCGGATACGGTCAAGCATAAGGCCATGAAGCCGAAGGTTGTGCGCATAGTTTGTGTTCCTGCTCTTTGCCCGAATAAAAGGAAGTAGTGTATAGCAACCTTCTGAATTATTTCCCGCAGATACAATAATATACAAACCAACATATGGTTTATACGATTAGTGTATTTGGATAGTCACAGCGGGCACTAAGGCGGTGCAAAACCGGACCTGCCTGCACTGTTTTGAACCGGCCTGGCGCCGGTCTGCCACACTTTGACAAACTTTTCGGCGCCTTCCTGCATATCGTAATGAGAGTTATTCAGAAAACTCACTCAGGAACCGATATGACGATCACCACGCTCTTCCACCGCCGCCGCACCATCGTAGCCCTTGCCGCCGCCATGGCCCTGGGGACGACCCTGGCCCCGGCTTACGCCCAAAGCACGGTGCAGCTCAAGCACGCCGGCGGCACGACGGCGGTGCCGGCCAATCCGAAGAAGGTGATCGTGCTCGATATCACCACCCTCGACAACCTCGCTGCGCTCGATGTCACCGTGGCCGGTGCACCCACCGCGAGCGCGTCGAACAAGCCGCTGGCCGGGCGCCTGGCGCGGTTCAACGCGGTGCCGAAAATGGGCACGCTGTTCGAGCCGGACTTCGAAAAAATCCACGCCGCCAAGCCGGACCTGATCATCGTCGGCGGCCGCTCGCAGGCCAAGTACGCCGACCTGGCCAAGATCGCGCCGACCATCGACCTGACCGTCGATCGCGCCAACCTGGTGGACAGCGCCCGCGCCAATGTCAACCTGCTGGCCAACCTGTTCGGCAAACAGGCCAAGGCCCAGGAACTGCAAACCAGGCTCGATGCCTCGATCGCCACGCTGAAAACCCGGGCGGCCACCGCCGGCACCGGCCTGATCGTGCTCACCACGGGCGGCAAGATGAGCGCCTATGGTCCCGGCTCACGCTTTGGCGTGCTGCACGAGAGCTTCGGCATCAAGCCGGCCGTGGCCAAGCTCGATACCGCCAACCACGGCCAGGCCATCTCGTTCGAATTCATCCAGAAGACCAATCCCGACTGGCTGTTCGTGATCGACCGCGACGCCGCCATTGGCCGCGAAGGCGCGTCGGCGCAAAAATTCCTCGACAATGAACTGGTGCGCCAGTCCACCGCGTGGAAGAAAAAGCAGGTTGTGTACCTGAACGCGATGAACTGGTACACCCTGGGCAGCGCCAGCATCGGCGCGCTGCAGGAGAACGTCGACCAGTTGTCGGCCGCGCTGGCAGCCGCCCAGGCGGGACGCTAGGTCGATGCTGGTAGTGAAGGATGCCGCCGCCGTGCGGCGCCCGCCGTCGCACTTGTGGCTTGCGCTGCCTTTATTGCTGACGGTGGCGCTGGTAGCGCTCAGCGTGGGCATCGGCGCCGGCGACTTCAGTTTCGCCGCCCTGCTGGGCGGCGACGCCAACGCCTGGCAACTGCTGGTGGTCAGCCGCCTGCCGCGCACGGTGGCACTGCTGCTGGCCGGGGTGTCGCTGGCGGTGGCGGGGCTGATCATGCAGATGCTGGTGCGTAACCGCTTCGTCGAGCCATCGACCGCCGGCACCATCGAATCGGCCACGCTGGGCATCCTGGTCGTGATGCTGCTGGCGCCCGATACATCGGTATTTGGCAGGATGCTGGTGGCTGCCGGCTTCGCGCTGGCCGGCACTTTCTTGTTCCTGGCGCTGCTGCGCCGCATTCCCCTGCGCTCGCCGTACCTGGTGCCGCTGGTGGGCCTGATCCTGGGCGGCGTTGTGCAGGCGGCCACCACGTTCTTCGCCTTCCGCCACGACATGCTGCAAAACCTGCATGCATGGACCGTGGGCGATTTTTCCGGAGTGCTGCGCGGGCGCTACGAACTGCTGTGGATCGGCGGTGCGCTGGCGCTGGCCGCGTGGATCGCCGCCGACCGCTTCACCGTGGCCGGCATGGGCCAGCAGTTCACCACCAACCTGGGGCTGAACTACAAGCGCCTGACCTTCTGGGGCCTGGCGATCGTCTCGGCGATTGCCGCCGTGGTGGTGGTCACGGCCGGCAGCATTCCATTCCTGGGGCTGATCGTGCCCAATGTCGTCAGCCTGCTGTTTGGCGACAATATGCGCCGCTCGGTGCCCTGGGTGGCGGTGCTGGGCGGCTTGTTCGTGCTGGCGTGCGACATCGTCGGCCGGCTGGTGGTGTTCCCGTACGAGATCCCGATCGGCACCGTGGTCGGCGTGGTGGGCAGCATCTTGTTCCTCTACTTGTTGTTGCGAGGCCGCTCCCGTGAAGCTTGATGTCACTCCCCAGGTTCGCCTGCTGCTCCTGGCCGGCGCCGCGCTGGCGCTGGTCGCCACCTTCCTGCTGATCGGCGCCAACGGCAACTGGTCGTTCGTGCTGCCGTTCCGGGGCGCCAAGCTGGCGGCGATGGTGCTGGTGGCGTACGCGATCGCGGTGTCGTCGGTGCTGTTCCAGTCGATCACGCACAACCGCATCCTTACCCCGGCCATCATGGGCTTCGATACGCTGTACCTGCTGATCCAGGCGGTGATCATTTTTACCCTGGGCAGCAATCTGCCGGGGGGCGCTCCGCTGGCCGATATCGGGGGCGCCAATGTGCGCTTCGCGGTGGAGGTGGTGCTGATGACGGGCTTCGCCTGCCTGCTGTTCCGCGCGCTGTTTACCGGCGCGGCCCACAGCCTGCACCTGATGCTGCTGGCCGGGATCGTGTTTGGTCTGCTGTTTCGCAGCCTCTCCAGCTTTGTGATGCGCCTGATCGACCCCAACGAATTCATGGTGCTGCAAGATCGCATCTTCGCCTCGTTCAACAGCATCCAGACCGGCTTGCTGTGGGTGGCGACGGTGGCCGTGGCGCTGGCGTCGCTGCTGGCATGGCGGCTGCGCCAGCGTTACGACGTGCTGGCGTTGGGGCGCGATATCGCGGTCAACCTCGGCATCGATTACCGCCGCACGGTAATGCTCACGCTGGCCCTGATCGCGGTGATGGTGTCGGTATCGACCGCGCTGGTAGGGCCGGTGACGTTCTTCGGCCTGTTGGTCAGCAACCTGGCGTACGTGACCGCCGGCTCCGACAAGCACAAGCACCTGCTGCCGATGGCAGTGCTGTGGGGCGTGGTGTTCCTGGTGGGCGGCCAGTTGCTGCTCGAGCGCGTGCTCGAACTGAATGCCACCGTCAGCGTGGTCATCGAGTTTGCCGGCGGCCTGTTGTTCCTGTTCCTGATCACCCGTAGAAAGCAGCCATGATCGAGATTTCCCAACTGAGCAAGCGTTACGACGACACCGTGGTGGTGGACGATGTGACGTTAACATTGCCCGCCGGCGGCGTGACCGCCATCATCGGCCCGAACGGCGCCGGCAAATCGACGCTGTTGTCGATGATCAGCCGCCTGCTGCCGATGAGCGCGGGTCGGGTGCTGGTCGATGGCATCGACGTGGTGCAGGGCGACAGTTCTGCACTGGCGCGCCGACTGGCGATCCTGCGCCAGGATAACCACCTGCCGATGCGGCTGACGGTGCGCGACCTGGTGGCGTTCGGACGCTTTCCCCACACGCGCGGCCGGCCCACGGTGGCAGACGCCGCCCACGTCGAGCGCGCACTCGGCTACCTGGGCCTCGAGGAACTGGCCGGCCGCTTCCTCGACCAGCTTTCGGGCGGCCAGCGCCAGCGCGCCTTCGTGGCCATGGTGCTGTGCCAGGATACCGACTACGTGCTGCTCGACGAACCGCTCAACAATCTCGACATGCGCCACGCGGTGGAGATGATGCGGCTGTTGCAGCGCGCCGCGCGCGAGTTGGGCAAGACCGTGATCCTGGTACTCCACGATATCAACTTCGCGGCGTGCTACGCCGACCGCATCGTCGCCATGAAGGACGGGCGGCTGGCGTATTTCGGCACGCCGCAGGAGCTGATCCAGCCCGACGTGCTGCGCGACCTGTACCAGCTCGAAATCCGCGTGCACGAGGTGGATGGGCAGCGCATTTGCGTGTACTACAATTAACTAGCGCAGCCGTCCAGACACCGCGTTCTGGAACTCGAAGCGGGCGTCGTCGGGCGCCGCGATGGCGCGCGGTTCCACATCGAGCAGCATCACCGGCGAGCCGGCGCCGGGGACCGCCCGCGGCCACTTCGGCAGGCCGCGGCCATTGGGGTTGCCGGTCTTGATGAAGTTGGCGAAGTAGCCTTGCATCTGCTTCGACAGCGCCCGGTCCTCGGGTGTCCACGCATAGGTCTTGTTGCCATCGAGGTTGCCGAGCGCGTATTCGATTTCGGCCGAATGGGCCGCCCCCGTGTCGCCGGGCCGCGCGCGCGTGTAGTAGTAGCGGTACACCGGCTTGCCGCTGTTGCGTGCATGGCTGTCGAGCCACCGCCAGGTGCCGTACGAAATGAAGCGGTCGCTGGCCAGGTTGGTGGCGGCCGTTGCCACCTCGTCAGCCGAGGCGCCTGCGCCCAGGTAGGCCAGGCGCGCGGCATCGGCCTGGTCGCCGTAGAGCTTTTGCAGCGCCGTGTTGAAATTGTCCACCGTGGGTTCGTCCTGGCCCAGCACCTGTTTAAAAGAACCTTCGTGCGAGTTCCAGCCCGCCAGCAGCGGCACCCTGGCTTGCTGGCCGGCTGCGTACAGGATCTCGGGCGAGCGTGGCAGCACGTAGCCATCTTCAATCACGAAGAAACCGGTACGGGTAGCGGGAATGGCGTCGAGCAGTTGCTGGGCCGGCAGGGCGCGCAGCGCGGCCAGGTTGGCCGCGCCGATTTTGGCGGCGAAGGCGGCGCCGGTCCGTTCGGCATCGGCCAGCGTTTGCGGCGCATGCAGGCCAAGCAACGAACCGCTCTCGCCGATGGCACCGGCGATCAGGCCCTTTGCCAGCGGCGAGATCATTTGTGCGCTGACCGAGAACGAACCGGCCGATTCGCCGGCGATGGTCACCCGCGCCGGGTCGCCGCCGAACGCCGCGATATTCCTGTTTACCCATTGCAGCGCCGCTGCCTGGTCCATCAGGCCGTAGTTACCGGAGGCCTTGTGCGGCGATTCGGCCGACAGTTCCGGGTGCGCCAGGAAGCCGAACACATTGAGGCGATAATTGACGGTCACCGTGACGATGCCCTTGGCCGCCATGGCCGCGCCGTCATAACGCGGTTCCGAACTGTCGCCAGCCGCGAAACCGCCGCCGTAAAAGTACACCAGTACCGGCAGCTTGGCGCCCTTGACCTTGGCGGGTTTTACCGGCGTCCAGACGTTCAGATACAGGCAGTCCTCGCTGCCGGTGTCGGACCGGAATACCATGTCGGCAAACAGCGGCAGCTGCATTGGACGCGGTCCGAACTGCGTGGCCGGGCGCACGCCGCGCCACGCCTGCGCCGGTTGCGGCGCCTGCCAGCGCAGGTCGCCCACCGGCGGCGCCGCGTACGGGATGCCCTTGTACGAGGCCACGCCGGTGGCCAGCACCGCGCCTTCGACAACACCGGTGACGGTCATCGCGCGCGGCGCTTGGGCAGGCGCGGCCTGCGAGGCGGCGGGCAGGGAGGCAAACGCCAGGGCGCTGGCGGCGAACAACAGGCGGGAGGCATGGGTCATGTCATGTTCATTAATGAGGAAAACGACAACTATACTCTGGCTCTCATTCCAGCGTCGCTCAAGGGTACGCTGGCGAACATACAGGGCGCTGGCGCGTTGCTACGATCAACCCATCAACAATCACAACGAGGCCCATCATGGCAAGCGCAAAACAAGTCCTGGTCGTAGACGACAATGTCGAAATGGTGGAAATGCTGTCGGCCATGCTGCAGCACCACGGTTACGAAACCGCGTCGGCCCATAACGGCTACGAGGCATGCGACTGGGTGCGCGAAGGGATGCCGCGCGCGATCATCATGGACCTGGGCATGCCGTGGATGGACGGCTTTGGCGCGGTACGCGCAATCCGCCGCATGCCGGGCGCCGAAGCGCTGCCGATCATTGCGCTCAGCGGCTCGGCCGGCAACGACTCGGCCAAGAAGGCAGTGGCGGCCGGGTTTACCCAGCACTTCTCGAAGCCGCTCAACTTCGAGCACCTGAACCACTACCTCAATACCCTGAACTGATCAGCCGGGCGCTATCAAATGACCGGATTCCCGCGCAGGCGGGAATCCGGTTTGGCGTTTACTTCAGCGTCTCGACCAGCACGCGGCCTTCGGAACCTGCCGGCGGGCGCACGCGCAGGATGTTGGCCAGCGTCGGCGCAATGTCCACCACTTCGGCGTACTGGCCGTAGTAGCCAGGCTTGATCCAGCGTTTACCCATGATCATCAACGGCACGTTGGTGTCGTAGGCGTACGGCGAGCCGTGGGTGGTGCCGGTGGCGCCGCTGGCGAAGTACCAGTATGGACGCGTGATCACCATCAGGTCGCCCGAGGCTGCGCGGTTCCAGGCGCGGCGCATCAGGGTGGCGATGCGGGTGCCGGTGACGGCGCCGCTCTCGAACTGGGTGCGGGTGAAGGTGTCGCTCACGCCCGGCTGGTTCAGCAGGAACTGGGCGGCAGCGTCTTCCACGTCGGCGTGGCGCAGGCCGGCCTTGTCGGCGGCTGCGTAGTCGAGGTGGATGTTGGGCAGCGACCAGGCGGCCAGCAGCTTGGCGCCGCCGAATTTGTCGGACAGGTGCTGGCCCAGGTCCTTCATCAACTGGTCGCCGTTGATGCGCTTCGATTCGCTGCGCTGCTGGTTCGAGAATTCCGCCGTATTGGCAAAGCCATGGTCGGCGGTGAGCACCACCAGCACGTTGTCCATGCCGATACGCTTGTCGAGGTAGTTGAAGAATTCACCGAGCATGCGGTCCACGCGCTGCAAGTGGTCGTGCGACAGCTTGCTTTCCGGGCCGTAGGCGTGGTTGACATAATCGTGCGCCGACAGGCTCACACCCAGCAGGTCCGGCACGCCGCTATCGTTGCGGCCCAGGTTTTCGCCTTCCACCGCCGCGCGCGCGAAGTCCAGCGTCAGCTGGTCCAGGTACGGGCCGGTTTTCAGGCTGTTGTAGTAGCCGGCGTCGATCTGGCCGCTCTCGCTGTAATAAGTGTATGGCAGGCGGTTATGGCCGCCCGGCTTGGCCGGGGTGAGGTCGTCGTGGGCGTCGCCAGCGTAGGCGGCGTCGGGCAGCAGCGCGCTCCAGGTCTTGCCGTAGTAGCGGTCCTGCGGCTTGCCGGCCTGGTACTGCGTGACCCAGGCCGGGTGCGCCGGCATATAGAAGGTGCTGCTGGCGAAGTTGCCGGTTTGTTCCATATACATATAGGCAGTACCGGTTTTACCGGCCAGCAGGATCGCGCCCCGGTCCTTGCCCGATACGGTGATTACCTTGCTGCGGTTGCCGGAGGCGTAGCGCAGCTGGTCGCCCAGCGTATCGACGCGCAGCCTGGTCGGCGCCGTCCCGTCGCTCGGGTCGGTATGTTCGCCGATATAGGTATAGTTGGTGTCTTCGGTGCAGTACACCGATTTCCTGGTGGTCGGGTCGATCCAGTTATTGCCGATGATGCCGTGCACGTAAGGGTAAGCGCCGGTAAGCACTGCCGAGTGGCCGATGGCGGTCACCGTCACGCCGTGCGCCTGGTGCGCATTGCTGAAGGCGGCCCCTTCGGCCAGCATGCGTCCCAGGCCGCCCTTGCCATCCTTGCCGAACTGGTCGCGATAGCGCTGCACCTGCTCGTTCGGCAGGCCGTCCACCACCAGCACCACGACCAGCTTCGGTTGCGGCGCAGCGGTTACAGTGGCGGGGGCGGCGAAGGCGCATGCGTGCAGCGCAAAGCTGGACGCGGCGATCACGAGGGCGGGCAAGGACAGTGATTTCGTCATGTGGGTGGTTTTCTGGTAGATGGAATAACAACGATGTGCGACGGCGCATAGCGTACCATGGGCCGGGCGACAGATTAAGGGATTCATGTGACCGCCTCGTGACACGAGAGCTAGGCATACTGGCAAAGTTTCCGTTGGGAAAAACATACTAATCTGCCCGGTAAGCCGCTAAATTACGTGCCTCTTGGAAAAAAAATTGCTAGAATGATGTCGTGAGGAATCTCTCTTCGGGAGCGGAAAAATGATTACGGTAAACAGTATTGGTGGCGGCACCTTGTCGGCAGTAGTGGTCGCGGAAAAGTCGCAGGGAACCCAGCACATCGCACCGGCGCAGGCGCGCGCGGATGACGACGCCGGCGCCTCGATCGCCGCCTATCTGTCGCTGCCGGGGTTTAATGCCGCCAGTGCCGTTGATACCAGCAACGATACGTCCACTGACACCCAGGCCGATGGCGGCCAGGCCGCCGCGCTGCAAGCCTTGTCGGATTCCGATGACGACGGCCTCAAACAGGCGCTCAAGGATTTCGACGCCGCTCTCAAGAACCTCTCCCAGCGTCCGGAAACCCAGGCTTACCGCGCCAAGTTCGGCAGCGAGCCGCTGGCTGAAGACAGCCTGCCGCCACCGGCGCGTCTGCCGGGCATCGATGAGAACGGCCTGCTGCTGATGCCGGGCCGCGACAGCCTGTCGGCCGACGCCGACCACGACGGCAAGGTGAGCGAGGAGGAATTGCGCCGCTACCAGGAGCCGCTGACCTACCGCATCGCCGCCGGCGCCGGCCGCCTCGACGCGCTGGCCGATGGCCCGTCGGCATTCTCGCTGGTGGAAGCCAACCGCGCCTATGGCGTGGTATCCGCCGCTGCTGCCGCCGCCTGACCAGCCAAAATCGCTGCGCGAGACGGGTTTTGCCTGCCGGGCGAAGCCCGTTTTTTTTCGCCGGACTGCGTGACAATTGAACACCGCCGTCGCAAAAAATGCGACTATGTTAGCTGATGTTTACCTTTTTTCGAGACAGCAGGCTGCGGAGCGCAAGCACTCCGGCTCCCTGCACCACGGGAGTCGGTCTATGGATAAACGGACGTTGCGCGCTTACGTACATCAGGTACGCCAGGTACGTCATGTTGGCGTGCTGGCGGTGGTGGCCGGGTTGGCCGGCCTGGCCGGTTGTGCGGTGGGCCTGGACTTCAAAGCTCCGCCCGCGCCGGTAGCGGACGGCGCCAGCTACACCCCCGAACCCATACCCGCGCAGACCGCTTCCAGCCCCGGCACCGGCGGCGCCGCCCAGCGCTTCGTCACCGGCATGGACATCCCGGCCCAGTGGTGGTCGGTGTTCCAGTCGCCCGCGCTCGACCAGTTGCTGCGCGGCGCACTGGCGCAAAACCCCAATATGGCGGCGGCCGAAGCGGCGCTGCGCCAGGTGCGCGAAAACTACAATGCCCAGGCGGGGCAGCTGGTGTACCCGGCCGTCAACGGCGCGCTGGGCGCGTCGCGCCAGAAAACCCAGGTGGCCACGCCTGGCGGTACCCAGGCTGCAGTGCTCAATCTGTACAACGCCTCGGTCAACGTGTCGTACACGCCCGACGTGTTCGGCGCCACCCGGCGCACGCTCGAAGGCGCGCAGGCGGAGGTGGACTACCAGCGCTACCAGGTGGAAGCGACGTACCTGGCGCTGTCGGCCAACGTGGTCACGGCCGCCATCCAGGAAGCTTCGCTGCGTGCGCAGTTGCAGGCCACGCGCGACGTGCTGGCGGCGCTCACCCGCCAGCAGAACGTGATCGAGAAGCAGTTCGAGTTCGGCGCCATCGCGCGCGCCCAGGTGCTCAGCCAGCGCAACCTGGTGGCGCAAACGGCAGCTACCGTGCCGCCGCTGGAAAAAGCGCTGGCGCAAACGCGCCATCTGCTGTCCACGCTGGCGGGCAAGCTGCCGGGGGAGGCCGGCATGCCCGAGTTTACGCTGGCCTCGCTCACGCTGCCCGAGGCATTGCCAATATCGCTGCCGTCGGCGCTGGTGCGCCAGCGGCCCGACATCCGCGCCAGCGAGGAGCTGCTGCGCCAGGCCAGCGCCGACATCGGCGTGGCCACCGCCGCGCTGTATCCGCAATTTACCCTGAGCGGCAGTTACGGTTCGGCGTCGCCCACCTTCAGCAAGCTGTTCGAGGGCGACAACGCCATCTGGAGCCTCACTGCCGGCCTGACCGCACCGATCTTCAACGGCGGCGCACTGCGCGCCCGCAAGCGCGCGTCGGAAGCAGCCTACGACGTGGCGGCGGCCCAGTACCGCGCCACTTTGCTCACCGCATTCCAGAACGTGGCCGACAGCCTGCGCGCGCTCGAATCGGACGCCGCCGCGCTCACCGCGCAAGCCGAGTCCGAGGCGCTGGCGGCCGAAACCCTGGCGCTGTCCGAGGAGCAGTACAAGCTCGGGGCGATCAGCTACCTGTCGCTGCTCGACGCCCAGCGCGTCTTCCAGCAGGCGCATATCGGCCTGGTACAGGCGCAAGCCGCGCGCTATGCCGATACCGCCGCGCTGTTCCAGGCGCTGGGCGGCGGCTGGTGGAACCGCGCCGACGGCGTGCCGGCCGCTGTACCCGTCTCCACCATGCCGAGTTTGTCGACTATCAGCCAGAATCCCTAATACACCTCTATCGCAGGAGAGAGTTTCATGACCAAGCGTATGCTCATCATGGTTGGATGCGTGATCTTGCTGGTCGCCGCGCTGGCGTTCGGTAAATATCTGCAGATACAAAAACTGATCGCCAGCTCGCCCAAGCCCGGTGCGCAGACGGTCACCGCGATCAAGGTCACGGCGTCCGAATGGCAGCCGCAGATCAGCGCCGTGGGCACGCTGGCGCCGGTGCGCGGCGTCGATGTCACCACCGAAATCGCGGGCCTGGTCCGCAAGGTCAATTTCAAGTCGGGCGACGAGGTCAAAGCCGGCCAGGTGCTGTTCGAACTCAATGCCGAATCGGACCAGGCGCAATTGCGTTCGCTGCAGGCCGCCGCCGACCTGGCCGCCACCACGCTCAAGCGCGACAAGCTGCAACTGGGGGCGCAGGCGATCAGCCAGGCGCAAGTCGATAACAGCGAGGCGGAGCTGAAAAGCCGGCAGGCGCTCGCTGCCCAGCAGCAGGCGCTGGTCAACAAGAAAACCATCCGCGCGCCGTTCGCCGGCAAGCTGGGCATCACCGCCGTCAACCCGGGCCAGTACCTGAACCCCGGCGACACGCTGGTTACGCTGCAAACCATCGATACCGTGTATGTCGATTTCTACGTGCCGCAAAAGCAGGTGGCCGAACTGTCCGTGGGACAGAAGCTCAAGCTCACCAGCGACGGTTATCCGGGCGTGTCGTTCGATGCGAAGGTGACCGCCATCAGCCCCAAGGTCGATGCCGCCACGCGCAACGTGCAGGTGCAGGCCACGGTGCCCAACCAGAAACGCCAACTGCTGCCCGGCATGTTCGCCAACGTGAGCCTGGAGCAGGGCGCGCTGAAAAAATACCTGACCTTGCCGCAGACGGCGATTACCTACAATCCTTACGGCTCCACCGTGTTCGTGCTGGCGCAGGGCACCGGCAAGGATGCACCGAAAGACGACAAGGGCAATCCCCAGCTGATCGCGCAGCAGGTGTTCGTCACCACCGGCCCCACGCGCGGCGACCAGGTGGCCGTGCTCACCGGCGTCAAGGAAGGCCAGACCGTGGTCACCAGCGGCCAGCTGAAACTGAAGAACGGCACGCCGGCGGTGATCAACAACCGCGTGCAGCCGGCCAACAGCCCGAACCCCACGCCGCAGGAACAGTGAGGATGCCCGCGCCATGAACTTTACCGACATCTTCATCAAACGGCCGGTGCTGGCTACCGTGGTCAGCCTGCTGATCGTGGTGCTGGGCCTGCGCTCGTTGTTCAGCCTTCCGGTCAACCAGTATCCGAAGACGCAAAACGCGGTGGTCACCATCTCCACCACGTACTACGGGGCCGACGCCGCCACCGTCGCCGGCTTCATCACCCAGCCGCTGGAAGCGGCCATCGCCCAGGCGCAGGGGATCGACTACCTGTCGTCGTCGTCCAACAGCGGGGTATCGACGATTACCGCCACGCTGCAGCTGAACTACGATTCCAACCGCGCGCTGACCGAGATCACCACGCAGGTGAACTCGGTGCGCAACCAGTTGCCGGCGCAGGCGCAGCAGCCGGTGATGAGCGTGCAGATGGGCCAAACCACCGACGCCATGTACATGGGCTTTTACAGCGACACGCTGCCCACCAATAACGTCACCGACTACCTGGCCCGCGTGGTAAAACCCAAGCTCGATTCGATCGACGGCGTGCAGACGGCCGAATTGCTGGGCGCGCGCCAGTTCGCGCTGCGCGCCTGGCTCGACGCCGACAAGATGGCGGCCCACGGCGTGACCGCCGCCGAGGTCAGCGCCGCGCTGGCGGCGAATAACTACCTGGCCGGCCTCGGCGCCTCCAAGGGGCAGATGGTGACGGTGCCACTCACGGCCGGCACCGATCTGCACACGGTGGAGGAATTCAAGGCGCTGGCCGTGCGCCAAAGCGGCGGCGCCATCGTGCGCCTGGAAGACATCGCCAACGTCACGCTGGGGTCCGAGAACTACGACTTCAACGTCGCGTTCAGCGGCGTGCGGTCGGTATTCGTCGGCATCAAGGTGGCGCCCGACGCCAACATCCTCGACGTGGCCGAGCGCGTGCGCAAGGTGTTTCCTTCGATACGCGAGCAGCTGCCAGCGGGGCTCACCGGCGAAATCGTGTACGACTCCACGGAGTTCATCAACACGTCCATCGTCGAGGTGGTGCACACGCTGGTGGAAGCGCTGATCATCGTCACGGTGGTGATTTACCTGTTCCTGGGCAGCCTGCGCGCGGTGATCGTGCCGGTGATCGCCATGCCGCTGTCGCTGATCGGCACCTTCTTCGTGATGCTGATGTTCGGCTATTCGATCAACCTGCTCACGCTGCTGGCCATCGTGCTGGCCATCGGCCTGGTGGTCGATGACGCCATCATCGTGGTGGAAAATGTGGATCGCCACATGAAAGAAGGCATGAAGCCGTACGACGCCGCCATCCAGGCCGCGCGCGAACTCGGTAGTCCCATCCTGGCCATGACGGTGGTGCTGATCGCTGTGTATGTGCCGATCGGCTTCCAGGGCGGATTGACCGGCGCGCTGTTTACGGAATTCGCGTTTACGCTGGCCGGCGCGGTGGCGGTGTCGGGAATTGTCGCGCTCACGCTCTCGCCCATGATGTGCGCGCGGTTCTTCAACGAGCACCAGGACGAGGGCAGGTTCGTCAAGTTCATCGACCGCACCTTCGCGAAAGTCCACGACGGCTACCTGCGCGTGCTGCACAAGCTGCTCGAAACCTGGGCGGTGCTGATCGTGCTGGGCGTGATCCTCACCGGGCTGCTGGGCGTGATGTTTGCCATGTCGCAGTCGGAACTGGCGCCCGAAGAAGACCAGGGCATCGTGCTGGCGCAGGTGGTAGGCGCGCCTACCGCCACGTCTGACCAGATGCAGGCGTATGCGAAAGAGATTTTCGAGATATCGAAATCGCTGCCCGAGTACGACCAGATGTTCCAGATCACGGGCGTACCGACCACCAATGCCGGCATCGGCGGGGTGCTGTTCAAGCCGTGGGACAAGCGTTCGCGCTCGGCGCACGAGATCCAGCAGGAGCTGCAACAGCGCTGGGGCAATGTGGCCGGTGGCCGCGTGGCGGCGTTCCAGTTCCCGGCGCTGCCGGGCAGCTCGGGCTTGCCGGTGCAGTTCGTGATCACCACCACCGAACCGTTCGAGAACCTCAACACGGTGGCGCAGGCGGTGCTCGACAAGGCCACCAAGGAAGGGAAATTCTATTTTGCCGACGTCGATCTGAAAATCGATTCGCCGCAGGCCAAGGTGGATGTGGACCGCGACAAGCTGGCCACGCTGGGCTTGACGCAACAGGACTTCGGCAACGCCATGGCGGCCGCGCTGGGCGGCGGCTATGTCAACTACTTCTCGATCGCGGGCCGTTCGTACAAGGTGATCCCGCAGGTGCGGCAGGTGGATCGCCTCAATCCGTCCGATGTGCTCAACTTCCACATCAAGACGCCGTCCGGTGCGATGATACCGGCCAGCACCGTCGCCAGCATCTCGTACAGCGTGCAGCCGGAATCGGTCACCCGCTTCCAGCAGCTCAATTCCGCCACCATCTCCGGCGTGTCAGGCGCGTCGCAGGGCGAGATCCTCGAGTACCTGCGCAACGCCGTGGCCGAGGTGGCGCCGTCGGGCTACACCATCGACTATGCCGGCTCGTCGCGCCAGTTCATGAACGAGTCGGGCGGTTTCGGTCTGACCATGGGCTTCGCGGTAGTGATCGTGTTCCTGGCGCTGGCCGCACAGTTCGAGAGCTTCCGCGATCCGATCGTGATATTGTTCTCGGTGCCGATGGCACTGTTCGGCGCGATGATGTTCATCTTCCTCGGCTTCGCCTCGATCAATATTTATACGCAAGTGGGGCTGGTGACCCTGATGGGACTCATTTCCAAGCACGGTATCCTGATCGTGGAGGTGGCCAACCACCTGCGCGAAGCAGGCAAGACCAAGCGCGAGGCCATCGAGGAAGCTGCCGCCACCCGGCTGCGGCCCATCCTGATGACCACGGCGGCCATGGTGTTTGGCGTGGTGCCGCTGGTGATTGCATCGGGCGCCGGCGCGGCCGGCCGCCATGCGATGGGACTGGTGATCTTTACCGGGCTGTCGATCGGCACCTTGTTTACGCTGTTCGTGGTGCCGGCGATGTATATGTTCCTGGCCGGGGAGCACAAGGCGGCGCCGCAAAAGAGCGGCGCCGAGCCGGCTGGAGCAGTTCAACACGCGCCGGGATAACACGGCGTTGTAACAATAAATAGAAGAGACCAGCAGTGCCGATACCAGATTCGAGAAACAACAAGGACAGCCCGTTCGCGTGGCTGTCCGACCGTCGCAAGCGCAGCAAGGAAGAGGTCATCCTGATCATCATGTGCGCGCTGAGCATCCCCAGCATCCTGCCGTTCGGCCTGTACCGGCTGTGGCAGGGGGCCTGGCTGTCCGCGGCGGTGGACCTGGCGCTGGTGCTGGCCATGCTGTCGGTGATCGTGCACGTGTGGCACACGGGCCGCTACAAGCTGGCCAGCCTGGGCGTGACGCTGTTTTATTCGGCCGGCATGCTGGCCACGATCTACCTGCGCGGGCTGGCGCTGGTGTACTGGGTGTATCCCACCATGATCGCGGCGTTTTTCATGTTGCGGCCCAAGGTGGCGCTGGGCATCAACAGCGTCTCGCTGCTGGTGCTGGTGGCCTTGCTGCTGCCGCAGATGGCGATGCTCAACCTGCTCACGGTGGTGGTGACGATTTCGCTGGTCAACCTGTTCGCCTACATCTTCTCGCACCGCACCGGCCTGCAGAACCGCGAGCTGCACATCGAGGCCGAGCGCGACTTCCTCACCGGCGTGGGCAACCGCCGCGCCTTCGACAGCAAGCTGGCAGGCTACGCAGCCGAGCGTCGTCCGCAACCGGAAGCCTGCCTGCTGCTGCTCGACCTCGACCACTTCAAACAGGTCAACGACCAGCACGGCCATCCGGCCGGCGACGAGGTGCTGCGCCGCCTGTGCGATGTGCTGCGCCACCACACCCGCGTGACCGACGAGATATTCCGCTACGGCGGCGAAGAATTCGCCATCATTGCCAACGGCGCCGGCCTTCGCGCAGCCGGCAAGCTGGCCGAGACCCTTCGCAGCGCAGTCGCCGCCGCACCGCTGCTTGACGGCCACCCGATCACCGCGTCGATCGGCGTGGCGCCGATGCCGCGCGGCGGCGTTGCATCGGAGTGGCTGGAGCAGGCAGACCGGATGCTGTATGCGGCCAAGGCGGGGGGACGCAACGCGGTGCGGGTGGCGGGGGTAGTGGAGGAGCGCGGGTGAGGCGGCGGGGCAGGCTGGCGTTGTTGGCCCGGTCTTTCCTGGCAGGGCCACTCATGGCAGGGCCGCTCATGGCAGGGCCACTCTTGGCAGGGCCACTCATGGCCGGGCGACTTATGTCGGGGCTTCTCCTGGTCGGGCCGGTAATGGCCTGGGCGCAGTCGCCCGTTGATTCACCGGTCGCAGGGGAGTCGCCGATGCCGCAACTGGAGGCGCCGCCGCGGCCGGCGGGCGTGACCGACGTGATCATCCGGCAGGCCGTGCGCGACACCATCGCGGAATATCCGCAGCCGCTGCAGGCGCCGGGGCAGGGCGCGACAGCGTTGAGCGGCGGCGTGACGCAGGCGCGTCTGAACGCGGCATTCGACCAGGCCAAGGTGCCCGATTGCCTGCATGGCGACGCCCTGAAACACCAGCCGGCACATATCGGACCGATTGCCGTGGTGGGTATTTATTCGCTGCCGTGGGTGGTGGCTGCCGTGGTAAGGGGAAAGTGCAATTGAACCGAGACTCAAAGCTTGTTGCAAAGTGACAATTTGCGCATTTTGCACATGAGCAAGCTGCTATCCAGAACGCCAGCGGTCTATGTCGCCAACTGTTATTAGTGCCCTAAATACCCATGCATAAACTCAGCAATCGCTTTAATTACCTGCGCGGAATGGAGGCCCTGGCTGCCATTGTATTGCCGATTATTTTCATCCTGGGCTGGCGCAAGTCTGTAACGGGTGTCCATTGGCCGCTCGGGCTGTCAGCGTTGTTCTCGGTCAGCTATCTGCTGCTGCAGGGAGCTCTTTATTGGCAACTGAAACACCGCGCCCTGTCAGCATCGGCCCCCTTGCCGCGCTACTTTGACCGATTGTTCAGCGGATTCAAGGTATCCAATGTTGTGCTGTTCTGCGCAGTCGCGCTCGGTTTCATTACGCAGCTAGCATCGGCCGGGTGGAACATCCAGTTGGCGTGGCCACTTGGAATCTTTCTGTTCGCCGTGCTGGAGCATATTAATTATTACCATTACCAGCTCATGTATGACACTTCCGCGTTGGTCCGTTATGTGCTGCGTAATCGCCGCCTTCGCAAAGCCGCACTGGGTGTTGATTTGGGTCGGTGTCGTGCCCGAAGTGCTTAGGGCCCAAGTTGCGGTTGGCTGGAAGGCAGCTTCCGGCTGAGGCTGTGTAAAAACGAAAAAAAACCCGTCCTTCAAAAGGATAACTCTGGGATAGTTCCTGGTATTTCGCTCACCGGGAATCTCCGGTTAGAATGCGAGCGTATTTCGATCTGAACGGCTTTGACTACGACGGATAGAAACAATCGATTTACCCTGTAGCGAGCGCGACTGGTCAATAGCGAACCAACTTTAGAGATTATATGAGAAAACCGATTATTCTATTAGCATTATTGTTTTTCTCAAAATTGACTTGGGCCGGGGCTTGGGGCGCTAATGCATTTGAAAATGACGATGCACTAGACTGGCTGTCTGTCTGCACTAAAGTTCAAGGAAGTGATGCCGTGTCCGACGCATTGAATGCTGTATTGAAAAGCGAATTTGTTGAAGTAGATGTCGGTGCGGCGGGAATTGCTGCTGCTGAGATTGTCGCCGCAAAGCGTGGGCAGCCTAGTTCTGAATTGCCGGAAGATGCTCGGACGTGTATTGGGAGGCTACACAAGGTTGAAAGTCTCGCGGCGCGTGCCCGGACAGTGGTCCAGAAGGTGATGAACCCAAAAACATCAGAACTTGCCGCTGAGTGGGCTAACAACGGTTCAAAGGCATGGCAAGCGTCATTAGCGGATTTAGCAAAACGTTTGGCGCGTTGAGGACAGTCGGAGCACGGCTAAAAAGGTTCCATCTCGCGAAGACAACAACAGGAAACAACGTGACGATGCGTTTATCAATGAAAGTCGTTGGAATCATCCTTTTTTAGGCACGACATTTCCCGCAGCTCCTTATCCTGTCGTGCTCGACAGTATTAGCTCAGTGTGGCCGGGATCGTGGTGTGGCTCAGGAAGCGCGGCGCGCTTGGATTGACGGCACATTCGGCCGATAAATCATCGCAGTCTGGCTACAGCGAAAAAAGCCGGAATATCCCGGCTTGTCTCGAATCGAAATAGAAATTGAATCTCAAACGCTTTGAGAAAGTAAGCCAACTGAGACAACTGCCACGACGCCTGCAATGGCCATTGCCGCAGAAACGAATTGAACCACGCGCGCACGCACGTTGGGGTCGGTCTCAAACTTTCTGATCAAGCTACTCATTTCATGTCCTCCACGCAATGCTCGGCATTGGCTTTGTGCTTGGCAACACACTCTTGAATCTTCATTATAGCGTTTTTGCGTATATTTGCCTCTTGCTCGAGCAGTTTTGCATGAACGACGGTGTACGTTCCAATGACTGCCAGCAGAAAAATAATGGAAGAGCCGAAGATGAATTTATCAGGAATGTGAAGGTTCGCTGTTGGCGTTGGAGGCGGGGCACTTGGTATTGATTCCAAGGAATTCAAACCGACCATGAGTACCGCAAACATGATCACGCAAAAGTGAGCCGCATACGCCCAGTTAGCAATTTTTACAGAGGTCGCGTTCGTTTCGATGGCTTTGAGGGCATCCAGATCGTAGCATGTGGCCGCAGCCATACCCATTACAGCCCAAAAAAGTTCCCCTTTGCCAATTGACTTGATGACGATGTGCTTTGTCAGGGCTGCGACTTTCGTGGGCAGGCTGAAGAGCCACAGGACAAGTAGGGGGCCAAGTACGGGAACCACGATGTTGATCCCAAACCAGTCCCACTGAAAATAGTCGTAGTCCAAGATACGGTCCGGATTTCAGGTTTAACCAGGCATCAAGCAATGGTAGCAGCGATCCTCGTAACTTGACGCCTCGATACCTGTCAGCATGAAGTGCAGGCGGGTGTCCGACCATCGGCACAGTCTGGGACTGCCGATCGCAAACCACCCTCAGTCCTCATCATCGTCCGGATCCAGCTCCGGCGCCACTTTCGGATTCATCACAGGCGCCGGCATCGCATCCACCTGCTTGACCAGCGCCGCCAGCAAGGCCTGCGGCCGGTACTGCAACGCGCGCGGTGTCAGTCCCAGGCGCACCACCACCAGCTGGCGCGACGGCACGATGGCGATTGACTGGCCGTCGTGGCCCTGCATCCAGTAGGTGTCAGGCGGCAGGCCGAACGGGCCGTCCGCGTTCTGTCCCGACGACGGTCCCTGGCGCCACACCTGGCCCTGGCCGTACTGGCCGCCGGAGGCTGGCGCCACCGCCTGCATCGATGCCACGAACCCTGCCGGTAAAATGCGCTTGCCTTGCCATACGCCGTCCTGCAACAGGAACTGGCCGAAGCGCGCCCAGTCCTGGGTGCTCGCGTACATATAGCTCGAACCGACCAGGGTGCCCCGCGCGTCGGCTTCGATCAAGGCGCTGCTCATGCCCAGCGGTGCGAACAGCCGGTCGTGCGGCTGGGCCAGCACGCCGATCGCCGTCGCCCCGGTCATCGGCTTGACCGGCACATTCGGTCCCGCCGCCGCGCGCTGCCAGATGCGCGACAGCAGCACCGTGCTGCCGCTCGAATAACTCCAGTGCGTGCCCGGCGCGTGCGCCAGCCGTTGGGCGGCGGCGTAGGCCGCCATGTCCGGCTCCAGGTACAGCATGCGCGTGACATCCGAGACGTCGCCATACGCTTCGTTAAATTGCAGACCGGACGTCATCGACATCAGTTGCGCCAGCGTGACCTGCGCGCGCGGATCGGCGTGTTCGGGCCAGAAGTCCTTGCGTTCCGGCGTCAGGTTGCCCCTGGCGATCTCGATGCCTACCAGCGCTGCCGTTACGGTCTTGGTCATCGACCAGCCCAATAATGGGGTGGAGACGCCGAAACCGGCGCCGTAGCGCTGCGCCACCAGCCGGCCGCGATGGATCACCACCAGGCCGCGCATGCCGGGGCCGGCCAAGGCATCGTCGTTGACGGCGGCCTGCACGGCCGGCACGGTGTCGGTCATCGAGCCGGTGGGCCAGGGTACGTTGGGGGATGCACTCCAGATGCGCATCGGCGTGTATTGGTACTGGTTGGCCTGGGCCAGGTCGCCGTCCGGAACGGCGGCGCAGCCGGTGCCGGGGCGGTACACGGCCAGACCCTTGCCGAGCAGGCCGAGGAAGTCGGCGTGTACGGTCTTGTTCTGCTGGTCCACCCGCACGCGCAGGTGTTTGAGCAGCGGATGGCCGGGCGCCTGCACATCGTCGGCCAGCACGGCCTGCGGATCGCGGTGGGCGATGAACACGTTGGAGCAGACGATCTTGGCGCCGTAACTGGCGCCTACGCGCAGCAGTTCGGGCGGACGTCCGATCAGGAATAACGCACCACCGGCGGCCACCACCAGCATAACGCCGGTGGCAATGATCAGGCGGGACACCAGCTTATTCGGCATAGGAAAACATGCGGTCGACTTTCATTCACAAATCGACTCGATTATGCCTACATCGTCCTGCGAACACAACGGCCACGCGCGCGCAGTAGCGCGACGGCCGCCATGCCGGCCACGGCGCCCAGCAGGTGCGCCTGCCAGGCCACCATCACGTCCGGCGGCAGGTCCGACCCGCCCAGCGAGAAGCCGCGCGCCTCGGCGGCGATCTTGGCGGCCAATGCCACCGCCAGCAGGGCCAACGCAGCGCGGACCATCGCAACATGGTTACCGCGCGCTTGCTGCCACAGGCCGGCGCCGGCCATCACGGCCAACAGCACGGCCAGGCCGGAAGCGCCGCGATAGAGCGCGCAATCGGGCGCGGTGAGCAGCAGGCCGATGGAGATAACGGGGGCACTCAGCGCCAGCGCACACAATACCCGGCGCGTACCGAACGACTGCGTGACAATCAGGCCAGCCACCAGCGCGGTGGCGAGGTCGATCAGCGCGTGCTGCGCCGAGTAGTGGACCAGGTGCCCGGTCCACAGGCGCCAGACCTGGCCGGCCATGATCGCATGGCGGTCGAACTCCAGCACTGCCGCCATATCTGCCACATCAGGCGCGGCGGCGAACCACATACGCCAGCCCGGCCAGCAGCGCCACCAGCGCCAGGCTGATCCAGCCCAGTGCGCCGGCACTCTTGTAGCCGGCCTTGTTCTCGACCTGATAGCTGGCGTCGTTCTTGACGCGTTCGCGGAAGCCGTCGAGCTGCGCCTGCAACTGCGGGATCAGCTGGTCCACTGCCTTGTCGTAGCCGTCCACGCGCGCGGCGCGGGCCTTGTCGCCGAAGCCGGCCAGCGGGGCGCTGCCCTTGACCTGGCTGGTGCCCGGTGCGCGGAACAGCAGCTTGCGGCTTTGCACGTCGAAGACGGCCGCATCGACCATGGTTTGCACGTCGTATTGTTCGCCATTGATCACGTAGGCGCCGATGATGGTCCAGTACAGCACCGACAGCGCGTTGGCGTCGTTGAACTGCACCTGGTCGTAGGAGAGCAGGGCCACCACTTCCACATCGAACATGCGGGCCACTTGCTCCAGGTTGGCGAAGCCGCCCTTGGCGCGCATGTACTGCGACGGGATGACTTCGATCTTGCCGATGTATTCGTGCTGCGAGAACGACGCCTTGACGCGTTCCAGCAGGCGCAGGCGCTGCGCTTCGGAGAGGTTGTCCGAGCCGGTTTTACCGGGAGCGAAGGCAATGCCCACCCTGACCGGCGGGCGCAGTTTGACGACGGTCGGCGCCATCGCCGGCGGCTGCTTCGCATCCGGGTACAGGTAATCGACCAGGCTGGCCGATTGGGTGGCGCCTCGCGGGTTGTGCCAGGAGGCGCAGCCGGCAAGGGCAATGGCGGCGATGAGGACGATGATCGATTGTATGCGGCGCATGAAGTCTCCTTGATGATCGCGCCATTATAGGGGCGCGTATCGAGCGGGAAAAAACATGCGCCCCGGTCGCCGCAGACGGTACGCGAAGTACCATCGGACGGCACCAACCGGTTAAAAGCTCGTCGACAACCCTGCGTACAGCGAACGCCGCGTACCGTACTGCGGCGCACCCACGCCCACGCCGGAACCGTCGCGCAGCAGGTAGGATTTGTCGAACAGGTTGATCACAGCGAGGCGGCCCTCGATATCGCCGGCGCCGGTCTGCTTCCAGTGGTGGGTGAGCGCCAGGTTGACCGTGGTGTACGACGGCAGGTGGCCCGAGTTGGGTGCGGCGCCGTCCGGCGTGGTGCGCAGGCCGCTGCCGTACAGGAAGTCGCTGCTGATCTGCGAATCGCCCCAGTGGTAATGGGCGCCGCCCGATACCGTGTAGGTCTGGTCGTGATCGACGTGGATGTAGTGGTTGCTGATGTACGCCAGTTCGTCCGCGCCGAACAGCGACTGGCCCGAGACGATGTTCTGCGCCTTGGCCTGCTGCGTGGTCAGGTTGAGGAAGCCGCCCCAGTGGGCCTGGCTGTAGATCGCCGACAGTTCCAGACCCTTGGCAAAACCGCGCTCATAGTTGAACGGCGAGAGGATCAGCGCCTGGCCGAACTGGCCTTCGTCGAGCATGTTGTGGATCTTCTTGTAGTAGGCGTCGGCGGTCACGGTCAGCGCGGCGTTCACCTTGTGACTCACGCCCACGTCGAAGTAGTTGGTGCGCTCGGCGCGCACATTGTCCGACACACCTACTTCCGGCGCGTTGGTGGTGCCGGCGTACTTGTTGATGCTTTCCTGCGCGGCCAGTTCCTGCGGTGGCGGCGTGAAGTAGCGCGAGTAGCCGGCATGCAGCGCGGTGTCCTTGCCCACCTGCCAGGCGAGATTGACGCGCGGGCTCCATTGCTGTTCGTTGATGAAGGCCTGCACCTTGTCGTAGCGGATGCCGTAGTTCAGCGTGAGCGGCGCGGCGATATGCCATTCGTCCTGCAGGTACACGCTCGAGAGCTTGCCGGTCTGGCGGCTGTTGTCGATGATGGTGCGTGGATCGGTGGATGCCTGGGTGCCGTCGCTGTTGGTGCCGAACACCGCCACCGAATTGTCGCTGCGGGTGTTCTGGCGCGCATACGACAGGCCGGCGCGCAGCGTGTGTTCGGGATTGAGCTTGTAGCTCGAATCGAACTGCGCACCGCTGGCCGAGTTGGAGCGCAGCGTGTTGGAACCGACGCCGTTGTAAATCAGGTCGCCCAGCGCGTCCGGCGTGTAGTGCAGTTCCGAGTACTGGTGGAAGGCCGACACCTGGTAATTGAGGTCGCCCAGGCTTTTCTGCAGCGACAGCACCACGAAGCGGTTCACCTCGTGCTGCTTCTGATCCAGCTGCGACGACGGCGCGTTGGTGGTGCCGGCGCCGGCATCGCTCTGACCGGTGAGCGAAAACGCCGGCGCCTGGTCCGGGTTGTTCGGGATCTGGAAGCGGCCGTTATAGGTGCCGAACATCAGGCCCAGGCGGGTCTGGTCGTCGAGGAAGTACGACAGTGCGCCGAACGACTTGGCCTGTTTGGTCTGGTTGTGCAGGGCGTCGCGCGTGGGCAGCGGGTTTTCGATGCCCATGTCGCTTTTCAGGTAGCTGCCCGACAGGTAGTAGTTGAAGGCGCCCTGGGTGCCGAAGAATTCGGCGCTCGGTTCGTAGTGATTGTTGGTACCGGCCAGTATGCCGATGCGGCCACCCGGCTTGGTCGTGCCTTCCTTGGTCTGGATATCGACAATGCCGGCCGTGCGCAGGCCGAATTGCGCCGGCAGCGCGCCGGTAATGAAGTCGGTCTGCTGCACGAAGCGGGTGTCGATCGACTGGCCGAAGCCGCTGATACTTTCCGGCAGCTGCACGCCATTGACGCGGTACTGCACGTTGGCGTGGTCGTCGCGCACGTGGATCGAGCCGGACGCCTTGGAATCCTGGCTCACGCCCGGCAGGCGCAGCAGCACTTCGTTGAATGGCGTGTTATCGCCCTGGCCCAGCTGGTCGATCATGTGGCGGTCGATGGTGTAGATGGTGGTGCCCACGTTGGGCGACAGGTCGATACGGGCGCTTTTCAGGTGGGCGGCGGTCACTTCCACTTGTTGCATTGGCTGGTCGGCGCCGGCATCTGCCGCATCTTCGGCGTGGGAGTGGGTGGTGTAGAAAGCGGCGGCCAGCAGCAGTGGCAGGGCGCGCAGTTGAGGGGCGTGTTGCATGTTCTATCCTTGGATGTCGGGCGTGACGGCGCACGGACGTGCGTAAGCGTCACGCCAAGCGTCGATTAAGCGTCAAATTAGCGTCGGTTCAGCGGCAAGCGCTGAAACTCAAAACGATCAGAGGGAGAAAACAGCAACGCCGGGCGGCGCTTGCGAAGGCGGGGTGAGATAGCTGGTACGGATGTGCGGTGCGTGATGCGCTGGCGCGGGCGGCACAAACGCCACCAGGGCGGCCACCGGCGCCACCGTGGCCGGCGGCGGCAGGTCGCCCAGCGGCATGTCGGCCACCTGGCAGGCGGCGCAATCGGTGTGGTTTTCGGCGTACGCGTGCGCGTGGGCGTTGGAACCCAGCAGCTGCAGCGCCAGGAACAGCAGCACGAACACCATCACCAGGCGCTGGTAGCGCGAGTTGCGGTGCGGTGTGTTGGAGCTGGCGGCGAGGGCTTGCATGGCGCGATTCTACAGGGATGTACCCATAACGACAACGCTTGCTATCGTATCAATGGTATCAATGGTATCAATGTTGGCTGGCTTCGCGGGCGGCAGCGGCAGTGTTCGAATAGTCGCCCACCAGGCCGCGCCTGGTGGCCAGCACCACGGCATGCGTGCGCGCGGTGGCGCCCAGCTTGTCGAACAGCCCTTTGACGTGGGTTTTGACGGTGCCCACGCCGATGCCCAGTTCGCGCGCGATCGACTTGTTGCACTGGCCTTGTGCCAGCAGTTGCAGCACGTCGGTCTCGCGGCTGGTGAGACCAATGCGGGTGAAGCTGTCGGCCACGCAGCGGCTCAGATCTGCGCTCAGGTAGCGCATGCCGCGTCCCAGCGTGCGCACGGCGGTGAGCAGCTGGTCGGCCGGGCTGTTTTGCAGCAGGTAGCCGTGCACGCCGGCCATCATCGCCGTACGCACTTCCCATTCGCGGTCGAGCTGGGTAACGATCAGCACCCGGGGCTGGGTGTCGCCGTGGTGGCCGCTGCCCGCGTGGCGCATATGCTCCATGCCGGCCTTGTGGTCGAGGATGACGACGTCGGCGCCATGCAGGTCGGCGCCATCTGACGCCACGCGCACGTCCACATCGACGTTGGCGCCCAGCAGCGCGGCCAGGCCGGCGCTGACGATGGCGTCCGCGTGGGCCACCAGTACCGTGATTTTTTCTCCCTGTTGCGCGGCGCCGTTGTATCCGTTCTGGCCCGAGCTACCTGTCATGCCCGCCTGGGGCCAGCTTTTGCTATCGAGTCGCATGTCGTTTCTCCTGGTTGCCGTGCCGGCGAAGGTTCGCCAGCGTGACGACAGCGTACCGTTGATTGTGCAAATTGCCACGACCCGATCCGGGGGGATCTCCCTCCCTAGATAGGGTGATACGAAAGGGATAGGGGAGGGCATCACCCTAAAGAGGTAGTAGTAAAGGGTCAATACCAGTGATGGCAAGGCCGGGCCGCGCCCCTACACTGTGCGCTCCCGTCTGAAGCGGCGCTCCATGTACAAAGACAGGTGTGGCGCTGGTCTTCGGATAGTACAGTTTTGACTTTTAAGGAGTGGCCCGCCATGAGAATGTATGTCATATCGATCGCCACCGGCCTGCTGGTCGGTGTCATCTACGCGCTGTTGAATGTACGTTCGCCGGCGCCGCCAGTGATCGCCTTGCTCGGCCTGGCCGGCATCCTGATCGGCGAACAGATTCCGCCGCTGGTACGCACCTGGCTCAAGCCCGAGGCGACCAAGGTTTCGTGGGTGGAAGACCACGTCAAGCCACACTGCTTCGGCGAATTGCCGGGTGCCCAAAAATCCGACGACACCAAAAGGAGCGCATGATGTCCCAACCCACTTCCAACGCTGTACCTGACCTGATCCTGCATCGCGGCCTGTTCACCACCCTCGACCGCAGCAACCCGCACGCCGAAGCGGTGGCCATCAAGGACGGCCGCTTTACCCACGTGGGCCGCGCCAACGAGATCATGGCGCTGGCCGGACCGAACACCCAGGTAATCGACCTGCATGGCAAGCGCGTGCTGCCAGGCCTGATCGACAACCACTGTCACATCATTCGCGGCGGCTTGAATTTCAATCTTGAACTGCGCTGGGACGGCGTGCGCAGCCTGGCCGACGCCATGGGCATGCTCAAGGCGCAGGTGGACATCACCCCCGCGCCGCAATGGGTGCGCGTGGTGGGCGGCTTCACCGAACACCAGTTCATCGAGAAGCGCCTGCCCACCATCGAGGAACTCAATGCCGTGGCGCCCGATACGCCCGTGTTCATCCTGCACCTGTACGATCGCGCGCTGCTCAACGGCGCCGCGCTGCGCGCCGTAGGCTATACCAAGGACACCCCGGAACCACCGGGCGGCCAGATCCTGCGCGACGGTTCGGGCAACCCGACCGGCCTGCTGCTGGCCAAGCCGAATGCGGCCATCCTGTATTCCACGCTGGCCAAGGGCCCCAAGCTGCCACTCGAATACCAGGTCAACTCCACCCGCCACTTCATGCGCGAACTCAATCGCCTCGGCATCACCGGCGTGCTCGATGCCGGCGGCGGTTTCCAGAACTACCCGGACGACTACCAGGTAATCCAGCAGCTGTCGGACGCCAAGCAGCTGACCATTCGCCTGGCTTACAACCTGTTTACGCAAAAGCCGCAAAAGGAAAAGGAAGACTTCCTCAACTGGACCCAGAGCGTGACGTACCAGCAAGGCGACGATTACTTCCGCCATAACGGCGCCGGCGAAATGCTGACCTTCTCGGCGGCCGACTTCGAGGACTTCCGCGAGCCGCGTCCCGACATGCCGGACAATATGGAAGACGACCTGGAAGGCGTGGTGCGCATCCTGGCGCAGAACCGCTGGCCATGGCGCATGCACGCCACATACGACGAAACCATCAGCCGCGCGCTGGACGTGTTCGAGCGCGTGAACCAGGACATTCCCTTGACGGGCCTGAACTGGTTCTTCGACCACGCCGAAACCATCTCCGACCGCTCCATCGACCGTATCGCCGCGCTGGGCGGCGGCGTGGCCGTGCAGCACCGCATGGCCTACCAGGGCGAATATTTTGTCGAGCGTTACGGCCACGGCGCCGCAGAAGCCACGCCGCCGGTCAAGAAAATCCTCGAAGCCGGCGTCAAGACCTCGGCCGGTACCGATGCTACCCGCGTTGCGTCGTACAACCCGTGGGTGTCGCTGGCGTGGCTCATCACCGGCAAGACCGTGAGCGGCATGCAGCTGTACCCGCGCGCCAATTGCCTGGACCGCGAAACGGCGCTGCGCATGTGGACCGAGAACACCACCTGGTTCTCGAACGAAGAAGGCAAGAAGGGCCGCATCGAGGCGGGCCAGCTGGCCGACCTGATCGTGCCGGACAAGGATTTCTATGCCTGCGCCGAGAGCGAGATCACCGACATGACGTCCGAGCTGACCGTGGTCGGCGGCAAGATCGTCTATGCGGCCGGCCGCTTTGCCGCCCTCGACACGCCACCGCCACCGGCCATGCCCGACTGGTCGCCGGTGCGCCGTTTCGGCGGCTACGCCGGCTGGGGCGAGCAGATCGGCAATAACCGCGCGGCGTTGAAAGAGCTGGAAAAACGCAAGCAGCAGCAAGCGCAATTGCGCGCCCAGGCGGCATCGTGCGGCTGCGCCAACGAGTGCAATGTCCACGGACACCAGCACGCGTCGGCGTGGACCAGCAAGCTGCCTACCACCGACCTCAAGAGCTTCTGGGGTGCGCTGGGCTGCGCCTGCTGGGCGGTGTGATGGTGCCGGCTTTCCTGCGCGCCCGGTGGGTGCGCTGGGTCTGCCTGTTGCTGCTGTGCTCGGCGTATCTGCAGGGCGGCTTCAACAAGCTCACCGACTTCAACTCGGCCATCGCCGAAATGCAGCACTTCGGCGTGGCGCCGGCGGCGCCGATGGCGGCGCTGGTGATCATCGGCGAGCTCGGCGCTTCGCTGATGATACTGGCCGGGTTTTATCGCTGGCTGGGGGCAGGCTACCTGGCGGTGTTTACCGTCATGGCCACGCTGATGGCCAACCGGTTCTGGGAGATGTCGGGCCCGGAACGTTTTTCAGCCGCCAACGGCTTCTTCGAGCATATCGGCCTGGCAGGCGCGTTCCTGCTGGTGGCGTGGCTCGATCCACAAGATGCAAACAAGGAATAGTATGGAACGAGGAAATATCAAGCAAGGCATCTCGCTGGCCTTTTTGGGCGGGTATGTCGATACGCTGGGCTTTATTGCGCTGTTCGGCCTGTTCACGGCCCACGTCACGGGCAACTTCGTGCTGATTGGCCGGGCGCTGGTGGAGCCGGCGCACGAGCTGATTCCGAAACTGCTGGTGTTCCCGGTGTTCATCCTGTTCGTGGCCATTTCGCGCATGCTGATCCTGCACTGGGAGCGCAGCAACAGCCCGGCGCTGCGCAACAGCTATCTGCTGCAACTGTTCCTGCTGCTGGCCACCATCGTCTGCGCGTACATCGCTTCGCCGATGGCTAATGCCCATCAACCGTTGAGCCTGCTCACCGGCATGATCTGCGCCGGCGCGATGGCCACGCAAAATGCCTACGGCAAGCTGCTGCTCGGAAAATCGGCCGCCACCACGGTGATGACCGGTAACGTCACCCAGCTGGTGATCGAGCTGACCGACTCGCTGCGCGGCGATCCGCAGGCGATCGGCCGCTGCAAGGTGCTGGTGTGGCCGGTGGTGTCGTTTGCCGCCGGCTGTATTCTGGGCGCTTATGCGTACATCGGGTTCGGCTTTGCCGGCTTGCTGGTGCCGTGCGTGGTGCTGGCGTTCATGGCGGCTGCCACGAAAGACTGAGTCTCCTGTGAAGTGCTTCAGGCCGCGCCGCTTTCGAGCCGCGCGGCTTTTTTTTCGCGGCGGGCGTAATATCTTCAGTCTCGCCAACCTTCCCGAGGAGAGTGATGATGGCTAAAAATACCATTTGCCTGTGGTATGACCGCGACGCCCTGCAGGCTGCCAACTTCTATGCCAGCGTGTTTCCCGACAGCGCAGTCGGTGCGGTGCACCTGGCCCCGGCCGACTACCCCAGCGGCAAGGCCGGCGACGTGCTCACGGTGGAATTTACCGTGTGCGGCGTGGCTTGCATCGGCCTCAACGGTGGCGACACCTTCCACCACAGCGAAGCGTTTTCCTTCCAGATCGCTACCGACGACCAGGCCGAAACCGACCGCTACTGGAATGCCATCATCGACAACGGTGGCATGGCCAGCGCCTGCGGCTGGTGCAAGGACCGCTGGGGCCTGTCGTGGCAAATCACGCCGCGTGTGCTGACCGAGGCGATGGCGCAGGGCGGCGAAGTCGCGCAGCGCGCGTTCCAGGCCATGATGACCATGCAGAAAATCGACGTGGCCACGATAACGGCGGCCGTGGCTGGCGCTTAGTTCTCGACGCGTTTGTATATGGACTGATACATATCGGCGCTGTTTTAGATATTGCCCGAAAGGTATAATCTTTTGTCACACCGCCGGTGTTACCAATACTGGCGTGCCTCCGATCATACCTAGAAGGAATCTCGTGTACCGTACGCTGATCAGCGCCGCCTGCTGCGCCTTGCTTGCCTTGTCTTCCCCATCGTTGCACGCCGAAACGGCTGCGCCGGTCTCCGGCATCGACCTGAAAACCCTTGACCCGGCCGTCAGTCCCAAGGTCGATTTCTATGGCTACGTCAACGGCGTATGGGCCCGCAATACCGAGATCCCGGCCGACAAATCGACCTGGGGCACGTATATCGAACTTCGCGAAATCGCCCAGCGCCAGTTGCGCGCGCTGATGGATGACGCCGTCAAGCATCCGGGCAAGGCCGGCAGCGATACCCATAAAATCGCCGACCTGTACACCAGCTACATGAACGAAAAGGCGCGCAACGCGGCCGGCTTCAAGCCGCTCAAGGCCGAGCTGGCCAGCGTGGCTGCCCTCAAGGACAAGCAGGACTTGCCGGCATTGTTCGCAGCACTGCAACGCAGCGGCATCCAGACGCCGTTCTCGGCCGGCGTGGCGCCCGATGCGCAAAATCCTGAGCGGTACACCATCAATATCAGCCAGTCCGGCCTGGGCCTGCCCGACCGCGACTACTACCTGAAGGACGACGACGCCAAGCTCAAGGGCGTGCGCGACAAGTACCTCAAGCATATCGAAACCATGCTGGCCATGAGCGGCGACAAGCAGGCCGCCGCCCATGCCGCCCAGGTGCTCGACATCGAGACCCGCCTGGCCGCCGTGCAATGGACCCGCGTGCAGATGCGCGATCCGGTCAAATCGTACAACCGCGTGGACTTCGACCAGTTCGCCGCGCTGGCGCCGGGGTTCGACTGGAAGGCCTACTTTGCCGCCGCCGGCTACGCAGGCAAGGAGACTTCGGCCGTGGTGCGCCAGCCGAGCTTCCTGAAAGGCTATTCCGAGACCCTGGCTGCCGTGCCGCTTGACGCCTGGAAGAGCTACCTGAACTGGCGCATCGTCGAAAGTTACGCGTCGTACCTGGACAGCGCGGCAGTGAAGGAGCGCTTCGCTTTCGAGGGCACGACCCTGCGCGGCGTGCCGCAAAGCGAACCGCTGTGGCAACTGGCGCTCAAATTCACCGACGGCGCGCTCGGTGACGCAGTCGGCAAGAAATACGTGGCGATGTACCTGCCGCCGGAGACCCGTCCGCGTGTGATGGCCATGTTCGACAATTTCGTCGCGTCGTTCAAGGACGGTATCGAACACCTGGATTGGATGAGTGCCGAGACCAAGAAGGAAGCGCAGCTCAAACTGGCCGCCCTGAAACCGAAGATCGCCTATCCGGACCAATGGCGCGACTACAGCGCCATGAAAACCCAACCGAAGGATCTGGTCGCCAACGTGCGCGCCGCGCGTGCCTGGAGCCGCCAGTACAACCTCGACAAACTCGGTAAGCCGGTGGACCGCGACGAATGGTCGATGACGCCGCAAACCGTCAACGCCAGCTACAGCCCGGCGCTCAACTCGATCACCATTCCGGCCGCCATCCTGCAACCGCCGTTCTTCAATGTGAAAGCGGAAGATGCCGTGAACTACGGCCTGCTGGGCATCACTTTCGGCCACGAGATCAGCCACGCCTTCGACGATTCCGGCAGCCAGTACGACGCCCGCGGCCGCCTGCGCAACTGGTGGACGGTGGAAGACCGCACCGCCTTCAAGGCCCGCGCCGCCGGCCTGGTCAAGCAGTATGGCGCCTACAGCCCGGTGCCGGGCTACCACATCAACGGCGAACTGACGCTGGGTGAAAACATCGGCGACAACTCCGGGCTGTCGCTCACTTACAAGGCCTACCAGCGGTCGCTGGGCGGCAAGCCGTCGCCGGTACTCGACGGCCTGACCGGCGAGCAGCGCCTGTACATCGGCTTCGCCCAGAAATGGCGCGCCAAGCTGCGTCCCGAAGCGGCGATCGCCCAGATCAAGAGCGACCCGCATTCGCCAGGCGAATTCCGCGCCAAGGGCACGGTCATGAACCAGCCGGGCTTCTACGAAGCGTTCGACATCAAGCCGGGCGATCCGATGTACCTGCCGCCGGAACAGCGCGTGATCATGTGGTGATGACGGAATAGGGCAGGGCCGGTGGCACGATGGCCGGCCCTGACCGCACCGCCATGTTTAACGGCCATGGTAAATTTTCAGTGGGACTGCGCCACTGGGTTCCCGCGCGGCTTCCACGTACTCCACACGATTAACGCCAGCAATGCCACCTGGATCGGCAGGCGCAGCCACAGCGCCCATAGCGGCACGTTGAACAACTCGGGCTGTTGCAGCATATAGATGTGGGCGGGTGTTACCGCCAGGGTCAGCAGGAAAAGGCCGATGCCTGCTGCCCTGCGCAGCGACGGTACCAGGATGCCCGCGGCACCGAGCAATTCGAACACGCCGCTCACCAGCACTGCCGCCACCGGCCATGGAATGTATGGCGGCACGATGGTGGCCTCCAGGTCGGTGGCGACAAAGTGCGCGATGCCGCCGATGAAAAACCAGAGGAAGACGATCGCCAGGCCGATTATTTGCGGTCGGGACATCTGCTGCGCGTGTTTCATCAATTAATTCCTTGTATGCTTGACAGCGTCCATGGTGGCGCAAGCTTCCCACGTTATCAGAAAATATTGAATGCGGAGCAGCGTATGAGGTTGAAATTCTCTGGGCTTCAAGGCTACGCCATGATCCTGATGATGACTGTTGCTGGCCCGCTGTCGGCCGCAGAGGTGATGGAGAATGACAGTATCCTGGACGTCATCCATGGCATGCGCCAGGTAGCGATGGAACGGGCGGCTGTCGAGGCGCTCTTCGACGCCCAAATTGCCGAGGTGAAAGGCAATGGGTATTGGACATACCACGAAGGCGCGGGGAACATTTTCGAGTATGGATCGAAGATCAGGAAGTTCGGATTCATGACAAAAAATGACGGCACCGGCACCCCGGTGGTGTACGCCGATTTATCGGGACATTGCGTTTCCTTTGCGCAGGTCAAGTATCGTTATCCCGACATGGTTTCGCGCGGCAATGCGCCGTCACCTCACTCCAGCAATCCGACCGTGGGCTATGTGTATCTGAACGAAGAAGGTCAAATGAGTTTCTCATTCACGATCGATAAGCACTTTAACCCCGCCTGCCTTGTCAACGTCGGATTTTCTCCAGCGCGTACCTTCCGCTCACCGCCTTCGTGAACCCCGCGGGCAGGCATTGGTCAGGCCCCGGTCCCGCCAGCGAGTGGCAGCGTTCTGAGCCTGATCTCGATCGCGGCACGCACCGCATCCGGCATGTCCATCTTCAACATTGCACTCGGCCAAAGGTCCCTGGCCAGCATGACCGTGTGCGCCACCGCCGCTTTCGCAATCCGCTCGGATATGCCCGCCTGCTTGGCGATAGTGGCATAAGTGTCGAGCGTCTCTTGCCGTTGCAACCTGTCGATGGCGACATTGGTGGCGAAGCCCTGGAAGCCCGGCAGTGCCGCCACGCAGACGATGTCGTAAGCCGGGGACAGCGCGGGTCGCACGCCATCTCGGTAGAGCACACTGAAGTTTTTCAGGTGGGCATCCGAGTTGCCGAGCAGCGTGTTGACGGTTTGCCGTATAAAAAACTGGCGCACATCGTCGATGCCGTTCGCACCGAGTTGGTCCAGCACCTGCAGGAATTTGACGAACTGTTTTGCGCCGGAATATTTTTGGCCGGGCATCAGCGTCAGCAACTGGCACGCGTCTTCCATGTGTATTGCGCCGCCGGGGCTGCGGTCGAATCGGTCCACCGCCAGGAAACGCGTTTCGGCACCCAGAGCGGCAACCAGTTCCGGGTGATCGGTCATCGTACTCATGGGGGCGGGCCGGCATTCTGCGACGTTCACCCCGGCCATGCCAGCCAACTGCATGCACGCATATTCATTCATGACTTGCGAGTCGTTGCCGGCTGCCGGCAGTTTTGCAATCAGGTCCGATAACTTGCCTTTGACGGGCATGCAGTAGCGCTTTCCGTCTCGCGCATGCGAGAGCGCTAGCTTGTCCTGTACGCCCGATAACGATGCTGCACCCTCGGCAGCCTGCTCGGGCACCTCGATCTCGAGATTGTCTGCGCCGCCGGTGACGCCATATGCGCGCGCCACAGCCGTCAGCTTGTCAAGGTCGGCGGGCACGACGGTCACGGCGCCCGGGAGGTCTTCACCAGCGGCGGCCAGGATGCCGAAATCATCCATGTCACGGTTGCTCTTGCGCGTTGCGGCCAGGCGGCGACGCAGCGATCCCTCAGGCAACAGTCCTGCGAAGAAAGGCGGTAGTTCGCCACGCTCGTGGTACACGGCCGGGTCGAAATAATTCTTCATGATGGCCTGCGTAATCTGCTCGGCACCGGGGATCGTCAGGGACAGCGAGAGCGTAGCGCGCCGGTTATCTGCCAGGTATTGCTCGGTAGCGATGAAGCGCGTTACCCTTCCTGCTTCGCACAACCAGCCCACGTGCCGTCCGTGTAACAGCACTTCCAGGTAACGTGGACTTAAAGGGTGGCTCATGGAGTGCTCGCAAGGAACCGGTCCACTGACGATGGCACATCGTCCGGGCCGATGGCTTTACCGGACAAGAGACGTTCCACCTCAGGTAGCAGATGCTTGGGGATCACGACAACGCTGGCCTCCATGGCATTCGCCAGCGCTTCGACGGTGCCGAACCTCGCATCGACTTTCCCACCTAAAACGTTGCTGACCTGAGGCACGCTCATGCCCGTCAAAGTCGCAAGATATTGCAAGGTTTTTCCTTGGGCGTTGCGGCGCTGTTGGAGTTGTTGAAAGATGGTCATCTTATGCTTTCGTATAAATGCATAGATGATTTTACGTTAAAACGTAAGTCGAGGCACCATGTGGATGGTGTCTTCAGCGTGACCGCACCACCTCGTCGATTTCAGCCATCAACACCCGTACCAACTCCGCCGCCGCCATCTCCCGGATCAGCGGCGCGCCTTGCCCAGCCCAGTGCGCCGCGAATTCGTGGTTGCCGGCCTTGCTGGCTGCTCCATGCAATTGCTTGCCCGCGTCGTACGCGACCGGGTAGTCGGCTGCCGGTGGTGCGCCGGCGGCTTCGCCGTGCAGAATCAGCTGGTTGACCATGCCCCGGGCCAGGCGGCCCGAGATGGCAGCGGTAAGCCGGGTGGAACTGGCGCGGTCGCTTTGCAGCATGGCGCGGTAGCCGGCGTTGGCGGCTGACTCCGGGCAGAGCAGGAAGGCTGTGCCCAGCTGGGCGCCAGCGGCGCCCAGGTCCAGCGCGGACTGGATGCCGGCGCCGTCCATGATGCCGCCGGCGGCGATCACGGGCAACTGCGTGTGTTTTGCCAGCAGGCGCACCAGCACCGAAGTGCTCAGCCGTTCGTCCGGCGCTTCGGTATCGAACACGCCGCGGTGGCCGCCGGCTTCCACTCCTTGCGCAACGATGGCGTCGATGCCGGCTTGCTCGATGCGCCGGGCTTCGTCGAGGCTGGTGGCCGTGGCCATGGTGCGGATGCCCGCTGCGCGCAGCGCCGCCATCCACTCGGTGCGAGGCAGGCCGAAGTGGAAACTCACCACCGCCGGCCGCAATTCGAGCAGCAACTGGAACGCTTCTTCGTCCTCTATAAAAGTCTTGTAGATTTCGTCCAGCGCGGTGGGCGGCTCGATGCCGGCCTGCGCGAACAGCGGCGCCAGGTACGCGATCCACGCTGCTTCGCGCTGCGCGTCGCGCCTGGCCGGTGGATGGCAGAACACGTTGACGTTGATCGGGCCGGCGGTAAGCGCTTGCGTCTCTTCGATCATCTTGCGCGACTGCGCCACGGTGGCCGCGCCGATGGCCAGCGAGCCGAGGGCGCCGGCGTCGGTCACCGCTGCCGCCATCGCCGGGGTTGAGAAGGCCGCCATGGGCGCGGCGATCAGGGGATGGCGTACGCCAAGCTGGGTGAAAAACGGGTGGACTGCTGCCATGGTGCCGCCTTCTGACGAGTGGGGGGAGATGTTTACCCTAGATCGTAATGATCCCACGTTTGAGTGCGATCGTCACCGCGTGCGTGCGGTCGTTGGCGGCCAGCTTGGACAGCACGTTTTTCATGTGCGCTTTGACCGTTTCTTCGGAAATCGACAGGTGCTCGGCGATGCGGCGGTTGGAGTTGCCGCTGGCGGCGTGGTTCAGCACTTCCATCTCGCGCGGGCTCAGCGGCCCCTGGCCCATGTGCTGCGCCAATTCCATGGCGATTTCGGGTGGGATGCGGCGCTGGCCGATGTGCACACCGCGCACGGTGTCGAGCAGTTCGCGGCGCAGGGTGCTTTTCAGCAGGAAACCTGCCGCGCCGGCCTGCACCGCGCGCAGGATCTGGGCGTCGCCCTTGTAGGTGGTGAGCATGATCACGCGTGCGTCGCTGTGTTCGCCCCGGATGCGCTGCAAGGCAGTCACGCCATCGAGCTCCGGCATGGCGATATCCATGATGGTGACGTCGGGACGCAGCTCCTGGTACCGCTCGATGGCTTCGCGGCCATTGCTTGCCTCGCCTGCCAGGCGCATGTCGTCCTGGCTGGAAATGGCTTCGCCCAAGCCTGCCCGCAACAGCGGGTGGTCATCGACGACAAGGACGGAAATGGGGCGTGGAGCTTCCATGCTGTAACGAGTGTTGTATTCCAAATTTACTTTTCTAAGGTCTTAGTGTGCGCTGCAACACCAAAGTATGCATCGCACGAAAGAATGGCACAATAGCCAGACATGCAAATGACCTTTGCACTATCTGCAAACTTTGGAGACCATCTTGATCGATACCTTGCATTGCCTGCTGGCCGTGGTGGAGCACCGCAGCCTGTCGCGCGCGGCAACGCAGCTGGAAATGTCGGTGTCGTCGGTGTCGCGCAAGCTCGACGCGCTCGAGGCGCAACTGGGCGCGCGGCTGCTGGTACGCGGCGCGCGCCAGGTGGCGCTCACGGACGCCGGCGAACGCTTTCTGCCGCGTGCGCGCAATATGCTGGCCGAACTGGCCGAAGGCATGGCCGAGGTGCAGGAGCTGGACCGCGAGCCGCGCGGCGTGTTGACGGTTACCGCGCCCGCCGGCTTTTCGCGCCTGCACGCGGCGCCGGCCATCGCCAGCTTCCTGGCCCGGTATCCGTTGCTGGAAGTGGAGCTGCTGGTGGGCGACAACGTGGTGGACCTGGCCGAACAGCGCGTGGATGTGGCAATCCGCGCCGGCGTGGCGCCCAGCGGCGAACTGGTGGCCACCCGGTTGGCGCCGCAGCACCGCGTGGTGAGCGCCAGCCCGTCCTACCTGGAATGCCATGGCTGGCCGGCCTCGCCGGCGGAGCTGGTACAGCACCAGTGCCTGACCATGGTGGGCAAGTCGCCGCGTGCCTGGTGGCGCTTCGACGGCGTCAATCACAACCAGCCGTTGCCGGTCAAAGCGGCCTTCCGCTGCGACGATACCGACACGTTGCTTCATGCGGCGCTGGCCGGCGCCGGCATCGTCCACCTGGCCAACTGGATGGTATGCGACGCCATCGTCGCCGGTGCCCTAGTGCCGGTGTTCCCGATGGCGCCGCTGGCGCGCACCTCGCCTGCGCGCCACGATCCGGCCGAATCGGCGATCCACGCGGTGCACATGCCGGGACGCTCCAGCCACGCCAAGGCGCAGCTGTTGATCAGTCACTTGAAGGAGTTTTTCGGCGATCCGCCGTACTGGGATGTAGCGATGGAGAAGGCAGGGGCGGCCGAGCGGCGCGCCCCGTAAATTCAGTTAGAGCCCCAGGAGCTTTAATTCCAGTCGTCGCCGCCTGCCGAGCCCCCACCTGCATCATCCCAGCCGCCACTGACGCCGAAGTCGGTGCCGCCCATGTCGTCGTTCTGGACGATGTTGCTGCGGGTGGGATCTTCGTAAATGATGTCGCTGCGGCCGCCATCTGTCGCAGCGCTGTCGGTGGCGCCGTGGTTACCGCTCATATTGCGGGCAATCGCCTCGGCTGCCATGAAGCCCGCGCCGACTGCCGCACCGGTAGCGAGGCCGCCCATGATGCGCGAGCCCATGCCCGGACCTTGCTGCGGGTACCCTTGTTGTGGGTAGCCCTGCTGCGGATAACCTTGCTGCGGATAGCCGCCACCGGGTGGATAGCCCGGAGGCGGCGGGGTGCCGGGATTGTAGCCTGGGTTGAAGCCGCCGTTACCACCCATGCCGCCACCTTGCTGCTGCTGGCGGTTGCGCATGAAGCGCGTGGCCACGAAGATGAACGCGACCAGCACACCACCCATCAGCAGCACGCTGCCCCAGGGGATGCCGGCAGAGGCTTGCGGCGCCTCGGCACGGTTGGCGTAGCCGCCGCTTTCACGGCCGGCGCGGTTGGCCGGCGCTTGCTGGTTGTAGTTGGGGGCAGGATTGCCCGCCGCGCCGCTTTCACCCTGGGCGATCAGCGCTTTCAGGTTGGCGACCGAGGTGGCGTTCACCTTGGGCAGGCCGGGCGCCAGCCGCTCGGCAGTGGCCAGCGAACGCTGAGCGGCGGCAAACTTGCCCTGCTTGGCCAGCAGTTCGGCTTCGACGAAGTGCGCCTGCGAGCTGTTGGGGTGCTCCTTGAGCACCTGGTCCATCATGGCCTGGGCTTCGGCAAACTTGCCTGCCTCGGCCGCGACATACACCTCGTGCACGGTGGGCGAGGCGGCAAACACGGACGCCGACAGTGCCAGCGCGCCGGCCAGCACCAGGCGGGTGGCGACGGATTTTACATTCATGGTGTTTCTCCTGTGGGAACAATCCCTAAGTAATTCCAGTCTAGGCCCTTTTCAAGGGTTGGGTGGTGCGGTGGACCACAGAGCGCGGCCCGCCCACCGAAGCTACAACGGTCTCGGCAATGGCCTCGGCCGTGGCGGCGGACAGGGTCCAGCCCAGGTGGCCGTGGCCGGTGTTGTAGAACACGCACGGCGCCTTGCCGCGCCCCACGCGCGGCACCAGGTTCGGCATCATCGGTCGCAGTCCGGCCCACGGCGTGATGTTGCGGGTGGAAACGCCGGGGAAGCAGCGCTGCACCCAGTCCACCAGTGGGGCGATGCGGTCGGCGCGGATGTCGCGATTAAATCCGTTGAACTCCGCCGTGCCGGCCACGCGGAAGCGGTCGCAGCCCAGGCGGCTGGCCACCAGCTTGGCGGCGTCGTCTTCCAGGCTCACCAGCGGTGCGCAGGCGCGGCTTTCATCATCATCGAGGTGCACCGTGATCGAATAGCCCTTGACCGGATAGAGGTTGACGCGGTCGCCCACCATGGCGGCCAGCGCGCGGCTGGCGGTGCCCGCGCAGACCACCACGCCGTCGTACACGGCGATGTCCGGCGCGCCGTCCTGCAGCAGCGTGACGCAGGCGCCACGGGCATCGGCCGACAGACCCACCACTTGCTGCGCGTAGCGTGTGTGCACGCCCAGGCGCTGGGCGGCAAGCGCCAGACCGGCGGTAAATTTATGGATGTCGCCGGAGCTGTCGCTCTCGGTGTAGTGGCCGGCGTAGTAGTCGCCGGCCAGCGCGGGTTCGATGGCGCGCATTTCTTCAGGCGTGACGGTGCGCCGTTGTACGCCGCCTTGCGCCAGCAGCAGCGAGACATCTTCGCCATGTTCGAAGTCGGCGCGGTCGCGGTAGATGTGCAGGATGCCGCGCCGTTCCAGGTCGAAGGCGATGTTCTCGTCTTCGGCCCATTGGAACAGGTGCTGGCGCGCCGCCACCGCCAGTTTGGCAATCGCGATCGTGTTCTCGCGGTAGTCGGGCATGGCCGATAAAAACTCGGCCAGCCACGACAGCTTGTGCCAGCTGGGTTTGGGGTTGAGCAGCAGCGGGGCGTCGCTGCGCAGCATCCAGCGCAAACCTTTGCCGACGGTGCTGCGGTGGTTCCACACCTCGGCGTTCGATGCCGAGAGCTGGCCGCCGTTGGCATACGACGTTTCCATCGCCGGATAGCGGTGACGCTCGATCAGCGTCACGAGCAGGCCACGCCTGGCCAGCGCATAGGCGGTCGTCACGCCGGTAATACCGGCGCCGATGACGGCGATGGTCTTCATGGCGCCTCCGGCTTGCCTCAGGTGCGCTGGGCCGCTGCGATGTAGCGGTCGATCACGGTCGGCAGCACCGTGAGCGGCACGCCGCAGCTTTGCACCAGCGCGTCGTTAAAGCCTGGCAGGTCGAATTTGGCGCCCAGCGCGGCGCGCGCGCGTTCGCGCTGACGCACGATCTCGTTGTGGCCCACCTTGTAGCCGCACGCCTGGCCCGGCGATACGCTGTAGCGGTCGATCTCGCTGGTCATGGCCTGCTCGCCACGGCCGGTGTTCTCGACCAGGAAGCGGATTGCCTGTTCGCGGTTCCATTTCATCGCGTGGATGCCGGTATCGACCACCAGGCGGCAGGCGCGGAACTGCTGCGCCTGCAGGTAGCCGATCTGGCTGAACGGGTCTTTCGCGTACAGGCCTAGTTCATCGACCAGCTGTTCGGCATACAGCGCCCAGCCTTCGATGAAGGCGTTGAAGCCGATCAGCGACGAGATCAGCGGCAGGCGGTCGTGGTGCTCGGCCAGGTAGGCGCCCTGGAAGGCGTGGCCCGGCAAGCCCTCGTGCGCGGTAAGCGTGGTCAGTTCCTGCTTGGGCCACAGCGTGGTCGATTTCAGATTGACGTAGTAGATCGCCGGGCGGGTGCCGTCGAGCGAGGCGAAGTTCATGTAGCCGAGCGGTGCGCCCGCCTCGATATCGGTGGGTACGCGCTTGATTTCGAGCGGCACCTTGAGGTTCATGCGCGAGATTTTCGGCATCAGGTCGCGGATCGCTTCCACCCGCTCGTTGCAGAAGGCGATCAGTTCCTCGCGGCCCTTGTCGTTGTCGGCATAGAAGCGTTTTGGATCCTTGGTCAGCGCCAGCAGGCGCGCGCCCACCGTGCCCTGGGTGATGCCCTGCGCTTTCAGGATGGTGTCGATGCGCGCTTGCAGCGCCAGGTTCTGTTCCATGCCGATGGCGTGGATTTCCTTTGCCGACAGGCGGGTGGAGGTGCCAAGGCGCAGCGCCCATTCGTAATATGCTTCGCCGTCCGGCAGGCGGTGCACGCCGGCGACATCGGTGGCCTTGGCGGTGGCGGCGGCAAACGCCTTGATCTGGCGGTCGAGCGCCGGATACACCTGGCGTTCCACCAGTTTGGTCGCGCGCGCGGCCCAGTCGCCGTCGATGCCCAGCTTCTGGGTGCGATCGACCAGCGACTGCACCAGCTTTTGCTGGCCCACCGGAGTGGCGCGGAATTCCTTCAACTGGGCCAGCGCGGTGCGGGCGATGAAGTCGGGCGGCATGATGCCACGGCCGGCCTGGTTGGTTATCCGCGTGTTTTCCTGCTCGAGCATGCGCGCCAGGCCGCTCAGGCGGTCGAGGTAGGCGTTGGCGTCGGCCGCGTTGGCGATCTGGTGCTGCGAGTGCAGGAACTCCGGCACCCGGATGATGGCGCCGTCCTGCTGCGTGACCGGGAACGGCGAGGCATAGCCATTGAAACCGCTCGACGCGCCGCCGTAAGAAAAGCGCAGGCCCTCGATACCCTCGTTGGCGGCGTAGCGCACGGTGTCGTAGCGTAGCTGGGCGTCTGGCCCCAGCTTGACGCGGTCCACCCCATCGAGCCGCTTGAGCATCGACTTGACCTGGCTGGCCCAGGCGGCGTCGCCGGAGCGGCTGATGTTTTCCAGCTTCGACTTGAGGTCGGCGCGCGCGCCCTTGTCGAGTCCGAGCGAGGTGGCGGTGGTGGGCGACAGGCGCAGGATTTCATCGGCAAAGGTGTCGAGCAGCTTGGTGAACGCGGCGTCACCCGGCGCAGCAGGTGCGACATTCCCCGCTTGTCCCTGTGCCAGTGCAAAACCCGGCAAGACCGAGACAGCGGTGGCGGAGAGGGCGGATAACAACAGGTCGCGGCGGGAGAAATTCTGGGGCTGGTGGCTCATGACATCCTTTTTTTCTTTGTTAGAAGTATTTTTCGTAACTTGAGGGTAATGCAACAGTTGCGAAAAAACAGCGCGACGATGACCATAGCGCGCCGTGCTGATCGATGTCAATGGGAATTGCGTGCGGGTTAAGGGGGGATTAATGTTGAAATAGCGATGTTACGCTTGCCACGGTGGCGTCACTATCGGCCCAATCTCCAAAAGGAAATTATGTTGTTTCAGCATGTTGAATTATGGGATGTCAGTGTCTGGGTTTTTGTGAATATATTGATTCCAGTACTAGGGCCCCTGGGCATCCTGTGGGTTCTCATGAAAATCCCTGCGTCCGCGTCCTTCGTCGGCAGCCTTGCTACGTATAAATCTATCGGCAAGGGCGAATTGCTCTGGGCGGCGCTTGCGATGGCGGCCGCTACTATTTACGAACTTCAGTCCCTCGAATCCCTGCTGCCACCCAGGAGCCTGGAGAGCCGGGCAACCACTGCGGTCCTTGGCTACACGTACTTCTGATGTTTCCTGCGGTATTAGTCGTTGGCGTCGGCTCTGCTGGTACGCCGTCAACGGCGATGGTGATTCCAGAAATTCCGGATCCGCTAGTATTTAAGATCTCGGTATGGTCGTTGTTATTTGTGGCATGCACCTATACGGCAACACACGCACTCCTGAACGAACAAGAGGCCAAGCGCGTAGTAATGCAGCAACGTTCGGTGGAGGAGGCTACGAACCACAAAAATGCTATACTCAATCATATAGGCGATTGCTTGACAAGAGCGCCCGATGCTCGAATTAATTGCATTGAGAGAATCAAATGACCACCTACGTGAAAGCAAATGCAGAAGAGAAAGCACGTGTTTTACGCGCTATCGCCGCAGTGATGGGTTTTTTGGGCCTGGCTGCAGCAACTGCGCTTGGCTATCTGTCATGGGCCGTTTTTTGACCATCGGGAATCCCATTTCAAGCGTGTTTGTTCGACTATTCGCCACCGTGCTGTTCAATCCGCGTCTTTTACAGCGCGAATCTCGAAATCAGCCTGCGATTCGGCATACGTCATTTTCCGAATCTTGTAAGTGAACTTGCCGGCACCGAGTATTTTCTCTCCGTAAAAACAGTATTCGGCGCTGTGGATTTTTTCGTCCGGCGTCGCTGCTTCCAGCCCGGCGTAGCGGTAGGCGCGTGGGTGGGGCAAATATCCGCTGAACGCCCCGGCGGCCAGATCGCCATAGTCGATGCCATTTACCCGCACGCCAAGCAGTGTCACGCCGGTGTCGTTGTGGAGTCTGATGTTCGATGGGGGCCTGAATGCTTCCAGCGCGCACAACATATACACCACCGACAGGGTCAAGCCCAGTCCTGCGGCCAGAATGGAAAAGCGCAACCAGGGTCTGTCAGGGATGCTGTCCATCGTTACGGTCCTGTTCCGGGAAGTTTGTACTAGGCCATAGTGTACGGTGTGGTTGCTCCAAGAACAAGCATCTCACTGCGGCGGGTGCACCGGATCCCTTTCCCCAAACCGCAACCCCCACTGCGCAATCAACTCCTGCAGCACATCGGTCTCCTGGCGCGGCAAGGCCAGCGCCACGTGCAGGTCGGGACGCAGCAGGTAGGCGGCGTCTTCGAGCAGACCGGCTTGTTCTGCTGCGGCGCTCCACGGCCAGGCGCGCAGCGGCAGGTGCAGGGCGGCAGCCAGCGCCGCCAGTTGCGGGTCGATTGTGCCGTACACGTGCAATTGCCAGTCCAGCGTTTGCAGCGGCGCGAAATTGTCGTGGTCATCGGCGCCGTCCGGGCCTGGCACCCACGGCAGCCGGTCGCCGCCGATGATCTCGCCGGCGCGTCCGCCCGACAGCGCGCTGTCGTGGTAGTGGATGCGCACTTGCGAGATGGTGCGGAACAGCGCCCGCCGCGCGGCATCGAAACCGGCCAGCGCCGGCAGCACGTGCGGCACCAGCCAGTTGCGCAGCAGGCGGCCGCCCGCGCCTTGCGCCACGATCAACTGGAACGCGCGGTCGGTGGTGGACACCAGCTTGCGGGCAAAGGCGCTGCGTTCGGGTTCGTAGGTGTCGAGCAGCGCTGCATCGGCGTCGCCGCGCAGCACTTGCGCCAGTTTCCAGGCCAGGTTGACGGCGTCGCCGATGCCGGTATTCATACCCTGGCCGCCGGCCGGGCTGTGCACGTGGGCGGCGTCGCCGGCCAGGAAAACCCGGTCCACGCGGAAGCTGGCGGCCACGCGGTGGTGCACGCGGTAGGTGGAAAACCAGTTCACCTGGTCGATGGCGATGCCGAGCAGCGCCTCGAGCCGGGGCCGCAGGTCGTCGAAGATCACGTTGTCGCTGCCAGTTTCAGGCACGATGCCGATCAGGCGCTGCATGCCGGCGGTGCGCACCGGCAGCATCAGCGCGAAGCTGTTGGCGTCCAGGTGGACCATGATGTCGCGGTTGGCGCAGGCGGTATGGACGTCGGCCACGTAATACAGGTGGTCGTAGGTGCCGCCGTCAAAGGCGAGGCCCAGCGCGTGGCGCGTGCGACTGTGCACCCCGTCGCAGCCGCACAGGTAGGCCGCGCTGGTGTTGATGCGTTGCGCGCCCTGCAGCAGCACGGCGCGCACGCCCCATTCGTCCTGCTCCAGGTGTTCCAGCGCCGTGTTCCATTCCACTTCCACGCCGGCCGCGCGCAGTTGATCGACCAGCAGCCGTTCGTGCTCGTCCTGCGGGAACGACAGTACGAACGGGTAGGGGCTCAGGTCCGCGCCGATATCGCCCAGTGGCAGTTCGGCGGCGTCTTCGCCGTCCTCGCGCAGGTGCACTGCGTGGATGGGAATGCCCAGGTCCACCACCTGCTGAGCGAAGCCGAGCTGGCGGTAGAACTCCAGCGTGCGCGCATGGACCACCATGGCGCGCGAAGCCTGCCCCGGGCCGCTGGCCTGATCGAAGATGCGCAATGCCGCGCCGCGCCGCGCCAGGCAAAGGGCGAGCGCCAGCCCGGTGGGGCCGGCGCCCGCGATGAGTACTTGAGGTTGGCGTGGTTGTGGTTGCATCGGCACAGTGTAGCGCCGCAAGCTGCGCCGGTGCGCGCGATTGGGTGACGATTCGGCTATGATGGTGATGCATATTGCACAACCAATTTTCACCTGGGCGAATTTTCGATGACCTGTTTTACGACCCGCCGCAGCTTGCTGCTGGCGCTGGCCGCCGCGCCCATGGTTGGCATGGCGGAAATCCTGGACAAGCCGCCGGCAGCCACCGTGCTGTCGCCGGCCGCGCAACTGGCGCGCCTGGAAGCCGATACCAGGGGGCGCCTCGGCGTGGCGGCGATTAACACCGCCGACGGCCGCATCCTGTCGCATCGCGGCGACGAGCGCTTCCCGCTGTGCAGCAGCTTCAAGGCCATGCTGGCGGCGGCGATTTTGCAGCACGAGCCGTCGCTGCTCGACAAGCGCATCCGATACACGGCGGCCGACCTGGTGAGCCACTCGCCGGTCACCGAGCAAAACCTGGCCGACGGCATGACAGTGGGCGAATTGTGCGCGGCCACCATCCAGTACAGCGACAACGCCGCCGCCAACCTGCTGATGAAGCAGATCAAGGGCCCGGCCGGCGTGACGGCCTATGCGCGCTCCATCGGCGACAAGGCATTCCGGCTCGACCGCTGGGAGACCGAATTGAACACCGCGATTCCGGGCGACCCGCGCGACACCACCACGCCGCTGGCGATGATGAAGTCCCTGCAAAGCTTCACGCTGGGCCCCGCGCTCACGGTGGACAAGCGCAAGCTGATGACCGAATGGCTGATCGGCAATACCACCGGCGACACGCGCATACGCGCCGGCGTGCCGTACGACTGGCAGGTGGGAGACAAGACCGGCACCGGGTCGTATGGCAGCACCATCGATATCGGCGTGGTGTGGCCTACGGGTAAGGCGCCGGTGGTGATGGCGCTTTACTTCACGCAGCCGGGCAAGGACGACAAGGCCAGCCCGGAGATCCTGGCATCCGCTGCGCGCGTGGTGGTGGAGGCGTTCAAGCTGGCATGAGCGACGTGGCGCCGTCCACGTACACCAGCGTGCCCACCAGGCCGTCGGGCAGATCGAGGGTGACCGTCGCTCCCGACGACTGGCTGTGCGCCGGCCACTCGTCGAGCCCCACGCCCAGCCACTTCAGGTGTGCTTCGCGCGCGGTCCAGGCCCGCGCGAATACGGCCGCGCGTTCGTGCCGGGGTGTGGCAGCGATGCGCGCCGTGGCCTCCGGTCCCAGGTAGTCGCGCGCCACCGCCTCCCAGCCCGCCACTTCCTCCGATAGCATCAGGTCCACGCCCACCGGGCCGTTGAAGCACACGGCCGCCAGCGACATGCCGCCATCGTGCGCGAACGAGCAGTGCAGGCGCTGGCCGTCGGGCATGACCACCATGGGCGCGGCGCCCGGCGAGGCTTCGATTTCGATCTCGCGCGGCGGCACGTCGAACAGCGCACCGAGCGCCTCGGCCAGGGCCTGGCGCAGCCGCAGGCGCGCTTCTTCGCGCTGCTCGCCGGTGGCAAGGCCGATCACGAACACGCCGTCGTCGATGGTGGGGGCGGCGCCTGGCCAGGTGTGGACACTGAGTTTTTGCATGCTATTCATGTTCTTATGCCTTTGCTGGCGCGGCGGGGCAGCCGGCCCAGTTGCCGTTGGCGGGAATATGCTCGCCCTTCATCACCAGCGTGAGGGCGCCCAGGCGCGCATTGCGCCCGACTACTGCGCTGTATAGTACCGCGCTGCGCGGTCCCAGGTATACCCGTTCGCCGATATCGACCCGGTCGATCTTCATCACCCGGTCTTCGAACAAATGGGTTTGCGGACAGGTAAGGGCATTGAGCTCGCTGTGGTCGCCGATGCGCACGCAGTCGAATTCGGTGATGTCGGTGGTGTCCATATAAACGCCCTTGCCGATTTTTGCGCCCATCAGGTTGAAGGCGAGCGGCAGCCACGGCGTGCCGCGCAGGTAGCGCATGAAGTTGGGCACGGCGATGCCTTCGTACAGGTTGGTCACACCCTCCGACAGCCATACGAACGGCGTCCACATCGGCTCCGACTGTTTGCGATAGCGGCCGATCAGCAGCCACTTGAGCAGCACCACGAACACGTAATTGCCCACGCCGTACACCAGGCCGGCCAGGGTCAGGTCCCAGATCACTTCTGCCCAGCGGCCGGCGCCGGCCGCTGGCATCACTTCCAGCACCACCGTGTAGCCCACCGCGATCACCAGCGCATGCGGCGCAACGATGCGGAACGCCTCGATCAAGCCGCGCCCCAGGCGCCGCAGCGGCGACGGGTGGAACGTGAGCGACTCGTGATAACCGCTGGTCTGCTCGCGTGCGGGCAGGTTCAGTGGCGGGGAGCCGAGCCAGGTGTCGCCGGTGTTCATGCGGGCGTTGCCCGGTGCGCGCGAATGCACTCCGATCAGCACCTGCTCGGGCAGCACGGTGCCGTCCGGGATGTAGGCGCCGTTGCCGACGAAACTGCGGTTCGAGATCACGGTGGGCTGCATGGTCATCCAACCGCCGTCGATTTCCTCGTCGCCCAGCATCACGGCGTCGGCGATGAAGGTTTCGTCGCCGAGGGTGAGCATGTCTGGCACCACGCCCAGCGCGGTGGAAATTTCCGCATCCTTGCCCACCTTGGCGCCCAGCAGCCGGTACCAGTACGGGGCAAACACGGTGGCGTAGATGCCGTGCAGGACGTTCAGGCTCGATTCCTGGATCTGGCTCACCAGCCACTTGGCGCAGTAGGTATTGCTGTGCACTGCGAAGCGGCCCGGTTTCAGGCGCGGCAGCACGGTCCAGCGGATGCCAGCCGACAGCAGCGCGGTAAGCACGATCAGCACCGCGCTGGCAGGGAAGGCCAATACAAAATAGCGCAGCAGGCGGATGCCCATGCCTTCGCCCTGCAACCACGGCATCCAGCCCGCCTCGTCGAACCAGTCGATCAGCACAAAACTCGGGAACACCGGCATGAAGAACAGGGTGACGATCAGCAGGATGCCGAACACGAAGAACACGCCCTCCGCCACGCTGCGCGCGGCCGATACCACGGGGCGCGGCGGCAGGCGCGCGGGATCGAACGCGCCCACGTCGCCGGCCGGCGAACCGGCCCAGATGCGGCCGGCCGGCACGTGCGCGCCGTCGCCCAGCGCCGACTGGCCTTCCAGGTGGCCTTGTGCCTCGATGCGGGTATTGCCTTCCATGACCGCAAACGAGCTGACGCAGGCGTCGCGCTCCAGCGTGATGCGTCCGAGTTTGAGCACGCCGCGTTCTACCCGTGCGTTCTCGAAATTGACGGCATTGCCGATGCTGGCGTAGTCGCCAATGCTGAGGAGGTCCGGCGCCCGCAAGGTCATCGAGCCGATAATGACATCCTTGCCGATCTTCGCCCCCAGCGCCCGCAGCCACCAGTTATTCAGCGACGAACCGGCCAGCAGGTACACCGGCGCGGCTTCCACCAGCCGGTCGGCCAGCCACCAGCGGTAGTAGGCCAGGCTCCAGAGCGGATATTCGCCCGCCTGCAGGCGCCCGGCGATCAGCCATTTGCCGGCAATTGCAATGGCAAACTCCAGCACCGTGGCGATCAGGAACACGCCGACCGAGGCGGCGATTGCGCGCGGCACCGAGTCGCCGGGGTCGCCGGTAAAGAAGTGGTACGTGAAGAAGGGCGCCAGCCACTGCGCCATGCGCAGGGCAACCAGCACCGGCATGGCGGCCGCCTGCGCCAGCCCGCAGGTCCAGCGCTTGACGGTCGATGGCGGCGTCCATTCGACTTCGGCGCTGGCCGCGCCGGCGTCATTGGCGCCGTCGGCCAGGGCCAGGGCGATCTTGCCCACCTGGCGCTGCTGGTAGATGTCGCGCACCGTCATGTGGGCAAAGCGCGGATCGGCGCGCAGGGTTGAGGCCAGGCGCGCGGCAAAGAACGAGTGGCCGCCCAGGTCGGAGAAAAAGTCGGCCTGGCGCAGGATGGCCTGGCCGGGGAACAGCGTGGCCAGCGCCGCGAACAGCGCCGCTTCGGCCGGCGTTTCGGGCAGATCCGATTCCGCTGTGCTGCCCGCTGGCGGCGCCGATAATGGCATGGCTTTTAATGCCTTGCGGTCGATCTTGCCCGAGGTGAGGCGCGGCATGGCCGCCTGCATTTCGTAACGGCCCGGCACCATGTACGGCGGCAGGCTGGCTGCCAGCGCGGTGCGCAACGCCTTGGGTTCGACCGTGACGCCGGTTTCCGGCACCAGGTAGGCCACCAGCTGGTCGATGCCGTCGTCCTTGCGCAACAGGACCGCCACGGTACCCACGCCCGGCTGCTGCGCCAGCAGCGCCTCGATCTCGCCCAGCTCCACGCGAAAACCACGGATTTTCACCTGATCGTCGGCGCGGCCCAGGCAAGTCACTTCACCGTCGGGGCCGATGCGCGCCAGGTCGCCGGTGCGGTACAAGCGGCTGTCATGGTCGCCGCTGGCCCACGGATTGGCCAGGAATTTTTCCGCCGTCAGATCGGGGCGGCCCAGGTAGCCGGCGGCCAGGCCCGGTCCGGTGATGCACAATTCTCCGACTTCGCCGATCGGCAGCAGGCGCAAGTTGCCGGCTTCGACGTTGGCGTCCACCACGAGCAGTCCATAGTTCGGCAGCGGAGTGCCGATGGTGACCGGGTGGCCGGGGCGCAGGCGCGCCAGGCTGGCCGATACCGTCGCTTCGGTAGGGCCATAGGTATTGAACATCTGCCGGCCCGGCTGCGACCAGCGTTCGACCAGCGCTTCCGGGCACGCCTCGCCGCCCAGGTTGATCAGGCGCAGCGACGGCACCTCTTGGTTGAACAATGCCAGCAGGGTGGGTACCGCGTGCAGCACCGTCACCCGGTTTTCATCAAGCATGCGCGGCAGGGTTTCGGGGTCGCCGCTGATTTCCTTGGGGCCGATCCACAGCGTGGCGCCGGCCAGGTAAGAAATCCAGATCTCCTCGAACGACATGTCGAAGGCAACCGAGAAGCCCTGGTACACCTTGTCGGCTGCCGTCACTTGCAGCACCGCGTTCTCGCTGCGCAGGAAATGGCAGATGCTGCGCTGGGTGATCAGGATGCCTTTCGGCTTGCCGGTGGAGCCGGACGTGTAGATCACGTAGGCTGGCACGTCGGGCGAAACCGGGCCGCGCGTGGCCAGCACTTCGCCGTCCGTGGGCGCGGCCAGCAGGGTTTCGATGGTCCAGGCCGGGCGTTTGATGTGCTCAAGGCGCGGCGCCAGCGCGGCGCTGGTGACCACGCCGGCGCCGTCGGCGTCATCGAGGCACACCTGCAGGCGTTCGACCGGCGTGTCTTCGTCCACCGGCAGCCAGGCCGCGCCGGCCTTGGCGATGCCGGCCTGCGCCACGAGCAGATTGATCCCGCGCGGCAGCCACAAGCCGACGATCTGGCCCGGGCGCACGCCGGCGGCCAGCAGGCGCGCCGCCACCAGGGCGGCTTGCGCATCGAGTTCGCGGTAGGTGAGGGTGACATCACCGAAAACCAGGGCCGGGTGATCGGGGGCGCGGGCGGCGCTTGCTTCGAGCAAGTCGGCCAGGATTTCCTCGCGCAGCAGCGCGGCGTCGGGGTGGCCGAACAGGATGTCGGGATGCGTCTTCGTAAGGCCCTGCGGTGCTGGCTCGGTCATGCTGGAACAGTGTGGAAAAGAGGTGCCCATTGTACGTTACGCGCACCCGCTTTTTTGCTTACCTCTCCTAGCGGTAAGGAGAATTATGCAACTTCCGCTGGCAGCCCTTACAATGGAATCCAGAGCTATCTTTTAAGGAGTCGTATGTCACCGAACCGTCCTTTCATCGCCCCCGTGCAATTCGACGATCCTGAAGCCGCTTTCGACCAGGTGCTGGCCATTTACGACGCCAACATCGCCCACCTGCGCGACGCCATGAAGCGCTTCGTGGCCGGCGAAGACGTGGGCGAGCATGTGCGTGCCTGCTACCCGTTCGTGCGGGTCCATACCGACACCGTGGCCCGCGCCGACTCGCGCCTGGCCTTCGGTTTCGTCGCCGGCCCCGGCACCTACGAGACCACCGTCACCCGGCCCGACCTGTTCAAGCGCTATTACATCCAGCAGTTCAAGCTGCTGCTGAAAAACCACGGCCACCGCCAGCAGGTGCGCATCGAGGTGGGCACCAGCGCCCAGCCGATCCCGATCCACTTCTCGTTCGCCGAGCACGAACATATCGAAGGCAGCCTGACCACCGACCGCCGCATGCTGATGCGCGACGTGTTCGATCTGCCCAACCTGGCGGCCATGGACGACGGCATCGCCAACGGCACCCACGAACCGGCGATGGGCGAGGCCCAGCCGCTGGCGCTGTTTACCGCGCCGCGCGTGGACTATTCGCTGCAACGCCTGCGCCACTACACCGGCACGTCGTGCGAGCACTTCCAGAAGTTCGTCCTGTTTACCAATTACCAGTTCTATATCGACGAATTCATCAAGCTCGGTCACGAGTTGATGAGCCAACCGGTGGGGGAGGGCGACAACGAGTACATCGCCTTTGTCGAACCGGGCAACCTGGTCACGCGCCGCGTGGGCCAGCCGGCGGCGCCGGGCGACGCCTACGGCACCCAGCCGCCACGGCTGCCGCAAATGCCGGGCTATCACCTGATCCGCGCCGACGGTTCCGGCATCTCGATGGTCAATATCGGCGTCGGTCCCGCCAATGCCAAGACCATCACCGACCATATCGCCGTGCTGCGCCCGCACTGCTGGCTGATGCTGGGCCACTGCGCGGGCTTGCGCAACACCCAGGAACTGGGCGACTACGTGCTGGCCCACGGCTACGTGCGCGAAGACCACGTGCTCGACGAAGACCTGCCGCTGTGGGTGCCGATCCCGCCGCTGGCCGAGGTGCAGGTGGCGATCGAAGCCGCCGTGGCCGAGGTCACGCAGCTGACGGGCCACGACCTCAAACGCGTGATGCGTACCGGGACCGTTGCAAGCACCGATAACCGCAACTGGGAGTTGCTGCCGCAACGCACGCCGGAGCGCCGCTTCAGCCAGAGCCGCGCGATAGCGCTGGACATGGAGAGCGCAACGATTGCCGCCAACGGTTTCCGCTTCCGGGTGCCGTACGGCACGTTGTTGTGCGTGAGCGACAAGCCGATGCACGGTGAAATCAAGCTGCCGGGCATGGCCAACCAGTTCTACCGCGACCGCGTGGACCAGCACCTGCGCATCGGCATGAAGGCGCTCGAAATGCTGCGCAATCTCGGCGTAGATAAGCTTCATAGTCGCAAGTTACGCAGTTTTACCGAAGTCGCCTTCCAGTAATCGGCGCTGCTGCCTGGTCCAAAACCCGCCATGTGCGGGTTTTTTTACGCTCCGGATGCCATGTTGATACCATTTTTGGTATCGAAAACGCCAAAAAATTGATTGGTTTGTTTTCCCGCTCACAAATAAGATCATTTCAACAGCCGATACAGGCTGGGGTAGAGCCACATAACAACGAGCACTGGAGACACATGAACACCACGATCAACGGGACGGCTTCGTCCCGCGCGCAGCATCGCCTCGTCCTCAAATCAAGCGTCGCAGTCCTGGCAGCCGCCGGCCTGCTGTCTGCTTTCCCGGTACTGGCCCAGGAGGCACCGGCTCCAGTTCCCGTGCCGGCAACGGAGACTGCCGTCGCCGACGCGAACGTTTCGGTCATCACCGTGACCGGCATGCGCCGCGCGGCCGAATCGGCGCAAAAACTCAAGCAGAACGCCGATAACGTCATCGACTCCATCGTCGCCGACGACATCGGTAAATTCCCGGACACCAACGTGGCGCAAACCCTGGCCCGTGTGACCGGTATCCAGGTGCGCCGCGATGCGGGCGAAGCCAATACCGTGCTCATACGCGGTTTGCCCGGCATTGCCACGCTGCTCAATGGCCGCGAAATGTTTACGACCACCGGTCGCTACATCCAGTTGGCCGACATTCCGTCGACCATGCTCCAGCGCGTGGATGTCTACAAATCGCAAAGTGCGGACCTGATGGAAGGCGGCGTGGCCGGTGTGATCGATGTGCGCACCAACCGCCCGTTCGACTTCAAGGAATTCACCGCCAGCGCCCAGGTGGGCGGCAAAAACAAGGACAAGGCCAACGCCACCGATCCCGAACTGTCGGGCATGATCTCGAACCGCTGGAAAACCGGCGCCGGCGAAGTAGGCGCCTTGTTTGGCGTGTCGTCGGTGAAGGACCGCTATGCCGAGGAACGCGTGTTCCAGACCTTCCCGATCAATAAAAGCTTTGCCGCGCCCGACCTGACCGGCCCCGACCTGGTGGGCCTGCAAAACATCCACGGCCAACGCAAGCGCCAGGCCGCCAACTACGCCTTGCAATGGAAGCCGAACGCCGACCTCGAAGTGTACGCCGAAGGCCTGTATTCGACCTTCAAGCGGACCAACGAGACCGATTTCTTTGTCGGCCTGCCGTGGGCCACCAGCCCGGACCAGATCAAGGTCACCAAGATCCCCGGCACCAATCAGACCGAGACCATCAACTCGACCAACACGTTCACCATCCTGTCCACCCAGGCGCTGCAATCGAAGACCACGTCGTCGCAGCATGCAGTGGGCGCCAAGTGGCGCGCTTCGCAGGGCCTGCGCCTGAGCTCCGAACTGGCGGTTACGGACAGCAAGTACGATTGGGCGAATCCGATCCTCGATACCAGCACCACCGCCGACAGCGCATACATCAAGACCAATGCCGGCAAGAGCCCTTACGCGCAGTACACCGGGTCCGGCTTGAGCGATCCGACCAAGATCGTGCTGTCGCAGTTCTTCGACCGCTACGGCTACGATACCGGCAAGTCCACCGACTGGCGTGCGGACGGCACCTGGACCCCGGAGAGCGACGGGTTCTTTAAGGACGTGAGCTTCGGCCTGCGCGCAAACGAGCGCAAGGCCAGTTCGATCAAGGCCAACGAAAGCAGCGTGCAGTCGCGTCCCGGCATTACCATGGCCAGCGTGCCTGGCCTGTCGTGCACCACGCCAGGCATGTCGGAAAACTATGGCACCGCCAGCTGGGCTACGCCGTGCGCCGGCTATCTGCTCAATAACACCGCCTCGGTGCGCGAACTGACCACCGGCTCGTCGGCAGCCAAGCCTATCGATCCGGCATCGTTCTTCAAAAACACCGAGAAAAATTACGCGGCGTATGTGAAAAGCCGTGTGGGCTTCGACCTGGGCCAGTACCCGGTGGAGGGCGTGGTCGGCGTACGCGTATCGAAGACCGATTCGACCATCGATGCCAACAACGCCACCACCGACATCAACAACAACACCGTGTACGCCCCGACTACCAGCAAGTCGTCAGGCACCGAGGTACTGCCGAGCGCGAACTTCAAGCTCGAGATCCGCAAGGACCTGCTGGCGCGCTTCGCCTACAACAAGACGCTGACCCGTCCGGACTTTGGGCAGCTGAACCCGGCCACCGCCTACATCAAGCCTAACGGCACCACCAACGTGGCCAGCGCCACTGGCGGCAACCCGGGCCTGAAACCGTTCACTGCGCAGAACTTCGACGCGACCATGGAATGGTATTTCGCATCCACCGGGTCAGTCAGCGGCACCGTGTTCCGCCACAACTTCGACGGCTACATCGTCAACCGCGTGGTGTCGGAAAACTTCGAGGGTGTGCCATACAACGTCACCCGTCCGACCAACTCGGACAAAGGCCACCTGCAAGGCGTGGAGCTGGCGTACCAGCAGTTCTATGATGGCTTGCCCGGCTGGTTGAGCGGCTTCGGTCTGCAGGCCAATGTTACCTACACCGAAGGCGGCATCACCTCGGGGAATACCCCCCAGCTGTTGAACAAGCCATTCCAGGGCCTGTCGCGCCTGTCGTACAACATCGTGGGCCTGTACGAGAAGGATGCCTGGTCGGCGCGCCTGGCGTACAACTGGCGCTCGAAGTTTGTCGACCTGTATGCCGATACGCCCGACCGGGCCAACCTGGCCGGCAAGGACCTGATCGTGGCGCCAAGTTCTTCGCTGGACGGCTCGCTCAGCTACAAGCTGACCAAGCAGGTTACGCTCAACCTGACCGGCACCAACCTGCTCAACTTCAAATACCGCGATTACTGGGATAACGAGAACGACTTCCCGCGCGATACCCGCCGCTACGACCGCACGGTGGGGCTGTCGATGAACTTGAAGTATTAAGTAATTCCGTAGTATCCCAAGCCATCCCGCCGCGTGCGGGATGGCTGCATTGATAAGAGGTAGCTAGCAGATGTCGAATAAAAAATTATCGCTGTTGGAAAAAGTGGGCTTTGGCGCCGGCGACATGGCGCTCAACGTGGTGATCTCGTCGATGATGTTGATCATCACGTTCTTCTACACCGACATCTACGGCCTCAAGACCTCCGACCTGGCGCTGCTGTTCTTCGTCGTCAAGGTGGTGGGCGCCATCGGCGACCTGGTGGTCGGCCAGCTCACCGACCGCTACACCAGCCTGCGCATGGGCCGTTATCGCCCGTGGCTGCTGGCGCTGGCCGTTCCCTACGGGATCAGCGTGTTCTTCGTGTTTACCACGCCGGACTGGGAGTACAGCGCGAAGCTGGTATGGGCATACTCCACCTATATCATCATGACGCTGATGACGTCGGGCGTGGGCGTGGCCTACATCTCGCTGCCCAGCAGCCTGACCGACGACCCGCAAGACCGCCTGTCGGCCAACGGCTACCGCCTGTTCTTCGCCAAGATCGGCGCCTTCATGGTGACGGTGGTGGTGCCGGTGCTGTCCGAGCGCTGGGGTGGCGGCAATCCTGCCGTGGGCTACCAGGCCGCGATGGCGGTGATGGCGATCGTCGGCATCGCATTGTTCCTGTTCTGCGTATTCACCACCACCGAGCGCGTGCGCCACGTGGTGCAGCGCCAGTCGCTCTCTGACCAGTTGAAACTGCTGCTCAAGAATGACCAGTGGCTGATCCTGTGCGGCGTGTGCGTGGTGGGCACCATCGGCTACGTGGTGCGCGCATCCGCCGCCATCTACTACGCCAAGTACTACCTGGGCGGGAACACGGCCACCGTCTCGACGTTCCTGTCGATTGGCGTGGTGGCGGCCATCCTGTCGATGATTGCGTCCACCTGGATCACCAAGTTCTATTGCAAGGTCAAGCTGTTCCGCTGGTCGCAAATCGCCGTGGGCGTAATCAGCGCGCTGATCTACTTCGTGGTCAAACCAGGCGATGTGATGCTGGCGTTTGTGCTGTACTTCCTGCTGTCGTTCGTGGTGGACCTGCACGCGCCGGTGTTCTGGTCGGCCATTGCCGAGACCATCGACTACGGCCAGGTGAAAACCGGCAAGCGCGTCTCGGGCTTTGCCTACGGCGGCATTTCCGTATGCCAGAAGGCCGGCATGGGCATCGCCGGCGTGCTGGTGGGCTGGCTGCTGACGTACTTCCAGTACGCGCCCAACCACGAGCAGACCGCGTTCGCCCTGCACGGCATCGTGCTGATGGTCACCCTGATTCCCGGCTTCTTCCACACCGTGATGGGACTGATGATGTTCCGCTACCGCGTGACCGACGAGTACTATGCGCAGGTGAAGAAGCAGATGGCTGTGCAAGCCCCGGCTTGATTGAATAACTTAGTGAATAACTTAGAGTGGAAACCGAAGCAATGCAAACCCCCGACATCCTGCAACCGCTGATCGAACAGCGCGCCGACCCGTTCATCATCCGCCACACTGACGGCTACTATTACTTTACCGCCTCGGTGCCGCAGTACGACCGCATCGAACTGCGCCGGGCCAAAACCATCGCCGGCCTGGTGGACGCTGAAAAAGTCGACGTCTGGCACAAGCCTGACACCGGCGCCTACAGCGAACTGATTTGGGCGCCCGAGATCCACTTCAACGACGGCGCCTGGTATGTGTATTTTGCCGCTGCGCCGAGCCGCGAGATCAAGCACAAGCTGTTCCAGCATCGCATGTACGCGATCCGTAACACCAATGCCAATCCACTGGAAGGCGAGTGGGAGTTCATGGGCCAGATCGACACCGGCATCGACACCTTCTGCCTCGACGCCACCACCTTCACCCACAAGGGCCAGCTGTACTACCTGTGGGCGCAAAAGGACGTGGCCATCGAGGGCAATTCCAACCTGTACATCGCGCCGATGAAAACGCCGTGGCAGCTGGGCGGCCCGCCGGTCATGCTGAGCAAGCCGGAATTCGACTGGGAGATCCGTGGCTTCTGGGTCAACGAAGGCCCGTCGGTCCTGAAAAAGAACGGCAAGATCTTCATCAGCTACTCGGCCAGCGCCACCGACGAAAACTACGCGATGGGCATCCTGTGGGCGGACGAAAATGCCGACGTGCTCGATCCTGCCGCATGGACCAAGAGCCCGCAGCCGGTGCTGCAGACGTGCTTCGAGCACGGCGTGTACGGCCCTGGCCACAACAGCTTCACCATCGGCGACGATGGCGAAACCGTCATGCTGGTTTATCATGCACGCACGTACACCGAGATCATCGGCGACCCGCTGTGGAACCCGGACCGTCATACCTATGTGAAACCACTGAAGTGGGATGAGCAGGGCATGCCGGTATTCGGCAAGCCATCGATCGCTTGATGACCGTGAGCTGATGAGCCGTCATTCCCGCGCACGCGGGAATCCATAGAACATGCGCGCGGCCGGGCAGGTGATCAACCTCTCCGGCCGCAGTACCATCGAGAGACCTCCACATGCAACCATCGATTACCGAATCGCCGTTCGGCCAACTGCCCAACGGCCGCGCCGTCACCGAATATTCCCTCACCAACGCCAACGGCATGATCGTCAAGATCCTCAACCTGGGCGGCATCATCACCGAAATCCACGTGCCCGACCGCGACGGCAATGTGACCGATGTGGTGTGCAGCTTCGACGACGTGGCCGCCTACCTGGGCGAGTCGCATTACTTCGGCGCGCTGATCGGCCGTTACGGCAACCGCATCGCCAACGCCAGCTTCACGCTCGACGGCACGCAGTACCAGCTCGACGTGAACAACGGCGCCAACCACCTGCACGGCGGCGTCGATGGCTTCCACCGCCGCCTGTGGACCGCCGAAACCTTCAACACTCCCAAGTCGGCCGGCCTGATACTCACGTACCTGAGCGCCGACGGCGAGCAGGGCTACCCCGGCAACCTGGAAACCACGGTGATCTACGAGCTGCGCGCCGATAACGAGCTGCGCATCGCCTTCCACGCCATCACCGACCAGGCCACGCCGGTCAATCTGACCAACCACGCCTACTTCAACCTGGCCGGCGGCGGCGACATCCTCGGCCACGAACTGACGATACACGCCGACCGCTACACGCCGATCGACGGCGTGCAGATCCCGCTGGGCGACCTGCCGCCGGTGGCCGGTACGCCGTTCGATTTTCAGACGCCGCACGCCATCGGCGCGCGCATCGACGCCGACGACGAGCAAATTCGCAACGGTTTTGGCTACGACCATAACTTCGTCCTCGCCAAAAAGGCAGAGGGCGCCCTGGAGTTGGCCGCGCGCGTGCGCGAGCCGGCATCGGGCCGGGTGCTGGAGGTATGGACCCAGGAGCCGGGCGTGCAGTTCTACAGCGGTAACTTCCTCGGCGATTCGGTAAAAGGAAAAGGGCGCATCTACGGCCATCGTAGCGCCTTCTGTCTGGAACCCCAGCACTTCCCCGATTCGCCCAACCGGCCCGCGTATCCATCGACGATTTTGCGCCCGGGCGAGGAGTACACGACCGTCATGGCCTACAAGTTCACGACCGAATAAGCGCCAGGGACCGATATCCATTTCGGTATCGAAGTCGTTTAACAATTTATTGGAAAGTTATCTCAGTACATTTTAGACTGCTTTCATCGCTGTGCTGGCGTGGTTTTGCCGGGCCGGCGCACAAGAATAACTGAGGAGATTTGCATGTCCGAGAACGACAACAAGAAGGTAAAGCTGCGCTCCGCCGAATGGTTCGGCTCCAATGACAAGAACGGTTTCATGTACCGCAGCTGGATGAAAAACCAGGGCATTCCCGATCATGAATTCCAGGGTAAACCGATCATCGGCATCTGCAACACCTGGTCCGAACTGACCCCATGTAATGCCCATTTCCGCAAGCTGGCCGAACACGTCAAGCGCGGCATCCTGGAAGCGGGCGGCTTCCCGGTCGAATTCCCGGTCTTCTCGAACGGCGAATCGAACCTGCGTCCGACCGCCATGCTGACCCGTAACCTGGCGTCGATGGACGTGGAAGAATCGATCCGTGGCAATCCTATGGACGGCGTGGTCCTGCTGGTAGGCTGCGACAAGACCACTCCGGCGCTGCTGATGGGCGCCGCGTCGGTCGATATCCCGACCATCGTCGTCACCGGCGGTCCTATGTTGAACGGTAAGCTGAACGGCAAGAACATCGGTTCCGGCACCGCCGTCTGGCAGCTGCACGAGCAGGTCAAGGGCGGTGAAATCAGCATGCACGAATTCCTGGCCGCCGAAGCAGGGCACTCGCGCTCCGCCGGCACCTGCAACACCATGGGCACCGCATCGACCATGGCCTGCATGGCCGAATCGCTGGGCACCTCGCTGCCGCATAACGCCGCGATTCCGGCTGTCGATGCGCGCCGCTACGTGCTGGCCCATATGTCGGGCATCCGCATCGTGGAAATGGTCCGCGAAGATCTGAAGCTGTCGAAGATCCTGACCAAGGAAAACTTCGAAAACGCGATTCGCGTGAACGCCGCCATCGGTGGCTCGACCAACGCCGTGATTCACCTGAAAGCCATCGCCGGCCGTATCGGTGTCGATCTGGAACTGGAAGACTGGACCCGCGTGGGCCGTGGCATGCCGACCATCGTCGACCTGCTGCCATCGGGCCGCTTCCTGATGGAAGAGTTCTATTACGCCGGTGGTTTGCCGGGCGTGATCCGCCGCATGGGCGAAGGTAACTTGCTGCCCAACCCGAACGCGCTTACCGTCAACGGTAAAACCATCTGGGAAAACTGCGTGGATGCGCCGATCTACGACGACGAAGTAATCCGTCCGCTGGAGAAGCCGCTGCTGAAAGACGGCGGCATCTGCATCCTGCGCGGCAACCTAGCGCCACGCGGCGCGGTACTGAAGCCATCGGCTGCCACCCCGGCGCTGATGCAGCATCGCGGTCAGGCCGTGGTGTTCGAAGACTTCGAGCACTACAAGTCGCGCATCCTGGATCCGGACCTGGAAGTCGATGCGAACTCGATCCTGGTCATGAAAAACTGCGGCCCGAAAGGTTATCCCGGCATGGCAGAAGTAGGCAATATGGGCCTGCCGCCAAAGCTGCTGGCAGCAGGCGTGAAAGACATGGTCCGCATTTCGGATGCCCGCATGAGCGGCACCGCCTACGGCACCGTGGTACTGCACGTGGCGCCCGAAGCGATGGCCGGCGGCCCGCTGGGCATCGTCAAGGATGGCGACTGGATCACGCTGGACTGCGCCGGCGGTGAACTGAACCTGGAAATCTCGGACGCCGAGATGGCCGAACGCCAGGCCGTACGCGTGGCCGGCAGCGCGCCGGGACCGAAAACCGGTTACCAGCAGCTGTACATCGAACACGTGCTGCAGGCCGACGAGGGCTGCGACTTCGACTTCCTGGTCGGGAACCGTGGTTCGGCTGTGCCGCGCCACTCGCACTGATTCGCCTTCATCCAGGCAGCAATCCCTACCCTTAGCCAAGCTCCGTCTCCCGCAACGCCGGGATGACGGAGCCCCGGCCCCCCGATTCAAGGAGACACCCCATGCTGATCATCCAATTCACCAACGAACAAGGCGCGCGCCAAATCGGCGTGCTGGAACAGGACACCGTTCGCATCATCGACGGCTACACCACCACCTACGCCCTGGCGCAGGACGCGATCCGTAAATCGGTCGGCCTGGCCGCCCTGGCCGACAAGTCCATTGGCACCAACACCGCTTCGTTCGAGGCGATTGCCGCCGACGGCCGTCTGCTCCCGCCACTCGATCACACCGACGACGCCCACACCTACGTCACCGGCACCGGCCTGACCCACCTGGGCAGCGCCGACACCCGCGACGCCATGCACAAGAAAATCGGCGGCGACGTCGAGACTTTGAGCGACTCCATGAAGATGTTCCGCATGGGCGTGGAAGGTGGTAAGCCTGCGGCCGGCGAGGCTGGCGTGCAGCCGGAGTGGTTCTACAAGGGCGATGGTTCCATCGTCGCTGCCAGCGGCAAGGACCTGGCCATGCCCGACTTCGCGCTCGACGGCGGCGAAGAGCCGGAAGTGGCGGGCCTGTACGTGATCGGCGACGACGGCCAGCCGTACCGCGTCGGTTTCGCGATCGGCAACGAGTTCTCGGACCACGTGACCGAGCGCCAGAACTACCTGTACCTGGCCCACTCCAAGCTGCGCGTCTGCGGCCTGGGTCCGGCCCTGCTGGTCGGCGCAGCGCCGGCGCACATCGAAGGCACCTCGCGCATCTATGATGTTGACGGCAAGGTACGCTGGGAAAAGGCGTTCTTCAGCGGCGAGCAGAATATGTCGCACACCATCGCCAACCTGGAGCACCACCACTTCAAGTACCCGCTGTTCAACCGCGCGGGCGATGTGCACATCCACTTCTTCGGCACCGCCACCCTGAGCGTGGCCGACAACATCGTGGTCAAGGAAGGCGAAACCTTCGAGATCGACGCGCCGCAATTTGGCCCGGCACTGCGCAACAAGCTGGCCGTGTACAAAACCGAAGTCGCGAAAGTGAAAGCCTTATGATTGATACCAGCGTTCTCACCGGCGAAGCACTGATCGCGGGCCAGCCCGTCAAGGGCACCGGCGCCTCCTTGCGTGCCTGGGACCCGGCAGCGGGCAAGCTGCTCGAGACTGAATTTTTCGCGGTCGATAACCAGCAAATCGACGCGGCCTGCCGAGCGGCCGAAGCTGCATTCGACACGTTCCGCTCCATCAGCGACGAGCAGCGCGCCGTGTTCCTGGAAACCGTGGGCGAGCAGATCGTCGCCCTCGGCGACACCCTGGTCGAACGCGTGATGGCCGAAACCGGTCTGCCGCGCGCCCGCGTGGAAGGTGAGCGCGGCCGCACCGTCGGCCAGCTGAAACTGTTTGCCAACTTGCTGCGCGAAGGCTCGTGGAACGATGTGCGCATCGATGCCGCGCTGCCCGACCGGGCGCCGCCGCGCCCCGACCTGCGCCTGCGCATGATCGGTCTCGGTCCGGTCGCGGTTTTCTCGGCCAGTAATTTCCCGCTGGCGTTCTCGGTGGCCGGCGGTGACACCGCCTCCGCCTTTGCCGCCGGTTGCCCGGTCGTGTTGCGCGGCCATTTCGCCCATCCCGGCACGTCCGAGCTGGTGGGCCGCGCGGTAGCCAGGGCTGTCGAAATTTGCGGTTTGCCGGGCGGCGTGTTCTCGCTGCTCACCGGCGCCGGCAACGCCATCGGCCAGGAGCTGGTGCGCCATCCGGCGATCAAGGCGGTGGGCTTTACCGGTTCGCGCGGCGGTGGCATGGCGTTGATGGCGGTGGCTGCCGCCCGCCCGGTACCGATTCCCGTGTATGCAGAAATGAGCTCGATCAACCCGGTCTTCTTGCTGCCGGCCGCACTGGCCAACCGCGCCGAAGAAATCGCGGCCGGTTTCGCCGGTTCGTTGACGCTGGGCGTGGGCCAGATGTGCACCAACCCCGGCCTGGTGCTGGCGTTGGCCGGTCCCGAACTCGATCGCTTCACCACGGCCGCCTCGCAGGCGCTGGCGGGCGGCGCGGCAGTGACCATGCTGTCGCCAGGTATCGCCGGTAATTTCCAGCGCGGCGTGGCCCAGTTGAAGGATCAGCCCAATGTCTCGACCGTGGCGCTGGCGCCGCAGGAAGAGGGCAAAGGCGCCCCGGCGCTGTTCGTTACCACCGGTGCGGCCTTCCTGGCGCAGCATGCGCTGGGCGAAGAGATCTTCGGACCAGCATCACTGGTCGTGGCGTGCAAGGACTTGGCCGAACTGTTGCTGGTGACCGAAAACCTGGAAGGCCAGTTGACCGCCACCCTGCAACTGGACGACGCCGACCTCGATGCCGCGCGCGCACTGCTGCCGGTACTGGAGCGCAAAGTGGGCCGCATCCTGGCCAACGGTTTCCCGACTGGCGTGGAAGTGGCCAGCGCCATGGTGCATGGTGGTCCGTTCCCGTCCACCTCGGACGGTCGCAGCACGTCGGTGGGCACCGGCGCCATTGTGCGCTTCCTGCGCCCGGTGTCGTATCAGAACCTGCCGCAGGCGCTGCTGCCGGAAGTGCTGCGCGATAACGGCGCCGAAGCATGGCGCCGCCGCGACGGTGAACTGACCCGCAACTAAGACTTGTCTGGTGCGAGCCCTGCGCAGACAGGGCCGCGCTGATCCTTCAGGAGACTGCATGACCCAGTTGGCCAAGTTCCCCAGCTTGCGCGGCAAGCGCGTATTCATTACCGGCGGTGGCAGCGGTATCGGCGAGGCGATGGTGATCTCGTTTGCCGAGCAGGGCGCCAAGGTAGCTTTCGTCGATATCGCCCGCGATCCCAGCCTGGCCCTGTGCCGGCGCGTGAAGGAAGCCGGTTATCCCGAGCCGCTGTTCCGCCTGTGCGACATCACCGACATCGCCGCCCTGAAGGCCACGATGGCCGAGCTGACTGGCGCCATCGGCAACTTCGACATCCTCGTCAACAACGCCGCCAACGACCAGCGCCATGACACGCAAGACGTCACGGTCGAATACTGGGACCAGCGCATCGCCATCAACCAGCGCCCGATGTTTTTTACCTGCCAGGCCGTGTTCGACGGCATGAAGGAGAAGGGGGGCGGCGCCATCATCAATGTCGGTTCGATCTCGTGGCAGGTCAAGAACGCCGGGTATCCCGTGTATGCCACCGCCAAGGCGGCCACCCACGGCCTCACGCGCGGCCTGGCCCGCGAATTCGGCGCCCACGGCATCCGCGTCAATACCGTCACGCCGGGCTGGGTGATGACCCAGCGCCAGATCGACCTGTGGTTAGACGACGCCGGCGAGCAGGATATCAAGCGCAACCAGTGTTTGCCCACCAAGCTGCTGCCCCAAAATATCGCCTCCATGGTGCTGTTCCTGGCCGCCGACGATGGCGCCATGTGCACGGCGCAGGAATTCATTGTCGATGGAGGATGGGTTTAGCAGTTGAGTTTAGTAGTTGACCCAAGCAGTACCGCAATACCCGCAGCATCGTTCGCCGCCCCGGAGACAGCGCCCAGCATGAGGCGCCTGGGCCACATAACCCTAAAAAATGGTATGAACAATGGTGAAGAACTTTATCTCTGCGCTCGCGGTCGGCGTGATGGCCGCGCCGGGCGCAATGGCATTGACCCCCGAATCGAACCCGGTGAAGCTACCGGTGTCGAGTCCCGATGGGCGCATCGTGGCCAGTATCGTTGCAACGCCCGGCAAGCCGCTCAGCTACACGGTCAAGCGCGATGGCAGGCCGGTGCTGCTGCCGTCGGCACTGGGCCTGCAATTGCAGGGCGCTGATTTGTCCGGCGCGCTCACGGCCACCGCCGCATCGAAGACCACCGCCATCAGCGACGATTACCGCATGGCGGTCGGCAAGAAGCGCGACATCAGCTACCGCGCCAACGAGAAAACCTGGACCGTGCAGAACGCACAAAACCAGAAAATGGACATCGTATTCCGCGTCTCGAACGACGGCGTGGCATTCCGCTACGTGGTTGCCGAGCCGTCGCTGCCGCGCAAGACGCTGGTGCAGGAGCGGACCACGTTCGCATTCCCCGGTACCGCCAAGGCGTGGCTGCAACCGATGTCGGTCGCGCAGACCGGGTGGGAGCGCACCAATCCCTCGTACGAAGAGCACTACAAGATGGACATCGCCGTGGGCACGGCATCGCCGTCGCCGGCCGGCTGGGTGTTCCCGGCTTTGTTCAAGAGCGGCGAGACCTGGGTCGCGCTTTCCGAAGCGGGTATCGACGGCACGTACCAGGCTTCGCGCCTGGCGCCGGAGTCGAAGAATGGCGTGTACAGCATCGGCAATCCGATGCCGGCCGAGGCTTACGGCGGCAAAGGCTTGCTGGCCGACGTCGAGGGCACATTGACCACGCCGTGGCGGCTGATCGCACTTGGTTCGCTGGCTACCGTCACCAATTCCACGCTGGGCACCGACCTGGCCGCACCCGCGATCAGGTTCGACGAGAAGCTGGTCAAGCCGGGCCACGCGTCGTGGAGCTGGGCGCTGCTCAAGGACGATGGCACCGTGTATGACGTGCAGAAGAAATTCATCGACTACGCGGCGGATATGCACTGGGACTACACGCTGATCGACGCCGACTGGGACCAGAAAATCGGCTACGAGAAGGTGACGCAGCTGGCCGATTACGCCGCCACGAAAAACGTGGGCCTGCTACTTTGGTATAACTCGTCCGGCCCGTGGAACGGCACCAAGTATTCGCCCAAGGGCAAGCTGCTCACCCACGAGCAGCGCGTGGCGGAGTTCAAGCGCATCCGCGACATGGGCATCAAGGGCGTGAAGATCGACTTCTTCAACGGCGACTCGCAGGCGATGATGGCCTATTACGTCGACATCCTCAACGACGCGGCCACTGCCGGCCTGCTGGTGAACTTCCACGGCTCCACGCTGCCGCGCGGCTGGCACCGCACCTGGCCCAACCTGATGACGATGGAATCGGTGAAGGGCTTCGAGTTCACCAGCTTCGAGCAAAAGGATGAAGACGCCATGCCCACCCACGTGGCCATGCTGCCGTTCGCCCGCAACCTGTTCGATCCGATGGACTTCACGCCGATGGTGTTCGGCGACATCCCCAACATCAAGCGCAGCACCAGCAACGGCTTTGAACTGGCCACGTCTGTGCTGATGCTCTCGGGGATACAGCACTTTGCCGAGCGCCCGGAAGGCATGGCCACCGCGCCCGGCTACGTGAAAGACTTCCTGCGCGAGCTGCCGCGCAGCTGGGACGACAGCCGCTATGTCGATGGCTACCCGGGCCAGTATGCGGTGATCGCGCGCCGAGCCGGCGACACCTGGTACATCGCCGGCATCAACGCCACCGAGTCCGACAAGACGATCACGCTCGACCTGTCGTTTGCCGGCAGTGGTGCGGCGCGGATCATCGCCGACGGCGAAGCCGTCACCGGCAACCCCGCCAGTTTCAGCCAGCGCAGCCTTGCCGCCGGCACGAAAGCAGTAGTGACCATCAAGCCGCGTGGCGGCTTCGTGATAACAAAAAAACAGTAACCAGGAGACCAGCATGAACCACCGTACTTACAACATCAAAAATGCCGTAGCCACCCTGTGCCTGATCGCCGCCGGCGGTTATGCGTACGCCGCGCCAGTGACCGTCACCATCGACACGTCGAAACCTGGCCCGGTAATCAACAAGAACGTCTACGGCCAGTTCGCCGAGCACCTGGGCACCGGCATCTACGAAGGCATGTACGTCGGCCCGAAATCGAAGATCCCGAATACCCGTGGCTGGCGCAACGACGTCATCGGCGCGCTCAAGGAAATGCACGTGCCGCTGGTGCGCTGGCCGGGCGGCTGCTTTGCCGACGAATACCACTGGCGCGACGGTATCGGCGCGCGCGAAAAACGCCCGGTCAAGGTCAACACCAACTGGGGCGGCGTGGAAGAATCGAACGCGGTGGGCACCCACGAGTTCTTCGACCTGGCCGAGCAACTGGGCGCCGACACCTACGTGAACGGCAACCTGGGCACCGGCACGGCGCAGGAGATGTCGGAATGGGTGGAGTACATGACCTCCGACAGCAAATCGACGCTGGCCGAACTGCGCCGCAAGAATGGCCGCGACAAGCCGTTCAAGGTGGACTTTTTCGCCATCGGTAACGAGGCCTGGGGCTGTGGCGGTAACATGACGCCGCGCTACTACACCGACCTGTACAAGCAGACCGAAACCTTCCTGCGTGCGCCGAAGCACCTGCGTCCGCAAATCATCGCCAGCGGCGGCAACGACTACGACACCAGCTGGACCGACATGATCAGCCGCGAGGCCAAGAAGCAGACCTACGGCATCAGCTTCCACTACTACACCATCCCCACCGGCAAGTGGGAAGTGAAGGGCGCGGCCACCGGCTTCAAGGAAGACGAATGGTTCTCGACGCTGTCGAACACGCTCAAAATCGACGGCATGATCAAGAAGAACGTCGAAGTCCTGGACCGCAACGACCCGGAGAAAAAAGTCGGCTTCCTGGTGGACGAGTGGGGCACCTGGTATGACGTGGAAAAGGGCACCAACGCCGGCTTCCTGTACCAGCAAAACACGCTGCGCGACGCGGTGGTGGCGGCGCTCAACTTCAACATCTTCCACGACCATGCCGACCGGGTGAAAATGACCAATATCGCGCAGATGGTCAACGTGCTGCAGGCGATGATCCTGACCGACAAGGACAAGATGCTGCTCACACCGACGTACCACGCCTACCACATGTACGTGCCGTTCCAGGATGCGACGTCGCTGCCGCTCACGCTCAAGGACAATCCACAGTATTCGTACAACGGCAGCAGCATTCCTGAAATCAGTGCATCGGCCGCGCGCGCCAAGGATGGCAAGCTCTATCTGGCACTGGTCAACACCAACCCCAACAAGGATGCCGAAGTGGCGGTGGATGTGCCGGGCTTAAGCATCAAGTCGGTCAAGGGACGCGTGCTGACCGCGCCGGCCATCGACACCCACAACACCTTCCAGGCGCCGGACACCATCAAGCCTGCGCCATTTAGCGCCAATGCCGGCGCGGACGGCAAGCTGACGATCAAGATCCCGTCGAAAGCGGTGATCGTGGTGGCGGTGGAGTAAGCCATGGAAGACTTCATGCTCTCGCGCCGCAAGGCGATCGTCGGCGGCGTGGCGCTGCTGCTGGCCGGCTGCGGTGGTGGCGACGGGGTGAGCAACCCTGTCACCGCCACGCCGACGCCTACCCCGACGCCAACGCCGACACCGACGCCGACGCCGACGCCAACGCCAACGCCAACGCCCACCACGATCGCCTTCACGGAGGCATCGGTGCACGATCCGTCCGTGATCCGGGTCGATGGCACGTACTACGTGTTCGGCTCGCACCTGGCTGCCGCCAAGTCCACCGACTTGATGAACTGGACCAAGATCGCCGACGGGGTCGATGCGGCCAACCCGCTGTTTTCCAACGTCATTACGGCGCTGGCCCCCACCTTCGCCTGGTCGCAGGTGAACGGCCTGTGGGCGGCGGACGTGGCGCGCCTGGGCGACGGCAAGTTCTACTTCTACTACAACTCGTGCAAGGGCGATTCGCCGCGCTCCGCCATGGGCGTCGCCGTGGCGGACAAGGTGGAAGGCCCGTACGTGGACAAGGGCATGTTCCTGCGTTCCGGCATGTGGGACCAGGTCAGCGAGGACGGCGTCAATATCTATAACGCGCTGACCATGCCCAACGTGGTGGACCCGCAGACCTTCTTCGACAAGGACAGCAACCTGTGGATGATTTACGGCTCGTACTCGGGCGGCATCTTCATCCTGAAGATGGACAAGATTACCGGCAAGCCGGTGGCTGGGCAGGGGTACGGCAAGCACCTGATGGGCGGTAATCACAGCCGCATCGAAGGCGCCTATGTGCTCTACAGCCCGGAGTCGAAGTTCTACTACCTGTTTACGTCCTTTGGCGGCCTGGATGCCAATGGCGCGTACAACATGCGGGTGGCGCGGTCGCTCAACCCGGACGGTCCGTACGTCGATGCCAGGGGCAACGACATGGCCATGGTGAAATCCGATCCGGCGAAGCCGCTGTTCGACGACGCGACCATCGCGCCGTTCGGCCAGAAGATCATGGGCAACCACCAGTTCGCACTGGCGGCGGGGGAAAGCGGCACGGCGCTTGGCTACGTCTCGCCGGGCCACAACTCGGCCTATCACGACGCTGCCACCGGCCAGTACTTCCTGATTTTCCACACGCGCTTCCCCGGCACCGGGGAACTGCACCAGATCCGCGTGCACCAGATGTTCCTCAACGCCGACGGCTGGCTGGTGGTGGCGCCGTTCCGCTATGCGCCGCTCAGCAAGAACGCAACGCCGTTGTCGGCGGTAGTCACTGCGGCGGATGCCGCCGGTAGCTACAAGATGATCAACCACGGCAAGGATATTTCGGCGGTCATCAAGGCGTCGCAAAATATCGTGCTGGCGTCCGGCGGTGCGGTGACCGGTGCGGCCACCGGCACCTGGACCCATGATGGCGACAACCGCATCACGCTGGTACTGGGCACGCTCGGTACGTTCAAGGGCGTGCTGTCGCGCCAGTGGAATACCAACGCCAGCGCGTTCGTGGTGACGTGGACGGCGCAGTCGGTCGATGGTGTGTCGATCTGGGGTGCGCGCACGGGCAGTTAAATCAAGACCCGCCATTGCTGTTGTCCAGCAATGGCGGGGGCTTTCAGTCAAAGGCATTACATGAAGTCTCTCATTTCTTCGATCATCCTCGCTGCCGCCACGGTGGCAGCACTCCCGTCCACCGCCAAGGAAGTCAGCGTCCACGATCCCGTGATGGCGAAGGAAGGGGATACGTATTACGTGTTCTCCACCGGCCCCGGTATCACCTTCTACAGTTCGAAGGACATGAAGAAATGGAAACCGGAAGGGCGCGTGTTCGCCGGCCAGCCCACGTGGGCCAAGCGCGCCGCGCCGACGTTCGACGACCATATCTGGGCGCCGGACATCCAGCACCATAATGGCAAATACTATTTATATTATTCCGTCTCCGGTTTCGGCAAGAACACCTCCGGCATGGGCGTTACCGTCAACAAGACGCTCGATCCGCGTTCGCCCGACTACCGCTGGGAAGACCAGGGCATGGTGCTGCAATCGGTGCCGGTGCGCGACGACTGGAACGCCATCGACCCGAATGTGATCGAAGATGAAAACGGTGATGCGTGGATGTCGTTCGGTTCGTTCTGGAGCGGCCTGAAGCTGGTCAAGCTCAATCAGGACTGGACCGGCCTGGCCGAGCCGCAGGAGTGGCACGCGATCGCCGCGCGGCCGCGCAGCGACAAGGTGGCCGGCGAGTCCGCCGGTCCTGCCGAAATCGAAGCGCCGTACATCTTCAAGAAAAACGGTTATTACTACCTGTTTGCCTCCTTCGGCCTGTGCTGCAAGAAGGCCGACAGCACCTACCACCTGGTGGTGGGGCGCTCGAAGTCGGTCAAGGGCCCTTACCTGGACAAGCAGGGCGTGGACATGGTCAAGGGCGGCGGTTCGCTCGTGATCGCCGGCGACAAGGACTGGAAGGGCCTGGGCCACAACAGCGCCTACACCTTCGACGGCAAGGACTACCTGGTGCTGCACGCGTACGAGACAGCCGATAACTATCTGCAAAAGCTGAAGATCATGGAAATGAAATGGGACAAAAATGGCTGGCCCACCGTGGACCAGGCTGACCTGAACAACTACCGCAGCGTGCAGCTGCCCGCCAAATGAAATACCAGCTTCGCCTGCTGGCCGCCGCGGCCCTGATCGCGGTATCGAGCGTCGTCCATGCGGCGCCCCTGAAATTGTTCCCGCTGCAGGACGTGCGCCTGGGCGCCAGTCCGTTCCTGGAAGCGCAGCAGACCGACCTCCATTACATGATGGAGATGGAACCGGACCGCCTGCTCGCGCCGTTCCTGCGCGAGGCGGGTCTGCCATTGAAAAAGCCGACGTACGGCAACTGGGAGTCCACCGGCCTCGATGGCCACATGGGCGGCCATTACCTGTCGGCGCTGGCGCTGATGTATGCATCCACCGGCGATGCGGAAGTCAAGCAGCGGCTCGACTACTTCGTGGCGGAGCTCAAGCGCTGCCAGGAAAAGAACGGCAACGGCTATATCGGCGGCATCCCCGAGGGCAGCGCCGTGTGGCAGGCCATCGCCCGTGGTGAAATGAAAGCCGATAACTTCTCGGTCAACGGCAAATGGGTGCCGTGGTACAACCTGCACAAGGTGTACGCGGGCCTGCGCGATGCCTACAAATATGCCGGCAACGAGGATGCGCGCGCCATGCTGGTCGCGCTGTCCGACTGGGCGCTGGCACTGAGCTCGCACCTGACCGATGAGCAGATGCAGAAGATGCTGCGCGCGGAGCACGGCGGCATGAACGAAGTGCTGGCCGACGTGGCCGAGATGACGGGGCAGAAAAAATATATGGACCTGGCGGTGCGATTCTCGCACCAGGCCATCCTGCGCCCGCTCGAAGAAAAAAAGGACAAGCTGACCGGCCTGCACGCCAACACGCAAATCCCGAAAGTGATCGGCTTCAAGCGCATCGGCGACATGACGGGCCGGCGCGACTGGCAGCAGGCCGCGCAGTTCTTCTGGCAGACGGTGCACGATCACCGCACGGTGGCCATCGGCGGTAACAGTGTCAAGGAGCACTTCCACGACGCCAACGATTTCACGTCGATGATCGACGAGGTGGAGGGGCCGGAGACCTGCAATACGTACAATATGCTCAAGCTCACCGAGATGCTGTTCCTCGGCGATGCGAAAGGTTCGTACACCGACTATTACGAACGCGCGCTGTACAACCACATCCTGTCGTCGCAGCGGCCCGATACTGGTGGCTTCGTGTATTTCACGCCGATGCGGCCCAACCACTACCGCGTGTATTCGCAGGTGGACAAGGGCATGTGGTGCTGCGTGGGTTCAGGCATCGAGAGCCACGCCAAGTACGGTGAATTCATCTATGCCCACGGCAAGGATGCGCTGTACGTGAACCTGTTCATCCCGTCCACGCTCAAGTGGAAGGAGAAGAACCTCACCATCACCCAGACCAACCAGTTCCCGGACCAGGACAGCAGCACGATTACCGTGACCGGTAACGGCAAATTCGCGATGAAGATCCGCTATCCGTCGTGGGTGGCGCGCGGCGCCATGCAGGTGACGGTCAACGGCAAGGCGGTTGCCGCCAAGCCGGGTGCGGACAGCTATGTCAGCGTCGAGCGCACCTGGAAGAGCGGCGACAAGGTGGAGGTCAGGTTGCCGATGACCACCTGGCTCGAACAGATGCCGGACAAGTCGAACTACTACGCCGTGCTGCACGGCCCCATCGTGCTGGCCGCGAAAACCGCGCCGATCGCCAATGAAAAACTCAGCTTCCTGGCCGACGATTCGCGCATGGGCCATATCGCTTCCGGTCCAGTGTGCCCGCTGGAGTCGGCGCCCACGCTGGTGAGCGACACCAAGGACTTCATGGACCGCTTCAAGCCGGTGCCGGGCCGTCCGCTTACATTTACCGCGCCAGGACTGGTGCAAGGTAAAGACGTGGGCAGCGTGGTCTTCATGCCGTTCTTCCGCCTGCACGATGCGCGCTACGTGATGTACTGGCCGTACTCCACGCCGGCCAACCTGCAGGCGATGCAGGCCAGGGCCGCCGAAGGGGAGAAGGAGCGGCTGGCCTTGAATGCGCTCACCATCGACCAGGTGGCGCCGGGCGAGCAGCAGCCCGAGTCCGATCACTTCTTCAAGTCCGACGGCGGCGAGGCGGGGATCAACCAGGGCAAGCACTGGCGCCACGCGACCGGCTGGTTCAGCTACGACCTCACCGACAGGAAAGGAGAAGCAAGTGCGCTGCGCCTGACCTACGCCAGGGGCGATGCCGGCCGCAAGTTCGACATCGTCGTCAACGGCCAGTTGCTGGCGGAAGTGACGCTGGACGACCAGGCCGCGCAGCCGTTCTACACGGTGGACTATGCGTTGCCGCCGGCGCTGGTGGCAGCGGCCAAGGGCAAGCTGGTGGTGAAGTTCGTGGCCAAGCCGGGGTCGATCGCTGGCGGCTTGTACGGGCTGCGGCTGCTCAGGCTATATCCGAAATGATATCGAACAATCGAAAAATGTGATTGGATAGATATTTCCCCAGCCCTTAGTATTTGCTCGATAAATACGAGCTAACCATACGAGCCATTCGGAGACTTAGGAGTTGTACATGAAACTGAAGAAAATTGCCGCCATCATTGCTGCCGGCGTGGCGTTCGCCGCCGCCAACGTGGCCACCGTGGCGCATGCCGCCAATCCGCTGTTCCCTAAAATTTTCACCGCCGATCCGGCCGCCTTCGTGGAAGACGGCGTGGCCTACCTGTACGTGGGCCGCGACGAAGCCACGCTCAAGGACAAGGATTACGTGATGAAGGAGTGGCGCCTGTACTCGAGCTGCGACATGAAGAACTGGACCGACCGCGGCGTGCCGCTCAAGCCGTCCGCCTTCAAGTGGGCAATCGGTAAGGTGGACGCCTGGGCCTCGGACATCGTCAAGCGCGATGGCAAATACTACTTCTATTCCACCGTCGATCATGCCACCATTCCCGGCCGCGCCATCGGCGTGGCCGTGGCCGACAAGCCGGAAGGTCCGTTTGTCGATGTGCGCGGTTCGGCACTGGTCACCAACGACATGACCAAGGAATCGCCGATTTTCTGGGACGATATCGATCCGGGCGTATTCGTCGATGACGACGGCCAGGCTTACCTGTACTGGGGTAACACGGTACTGAAATACGCCAAGCTGAAAAAGAACATGATGGAGCTCGACGGCCCGATCGTCACCGTGGGCATGGACCGCTTTACCGAGGCGCCGTATCTGCACAAGCGCAACGGCATCTACTACCTGTCGTACTCGCGCGAGTATCCGGAAGAAACCGCGTACATGACCGGCCCGAGCCCCACCGGACCGTGGACCTATCGCGGCGTGATCATGTCGAAGAATAAAATCGTCAAGACCATCCACCACGCGTTCATCGAATTCAACGGCAAGTCGTACATCGTGTACCACAACGACAAGCTGCCCGGCGGTGGCGAGTTCCGCCGATCGGTGGCGGTGGAAGAGTTTACCTACAACGCCGACGGCACCATTCCTTACATCAAGCAGACCAAGGAAGGCCCAGCAGCCAACCCCAGCCCTGCTTGCGGCAAGTAAGCGAGTGATATCGATACAAACGGTATTGACTAAAAATCTATACCGTTTGTGATATCATTTTCCTATGGAAACAAACCCAAACTGGTTTTTACGTGCGCGGCTCAAGACGCGGCAGCTGCTGCTCCTGATCGCGCTCGACGAACAGCGCAATATCCATCGCGCCTCGGAAGAGCTGCACATGACGCAGCCGGCCGCCTCCAAGCAATTGAAGGATCTCGAAGAGATGCTGGGCGTGCAGCTGTTCGACCGCCTGCCGCGCGGCATGGAACCCACCATCTATGGCGAGACGATGATACGCCACGCCCGCATGGCGCTCACCAGCCTGTCGCTGGCGCACGAGGATATCGTTGCCATCAAGGCCGGCCTGGCCGGCCAGGTCGATATCGGCACCATCATGACGCCGGGGATCGCGCTGCTGCCGCAGGCGATCACGCGCACCAAGCAGGCCGCGCCGCGCCTGCGCATCGGCGTGGAGATGGAGCAGTCCAACGTGCTGCTCGAGCAGTTGCAGCGCGGCCGCCTCGATTTCATGATCGGCCGCATTCCCGAGCGCCAGAGTGCCCAGGGCTTGAGTTACGAAGAGCTGGGCGACGAGCCGGCATGCGCGGTGGTGCGTCCCGGCCATCCGCTGCTGGCAGCGCGCAACCTGCAACTGCGCGACATCTCGTCGCAGCCGTGGATCCTGCCGCCGCAAGGCAGCATCCTGCGCGCGCGCTGCGAACTGATGTTCCGCCGCGCCGGGCTGGAAGTGCCGTTCAACGTGATCGATACCACGGCGGTGCTGATGATCAAGCCGCTGTTGCAGCAGACCGACGCGCTGAACGTGATGCCGGTGGCGGTGGCGCAGTATTACGAATCGCAGGGCGTGTTGAACATCCTGCCGATCGAGCTGCCGTGCCGGATGGATGCCTACGGCATCATCATGGTCGATGGTCACCTGATGTCGCCGGGGGCGGAGCTGTTGTTGCGGTACGTGCGCGAGGTGGCGCGCGAGATTTATTGAGCGCTGCCGCCTAGCCGAAGCTGGCGAACGTATCGAGCAGCACCTTGGCCCGGAACGGTTTGACGATCACCCGGCTGATATCGCGGCTGCGCAATTCCTGCAGCAGCGCCGCCGTCGGATGGTCCACCATCACCGCGATCGGGATCGTCGCGCGGCTGGCCGACATGCCGCCGCGCACCCGGTCGAGCAGCGTGAAATTGTGGGCGGCGCCGCCAAAGGCGCCGCATTCGAGCGAAATCACCGCACCCTGGAAACTGCGTTCGCGCAGCAGTTTTTCTGCCGCTTCGGCGCTCGCCGCCTCGTGCACCGTACCCATGCCCAGCGAGCGCGCCGTCATCGATACGGTCTTGCGCAGCAACGGCTGTTCTTCCACCAGCAGCATGTCGATCGGATCGCGTGGACGTTCAGGCATGTTCATTTCCTCCCGATAGTTCCTCTTGCAGCAGGTCGCGCAGGCTGGCAAGAATCGCCAGTTCGGTGGCGTCCAGCGTGCGCGGCTCGTGGTCGATCAGGCACAGCGTACCGATGGCGTGGCCCGACGGTTCGCGCAGTGGCGCGCCCGCATAGAAAATCACGTGCGGCTCGCCGGTGACCACCGGGTTGTCGGCGAAGCGCGGATCCTGGCGCGCGTCCGGGATCACGAAGATATCGGGCTGCACGATGGCGTGGCCGCAGAACGAGATGTCGCGCCGGGTCTCGCAGGCGTCGATGCCCACGCGGGCCTTGAACCACTGGCGGTTTTCATCGACCAGCGACAGCAGCGCGATCGGCACGCCGAATTCCTCGGCCGCGAAGCGCACGATCCTGTCGTAGCGCTCTTCCGGTGGCGTATCGAGGATCAGCAGGGCGCGCAGCGCAGCCAGGCGTTCCTTGTCGTTGGCGGGTATCGGTGCTGCAAGCATGGTCGGTCGGGCGCGGCGGCCAGGTGGTCATGTTCGGTAAACTTTACCACTACCACGATACAAATGGCACACACCATCGGCAAGCACATGGCTGGCGAAATCTGCGCTCCCGGTCTCCGGTGCGATTGCCCGGCCGGCGCGGCTCTGGCACACTGGTCGGCATATCAATCATGGTCACGCTGACGTATGCGTAACAAGCGGTGGTGGAAATGGCCGGGGCGGGTGCTGCTGGCCGTGATGGGCCTGGTGCTGCTGGCGGTGGCCGGTGGCTGGTTGTACCTGCGCGCCAGCCTGCCCGCGTTGGACGGCATGCGGACGGTGCCCGGTTTGCAAGGCACGGTCAGCGTGGCGCGCGACCAGCATGGCGTGCCTGTCATCAGCGGTGAGAGCCGGCTCGATGTGGCGTATGCCACCGGCTTCGTGCACGCCCAGGAGCGCTACTTCCAGATGGACCTGCTGCGCCGGGTGGCGGCCGGCGAGCTGTCGGAGCTGTTCGGACCGCGCGCGCTGCCCACCGACCAGGCCCACCGCCTGCACCGCCTGCGCGCGCGCGCCGACCTGGCGCTGGCCGCGCTGCCGGCCGGCGACCAGCAACTGCTGGCGCGCTACACCGACGGCGTCAACGCCGGCCTGGGCGCGCTGGGCGCCAGGCCGTTCGAGTATGTTCTCACGGGCGCCGCACCGCGTCCGTGGCGCGCCGCCGATTCGCTGCTGGTGATCTGGGCCATGTATTTCGACTTGCAGGGCAACCAGCTGCCGCGTGAGCTGGCGCGCGGCTGGCTGCGCGACCACACCGATGATGCCCAGCGCGCTTTCCTGGCGCCGTCATTTACGCCATGGGATGCGCCGCTCGACGCTGCCACCGTCACCGGCGACGAAGCGCCGATACCCGCCACCGCGCCCGCATGGTGGGGCCGTCCGCGCGCAGAAGGCTTGCAGACGCCGCGCCGCCTTGCTTTGGTCGATCCTTCGGTGGTCCCCGCGACGGCGCCGCAAGCCGAACCTTCCATCGCCCTGGTCCCGACGTTAGCCGAATCGTCCAACGCCTCGCTCGTACCATTCGCTCAACCGTCAACGGCCTGGCTCAACACCATCGGCAGCAACAACTGGGCGGTGGCCGGCAGTCGCAGCGACAGCGGCGCGGCCATTGTCGCCAACGATATGCACCTCGGCCTGCAACTGCCGGTGATCTGGTACCGCGCCGCCTTGCAGTTCGCCGATGGCAAGGGTGGACAGCGCCGCGTGGTGGGCGTGACATTGCCCGGCGCGCCGGTGGGCGTTGTCGGCAGCAATGGCCAGGTGGCATGGGGCTTTACCAACAGTTATGGCGACTACCTGGACCTGGTCGAAGTCGATGCCGACCCGGCCCATCCGGGGCAGGTGCGCACCCCGGCTGGCCTGGAGACCCCGGTCGTCCACCACGAAACCATTATCGTCAAGGGGCAGGCAAGTCACACCTTGACAGTGCGCGATACCTCGCTCGGGCCGCTGCGCGAGGCCGACGAAAAAACTTACGCGGTGCGCTGGACCGCGCACCAGCCGGGCGCTGTCAATGTCCGTGCGCATTTGCTCGAAAGCGTAGCGACGGTGGAACAGGCGTTGGCGCTGGCCCCCACGCTCGGCATCCCGGCGCAGAACATGGTGGCCGGCGACAGCGGCGGCCATATCGGCTGGACCATCGCCGGCCGCATTCCGCGCCGCGCGATCAACGCGCTGAATGCCACGGACGCCAGCTACCCGCTGCGCGCCGACGACCCTGCCGCCTGGCAGGGCTGGCTGGCGGCGGACGACTATCCGAGGTTGATCGATCCGGCCGGCGGCCAGCTGTTTACCGCCAACAGCCGCCAGTTGAATGGGGCCGGCGCGGCGTTGCTGGGCGACGGCGGTTACGATCTCGGTGCGCGTTCGCGCCAGGTGCGCGACGGCTTGACCGCGCTGGGGCCGCGCACCGGCGTCAGACAGGTGTACGCGGTGGCGCTCGACGACCGCGCGCTGTTCCTGGCGCCGTGGCGCGACCGGGCCATGGCCGCGCTGAATGCGCAAGCGGTGGCCGGCCAGCCGCTGCGCGCCGAGGCGCTGGCGCTGCTGCGGTCCACCTGGACCGGCCATGCCAGCGTCGATTCGGTGGCATACCGTCTCACGCGCGGCTATATGTATGCGCTGTACGACATCCTGTACGGCGGCGCCGACCAGCAGTTGTCCGCCCTCGATCCCAAGGCCGGCATGGCGGCAGTCAGCGCGCGCTGGCCGGTGGTGGTGGCGCGCCTGCTCGATGCGCAACCGCCGGCCTGGCTGCCGCCGGGTCACGCCAGCTGGCACGCGGTGCAACTGGCAGCGCTGGATCGCGTGATCGCCGATCTGACGCAGGACGGCCGGCGCCTGGTCGACGCCACCTGGGGCCAGCGCAACACCGCCGCCAGCGCGCATCCGATGGCCGCATCGATACCGGTACTGGGGCGCTATCTGAAAGTGGCGCCCGACATGCTGGCCGGCGACCAGCACATGCCGCGCGTGGCGGGCCCGACCTTTGGCGCGTCCGAGCGGCTGACGGTGGCGCCGGGGCGCGAGGAAGAGGGCGTGTTCAACATGCCAGGCGGCCAGAGCGGCCATCCGCTGTCGCCATACTTTCTCGATGGCCGCGACGACTGGGTGGCGGGACGGGCCACGCCGCTTTTGCCGGGGCCGCCTGTCCACACGCTGCATTTCAGCAGACCTTGATCCAGATCTAATCACGCTCACGCAGGCGGAACCGCGCCGCCCCGGAGGAACTCCAAGCATGATAACCAGGAGTTCCCCCCATGCTGAAAATTGCACTCATCAGTTCGTACGCGTCGCCGCTGGCCGTTAGTGGCAGCGTCGATTGCGACAGCCTCGGCTTCTACGTCGGCCAACTCGGTTCGGAGCTGGGCGCGCTCGGCTGCCAGGTCGATATCTTCACCCGCCGCGACCGTATCGAACAGCCCCAGGTCCATTTTTGGCGTCCCAATGTGCGCATCATCCACGTGCCGGCCGGTCCGCCCGGCGTGTTCGGGCGCGAACTCCTGCAACCTTATATCGAGCAGTTCGGGCGTTTCATGGTGGGCTTTGCGCGGCGCCAGCGCGGCGGCTACGACATCGCCCACGCCTGCGACCTGCCATCCGGTTGCGCGGCGCAGCAGTTGCGGCGCACGCTGGGCGTGCCGTATGTGTTCACGCTGCACGCGCCGCCGGCGCAGCAGGGCGGCGCGGCGGCGGTCGCCTTGCAACAGCAACTGCTGAAAGATGCCGACAGCGTACTGGTGCTGTGCCGCCAGCACCGCGAAGCACTGCAAGGCGTGCCGGGCCGGGCTCACACCCGTATCGACGTCGTGCCCTGCGGATTCGACCCTGCGCTGTTCTGGCCGGTGCGGCTGCGCGCGCGCGGCGTGCTGGGATTGCCTACGGATGACTTTCTGGCGCTGCACGTGGGGCGGCTGGCGTCCGGGCATGACATTGATACCGCCATCGAGGGCATGGCGCAACTGGCCGGCCGGCACGCGGTGGCTGCACGGCTGCTGGTGCTCGGTGCGGCTGTGCCGGACGAGGGTGGCCATTTGGCGCGTCCGTTCGATGCATCGCCGTCGCACCAGCCAGCGCATCTGGGCGAGTTTCAGCGCCTGCGCGACCTGGCAGGCCGGCTTGATGTCGAGGTTGCTTTCCTGGGGCCGCAGCCGGCTTCCGCGCTACGCCACTGGTATAGCGCGGCGGATGTTTGCATCGCCACGTCGTGTTACAACGCTTTTGGTGCGGCGGTGCTGGCGGCCATGGCGTGCGCCACGCCGGTGGTCGGCTGCATCGACGGCGCGGTGGTCGATGGTGAAACTGGCTATCTGATTGCGCCGCGCGATCCGGCAGCGCTGGCCGACCGGCTGGCCAGCCTGCACGCCAACCCGGTGCAGGCGCGCAGTTTCGGCGTGCAGGGCTGGCGCCGCGCCCATCGCCACTACACCTGGCGCAGCGTGGCGCAGCGCCTCACGGCAGTCTATGCGCAGGTGCTGGCCGGCGTGGCCGCCGACGTGGCTGCTGACAGTGCCAGCGAGCTTGCAGGCAAGGTAGCCAGCAAGGTGGGCGCCAGCGCCTCGCTGGCCTGAGCGGGGGCTTGGACATGGCTCGCATCCCGCTCTGCCCGGCGCACCTTGCCCAGCCCGAACAAGGGCCGCAGCACCGCCACCCGCCGCACCAGCTCGAACACGGCAAAGCTGATGGTCACGGTCAGGATCACCAGCACCGCGCCTTCCACGGCCGGCGCCAGCCTGACCGGCTTGAACCAGTGTGCCATGCTCACGATCAGGGTCTGGTGCAGGATATATACAGGGAATACGGCTTCGGTCAGGTAGCGGCGCGGGGCGCTGTCGGCGGTCACGTGGCGGTGGGCGTAACCGCACACGGTCAGGATTGCCACCCACTGGTTCAGGCTATAGATTGCGCCCATCACCGGGCGCCACGGCGCCACGGCCGGGCCGTGCATCAGTTCGTGCGGCATGGTGTAGCACACCACCAGGATGGCCCAGCTGCCCAGCCACATGCCCAGCGAGGTCCAGCGCATGCGATCGGCTTCCTGCCACACGCAGCGCTGGCTGGCCAGCAGCGCGCCCAGCACGAACAGGTAAAAGTACTGCGCATGGTTGTACCAGTCGCCAGCCAGGGCGTGGGTGCTGGGGTAGCTTGCGGAAAGCGTCAAGCGAGCCACGACCAGTACGATCACCGGCAGCAGCACCAGCTTCCAGCCGGCCAGCACGCGGCCCGCCAGGTTCGACAGCGCCGCCAGGCGTTTCCCTGCCAACCAGGCCAGCGCGCCGAACACCATCGTGTACACCCACAGGTAGGCCACGAACCACAGGTGATTCCAGGTCGGCATGGCCAGGCAATCGTCGCCCCGGCAAAAGCCGTCGTAGCTGGTCATGTACAGCTTGAGGAAGTCGCCGTAACCGCCCTGGTAGGCCACTTTTTCCACCACCTCTAAGTACGCTTGCGGCGGCACGATCACCAGCATGCCGAAGGCCAGCGGCACCAGCAGGCGCCAGCTGCGCTGCGCCATCAGTTTGCCGACGTGCAGTTTGCCCAGCATGAAGGCGGTGGCCACGCCCGAGATCATGAACAGCAAGCCCAGCCGCCACGGTGCAGACAGGATCATCAGCGGTTCGATGGCATGGCCGGCATCCGGACTCTTTACGTGCCAGTCCCAGCTGACGTAGTACATGCCGGTGTGGTAAAGGATCAGCACCAGGAAGGCGATGATGCGTATCCAGTCGAGAAAATACAGGCGTTGGTGGTTGTGCATGCTGGCTCCGTGGGGGATGCGTGGTTCGATGGAGCCAGCTTATGCGGCCGTCCGCTCAGGGTCCAGCGTCGTGGGGCGAACCGGGATGCCGGTGGGGCGAGTTGGAATTATTGGAGCTGCCGGGTGCGCCAGGGACGTCGCCTGACACCGTGCCCGCTTGCAGCCGCGCCACCACCTCGTTGCGGAACTGGCGCGAGCACGGCACCCGGGCGCCGCCGCGCAACAGCAGTTCGCCGTCGCCCTTGTCCAGTGCTTCGATGCCGGCCACCCAGTCCAGCTGCACTGCGGCGCGGCGATGGCAGCGCACGAAGCGCGGGCCGAGCTTGTCGAGCAGGCCGGCCAGGGTCTGGCGCATCAGCGGCTGAGCATCGGCCATATGCAGCACCACGTAGTTGTCGGCCGTTTCGATCCACTGGATGTCTTGCACCCGCACCACGCGCATGCCGCCGCGTTCCGGTACCAGCAGTTGCGCAGGGACGGGCAGGGCAGTGTGTGGCGAAGCAGGGCATGGCGAAGCAGAAAGCGGCGCAAGCGCACCGTGCGGCAAGCGCGCGCGGGCGCGGTCCAGCGCACGCCGCAGCCGCTGCTGGTCGTAGGGTTTGAGCAGGTAGTCGATTGCGTTGGCGTCGAAGGCGCGGATGGCGTAGTCGTCGTAGGCAGTGACGAACACCACCAGCGGCGCCGGGACCGGCAGCGAGGCCGCCACGTCCAGGCCGTTTATTTCCGGCATCTGGATGTCGAGCAGCAGCAGGTCGGGCGCGAAAGCGGGCAATTGTTCGAGCGCATCGACGCCGTCGCGCGCTTCGCCGATGGCGGTAATGTCTGGCTCCTGCTCCAGCAGGCGCCGCAGCTTGTCGCGCGCCGGGCGCTCGTCGTCAACGATCAGGATCCGCATGGCAACCGCATTTCCGCCCGCACGCCGGCAGGCGCAAGCTAGATCAGGTTGAACGTCGCCCCGGCGCCGTACCCGGTCGCCAGGCGCTCGCGCAAATTGCGCACGCCGATGCCGGTGTTGTCGCCAGCGTCACTCGCCGTCGCCAACCGCCCGCCATCATCCTCCACCCGCAGCACCAGCAATCCATCTTCGCGTTGCGCGGTGATAGCGATGGCGGTTGGCTGGCGTCGCCGCTCCACCGTGTGCTTGAAGATGTTTTCCAGCAGCGGCTGCAGGCTCATCACCGGTACCGGACAGTTCAGCAGCGCTTCGTCGATCTGCCAGGCGATGCTGGCGCGGTCGGAGAAGCGTTCGGCCATCAACGCCGCATAGCCGCGCAGCAGGCGCAGTTCGGTGGACAGTGGCACCTGGTGCTGCTCGCCGACGTCGAGCGTGGCGCGCAGCACGTCGGCCAGCTGGATCAGCATGGCGTCGGCGCGGTCCACGTCGGTATGCATCAGCGACGAGACGGTGTTGAGGGCGTTGAACAGGAAGTGCGGCTGCAGTTGCTGGGTGAGCCGCAGCAATTGCACTTCGCGCAGCGAGGCGTTCGCCCGTTCCAGTCTGAGCTTTTCGCTGAGCATGGCGTGGTACGACAGGATGCCGAAGGTAATCGTGGCAAAAATGAAAAAGAACACCGTCATCTTGACGTTCTCGTACAGCAGCACCTCGGGCCAGGCTTCGTGGGTATAAACATCGCCGGCCATGCGGTACAGCAGGTGGCGCATGCCGAAGGCAAGCGGCGTAAATGCCACCCAGTACACGGGCAGCCAGACCAGCTGGCGCGCGAACCAGCGCACCGGCGAGCCCACCAGGTCATCGTAGCGGGCGGTGTAACGGCGTTGCAGATAAAGCAGCACGGTGACAGCCAGGAACGAGGTCGCCTCCCACGAAATCGGCTTCCACAGCTCACCGCCACCGTTGCGGATGAATTCCTGGATGGCAGTGGCCGTCATCAGGCTCCAGAACAGGAGCCAGGCGATGGCGAGGTTGAGCCTGGTGCGGTTATGGAATATGGAAGACATGGCGGCCATGATTGGTGATTCTTGTTACATTGTCAAATGGTAGCTTATGGCTGAAATCGTTTTCAGATACGCTGTCATCATAACTATGGAGACCATGATGACCAACGATGCCCGCCGCAAGGCCTTTAAAACCATGCTGGCCGGCGCCGCCTCGCTGTCGGCGGTGCCCGCGCTGGCTGCCACCGCTGCCGCCGTTAATGCCGCCAGCAACAGCAACAGCCGCAGCGCCACAGCCACAGGCACAGGCACAGGCACAGGCACAGGCACAGGCAACGCCACAGGCATCGGCGCAGACGCCGCCGACACCAGCGGCAATTCCAATGCGGCTACCAGCCCAGGCGCGGCTGGCTGCACGCCACCCTCACCAGGCTGGGGCAAAGGAGTGGAAGGCCAGCGCCAGGCCGACCTCGGCAACGGCTTGTACCGCAACCCCATCATCGCTGGCGACCATCCCGACCCGACCGTGCTCAAGGACGGCAGCGACTACTACCTGACGTACTCGTCGTTCTATTCGTATCCCGGCCTGGTGATCTGGCATTCAACCGACCTGGTCAACTGGCGGCCGATCACCGCCGCCCTGACCAAGCCGCTGGGCGCCGTGTGGGCGGTGGACCTGTGCAAGCACAACGGCCGCTACTTCATCTATATTCCCGCCGCGCCCGATGGCGACGCCTGGTCGATTTACGCGATCTGGGCCGACAACATCGCCGGCCCGTGGAGCGAGCCGGTCGATCTCAAGATCGCCGGTTGCATCGATCCCGGCCACGTGGTGGGCGAGGACGGCAAGCGCTATCTGTTCGTCAACGGCATCCGCAAGATCCGCCTCACCGACGATGGCCTGGCCACCGACGGCCAGCTGGAAAAGGCCTACGAACCGTGGCGCTACCCGGCCGACTGGGTGGTGGAAAACTTCGCGCCCGAAGGCCCCAAGCTGCTACGTCGCGGCAAGTGGTTTTACCTGGTGACGGCGGTGGGCGGCACTGCCGGACCGGTCACCGGCCACATGGTGATTGCCGCGCGGTCGGCGTCGATCCACGGACCGTGGGAGCATTGCCCGCACAATCCGCTGGTGCGCACCACCAGCACCGCCGAGCCCTGGTGGTCGCGCGGCCATGCCACGCTGGTGGAAGGACCGGCCGGCGACTGGTGGATGATTTATCACGGCTACGAAAACGGCTACCGCACGCTGGGTCGCCAGACCCTGCTCGAACCGATCGAGTGGACCGCCGACGGCTGGTTCCGGGCGCTGGGCGGCGATTTGTCCCGGCCGCTGCCGAAACCACGCGGGGGCAAGGCCGGACCTTCTGGGCACGCCCTGTCAGACAACTTCAGCAGCAACCGCATGGGCGTGCAATGGGCGTTTCACGATCCTGCGCCCGACGAGTCGCGCCGCGCCCGCTACACGCAGCAGGGACTGGAACTGGCCGGGCGCGGCCGCACGCCGGCCGACAGCCGGCCGCTCACCTGCGGGGTGGGCGAGCACTCGTACCAGGCGGAAATCACCTTGACCCTCGACGGGCAGGCGGAGGCCGGCCTGCTGCTGTTCTATAACAGCAAGGCGTTCGTGGGACTGGGCTTTGCGTTGGACACCATCAAGACTTTCCAGTATGCCGAAGAGCATAGCTGGGCCCGCGTGCAGCGCGCCACCTCCACGGTGCGGGTGCGCCTGACCAACGTTGAAAACGTGATCACCTTTCATTACTCGCACGACGACGGCCGCCACTGGACGCTGCATGGTACGCGCATGGAAGTGTCCGGCATCCACCACAACGTGTTCGGCGGTTTTCTTAGCCTGAAGCTGGGCGTGTATTGCGCCGGCGCGGGTACGGTGCGACTCAATGATTTCACATTCCGGGCTCTCGATGCGGCATCGAAGTAACAGTTTTTTGTTGGATAATTTGCATAATTTCCGAGGGGAATTAATTACTGTATAGTTAGATATTCCCCTTGCATCACATCCACGCCATGACTGCCGTTAACTCCGACCTGATGTATCGCCTGCTGGTGCAAGGCGTTTCCGACTATGCCATTTACATGCTCGATCCCGACGGCCATGTGATCAACTGGAACGCCGGCGCCGAGCGCGCCAAGGGCTACCAGGCTGACGAAATCATCGGCAAGAATTTCGCCCTGTTCTACAGCGACGAGGATCGCGCTGTCGGCCTGCCGCAGCGCGCGCTGTCGATTGCGCGCCAGGACAGCCGCTTCGAAGCGGAAGGCTGGCGCCTGCGCAAGAACGGCAGCCGCTTCTGGACCAGCGTGGTGATCGAGGCGATCCGCGACCAGCGCGGCGTGCTGCTCGGCTTTGCCAAGATCACGCGCGATGTGACCGAGCGCCGCCAGCAGCAACTGAGCCTGATCGAAGCAAAGGAAATCGCCGAGCAGTACAGCGTGCAAATGGCCGGCATGTCGCGCTTCCTCGATTCGGTGATCGCCAATATTCCGGCCAGCGTGCTGGCGCTGGACCGCGCCACCGGCGAAATCCTGCTGGCCAACCAGCAGGCGCAACTGCTGTTCGCCCAGCCGCGCCACGACATGGTGGGCCGCACCCCCGGCCAGTGCCTGACATCTGAAATCGCCGCGTACATCGCGCGCCAGACCTCGGGCGACCTGTCCGAAGCGGAGCGGGTGGACAGCGAAAGCCTGGTGCAGACGTCGATCGGTCCGCGCCACCTGCGCAGCCGGGTGGCGATCGGCAGCCGTCCCGACGAGGGTGGCGATTACGTGCTGGTGATTACCGAGGACGTCACCGAGGAACTGGCCGCCTACGCGCAAATCCACCACATGGCCCAGCACGACGGCCTGACCGACCTGCCCAACCGCGCGTTCTTCAACGCCCGCCTGGAGCAGGCCATCGTTGACGGGGAGGGCAGCGAGACCGGCACCGCCATCCTGTGCCTGGACCTCGACAACTTCAAGAACATCAACGACGCGCTGGGCCACGCCTTTGGCGACAAGATCCTGCTGGCGCTGGGCAAGCGCCTGAAAAAATCACTGCGCGAGCAGGATACGCTGGCACGCCTGGGCGGCGACGAATTTGCCGTGGTGCTGCCGCGTGTAAAATGGCTCGATGAAGCGCGGCTTGCGGCCCAGCGCCTGATCGACGCGGTGGCGCCGGCGTTCCTGATCGACGGCCACAGTTTTTCGGTGGGGCTGTCGGTGGGCATCGCGCAGGCCACTGCCACCGAACCGGCCAGCGGCGAGGAGCTGATGCGCTACGGCGACATGGCGCTGTACGAAGCCAAGCGCAATGGCCGCAATCGTTTCGAAGTCTTCCGCCCGGAGCTGGAAGAGGCGTCGCGCCACCGGCGCCAGATGGAAACCGAATTGCGCCGCGCGCTGCACCAGGGCCAGCTCGAAATGCACTACCAGCCTGTGATCGAATCGGACGGCCGCATTTCCGGTTACGAGGCGCTGATGCGCTGGCAGCATCCCGTGCGCGGGCTGGTTCCGCCGATGGAGTTCATTCCGATTGCCGAGGAAACCGGCTTGATCCACGAGATCGGCGTGCGTGCGCTGAACCTGGCGTGCCAGGAGGCGGTCGGCTGGGAGAATAATGCGGTGGTGGCGGTCAACCTGTCGCCGGTGCAGTTCAAGTGCACCGACCTGGTCAAGGTGGTGGCGCTGGCGTTGGCCGACTCGGGCCTGGACCCGGCGCGGCTGGAGCTGGAAATCACCGAATCGGTCCTGCTCGACAACAGCGACGGCAATATCCGCACGCTGCGCGCGCTCAAGCATTTGGGCGTGGCGATTTCGCTCGACGATTTCGGCACCGGCTACTCGTCGCTCAGCTACCTGCGCTCGTTCCCGTTTGACCGCATCAAGATCGACAAATCGTTCGTGCGCGACATGGGCACCAGCAAGGAGGCGATGGCCATCATCCGCGCCATCACCGGCCTGTCGAGCAGCCTGCTGATCAAGACCACGGCCGAGGGCGTGGAAACCGAGGCGCAGTTCCTGCAACTGAAGAACGAGGGCTGTTCGCACTTCGAGGGCTTCCTGTTCGGCCGCCCGGAGGCGGCCGAGAACATGTTGCAAGATGCCTCGGCCCCGATGAATTTTTAGCGCTTACTTTTAACGCTCATTTGTAACGCTCCTCCATCAGATCGATTTCGCGCACCAGCTTGCGCGAAATCGAATCCGAGATCTTGTCGTGCCGCGCTAGGTCGAACACCACGCGCCGCTCTGCCTTCAGTCCCGCCAGGCGCAGCTCGCGTTCGGCCGAATCGGTGCGGCGCCAGGCGCCTTCCTTTTCCGGCGCCACTTCCCTGAGCCGGTGCTCGTAGAACGCGATCACGCGGCCCGCCGCTTCCGGATACACATTCGGATCGGCGCAGGTGCCCGACTCCATCAGCTTGACCTGCGCATCCTTGACCGCTTCGAGTGCGGCAGTGGCGGCGGCGCGACGCCCCAGGTCTTCCTCCTGCTGCTCTTCCGGCTCGGCCGGGAAGGTCACGCCCTTGAGCAGGCGCGGCAGGCCGATGCTGGCGATCAGCAGGGACAGCAGGATCACCGAGCAGGCCAGGAAAATGGTCAGCGCGCGGGCGGGGAACGGCTCGCCGTTGGGCAGCAGCAGCGGCAGCGTCAGCACGCCGGCCAGAGTGATGGTGCCGCGCGCGCCGGCCAGCGTGGTGGCCATCACCAGGCGCCACTTGATTTGCGGCCCCGGCGCATGGCGCAGGCGCTGCTTGAAAATGGTCAGCCGCAGCGACGCCCACACCCAGGCAAAGCGCAGCACCAGCAGGCCGCCGGTAATGGCCACCGCGTACACCGCCAGCCACCACGGGTTGAGGTGGCCGCTTTCCTCGATGGTGGCGCGGGCGCCCTTGAAAATGTCGGGCAGTTGTTCGCCCAGCAGCACGAACATGATGCCGTTGAGCGCAAACTGCACCGTGTCCCACACGGCCGAGCGCTGGATGCGGGTATTGGCCATGGCCTGGCCGCTCAGCTCCACGTAGCTCATGGTCACGCCGGCCGCCACCGCCGCCAGGATGCCGGACGCGTTGAGCCGCTCGGCCACCAGGTAGGCGCCGAACGGCAGCAGCAGGTTGACCAGGATCGGCGAGCCGACCGGTTCGCCGAAGTGGCGCGTGAGCCAGCGCTGCACCCAGGTCACGACCATGGTGACGGCCACGCCGGAGCCGAGGCCCGCGATCACCACCCACACGAACGTCAGGCTGGCGCTGCCGATCGAAAACGCGCCGGTCATGGCAGCGGCCACTGCGAAGCGGAAGCACACCAGGCCGCTGGCGTCGTTGAGCAGCGATTCGCCTTCGAGGATATGCATCAGGCGCTTGGGAATCGGCGTGTTGGACGCGATCGAGCTGACCGCGATCGGATCGGTGGGCGAGACGATGGCCGCCAGCGCAAAAGCGACGGCCAGCGGCATGGCCGGAATCAGCCAGTGGATCAGGAAGCCGGCGCCGATCACGGTAAAGAACACCAGCCCGAATGCCAGTTCGAGGATGGTGCCCTTGTCGCGTAGCAGCCCGCTCTTGGGGATGCGCCAGCCGTCAAGGAACAGCAACGGCGGCAGGAAAATCAGGAAAAACAGGTCGGGCTCCAGTTCCACGCCGTGCGTGGACTTGGCAGCGATCAGGGCCCCCAGCGCGATCTGCACCAACGGCAGCGGAATCGCACTTGGCAGCAGCCGCATCAGGTACGCGCTGGCCACCACGGCCAACAGCATGACCAGCACAATTTCAATCGAATCCATTCCAGTCCTTCATTACCATTGCTAAATGGTATGGAGTTTAACCGATGGGCCGCACGGTAAGAACTTGGCAAAGGGATAGCACCGGGCACTGGTGTTTTTGAAAAAGTTCTGTCATAATCTTGCCTCTCCAAGCGGGAGTAGCTCAGTTGGTAGAGCGCAACCTTGCCAAGGTTGAGGTCGAGAGTTCGAGACTCTTCTCCCGCTCCAGCATTCAGATGCGCAGGTCGTTGAATCTGTGTATCGCTCAAAAGGACCTGCGGGTCCTTTTTTTGTGCGCGCTGTTAGACAGCCAGTTTCGCCAAAAGCTCCCCGCCATCGCGCAGGGAAAACCATTCAATCCACATCCACTGCAAATCCCTGCTCGAATTGACAATGTTGCCTCGCAGACCGTTGTTTATCGTGCTGTAGGACAAGATTACGCCACTGAAAGTGCTCCGTAACAGTGTTGCGAACGTTATACTTCTCAGGCAATGGCAGCAGGGGTCCGCGGTGGACCCGCTGTTCTGCGCACCCGACGGAGACGATCTATGAAATCAGTTCAGCAGGAAGTGGATGAACGCAGTAATTTGACCAATTCCAACAAATTCGAACTGTTGCTGTTCCGCCTCGGCGCTGACGCCAATGGCGAACACTCGGAATTGTTCGGTATTAACGTCTTCAAAATCCGCGAAATCGTGGCGATGCCTGAAGTGACAGCTGTGGCCGGATCCCCGCCACACATGCTGGGCGTCGTCAATTTGCGCGGTCAAATTATCACGGTGCTCGATTTGCCGGGCATCGTCGGTGTGACCCCAAAAACTGGTCTCAATATCATGCTGGTTACCGAGTTCGCGCGCACCACGCAAGCGTTCGCTGTGGAATCGGTGGAAGAAATCGTGCGCCTCGACTGGAGCCAGGTGCTGACGGCCGAAGGTACGGCCGGCGGCAAGGTCACCAGTATTGCGCGCGTCGATGGCGATGTGCAAAACACGCGCCTGGCGCAGGTGCTGGACGTGGAAACCATCTTGCGCGAGCTGGTGCCGCCCGATGGTAAAGACGTGGACATGGAAACCATCGGCCCGAAAGTGCTGTTGAAGCCAGGCTCCGTGGTGCTCGCTGCCGACGATTCGGTGGTGGCGCGCAACCTGATCGAAAAAGGCCTGGAAGCGATGGGCGTGCATTTCATCATGACCAAGTCGGGCAAGGAAGCCTGGGAGCGCCTGAACGCGATTGCCGATGGCGCCAAGGCCGAAGGCTTGCCGGTCAGCGACCGCGTGGCGATGGTGCTGACCGACCTGGAAATGCCGGAAATGGACGGCTTTACCCTGACGCGCAAGATCAAGCAGGACGCCCGTTTCGCCAAGATTCCGGTGGTGATCCACTCCTCGCTGTCGGGCAAGACCAACGAGGATCACGTCAAGGGCGTGGGCGCCGATGCGTACGTGGCCAAGTTCTCGGCCGAAGACCTGGCATCGACGATTCGTACCGTGATTGGCAAGGCTGCTGCCTAACGGGATAGGCTCCTGAGCAAAACACGGTAGTATCGAGGGCCACGGCGGCAACGTCGTGGCCCTTTTTCCTTGCCCCGAAAGGATCTATCGTGACAGCCAAAAACATCCTGTTTCTGACCGGCGACTTTGCCGAGGATTACGAGACTATGGTGCCATTCCAGGCGCTGCAAATGGTCGGTCATATCGTCCACGCCGTCTGCCCGGGCAAGCGCGCCGGCGACACCATCAAAACCGCCATCCACGATTTCGAAGGCGACCAGACCTACACCGAAAAGCCCGGCCACCTGTTTGCGCTGAACGCCAGTTTCGACGAGGTCGATACCGCCAACTACCATGCGCTGGCAATTGCCGGCGGCCGCGCGCCCGAGTACCTGCGCCTCAATCCGCGCGTGATTGCCATCGTCCAGGAGTTTGCCGCAGCCGGAAAACCGATCGCGGCGGTGTGCCACGGCGCCCAGTTGCTGGCCGCCGCCGAGGTCATACGCGGCAAGACCATCGCCTGCTACCCGGCTTGCTCGCCCGAGGTCAAGCTGGCCGGCGCCACCTATGCCGACATCGCGGTGGACCAGGCTATTACCGACGGCAACTTCATTACCGCTCCCGCGTGGCCGGCCCACCCGGCGTGGCTGGCGCAGTTCCTCAAGGCGCTCGGTACCGAGATCAAGCTGTAGCACCTGTCCCGGCGCTGCTTGTCATCGCATCGCTTACGCCAGGTTCCTGGCGTGGAAGCGGATGTGGTCTTCGATGAAGGTCGCGATGAAGTAATAGCCGTGGTCGTACAGCGCATGCTGCCGCAATTCCAGTGGCTGCGATGCGTTGCGGCAGGCCGCCTCGAACACTTCCGGATAGAGTTGCTCAGCGAGAAACTTGTCGCCCAGGCCCTGGTCGATCAGGATGCCGGCCGGGAAGGGCGTCTGCAGGCGCGACATCAAGACCGAGGCGTCGTACTGCGCCCAGGTTTCCTGGTCGTCACCGAGGTAGCCGGTGAACGCCTTCTTGCCCCACGGCGACTTGATCGGCGCGGCAATCGGCGCGAAGGCCGACACCGACTTGAACGCCTGCGGATTTTTCAGCGCCAGCGTCAGCGCGCCATGGCCACCCATCGAATGGCCGAAAATGCCGACCCGCGCGCCGTCCACCGGCAGCTCGGCAATGACCAGCTCGCGCAGTTCGTGGATGTAGCTTTGCATGCGGTAGTGCTTGCTCCATTCAGGCTTGGTGGCGTCCAGGTAAAAGCCGGCGCCCACGCCGAAGTCCCAGCTGTCCGACTCGCCTTCAACGTTGGCGCCGCGCGGGCTGGTGTCCGGCGCGATCAGGATCAGGCCGGCTTCGGCGGCAAAGCGCTGGGCGCCTGCCTTGATCATGAAGGTTTCTTCGTTGCAGGTCAGGCCGGCCAGGTAGAACAGCGCCGGCAGGCGTGCATTGTCCGGGTTGGCGGGGATGAACACGGAGAAGCGCATTGGCAAGCCGATCTCGCGCGAGTCGTGGCGGTAAAAGCGTTGAACGCCGCCGAAACAGGCGTGTTCACTCAGTAAATCGAGCATAGAAGTTTCCTTATGTTTCTTATGGAACAGTAGTCGGTGGCGTAATCGGCCATAATACTACTAGTAACGTTAAGTGTTTTGCAAAAAATAGGAGAACTACATGCCGGAATTCCAGGTCATCCTGGCCGACCTTGGTTGGCCACTTGCCATCGCCCTTGCCTGGCTGTTGGGCGAATTCATACATCGCTGGACCCAGCTGCCGCGCATCAGCGTGTACGGCATCGTCGGTTTCCTGTTATCGCAGGCGTTTCCCGAAGCGCTTACAAGCGGCGCGTCCAGCACCGTCACCACCCTGGCCAACTTTGCCTTTGGCCTGATCCTGTTCGAATTCGGTTACCGCATCAACCTGCGCTGGTTGCGCATCAATCCCTGGATCCTGGTCACCGGGCTGGTCGAATCGGCCGCCACCTTTGGCGTGGTGTACCTGATCGCCACGCTGTCCGGCATGCCGTCGCTGACGTCGCTGCTGCTCGCTTCGCTGGCCATGTCCACGTCGCCGGCCGGCGTGCTGCGTGTGATTAACGAGCAGAACAGCTCGGGGCAGGTCACCGAGCGCGTGCTGCACCTGGTGGCCATCAATTGCGTGCTGGCCGTGTTTGTCTTCAAGGTCGTGGTCGGTTTCTGGGTATTCGAAACCTCGGGCAGCCTGACGCAAGCAATTTCGCATTCGCTGATCGAGTTGCTGATTTCGGCCGCCATGGGCGCCATCCTCGGTTTCCTGGTGCCGGCCGTGCTGCGCCGCCTGGGCGCGCTGGCGCAGGATGGCACCATCGCGTTTGCTTTGGGCGTGGTGCTGCTGGTGGCCGGTTCGTCGGCGTTCGAGGTGTCGCCGGTATTGGCCACCCTGACGTTCGGCCTGGCCGCGCGCCACAGCCGGGTGGCGTTCAGCCGCACCGAGCGCAACTTCGGCGGCATCGGCGAGCTGCTGACCGTGCTGCTGTTCGTATTTGCCGTGTCAACCCTGGAGTGGAGCCGCGTGGTGGAAGGCGCCGGCCTCGGCATGGTGCTGCTGCTGGCGCGCTTCCTGGTCAAAACGGCCAGCGTGACCGTGTTTGCCAAGGTGGGTGGTATTTCGTGGCGCAAAGGCATGTTGACCGGCGTGGCGCTGGCGCCGATGTCGGTGTTCGTCACCCTGCTGCTGGAGCAAACCCGCTACATGGGTATCGTGCTGGTCGACGAGCTGGCCGCGCTGGCGGCCATGACCCTGGTGCTGGAAGTGCTGGGACCGATCTTCACCCAGCGCGCCCTGATCTGGGCTGCCGAAACGACCAAGAAGGAGATTTGAGATGTCATTGGAAAAATTTAACAACTCCGAGCCGCTGACCCTGGGCGTGGAGCTGGAACTGCAACTGGTGAGCCTGTCCGACTACGATCTGACCGCCTCGAGCCCCGACCTGCTGCACCTGCTGGGCCGCAAGCCGTTCCCCGGCAACGTCACGCCCGAGATCACCGAGAGCATGATCGAGATTAACAGCGACGTCCACACCCGCCACAACGAGCTGGTTGCGCAGTTGCAGGTGATCCGCGACACGCTGGTGCAGGCCGGCGAGCAACTCAATATCGGTATTTGCGGCGGCGGCACCCACCCGTTCCAGAAATGGTCGGAGCGGCGCATCTTCTCCAAGCCGCGCTTCAAGGAAGTGTCCGAGCTGTACGGCTACCTGGCCAAGCAGTTCACCATTTTCGGCCAGCACGTGCACGTCGGCTGCGCCAACGGCGACGATGCGCTGTTCCTGCTGCATTCGCTGAGCCGTTACGTGCCGCACTTTATCGCATTGTCGTCGTCGTCGCCGTTCGTGCAGGGTAACGACACGCTGTTCAATTCGGCACGGTTGAACTCCGTGTTCGCGTTCCCGATGAGCGGCCGGGCGCCGTTTACGCTGAGCTGGGACAGTTTCGAGCACGAGTATTTCGCCAAGATGGAACACACGGGCGTGATCAAGAGCATGAAAGACTTTTACTGGGACATCCGCCCCAAGCCCGAGTTCGGCACCATCGAACTGCGCGTATGCGATACGCCCTTGACGGTGGAACGCGCCGCCGCGCTGGCGGCATACCTGCAGGCGCTGTGCGCCTACCTGCTGGAACGGCGCGAGGAGGCGCCAGCCGAGGATGATTACCTGGTCTATAACTACAACCGCTTCCAGGCCTGCCGCTTCGGCCTCGATGGCACGCTGGTGCACCCGAAAACCTACGAAAGCCTGTCGCTGCGCGAAGACATCCTGACCACGCTGCGCAAGATGGAACCGTACGGCGTCACGCTGGGCGGCACCGAAGGGTTGCAGCACCTGGTGCGCGCTACCCACGAAGGCAGCGACGCCCACTACCTGCGCCTGCAATACGACCGCAGCGGCAGCGCCGAAGGCATGGTGGACGCGGCCATCCAGCGCTTCCGCGGCCGCTAATCTTATGTAAGGATGGGCACGATCTGGTCCAGCGCGGCCACCTCGAACGTGGGCACCGCCTGCGACGTATTGGCCAGCCGGTCGCGGTTGAACCAGCAACTATCGATGCCGTAGCGGTTGGCCCCGAGGATGTCGGCGTCGAGGCGGTCGCCGATGATGATGGCCTGGTCCTTGCTGAACGGCTTGGCCATCTTTGCCGCGTACTCGAAGAAGCGCACGTCGGGCTTGGCGTGGCCGGAGCCTTCCGAGGTGGCCACGAAAGAGATGTAATCCTGCAGGCCGGAGCTGGCGATGCGCAGCCGCTGGATATGTTCTGCGCCATTGGTGATGATGCCCACTTCACCGATCGCGGCCAGCGTTTCGCATACCTGTTTGGCGCCGTCGATCAGCACCACCGAGTTGGCCAGCGACGCCAGGTAGATGTCGCTCGCTTCCTTGGGATCGAGGTCCATCTGGTGCGCCAGGAAGGTCATGCGGAAGCGCTCGACCTTGAGAAACTCGGTGGTCACTTCACCGAGTTCCAGGCTGCGCCACAGCGCCACGTTGATCGCCTGGTACTGGCTGAACAGGCCGTCGGGGAGAGTGTCCAGGCCCAGCACCTGCATGGTGTGCTGGAACGAAAGGTGTTCGGAGGCGCGGAAATCGAGCAGGGTGTCGTCGAGGTCAAACAGAAATAGCCGGTGCTTCATGTCTGGTCAGGGCAAGAGTTTCTAATTGGCGATGTTAGCACGCCCAGCGCTGTCCTGGTCACGCTCCCCAGCGTCCGACGACCTGCACCAGCACGATCTTCAGCACCGTCATCGACGGGAAGATCATGGCGTAGCCGATGTCGGGCCGGTCGGTGGGCGCGATGCGGTTGGCAAACGCCAGGATCGCCGGGTTGCCGGTGGCGCCGGCGACGATGCCGGCCACGCTGTCGAACGGCAGGCGGAAAACCAGCATCGCCATCAGCATGGTGACGATCACCAGCGTCGCCACGATGGCGCTGCCCAGCAGCAGGTACAGCAGGCCGTTGTTGGCAAAGGTGGCGGCAAAGGTGGCGCCGGATGATATGCCCACCACTGCCAAAAACAGCGTCAGGCCGAAATTGCGCAGCACCAGGTTGGCCGACAGCGGCATCGCCCACTGCAACGGCCCGGTGCGGCGGCGCCAGCCCAGCAGCAGCGCCACCAGCAGCAAGCCGGCAAAGCCCAGCGACAGATGGCCCAGCAGCGGCAGCGGCCAGTGGATGGCGCCAAACGCCAGGCCCAGCGTGACACCCACGCCGATGCCGATGTAGCTGATCTCGCCCGTGCCCCGGATCGAATCGCCGAACAGCGCCCGCAGCGCATCGAAGCTGGCGCGCGGCGCCATCACGCCGATGCGGTCGCCGTACTCGAGCAGCCGGTCGGGCGTGAGCGGCAGTTCGATGTCGCCCCGGCGCAGGTGCAGGATGCGGGCATTGAGTGCGGGTGGCAGCGCCAGTGCCGACAGCGGCCGGCCCGCCACGCTGGCGCTGGAAATGAAGAAGCGTTCGTAATCGAGGTCGCTGCGGTCGCGCAGCATGCGGCCCGGGTGGGCGGGGCCGAAGCGGGTGGCAGCGTCGTGCAATAGCTCGCGGTCGGTGCCGGTCACCAGCAGCACGTCGTCGCGCTCGATGCGCATCGCCTCGTCGGCCACCAGGTTGTGGTGGCCACGGCGAATGGCGACAATTGACACGCCCGCCGGCAGGTTGCGGGCGGCGTCCGCCAGCGTCATGCCGATCGCATAAAACTCGTTGACGGCGATTTCCTCGGCATGCAGCGCGGACGCGCCGCGCCTGGCCACCGTGGGTTTGAACACGGCGTTGTACACGCCCAGCAGCAGGATCGGCACGGCCACGCCGACCGGATAGGCCATCGAATAACTGGTGGCCGGCGCGGCGCCGAAGACGGCCAGCGCCGCCTGCAGCGCAGCGGTGCTGGTGCCGGCGCCGGCGTACGCGCCCAGTGCATGCGGCAAGTCGATGGCGGGCAACCAGCGCGCGGCAGCGAGCGTGACCGCCAGTGCCGCGCCAACCGCGATCAGCGCCGCCAGGTTGGCCTTGAGGCCCTCGGCAGTGGTCAAGCCGCGGAAAAACTGCGCGCCATAAGCGATGCCCACGCCGTACAGAAACAGCAGCAGGCCCAGGTTGCCGAGGATGGCTGGCAGTACCAGCGTGGGCGCGAACGCCCCCACCGCCAACCCGATAAACAACACCGCGCCGGACCCGAGCGACAAACCCCTGACACTGACGGCCCCCAGCAAGTAGCCGGCAGCAATGGTAAGAAACAAGGCAAGCAATGGCTGACCGGCAAGAAACGCGCCGAATTCGAACATGACCCCGCCTTCGTCAATGAAATTGCGCCAATGTTACGCTGATTGCATCGGTTGGCGGCGAATTTGGCTAACGTGATACTGAGAATTATTCTCAACTGAATGGGCATTGTGTGAGCGCCGCGCTATCTCCCCCTTCCATCGCCGATATCTATACCCAGCACAACGGCTGGCTGCTGCGCTGGCTGCGGGGCAAGCTGTCATGCGCGGACCAGGCGGCAGATGTGGCGCAGGAGACGTTTCTGCGCCTGCTCACCGCGCCCGCCGATGCGTCGCCGCTGCGCGAGCCGGGCGCCTATCTGACCACGGTGGCCCGGCGGCTGGTGATCGACCATTACCGCCACCAGTCGCTGAAGCAGGCGTGGCACAACACGCTGGCGCAACTGCCCGAGCCACTGGCGCCGTCGCCGGAAGACCGGCTCGAACTGCTGCAAAAGCTGGACCGGATCGACCGCATGCTCGATGGCATGGGCACGAAAGTGCGCGCGGCGTTCCTGATGGCGCAGCTGGAAGGGCTGACCTATGCCGACATCGCCACCCGCCTGGGCACCAGCGAACGCACGATTGAACGCTGCATGGTGCAGGCGCTCGCGCGCTGCATCATGCTGATCGCATGACCGGCACCCTGGCCCGGCCACAAGTCGATGCCCGCGCCGCGCGCGAGGCGGCGCAATGGCTGATCCGCCTGAACGGCGACGACGACCAGCACGGCCAGCAGCAGAAGCAGGGCGGCCAGCATCGCCAGCACGGCCACGAGGGCCACGAGGGCCAGCAGACCGGTCGCCCCGACTCGGCCACCGTGCAGGCGTGGCAGGCCTGGCGCGCTGCCGATCCGGCCCACGAAGCGGCCTGGCAGCGGGCCGAGCTGGTGATCCGCACGCTGGGCATGGTGCCTCCGGCCATTGCCGCGCCCGTGCTGGGCCGCCCGGTGGGAGCGCAACGGCGCGCCGCCACCCGAGTGCTGGCCGCGCTGATCATCGCCGGCCCGGCTGCGCTGGCCGGCTACGCCACGGTGCGCGCGGCGCCGTGGCAAGACTGGTCTGCCAATGTGCGCACGTCCACCGGCCAGATCCGCACCCTGATGCTGGACGACGGCACCCGGCTGGCCGTCAATACCGATACCGCCGTCGATATCGCCTTCGACGCCACCACCCGGCTGCTGCGCCTGCACCACGGCGAAATCCACGTGGTCACCGCGCCTGACCGCAGCGACCCTGCGCGGCCGCTGGTGGTGCAGACGGCCAGCGGCTGCATCCGCGCGCTCGGCACCGCGTTTTGCGTGCGCGCCAACCACGGCGTGCTGGCGCCGTCCACGCAGGTGGCGGTGATCGAGGGCGCCGTGGCGCTGCGTCCGGCCAGGGCGCCGCAGCAAGCGACGGTGCTGGGCGCCGGCTGGCAGGCGACGTTGACCGAACAGGCCAGCGCCACGCCCACCGCCGTGCGCGCCGGCCTGGCTGCGTGGGTCAACGGCGTGCTGCTGGCCGACGACACGCCGCTGGCCGACTTCGTGGCCGAACTGGCGCGCTACCGGCCGGCGACGGCATCGCCCGCTTGCTGGACGGCACCGGCCTCGAACTGGTGGACCAGGGCAATCGCAGCTACACGCTGCGCAAGCCGGCCGTTGCCGACAACCCGGCAGCCCTGTCGGCCGTCTCCGTGAGCGCCCGGGCCGACCCCGGCACCGAGGGCACCGGATCGTACACGTCCGCCGCCATGAACACGGCCACGGCTGGCGCGCCCGCTTTGCCGCCACCCATATCGATGCCTCGTCCAACACCCGCAACACCACCAACAACCGCATCGACGGCCAGCCATACCAATTGAGCCAGACCGAAACCGGCTGGACAGGCAGGCTGGACCGCTATGGTGCACCGCGTTCGATATTGGTTAGCCTCAACTACCGGATGTAAGCGGTCTCGGGTGTGACCACAAGCGATTGCTTGCGGTAGACTGTCGCTCCATCCTCCGCCAGGCTAGTCCAGTGAGCAACACCGATCCGCCCCTTCCGCCCGCCGCATTTGCGCCCGATGCCGATTTCACGGCGCTGTTCGATGCCGTGCCCACGCCATGCCTGGCGGTCACGCCTGACCTGGTGATTGTGGCAGTCAATGACGCCCACCTGCGGGCCACTGGCGGCCGGCGCGCGCAACTGCTGGGCCGCCACCTGTTCGATGCGTTTCCCGATAATCCCGATCTTGACCAGCCTGACGGCACGGCCAATATCGGCGCGGCGATTGCGCGCGTGATACAGACCAAGGCGCCCGACACCTTGCCGATCCAGCGCTACGACGTGCCGGCCGAAGATGGCGTGGGCTTCGTGGAGCGCTACTGGAAGCCGGTGCACGTGCCGGTGCTGGGCGCCGACGGCGAGGTGCGCTACGTGATCCAGCACGCAGAGGAAGTCACCCAGCGCGTGCGCGAGGCCGACCAGGCTGCCCAGATGCGCTCGGAACTGGTGGCCCAGGCGCAGACCATCCGTGACCAACATTCGATGGCCGAGCTGTTCCAGCAGGCGCCCGTGTTCATGGCGATGCTCGAAGGCCCCTTGCACCGCTTCACCTTCGTCAATTCCGGCTACCTGCAACTGATCGGCCAGCGCCAGGTGCTGGGCCTGACCGTGGCGCAAGGACTGCCCGAAGCGGTGGACCAGGGCTTCATCACGCTGCTCGACGAGGTATACCGCAGCGGCAAACAGTATGCCGCCAACGGCACCCGCTACCTGATGCCAGCCACCCCCCACAGTCCCGCCGCCGAGCGCCACATCGATTTCGTCTACCAGCCGGTGCGCGACGGCGATGGCGCTGTTACCGGCATCCTGGTGCAGGGTATCGACGTCACCGACCGCGTGCTGCGCGAACTGCGGCGCCATGCATTGGTACGCCTGGGCGATGCCGCGCGCAGCGTACGCCAGCCCGACGATCTGCTGATGCAGGCCTGCGTGATCCTGGGCGAGACCCTGGGCACGAGCCGGGTGGGGTACGGCAGCGTCGATCTCGATACGGAGACCTTTACCGTGGCGCGCGACTGGTCCGCGCCAGGCTTGCAGGCGCCGCCGACCACGCTCAAGTTCAGCGACTACGGTAATTTTCTCGAAGAACTCAGCCAGGGCAAACTGATCGCCATCGACGATGTCGATTTCGATCCGCGCACGCGCGACATGGCCGTCAAACTCAAGGCCCGTCATGCCGGCGCCTTTGTCGATGTGCCGGTGATCGAGCGCGGCACGCTGGTAGCGATGATCTTCGTCACCAGCGACCAGCCGCGCTGCTGGAGCGAAGACGACCTGGCCTTGATCCGCGAAGTGGCCGAACGCACCCGGTCCACCAGCGAACGGCTGCGCAGCGAGAGTGCGCTGCGCGTCAGCGAGGCGCGGTTTCGCACCATCGCCAACGCCATGCCGCAAATGGTGTGGTCCACGCTGCCCAACGGCATGCACGATTATTTCAACCAGCGCTGGTACGACTTTACCGGCGTGCCGCCCGGTTCCACCCATGGCGAAGCCTGGAACGGTTTGCTGCACGCGGACGACCAGCCGCGCGCCTGGGCCTTGTGGCAGCAATGCCTGGCCACGGGGGAAACCTACGAAATCCAGTACCGGCTGCGCCATGTCTCGGGGCGCTTTCACTGGGTGCTGGCGCGCGCCTTGCCGATACGCGGCGACACCGACCACATCATCCGCTGGATGGGCACCTGCACCGACATCCACGAACAGAAGCTGGCGGAAACCGAGTGGCGCCAGGCCAGCCAGCGCAAGGATGAATTCCTGGCCATGCTGGCCCACGAGCTGCGCAACCCGCTCGCACCGATCAGCACCGCCGCGCAACTGCTCAAGCTGCGCGGCAGCCACGAGAAACCGATCCAGCACGCCAGCGACATCATCATCCGCCAGGTCAAACACATGACCGACCTGGTGGACGACCTGCTCGATGTGTCGCGCGTAACGCGCGGGCTGGTGCAGCTCGAACAGCAGGACCTGGAGCTCATCGCCATCGTCAACGGCGCTATCGAACAGTCGCGCCCCTTGCTCGAGGCGCGCCACCACGCGCTGGTGTTGCGCCTGCCGCCGGGCCAGCTGCACGTGCGCGGCGACAGGACGCGGCTGGTGCAGGCGCTGGCCAACCTGCTCAACAACGCTGCCAAGTACACGCCGCAGGGCGGCGAAGTGGTGCTGGCGCTGGAAGCCCGCGCTGACAGTGGCGAAGTGGCCATGTGCGTGACCGACAACGGCATCGGCATGTCGGCCGAGCTGCTGCCGCGCGTGTTCGACCTGTTTGCCCAGGCCGAGCGTACCCCGGACCGGGCCCAGGGCGGCCTCGGTCTGGGCCTGGCGCTGGTGAAAAGTATCGCCGTGCTGCACGGCGGCAGCGCGGCAGCCGCCAGCGATGGCGCGGGGAAGGGCAGTACCTTCACCATCCTGCTGCCGCTGCTGCCGCTGCTGCCGCCGGCGGCGGTCGCCCCGCAGGCGCCGTCCGCCGCGCCGCTGCCAACCATGGTGCCCGAGGGCCGCGGCCTGCGCCTGATGGTGGTGGACGACAACCAGGACGCCGGCCGCACGCTCGGTGCGCTGCTCGAAGCGCAGGGCCACCAGGTACTGATCTTCGAGGACGCAGAAACCGCGCTGCGCGCCAGCGCCGCACACGAAGTGGATGCGTTCATCCTCGATATCGGCCTGCCCGACATGGACGGCTACGAACTGGCGCGCCGGCTGCGCGCCCAAGCTGGCACCGCCAACAAGCTGCTGATCGCGCTGACCGGCTACGGCCAGGCGCATGACCGGGTGATGTCGAAGGTCGCCGGATTCGACCACCATTTTGTCAAACCGGTTGACCACGCGGAGCTGGGCCGGGTGCTGGCAGGTTGACGTTTTAACTTGAGGTTTGCAGCAAAGCGGCCTATAATTTTATTTCACGAATTAAAGTTCGCAATCCGAATAAGTTCAGCGTAGTTTTAGCCGGCATAGGCCGGCTCTGTTTCCCTGAATTTATCGAATAAAAGTTCGCATTCCGAATAGCTGGCCCCTGTCTTTTGCCGGGGAGCCATCATTCGACCGCCGAACCAAACTATAATTCGCACTCCGAACTTGATGGAGTGCAGCATGACCCGACCGACAGAATCGACCAAAGCGGCGCCGGCCGATCCGAAAAACACGGTGCAGTCCCTGGCCAAGGGTTTCAAGGTATTGCAGGCCTTCACGGCGCAGGAGCCGGAGCTGACCATGGCCGAGGTGGCGCGCAAGGCGGGGCTCGACAACGCCACCGCGTTCCGCTTCCTCAACACGCTGGTGGGGCTCGGCTACGTGGACAAGGTGGACAACAGCCGGCTGTTCCGGCTGTCGCTGAATGTGCTGGACCTGGGCTTTCACGCGATCGCGCGGTCGGACTTGCGCACGCTGGCGCGGCCCGTCCTGCGCGGGCTGGTGGGCGAGGTGAACGAGGCGGCGTCGATCGGCGTACTCGATGGCAGCAGCGTGGTGTACGTGGAGCGGGTGCAGGCGGGGCTCACGCAACTGGGCGTGGATGTACGGATCGGCAGCCGGGTGGCGGCTTATTCGAGCGCGGTGGGGCAGGCGATCCTGGCCTGGCTGCCGCAGGACCAGCAAGTGAAGGTGCTGCGCGGCCAGCCGCTGGTCAAGCTGACGGACACCACGCTGACCGACATCGACGCCCTGCTCGAGCGCCTGGCCCAGATCCGCGCGCTAGGGTATGCGGTGTCGAACCAGGAAACCGTGGCCGGCCTGTACGTGATGGCGGCGCCGGTGCTCGACATCGACGGGCTGCCGGTGGCGTCGCTGAGCGTGGCCGCGCCGGCGCACCGCAGCACCTTGCGCCAGTTCGAGGAAAACACGATTGCCGGCGTGGTGGCGGCAGCGGGGCAGTTATCGAAGTCCTTGCAGGCGACCGGCGGTTACGCCGGCCAGGGCCGCTAGGACGCGCCGATGGCCATCCTGGGCGCCGCCGGATACACGGCCACCACCATCATCGTGGCGATGGTGGTGGCGTACATCGCCCTGACGGGATGGCTGACCGCGCGCACGCGCAGCCGTACCGCCAGCGAATTCATGGTGGGCGCGCGCACCATGCCGGCAGTGGTGGTGGGCGTGTTGATGGTGTCCGAGTTCGTGGGCGCCAAGTCCACGGTGGGCACCGCGCAGGCGGCGTTCGAGTCGGGCATGGCGGCGTCGTGGGCGGTGCTGAGCGCGGCGATCGGCTTCCCGGTATTCGGGCTGCTGCTGGCGCGCAGGTTGTACAACTCGGGCGAGTACACGATCTCCGGTGCGATCTTCCAGCGCTACGGCCGCGCCACCCAGATGATCGTCTCGCTGATCATGATTTACGCGCTGCTGCTGGTCAACGTGGGCAACTACATCAGCGGCGCGGCGGCGATTGCCACGGTGTTGCAGGTGAGTTTGCCGATGGCGGCGTTCGTGATCGCGGCGGTCAGCACGTTCTATTTCGCCTTTGGCGGCATGAAGAGCGTGGCGTACGTGACGCTGCTGCACAGCGGCGTCAAGTACCTCGGCGTGCTGGTGGTGCTGGCGGTGGCATTGAAATTGAGCGGCGGCGTGGCGCCGATGGTGGCGACGTTGCCGCCCTGGTATTTCACGTGGGACGGCGCCATCGGCGCTCCGACCATCGTGGCGTTTTTCATCGGGAATGTCGGCGCGATTTTCTCGACGCAGTACATCATCCAGGCGATTTCCTCGACCCGGAGCGCCAACGCGGCACGCCGCGCGACGTTTATCGCGGGCTGGCTGGCGCTGCCGATCGGGATCGCGCTGGGGCTGATCGGCGTAGCTGCGCGGTACCTGTTTCCGGACCTGCCCAGTTTATATGCGCTGCCGGTCTTCATGCAGAGCATGAATGTGTACCTGGCTGGATTTGTGGCCGTGTCGCTGGTGGCGGCGATCTTTGCCGGCGTGAGCACTGTGTCGCTGGCGATCGCCTCGCTGGTGGTGCGTGATTTTTATGTGCCGTTGTGCCAGCCCTCGCCGGAGCGCGAATTCCGCGCCACGCGCTGGATGGCCCTGGCGATCGGGCTGGTGCCGTTGGTGTTCGTGTTCTTTGCGCCCGGCCTGTTGCAGTTGTCGTTTTTTACGCGCGCCTTGCGCTTGTCGATTTCCGTGGTGGCCGTGATCGGCCTCTATCTGCCATGGTTCGGCGGCAGGCGGGGCGCCATGTGGGGGCTGCTGGCATCGAGTGTGGCCACCACCGTCTGGTACCTGCTGGGGGATCCCTGGGGTATCGACAATATGTATATCGCGCTGGTTACACCAGCGATCTTGATTCTGGTCGAGCGGGTGCTCGGTCCTGGGGGCGGCGTCAAACAATAGGCGCTGCCTATTTTTGTCGCTCTGCGACCCTTTTGGAGATGATGCAATCGTTGTTCCGCCTGGAAGCCGGGCCAGGAATCGCGGTTGCCATGACATATGAAGCAAACTCACAACCTGATCCTGGGCGGCATGCTGCTGTCCGCCGCCTGTGGCACCGCTGCCGCGCAATCGAACAACGCCAATGCTTCCAACGTCAGCATCTACGGCATCGTTGACGTGGCCGTGACCCGCGTGGACCACCTGCCGGGCGGCGCCAAGACGTATATGCGCTCCGGTCCCAAGGACGGCAACCGCGTCGGCTTCCAGGGCAGCGAAGACCTGGGCGGTGGCACCAAAGCGATCTTCAAGCTCGAAGCCGGTTTCAATACCGACGACGGCACCGCCGGCCAGGCGGGCAGCCTGTTCAACCGCGCCGCGTTCATCGGCCTGACCAACAACAAGCTCGGTACCCTGACCATGGGCCGCCAGTACTCGTCGTATTTCGACGCCCTGAACGCACTGGGGCCGGTGCCGATTGTGACCGGTTCGGCCGGCGACCACCCGGGCGATATCGACGGCTTCGACATCACGATCCGCCACAACAACTCGATCAAGTACACGTCGCCCACCATGCACGGCTTCACCGGCAGTGCGATGGTCGCTTCGGGCGAGCAGGCCGGCCACACGGGCAGCGGCGGTTCGGCGGCCGCGTCGGTCAAGTTCGACGGCAGCCAGTGGCACCACGCGCTCGGCTACCAGCTGCTGAAAAACGGCCCCAACCAGTTGAACTGGGACGCCACCACGGCGGGCAGCTTCAGCAAGTCGCCGGTCAACGCCGGCTACCTGTCGGCGCGCGACATCCAGTTCCTGGCCGCCGGCACCCGTTACCAGATGGGCGCAGTGAGCCTCGGCGGTTCGGTAAGCAATGTGCAGTACACGCCGAATGCGACTTCCGTATTCCGCGACAAGGCCATCTTCAATACCGGTGCGCTGCTGGCGCAATGGCAAACGTCCACCCCGTGGCTGCTGGGCGCGGGCTACACCTATACCCAGGCCAACCGCGCCAACGGCATCACCGACGGCGCCCGTTACCGCCAGTTCGCGCTGCAACAGGCGTACTGGTTCACCAAGCGTACCTCGGTGTACTTCCTGGAAGCGGTGCAGCGCGCCAGCGGCCAGACCCTGGCTGCCAACGGCCGCACCGTGATCGATGCGGACGCCGTGATCGGCACGTCGCAGGCCGGACTGATCGGCGATGGCGCCCATCAAACCATGTTCTCGGTAGGTTTACGTCACTCGTTCTAAGCGAGCCGTCCCCTAAAAATGTGATTGCCCGGCTCCTGTCAGGAGACCGGGCATCGACCGCATAGAGGTAACACAATGGCACTATCTAGACGCAAATTCCTGCTGGGCGCAACTGCCGTATCCGGCGCATGGGTGACCTGGGGCACGCTGCCCGCGTGGGGCGTGGGCGCCACCGCCTCGTCGGCACAATTCATGGAAGTATCGAAGCTGCTGATCAACCACCAGCTCGACGAGACGGTAGGCGCGCGCATTGCCGCCGCTGCCGCAAAAAAATACCCGCAATGCGCGCAGATGCTGACGTCCATCGCCGCGCTGGCGCAGGCCAAGCAGGCCAGGCAAGTGGAAGACTTCTTCGGCGACATCCCGGAAGGACCGCTGCAGGAATTCGCTCACTGGGTGATCTTTGCCTGGTACTCGGGCTGCTCGTCGCCGAAAAAAGATGCACAGCTGTTCACGTTCGAACACGCGCTCACCTACAAGACCACGGCCGATACCGTGGCGATGCCGTCGTACGGCTTCTCCGGTCCCAATCTGTGGAGCCGTCCGATCGTGCCGCTGTCCAACATGCCGATCTTCTGATCGAAGGAACACACAATGTCCAACCCAACTAGCGCCGACGTGGTTATCGTCGGCACCGGCGTCGTCGGTGTATCGATTGCCGAAACCCTGCTCGATGCCGGCCTGTCCGTGCTGATGCTCGAAGCCGGCCCGCGCGTGTCACGCGCCGAAGTGGTCGAAAATTTCCGCAACCTGCCGCTGGCCCTGAAAGGCGATCCGTCGTCCTGCTACCCGCCGGCGGCATGGGCGCCACACCCGATGCCGTCGAGCGAAACCAAGGAAGACTCGTACCTGCAACTGTCTGGCCCCGACCGTTATGCGCAAAGCTATATCCGTTATGCCGGCGGCTCTACCTGGCACTGGGCCGGCACCTGCTGGCGCCTGACGCCCGAAGACATGCGCCTGAAAACCCTGTACGGCGTGGGCCGCGACTGGGCCATCGACTACAAGACGCTGGAACCGTACTACACCCGCACCGAATACGCGCTGGGCATTTGCGGTCCGTCCGAACCGGCCGAACAATGGCCGCCGCTGTCCGAAGGCGCCGCGCGCTCGAAACCGTACCCGATGCCGCCGCTGCCGTTCGGCCCCGGCGAGCAGCGCTTTACCGACGTGGTGAAAACCCTCGGCTACAGCAATATCCCGACCGCGCAAGCCCGTAACAGCGGCACGTCGTACGACGATCGCCCGGCCTGCTGCGCCAACAACAATTGCGTGCCCGTGTGCCCGGTGGGCGCCAAGTACGACGCCGCCACCGCGCTGTCGCGCATCGAAGCCAAGGGCGCGAAAATCACCGCCAACGCCGTGGCCTATCGCCTGGAAACCGATGGCGCCAACCGCGTTATCGCAGTCAACTACTTCGACCAGAACAAGGCCAGCCACCGGGTGACCGGCAAGCTGTTCGTGCTGGCCTGTAACGGCATCGAGACGCCGAAGCTGCTGCTGATGTCGAAGAACGACCGCAACCCCAACGGCCTGGCCAACAGCTCCGACCAGGTGGGCCGCAACATGATGGACCACCCGCAGCTGACCATGACCCTGACCTTGGCCGAGCCTTACTGGGCAGGCGTCGGACCGGTGGTCAACAGCGGCATCATGGAGACGTCGCAGGGCGCGTTCCGCAGCGAACACGCGGGCGCCTACTTCCGCTTCAATAACTTTGCGCGCAACCGCTTCGTGACGTTCGGCGCGCTGAAAAAAGGCCTGGTCGGTAAAGCGCTCGACGCCGAAATCCGCCGCATGACCGCGTGCACCGCCGACGTGGTGCTGGCGCACGAAGTGCTGCCCGACCCGAACAACCGCCTGACCCTGTCGGACAAGACCGACTGGCTCGGCCTGCCGAAACCGGCGATCCATTACGACGTGGGCGACTACACGCGCAAATCGGCCGAGGTGTATTCGGTCCCGATCGGCAAACGCATCGCCCAGGCCATGGGCGCAACCGACATCAAGCTCAGTCCGCAGTTCAACCAGAGCAAGCACATCATGGGCGGCACCATCATGGGCCTCGATCACAAGGATTCCGTGGTTGATGCCGATTGCCGCGCTTACGACCATGACAACCTGTTCCTGCCCGGTGGCGGCGCCATGGCCAGCACGGCCTGCGGCAACAGCACCATCACCATGGTATCGCTGGCCTTCAAGGCCGCCGATGCGATGGTGCGCCAGATGAAGGGGGCGTAATGAAAGCATTGTTTAAATCCTTGAGCGCAGCCGTGGTTCTGACGTCGGCGATGTGGTCGGCCCCCGCGCTGGCCCAGGCGCCGGCAGCGGCCGCTCAATTCGACGCGGCCACCATCGCGCGCGGCAAATACCTGGCCACGGCCTCGGACTGCATGGCGTGCCATACGGCGCACCATGGCCAGCCGATGGCCGGCGGCCTGGTGATGTCGTCGCCGGTGGGCGACATCGTCTCCACGAACATCACGCCATCGAAACAGCACGGCATCGGCAAGTACACCGCGCAGCAGTTCAGCGACGCAGTGCGCAAGGGCGTGCGCGCCGATGGCCAGATGCTGTACCCGGCCATGCCTTACACCGCGTACGCCAAGATGACCGACGCCGATGTCAACGCCATGTACGCGTACTTCATGCAGGGCGTGCCGGCGGTGGACAAGGCCACGACCGAGACCAGCCTGCCGTTCCCGATGAGTATCCGCCAGTCGATGAAGGTGTGGAACGCGCTGTTCCTCGACGACCAGCCGCTCAAGGTGAATCCCGAGCGCTCGGCGCAATGGCTGCGCGGCCAGTACCTGGCCGAAGGCGCCGCCCACTGCACCACCTGCCACACGCCGCGCGGCATGCTGATGCAGGAGGATAAGTCGCGCCACCTCGCCGGCGCGCAAGTGGGACCGTGGTATGCACCGAATATCACCTCGCACCCGGTGGCCGGCATCGGCGCCTGGACCGAGGACGAAGTGGTGCAGTACCTGCAAACAGGCCGGGTGGCCGGCAAGGCGCAGGCGGCGGGCAGCATGGCCGAGGCAATCAGCCTCAGTTTCAGCCACCTGGAGCCGGCCGACCTGCGGGCGATTGCCGTGTACATCAAGTCGCTGCCGCCAGCCGTGGGTGATGCCGACCAGACTGTCGGCCTGTCGCGCTTCGAGCAGGGCAAGTCCGGCAATGCGCTGGACAAGATCCGTGGCGTGAGCTACGCCGAAAATATCAAAGGCGCCAACCTGGGCGCGCAGATCTTCTCGGCCAACTGCGCCTCGTGCCACGGCTTCAATGGCCAGGGCACCAAGGATGGCTACTATCCTAGCCTGTTCCACAACTCTGCCACCGTCAACACCAGCAACCTGCTGGCGACGATCCTGCTGGGCGTGGACCGCAAAACGCTTGAGGGCCACGTGTTCATGCCGCCGTTCGGCGAGCAGGTCAACGCCGTCAACCACCTGTCGGATACCGAGGTGGCAGCGCTGGCCAACTACATGCTGGCGAAATTCGGTCCCGGCCAGGCTGCCGCCACGATCACGCCAAAGGCCGTGGCGGAAATCCGCCAGGGTGGTCCGCAATCGCACCTGTTGATGATGGCCCGTGCCGGCGCCGTGCTGGGCGTGCTGGCCCTGGCCCTGGTGATCGTCTTTGTCCTGCGCCGCCGCAAGCGCGCTGCCTCCGTTTAAGGAACCGATATGCATAGCATTCTCACTTCGCGGCGCGGCGCGCTCAAGGCGCTGGGCGCGCTGGCGCTGTCCGGCGTGGCCAGCCAGTTGCTGCTGTCTACCCGCGCCAGCGCCGCCCTGGCGCCGGCAGGACAAGGCTTGATTGATTTCATCGACGTCTCGAGCACCTTGACCGGCAAGGCCGAGATCAACCCAACGCTGGCGCTGGCCTTGTACCAGGCCTTCGCCAGGAACTCGGCGGAGATCGATACCGCGCTGGCCGGACTGAAAGCCACGCTGGGCGCCGGCGAGGTGCTGGCGCAGGACGACAAGACCACGTTCGCGGAAGCGCAAAAGGCCGAGCAGGCGCTGGCGCAGGCCATCCTCCAGGGCTGGTACCTGGGCGTGGTCGGCAAGGGGAAGAAATCGGTGTGCGTGGCCTACGTCGAGACCTTGTCCAACCGGGCCGTGGCCGACGTCCTCGTGCCGCCGAGCTTTTCGTACGGCCCTTGCGGCAGCTGGTCCGCGAAACCGTGATCACCTCATTTAAATAATCTCTATGAACACTATCAATTCTGCCGACATCTGCGTGATCGGTGGCGGTATATGCGGCGCGCTGCTGGCGCGCAAGCTGGCGCTGGCCGGCAGCTCGGTGCTGATGCTCGAATCGGGTCCGCGCGTGGGTCGCGGCGAGCTGGTGGAGCGCTATCGCCATTCCGCCTTCAAATCCGACTTCATGGCGCCGTATCCATTTTCGGAAATGTCGCCGCACCCGGTGTTCACGCCGGAAGCCAACAAGTACATCGAGCAGGTGGGACCGCACGCGTTCCAGGCCCAGTACATCCGCATGCTGGGCGGTACCAGCTGGCACTGGGCGGCGCAGATGTGGCGCTACCTGCCGTCCGACTTCAAGACCCAGTCGCTGTACGGGGTGGGCAAGGACTGGCCGATCAGCTACGAGGAACTGGAACCGTACTACTACGAAGCGGAAGTGATTTCCGGCGTGGGCGGTTCGCTCGATACCGGTTCGCCGCGCTCGCAGCCGTTCCCGATGGAGCCGGTGCCGGCATCGTACTTCCAGCAGCGCGTGACCGAGCGCCTGGCGCCTGAGTTCAAGGTGCTCGACGACTGCACCGCGCGCAACAGCCGCAGCTTCGACGGCCGCCCGGCCTGCTGCGGTAACAACAACTGCATGCCGGTGTGCCCGATCGACGCCCAGTACCACGGCGGCATCGCCGCCACCAGCGCCGAAAAGGCCGGTGTCCACACCATCACCGAAGCGGTGGTGTACAAGCTCGAACACGACGACCAGGGCGCCATTACGGCGGTGAACTACTACGACTGGAACAAGACCAGCCACCGCGTGACGGCCAAGACCTTCGTCATCGCCGCCAACGCCATCGAATCGGTGAAGCTGCTCTTGATGTCGGCCAGCCCGAAATTCCCGAACGGCCTGGCCAACCGCAGCGACCAGATGGGCCGCAACCTGTGCGACCATCCGGCCATCGGCGTCACGTTCGATGTCGATGAACCGATCTGGCCGGGCCGCGGTCCGGTGAGCCCGTGCTCGATCGGCCAGTTCCGCGACGGCGACTTCCGCCGCGAACACGCGCCGTTCCGCATCGATATCTCGAATTCGTCGCAGGTGGCGTCGGTGACCAAGGAGCTGATCGGCGCCGGCTACTACGGCGTCAAGCTCGAAGGCGCGATCCGCGACCGCGCCTCGCGCCGCATGAGCATCAAGAACGCGCTCGAACAGCTGCCCGACCCGGACAACCGCGTGACCCTGAGCGACAAGAAAGACGCGCTGGGCCTGCCCACGCCGCGCATCTACTGGGACATCGACGACTACGTCAAGAAGGGCACGGCGGAGACGCGCAAGCGCTACGACGAAATCGCCAAACAACTGGGGGCGACCAATATCAAGCATAGCAAAGAGGGTGCGTTCAGCAACCGCCAGCACATCACCGGTACGCTCTCGATGGGCAAGGACGAAAAGAACAGCGTGACCGATCCGTTCGGCCGCGCGCACGACCATCCTAACCTGTACATGGTTGGTACCGGCGTGATGCCCACGGTGGGCACGTGTAACGTCACGCTCACCGCCGTGGCGCTGGCCCTGCGCACTGCGGACAAGATCTTGTCGGAGGCGCGCCATGCTTAAGCTCTGTCGTGATGTTCTTCGTGCCGGCGTGGCCGCTGCCGCCGGCCTGGTGCTCGCTGCCACCGGTGCGTCGTACGCGCATGCCGCCGACGGCGCCACCCCGGCGCTGATCGAACGCGGCAAGAACCTGGCCGTGGCCGGCGACTGCATCGCCTGCCACAGCGCTGCCGGCCGGCCCGAGTACACGGGCGGACTGGCAATCGCCAGCCCGCTCGGCACCATTTATTCGACCAACATCACGCCGTCCGTCAAAGCTGGTATCGGCGGTTATACGCTCGATCAGTTCAGCCGCGCGGTGCGCACCGGTGTGCGCGCCGATGGCAGCCATTTGTATCCGGCTATGCCGTACACCGCGTACGCCAAGCTGACCGATGACGATACCGCCGCCTTGTACGCGTACTTCATGCACGGCGTGGCCGCCAACGACACGCCGGCCCCAGTCACCAAGCTGCCATTCCCGTTCAATATCCGCCTGTCGATGGCGGTGTGGAACGCGCTGTACCTGGACGGCAAGCCGTACGTGGCCGACAAGTCAAAATCGGTGGAGTGGAACCGCGGCGCCTACCTGGCGCAAGGACTGGCCCATTGCGCCACGTGCCATACGCCGCGCAATTTCCTGATGGCGGAAGACGCTGCGCAGTACCTGCGCGGCGGCTCGCTCGGCACCTGGTATGCGCCTGATATCAGCCCGGGCGCGTTGTCCGATGGCGGTTGGGACCAGGCCGCGCTGCAAGCGTACCTGGCGACCGGCCATGCGCCGAACGGCGCCACTGCTGGCGGCCCGATGCTCGAAGCGATCGACAAGAGTTTTTCGAAGATGGATGCGCAGGACATCAAGGCAATCTCGGTGTACCTGACCGACTTGCCGGGTACTGCACGCAAGGCCGCCACGCCGGCCAACGTGCCGGTGCTGCCGTCGAGCGACATCGCCGAGATGGCCGGCAAGATCGGTGCCGGCGAACGCCTGTACCGCAATAACTGCGCCGCCTGCCACCAGCTGAACGGCGACGGCGTGCGCGGTTTGCCGGCGCTGCGCAACCACCCGTCGCTGCGCCACCCGAACGCCGACAACGTCGGCATGGCGGTCCTGGAAGGCGTGTGGCCCGAGCATCGGCAGGGCATGCCCGGCTTCGAGGACGAGCTGACCGACCGCGAAGTGGCCGAACTGACCAACTACGTGATGGCCACCTTCGGCGGAAGCCGCGTGACCATCGACGAGCAGCGCGTGCGCACGCTGCGCGCCGGCGGGGAAACCTCGTCGCTGTTGCTGCTGGCCCGTGCTGGCATGGCGCTGGGCGTACTGGTTGTGCTGGCCGTGCTGCTGTGGTGGCGCCGCCGGCGTCGGTCCGGCCCTTCAACGATTTGAACGGACATTATCATGCAATGGTTTTACGATCTTAAAATCAGTAAGAAGTTATTCCTGTCGTTCGGCGCGGTGCTGGCATTGACGCTGGTGCTGGGCGTGGTGACGATCGCCAGCATGGGCCGGCTCAATACCGCGTCCAACCTGCTGTCGTCGCAGTCGCTGCCGAGCATGCGCTATATCCTGGCGCTCAAGGCGGCGCTCAACACCACGCGCCGCTACGAGATGGAGCAGCTGCTGTCGAGCGATCCGGCGCGCGTGGAAAAATACGACGACATGATCGCGCGCATGGTGGCCAAGGTGGACAAGCTCCAAGGCCAGTTCCAGGGCACCGTCACCACCGAGGAAGATCGCCAGTTGCTGGCGCAACTGGTGGCCGTGCGCGCCGACTACGCGGTGGAGCGGGCCAGGATGGTCGAGCTGCGCAAGCAGGGTCGCCGCGATGAAGTGCTGGCGATTGCCGAAGGCCGGTCGTTCAAGCTGATCAACCAGAGCGCCGACGTGATCGACAAGATCGCCCAGCGCACGCAAGACCAGGGCGATGCCAACAGCGATGCGGCCGAAGCGCAGTACCTGTCCGCGCGCAACCAGGCCATCGGCCTGCTGGCAGCGAGTATCCTGATCGGTATGCTGCTGGCGGCCTGGATCGCCCGCATCGTTTCGCGTCCGCTGCAGCACGCGGTGGACGTGGCGCGCCGGGTGGCCGACGGCGACCTCACCGCCGACGTGCGCGTGACCTCGCGCGACGAGAGTGGCCAGTTGATGGCAGCGCTCAAGCACATGAACGACAGTTTGCAACGCCTGGTGGGCCAGGTGCGCGGCAGCACCGACACCATCGCCACCGCGTCGAGCCAGATCGCGGCCGGCAACCAGGACCTGTCGTCGCGCACCGAGCAGCAAGCGAGCTCGCTGGAGGAAACCGCGTCGTCGATGGAAGAGCTGACGGCCACCGTCAAGCAGAACGCCGACAACGCGCGCCAGGCCAAGGGGCTGGCGCTGTCCGCGTCGCAGATCGCAGTCAAGGGCGGCGACGTGGTGGGGCAGGTGGTGGGCACGATGGCGTCGATCAACGCGTCGTCGAAAAAGATCGTCGATATCATCGCAGTCATCGACGGTATCGCCTTCCAGACCAACATCCTGGCGCTGAACGCCGCCGTGGAGGCGGCGCGCGCCGGCGAGCAGGGACGCGGCTTTGCCGTGGTGGCGTCCGAAGTGCGCAACCTGGCGCAACGCTCGGCCGCCGCAGCCAAGGACATCAAGGTGCTGATCGACGACTCGGTGGCGACCGTGGGCGCCGGCACCGCGCTGGTGGACCAGGCCGGCGCCACGATGGGCGACATCGTCGCCAGCATCACGCGGGTGGCCGATATCGTCAGCGAAATCACCGCCGCCAGCCAGGAACAGAGCGCCGGCATCGAGCAGGTCAACCAGGCCATCACGCAGATGGACCAGGTCACCCAGCAGAACGCTGCACTGGTGGAGGAGGCCGCTGCGGCAGCCGAATCGATGCAGGAGCAGGCGGCGGCGCTCAGTGAGCGGATGGGGGTGTTCAAGCTGGCGGGGCAGTCGTCGCCACCTGCGTTCGCACGACCTACGCTGCGTCTGGATGCTCGATAACGTCTGCAGTTGACAGGTCCTGGTATGTTCAACCGCGACCTGTCTTGGACACCGTGGAGATCAGCGTGGCGCCGCAGGTAGTCTTGTGCCCTTCGAATGCCACCGGCACTCCGTCGATCAGCACTTTCGGGTCGCCCTCGGCGATCTTGCATTTGTCATGTCCCTTGATCGGGCAGATGCATTGATCGCCTTGCCGCGCGACCGCGACGCCGAGCACTTTGCTGTTGGGCGCAGCGGAAATGACTTTGCCGCCGTGGCTGGTTGGGTCATTGAGACGGATGACGCCTTTCATGGCAGGTTCCCCTTGTGATTGATTATTTCGAATAGCCTTGCGGATAAGCGGGCGCATCGTCGCGCAATCCCCACCACGGCAAATAAGCGTCGTTCATGCTGCGGGCGCGGAACCAGGGTTTGTCGGGATTGATCGGACGCACTTGCGCAGGCGGCGACACCACCACTGCCGTCGGGTGCTCAGGATCGGTTGTTCCCGCAACCAGCACGTGCTTGCCAAAATGGTTGGCGTAGCCAATTGCAAGCGCAACATTGGTCAGCGCCGAGCCGGCGCGCATTTCGCCCAGCAGGGCGGGGGTGTTGAACGATTGCTTCAGCAATTCCAGCTCGGGAATTTCGGTGGTCAAGGTTTGCGCCATGGGTGCGATTCTTGTGGACGAGTCGGGGTGAGTGTTGTTGGCGTCGTGGATGACGTAGCCGATTTCCCCCGCCTCGATGTGCGCATTGTTTGCAGCTGCGTGGAGCGTTTTTTTCCAGGACTGCACCGATCGCGATTCCCCATCCTTGGCTTCGAAGTCCTTGACGTTGCCCATGTCAGGTCGTCCGACCCAGGCAAGTGCTTTTCGGCCGGTCTGATATTTGGCTCCTGCCAGTACCAGCACGACCAGATTTTCGTTGATTTGTTCGTCCAGTGGACGGCTGGGAGCGTCCCAGTTCATCGCCCAGGCGGTTTTGTCGGGGTGTTCCTGGAGATATTGAATCGCTGCGTCCAGGGATTTGAAACCGGCGTTGGCTCCGCCTGCTGTCACCCTGAGATCTGGTGGGGCGTTTTTGGTCCATAGCGTTGGTTCGTAAACGCTTCCGATGGAGAACCTTTCGACAAGAAACTCTGTTGTCTCCTTCCCTACGCTGAAGGCATCGAAGCCACTTTCAGGTAGTGCATATTCTATTCTTATTCCGGCAAGCTCACGCCATTGACTTTTTTTCTGACGGCTGTGGACGTTGTAGAAGTAATTGCCATCGGAAAAATAATTGTCATGCAGGCTTCTCGCGAGCTGATTCAGGTATTGATAGTGGTAGTGGATAAATGAGGTGTCCCCTTTAAAACCCGCTGCTATCGAAGCGATAGGATTAATTTTCGAGTATTTTTCTGGCTTATTTTTTAATAGAGTGTCATCTTTGTTAGGTCTCGTTAAGCCAAGAGTCCAAAGTACCTGCCATTCTGTTGGATAGTCACGGCGATGAAGCGGATTTAGCCAAATTACACCTGCAACTTGAACTGTGGAACTTGCAGACCTTTTGATCGAGTTAACTTTATTTTCAGCTTCACTAGCCGTTAGCTTTGAAATATTATTGCAGCCGGTCAGGGACATGATTGATGCAACAAGGGTTGCTGCTGGAATAATTGATTTCATTTTTTCGCCCGTTTAATTTATGAAAAATAAATTTGCTTTGATTTTGCTAAATTAAAATTTACCGTTCGTCCGTTATTTTTTGAGGGATGAAGCATCCATTTTCAGGATTTGAAATCCAGTCCTTAATCGGCGTCTTAAGAATTTTTCCGGTCTCAAAGTAGCTGCGGAACTTACCGCCGTCTTCGTTAGTCAACGTTGATAGATAACGCCAGTCCGCGATAACAGCTATATTTTTCAATTCTTGCTGCGAAATATTGCAAACACCCACACCAACATCGAACGCCAGTGCCCTCTCCGAATGCACCGGATTAGTAAAAATCGTCGAATGATCAGTTGCCGCCGCATCGACGGTTTCCGCTAGACTCACCTTGATGTGCTCCGTTCTCCAGGCCGTGTACTCCGCGCTTGCCTTTGAAGGGTCATCCTCCTCGACCACCTTCGCATCCGCCGCATAGCGCTTTTCGCGCTTGGCCCGCAGGCGCAACATCGCGTGATGCTCGTAACGTAGCGACGCTTCGTCCCGGTTATTGCCCAGCGCGGCATCGGTGCTGCCGTCTGGCGCTTTGTTGACGCCGGCATAAGCGTCACCAGCGTTTCGAACCCGGTTGCCGTCGCGCCAGGCACCGGGCGGGGCGTAGCCCTGATCGAAGTCGTCGCTCGGCTGGCCAAAGCGCATGCTTTGCGGCAGGAAGGGCGGAACGAGCGCAGGCGCATCGACGGGAACCTCCCAGTCCGCGTCCGGCAAGGCGTTGACGCGTTGTCGGAGAAGAGCCGTAACTACCGCAGCCACCGGCGCCATCACTACCGTGAAAAAGGTGCCGAGGCGCGTAGTACTGGCCTCCAGTCCCTTCTTCATCGAATGCTCGGCGATCTTGGAATGGGGCATCCAGAAGTCGTGGCTGCCGGTTTTCGGCTTGCGCCAGTGATGATGCCAGTAGTGGTATTTGCCGATCTCTCCCACTGGAAAACCTTGGGCAAACACGCGCTGCACCAGTACCCCCTGCGCCCTGGTTGCCTCGATCTCGTTGAACTCTTTGCGATCGGTGATCCCGAGCCAGCCGATGCCGCGCACCGTCACCGCCGAAATCACCTGGTCATGCGGGTTGGCATACAACGTCACGCGGCCATATGTCGATCCTTCAACGCCGTAGTCGGCGCGATCGGTCTTTGCATCGAAACCTCCGGCGCGGTTGGCCATGCGGCGGTCGATGCGTTCCGCTGTTTGCAAGGCATCGAGTGCTTTGCGGGTCCGCATGATGTCGAAGAACGCTGCCAGCGTAGCAATGCGCGCTGCATGGGTCTGGCGCCCGGTATTACCGTGTGGGTCCACCAGGTTTTGCTGGGTCCAGTCTTCGGACAGGTTGTCCTCGACCAGGCTGTAAGGCGGATTGGCCAGGACGTAATTGTCGGCCACGCACGGGCCGCTTTTGCCGTCGGCGTCCGTCACATGAGGCATCCGTTCACCGAGAAACGCTGCCGCCATGCCGATCATATTGCCCTGGCTATGGCAGACAATGGTAATCGGCACATCGGCCTGCGCCTTGCGGATCGCCTCGACCAGCTTGGCCAGGCGATACGCGGCCAGCACGAAGTAGCCGCGTGGCGGGCACGCATACACGTCGCGTTCGTTCACCGGATTGACGTGCTGGACCTGCATCCACAGGAACAGCTTTTCCGACAACCCTTCGTTCCACAGGTCGGGCAGCGAGGTGCAGCCGTTGGCGAACGGGCCGCCGCCCCAGTAATTTTGCTCGTTGAGGTAGATCTTGTCGCCGAACGCCTGCAACTCTTCGCCGCCGGCCTTGTAGCCCCATCTGAAACGGATCACCGGCGAGCAGGCGTTGCCCATGTCGAAAAAATTGTTGGAATTGAGTTCGGGGTTGATGAAGCCGTCGTCCGTCAATTCCTGCGCATACTTGATGGCCTTGAGTTGTCCCGACGCCGGCCCCGGATACTTCATCTGGTCGTCCCTGCGCCCCAGCCGGTTATTCAAACCTTCGCATAGTCCCTGTTCGCAGGCGTCGTACCACTCGCCATCGGAATTGACGCCGTGGACGAGGATCACGATGCCCGGCAACGGCAAGGCGTGCGGGATGTCGTAGTGGGTCGCATCGAAATCGGTGTGGGCGCTGCCTCGGGCGAAGGCCACGCAGTCTTGGTCAGCTGGTATTGCCACGGCAGCTCCTTGCCTGCTATTTCGAGTAGCCCTGCGGGTATGCCGGCGCATCGTCACGCAATCCCCACCACGGCAAATAGGCATCGTTCATGCTGCGGGCGCGGAACCAGGGCTTGTCGGGATTGATGGGGCGGACCACTGCTGGCGGCGAGATGACTACGGCAGTCGGCCGCTCGGGATCGGTGGTGCCCGCCACGACCACGTGTTTGCCAAAGTGGTTTGCGTAGCCGATAGCGAGCGCGACGTTGGTCAGTGCCGAGCCGGCCCCCATTTCCCCCAGCAGGGCAGGTGTGTTGAACGATTGTTCGAGCAGGTCCAGGTCGGGTACTTCCGTCGTGAGCGTTTGCGCCAGTGGGCCAAGCCGGCGCGACGAGTCGGCGTGGACGTTGTTGGCGTCGTGGATCACGTAGCCGATCTGGTCCGGCTTGATGGTGGCGTTGCTGGATGCTTTTTCCAACGTGGCCTTCCACGCTTGGACGTTGCGCGGCGTATCGCCACCATTGCCGATATCCGCAACACTCGTGGCATCAGGCCTGGCGATCCAGGCCAGTGCGCTGCGGCCGGTTTTGTAGGTCGGTCCGGCCAATACCAGCACCACCAGGTTTTCATTGATTTGATGGTCGAGTGGTCGGCTCGGCGCATCCCAACTCATGGCCCACGCGGTTCTGTCGGGATGGGCTTCGAGGTAATCGATGGCGGCTTTGAGGGACGTGAAGCCGGCGTTGGGGCCGCCGGCGGTGACTCTTACGTCAGGAGGTTCTGGACGCGTCCATAAGGTTGGCCGGGCAGTGCTCCCCGTTGCAAATATCTGTTTTAGATATCCTTGAGTGTCTTTTCCTGCAGAGACAGCATCGAAATCCGTTGTTGGTAGCGCATATTCTATACGAATACCCGAAAGTTCACGCCAGTTCTCTTTTCTTTTTATATTGTGAACATTGTAAAAATAGTGCGGGTCGGCGTAGTAATTGTCATGAAGTAGTCGGGCAAATTCGCTTAAATACTGTTGATGATAATGAGATTTTGAACTTGTTCCATTATTCCCGTCCGCTAGCAAAGATACATACTGTATGGTCGAAAATTTCTGTGGCTTTTTCTTGAGCATGTCGTCTTCCTTGTTAGGTGCGACTTTACCCATCACCCACAACAACTCCCACTCTGTAGGATAATCTTTTCGGTGTAAAGGATTTAGCCATATCAACCCTACGACTTGAATACTGTCGATATTTCTCGTAAGATTGCCCATTTTTTTATGCTCCTGTTCATTTTTGGATGCTTCATTTATGTTGGAGCACCCGGCGACGGTTATGACGATAGACAGTGCTAGAAATAATGATCTCATGCTTTCTCCCCTATGAAAATAATCTTCAAGCTAACCTCTTTTATCAACAATAGAAAAGGGGATTTTTGTTTTTTCATTGCTTTTTATCCACTCTTGAACCGGGATTTCGTTTATGCTCCCAGTCGTAAAATGACTTTCGAAGATTTTCACTTCAGGGATATCTAATTTTTGCAGATGTCGCCAGTCTGCAAGCTTCATAAAAACTTGCCACTCATTCTCAGCTATTTGACAAACCCCCACCGCAACGTCATAAGCCAGTGCCCGCTCCGAATGCATAGCATTGGTAAAAATCGTCGAATGATCAGTTGCCGCCGCATCCACGGTCTCCGACAGGCTGACCTTGATGTGTTCTGTTCTCCACGCCGTGTATTTCGCGCTCGCCTTTGACGGGTCATCCTCCTCGACCACCTGCGCATCCGCCGCGTACAGTTTTTCCCGCTTGGCCCGCAAGCGCAGCATGGCGTGCTGCTCGTAACGCAACGATGCCTCGTCGCGGTTGTTGCCCAGTGCCGTATCGGTCGTGCCGTCTGGTGCTTTATTGACGCCGGCATAACCATCTCCAGACTCGCGCGCCCGGCTAACGCTTCGCGAAGCGCCGGGCGGGTCATACCCCTGGTCGAACGCCGCGCTTGCCTGGCCAAAGCGCATGCTTTGCGGCAGGAAGGGCGGAACGAGCGCAGGCGCATCGACGGGAACCTCCCAGTCCGCGTCCGGCAAGGCGTTGACGCGTTGTCGGAGAAGAGCCGTAACTACCGCGGCCACCGGCGCCATCACTACCGTGAAAAAGGTGCCGAGGCGCGTAGTACTGGCCTCCAGTCCCTTCTTCATCGAATGCTCGGCGATCTTGGAATGGGGCATCCAGAAGTCGTGGCTGCCGGTTTTCGGCTTGCGCCAGTGATGATGCCAGTAGTGGTATTTGCCGATCTCTCCCACTGGAAAACCTTGGGCAAACACGCGCTGCACCAGTACCCCCTGCGCCCTGGTTGCCTCGATCTCGTTGAACTCTTTGCGATCGGTGATCCCGAGCCAGCCGATGCCGCGCACCGTCACCGCCGAAATCACCTGGTCATGCGGGTTGGCATACAACGTCACGCGGCCATATGTCGATCCTTCAACGCCGTAGTCGGCGCGATCGGTCTTTGCATCGAAACCTCCGGCGCGGTTGGCCATGCGGCGGTCGATGCGCTCGGTGGTTTGCAAGGCATCGAGCGCTTTGCGGGTCCGCATGATGTCGAAGAACGCTGCCAGCGTAGCAATGCGCGCTGCATGGGTCTGGCGCCCGGTATTACCGTGTGGGTCCACCAGGTTTTGCTGGGTCCAGTCTTCGGACAGATTGTCCTTCACCAGGCTGTAAGGCGGATTGGCCAGGACGTAGTTGTCGGCTACGCACGTACCGCTTTTGCCGTCGGCGTCCGTGACGTGCGGCATGCGGTCGCCGAGAAAGGCTGCCGCCATGCCGATCATATTGCCCTGGCTGTGGCAGACGATGGTGATCGGCACATCGGCCTGCGCCTTGCGGATCGCCTCGACCAGCTTGGCCAGGCGATACGCCGCCAGCACGAAGTAGCCGCGTGGCGGGCACGCGTATACGTCTCGTTCGTTCACCGGATTGAGGTGCTGGACCTGCATCCACAGGAACAGCTTTTCCGACAGCCCTTCGTTCCACAGGTCGGGCAGCGAGGTGCAGCCGTTGGCGAACGGGCCGCCGCCCCAGTAGTTTTGTTCGTTGAGGTAGATCTTGTCGCCGAACGCCTGCAACTCTTCGCCGCCGGCCTTGTAGCCCCATCTGAAACGGATCACCGGCGAGCAGGCGTTGCCCATGTCGAAAAAATTGTTGGAATTGAGTTCGGGGTTGATGAAGCCGTCGCCGGTCAATTCCTGCGCATACTTGATGGCCTTGAGCTGCCCCGATGCCGGTCCCGGATACTTCATCTGGTCGCTCCTGCGCGCCAGCCGGGTGTTCAAGCCGTCGCATAGTCCTTGCTCGCAGGCGTCGTACCACTCGCCATCGGAATTGACGCCGTGGACCAGGATCACGATGCCCGGTAACGGCAAGGTGTGCGGGATGTCGTAGTGAGTCGCATCGAAATCGGTGTGGGCGCTGCCCCGGGCGAAGGCCACGCAGTCGTTATCGGGTTTCAGCGCCATGGCATCTCCGTGTCCGTTCAGTCGCGCGGGATGAAGAAGGTGGCGGTCAGCTGTTGCAGTTGGTCGCCGGTGATGGTCGGGCCTTTGCCATCCGCATCGGTAACGCCGGAGACGACCTTGCCGTCCTCGGTTGCCACCGACACCTGCACGCCTTCGCACGGCGCGCCGTCGAGGGGGCTGACCAGGCGCGGCGTGCGTCCCAGTTGGCCTTCGCCGAAAGTGGGCAGTTCGCCGCGCTGGCTGGCGGGGCCGTTCCAGTGGTGGCCATTGGTCTTGATGGTGAGCGCGCCGGGCCCGCCCAGTTCCACGGTGCCGCCGGAGAGCTTGAGGTAGGCGCCGCCTTGGGTCATCAGGGTGATTTCGTCTTGCGCCACGCCGACGATGCGGGTGGCGGAGGTGAGCCGCAAGTCGCGTGCGGCGTCCAGTTGCATCAGGTCGTGCTGGCTTTGCATCCGGTACTTGCCGTGGTGGGCGATCTGGGTGATGCCTTGCTGGTGCGCGAACAATGAAATGCCCTGGCCGGCGTTGATGTTGCAGCACTTCGCTGCACTGAACTGCAGGTGTCGCAGGGCTACCTGGTCGATATTGCCCACGGCGTAGTGGACCATGGTTTTTCGCGTACCCAGCGCGATGCCTTCAGGTGCGGTGACGGCGATAGTCGGCAGGTCGGCCGGCTTGACCGCGCTGGCGCTCGAGAGCTGTTGATGCAGTTCGCTGGCGCCGGCAGCGTCGAGCGCCAGCGCCTGGTGCTGCGCTGCGTACGTGCCCAGCGACTTGAACAAATCGAGGCAGTCCTGCATCAGCGCCAGGTGTTCTTGCTGGTCCAGCTGCGTACCGGCGGCGTCTAACCGCTGCCATGCCGAGATCAGCAGCGAGCGGGCCGTGCGCAGGCTGCCGCTGCCGTCGGTGCGCAGCTCGAAGCCGTCGCCGCGCTGGTCGGCGCTGCCGGCCTGGCGCGGGGTGGTCAGATAGCCGAGATTTAAAGCGCTGGCGGCGTGGTCGCTGGCCAGTTGGGCGCTGATCTGGCCGGTGGTGTCGTCGAAGCGCAGCTGGCTTTTGCGCTGGCCCCGGATTTCCTTGCTGCGCATGCCGGACAGGTAGCGGTTGCCAGGCAGGCCGCCGCCTTTGCCCAGTTCCGGCGGCACGCCGACGCCGTTGAACAGCTGGCCCACGATCACCGGCCGGTCGGGATCACCGCCGAGGAAGTCGATCAGCACCTCGCTGCCCACGCGCGGCAAGCTCACTGTACCCGCTTGCTGCCGGGCGGGCCCCGCGCCGGCCCACGACGTGGCCACGCGGATCCAGGCGCTGTCGGTCTCGGTGTTGGAGGCGCCGGCGCCACTCGCATGCTGGTGATCCTGCGCCCGAGTGGCAGGAAAGCGTACCTTGACCCGGCCCAGCGCATCGCAATGGACTTCCTCGCCGGCGGGGCCGACGACGATGGCGCTTTGCGGCCGGGCGCCCGGCACATCGATGCGCGGATCGTAGGCCGGCACGAGGTGCACATCCTTGCGCACGCACGTAAAGCGGTTGCGATAGCGGTCGCTGTGCGCATGGGCGACGGCGCGCCAGCCGCTCTGCACGTACAGGCCATCGAGGCGCGCATCGAGCGCTTGCGGGAAGTTGTTGCGGGCTTCGATTTCCAGAGCGGTGATCACGAAAGCGCGTTCGGCTGGCGGGTGCTGGTCGATCTCGGGGTGGCCGGCCAGGATGAACCACTCGCCAGCCCGTAAATCGCGCACGCCGCTCTCGCCGTGAAAGCACTTGGTCTCCAGATCGAACCGCGCCATGCGTAGCGCGCCCAACTGGCGCAGGTCGTCGTTGTCGCTGCCGGCGTGCGGCGTCTCGACCAGGTAGTCGCTGAGCGCGGCGGCAAAACGGTTGCCGTGGCTACCCTGGTCGGCCAGTGCCTCGCTGCCGGTTTGCATGAACTCGACGCCTTTCGGGCGCTTGTAGTCCCAGCTGAAGCGCTTGACGGCGCCCGGGCGTAACTGGCGTGCGCCGGTCCAGGCGGTGATGGCATCGCGCTCCTCGGTGGCGTGGTTGCGGTGGAAGCGGATGGTCTCTGCGGCGCTCGGCGGCAGGCGCGCGGCGTCGTCGAACAGCACCAGCGTATGGGCAGGATGGTCGGCATCCTGTGTGCCGGGCCGTACGTACCACGAGATGCCCCGGCGCTTCAGCAGCCGGCGCAGGAACTGCGCATCCGATTCGTTGTACTGCATAGTGAATTCACGCGCGGGGAACGCGCGCTGCGCCAGTGCGGCGTCGATCTCGTACCGGAATGTGGTGGCCATCACCGGGTTGGTTTGGCGCCACTCGGACATCAGGATTTCGGCTATTCGGAGCTCGTTCTGATTGCGGAAGATACGGGTGTTGGTGCGGTGCTCCATCAACGCCAGTCCGTCGCGCAGCACCAGCTGATAGGTGGCCAGGCCCCCATCGCTCATGCCGGCACAGGCTTCGGCGACGATGCCGCATACCGCGTGCAGGTCGCCGCGATCGGTGACCAGTTGCAGCTCTGCTGGCACGGCGATGAACTGCTTCAGTGGCAGCGTGGCGTCGGTGGATACGCACAGCACGCGGTACTCCATGCCGCCACACACGGTTTCCGTGCCGGAGATGCGGTGCGGCAGCAGCAGGTCGTCGCTGATGCCATCGTCAAAAGCCAGCCGCAGCCGCAATGGACGGTTGCTGGTGTTGAGCAGCGCTAGCGCTTTGTCGATGGCCATGTGTGCTCCTGTGCGGTCAGTTGCCCAGTATCACTGTTCCTATCGGCAAGTTATTGCGGAGGCGCAACTTCAGGATGCGGTGCGTACTGTCCCGGGATGGACGATGTCATGGCAAAAATCGTCGCTGTCGCCGCTGCGACCGTGCAGGAATACGCCGTGGCCGAGGCCCGCGCTGGCGGACAACTGGCAGGGTTCGATATCAGCGGCGTGCAAGATCAGCCGCACCCGGTAGCGGACATTGACCACGCCGAACATGGCGAGGATGTCCGTCAGTTCTTGCGCCCCCTTTGCGCCGGGCAGAAACTGCTCGTACCGCTCGCGGCGTAGCGGGCCGATTTTTATCTCGGCAGCCAGGTCGGCGCGATGACAGCGCTCACCCAGCATGGCGCCCTGGCCCAGCGTGCAGTGTTCGACGCCCAGGTGCAGCCGGTCCTCGCGCAGGTACCAGCCGCCGACGAACGGCTGAAACGTCACCGGCACATCGAAATAATCAGTGATGACAGCGGTGATGGCCGCCGCCGTCACCGGTCGCTGGCGGAACAGCGCGGCATGGCGGGCCAGCGTTTGCGGTGGCAATCCAGTGCCTGCAGGCGGGGCGCCCGCCAGCGCCAGTTGTAGCGCCAGGAACTGGTCGCGCTCCGGCGGCTGGCTGTCGATGCGGTGCGCCGCCCAGGCCTGGTAAAACTGCATGGTGGCGCGCGTGCCCAGCAGGTCGAGGAAGGCGCGCGGGCCGGCGTCGTGGTGCTGGCGTTCGGCGTCTGCGATGGCTTGCGTGTAGTGGGCGGGCAGGGCGCTGCTGTTACCGAGCAGGCTGAATGATGCCGGGGTGAGGTGGATGACTTGCGCGGGATCGTTTTCGAGCAGGTCCAGCAACTGCTCGCCGGTGCGCACTTCGCGGTTGTCGCGCGTGCGCGCCCACAGCGCTGCCAGTTCGCTGGGCGGGAAGCTGCTGGCCATGCGGCTGTGGAAGCGCAGGCGTGCTGGCGGATCCGCGATGCCGGATTGTTCGAGCCAGCGCAGCAGCAGGCGCACGGCCTGGAACAGCTCGAACCGCGTGGGGTCGGCCAGCAGTTGCTCGATCAAACCAAGGCCTGGTGGCCGCTTCGGGGCGGGCATCGCAGCAATTCCTTTCCGGAGTTCGACAGCACGATCAGGCGGGTGAAACTGTTGAATTGGACAGTCAGGGCCAGCATGTGATCGATCACCTGGGCAAACAGCGACAGCCCGACGCCAGCGAACGCGTGGTCGTCCACTGTGAGCATGATATCGATGCCGTACACCAGGCTGCCACCACTGCTGTCACTGCGCCAGACACTGGCGCTGCGGTGCTGCAAGTCGGTAATGCCGTCGATTTGCCGCTGCGTGACGTCGGAAGCGGCCAGGTTGTGCAGCGCCAGTATCTCCTTCAATACCGACAGCCCCTCGTGGCTCAGGCTCTGGTGATTGAGATTGAGGAGCGACACCAGGCGCCACTGGGTACTCTGGTTGATGGCGAAACGCCGTGGCCGGGTGGGCCGGCGCAGCAGCAGCACCGGCAAGTCGCTGGCCGGTCCTTCGTGGTGCAGGTCGCCGGTTGTTTTGCCAAAGGGTAGCCGGCATGGCATCTCGCCGTTGGTGCAGGTGAGGTTGATGGAAGCGGATGCGGTGGTGGCTGCGGTGTGGACTGCGGTGATGGCTGTTAAGGGCTGCATGGCGCTGTCGATGAAAGCGATCTTCATGGCGTGGCCGGGCGCCGAGATGGCCAGCGCCTCATCGCGGCGGATGGTCCAGTAACGGCCATCGGCTTCGCCGTGGCGCATCGCGTATAACGGGTGCAGGTCCGCGACCCGGCTACGGGCGCCGTCGTGGCGCAGCATGCTTACCTGGTCCACGCTGAAGATCTCGAACGTGTACGCGCGCGGGTTTTCCACTGACAGCGGGTATTCCGCGCGCGCGTGATCGAGTTCGATCGGGCGGGCGGAACAGGTTGACGACCGGTGCACAGCTGGTGAGCAAATGCCTGGCGTCGAGCGACTTCAGGCGCGCCATGGTGTCGTCGCGATTCGCATCGGCCAGTACCAGGTGCAGGGTAAAGCTGCAGCAGTCGCGCGGCAGTGCGGCGCCGATGGCGTCCAGGTCGAGATCGACGAAATTGAATTTTTCGGGAAAGCAGAAATACTCGGTGAGCAGGCGATAGGGCGACGGGTGGTTGCCGGTGGGGAGCAGCGCCTGGTCTGGCCGGAAGCCGACCGTACGCAGCGGCGGCTGCGCCAGCAGCGACCACTGGCCGTTGCCGTTTTCCACCAGCGCGCAGGCGGTGCGCAGAAACAGCGCGTCGCGCAGCGCGGCGGCCAGGCCGGCGTCGGCGTTGAGGTAGAGACGCAGCGCATGGCCGCTGATGGCAGCGGTGGCAGTGAGCGAGATGCTGATGGCCGGTCCCGCGTTGACGGGCAGGCGCAAGCTGCGTGGCGCCTCGAGCGCGGGCTGCAGCCGCACGCTGTCGATCCTGAGCGGTTGCAGTACCAGGTCGTCGGTGGTGGTGAACTTGCACAATACGCCATCGTGTTCGGCAGCGCTCATGACAGTGCCGCGCGGGATCACGGCGGTGTGATCGAACGGATCATCGGTAGCCGCATGCACGATCGAGCAGGAAGGAAAGGGGCGCAGGTACTGCGGAAAATTGTTGTGTAAAACCGCTTCGACGAACTGCACATGCGAGTCGTCGAGGCGCTTGGCAGTGCGCGCGTTGAGCAGGGCGCAAGCCTGTATCAGGCGCTCGACGTGAGGATCGTTGCAGCCTTCGCCGCTGATGCCCAACCGGCTTGTGACGGCCGGATAGCGCGTGCAAAAATCGCCAGCCAGCGCGTTGAACAGCGCCAGCTCCGCCTCGTAGTATTTCAGCAGGTCGTTCATTGTTGTTCCTTTACCCGTGGCGGCGCTGGCAAACCTCCATTATTAAAGACAACAACAATTTAATGCTGATATGCAACAATTGAATTTCACTATTCGGATGCATCTAACGGAACTTCGATATACGAATGCTGTCAGAGTTAGATGGACATCGCCTATGACCCGGATAAGGATCGCTTAAACAAGGCCAAGCATGGGGTTTCATTGGCGCATGCGGAAAATATCGATTGGGATCTGGCGCTTGAAAGCCTCGATGATCGGCGCGACTATGGCGAAGACCGATATGTTGCCTTGGCACCGATAGGGAGTCGACTTTTTTATGTCGTGTTTGTCGATCGAGGGATGAAGCGTAGAATTATCAGCTTGAGAAAGGCGAATGCCAGGGAGGTCAAATATTATGTCGAAGCACAAAACTAAAGACGGATCCTCGCGTGCACCCTCGATAAGCGAGGTCGAACTTAAACGAGCTCAGCTACAGAAACGTGCTGTCTCAGCGCTGATCATTCCCTCCGCCGATGAAGATCGCCTGATCACCGCCGCCGCGCTCAGCGATCCCGATGCGTTGCCGATGACCGACGCACAACTGCGCGAGCTGAGGCCTGCGCGGCCGCTACCCAGGTAGCCATCCGAAGGCCGAACGCTCAGAACCGCGTCTCACGCGCCACCCGCAAAAACTGGTCAAGAATGCCCGTGCAGTCGAGCAGCTCCACGCCGCCGGCGCGGTGGAATTCGGGGTGCCATTGCAGGCCCATGACGAAGGGCGCCTTGCGGTAGCGGATCGCTTCCACCATGTTGTCGGGCACCGATAACGCTTCCACCATCATGTCGCGGCCCAGGGTTTTGACGGCCTGGTGGTGAATCGAGTTAACCGTGCCGCTGGCCTGACCCTTGAACATGCGCGACAGCGACGAGCCGGCCGGGAAGGTGATGTCGTGGCGGTTGCGGTCGTAGTCGTCGTTGACATGGGCCAGCGAATCGGGCACGTCGGAGGCGATGTCCTGGTACAGCGTACCGCCGAACGCCACGTTGATCAGTTGGCAGCCGCGGCAGATGCCCAGTACCGGCTTGCCCGCTTCCACGAATTCGTGCAGCAGTTCCAGTTCGTACATATCGCGCGCGCGGTCGCCGCTCCACTCGGGGCGAGTGGGCGTTTCGGCATAGCTTTGCGGCGAGACGTCGGCGCCGCCTTGCAGCACCAGGCCGTCGAGGTGGCGCGCATAATCGCGCAGGCGGATGTTCGATGGGTGCAGCAGGCCGTCGGTGTTCACGGTGGGGATCATGAAGACCAATACGTCGCGCGACATTACCCACTGGGCGATCGATTCTTCGAGGTATTGCAGGTTCTTGCTGCGCAGGCCGGTGGAGCCGGCTTCGGGATGGAAGATGCGCGCCGAGATGCCGATGTGGAGCGGGCGCTGCACGATGTGGCGGGTGACCGAGGCGGCCACGCGCCGGTAGCGCGCCATCAGCACCCGGCCCCACAGGCTGAACACGGTGTCGCCGGGATCGAGGTAGCGCGGCGTGGCGCTGTTGCTGTCGTTGCGCGCCGGCCGGCGTTCCTGGTCGGAGGCGCGACGGTGCGGTGTGCTGTCCTTGTCGTCAGGGCCGTCAGTCATGCTGTTCCTCATTTGCTGTAGACGTGTTGTTAGTGTGCCACAAGCCAGCGTCGGCAGTCGCCCGGTTCACATTTCCTTACATGTGGTCCGCGCATGTCACCCTGTATCAATCGGAAAGCCCGGCCCGCCTGGGCGGCCCTATAATCGGGCCATGAGAAAACTATGGAAAACCATCGGCCGCGTGGTCGCCTCGATTGCGATAGGCGTCGCTACCGCCTGGGGTGCGCTGGCGCTGTGGTACCAGCCGCCGTTGCAGGTGGAGGCGTTGCGCGTGCCGGCCATGGGCCTGTGGGTATCGATCGCGCCAGTGACGCTGTTCTGGTGGTGGCGCCTGCGCCGTGCGCGCGTGCTGCTGCCGTGGGGCGCGGCCATGGTGGCGCTGCTGGTGTGGTGGGGCACTTTGCAACCGAGCCACGACCGCGTGTGGGCCGACGACGTGGCGCGCATGGTGACCGGCGAGGTGCATGGCAGCGTGGTCACGCTCGACCAGGTGCGCAACTTCGACTGGCGCAGCGACGACGACTACACGCCGCGCTGGGAGCGCAGCAGCTACGACCTCGATCAACTGCGCTCGGTGGACGTGGCGCTGTCGTACTGGATGGGGCCTGCCATCGCGCACACGCTGGTGTCGTTCGGCTTTGCCGACGGGCGCTACCTCACATTTTCCATCGAAATCCGCAAGGAGCGCGGCGAAAGTTTTGACGCCATCGCCGGCTTTTTCAAGCGCTACGAAACGGTGCTGATCGCCGCCGACGAGCGCGACATCCTGCGCGTGCGCACCAATGCGCGCGGCGAGGATATGTATTTATATCGTTTGAACATTCCGCAGAAAACCATGCGCTCGCTGTTCCTGTCGTACCTGGGCGAAGGTGCGCAACTCAAGCGCACACCGCGCTTCTACAACACCCTCACCGCCAACTGCACCACCATCGTGTTCGAGATGGCGCGCAGGATCGATACCGCGCTGCCGCTCGACTGGCGCCTGCTGGCCTCCGGTTACCTCGATCGCTACCTGTTCGACCTGGGCGTGCTGGCCGGTCCGCAAAACTTCGACACGCTGCGCCAGGCCGCCCACATCACGGCGCGCGCGCGGGCGGCGGACCAGGCGCCCGACTACTCTGCTGCCATCCGCCAATCGGCGCCCTGAGAGGCGATTCCCTCACCGCAAAGACATCGGTAGCGGCGGCAACGCCGGCGCCGCTACCGGAGTGCGCAAACCGCGCCTCACTCCTTCCCGGGACAGGTTCTTAGCCGTCCCTTGAGGATCTTGCCGGTCGCCGCTGCCGGCAGGGCCGCCATCACGATGATTTCGGCCGGCCGTTTATAGGGCGCCAGGTGTTGCGCCAGCCAGGCGTGCAGGTCGTCCAGTGGGACCGCATGGCGCGCGTTCAGCTCGATAAACGCCACCACGTCTTCGTCGCCATGCGCACCGGGGCGTCCCACCACCGCCGATTGCGTCACGCCCGGGTGGGCGTTGAGTACCGTCTCCACTTCCAGCGGATAGACGTTGAAGCCGGTGCGGATGATCAATTCCTTCGTGCGGCCGACGATGAACAGTGCGCCGTCCGCATCGCTGCGCGCCACGTCACCGGTATCGAGCCAGCCGCCGTCACGCATGCTGGCGGCAGTGAGTTCCGCATCGCGGTAATAGCCGAGCATGACGTTCGGACCGCGCACCCACAGCTGGCCATCGACGCCCGGTGCGACCGGCACGCCATGCGCATCCACCATGCGCGCCGCCACGCCGGGGATGGCATGGCCGACCGACGTATCGGCGCGCGGCTGGTCCAGGCGCGTCTGGCTGACGGTGGGCGAGGTCTCGGTGAGGCCGTAGCCGTTATGCAGCGGCACGCCCAACACCCGCTCCACGCGCGCCTTGAGGCTGGGCGAGAGCGGCGAACCGCCCGCGTAGGCGAAGCGCAAATGATTCGGCAAAGGGGCATCAACGCTGCCAAGCCTTTCCAGCAGCTTCGCATACATGGCCGGTACGCCCTGGACGATGGTGAGTGAGTGCTCGCGCAGCGCGGCCAGCAGCGCATCGGGCGTGAAGCGCGGGCACAGGTACAGGCAGGCGCCGGCGTACAGGGTGCCCAGCATCACCGACGTCAGGCCATAGACGTGGGTGATCGGCAGCACGCCGTATGCGCGATCGGATGGCACCAGCCCGCGCAGGCGGCTCGACACGGCAGCGACGAACAGCAGGTTGCGGTGGCTGAGCATTACGCCCTTGGGCGCGCCGGTGGCGCTGGTGGTGCCGCTGGTGTACACCAGCGCCGCCACCTGGTATTCGGACGCCGCATGCACCGGCTCCGGTACGCGGCCGGTATGCAAGGCGCCGACCATCCAGGCGCCGAAGGGCGAGTCGGTAACCATAGCCGTGTGGCGCAGGCCGTGGGCGGCGGTCTCGGGCAAGGTGTTAGACGATGCGTTGGTCGATGCATCGCCGCCGGGAGCGCTGGTATAGATCACGCGGCGCGCGCCGCAATGGTCGCGGATCTGGTCCACCTCGTGCGCGGAAAGGCGGCCGTTGACGTGGACGATCCAGGCGTCGAGATCGGCGGCGGCAAAAGTGAGCGCCACTTGCGCTGCGCAGTTTTCGCCGACCACCATCAGGCGGTCGCCGCCGCGCACCTCCAGCGCGCGCAAGGTGGCAACGGTATCGTCGATGGCGGCGGCCAGCTGGGCGTAGGTCCAGTGGCGGCGACCGTCGTGCAGGGCGGGGGCGTGCGGGGTGTCGTACGACCAGCGGCGCACGATGGCGCCGAGCCGCGCCGGCAAGGATGCCAGCAGGGTATGGGGATCGAAGTCGTTCATCTGGTCGGGACCGTCGTTGGCGAAAAAGCGGCCAATGTGACGGCACCGCGCGCCAGTGTCAAGCCTTGATGTCGAGCAGCGAGCCCAGCGTTTCGTCGGAGGTCTTGATGACCGACAGCGACGCTTGCGTCTGCGCCTTGTACACCAGCGAATTGGTGATGTCGCTTGCCAGGTCGGTGGCGCTGGGTTGACCGCCTGCGGCCAGTTGCTGTCCTTGCAAGGAAATCGATACGCCACCGCCGGCCGGGGTCGACTCGCGAAAATTCACCTGCGCCGGCTGAAAGCCTTGCGTGGATGCGTTGGAGATCGAGTGGGCGCTGTTGGACAGCGCGCTGAGACCGGCGGTAACGCCGCTGGCGCCGATGTGTAGGGCAGAGATAGCCATGATGAGATTCCCCTAGGGCAATACCTCGATTGTACACCTTTGATCCAGATCATGCTTCGTGCGAAACGCTCACGTAGGCTTTCAGTTCGACCTGCGCTGGCGCAAAGCGCCCGGTTCGCTTTCGATGTTAATCAACCCGCAATCCTGTTCGTGGAGGACTATCCAATGTTTCCATATTCTCAATCTGTCACCCCCGCCGTCAAATCGCATCTCGACGCCCAGATGGCATTTTTCAACGACATGTCACGTTCAATGTTTCGTACCGCCCAGCAGTTCAGCGACCTCAATTTGCAGATGGCGCAAACCATGCTGGAAGATGTCGCACATACAGGCTGCGATTGCCTCACCGCCAACCGCGCCACCGACATGATGTCGGCCGCTGCCAGCCGCGCGCAGCCGGCCTCCGACAAGCTGCGCGCGTACCAGCAGCACCTGTCGCGCATCGCCGCCGACACCCAGGTGGAAATGTCCAAGGTCGCCGGCGAACACGTGGAATCGACCACCCGCACCGCCAAGGTGCTGGCTGACGAAGTGGCCCGCACCGCCCAGGAAGAAGCCCAGCGCGCACTACAACAGCAGCAATCGGCCATGCAGCGTGCTGCCGATCCGTTCCGGCAAAACGGTGCGCGACGCATGGCCGATGGCCAGGATCACCAGTCCGACGGTAGTAGCGCCGGCACCCAGGCGTCCGGCCAGGCCACGGCAGCGCAAACCGCAGCGCAAGCCGCCGCCCAAAGTGGCAAGCAAAGCGGCGCCCGCAAGGAGGCATGAGCACCGGATTCCCCCTCCTGAGGCAGACGGCACCATCGTCAGCGATGGTTTATCATCGGGGCTTGTTGTCCTGGAGATAAAGATATGACGAATGCCAACGCCCAAACCGATTCATTGCACATCGTTTGCCCGCACTGCGACGCCGTCAACCGGCTCCCCGCCGCCAAGCTGGCGGCGCAGCCGGTGTGCGGCAAGTGCCAGAAACCGCTGTTTACCGGCCAGCCGGTCGATCTGACCAGCGCGCGGTTTTTAAAGCATATCGAGCGCAGCGCCATTCCGGTGCTGGTGGACTTTTGGGCGCCATGGTGCGGGCCTTGCCGGACGATGGCGCCGTTCTATGCGCAGGCCGCCGCCAGGCTGGAGCCGCACTTCCGCGTGGTCAAGGTCGATACCGAGCAGGCCCAGGACCTGGCCACCCGCTACGCGATCCGCAGCATTCCCACGCTGGCGCTGTTCAAGGGCGGCCGCGAAGTCGCGCGCCAGCCGGGCGCCATGGATGCGACCAGTATTATTGCTTGGGCCAATCAAAACAATCGCTAAAATCGCCATCGCCATCGCCATCGCCATCGCCATCGCCATCGCCATCGCCATCGCTGCGTTGCAGCGCCGCGCCGTAAATTAGACCGTCATGCGCCGAAGGTTTTATCAGGCGCTGTTAATGGCTGGCCGCGTTGCGCATGATGCGTACCGGCTTGCTGTCGGACTCGGCCTGCTCTGAGGGCAGCATGTCGGCCAGCGTCTGCTGGTCGAGCACAGCGAGAAATGCCCTGGTGGCATCGTTGAGCGTATGTTTGAGCTTGCAGTCGTTGGTGAGCGGACAGGTGTCGTGGGCGCGGTCGAAGCATTCGGCCATGAAGAAATCTGTCTCGGTAGTGCGCACCAGCTGGCCGATATTGATGTCGGCCGGTTCCTTCGCCAGCCGCAGGCCGCCGTTGCGGCCGCGCACCGTCTCCACCAGCCCGGTTTGCCCCAGCTGGTACACCACCTTCATCAGGTGGTTTTTCGATATCCCGTGCAGGTCCGCGATGTCCTGGATGGTCACCAGGCGGTCGCGGTTGGCGCTCAGGAACAGCAGCGTGCGCAGCGAGAAATCTGTAAATTGGGTGAGGCGCATCTGCGGAGATTCAGGTAGATTGAGGCGCTATTTTAACCGGGGACAGGGTTTTGTGCGGATGCGCACCGACGCCCTGGCGGCCCCGGCCGACACTACCCGAAATACGTAGGAGGAAACATGATCGACGACCAGGCACGCCGAGAGTTCATCAATGAACTGTGGGAACGCTTCGAACAACTGCAACAATGGGCCGAAGCCAATTGGCCCGACCAGGAAAACCCGCTCACCAGCGCCGACTTCGTGGAAGCGCGCAAGGAAATCCTGGGCTTACGCAACCCGGCGCAAGCACCGGGCAAAGTGCCCGAGGCGCGCGAGCCGGAGCAGGGCGGCGCGCAGTACGAAAACCTCAATCCTGCCCCGTGGCCGTAATTTTTTCCGTCATCCCCGCCCGGCGGGGATGGCACATTCAATGCACCACCGGCTTGCCCACCTGCGCCAATAACCACGCCAGCACCGCCACCACCAGGCTCCCCAGCACGCCCCAAGCCAGGTTGAGCGCACTGTCGAACAGCAGCGGCGCCACCAGGCCAGACACCAGTGCGAACAGCAGCATCTGCACGAACGACTGCATCGACGACGCCAGCCCACTGTTGTTGGGGAAGTACTCGAGCGCCATCAGCGTAATCGGCGTCATCATCAGCGACAGGCCGAACGAATAGATAAACAGCGGCAGTACCGCCCACGGCACGGCCGCAGTGAAGTACAGGTTGTAGCCGACGTTGATCACGCCGGCCAGGATCATCACCGCAAAGCCCATCCAGGCCTGTGCCTTGCGCGCAAACTTGTGGGCGAATTTGCCCGACAGCGCCGAGCCTACCACCATGCCGCCGATCAGCGGCACGAACATCCAGGCAAACGCGGTTTCCGGCAGGTGCAGGATGTTCATCACGAAGTACGCGGCCGAGCCGATGTACAGCGCCACGCCGGCAAAGCTCATGCCCACGGCGATCGCCAGCAGCAGGAAATGGTGGTGGCACAGCACCTTCCAGTAATTGCGCGCGATGACCCCGAGGTGGAACGGGTGACGATCCTTGACGGCCAGGCTTTCCGGCAGCAGGCGCGTGACGGCGACATACATCACGATGCCGAAGGCGGCCAGGAACCAGAAGATCGAGCGCCAGCCAAAGCTCACTTGCAGCCAGCCGCCCAGTACCGGGGCGATGGCCGGCGCCAGGCCGAACACCATCATGATGTGGGCCAGGATTTTTTGCGCGGCGGCGCCGGTAAAGCGGTCCTGCACGATGGCCCGGCCGACGACGGAACCGGCGCCCGCCGCCAGGCCCTGCACGATGCGGCAGGTCAGCAGCACGCCGATCGACGGCGCCAGCGCGGCGCCGATCGACGCGGCGATGTACAGCACCAGCGACACCAGGATCACCGGGCGGCGGCCGAACGAATCGGACAGGGTGCCGTAAAACAGCATCATGAACGCAAAGCAGAACAGGAACATGCTCAGGGTTTGCTGCACCATGATCGGACTGGCGTCGAACGCCACGCCGATGGCAGGGAACGATGGCAAATAGGTATCGATAGCAAGCGGGCCGACCATGGTCAGGCCGGCCAGCAGGATGGTCAGCAGAATATTCATTAAAGGCGTATTGTTCGTTGGACCCGGCATTTTACGCGATATGCGGCCAGCGCATATCGGGCGACATTTTGATTCGTTCACCTGGTGGCGTGGTGCGCGTATGCTTGATCATCGGCGTACTTTAGCCAGAATTATCGCCAGAATTTTTAGATTATCGAGACATGACTATTGATACCTTCGACGCCACCGGCGTCAAACCATCGCATTGGAACCTGGCCAGCGTGATCGAACAGCTGCGCGTCTCGCGCGAGGCCACCCATAATATCCGCCACCAGGGCCGGGTGCGCGAGCTGCCGTCGCGCGAGGCGCTGCAAATCATCGTCAATGGCCTGTCGGCGGTGCTGTTTCCCACCCATTATGGCCGGCCCAACCTTACCGACGAGAGTATCGACTACTTTGTCGGCGACACCCTTAACACCACGCTCAACCGCCTGACCGAACAGGTGCGACGCGGCTTGCAATTCTCGGCCACCGAAGAAGTGCCCGACGACGCCGTGCTCACCCAGCAGGCCCACGCCATCACCCGCGAATTTGCCGCCAACCTGCCGGGCATCCGCGCGCTGCTGGTCTCCGACGTGCACGCGGCGTTTTCCGGCGACCCGGCCGCCACGTCAGTGGCCGAGATCATGCTGTGCTATCCCGGCACCATCGCCATCCTGTATTACCGGCTGGCGCACTGCCTGCACCGCCTCGGTTCGCCGTTCCTGGCGCGGCTGATCTCGGACATCGGCCACTCGCTCACCGGCATCGACATCCACCCCGGCGCTCAGATCGGCGGCAGCTTCTTCATCGACCATGGCACGGGCGTGGTGATCGGCGAGACCGCGATTCTGGGCCAGCGGGTGCGCCTGTACCAGCATGTCACGCTGGGCGCCAAACGCTTCCCGGCCGATGACCAGGGCGTGTTGATCAAGGGCGTGCCTCGCCACCCGGTGGTCGAAGACGACGTGGTGATCTACGCCGGCGCCACCATCCTGGGCCGCATCACCATCGGCGCCGGATCTACCATCGGCGGCAATGTGTGGCTTACGCAAAGCGTGGCCCCTAACAGCAACGTCTCCCAGGCCCAGATGCGCAACGACTAGAAATAGTCTTCAGCGGGCCAGCAGCGTGTAGCAGATCGAACCCGAAAACCCCATCAGCACCACCGACGCGATCCGGTGCACCATCGGCTGGCGCGGCGTGGCGCTGGGGTAGGCGAGTACGGCTGCGCCCATCGAAATCCACAGCGCGGCGATCGGCAGCAGCAGGGCGCTGAAGATCAGGTAAGCCTCGAGCAGCGCTGCCGGGCCGGCCGCCAGTGGCGGGAAGACCACCGTCGCAAAAAAGAACGCCTTGGGATTGAGCAGCGTGACCGTGAACAGGTCGCGTGGACCGATGCCCTTGCTGCCGGCCGCCCCGGCCTGCGGCGCGGTGCGCCACAGCTTGATGGCCGAATAAGCGATGTACACGGCCGCGCAGGCGCGCGCCACCGGCGGCGCCCATGGCGCCACGGCAGCGGCCAGCGCCAGGAACACGCACCACACCCCGATCGCAATCAGGTAACCGACCCACTCGGCCGCAATCAGCGGCAGCGAGCGGCGAATGCCGTCGCGGCTGCCCGCCAGGAACAGCAGCGTGTTGGTGGGACCGGGCGTGAGCAGCACGGCGGCGATGGTCAGCGCAACGAACGTGGTGCCGTGCGGCGCGAGCTCCGACAGGGAAGGAAAAGCCATGGACGCTCCGGAAAATGTGCAGGCGCCAGTGTGCGGCAGTTTTGATGCTTTGGCAATCTTTCAGTATCAGAGCCGTACCGTGTGCGCCGCGTGACCGGGCGCCAGCCGCGCACCGCCACCGAGCACCTGTCCGCGCAAGGTACCGCCGTCGTACGCCGTACGATAACGTCCGCGCCGCTGCAATTCCGGCACGATCAGCTCCACCACGTCGCGCATGCTGTCGTGGGCCACGGCAAAGGCGAGATTGAAACCGTCGATGCCGGTGTCGTCCTGCCATGCTTCCAGCTGGTCCGCCACCTGGCGCGGATCACCCACCAGCACCGGGCCGCGTCCACCGAGTCCGATGAACAGCGCAGCCTCGCGCACGGTCCAGGTACGGTCGGGATCGGCCTGGGTGAACGACGCCAGCGCCGAGCGGCCCGCGTCCGATTCGATGTACTCGACGGTGGCGTCGGGCGGAAACTGGCCAAAGTCGATGCCGGTCCACCCGGACAGCAGCGCCAGCGCTGCCTCGATGTCGATATGTTCGCGATAGTCCTCGTACCTGGCCCATGCTTCGGCCTCGGTGGGGGCGGTGACGATCAGCGCCTGGGCGTAAATTTTGAGGTCGTCGCCGTCGCGGCCGGCCGCGCGCACGGCTGCGCGCAGGTCATCGGCGTACTTGCGCACCACGGTCTTGCTGGGACCACTGACGAACGTGCACTCGGCGTGGCGTGCCGCAAACGCCGTGCCACGCGGCGAGGTGCCAGCCTGGTACAGCAACGGTGTGCGCTGCGGCGACGGTTCGCACAGGTGAAAGCCCGGCACCTTGTAAAAGCGGCCTTCGTGGTTGATAGCGTGGATGCGCGACGGCTCGGCATACATGCCGCGCGCCTTGTCGTTGACCACGGCGTTGTCGTCCCAGCTTTTCTCCCACAGTTTATAGACCACGTCCATGTATTCGTCGGCCAGGTCGTAGCGCTCGTCGTGGCCCAGTTGCCGGTCAAGTCCCAGGTTGCGCGCCGCGCTGTCGAGATACCCGGTGACGATATTCCAGCCGATGCGCCCGCGCGTCAGATGGTCAAGCGTGGAAATGCGCCGCGCGAACGTGTACGGATGCTCGTAGGTGAGGGCGCAGGTCACGCCGAAGCCCAGGTGGGTCGTGACTTGCGCCATCAGCGGCACCAGCGCCAGCGGGTCGTTCAATGGCGCCTGCACCGCGTGGCGCAGGGCGGCGTCGGCGCTGCCCTGGTACACATCGTAGGCGCCCAGCACGTCGGCCAGGAACACGGCGTCGAACAGGCCCGCCTCCAGCAGGCGCGCCAGGTCGGTCCAGTGGTCCGGATCGGTGTAGCGGTGGCCGGTGTCGCGCGGGTGCGTCCACAGGCCCGGCGACTGGTGGCTTACCGTGTTCATCTGGAAGGCGTTGAAGCGGATTTGCTTGCTCATGTCACTTGGCCGGTTTGGCTGCCACCTCTTTCGCCAACGCCAGTTGGTAGTCGGTGCGAGAATAATCGGCGAAGTGCTTGTTGGTGATGTCGAGGAATTCGCGCGAGCGGTAGGCGGCAGCGATATCCCTGGCAAACGGTTTGTCCTTGTCGGCCGTGCGCACCGCCACCAGGTTCACGTAGTTGTCCGAGATTTTCTCGGTCTTCAACGCATCCTTCAGTTTCAGGCCCGAGGCCAGCGCGTAGTTGCCGTTGACGAAAGAGTAGTCGGTATCTTGCAGCGACCGGGGAAGCTGCGCCGCTTCCAGCGGAATCAGCTTGATCTTTTTGAGGTTGGCGGCGATATCGCGTTCGGACGCGCGCACCGGATCGTACTTGTCGCGCAGCTTGATCCAGCCCAGCTGGTCGAGCAGCACCAGCGCGCGCGCCTGGTTGGTCGGATCGTTGGGCAGCGCCACCGTCGTGCCGTCCTTCACATCCGCCAGCGTCTTGTGGCGCTTGCTGTAAATGGCGATCGGTGCGGTCGGCACTTTGACCAGTTCGGTGATGGGCAGCTTGTTCTCGGTGGCGAACTTGCTCAGGTACACGATATGCTGGAACACGTTGGCGTCGAGCGAGCCTTCTGCCAGCGCGAAGTTGGGCTGGATGTAGTCGTTGAACTCCACCAGCTTGACTTTATATCCCTTCTTTTCGAGCAGCGGCTTGATGCCCAGTTTGATCTGGTCCGCGTAGGGGCCGGCGCTGGTGCCGATGACGATTTCTTTCGGGTCTTTGGCGTGAACCGGCGCGTTGGCGCCGAGCGCCAGTGCCAGAGCCGCCAACAGGGCATGGCGGCGTATCGGTTTGATCATGGTTGTTCCTTAACGTTTGTCGATGCGTTTTGCAATACGGTTGCCGGTGAACTGGATCAGTTGCACCATGATGATCAGGATGGCGACGGTGGCCACCATGATGTCGGTCTCGAAGCGGTAATAGCCGTAGCGGATCGCCAGGTCGCCGATGCCGCCGCCGCCCACCACGCCGGCCACCGCGGAATACGACAGGAAGCTGATCGCCAGCACGGTCAATGCCAGCACCAGGCCGGAGCGCGCCTCCACCAGCAGCACGCGTAGCACGATCTGCAGTTCCGACGCGCCCATGGCGTGCGCGGCCTCGATCACGCCGCGCGGCACTTCGCGCAGGTTCTGCTCAACCATGCGGGCGAAATACGGAATGGCGGCAAACGACAGCGGCACGGCGGCCGCCAGCGGTCCGATCGACGTGCCGGCGATCATGCGCGTAAACGGCACCAGGGCGACCAGCAGAATGATGAACGGGAACGAGCGCACCGTGTTGACCAGCCAGCCCAGCACCAGCGCGGCCGGGCGGTTTTGCAGCGACTGGCCATCGGCCACCAGGAACAGCACGATGCCGAGCGGCCCGCCGATCAGCACCGCTGCCGACAGGCCGATGCCGAGCATGGTGAGCGTCTGGCCGACGGCAGTGCCCATCTCGGGCAGCATGGCGACGATGGCGTTGAACGACACGCCCAGCGTGGAAAACAGTTCAGACATGGGCGGCCTCCCGGTGAGTGCCGGCCAGCGTATTGGCAGCGTTGAAGGCAGCCAGTTCGCGGCCCAGCGCCGTTTTGCGCGGCGCATTGTGGCCTGCCGGTTCGTTCAGCGCGAATTCCTCGGCAATCGCGCCATCCTCGATCACCGCCACGCGGTTGCAGATCTCGGCCAGCACGGAAAGCTCGTGGCTGACGATGGCGATGGTGACGCCCAGCCGGCGGTTGATGTCGCGCAGCGTGGCCAGCAGCGCGCGCGTGGTTTCGGCGTCGAGCGCAGACGTGGGTTCGTCGCACAGCAGCACGGCGGGGCCGCTGGCCAGTGCGCGGGCGATGGCCACGCGCTGTTTCTGGCCGCCCGACAGCTGGGCCGGATAGCTGTCGGCTTTGACGCCCAGTTCCACCAGTTCCAGGCACTGGTTCACGCGCGCGGCGATCTGTTCCGGTTTCTGGCCGCCGTGGATGCGCAGCGGGAAGGCGACGTTGTCGAACACGGTGGCGTTTTGCAGCAGGTTGAACTGCTGGAAAATCATGCCGATATTGCGGCGCGCATCGCGCAGGTCGCGCTTCGACAGCGACGTCAGTTCGCGACCGGCGACGGTGATGGCGCCGGCGTCGGGCCGCTCCAGCAAATTAAACAGGCGGAGCAAGGTCGATTTGCCGGCGCCGCTCTTGCCGATCAGGCCGAAGATGTCGCCCTGGCGCACGTCGAGCGATACGTCGCGTACGGCGTCGAAGCTGCCGCCGTCGGGCAGGGTAAAGGTCTTGCTCGCATGTTCGATGCGGATCAGTGGAATAGTCATCGAGTACTTCAGGAGTAGGCGGTGGGTTCGGGCAGCGAGCCATCGAGCGCATGGCGCCCGAGGTCGCGGATCTTGTAGTCGACCGGGTCGTGCAGGGTATGCACGCGGACGTTGCGCCAGAAACGGTCGTAGCCATAGCGGGCCGACGTTGACCGGGCGCCGGTCAGTTCGAACATCTGGTTGCTGATGTCGATGCCGGCGGTATGGGCCAGCACTTTGGCTTCCGCCACGGCCACGGCCAGTTCGCCGCGCTGGCGGGCGGTAACTTGCGGGCCAATGCGGAACAGCCGTTCGAGTTCGCGCGCCGCGTGGTCGGCCAGCACGGCGGCCGGCCGCAGCTTGAGCCACAGCTGGCCGAAGCGGTGCTGCACCAGCGGATCGGCAGCAGCCGATTGGGCGCCGGATGCAAACCACGGCCGCGCCTCGTCCACGGTATAGGCGCGCGCCGCCTCGAACGCGCCTTCGCCGATACCCAGGTACAGGTTCGTCATGATCAGTTGCGCCACCTGCGAGCGCAGCGTCGATTGCGGCGTGGCCGCCACACCGGGCGCCTGCAGCACCTGGGTGGCCGGCAGCGCCACGCCACTGAAGTGGACATTGCCGCTGTCGGTCTGCTTCTGGCCGAAGGCGTCCCAGTCGGCCTGCACCTCCACGCCCGGCTGGCGCGTGGGCAGCACCCCGATCAGCGCGGTGCCGGTGGGCTCGTGCCAGGCCGAGACGGTCAGCCAGTCCGACCCCACGGAGCCGGACGAGAAACTCTTGATGCCATCGAGCGTGTAGCCATAGTCCGCATCCACGGCCGCCGTGCGGCGGTCGAGCGGATTGAGGGCATTGCCCCAGAACAGATTCTGCTCGACGGTTAGCGTGAGAAAGCGGCGCTGCTGCTGCGGTGTGCCATACAGCTGGATGCCCGCCAGTTGCAGGTGGTGAAAACCGAAGATATGGGCCAGTGCGCTGTCGGCGCGCGCCAGGATGCGCACCACTTGCAGCACCGTGGGCCAGTCGGCGCCCTGGCCGCCGAATTCGGTCGGTATCGACAGCGTGAGCAGGCCCGAGGCGCGAATTGCGCCGCGTTCCAGCGCCGCGTGGCCGCCGGCCTGGTCGCGGGCGTTGGCGGTTTCGCCCACGCGGCGCGCCAGGTCGGCGGCCACCTTGAGCGGATCGGGAGACGTCGGCGGCGCCGGATCGGGCGTCGCTGTTCTGAGTGCGTTAGACATGGTATGTCCGTTGTCGTTAAGGATGCGGTGGCGCAGTATTGCACCGGGCTCCAAACCGCGTACACGAAGAATTCCGGCTATTTATATGCAAAAAAGTCATGTATCGTAAACCGCATATGGATGCGCAAAACTATTCGTTCTGATTTCAACAGGACGGCTCTATTCTGGCCGGCACAAACAAATTGACGGGGATCGGATCATGAGCATTCTTCTATTAGGCGGCAGCCCGGCTGCGGTATCGAGCACCGGCCGTTTGCTGGACCATGTAGCTGAAAAACTGGCTGAGCGCAGTACCGGACATCGCTACACCAAGGTGCAAGTGCGCGAACTGCCGGCCCATGCGCTGCTGCACGCCGAGACTTCGGACCTGGCCATCAAGCGCGCGCTGGCGGCAGTCAGCGAAGCAGATGCCGTGATCATCGCCACCCCGGTGTACAAAGCCTCTTATACCGGTTTGCTGAAGGCCTTCCTCGACCTGCTGCCGCAGGACGGCCTGGCCGGCAAACTGGTGCTGCCGCTGGCCACCGGCGGCAGCCAGTCGCACATGCTGGCGCTGGACTACGCGCTGCGCCCGGTACTGCACGCGCTCGACGCGCGCCACGTGCTGGCCGGTATTTACGCCACCTCGTCGCAACTGGTGTGGAACGAGGGCAGCGGCCTGGCTGTCGATCAGGCCATCGCCTGGCGCGTGCAGGCTGGCGTGGAAGGGCTGGCCGCTGCGCTGCACGGCCACAAATCGTGGCAACGAGCTCAGGAAAATGCGCAAGCGCAGGCGCCCTTCGTGGCGCCGGTCGAGCCGATCCGCCTGGCGCGCTGAGTGGAGGCCCGTACATGACCATCGAAACCATCAACGCAACCGGACCGGCCGACACTCGTGCGCAGCAACGCACCGCGCGGCGCCATACCCTGGGACTGCTGTTTGCCGTTGGCGTGCTGGGCGTCACCGCCCACGCGCCGACGCTGGCCCAAGCCAACGCTGCCCAGGGCAAGCAGGAAATCCGCATCGGCTACCAGAAATACGGCACGCTCACCCTGCTCAAGGGCCGTGGCACGCTGGAACAGCGGCTGGCAAGTAAAAACATCACGGTCAAATGGACCGAATTCCCGGCCGGACCGCAGCTGCTCGAGGGGCTGAACGTGGGTAGTGTCGATTTCGGCACCGTGGGCGAGGCGCCGCCGATCTTTGCGCAAGCCGCCGGCGCCAACCTGGTCTATGTCGGCAACGAGCCGCCGTCGCCAGCCAGCGAGGCGATCGTCGTGCCGAAGTCGTCCACCGTGCGCAGCGTGGCTGACCTCAAGGGCAAGAAGATCGCCCTGAACAAGGGTTCCAACGTCCACTACCTGCTGGTCAAAGCGCTGGAAAAAGCCGGCGTCGCCTACAAGGACGTGCAGGTGATCTACCTGCCGCCAGCCGATGCGCGCGCCGCGTTCGAGCGTGGCAGCGTCGATGCGTGGGTGATCTGGGATCCGTTCCTGGCCGCCGCCGAGAAGCAGATCGGCGCCCGCGTGCTGGCCGACGGCAAGGGCCTGGTCAACAACTACCAGTTCTACCTGGCCGCGCGGCCGTACGCCGAAAAGAACCAGGACACCGTGCGCATCGTGCTCGAGGAAATCGCCAAGGTCGACGAGTGGGGCGCTGCCAATCCGAAGGACGTGGCAGCCATCCTCTCCACCCAGACCGGCCTGGAAAATGAAGTCGTGGCGCTGGCCGCTTCGCGGTACGCCTACGGCGTCAAGCCGATCAGTGCCGGCGTGCTGGCGCAGCAGCAGCAGGTGGCCGACGCTTTCGCCAATCTCAAGCTGATTCCAAAGCCGATCGCGGTCAAGGACGCCCAATTGGCGCCAAGCCAGGTAGCGAAGAAATAAGGATTTACATCATGTCGTTGAATATTTTCTGGTTCATCCCCACGCACGGCGACAGCCGCTACCTTGGCACCACCAAGGGCGCGCGCCCGGTCGATGCCGACTACCTCAAGCAGTGCGCGGTCGCCGCCGACACCCTCGGCTACGACGGCGTGCTGCTGCCCACCGGGCGGTCGTGCGAGGATGCGTGGGTGGTGGCGTCGTCGCTGATCTCGGTCACGCAAAAGCTCAAGTTCCTCGTCGCCATCCGTCCCGGCCTCACCACGCCCGGCCTGGCCGTGCGCATGGCCGCCACGTTCGACCGCCTGTCCAACGGGCGCCTGCTGATCAACGTCGTCACCGGCGGCGACCAGGGCGAACTGGAAGCGGACGGCCTGTTTGCCGATCACGCCAAGCGCTACGAGATTTCCGACGAATTCATTCGCGTGTGGCGCGCCTCGCTGGCGGGCGAGGGCGGCGATGCCGGCTACGATTTCGAGGGCAAGCATATCCAGGTCAAGGGTTCAAAAACCTTGTATCCGGCCGTGCAAAAGCCGTATCCGCCGCTGTACTTCGGCGGTTCGTCCGAACCGGCGCACGCGCTGGCGGCCGAGCAGATGGACGTGTACCTCACCTGGGGCGAGCCACCCGCAGCGGTGGCCGAAAAAATCGCCGACATCCGCGCGCGCGCCGCCAAGCATGGCCGCGCCGTCAAATTCGGCATCCGCCTGCACGTGATCGTGCGCGACACCAACGAGGAAGCATGGCGCGCGGCCGATGAGCTGATCAGCCACCTCGATGACGACACCATCGCCAAGGCCCAGAAGGCGTTTGGCAAGATGGATTCGGTGGGCCAGCAGCGCATGGCGGCCCTGCATGGCGGCCGCCGCGACAAGCTCGAAGTCTCGCCCAACCTGTGGGCTGGCGTGGGCCTGGTGCGCGGCGGCGCCGGCACGGCCTTGGTGGGCGATGCCGAGACGGTGGTGGCCCGCATCCGCGAATACGCGGACCTCGGCATCGAAACCTTCATCTTCTCCGGCTATCCGCACCTGGAAGAATCGTACCGCTTCGCCGAACTGGTATTCCCGTTGCTGGGCAAGGGCAAAGCGGCGGGTGCCCAGTCGCTGAGCGGTCCGTTCGGCGAGATCATGGCCAGCGATATCATTCCCAGGAAGGCGGCGTAATGGCTCAGACAAAGAATAAATCACCGAGCGCGCTGGCGCCGTGGATACTGCCGGTCACGCTGATCGTGCTGTGGCAGATAGCCTCGCAGGCCGGCTGGCTGTCGAGCCGCATCCTGCCCGAACCGTGGGCCGTTGCCAAGGCCTTCTGGGCGCTGGCCGTGTCGGGCGAGCTGTGGGTGCATTTGCGTACCAGCCTGTGGCGCGCGGCGTCGGGCTTTGCCATCGGCGCCGGCCTCGGTTTGCTGCTTGGCCTGTTGACGGGCAGCTTCCGCCGCGCCGAAACGCTGCTCGACACCACGCTGCAAATGGTGCGCAACATCCCGGCGCTGGCCTTGATACCGCTGGTGATCCTGTGGTTCGGCATCGATGAAACGGCCAAGCTGTTCCTGCTGGCGGTCGGCGTGTTCTTCCCCGTGTACCTGAACACCTTCCACGGCATCCGCTCGGCCGACCAGGGCCTGATCGAGATGGCGCGCAGCTATGGCCTGTCCGGCTGGCCTTTGTATCGCGACGTGATCCTGCCGGCAGCGCTGCCGTCGATCCTGGTGGGCGTGCGGTTTTCGCTGGGGCTGGTATGGGTGCTGCTGATCGTGGCCGAAACCATTTCGGCGCAGGCCGGCATCGGCTACATGACCATGAACGCCCGCGAGTTCCTGCAAACGGACGTGGTGCTGGTGGGGATTTTGCTGTACGCGCTGCTGGGCAAGGCTGCCGACCTGGCGTCGCGCGGGATGGAAAAGCGCTTCCTGCGCTGGAATCCGGCCTACCGCTAATCGATCTGAATTGGAGTAAACCGTATGAATATTTCCACCACCTTGTTCGATGTCGGCGGCCTGGCCCGCGAGAACCTGTCGTCGCTGTCGGCGGCCGATGTCAACCGGCCACCGGCGCGGCGCCAAGGCGTGTCGCTGTCGCTGGAGGGTTTAAGTAAATCGTTCGGCGAGCGCGCGGTGTTGCACGACATCGAACTGCAACTGCAGCCGGGCGAATTTGTCGCGGTGGTGGGCCGCAGCGGTTGCGGCAAGAGCACGCTGCTGCGCGCCATTGCCGGGCTGGAGACGGTGGAGCAGGGCACCATCGCGGTGGGCAAGGGGGCCATCGGCAGCAGCATCCGCATCATGTTCCAGGAAGCGCGCCTGCTGCCGTGGAAGACGGTGCTGGAAAACGTGGCGCTGGGCCTGCCCCGATCGTTGAACGCGGCGGCCGCCACCTTGAACACGGTGGGCCTGGGCGAACGCGCCAACGACTGGCCGGCCGAACTGTCGGGCGGCCAGCGCCAGCGCGTGGCCCTGGCGCGCGCGCTGCTGCACGAACCGCAATTGCTGCTGCTCGACGAACCACTGGGTGCGCTCGATGCGTTGACCCGCATCGAGATGCAGCAACTGATCGAAAGCCTGTGGCTGGCGCGCGGCTTCACGGCAGTGCTGGTCACCCACGACGTGCAGGAAGCGCTGGCGCTGGCCGACCGCGTGGTGCTGATCGAAGAAGGGCGCATCACGCTGGACCTGAAAGTGGACTTGCCCCGCCCACGCGCACGCGGCAACGCGGCGTTTGCGGCGCTGGAACAGCAACTGCTGGAAAGCATCCTCCATCCGGCACCAGCCAGGCACGCCGGCAAGATCGCGGCTGCTGCCTGAGCCTTGAGTCCCACTGCGCCATCCTCCATCCGGAGGGTGGCAGGCTCAAGGTGACTCAATCCTCACCCTTCCGACAGATTCCTCTCCCTCCCATCCCCCAGTATCATTCCCACCTGTGCACGAGATTGAACTTAACCGCCGGTTATGATCGATTTTCTCGATAGTAACGAGGCAAATTTTTCGTTTTACAACGTCAATTGTGCAGAGCATAATCATTGCCACCCGAGACATGGACTTCGCCGGAACCCCGGACCGGTCGCATGTCTCACTGTTCCCAACACACAGGAGTCTGACAATGAAAAAAATCTTTGCCCTGCTGGTCGCCGCCGGTATCTCGATGTCCGCATTTGCTGCCCCGGAAACCTTCTCGTCCGATGCCAACCATACGTTCTCGAGCTTCAGCTACAGCCACTTCGGCTACTCGATCCAGACCAGCCGCTTCAACACCACCACCGCCAAGTTCACGGTGGACCGCGCTGCCAAGACCGGCTCGGTGGAAGCGACCATCGACACCAAGTCGGTCGATACCGGCTCGAAACTGTTCGACGGTCACATCCAGGGCGAAGATTTCCTGGACACCGGCAAGTTCCCGACCATCACCTACAAGTCGACCAAGGTCAACTTCAAGGGTGACGTGCCTGCCACCATCGACGGCAACCTGACCATCAAGGGCATCACCAAGCCAGTGACCCTGACCGTCACGCACTTCCAGTGCGCCGATCACCCGATGATGAAGAAACTGGCTTGCGGCGCCAACGCCACGGCCAAAATCAAGCGTACCGAGTTCAACGCCGGTAAATACGCACCGAACGTTGGCGATGAAGTCACCCTGACCCTCGCCATCGAAGCCATCAAGGAGTAATTGAAACGGGCCGGTCCGTTGGGCTGGCTTCATTTCATTGCACTGACCTGGACTGTTGCGACATCGTGTCGCAGCAGTCCATTTTTTTAGGAGCAAGACAATGAAAATGACGCAGCTCGCGTTTGCCATAACCGTATTGGCAGCCACGTCGGCGCACGCAACCGACCTGATCATCACCAACGGCAAGGTCGCCACCATGACCAAGGAGGGCGCTTTCGCCCAGGCCGTCGCCATGAAAGACGGCAAGATCACCGCCGTGGGCAGCAATGCCAGCGTACTGAAACTCAAGACCGCCGCCACGCAAGTGATCGATGCCGACGGCAAGACCGTGATTCCCGGCCTGAACGATTCGCACCTGCACATCATCCGCGAGGGCCTCAACTACAATGCCGAGCTGCGCTGGGACGGTGTGACGTCGCTGAAACAGGCGATGCAGATGCTCAAGGAGCAGGCCGCGCGCACGCCGGACGGCGCCTGGATCAAGGTCGTCGGCGGCTGGAACGAATTCCAGTTCGAGGAAAAGCGCCTGCCGACCCTGGAAGAAATCAACGAAGCAGTGCCGGACAAGCCGGTATTCCTGCTATACCTGTACGGCCTGGGCTTCCTGAATAAAAAAGGCATAGCAACGCTGGGCTACACGGCGGAGACCAGGTTCAAGGACGGCGTGGTGGAGCTGGGCGCCGATGGCAAGCCCACCGGCAAGCTGATCGCCAAACCGAACGCCATGATCCTGTACACCACGCTGGCCAAGACCACCGTGCTGCCGCGTGATGAACAGCTCAATTCCACCATCCAGTACTACCGCGACCTCAATCGCCTTGGTCTCACCAGCGCGATCGATGCCGGCGGTGGCGGCCAGGCCTATCCCGACGATTATGCCGTCAGCCTGGAGCTGGCCAAGGATGGCAAGCTGACCGTGCGCACGTCGTATTACCTGTTCGCGCAAAAGCCGGGCAAGGAGCTGGAAGACTACCAGCGCTGGCTCACCCAGACCAAGCCCGACAAGAACGAACACCTGTTCTACGCCAACGGCTACAACACCGAGGGTGGCGGCGAAAACCTGGTGTGGAGCGCGGCCGACTTCGAGAACTTCCTCGAGCCGCGCCCCGACATGCCGCACGAAATGGAAGGCGAACTGGAACCCGTGCTGCGCCTGTTGATCAAGAACCGCTGGCCGTTCCGCATCCACGCCACGTACGACGAGAGCATCGACCGCGACCTGGCCGTGATCGAAAAGGTCAACAAGGACTTGCCGCTGAACGGCCTGCGCTGGTTCTTCGACCATGCCGAAACCATCAGCGACAAGCAACTGAAACGCGTGAAAGCGCTCGGTGGCGGCATCGCCGTGCAAAACCGTATGTATTTCCAGGGTGAGCACTACTGGAAACAATACGGCGCCCAGACCCGCCAGATGCCGCCGATCAAGAAAATGCTGGAGATGAAAATCCCGGTGGGCCTCGGCACCGACGGCACCCGCGTGAGCAGCTATGGCCCGTGGCCATCGATCTACTGGGCGGTGACCGGTAAAACCGCCGGCGGCCTCAAGCTGTGGCAACCGCAGGACGTGCTGAGCCGCTACCAGGCACTGAAGCTGATGACCCAGGGCAGCGCCTGGATGAGTGGTGAAGAAAAGCTCAAGGGCACGCTGGCAAAGGGCCAGTACGCCGACGTGGTGATCCTGCCGCAAGATTATTTCAGCATGGACGTCGAGCAGATCAAGAACCTGGAAAGCGCGCTGACCATCGTCAACGGCAAGGTGGTGTACGCCGGCGAGCAATTCAAGCAGCTGGCGCCACCGGCGCCCGAAGTCAAGCCCGACTGGAGCCCCGTCAAATATTATGGCGGTTACCAGAACAAGTAGCTTCTAGACCAGCTGGAACCATCCCAGGATGGCGCCGGCTGCCAGCAGCCACAGCAGGTGGATGCGGGTGCGCCAGATCAGCACGCCTGCTACCACCGACAGCAGCCACAGCGGCCAGTCGAGGGCGAAATCGCGGTGGGCGCTGCCGAGGGTAATGCCCACCGATACCATCAACCCCACCACCACCGGCGCCATCCCCTGCTTGAAGGCGCGCACGCCCAGCTTGTCGCGGTGCAGGCGCGCCCAGCGCGCGGCCATGTAGGTGAGGCAGGTGCTGGGGATCAGGACGCCGGACATGGTCACCACCACGCCGGCAAACGCGGCGACGTAGCTGCCCGCATTCAGACCCACGTTCCAGCCCATCAATGCCACGAACAGTACGTTCGGCCCCGGCGACGCCTGGGCGATGGCCACCGAATCGTTGAATTGCGATTGCGTCAGCCAGCCTTGTTCGAGCACCAGGTAGCGGTGCATCTCGGTCGTGGTGGAAATCGCGCCGCCCACCGACAACAGCGACAACAGCAGGTAATGGCCGAACAGGCTGCACCAGTCCGCCAGGCTGAGCACGATGTGGATCGGTGCGCCGCTCATGGCGTTGCCGCTTTCAGGCTGCGCGTCTTCAAGATCCGGTACGTCAGGCCCACGCACGTGCCGCCGAGCAGCAGCAGGGTCCAGGCCAGCGGCACCTTGAAGACCACCAGCATCGCCACGCACAGCACGGCAGCGGCGCCGCTGAACCAGCCGGGCAGTGGATGGTTGCGCAGTGCCGAGGCGAGCTTGATGCCGGTGGCGGCAATCAGCCCGGCCGCCACCGCCGCCATGCCGCGCAGCGCGCCAGCCACGCCGGGATGGTTGGCGTAATGCGAATGCAGCACGGCCAGGCACAACACCAGCAGCAACGGCACGGTCAGGATGCCGGCCAGCGCCGTCATGGCGCCGCGCAGGCCAAAATAACGGTCGCCGATCATCAGCGACAGGTTGACCACGTTGGGACCGGGCATCACTTGCGCCACTGCCCAGTCTTCGATGAATTCTTCCTGGGTGAGCCAGCGCTTGCGCTCGACCATCTCGCGCTGGACCACGGCCAGCACCCCGCCGAAGCCCTGCAGCGCCAGCACGGTGAATGACATAAACAGGTCGGCAAGGGAGGCGGGGCGGGGATGGTCTTCGGTCATCTTGGCATTATGACCCTGCTCATTGCTTCGTGTCCACGCCCATCAAATTCGCGCAATATTTTAATTGCGAAATGATAGGAGCCTGACATTGACTTTACAAAACGGTCGCGCATACTCCCGTTGCATGTCTGCTTGATCCCGATCAAAACCCCTAATTTTTAGCGAGGCTCATGATGAACGATTTGCACTTCCCCCCGACCATGCAAGAGCACTACCAACGCAGCGACAGCCATAGCAGTGCCATCGTCGAGCGCGGCATCATCGTCCAGTCCACCTTCAATACCGTGTGTGCCATCGAATACCTGCGGTCGCACAACGTCCAGCCCCAAATCATCGAACGGGTGCTGCTCCATCCGCAGCAACGGCGTCAGGCCGTGCATTAGCCATCCATAAGCTTTACCTCATGTAAGTGGCGAGTTTACTTATGCACACATCATGATGGCAAGAATGAATTTGAAAATTTTTCGTGTCGAAAAATATATCAACGTAAGTGCTTGATTTATATAGGGATAAAAACTGCCTGTTGGATGGGCAGTTTGTTAAACCCCGCGCCGTTACAGGCGCGCTTCGTTGTCAATGGGGAGATATCCACATAGATATCCACAGAGCTTGTGGATATCGTAAAAAACGCTTGAAAATCCTGTACTTAGCGTTGTATGCGCGGGATTAAAGCGGTTTCTTCAAAGGCTGCATCACGCTGCCCACCACGACGTACGGCGCGACCGGGTCGTCCACCACGCTTGCGGTTACCCTTAGCCGCAGTTCCTGGCCGTCGCGGCGCCAGCCGGTGACTACGTCGGTCCAGGTTTCGCCGGCGCCCAGTGCGCTCAGGGCGTCGGCCAACTGGTCGGGCGGGTAGGGCGGCGTGTGCAGCAGGCGCAGGTCGGCGCCCACCAGTTCCTGGCGCGAAAACTGGAATTTGGCGCAAAATTTATCATTAACGCTGGCGATGCGGCCGCGGGCGTCAAACGTGGCGATGACGGCGTGCTGATCCACGGCGTCCAGTAGTCGTCTGGCATGGTCGAGCTGGGTTTGCAGGACGGCGGCGCGTTCCTGCGCCTCCTGCAGGCCGGCATAGGCGCGCAGCGACGAGATCACGGTGGTAAACAGCTTGCGCGTGGTGAGATCGGTCTTGCACCAGAAATCGTTGATATCGTAGTCGAGAATGATGCTGTGCTCGAGCGCCTGGCCCGGCTGTCCCGTGCGCAGCACGATGCGCACCAGGCTGTTGTGCAGATTGTCACGGATTTGCCGCGCCACGTTGAGGCCGGCATCGCTGGTTTCCATGATTACGTCCAGCAGCACCAGTGCGATGTCGGGGGTGTTGCGCAGCGTGGTCAGCGCTTCTTCGCCGCTGTAGGCATGCAGGAAACTCAGGCGCCGTCCACGGAAGCAAACATTGCTGAGTGAAAATTTTGTCACAACGTGGACATCGACGTCGTCGTCCACGATCAGTACCCGCCACGGCGGTGGCGCGGCAGCGGCCGCCTTGCCGCTTGACTGCGCTTCGGCGGCGACAGCATCGTCGTCGTCGATCATCCAGTCTGTGTCGTCATCATTCTGATTCATGCATTGATCCCGAAACGAGTTCTTGGAAGAAAATTGCGAAACTCTGGAGTTACACTATTCCTCGTATGCGGATTTGTCAAAGAATTCGCGGCCTGATAGCCGATGGACCGTACTTATGCACACAAAAATATTTTTCAAGCAGGCTGAAAAGCACGCGAGGGCATTTCGGCCCTCGCTGTAAGTCATTGATTTTATTCGGCTAAAATTTTGCCTTCCGATTGGGCATTTTGTTGAAACGCCCGCCGTTAAAGGCGATCCCGGCTGTCAAGTGGCGGTTATTCACAACCTTATCCACAAATCGTGTGGATATCTTTAAATCGCCACAATTTCGGACAATTGCTTGCGTACGGCGCCGTGTGCCATCACCAGCTCGGGGCCATCGTGCAACATGGCGTTGTACTTGGCGCGGAACTCGAGGTCGCCCTGTTCGGACGGGCCGATCAGCGCTTCGATGGCGCGGCGGAAGGTGACCGCTTCTTCGGCTGTGACCGGTTCTTCTTCATCCAGGCGTTCGTCCATCTGCGCCATCAGGCCCGACAGTTTTTGCAGCCAGGCAAAGTTAGGATGGTTGGTGACCAGTTGCAGCAGTTCCAGCGGACCGCCCACGGCGCCGAAATACTGGCTCTCGATGTGGATCAGCTGCTTGTGCAGGTCGCGCAGGGCGCGGCCTAGGCTGGTCAGTTTGGTGCGTTGCGCGGTGTCGTTGTTGTTCATGGTTCTTCCTGATCATGTGGATGGCCGCAGCTTAGCAGAGTCCCCCCTATGGCGGAGCCTATCTTATTGCAGTGGTGGAGGGCCGTTGCGCGCCCTACCATGAGGGTTCCTTTACACCACTCTGGAAGCATGATGATGAACCCAAAACTCGAAGTCCTGACCCCGCAAAACTCGCAGCTGATCTTCATCGACCAGCAGCCGCAAATGGCGTTCGGCGTGCAGTCGATCGATCGCCAGGTTCTGAAAAACAACACCGTTGCGCTGGCCAAGGCCGCCAAGGTATTCAATATCCCGACCACCATCACTACCGTCGAAACCGAATCGTTCTCGGGCCACACCTACCCTGAACTGCTGGACGTGTTCCCGGGCAAGGACATCCTGGAGCGCACGTCGATGAACTCGTGGGACGACCAGAAAGTGCGCGACGCGCTGGCCGCCAACGGCAAGAAAAAAGTGATCGTGTCAGGCCTTTGGACGGAAGTGTGCAACACCACGTTCGCCCTGTGCGCGATGCTCGAAGGCGGCTACGAAATCTACATGGTGTCCGATGCATCGGGCGGCACCTCGAAAGAAGCGCACGACATGGCCATGCTGCGCATGGTGCAAGCCGGCGTGATCCCGGTGACCTGGCAGCAGGTACTGCTGGAATGGCAGCGTGACTGGGCCCACAAGGAAACTTATAACGACGTGATGGCCATCGTTAAGGAACACTCGGGCGCCTACGGCATGGGCGTGGACTACGCTTACACCATGGTGCACAAGGCCGCTTCGCGCGCCAACCCGGACCACAAGACGCTGGCACCCGTGCCAGCCAAATAAGCGGCGAAGTAATTAAAACGCGCTAAGCAAGCCGCGCCGGGACGCCACCGTGGCGGCCTCGGTGCGGCTTCCGACGTTGAGCTTGGCAAGAATATTGTTGACGTGGAATTTGACCGTGCCCACCTCGATGGCTGCGCTGCGCGCGATCATCTTGTTGCTCTTGCCGGTGGCCAGGTGCGCCAGGATTTCCAGCTCGCGCGGCGATAGCCGTGCAACTTCCGTGTGTGCGGCCAGCTTGCTGGCCACTTCCGGCGGCAGGAATTTGCGGCCCTGGGCCACGGCGTGGATGCACGCGACCAGTTGTTCCGGGCTGCTGTCCTTGAGCAGGTAGCCGCGTGCACCGGCGCGCATGCCGCGGTGCACGTCTTCGTCGCCCTGGTACGTGGTGAGGATGACGATGCGGGCATCGGGATCGAATGCCAGGATTTGGCCGATTGCCTCGAGCCCGTGCATGACCGGCATGCTCAGGTCCATGATGGTCACTTGCGGGCGATGCTGGCGGTACAGTTCCACCGCGCGGGCGCCGTTGTCGGCTTGCCCCGCCAGGGCGAGGCCGGGCATGGCGGCGATCAGGGCGGCCAGGCCGGCCAGGATCAGCGGGTGGTCGTCGGCGATGAGGACGGAAATGGTGTCGTCGGGCGTGTTCATCCGGGATGTCCTTTGAGACTGATGTGGAAGGCGGCGCCATGCGGCTGGCGCGAGGTGGACCAGATGCGCCCGTTATGCGCCTGGACGATGGTGCGGCAGATCGCCAGCCCCAGTCCGGTGCCGCCGGGCTTGGTGGAAAACAGCGGATCGTACAGACGCTCGGCCAGCTTGGCCGGCACGCCCACACCGTTATCTTCCACGCTGATGCGGACCGTGCCGGCAATATCGGCCAGCACCGAGCGCACGTACAGCTGGCGCGGGCGGGTATGCACGTCCTTCATCGCTTCGATGGCGTTCAAAACGAGGTTCATCATCACTTGCTGCAACTGCACGCGGTCGGCGCGCAACTGGTGGCCGTTCAGCGCCAGCGCGTCGTGGACAGCGATGCCGTGCTTGTGGAATTCGGCCCGCAGCATACGCAGCACTTCGCGCAGCGCTTCATCGACATCGAAGGTGGTGGGTTCGGCGCTGGTGCGGCAGGACATGCCACGGATGCTGCGCACCACGTCGGCAGCAGTAGCGCCCGCGTGGCGGATCAGCTGGAGTGCATCGCGCACGCGCTCGGTGTTATTCGATTGCAGGGACATCAGTCCCACTTCGGCCTGCAGCACGATGGCCGCCAGCGGCTGGCTGACCTCGTGCGCCAGCGAGGCGGCGAACTCGCCCATGGACGAGATGCGCGCCAGTCTTGCCAGTTCTTCCTCGGCTTCCCGCAGCGCCTCTTCCGCCTGCAGGCGGCGGGCCTTTTCGGCCAGGTAGCGACGGTACAACTGCTCGTTGTCGAGCGACTTGTCCGTCGCGAGGTCTGCGGGTGCGGGCATGTTGCCTACTTGGCGGCCTGGGTTTGCGCGGCCAGGTGTTCGCCGATGAACCAGCTGTGCAGTTCGTTGCTGCGCACCACCTGGCTGACGATCAGGTCGTTGGTGCCGTCGTCGCCGTTGTCGGCGGCAGCGCGCGCCAGCGGGCGGGCTTCGATCAGGATGGTTTCATGCGCATCGAGCAGGCCGGACAGCTGGGCTGCCGCCGTCTCGCGGCCACGCGGGGCGCTGCGCGAAATGGTCGATTCTTCCATGACGTCCTGCGCCAGCGCGAAGGTGACGCCGCCCAGGGTTTGCACGCGTTCGGCGATGGCATCCATGATGGTGACCTGCTCGTTGTAGTGCTGGTCGAACAGCAGGTGCAATTGATGGAAGGTGGCGCCCGACACTTGCCAGTGGGCTTTCTTGTAGGCGTCGCGGATGGCCATGGTGTGGGCCAGCAAGCGGTTCAGTGCCTGCACGCTGTGGGTGCGCACTTCGGCCGACAGGCCGATACGCACGTCGGCCAACGAACCGAAATCTTGCAGCACTTGTTTGGTATTTGCTTTGCTCATGATGTATTTCCTTTGAAAGTGCCTTCTTGCCTACCGATTCATTATGGACCGTGATCGCCATGGCGTTTAGCTCCGAAAGAGTGAGGCAGAAGATTGAACAGGGGAGGGATTTGACTCACCCTATCGGGTGATCAGGATTGCAGGAATTCCAGCAAGTCCGCGTTGAGCTTGTCCTTGTGGGTGGTTGGCAAGCCGTGCGGCGCGCCTTCGTAAATTACCAGTTTGGCGTTCTTGATGATCTTGGCCGAGGCCTTGCCGGCGGCGTCGATCGGCACGATCTGGTCGTCGCTGCCGTGCACGACCAGCACCGGCACGTCGATCTTTTTCAGGTCTTCGGTAAAGTCCACTTCCGAGAACTGCTTGATGCAGTCATAGGCGTTCTTGATGCCGCACTGCATGCCCTGGGCCCAGAACGTGTCGCGCACGCCTTCGGACACCTTGGCGCCGGGGCGGTTGTAGCCGTAGAACGGCAAGGTCAGGTCCTTGAAGAACTGCGAGCGGTCGGCCAGCACGCCGGCGCGGATGCCGTCGAACACTTCCATCGGCAAGCCGCCCGGGTTGGTTGCGGACTTGACCATTTGCGGCGGCACGGCGCCCACCAGCACGGCCTTCTTGACGCGGGCGCTGCCATGGCGGCCGATGTAGCGCGCCACTTCGCCGCCACCGGTGGAGTGGCCCACCAGCGTGGCTTCCTTGATGTCGAGCGCGTTCAGCAGCGTGGCCAGGTCGTCGGCATAGGTGTCCATGTCGTTGCCGCCCCAGGGCTGGCTCGACAGGCCGTGGCCGCGGCGGTCATGGGCGATCACGCGGTAGCCGTGGCTGGCCAGGAAGATCATCTGGTCTTCCCAGGCATCGCCTTGCAGCGGCCAGCCATGGCTGAACACCACGGCCGGGCCGGTGCCCCAGTCCTTGAAATGGATGCGGGTGCCATCTTCGGTGATGACGCTGTCGACTGAGAGATTGCTGTTTGCCATGTTGTTGCTCCTTGGTGTGTGAGGGGTGACTACCTACCCAGTGTAGTCAGCGCACCGTTGAAAAGCTCCTGCCAAAAGTGCAGTGCCGGCGCACTCGTATGAGGTGCTCGTCAGTTGACGGTGCCGGGCGCGCCGTCGTAGTTGAGCGGCATCCAGTCGTACGCCTTGCCGTTCTGGCGGATGCGGCCCAGGCCGGGGAAGGCGATGTGTGCCGCGCCAACCAGCGTGTGATCTTTGGCCAGAGATTGCAGCAGACGGGCGCGGGTGGCAGCGGCGTCCATTTCGCTGCTGTCGTACTTGACGGTGGCCTCCGGGTGTTCGAGCTGGATCGCGGTCACGTGCACGATGTCGCCCCAGATCAAGAGGGTCTGGCCGGCGCTTTGCACGCGGTACATGGCGTGGCCCGGGGTGTGGCCCGGCGCCGGCAGCGCTTCGATGCCAGCGTCGAGCTGGCCGAACTGTTGGTACGGTTGATAGTGGTTGGCGGCCTGGTATGGCGCCACGGCGGCCCTGGCCGCATCAAAAAAGGTCGAGAGGAAGTCGGGCGCCTTGACTTGATTGGCGGCGGACAGCCAGTAGTCGGCCTCCAGCTGCGACAGGCGCAGCACGGCGTTCGGGAACACGGCCTTGCCCTGCGCCATGATGCCGCCCGCGTGGTCCTTGTGCAGGTGGGTGAGCAGCACTTCATCGACTTGTTCCGGCCGGTAGCCGGCAGCGCGCAGGTTGGTCAAGAGCTTGTTGCAGCAGTCGCCATACAGCACGCCAGCGCCGGCATCGACCAGGATCAGCTTCTTGCCGGTGTTGATCAGGAAGGCGTTGATCGAACCTTGCACCGGCTGCGCCAGTTCGGCCTTGGCCAGGTCTTGCTTGATCAGCGCGGCTTCGATATGGGTCATCACCGTATCGATGGGGAATGGATGGCTGCCGTCGGACAGGGCGGTGATTTCGAACTCACCCAGCATGGTGCGGTAGTAGCCGGGCGCCTGGGTCTTGACCAGCGGCGCGGCGGCCTGGCTGGCCACGGCGATGAGCAGGGCGCACGCTGCGAGCAGGGGCAGCAGCAGGGTTTTATTGATTTTCATGGCGGTCCTTTACGTATCATCTTGGATAGATGAATGGTAAAGGTCCGCCGCAATTAAGCCACCTCCATTAAGGCGGGGCTGAGGCTCCTGCCTAGACTTCGGTTTCCGCTTCGTCGATGGCTTCGCGCACCTCGTCGGCAAAACCAAACTGCACGTCGTGGCCGCCGACGCCGTCCTGGTAGAAGAAGTGCACCGGGCCGTCTTCGTCGGCGACGATCCAGGCATCGACCTCGGCGCGCTGGTGGCGGTCGCCGATGCGCACGATGTCGATCTTGTGGCGCTCACCGGGAGCGAGCAGGTGCTTGACGACGTCCTTGGTGCGGGCGGTGGCCAGGGGAACGTAGTGGGCGGTGTGGCGGTCGATCATGGTGACTCCTTGTGATATAGGCGCAATATGCTCCCGCGAGTGTACCGCGCACGAGAGCATGGCACCTCTGCCATTGGGGGAGTTCGGTGCGCCAGCTTACTATCTGGTTACGGTTTGATGCCGTAGCCGGCGTACTCGGCGTCGATGCCGGGGCGTTTTGCCCGCGCCGCTTTCAGGTCCGTTTCAGCGCTGGTGTGCTGGCCCAGGTGTTGTCTGGCGATGCCGCGTACGAACTGGGTGCCGGCCATGGCGGGCGCCAGCGCCAAGGCGCGGTCGAAACGCTCGACCGCCTGATCGAATTTGCCCAGGCGCAGCAGAATCACGCCTTCGGTGTCGAGGAAGGCCGGTGCGTCCGGCGCGTCGGTATTGGCCTTTTGCGCCAGCGTCAGCGCGGTGGGCAGGGCGGTATTGTTGGTGGCCAGGATCCATGCGAGATTGTTGAGCCGCTGTGCCGTGTCGGCCCGGGTGCGGGCCTTTTCCACATCGTCAGCGGCCTGGTCCGGCTTGCCCGCCATGGTGTAGGCCACGCTGCGCAACGCCAGCAGCTGGATCACGGTATCGGTATCGTCCAGGCGCTCCATCGCTCGCTTGTAGGTGGCGATGGCGTCGTCCGGACGGCCCGCTTCGCGCTCCCACCATGCCCGTGCACTGAGTACTCCTATCGGATTGTCGGTGAGCGCAAGGGCCGAGTCGAAGTCGCGCTCCCTGCCGGCCCGGTCGCTGGCCGGGCGCAGCAGGGCGCGGTCAAGGTACATCGTGGCGTCGGGCGCGCTGGCCACGCCCCGCGTCAGCACTTCCATGGCTTTCTCCAGGTTGCCGTTTTTTTTGTGGATAAAGGCGATCAGGTGATACACGCGCGGCTTGTCGCTGAAATGCGTGAGCATCGATTCCAGTTGTTCCAGCGCTTCCGGCGACCGCTGTACATTGAGCAGGACTTCGACCTGCAAGATCCGCGTGAAATAGAGGTCCTCGTCGCCGGGCAGAAGCCGGTCGATATCGCGCAGTGCTTCCTGGTAGTTGCCGCGATTGGCCGAGATCGCGGCGCGCAGGCGCAGCAGCCTTACGGAATCGGGATTGAGCGCGGCCGCTTTTTCCAGCATGCTGTCGATTGGCTGGTCTGCGCCGGCCAGTTGCCACAGGTAGGCGCGCATGGCGTAGGCGTCGGCAAAGTCGGGCTTCAGGGCGTTGGCCTGGTCCAGGCTTGTCATCGCCGCTTCCATCTGGCCGGCCAAGTACTGATTTTCGGCCTGGTCTACCAGGGCCATTTCGTCGAGGATGGCGCCGTGTGGCGCCGTGTCGGCCTTGTGGTTGCCGCTGTTGACCAGCATGCGGATGAGGAACACGGCGATCACGAATACCAGCCAGCCCCAGCGCCAGCTGGAACCCCCGTTGTCCAGCTTGCCGCTGGATGCCGGGCGCTTCTGCCCCAGCAGCGCCAGCGCGCGGCGCCAGCCCGGCATGGCCTCGTTCATCTTGCGCCAGCTGACGATGGTGTCGACATCCGCCACCATGGAAAGCCAGTTCGGGAAGCGCGATACCATGGTCTCGAGCGTATGCGATTGCAGCGCCAGTTCGCGCCACGTGGGTATGGCCAGGGCCGGATCGCGCAGGCGTTGCAGCAGTCGGCGCTGGTCGTCGGTGTCGCCGTCGTCCTGCGAATCGAATAGCGCGCGCTCGTCGATGGATATGTCGATCAGCATGCCGGCATGTCCCAATCCCTGCACGCGGCGGCGGTCGGCCGCCCAGCCGAAAGTATCCACGGCTGCCACCAGCAGCGCCTCGTGGCCCGGCCGCCAGCCTTCGGCTAGCAGCATTGCCACGCGCCGCTCGAACTGCTCGCGCGCGTCGATGCCGAACAGGCGCAGGTCGTCCAGGCAGGTTTGCAGGGCTTGCGTCCACGGCGTTTCGCTTTCGATGGGGCCCTTTGCGGCGGCGGCCAGCGCGGGCAGGCGCGCAACAAATTCTTCGAAGACTTCGTCGCCAAGCGCTTGCGGGTCTTCGCCGATTGGCAGCCCCTCGGCCGGCGGTGCGCCGGTCTCGCCAGCCGCCACGGTGTCTGTGATCGCCCCGGCCTGACTCGATGCGCCAGTCGCCCCGGTCTCGTCGGACCCGCCAGCCGCTGACACCTCGCGGGTTTCGCCCGCCTTGACCAGATCGACCAGCGCGGCGGCGCCGATTGCCTGGGCACCTGCGGCTTTGGCAGTGAGTAGCACTTCGGCCTGCACTTGCGCGGGCTTTTCCTCGCTGTCGCAATCATCATCACCGGCGAAATACTCGGGATTGCGCACCCAGAACAGCGCCGCCTCGTACGCTTCGCGCAGGCTCTGGAAACCGGCCGCGTCGTGCTCCTGGTCGATCAGCTTGAGTTCGCGCGCATAGGCGCGGCGTATGGTGCGCTCGTCGGCATCCCCGGCCAGCGACAGCCGTTGCAAAAACATCAGTTCCATCACAGCCTTATTGCGGTTCGTTGGGTGGCATACTTAGTGGCTAACGAAGCTGTCATGCTCGATATCGTTGAGCATGGCCTCGAACTGCTTGCGGGCCGGTTCGACCACGCGCTTGTCCTGGCTGTCGAGCGCCTGTTCGAACAGCACGATCTGGGCGCCGAACCATTCGCGGCCCTGGCCGCGCATCAGCTGGTACAGCCGTTCGCCGCGCGCCAGCAGGGTGCGGTGTTCGATGCGATCGCGCGGGTGGATTTTAAGTTCCGACAGCGAGACAAAACGTTTGGCGATGTCTTCTTCCGACAGCAGGCCCGGATTGCCTTCGATGACCAGCGTGTGCACCGCGCTGGTGGCGGTCACGGTCGCCTCCACTTGCAGCAGGCCGTTGACGTCGTAGGTAAAGCGAATATCGACGCCGCTGTCGGCAATGGCGCCGCCAGCCAGTTTCACTTTCAGGCTGCCGAGCAGGATGTTATCGCGCGTCATGCGCGCCTCGCCCTGGAACACGCGCAGCTCCAGCCATTTCTGCTTGTCGCTCACCGGGTGGTACTGCTTGACGCGGCTGACCGGCACCGGCGTATTGCGCTCGATGATGGGATCGAAGTGGCCGCCGGCGAAATTGCGTTCGCCCAGCTGCATCGACACCTCGATGCCCAGCGAATAGGGCGAGACATCGGTCATCACTACTTCGTCCAGCGCGGCGTCGCGCATTTTCAGGCCCGCCTGCACGGCCGCACCGAGCGCCACCACTTCATCGGGATTGATGTCACAGGCAGGGAAGCGGCCGAACATGCGCGCCACCAGCTTGCGCACCACGGGCATGCGGGTGGCGCCGCCGGCCAGCACGATGTTGTCGAGTTCGGAGATTTTCAGGTTGGCGTCGCGCAGCGCCCGTTCGATCGGATCGCGCAGGCGGCGCAGCAGCACCGTGCAGATGCGTTCCAGCGCCGCCTCGTCCAATGCCAGCGTGTACTGGACGTCGTCGTGGTAAATCTCGATGCTGGCGCTGGAGGAATCGCTGAGCGCGCGCTTGGCCCGTTCGCACGACGCCAGCAGGCGCTGCATGAAATACGGCTCGTTCTTGAGCGTGGCCGGCAGCTTGTGGTGGGCCAGAAAATGATCGACCATGGCCAGCACGAAGTCTTCGCCGCCCAGCATATTGTCGCCGGCCGAAGCACGCACTTCCATCACGCCCTCGAACAGGTCGAGCACCGACACGTCGAAGGTGCCGCCACCGAGGTCGAAGACCAGGAAGCGGGTTTCGGCATCGCGCTGGTGGATGCCGTAAGCCAGCGCCGCTGCGGTCGGCTCGTTCAGCAGCCGGTCCACCTTCAGGCCGGCCAGTTGGCCGGCCGCGCGCGTGGCCTTGCGCTGGCTGTCGGAAAAGTAGGCGGGCACGGTAATGATCGCTTCCGTCACCGGGTGGCCCAGTACGGCCTCGGCGTCTTCCTTGAGCGAACGCAGAATCAGCGCCGACAATTCCTCGGGCCGGAAATCGCGCGGGCCCAGGCGCAGCGTGCGGTCGCTGCCCATGTAGCGCTTGAACACGGCAGCCGTGCGGTCAGGATGGGTTTGCAGCCGTTCGCGGGCAGCCCGGCCGACGAGGATGGTGCCGTCCTCGTCGACACTGACACACGACGGTGTCAGGATTTCTCCCAGGCTGTTCGGGATCAGGCGCGCGGCGCCGTTTTCCCATACTGCGATCAAGCTGTTGGTGGTGCCTAAATCTATCCCGACGATCATTTTTGGTGCTCAGCAAAAATAGTTATGCTAGCACAACTTGCAAACTTTGTAATGGTGTTGCTCGACTGAAAATATCACGAAAAATGGACCAGGCCCCGGCGCGCCGCCACCATGGCTGCCTCGGTGCGGGTGCAAACGTTCAGCTTGGACATGATGCTCTTGACGTGGAACTTGACGGTGCCGACGCCGATGCCGGCGGCGCGGGCGATGACCTTGTTGCTCATGCCGGTGGCCAGGTGACCGAGGATGTCGCGCTCGCGCGGGGTCAGCTGGTTGCCGTGGATGCGGCTGGCAAGCTTGATCGCCATTTCCGGCATCATGTATTTTTTACCGGACAGCACGGTGTGGATGCAGGCCATCAGGTCGTCGAGCGGCGCGCTCTTGGCCATGTAGGCGCTGGCGCCGGCGCGCATGCCGCGGTCGGCTTCGTCTTCGCCTTCGTGGCCGCTGAGGATGATGATCTTGGCGCCGGGATGACGGGCGCTGATGCGGCCGATCGCTTCGATGCCGTCGCAGTCGGGCATGTTCAGGTCCATCAGCAGCAGGTCCGGTTGCAGCCGGTCGCACATTTCCATCGCCTGCATGCCGCTGGCGGCCTGGCCCAGCAAGGTGAACGAATCCTGCTTTTCGATCAGCGACGCCATGCCGGCACGGATCAGCGGGTGTACGTCGGCGATAACGATGGATGCGGAAGTCAGGGTATTCATGGTCGTGCTCCTCGTGTGGTTGGATGAGCACATTTTGCGCAAAGCTGGCGGTTACGGATAGTTATACAAAGGTATGGTGAAACGGTTAAAAAGTTTAAATTCACCATGGTGCTAACTCCGAAGGGTTAGTGCTGTCTGTTCCTCAAGAGATCGTGCCCGGTTTGAGCGCTGCAAACCGCTCGAGAAACATTTCGTAGGCGCGCTCCGGCCCCACCGGCACGATCACGCCTGCGGCCGGCGGCGGCAGGTGGCCCCATTCCATCCAGGCCGGTGGCAGCAGGTCGCGCAGCTCGGTGGCCATGCACACCAGGTCGGCGTGCTTGATTGCCGGGACGTCATCCTGGAAGCCGAAGCGGCGCCGCAGCGCCTGCTTGACGGGATGCATGCGTTCTTTTACATAATCCCGTCCGAGCATGACTTTGACCGGCGACGGCCAGTCGCCGAGGAATTCCTCGCAGTCGTGCAGCAGCGCGGCGTACGCGTGTTCGGGCGCTACCAGGCGCGAGCACATGATCGAATGTTCGGCCACCGAGTACCAGGGCCGGGCGGCGCCGCCCCAGCGCGGCTGCGAGGCCAGGCACAGCGCGATGTCGGTGATCGGCAGTCCGGTGGCGTCCGGCGCCAGCAGGTTGAGGACGAAGCCGGAGGGCAGCAGGATGGACGTGCGGCCATCGGGTTTGTGGGAAGCGTGTTGGGTCATCGTAAGATCGTACACCAGCAGCCGAAATTTTATTTCGGCAACTTAATCGGCAATTTGCCAGAGTTTTGTCCTACACTATTGATCTTGTTCAATCCTTAACCTACGCTTTTATGGCAACCAGACCTTCATACATTTATCAGGGCGGTTCGGCGATGATGCACTCGCCGCTGCAATTGAAAAACGCCGAGATGTACGGCTTTTTCATCAAGGGCGACAGCGCCCGCCTGCAGGCCACGCTCGACGACACGCTCAACCGCGTGGCCGGTGCACGCATGCGCTTCAAGGCGATTTCCCCGTACGTGCTCACCACGTTTACACGCGTCAATCACGCCAATTCGGCGGTGCCGGTGGACCAGGCCAAGGGCTGGATCACCGAAATCGACATCGTCACCTGGATCATGGTGGGCGCCATGGACGAAGAGGGCGAGCTGGCCCACATCTACTACTACCCGGCGCACATTTTTGTCGATGACGGCATGGCGCTGATCAACGGCCGCGAGCTGTTCGGCTACCCGAAATACCTGTGCGAATATGAGATCCCCACCGCCGGCACCGAGCCGCTGCGCTGTTCAGTGGCCGCCAAGGGTTTTCAGCCGTTTTCGCCGGAGACCCGCATTTCGCTGCATCCGTTATTGGAGGTCAACGCGACCCACAAGACCGGCGTCGAAAAGCCCGTGCACAGCGTGCTCGACCTGATCGAGGAAGCCATCACGCTGTTTCTGTCGATCCCCGATTTCTTCAACCTCGACGTGGCCGGCTGGGACGACATCATCTCGCTGCTGCGCAATCCGCGCATCGACCAGATTTTCCTCAAGCAGTTCCCCGACAGTGCCGGCATCAAGGCCGTGTACCAGGCCATCCTGGCCGCGCCTGCCACCATTGAGAAAATCCACGGCGGCAAGCTGCTCGGCTACGAGTACCAGGCCGTGCTGCACGCCTTCGACAGCTTCCCCCTCGACCAGACCCTCGGCTTCAAGCTGGGGCCGCAGCAAGCGATACTGCCGTTCAACCTCAACTTCGATTTCACCGCCCAGCCGGGCGAGGAGCTGATCGACAACTCCACCATCGCGCCGCAAAAGATCGCCGTGCTTGGCGGCGGCGTGTCGGCCATGACAGCGGCGTACTACCTGAGCGACCAGCCGGGATGGCAGAACAACTACGACATCACCGTGTACCAGCAGGGCTGGCGGCTGGGCGGCAAGGGCGCCAGCGGGCGCAACCCGCAATATGGCCAGCGCATCGAGGAGCACGGCCTGCACATCTGGTTCGGCTTCTACACCAATGCCTTCAAGATGATCAAGCAAGCGTACGGCAGCTTGCACCGTCCGCCCGGGGCCCCGCTGGCCACCTGGCAGGACGCGTTCAAGCAGCACGACTACGTGGCGCTGTCGGAAGACGTGCGCGGCCACTGGCGCAACTGGTCGATCGTGTTCCCGACCCTGCCGGGCGTGCCGGGCGAGGGCGACCAGGAAATCACCTTGTGGCAGCTGGCGGTGGCCATGGTCGGCTGGATCGAAAAATGGATCAAGAGCCTAGACCGCCTGACCGAGGCGCTGGACCTCGAAGACCATCCGCACCACACCGGCATCGTGCCCGACTGGCTGTACCACCTGGCCGAGGGCGTGGCCAACACCGTGGGCGAGCTGGCCGACGACTTCAAATTGCTGGGCAGCGCCTTGTCCGGCATGGTGGCCAATTTGTCGCCCGATACGCGCCGCCATAGCGCGCTGGAGCACCACGCGCTGGCCGGTGTGATGGCCGGCGTACGCTCGCGCCTGCACAGCCGCTACGGCAAGCTGCTGGCGCGCGCGGAAAGCGCCAACGCCAGTGGCGCCGGCGCCGACATCATGGACGATGTGCGCCGCCTGTTCATCTGCATCGACCTCGGCACTACCGTCATGAAGGGCGTGTTCGACGACGGCGTGCTCAAGCACGGCTTCGATGTCATCAACGACATCGATTTCCGCGCCTGGCTGCGCAAGCATGGCGGCAACGAAGAGCTGTCGGTCAACTCGGCGCCGGTGCGCGGGTTCTACGACCTGGTGTTCGCCTACGAGGGCGGCGACTTCGGCAAGCCGAATATCGAGGCCGGCACGCTGCTGCGGGCGATGGCGCGCATCGGCCTGTGCTACAAGGGCGGCATCATGTTCAAGATGCAGGCCGGCATGGGCGACGTGGTGTTTACGCCGCTGTACGAGGCGCTGGTGGCGCGCGGCGTCAAGTTCAAGTTCTTCCACAAGGTCGAAGAACTGGTGCCGGACGGGTCGCAGATCGGCAGCATCCGCATGACCGAGCAGGTGACCATGGCCGCCGGCCAGGAATACTACCCGCTGGTGGACGTCAAGGGCCTGGCGTGCTGGCCGAGCCAGCCTTTGTACGAGCAGCTCGATCCCGACCAGGCCGAGCTGCTGCAAGTCAAGGAAATCAACCTCGAATCGCACTGGACCGACTGGCCGCAGCAATACCAGGAACGCTTCGGCAAGCCGCTGCCTACGCACACGCTCAAGCGCGGCATCGATTTCGACCAGGTGGTGTTCGGCATTTCGATCGGCTCGCTGCCGGTGCTGTGCCCGCAGTTGCTGGCGCAAAGCCCGGCGCTGCTGGCCACGTCCGAACATGTGAAGACGGTGGCGACGCAAGCCTACCAGGTGTGGCTGGACAAGGATCTGACCCAGATGGGCTGGAGCTACCAGCCCAAGGGCCAGCAACCGGTGCTCAGCGGCTTTACCGAGCCGTACGACACCTGGGCGCCGATGGACCAGCTGCTGGTGCGCGAAGACTGGCCGGCCGGACTCGAGCCGCGCAACGTCTCGTACTTCTGCAGCGCGCTGACCGTGACCGACTACCCGCCGGCCACCGACACCGGCTTCCCGGCGCGCATGGCGCTGCAAGCGAAAGAGGGCGCGATCAACCAGCTCAGCCACGAAATCGCTGCACTGTGGTCGGCGGCAGGTCCCGCTGGCGCGTTCCCATGGCAGTGGCTGGTCGATGGCTCGGAGGCGACCGGCGTGCAGCGCTTCGACGCCCAGTACTGGCGCGCCAATGTCGATCCGTCGGAGCGTTACGTGATGTCGGTGGTGGGGAGTACGAAATATCGGCTGCGCACCGATCAGTCGGGGTTCAGCAACTTGTTCCTGACGGGCGACTGGATCAAGACCGGCCTTAATGCCGGTTGCGTGGAGGCGGCGGTGATGGCGGGGATGCAGACGTCGCGTGCGATCAGTGGATATCCAACGGACATAGATGGCGAAACCGATTTCATCTGATGGAGCGCCAAACGAAGTCTCCAGTGCTTCGTTGCAGCAACTCGCCGTACATTCGTACTGTCTTCGTTGCTGCGCCTCGCTCTGGAGGTTCGTTTGACGCTCTGAAACTTGTGCTCAATGCATAAAAAGGGCGCTAGTTGCGCCCGTGTTCTGCAGTTGTGTGCTTAGCGGCTCTTGCCGGTATTGCTGTCGCCCCTGGCGCCAGCGGCGTTGTAGCGGTGAGTGGTTTGGGCGGCTGCGGCAGCGGCTTGCTTACTGTCGTAGTAGCTGCGGCCCAGGTTACCCTGGCGCACGCTCTGCTCGGAGCGAGCAGGCTGGCGGCCGTGTTGTGCGTTGGTGGTGGGGTGGTCGTTGCCGGGATGGCCCACGGCGTGGTTGCCGCTATCGGACATGCCCTGTTCCATGGGATCGTAATCGTCGTGCGGCATGTTGGCGCCGGGTTTGAAACCGCGTTTGTTCGCTTGGTTCATGATGATTCTCCTGGAAAGGTGCTGAAAAAGTGCTGAACTGGCAACGTTAAATTTAACATTGTCATTGCCCGAACTCACATTCTATGCTTTCCCCCTTGCCTCGCGCGTAGGCGCACATGCCGTGCAAATGTAGGAAGCTTCTTGATGAGACTTCTGGAAATCTAGGTACGCAAGCGTACAGAGGGAGATATCTCCACGTGCCACGCTGGAGTATCAAGGAGACTATCATGACCAAACCCATTCCCGACGTCCGCACCGGCCAGGCGCCCGCCAAGCTGGGCCGCAACGAGTTTCACCTGCAATTCATGCGCTCTTACGCTGACCCGCGCTTTGACGACGTCCACGATGCACTGGCCCAGGTCGAGGAGGTCGCCTGGCGCAACTATGACGACAGCCGCAAGGCCCCCGTCACGCAAAAGGCCGGCCCCGGTTTCGCAGACCCTGACTACGATATGTCGGTGGAGTGGAAGGCAACGCGCGACCGCCTGATCGAGGCCGAGCGCGTGCAGAAGGATGGCGCCACCCGGTCGCGCGTATTGCTGATCAACGCCTCGGCCCGCAACGACGGTACCTGTCCCGGCGAAATCTCCAAGACCCATCGCATGGTGGAATGGGCGCAGCAGACGCTGGCCCGGTCCGATATCGACAGCGATGTGCTCGACCTGAGCCTGCTCACCTCGAGCTACGATTTGCACATCCATCCGTGCAAGGGCTGCGTTTCGACAGCGATGCCGCTGTGCCACTGGCCTTGCACGTGCTACCCGAACCACGCCGAGCGCCAGACCAGCGACTGGATGGCGGAAATCTACGAAAAATGGGTGGCCGCGCACGGCGTGATCATCCTCACGCCCACGTACTGGTACCAGGCGCCGGCCGTGCTCAAGTCGATGATCGACAGGCTGGTCTGTGCCGATGGCGGCAACCCCGACCCTACCACCACGCACGGCAAGAAGGCGGCGGAGGCAAAGGCGATCGAACTGGCGGGGTGGGATTATCCCAAGCACCTGGCGGGCCGGGCGTTCGGGCTGGTGGTGCATGGCGACGTGGCCGGTATCGAAACCCTGCGCCGCAACCTGTCGGACTGGCTGACCTGGATGGGGCTGATCGACGCGGGCAAGCAGTCCACGCTGGACCGCTACATCGGCTACTACGAATCGTATGCGGAAAGCCACGAGGTGCTGGACCGCGACCAGGCGTTCCAGCAGGAGGTGCGCAACGTGGCGGCCTCGGTGGCGCAGGCGGTCAAACTGCTGCGCTCCGGGCAGTTGCAGCAGCCCGATGCCGACGTGCCGCCGGCGCGGCCCAAGTAGCTTTGGCTACTGCTTCAGGCCACTGCGTCAGGCCAGCGCGGCCATCGCCTCGCCCAGGCGCACCGGGCCGGCCGGTTGCCAGGCGGGGTTGAAGCAAAGCGTATCTTTCGGGAACAGCATCACCACGGTGGAGCCGAGCAGGAAGCGGCCCAGCTCATCGCCCTTTTTGAGCACGATGTTCTGGTCGTCGTAGGTCCATTCGGTGACCTTGGGCAGGCGCGGCGGGTTGACCAGGCCGTGCCACACGGTGGCCATGCTGCCAACGATGGTGGCGCCCACCAGCGTCATCACGAACGGGCCGTGGGCCGTGTCGAACACGCACACCACGCGCTCGTTGCGGGCGAACAGGCCGGGGATGCCGCGCGCCGTGGTGGGATTGACCGAGAACAGCTCGCCCGGCACATAGATCATGCGCGTGAGCTTGCCGTCCACCGGCATGTGGATGCGGTGGTAGTCGCGCGGGCTCAGGTACAGGTTGGCGAAGCTGCCATGTTGAAACTTGGCCGCCAGCGCGGCGTCGCCGCCGACCAGTGCGGTGGTCGAAAACTTGTGGCCCTTGGCCTGGAAAATCTGGTCGTCCTCGATCGCGCCGAACTGGCTGATGCGGCCATCGACCGGGCAGATGAATGCGGCATCGGCCAGCGGCCGCGCGTCCGGGCGCAAGGCGCGCGTAAAGAATTCGTTGAAGCTCGGGTAGCTGGCGATGTCCGGATTGAGTGCCTCGCGCATGTTGACGTCGTAACGGCCCACGAACCAGCGGATCAGGCGCGTGGTCATGGCGCCGCCCTTGGCGCCGGCAACACGGCCGGCGAAGTTGGTCAGCGCTCCCTTGGGAAGCAGGTATTGGGGCAAAACGGCAAGGCGGTCGGACACGATGGCATTCCAATAACGAAGAGACGATCGCGCATTATAAACGGATCGCCTCTGTTGTAGCGAAGTCACGCGCCGGTGAGATTTTTACCAAACCCCGTTATGAAATTTCGCCAAACCGGCGCGTGGACGCAACAGTAGTGCCCTAATTCATCAATGTTTAACATGGGCAATGCATAATGACGCATCCCATCGTCTATCTCCTGGTCATCCCATGTCCAAGTCCGTCCTGCGTCCTACCCGGATCGCTGCTGCCGTTTGCTCCATATTCCTTGTCAGCCATGCCGCCCGCGCCGAAGACGCGCCTGCGCCGGCGCCGGTCAAGGCCAACTCCACCAGCGCGCAAGCACCGGTCATGCAGACCGTGATGGTCAAGGGCAGCGCCGCCACCTACGATGCACGGCGCGACGATACCGCCAGCAAGGTGGTAGTGAACAGCGAGGAAATCCAGAAGTACGGCGACACCTCGGTCAACGATGTACTCAAGCGCCTGCCCGGGATTACCGTCGGCGGCGCGGCCGGGCGGGGCGGTGGCGAGATCCGCATGCGCGGCCTCGGTTCCGGCTACACGCAAATCCTGATCAACGGTGAAAAAGCGCCGGCCGGCTTTTCCATTGACAACCTGGCGCCGGACGTGATCGAACGCATCGAAGTGCTGCGCGCGGCCAGCGCCGAGTTTTCCACCCAGTCGATTGCCGGCACCATCAATATCGTGCTGAAAAAGACCGTCAAGCTCGACCAGCACGTGGTGAAAATCAGCGGCGCCAAGGGCAACACGTTCAGCTCGCCCAGCGCCAGCATCCAGTGGTCGGACCGCGACGGCGCGCTGTCGTACTCGATGGGCGCCAACGCCTGGCGCTACCAGTACGACCGCACCACGCCCAGCTACGAGACCGGCACCGATGCGGCTGGCGTGCCCGATGTGGCACGCGCATCCACCTGGTCCGACCGTGGCCGGTCGGACGGCTTCAACCTGTCGCCGCGCCTGAACTGGGCGCTCGGTGCCGGCGACACGCTGACCTGGCAAACTTTTATCAACTACAACACCTTCACCAGCAACAGCCAGAGTTTGACCAGCGTTGAGCTGGCCGCCGACCGTGGTCCCGACTACGACCGCATCGACGGCAATTTTGGCAGCCACAACGGCTTTGCCCGTACCGACCTCAACTGGGTGAAGCAGTTGGGCGATGGCGCCAAGCTCGACGCCAAGTTCGGCATCAGCGGCAACCGCAATGCGTCCGACGGTTACAACCTGGGCAGCAAGGGCGGTGCAGCGCCCACGCTGGACCGCAAGGTGGTGTCAAAAACCACCGAGCAGGGTTTCAGCAGCCAGGGCAAGTACTCGCGCCCGCTGGTGCTGGGGGCCACCCAGGACGGCGTGGAAGCCCCCGAGCACGCGCTGTCGCTCGGTTGGGACGTGGGCGTGACCTACCGCGACGACACGCGCCGGCAGCGCGAAGCGCCACTGCCCGGCAGCAATCCCGCCAACTTCGACGAGGATTTTTCCGCCCGCATCACGCGCGTGGCAGTGTATGGTCAGGACGAGTGGAACGTCAGCCCAAGCTGGTCGATGTACGCAGGCGTGCGCTGGGAGGGCTACCAGACCGAGATCGACGGCGCTGGCTTTGCGTCTGTCAACGAGCGCTCCAGCGTGCTCAGCCCGCTGTTCCAGACCCTGTACAAGCTGCCCAACAAGAAAGATCAACTGCGCCTGGCGCTGACCCGCACCTACAAGGCGCCGGCCACTTCCAACATGGTGCCGCGCAATTTCATTTCTGCCAACAACAGCCGCCTCGACCCCGACCGCCGCGGCAACCCGCGCCTGAAACCCGAGGTGGCGCTGGGCTTCGATGCGTCGTTCGAACATTACTGGGGCGACGGCGCCATGCTCAGCGCCAGCGCCTCGCTGCGCCAGATCGACGATTACACCCACAACGTGCTGATGCAGGACGGCGAACGCTGGCTGGCGATGCAGGTCAACGACGGCCGCGCGGAAACCCGGGGCATCGAACTGGAAGCCAAGTTCCCGCTGCGCGCCGTGTTCAACGACGTGCCGGCGGTCGATGTGCGTGCCAGCGTCAGCCGCAACTGGTCGCGCGTGGACAGCGTGCCGGGACCGGACAACCGGCTCGACCAGCAAGTGCCGCTGAGCGCTACCGTGGGCCTCGATTATAAAAGTGCCGATGGCGAGCTGAGCACCGGCACCAGTTTCAGTTTCCGTAACGGCGGAATGGCGCGCCTGACCGATATCCAGAGCGGATACAACTCGGTGCGCCGCGATCTCGATGTTTATGCATTGTGGAAAATCGATACCCGCAATAATGTGCGGGTAGCGGTCTCGAATTTATTGGCGCAGGATTACTCCACCGAATCCCTGTATGCCGATGCCCGGGGAACCTCGACCCGCTCCACCACCAATGCCGGAGAAACCCAGTTCCGCCTGACGGTCGAGCGCCGGTTTTAACGTCTTGAACCGGGCAGTGCAATGCTGCCCGGTATATCTGCGCCGGATAATCGATCCGGCCCTTTAGTCCCCGCCTGCCGATTCAAATCCTTTTATCGATTCGCTGTTGCCATGATACTGGTCGAACCTGCGTTCGATAGACAACGAGATTTGTGGAAAAACTCCGGTTTTATAGCTATATTGGTATTTGTAACGTGCGCCTCTGGAGAAAAGCGCCAAAGTTATGGTAAATTGCGCCTATAAAATTCTCACACATTCTCACTTGTGGTTTTTTAGTGAACAACCCGCCGATAAGAAGGATTTAAGATGACGACCTACCAAGAGTACAAAGCAAAAATCGCCGAGCTGGAAAACCTGGCTGAAAATGCCCGTAAAAACGAAGTCACCAAGGCCAAAGAGCAAATCGCCACCATCATGCGCGATTACGGCCTGACCATTGCCGACCTGGGCACTGTTGCCAAAGTTAAACCAGTCAAAACCCGCGCACCGGTGCCAACCAAATACCGCGACGAAGCTACCGGCCAAACCTGGACCGGCCGTGGCCGTGCCCCGAAATGGCTCGAAGGTAAAGACAAGAACCAATTCCTGATTAAATAATTAGGTATTAGTTTTTGCAAGTTTATTTGCAACCTGTGGTTGCAAAGGCAGGCATGCGTGACCGTTGTTCATACTGGTAAACGCGTGCCTTGCATTCATTACGGTATTTATAGCCGTTGCTTTTCTGATGAAAGGCGAACGCACTGAAACCGGTCCCGGCTGTTTCGTGCGATGATGGCGGCATGGCTTCGATTCCTCTTTTCCCCCTCAATACCACTCTGTTCCCTGACGGGCATTTGCCGCTGCAAGTGTTTGAAGTTCGTTATCTGGACATGGTCAAGCGCTGTATCGAACAGGACGAACAATTCGGCGTGGTTTCCCTGCTCGAAGGCAGCGAAACACGCGTGCCAGATCAGCAAGATACGTTATCCACTGGCGGCACCATGGCCAGGATTACCGAATGGGTTTCTCCGATGCCGGGCCTGTTGCAGATATCGTGCATCGGTACCACGCGTTTCCAGGTGCGTTCCGCGTACCAGTTGAAACACGGTTTATGGATGGCCGACGTCGATAACGTGGCAGAAGACATGGTGGTGCCGGTTCCCGCCGAACAGCAGGATGTGGCCAATGCACTTGGCTCGTTGATACGCTCGTTGCAAAAAAAACAGATTTCAATTTCCAAAATGCCGCTGTCACCGCCTTATCGATTAGATGAGGCCGGTTGGGTGGCGAATCGATGGTGCGAATTACTGCGCTTGCCGCAGGAAGAAAAACAGCGCCTGCTGTTGCAGGAAAATCCAGTATTACGGCTGGAGTTAATCCAGGACGTGCTTAGCGAAAACGGTTTATTGGACCAGTAGTCGAGAAACATTTAATCGCCGGGATGCACGGTGCCGGCGCTGTCCAGCGCATGCACCCGCACCGACCACATCACGCCTGTCACCAATAACAGCATGGCCGCCAATTCCAGCACGCGCGGCCACTGCTGGTGATAGATAAAACCATAGCCAAGCGCGAACAGCGTTTCAAATAATATCAGCTGGCCCGACAACGTCAGCGGCACGGTGCGGCTGGCGATATTCCATAAATGGTTGCCGATCACGGACGCACCCAGCGCCAGCAATGCATTGACGATCCAGAAGACGGTCCAGTCGCGTCCGCTCGCCACGGCGCCGGCGCCGGTCACGTCGTCATGGAACACAGCCAGCGCCACGGCCGCGATCACCAGAGCGATCAGCCCGCTGGAGACGCCGTACAGCGCCGACCATTCACCGCTGCTGAAATGCGGATTGCGCTTGAGGTAGCGGGCATTGTCCACCGAGTACCAGGTCCAGCAGAGCAGGGCGCCGACGGCGCACGCCACGCCGGCCAGCTTGATTGTCAGCGTGGCGCCGGCGCCGGCGCTGGTGACCGCATCGTGCGAGAAAACATCGATGTTGATGCAGGCAATTCCGGCCGCGACCAGCAGCAGCGGCCACGCCAGCTGGCGCAGCGGCACGGCGCCGTGGTCCTTGCGGCCCATCAGGGTGACGGTAATCGGCAGCACGCCGATGATCAGCGACGTGGCCGACACGCCCGCCATCTGCACACCGAGCGCCAGCAGCATGTAATAAACGATGTTGCCGGCCAGCGCATGCTTGACCATGGCGGACACATCGGTGCGGTCGAGCCGGCGCAGCAGCGGCGGCAGGCGCCGGTGCAGCAAGCCGGCAGCGATCAGGCCGTAAGCGATATAGCGCCCGCAGGCCATTTCCAGCGGCGTGAACGCGGTAAGGTAGGCGGGCACGATGAACACCATGCCCCACATCGCGCCGGCCAGCAGGCCGCAGAAAACGCCACGCCACATGTCAGTAGCCCCAGCACAGCCAGCCAAGGGCGGCGAGGTTGCAGGCTACCGAGATCCAGAACCGGACCTGGAACGAGGTCTTGGCGGTTTTATGGCGCAGCCGGCGCTGGGCCAGCCAGCCACCGGGCCAGCCGCACAGGAACCCGAGCAGCAGCAGAACGCGCTCGGGAATACGGCGCTCGCCGCGCCGGGCGGCAGCCTTGTCGATGGCATACACGATGTAACAGACGGTGCTGGCCACTGCATACACCGAGGCCAGCCACATGGCCAGCAACGGCCACATGGTCAACACGCCGGGCGTGGGCACGCTCAGAAGTACGACAGGCCGAGCGCGGCCTTCACTTCATCGGCGGTTTTGGCCGCCACTTCGCGCGCGCGGAACGTGCCTTCCTTGAGCATTTGCATGATGTAGCCCTTGTCCTGGGCCAGTTCCTCACGGCGGGCGCGGATCGGCGCCAGCATTTCCTGCAACACCACTTCCAGGCGCTTCTTGACGATCGAGTCGCCCAGGCCGCCACGTACGTAATGCGCTTTCATTTCCGCCAGCTTGTCTTTTTCAGGATCGAAAGCGTCGAGGTAGATGAAGGCGACGTTGCCTTCCAGGTGGCCCGGGTCTTCCACGCGCAGGTGCAGCGGGTCGGTATAGACCTTCTTGACGGCGGCGGTGATCTCGGCGGCAGTGGCGCCCAGGTTGATGGTGTTGCCGAGCGATTTGCTCATCTTGGCCTTGCCGTCGGTGCCCGGCAGGCGGCCGATTTCCGGCACCAGCGCCTTGCATTCGACCAGCACGTCGCGGTTGGCGAGGCGGTTGAAACGGCGCACGATTTCATTGGTCTGCTCGATCATCGGGATCTGGTCCTCGCCCACCGGCACGATCGACGCCTTGAAGGCCGAAATGTCGGCCGCCTGCGAAGCGGGGTAGGTGAGGAAGCCGGCCGGGATGTCGCGTTCGAAGCCGCGCAGCACGATCTCGGCCTTGACGGTCGGGTTGCGCTCGAGGCGCGCCACGGTCACCAGGTTCAGGTAATAGAAGGTCAGCTCGGCCAGTTCCGGAATCTGCGACTGGATCAGGATCGTCGATTTGGCCGGGTCGATGCCCACAGCCAGGTAGTCGAGCGCCACTTCCACGACGTTGCGGTGGACCTTGTTGACGTCTTCCATATTGTCGGTCAACGCTTGCGAGTCGGCCAGCATGATGAATTGCTTGTAGTCGTCCTGGTACGTGACGCGGTTGCGCAGGCTGCCCACGTAGTGGCCCAGGTGCAGCGGGCCGGTCGGACGGTCGCCGGTCAGGATCACGGTCGGACCCTTGGCTGCGGTGGCAGCGTTGGCAGCAGGCGCGGAAGAGATAACTTGGGACTGGTCGGGCTGGTTCATCGGGCAGTATTCCTTGGGTTGCCCAAGTCCGGCTCGACGAATAAAAACGCCACCAGACTTGGGCGGCGTTGATAAAAATATCACATCACTATCGGGAAACATTGAAATAGTGGCCGCGCTCGCTAGGAGCGGCGCCAATTCAGCAGCAATGTGGTGAAAAAATTCATGGCCGTATGGTTGCAGTTCGGCGCCGGTCTGTCAAGGCCGGTCCGTCGCATGCGGGTGGGTCGTAAAGTAGCGCCGCGCCACCACGATGGCCGCCACCTGCATTGCCGCGCACAGGAAGAAGGTGGCGCCGATGCGCCAGTCGCCGGCCGGCAGGCGGCTGACCTGTGCCAGGATGGCGGAACCGAGCAGCGGCATCACGATCACGCCCGCGCTGCTGATCGACTGCAGAGAGCCCATCAACTCTCCCTGTTCATTGGCCGGGGTGGCGCGCGACACCAGGCTTTGCAGCGCCGGGCCGGCGGCAAAGGCCAGCACATTGCACACGATGATGGCGTACATCATCCAGCCCTCGGTGGCCAGGCCATAGGCGAGGTAGGCCACCGCGCCGGAGATGATCCCCAGCCGCGCCAGTTTGACTTCGCCCCAGCGCTTGATCAGTACCCCGAGCAGGCCGGCCTGCACCACGGCGGCCGTCAACCCCACGCAAAACAGCGCAAAGCCGTTCTGGCCCGGCGTCCAGTCGAAGCGGAACGTGGTGTACAGCACCCAGGTGGTGTTGAGCATCATCTGGGCGCAGGTGACCAGCGTGAAGGTGATCACCAGGCCACGGATGTCGGTGCGCCGTCCCAGCTTGATCAGGGAGGTGAACGGGTTGAAGCGGGCCTTGTCGAACGGCGGGCGCACGCCCGGCGCCAGCGATTCGGGCACCACCAGGTAGCCGTAGATGAAATTGGCGGCCGACAGTGCGGCGGCCACGTAGAACGGCAGGTGGATATCGACGCCGCCCAGCAGGCCGCCCAGCATCGGGCCGCAGATGAAACCGAGGCCGAACGCCGCGCCCACCTTGCCGAAGCTCTTGGCGCGGTTCTCGGGCGTGGAGATGTCGGACGCATACGCCGCCGCCACCGACATGCTGGCCGACGACATGCCGCCGATCACGCGGCCGATGAACAGGCAGGCCAGGTTGGGCGCCCAGGCGGTGGCGAGAAAATTGGCGCACATGCCGCCCATCGAATACAGCATCACCGGGCGCCGGCCCACGCGGTCGCTCAAGGCGCCCAGCATGGGCATGAACAGGAACTGCATCAGGCCGAAAGTGGCGCTCATCACGCCGTACCACAGCGATTGCTCGTCGCGCGAGGACGTGAACTGGCCGACCAGCACCGGCAGCACCGGCACGATCAGGCCCACGCCCAGCATGTCGATGAACACGCAGATCAGGATGAAGTTGAGATTAGCCGCCCGTGGCGTGGCTGCCGGCGCCGACACTACGCCCACTCTTCGGCAAAACGGTCGCGAAACGCCAGCAGTTCCGCCAGCCGTGCTTCGCCCAGCTGGCGGCCGGTGGCGGTCTGCATCTTGCCGGGCAGGGTGGCCAGCTTGGTCTCGATATGGTCGAGCGCATAGGCACGGTCGTCGCGCTCGCGGTGGCGTGCCAGCGGGTCGTGGCTGTGCGCCAGGTGCGATCCCATGCGGCCGGCAATGTAGAACAGCCGCGCCAGGCCTACTGCGCCCAGCGCGTCGAGGCGGTCGGCGTCCTGGACGATCTGCGCCTCGATGGTGTGGGCGGGCAGGGCGGCGGAAAAGCTGTGGCACTCGATGGCGTGCGCTACGGCGGCCAGCCGCTCGGCCGGAAAATCGCGCGCAGCCAGTTCGCGCGTGGCCAGTGCGGCGGCCTGGCGCGAGGCCAGGTGGCGCTCGGGATGGTTCTTGGGCAGGTTGATCAGGTCGTGCAGGTAGCAGGCGGCCAGCACCACCAGTGCATCCGCTTCTTCATGCCGGGCCAGCAGCAGGGTGGCGTTGCGCCACACCCGGTGCAGGTGGTTGATATCGTGCGCGCCGTCGTCGTCCTGCCCGGCGGTGACCAGGGCGATCAGGCGTGGCTGCCAGTAGTCGAGCAAGTTGTCCATGAGACTCCACAATCAAACCGCCATCATACCTTGCCCAAGCACTATTTTCGTGCGGTGGGGACGTTTACGAGTGAATAGTTGATGCTTGGAAACTTGACTTGAGGTAACATTAGGCCATATTTTTAGTGAAGGATTACCGCAATGAACAGCAACGTCACCGAAATGCACGCCAATTCCCCTGCCGGCGAGTTTCTTGCATTTACCCTGGGCCAGGAAGAATACGGCATCGATATCCAGAAAGTCAGCGAGATCCGCAGCTACGAAACTCCGACCCGCATCGCCAATGCGCCGGAATTCGTCAAGGGCGTGGTCAACCTGCGCGGCATCATCGTGCCGATCGTCGACATGCGCATCAAGTTCAACCTGGGCACGCCGAGCTACGACCAGTTCACGGTTGTCATCATACTCAATATCGGCCACCGCGTGGTGGGCATGGTCGTCGATCGCGTGTCGGACGTGACCACGCTGACCCACGAGCAGATCAAGCCGGCCCCGGAAATCGGTTCGGCCATCAACACCGACCACATCGTGGGCTTGGGCACCATCGAAGACCGCATGCTGATCCTGGTCGATATCGACAAGCTGATGTCCAGCGAAGACATGGGCTTGATTGAGAAGACGGCCATGGCCGCCTAGAAAACTCGCGAACCTACTGCGCGTCCCGCTATCGCCTCTCCGTTGCTCAGCGTACCTCCGTACGCTTCCGCTACGCGAAACGATAGCGGGCCGCTCGCTACGGTTCTCGATGTTTTCTAAATGTATTGCCGATGCTGGCATCCGTTGCAGATTGTTTTTGAACCAAGAGGCAAGAATGAATATGTTGGCGAATATCAGTATCGGCAAGCGCCTGGCGCTGGGGTTTACGGTCATCCTGGCGTTTGCCATGGTGATCACCGGCATCGGCGTGTGGCGCCTGCAAGGCGTGGCGTCGGCCACGGCCGACATGATGCAGGTGCCGCTGGCCAAGGAGCGCATGATCGGCGATTGGTCCAGTAACATTGATAGCGCTATCAAGCGCACCACGGCTATCGCCCGCAGCACCGACGCCAGCCTGGCGACGTATTTTGCCGATGAAGCGAAGGCGTCATCGGCGCGCTCGTCCGAATACCAGAAGAAAATCGAGGAACTGATCACCGAACCGGACGAGAAGGAACTGTTCACCCGTATCGGCGCGCAGCGCAAAATCTACCTGTCTTCGCGCGATGAACTGAGCAAGTTCAAGGCAGCTGGCGACCTGGAACAGGCGCAGCGCGTGTTCGATACCGTGTTCGTCCCCGGCACCGCCAAGTACCAGGCCCTGATCGCCGACCTGCTCAAGCTGCAGCGCGCCCGGATCGACGCCACCGCCGCCCATATCGATGCCGTGGCCAGCACCAGCCGCAACCTGCTGCTGGTGCTGGCGGCGTTGATGCTGGCCTTCGGCGTGCTGTGCGCCTGGCTGCTCACGTCCGGCATTACCGGGCCGCTGCGCGCGGCCGTGGTGGCGGCCCGCCGCGTGGCCAGCGGCGACCTCACCGGCCACATCGATGATCGAGGCACCGACGAAACGTCACAACTGCTGGGCGCACTGAAAGAGATGAACGCCAGCCTGCTGGGCATCGTCACCGAGGTGCGCAGCGGTACCGACCATATCACCACGTCGTCCACCGAAATCGCCGAGGGCAACCAGGACCTGTCGCGCCGCACCGAGCAGCAGGCTGGCGCGCTGGAGGAAACCGCGTCGTCGATGGAGGAGCTGACGTCCGCTGTCAAACACAATGCCGACAACGCGCGCCAGGCCAACCAGTTGGCGGCATCGGCGTCGCAGGTCGCGGTCAAGGGCGGGCAGGTGGTGTCGCAGGTGGTGGACACCATGGATTCGATCAATGAATCGTCGCGCCGCATTGTCGATATCATCGCCGTCATCGACGGCATCGCGTTCCAGACCAACATCCTGGCCCTGAACGCTGCCGTGGAAGCGGCGCGCGCCGGTGAGCAGGGCCGGGGCTTTGCGGTGGTGGCGTCGGAAGTGCGCAACCTGGCGCAGCGCTCGGCATCGGCCGCGAAAGAAATCAAGCAACTGATCGGCGACTCGGTGGACAAGGTCAACCAGGGCAGCAAGCTGGTGGCCGACGCGGGCGCCACGATGGACGAAATCGTCAGCAGCGTGGCGCGCGTAAGCGACATCATCACCGAAATTACCGCCGCCACCACCGAACAAAGCGCCGGCATCAACGAAGTCAACCAGGCTATCGGTTCGATGGACGCCGTGACCCAGCAGAACGCCGCGCTGGTCGAGCAGGCCGCCGCTGCGGCGGAATCGATGCAGCAGCAGGCCGCCGTGCTGGCGCAGGCGGTCGCGGTGTTCAAGGTGGAAGGAATGGCGTACCAGTCGCGCCCGGGCGCCAGGCCGCGCAAGGCGGCGTTGCAGATCACTTAGAACCTATCCCGGCAGGGAATGAGGCGCTGCCTGCGCGCCTCTGCAGCGGGGCCAGCGTTGCTCGTCATCGCATGGCCTGCCGTGCTTCCTGGTCGCGCCTTGCCGCCGCCGCCGAGGCATTGCAATCGGCTGCCTCTTCCTTGTTGCGACAGACCCTCAGTCTTCTTCCTCGGCCGGCGATTGTTCGATAGCCTGCTGCGACAGGCGGTCGGCGTCGCCGTTGCGGTGGCGTGGCACCCAGTGCAGGCGGCTAGTGCTTACTTTTTCCATCAGCGCCAGCACGCGGGCGCGATGTTCTTCGAGGCCGCTTGCGCCGGTCGCTTCCGGTCCTGCATTGACATCGTTGACCACCACCTGGCTGTCGCCGTACAGCAGCAGGTCGTGCGCGCCCGCGTCCACGGCCGCTTCCAGCAGCGCGGTCAGGGCCAGGTATTCGGCCTCGCCGCTGTTGCCGTGGCCGGCGCGGCGGCTGATTTCGATCCGTTCTCCGCCAGGCCCGCACAGCAGGGCGCCGATGCCGATGCGGCCCGGATTGGGGTGGGCCGAGCCGTCGAACCAGCCGCGCCAGCGGTCCTGCGGCGGCGCCAGTTGCGCCTTGCGCTGCGCCAGCTTGTCCGCCTGCTGTGCGCGCCGCGCGGCGCGGCGGTCCTCGTCCAGCTGTCTCGCTTGCGCACGCACTGCCAGCAGCGCCGCCAGATCGGTCAGCCCGCCCTGGCTTGCCGCCAGCGTCAGTACTTGGTGCAGCGCCTGTGCTTCGGTGAGGTGCGCGCGCGCGGCCAAACGGCGCGCGGCCACGCGCTCGCCGTGGAAGGCGGCCGTGGCCAGCGTTTCAAACTCGTCAGGTTGCTGCATCAATGTCATTAATTACGGCGAGGATTGTCGGGACGGTTGTCGTGGCGGTTGGGAACGCCGTCGCCATCGCGGTCGCGGTCATAGCGGTTCGGCACGCCGTCGTGATCGCGGTCGCCCCGGCCCCGGTTGTCTCCGCGATGATCGCCGCGATGGTCGTTGCGGTAGTCGCGGCGGTCGTCACGGTAGTGGCCCCGGTTGTCGTGGTGGTCATAGCGGTTGGGGATGCCGTCATGATCGCGGTCGCCGTTGGGGCCACGGTTCCAGCGTGCTTGCTCGCGGTACCAGCGGCCCTGGCGTTGCACCCAGTGCGGCTGCGAATAGACGTAACCGGGACGCACGGCCACCCATTCGCCGCCGATCCATACGTGGCGGTTGCTGCGCCAGTCCCAGTAGCCGGGCGACCAGATGTAGCCGCTGCGCGGTGGCGGCACGCGCTCGTAGCGCAACGGTGGCGGCGCCTGGCCGATCACCACGCTCACGCCCACCTGGGCGGAGGCGATCGTGGGAGTAAAGGCCGCTGCGCTCAAGGCCAGCAGGGCGGCGGCGAAAACGGTGTGCGAGCGTGTGGTCATGATGTGTCTCCGGTTTGCAGATGAATCCAATATAGCAAGCGCGATATTGAGCACCGCTGATTGATGCAACTTTTTACATATGACACAAAGTCAGGGCGGAATTGTAAGCGACACGCCACTTTCCGTCTCCCCCTGCTAAACCGCGCTGTCACCCATTGAACCCGAGAGCCGGATGCCACGATTATTCAGCCAGTTTTTGCAGGCGTGGACCGAGCGCCGCCGCGCACGTCGCCGCCAGGCCAACCTGCGCACCGGCGACCGGCTGTGCGCGCGGCCGCAACTTGCGCTGGTGGCTACCCGCGCTGCCGCCGTGGCGCTGCCATCAAGCCGCTCCGCGTGGTTGTGGACCACGTTGGCCGTGTTGCTGGCGCTAGCCGGCGGCGCGCTGATCGTGGGCCACGCGCGCCACCTGGGCGCTGCCGCACCGGCGCGCTCGACGCAGCCTGTCGATACCCTGCGCACCGCCTTGCCCGGCGCCGTCTTCACCGTGCCGGAACGCGCTGGCGCCACCACCAGCCTGCATGCCGACGGCGCGCTGCTGGTATTGGCCGGCATGGAGGCGGCGCCGGTGGTGAGGGTGGATTTGTGCAGCCAATTACGCAGTCCCGCTCATCCTGGCGATGCGCGCCTGCTGCCGCTGCGCCTGGGCGAACGGTTTGCCGATGTCGAGCGCCATGTGGCTGACAATCTGGCGTCGGGCACGCCTGCGGCGCTGCGCAATGTGCTGCTGGTATCCGACAGCGGCGCCGGCCTCGACGCCATGCCGCAAGTACGGATCGAAGGCAATGCCCGCGCCGATTTTAGCGATCCCCTGGCCGAACCTTTGAGTCTTTCCTGGCGCAGCCGCCAGGGCCAGGCGCGCTGGATCGGCGACGCCAGCCTGGGCCAGGTGGAGCAGGGCGCGTCCGGCCAGGTCGCGCTGCGCCGGCAGGGCTGGTTGCTGTGGGGCGCAGCCTCGGCGCTGCGGCTGGAGCGGCGCGCCAATGTGCTGTGCCCGCGCGCAGGAGAACTGCTGGTGCAATTGTACCGGCGCGCCGCGCCTGCGGCTGTCGATGCGGCCACTGCGCTGGTAGTGGCTTTTCCCGCGCGCGGCGCTGCGGTGCGCACGCGTCTCGCACCCGGCAGTTACCGGGTACCCGCTGGTGCTGCGCCGGTGCTGGAAGACCAGGCCCTGTTTGGCGCCCTGCAAGCGGCCGGCCTGCTGCGGCTGACTGCCGCCGGCGTGATCGAATTGGCGCCACGCGACTTGCCGCAATGGCTGGCCGCCAGGCCCGCAGATCGCGCGGTGCAGCTGGACGACTGGCGCCATATCGCACCCAGCACCGCCACCGACAAGCTGTTCAAGCGCCTGTACTACCAAGCCGACGGCGCATATGTGCGGCAGCAGGTCGATATCTTTAACGGCGAACGGCGCTTGCTGGCGTGGCGCATGCGTGGCGATGCCTCTGCGGCGCTGGACTGGCGTGCCAGTGTGGATGGCGGCGGGCGGGGTGCCAGCAGCGGTGACAGCGGCCCTGTGGTGGTCGCGACCACCACGCGCATGCCGGTGGCAGCGGCGCGCCTGTTCGCTACCTTGCCGCAAGGTTGGCAGCCGTGGACACGGGTGGCACGCTGGCCGGCAGCGGGCGAGGGTAGTGCTGGCGGCAACGGCAACGGCAACGGCAACGGCAACGGCAACGGCAACGGCAAAGAAGGCAATGCGGGAAATGCAGGCAATGTCGCCAGCGTCGGCAATGAGGGTCACGTCGGCATCAACGGCATCAACGGCATCAACGGCATCAGCGGAAGTAGCGGCGACATCGGCACGGTTGGCAATGGCGGCAACGATGTTCAGGCTGGCGGCGATGGCATAGGCAGCGACAGCAACCGCAACGGTAACGGTAAAGGAGGTAGCAACGACAAGCAGGCGCCGCTGGTTCGGCTGGCCGTGAGCTTGCCGCAAGCGGCGGCCGGCGGCGAGGTGCTGCGCCTGCTGGTGGCGGGAACGGTGGTCGGCAGCAGCGGCGCTGCCATGCGCGCTGTTCCGGCCTGCACCGGACGCGCCTGCACTGGACCCGACGATGTACAGGAAGTATCGCTGACCTTGCACGCCGGCGTGCGCGAGGTGGCGGTCAACGTGCGCCCACTTGCCTTCAGCGCACCGGACGACGAGCAGTATCGTCACCTGCGCGTGGCCGGTGGCAAGCTGGTATGGCAGCCGCTGGCCGGCGGTACGTCGGCGCCGGTCGCGGCACCGTCGCCGGTGCGGCTGGCGGACCGCCACGGCGTGCCGTTGTGGAACGATGGTGCGCCCACAGAAGCTGCCAGCGCCGCCGGCCTGGCGCCGTTGCTCGGGCTTGGCCCGGAACACGCCAGCAGCGTGGCCGGCATGCTGGCCCGCTTGCCGACGGCCGGAGCGCCCGTCGCGGCCACGCTGACGCTCGACCTGCCGTTGCAGGCGCTGAGCCAGCGCATCCTCGAATGCGTGGGCATGCGCCAGGGCCGCTGGACCGGCGCCGGCTGCGCCGGTGGGCAGGCCACACAGGCCACGCCGCAAGCGCGGCGCGCCGGCCTGGTCATCCTCGACACCGAAACCGGCGACGTGCTGGCAGCGGCCGGCGCCGGCGGCGGCGAGGTCAATGCCGCCAACTGGACCGAAGCGCGCGACCACGACCGCACCAATCCCGCCCGCAGCGCCCTGCGTCTGCCAGCCTTGCAGCACGACGGCGGCGCCCACCAGAGTCCCGGTTCCACGTTCAAGGTGATCAGCGCGCTGGGGCTGGAAATGGCAGCGCAAAAGGATCGCCAGCTCGATGCGCTGCTGGCCGGCCTGCCGCTGCCAACCATCAATGCACTGGCGCGCCAGCGCGGCTTCGGCTTTCAGACCGGCGCGCCCACGTATCCGCAGGAACCCCGGCAAGCGCGCATCACCAACTACCGCGAGCAAGGCCTGGACCGGCGCGCGCAGGACGGCCGGCTGGGACTGGCGCAGGCGCTGACCTACAGCCTCAATACCTGGTTCGCCTGGACCGGCGAGTTGAGCGACCGCAGCCTGTTCGGCCGGCCCGACGGCGGCGCGCCCGGCGTGCAGGCGCTCGACGCCGACGCGCTCGACACCGTACGGCCCATCGTCGCGGCGGCGCACCGGCTCGGCTTCGAGCAACCGGTGCGACTCGACGGCGGCCTGCTGCCATCGGACTTCGACTGGCGTACCTGGGATGCGCTGCAAGCCACGCCGGCCCATATCGACACCATCCACACCCGCCACGAACTGCGCCAGATGGCGATCGGCCTGCGCATGCAGGTCACACCCCTGCACATGGCGCTGGCCTCGGCGGCGGTGGGGCAGGGCCAACTGGTCGTGCCCCGGCTACTGCTCGATCTCGACGGCCGTCAAAGTAAATTTCCCGCGATGGCGCCTACCGGCGTACGGCTCGACCGCATCCGCGCCGGCATGAAGGGCGTGGTCGATGCGGGCACCGGCGCCGGGGCATTCGGCGGCCCCGCGCTGGCCGCCGTGCGCCCCTGCCTGTATGGCAAGACCGGCACGGCACCGACTGGCGACGACACAGCGACCGTGTGGTTCACCGGCTGGCTGGAACCGGGCACCTTGCCTGGCCAGGCCCACCGGCTGGCGTTTGCCGCTTTTGTCAGTCACTCGGACAGCACCGGCGGCGGCCATGCGGCGCCGGTAGTGGCGGCCGTGCTGGCTACCCTGGCGGGGCAGAACGCCGAACAGAGGGGAAAATAGCCTTGTAAACGCGATAATGGCGCGACCTGGCTGTGGCATGATGATCGGGCGCGCGGGTGTCAACCCGCCGGCACATTTCGATTGATTATCCACGACAGGACTGTATGCGTTTGCCAGGAACCCGGTACCAGGAGCACGGCTGGGAGCAAGTGCGCAAGCTGCTTGGGCTGTGTTCCCTGCAGGCGTTCCGCCGGCTCGACATGGCGCTGGTGCTCGACCCGGCGCAGCACGGCGTTTTGCTCGATGCTTATACCGGGGCGCTGGCGACGATCCTGCGCGCGCACGCCCGCTCCGCGCGCGGCGAGATGGAGGGAAACAGCTACGGCGAGACCGTCGCCGAACTGGCCCTGGCACTGGCTTTCGAATTGCAGGCATACCCGGCGTTCTGGGACGCGTTTGTCGCCACGCTGGTCGCCGAGCATGGCCGCAGCGGCGCTTTCTGGTGCGACCCCGCCGCCGACGGCGTGCTGCGCAAGAAAGTCAACGATATGTACGCCGGCCTGCGCGACCGGGTGGACGCGGACAACTACATCGTTGCCACAGGACGCGACTGCTCGCCCAACAAAATCTATACTTACCGCATGCTGGACACGGCCTGCCGCGACATTGCCCGCCTGTTCGCCGACTGGCATGATCATCGCGCCCAGGTTGGCGCCATCCTGGGCCGCGCGCTTGATGCGATGCCGATCGAAGTGCGGCAAATGAAGTCCATCGCCGGCTGCAAGCCCGAATGGATCGTCAACTGGAGCGCGTCGCTGGAGGAATACGGCGGCGCCCCGGGGCCGCTGCACACCCGCTCCAAGCGCTTTGCCAGCCTCAAAAACAGCCCGGACAAGATCGGCGTGATGCTGTTGGAGATCGGCGACTACGAGGAACTGTCGTCCAACCTGGACCACGCCGAAGGCTGGCAGGGCGAAGCCGGCGAGGCCGCCGCCTGGCTGGAAGACTACTGGCGCGTGATGGGCGACTCGGCCGCGCATGAAGCCGGGGGCGGGGTGTTCGACGAGGACCGCCTTGTGCCTGCACCTCCCCAATCAGACGACGAAGAACTGGACGACGCCGGAGATCAGCACGACGATACCCCGGAAGCCATGCTGCCCGATCCGGTGCAGCAGGCTGCCGAACAGCAACTGGCCACCGGCCTTTCCCTGCCCCCCCGCTACATGGAACTGGCGCGCGGTGCGCAGGCGGCGGGCAGTCGGTTGCTGCGGATACTGAGCGAGGAATCGCTGCCGATCCGGCTGGCCGTGTACCAGAAACTGCTGGGCGCCGCCGACGACACGTACCCGGACGCCTGGTGCGATCCGGCGACGGGCGAACTGCCTACGCTGGCGCAACTGGCGGCGCTCGACCGCATTTCCATGCCCACCCTGCGCAAGCGCCGCGACCAGGCCATCGACAAACTGCGCGCAGCCAGTGTATTGAACGCCACGCCGGCACAATGAAGGAGAACGAGTTGACCTCACATGATGAACAGGAAGCGCTGGCGCAGCGCCTGCAGGAGCGCGCGCTGCTAACGCCGGCAAGCAGCTCGGCGCGCGACCGCCTGGTGCTGGCCGACGCCACGCTGCTGGCAGCGCTGGCCGGCACCCGCCTGATCACACCGAACGAGCGCACGGCGCTTGCCGCCTCGCCGCTCACGCTGCGGCGGTTTCGCCAGTTGTCGCTGCAAGGCAGAGCGGCAGGTTGGTCTGCAAGCGCCAACTCTGCCCTGGAAGTCAGCGCGAATGCTGCCTTGTCAGAAAACGCCAACGCTGCTTTGGAAGTCAGCGCAAACGCCAAGTCGAACGATCACGCCAACTCGAACGCCCTTGGCGGGAACACCAGCACCTCCTCGACAACCAAAGCCGCCAGCGCCATCGCGACCGGTAATTCGACAGCCCCTGTCGCCGCCAACGATGCCGACTGGTCCGGCAGCACCGGCATGCTGCGCGCGGCATCCACTGCGGCTGATGTACTGGCCTCGCTGGTCACCGACGACAATTGCTGGACCCTGCATTTCGTGGCGCAGGATGGCGGCTGGCAGGTGATCCTGGCGCTGTCGGCACAGGCGCCGTTCGCCGCGCGCCTGCTTGGCGAACAACCGCTGCTGCGCGTGATCGACGGCAGCGGCGCGACCGTGCTGCAAGGCCGACTCGACGCCGACGGCGAATGCGAGTGCGCCTGGCCGTTCGCCACCGCCCCGGCGCCGCATTTCCAGCTGCACGGCGCCAACTTCACGGTGCAGCCGGCGCCACCGGCGGCGTTGTAGCTTATGGGCTGGTTTTCGCTGCGCGGCAAGCCGTCCGCCAATATTGCAGCCATCGCCGATCTGGGTGCCGGCCTGGTGGCGCTGCGGCTGGACGCTGGCGACGTGGCGCCACCGGGCACGGTGCTGGTGGTTTTTTGCTCCTCCGGCCAGGCGCGCCGACTGGCGCCCGGCAAGGTGGCGTCTTCGCCCGGCGATACCGTGTTCTGCTTTCACCCCGGCCCCTACACGGTGGACCTGGCGCCGTTTGCCGCCGCACCCGAGTGGGGGCTGCGCGTACGCCTGCTGGTCGATGCGCCCAATCCACATGCGGAGCAACAGCGCTTCGACCTGTTCCTGTATGCAGAGCACCATGAGCAGGGCGGGCAGCTGTCGCTGGCCGATCTGGGCGTGGCGCTGCAATCCGCCTTGCAGAGTGAATTGGGGCAGGGCGCGCTCGATCTGCCGCCGTGTACTACGCTGGAGGAATGGCACGCGTTCCGCGGCGGCTTCAATCAACTGCTGTACACACGCTACGGATTGACCGTGGATGACTGCGTGCCGGTGGATTTGGGCGGACAAGTCGATTTCGCCGACGTGCTGCGGGCGCGGGCCTTGGCAGCCAGCGTGGCTGCCGACGACGCCATGCAAGCCGCCCTGGCGCTGCATACCATGTCGGCCCTGCCGCAGGCCGAGGCACTCGACGCGCAGCCGACCGCGCAGTCAACAACGCCTACTGCATTGCCGGCCACCTCAGACGCTGCATCGCAGACCGCAATGCAGCCTGCATTACACTCAATACCGTCGGCGATCGAGCCCGAATCCCGGCTCCAGCCCGAGCCGCCGACGCAGCCGCAGCCGCAGCCGAAGCAGCCGGACACCCATGCCCGCCAAGACGCCGCCGGCCTCCGCCGTCTATTCGTGGAGCTGCCGGTACTCAGCCGCCACCTGCGCTTGCTGGTACTGCCCCAGGGATCGGCAATCTTCCAGGCGCACCAGTCGCTGCTGCTGCGCCTCGATATGGCAACCCTGAACGTGGACACCATGCCGTCGCTGGCCTGGGCAGCGCCCGACCAGCCGCTGGGCGCTGCCGACCAGGCCCGTCGGACCGCGGCCACCGCAATTGCCGTGGCCGCGCTGGACGAAGCCTGGTCGCTGCTGGCGCGCCTGCACTTGGCCGCCAGCGGGGAATGGACCGCGCTGCTTGATGAGGCGGACCGCATCTGCGCCAACCTCGAAACCGGCCTGGCGCTGCGCCGCGCCCCATACGCCCCTCGCCAGGAGCCCGAACTGTGACCACGCTCTCGATGACCGCCACACCGTTGAATGCGGTCTGCGCCTGCCTGCTGGCCGACGGGCGCCGGCTGACGATCACCGCCAGCCGTCGCCTGCGCGCCAACCGCGCCGACGTCAAATGCACGGTGCCCGGCGCACCGGCCATTGCCGCGCAAATGCAGCAAGTGGTGCGGCTGGCGCGCCATACCGAGGCGCGCCTGGACAGCCGCGACCAGGTGGTGCTGAGCATGGATATCGCACCCGACCCAGGCCAGCGCGAATGGGAACTGGCGGCCGTACTGGCCGACCGCATGGTGCGCGGCCTGCGCCCGATCCCGGTCGGCGCACCGCCGATGGCGCAGGGTTGGTCCGACTGCTGGCACCTGGGCCAGGCGAGCGAGGCGACCGTGGATGGCGTGTCCATCGGCCACCTGGGTGCACTGGACGGCCATGCCGACCTGGCGTCGGCCGTTTCCAGCGTGCGCGCCTGGTTTCCGCTGCACAGCGGTGGCATCAACGATGCGCTGGCGTGGGTGGAGGTGAGCGTGTTCGCCATCGAGGCCGGCACCCACGACGACGCTGGCGAGGAAGAGACGATTACCGCGCCCGAACTGGACCTGGCCGCGCAGCAGGACGTGCGCCAGGCGCTGGCCGGCGCCCGCCATTTCGACGGCCACGGTCTGGGACGCTGGCGCACGGTGGTGCGCTTTGGCCAGCCACGCTTCCAGGGCGGCTCGTACCAGCTGGCGCTGGTGATGGCCGACCGGCTGGCACGCGGGCGCGAATTCGTGCCGCGCGGGCGCCTGATCGCGACCGGTACCTCGCGGGCGTGGCATGCGGGCATGGTGGAGTCGGTGGAGGGGCGCGAACCAAAGCTGGCCCTGATCTCGACCATGGCGGCTCCGGGCGACCGGGTGCTGCTGCCGGCCGACTGGGAAGCATCGTTGCCGCCCGGGTTTGCGGCACGTTTGCGGGAGAGGGGCGCATCCATGGCCTGCATCGACCGCATCGGCATGATTTGAAACGAACTGCGTTGAATCGAAGTGCGCTGAATGAATCGCGCCGCCCTGCTAAAATCGTCCACTGACAGCCGGCAGGCGGCGCGCGAGATGAATCGAAGAAGGAGTCTGACATGTTCCAAATGTTTGGTTTTGGCGGCGTCAAATGCCCGCGCTGCGCGCACAAGAGCGACGACCAGTCGGGCTACTGCAAGCATTGCGGCCTCACCCTGGGCGCGCCCCGCAGCGAACCGGTCCTGCGCGACAACCGCTGGGTGCCCGGCGACGACGAGCTGGCCGTGTACTTTGGCGTGAGCGCCTTGACCGGCATCTTCACCAAGACCCTGCGCGTGCCCGCCACCACCCGCGCCTACATCCTGCAAGCGGACAAGGCCACCGAAGTGCCGCAGGGCGAATACGAGATTGAAGGTTTTTTTACCCGGTTGAACCACCTGCTGCGCAATCAAAACGCTGAAATCCTGATCACCCGCAGCGCCGCGCTGCCGGTCGAGTTCTCGTTCGACGACCTGCACACGGCCGAGCACCTGAAGGTGTCGGCGCGCTTCACGGTCGCCATCAAGATCGAAAACGTGGCCGCATTTGCCCGCCATTTCATGACCGTGCCCGGCGTGGTCAGCACCGTGCACCTGCAGGAGCTGCTCTCGCCATCGGTACGCCAACTGGCGGCAGAATTCGTGGGCAGCCGTTCGATGCGCGACATGGCCGGCAACGCCGATCTGCGCGCGCAACTGGACGAACGCCTGCAAAGCGCCCTGAAACAGCGCCTGGCCTCGTACGGCCTGGCGGTGGAGCGGGTGGAAACGGCCGCGCTGCGCCACGATAAATTCGACCATAACCGCGCCCGCATCGGCACGTTATGGCTGGTGGCGGACGAGCGCCACGTGCAACTGGAACACGTCAAGCAGCTCGACCAGATCTACGACGAAGAAGAATGGCAGGCGATCTGGCGCGAAGAACAAAAAATGCGCTCCGACTTCCGCCGCGCCGAACTGCGCCAGGACGCCAGCGTCGGCAAGGCCGAACTCACGCTCAAGGAGAGCGAACGGATACAAGCACTGCGCGCGCGCGAGGTGGAGCTGTACAGCCAGGTGATGGAAGCCAAAACCCGCAAGGTGGCCATCGACAAGGGCGCCGGTACCGTGCTGGCCGATCTCGAACACGAACTGGCTCAGAAAAAATCCGGGCGTGCCGGCGAACAGGCCGACTGGGAACACGTGCGCCACCTGGCCCAGATCAAGATGCGCACCGAGCTCGAATTGCTGCAACAAAGCGCCGCCGAGCAGCGCCAGTTGGCGCAGCAGCGCCTTGGCCACCAGTTGCGCCAGCAGGCCATCGAGAACCAGATCGCCCAGGCCCTGCAAATCGAGGACGAATCGTACCGCAGGAACGAACTGGCGGCGCTGCGCCAGCGCGAGAAGGATGAAAAGGCGCGCGAACTGCAACTGGAAGCCGAGGCCCACAACGCCCGCATCCAGGGCATGACGGTGGCGGTGGCTGCGCGCCGCCGCGAAGCGGAGCGGGTGCAGGAATGGGAAGACCAGCTGGCGCTGGCCCGCCAGCGCGAACTGCTGCGCGGCGATGCGGTCAAGGATGCCGCCAACGCGGTGGAAGTGGCCGAGATCAGCCAGAAGATCGAGGACCTGCGCCGCACCGGCGAGCAGGCCGACGCCATTGCCCAGTACGAAAAGCTACTGCGCACCATCGAGGCGGACGGCATCCATGCGCGCCAGAACCAGTCGCTGGGCAAGCAGGCCGCGCTCGATCAGCTGGCCCTCGACGAGCAGCGCCAGATTTTGCGCCAGCGCGAGCGCGAGGCCGAGTGGCAGCACGAACTGAAAAAACTGGAACACGAGCGCGAGGAAAAATTCGCGCGCTGGAAGGGCGATTACGACGTCCTGCTGTCGCAGCAAAGCCACGAGATCAGCCGCATCGAGGCCATCGGGCGCCTGAGCGATATCGGCATGGTGGCTACTGCCAACGAATCGAACGCGCAGGCGGTCGCCCAGATCATGCGCATGCAGATCCAGGGCGGCATGACGCCGGAACAGATCCAGTCGCTGGCGCAGGTGGTGGCGGCCGAACAGGGCGTTTCGCCGGTGGACGCGGCGCGCCTGGCCTACGAACGCGTGGTCGAGGAACGCGCCCACCGCGACACGGAACTGGACAAAGACCGGCGCCACCAGCTCGACCTGCTCAATGTGCAGAACGCGGCCAGCGCCAGTGCGCTGACCACCCAGAGCCAGCTGGGTATCGGCGTGGCCGGCGGCATTACGGGCAATGCCCACGGCGCCTGGGCCGAAGCGGGGCTGCCGCCGGCACGGCGCTGCCCGAAAGGCCACGCCCAGCGCGCCGGCCATCCGGAAGACCGGTTCTGCCCGCAATGCGGCGCTGGGCTGGCGTAGGGTTGGTTACACTCTGATGATGCAAACAGCAAGAGACAAGATCCGCGAACTGCGGGCCCTGCACGAAGACGGTTTATTGAGCCTGCAGGAGTTCGACCGTCGCAAGAACGCCATCCTGGATGCGGAGTACGCGCCCCCGGGAGGCGCCGCCGCGTCGGCCATACCCACCCACGCGCCGCGCCAGGGCACGGAACTGGGCCTGATGACAGGCCAGGAAATCGGCCCGCAGCACCGCCGCTACCGGCTCGAACGGCTGATCGGCATGGGCGGCATGGGGCAGGTGTGGCAGGCCACCGACCTGGCCACCCACGCGGAGCTGGGCCACAGCGAAACCGTGGCTCTGAAAATCCTGCCGCCGCAACTCACGCAAAGCGCCACTCACGCCAAGCTGCTGATCGAGGAAGCCACCCAGGCGCGCCGGCTGGCGCACGAAAATATCGTGCGCGTGTACGAGTGGGCGCAAGACCCTGCCACGTCCAGCTACTTCATCATCATGGAATACCTGGAGGGCCAGGACCTCGATGCCTGCCTGGCGCAGCAAGGTTCGCTCGATCTGGACGCCGTGTTCCGGTTGCTCTCGCCGGTGGGCGATGCGCTGGCCTATGCCTGGGACAAGCACAAGCTGGTACATCGCGACCTCAAGCCGGGCAACGTGTTCCTTACCCAGAAGGGGGAAGTCAAGCTGCTCGATTTCGGCATCGCCTCGCGCGCGCGCAATGCCGGCAGCAGCCTGGGACTGCAAACGCCCAACGCCGGTACGGTGGGCTACCGCGCACCGGAAGCCGGGGTGCATCAGCGGCAGCCGTCGCCCCGGCTCGACGTCTATGCGGTGGCGGTGATGATTTACCAGTTGCTCGAAGGCCGGGTGCCATTCGACGACCTGCGGCCGGCCGACTTTCAGCCGTCGGCGCCGCAAGGTTTGAACGAGCGCCAGTGGCAAGTGCTGCAACAGGGGTTTGCGATCGTGGCCGAGCGTCGTCCGGCGTCCGTCAACGAGTTGCTGGCCGACCTGCGTGGCGCAGCCGGTCCGTCCGAAGCCGAACAGGCGGCGCAGCGCGACAAGGAACTCGAAGAGCGACAACGGGAGGAGCAACGGCAGCGCCAGCGCGAACAGCAGGAACAACAGCAGCAACTGCAACGCGAACGCGAACAGGCGGCGCAACGCCAACAGGACGCCGCCACACAGGCAGCGGCCCAGGCCGAGCAGGCGCGCGCGGCCGAACGCGAGCGCGTGGCAAAAGCCGCCGAACTGGCGGCGCGGCGCGAGGCGCAGGTCAAGGCGGCCGCCCTCGAAAAAGTGCGGCTCGACCAGCAGCGCCGCGCGCTGGAGGCGAAGCAGCGCGCCGAGGCGGAAGCAGCGGCGCTGGCCCGCAAGCAGGTGCTGCGCGAACAACTGGCCGCGCGGCGCGACGCCGACGCCAAACAGGCGCGCGAGGAGCAGGAGGAAAAGCAGCGCAAGGTCGCGCAACTGAAAGCGGAAGCGGCTTATCGCGCCGAACAGGATCGCCACCGCAAGCAGCAGGCCGAGCGCCATGCGGCGGAACTGGCGGCCCTGATCCCCAGCCCGGCCAGCCCGGTGGCCGACGCCAGCGGCGTGCTGCGCGACCGCTTTATAGACGGCGCCGGCGCCGGTCCCGACCTGGTGCTGATCCCCACCGGCCGCTTTCAGATGGGATCGCACGAGATGGAGCAGGCGGCGGCCGTGAAGGCCGGCGCCGAGAAAAAATGGTTGCAGCGCGAAGGGCCGCAGCACTGGGTGGGCATCGAATATTCGTTCGCGATGGGCAGGTACCCGGTCACGGTGGGCCAGTGGCGCCAGTTCGTGCGCGCCACGGAATGGGAGTCGCAGTCGGACGTCGATTGGCGCGCCCCCGGCTTTGCCCAGGACGACGAGCATCCGGTGGTGGGCGTGAGCTGGCACGACGTGCAGCGCTATTTGCGCTGGCTGTCGGACAAAACCGGCCAGACGTACCGCCTGCCCAGCGAGGCGGAATGGGAGTACGCGTGCCGGGCCGGCACCAAAACGGCGTTCAGTTTCGGCGACACCATCGGCACCGACCAGGCCAACTACGACGGCAATTACGTCTACAACGGCGGGCCGCGCGGCGAGTTCCGCCAGGGGACTAGCAGGGTGGATGCATTCCAGCCCAATCCCTGGGGCCTGTTCGACATGCACGGCAATGTGTGGGAGTGGACCCAGGACGTGGTGCATGACACCTACGACGGCGCGCCGGCCGACGGCAGCGCGTGGGAAGCCGGCGGCGACCAGGCGCGCCGCATCCTGCGCGGCGGTTCGTGGCTGTACAACCCGCGCTATCTGCGCGCGGCGGTGCGCAACGGCTACTCGGCCCTGCTGGCCAACGACATTGTCGGCTTCCGGGTGGCCCGCAAGCTGGTGTAGTTGGTATAGTTGGAATGGCAGGGGGCGGGGTGTATACTGCCGCCTCTCTTCTACCAACATCAGGATCACAACCATGAGCGCTCTGCCACCATGCCCCAAATGTAACTCCGAATACACGTACGAAGACGGCGCACAACTGGTGTGCCCGGAGTGCGCGCACGAGTGGAGCGCCACCGCCGGCGCCGCTGCTGCTGAAGATGGTCCGCGCGTGTACCGCGACTCGGTGGGCAATGTGCTGGCCGATGGCGACACCGTCACCGTCATCAAGGACCTCAAGCTCAAGGGCGGTGGCGGCACCGTCAAGGTAGGCACCAAGGTCAAGAACATCCGCCTGGTCGATAGCGACCACGATATCGATTGCAAGATCGACGGCTTCGGCGCCATGAGCCTGAAAACGGAATTCGTGCGCAAGGTGGTGTGACTTTGCCATATTTGCGCCTCGTTCAGGAGAGGCAACCGGGAGCCGAAAGGTGTACATTGTCGGCTCCGACCAATATCGCACACTACCACCAGGGAGACCAGTCATGACCATCGCCAATCTGCTCAAGGGCCACGAGAAGGACTTGGGAGGCGGCTTCGTGGTGCGCCGCTACCTGCCGTCCGCCATCAAGCAGGCGGTGGGGCCGTTCATCTTCTTCGACCATTTCGGTCCGGTCGAGGCGCCGGCCCACGCCGACCACGACGTACGTCCGCATCCGCACATCGGTCTGTCCACCGTCACGTACCTGTTTGAAGGCGCGATGGACCACCGCGACAGCCTCGGCACGTTCCAGCGCATCGAGCCGGGCGCCGTCAACTGGATGACCGCCGGGCGCGGCATCGTCCACTCCGAGCGCACGCCGCAAGACCTGATCGACATCCCGCATCGTACGCACGGCCTGCAACTGTGGGCCGCGCTGCCGGTGGAGCACGAAGAGGACGAACCGGGCTTTTGCCACACGCCCGCCGCCGATATTCCGCAACTGGCCATCGACGGCGCCGTGATCCGGGTGCTGGTGGGCAGCGCCTTCGGCCAGACTTCGCCAGTCAGGACCTACAGCCGCACGCTGTACCTCGACATCGTCCTCAAGGCCGGCCACGTGCTGGCGCTGAACGGCTTGCCGGAAGAAGCGGCGATCTACCCGATCAGCGGCGCGGTGGAAATCGATGGCGCCCCGCTCGCACTGCACAACATGGCGCTGCTGGCCACGGCCGAGCAGCAGCGGGTGAAAGCCACGGACGAGGGCGAAGCCCACTTCGTGGTGATCGGCGGCGAACCGCTGGACGGCCACCGCTTCATGTCGTGGAACTTCGTTTCGTCAAGCAAGGAGCGCATCGTGCAGGCAGGGGAAGACTGGGAAGCGCAGCGCTTTCCCAAGGTGCCCGGCGAGACGGAATTCATTCCGCTGCCAGTCAAGAAGCCAGCACCAAGCTACCTGTAGAGCGCCGAAAAAACCTCCATAGCTGCGTTGCAGCCACTCGCCGTACTATCGTACTGTCTTCGTGGCTGCGCCTTGCTCTGGAGGTTTTTTTCGCTTTAGGCGGTGTGGGCGTCGTAGGCGCGGTTTGCGCCGATGCTGTAGCCGTCGCTGATATCGCCGCCAGCGGTGCGGATGATCCAGTGTTCGGGATACGCATCGCTGGCGAAGCGGCTGTGGCGTGGCACGCGGCTCAGTTTTTCCAGCGACACCGTGGGCGCCAGCGCGGTTTCCTTGCCGGTCAGCTGATCGAGGTGCCAGAAACCGCCAGCACCATGGAACAACAAGGGCAGCGCAGCCGCATGGGGCGCAGCGACAAAGGCCTTGACCGGAAAGCCGGGATGGGTATCGGGCGCCAGCACGTAGTAGCACTCGGCGCTGGCGCCATGGTCGATGCGGTGCAGGATCACGCCGTGCGGCATGATGGCGGTGACCTGCAATACCGCCACCCCCTTGATGCTGGCGGTCAGCTCGATGCGCATGCCCAGCCGCAGCGCGGTGGGCTTGTGCTTGCCGGGCCACACGCCGTCGAGCAGGATGCCGTAGCGCGACACGTCTTCGATTTCAAAACCGGCGCCCGCGCGGCGGATTACCGCGTGGCGGCCGGACAGGCGGCGCGTGAGGCCGTTGGTGTCCTGGCCGTCGGCCGAATAATGCGTGAGCAGCGCATGCGCTTCGGGATCGACCAGCTCGAAGCGGCCGAATACGCATTCCTCAACCGCGAACAAGCGGATCTGGCGCTGGGCGCCTGCCTCTGGTGCGGCATTGACCAGCGAGGCCGCGCAACTGGCGTGCGGATGCACCGCGCCGGCCGCCGGCATGTCGATCTCGATCAGGTCCTCGTCCCAGGCGATGGTGGAAAAGCCGAGGTCCACCTTGCCGGCCGGGGCGTTCAGGTCGAGGTGGGCGATGCCGGCATTGCGGGCAGTGACGTCGATATCGAGGCTGTCGCCGCCGCTGGCGCTCACGCGCGCGATCGACGCGTCGTCGGCCATTACGCGCACGTTCTTGTGGGTGCTGAGGAAGATGCGGTGGATTTCGGTGAGCGTGGCGTCCAGGCGCGGCACCAGGATCACGAACGTGCACACCCATTTGCGCGGCGCCTGACCAGCGTGCTGGCTCAGTACTTCGATGCTGATCTGGTACTGGCCATGCTCCTTGTCGCGCGACGAAAACTCGACGAACACGGGACGCCAGTCGCCGCCGACGGCGCGCACGAACTGCTGGCGCGCGGCGCCGTGGGGGATCAATTCGGATTGCAGCTGCAAGGCCAGTTGCGGCGCGCTGGCCTCGGGCATGCCGCGCAGTTCCATTTTCAGGGTTTGGCGGCCACCGGCAGCGCGCGGATCGAAGCCGCTGATGTGCAGTTGCGGGCGTTCGGCCTGGGCGCGTTGCAGCGGTCGGGCGTAGCCGGTTGGAGAAACGGGAGCAGCGGGAACCCCATGGACGTCACCCAGCGTCGTTACGGGCAAGCCGGAACGCGTTGTGCGCATGGCGCTCAGCAGGGCGTAGCTGGAGGAATCGGCTTGGGCGTGGCCGCCTTCGCAAGCTTGATTTCCTGGCATGACCCAATGAGTGCAGTGCGGGTGCTGGGCATTACTGCATTTTTTCATGACAAATCAACCGATGGGATACCCGCCAGTTTATGCGGTTTCGCCGCGTATTGCCATGCAAAGGTGCATCTGATCCGCATATTTTTGCAGACGGCCGCCCGCTGCGGACGTGCTACAACAGATCACGCACCCGCACCATGTTCAGTTGTCACGAATGCACGCCGATTGATGCTACCGGCAGTGCCGTTTCGTCAATGTTTTCACGCAGGCGCACGGCCGGCGCGTGGAAGCGCAGCACGATGGCAGTGACGTTGTCGATGTGCAGATCGCGCGGGGGATGGTCGGCATACTCGCCAAACAGCGCATCGAGCGCGGCGCCGGACGTCTGGTTTGAGCGCGCCATCAGCGCCGGCCAGCGCGCCGTCCATTCGAGCGGCCGGCCGCACGACCAGAAACCGTCGGTGGCCAGCAGGTACAGCGCATCCTTGCGCACTTCCAGCTGCCGGCGGTCGCCCAGGTCACGCAGAAACGGTGGCAGGCGCTGCGCGTCCAGCGCCATCAGCGGGTCTTCCAGCACCTGCGGATTGCCGAAGGCGTTGCCGAGAATGTAGGCCTGCGAGATTTGCGGCCGGTGTTCGCCATGCACCTGCTGCCACCATTCCTGCTCGCCCAGCAAACCATGCATGGCAAAGCAGGTGGCCGGTACGTGGTCCACCGTCAGCGGACGCGCGGCCAGGGCCGAGATTTCGTACAGGCGCGAGTCGCCGGCATGGAACAGCAGGGGCGCGCCACCGGGTGCGATTTCCAGCAGCGTGAGCGTGGTGCCGGGCCGGCGCAGGCTGTCGCCGGGATGGCGAAAGCGCTGTTGCAGCTCGCGGTGCAGGGCGTCGAGCCGTTGGTCGAGCTGCGCCTGGGTGCTGCAAGCCGGTACGCGCAGCAGCCCCTCGGCCACCGCCTCGGCGGCCTGGCGGCCATGACCGTGGCCGCCCATGCCGTCCATGACCGCCACCCGCACGTGGCCGGGCGGCCAGCCGGCCACCATCACGCTGTGCGGCGCCTGGTCGCGCAGAAAGGTGGCGCGGCCGGTGGCGTCGATCAGCAGCAGGTTGTCCTGGTTCTCCGGCGCCTGCGATGCGCAGATGCTGGCGCAGCTGCGCGCGGCGATATCGAGGCCGGGGCCGAAATCCAGCAGGTCGGTGATGCGGGTCATCGTGGCGGGCGCCGGGGCGCGGGATGCGAAAGACCACAGCTTAGCTGAAAATCCCGGCGCGGTCGCGGCGGAGGTACAGGTCCCGGTTCCGGCCCCGGTTCCAGCTCCGCTTCCGGCGTGACCGCCGGAATGTGCGCCGGCGCATCGGGCCGCGTCTTCGGCCATCATTCCGGGCGCGCCGCTTCATCGCTGCGGCGCAGCCACAGGCTGCTGGCCCAGCCCGTGCTTTGCTGGCCGTTGACGCTGGCCGTGACCTGCCACCAGTCGCCGTGGCGCTGGCCGGTGGCGAGTACGGTGGCGCCGGCCGGCACGGTGAGCAGGCGCGGCGCATCGACGCCGGCGCTGGCGCGCAGGTTGAGGTCGCGGTGCACCTGGAATGGTCTGCCTGGCTCCCTGACGCCAGTTTCGGCGCCGCGCCGGGCGCTGCTCGGGCCAGCCGCCATCCCTGACGTGGTGGCGACGGACGCCGAACGCTGCCGCACCGTTGAGGCTGCAGCCACCGGCAACACTGGCACCGGCGCCGCCGCTACTGGTAACCCAGCCATTGGCAAAGCCAGCTCGGACAACGGCATCGCAGGCAACGCCACCACAGGCGCCGCCGCCAAAATCAGGCTGCCGAAGCCCCACGCGCCGGCAGCGGACAGGCCCAGTGCGCGCAAATTCGGCCTGCGCCACCAGCTGCGCGGCGTCAGCCACGCGCACAGGCTCCAGGTGAGCGCCAGGCCGGCCGCAAAGGCGCCGGCCGTGTACAGCGTGGCGGTATGCATGGCGGTTCCCCTCAGGCGTCGAAGCGCAGCACGTAGTGGCCGGCCACCAGGTGGTGGCCATGCGGCAGCAGGTAGAGGCTTTCCGGTCCGGCGGCGTCGATCATCGCCACGAACGCCATCCGTTCGTCGAGGTGGTACAGCGCCTGGCTGGCCGACAGGCGGCCGATCCGGTAGCCGTGGTCCGTGGCTTCGAAACTGAAGGCGTTGCGCGACAGGCCGATGCGGTCGGCGCTGGCGGCGCCCGGCGCGCCGTCGGCGCGGCGGATGAAGCGCGGCGAATCGAGCACGCGCAGTGCCGCCAGCATGGCCGCGCTGCGCCCGAACGTAAAGCGCGCGCCGCTGGCCACCGCCGCGCCCACCGGCTGCGCCAGGCAAAGCAGCGCGTGGTAACGGTCGGCCATGGCCGGCGCAGCGGGCAGCAGGCGCATGGTGCGCGCATCGACCGGGGCGAAGGTGGCGGGCGCGGTGATGCGCTGACGGCCTTCTTTTGTGGCGGCGTACAGGTGGTCGGCGGCGTCGATGACGAAGCTGATGGCGGTGTCGCTGTGCGCCCCGGCGTTCAGCGTCAGCGACCGGTCGAACGGCAGTTCAAGCGCCTCGGCGCCGGTGTCGCGATAGCGGCTCAGGCGCGGCAGGGCCAGCGCCACCAGTTGCACCCGTTGCTGCGCCAGCGGCGCATAGGTGGCGTCGCTCTCTCCCGGCAGGGTGGCCGGTGCCGTTGGCCGGTGACTGACCGGGATCGCGGTGGGGTCGAGCGGCAAGCCGTCGGCGCGGCTTTGCCAGACGGCCGGCCGTGCAGGCCTGGCCGGTGCTGCATGTGCCGGCGGGCTAGCTGGCGCCGACATTGGCGAATGCGCCTGCGTGTGCATGGACATGGGCACCGATGCTGGCACTGGCGCCGGCATTTGCATGGACATGGGCACTGGCAATGGCACCGGTTCGGCGTTAGAGGCCGGCATGGAGCTGGGCATAGCTGCGGGCATGGCCGGCCTGGGAGCTGCCAGCTCGCCGTTACGGGCGATCTTCAGCAGCAAACGCGGACCGCCGCCGTCGATTTCGCGCAGCGATTTGATGGTGTAGTAGCCGCTGCGCGGATCGTAGCGGCAGTCGAAATCGCCGCGCGGACGCATGTCCACCACCGGCACCGAATCGGGACCGTCGTTGATGACGAGGATGGCGCCGTCCGGGCCGAACGGCCAGGCGGCGGCGCCCTGGCCAGCTTGTCCGCCGATCAGGGCCAGTCGCTGGTGGGGATAGATCGGGCACACCGGGTGCCAGATCGCGCTGTCGCGCGACACGCTGACGTTGTACAGCACTTTTTCGCCGGGCGCGGGCAGGTATACGGCATGGCCGAAGCGCACTTCGATTTCACCGGGCGCCAGCGATTCGGCGCCCACCACGTCGTAGCGCACCTGGTCGCCGCCGAGCAAATCGCCAAAATCCTTCTGGTGCAGCGTGGCGAGCGTTTGCGCCAGGTCGCGGGCGCGGGCGCCGCGCGTGAGGTGGTAGTCATCATTCACATCTTCCTGCGGCAGCACCAGCGTCACGTGCGAAAAGCAGCGGGTAGCGGCGCGGCCGCGATGCTCGCGCGGGCTGCGTTCGAGCAGGTCGCGCAGCAGCGGGCGGCGCGAGAACAGCGCCAGGCCCGGCGCCTGCCAGATTGCTTCGGCATTGAAGACGTCGGGGATGCGGCCCAGGACTTCGTGTTGGACGTAGATCGGCATGGTCATTCTCCTTCTAAAGATGGTGCGCCGGCGGCACTGAACGCTAGCAGGGGGCAGAGGAAAAACAGCAAGTGGCTGCCGCCGGCCGACAGGAAGCTCATGGGCTGGCCCATGATGGGGAAGATCGCCAGGTTGGTGCCCCACGACAGCAGGAAGTGGCCGAGCACGAAAGCGCCGCCGCCGCACAGGGCAAAGTAGCGGAAACGCGCGGCCCACGCCTGGCGGAAATTGCGGGCGGCGACGCCGGTGCGCCACGCCGCGCGCGCCGCCAGCGCTATCCCGCCCAGGAACGCCGCCTGGGCGCACCACAGTAGCAGCGCGCCGAACAGGCCGTGGCGGTTGATCAGGAACGAGGCGGCAAAGTCATCCTGTACCGCCGGAATGCGCATCACGTCACCCGCGCTCTGGCCCAGGCCGCGCAAGCCGAACCACCAGTCCGCACCGAGCCAGCCGCCCTCGCTGATGGCGCGCGCCCCCAGCAGCAATTGCTGGCCGGTGTGCGGATGGCCGGCCGGGTCGAGCCATACCAGGAAGCGGTCGGCATAAAAGCCCCAGCGCACCAGGTCCTCGCTGCCTGCCAGTCGCAACCAGGCGATGACCGCCACCGCCAGCAGCGCAGCCAGCAGCAGCGCAGCTGCCAGCAGGCGCTGGCGCGCCAGCAGGGCGTAAGAGAAAGTCATGGTCACGCACCACACCAGCAGCAGGATCAGCGGCGAAAAGTCGTCAACCTGCACCAGCGCCAGTCCGAGCAGCGCCAGGAACAGCAGCGCCGGGGCAATCAGCCGCAGCCAGCGCGCGCCGTGGTCGGCCGGATGCGGCGCGTCGCTGTGCCAGCCGAAGCGCAGCGCCAGGCAGTGCGCGGTGAGCGCGGCCAGCGCCAGCTTGGCCAGTTCCACCGGCTGCAAGTCGAACACGCCGCCTTCATCGCCCCATAGCACTTGCGCGGCCAGGCCGGCCAGTGCCACCACGGCAAAGCCGGCCAGCAGCCATTCGATGGCGCGCTGGTCGAGGCGCCGGCCGTGCAAAGCGGCGTGCCGGAACCACAGGCGCAGCAGGCCGCCAGCGCCGCAGCCGATCGCCAGCAGCGCCGCGCTTTTCTGGTAATAGCGCAGCCACGTGGTTTGCGGGGCGCCCAGCCCCATTTCCAGCTGCACCAGCAGGCCGGCCGCCAGCAGCACCACGGCGGCCGCCGTGAGCAGGGTGAGGCGGCCGGGGAGCAGCAGCCACAAGCCCAGCGCCCAGGCGCCCAGCAGCAGCGGCAGTGCTGCGCCGGGAGACACGCCGGCGCGCTGGGCCAGCAGCGTTCCCGCGCCCGCCACCAGCAGCAGCGCCGATGCCGCCACGGCGCCGCCGGTGCGCGACACCACGGTGGCGCCAGCGATGCCGGCGAGGGCCGCCGCGACCACCAGCCACGCCTTGGCGCCGAGATCACCATGCCATAGCTGGCGCGGTTGCCAGTCCCATGCCACGGCGGCGGGCAGTTTTAAATCCGGGGCGGCTTGCAGGCCGACCTGGCGGCCCGGTACCAGCGTCAGGGTGCCCGCGCCGGCCGCACCACCCATACCTTCAGTGAGCCGAAAGCGCGTATGGCCGGCGATCAGCGCGGTTGCGCCGGCCAGCGCCACCTCTTGCCGGCGCAAGTCCAGGCCATCGACCAGCACCGCCGCGCGTTCGCCATCGGTACTGCCGGGCGTCAGCTGCAAGCGGCCATGGCTGCGCACCAGCAGTGCCGCGCCGGGCGCCACCCGCTCCACGCCGAGCCGGTTGCCGCAATACAGGTTGCCGCCAAAGGCGAGCGGCCGCGCGATGGTCAGCACGCCAGGTGCGAGGCGGTTCCATAACGCCAGCGCGCGCGTGGAAAAGCGCGCATCCGGGCAATCGGGCAGGGCGCGGCCGTCGCGGTACAGGGTGGCGCCGTCGTAGCGCCATTGATTGCCGTTGCGCGTGAAAATGACGCTGCCAGTGTCGGCGGCGGACACCCGGAAGCGCGCGCCATCGACCTGGAACCCGGCGCCGGGCGCCAGTGTGCTGCTGCCCAGGCGCTGTTCGTCGCCGCCGCGCAGCACCACCGCCTGGCGTGCTGCGGAGAGGTTGCGCAGCATCCAGCCGTCGCGCGGATCCAGGCGCAACGCCAGGTGCTGGCGGTCGGCGTGCGGCGCGGCCAGTTCCCTTACTCCCAGCACCACCGTTTCGCCGGCAACTGGCATGACATGGATCGCCGCTGGCATCCAGGCCGCCGGCGCGCGCAGCAGGGCCAGCACCTGCAAGGCGCACAGGCCGGCCAGCAGGGCCAGGGTGACCGCCATGCCCAGGTGCTTGGCAGCCAAGTGGCGCAACCGGGCGCCGATGCTGGTAGTCGCTGGTGGCGAAGCCAGACGTGATCGCGTCGGGTGAGGCAGACGGGGCGGCAACAGCATGTAGGTCAGCGCCGACCGCCAGGGCGCGCGCCGTGGCAGTCCAGCCGAGGGCGCAGACCGCAATGGCCGCCCCATCACGCCGCCACCGCTGTCAGCGCACACGCCTGCGCGACAGTATCCAGCATGCGGCTGATTTGCAAGGCATGGCGCGGGCGCTGGCCCGGATCGCCATGCAGCAGCGCGCGCAGCAGCGCCACGGCGGGATCGCGCGCGGCAAGTGGCAGCCGTGATGCGAAGCGTGTTTCTTCGTCGGCGTGCAGCGTGGCGGGGATGGCGCCGCCATGAGCGCGCCGCAGCACGTCGGCACCGGCCGTGTGGTGGGAACGGTAAGCGCGGCCGCAATCGCTGCAAAAGCGCAGCGCCTGGCCGCCCGTGATCAGAAAATAGAACATGGCGCCCAGCGAAAAATAGTCGCTGCGGGCGCTGCTGGTGTAAGCGCCATCAATAGGAAAAAACTGTTCCGGCGCCTGCCAGTTGGCGGTGCCGGCGTACGAATGCTGGCGCGCTTCGCCTAGCAGGCGGTTGGTGCCGAAGTCGGCCAGCTTTACCGTGTTGCGCTGGCGGTCCACCAGCACGTTGGCCGGTTTGAGGTCGAGGTAGCGCCAGCCGTATTGGTGGACCTTGGCCAGCGCCTGGTTGATCTGCGCCAGCCATTCCAGCGCGCGCGTGATCGTCGGCTGATCGGCGGCGTCGCGCCGCGCCGTCATGTGCTTGCCCAGGTCGGTGGACATCAGTTCGAGCGCCAGCACCGGCAAGCCCTGGTGCCAGCCGCTGTCGAGCAGGCGCACGATGTGGCGGCCATCCCAGGGCGCCAGCGACTGCAGGAAGGCGATTTCGTTGGCGGCGCTGCCGGTCCAGCGTTCGCGCTGCGCGGGTTGGGCGCGGTCCATCTGCTGCTGGTTGATCAGTTTGACCGCCACGTCGCCGGCGCCATGCGGGCCGCTGGCGCGCCACACGTGGCCGTAGGCCGAGCCGCCGATCTGCTCGCGCAGCCGGTAATGGCCCCGTTCCATCGCGATGATTGCGTCTGCTGTCGTCATGATTCCCCCGTTGCTGTCGATTAGCGGGGGGCGACGAAAAAAAGCCCCCGGCGATGGCGGCGGGGGCGGGGAGACTCAAAGCTGATGCGGCTTAACGGCGATATCCGTCGTAGCGGTCGTGGCGATCATGACGGTAATCGCGGCCACCACGGTCATAGTAATAATCGCGGCGCACTTCGCGGTATTCGCGATAGACCGGGCGTGGCGGTTCTACATAGACCACGCGTGGTGGCGGCGAGTAGTACCGTGGTGGCGGCGCGTAATAGGTGCGCGGCGGTTCGTAGTACACCGGTGCCGGCTGCGAGTAAACACGGGTTTCGACGTAGCGGTCATCGCGACGATAGCGGTCGCGGGAACTCAGGCCGTTGCCGACCGCCGCGCCAACCAGGCCGCCGACGATAGCGCCGTCACGGCCGCCGGCGCTGTTGCCGATGGCTGCGCCGACCACAGCACCGGCCACCGTGTTGAACTCACGGTCGCCTGCGTAAGCCGCCGACGATACTGCGGCTGCGGCCAGTAACGCGGTGCCCATCAATTTTTTGATCAACATGGTAATCCCCTTGCTGCGGCGCGGATCGGAATGATACGTCTGCCGGTGATGTCACTATAAAGCGTCAAGAAAATCACGCAATCAGTTAAACACCTGCTTACAATCAAGACGGGTTGTAACAATTAGCTTACAAGCGCGCTTACAAACGCGCTTACAAACGGCGCTCTTCCCACTCTGGGCGCAGCAGGCTGAAAATGCCCACGTCCTGGAAGCGGCCGTTGATGAAAAAACTCTGGCGCAGCAGTCCTTCGGCGGTGAAGCCGCATTTTTGTGCCACCCTCACCGACGCCTTGTTCTCCGGCGCCGTCAGCAGTTCGAGCCGCTGGTACTGATGGACATTGAACAGGTAATCGACCAGCAACTGGCAAGCTTCCGTCATGTAGCCGCGCCCGGCCAGCTTCGGCTCGAACAGGCGGTAGCCGATTTCGCGCGTAGTGGGCGTGCGGCTCTTGAAGTGGGTGATCACGCCGATCACGTGGTGCAGGCTGTCTTCGATCACGAACAACTCGCTGTCGTCGGTGACAAAGCCGTGCTGCATGAATTCGCGGCGCAGGGTTTCGGGCGATTTAAAATGGGTGGAAAAATGGTCGCCGCGCGATGGCAGGTCGTTGACCAGGGCGATGAAGGTATTGAGGTCGGTGCCGATCACGTGGCGCACGATGCAAATCTGACCCTTGAGCATAACGTTTTTCCTTCTTGCTGTGGACGATCATCTTATTCCAGCACCCCTGACAAATCAATGTGGATGACAAGCGCGACACGATCGGTTATCGTTGAATATTAACTTGCAATCCATTCACTTTTTACAGGGTCCGCATGAAATCCGTCTCCGCATCGAAACTGACCATCCTCGCCAGCAGCCTGTTGATTGCTTCGGCCTTCGCCTCCGCCACCGCGTGGGCGGCGCCGGCCAACGAACCCCCCACCCTGGCGCAAATCCGTGACAGCGCGATGAAGGAAGACTGGGCCTACGAGCGCCTGGCCGACATGACCGATTTGATCGGCCCGCGCCTGTCCGGTTCCGCCGGCGCCGCTGCCGCCGTCGAGCAGGTGGCCGACGCCATGCGCAAGATCGGCGCCAAGGTCACGCTGCAACCGGTCAAAGTGCCGCACTGGGTGCGCGGCGAGGAAAAGGCGCAACTGGTCGATTACGCCGGCCGGCCGTCGGGCATCATGCAAAAAGTCGTGCTGTCGGCACTGGGCGGTTCGGGCGCCACGCCGGCTGCCGGCCTGACCGCGCCGGTGATCGTGGTGCGCGATTTCGACGAACTCAATGCCCGCAAGGCGGAAGTAAAGGGCAGCATCGTGCTGTTCGACGTGGCGTTCGACGACGAAATGGCCAAGGGCGGCCAGGCCGGCAGGGCCTATGGACGCGGCTCCAACTACCGTGGCAACGGCCCGCGCGTAGCGCAGGAACTGGGCGCGGTGGGCGCGCTGGTGCGCTCGGTGGGTGGCGCCGACTTCCGCCTCACCCACACCGGCAACACCGGCCTGGTGGACGGCAAGCGCATTCCGGCCGCCGCCGTGACGGCGGAAGATGCGATGCTGATTTCGCGTCTCAGCAAGCGCGGTGCGGTCAAGATGCACCTGACGCTCACGCCGCAAAACCTGCCGGACGCCGACAGCTACAACGTCATCGCCGACTTCCCCGGCACCGAAAAGCCGGAAGAAGTGGTGATCGTCTCCGGCCACCTTGATTCGTGGGACCTGGCCACCGGCGCGCATGACGATGGCGCTGGCGTCGCAGCGGCCATGGCGGTAATCGACACGCTGAAAAAACTCAAGCTGCAACCGCGCCGCACCATCCGCGTGATCGCCTGGATGAACGAGGAAAACGGCACCCGTGGTGGCAAGGGGTACTTTGAAGTGAACAAGGAGAAGGTGGAGCAGCATTTCGCCGCCATCGAATCGGATAACGGCGCCGGCCGTCCGTTCGGCTTCATGGGCAGCGTGCGGCCGTCGATGGTGAAGTATTTCGCGCCGCTGCAGAAATCGCTGGACCAGATCGGCGCCGGCGTATTCGATCGTCGCGACGTGGCCGGCGGCGCCGACATCATGCCGCTCGAGCGTGCCGGCGTGCCGTCGTTCCAGCCGCTGGTGGACTTTACCAACTACTTCAACTACCACCACACGGCGGCCGACACGCTCGACAAGGTCAATCCGCTGGACCTGAAACGCCAGGTGGCGGTAATGACGTCGCTGACCTGGTATCTCGCCAACATGGACGAGAACATTGGCCGCACGGTGGTACCGCAGTAATCAGAAGGAATTGAGCGGTATCTTCAGGTACCGCACGCCGTTCTCCTCGGCGTCGGGCAACTGCCCGGCGCTGATATTGACCTGGATCGCCGGCAGGATCAGCACCGGCATGTCCAGCGTCGCATCGCGCCGTGTGCGCATTTCCACGAACTGCTCTTCCGTCACGCCGTCGTGGATGTGGATATTGTGCGCGCGCTGTTCGGCCACCGTGGTTTCCCAAGTCGCCTCGCGCCCGGCAGGCGGGTAGTCGTGGCACATGAACAGCCGCGTTGCCGGCGGCAGTGCCAGCAGGCGTCGCACCGACCGGTACAGCGTGGCCGCGCAGCCGCCGGGAAAATCGCAGCGCGCCGAACCCACGTCCGGCATGAACATGGTGTCGCCCACGAACACGGCGTCGCCGATCCGGTACGCCAGGTCGGCCGGCGTGTGGCCGGGCACGTGCAGTGCGTGCAATTCCAGCGCGCCGATGGTCAATACCTCGTCCGGTTCGATCAGGTGGTCGAACTCGCGGCGCACGCCCGGCGCTTGCGGGAACACCCACGCGAACGCCTGCTGCACTTCAGCGATATGGCTGCCGATGGCGATGCGGCCGCCCAGTTCCTGCTTCAGGTAGGGGGCCGCCGACAGGTGATCGGCATGGGCATGGGTTTCCAGTAGCCAGACCGGGTTGAGGCGCTGCATGCGCACGAACGCGATCACGGCGTCGGCCGAGGTGGTGGACGTGCGGCCCGACCTGGGATCGTAGTCGAGCACCGAATCGATGATGGCGCAGTCGCTGCCATCGCCTGCGTGGACGACATAGGTGACGGTGCCGGTGGCCGCGTCGAAGAACGCTTTGATCTGTGGATTCATGGCGGGCATTATAATAAAATTTCATATCAAGGAAAGGCCTGGAACGTTTTTTGATGTTTCCCAGGCCATCCGTGCGCAAGGCGGCGCGGCCTTCATGATAGTCTGCATAGCCATCAATAGGAGCCAAGCATGGACACAAACATGGACAAGATTCACTACAAGGGCTGGGAAATCGTTCCCACCGTCCTGCCGACTAGCGACAATAAATTTACGGCCAGCTGCGACATCGAGCGCGCCAACGCCGACGGCGTGGAAGTATTCGAGGGCGCCACCATGCAGTTCGTGCGCGATACCGAAGACGACGCCATCACCGCCGCCTGCGAAGAAGCCATCCGCCAGATCGACAATATCATCGCCAATCCGCTGGTGCGCCTGGCTTGACGACAGGGGCGCGGCCCTGCGGGAAGCGCGCCTCCTGTGATAACATGGTCGCATGACCGTTTTCTTCCGTTCCCTCGTCGTGTACTGCATGCTGCTGGCGCTTCCTTACCAGGGCTATGCTGCGGCCGCGATGATGGCCTGCCTGCCCGCCAAGGCGCCGGCGGACGCCCACATGGTCATGCCCGCCGGTCCCCACGATCACGCGGCCATGATGGCAGCGCTGCAACAGGCACACGCCGAACACGCCGCGCAATCTTCCGATAACGCGTCTTCTCACGCCGGCCACACCCACGGCAGCGCCAAGTGCGGCGGCTCCGCCTGCTGCGTTGCCGGCGCCCCGGTGCTGGCCGATCTGCTGTCTGTGCCGGTTCTGCCGGCCGTCTCGAACGCCGTTGCGTTCTACGCCGAATACCTCCCTGCGGTCGATCTGGCCCACCCCGAACGTCCCCCTCAGGCTTAAGCGGCTTTCCCGCGACAGGTCCGTCCACGGCCTGCGCCATCCCTGATATTGCCGCGACAGATCCTGCCTGGAACCTCTGCGCGCATACCATTCATACTATTCATAAAATCGAGGTGTAAGACATGACTTGTCTGCATAAACCTGGCGGCGCGATTGCCATGGCGGCGGCGTTGCTGCTGTCCGGCTGCGCGTCGCTGTCCGGCGATGGCGGCTTCAAGGCTGCCGCCGCTGTCAGCGAACAGCGCACCGGCGTACCGGCCAGCGTGGCCGGCCGCCTGCCGCAGAACGACGACGATGGCCGCGCGCTGGCCGCCGTGATCGAGCAGAAACTGGCACAACCGCTGACCGCCAACGAAGCCGTGCACATCGCGCTGCTCAACAACCGGGGCCTGCAAGCGACCTACTGGTCGCTTGGCATCGCCGAGGCGGACCTGGTGCAGGCGGGACGCCTGCAAAACCCGGTACTCGATTTCAAACGCAGCCACGGTGGCGGCGCGCTGGAAATCGAACGCACGCTGACCTTCAACCTGCTCGGTATCATCACCGCGCCGATGGCCGGCCGCATCGAAGGGCGCCGCTACGAGCAAAGCAAGCTGCTGGTCGCGAACGAAGCGGTGCGGGTGGCCGCTGAGACGCGCCGCGCCTGGGTGGCGGCGGTGGCAGCAAGCCAGAGCGCCGACTATGCGCAGCAGGTGGAAGCATCGGCCCAGGCCAGCGCGGAACTGGCGCAGCGCATGCGCGACGCCGGCAACTGGAGCGCGATGGACGTGGCGCGCGAACAGGCCTACCACGCCCAGACCAGCGCCGACGTCAACGCGGCCCGCAAGGGCGCAGTGATGGCGCGCGAAAAACTCACCCGCCTGATGGGCCTCGCCGGCGCGCAAGCGGCCTATAAACTGCCGGGCCACTTGCCCGACCTGCCGGCGGCGCCATCCGAACTGGCCGACATCGAACAGGTGGCGGTCAACGAGCGGCTCGACATCCAGGCCGCCAAACTCGATGTGGCGCATACCGCCAGCACGCTGGGTCTGACCAAGACCACGCGCTTCATCAATGTGCTTGACCTGGGCCTGGTAGCCAACAGCGAAGGGGCGACCAACACCCGGGGCTACGAGATTGCGCTGGAAATTCCGTTGTTCGACTGGGGTTCCACCCGCGTGGCCAGGGCCGAGGCGACCTATATGCAGGCCGCGAACATGCTGGCGCAGACCGCAGTGAACGCCCGCAGCGAAGCACGCGAAAGCTATGCCGATTACCGCGCCTCGTACGATCTGGCGCGCCACTACCGCGACCAGGTGCTGCCGGCCCGCAAAAAGCTGGCCGACGAAACCCTGCTGCGCTACAACGGCATGCTGATGAGCGTGTTCGAACTGCTGGCCGACGCCCGCGAACAGGCCAGCGCGGTGCGCGGCTACATCGCCGCCCAGCAGGACTTTTGGACCGCCCAGGCCAACCTGGAGGCCGCACTCGGCGGCCGCCTGCCGGCGCAAACCATCCACCAAGAATCGAAGCAAGGAGACCAACCATGACTACCCGCAGATCGTTCCTGAGCGGCGCCGCCCTGATCGGCGCCGGCATGGTGACCAAGGCCGGCGCGGCCTCGCTGCCCGAAGCGCCCGTGCAATCGTCGTCGGCCACCGCGCCGCCGCTCGCGCCCCCCAACGGCCGCCCGTACAACCCGGTGGTCACGCTCAACGGCTGGACCCTGCCGTGGCGCATGAAGGACGGCGTCAAGGAATTCCACCTGGTAGCCGAGCCGGTGGTGCGCGAGATCGCCCCCGGCATGACCGCCAACCTGTGGGGCTACAACGGCCAGAGTCCCGGCCCGACCATCGAAGTGGTGGAGGGCGACCGCGTGCGGATCTTCGTCACCAATAAGCTGCCCGAGCACACCAGCGTGCACTGGCACGGCCAGCTGCTGCCGAACGGCATGGATGGCGTGACGGGCCTGACGCAACCGGGCATCAAGCCTGGTAAAACCTTCGTCTACGAATTCGTGGCGCGCAATGCCGGCACTTTTATGTACCACCCGCACGCGGACGAGATGGCGCAGATGGCAATGGGGATGATGGGTTTCTGGATCACCCATCCGAAGAACCCGAAACAGCACGCGGTGGACCGCGACTTCGTGTTCCTGATCAGCGCTTACGACATCGAGCCGGGCAGCTACACGCCCAAGATCAACACCATGACCGATTTTAATCTGTGGACCTTCAACAGCCGCGCCTTCCCCGGCATTGACCCGATGGTCGTGCGCAAGGATGACCGGGTGCGGGTACGCGTGGGTAATCTCACCATGACCAATCACCCGATCCACCTGCACGGCCACACATTCGAGGTGACCGGCACCGACGGCGGCTGGGTCAAGCCATCGGCGCGCTGGCCCGAGGTGACGACCGACATCGCCGTGGGCCAGATGCGCGCCATCGAATTCGTCGCCGACGCGCCCGGCGACTGGGCCTTCCACTGCCACAAGTCGCACCACACCATGAACGCCATGGGCCACGACGTGCCGACCATGATCGGCGTCGATCACAAGGGGGTGGCTGCGAAGATCAACAAGCTGGTGCCGGGCTACATGGTCATGGGCGACAAGGGCGGCTCGATGGGCGACATGCGCATGCCGCTGCCGGAAAACACCCTGCCAATGATGAGCGGCGACGGCCCGTTCGGCGGCCTGGAAATGGGCGGCATGTTCACGACCCTGAAGGTACGTGAAGGCCTGGCGCGCAACGATTACAAGGACCCCGGCTGGTACCAGCATCCGAAGGGCACGGTCGCCTACGAGTGGACCGGCGAAACTCCGCCGGCGCCGCGTGCGCCCGGCGTGCCGGAAGGGTCTGCGCCCAAGCCGGCGGCGGATACTTTAAATATCAAGCGCGATGGCGGCGGCCACCAGCATCATCACTGACCGGTGACGGCAGGACGCGCCGTTATTCCGGGCGCGGCGTGTTCTCCGTTCCCGGCGCCACCGCCGGGGCGCGGTACCACTGGTCGCGCGGCACCACGTGCGAGTGCAGCGGTTCCTGCACGAAGTGCGGCGACGTGATCGCCACGCCGAATTCGTTGAACACGTCGAGGATGTGCTGGTGCAGCTCGTTGAGCACCTGCACCCGCTGCCCCGGCGCCAGTGCCGTGGACGCGGCCACCAGCCGGTATTCGGCATAAAAGTCGGGCAGCGCGGTTTGCATCACGTACGGTTTCGGCTCCGGCGCGATGTGGGCGGTGCGGCTGGCCGCCAGTTCCAGCATGGCGTGCACCTGCCGCCACGGCGTGTCGTAGCCGATGGTGACCGTGGTATCGAGCACGAAGCCCGTGCCGGCATGGGCGCGTGAATAATTTTTGGTGGTGTTGGTCAGTACCCACGCGTTGGGCAGCGTGATTTCCTCGCCCATGCCGGTGCGCAGGCGGGTACCGAACATATTCAGTTCCACCACCGTGCCTTCGGATTCGCCGATGCGCACGTATTCTCCCTTGCGCAGCGAGCGCGCGTACATCAGGATCAAACCGCTGGCGCCCTGGCTGACGATGCTCGACGCGCCGATCGACACCATCAGGCCCACCAGCACCGACAATCCTTGGAATGCGGCCGTGTGCGACCCCGGCAAGTATGGATAGGCCATGGCCAGCGCGAATAGGCAAATGAGCACATTGACGATGCGGCGCGTGGGTGTGGCGGTGTCGCGATCGAGCCAGCCCCATTGCAGCTCGCCGCTCTCCACGTGGTTGAACAGCGAAGCAGCGGTGAGGATCACCAGCCGCGCCAGCACCGCGATCACCGCCACCAGCAGCAGGCCGGGCAGGGCGCCGACGATGTTCGCGGCCACGTCGCCGACGATGTTGAACAGGTAGTCCTGCAGCCGCTCGCCCCAGCTGCGCGTGTAGGGAATCTGCGCCAGCAGGTAGGCCAGCCACAGATAAGTGGCCATCAGCCGCATGGCCCAGATCAGCACATTGATCAGGTGGCGCATATACGTCACGTAGTGTTCCGCATCGAGCACCCGTACGTTCTTGAATGTCACGCGGCCCAGCCGGCGGCTGATCAACAGCGTGGAGCGGCGGCCCACCCAGCCGTGCAGCAGGTACAGGCCGCGCAGGATCGCGCCGTACAGCAGCGTGGCGCCTGCACACAGACCGATGGCGATTGCCAGGTAGCGGGGGCTGGCCTGTTCGCGCTTTTCTTCCAGCGCCTTGGCCAGCAGCGTCGCGCTCTCGGCAGCCATGCCCTCGGTGGTGTCGCCGGCCAGCGGATTGATGTCGGCTGGCGTGATCAGGAACAGCAGGGTGCCGTCGAGCGTGACTTGCGTACCTTCGGGAATAGGATGGAAGCCGGGCAGGTGGGCGCCGCTCCTGGCGAGCGCGCGGTCGAGGCGGCGACGGGCGCCCTCGGACCGTTCTTCCGGCGTGTAGCCCGATAGCGCGGCGCGGAACACGAAGATGGTGCGGTTGGCCACCACCAGCTTGGCGGTGGCGGGCGTGGGTGCCGGCGCCGTGGCGGCAGGCGTGGCTGGCGTTGCGGCAGGGGCAGCGGCGATTGCAGGGGCGCCGCACAGGAGCAGCCACAGCGACAGCAGCAGGCGATAGGGAGCGATCATGGATATTTCCAACGTGGTGATACCGCCATGATGCCACGAGCGTGGCATGCGGCTAGAACGGCGGCGGCAGTTCTTCAGTAGCCGGAGCCGCATACCGGTGCCACGCAATGCGGTCGGTGTCGATGTCATCGACCAGCGCCGTCACATCGAAATGCGCGTACGTGCGCGAGAAGCCGTCCACGCGCGGCGCCACCAGCAGAATCGGTAGCGTGGGGAATACGCGCTGGGCCTCGGCGACCAGGCGCGCGCCCGGCGCGGGATAAGTGCTGTCCGGCGGCACCAGGATCACGGCCAGTGTGAGCTGGCGGATGGTGAGGACGGCGGCGGTCAGTTCCAACGGTTACAGCCGGTCGCGGAAATTGCGTGCATCGAAACGCACGATGCGGCCGATCACGATGCAGTCCGCGCCCTTGCACGGCTCGGGGCGGAACGCCGGATTTTCCGACGCCAGGAACCACTCGCGACGCTGGTACACCAGGCGTTTGATCACGGCCTGGCCGTTGTAATTCATGGCGAACACGCCACCGGCCTTGCGCGCCTTGTCCACCGTGTTGATGACGGCGATATCGCCTTCGTACATCAGCGGCTGCATGCTGTCGCCCTTGATCTTGATGGCCAGCAGCGCGCGCGGCGACAGGTCGTTTTCTTCGAGCCACTGGCGCGGCACATGGTGCTGGCCATTTTCTTCGTACAGTGGCACCGTCTCGATGCCGTCGATGCCCGCTTGCAGGTGCAACGACACCAGCTCGATCGGCACCGATGGCGGCGCCAGGTCATCATCGTCGGTTACCGGCTGCGCCTCTGGCATGTCGATGCCCGCCACCGAGCGCGAAGCCTCGGCAATCTGCGCCGCAATGGTGGGGCTGAACGCATCGACCGGCACGGCCAGGCCGCGCGCAAAGGCGGTAGCGGCCTTGATGTTGAGCGGCCGCCGGCCCGCCACGTACTGCCACACCATTCCTTGCGAGCCGATGTCGAACTGCATGCCGAACTCCGCCTGCGAGATCTTCGGCTCACGCGCAGCCAGCAGCGCCTTGAGCCGCGCAGCGTCGTCCAGTTGCCAGGGGGCGAGGGATGTCGAGTCAGATTTCATGAAAGGAAGTTTAGCACATTGTTGCACATCTGACGAGCTTTGCTATTGATTTATATAATAGCGGTGCTATTATTCAACGTGTCTTCACCGACATTTCATCAAACCTCAAGAAAGAGCCATCATGCCCGTTCCCGACATCACCCCGTTCAGCGCCGGCGCGTTGGTTCAACTCCTGGCGCTTCCCATTGCCGCTGGCGCAGCCGCCACCGGGCTCACTTTCCTCTTCAAATGGCCGCGCTCGCGGCGCGAAGCGCTGGTGCGCTTTGCGTGCTCGATCTGTACCGCCGCCTTGCTGGGACCACTGCTGCTGGTGGCGCTGCATAGCTGGTGGCCCACCTTGTTTGATTCGGCCCGGGTGCTGGCCGTGCTGTATGGCGCACCAGCGATGCTGGGCGTGGTGGCCGTCGCGTGCCCGGTACTGGTGCTGGCCGGCCTGCCCGCCTGGTGGGGGCTGGGCGCCGTCGTGCTGTGGCTGGAGCGGCGGCGCGGCAAGGACATCGGCGAGCTGGTACATGATGCTGCGGAGGTGGTGCGGGAGGCGCGGCGTGGGTAAGTGCCGGGGGACGGTGTTGTCGGTATGGCAGGAGCGCCCCGCTTGTGTCATAATATTGCGCTGCGCTGCTCCGGTGGTGAAATTGGTAGACACTGCAGACTTAAAATCTGCCGCCGCAAGGCGTGCCGGTTCGATTCCGGCCCGGAGCACCAGCCCTCATTTTAGTGGTACCGCATAAAACGCCATTAAATCCTTGAAAATCAAGGATTATGGCGTTTTTTCTTTGCACCATGGCCATCCAAAGGCCCTTTAAAACCGCTGCTTTATTCAGGCCGCTCTGATTGGATGTATCTAGAGCAGAAAATTTGCCACTGAGCTATTTTATCGCGACATGGATCACCGCCCCCTGTAGGGGATAGTGACGGTGACAAATATCGGCAGGCTCAGCTGAGTGATATCGCGGAAGAAAATATCTTCAACAGTCATCTCGACGGACACGCGCACAAAATTAGGTTTCGCGTTGCCTCCGCACTGGTGCTGAACACAGTCAATCATCACCAGTGGCGGTGCCCCGCCGGTGCGTAAGTCGCTTGTCATTTCCTGAAATATTTCCCTGGCTACTCCGAACGCGGCTGGCGCCTTAACTGTATTTGTTGCCTCGGCGAGAGGGACTTTCGACATGTAATTGGCTGCGCTTGTCGCCGCGGCATGGGCGACGCTGTAATGGTAGCAATATCGACCGAAGTAGAGCGGGAACGCCAGCAGCAGCAAGAGCAGGGGCAATACCAGGAAGAACTCGACCGCCGCCAGTCCCTGCGCACGTCGTTTGCACTGATGATGTTTCGCCACGCTCGCCCCTGGAAATTGATCGGCACCATGCTCGAAGATGACAGATCGACGGTGGCAGGCTTTGATCTATATCTTGAGGGAGCTACGCTTCGATTCGGCGCCATCAGCCTAATGACCGTCCAAAAGCCGCTGTTTGGTTGGTACTGATGTCGTGACGATTGCGCCACCCATGCTAAGATTTAGGAATAAACAAGATTTCCAGGCCTGGTAATCCTGGCAGGCCGCAGTACCACCTCCACCGCCAGGCCCTAACAGTTCGCCACGGAGCCCAAGCGATGACGATTTCCGACAGCACCACCACCTTCCGCAATAAAACAGTCGTGCAGTACGATTCCGACAGCGCTTTCGATCCGTCGCCCGACGTGGTCTATCGCCTGGCACTGGACTATGACGACACGCGCAAGATGCCGGAACTGATCGACAGCTTCCTGGCGCGGGCCGACAAGGCCACGCTGGAGGCGCTGGTAATCGGCATGTGGGGCGAACCGTACGAAGCGGGCGCCGATGCGGTGATTGCCGCGCTGGCCAGCCACGCGCCACAGCTGCCCGCGTTGCGCGCACTGTTCATCGGCGACATGACGTACGAGGAGTGCGAAATTTCGTGGATCGTGCAGGGCAATTACAAGCCGCTGCTCGACGCCTTCCCGCAGCTGGAAGAACTGCGTATCCGTGGCGGCAACGAGCTGACCATCGAGCCGTTCGCCCACCAGAACCTGCGCAAGTTCACCATCGAATCCGGTGGCCTGGACCAGAAGATCGCGCAAGCGCTGGCTGCGTCCAGCATGCCCAACCTGGAACACCTGGAACTGTGGCTGGGCGCCGACGATTACGGCTTCTCCGGCGATGTGGCGGTGTACCAGCAAGTGCTGGCGCAACTGGCCACGCCAACCTTGCTCTACCTGGGCCTGCGCGATTCGGAGATCGCCGACGACCTGGCCGCGTGGCTGGCCAACGAACCTTTGCTCGCCACCGTCACCACGCTGGACCTGTCGCTGGGCACCATCGGTGACGCGGGCGCCGAGGCGCTGCTCAATGGTACGCAACTCGGCAATCTCAAACGCCTGGACCTGTCCCACCACTATATCTCGCCAGCGAACCAGGACAAGCTCCGGGTCTTGCCGTTCGATGTCGTGCTGGCCGATCCCCAGGAAGAGGATCAATATGACGGCGAGGGCCATCGCTACGTGGCCGTCGGCGAATAATCGTTGGTACGTCCCATGACCGCGATGCTGGTGCTGGCAACAGCCGGTAGCAAGCGTGTGCGGCTGCTGCAGGCGGCGCGCGCGCAGCTGGGTATGTCGCCAGCGCGCGTGCTGGAATGGCGCGACTGGCTGAACTTGCCGTCGTTGCTGGAACAGGCGCTCGATCAGCGCTGCCTGTTCAAGATCGAAGCGCCCGGCGACGATCCCGCCGCGCACCTGCACCTGCTGCGCGACGGCTGCCGCCTGCTGGGCCGGCCGGCCCCGCGTGCGCCCGAGCATGGCGAACTGCTGGCAATGGACGCCTGGTTTGCCGGCTTTTCCAACGCCATGACGCGGTTGTCGAAGCAGTTGGCAGACCTGCCTGGCGCCAGTGTGGTCAACGCCCCCGACGAGATCTCGCTGATGACCGACAAGCTGGCGTGCCAGCGCTACTTGCATGAACACGGCGTGCCCACGCCGGCGTTGCTGGGGCGCGTGGACGGCTACGACCACCTGCAAGCGCTGCTCGCCGAGCACGATCTCGATCGTCTGTACCTCAAGCCGCGCTACGGCTCTTCCGCTTCCGGCGTGGTGGCCTACCGGCGCAACCGGGCAGGGCGCCAGCAGGCCACTACCTCGGCCCGCGTCTTGCATGCGAACGGCGGCATTTGCCTGTTCAACGACAAGCGCATCGCGCGCCATGAGCGCGCCGCCGATATTGCCGTACTGGTCGATGCCCTGGCCGCGCAGCAACTGTATGCGGAGGCGTGGCTCGACAAGCCGCGCTGCGGCGACAGCCATTACGACCTGCGCGTGGTCGCCATCGGCGGCCGGCCCGCGCACCGGGTGGCGCGCCTGGGCACGCAGATGATGACCAATCTGCACCTCGACAACCGGCGCGGCGACGCTGCCACGCTGCTCCACGCAGCCGACATGGCGGCGCTGGAGTCCACCGTGCAGCAGGCGGCGCGGGCGTTTCCTGGCAGCGGCGTGGCCGGCTACGACCTGGTGGTGCGCCGGGGCCGGGCCCACGTGCTGGAGGCGAATGCCTTCGGCGACCTGCTGCCCGGACTGTTGTGGCAGGAGCGCGATACCTATGCGGCGCAACTGCAGGAGCTGTCCCCATGCCGGACATGAACCTGGTCGTGGGCAGCCACGACATCGTCTTCATCACGCTCGACACCTTGCGCTACGACGTGGCGCAAGCGCTGTTCGAGGCCGGTGAGCTGCCGGTGCTGGGCCGTTTTTTGCCAGCTACCGGCTGGGAGCAGCGCCACTCGCCCGCCACGTTTACCTATGCCGCGCACCAGGCATTTTTTGCCGGTTTTCTGCCGACGCCGGCGGTGCCGGGTCGCCACCCGCGCCTGTTCGCCAGCGCCTTTGCCGGCAGCGAGACCACGTCGCCGCGCACTTTCGCGTTCGAGCAGGCGAGCATTCCCGAGGCGCTGGCGGCGCGCGGCTACCGCACCATCTGCATCGGCGGCGTCGGCTTTTTCAACAAGCAGACGGCGCTGGGTTGCGTGCTGCCGGCGCTGTTCCAGGAAAGCCATTGGAGTGCCGGCATGGGCGTAGCCAGCCGCCACTCCACCGAAAAGCAGGTGGCGCTGGCGCGCGAACTGCTGGCGCAGAACAGCTGCCGCACCTTTTTGTTCATCAACGTGGCCGCGCTGCACACGCCCAACCGCGCATATCTGCCGGGCTGCCGCGCCGACAATCTGGAAAGCCACGCGGCCGCCTTGCGTTACGTCGACCAGGCGCTGGCGCCGTTGTTCGACGCCTGCGCCGCGCGCGCGCCCACCTTTGCCATGGTCTGCTCCGACCATGGCAGCGCCTACGGCGAAGACGGCTATCGCGGCCACCGCGTGGCGCACGACAGCGTCTGGAACGTGCCGTATGCGCACTTCTTTATCCCCGCACTTATTGACGCACAAGCAACAGGAGCCGCATCATGAACACCTCCGAACAGCCGGGAACCCTGGCGCAGCGCATGAACCATACGCCGTACCAGGCGTATTCGTATTCGTATCCCCACAAGGCTGCATATCGCTCGCTGCCGCAGGCGACGCCGCTCGCGCCGCTGTGGGCGCAGCAGGACCGCTCGGCGCTGTTCGCCTACATGCACATTCCGTTCTGCGAAATGCGCTGCGGCTTTTGCAACCTGTTCGCCATGGCGCGGCCCGGTGCCGACATGGTCGAGCGTTACGTGCAGCAGGTGCTGGTGCAAATGCGCGCGATGGATGGCGTGCTCGGTGCGCGCAGCTTTGCCCGCTTCGCGCTCGGTGGCGGCACGCCGACGTATTTATCGGCGGCGCAATTGGACACCTTGCTGTGCGGCGCGCGCGATATCCTTGGTATCGACCTGCACGCCACGCCGGCCGGCATCGAGGCCTCGCCCGAAACCATCACTGCCGAACGGCTGGCCGTCTGTCGCGCACATGGCATCGACCGCGTAAGCCTGGGCATCCAGAGCTTTGCCGCCGGCGAGATGCGCGCACTGGCGCGTCCGCAGCAGAACGCCACCGTGCATCACGCTATCGGCTTGATCCGTGCGGCGGGTTTTCCGACCCTGAACCTCGACCTGATCTACGGCATCGCGGGGCAGACGGTGGCCAGCCTGCTGGCGTCGCTCGACAGCGCACTGGCGTTCGCGCCGGAAGAGATTTACCTGTATCCGCTGTATGTGCGCGAGCAGACGGGCCTGGGCAAGGTGGCGCGCCGGCAGGGCGCACAAACCCTCAACCCCATCATGCTGGCGCGCGACGGCGACAGCCGGCTGGCGCTGTATGCGGCCGCCCGCGACCACCTGCGCGCGCGCGGCTATGTGCAGGTGTCGATGCGCATGTTCCGCGCGCCGCATGCACCGAGCGATGCCGGCCCGTCCTATTGCTGCCAGAACGACGGCATGGTGGGCCTGGGCGCGGGTGCGCGTTCGTACACCTCGCAGCTGCACTATTCGAGCGAATACGCGGTGGCCCGCACCGAGACCATCGGCATCATCGACAACTACCTGGCATTGGACCAGGCGCGCTTCGCCCAGGCCGAACATGGCTACCTGCTCGGGGTGGAAGACCAGCAGCGGCGCTACGTGATCCAGTCGCTGCTGACCGAACCAGGCCTCGATGGCGACGCCTACACCGCGCGCTTCGGCACCGTCTGCGAAGCCGATCTGCCGCAACTGGCCGAGCTGTTCGCATTGGAACTGGTGGAGCGGGACGGACCGCTGTTGCGGTTGAATGACCAGGGCTACGCCTACGCCGACACCATCGGCCCGTGGCTGGCGTCGAGCACCGTGCATGCACTGATGGCCGAAAGCGGACAGGCGTGCTGACAGCGGCCAATGGGGCACTGGCACTGGCACTGCTGTACCGGGGCACGCTCTCGAGCTGCAACTACGCCTGCAACTACTGCCCGTTCGCCAAAAAGCAGGACAGCCGCGCCGTGCTGGCGCGCGATGCGCGCGAGGTAGGGCGCTTCACCGAATGGGTGGCCGCGCAGGACCGCGCCATCAGCGTGCTGTTTACGCCGTGGGGCGAAGCGCTGGTGCGCCGCCATTACCGCACCGCGATGCATACCCTGGCCACGCTGCCCAATGTGCGCCAGGTGGCGCTGCAAACCAATCTGTCCGGTCCACTGGGCTGGCTGGCCGACATGGACGAAGTCTCGCGCGCCAAGATCGGCCTGTGGTGCACCTACCACCCGGACCAGACCACGCTGGCGCGCTTTGTCGAACGGTGCGCGCGGCTCGACGCCATCGGTGTGCGCTACTCGGTCGGCATGGTGGCGCTGCGTGAACACTACGACGCCATCCGCGCCCTGCGCGCGGCGCTGCCGTCGCACATCTACCTCTGGCTCAATGCATACGACCGGCGCGGGCCCGGCTACTACGCAGCAGAAGACCTGGCCTGGCTCGACGCCATCGACCCGTGGTTCGCACAAAGCCGCCGCCCGGCGCCGTCACGCGGCAAGGGCTGCCTTGCGGGCGAGGCTGCACTGTCGGTGGACGGCGACGGCACGCTGACGCGCTGCCATTTCGTGCCCGAGGTGCTGGGAAATTTGTACCAGGATGAGCTGGCGGAACTGCTGCAGGAACGCAGCTGCCCGCGCTTCAAGTGCGATTGCTATATCGGCTATGCGCAGCGCAAGGACTTGCCGTTTCAGCGGGAGTTCGGGGAAGGGGTGTTGGCGCGCATACTTCCAATGGCCAGGTCCGCACGATAGAAATACGCGCCATAATGGGGCATCAATCCCCGAGGAGACTGGCATGCCATTTTATCGAGTGTGGTACCAAAACAAGTCCGAGCCACTGGAGTTTTCCAGCGCTGCGCGTCTGCCCGAAGCGCAGATTTTCGAGCGCGTGTTCGAGCACGAAAACATCGCGCTGCCAGCCGAAGCCGGGCCGTCGCTAGCCGAACTGGCCGCCAGCCACCAGCTCGCACCAGTGCGCTACACGGAAGACGAGGCCGAGCCTTACACGCTGCTGTGAGCCGCCTTTATGCCAACGACCGCCGCCCACCGGCGGTCTTTTGTTTTTTCGACACAGCCCCAGTCAGTTCTTGACGCATTGATGTCGTTCGCATACGATTGTCCTTATCGCATCCTTGCGAAAGGGCGGAGCCGTGGCAATCACGGCGTCATTTCCCGCCGCACTGCATCACTCCCCTGGTAGATTCTGCGCCTGTCCCGGCGCACCCATGCCGTTCCCACCCGATCCTCACCATCTCCACGCCGACGTCCGCGCGTGTGCAGGAGCATGTCCATGGAAGACCTTACGCTCGACCAGCCGCGCGCCAACCCCGCCGACTTCGCCGAACCGTCGGCAGTCGCGCAGTTGCACTGCATCGACCCAGCCAATCGCGCCGACGAAGCCGATACCGTCGCCATGCGCCTCGGCAGCGCGCAGTTCCGCCGCGATTACGGCCTGCGCTACGCCTACCTGTCCGGCGCCATGTATCGCGGCATCGCCTCGCGGCAGATGGTGGTGGCGATGGGGCGCGCCGGCCTGCTCGGCTTTTTGGGCACGGGCGGCATGAGCCTGGAGCAGATCCGAGCCGACATCGTCGCCATCCGCGAACAGCTCGATCCGCACCAGGCATGGGGCATGAACCTGATCGCGCAGGTGGCAGACGACGCCATGGAGCGCGCCACCGTTGCGCTGTACCTGGAGCAGGGCGTGCACGCCATCGAGGCGTCGGCCTTCATGCAGATCACGCCCGCGCTGGTGCACTACCGGTTGCAGGGACTGGAGGCCGGGCCAGATGGTGCGGTCGTTTGCCGCAACAAGATACTGGCCAAGCTGTCGCGCCCCGAGGTGGCGCGCGAGTTCATGCAGCCGGCGCCCGAACGCATCGTCGCGCGGCTGCTGGCCGAAGGTTTGGTGACCGAGCAGCAGGCACGCCTGGCACGCCACGTCAACATGGCCAGCGACATCTGCGTGGAAGCCGATTCGGGCGGTCACACCGACCAGGGCGTGGCACTGGTACTGCTGTCGGCCATCCAGCGGCTGCGCCGCGAACTGGGGTGCGATCCCCGGTCGCTGCGGGTGGGCCTGGCCGGCGGCATCGGTACGCCGGAGGCGGTGGCTGCGGCCTTCATCCTGGGCGCCGATTTCGTGCTGACCGGCTCCATCAACCAGTGCACCGTGGAGGCGGGCACCAATGACGCCGTCAAGGACCTGCTGCAGGAGATCGACATCCAGGATACGACGTACGCGCCGGCCGGCGACATGTTCGAGATGGGGGCCAAGGTGCAGGTGCTGCGCAAGGGCGTGTTCTTCCCCGCGCGCGCCAACCGCCTGTACCTGCTCTACAGCCAGTACGAATCGCTAGCCGAGATCCCGGCAGCCGTGCGCACGCAGCTCGAAGAAAAATACTTCCGCAAGTCGCTGGACGACGTATGGCGCGAAACCCGCGCCTTTCTTGCCACGCGCGGCCGACAGGACGACGTCGACAAGGCCGAGACCAACCCGAAGCACAAGATGGCGCTGGTATTCCGCTGGTACTTCGGCCACTCGATGCGCGCGGCCATCAATGGCGACACCGCCAATCGCGTCGACTACCAGATCCACACCGGCCCCGCGCTCGGTGCGTTCAACCGCTACGTGAAAGGCACGCCGCTGGAGAACTGGCGCGCACGCCATGTCGATCGCATCGGCCGCCAGCTGATGCGCGATGCGGGCGCCCTGATGCTCGAGCGCGTGGCCGCGCTCACCGCCAACTAGAGGAAAGAGAATATGCCACACGTCGGAATAGAAGCGATGAATGTTTATGTCGGCACGGCCTGCATCGATGTGCGCGCGCTGGCGCGGCACCGCCAACTGGACCTGGCCCGCTTCGACAACCTGCTGATGCTGGAAAAGACCGTGGCGTTGCCCAACGAGGACCCGGTCACCTTTGCCGTCAACGCCGCTCGGCCGCTGGTCGATGCGCTGTCGCCGCAAGAAAAGGACCGCATCGAGATGGTCATCACCTGCACCGAATCGTCGTTCGATTTCGGCAAGTCGCTCAGTACCTATGTGCACCAGTTGCTGGGACTGAACCGCAATTGCCGGCTGTTCGAATTGAAGAACGCCTGCTACTCGGGCGTGGCCGGCCTGCAGATGGCGGTCAATTTCATCCTCGCGCAAACCTCGCCCGGCGCCCGGGTGCTGGTGGTCGCCACCGATATCAGTCGCTTCCTGATGGACGAGGACACGCACGACCAGGACTGGTCGTTTGCCGAACCCAGTGGCGGCGCCGGCGCGGTGGCGATGCTGGTGGGTGAGGACCCGCAGGTGTTCCGGATCGATGTGGGCGCCAACGGCTACTACGGCTACGAGGTGATGGATACCTGCCGCCCGTCGGCCGACAGCGAGGCCGGGGACGCCGATCTGTCCCTGCTGTCGTACCTCGACTGCTGCGAGAACGCGTATCTCGAATACCGCAAGCGCGTGCCGCAGGCGGACTATGCCAGCTCGTTCCAGTACCTGGCGTTCCACACGCCGTTCGGTGGCATGATCAAGGGCGCCCATCGCAGCCTGATGCGCAAGCTGGCGCCGGCTGCATCGGCCGAGATTGAACTGGACTTCAATCGCCGCGTGGCGCCGGGTCTCGACTATTGCCAGCGCGTGGGCAACACCATGGGCGCGGCGATGATGGTGTCGCTGGCCAGCACCATCGCCAACGGCCGCTTCGACACGCCGCAGCGGGTGGGCTGCTTCTCGTACGGGTCCGGCTGCTGCTCGGAGTTCTTCAGCGGCGTTGCCACCAGCGCGGGCCAGGCGCGCCTGCGCACCATGGACATCGGTCGGCGGCTCGACCAGCGCTACCGCCTGTCGATGGCCGAATACGAGGAGATCCTCTCTGGCGGAGGTGTGGTGCGCTTCGGCACTCGCAACGCCACGCTGGCCGAACGTTATACGCCGGCGCCAATGGACGGGCAGGGCGCCACGCTGTTCCTGCGCCGTATCGAGAACTATCACCGGGAATATGCATGGATGGCCTAACGCCGGCGGGCGCCACCGTGATCACCCGGCGCGAGGGTGACGTGTGCTACTTGCAGCTGCACCGCCCCGATGCCGACAACGCCATCAATGACGCCATGCTGGCCGACTGCGGCGCGGTGCTGCGCGACTGCGCGGCGTGGGCGAGGGTGGTGGTAATCGAGGGCCTGCCGCACGTGTTCTGCCCGGGCGCCGACCTGCACGAAGCAGGGCGGTCACGGCCCGATCGCCAGGCTGCGACGCGCAACGCCGAAGCGCTGTATGGCTTGTGGCTGCTGCTCAAGCGCGGCCCATTCATCAGCATCGCGCATGTGCGTGGCAAGGTCAGCGCGGGTGGCGTGGGGTTTGTCGCTGCCTGCGACCTGGTGCTGTGCGCGGATGACGCCACCTTCGCCTTGCCCGAACTGCTGTTCGGGCTGATGCCCGCCTGTGTGCTGCCGTTTCTGATCGAACGCGTGGGCAGCGCCCGCGCCCATGCCATGACCCTGCTGACGCAGGCGGTGTCCGCGCCGCAGGCAGTGGCGTGGGGGCTGGCCGACGCCAGCGGCGCCGACAGCGCCAACCTGCTGCGCATGCACTTGTTGCGTCTGCGACTGTTGCCGCGCGACGCCATCGCGCGTTACAAGCGTTACGCCACCAGCCTCGATGGTGGACTCGAAGCTGCCCGCGACAAGGCGGTGGCAGCCAACGCCGAACTGTTTTCCGATCCGGCCACGCACGACAAGCTGGCGCGCTACGCCGCCACCGGCCAATTTCCATGGGAGGTCGTATGAAAACCTGTCTGTTCCCCGGCCAGGGCTCGCAAGCGAAAGGCATGGGCCGCCACCTGTTCGAGCGGTTTCCCGATCTGACCGCGCAAGCGGATCAGGTGCTGGGCTACTCGATCCGTGAATTGTGCGTCGATGATCCGCGCCAGCAGCTCAATCAAACGCTTTACACCCAGCCAGCCATTTTCGTGGTGAGCGCGCTGGCGTGGTACGAGCACCTGGCCAGCCACGGCAAGCCAGATTTCGTGGCTGGTCATAGCCTCGGCGAATTCAACGCCTTGCTTGCCGCCGAATCGTTCGGCTTCGAGACGGGCTTGCGCCTGGTGCGCAAGCGCGCGGAGCTCATGAACGAGGCAGCCGACGGCGCCATGGCGGCCGTGCTGAACCTGGACGCGGCCGACATCGAAGCCATCCTGCGCGACCATGGTCTTGACCAGATCGACATCGCCAACCTCAATGCACCGTCGCAAACGGTGATCTCTGGCGCGCGCGAGCAGATTGCCCGTGCCGCGCCATTGTTCGAAGCCAGGAAGGGACGCTGCATCCCGCTCAATACCAGCGGCGCGTTCCACTCGCGCCTGATGGAACCGGCGCGCCGGCAGTTCGAGGCCTTCCTCGCCAGCTTCGACTTCCGCGCGCCGGCCATTCCCGTGATCGCCAACGTCACCGCGCAGCCGTACCAGCCCGGCGCGGTGGCCGTCAACCTGGCGCGCCAGATCACGGGCACCGTACGCTGGCACGAATCCATCGCCTACCTGCTGGCGCTGGACCCCGGCCAGCAGATGGTGGAACTTGGCCACGGCGAAGTGCTGACCAACCTGCTCAAGAAAATCCGCAGCGAGCGGCAGGTGGCGCCGGTGTCCGCGCCAGCCGCCACCGTCCACGAGCGCGTGCGGGACTGGAATTTGCGCTACCCGGTGGGCACGCGCGTGCGTTCGGCCATCGTCGCCGGCGCCGTACTGGCCACCCGCACCGAAGCCGTGGTGCTGTTCCAGCACCGCCCCGCCGTGTACCTCGACGGCTACCAGGGGTACTTCGACCTCGACGAACTGCAGCCGGCCTGATATGCCGGTTGCCCAAGGAGCTAACGTGTCTGAGCTAACCGATCCTCCCGATGACATCGCGATCATCGGCATGGCTTGCCGCTTTCCCGGCGCGGGCGATTACGAAGCGTTCTGGCGCGCGCAACGCGATGGCCGGTTTTGCGTGGGCGAAGTGCCTGCCGATCGCTGGCGCTGGCAGCAGCATTATTCCCCCCGGCGCGAGGACGAGAACAAGACTGTCAGCAAATGGGGCGGCTTCATGGCCGACATCGACCAGTTCGACGCCGCGCTGTTCCGCATCTCGCCGCGCGAAGCGGAATTGATGGACCCGCAGCAGCGCATCATGCTGGAACTGGCGTGGTCGTGTTTCGAGGACGCGGGCTATGCGTCCGCCAGCCTGCGCGGCAGCGATACCGGTGTCTATCTCGGCGTGTGCAATTTCGACTACAAGATGCAGGTCGAACGGGCGCCGGCCGCCATCGAAGCCCATATGTCCACCGGCGTGCATACCACGCTGATCCCCAACCGCGTGTCGTACGAATTCGATCTGCGTGGCCCCAGCATCCCGTTCGACACCGCCTGTTCCAGCTCGCTGGTGGCGCTGGCTGAAGCCGTGCACGCGCTGCGGCGCGGCGATTGCGGTGCGGCGTTAGTGGGTGGCGTGAGCGTGCTGCTCAATCCCACCCACTTCATCTCGTTCTCCAAGGCCGGCATGCTGTCGCCGCGTGGCGTGTGCCGCTCCTTCGACGAAGGCGCGGACGGCTACGTGCGTGGGGAGGGCGCTGGCCTGATCATGCTCAAGCCGTTGCGCCACGCGCTGCGCGACGGCGACAAGGTTTATGGCCTGGTGAAGGGCGTGGCCGTCAATCATGGCGGCAAGGTGGCCACCGTCACATCACCGAATCCGTTCGCCCAGGCGCGCTGCGTGGAAATGGCGCTGCGCGATGCTGCATTGTCTCCCGCCGCCATCGGTTACATCGAAGCCCACGGCACCGGGACGCCCAAGGGAGATCCGATCGAGATGAATGCGCTGATCCGCGCCTACGCCAGTCAGGCAAGGGCGCAAGGCGTGGAACTGGCTGCGCGCTCGTGCGCGGTCGGTAGCGTGAAGACCAGCATCGGCCACCTGGAGGCGGCGGCCGGCATTGCCGGCATCATCAAGGTGCTGATGGCGTTCAGGCACCGCACCTTGCCCGGCATTCCCGGCTTTGCGGGGCCGCACGCCAACCTGGCGGCGGCCGCCAGCCGTTTCGCTTTCAGCGCCGAGCCGCAACCGTGGCCGGCGCCGGTTGACCGGCATGGCGTGATCGAGCCGCGCCGGGCGGCGATCAACAACTTCGGCTTCAGCGGCGTCAATGCCCACTTGGTGCTGGAAGAGTATTTGCCGATGGCGCGGCAAGAGCTACCGGCGCAGCCGGAACTGATCGTGCTCTCCGCCCGAACCGATGCCGCCCTGCGCCAGAGTGCTGCCGACTTGTTGCAAATGTTGGAGGATGGGCCGGTACCGGCACTGAGCGATATTGCGTTTACCCTGCAAACAGGCCGCGCGCCGTTCAATCGCAGGCTGGCGTTGGTGGCCGACAGCCACGAAACGCTGCGGCGCGAACTGCAACGCCACCTCGACGGCAACGCTGCCAACACTGGCGCCGAAGCCAAAGCCAAAGCCAAAGCCAAAGCCAACGCCAGCGCGAGCGCAGGAGCCACCGCGACCGGCGATACCACTGGCTGCGACAGCGGCACCCACAACGACACCCACAACGACACCGAAACCGCAATCGCAATCGCAATCGCAATCGGCACTGCCACCGCCAACGCCATCGAGAACGCCACCATTACCACCACCGGCTGCGCCGGCGCCAAAGTCGCTGACCGCGCCCAGGCCGATTTGTGGGCGCGCCAAGGCCGGTTGCCGGAACTGGCCCGCCACTGGGTTGACGGCGGCACCGTGGACTGGCGGCTGCTGCGCGCGGAAGGTTCGGCGCGCCGGGTGTCGCTGCCCGGTCACCCGCTGTCGCCCCGGCCGTACTGGGTCGCCGGTGCCACCGGCCTGTCCGCGCTGCACAGCCGGCGCAAGGCCAAACGCGCAGTCCGCATCAACAAGGGCATCAACAAACGCGTCAACCAGGGCGTCAACCAGGGCGCCGACGACCAGGGTGCAGGTCGTGCGGCCGCCCCCAGCACCACGCCCGCCACGTAACACATCCCAACCAATGAAAGGACTGATATGGCGAACAATATGCAAGCACAGGCCAGGCAGGTAATCCAGCAGGCCATCCTGCGCCATGGCGGCATGGCGCGGTACGAGCAGGTCGATCGGATTGTCTGCGACGTGACGACCATGGGCGGACTGGCCATGCGCCGGCGCGGGCTGCACGCCGAATTTCCGCTGCCCAACCGGGTCACGCTGATGCCGCGCCAGAGCCAGGCGGTGCTGCATGACTATCCGGCGCCGGGGCGCTCCTGCCTGTACGACAACGGCCGCGTGGCCATGGTGGGGGGAGGGCGCGAGGCGGTCTTCGACAGCGACAACCACCGTCAGCAGATGCTCAGCGTCTCGCGCCTGCGGCGTCCGTGGACCGTGCTCGATGCCGTCTATTTTTTCGGCTATGCGATGACGCATTACGCCTCGCTGCCGTTTTCGCTGCCCGGGTTGAAAGTGGTGGGGCTGGCGCGGCGCAGCAGCGGCGACTGGCGCACCCGCATCGATGTCGAGTATCCCGATGGCGCCCACACCCACAGCAAGCAGGAGACCTTCTATTTCGATGACACCGGCCTGCTGGTGCGCCATGACTACCGCCCGGAAGTGAGCTCGCCGGTCGCGCGCGCCGCCAATTTCCTGCACGAGTACAAGAACTGCGAAGGCCTGCTGATCACCGAACGGCGCAAGGTCCACTTCCGGCTCGGGCGACTGGTCACGCCGCTGATCGTGATGGACGCCAGCATCAAGGTGCGGGAAGTAATGTACAGCTCCCCTGAAATGGCGGTCATCTCGGCATAAAGCACTCTTATTGAAGATGAAGGAGGAATCAACGTGGGAACACAAGCTATCGTCGATATCATTGTCGGCCATGCGCGCGAGGTGCTGCCCGACCTAGGCACGCGGCCGCTGGGCGGCGCCGATTCGTTGCGCGAACTGGGCGCCAATTCCATCGACCGCGCCGAGATCCTGATGCTCACCACGGCCACGCTGGGCCTGCGCATTCCGCTGGTCGAACTGGCGCAGCCGCGCAACGTGGGCGAACTGGCCAAGTTGCTGTCGGAGCGGATGGCGCAGCGGGGTGCACGTGTCGCCTGACGCCGTGGTCACCGGCCTGGGCGTGGTGTCGGCCATCGGCCAGGGCAAGCCGGCATTCCTTGAAGCCTTGCTGGACGGACGCCAGGCGTTCGACGTGCTGCGGCGCCCGGGGCGACAGCTGCCCGCAGGCGACGGTGAAACCGTTGCGCCGCCCTTTATCGGCGCCGAGGTCGCCGACCTGCACCTGGCCGCAACCATGCCGCGCAAGGGCTTGCGCACCGCGTCCCTGGCAGGGCGCGCCGCGCTGGCGGCGCTGCACGAAGCCTGGCACGAGGCCCGTCTCGACCAGGTGCGGCCCGAACGCATCGGCCTGATTATCGGCGGCAGCAATGTCCAGCAGCGCGAACTGGTGCTGGCGCAGGCCGCGCTGGCGGGCGAGCCGTGGTTCATCGCACCGGGCTACGGCCACACTATTCTCGACAGCGATGTCTGCGGCCTGTGTACCGAGGCGTTCAATATCCGGGGCTTTGCCTACACCCTGGGCGCGGCGTCGGCCAGCGGCCAGGTGGCGGTGTTGCAGGCGGTGGAGGCCGTGCGCGCGGGCCAGGCCGACGTTTGCATCGCATTGGGCGCACTGACCGACCTGTCGTACTGGGAACTGCAAGCCTTGAGTTCCATGGGGGCGATGGGCTCCGCGCGCTTCGCCGGCGAACCGGCGGCGGCATGCCGGCCGTTCGACCGCGACCGCGACGGTTTCATTTTTGGCGAGGCGTGCGGTGCGGTGGTGGTCGAGCGGGTGGAGCGCGGCGCGGCGTTCGAGCGCGCCGGTGTGCAGCCGTATGCACGCTGCCTGGGTGGGGCGGTCAATGTGGATGGCAACCGCCATCCCAATCCGTCGCTGGCCGGCGAGTGCTCGGCCATCCGCCGCGCGCTGCGCCGTGCGGCGCTGACGGCGGCGCAGATCGATTACGTCAATCCCCATGCCAGCGGCTCCCGTATCGGCGACGATACCGAACTGCTGGCGCTGCGCGAGAGCGGCCTGGCCCACGCCTGGCTCAACACTACCAAGTCGCTCACCGGCCACGGCCTGGCGGCCGCTGGCGCGGTGGAATTGGTGGCCACGCTGCTGCAGATGCGCGCCGGACGACTGCACCCGTGCCGCAACCTGGACCGGCCGCTGGAAGCGGGCTGGAATTTCGTCGGCACAGCCGCGCAAGCCTGCGACGTCGAACACGCACTCACGGTCAGCATCGGCTTTGGCGGCGTCAACTCGGCGCTGTGCTGGCAGCGCTTGTGAGGCCGCCCATGCCCGTAAAGTCCCACGGCCTGCTCGAGCATTACCTGCCGCGCTATACCTTTGCCCACCGCTACAAGACGGTGGTGCATTGCGGTGACATCGGCCGCGTGTACGATATCGCCCGCGACGTCGACTTATCGCGCTCGCGCGTGATCGTGCTGCTGTTCCGGCTGCGCGGCCTGCCATGCGACCGCTGGCGCGCGCGGGCGTTTTGCGCTGCCATGCACTGGACCGAGCTGGCGCAGCGGCGGCCAACGGAGTTCCTGGTCGCCTACTGGCGCGGCGGCGCCGGCAACCGCATCCGCCGCATCGAGGACGCCGCGCAGTTCTGCGGCCCGCTGCCGGGCGCCACCCAAAAAGTGGGCTTCACGTTCCGATTCCGCCAGCTCGATGCGAAGCGCGTGGAAATCGATACCGAAACCCGGGTGCTGTGCATCGGTGCGCGCAGCCGGCTTGCCTTTCTCGGGTACTGGTTGATGATCAAGCCGTTCAGTGGCCTGGTGCGCAAGGAGATCCTGCGCCTGATCCGCCGCGAGGCCGAGTCATGAAGGTGGCGGCCAACCAGCCCAATGCCATGGTGGTCAAGCTGCCCTTGATCGTGCTGGCGCCGCTGCGACTGTATTTTCAGCTGGCCGGCCGCATCGCGCCGCAAGCGGCAGTGGGAGCGTTCCGCTGGCTGCTGTCGCACATGCCGCGCCGGCGGCTGTCGGCCCGCGAGCAGGCGTTTCTGGATGGCGCACAGCGCCTCGCCTTCGATTGCGGCGACGCGGTGCTGGCCGGCTACAGCATCGGCGCCGGTCCCGCCGTGCTGCTGGTGCATGGCTTGCAGGGCAGCGCCGCCAATTTCCGTGCGCTGGCGCCGGCGCTGGCGCAGGCAGGGTATCGCGCTGTCATGTTCGACGCCGTCAACCACGGCAACTCGCCGCCGGGCACCGCGTTTTCCCGGCGCTCGGTGCAGCACCTGCGGTGCGTGATCGAAAAACTGGGGCCGCTGCACGCCATCGTCTGTCATTCGGCCGGCGCCTATCTGACCATGCTGGCGCTGTGCGAACCAACCGCCAGCGTGGAAAAATGCGTGTACCTGGCGCCGTACCCGGATATCGCCACCACGCTGCGCACGTTTGCCGACTACCTGTGGGTACCGCGCGCGGTGGAGCCGCGCCTGCGGCGCTGGTTCGAGGACATTGGCGGCATGCCGTTCGAGCAGCAGTCGATGCGCCACTGCCTGCCGCGCCATGGCACTACCCGCAACCCGGCATGCCTGTTTGTGCACGACACCGACGACCGCCACATCCCGCTCGACTGCACCCACGCCACGCTGCGGCACCTGCCGCATGCGCGCCTGCACGTGACCAGCGGTCTCGGACACTTCCACATCCTCAAGGAACCGGGCGTGATCGCCCACATCGTCGATTTTCTCCAACGCCCATGACCAGTATTCACGCAATCAAGCCATTCCGCCCCGAGCTGGTATTCCTGTTCCCCGGCCAGGGTTCGCAGCACTACCAGATGGGGCGCGCGCTGTTCGACGCCGATCCCGCCTTCCGCGATCTGATGACCGGCCTCGATGCGCAATTCACCGAACGCGAGGGCGTGTCGCTGCTCGCCCGCCTGTATGGTTCGCTCTCGGCCGCCACGCCGCTCGACGACATCCACCTGAGCCACCCGCTGGTGGTGATGATCGAGTACTGCCTGGCGACCGTGCTGCGCCAGCGCGGTCTGCATCCCACGCGGGTGATCGCGTCGAGCGCCGGCGAGTTTGCCGCGCTGGCGTTCACCGGCCGCATCACCATCGAGACCGCGCTGGACATGATGGCGCGGCAGGCGCAGTGGGCATCGCATTACGTGGAGCCGGGCTTCATGCTGGCGGCGATGGCGCCGCGTGCCTGGTGCGCGGCCGATCCCGATGTGTGCAGGCTGGCGTGGGTGGCGGGCGTGGGCATGCCATCGGCGACCGTACTCACGGGCCGGCGCCAGAACCTGGCGCCGCTCGAGGCAGCGCTGCGCGCGCGCGGAGTGGCATTTGGCCGGCTGCCGGTGCGGGTGCCGTTCCACAGCGCGCTGATGGACCCGATGCGCGCGCACTGGGTGCGGCGCTACGCCGACCATCCGCACGCGGATGCGTTGTGGGACGTGATCCGCCAGCCGTTCGATTTTCCGGCGTCGCTGGCCGTGCTGGACCGGCAGGCGCCATACTCGCTGGTGGACGTGGGGCCGTCGGCCACGCTGGCCAACTGGATCCGCCACGGCGCCGTGCCGCATGCCGACCAGTGGCGCATCCACGGCATCCTCTCGCCCTGGGGCGGCGACTTGCCACGGCTGCAGCAGGTGCTGGACCTTGCCGATGTTCACGTCACGGCATGATGACGCGCGGCGCCCGCCTGTTCCTGTTCGGCGTGATGGCGTTCGGCCAGTTCATGGCGCTGGTCGATATCCAGATCGTGGCCGCCTCGCTCAACGCCATCCAGGCCGGCCTGTCGGCCGCACCGGATGAAATCAGCTGGGTGCAAACCGCGTACCTGATGGCCGAACTGGTGATGATCCCGCTGGCCGGCTTCCTGGCCAAGGCCCTGTCCACGCGCTGGCTGTTCACCTTGTCCGCCGGGCTGTTTACGCTGGCGAGCGCCCTGTGCGGGCTGGCGTGGGATATCGATTCGATGATCGCATTCCGCGTGTTCCAGGGTTTTGTGGGTGGCGCCATGGTGCCCACCGTGTGGGCCACGGGCTTCATCCTGTTTACGGGCCGCGACCGCGCGCTGGCTTCGTCCATTCTCGGCGTGGTGACCATGCTGGCGCCGGTGTCCGGGCCCACCATCGGTGGCTGGATCACGGAGCTGATCGACTGGCGCTGGATTTTCTACATCAACGTTGTGCCGGGCATCGTGGTGACGGTGCTGGCGGCGGCGCTGATCCGCTTCGACGAAGCGCGGCCGGCGCTGCTGCGCACGCTGGACTGGTCGCACCTGCTGGCGATGGCGCTGTTCCTCAGTTGCCTCGATTATGTGCTCGAAGAAGGCCCGCGCCACGACTGGTTCAGCGACACCGGCATCGCCATGGCAGCGTGGGTGGCGCTGGTGGCGTTCGTGCTGTTTGTCGAGCGTTCGCTGCGCTCGGCCACGCCGGTGGTGCGGCTCACGCCATTCAAACGGCCGGCGTTCGTGCTGGCCAGTACGCTGGCGCTGGCCACCAGCGCGGCGATTTTTGCGGCCACGTACCTGGTGCCGGTGTTCCTGGGCCGGGTGCGCGGCTACAACAGCCTCGATATCGGCACCACCGTGTGCGTGACGGGACTGGGCATGCTGATCAGCGCGCCGCTGACCATGCGCCTTCTCAGGCACTTCGATCCGCGCCTGGTGATCGCGCTCGGGGTGCTGATTTTTACCGCCAGCCTGTGGATGTTTTCATTCATCGGCCCGGAATGGGGTTTCAGGGAACTGTTCTGGCCCCACGTGCTGCGCGGCGTGGCCGGCATGCTGTGCGTGGTGCCGGCCGCAAACCTGGCGCTGGCCGATCTCGAAGACGAGGCGCTGCACGAAGCGTCCGGCCTGTTCAACCTGCTGCGCAACCTCGGTGGGGCGTTGGGCATCGCGCTGGTCAATACCTGGTTGCAGGACCATAGCCGGCTGCACTTGCTGCGCCTCGGCGAGGCGCTCGGTACGCGCGGCGACAGCGCCCGGCAACTGCTCGACGGGCTGCTGCACGACCTGTCCACCCGCACTACCGACGCCGCGGACGCCTGGCTGGCCGCGCAGGCGCTGCTCGAACGCTACCTGCAGCGGCAAGCGCTGGTGCTGGCGTTCGACGACGTCTTCCGCCTGATGGCCTGGCTGCTGCTGGCCACATTGGTGCTGGTGCCCTGGTGCCGGCCGGCGCCGCCATCTTCCAAACCACATGCGATAGAACCATGACGCAAACCGAAACAAAAAACCGGCGGCGTGCTTTGCTGCCGCTGCTGACAGCACTGGCGGTCGGCGGCGCCGGCGCCCTGTGGCTGGCCGCCCCCGGCAGCCAGGTCACGACCGACGACGCGTACCTGCGCGCCGACGACACCGGCATCGCCCCGCAGGTGAAGGGAAGGGTGCTGGAAGTGCTGGTGCGCGACCACCAGCGCGTGGTGACCGGCGCGCCGCTGGTACGGCTCGATCCCGACGACCTGGCCGCGCGTACCCGCGCCGCCGCTGCCGACCTGCAGGGCGCGCGCGCCAACGTGCAGGCCGCGCAGGCGGCGCTGACCAGCCTCGCTGCGGAGGAACAGCTGGCGGCGGCCCAGATCACCACCGTGCAGGCGGGGATCGTTGCGGCGAAAGCGCGGGTGGCGCGCACCGCCGCCGAGCAGGCGCGCCACGAACGGCTGGCGCAAGCGGGCGCCGTGGCCCAGCGCGAACTGGAACTGTCGCGCACCGGGGCGCTGGACGCCATGGCGGACGCTGACCGCAGCACCGCGCAACTGGCGGTGGCGCAGCGTCAGCTGGAGCTGACACGCAGCCGGCGCGCCAGCCTGCGCGCCGCGCTGGCCCAGGCCGAAGCGGGCGTGGCACGGGCCGACGCCGCGCTGGCGCTGGCGCGCCAGGAGCAGGGTTACACGGTGATACGGGCGCCGGTCGATGGCGCGGTGGGCGCCTTGCAGGTGCATCGCGGCGATATCGTGCAACCGGGCTCGGCACTGATGACGCTGGTGCCGCTCGAGCGCATGTACGTGGTGGCGTATTTCAAGGAGACCCAGAGTGAGCGCATCGTCGCCGGCCAGCCGGTGCGGCTCGATATCGATGCGCTGCCCGACCAGCCCTTGCGCGGTACGGTGGAGAGTTTCGCGCCCGGTACCGGCGCGCAGTTTTCGCTGCTGCCGTTCGAGCCGGGGACCGGCAACTTTACCAAGATCGTGCAGCGGGTGCCGGTACGGATTGCGCTCGATGGCGGCCAGGAAAAGTGGTTGTCGAAACTACGGCCGGGCTTGTCTGTTACGGCCCGGGTCGCCATCAGATAATCAAGCAGCTCAATACGTGCAAGGCGCGCTTGTCAAGCCGCGTAATTACTATCGGTGGCAAAATTGTCGCGGATGCCATTTTTTTGTTTCGTTCAATTTTGCCTGTCGTTACAATCGCTGCATCGGAATACCAAGGCGTGCGTACCATGATTTGCCTGATCGTCGATCATCATCCCGTCATTTCCAGCGGCCTGGCGCAGATGGTGCGCGCCAGCTTTCCCGGCTGGCAGGTGGACATTGCCCATACCGTTGCTGCCGCCATCGAACAGGCCGATGCGCAACAGCCCGATGTCGTGCTGATCAGCTTGCTCATGCCGGACAACTCCGGCCTGGCGCTGCTGGGCCACTTGCAGCAGCATGACCGGCACAGCAGGCGCACGGCCAGCATCGTCATTGCCGATGCGCCCGACGCCGATACGGCACGCCTGTGCGAGCGGCTGGGCGCGCACGGGTTCATGTCGCGCGCCCACGCATTTACCGCGATTGCCCCGGCCATCCGCGCCGTCTGCGCGCGGCAAAAATATTTCGAGCCGGCGCCCGATCTTGCGACGCCGGTACCGGCGCCGATCCGTTTTACACCGCGCCAGCGCGACATCGTCGATCTGCTGTTGATCGGCTACTCGAACAAGCAGATCGCCTGCACGCTCAACCTCAGCAGTGGCACCGTCAAGAACTACATCTTCGACCTGATGCGGATGATCTCGGTCAGTTCGCGGCTGGAAATGGCGCTCAAGATCCGCGACAGCGGCTACCAGCGCTCGTGACAGCCACCATCGAGACCCTCCGGGGTCTTTTTTTTTGGTCTGTCGCCACCCACCGTGCCGGATGACACCTGCCATCGGGCAGGTATCCACTGACATCTTTTCTTGTCAGTTCGACAAAAACATAATGAACCTCGACACCCTAGACCAATGGAGGTTCCATGAACGACGCATCCCCCGACCCCTGGCTGGTGCTGCGCACCCGCAGCCGCCAGGAAAACGTGGTGCAGGAAGTGCTGCGCCAGCGCCAGATTCACTCCTACCTGCCCAAGCATCGGGAGACCGCGAAACCGACCGAAACCGCGCTGTTTCCCGGATATATCTTCGTGCAGCCGCGCCCCGAGCAGGTCAGCGCGCTGCGCACCGTACGCGGCTCGTGCGGCCTCCTGATGAGTTGCGGTCGCCACGCGCAGGTGGCCGCCAACGATGTGCTGGCGATCCGCATCATGGTCGGCAGCGGCGCGCCGCTCGATGTCCATGCCGACCTGGTGGCCGGGCAGCCGATGGAGGTGATCGCCGGGCCGTTCAAGCACGCGCAGGGGCAGTTCGTCAGCGTCGGGCGTCAGCGCCGGCTGGTGATCAACCTGCACCTGATCGGCCGTGGCCTCAGCGTCGAGATCGACGCCGCCCACGTGCGTCCGCTTGCCAACGCCGCCTGACAGGAGCAAGCCATGTCGATCACCGAAATCTACCTGCTGGCGATGATGATGATTTTTGCCGTGCCTTACCTGGTGTGGCGCCTGCTCAATTCCGACAACGTGGCGCCGCTGGTGGTGGTGCAGATCGTCGGTGGCGTGCTGCTCGGGCCCGGCGTGTTGGGTGCGGCCTATCCCGAGTACCATGCCTTCGTGTTTTCGCCCAAGGTCACGCTGGCGCTGAACGGCATCGCCTGGTGGGCGGTGATGGTGTTCGTGTGGATCGCGGGCGTGGAGCTCGATTTGCGCCAGGCCTGGCGCCATCGCGGCGAGAGCCTGGTGGTGGTCGGCATGGCGCTGGTCACGCCGCTGTTGCTTGGCGTCGGGGTGGCACTGGTGCTGCTGGGCTGGCAGTCCGACTGGATCGGCGCGCGCGCCCATACCTGGCAATTCGTCACCGGCGTGGGCATGGGGTGCGCGGTGACCGCGCTGCCGATCCTGGTGCTGTTCCTGGAAAAGCTCGGCATCCTGCGCACTGCGCTGGGCCAGCGCCTGCTGCGCTACGCCAGCTTCGACGACCTGGCGATCTGGGGCGTGCTGGCGCTGATCCTGCTCGACTGGGAACGCATCGGCCGCCAGGGCCTGTTCCTGTGCGGTTTCGGTATCGCCGCCTGGCCGGTGCGGCGCGCGATGATGCGCTTGCGCGAGGGCGATCGCTGGTATGCCAGCCTGACATGGCTGCTGGCCTGCGCGTTCCTGTCGGACTGGGCCGGGCTGCACTACATGGTGGGCGCGTTCCTGGCCGGCGTGGTGCTCGATGCCGGCTGGTTCGACCGCACCCGCATGGACGCGCTGCGCGAGCAGGTGCTGTTTGCCTTCATGCCGGTGTTTTTCCTCAGCACCGGGCTCAAGACCACCTGGACCGTCGGCGCAGAGACGGTCTTCGTGGCGGCCGGCTTGCTGATGGTGGCCAGCGTGGCCGGCAAGCTGCTGGGCGTGGGACTGGCCGGGCGCATGCTGGGCTGGCCCCGTGGCGATGCGCGCGTGATCGGCTGGCTGCTGCAAACCAAGGGCTTGATTGAGCTGATCTTCGCCAATATCCTGCTCGACAAGCAGATCATCTCGAACCAGATGTTTACTGCCATGCTCCTGATGGCCATCGGCAGCACCATGCTGGCCTTGCCGATGATGCGCAACAGCCACCTGGTGCCGGCCCGCGCGCCGGCCGGCATGCCCGGCGGTCCGCTGCGTGAATGAGGTGAGCGATCTTTGCGTGGTGCTGTGCGTGGCGTTGCCGGACGAATACCACCCGGCAGCGCTCGAGCGCGAGCTGCGCCGCCGCCTTGACCGGAAAACCCTGGACCGCATCGACCGCCTGCGCCAGCCGGTGGACCGCTTGCGGTCGATGCTGGGCCGCGTGCTGCTGCGTTACGGGCTGCGGCTGCGTGGCCTCGACGATGGCGCCGGCGTGACGATCGGCCACTATGGCAAGCCACGTCTAATTGATGGCACGGCCGAGTTCAACCTGTCACATGCCGGGCGCTGGGTGGTGTGCGCGATCTCGCAGACGGCGGTTGGCGTCGATGTCGAGCAGGTGCGGCCGTTCGACCTGGTGCTGGCGTGGCGGTTCTTTCACCGCCTCGAATGCGCGGCGCTTGCCGTGCAACCGGCAGCCGCCCGGCACGACTATTTCTTTCGCCTGTGGACCGCCAAGGAAGCGTACATGAAGGCGCTCGGGCTCGGTTTTCAGCGCGACATGGCGTCGTTCAGCGTGGCGCCGCGCGCCGACCTGCACGTGGCGCTCGACGATCCGCAGGTATCGTCGCAGCCCTACGTGCTGTCCCACCTTGAACTGGACCCCGCTTACCGGCTGGCGCTGTGCCGCCATGGGCACACGGTGCAGGTACTGCCGGTAACCATCGATCACTTGTTGTCGCTAACCATCATTCATTAACTTACCTTCAGGCTACTGTGCTGTCGTGCCGGCTTTGAAACGGCATAATGCGCGACAGGGTTGGTTGCCTAAAGGACATAAAGTGCTGAATGGAATGCTGAAACGCGATCTGTCGTGGCTGTGGGCGGCGATCGCTGCAATGGTGGTGCTCATCATCTGGCTGCTGCTGCAACTGGGCCGGCAAGGATCGCAGGCGCAAATCACGGCCGCCCGCACCCGTGCCGCCGTGATTTGCCAGATCATGCGCGCTGGCGCCCAGCGCCTGGACGGCAAGGATATGCAGGCCGAGGCGGTCGAGCGCGCGGTGGTCGATATGGCGCTGCGCGAAGACAGCGGCGTCGAGGGCGGCCTGTGGCAGGCGCAGCGCGGCGTGTATGCGTACGCCTTTCCCACCTACGACGGCAGCGGCATCAAGGACGATGCCCCGGCCGCCGAATTGCCGCGCATCGGCTCGCTGGCGCAGCGCGCTTTGGCCAGCGCCGCGCCGGTGATCGAGGTGCGCCCCGGCCTGCGCGAGGCGGTCGTGTATGGCGCTTGCCCGGTGCGCGATAACGTCGCCGGCTGGACGTTGACGCGCGTCGCCAGCATGGCCGACAACGCGCTCGACCATTTGGTGGTGGCCGTCAGTGTGCTGCTGTGCTCGCTGGTGCTGGCCGGGGCCTGGTTCGCGGTGCTGCTCACGCGCTGGGGCCGCGAAGTGCAGCGGCTGTCGGGCCTGCTGGTGGCCAGCGAACGGATGGCCGCCCTCGGCAGCCTGGCGGCCGGGCTGGCGCATGAAATCCGCAACCCGCTCGGCACCATCCGCATGAAGGTGGACAACGCGCTGGCCGCCGCGCCCGAGCGCCGTCCCGCCCGCACCGAGGCGGCGCTGCACACGACGCTGCTGCAGGTGCAGCGGCTGGAAACCCTGGTGGCCAGCCTGCTGGCGCTGACCCAGCCGTTCCACCCGCAGCGCGCGCCGGTGGCGCTGGCCGATTGGCTCGAGCAGCGGCGGCAGGACCATGCCGATGCGGCTGCCGATCTCTCGGTGACACTGGCGCTGAAACTCGGGCCTGGCCTTGGCGCTGCCGCCAACCGTGCCGTCACCGTCCAGGCCGGCACTCATGCGGCCTGCTCGGACGCCGCTGCCGTCAACCGTGCCGTCACCGTCCAAGCCGGCACTGATGCGGCCTGCTCGGACGCCGCTGCGGCCAACGCCGATATCGCCGCGGTTCACGCCGGCCGCGATCCAGGCGCCGCTGCCCATGCTGGCGCCCATGCTGGCACCCACGCCGCACCTCCATACTCTGTCGCTGCCGAGGTAGCCGCCGCTCATGCTGACAGCGGCCCGGGCGCGCGCAGCACCGTCCACACCGACCAGGAGGTCGCGCTGTTCGACCCGGCGCAGATGGCGCGCGTGCTTGACAACCTGCTGATCAACGCGCTGGCCCACACCACGGCCGGCGGCCGCGTGGAGTTGGGCGCTGCCCGCGACGGCGATGTCCTGCGGCTGTGGGTGGCCGACGACGGGCGCGGCGTGCCGCCGGCCTTGCAGGCCAGCTTATTTGATCCGCTGGTGACCGGACGGCCCGGCGGCACCGGCCTCGGACTGGCGGTGGTGCGCGAAGTGGTTCACGCCCATGGCGGCACGGTGGCGCTCGACCCCGCCCACGTGCCCGGCACCCGCATCGTGATGGAGCTGCCATGGACCTGATCCTGGTTGTCGATGACGATACCGCCTTCAGGGCCACGCTGGCCGAGACGCTGGAAGATCTCGGCTATCGCGTGCGCCAGGTGGCCAGCGCCGAGGCTGGCCTGCGCGCGCTGGGCGAGGGCGGCATTGCCGCCGCGATTGTGGACCTGCGCCTGCCCGGCGACGACGGCCTGGCGCTGCTGCGCGCCGCGCCGGCCATCGCACCGGGCGTGCCGTGCATCATGCTGACCGCGTATGCCAGCGGCGCCAACACCATCGAGGCGATGCGCCTGGGCGCTTTCGACCACCTGACCAAGCCGATCGGACGCAGCGCGCTGGCCGCAACGCTGGAGCGGGCCTTGCGCGCCAATGCAGCGGCAGCGCCGGCGCCGGCGGAAGTTGCCGCCGATCCGGCCGACACCATGGTCAGCAGCAGCGAAGCGATGCGCGCCATTTTCAAGCGCATCGGCTTGGTGGCCGACAGCGACAACTCGGTGCTGGTGCTGGGCGAGACCGGCACCGGCAAGGAACTGGTGGCGCACGCGCTGCACCGCAACAGCGCCCGCGCGGGCGGCCCATTCGTGGCCGTCAACTGCGCGGCGATACCGGCCGACCTGCTCGAGAGCGAATTGTTCGGCCATGTAAAAGGCGCGTTTTCCGGCGCTGCCGCCGACCGGCCCGGACGCTTCCGCGAGGCCGATGGCGGCACCCTGTTCCTCGACGAGATCGGCGACATGGCGCTGCCCACCCAGGCCAAGATCCTGCGCGTGCTGCAGGAGCGGGTAGTGACGCCGCTCGGCGGACGCCACGCGCAGCCGGTCAACCTGCGGGTGGTGGCGGCCACCCACCGCGATCTCGAACGCGAAGTCCTCGACGGCGCCTTCCGCGCCGACTTGCTGTACCGCTTGCAGGTCATCACCATCATGTTGCCGCCGCTGCGCGAGCGGCACGGTGATATCGATGTGCTGATCGCACATTTTCTCCATCACGGCGGCGGACGCAGCAAGCACCTGTCCGGCGCCGCGCTGGCAGCCCTGCGTGCGCACGACTGGCCCGGCAATGTGCGCGAGCTGCGCAACACCGTGCAGCGCGCGATTGCGCTGAGCGAAGGGGATTTGATCGAGGTCGAGCATCTGGGGCTGACCGCAATGGCTGGGGTGTTGCCGGGTACTGCCGCGCCGCTGCGGGCTGATGCCGACGCTGCGGATGTGGTTCCCGCTTTCTGTCGCGATATTGCGACGGCTGCGCATGCTGGCGCTGGCGGGGATGTTGCTGCGGCAGCGCCTGCGGTCGAGGAGGGTGTCGCGACAGCCGTTTCGGCGGCTTTTGGGTTGCCCGCCATCGACTGGGACGGCAACCTGGACCGGGCCGTGGCGCAGCTGGAGGCGGCGATGCTGGTCCGCGCGCTGGACGCCAGCGACGGCAATCGCAGCCAGGCGGCGCGCCGGCTCGGCCTGTCGCGCCAGCAGTTATACCGCAAGCTGGCGCAATATGGACTGGATATGTGACGCCTGTCCGCAGGACGGACAGGCTGGTGTCACCAATCCGGACAGGTCTGGGCAGCGACCAGCCCAATCCTGCGCTGCACGGCGCAAATGGCGCTGGCACGCTATCTGCATAGACATGGTTACCCCGCCTTTTAATGGAACAAGGAGAGAACCGTGAATGTCCGGAAACTGAAACCCGCCATGCTGGCCGCCGCACTGTCCGTTGCCACCGCCGCCGCCATGGCTGCACCACAGCCAGCACAGCCACCACAGCCGCCGGCAGCGCCATTGCTGGCCCAGGCCGACACGCCGCCACCGCCACCAGCAGCGGGCGCGCGCCGGGCAGAACCGCCTGCCCAGCCAGGAAAGCGCGTGCGACCACCGGCCCCGCCGCGTGATGGCGTGACGCCGCCACCAGCAGGAGCCGGCGCGCCGCCACCTCCACCAGTCGGTGCCGGTACGCCGCTCCCGCCACCAGTTGGCGCCGGTACGCCGCCCCTGCCACCAACTGGCGCCGGTGCGCCGCCCCCGCCACCAGCCGGCGGCGTCGGTGCGCCACCACCGCCCCCCCCACCTGGAGCAGGCATGTCACCGCCCACTCCGGCTCGAGCAGGCGTGCCGCCGTCAGCTCCAGCACGAGCGGGTACGCTGCCACCACCTCCGCCAGCAGGTGCGGGTACGCCGCCGCCACCACCAGCGGATGCCGGTACGCCGCCACCTCCATCAGCCGGCGCTGGTGCGCCGCCACCACCCTCAGTCGATGCCGGTACGCCGCCACCTCCACCAGCCGGCGCTGGTGCGCCGCCACCACCGTCTGCGGGCACCGGCATGCAGCAGCCACCGACGCCGCCAGTTGGCGGCCAGCTCTAACCGAGCGGGACGCGAACGATGCAACTGCATAGTCGCCTCTCTGCCGCCTTGCTGGCCGCGATGCTTGGCGGCGTTGCCGCCGTCGCCAGCGCCGCGCCGCCGGGCCCGCCGACGCCACCGACGCCACCGACGCTGCCAGGCAAGGCGGCGCTAACGGTCATCGAAGGCCAGGTGCAGCGTCTGCTGGTCACGCCTTACGGCGAGCCGAACGGCCTGCGTTTCGCTGACGGCACAGTCGTGCTGCTGCCGCCGCACCTGGCCGTGCGGCTGACCGGTGTCGTCACCGTGGGTGACCGCGTGCGCGTGATCGGGCTGTCGGCCAGCGGTGGCGCCTTGCGCGCGCAGGCGCTGGTCAACCTGGCGACCGGCGGCGCGGTGGACGAGCAGGGTGAAGGTCCGCCCCGGCCAGCGGCGCCGGCGCCACGTCCGCCGTTACAGCAATATGCAGTGCAAGGCACGATCGATGTCGTCTTGTACGGCCCGCGCGGGGAGGCCAACGGCGTCATCCTTGCCGATGGCGCCATCATCTATTTCCGGCCCGACCTGGTCGGCTTTGCGCTGGCGCCGGGTCTGCCGTTCGCGGCGGCCGGCATTGGTACGCGCAGCGCGGCAGGCCTGTCCATCGAGGCGATTTCCGCTGCGGCCGGCAAAACTGACAATCCAACCAATTCCAACCATGTCGAGTAACACCATCCTGTGGGCGATCACCGCCATTACCATGCTGGGCATCGTGGTGCGCCCGTGGCGCCTGCCCGAGGCCGTGTGGGCGGCGCTGGCCGTGGCCGCGCTGCTGATCTTCGGTCTGATCGACGTGGCGCACACCGTGGCCGGCGTGGCTCGCGGCGCCGATGTTTATCTGTTCCTCGCAGGCATGATGCTGCTGGCCGAACTGGGCCGGCGCCACGGCGTGTTCGACTGGCTGGCCGCCCACGCGGCGCGTGCGGCCGACGGCTCCGGCCACCGGCTGTTCCTGCTGGTGTACCTGGCGGGCACGGTGGTGACCGTGCTGCTGTCGAACGACGCCACGGCCGTGGTGCTCACGCCTGCCGTGTACGCAGTGGCGCGCGCGGTCGATGCGCCGCCGGTGCCGTACCTGCTGATTTGCGCCTTTGTCGCCAACGCGGCCAGCTTCGTGCTGCCCGTGTCCAATCCCGCCAACCTGATCGTGTTCGGCGAGCACATGCCGGGCCTGGCCGACTGGCTGGCTTTGTTCCTGTTGCCGTCGCTGGGCGCCATCGTGGTCACGTACGCGATCCTGTATTACCGCCTGCGTGCCGGGCTGCCGCAGGTCATCCGCCGCGCAATCGCGGTGCCGGCCTTGTCCACCGGCGGCCGCGTCACGCTTGGCGCGCTTGCCGGTACGGCGCTGCTGCTGGGTGCGGCCTCGGCATTGCGCTTGCCGCTGGGGCCGGTCACGCTGGCGGCCGGACTGGTGGCGCTGCTGCTGGCCAGCGTGGCCGCGCGGGTGTCGCCGCTGGCCGCCGTGCGGGCGCTGTCGTGGGATGTGCTGCTGATGGTGGCCGGCCTGTTCGTGCTGATCGAGGCGTTGCAGGCGCACGGCGTGGTGGCCGCACTGGCGGCGCAATTGCAGCGCCTGCAGGCGGCTGAACCGGTCATGGCCGATGGCATCGCCGGCGCCGTGCTGGCCCTGGCCTGCAACCTGGTCAACAACCTGCCGGCCGGCCTGTTGGGCGCGGCCACGCTGGACCACGTGGCGGCCGACCCATCGCTGCGCGCTGCCGCCCTGATCGGCATCGATCTCGGCCCGAACCTGTCGGTGAGCGGTTCGCTGGCCACCATCCTGTGGCTGACTGCGCTACGGCGCGAGGGCGTGCAGTTCAGCGCGTGGCGCTTCCTCAAGCTTGGCGTGCTGGTGATGCCGGCCAGCCTGCTGGCCGCGCTGCTGCTGTTGCAGGTGGCGGCATGAGCGCGGTGCCATCCGCCCTTGGCGTCAAGGTGGCTGGCCCGACCGCCGCTACCCTGTGGGCACTCGCGCTGCTCAACTTTTTCCTGGCCGATGCGCGCGATGGACTCGGTCCGTTCCTCGACGCTTTTCTGACCACCAAGGGGTGGCAGCCGCTGGACCTGGGCATGCTGGCCACCATCGGCGGCGCCATCGGCCTCGCGGCCGGGGTGCCGGCCGGCGCCTTTGCCGACCGCACCCGCAACAAGCGCATGATGATCGTGGTGCCGATCGTCGTGATTACAGCCATGAGTTTCCTGTGCATCGCCTGGCCGCAGAAAGGCTTGGTGTTCGTGACACAAGCGCTGGCCGCGCTGGCCGGCGTGCTGATCGCGCCGGCGCTCACAAGCATCACGCTCGGCGTAGTGGGTCCGAAACACTTCGGCCGCCAGTTGGGCAGGAACGAGGCCTGGAATCACGCCGGCAACGTGGTGCTGCTCGGTGGCACCTGGGGCGCCAGCGCCTGGCTCGGCCTGCCCGGCGTGGCGGGGCTGATGCTGGTGACGACCATGGCGGCCATCATGGCCACGCTGGCCATTGCGCCGGCCAGCATCGACCATGCCGCTGCGCGCGGATTGGCGCCGGCCGGTCCCAGTGCGGTAAAGGAGGCAAGCGGAGTACCAGCGCAGGCGGCAACGCCGTCGTGGCGCGTGCTGGCTACCAACCGATCGTTGCTGCTTCTGAGCGTGGCCTTGCTGCTGTTCCACTTCGGTAACGCGCCGCTGGCCCGGCTGATCGCCCAGCAGTTCGCCTTGCAGATGCAGCGCCCGTTCGAGACCACGGCGGTGATTACCATGGTGTCGCAGCTGTCCGCGCTGGCGGCGGCGCTGGCGGCGCAGCGCATCATCCGGCGCGACTGGGTGCGCGCGGCCGCCGTGCTGGCGGTGCTGAGTTTGCCGCTGCGCGGGGTGCTGGCGTGGAGCTTTTCCGACTTTGCCATGATTTACCCGGTGCAGTTGCTCGATGGCCTCGGCGTGGGCTTGCTGGGCATCCTGACGCCGTTCCTGGTGGAGCGCATGACGCGCGGCAGCGGCCATTTCAATATGGCGCTGGCGGCGGTGATGGTGGTGCAGGGCGTGGGGGCGGCTTCGAGCAACGTGGTGGCTGGCTACCTGGTGGCGCATTACGGCTATCCGGTCACGTACCTGCTGCATGGCAGTTTCGCGCTGCTGGCGCTGGCGGCCTTGTTGCCGGCGCTGGCTGGCGCCAAGGACAAATCGTCAGCTTCGTGCGGCTTGGCGCCTTAGCCGCAGTGGCGGGCAGCGGCGGCCATCTTGTGCTGGCCGCCGCCCTGCACGGCCAGTGCCAAGCTCAACCGGCCAGGTTCACGCCTGGTCGGGCCTGCTGCGCGGGCGCCTTGGCGCTATAATTCCGGTTTGCCGGCTCGGCAGCACCCGGTGCGCCGCAGCAACCGGCCGGTCTCACTGGAACTTATGGAAAAATCAATCGATACGCGTGCCGTGCGCACGCTGGTGATCTCGCCCAACTGGATCGGCGACGCCGTGATGGCGCAGCCGCTGTTGCGCGCCCTGAAGGATGCCAATCCGCAGCGCCGCATCGACGTGCTGGCCCCGGCCTGGGTGGCGCCCGTGTGGCGCGCTGCCGCCGAAGTCAGCGAGGTGCTGGAAACGCCGTTCAAGCACGGCAAGCTGCAATGGGCCGAACGCCGCGAGTACGCGCGCATGCTGCGCGAACGCGGCTACGACGAAGCCTATATTCTGCCCAACACCCTGAAGTTCGCCCTGATACCGTGGATGGCCAAGATTCCGAAGCGGATCGGCTACAAGGGCGAGATGCGCTACGGTTTGATCAACGTCATGCACCACGACGATCCCAGGCACAAACGCCCGATGCTGCCGTTCTACGCGGCGCTGGCCGGCCCGGTATCAAAGACCCCGCCGCAGGACGTACCGTTCCCGGTGCTGACCATCAGCGACACGGACAAGGCCGCCGCGCTGGGCCGGGTGGGCATTGCGCCCGGCACCACCATCGTGGCGTTCGCGCCGGGCGCCGAGTTCGGTCCCGCCAAACGCTGGCCCAGCGGCTATTTTGCCGGCCTGGCGCGGCTGTTGCAGCAGTCCCGCCCCGAGATCACCATCGTGCTGATGGGGTCGGCCAAGGATGCCGAGGTGTGCGACGAGATCGTCGCCGCCGCGCCCGGCGTGCGCAGCCTGGCCGGCGTGACATCGTTATCCGATGCGCTGGCCATCCTCGGCAGCGCGGCGGCGCTGGTGACCAACGATTCGGGCCTGATGCACATTGCTGCCGCGTTGAACCGGCCGGTGGTGGCGCTGTACGGTCCGACCGATCCGAGGCATACTCCACCGTTGTCGGACATCGCCAAGATACTGTGGCTGCACCTCGAGTGCGCGCCGTGCCAGCAGCGCGTGTGTCCGCTGGGCCACCAGGCTTGCATGCACAAGCTGACGGTGGACCTGGCATGGGCGCCGCTGCGCGCCATGCTGCCGGCGCGGCCGGCAGCCCTTTAATTTTAGAACAGGACAGATCATGATTTTGGTGACCGGCGGTGCGGGTTTTATTGGTAGTAACATCGTTCACGCGCTGAGCCAGCGCTGCGAGGCGATCTTCGTGGTCGATAATCTGAAGCGCCCGGAGAAATTCCACAATGTCGTCGATGCCGAGGTGGTCGATTACATGGGCAAGGAAGAGTTCATCGAACGCCTCGAGCGCGGCGAATTTGCCGGCAAGTTCTCGGCCGTGTTCCACGAAGGCGCGTGCTCCGACACCATGGAAATGGATGGCGAGTACATGATGCGCAATAACTTCCGTTACAGCGTGTCGTTGTTCCACTTCTGCCAGAAGGAAAAAATCCCGTTCATCTATGCCTCGTCGGCAGCCGTGTATGGCGCCGAGGAAGGCTTTACGGAAGAGCGTTCGGGCGAGCGGCCATTGAACGTGTACGGTTACTCGAAATTCCTGTTCGACCAGTACGTGCGCAACTACTGGAAAACCAATGGTGACCGAGGCGCGCAAGTGGTAGGCCTGCGCTACTTCAACGTCTACGGCCCGCGCGAATTCCACAAAGGGAATATGGCCTCGGTGCCGCTGCACCAGTACCGCCAGTTCCTGGCCGATGGCCAGGTAAAATTGTTCGGGGAGTACGACGGCTACGCCGCCGGCACCCAGACCCGCGACTTCGTCTATATCGACGACGTGGTCAGCGTCAACCTGTTCTTCCTCGATAACCCGGACAAGAGCGGCATCTTCAACCTGGGCACCGGTCGTGCGCAGCCGTTCAACGATATCGCGGTGGCGGTGGTGAACAATCTGAAACCCGAAGCCGGCGCCCTGGCACTGGACGCCATCGTCGAGCAGAAATTGCTGGAGTACGTGACGTTCCCGGACAAGCTCAAAGGCAAGTACCAGAGCTTCACCCAGGCCAACATCGCCAAGCTGCGCGCAATCGGTTACGACAAGCCGTTTTATGATGTGAGTGCCGGGGTGACCGCGTACATTGCTTGGTTGAAGGCCAACCACAAGTAATCGCTATTGCAGGCCCAGCTTCCTGAGCAAGCCTGGCAGCAACTGCGCCAGGAAAACGCTGCCGACCACCCAGACGATGATGGCGTTTTTCGCTTCGGCGATGGCGGCCTTGGTGTCGGCCTTGACCTCGGCGACCGCTGCCTTGGTCTCGGCTTTGACTTCGGCCAGGTCCGCCTTGGTGGCGACAGTCGCCTTGAGGATGCCAAGGTCGAGCTTGATGGCCTCCATCTCGAATTCGAGTTTTGTCACGCGCTGCTCCATGTTACGCTCCCATTTGCGTCTCGATTATTGCAAGCCGGGTAGCACTTGCGACAGAAAAATCGCGTCGACGGCCCACATGATGATTGTGTTTTAAGCCTGTGTCCATGCTAAAAGGGTGCGCCTACCACGTCAAGCGGCACACGCGCCAATCGGCAGAAATGCTGTTTTAGCGGCGACGCTTGCGCGGCACGAATACCCGCCATGCCACCACGCAGGCGGTCACGCTCATCGCCACCCCCAGCAACGATAACAGCACGACCAGGCTGTCGCGCAGCCATGGCCGCGCCAGCAGTGGGGCGAAGTCGAAGCTTTGCAGGCCGTTGTACAGCAGGCGCTGCCAGCGGTTGGAATTGTCGGCGCGCAGCATGATGCGGGCAGAGGCCGGATCGGCATAGACCACCACGCCATCGGCCCAGACCGCGCGCCACACGGGCAGCGGCCGGTTCTGGCGGTTGGCAGGTTGGTTGCCGCGTGCGTAGTAGAGTTCGTCGTACGCGGTCAGGCGCGACAGTGTTACCGGTGCTTCTGCGCGCAGGCGTCCCAGTGCGGCGCTGATGTCGGCATCGGGCAGGGCAGCGATGACGGCAGCGTGACTGGCAGTAGCCGCAGTTCCATCGACATCGTCGGCCGCAGTGATGCCGCCGGCAGCAGCGGCTCCACCGGCAGCAGCGACGCTACCTGCAGCAGCAGAACTATCGGCACGCACGAGCACCGAGCCATCCACGCCCCTCAATCGATACCACGCCTGGCCATTGAAGCGCAGCGTTTCCAGTTCGCGCACGGCCAGCGGCGCCGCCAGCCGTAACGCTGCCGCCGGCGACAATCGTGCGGCCACCTCCGGCCCCGACCAGCGCCGCTGTTCGTCCGCCGTGGCGCCGCGTGGCGAGAACACGCTGAACGGATTCATCGACATCAGGCCCGAAAAAATCCACGTCAGCGTAACCACGCCAACCGCCAGCCCGAGGATATGGTGCCAGCGCATCCAGAAAATCCGGTACGGTATCCAGCGCGAACGGTTGAGGAATAGTTGCCAGACGCCGATGATCAAACCGGTGGCCGCCAGCAGCACGCCTAGCAGCGACAGCCATACCACGACATTGTGCCAGCGCTCGGGCCAGCGCCGCAGTTCGGTGAAATAGAATCGGGGGCGGTGCGCAGCAGGCGCCAGACCGGCGCCCCCGCATGCATGCCTAGCCTGGCATCGGCGGCTATAACGCGGGCGCGGGCGGCTGCTGCTGACGCCGTCAGGCAACAGCGATTGTCCACTGCGGTGGCCGGCGGCGCGGCGAGCCGTTCGGCAGTTTGATCGCCCGGCGCCACAGCAGGAAGTCCGCTCAGCTGTTCGGCAGTTCGATCGCCCGGCGCCACGGCAGGAAATCCGCTCAGCCGTTTGGTAGCCTGGTCGATCACCGCCCGGGCCGGAACTTCCGTTTGCCGTTCGGCAGCGTGGTCGCCCACCACCCCGGCCGGAACACCGGCTCTCCGTTCGGTAGCGCCGTCGCCCAGCGCCCCGGCCGGCAACCCGGCCAGTTGTTCGGCAGGTCGGTCATCCAGCGCGGGTGCCGGTAGTCCAATCAGCGGTTCGACCGCTCGGTGGTCCAGCACCAACTGGGGCAGACCGGCCAGCCGCTCCGCTGGTGTCAGGCTCGGGAACGGCACGAAGTAAAGCACAATGCCACTGGCAAACCACACCAGGAACAGCAAGGCCAGCGCCACTCCCAGCCACTTGTGGACGAACAGCAGCGCCTGCTTCATGGTCAGAACGTGGTGCGGGCTGTCAACTGCACCGAGCGCGGGTCGGCCAGCAGCCAGCGCACGCCGGCGCTGCCGGACAAGGCGTAGTCGCGGTCGGCCAGGTTCTTGACCGACAGGGTCAGGCCCAGCTTGGGCGACGCGGTCCACGCCAGCGAGGCGTCAATCGCCGTGTACGCGGGCAGGTTAGCAGTGTTGGCGGTATTGGCCTGGCGCTCACCGACGTAGCGGGCGCCGATCGCCGCTTGCCAGCCCGGCACGAAGCGGTAGCCGGTCCAGATGTTGGCGGTGCGCTCGGGAACGCCGGTAGGCGTGTTGCCGGTGCGTGAAATCGGCACGCCGCCGACCACTTCGTTGAAGTCGTCGTAGCGGGCGCGCAGCGCTGCCAGGTTGGCGTCGATGGTCCAGCCGCGCACCGGTTCGGCCGCGAATGCCAGTTCGATGCCGGTCGATGACTGCTGGCCGATCTGCAATGCCACGGTTGGATTGTCCGGGTCGCGCGAGAGCAGGTTGTTCTTTTCGATTTTATACACGGCCGCACTCCATTCGCCGCGCAGCGCGGCGATGCCGCCCTTGGCGCCGAATTCGAGTTGCTTGCCCTTGGTGAGGTCGAAGCTGGGGCTGCCGTTCGGCAAGGCCAGCGCGCCGCTGAGCGGATCGGTGGCGGTGCCGTACTGGGCGTACAGGCTCACGGCGGGATCGAGGTTCCACACCAGGCCGGCGCGGCCGGTCACCGGCGTGTAGTCCTTCGCTGCGCGCACGCCGGTGCGCAGTTCGTGGTTGTCGAGCGCCATGCGGTCGCGGCGCAGGCCGACCACCAGTTTCCAGTGCGGCGCCAGGTCGAGCACGTTCTCGGCAAAGACGGCGGTTGATTCCAGCTCGGCGCGGCGGAGCGTGCGGCTGGGGTTGGCGCCGGCAAACGTGCCGGGCACGAAGTTGTACGGATCGACCACCGAGCTGCCCGTGTATGGCGAATTGTTGGTCAGGAACAGCTTGGTGCGATACCACTCCACGCCAGCCACGAAGCGGTTTTTCAGTCCGGCGACCTGGCCGTCCAGCGTGACGTCGAGGCGGTTGCCCACTTGCTGCTGGTCGTGCAGGATTTCCAGGTAGCTGTCGCGGTTGATCAGCGTGCCGGCCGGGTTGAGGGTATAGCTCTCGGCGTTGCGCCAGTGGCGCTTGCTGGTCATGTAGTAGCTCTCGTTGCGCACGCGCACGCCGGGCGCGGCCTGGTAGTCCACTTTGACGCGCCACACGCGGTCGTTGTACTTGACCAGGGCGTCATCGACGTTAAAGCTCAGGCGTTTCAGGCTGTCGTCCAGCTTGCCGTTACGCAGCGGCGTGCCGAAGTAGCGGGCGTCGTCGTTGTGGCCGGCATCGACCAGCAAGGTCACTTTGAGGTCGCGGTTGGGGCGCACGGCGACCCTGCACCGATTCCAGCGGCCACGTCGAAAACGGGTAGGTGATGGTGCCCACCGCCACCACCAGCCGGGTGCCATCGACCATCTGCGCCACCGAGTTGTGGCCCGAGAAGCCGCGTGCCGACAGGCTGGTGCCGCCGTTGCCCGGCGACGGCGCTTCGCTCATGCCTGGCATGCGCACGGCGGCGTCCTGGGCGCGCACCAGCACCCGTTCGGCCATGTCGGCGCTGCTCATGCTGCTGACGCTGGCCGGGGTATCGCGTGCGGTCAAGCCCAGGCGCGAACCGGTGCCGTTTTCTTCGTCGAGGCCGAGGCCGCTGTTGGCGGTGAGGCGGCTTTCGCCCACTTCCACCGCGGGCAGGGTGGGGTGGTGGGCGCGGGCGGCGGCGCACAAGGTCATGCTGGCGGCGGCCAGGGTCAAATGTTTCCTGCGAGGGTGGTGAGCGTGGAATGAGGTGCGCAGTTAACGACATTGATAACATTGATTCATTCGAAAGATTTTCACTTAAACGTGAAAATTATTCATGCAACCGGATTTCGTTGTATTTCGATGCGTGCTGCGCCCGGGTTGGCGCGGCGCTGGCGCTATAATTCGACACCGGGGACTTTGCCCATCCACGGCCAATTTCCACTGCCCTTGAAAGCCGATGATCACACCTGATTTTGCTGTCCGCAATGCCGATACGCCCGTCACGCTGGCCAACTGCGCCGACGAGCCAATCCACATTCCCGGCAGCATCCAGCCGCATGGCGCGATACTGGTGTTCAACAGCGCGGCCGAACTGGTCTCGTGGAGCGCCAACGCCCACGCCATGTTGCAGTTGACGGTACCGCTGGTGCTGCTCACGGCCCTGGCCGACCTTGGCCTGGCGGACGAAGTGCAGGAAAAAATCCACGAATGCATCGAGGACATGGACGGCGGCGAAGTCCCGGCCGCCATGGCGGAAACGCTGGTCGGTACCCAGGCCTTCGATTGCATCGTGCATGGTCACGAAGGCCTGGTCATCGTCGAATACGAATGCCGCGAACTGGCCACCGACAGCGTGGCCACGTTCGCGCTCAAGGCCCATACCGCCATCGAGCGCCTCAAGCGCCAGAAGTCGGTGCCGGCGCTACTGAAAGCGGCGGTCGATCAGATCCGGCTGATCACCGGTTTCGACCGCGTGATGGCCTACCGCTTCCGCCACGACGACAGCGGCGAAGTGGCGGCCGAGGCTAGAGCCGAATCGCTCGACCCCTACCTGGGCCGGCGCTACCCGGCCAGCGACATCCCGGCCCAGGCGCGCCGCTTGTACGTGATCAACACCCTGCGCCTGATCGGCGACATGGGCTATACCCCGGTTCCCATGATCGGCCGCACCGGCGCGGCGCCGCTCGACATGAGCTACAGCGTGCTGCGCAGCGTGTCGCCGATCCATGTCGAGTACCTGCGCAACATGGGGGTGGAGGCGTCGATGAGCATTTCCATCGTCATCAATGGCAAGCTGTGGGGCATGATTGCCTGCCACCACATGGCGCCGCGCCGGGTGCCGTACGCGATCCGCATGGCGGCCGATGTCATGGCGCAGGTGCTGGCGGCCTCGGTGCAGTCGCTCGAAACGCGCGAACGCGCCGCGCTTGCCGAGCGCGCGGCCGAAGTGCGCACCCAGGTCATGGAATCGCTGCTGCATTTCGATGATGTCGCCGCCGGCCTCACCGCGTGCGCCGCCGAGATTTGCGGTTCGCTGGGCGCCGGCGCGCTGGTGGTCATGCACGGCGGCCGGGTGGTCGCCCACGGCCCGGTACCGGCGGACGTGGTGACGGCGGCAGTGGCGTCGATGCAGCTGGAAGACGCCGACGTGGTCGAACGGTCGGCGCGGCGCGACTGGCCGGCCGGGCAGCAACAGGGCTGCGGCAAATGGGTCGGCCTGCTGGGCTTGCGCTACGACGCTGCCGCCAATGGCTGGCTGCTGGCGCTGCGCGAAGAGCAGGTGGAACTGGTGCGCTGGGGCGGCAAGCCCGACAAGGAAATCGCCCACGGACCGCTGGGCCCGCGCCTCACGCCGCGTGGCTCGTTTGCCGAGTGGCGCGAAACCGTGTTCGACCAGGCCGAGCCGTGGGAAGCCACGCGCCTGTCCATCGCGCGCCAGCTGCTGGCCGAAATGAACCGCGCGTCGGTCACCCGCCACGAGCAGAACGACCGCGCCCGCGCCCAGTTGTTCGCCATCCTCGGCCACGACCTGCGCAACCCGCTGCAATCAATCAGCATGGCAGCCACGGTGCTGGAACTGGGCGGCTCCAAGGAAACCGCCGGCCGCCGCATCAAGGCGTCGAGCGGGCGCATGGAGCGTTTGATTTCTCAGGTGCTTGACATGAGCATGATCAACGGCGGCATGCGCTTGGGCGGCGAGGTCGTGGCGGTGGACCTGGCGCCCATGCTGGCTGATCTTGCCGACGAATTCCGCACCGCCAAGCCGAATATCGTGCTCAACCTGGACAGTCCGCCGCAAGTGCTGGTGCCGATGGACGCCGACCGCGTGGCGCAAGTGGTGAGCAACCTGATCAGCAACGCCTACCACCACGGCAAGGTCGGTGAAACCATCGACGTGCGGCTGGTGCAGGACGACGCCGGCGTTACGCTCGATGTGCTCAACGTGGGTGATGAAATCGCCGAAGAGACCGCGCGCACGCTGTACAACCCGTTCAAGCGGCTGTCGGCCAACAATGCCCGCAACAAGGGCGGCATGGGCCTGGGGCTATATATTGCGCGCCAGATCATGCTCGAGCATGGCGGCACCATCGAGTACACGTACCAGGCGCCGCATGTGCGCTTTACGCTGCATCTGCCGGCAACGCCAGCGGCTACCCCGACCTAGTTCACCTGCCACAACCCTGCCAGCAGCCAGCGCAGGTCGCAGTCGGGGTCGTCGCGGTAGCGCAGGAAGAAGCTGTCGGCCCACTCCTGGTCGAGCGGGGTATCCCATTTCTCGAAATTGGAAATCGGGTATTCCTCGCTGAACAGCAGCAGCAAATCGGTGTGCGCTTCGCGTTCGCTCGCGGCCAGGCCGCGATGGATGCTGAAGCGGACCAGTAAATCACTTTTTCTCATGTTCTAAAACCTGTGACGGCCGCAGGCTGCGCTCGAGCTCGTCGAAATTGGCTGGCTTGACCAGGTGGAAATCGAAACCCGCGTCACGGGTTTTCTGGCGGTCCTGGTCGGAACCGTAGCCGGTGTGGGCGATCAGCCGGGTGAGGGCGAACAACGGGTCATCGCGCAGCATGCGCGCCAGTGCGTAACCGTCCACCTTGGGCATGCCGATGTCGAGGATGATGGTGTCGGGCCGGTGCGCCCGCGCCAGGGCCAGCGCGCGGTCGGCATCGTTGGCCAGGAATACCTCGTGGCCCATCACGCCCAGCAGTTCGCCCATCACTTCGGATGAATCGATGTTGTCGTCCACCAGCAGCACACGGCGCATGCCGGGCGCGAGCGTTGGATGGGCGGTATCGGGCGGCACCGGGGCAGATGCGGTCGCGGCGGCATCGAGCAGCGGCAGGATCAGCTCGAAGGTGCTGCCCTGGTCGATGCCGGGGCTGCTGGCGTGGACACTGCCGCCGTGCATGTGCGCCAGCGTGGACACCAGCGACAGGCCGATACCGAGGCCGTCGTGCACGCGGTCGTGGGCGGCCGCGCCCTGGGCGAACATATTGAAGATGCGCGGCAGGTTGTACGAGGTGATGCCGATGCCGTTGTCGTGCACCGAGATCGACACGCGGGCGTCGGCCAGGCGCGCCACCTGCAGTCGTACTTCACCGCCGCGGTTGGTAAACTTGGCGGCGTTGTGCAGCAGGTTGCCGATCGCCTGCGCCAGGCGCACCGGGTCGCCGTTGATCCACAGCGGCTCGGGGGGCACGTCCACCACCAGCCGGTGCTGGCGCGATTCGAGCATCGGCTGCGCGGTTTCCAGCGCGGAATCCACCACGGCATGCAGTTCGGTGCGCTGCAACTGCAAGGTCAGTTTGCCCTGCGAAATGCGCGCCACGTCCAGCAGATCGTCCACCAGGCGCGACAGGTGCGCCACCTGGCGCACGATGATCTGGCGTGCCTTCTGGTGCAGCGCCACGTCGGCGGGCGCCACTTCGCCCATCAGCGCCACCGCGTTGCGGATCGGGCTCAGCGGATTGCGCAGCTCGTGCGCCAGCGTTGCCAGGAAATCGTTCTTGTTGTCGTCGGCCGCGTGCAGCCGGTCTTCCATGTCGCGGCGCTGGGTGATGTCGCTGGTGATGCGGGCGATGCGGTACGGCACATCGGCAGCATCGCGCACCAGGAAGGCGCGGTCGCGCACCCAGCGCACGCTGGCGCCGGGCATGGTCAGGCGGTATTCCTCGTCGAACGGTTCGCCGGCGCCGGCCAGTTGCCAGCGCGCGGCAACGGCGGCGCGGTCGTCGGGATGGATGGCGTCGAGCCAGTCGCCGGGCGCGCGTTCGAGCAGCTGCGCCGGGCGGTTCCACATGGTGGCGTAGGCATTACTGACATACAGCAGTTCGCTGCCGTCCAGGCTGAACATCCAGAACACGTCTTCGATATTGTCGGTGAGCTGGCGGAAGCGTTCCTCGCTGTTGCGCAGGTCGGCTTGCGTGCGTTGCAGGCGCAGCAGGGCATTGACGTTGGCGATCAGTTCGTCGGCTTCGATCGGCGCGGCCAGGTAATTGTCGGCGCCGCCTTCGAGGCCGCGGATCTTGTCGTCGCGGCCGGTGAGCGCGGCCGAGGTTTGCAGGACCAGGATGGTGCAGGTGTCAACGTCGGACTTGATCTGGCGGCACACTTCGATGCCGTTGATGTCGGGCAGCTTAACGTCGAGCAGTACCAGCGCGGGCAGCAGGCGGCGCGCCATGGTCAGCGCGTCGGTGCCGTTGGCCGCCTCCGCCACCTGGAAGCCGGCGCCTTGCAGGATGCGGGTCTTGACGTAACGCGCACCGTCGTTGTCGTCGACGTTCAGGATCAGGATGTCACTATTGCTCACGAGCGGTCTTTCACAGAATTGAACATGCTAAGCGTCCGGCGCAGGCGCAGTGCGCGGCAGGTGCAGGAAGAAGGTCGAGCCCTTGCCGCTGGTGCTCTGGACGTCCACCGACCCGCCCAGCAGCGTGGCCAGCTTGCGGCACAGCGGCAAACCGAGCCCGGTGCCCTTGACCTGGCGTTGCAGCGGATGCTCGATCTGGGAAAATTCCTCGAAGATCAGCAGCAGGTTGTCGGAACTGATGCCGATGCCGGTGTCGCTGACTGCAAAGGTAACATGGTCGGGGCTGGCGCTGGCGCGCAGCTCGACGCAAATCTGGCCGTGCTCGGTAAATTTGAGTGCGTTCGAGATGAAATTGCGCAGGATTTGCGCCACCATGCCTTCGTCCGACAGCAGCAGCGCGCCTGGCGGCGGCATCACGAACACCAGTTCCACGTGCTCGTGGTGGGCCAGCGGGCGCAGCATGCCTTTCAAAGCGCTGAACAAATTGGCGACGTCGATCGGCGCCACTGTCAGTTCCACCTTGCCAGCCTCGATCTTGGCCAGGTCGAGCAAATCGTTGACCAGTTCCGACAGGTCGCTGGCGGCGGTGGCAATGAACTGCACCTGCCGTTCCTGTTCCACCGTCAGCTCGCCGTCCATGCGGTCGAGCAGCAGTTTCGACAGCGCACGGATCGAACTGAGCGGCGTGCGCAGCTCGTGGCTGGTGTTGGACAGGAAGCGCGATTTCATTTCGTCGGCCTTGCGCAGGCGTTCGGCTTTTTCTTCGATCTCCGCATACAGCGCCACCACGCCGCGATTGGTGTCTTCCAGTTCGTGGGTGAGCGAAATCAGGTCTTCCTGGCGGTCGCGCAACTCGGCCAGCGCCATCGCCAGCTCGCGGTTTTGCTGTTGCATTTCCGCCACCGTGTTTTGTACCGGGCTGGCGGCCAGCTCACCGCCCAGTTGCAGCAGGCGGTCGCGGTCGATGTGCTGGCGTGGTCCCAAGGCTTTGAGCATCAGCACGTGCAAGCCATGTTCGGGTGAGCCTTGCACGCTGCACTCGTCCATCAGGCGGTGCGCGGTCGCTACCGCGTTGTTCAGTTGCGACTGCGGCGACTCGCCTTCCACGCCGGACACCAGTTCGGTGGCGCGCACCGGGTCGCCATCGGCACGGATGGTGACCACCAGTTGCTGCTGGTTGCCGGAGGAGTCAAGCGCGAACACCGCGCGCCCGCGCGCCAGCCGGCTCGAGGCGCAGCGCGCCACCTCCGAGACCGCCGTGGCAATCCGGACCTGGTCTTGCGCGCCAAAGCCGAGCAGGGCCGAGATCTGGCGCGCGCGCTGGCGCACCGCGACCACGTCCGGTTCGCTGTCGATGCCCACTTGCAGGATACGAGTCTGCGGCATCATGCACGCTCCGGCACGCGGTACACCAGCACGCTGGCGTCGTCGCGCTGGCGCGCAAAGTCGCGCAGCAGCACGGCCGCCACCACCGACGGATCGCACGCCGCCAAACCCGGGTACTGGTTTAGGTCCCACTGGGTGCCGATGCCGTCGGTGGCCATGATCACCAGTGCGCCGGGGCCGCATTCCACGGTAAATTCCTGCACCTTGCGCATATTGTTGCCGACGATGCCGTTGTACGACGCCAGCTGGCGCCGCCCGCCAGCGTCGATCACGCAGGCGCTGATGTTGCCGATACCGGCAAAGTGCAACTGGCCGGTAGGCGCGTCGAGCAGTCCCAGCGCCAGTGCCGCACCGCGCGTGTTGCGCAGCGCCGCGTGGCATGCCTGGATCTGTTCGGTCGGGCGCAGGCCCGGCTGCAGCGTGACCGTGGCAATCGCGGCGGCGGCGGCCTTGGCCGCCTCCGGCCCGTGGCCGAGGCCATCGACCATCAGCAGCGCCGTGTGCTGGCGCGCGGTCGCTACTGCCCAGGCGTCGCCATTGGCGGTTTCGCCGGCAAGCGGCAGCGAGATGCCGCCGCTGGCCAGTTGCAGCTCGGGCGACGGCGTGCGCCACAGGCGCATGAAGAATACCGCGCCCTTGCCGCGCGGGGCATACACGTCGAACTGGTCGGATAGCCGGTGCAGCGCACCGAGGCCGGTGCCGGCGGTGCCGGCGCTCGAGCTGCCGTCGCGCAGCGCCTGCGCCAGGTTGCCGATGCCAGGGCCGGCGTCATACGCCACCACGTCGATGCCGTCCATGTCGCCGGTATGCACGGCAGACAGCACGATGGTGCCATCGCCGGCGTGCTTGAGAATGTTGGTGGCCGCTTCGGTGATCAGCAGGGCCAGCTGGCCGGCACGCACCTCGTCAAAACGGGCATTGGTGGCCAGCAGCTGGCCTGCGCGGCGGGCGGCAGCAATGTCGCTGGCGTGGGTAATGGTGATCCAGGTGGAAGTCTCGACCGATTGATTTATTTTTTCCATTTAACAATGGCTACTGCCGTACCTTCTCCGCTGCGGGAATCTATGTCGAACTCGTCGACGAGGCGCTTGGCCCCGCCCAGTCCCAGTCCCATGCCGCCACCGCTGGTATAACCATCGCGCAGCGCCTGGGTGATATCCGCGATGCCGGGGCCGTCGTCGGCAAACACCAGCCGCAACCCCTGGCGCAAGCCGCTGTCGAGCACCTGCGCCAGCACCATGCCGCCGCCGCCATACTTGATGGTATTGCGCGCCAGTTCGCTGGCGGCCGTGACCAGCTTGGTCTGTTCCACCAGGCTCAGCTTGAGTGCAATCGCGTGCTCGCGCACCAGCTTGCGCACGCCCACCACGTGTTCGTCGGTGTGCAATGGCAAGGTCGTGCCGCTGGTCACGCGCGCACCCGGCTCGGTCAGCAGTGACGAGGCGAAGCGCACCGCATCTTCGGCGCCGAGCGCGTTCATCGCTTGCCGAGCATGACCATGCCCTTCTCAACATTGAGCGCGGTCTTCACGCCGGGCAGGGTCAGGCCCAGTTCGACCAGCGTGATCGCTACCGCCGGCTGCATGCCGACCAGCACCGTCTGGGCATCGAGCACGCGCGCCATGGCAGCGGTATTGCTGATCATGCGGCCGATGAAGGAATCGACCAGGTCCAGCGACGAGATGTCGATCAGCACGCCCTTGGCGCGGTCGCTGACGATGCGCTCGGTCAGATCGTCCTGCAGGGTCATGGCCAGGCGGTCATGCATGTCGACCTGGATCGACACCAGCAGCAGGTCGCCGATACGGAGAATGGGGATCCGTTCCATGCTGGCCTCAGGCGGCGATGCGCGTGACGCGCGCGCCCACGCGGGCAAGCGCCACTTCGAAGGCATCGGCCAGGGTGGCCTTGGTCATCACGTCTTCCAGGTTCACGCCCAGGTGGACGATGGTCTGGGCGATCTGCGGACGGATGCCGGAAATGATGCAGTCAGCGCCCATCAGGCGCGCGGCGGCGATGGTTTTCAGCAAGTGCTGGGCCACCAGGGTATCCACGGTCGGCACGCCGGTGATGTCGATGATGGCAATTGCGGCGCCGGTTTCGACGATTTTTTCCAGCAGGCTTTCCATCACCACCTGGGTGCGGGCGCTGTCGAGCGTGCCGATCAGCGGCAGCGCCAGCACGTCCTGCCACAGTTTGACCACCGGCGTGGACAGTTCCAGCAGCTCCTGCTGCTGGCGCACGATGATCTGGTCACGGCTCTTCTGGAATACTTCCACCGTGTACAGGCCCAACTGGTCGAGCAGGGTGGTGGAGCCCCACAGTGCGTCGGCCAGCACTGCCGGCTCGGCGCTCAGCGCTTCGCGCAGCGCGGTAAACAACGATTGCTTGAGCGAGAATACGAAAGTGGCGGTTTCGCTCGGGGTGGAGCCTTGCTTGGCGCGCTGGTTGGAGATCTCGGCCAGCAGGTTGCGCACTTCGTCCCAGGCGCGGCCTTCGATATTGTCGGTGCCGCCGGTGACGGTGGCTTCTGGCAGCAAGCCCAGCAATTGCGTGCAATGGCGACGCAGTTGATCGGCGACGGCAGCGTCTTTGCGGAAGGACAGGCTGTTGAGATGGCCGATCCACGCCTCGAGGATCTGTTGTTCGTGTTCTTGTATGACGGCGCCAAGGCGGCGTGCGGTGTCGTTCGAGCTCATCAATTCCCCAATCAACTTTAGATTTATTTCCTGTAAGTATAACAATTGATCAAAATCTACGTTTTTATCAATCGTGTGCAACCTCAAAGCTTAGCCACTTTTCAATCTTTCGACTAGGGCACAGGTCAGTAAAATCATGTAATTCGGAAAATAAATGCTGCGCGTGCAAATTCGCGTGCTTTGTCGCCGTAACGTCAAACAAGACTGCTAAGATTAAGTTTCCCTTAATTTCAAACCGGATACTGTTGGCGCGGCGTCAACTTGCCGTAAGGGAGTGGACAATTAAAAATAGGGAGTGCAAGTGGTCAGTGAATCAGTTTTGGCAGCGTCGGTGCAACGGGTGTGGTTCAATCGTGCGTTTTCGTCGGTGTATACCGCCATCAGCCTGATCCGCGAAGCGGACCGGGAACAACGTTACCACCTGATTTACTCGCACGTCGCGCCGGCCACTGCCGGCCAGGTTGCGCACCAGTTCGAACTGGAACCGGCCGGTCTCAAGGGTGACGAATACGTCGAATGGTGCCTGGCGTTCTGCCGCCAGCACGCGGTCGATATCTTTGTCACGGGTAAAGAGGCACGCCTGATCACGGCCGCCGGCGAACAGTTTGCCGCCCTGGGCGTGCGCGTGTTGTCGGCTGGTTCTGCCGAGACCTTGCAATTATTGCACGACAAGGCCCGTTTCTACGCCACGGTCGAGTGCCCGCAGGCGCCGCCACCGGAAGCGATCGCCGTCCACACCCTGGCCGAGTTCGATGCCGCCTACACCGAGTTGCGTGGCCGCTACAGCAAGCTGTGTATCAAACCATCGCAGTCGATTTACGGCCTCGGCTTTGCCCTGATCGACGAGCAGCGCAGCTGCGCCGAGCTGCTGATCGCCGGCGTGCAATACACCATCGGCCTGGCCGACCTGCGCGCCGGGCTGGCGCTGCTGCCCGAGTTCCGCACCATGCTGGTCATGGAATACCTGGAAGGACGTGAGTACAGTGTCGATTGCGTGGGCGACAATGGCAAGCTCGTCGTTGCGGTACCGCGCAAGAAGCCGCAATCGTCGTCGGCCACCGGCCAACGCGTCGACATGCATGCCGACATCCTGGCCGCGTGCGCCACGCTGTCGGAAAATTACGGCTTGAACGGCTGCTTCAACGTGCAGTTCCGAGAAACCGGCGATCAGCCGCGCCTGCTTGAAATCAATCCGCGCATGTCGGGCGGCATCAGCATGGCGTGCGCGGCCGGACCGAATTTGCCGTATATCGCGCTGGCCGGCTTCGATCGCGGTTTCGAACACGTCGAGATCGCACCGGTGCGCAATGGCGCGCGCGTAACCGAAGTCTCGATCGCCATGGAGCTGTGATGGAGCGGCTGGCTGAAAACCTGGCCGTGGCCTTTGCTGGCCAGGACGGCGATAACTTGCGGGTGGTGGATCTGCCAACCGGCAAGCTGACCGTCTCCGTGCGTGCTGGTGCTTATCCGCTTGACGCGCTGGTGGGTTTTGCCGCGCGCGCCAACGCCAAGCGCGGTTTCCTGTTTGTGAGCAAGGTGCTGGGCAAGCACTGGCCGGTGCGTCCAAGCGCCATGCGCGGCCTGCACCAGTCGCTGGCGCGCGGTTTGCCACTCGATTTGCCGGGACCGGTGCTGTTCATTGCCATGGCCGAGACCGCCGTCGGGCTGGGGCAGGGCGTGTTCGAGGCCTGGCTCGATGAAGATTCCGGCCGCGAGGCGCTGTTCCTGCACACCACGCGCTACCGCGTGGGCGACGGCCCGCTGATCGAATTCGAGGAAGCGCACAGCCACGCGCCGCGCCAGTTCCTGCACATGCCCGACGATCCTGCGCTGGCCGCCAAGTTTGCCCAGGCGCGGTCGATCGTGCTGGTCGATGACGAGGCCAGTACCGGCAACACCTTTGTCAACCTGGCGGCCGCCTGCCGCGCAGTGGCGCCCGCCATCGAGCATGTGCACCTGGTGACCATCACCAATTTCATGGGCGAGCAGGGCACCAGCCAGTTGCTGGGCCGCTTCGGCGTGCCGGTGACCCACAATGCCGCGCTCGAAGGCGCGTTCTCGTTCGAGGCCGGCCAGCTGGACACCGGCGCCGCGCCGGCCCAGCGCTATGACGCCAGCGCCGACCGTGGTGCCAGCGCCGCATTTGGCAGGCTGGCGGTGGACCATGCGCTGGCGTTGCCGCCGGCCCTGGCGGCCGGGTTGTTTGAGCAGGTGCAGCCGGGTCAGCGCGTGCTGGTGCTCGGCACCGGCGAGTTCATGCACCCGGCTTACCTGCTGGGCCGCGCGCTGGAAGAGATGGGTGCCGACGTGGTGGTGCAATCGACCACCCGCTCACCGATCCTGGTGTGGGGCGCGGTGGCCAGCGCGGTGACGTTCCCCGACAACTATGGCGAAGGCGTGGCCAATTTCATCTACAACGTCGCGCCCGGCCAGTACGACCACGTGCTGGTCTGCCATGAAACGCCGCCCACGGCAGCGCTGCACGAGCTCGCGGGCAAACTGGGCGCGCGTTTGTTCCATTTCAAGTCGGAGAAGCTGGTTGAAGAAATTCCTGTTTGTTGACCTGGACGATACCTTGTTCAGTACCCTGGGTAAATGCGCCAGCCAGGCCGATCTGCATCCGGCCGCCTATTATTCGGACCAGTCGGTGTGTTCGTACACGACCGCGCGCCAGCGCGCTTTCCTGGCGCTGATGGACCCGGCCACCACGCTGATCCCTGCCACCGCGCGCCACCTCGATGCGTTCGGCCGGGTCGGTCTGCCTTTTAACAGCTACAAGATCCTCAACTTCGGCGGCTTGATCCTTGGACCCGACAACCAGCCCGACCCGGCATGGCTGGCGCAGATGCGCACCGACATGACGATCGCGCTGCCCGGCCTGAACGATGCGGCTACCGTCATCAACGCCTGGTGCGAACAGCAGGGGCTGGCCTCGCGCGCACGCGTGGTGGAAGACGGCGGCGTGCCGTATTACACCTTGATCAAGGACGTGGACAAGCAGGCCGAGCGCCTGGCGCCGATCGAACATGAAGCGCTGGCGCCGTGGCTAAGTGGCGCCGGCAGCGGCTTTTATGTCCACCGCAACGGCAACAACCTGGCCGTACTGCCGCGCACGCTCGACAAGGCGGTGGCGGTGGCATATGTGACGCGCCTGCTGCGCGCCGAGCATGGCGAGATTCTGACCCTGGGCATGGGCGACAGCAAGTCGGACGCGCGCTTCATGGCCGCCTGCGATTACGCCATCATCCCCAGCAATACCCAACTGGCGGCATTGACGGTGGCGGCGCTATGACCGGCGCCCCTTTTTCCGGCAGCTACCAGGCCAGTGACGTACAGTTTTTGCTGCGCCAGTTGCCGGCGCAGCAGTTCACCAGCGTGGCCGACAAGGAAGCGCTGATCCAGTCCGGCCGCAAGCATTACAGCGAGATGCTGTCGCCCGAATCGCTGCCGTCCGGGCGTTATTTGCAGGTGTTCGAGGATGCGTGCGCGGCCAACCTGGTGCAAATGGCGCGCGATTGCCTGGCGCTGGCCGGCATGATCGCCGCCCGCCGTGCAGGGGACGTCACCGTGGTATCGCTGGCGCGGGCCGGCACGCCGGTCGGCGTAATCGTCAAGCGTCTGCTCGAACAACGGTTCGGACGTGGCGTCGTGCATTATTCGGTCTCGATCGCGCGCGATCGCGGCATCGACGCCGTGGCGCTGCGCCAGATCGTGCAACACCACGCACCCGAATCGATCGTGTTTATCGACGGCTGGACCGGCAAGGGCGTGATTTCGCGCGAGCTGGCGCACTCGGTGGCGCGCTTCAATGACGAACATCGCACCGCGATCGACAGCGGCTTGTACGTGCTGTCGGACCTGGCCGGCTCGGCCGCTTGCGCCGCCAGCGAGGCCGACTACCTGATCCCGTCGAGCATCCTGAATGCCACCGTGTCCGGGTTGGTGAGCCGCACCGTGGTGGGCGCGCCGGACCAGTTGCACGGTTGCGTCTATTACGAAGCGTTCGCGCCGCACGACCGTTCGCGCCAGTTTGTCGATGCGGTGACCGCCGCCGCGCTGGCGCTGGATGGGGCAGATTTGCCGCATGCTGCGCTGGACCGCGCAGCGGCCGCCGCCACCTCGCGCGCCTGTCTGGCGCAGCTGCAACAGGAATACGGCGTGGCCGACGTCAACCTGATCAAACCGGGCATCGGCGAGGCCACGCGAGTGTTGCTGCGCCGCGTGCCGCGACTGCTGCTGGTCCGCGATCCGGCCAGCGCAGACGTGCGTCACCTGACCTTGCTGGCACAGGAAAAAAATGTGCCGGTCATCATCGATCAATCGCTGCCTTATCAGGCGGTATCCCTTATCAGGAGTGCTTTGGATGGCTAATTGGACGGTGAACAAGCCGATGGGCGCGTCGTTATACGTACCGACCACCCACAAGGATTTGCTGGAAATCGCCAACGGTATCAAATTGCCGAAGCTGCGTTCGGTGATTTTTTGCACGGAGGATGCGGTGGCCGACCGCGAGCTCAGTTATGCGCTGTTCAACCTCTCGGTGATGCTGGAAAACATGGACCCGGTAGGCGTGCTCGACCGCTTCGTGCGGGTACGCAATCCCGAGGTGCTCGAACGCGTGCTGGCCATGAAGGGCTCCGAACACCTGACCGGCTTCGTGATCCCGAAAGCCACGCGCGACAATTTTGATGCCTACTTCAAGCTGGTGCGCCAGACCGGGCATTTGCTGATGCCCACGCTGGAGACGGCAGAAGTGTTCGACGAGCGTGAGATGGTGGCATTCCGCGACCTGTTGCGCGCGCCCGGCGTGGTGGGACGCATCCTGGCGCTGCGCATCGGCGGCAACGATTTACTGGCGCTGCTCGGCATACGCCGTCCTCGCAACATGACAATTTACCGCACCCCGCTGGGATCGGTGATCGCGCGCCTGGTCACCACGTTTGCACCGTACGGCTTTCGCCTGACGGCGCCCGTGTTCGAACACCTGGACCAGGATGCCTTGCTCGACATGGAAGTGCAGGAAGACCTGGCGCACGGCCTGGTGGGCAAGACGGCAATCCACCCGTACCAGCTGCCGCTGATTGAAATGCATTACCGGGTGCAGCCGATCGACGTGGCGGCGGCGGTGCGGATCATGGACGAAGATAGTCCGGCGGTTTTCAAAATGGGAAATTCGATGTGCGAAGTGGCCACGCATCGCGCGTGGGCGCAGACGGTGCTGCAGCAGGCCAATCATTTCGGGACGTATCCCGATAACAGCCTGGCGCCGAATTCGGATAGCTGAGAAGGTTAAGCTAGGGCAGGGGTGGCTATCCCCTGAGGTCAATCGAAACACGCAGCCTGGCCGTCACTCCGTAGAGGGTGACGGCCAGGCATCACGCCAGGCTTAACGCGCTGGCGGCGGTGCTGCCGGGTCTGGCGTGGTGCCGCCCGGTGGCGTGGTCGTGGTGCCGTCAGCCGGTGGCGTGGTTGCTGGCGGTGGCATGGTGTTGTCAACTGGTGGCGAACCGGTCGGGGCCGTATTGGCCGGTGGTGCTACAACTTCAGGTGCGGGCGGATCGACTTCCTGCTTCTTGCAACCGGTAACAGCGGCGGCGGTCAGGATCAAGGCGAAAATAAACTTGGCTGGTGCGTGGTGCTGTTTCATGTTGAGCTCCTTTTGGTGACAATCGAACTACAGTTTATGCATTCCTCAGCCCGTGCGCTATCGGCGCGCTTGCGGCCTGTTTGTAGGACTACTCAGCGGTCGCCTGTATCACTTCTTTCCTGATGGCATAGACTTTTGAGCCGGATACAGCGCCTGCTGGCCCGCCATCGCCTTCGATGGCGCCGGTATGTTGCCACCGGCGGCCTTGATGACCAGGTTGTCGAACCAGGCCGTACTCAGCTTGTCTTCATCCTTGTCTTTATATGCCCCGGCCAGGATGCCGGCCATGCCGGCGCCGTACAGGTCGTCGGTGGCGGCAAGCTGCTGCTTGCCATCGACCAGCCCGGTAATCCGGTTGCCCGCAAAGCGCAGGGTCAGCGTATGCCATTGGGCTGCTTTCACGCCTGCCACGCGGCCGGCGGCCAGTTCCTTTTCGCCGCCTTCGGACGGGTCGTTCATGGCGCGGATCAAGGCCTGCTGCTCGGCGTCGCCGACCGCCTTTTTCTTGTCTTTCTTGCCGCGGATGGCGACCAGCCGCAGCGCGCCATCGTGACCCAGTTGCAGGAAGTATCCTTTCGGGATGAAGCCATAGCCGGTGCCGGCATGGTTGATGCGGCCCATGACAGCGGCCGATTCGCCCGCTTGCAGGTACACGTCCACGCTCACTTCGTAGTCGCGCCAGGCATCGTCGCCGATGATGGAATAAGGCTGCCAGTCGGGCGCCCACGAGATGGTGGGAATCGGCGCGCTCTGGCGCAGACAGGTGCCGGTGCGGGCCGGGCAGCGCGCCAGTTCGAAGGAACCGGCGATGTCGGCCAGGTAGCGCGGCTGGTGGCCCCAGGTGGCCGGCTGTGGATAGTGTTCAAACGTTTCGCGGTACGGGAACGGGAACGATGCCAGCGCCGGTACGTCGGCCACGCCGCCTTTTTGCTGGCCGCGCGTAGTGGTCAGCGAATACACGGCGTGCGGTTCGAGCGTGAGCGTCGCCACGCCGTCGCGCACCACGGCGTCGGCCTGGCGTACAAAATGTTCTTGCTCGGTGGTGCGCCAGACGGCCAGGTCGCCATCCTTCAAGCCTTTGACGTTCAGTCGCAACTGCTGTGCAGCGGGCGCGTCCTTGGTTTCGATGATCACGCTGTAGTCGCGCTCGGGCGAGGCCAGCGTGACGAAGGTGCCGCCGCCGGCCAGGTCGCCGCTGCCGCCATGCAGGTAGGTCCAACCCGTCTCGGTGAACTGGCCGTAATGGGCATAGCCCCACAATACCGGGTTGACGCGGTAGTGGCCGCTCCACGGCCAGTTGGCGCGCACCATCGCCTCTTTTTCGCCCGAATAGGCCTGCATCGTGTACAGGCCGGCGATGCCGTACCAGTTGACCACCTTGGTCACGCCGCTGCGCACGTAGTTTTCATTGAAGGACTGGACCATGCTGATCAGACCGTCGTAGCCGGCCTTGTACACGTGCTGCTCGGTGTTCCAGATCGGCTTGCCCATGGCGGCCGCTTTGCGTTGCACGTCGACCGGCACCACCGACTTGGGCGGGTTGATGTGGGCGCCGACGATGTCGATGGCGTCGCGCAGTTCCGCATCCCGGGCCATGTCATCGACAAAGCGGAATTTCCATGGATCGGGCCAGTTGTCGAAGCCGTGCAGCTTGACCTTGCCGAAGTCGTTGGCATTGAGCGTGGCGCGCAGCGCCTTGGCGAAACCGTAGCTGGCGCCTTTCTCGTTGCGGATGCCGATGGCGTCGAACTCCATGCCATAGACGTTGCGCAAGCCCTTGAGCCAGCTGACGTAGTAGTCGGCCGTGTCCTGCGAGAAGAACCGTGCATCGCCCTTGTAATAATCGCCCGTGCTCTGCTCGAACAGTTGGCCTTGCCGGCCCAGCCAGCCGGGCGCGCTCCAGGCGGCGCCGTCGAGCGTGAGTTGCGGATTGCGGCGCCTGGCCTCGCGCATTTCCCACCACAGGTAGCCGCGTTCGTAGTTCAGGTCGTCGCGGGCGTGCATATGGCTCGGCATCGAGCCCTGGGTGGCGTTGCCGTCGCCGGGAATTTCCACGTACAGGGCGCTGACCGACGCGCCGAATTTCGGCGTGAACACCAGGTCGAGAATTTCGCTGCGCTGCGGCTCCGGGTAGTCCTTGAGCAGCACGCCGGTGCCGCCCCCGCCTTCGACAATGCCGATGCCGTCGAAGCGCGGCCCGCCGGCGGTGCCGTCGAGGGTAATGGTTTGTTCGGCCGGCTGGCGGCACAGGGTGCCGGGATCGATGCGGTCGGCAATCGGCGGCTCGGCGTCGAGCTTGATGCCCTGGCGGCGCGCCGTGCGTTCGATCACGGTGCCGCCGCCCGGCTCGGCGTAGGCAGGATCTGACTGCGCCTGTTGCAGCGACACGTAGCGGGCGCCGGCCGCATCTAGGCGTTGCAGCACGTCGGGCAGGGTGGCCGAACTCCAGCCGCCCAGGTGCGTGAGCAGCACCTGCGGAATCACGCGGCCATACACGCGCTGCGAGTCGGCCTGCATTTTGGCGATGCCGCGCTCGACCGCCGCCAGGTACTGGCTTTTCATGGTCGTGATCGCGGCCTGGTCGCCGCTGGCCACGCAGCGCGCGTAGGCGTCGGTGTAGGCCCAGTCGTCGAACGAGATGCTGACATCGGCCAAGCGGTAGCCGCGTTCGCGCAGCCAGGCCAGCGCGGCCGGCCCACGGGCGCCGCCGCCGTCGAGGAACGGCAGGCGCAAATAGCGCCAGTCAGCACCTTGCATGCGCTGCGCTACGGCAGCTTCGCCAGCCTCCACGTCGGCCTGCCAGGCCGCCAGCGACGGCGCTTTCGACAGGCCCAGGTGGGTGGCGGTATGGTTGCCCAGCGGGTGGCCGGCAGCGCGCCAGGCATCGAGCACCTTGGCGTCGTCGGCGAACCTGGTCAGCTTGCCGGCGTTGACGAAGCCGAACGCCTCGGTGACGCCATGTTGCTTGAAGGTTTGCAGGTGCGCTTCGGCGATGGCCAGGCGCGTCATGCGCGGCGGCAGCAGGCCGTGGGCGGGCAGGTCATCGACGGTGACGGCAACGTCGAAACCCTGGGCGCAAGCGGCGCCGGAAAACAGCAGGGCGGCGGACAGGGCGGTCAGCAGTGGAGCTAGCAGTGAAGGAACTGCGGTGGCACGGGCGAAGGTCATGGCGGGCGATAGCGAAGTCGGAGGCAACCGCATCGTAATCGAAGCGCCGCGCCAGCGGCGCGCCGGCGCCGGAAATAATCAGCACCGTGCGTACGCGCCGGTTTATTCGCGTTCGATCGAGGCCCGGATTACGTGTTCGGCTGCCTGGTAGATATTCGGATCGCGCAGGATGTCGTATTGGAAGGCACCGCCCGGCGTGGCCATCAGGTTGCCGTCGCAATACACGCGGGCGTTCCAGTCGGCGCCATGGCCCACGCTATAGGTGCCCAGGTAACTGATGGCGCGGCCGTCGCGCTTGCGGGTGAAGGACCCCTTGATCGGCCATTGGTCGAGCCAGTACGACGCCATTTCGGCCGCGTAGCGGTTGGCGCCGTCGGCGGTGCCGAATTCGGCCAGTGGATACGATTGTTCATAGACCACGTCGCCGGCGGACGACGCGCCGCGATAGATGCGGAAACAGGCGTAGTAGCCGTTGTCCGCCGTGCGTTTGGGCGTGCAGACGATGTAGTGGCCTGCGTATGAGTAACTATGTGATTGCGCCATATAACCTCGCTAAGTGAACTGTTTGGCGCATCGCACCAAACCACCCGTAAGCTGCCTGGGCGATGTTTATAGAGCAAGAATAGCACAGGATTTCCTGGCAAGCCGGTTCAAACGTGCGCAATGGCAAAAATAATATTGCGACGCAGCATGATGCGGCCCGGCGCGGGCCGCGCTCAGGGCAGGCGGCCCCGGTAGCTTTGCGGCGTCAGTTCCTGCTGTGGCGCCAGTGCTTGCAGGCGCTTGTACAGGACCCGGGTTTCCAGCAAATTCCACACGCGCAACATCGCCTCCAGCGTATCGAACGGCTTGGTAAGAAAGTCCTTGGCGCCCAGCGACAGGGCGCGGCGCTTGGCTTCGGCAGTGGCGTCGGCGGTGATCACCAGCACCGGGCGGAAATCGTAGGGATCGCCGCGGCGCTTGAGGCGTTCGAGCACGGCATAGCCGTCGAGGTCGGGCATCATCAGGTCGAGCACGATCAGGTCGGGATCGAAGGCGGTGTACAGGTCGAGCGCGGTGCGGGCGTCGGTGGTGCCGACCACGTGGGTCAGGCCTTCGGCGATGAACATGTCTTCCAGCAGCCGCAAATTGGCGGGCTGGTCGTCGATGATCAGGATGCGTGAAGCGAGTACTTGATTTTCCATCATGTAGATTTTCCGTGAGAATCGAGCAGGGAGAAGAACGCCGGGATATCGAGTGGTTTGGCCAGGTGCGCACAGTGTGCAGTGTCGTTATTGGCGTCGCTGCCCAATAGCACCACGGTGCCGGGCAAGGCCAGCCACTGTGTGCCGGCCAGGTTGGCTGCCAGCAGTACCAGGTCGGGCTGTTCGGCCTGCGCCACTGCCAGACCGGCGGCGGTGTCGGCCACGGCGGTCACGCGCCAGTGCGGCCGGCGCTGGGCCAGCGTGGCCACCAGGATGCGCGTGGCGGGGTCCGCTTCCACGCACAGCAGGTGGTGGGTGCTGGCGCTGGTGGCCGGCACGGCGGCAGCGGGCGCTGGCTGGTCGGACGGTGCCTGCTGGTCGGCCTCGTCGGTGGCCCCGGCGTTGGTTGCTAGCGGCAAGGTCAGGGTGAAGCGGCTACCCGGCCCGGGTTTGTCGTGCAGGATGACGTCGCCACCCATGGCCTGCATCAGCGCTTTCGAGACTGCCAGGCCCAGGCCGGCGCCTTCGGTCTTGCCGCGTTCGGCGCCGAGGCGGTCGAACGGTGCGAACAGGCGCGTGCGCAGCGACGGCGTGATGCCGGGGCCGTTGTCGTCGATGTGGATGGCGGCCAGCTCGTCGCCGGGCGCCAGGTGCAGCGCCACGATGCCGTCGCGCGGGCCGTACTTGATGGCGTTCGACAGCAGGTTGAGCAGCGCCTGCAGCAGCCGCTGGCGGTCGGCCAGCACGGCCACCTCGATGCCAGCGTGGTCGTGGCGCAGCTGCACGCCGCGCTGGCGCGCCAGCGGCGCCATCAGCATCATCGCCTCGTCGAGCAGCGGCGCCAGCGCCACCGGCACGCATGCCAGGGTGAGCTTGCCGGCCTCGATGCGGCCGATGTCGAGCACCTCGTTGATCAAGGACAGCAGGTGCTGGCCGGCCTGGCGGATGTGTTCCGCATGTTCGCGTTCGCGCGGTTCGCGCAGGCCCGCTTCCAGCAGCTGCGCGTAGCCGAGAATCGCGTTGAGCGGAGTGCGCAGCTCGTGGCTGGTGCGCGCCAGGAACTCGGTCTTGGCGCGGCTGGCCGCTTGCGCCGCCGAGGCGCGGCCGGCCAGCAGCACGCTGGCCTGGTGCAGGCGGTCGGCCAGCTGGCCCAGCTCGTCGGTGGTGGCCGGCGTGGGCTTGAGCGGCAGGTCGTTCGACAGGCGCTCGGCGTTTTCGGCAGCCAGGCGCACGCGCCGCACCAGCCCCAGGGTAAAGGTCAGCGTTGCCATCGCGCCGGCCATGCCGGCGCCGATCACGATCATGGCCATCCACAGGTTGCGGTTCGACGCCTGTTGCAAGGCCAATGTGCGCTGCTCGACCAGCGCGGCCTCGCGCAAATTCATCACGCCGATTTCGGTACGCAACTGGTCGAGAATCTGCTTGCTGCTGAGCAGATGTTCCTGCAACTCCGCCGTGCTGGCGTTGCGCTGCCCGCGCATCAGGTTCAGGCTGGCGAGCTTCTTGCGCAGCAGCGGTGTGATGCGCGCCAGGCTGGCCAGTTGCTCGGGATCGACGGCGCGCGCCTGCAGGCTGGCCAGGGTGGCCGGCAGTTGTTCGGCAGCGATGTGGTACGGCACCAGGAAATCGTCGCGACCGGTGAGCAGGTAGCCGCGCACACCGGTGGCGGCCTCGGCGATCTGGGTGTGCAGGCGCTGGATGTCGGCCTGGGCCTGCATGGTACGCAGCATGTCGGCGGTGGCGGCGGCGGTATTGCGCTCAAGCGTGTAGCTGGTGGCGGCCGAACCCACCAGCAGGGCCAGCGAAGCGACAATGATTGCGCCGCCCTTGAAGCCGAGCGACCAGTGGCGCGGGTTCAGCTTTGCGAGCACGCTCATGATCCGAGCCCGAGGTCGGCCGCGCGCACGGCGGCCTGGGTGCGGTCGTTCAGGTCCAGCTTGTGCAGGATGCGTTCCACGTGCACCTTGACGGTGCCGGCGGCGATGCCCAGGTGTTTGCCCATGGCGGCGTTGGTCCAGCCTTGCGGCAGCAGGGCGAGGATTTGCAGCTCGCGCGGGGTCAGCGACTTGAGGATGGCGGCCGCCTCGGTGGCGCCCACGCGCGGCGCCGCCTGGCTGTTGGCCAGCGCCGCGCCCAGCAGGGTGGACAGCGCTTGCAGCGTGAGCAAATCGTCGGGGTGGGGCGGCGGCGCGGCGGCTGCGCAGAGCAGGGCCAGTATGCCGCGATGCTTGCCGTCCAGGCACAGCGGCACCAGCACTTCGAGGCCGGTGCGCTGCTCGCGGCCGATGCGCAGTCCGCTGGGGACGTCCTGCCGCACCAGCGGCGCCATCGGCCCCGGCTGCAAGACCGTGTGCAGCGCCATGGCATGCGCCACGCGCGCGCCTACCGGCGGCACGTTGCCGTGGCTGGCCGCCACGTGCAAGGCGTCGTCCTTGAGTACCAGCAGCAAACCATCGTCGAGCGAGAGAAAGGCCAGGGTCTTGGCCAGCACGGTGGCAAGCGCGGCGGGTCGCACGCCATCCTGGGCCAGCGCGCCGGCGGCGTCGGTGAGCAGGCGCCAGCGCGCGGCGCTGCTTTCGCTGTGGCGATAACGGGTGCGGATGGCGTGGGCGCTATCGGCAGGTGAAGGAGAACTCATCGCATGCAACCAGTTTCATGTGTGGAGCGGCAAATTATATGCCACCCGGCATATGCCGCAACCCCCGGCCGGCAGATTTTTCAACGGCCCCGGTCCGCGATACTGGATTCATTGGCAGTCACCGACTGCCGATGATCCTCAACTACATGGAGCACATAATGAAAAAAGTCCTGATCGCCCTCGCCCTCGCCGCCTCGACCACCTTCGCAGTCGCCGACATCGCGCCGAAGTTCTACAGCAGCGTCGTCACCGCCCCGGTCAACGCCCAGGAAGCGGAAATTGCCGCTCTGTTCGACAAATGGAATGCAACCCTGGCCACCGGCAACCCGGCCAAGGTCGCCAGCCTGTACGCCAGCGACGCGGTGCTCGAGCCCACCGTGTCGAACGAGGTGCGCACCACCCCGGCCGCGATTGAGGACTATTTCGTCAAGTTCCTCAAGATGAAGCCGGTCGGCACCATCAACATGCGCCAGATCCGCATGCTGGGCAACGATTCGGCACTGGATACCGGCGTATACACGTTCCGGGTGACGGTCGATGGCAAGCCACGTGATGTGCAGGCGCGTTACACCTATGTGTACAAGAAGGTCGGCGGCGAGTGGAAAATCCTGAACCACCACTCGTCGGCGATGCCGGAAGTGATCGCTGCCAAGTAAGAAAAACGGAAAAAGCCCCGCAGTAGCAGCAACTACCCGGGGCTTTTGGTCAATAGCTGGAGAAAGCATGTTTGACTGCTGACGATGATAAATAGCGATTCTTAAGCCAATCTTAGCTGCACTGCACCATTTATACATTTTCAACCTTGAAGCCACTTTTTGTTGCGCCGTCCGGATGGTGTAGCATGTCGGGTGGCGCAGCGGGCGGGCGCATTTTGCCTGCCGCCGCCGGTACTTCAAGGAAAACCATGCAAATCAAAATTAACGACGTGTTGCGGGCCTACATCGAGCCGCTGACCGAGGCCGAGTACATGGCGCTCGAGCGCAGCGTGCTGGCCGAGGGCTGCCGCGACGCGCTGGTCCTGTGGCAGGACACCCTGGTGGACGGCCATAACCGTTATCAAATCTGCCAGGAACACGGCATCCCGTTCAAGGCCGTGGAAAACACCAGCTTCCGCGACCTCGACGACGTCAAACTGTGGATGATCGACAATAACCTGGGGCGCCGCAGCATTTCCGACTACCAGCGCGGCGTGCTGGCCTTGCGCAAGAAGGAAATCGTCCGCGCCCGCGCGCTGGAACTGGCCGCTGAGGCCGCTGCAGAAGACGCTGCCATCGCGCCACCGGACGGCGAAGCCAAGCCCAAGCCTGCCGCCATGCCGCTGACCTCGCGCGAAGACATTGCCCGCGCCGCGCGCCTGTCGAGCGCCACCATCAGCCAGATCGAAAAAATCCAGAAGACCGCCACGCCGGAACTGGTGGAAGCCGTGCGTTCGGGCACGATCTCCATCAATGCTGCCGCCACCGTGGCGTCGCTGCCGGAAGATGCGCAGATTGCCGCTGTTGCCGGCGGCAAGAAGGAACTGCAAAAGGCTGCCAAGGAAGTGCGCGAACTGCGTACGGCCGGCAAGCCACCGAAGGAAGCCAAGGGTGCGCGCGAGGACGGCGAGCGCGATTACAATCGCAATCCCACCGAAGCGGACGAGCTGCGCCGTGAAAACGCGGCGCTGCGCGAAAAGAACGCGGCGTTGCTCGAGGAAATTACCGCGTTGCAGCGGCGCATTTCCGAACTCGCATCGAGCTGATCCCTAGGTTGAACTGTTAATCCGGAGTTTGTCGATGCACCGATGGCGCGCCACGCTGGCTTTGCTTTGTTTTGTTCCCCTCAATGCAGCGCTGGCGGCCACGGCGGCGCCGGTTCCCCTGGCCGGCGCCGAACTGGCCCGCATGCAGGCCCAGGCCAAGCGCGTGACCATCGTGCGTGACAAGTGGGGCATCCCCCATGTGTACGGCAACAACGACGCCGACGCCGTCTTCGGCCTGCTGTACGCCCAGGCCGAGGACGATTTCCGCCGCGTCGAACGCAATTACATCAACGCCCTGGGCCGCCTGGCCGAAGTCGAAGGCGAGGCCGAGCTGTACCGCGACCTGCGCATGAAGCTGTTCATCAACCCGGACTTTCTCAAGGACCAGTACCAGCAAAGTCCCGCCTGGCTCAAAAAACTGATGGTGGCCTTTGCCGACGGCCTGAATTACTACCTGGCCACGCATCCCGAGGTCAAACCCGACCTGATCACCCGGTTCGAGCCGTGGATGGCGCTTGCCTTCAGCGAAGGCAGCATCGGCGGCGACATCGAAACCATCGATATCAAGCAACTCGAAGCCTTGTATGCGCATGGCGCCCATCCGTTGATGGCGCCGATTTTGCTGGCAGAGCAGGGCAGCGACCTCGACCACGAACCGGGCGGCTCCAACGGTTTTGCCATTGCGCCGGCGATCACCAAAAATGGCCACGCGCTGTTGATGATCAACCCGCACACGTCGTTCTACTTCCGCCCCGAAGTGCAGGTGCACAGCCGCCAGGGGCTCAATGCCTACGGCGCCGTGACCTGGGGCCAGTTCTTCGTGTACCAGGGTTTTAACGACCGGGTGGGCTGGATGCACACGTCGGGCGGCGGCGACGTCATCGACGAATACCTGGAAACCATCATCGACCGCGATGGCCAATATTTCTACCAGTACGGCAACGAGCAGCGGCCATTGCGTGCGGTCGATATCGCCTTGCCTTACAAGACCGCCGGCGGTATGGCGAGCAAAACGGTCAAGGTGTACTACAGCCACCACGGCCCCATCGTGCGCGCCAAAGACGGCAAGTGGGTTGCGGTCAAGCTGATGAACGAGCCGCTGAAGGCGCTGACGCAATCGTTCCTGCGCACCAAGGCGCGCAACTACAAGGAATTTTATAAATCGATGGAGTTGCGTACCAATTCCTCGAACAACACCGTGTATGCGGATGCGGACGGCAATATCGCCTATTTCCACGGTAATTTCATCCCGCGCCGCAACCCGAAAATCGACTTCAGGCGCCCGGTCGATGGCAGCGATCCGGCCACCGAATGGCAGGGTTTGCACGCGGTGAAGGAAACCATCACGCTGTTCAACCCGAAAAACGGCTGGATCTATAACACCAACAACTGGCCCTACACGGCGGCCGGCCCGTACAGCCCCAAGGCCAGCGACTATCCGGCGTACATGTCGATGAATCCGGAAAATCCACGCGGCATCCACGCCGTGCGGGTGATGGAAAACCGCAAGGACTTCACCATCGACAGCCTGATCGCGGCCGCCTACGACAACCAGTTGCCGGCGTTCGAGCCGCTGCTGCCGCAACTGTTCGCGGCCTACGATGCGTTGCCGGCCGGCGACCCGCTCACCGCGTCATTGGCGCCGCAAATCGCCGCGCTGCGCGGCTGGGACATGCGCTACACACTGGAGTCGGTCCCGACCTCGCTGGCGATTTACTGGGCGCAGGATCTGACAACCGCTTTCGGTCCGGCCGCCAAGGCCAGGGACGTGCTGGTGCTCGATTATATCCAGGCCGCGCTGACGCCGCGCCAGCGCCTGGAAGGGCTGGTGCGGGCATCGGACAAGCTGACGGCCGACTTCGGCACCTGGCAAACCGCGTGGGGCGAGATCAACCGCTTCCAGCGCCTGACCGGCGACTTGGCGCAGCCGTTCGACGACAGCAAGTCCAGCCTGCCGATTCCGTATGCATCGGCCAACTGGGGCGCGCTGGCGGCCTATGGCATGACCTCGAAGCAGACCACCAAGCGCATCTACGGCGAACGCGGCAACAGCTTTGTCGCCGTGGTGGAGTTCGGCCCGCGCCTGAAGGCGCGCAGCATCCTGGTGGGTGGCCAGAGCGGCGATCCCGCGTCGCCGCATTTTGCCGATCAGGCCGAGATGTTTGCCAGGGGAGAGTTCAAGGAAGTGCTGTTTTACCGCGAAGACGTGGAGCGCAACGCCGAGCGCCGGTATCACCCTGGCTAGTAATAATTGTTGGTCATATGCAACGTTGTTAAATATTTTTTTGCGATGAATTCCAATATTGATATCGTAATCAATATGTCTTCATGGAAATATAGCCTCATCACTGCTGACAGCCGCTAAAGCCTTATCCTGCTTGGGTGCGTGGTTTTTAGATAACTGTTCAAGCTTGTGTGGCGCGGCCCTCGAATTGTGTTACAGCCGAATTTTGCCTGTTTATCAGCATTAATATTCTATATAAGAAATATTAATTTCCGCTGATATAGTGATATCTATAGGAATGCTCAAGGGCAATTCCACTGGCTTTCACTCACTTTGGCAAGGCACATTCCATGAAAAATCTTAATATCGGCGTCCGCCTGGGCATCGGTTTCGGCATCGTATTGCTGCTCCTGGCGGTCACTACCGCGATCGCGGTCCTGCGCATGCAGGAAGGCACTGCGCTCACGGAACGGCTCATCAACACCAGTTACAAGAACCAGCGCCTGGTGGCGGAATGGGCCAAGGTCATCGAAATCAATGCGGTCCGTTCGTCCGCCGCCTGGCAGGCCAGTGACGCAGAAGATCAAAAAAACTACGAGGCCGGCATTGCCGCCGCGTCGGCTCGCGCTGGCGAGGTACAGGAAGAGATCAACAAGAGCATCCGCAACCCCGGCGTACGGGCCCAGTTCGACCAGGTGCTGCTCGCACGTACCGCGTATATCGATGCGCGCAAGCTGGTCTTTCAACTCAAGACCGCCGGCGACCTGGCGCAGGGCAAGATTGCCTACGATACCGGCCTGGTTCCCAAGGCTGCCGCTTACCTGGCCGAAGTGAACAAGCTGCAAACGCTGCAAGTGGCTGCTGCCGACGGCATTGCCAGCAACGTGCTGGACCTGTCGGTTTCCACCCGCAACGTCATCATCGTGCTGGGCCTGCTTGCGCTGGCGCTGGGCGTGGGTTTTGCGCTTTACATCACGCGCTCGATCACCGGTCCGATCAACCGCGCACTGCAAGTGGCCGAGACCGTTTCTGCCGGCGACCTCACCAGCGTGATCGTGGTCGATAGCCGCGACGAGACCGGCCGCCTGATGCAGGCGTTGAAGACGATGAACGACAACCTGGTCACGATCGTGGCCCAGGTGCGCAGCGGCACCGACACCATGGCTACTGCCTCTGCCGAAATCGCGGCCGGTAACCAGGACTTGTCGAGCCGCACCGAGCAGCAAGCCAGTTCGCTGGAAGAAACCGCCTCGTCGATGGAAGAGCTGACCGCCACGGTGCGCCAGAACGCCGACAACGCGCGCGAAGCCAACCGCCTGGCGCAGGACGCTGCCGGCGTTGCCAACCGGGGCGGCGCGGTGGTGGCCGACGTGGTCGATACCATGGGCTCGATCAACGAATCGTCGCGCAAGATTGTCGATATCATCTCGGTCATCGACGGCATCGCCTTCCAGACCAATATCCTGGCCCTGAACGCGGCCGTGGAAGCGGCCCGAGCGGGCGAGCAGGGCCGTGGTTTCGCGGTCGTGGCGTCGGAAGTGCGCAACCTGGCCCAGCGTTCGGCGGCAGCAGCCAAGGAAATCAAGGTCTTGATCGACGACTCGGTGCACAAGGTGGAAGCCGGCTCGGCGCTGGTGGACCAGGCTGGTCACACCATGAACGAAATCGTCCAGGGCATCGGCCAGGTGACCAGCATCATGGCCGAGATCACCAGCGCCAGTGCCGAGCAGAGCGCCGGCATCGAGCAGGTCAACCAGGCCATCACCGAGATGGACCAGGTCACCCAGCAAAATGCCGCGCTGGTGGAAGAAGCCTCGGCCGCCGCCGAAGCGATGCAGGACCAGGCAGCCGGACTGTCGCAGGTGGTGAGCGTGTTCAAGCTTGACGGCGTGGCCCAGTCAGCCCCGCCACGCCAGGCGGCCAAGCCTGCGCGTCCCGTGGCAAGCCGCACGCCGGCCGCAGCGCCACCGCGCTTGCCGGCAGCGAGCAAGCCAGCAGCAACAGCATCGGCACCGGTCCGCAAGCCGGCGCCAGCCAAGGCAGAAACGAACGAGTGGGAAGAATTTTAAATTACGGTGATTAAAACGAGGGCGTTCAGGTCTGGATCAGATGCTCCGACTCTTCTCTCGTCAATAGCGGCGGCTCCACCTCCGGCACGCCGGCCACCAGCTCCAGGTTGTCGATATTGTTGTTGCGTACGTTGCCGTCCTTGTGGCGCACGCTGGTGTAACGCTTGGGGTTGGGCAGGTACACTTCCGCCACCAGTTCGTGCACGTAGAACTCGCCGGTCCGGTTGCCGCCGCGCAGCTTGACGCGCAAGCCGTCCGGGTACAGCGTGGGGCGTACCGCGCTTACCTTGGGCCCGGCGCACATCAGTACCCGGCCGTCGCGCGAGATCTTGTACATGCCGCTGCCAGGGATGGGCTTGGCGCTGGCCACGGTGATCGAGTACAGCACCCCGAGGGCCAGGACGCCGGCGATAATGAAGACGATTTCCATCTTGGTGGGTGTGGTTGTGGTGATGGGGCGATACTAGCAGCTATATCGCATCGAGCGAGCGCCGAATATCGGCCTTTAAATCCCCTATATCTTCGATTCCAACCGACAACCGTATCAGACCGTCGCCGATGCCGAGCTGCGCGCGCTGTTCGGGTGGGATGCTGGCGTGGGTCATCAGGGCCGGATGCTCGATCAGGCTCTCCACGCCGCCCAGGCTTTCGGCCAGCGCAAACACCTGGCAATGCTCGAGAAAACGCCGCGCACCGGCCAGGTCGGTGGCCAGGTCGATCGAGATGATGCCGCCGTAACCGTCCATTTGCAGCTGCGCCAGTGCATGCTGCGGGTGCGAGGCCAGGCCCGGATAGAACACGCGCCGTACTTCGGGCTGCTGTTCGAGCCAGGTGGCCAGTTCCAGCGCGCTGCGGCAATGGCGCTCCATGCGGATTGCCAGCGTTTTGACCCCGCGCAGTATCAAAAAGCTGTCGAACGGTCCGGCGATCGCGCCGACCGAGTTTTGCAGGAAACCCAGTTGCTCGCGCCAGCCTTGCTGGTGCGGCGCGCCGCCGACGATGGCGATGCCGCCGATCACGTCGGAGTGGCCGTTCAGGTACTTGGTGGCGGAGTGGACCACGATATCGAAGCCATGCTCGAGCGGGCGCTGCACCAGCGGGCTGGCAAAGGTGTTGTCGGCCACGGCAATGATGCCGCGCTCGCGGCAAATGGCCGCAATCGCTCTGAGGTCCGCTAGCTTGAGCATCGGATTGGTCGGGGTTTCGACCCACACCATTCTGGTTTCCGGGCGCAGCGCGGCCAGCAGGTTGGCCGGGTCGGTGAGGTCCACGTAGGTAAAATCGTGGCCGCTGCTGCGCCGGCGCACCCGTTCGAACAGCCGGTACGTGCCGCCGTACATATCGTCGCCGGCAACGATGTGAGACCCGGCGTCGAGCAGTTCGAGTACGGTGGAAATCGCTGCCAGGCCCGAGGCAAACGCGTACGCCTGGGCGCCGCCTTCGAGGTCGGCCACGCAGCGTTCGAGCGCCCAGCGCGTGGGGTTGTGCGAGCGGCCGTAGTCGAGGCCCTTGTGCACGCCCGGGCTTTCCTGGACGTACGTGGAGGTGGCGTAAATCGGCGGCATGATGGCGCCGGTGGAAGGGTCGGGCGCCTGGCCGGCGTGGATCACGCGGGTGGCCAGCGCCTGCTTGAGATGGTCGTTCAAGAGAGCTTCCTTCGCAGGTGGTTGAGCAGGTCGAAGCGCGTGATCAGGCCGTAAAAAATATCGCCATCGGCCACCACGGCCGTGAGGCCGCTGTCGAGCACGGCGCGTAGTGCGTGCAGGTCGGCCTGCGGGTGCAGGATGTCGAGCCGGCGCGTCATGGTGTCGCCCACGGTGCGGGCAAAGCGTTCGGGGTGGGTATCGACCGCCAGCAGCAGGTCCGATTCGTCGATGATGCCGGCCAGCCTGCCGCCGGCAATCACCGGCAACTGCGCCAGGTCGGCGGCGCGCATGCGGTTGAAGGCGATCAGCAGCGAGTCGTCGGGGGCCACGCTGACGACCTGGCCGGCGTCGTAACGGCGCCCGATCAGGTCGCGCAAGTCGCGCTCGGGCGCGTGTTCGATCAGGCCCTGGTCCTGCATCCAGCCGTCGTTATAGACCTTGGACAGGTAGCGGGTGCCGGTGTCGCAGACGAAACTGACCACGCGCTTCGGCACCGTTTGCGCGCGGCAGTATTGCAGGGCTGCCGCCAGCAGGGTCCCGGTGGACGAGCCGCCGGCGATGCCCTCTTCTCGCAACAGCGTGCGGGCGGTGTCGAAACTTTGCTGGTCGGTGATGGTGTAGGCCTGCCTGACGCCGCCGAAGTCGGCAATGGCAGGAATGAAATCCTCGCCGATGCCTTCCACCGCCCACGAGCCCGAAGTCTCGCTGACGTGGCCGCTGGCGATGTACTCGGCCAGGATGGAGCCGGCCGGATCGGCCAGAATAAAATCTACCTGCGGTGCCACGCGGTGGAAGTACCGGGTGAGACCGGTGAGCGTGCCCGAGGAACCCACGCCGACCACGATGGCGTCGATATCGTGGCCCATCTGCTCCCAGATTTCGGGACCGGTGGTGGTTTCGTGGGCGAGCGGATTGGCGGGATTGTTGAACTGGTCGGCAAACCATGCGCCCGGCAATTCGGTGGCGAGGCGCGCGGCGAAATCCTGGTAGTACTCGGGGTGGCCCTTGCCCACGTCCGAGCGCGTGGTGCGCACTTCGGCGCCCAGGGCTTTCAGGTGCAATACTTTTTCGGCGGACATTTTGTCGGGCACGACCAGCAGCACGCGGTAGCCTTTCAGGCGTCCGACCAGCGCCAGGCCGAGGCCGGTATTGCCGGCCGTGGCTTCGATGATGGTGCCGCCAGGTTGCAGGCGGCCATCGGCCTCGGCCGCTTCGATCATGGCCATGCCGATGCGGTCCTTGATGGAGCCGCCGGGGTTTTGCGATTCGAGCTTGAGGAACAATTGGCAGGGGCCGGTGTCGAGACGGGTAATCTCGGCCAGTGGCGTGTTGCCGATCAGGGAAAACAGTGCGGGTGCGGACATCCGGGTCTCCTTGGGTCTCATGATAAGAGAACGGCAAGTATGCCCTTTTTTTGTATGGCACGGTTGATGGCGTCTATAATCGCGCTCATTCTTTTTTGCACGCTCCCGCGCTGCAGATTCACCTTATTTTGGAACGTTATGGCTAGTCTTCACTTCAGGTATTCGGCGATGAACGCAGGCAAGAGTACCTACCTGCTGCAAGTCGCGCACAATTACAAGGAAAACGGCATGGAGGTGTTGCTGCTGACTTCCGCGCTCGATGGCCGCGACGGCTTTGGCGTGATCGCCTCGCGCATCGGCCTCAAGAGCGAGGCCACCACCTACAGTGCCGACACCGACTTTGCCGCGCTGCTGCAAGACGTAAAGGTCGCCTGCGTGCTGATCGACGAGGCGCAATTCCTCACCGTCGCGCAGGTTCATCAATTGCACTGGTGGGTCCACACGACCAACACGCCGGTGATGTGCTTTGGCCTGCGGTCCGATTTCCAGGGCAATCCGTTCCCCGGCTCGGCCGCCTTGCTGGCGCTGGCCGACAGCCTCGAAGAAATCAAGACCATCTGCAAGTGCGGCAAGAAGGCAACCATGAATATCCGCACCGACGAGCACGGGGTACGGGTGCGCGAAGGCGACCAGGTTCTGATTGGCGGCAATAGTGCGTACCGCCAGGTGTGCGCGCGCTGCTTCTATACCGTGGCCTGATGACATCTGCCAGGTAAGATCCGCTATTGCGCCTGGACTTAATGGCAGTGGTGGCCCTATCCAAAGACAGAATACAAGGTGGTATGCGATGGTGTCCAATGGTGGTATCGGCTCCCGCACAGCGCGAGCAGTACCAACCACCAGAAAGACAACCTGCCAGGAGCACCAAGTGAAATCCGATCACACCCCAAGCGACACCGTTACCTCGCGCCGTACCGCCATCGTCGGCAGCCTCGGAGTGGCTGCCGCAGCAGTCGCGGCCACTTTGCCGGCGGTATCGTCGGCCGCTAGGCCAGCAGGCCGGAGCGCCACCATGGACAGTGGCTTTGTCACCGTCAAGGACGGCGCCCAGATTTTCTACAAGGACTGGGGCCCGAAAGACGCACCAGTGGTGTGGTTCCACCACGGCTGGCCGTTGACGTCCGACGACTGGGATGCCCAGATGATGTTCTTCCTGCAGAACGGCTACCGCGTGATTGCCCATGACCGCCGCGGCCACGGCCGCTCCACCCAGACCGACAAGGGTAACGATATGGACACCTACAGCTCGGACACCGCCGAGCTGGTCGCTGCGCTGAAAGTCAAAAAGGCCATCCACGTGGGCCACTCGACCGGCGGCGGCGAAGTGGCGCGCTACACGCGCCAGCATGGCAAGGGCCTGGTCAGCAAGGCGGTGCTGATCAGCGCGGTACCACCAATCATGGTCAAGTCGGCCACCAATCCGGACGGCGTGCCGCTGTCGGTGTTTGACGATATCCGCAAGGGCACTGCGTTCAACCGCTCGCAGTTCTACATGGACTTGACGATCCCGTTCTACGGCTTCAACCGTCCGGGCGCGAAAGTGTCGGAAGCGGTGCGTAACAACTGGTGGCGCCAGGGCATGATGGGCGGCGTCAAGGCCGCCTACGATTGCGTGTTCCAGTTTGCGCAAGTGGACTTTACCGACGACCTGCGCGCCATGGACATGCCGGTGCTGGTACTGCACGGTGAAGACGACCAGATCGTGCCGTTTGCCAACAGCGGCGCCAAGTCGGTCAAGCTGGTGAAGAACGGCAAGCTGATTTCGTATCCAGGCTTCCCGCACGGCATGCCCACCACGCACGCCGACGTGATCAACGCCGACCTGCTGAAGTTCTTCAAGTCGTAATTACCGGCCTGCTGTTGGCGGCGCGCCGTAGTAGTCGGGCGCGCCGTCGGCACTGATGTCGATACGGTCCAGGATGAAGCCCGGATCGAGCGCCACCACCTGGATGCGGTGCGTGCCTTTGGCCAGCTGTGGCCGCTCCAGGGTGCGCACTGCCGTGTTACTCAGCACATTCTGTTTCCATTCATCGCTGCGGCCGAAGGCGCGGAAGTCCAGCACTTCCCACGGACCGTCGTCGAGGCGCACGCCGATGCGCAGGCTGTTGGCCGATGTCAACGGATGCACGGGCACAGCCACCAGCTTGATCTTCGCACTGCCCGTATTCTTTTGCTCGAAGCGGTAGTCGAGCGGGGCAACCTTGGCCGCTTCCTCCACCGTCACCGAGGCCATGTCGAGCCGGCTGCGCAAGGCGTCGCCGTTGCTGCCCAGTCCCGGCACCACTTCCCACGCTGCATTTTTGCCGCTTGACGCCGCCGCCAGCGAAATCACCGGCACCTTGCTGACGGGGAGGGCAATCGCCTTGGCCGGCGCCGGGTAGGTCGGAAACACCGGTGCGTGGAACACCGGTAGCCGGCGCGGCGCCAGGTCCATCATGTGTTGCCATTTGCCGCCGGCCAGCGCGTTATACCGGGCGGTGTCGGCCACCAGCGCCGCGTGTGCGCCCCTGGCTTGCTCCACCTGCTCCTGGGCGCCGGCCTGGCTTTGGCGCGCCATGGCCGCCGCCAGTTCCAGCTTGAGGATGCGGGCATTGAGATTGGCGCTGGCGCGGATCGGGTACAGCACCAGTTCGAAGTACGCGTCCTGGCGGTCGGCCGGCAGGGCGGCGCCCAGCTGTTCCGCTTGTTTGGTCAGTGCTTCGTAGCGGGCCAGGCGGCGGCGCGCTTCGTCGCCACCGGTGCGCAGGTAGGCGTTGATGCCGTTGGGCGTGGTCGGCTCGGTCTGACCAAAACCCATGAACTCGGGCCGGCGCTCCCAGGCCAGGTCGTAGTACTCGCGCTTGAGCGCGGCCAATGCGTCGGCCTGCTGGCTGCCGAACTGCGCGGCGAACCAGGCACGCTGGTGCTGGTCGGGCGTTTGCGCAATCTGCGTGTGGTCGAAGGCGAGGTCGAGGAAATACTGGGTCAGGTATTCGACTGGCTTGATGTCGCCCACGTTGACGATCCACATGTTGTGGGCGCCAGTCTGCCAGGCGCGGTCGAGCTGCTCGCGCACCAGCGCCGGCCGGGTGGTGCCGAGCCACAGGTAGTCGTGCGGCCGGCCCCAGTACGACAGGTGGTAATAGATGCCGGCGCCGCCCTGGCGGGCGCGTTCCTGCGGCGTGCTCAGTTGGGCCAGGTAGCCGTAGTTGTCGTCGGGCCAGACGATGCTGGCGTCGCCCGGCACCTTGAGTCCGGCCTTGTACAGGTCCAGCACTTCCTTGTACAGCGTAAGCGCCTGCGGTATCTCGGCGACCGGTTTGCCGGTCGATTTGACCAGCATCTGGCGTTGCAGGCCGACCACTTCGGCCACCGCGTCGCGCGCCTGCTCGGTGCTGCTGGCACCTTCCATCGGCGAATCGTGGATGCCGCGCACGCCGAGGCTGTAGATATTCTCGTAGCGTTTGACTTCATCGACGCGGCGTTGCCAGTAGTCGAGCATCTTGTCGCGGTTGGTGAAGAAGTTGAATTCGCCGTCTTCCTTCTTGCGCCACTCGCGCACGTTGTTGCGCATCATCGGCTCGGCATGCGAGGTGCCGACCACGATCGCGTAGTCGCGCGCCATCTCCGGGTTGCCGGCGATCTGGTAGAACGGTTTGGTACTGTCGTGCATGGCTGGCCAGATGGTGTTGGCTTTCAGTCGCCACAGCAGCTCGTAGATGCGCGCGTAGGTGGCCGGGCCGATGTCCTTCGCTTGCTTGTCATAGGTCTTGGCGGCCCACGGTTGCAAACCCCAGTCCTCGTCGTTGAGGAAGATACCGCGATATTTCACGGACGGCGGTGTCGACAGCACGGCGCGGTCATCGACCGTGATGCTGGCCTGCTTGCGCGGCGCCACATCGGCCCACCATTCCCAGCTCGATACGCCCAGCTCGCGGGTCAGGTCCACCACGCCCCAGGTGGCGCCGCGCGCGTCCGATCCGGCAATCAGCAGGTACGTGGTGGCGCCGGCTGGCACCACTGCGCGCCGGTAGCGTTCCCACTGGCCGCGCAGGTCGTTCAGCGGCAATTTGGCGTCGGCCGCGATCTTTGCCACCTGCGGTGCGTCGTGGCGGCCGAGCACGATGCATACCCGGCCGCAGTCGGCCAGGCTGGTGCCGACCTTCGGCGCCACGCCGCTGACCGCTTGCAGGTCGCGCGCCAGCAGGCGGGCGGCGAGGGCGGCAGTGGGCGTGTCTTCGTGGACCACGGTGGCGACCTGCTTGCCGTCGTAGAGCGTGAGGGCGCTGGCGGGCAGGGCGGCCATCAAGGCCATCACAACGGGAATGATCCGCAGCGCGATAATGGTGGGAGTGCTCATCTGTTCCTGCTAGGTGGGTGACGCGACGAAAGAGATGGCAGATAGTACAAGAAGCCTAATTGCTGTACTAATGTTTTACCAAAGTGCTCAATTGAATGATTAAATACATGTTTCCTTGCTCATATCCTTAATGCAATTTAGTTGCGTTGCATGTAGAATGCAAGTCTGTTGCGTTTAATTTGTGGAGCATTCATGTCTGTCGTTCGTCCTTCGCGTCTTGCCGTTTGCCTGGCTGCCGCCTATCCGTGGTTTGCAGTGGCTGGTCCGGCCGACGACGCCACCAATGCCGCCGAAGTGACCGATGTGGTCAACGTGGTGGCCGCGCGCCAGCCGTATCGCAGCCTCTCTGCCACCGGCGCCACCAAGACCGAGACCGACCTGAAGGACTTGCCGCAGTCGGCGCGCGTGCTCACCGCCGAGATGCTCGGCGACGCCGGCGTCACCCGCCTGGCCGATGCGCTCGACATGGGCAGCAGCATCGCCCGCCAGAACAACTTCGGCGGCGTGTGGGACAGCTACTCGGTGCGCGGTTTTACCGGCGACCCCAACTACGGTTCCGACTTCCTGGTCAACGGCTTCAGTTCCAGCCGTGGCTACAACGGCCTGCGCGATATCGCCAACGTCAGCAGCATCGAGATCCTCAAGGGCCCGGCCGCCGCACTGTACGGCCGCGGCGAGCCAGGCGGCATCATCAATATCGCCACCAAGAAGCCGCTGTTCCAGCCGTCTTACGCGCTCGAGCAATCGGTCGGCAGCCATGATACATACCGCACGGCGGTGGACCTGACCGGCCCGCTGGGCGAGAACGTGGCGTACCGCCTGAACGGCTCCTACGAAAAAGGCCACAGCTTCCGCGACTTCGTCACCAGCGAGCGCCATTTGTTGTCGCCGTCGGTGATCTGGCGCATTTCCGACGCCACCACGCTGTCGTACGAACTCGAGCAAGTCGAGCAGAAGGGCAATTTTGACCGTGGCGTGGTGGCGGTGAAGGGCGTGCTGGGCCTGATCCCGAATTCGCGTTTCCTCGGCGACCCGGCCGATGGTCCCACCACCATCAAGTCCACCGGCCACCAGGTGTTCCTGCAGCACGACTTCCTGGAGGGTTGGTCGCTGCAAAGCGGTCTGTCGTACCGCAGCAGCGAAATGAAAGGTTTTTCCAGCGACGCCACGGTGTTGCAGGCCGACGGCCGCACCCTGTGGCGCCAGCGCCGCTTCCGCGATTTTTCGGGCCAAGATTGGTCCGGCCGGGTGGAGCTGCTCGGCAAGCTCAGTACCGGCGCGGTGCGCCACAACGTGCTGTTCGGTATCGATGGCTATCGTTTCGTCGATGACCGCCTGCAACTGCGGCGCAACCCGAGCGCGGCCGCGCCGTACAGCATCGACATCTACAACCCGGTCTATGGCGGCGCGCAGCCGACCAACCTGGCGCGCTCGATCGATACCCGCGAGCAGCAATGGTCCACCGGCGTGTACGTGCAGGACCAGATCGATTTAAGCCAGCAATGGAAAGCGCTGCTGGGCGTGCGCCGCGATGCCTATCGCCAGCGCATCACCAACGCGCTGCTGGCCGGACGCGTCAACGAACAGCGGATCGAAGCGACCAGCCCGCGCGCCGGCCTGGTGTACCAGCCGACCAGGCAGGTGTCGCTGTACGTATCGGCGGCCAAGTCGTTCCGGCCCAACAGCGGCATCAGCATTGCCAACGAGTCGTTCCCGGCCGAGAGCAGCCGCGCCTACGAGGCGGGCGTCAAGTTCGACACGGCTGACGGGAAACTGAGCAGCACGCTGGCCGTTTACTCGATCAAGAAGGAAAACGTATTGACCGTCAACCCGGTCGATAACAACTTCTCGCTGGCCGCCGGCGAAGTGGGCAGCAAGGGCGTGGAGCTTGACGTGGCGGGCGAGGTTGCGCGCGCGTTGCAGCTATCGTTCTCGTACGCTTACACGGATGCGACGATCCTGCGCGACAACGTGCTGGCGGTGGGCGGCACGGTGGCCAATGTGCCGAAGCAGAGCGCCAACCTGCTGCTGGTGCGCGAATTCAAGATGCTGGGCAAGCGCGCCTCGCTCGGTGGCGGGTTCAATTATGTTGGTGAGCGCAATGGCGACGTGGCGATCAGCCGCAGCTTTGTCTTGCCGGCGTACACCACGGCCAAGCTGGTATCGTCGTTCGACGCGACACGCCAGTTGCGCCTCTCGCTCGACATCGACAACCTGTTCGACAAAGTTTATTATCCGAGCGCCTATCAGCAAACCTGGGTGGCGCCGGGCGACGAGCGCCGCGTGACCTTGAAAGCGCACTATAAATTTTAACGGGTGGATATGAATGTAGTGAAGAATGCGCGCGTGGCGTCGATCGACGTCATGCGCGGGCTGGTCATGATGATCATGATGCTCGACCATGTACGTGAAACGTTTTTCCTGCGCTGGCAGGTGACCGATCCGATGGACGTGGCACAGACCGAACCGGCGCTGTTCTTCAGCCGCTTTGCCGCCCATTTTTGCGCGCCGATGTTCGTGTTTCTCACCGGCTTGTCGGCGTGGTTGTATGCCCATCCGTCGGCCGGACCGCGCCCGGCCACCGGTTTTTTGCTCAAGCGCGGCCTGTTCCTGGTCGTGCTCGAAGTGCTGGTGGTCAGCGTGGCCTGGACCGGCATGTTTCCGGCCCCAACGATTTATTTGCAGGTGATCTGGGTGATCGGCCTGGCGATGATCGCACTGGCCTTGCTGCACCGGTTGCCGCGCGCGGTGCTGGCAGTGATCGGACTGGTCATCGTATGTGGCCACAACCTGCTCACACCGGTGACGTTCGCGCCCGGCGACTGGGGCTATATTCCGTGGACTATTTTGCATGACCGCGGATTCCTGGTGGCCGAGGGCGCCTTGAAAATCAAGGTCAGCTATCCGTTGCTGCCGTGGATCGGCGTGATCGTGCTCGGCTACGTGGCCGGCCCCTGGTATGCGCGCACGGTGGATTCCGCGCATCGCCGCAGCCTGTTGGTAACTGCGGGCGTGGCCGCACTGGCCGTACTGCTGGTGCTGCGAGGATTGAATATCTACGGCGAAACGCTGGACTGGACGGCGGGCGAGACCGCGCTGCGCACCGTGATGTCCTTCCTCAACGTGACCAAGTACCCGCCGTCGCTGGCGTTCCTGCTGCTGACCCTGGGTGTCGGCCTGGTGGTGCTGGGCTGGCTGGAGCAGCGCGACAACCTGTTCCTGCGCGTGTGCGCCTCGTTCGGCGGCGCGCCGATGTTTTATTACCTGCTGCACCTGTTCCTGCTGCTGGGCTTGCAGAAACTGGCCGTGGCCGCCTTTGGCGCCAACGATGGCAGCCGCTACGAGTTCGATCACCTGTGGCAGGTGTGGCTGTTGTCGGCGGCGCTGATCCCGTTGCTGTACTGGCCGTGCAAGGCGTTCGCCGCGTTCAAGTGGCGCACCAGCATGGGGTGGGTGCGGTATTTGTAATGACGTTAGGCATCGACCACGATTCGATACAGCCGAGTAATTGAACTTCACTCAACGTTGGGATCACGTTAATCACACAACTTGATCGTCGCGCGGTTTGACATTTGAGAACAGGTGATTACAATGAGTGGAGACATTCACAAAAGGACGGCGAAACAAACGGCGGCTTATCGCTGCTGGTTCAACGCCATGCTCGACCGCGTTGCCAAATCTATCGTCGCCAGCCGGGTGGAGCGCCTGCAGATGGGCCTTTACGGCGACGTGAAGCCGTGTGGCGAGGGCGTTTCTGAAATACGCATCGACTTCGGGCCCGGGTACCGCGTGTACGACACCGAGGCCCTGGACAACACCATCCTCTTGCTGTTGATGGGAGGAGACAAGTCCACGCAAAGAAGAGACATCAAGGATGCGAAGAAGATGTTGGCAGACATGAAGCAGCTGCTTGCCGAGAGAAAGCGCAAAACATGATGGCAACGTCAGCCTGCGCTACTGATCCAGACGAAGCAAAGGAAATAGCCATGACCAACGATGACAGCAAATACCTGCTCGACAGCCTCGATGGTATCGAGGGACTGACCGACTTCAATGTCGTTGATTACCTTAACAGTCCTGAGGCCATCGCGGCCTACATCAACGATGTGATCTCATCCGGAAATTCAGACCTGATGAAAGAGGCCATCAAAAATGTCTTGCAAGCGAAAGGCGTGGCGAAAATCGCCGAGCAATCGGGGCTCACGCGCGAGGGCGTATATAAAGCGCTGCGGCCGTCGAGCAAACCGCAGTGGGATACGATCCGCAGCCTGCTGACCGGACTGGGGCTCGAAGTGCGCGTGGTTGCGATCGGCGAGAGCAAAGGGCCGGCACTGGCGGTTTGAGGTATAAGTACCGCATGAAAAATGGCCGCCAGATCGCTCTGGCGGCCATTTTTTTATAGTGCGAGCAGTTCGATCAGGCGCGGGTTACCGGCGTCTTGAATTCGAAGCGCTTGATGTCGCCTACCATGAACACGTAGCACAGGATCGCCACCGCAGCGTTGGCGCCGACGAATACCAGGGCGCCAGCGAACGAACCGGTTGCTTCCAGGATGTAGCCGATCACGATCGGGGTGGTGATGCCGGCGGTGTTGCCGAAGCTGTTGAACAGTGCGCCGCTCAGGCCGCCTGCCTCTTTCGGCGATGTATCCGCTACCACTGCCCAGCCCAGCGCACCGATGCCTTTGCCGAAGAAGGCCAGCGCCATCACGGTAATGACCAGCCAGTCCGCATCCACGTAGTTACAGATAACCATGGTCATGGCCAGCAGCATGCCGCACACGATCGGTATCTTGCGCGCCTTCGACTGCGAATAGCCACGCTTGATCAGGCGGTCGGAAATCACGCCGCCCAGCACGCCGCCGAGGAAGCCGGCCAGCGCTGGCAGTGCGGCCACGAAGCCCACCTTCAGGATCGTCATATGACGTTCTTTCACCAGGTAGATCGGGAACCAGGTCAGGAAGAAATAGGTCAGCGTATTGATGCTGTACTGGGCAATGTACACGCCCAGCAGCATGCGGCTGCCCAGCAACTGACGGATCGCCGACCAGGTGTCGATCTTGGCGCTGGGGGCGTTCTTGTCCTTGGTCTCGAGGTCGATCAGCGCGCCGCCGGCGGAGATGTACTCGAGTTCGGCCTTGTTGATGTTCGGGTGATCTTTCGGACCATACACGAGTTTGAGCCAGAAGAATGACATCACCACGCCCAGGCCGCCCATCACGTAGAACACGCTTTCCCAGCCGTGGGCGTGGACCAGCCAACCCATCAACGGGCCGAACAGGACGGTAGCGAAGTACTGTGCCGAGTTGAAGATCGCTGCCGCCGTGCCGCGTTCGGCGGTCGGGAACCACGAGGAGGCCAGGCGGCTGTTGCCGGGGAAGGAAGGGGCTTCCGCTGCGCCAATGGCCAGTCGCAGGCAGAACAAGGTGGTGAGGGCGGCGGCGCCGGTCAGGAAGCCGACAGTGCCCATCAACATGGTGAACACGGACCACAGGAAAATACTGAAGAAATACACGATCTTGGTGCCGAAGCGGTCGAGCATCCAGCCGCCCGGCAGCTGCGCCACCACGTACGACCACGAGAAGGCCGAGAACACATAGCCCATTTGTACCGGCGTCAAGCCGAGGACGCGCGTCAGTTCCGGTCCGGCGATACCGATGGTGGAGCGATCGGCGTAATTAATGGTGGTAACCGCGAACAGAATGGCCAGAATCAGCCAGCGTACCCGCGTTGCTTTTTGTTGCTGCGTTGCCATGCGTGGATCTCCTTCTTATCAATATGCGCCGATCATAACGCACATATCAGACATCATACAACTGGATATATGAAATATTCATACCCGTCATATAAACCCGACGCAAGGCTTACTTAATTCTTACAAATCAACAAGTTAAACGTTTTCCTATTTGCTTTAAGTTGTACGATGACGTATGAGAATAGAAGGGGAGACGAAGGGAGGGGCGGTGGCAGTGCGGCGGGAAAAGAGCCGGCTACCGGGTGCGGTAGCCGGCCCGCAGGCATCAGTGGCCGGCGTGAGCGGCGGCGTTGAGCGGTTTGACCAGCGCCTCGACCTTGATGGTGCTGCGCACCTTGGCCGCGTCTTCAACTTCCAGCACCAGCGGCACCTTGTCGCCGTCCTTGAGCTGCTGCTTGAGCTGGAACAGCATCAGGTGGTAGCCGCCTGGCGTCAGCGCCACCGGCTTGCCGGCGGGCAGTTCCAGCGCCGGGATCTGGCGCATGCGCATCACGTCGTCCACCATCTTCATTTCATGCACTTCGACCGCCCCGGCGACCGGCGAGCTGACGGCCACCAGGCGGCTGTTCTTGGCGGCGGTCAGTGTCATGAAGGCGCCGGTGACTTTTTGCGCGGCCACGGTGCCGCGCACCCACGGTTGATCGACGGTCACTTGCGACCAGGCGGGTGCGGCAGCCAGCAGGGTGGCCCCCAACATTACGGAAACGATGGTTTTCATTGGAACAGTCCTTGTAAGAAGCCCGGTTTTTTCGGGTTGATCAATTGGCGCAGGTCGTCGGCGCATTGCTGAGCGGTCTGGTCGTGCTTGAGGCCCAGGCGTATCTTGCCGTTGGCGTCGAAGACATAGGTGATTGCCGTGTGGTCCATGGTGTACGACCCGCCGCTCGGCACTTTTCGATACATGATCTTGAAGTCTTTTGCGGTCCTGGCGGTTTGCTCGTCGGTGCCGCGCACGGCGATGAAGGTTGGATCGAACGCCGCCATGTATTCGCGCAGTAGCGGCCCGGTGTCGCGCTCGGGGTCGATGGTGGCGAATACGATTTGCAGCTTGTTGCCGTCGGCGCCCAGCAGGCGCTTGATTTCCACCGCGCGCGACAGCGCCGTCGGGCACACGTCCGGGCACTGGGTGAAACCGAAGAACAGCAGCACGAACTTGCCGCGAAAATCGCGCAGCGTGGCCGGTTTGCCGTCCGGGTAGGACAGCAAATAATCGGGGCCGATGGCGGCGCCGGTAAGGTCGATCGCGGTGAAGCCGCGTGCCTGTGCCGCCAATGGCAGGGCGGCCAGCGGCAGCGCAGCTACGGTCGAGAGAAAGGAACGTCGTCGCATAAAACTCCTGGTAATGTCTGGATGACGCCGGTGCGGGCACCGGCGCAAGGGCAGGGGTCAGGCGAACGTGGGTGGGGCGCGGGGACGGGCATCGGGCCAGGCGCAGCAGGGCGCAGGCGCCGTATAACCTGGCGCGGAGAAAACTGCTGAGGCGGCAATGGGTGCGCGGAAGGCCAGGGGCGCGGGCGGCGGCGCGCCGGCCAGGCTGGCGCACAGCGCGCAGTGTTTCAGGTGATGGCCGGCAATCGGAACCTGTTGCTGGTCGTTGCGGGCAGGGGTGCTGTACACATTGCCGCTGGCGCTGCATACCTCGCCGGCAATGGCGTCGATACCCGGCGCCACCATTGCCTGGCCCAGCGCGGGCCACAGCAAATTGAGCATGAGCGCCAGGCAAACGATCAGGCTGATGTGGCGACGCTGGGAAAGAAACTGGGGCATGGCGCGATTATAAAGTAAAAAAAGCCGCCACCGCTGGTGCGGGGGCGGCCTGTACCGGGGCAGTACCGGTTACTTCAGCGTCAGGCGCGACGGCGTAGCTACTGGCGCCCTGGCGGCGCCGGCATTGCTGCCGAGGTTGAAGATGCGCACTACTTCCACCAGGTCGTGGGCCTGGTCCTGCAGTGCAGCGGCGGCAGCGGCGGCCTGTTCCACCAGCGCGGCGTTTTGCTGGGTCACTTCGTCCATCTGGTGGATGGCGTCGTGCACCTGGCCGATGCCGGCGCGTTGCTCGTCGCTGGCGCTGCTGATCTCGGCCATGATGTCGGTTACGCGGCGCACGCTTTCCACCACTTCCTGGATGGTGCTGCCTGCCTCGGCCACCTGGCGGCTGCCGACGTCCACCTTGCTGACCGAGTCGTCGATCAATTCCTTGATTTCCTTGGCGGCCGTGGCCGAACGTTGCGCCAGGTTGCGCACTTCGGTTGCGACCACGGCGAAACCGCGCCCCTGTTCTCCGGCGCGGGCCGCTTCCACGGCGGCGTTCAACGCCAGGATGTTGGTCTGGAACGCGATGCCGTCGATGACGGAGATAATGTCGACGATCTTGCGCGACGAAGCGTTGATCGAGCCCATGGTATCGACCACCTGCGCCACCACCGCACCACCCTTGGCGGCGATGCCGGAGGCAGCCATCGCCATCTGGTTGGCTTGCGCCGCGTTGTCGGCATTCTGGCGCACGGCGCCGCTCAGTTCTTCCATCGATGCAGCGGTTTCTTCCAGGCTCGACGCCTGTTCTTCGGTGCGGCTCGACAGGTCGAGGTTGCCGTTGGCGATCTCGGTGGCGGCGGTGGTGATCTGCTCGGCGCCGGCACGCACCTGGCCCACCACGCTCGACAGGTTGCTGCTGATGCCGTTCAGGGCGCGCAGCACCAGGCCGATCTCGTCCTTGTTATGGATTTCCAGGTGAACGTCGAGGTCGCCCCTGGCGATGCGGTCGGCAGCCTGCTCGGCACGGGCGAGCGGTCGCGATACCACCGTGCGCACCAGCAGGAACAGCACCACGGCAAAGATGACCAACGCGGCCAGGCCGATCAGCGCGTAGCGGTCGCGCAGGGTGGCCGCTTCGCGCGTGATTTCGTCGGTATAGGTGCCGCCGACGATCAGCCAGTTCCAATCCTTGAAGGTGTGGTACTCGACCATTTTCTCGCGTGGCGCTTCGCCGTCGGAAGCGGCCCAGTTATAGGTCATGCCACCCGATTTGGCTTCCAGCATTTCGCGGATGATGGGGTTGCCGTCGGTGCTCTTGGTGTCGATCAGGTTGTCGCCTTCACGCTTCGGGTGGATCAGCGCCGTGCCCTGTTTTTCGCCCTTGGCGGCATTGATCACGTAGATGTAGCCGGTGTCGCCGATCTTGATCGCCTTGATCTTTTGCTTGAGCATGTCCATGTTCTTGGAGATGTCTAGGCCGATGAACAGCACGCCGATCACATTGCCGGCACCATCCTTGATCGGATCGTACTGGGTGATGAACTGCTTGCCGAACAGGGTAGCCAGGCCGATATAGCTCTGGCCGTTGCGCAGCAGCGGATAGCTGGGGTGGGCGTGGTCGAGCTGGGTACCGACAGCGCGTTCGCCGTTTTCCTTTTTCAGCGACGTGGTCACGCGCACGAATTCGGCGCCGTTGGCGGCAAAAATGGTGGCAATGACGCCGGTCTCGTTGGTGAACTTGTCCGGGCCGGTAAAGTCGAGATTGAGCGCCTTGCCGCCGTGGATCAGCGACGGCGTCGGTTTGCCGGCGATCTCTACCGTGTTGGCGGTGTCCAGGCTGAACTTGCCGTCATCGAACTCGGACGCGAACAGGCGCGCAAAGCTCGATGCCTCGTTGGTCATGGCGTTGTTGAACACCTCGACCGTGTTGCTGATGCCGTGCAGGGAGTTGGCCACGTTGGACTTGGCGCGCTCGGTCAGCATGGTGGACGTGCTGTGGTTAATCAGGACCAGTATCACGGCCATGATCACGGTCATCAGCGCGAACGTAAACACGGTGATCTTGGTGCCGACGCCCCAGTCGCGGGGATTCATCAGGGATTTGCTCATTGGATTCCAATATTTCGGTAACGAGTCGTTCGGAAACGGGGTATGCCCCCGAAAGGTCGGGAGCGCTGCTTGAGGCCAGGGAAAACATGCGCCTCACGCAGTGAGGCGGGCTGCCACCGCCGGGGTCCGGGGCGGTGCCATCATTGGATGATGAAACTGCTGTCAGGCGAAATTTTAGCAGGATTTTTCTGCTAGGCAATCATTTTTTTGATATATATCAAGGAATTTCCTTTTTTAAACAATGACTTAAATAGTATATTGATGAATTTAATTACGGGTTACTACGTATTGTGATAGATGGTGTTCAGCCGCGCTTAAGCTTCGTCGCGGAAACTCTCCATTCACAGAACGGCGTCCCGACTGCTATCCTGTAGAATGAAATTCAATGCAGCGCTTGTCATAACTGCTTGTAATACCCTAAATAAAACACTCCGGAGTTAGCCGATGAAGAAAAAAATGCTGTTGGTGGCCATGATCGCGGCCCTGTCCTTCCAGGCCGGCGCTGCCGTGCCGGACAAAGTGGCAGATGCGCCGCTCAAGCCCCAGATTGGACAGACCCAGGCCGCAGTGCTGGCCTCGCGCGTGCTGACCAAGCTGCATTACAAGGCTGCGCCGCTGGACGATGCCATGTCGGAAAAAATCTTCGACCGCTACTTCAAATCGCTGGATTCGGAAAAACTGTTCTTCACCCAGGCTGACCTGAACCAGTACGCCATCGTGCGCACCCGGCTGGACGACGCCATTAACGGCGAAAATCTCAGCGTGCCGTTTGCCATCTTCAACCTGTACCAGACCCGCCTGCGCGACCGCATCGCCTACGCGCGCGACCTGGTCAAGACCGGCAAGTTTGAATTTGCGTCGGACGAGACTTACCAGTTCGACCGCGAGAAGGCCGAGTGGGTCAAGAACGACGCCGAAATGAAAGACCTGTGGCGCAAGCGCGTCAAGAATGAATGGCTGCGCCTCAAGCTGGCCGGCAAGGATGACAAAAGCATCCGCGAAACGCTGGACAAGCGCTACGAGAACTACCTGAGCCCGTCGCGCCAGCCGACCAGCGAAGATGCGTTCCAGATCTTCATGAACGCTTACGCCATGTCGATCGAGCCGCACACCAATTACCTGGGCCCGCGCGCTGCCGACAATTTCGATATCGCCATGCGCCTGTCGCTCGAGGGTATCGGCTGCGTGCTGCAAAGCCGCGACGACTACGTGGTCGTGCGCGAAGTTGTGCCGGGCAGCCCCGCTGGCCTGTCGGGCAAGATCAAGGTCGGCGACCGCATTGTCGCCGTTGCCAAGGATGAGAAAACCCCGCTGACCGAAGTGCTCGGCTGGCGCCTGGACGACGTGGTCGCGCTGATCCGCGGCCCCAAGGACTCCACCGTCAAGCTCGAAATCATCCCGGCCGATGCCGGCCCCGATGGCAAGCATGCGTTCGTCTCGCTGGTGCGCCAGAAGATCAGCATGGAAGAGCAGTCGGCCAAGAAAACCATTTACGAAGTCAAGGATGGCAATGCCAAGCGCCGCGTGGGCGTGATCTCGCTGCCGACCTTCTACCAGGATTTCGAAGCGCGCCGCAAGGGCGATAAAGACTTCAAGAGCGCTACCCGCGACGTCGAACGCCTGCTGGTCGAGCTCAAGAAGGACAAAGTCGATAACCTGCTGATCGACCTGCGCAACAACGGCGGCGGTTCGCTCAACGAGGCGGTGGAACTGACCGGCTTGTTCATCGACAAGGGGCCAGTTGTGATGCAGCGCAGCGCCGACAAGAAAGTGGAAATCGAAAGCGATACCCGCGCCGGCATGACCTGGGACGGCCCGATGGGCGTGCTGATCAACCGTGGTTCGGCATCGGCCTCGGAGATTTTCGCCGCTGCCATCCAGGACTATGGCCGTGGCGTCATCATCGGCGAACCGAGTTTCGGCAAGGGCACGGTGCAGACCCTGTTCAGCCTGGACCGTTTCGCCCAGGACGACAAGGTGCGGTACGGCGAAGTCAAGTTCACCATCGCGCAGTTCTTCCGCATCAACGGCGGCACCACCCAGTTGCGCGGCGTGACGCCGGACCTGAAGCTGCCGACCATGACCGACGCCGATTCCTTTGGCGAATCGAGCTACGACAATGCCTTGCCGTGGACTCAGATCACCCCCGCGCCGTTCATCCCGGCAGGTGACCTGAAAGAAATCATCCCGGTGCTCGACAAAAAGCACACCGCGCGCATTGCCAAGGACAAAGACTTCCAGTACCTGGCCGAAGACATCGCCCTGGTGAACAAGCAGCGCAAGGAAAACTCGATTTCGCTCAACGAAACCGTGCGCCGCAAGGAACGCGAACAGCAGGAAGCCCGTGCCAAGCTGCGCGAGGCGCGCCTGCTGGCCGCCCCGGGCGCCGACGATCCGATCCTGCTGCCTGATCCCAAGGACGCGCTGAACAAGGCAATTTCGGCCAAGCCGGCCAGCGGCAAAACCGCGCCGGTCCCGAAAGTGGCAGGTGTAAAAGGTGCATTGCGCAGCGACGACGGCCTGCAAGGCGCCGAGCGTTCACTGGCGGCCGAGCTGGAAGCGGAGAAACTGGCCAAGGCGGCCAAGGACGTGTTGCTCAACGAAGCCGTGCACATCCTGGCCGATGAGGTGGCCTTGCTCAAGACCGATACCCGCATGGCAGCGCGGGTTCTGCCTTACTCCCAGCCCGCCACGGCCGGCAAATAATGCTGTTTTTGGGATGTTGGAGATAGTTATGCTGAATGTGAATTTCCAACATTACCAATATAAATTGGATTTATATGCTGCAGAGCGGCATTATCATTCCTGTCTCCTCTATTCTCCTCCAAGAAAATAGATTCAGCCCGCTCTCTGAGCGGGCTTTTTTTTATCCGCGATTCTTGCTGCGTGCCCGCACCGCGACTAAAGCCAGGCCCGCCAGCAGCATGGCGTAAGTTGCCGGTTCAGGGACTGCCGAGACGCTGTCGCGCGCCAGGATCGAGCGCACGGTCAGAAAATCGGAAAAATCAACGGTACGGTCAGTCACCAGAGAAAACGGCCGTACGCTGGTCGGCGTAGTTTTTTCCTCGGCAAAGAAAGCGAAACCTCCCGAAATGCCATCGGCATCGCCAAAGGTCGTAATGCCGCGTGGATCGCTGCCCACCACCACGCGCTGGCCGATCAGCTCGCGACTGAAGTCCATTGGCGCCATCGCGTAGAACAGGATCGAGGAAAAGTCCTGTTTGCCGAATACACCGTTGCCGTTGGCGGCGCCGCTGACCGTCAGCTTCAGGCCGGTGATCCGGCTGATATCGATAGGGTGGGGAACGGCGGGCGCGGTGTCGATCAGCAGCGAGTCGAGCGTCAACTCGGCAAACGCCGTATCGACGCCGCTGGCGTTGGCCCATTTGATATCGAACGTCACCATGCCGGCCTGCGCCAGCGGCGCCACGGTCAAGGCGCACAGCGCGGCAGCCGCGACGGCCATCTTTTTCAACGAATTCATCATCATCAGTCCTGCTATCGGTAGAGGGATTCTTGTATGGAAGTCATGCAACCGATGCAATATAACTGTGACTATGTGAAGGCGCAACCTTTAACACGCAAACGTGATTCGCGCGCGACAGATATCGTCTGCGGTGCTTCGTTGTGCTCGCTTTTAACTAACGGAAATTGAGGTTGATGCTGGAGAGCGCCACCGGCCAACAATTGTTGGCACGGTGCACGGGGAGATGAATCAGGATGCACGCCGAAGTAACTTGCGCAGGCGATAGTTGTCAGCAACGAGGCCCAGCACCGCCACAATCATTAAAACGGCGAAGCCATATTTGCCGGAGAAATGCCAGAACGCCCATGCCGAGCCCGAGCATATCAACGCCCAAAGCAATAGCGATAAATTATCTTTTGCTGTCGTTTTCATGGTTTCGATGCAATGTATCTGCAAGAGTAGCGGCCGATAGCATTTGGCTGATAGATCGCTGGGGCTTTTAGCACACCGGTGTAAGCCAGGCGCGATCTATCTGGTGCCTTCTCGCTAATAGTAAAACATCTGCGATGCTCACGCCACCGGCTAGTGTGCGGCCGGTCGCCACCGCGAGACTGCCGATACACGCCCCAACATAAAACGCAGCGGAAAGCGCCGCCACTGTCGCTAATTTTTCAAGGCGTGTACCGGCACCGACAAGGAGGCATGTGCTGGCGGGCGCAGCCACAATTGACTTGTGTCACCTTCCGGGGGCTGCCGGTGAATTGTTCGTCCCCGCCACCGCCCAAAAAACCAGCGCCGCCAGGCTTACTCCGGCGCCGAGTGTGCACACGCCTTGCCAGTCGGCGATGTCGAATACCGCTGTTGCCGCCCAGGCACCCGTGCCACTGCCCACCGCGTAGAACAACATGTAGCAGCCAACCAGCCGGCTGTGTGACTCGTTGCCAGCCCGGAAAATCAGGCTCTGGTTGGTGACGTGTAGCGCTTGCACGCCAAGATCGAGCATTAATATGCCAAGTACCAGCATGAGTACGGTGGTGACGGTGCTGGCGCCGGGGGTAAATGCCGCCCTCAGGGGTAGCCACGACAGCAATAGCAGTACCAGCGCGACAGCGCTGGCGCGCCGGCTGTGACCACGGTCGGCCCAGTGGCCGGCGCGGGTGGCGGCCAGCGTGCCGGCCAGTCCCACCAGGCCGAAGGCGCCGATGGCGGTGTGCGAATAGTGATAAGGGGCGGCACTGAGCGGCAACACCAGCGCGCTCCACAAGATGTTGAATGCGGCGAACATCAACAGCGCGATCACGCCGCGCACCCGCAACACGCGGTCCTCGCGCAGCAGTGTGAACATCGAGGCAAGCAGGCGCGGATAGGATAGCGCTGCTTGCTGAACAGGCAACACCGGCAGCAGCCGCCACAGCAGCACAGCCATCACCAGCATCGCCATGGCCGAGCCGCCGTACACCGCGCGCCAGCCGGCTAGGTCGGCCACCGCGCCGGCCACTACCCGCGCCAGTAGCAAACCCGACACCACGCCACCTTGCGCCGCGCCCACCACGGCGCCGCGCTCCGACGCATCGGCTGCTGCCGCCGCATAGGAAATCAGGCCCTGGGTCATGGCTGTGCCCAGCAAACCGACCATCAGCATGGCCGCCATCAACCATCCGGCGCTGCTGGCGCTGGACGCCGCCAGCAGCGCCACGACCAGGGCCAGCATTTGCCATAGCATCAGGCGGCGGCGCGGCAGAAGGTCCCCCAGCGGTACCAGCAACAGCAACGCCAGCACGCTGCCGGCCTGGGTGGCGGTGATCACGCCGCCAATGGCGGCGCGCGCGATGCCGAAGTCGCCAGCCAGCGCACCGAGCAGCGGCTGGGCGTAATAGACATTGGCGACGCTAAAGCCGCTGGCGCATGCAAACAACGCCACCAGTGGACGGGGCAGGGAAGGGCTGTACATAAATACCTCAAACTAGTTTCAAATTAAAACCAGTTGAAGTGTAAGTATTTCGGTTTTAAAATGCAACCAATTATCTGGAGAAATTATGGCCAAGCGAAAGTCGATGCAAGACGATGCCTGCCCGGTGGCGCGGTCGCTGGACCTGGTCGGTGACCGCTGGTCGCTGCTGCTGGTGCGCGATGCGTTCGACGGCATCCGCCGTTTCAGCGACTTCCAGCGCAACCTCGGCGTGGCGCGCAACATTCTGTCGGACCGGCTGGCAACGCTGGTGGAGGCGGGCGTGCTGGCGGTGCAACCGGCGTCCGACGGCACGTCCTACCAGGAATACGTGCTCACGGCAAAGGGGGAAAGCTTGTTCCCGGTAGTGGTGGCGTTGCGCCAATGGGGCGAGCAGCAATTGTTTGCACCAGGTGAGCCGCACTCGCAACTGCTGACGGCAGATACGCGGCAGCCGCTCGCGCCCATGTGGCCGAGCAACGCAGCGGGGCAAGTGGTACAGTCACACCATACATTCGTGAACAAATTGCCAGACAATAAATAGACGATGGAGACAGCATGGATTTGAGCTACACGGCAGCCGACCTGGCGTTCCGCGACAAGGTGCGCGCTTTTCTTGCCGCCAACCTGCCGCCCGATTTGCAAAAGAAGGTGCGCAACCACCTGCGCCTCACCCGAACCGATTACGTGCGCTGGCACCAGATCGCCGCACGCCAGGGCTGGTCGGCGCCGGGCTGGCCGGTGGAGTACGGCGGGCCGGGCTGGACGCCCACCCAGCGCCATATCTGGGAAGAAGAATGCGGCCGCGCCGGCACGCCGCAAATCCTGCCGTTCGGCGTCAACATGGTGGCGCCCGTGATCATGGCGTTCGGCAGCGCCGCGCAAAAAGCGCATTACCTGCCGCGCATCCTCAATTGCGAGGACTGGTGGTGCCAGGGCTATTCCGAACCCGGTTCCGGTTCCGACCTGGCCTCGCTCAAGACGCGCGCGGTGCGCGTCAACGACGTCTATATCGTCAACGGCCAGAAAACCTGGACCACGCTGGCCCAGCACGCCGACATGATGTTCTGCCTGGTGCGCACCGATCCCGACGTGCGCAAGCAGGAGGGCATCTCGTTCCTGCTGATCGACATGACGTCGCCCGGCATCACGGTGCGGCCCATCATCACGCTCGACGAGGAGCACGAAGTCAACGAAGTGTTCTTCGAAAATGTGCGGGTGCCGGCGGTCAACCTGGTGGGCCAGGAAAACAAGGGCTGGACTTACGCCAAGTACCTGCTGGGCCACGAACGCACCGGGATTGCCGGCGTGGGCCGCTCCAAGCGCGAGCTGGCGTTCCTGAAAAAACTGGCGGTGGAACACACCCGGCACGGCAAGCCGCTGTTGCAGGACCCGCTGTTCGCAAGCAAGGTGGCCAACGTGGAAATCGAATTGATGGCGCTGGAAACCACGGTATTGCGCGTGATTACCAGGGAAGCGCACTCGCCAGGACCGGAAGCATCGCTGCTCAAGATACGCGGCACTGAAATCCAGCAGTGGTTGACGGAATTGATGATCGAAGTACTGGGTCCGAATGCGCTGCCGTTCGACCTCGCCTATCTGGACGGCGACAGCGAACACGCGGTGACCGGCGACGACGCCGGCGCGCCGCTGGGCGCCAATTACCTGAACATGCGCAAGACATCGATTTACGGCGGCAGCAACGAAATTCAGAAAAACATCATCGCCCAGATGATCCTGGGACTGTGAGGGGACGGCATGGACTTTAATTTTACCGAGGAACAGCAGCAATACGGCGACGCCCTGCGGCGCTGGATCGACAAGCACTACACGTTCGAGACGCGCCAGCGCATCGTCCATTCCACCGCCGGCGTGTCCAACGCGGCGTGGCAAGCATTGGCCGAGCTTGGTATGACCGCGCTGCCGGTGCCGTCAAGCCAGGGCGGCTTCGACGGCGACGCCATCGACATGCTGGTGGTGATGCAGGAACTGGGGCGCGGCCTGGTGGTCGAGCCGTATTTCGCCACTGCCTGGGGCGCGTACTTCCTCCGACTGGCTGGCAACCAGTACCACCTGTTGCAGGACGTGGCCGAAGGCCGCGCCAAACTGGCGTGCGCGCTCGGTGAAAAGCACTCGCGCTACGACCTGGCCGACATCAAGACCCTGGCTGCCGTCAACGGCGAGGGCTACCGCATCGATGGCACCAAGACCGTGGTAATCCACGGCGCCCAGGCCGATGCGCTGATCGTCTCGGCTCGCAGCGCCGGCGGCCAGCGCGACGTCAACGGCATCAGCCTGTTCGTGGTGCCCACCGACACCCCGGGCCTGACCATGCGCGACTACCGCACGCTCGACGGCCAGCGCGCGGCCACGGTGCAGTTCAGCCACGTGGCGGTGCCGGCGTCGGCGCTGCTGGGACGGCTCGGCGCCGGCTGCGACATGCTCGACGAGGCGGCCGACTTCGGCGTCAGTTTGCTGTGCAGCGAAGCGCTGGGCGTGATGGATGCGCTGTTTTCCAGCACCCTGGATTACATCAAGACGCGCAAGCAGTTCGGCGTGCCGATCGGCAGTTTCCAGGCCTTGCAGCATCGCATGGCCGACATGTACATCCACCTCGAGCAGGCGCGGTCGATGGCGATGCTGGCAGCGGTGCGCATGTCGTGCGGCGACCCCGGCGAACGGCGCCGCATCGTGTCGGCCGCCAAGGTGCGGGTGGGGCAGGCGGCCCGGTTCATCGGCCAGGAAGCGGTGCAACTGCACGGCGGCATGGGCGTCACCGACGAGTTGCCGGCCTCGCACCACTTCAAACGCCTGGCCGTGATCGAACGCACCTTGGGCGACATCGACCACCATCTCGAACGTTTTGCCGCCCAGAAGGCGTTTCAGCCGTAGCGTCAGTCGCGGTGGTAGCGGTTGCGGCCGCCCTGCTTGGCCTGGTAGAGGTTGGCGTCTGCGCTGCGGATCAGGGCGTTGGCGTCCTGGCGCTCCAGCGGCGGCATGGCACTCGCCAGGCCCATGCTGACGGTGACGATGGCGGCGGTGGGCGATGCTTCGTGGGGCACTGCCAGCTTGCGCACTTCGTCCTGGATGCGCTGGGCCACCGCTTCGGCGCCTTCCGGTCCTTCCTGCGGCAGCAGCAGGATGAATTCTTCGCCGCCGTAGCGGGCCAGCAAGTCTTGCGGGCGGGCGGCGCAGCGTTTCATGGCGGCGCTTACTTCTTGCAGGCACAGGTCGCCGGCCTGGTGGCCGTAGCGGTCGTTGTACAGTTTAAAGTGGTCAATGTCGATCATGATCAGCGACAGCGGCAGGTTGGCGCGCGCGCAGCGGCGCCATTCGGATTCGAGGCGGTCGTTGAAATGGCGGCGGTTGGCCACGCCGGTCAGGCCGTCGGTCAGGCTCAGTTCGCGCATAGCATCTGCCTGGCGCTTGATGGTCAGCTGGCTGCGCACCCGCGCCCGCACCACGGCCACGTTGAACGGCTTGCTGATGAAATCGACCGCGCCCGCTTCCAGGGCCCGGGTTTCATCCTCTGGCTGGCTCAGGGCGGTGACGAAAATCACCGGGATATCCTGCAGGCGCGGCGAGGCTTCGAGCGCCGCGCACACGGCGTAACCATCCATGCCGGGCATGACGGCGTCAAGCAGGATCAGGTCCGGTTGCTGTGCCAGTGCGACTTCGATGGCTTTTTCGCCGGACAGGGCGAACAGCACCTCGTGCTCGTCGCGCAGCGCTTGGTGCAGGATCTGGACGTTTTCCATGGCGTCGTCCACCACGAGTATCCGTCCATTCCTGGCCAGGTCGGTCCAGCTCATGCACTATCCTTTCGCTGCTTCATCTGTTGTATCACCTCGTCCACCAATCGGGCCGCCTTCTCGAAGTCCAGGCTTTCGACGGCCTCTGCCAGCTGCTCGGCATGTTCCATCGCCGCGAGCGCCGGTCGCAACGTCCTGAAATGCTCCAAAGCCTTCAGGTTGTTATTCTGAAGCAAACTTTGCAACTCCGCCAGCGTTAGCGCCAATTCCACCTGGTTAATGTTGCTACTTGGAATAATTTCTTCCTGCACATCGAGCAGGCGTGCGCCGCCGACCACAGTGTCCAGTGCCAGCGCCAGCTGGTCCAGCGCGGCATGCAGGGCGGTATCGGTGTGACGCTGGTGCAGCGCGGTTTCGACGACAGCGCTCAATCGCGCCACCTCGTTGGCGCCGAGGTTGGCGGCCACGCCGCGCAACCGGTGCAGCGCCTGCAGGGCCGTCAGGCGTTCGCCGCTGCCGATCGCGGCGCGCACTTCGAGCACGGTGTCGCCGTGGGTGCGCTCGAAACGCTTGAGCAGCGCCGCCAGCGCATCGTAGTTGCCGCCCATGCGCGCCAGCGCAGTGTCGAGGTCGATACCGGGCAGGTGGGCGGGCAGGGCATACACGGGCGCCGACAGCGGCGCCGCCGGCAAGCCGTCGCGCGCGCCCGGCGCCGCCTCGGGCACCACGCCGGGGGCCAGGTCGCGCAGGATGGCGATCAGGATTTCCACGTCCACCGGCTTGGCGACATGGGCGTCCATGCCGGCCTCGGCTGCGCGCTGGCGGTCTTCTTCCATGACGTTGGCGGTCATGGCCACCACCGGCAAGGTCAGGCCGGCGGCGCGGATCGCTTCGGTGGCGTCGTAGCCGTTCAGCACCGGCATCTGCACGTCCATCAGCACCACGTCGTAGCGGCCGGCGTCGGCCAGCAACTGGTTCACCGCCAGTTGGCCGTTGCTGACCATGGTCACTACGGCGCCCGCGTGTTGCAGGATGTATAGCGCGACTTCCTGGTTGATCTCGTTGTCTTCCACCAGCAGGATGCGCATGCCGGCCAGCCGGCCGTGCAGCGGCGACGGCGGCACGGTGGCGGTGGCGCCGTCGCCGTGGTCGCCGGCCAGCAGGCCGCGCACCCGTTCCAGCAAGCGGTGCGGGCTGACCGGCTTGGACAGCACGCCGGCCACGCCGCTGCCGTCGGCATCCTGCAGCGCCACGGCGGCCTCGTGTTCGGACACCATCAGCAGCACCGGCGGCAGAATGGCCCCCGGAAGCAGGTCGCGCGCCAGCGCTGCCAGCAGATCGCCGTCCAGGCCCGCCAGGTCGCGGTCGAGCAGCAGCAATTCGTACGGATGGCCATCGTCGCGGCCGCTGGCCAGCATGGTGCGGGCCTGGTCGGCATCGGCGGCGTTGTCGGCCTGCCAGCCCAGCCAGGCGCAAGCGTTGGCCAGCGCGCGGCGCACGGTGGGATTGTCGTCGGCGATCAGTACGGCGAGACCTTCGGCGGCGGCCGGCACCTCGGGCGGGCGCGGCGGCGCCATGCATTCGAGCGGACAGGTGAACAGGAACTCGGCGCCCTGGCCCGGTTCGCTACGCACCTGCACCGCGCCACCCATCATGTCGGCCAGCTGGCGGCAAATCGCCAGGCCCAGTCCCACGCCGCCGAACTTGCGGCTGGTACTGCTATCGGCCTGCGAGAAGGTGTCGAAGATGTGGTCCTGCTGTTCGGCCGGGATGCCGATGCCGGTATCGCGCACGGAAAATTCGACCAGGATGGCGCGGTTGGCCGGACAGCCGCCTTCCGTGTCATTGTCGGCGCTGGCGCCGGCGCGCACCGACAGTACGACTTCGCCGGTGGCGGTAAACTTGATGGCGTTGCTCAGCAGGTTGAGCAGCACCTGCTGCAAACGCATCGGGTCGCCGGCCAGTTCATTGGGCAGGTGCGGGTCGATGTCGTAGGCCAGCTCGATACCCTTGTCGGCCGCGCTGCCGCTGACGAGCACGCTGATGCTGTCGAGGATGTGCCGCAGCTGGAACGGCGCGTGTTCGAGCTGCAACTGGCCCGCCTCCACGCGCGACAATTCCAGCACATCGTTCACCAGGCCCAGCAGCGACTGCGTGGCGACCTGGATTTTGTCCAGGTAGCCGCGTTCGCGCTGTGCCAGCTGCGCTTCCTGCAGCAGCCGCGCCAGCCCGATGATGGCGTTCATCGGCGTGCGGATTTCGTGGCTCATATTGGCCAGGAACTCGCTTTTCGCGCGACTGGCGCCCTCGGCGCGGTCGCGCGCCAGCACCAGTTCATCGTTGACTTCCTGCAGGTGCAGCTCGGCTTCCTTCAGTTCCGTCACGTCGGAGACCAGCACGAAGAAGCCGCGTACCTCGCCGAATTCGCCCACGTCGGGAATGTAGTTGACCCAGGTGTAGCCCACCTTGCCGGACGGCCAGCGCAGTTCGCCGGCAAAGCCTTGCGGCTCGCCGTCGAGCGCGCCTCTGACGTAGGGCTCATTGCTGGCGTAGGCCGCTTCCTTGAGGACGTCTGGCATGAAGGCGCCCAGCATCTGCGCTTCATCCATGCCGTGCCAGTCGAGGAAGTAGCGGTTGGCGAAGCGGCAGCGCAGGCCGGCGTCCCAGTACGCCACCATGCCGGGCAGGCTGTCGGTGAGGGTGCGCAGGAAGTGTTCGCTCTTGCCCAGTTGCTCGACGGTGGCGCGCAAGGTTTCCTTGACCTGCTTGCGCTCGGTGATGTCCATCGCCAGGCCCAGTACGTGGGTGGGGGCGCCGTGCTCGTTGCGCAGCGCCACCTTGCGCGTGGTCAGGTAGCGCGTCACGCCGCTGGCGTTGACGATCGGCTCCTCGGCGATTTCAGTGATTTCGTTGGCGTTGGAAGCGAGCACCGCGCGGTCGGCCTGGTTGTACAGCTCGGCCAGTTCGGGTGGGTAAAAATCGAAGTCGGTCTTGCCCACGAATTCCTCGCCGCCGGTGCGCCCGGACAGCACGGCGCCGTAGCGGTTGACCATTTCATAGCGCAGGTCGGACGCGCGCTTGAGGAAGATCATCGCTGGCATGTTTTCCACTACCGAGCCGAGCAACTGGCGCGAACGCTGCAATTCGGCGGCAATGCGCCGCTGGTCCGTCACGTCGAGCAGCAAACCGGTAATTGCCGTCACCACGCCACCGGGCCCGAACTGCGGGTAGTAACTGGCCACCCAGTGCCGCACTTGCTGGCCTGCGTCGGCGCCGGCAGCGGCAAGGCCGGTGCGCTCGATGCCGACCAGCGGCCGGCCCGTGTCGAGCACCGTGCGGTAGTCGGCCAGCATGGCGCGGCGCAGGTCCGGATCATGGATCATGTCGCCGATATGGCGGCCGATGTGCACCACGACCGGCTCGCCGGTCAGGCGCGCCAGGAAATCGTTGACGCGGATCACCCGCAACTCGTTATCGACATAGCTGAGGCCGACCGGCGCGGTGGCGTACAGGGTTTCCAGCTGGCTGCGCGAGCGTTCCAGTTGCTCGGTGCGGTCGTTGACCAGCTTTTCCAGGCCATGGCGGTGTGCCTTCAAATCGATTTCCAGCGCATTGAACGCTTGCGCCACGGCGTCGGCCTCGCGGAAGGCCATCGGTTCGAGCGTAAACGGCTGGCCGCTGGCCAGCGCCTCGGCCGGCCCCACCAGCGCCCGTACCGAGCGCGCGATCCGTCCACCGACCAGCCACGCCAGCGAGAACCCGGCCAGCAACACCAGGCCCATGGTCAGCGAGATATTGGTGACGGCGTGCAGCAGTTCTTCCAGCGCCTTGGTCTGCGGCGTGGAAATGACCACGGCGGCGCCGCTGACCGGCGAGCGGCTGTAGCCCTGGTAAATCGCCTTGCCCTCGGTGTCGGTCGTGGCAAACAGGGCATCGGGCGCCTGTTGCAGCCGCGCGCGCAGGGCGGAATCGGCCACTTGCCCCAGCAACTGGCGCGGCCCGCCGGCCTGCGCCACCAGCCGCCCCTCGCCGTCGTACAGGGCCATGATCTGGTGCGGCTTGATGCGTTCCTCGCGCAGGATTTTCTCTAACTGGTCGGGCTTGAGCAAAGCCGTCAACCCATACACTACCTGGTTGTCCACGAACACCGGCACATCGACCGCCAGCAGCGCACTGCCGGCCACGTACACCACCGATAGTTGCGAGCGGGCCGTGTGGAACAGCGGCGCCAGCCGGCTGGCGTTGTTGATCGAATTAAAGGTCTCGGGCAGCGGCGCGCCCACGTGCATGGTCACCTGGCCGGTGCTGTCGCTGAGCAAAAATTGCGATGCCGGGAAATGCGGCCCCAGTAGGCCGCCCGCTTGCAGCCGCAGTGTCGCCATGTCGTCGATGCGGATGCTGGGCGATATCGCCAGCGCTTGCGCCGCGCCCTCGCTTTGCACCAGGTCGCGGTCGATGGCGGCAGCCACCATGCGCGCGGCCTTGCGCGTGTCTTCCATCAGGGTGTTGCGCTCGCGGCTGTAGAACTGCTGTACCACCGCGCCAAAGCCGATCGTCGTCGGCAGCGCACAGGCCAGGACCAGCAGGGCGATCTGCGCGCGGATCGACGGCAGGCGGGTTTTGTCTGGCACTGGCGAAACTCCTGGACGTTGGGCTGGCCTGCGCTAGAAGAACACGGCGGTGCGCTGGATTACGCTGCCGTTGTTGGTGTAGGGCGCGGTGGCACGTACCGAGCCGGTGTCGAACTTGCCGTCGTCGAGCTTGCTGTCGATCTGCTCGGCAAAGCCATCGGGCAGGTTGTCGAGGCGCACGCCGTTGCCGCCGCGTCCGCCCACGGCGTCGTTGTAGATATACACGGCGCCGCCCTGGGCGCTGGTCATGAAGTCGGTGGTGCCGTTGAAGGACCCGGTGATGAAGCCGGCCAGCGCCAGGTGTTGCGGCGCCAGCAGGTATTCGGCGATCTGGCCGTCGCCATTGCCGTTGCCGGTGGCGCCGGGCGCGTGGGTAGTGCCTTGCACGTCGTCGCCGGGCAGGGCGCGGAACTTGTCTTGGTAGGCGTTGACGGCTGACGTGAGCGAGGTCGATTGCTGGATGATGTTCTTGACGCGGGCGCTGTCGATCAGGCTCTGCCCCTTGAGCACGCCGCCGAGCAACAGCCCGATGATCACCAGCACGATGGCGATTTCCACCAGGGTAAAGCCGGCTTGCCGCGCAGGCTGGCGTAAGGAGTGACGGAATGCGCGCATGGGAAATCCTTTCTTTAAAACAGCTTGTAAATCTATCGACATATTACCGCAGCGCTAGCGCCCGGTGGGGTGGTTCTGTTGCTGCTGCTGAAGCTGTTGCAGACGGTCGGCCAGGAACTTCAGTTCGCGCGGATCGGTGACCTGGCCGCTGTCGAGCAGGCCTCCGACCAGCGTGCGGGCGGCATCGAGCTCGTTCATGTCTTCCAGTATGAAAATTTCCAGTTGCCGCGCCCAGTCCGGCACGTTGGCGCCGGTGGCGTGCAGGCGGATGTCACGCGCGTAAGCGCGAGCCAGCGGCAGGTCGTGCAGGCGGTGCCTGGCCACCAGCGCCGCATGGGCCAGCCACGGCCAGCGGCGGTCGGGATCTTCGGCAAAGCGGGCATGGACGAAGTCGAGCATCAACCGCGTGCGCGCCGGGTCGCCGACGGCGCCGTACACCTGGCTGGCGGCCAGCAGCGGTGACTGGCCGCGCGGGTCGAGCTCGAGCACGCGTTGCAGCCAGCCGATCACGGTGGGGTAGTCGAGTTCGCGCCACGACACGCTGACGCCAGCCTGCTCGTCAGCACCCTGCAAGTACAGCATGGTCAGCCGCGCCAGCGCCACTGGCTCGCCCAGCGCCGCCAGTTGTAACGCGGCACTCGACGGCGCCGGCGGCAGCGCCCGCGTCCGTGCTGTTTCGAGCGGGCGGCTGGCCTGCCAGCCGATGTTCAGCAGCAGGGCCAGCACCAGCAGCAACCACACGCTGCGCGGCACCGCTGATAGTGGCTTTTGCAGGGCCGCCATCAGATTTGCTTGCGGTACAGATCAAACAGGCCGGCGCCGGCCATCAGCGCCACGTACAACACGGTCTGGACCACGATCGCCAGCAGGTCGGCGCCGCTGCCGCCGTGGTACACCAGCCAGTCGCTGCGGGTGAACCGGTCCAGGTGCGGCAGCAGCAGGCCCAGCAGGTCGATGCCGCCGCCCAGCACTTGCTGGCCCAGCGTATCGGCCGTGGCGCCCGCCTGTTTCATCAGTTGCAGGGCGCCGATGGCGCGCGCCATCAGGTAAAACGCCGTTGCTGCCGCCAGCGCGGGGAGCACTTGCTGCAAGGTCAGCACGCACAGCAGGCTGAAGGCAGCCACGATCCAGCACTCGCACAGCAGCGAAAACGCCCAGAGCGCGGCCTGGCCCGGCGGCGCCAGGGCCAGCGCCAGGCCGCCGAACAGCAGCGCCGGCAGCACGGCAAGTATGCCGAAACCGGCCAGCTTGCCGGCCAGGTACACGGCGCGCGGCATGGGCAAGGCCAGCAACAGTTCCAGCCCCTTGTCGCTCGCTTCGCGCACCATGCTGGTGATCACAAATGTGGCGACGAGGAACACGCTGGCCACCCGCAGCACGGCACCCAGCAATGCCGCCTGCAACTGGTGGCTTTCGGTCAGCGCCAGTTCCTGCAAAAAGCCGGCCAGGCCCACCGTGCCCAGCGCAGCGGCGAACAGCAGCCACAACAGCCGGTTGCGCAGCGCTTCGAGCAGCGTGTAGCGGGCGATGGTGGCGGTCATGGACAGGTGCATGCGTCGTCTCATGGCAGTTTTTGCGCCGCGACCATGCGGTTGATCAGGACGTTGGGCGACATCCACAGCACCAGGTCATCGTATTCGCCGCCGGGCGCGCGGGGATCGGTGCTGGCCGGGCGGGTGACGAACGCCACGCCCTCGCCGCCGAGGTTGGTTTTCTCGTCGATATTGCCCTGGCCCGCGTCGAGCAGTTGGGTGTTCTGGTCGCTGGTGGCGCCGTAACCGTTGCGGCCGAACGACAGGATCACGGCAGGGATGTCGTTGGCGTCGGACGCCGGGATGATCTGGCCGTCCATGGCGCGCGTGGCCACCGTAATGTCGCGCGGAGAATTCAGCGTGAAAAAACTGACGCTGTTGGCAAACGATGGCGTGACCGAGTAGGCCAGCACCCGGCCCCAGCCGTCGAGCCTTTGCACGCCCAGCGTGGCCCACGGCAGGTAGCCGTAGCGCTTGTTGCAGATGCTGCCGGCGCGGTCTTCGCGGCCGTCGATGGCGGAAATGGCGGGGCAGGGCAGGTAGTTGTTGCGCAGCGCAAAGCCGAACAGCGCTTCGCGCGCATCTTCCATCACGCGCTCTGTGTTGCTGACGCGCCGCTGTTCCAGTTGCGACGACAGCGGCGCCACCAGCCCGCCGATCATCAGGCCAACCACCAGCAGCACGATGGCGATCTCGACGATGGTGAAGCCGGCTTGACGGGAACAGTGGCGTAATGGCATGGGCAAAGTTATTGAGGTGATTTGGTGACGGGCGCGGTAGCGCGCAGGCGCTGGCGGATCAGCCGCAGCGGCACCCAGCCTAGCTCGTTGCTGAAACTGCCGCCGAGGCTGCGCGCATCGTCGGTGGCGGCGCGCGCCATGAAATCGCGCACGGCTTCGGCGTTGGCCTGCTCGTCGAGATTGTCGGTGACCGCGCTAACTTGTTCGATACCGGCCAGGCTGGTGCCCAGGTGACGCCCGCTGGACAGGATCACGGCGGGCGCACAGCGGTCGTCCACTACGCAGTTGCCCGAACCCACGCGATAAAAAATGCCGCCGTCGTCGCTACGGTCCAGCAGCGTCTTGGTGCCCTCCGTCGCCTGGTCGAGGTTGCCGTTGGTGAATTCCGGCGAGACGCTGTAGCGCAGCAGCTTGTTCCAGCCGTCGCCGGGCGTGATGCCCAGCGTGGTCCACGGCAGCCAGCCGGTGCAGGCGGCGTCATCAACGCACGGCTGGCTACTTTCGCGCCCGTGCAGTGGCGACAGGGCCGGACGCGGCAGCCGGCGATGGACGATGGCATAGCCGATCAACGCCTCGCGCGCATCGGCCAGCGCCACGCGGGTGACGGCCTGGCGGCGCAGGTCGCCCTTGGGCTGGCTGAACATGCTGATCAGGAACGACGAGGCGCCGAGGCCCAGGACCAGTAATAGCAGCAAGAGTGCGGCGCCGCGCTGGCGCGCCAGCGGTGGATGACGTGTCAAAGACCGATGCGCCTTCCAGGGCCGAGGTTGCACCGACGGCCGATGAGATCCCGGCGCTGGCTGGCTGGTGCTCATTGGCTGACGTCTTTCACGCGGCCGTCGGCCAGGTCGTAGCGCTGGCCCGGTTGCAGCACGATGCGTTTGCCCGACGGTAGCGTGACCGTGACCGCCTTGCTGTCGCGGTTGGTGAACTTGTTGGCGGCACCGCGCTGCGGCTGGTTGTTGAGCCAGACCGTGCTGCGACCGTTGCTGCTGCGCAGGACGCCGTTCATGGTCAGCTGTTCGGAAGGCGGTGGTGTGTCGGCTGCGGATGCGGAGCTGGCGCCGGGCATCGGCATCGGCATTTGCTGCATCTGCTGCATTTGCGGCGGTTGCTGTTGTTGCTGCGCCATCGCTGCAGCCTGGTTTTGCGCCGACGCCATTTCACGGGCTGCACGAGCCATGGCGATCATCTCGGCCTGCATGCCGGGCGGCATGTTGGGCGGCAGACCAGGCACGACGTCGGGCGCCAGGCCGGGAAGTCTTCCCTGTGCCATGCCGGTTGATGATGGCATTTGCATCTCCGGCGGCATTCCCGGCGCTGATTGCACAGGCGGCATCCCGGGCATCAAGCCCTGCTGCATGGATGGCGACACCCCGCCAGCCATCCTCTGCGCCTCGGTCTGCGCCAATTCGCCAGTCAAGCCGACGCCTCCACGCGGATACGCGGCACCCGATCCGGCCGCCTTGCTGCGGCTGGTGTCGATAGTCTGGCGTTCCTGCGGCGTATTGAACAGCCGGCCCAGTCCCGGTTGAGCCTGCGCCATCGGCAGGGCCAGCAGCGGTAGTAACCACAAAACTCGTTTCATAACCAGCAGTGGGTGCAACAAGCAGGCACGCTTCCCGGCCAACAGTGACGGCCACGAGCAAATGTACTTCTGAACCGGCTGTGGCAGCGACAAACAGGTACGCCGCCCGGCCAAATACGGCAGCAACAAGAAAGTTTGTTTCATCATGGGCAACGGCTGGAACACAAAGGCACGCGGTATCGCCAACAGTGACGGTAATACGACAACGCGCCTCACGGCTGCCACGACAACGCGCCTCATGGCTGCCGTCCCGTGGCCAGCACCGGCGGCTGCGTGGCAAGAGGCGCGGGCGCCATGGTGATCCAGTTCAGCGTGCAATCGACGCCGAGGTTGCCGCCCAGGGCAGCTTGGCCGGGCTGGCCCGGTTCGCTTAGTTGGCCAAGTTGACTGACCTGGCCGCCAGCAGCTGTCGCCAGCCGCTTGAGCGAACAATCCTGCGCCGCAAAAAAACCGCGCGCGTGCAGGCCGGCGAGGAAATCGAACAAGTCCATTTCGTGCAGCAGTTCCATGTGCAGGCGCATGCGGCTGCCGCGCAACTGGTAGTCGCCGAGGTCGAGCGCTGCTTCCAGGCGTACCGGTTGTTGCGGCTCGATCTGGTAGCTGAGCGGCGGCAGTTGCAGTTCTTCCTGCACCTGGCGGATCGCATCGACCCATTCCAGGCGCCGTTCGTCGCCGATCAGCCCGCGCTGGCGCAGTTCCACGTAGCGTTGCTGGAAGTTGCGGATGTCGCGCTTTTCGTTATCGACGTGGGCGTAGCGCGAATGGGCTGTGTCGCGCAGGCGCTGGGTGCGTTGCAGGTCGTCGTCGGCTTCGTGGCGCTGGGCGGCGGTGACCGCCACCAGCGTGGCGCCGATGACAACCGCCGCCAGCGCGGCCAGCGAGGCGGTGCGGATCTGGGCGAAGCCGGCGATCCAGTACGGCAGCGCGATGGTGTTCGCGGCCTTTTTGGCACTGGCGGCCGGGTTGGCTGGATTGACCGGGTTGGCGTTCATGGCTTCCACACCAGGTTCAGGGTGAATTTGGCGCGGGCGCTCGAACCGGATGCCGTCGCGGCGCCGGCCTTGCCGTCGAGGCGCACGGTGGGACGGGTGTCGAGTGGCGGCTTGTCCACCTGCACCAGCAGGCGCGGGTTGGTTGCCAGTTGCTGGGCGAACTGGTTCATGGTGTTGACGGCATTGCGGTAATCATCCTCGGGCGACAAAATCTCCGCTTCGACTTGCAGCGATTGCGGTGGCCGCGCCGGAATGCCGGCCAGTAGCGACGACATCGGCGTGACCGTTGCAGCGCCGGTGCTGCCGTTGACCAGCACCGGCGCGGCGGTCGTAGGCTGGCCCGGCAAGTCCACTTTCCAGCCCAGTTGCAGCAGGCGGATCTGCGGCGATTGTTCCAGCGCGGCGCTCACCATGGACACCATCTGCCACGGCGACGGTCCCTGCAGCACCAGCATGCGCTCGACATTGACGGCTGCGCGCATATTGGCGGTCGATGTCACGCGCGGCGGCATGGCAGCCATCACCTCGTTGTAACGGCGGTCGAACTGCTGCGCTTCGTGCGCCAGCTGCGCGCGGTCGGCGCGGGCATCCCAGGTCTGCCACAGGTTGATGCCGACCGCGCACGCGGCCACCACGGCCACGGTACCGGCAGCGTAGTACAGGTTGCGGCGCGCGCGCCACAGCTGGAAGTAGCGGCGCAACGGCCCCAGCGTGTAGTGGCTGGCCGGCTGGGTTTTGGCCAGCAGGGCCAGCAGCATGGAGTCGGCCAGGGCGGCGCTGTTGTCCTGCGCCTTGGCCGCTTCGATCTTGAGACCGAGGCGGTCGGCCACCTGCGCCAGCGGCAGGAAGCGAAACGCGGTTTCCGGGCCTTCCTCGCACTGCATTTCCAGTGCCGGCAATTGCTCGCCCTGCGCGATTACCACGGTTTCCAGCACGCTGCCGCGCGCGAACAGCCGCACGCTGGTCAGAAATTGCTGGGTCTTGGCGGTCTCGGTACCGACGTTGACAACATCGCCGTCGCGGTCGATGGCCGGCGTCAGGCGCGAAAATTTCAATTGGCCGCGCTGGAAATAGCTCTGGCGCCAGCCGGCCGACTGCTGGGTCACGAGCAGCAGGTGTTCATCCAGCAATCCCAGCTTTTTCACCAGGTGTTCGCTCAGCAAGGTGGTCGAATACAGGCCAGCGAGCGGAATGCGCTCCTGATCCAGCGCCTCCACCCATGGCAACACGATCGACGGATTGGTCAGCGCGGACAGCAGCACGATGTCGTCGCGGCGGCCGCCGGGCTCGCGGCCCTGCACCTCGTGGTGGCGGAACGGCGTTTCGCGATACTGCTGCAACAGGCGCCGCTGCATCAGCTTGGCGCCGGCGCGCCCGCCAACGTGAGGCAGGTGCAGGCGCTGGAAGTCTTCTTCGATCAGGTCGGCCAGCAGCACCACCGGCATGTCGCGCTGGTCGTCGAGATAATCGAGCAGGGCGTCGATGCCGCTGCTGTCGTTGGTGAAGCTGGCGCCGCCCAGCAGGCGGCCGCGCTGCCAGCGCCACGCAGTCAGGCAGTCGTTGCTCAGATAGAGTACATGTCGGTTCAGCACGGGAGCCTCAGGTCTGGATCTTGCTGATCGTGTCGTATATCGGGCCCATGACGGACAACATGATCCAGCCCACCATCAGGCCCAGGATCACGGTCATGGCCGGCTCTATCATCGATTGTACTTTCTCGATCATTTCCTTGACTTCGCGGTTGTAGAAGTACGCGACGTTGCGCAGCGCGCCGTCGAGCGCACCCGTGGTTTCGCCCACCTTGAGCATGCGGATCACCAGCGGCGGAAAAATGCCGGTGTTCTGGAACGCCGCCGTGATGCCCTGGCCTTCGGAAATCAGCTGCCCGGCGCGGCGCAGGCCGGCGGCCACCACGCGGTTGCCGACGATGCCTTCCGACAGGCGCAGGCATTCGAGTATCGATATGCCGGACGCATACATCATGGCAAAAAACGTGGCAAAGCGCGCCAGCATGATCTTGTGCAGTACCGGGCCGATCAGCCACACGCGCAATTTAAAACCGTCGGCAACAAAACGCGCATGTTCGCTGTGGCCGAGCCAGGCGCGCAGGCCCACGTACGCCACGATCGGCAGCGCCACAATGATGTACCAGTAATTGATGAAGATGCCGGACACCCAGATCAGCGCCCTGGTATGCAGCGGCAGCGTGTTGCCCATGTTTTTGACAAAGCTGGTCAGCTGCGGCACCAGGTATATCATCAGGAAAAACGTCACGCCGGTGACGAACAAGCCCACCGCCGCCGGGTACATCACGATTTTTTTCGTTTGCGACGCCAGCTCGTCCTGCCACTTCAGGCTTTCCGACAGGTTTTTAAACACCTCGGTCAGCTTGCCGCTTTGCTCGCCCGCCATCACCAGGCTGGTAAACGTGTGGTCGAACACTTCCGGGTATGCGGCCATGGCCGCCGACAGTTGCAGCCCGCCCTCGATATTTTCGATCAGGCCCGTAATCATCTCGCGAAAGCGCGGGTGGTCAATGCTCTCGCGCAGGTCGTTCAAGCCTTCCAGGATCGGTACGCCGGCGCCGGTCAGCTGCTCCATGTGGAAGCAGAAGTTGATCAGGTCGCGCCGCGTGATCACGCGCTTCAGCGCCACCACCCGCGCGCGAGAGACGCGGCAGTCGATCAGGTCCAGCCCCATGCGGTGCAGACGCAGTTCCAGGTCCGGCTCGTTGGACGCATCCATATTGCCGGGCTGGATCTGGCCAGCGGTGTTCATGGCGCGGTAAAAATACTGGGGCATCAGTGCAGCCTCCCCAGGCGCTCGGTGAGATCGACCACGCGGCCCACTTCCTCGAGCGTGGTCACGCCCTCCAGCACGCGGCGCACGCCGTCGTCGATCAGGCTGTGGAAGCCGCCGGCCGCTGCCGCCGTTTTCAGCTCGCGCGACGACACGCGCCGCGCCACCAGTTCATCGAGCGCCGGCGTCATTTTCAATAATTCGATGATGGCAATCCGCCCCTTGTAGCCCTGGTGCGCACAGCGGTCGCAACCGACCGCGCGGTACAGGGTTTGCGGCGGCGCGTCCTCCGCCAGCCCCAGCAACTGGCGTTCGATATCGTCGGCCAGGTGCGCCTCGCGGCAATGCGGACAGAGTTTGCGCACCAGGCGCTGGGCGATGATGCCGATGATGTTGCCGGACATGATGTCGGGCAGCACGCCGATATCGAGCAGGCGCGGAATCGCGCCGATGGCCGAGTTGGTGTGCAGCGTGGAATACACCTGGTGGCCGGTCATGGCGGCGGCAAAGGCCATCTCCGCGGTTTCCTGGTCACGGATTTCGCCCACCAGGATGATGTCCGGATCCTGCCGCATCATCGAGCGGATGCCTTCGGCAAAGCCCATCTTGGCCGATTCGTTGACCGACGTCTGCCGGATCATGTTCATCGGGTACTCGACCGGGTCTTCCAGCGTCATGATATTGACGCTCTCGGTGTTGATGTGGTTGAGGATCGAATACAGCGTGGTGGTCTTGCCGGAGCCGGTGGGGCCGGTCACCAGGATCACGCCATCGGGCCGCGCGATCATCAGTTTTAACAAACTCAGTTCGGCTTCCCCAAGGCCGAGCCCATCGAGCGGCACGATGCCTTTCTGGCGGTCGAGCACGCGCAGCACGAAGTTCTCGCCATGCGTGGTCGGTTGCGCGGACGCGCGGAAGTCGATCTGCCGGCCCGAGAACTTGATCGAGATGCGGCCGTCCTGCGGCGCGCGGGTCTCGGCGATATTCATGTTCGACATCACCTTCAAGCGCACGGCCATGGCCGGCCAGTACGACTTGTGCAGGCTGCGGATCTGGCGCAGGATGCCGTCGATGCGGTAGCGGATGCGCAGGAACGACTGTTCCGGTTCGAAGTGCAGGTCCGATGCGCTGTTCTGCACGGCGTCCGCCAGGATCGCGTCGATCAGGCGCACCATCGGCTGGCTGTATTCGTCGGACGTGGAACCCATGCTGGCGTAATTGACTTCGCCGGTTTCGATCTCGTGCAGGATGCCGTCGATCGACAGCTCGAAGCCGTAGTACTGGTCGATCGCGCGCGAAATGTCCGATTCGTTGACCAGCAGCGGCGTGATCGTGATGCCCTTGACCAGCATGGCGCTGATCTGGTCGAGCGCGACGATGTTGCTGGTGTCGGACATGGCAAGGATCAGGTTGTCCGTTTGCCGCTCGTAGACGATCGGGAACACGCGGTAGCGCTTGGCCACCTCCTTCGGGATCAGTTTCAGGGCGATGGCATCCACTACCAGACTGGTGAGATCGGCGCTTTGCTGGTTCAGGTTTTCCGACAGCGCCATGCGCACGGTGGCTTCGGTGACGAAGCCGAGCGTGATCAACAGTTTGCCGAGCGGCTCGTTGCTGCGCTTTTGCTCGATCAGCGCGATGCGCAACTGGTCTTCGCTGATCACGCCTTTCTGGATCAGCAGCTTGCCGAGCGGGAGTTTTGCTTGTTCTGCCATGGAACTCCTAGTGCGCTCCGCTCAGCTCGTGCATGCGCTGGCGCAACGCGGTGCGGTCGAAGCCGGCCGGCTTGTCCTGCCCCAGCGCCAGTGCACGCTGGTAATAGGTCAGCGCCAGCTTGCCCTGGTTCAGGCGGTCGAGGCCGATGGCCAGGTTGTAGGCATAGTCGGCATTGTCCGGCGCCGCCGTGTAGGCACGGAAATAGGTTTGCTGCGCCTCGGGCCAGCGGCCTTGTTGCGCGTACAGGTTGCCCAGCGCGAACAGCACCGGGCCGGCATCGGGATTGCTGGCGAGGATGGCTTTCAGGCGCCGCTCGTTCTGACCGGCGTCGCTGCCGCTCAATCCCACCAGTCCGGCCACGGCCGTGGCATCGTTGGGATCAAGTTCGAGCAGGCGCAGGTAGTAGCTCGATGCCTGCGCGCCCTGGTTCTGGCGCGCGGCCACGGTGGCCATGCCCAGCAGGGCGTCGCGGCTGTTCGGATCCTGGCGCAGGGCAGTCTCGTACTGCTGCTGGGCGGTGGCCAGGTCGCCGGTGCGCAGCAGCTCGTAGGCATTTTCCAGTGCCGGGGCAATCCGCGCAGGTTGCACGGTGCGCGCCACGCGGATGTCGGTGTTGTCGGGCGCGGCCACGGGCGGCAGCCGCTCCTGGCGCGGCATGTTCGCTTGCGCCTGGATCGCCTGCTGGGTGGCGGCCAGTTCCTGCTCGGTGCGCTCGAGGCGGCGTTCGAGGTCGTCGCGCGTGGCCCGGCTCATGCCGCCCATGGGCGAGGGCACCAGCATGCCGGCGATGGACGGATCGCCGCCGCCCGACGCATCGACGCCATTGCCGAGCGTTGCGGGATCGGTCGCGCCGGCGGGGCCGACGATCTGCACCGCGCCGGTGGCGCCAGTGGCTCCCGGCGGCGGCATCGCCACCGGCGGCAGGCGCGAACCGGCACCCGGCGCCATCACGGCTTGCCAGTAGTAATAGCCGAAGCCGAGGATGATCAACGCCAGGACCGAGAGCAGGCCGATCAGGCGCAGCCGTTCCGGGTCCATGCCCGGCGGCTCGGCATTGCCGGCGGCTGCCGCGCGGGCGCGGGTGCGCGGGGTGTCGCCGTTGCCGTTGCTGCTGCCGTTACCTGTGCGCGACGTAGCGCGTGGCTTGGCTTGTGCCGCTGCGCTGGCGGCAGTGGCTGCGGCGGTTGCCGATGCAGCGGAGTGGACTGGCTCGCCGGTGATCGGATCGAAGTTGGCCGATGGCGCGTTGCGCGCGGAGCCGGCAGTTGCAGCGCCGGGCGCGGCTGACGATCCGAAGGCGTAACCAGGACCGGAACCAGAACCGTTACCGGACAGGGTAGCAACGTCGGCTGTGTAACCGGAACCGGGGCCGGCGGCCGAACTGGAGGGGGCGGCAAAGTCGGTCGCATAGCCGGAAGCAGGGCCGGCGCCCGAACCGAACGAGGCGTCGGCAGTCAACAGACCTGCGCCATCGAACCCTGCGGCGTCGGCGCCGAATGAAGCGGGGCTGCCGCTGGCGCTACCGCCTGCGTTACCGGCGGAGAGTGGCGCGCGAGTGCCGTTCACACCAGCACCGGCAGTGCCAGAGGAGAGCGAAGCGAGCGCGCCACCCGAACCGGTGCCCGTGGTGTCAGAAGAGAAAGGTGCGTGGTTGCCGCTTGCGCCGGCGCTGGCGTCGGCCGCTGCCGATGTCCCGCGCGCGCGCGGTGCTGCCGGATCGGGCGCAAAGTCGAACGACAGCCCGGATTCCTGTTGCGGTGCATTTGGCGGCACCGGGTCCGGCATCGGGCGGGCGGTGGAACTGGCGGCGACAGCCACGGTTGGTGATGGTGACTCCAGGCTGAAGGCTGGCTCGAAGTCCAGGCTCAGCTCTCGCTTGGCCGCTGCCGCCCCAGTCGTTGCGGCAGTTGCCGCGGTTGAGGCGGCCGCAGTACCGGCACCGCCAGCAACAACACGGCTGGCTCCAGCACCGCCGGCACCGTAACCGGCGCCAGCATGGCCAGCACCGGCACCAGCACCGCCGCCACCGGTAGTAGCACCGCCGACACCGGAACCGACTCCAGCACCGCCGACACCGGAACCGGCGCCAGCACCAGCACCATGGCCAGCACCGGCACCAGCACCGCCGCCATCAGGCGCGGGCGCTGGTTCCGGCGTCAACGCCAGGATATCGTCGAACTCGCGCGACGGCCGGTCCACCTCGGTGTCGCCGGCGGCATTCTGTTTGGCGCGCTCGGCTTTCTTGAGCGCTTGCATTAACAAGCTCATGATCCGTTGGCCTTGGCGGTAGGGACAGGGTAGGTGGACGGTACCGGGTATGGTTCGGTGTCGGGCTCGCCCGGCAGCAGGTCGCGGTAATTCTTGTAGTCGCCGTTGACGCTGGCATCCTTGATCACGATCGGCCGCATGAAGATCACCAGCTCGGTCTTGGTGCTGGTTTCATTGCGGTACGAGAACAGGTCGCCGATCACGGGCACGCTCGAGAGCAGCGGAATGCCATCCTTGAGGTTGTCGACGCTGTCCTGCATCAGGCCGCCCATCACGGCAATCTGGCCGCTCGGCACCTTCATCAGCGATTCCAGTTCGCGCGCCTGGATCACCGGCACCCGGCTGACCACCTTGGCGTCGGCCAGCGCGGGGTTGGGGTCGTTGACGTAGCCGACGATGCGGGTAATGGTGGGGCGGACGTTGATGGTCACTTCATCGTTGTCGGCAATTTGCGGCGTCACGCTCATGACGAAGCCCACCGGCACGGTTTCGAGCTTGGACTCGTATACCGCCTGCGAAATCGGGTTGCCGTTGGTGCCGAGCACGGCCGGTGTGACCTTGATCGAGAAGAACACATTGTTATCGACCACCTTGAGCAGCGCTGTCTGGTTGTTCATCACGCTGATTTTCGGGCTCGACAGTACTTTTACCTTGCCGAACGATTCCAGCAGCTGGATTGCCGTGGTCAGGTTGCCCAGCTTGCCAGCTGCCGTGTAGGTGAGCAGGAAGGCGCCGGGACTGGTGCCCGGATTGACGCCGCTGGGCAAACCGGTCTGGCCGATGGCCTGCTGCGAAAACCGCACGCCGCCGCCAGAGACGGTCGCCCAGTTGATGCCCTGCTGGTAGTTATTGCTCAGTTTTACTTCGAGCACGGTGGCTTCGATCAGCACTTGCCGCTTGGCTGCGCCCAGCACGATCTCGAGGAACTCACGGATTTTCTCGTGCTGGCGGCTGGTGGCGCGTACCGCGATCAGGCCACCCTCGGCATTGACCACGACCGAGTTGGTGGTGGCGTTGCGATTGCCGCCGAAGGCGCCGCCATCGAATGGCGACGGTGCACTCTGCTGGTTCTGCTGGCTATTGCTGCCCTGGGCGCCTTGCTGCTGGTTGGCCTGGCTGGGCGCGGGCGCCGCCAGCGGATCGACCAGCTTGTCGTTGATGGTGGTCGGGCGCAGCATGTCGCGGATATTTTTTTCCAGGCTGTACCAGAAATTATTGTCCGAACGGTTGTTGACCACGGTGGTCGAGTTATTGCTGGGATTGTTCGTCGAACTGTTGCCGCCGAACGAACCGCCACCCGTGCTGCTACCCTGGCCGGTACCGGTGGTGGCGCCCACCGGGTTGGACGCGCTGCCACCACCACCGGTAGTGGAAATCTGGGTGGCGATATTCACGCTGCTGTTGGTGCTGCGCGCGATGTTGACGTAGTCCACCTTGTAGTTGCGCCACTCTGGCGTATCCGGCAATACGGTCAGGGTGGTGCCGTTGATCTCATAGCGCATGTCCACCTGGCGCTGTATGCGCGACAGCAACTGCGGCAGGGTCTGGTCGAGTGCGTTCAGGGTGACGCTGCCGTCCACGCCCGGATGAACATCGACGTTGAGGCCGGCATCACGCGCCAGCGCGAACAGCAGCGACTGCACCGGCACCTTGTGCACGGTCACGCTGTAGGTTTCCACCTTGGCTGTCGGCTTCGGCGGCGGCAGCATGGCGCTCTGGCGCACCGGTTCGGGAATCGCTCCGGCCGCGCGCGGCGCTTCCGAAATATGGGTGGACGACGGCGGCAACGCGCGCGTGGCGCATCCCAACAAGAGCATCGGTACAAGCGAACAGGCTAGTTTTTTCATTGAGTCTTTCCGGCCCGGTGACACTGCAGGATATTGTAAATTTGCAATTTTAACGATCATGATCTTACAATTCGGAAGCCGTCGCAAGGACGCTCCAACAGATTGCAACAAATAGCAGGCTCAGCAAACACGCCATTACAACAGTGCGTGGTTGCAAGCCTGCAAACCGTGCCCGGCGCCACGGCTGAAACGCCCGGTACGACCGGAACGGCGACTCGGCAATCGCCAGCCGGGCATGGCGCGCCTCGACCGTCGTTGCATCGTCGGCAAACGCTGCCAACAGCGCCTTGTCCGCCAAAATATTGATACGCCGGACGATGCCTTCCGAGGCGTCGCCGATCAGCCGCACCGCGTCGCTGCTGAACACCGGGGCGCCGTCATGGCCGGCCGCCGCCAGCCGGAACGCCAGGAATTCCGCCACCAGCGACTGCGCCAGGGCCGGCACCTCGAAGCTGTGGGTGATGCGTTCCTTCAGCTGCCGCATCGACGGCAGGTCCAGGTGGTGGTCCAGCTCGGGCTGGCCGAACAGCACGATTTGCAGCAGCTTGCTGCTGGCCGTCTCCAGGTTGGTCAGCAGGCGGATCGCTTCCAGCGTGTCCAGCGGCATGGCCTGCGCCTCTTCCACCAGCAGCACCACGTTGCGGCCCTGGCCATGCAGGCCGATGAGGTGCGTCTGCACGGCGCGCTGGATTTCATCGACCCGGTAGCCGCGCGTGGCCAGGCCCAGCTCGGCCGCGATCGCGTACTGCACTTCCACTGCGCTCAAATTCGGGTTGACCAGGTAGATCACCTCGATATGGTCGGGCAGGCGGCTTTCCAGCATGCGGCACAGCATGGTCTTGCCGGTGCCGACTTCGCCGGTAACCTTGACGATGCCTTCGCCGTGGCACACCGCGTACAGCAGCGCCTCGAGGATGTCGCCCCGCGTGTTGCCGGCGTAAAAAAACGCCGGGTTGGGCGTGATGCCGAATGGTGTCTCGCGCAGCCCGAAGTGTTCCTGGTACATTGCCGTGGTCGCCATCATGCGATGCAGGCCAGAAAGGCCTGCTCCAGGGTCTCGGCGCCATGGTGCGTGCGGCACTCGGCCGGCGTGCCGGTAAACCGGATCGCGCCGTCGTGCAGGATGGCCATGCGGTCGCACAGTTCATCGACGTCGGCCAGCGCGTGCGACGTGAAAAACACCGTGCTGCCGCGCTGCTGCAAGGCGCGCAATTGCTGTTTCAACAGCGCGCGCGCCTTCGGATCGAGGCCGCTCATCGGCTCGTCCAGCACGTACAGGCGTTTACTGGACAGCAGGCAGGCGGCCAGGCCCAGCTTCTGGGTCATGCCTTTCGAATAATGGCGCACGGTTTTCTTCAGCGCGGCCGAGTCGAGGTCGAGTGCGGCCAGCATGGCGGCCACCGCCGTTGCATCGACCTTCAACCCCTGCAAGGTCAGCAGGTACTTGATGAAGTCGGCACCGGTCAGGTAGTAAGGTGGCGTCAGGCGCTCGGGCAGGAAGCCCAGCGGCGCGCGGCTGGCCGGGCGGTCGTGCGGCTGGCCAAAAATGGCGATCTCGCCACCGTCGAGCGCGCAGAAATCGAGCAGGCACTTGATCAGGCTGGTCTTGCCGGCGCCATTCACGCCCACCAGGCCGAAACATTCGCCCGCCTGCACCGCCAGATCGACTCCTTGCAGCACGCCGGCCTGGCCATAGCGTTTGACAACTTGCTGGAAGCGCAGGGCAGTTTCAGTCATTGATGCAGAGGGGAGAATAGCCGATGGGAAACAAGGTAACACTGTAGCGTATCCGTGCGCGGAATGCGACATCGTTTCGTCTTTCTTCATCGCAAATGTCACATTCTCGTCTAGAATGTCTGGGAAGTTGTCTCAGGGTATTTTTTGATGCCCGCGCGAATCTAACAAGGAGCAGGTATGGCAAGGCCGGAAAAAGTCAGGCTGGGGGAAATCCTGGTACAGCAAAAGCTGCTGTCGGAAGAGCAACTGGGACTGGCGCTGACCGAGCAAAAGCGCAGTGGCCGCAAGCTGGGCCGGGTGTTCATCGAGAACGGCTACGTGACCGAGGAACAGATCTCCAATGCGCTGGCGCGCCAGCTCAGCATTCCTTACCTGAACCTGAAATTCTTCAACGTCAATCCCGAGATCGTGCGGCGCCTGCCCGAGACCCAGGCGCGCCGCTTCCGCGCGCTGGTACTGGAAGACCGCCAGGGAACGCTGCTGGTCGGCATCTCCGATCCGACCGACCTGTTCGCGTACGACGAGATCGCCCGCATCGTCAAGCAGCCGATCGAGCTGGCAGTGGTCAACGAGACCGAGGTGCTGGGCGTAATCGACCGCATCTACCGCCGCACCGAGGACATCTCCGACCTGGCGCGCGAGCTCGAGCAGGATCTGGGCGACGTCTCGGTGGACTTCGGCGCGCTGGCCGCCAACCCCAACCTGGAAGAAGCACCGATCGTCAAGCTGCTGCAGTCGGTGTTCGACGATGCCGCCCAGGTGCGCGCGTCCGACATCCACATCGAGCCGCAAGAGGGGCGCTTGCAGATCCGCTTCCGCATCGACGGCGTGCTGCACCTGCAAACCGAAACCGATATCAAGATCGCGCCGTCGCTGGCGCTGCGCCTGAAGCTGATGTCGGAGCTCGATATTTCCGAAAAGCGCCTGCCGCAGGACGGCCGCTTTGCCGTGCGCGTGCGCAACCAGCGCATCGACGTGCGTATTTCGACCATGCCCACCCAGTATGGCGAATCGGTGGTGATGCGTTTGCTGAACCAGGGCGGCACCCAGTTGCGGCTCGACGCCATCGGCATGCCGCGCGCGCTGGTGGAAAAATTCCGCGCCATCGTCCAGCGCCCCAACGGCCTGGTGCTGGTGACCGGACCCACCGGTAGCGGCAAGACCACCACGCTGTATTGCGCGCTGGCCGAACTGAACTCGGTCGAGAAAAAGCTGATCACGGTGGAAGACCCGGTCGAATACCGCTTATCGGGCATCAACCAGGTGCAGGTCAACGAAAAGATCGAGCTCGACTTTGCCCGCGTGCTGCGTTCGGCGCTGCGGCAGGATCCCGACATCGTGCTGGTGGGCGAGATGCGCGACCAGGAAACCGCGCAAATCGGCCTGCGCGCCGCCATGACCGGTCACCTGGTGCTTTCTACCCTGCACACCAACGACGCCGTCAGCACGCCGCTGCGCCTGATGGACATGGGTGTGCCGCGCTACATGGTGGGCAGTTCGCTGCAGGCGGTGCTGGCCCAGCGCCTGGTGCGCACCATTTGCGAAAGCTGCACCACCCCGTACGAACCGACACCGTCCGAGCGCGAATGGCTGAGCCTGGAACTGAACGACAAGGTGGACATGGCGCGCTACTTCCACGGCAAGGGCTGTTCGCATTGCAACGGCATGGGATATCGCGGCCGTACCGGCGTCTATGAATTGCTGGAAATGACGCGCGCCGTGGTCGATGCCGCCAACGATCCGAACCCGTCGCACTTCCTGAAAGTGGCGAAGCAGCAAATGGCTGGCGAAACCCTGCGCCGCCACGCCGTGCAACTGGTGGTGCAGGGCCGCACCACCGTCGCAGAAGCGATGCGCATCAGCAACCAGATCGAGGAATGACGTGCCGTATTTCGCCTACAAGGCCCGCAACGCGCGCGGCGAACTGATGCAAGGTGTGCTGGAAGCGGCCGACAGCGGCGCCGTGGCCGACCAGCTGTTCAACACCGGTCTGACGCCGATCGAGATCACCGTCACCCAGAAGCGCGTGACCGACGATGGCGAAGGCTGGTGGGCCAAGCTGCTGGAAAAGAAAGTGACGTCGATGGACGTGCAACTGTTCAGCCGCCAGCTGTACACGCTGCTCAAGTCCGGCGTACCCATCATGCGCGGCCTGGCCGGTTTGCAGGAGTCGGCGGTCAGCAAATCGTTCGGCAAGGTGATCAAGGATTTGCGCGAGTCGCTCGATTCCGGCCGCGAGCTGTCGGCCGCCATGCGCCGCCACCCGGACGTGTTTACGCCGTTCTACCTGTCGATGGTGCGGGTGGGTGAGATGACCGGCCGCCTGGAAGAAGTGTTCCTGCGCCTGTTCGACCACCTGGAATTCGACCGCGACATGCGCGACCGGGTGAAAACCGCGCTGCGCTATCCGAGTTTCGTGGTGCTTGCGATGATCGCTGCCATGGTGGTGGTCAATATGTTCGTCATTCCGGCGTTCGCGGGCGTGTTTGCCAGCATGCACGCCGAATTGCCGTTGATGACGCGCATCCTGATCGGCTTCTCCAACTTCACCGTGCGCTACTGGCCGCTGCTGGCGGCGATTGCGGCGATCAGCATCTTCGGTTTCCGCAGCTGGGTGCGCACGACCGGCGGGCGCTATCGCTGGGACAAGTTCAAGCTGACCATTCCCGTGGCCGGCAAGATCATCCTCAAGGCCACGCTGGCGCGCTTTGCCCGCAGCTTCGCGCTGTCCTCGCGCAGCGGCGTGCCCATCGTCCAGGCGTTGACCGTGGTGTCGCAGACAGTCGAGAACGCCTACCTGTCGGCGCGCGTGGAGCAGATGCGCGACGGCGTGGAACGCGGCGACAGCATCCTGCGCACGGCGGCCGCTGCCGCGGTATTTACGCCGGTGGTGCTGCAAATGATCGCGGTGGGCGAGGAGAGCGGCGCCATCGACGACCTGATGGACGAGGTGGCGCAAATGTACGAGCGCGAAGTCGATTACGAGCTCAAGACCCTGTCGGCGCAGATCGAGCCGATCATGATCGTGTTCCTCGGCATCATGGTGCTGATTCTGGCGCTCGGTATTTTCCTGCCGATCTGGGACCTGGGCAAGGCGGCGCTGCCGCACTAGGCGCGCCGCCATGAACCCGATGACAGTATTTGTGACGCCAAAACAACGCGGTTACACGCTGCTGGAATTCGCGGTGGCGGTGATAGTCTTGGGCGTGCTGGCTGCGGTGCTGCTCGACCGCATGGCGTATTACCAGGTGCAGGCCGAGCGTGTTTCTTTGCAAACAACTGTTGCCAACTTGAGATCCACGCTGCAAATTCGGGTGGAGCAAGCTAAGTTGCCGGGCAGTCGTTTAGATTTAACGATGTTGGCCGAAGAAAATCCATTCGATTGGTTAAAAAGCAAGCCTGTCAATTATGCAGGGGAATACTATTCCCCCTCGGACGAACAGATTGGCGCCGGTAACTGGTATTTCGACCGCAGCGACAAAAGCGTCGTGTATTTGTTAAATAATTCAGAAACTTTTTCCGGTCCAAAGACTATGCGCCTGAAATTCAAGGTAAAATTATTGCACTTGCTCAACACCTCTGGCGCTGTGGGAACTGGCGCCGGCCCGGTGGTCGGTATCGATATCGAGCAAGTGAAAGCCTGACGCCGAAGTGCGTCGCCTTTCCTCATTCAATGTCCGATTTGGAGAAGTTTAATGAACAAGCAAGCGATGTCTGTCACCCGCGCGCGTGGCGCCCAGTCGGGTTTTACCCTGATTGAACTGATCGTGGTGATCGTGATCCTCGGTATTCTGGCTGCGGTGGCATTGCCACGGTTTACGAACCTGAGCGGTGATGCCCGCGTGGCGTCGCTGAATGCGGTACGCGGTTCGCTGGCGTCTACTGCCGCTACGGCGCGCGGTGCCTGGCTGGTCAACCCAGCCAACGTTACGTTCGAGAATATTATCGTACAGATGGACGCCAACGGTTATCCGCTCGCTGGCCAGACCTTGTTTGATGCAGCTGGTCTGAATGCCAATGACTACACGCTTCTTCTCGGAGGCGCTGCTGCTACCGCTGCAACTGCAACGACTCCGGCAATTCCAGCCAATGGCTTCGCAGTGGTGCCGCGTGGCATCGCCGGCACTGCTACCGCGGTAAACTGCTTCGTGTCGTACACCCAATCGATTGCTGCCAACACGCCGCCAACGGTGTCGCCAGCACCAAACGCAGCCAACTGCCGCTAATCGCCAGCCGGCAGGTGAGGGTAGTCGATGTCCCGGCATCCCGAAGGCACGCGCCCTGACCACGCCGGCTTCACCATGGTCGAGCTGATCATGGTGATGGTCCTGGTCGGCATCCTGGGCGCGGTGGCCGGCAGCCGGTTCTTCGACCGCGAGGTCTTCGAAGCCAGGGCGTATGCGGATCAGGCCAAGGCCTTGATACGCTACGCCCAGAAGCTCGCCATCGCGCAAAACCGCCCTGTCTTCGTGCGTTCCACGCCCAACGGCTTCGCGGTCTGCGTCGATCCTGTTGTTGATGGGACTTCCGCCGTGGGTACGGTCTGCAATACGGCCGGCGCCCTGGGCCAGGCGCCGGGTGGCGCCAACAATGGCACCACCGCCACGCGCGCTTTCTGCATCGGCCCCAACAATCTGTATATCGCCAACTGGGCCTGCCTCGGCCGTCCGCCATCGGTCACCATCACCAGCGCGGCTGCGCGCAATGAAATGGCTGGCAGCGGATTTTTCTTTTTCGATTCGGCCGGACGGCCGTTCAACCGCAACGACACCGTCGGCGGCACCTCCAGTTTTGCCAGGCTGACGCTCAACGTCGACAGCGGCAACCAGCGCGCCACGCTCAATATCGAGGCGGAAACCGGCTATGTTTTCTAGGCGGGTTTCCAGGCGTGCAAGCGGCGTCACCATCATCGAACTGATCGTCTTCATGATGATCATGGGGGTGGCGGCGGCCGGCATCATCGGCGTGATCAACCTCAGCAATAGCCAGAGTGCCGAACCGTTGCGCCGCAAGCAGGCGCTGATGATCGCCGAAGCCCTGATGGAAGAAGTGCAGCTGGCGCGTTTCAGCTTTTGCACCCGCGCCGATCCGAATGCCGACACCGTTGCCAACCAGGCCGCCTGTGCCTTCCCGGTGCAAATCGGCGCGCGGGCGGCCGGCGCCACGCGCCCGTACGGCAATGTCGCGGAATATGCAACGGTGGCCGGCACGCCTCAGTCCACCTTTGCCAATGCCGATGGTGTGGACATCGATATCAACGGCCGTCCGCTCGGCGTGGACAGCAGCGGCAACACCATGGGCAGGTCCTCGCTGGCGCCCATCCGCTCCACCGTCACGCTCAACTTTGTCGGTGCACTGGGGCCTGCCGGTGCGACCGTCGCGTCCGGCGCCGGCGCACTGAACGCGCTGCAGATCACCATCGTCACCACCTACGGTACCGGCGCCAACGACTTCGTGCGCCTCGACGGCTACCGCACGCGCTACGCGCCGAACCTGGTGCCGTGATGACGCCGAACCTCATGCCCAACATGGTTTTCAAACGCCCCCAGCGCGGTTTCACGCTGGTGGAAATGATCGTGGCGATCGTGCTCACCGCCATCATCGCCGGCACCCTGGTACTGTTCATCCGGCGCCCGGTTACCAGTTACCTCGACAGCGCCGGCCGCGCCGAGATGACCGACGTCGCCGACCTGGCTCTGCGCCGCATGGCGCGCGAAATCCGCGCCTCCCTGCCCAACAGCGCCCGCCTGACGCCGCCCAGCGATCAGAACGGCGGCGTACTATACCTGGAATTCATCCCCACCTTCGGCGGCGGCCGCTACCTGTCAGTGGAAGACAGCACGGTCAACGGCACGCCGCTCAGCTTTACCAGCCTCGCCGCCAATACTTTCAGCGTGGTGGGCAGCGTGCAGCCGATCCAGCTGCCGCCAGCGCGCCAGGATTACCTGGCAATTTACAACCTGGGCGCGGGCTTCCAGGATGGCGATGCTTATGCCGGGACCAACCTGGCGCGCATCACCGGCCTGCCGACAGTGACGGCAGGCGCGCAGACGATCCAGAACATCACCTTCAGCAGCCTGGCGGCGGCCGATCTGCCCGCCGGCAGCACGGTGTCCACGGTGGCCAATCCGTTTGCGGTGCCGGCCAATGCGGCCACGCCGCGCCTGGCCAATATGTCGCCGGACCAGCGCTTTCAGGTGGTGGGCAAGCCGGTGATTTTCCGCTGCGCCGGCAACGCCAGCGGCACCGGTACGCTGACGCGGTCGGTCGCGGCCACGTTCAGCACGACGCCATCGGCGCCAACCGCCGCTGCCGGCGCGCTGCTGGCCAACAATGTCGTGGCGTGCGATGTCACCATCGAAAGCAACGCCCATCGGCAATCGGCGCTGGTAGGCCTGACCCTCACGCTGGGCCGTACCAGGCCGGACGGCGGCCTGGAAACGGTGACCTTGATCCATCAAATCCACGTGGACAATACGCCATGACCATGCACTCCATGAAACGACTGGCCTACCGGCCGATGCCGCGCAAGGCATCCGGCGTGGCCATTGTGACCGCGATCTTCCTGCTGGTGGTGCTGGCTGGCCTGGCCGTGGCGGTGGTGTCGCTGACCGGTACGCAGCAAGTCACGCGCACCCAGGACGAGCTTGGCGCGCGCGCCTACCAGGCGGCGCGGGCAGGCATGGAGTGGGCGCTGTTCAGGCAGCTGCAAGACCGCAGATTCAATTGCGCGGAAATCAGCACCTTCGCGCTGCCGGCCAATACCACGCTGTCGGGCTTTACCGTCACCGTGCGCTGCGAAGGACCGTCGACCGGTTTTGGCGCGGCAGGTGGCGGGGCCGACCCGACCGCCGGCCGCATCACGATTACTTCGACCGCATGCAATGGCGCGCCTGGCGCTCTGTGCCCCGCACCGACGAACAGTCCCGACTACATTCAGCGCGTGGTGAGGGCGCAATTGTAGGCCGGCAGGATCGGCGGCGCAGCATGAAAGAAACAAGCTGCACGGAAAAATGTGTATTTTTACGGCATGAATGTCAAATATTGTAAAGATCTGCCGTAAGTTGAATATAATCAATGACATAACCACAGAGAAGCACGCGCATGGGATTTTTCACAAGAACAAAAAAGAAGGAAGGCTGGATTACCGTCTCCTTTTTGCGCGACGGACTGTGCGCTGCCCGCATCCAGCGCGTGCGCGACGGCAAGGCCGTGGTGGAACTGTCCGCTTTCCATCCTGCCGCTGACAGCCGTGCGCCGGCGTCGCTCGAACGCGCCGCGAAAGACCTCAAGCTGGCCAACTACCAGCTTGGCACCATGCTTGGCGGCGGCGAATACCAGCTGCTGACGGTGGAGGCGCCCAACGTGCCGCAGGACGAACTGAAAACCGCCGTGCGCTGGCGCCTGAAGGATATGCTCGACTTCCACGTCGATGACGCCACCATCGACGTGCTCGATATCCCGGTCGATCCCAACGGCATGTCGCGCGGCCATTCGATGTTCGCGGTGGCCGCGCGCAACACGGTGATCCAGGCGCGCCAGGCGCTGTTTGCCGAAGCCCAGCTGGCGCTGACGGTGATCGACATTCCCGACCTGGCGCAGCGCAATATCTCGGCGCTGCTGGAAGTCGATGGCCGTGGCCTGGCCATGCTGTCGTTCGACGGCGACGGCGGCTTGCTGACGATTACGTTCAAGGGCGAGCTGTACCTTTCGCGCCGGATCGACGTCACCATCGCCCAGCTGCTGGAACCCGATACCGACAAGCAGCAAATCTGCTTCGACAAGATCACCCTGGAACTGCAGCGCTCGCTCGACCACTTCGACCGCCAGTTCAATTATGTGAACGTCAAAAAACTGCTGCTCGCCCCCACCGGCGCGCCCGGCCTGCACGAATACTTGGCGGCCAACCTGTACACGCCGGTCGAGGCCATGGGCCTGGAGGACGTGTTCGACCTGAGCCAGGTGCCAGCCTTGCGCGAAGTGGAACAACAGCAGCGCTTCTTCCTGACCCTGGGCGCGGCCCTGCGGCACGAGGAGGTGGTGCTGTGAGCCAGCAGATCAACCTGTTCAACCCGATCTTCCTCAAGCAGAAGAAGATTTTTACGGCAGTGCCGATGGCCGAGGCGCTGGGCGCCATCGTGCTCGGCACGCTGCTGATGACCTGGTACGCCAGCCATAATGTCGCGCAGCTGGAGCAGCGCGCAGCCAGCGGCAAGACCTTGCTGGCCGAGCGCGAGCGGCGTTTGCAGGATGCCAACCGGCAGTTCGCGCCGCGCCAAAAAAGTGCAGCGCTGGCCACCGGTGTGGCCCAGGCCCAGACCGAACTGGCGGCGCTGCGCCGGGTGGAAGAGTTCATCAAGCAGGGCACACTGGGCAACAGCGCTGGCTATGCCGCTTACTTCCGCGCCTTCGCGCGCCAGAACGTCACCGGCTTGTGGCTGACCGGCGTCACCATCACCGGCGCTGGCACCGGGATTGGCTTGCAGGGCCGCGCCATGCAACCGACCCTGATCCCGCAATACATCGGCCGCCTGAAAACCGAGCCGGTGATGCAGGGTAAAACCTTTGCCAGCCTCGATATCGGCCGGCCCGACGTGGCAGCCGCGCCTGTGATATCGCCAACGTCCAGCGCGGCAGTACAACCGGTGACTGCGCAACCGGCAACCCGCATGACGGCGGCGCCGTACGTGCAGTTCAGCCTGCAATCGACGGGAGTGCCGGCCAAATGAAACAATTGAAAAATACCTGGAACAAGCTCAGTGCCAAGCTCGACGCGATGACCTTGCGCGAGCGGGCGCTGGTGTTCGTTGCCGCGACCGGCCTGATCCTGTTCCTGCTGTACACCATGGCGGTGGAACCGCTGCTGACCAGGCAGACCGCGCTGCTGGCGCAAATCCAGCAGCAGCAAAACCAGGTCAGCGGCATCAACACGGAAATTGCCGCCCGCGCCCAGGGCTTCGTGGTCGATCCCGATGCCGAGGCGCGCGCGCAGTTGCAGCAGGCCCGCGCCGAGATCGACAGCATCGGCGCCAAGCTCGTGGCCGTACAAAAAGGCCTGGTGGCGCCTGAGAAAATCGCGCCGCTGCTCGAACACCTGCTGCAAGGCGGCAAGTTGAAACTGGTGTCGCTGCGGACCTTGCCGGTCACCGGCATGAACGAAGCAGCCGGGCTGGCCGCGCCTGCAACGCCTGCCGAGTCCCAGGCGCCGGACCCGGCGGTAGCACTGGAACCGGCCCTGCAACAGTCGGCCTTGCAAAAGACGCCGCCTCCTGCCACGCCAGCAGGTGCGTTGACTGCTGCGCCAACAGGTGCGCCGACCAGCGCACCGGCAGCCGCGCCACTGCCAGTAGCGCAACCGGGCCCCGGCAGTGTTGCCGGCGCCGAGGTCAAGGCGCCCGAACTGCTGTACCGGCACGGCGTGGAAATCGTGGTGCAGGGCAGTTACCTGGAGATGATCAACTACATGCAGGCGCTGGAAGCGTTGCCGGTGCAACTGTTCTGGGGCGGTGCGCGGCTTGACGCCCAGCAGTATCCCGAGGCGCGCCTGACCCTGACGCTCTACACCTTGAGCCTGGATGAGAAATGGATGAAACTATGAGCGGGGCCACCGTTCGCAGGGCTGCCGCCCCACGATTGGCGCAGGCGCAGGCGCAGGCACAGGCACAGGCACAGGCACAGGCACAGGCACAGGCACAGGCACAGGCACAGGCACAGGCACAGGCACAGGCACAGGCACAGGCACAGGCGTGGTTGCCGGCGTTGGTGCCTGTGCTTCTACCAGCGCGCGTCAGGGCCCTTTTATCGGCGCTTGTGCCAGCGTTCTTGCTGGCGCTGGCTTGCGCAGGCGGGCCGGCCCGGGCGCAACTGGCCGACCCCACCCGGCCACCGCCCGAGGCACAACTGGTCGCCGGCGCGCAGGCGGCGCCAGTGCGCAGCGGCCCGCAATTGCAGTCTGTGCTGAATGGCAACCATGGCCGCCAGGTGGCCGTGATCGACGGCCAGGCGTTGCGCGTGGGCGACAAGATCAATGGCGCAACCCTGGTCCAGGTAGGCAAGGACCAAGTCGTGCTGCAACATGGACGCGTACGCCAGGTCCTGAAACTGTATCCCGATGCCAGCGCCGCCAGCGGCACGATCCGGCGTCAACGCGCCTCCAATACCGCACCAGAGAATTGAACCGATTATGCAAAAGCACCTGTCCATCGCCGTCCTGACTACGCTGATTTTGAGCGGCTGCCAAACGGCGCCCAAGCGCGACACCTACAACCAGATCGGCGCCGAGGTCGATAGCGCGCTCAACGCCAAGCCGCCGGCCGCCAGCCAGGCCGATGCCGTGGCCAGCGCCCTGCTGCCGCCGGTGGCGCAATTGACCGAGCAGTTGCCCAAGGCCCGCGCGGTGCTGGAAGAGCGCTTCAATGTCTCGTTCAACAATGTGCCGGTCCAGCAGTTCTACAATTCCATCGTGGCCGGCACCCGCTACAACATGCTGATCAACCCGGAGGTGACCGGCAATATCACGGCCAATCTCAAGGACGTGACCCTTTTCGAAGCGCTGGAGGCGATCCGCGAACTGTACGGCTACGATTACAAGATCGACGGCACCCGCATCTACATCCGTCCGCTCACCATGCAGACCAAGATGTTCAAGGTGAACTACCTGACTGCCACCCGCAAGGGCGTGTCGAGCTTGCGCGTGTCGTCAACGTCGGTGGCCAATGCCGGCACCAGCAGCAGTGGCAACAACAACGGCAACGGCACCAACGACAATTCCGGCAATAACGGCAACAACAACGGCAATAACGGCGACAACAGTGGCGGCAGCCGTTCGCAATCGCAGCGTGATGCGGCCAGCGTGCAGACCACGTCGGCCAGCGACTTCTGGGTGGAACTGAAAACCGCGCTCGACGCCATCGTCGATAGCGGCACCGACGGCCGCAGCGTCACCATCAGCCCGCAATCGGGCGTGATCGTGATCCGCGCCATGCCCGATGCGTTGCGCAACGTCGACGAATACCTGCGCGCCACCCAGATATCGGTGGACCGCCAGGTGATCCTGGAGGCGAAGATCCTCGAAGTGGAATTGAACAGCAACTTCCAGAGCGGCATCAACTGGTCCGCATTCGGCAAGCTTAGCTCCAACAGCCGCATTTCTGCCGGTCTGGTGCAGCCGGGCACCGCGTTGGCACCGCTGGGCGCCAACAATGCGGGAGTGACGGTCAATAACGGCAGTATCATCGCCAACCCCGGTGCGGCGATCGGGGCCGCCGGGGACGCCATGGGCTCGCTGTTCGGGCTGGCCTTCCAGACCAGCAATTTTGCCGCGCTGATTTCCTTCCTCGAAGGGCAGGGCACCGTGCACGTGCTGTCGAGCCCGCGCATCGCCACCCTCAACAATCAAAAAGCGCTGCTCAAGATCGGTACCGACGAATTCTTCGTCACCGGCGTCAGCACCACCACCAACAACAATGCCAACGGCACCGGCGTGACCACGCCGAGCGTCACGCTGCAACCGTTCTTCTCCGGCGTGGTGCTGGACGTGACGCCGCAGATCGACGACCAGGGCAACATCATCCTGCACGTGCACCCGTCGGTGAGCCAGGTGTCCACCGTCAACAAGGCGGTCAACCTCGGCGTGGCGCTGGGCAGCCTGTCGCTGCCGCTGGCGTCATCTTCCACGTCGGAGATGGACAGCATCGTGCGCGGCCAGAATGGCCAGGTGGTGGCGATTGGCGGCCTGATGCGCCAGTCGACGACCTCGGACCGCTCCGGTGTGCCGGGCATCGGCGGCTTGCCGGTGGTAGGGGCGCTGTTCCGTTCGACCGGTGAAGTGGTGCAGAAGCGCGAGCTGGTGGTGCTGATCAAGCCGACCGTGATCGAATCGACGTCAGACTGGAACCAGGATCTGCTCGACAGCAGCCGCCGCATCAAGGATCTCGATCCGCACCGTCGCGGGGGACGTCCGTAACCATGTACGCCAAACACTTCGGTTTGCGTGAAGCGCCGTTCAACATCACGCCGGACACCAGCTATTTCTTCACCTGCCCGCATGCGCAGGAGGCGTTGAATACCTTGCTGGTGGCGGCCAGGAGCGGCGAAGGCTTCATCAAGATCACCGGCGAAGTGGGCACCGGCAAGACCCTGCTGTGCCGCAAATTCATTGCCACCATCGGTCCCGGCTTTGTCACCGCGTACATCCCCAATCCCTTGCTGGAGCCGCGCACCCTGATGCTGGCGCTGGCTGACGAGCTGGAAATCGCGCTCGAGCGCGACGTCGATCAGCACCAGCTATTAAAATCGATCACGGCGCGCCTGATCGAGCTGGCCCAGCAGGACCAGCAGGTGCTGCTGTTGCTCGACGAGGCGCAGGCGATTCCGGTCGAAAGCCTGGAGGCGCTGCGCCTGCTGTCGAACCTGGAAACGGAAAAGCGCAAGCTGCTGCAAATCATCCTGTTCGGCCAGCCCGAACTCAATGTGCGCTTGCAGGACAATGCGATCCGCCAACTGGCCCAGCGCATCACCTTTCATTACCACCTGGGACCGCTCAAGCGCGACGATATCGAATATTATCTGGCGCACCGCCTACGGGTGGCCGGCTACGACGGCAGCCGCCTGTTTACGCGCGGTGCGGTGGCGCGGCTGTACGGCGCCAGCGGCGGCATTCCACGGCTGGTGAACATCATTGCCAACAAGGCGCTGATGGCGTGTTTTGGCGAGGGGCAGCAACAGGTGAGCCGTCGCCATGTCAGCCTGGCGGCGCGTGACACGGTGCAACCGCGCTCGAAACCCCGACTGGCGTGGATTGCGACAGGCACAGCAATTCTGGTGGCCGCTTGCGGCCTCACTTGGACACTGAGCAAATGAGTCTGATCAATAAAATGTTGCAGGACCTCGATGCACGCGGTGGCGCGCGCGAGAAAGATTTGCAGCAACGGGAACTGAAAGCGGTACCGCTGCCCGAACGCGAGCGCCGGCCGCTGGTCTACGCCGGCGCCGGCGTGGCGGTCGTGGTGGCGGCAATCGCCGGCTGGTATGGCTGGAAATTCGCCCACCGTCCCGCCCCGGGACCGGTGCCGGTGATGGCAGCGCCGCCAGCGCTTGCGTCAACGCCAACGCCGGCTTCAGAGCCTGCCGCAGTGCCGGCCGGGACATCGCCTGATGGATCGGTTGTGACGCCGGCCGCGACATCGCCCGCAACGGCGGCTGCAACGGCGGGTGTCAACTTGACTGCTACGGCGGCTGCAACGTCAACTGGCACCGCCGCTGCAACCTCGACTGGCACCGCCGCTGCAACCTCGACTGGTACAGCGGCTGGCACGTCGAATCCTGTGGCGGCTGGCGCGCCGTCAATGGCAGCGCCGGCGATACCGGCCAGTGCTGTCGCAGCGCCGCCTTCCGCGCAGGCGGGCAGCGCAGCACCCGCACGTGCCGCCGCTACGCCTTCCTCCACTGTTGCAGCCGCCAGGCGGGCAGCGGCAGGCGATGCCGGCACGCCACGCCAGCCGCGCCAGGGTGTCGCCCATGCCGACGGATCGGTCACCACCAAGCCGGAACTCACGCCCAAGCAATTGTCCGAAAATACTTACCGCCGTGGGCTGGCATCGTTGCAGGACGGCCGCCTGAACGCTGCCATGGCCGACCTGGACCGTGCGCTGGAAATCGATCCGCGCAACGACGCGGCGCGCCAGACATATGTGTCGCTGCTGCTGGAAAACCGCCGGCCCGACGACGCCATCCGCCAGTTGCGGCTGGCGCTGGGCATCGATCCGCGCCAGCCCGGCCTGGCCATGGTGCTGGCACGGCTGCAACTCGAACGCGGTGGCCCCGCGCTGGAAACCCTGATGACCACCTTGCCATATGCCGCCAATAATGCCGACTACCAGGGCTTCCTGGCCGGTGTGCTGCAACGCGCGCAGCGCCACGCCGAAGCGGCCCAGTACTACCAGGCGGCGCTGAAGCTGGCGCCGCTCAACGGCGTGTGGTGGATGGGCCTGGGCATCTCGCTGCAGGCCGACCAGCACAAGGCCGAGGCGCGCGAAGCGTTTACCCGCGCGCGCACCGGCAATGGCATCACGCCGGAGCTGCTGGCCTTTATCGACCGCCGCCTCGACCAATTGTCACGTTAAACCGGGAGTGCCGGTTGTGATGTAGTGTTTTTTGCAACGATGAGAGTGCCAGTCAATTAATATGAGAGTTGGGTGCTAGCCAAAGACGTGCCTTAATATTAAGATCATGGTGATTATTTTAATAAAAATCACATAACATCTGATTAAGGCTCGGCATGAAACAATTCTCTTCAAAGCAAGCTCTGGCAGTCGGACTGACGCCGTTGTTGCTGTCGCTGGCAGTCGCCAATGCATACGCGGCCGACGTGGTGCGCACCGGTAACGCCGGCCGGCATGGCGCCGACGCGACCGCGCCACTCGCCGCTGGCGCCGCCGGTAAGGCCGGCCAGTCGCTGACCATCAACCCCGGCAATGCCGGCACCTTGTATAACCGCCTGACCGTCATTGGCGGCCGCGGTGGCAATGGCGGCGCGGGCGGCCCGTCGCTGCAGGAAGGCGACGCCGAGGCCGGCACCGGCGGTAGCGGCGGTCACGGCGGCGCGGCCAGCGCCACCACGCTCGACCTGACCGGCTACGCCGGCGCCCGCGCGCTCGGCGGCGACGGCGGCCATGCCGGCGCCACGCCCGGCTTTTTCAACTTCACGCCTGCCGATCCAGCTTACGGTAACGGCGGCAACGGCGGTGCGGCGAGCAGCAAGGCCACTACGACCGCCGTGGGCAACGCCACCGCGCTGGCGGTGGCCGTGGGCGGCACCGGCGGCGACGCCAATGGTGGCGCGGTCGGTATTGCCGGTGTCGGCGGCGCAGCTACTGCTGCCGCCAGCGCCACTTCGCTCACCGGCAACGTTTCGGCCACGGCCGAAGCCACCGGCGGCGCGGGCGGCAACGGCGCCGCCATCGCCTGGCGCGGCGCACGCGGCGGCAACGCCACGCTGACCAATGCCGCGCGCGGCACCACTACTGGCGGCACTGTCACATTGACCCAGCGCGCCACCGGTGGCAAGGGCGGCAATAATTCGGACAGCACGATTCCGCCATTCCAGGACTTGGCGACCGATGTTCGTGGCGGTAAAGCGGTCTCTACGCTGGTGTTGGAGGACCGCACGGCAAGCGCGCTGACGCTCAATATTTCCAGCCTCGGCGGTGACAGCGGCAACCCGGCTTTTGGAACAGCATACGACGGCGGGGCCGCAGCCAGCGCCCTGACGCTTACCGCTGGCCGCAGCGGCGCCGGAATTGACGCGCTGGTGACCGCCGCCGGCGGCGCGAGCGGGTTCCAGTATAACAACAGCGGCACAGGTGGTGCCGCTACCGCCAGCGCCGACTTGCGCGGCAACGGCGCGGTCAACGGCCGCGTGCTGGCCACTGGTGGCAATGGTGGGTACGGCGGCAACGCCACCGCCTCGCTGCGTGGCAGCGGCGCCGGCACCGTGCGCGGCACGGTTGAGGCCAACGGTGGTGCGGGCCAGGATAACCGGTCCGTGCTCGACAAAAACAACTACGGCGCGGCGACGGCCAACCTGGCGTTGTCGGGCGACGGCGCCCAGGGCGGCAGCTTCAGCAACGGCAGCTATGCCACCAGCAACACCACGGTGTCGGGCACCGGCATGCAGGCGGTCGATGTGCAGGCGCAGGCGGTGTCCAACGGCGCCAGCCCCCTCAATCTCGGCGCGGCAATCGCCAATACGGTCGTCAACACGGTGCGCGCCGGCGTTGCTGCCGGGACTGCCGCCGTGCGCGCCGTCTCGGTTGCCCTCGGTGGCGAACGGATCGAAACGGCCACGGCTACCACCGACGTACGCGCAGCGGGCGACATTGTCGCCAGCAGCAGGGCAGTAGGTGGTTACACCAGCACCGGCGCCACCGATTCGCTGGCCGGCACATCCTTGAGCAAGGCCAGGGCGGTGACCAGCGGCGCGCACAACGTCAGCGTCACCTCCACCGCGCTCAGCAACATCGGCGACGCCAGTGGCGCGCGCGCGTTCCGGGGCGACGCCACTGCCAATGCCTACGGCCGTTCCGGCAGCGGCATTGTCGAGAGCGTCGCTGTGGCGCGCGGTGGCATTTCCAGCTACACCGTTGCCGAAAGCAGCAGCCATGCCAATGCTGCCGCCATCGCGGTCACCACCCGCGCCGGCGGTGTCAGCCTGGCGCGTGCCGAAGGCGAGGCACTGACCCTGGACGTCAAGGCCACGGCGCAAGGCATCGCTGCAAGCGGCGGCGCAGTCACCTATGCGGCCGGCGCCAGCAGCGCGCGCGGCAACCTGGCGCAGACCTCGGCCTCGAGCCAGTTCCGCGCCAGCGCTTTCGAGTTACCGCAGCTGGCAGCCGTTTCCACCATGTCGGCGCACGTCGGCGCCGGTCCGGTCGATGCTGGCGCGCTGGGCCTGGGCGCCAATGTCGCTGCGGCGATTCCGACCATGCTGGGCACGGGCGTGCATGCGGCCGGTATCGAAGCGCTCATCGACGACAATCCGACCGTGCTGACCACCTCGGGCGAGTTCAGCTTTGCCACCGACAGCGCGCAGCGTCTGCTGCTGGGCTTTGTATCGTCCACCTTCGCTGGCGCCGGTTTCGATGCGCTCGATCTCACCATTAGCAACAACGGCGTGACCCTACTGTCGCAAAGTTTCACCACGCTCGCTGCCGCCAACCTGTTCTTCAACGACCACGTGCTGGACCTGGGCCTGTTCGGCGCCGGCAACCAGCACCTGGTGATCAACTCGTCGATGACGTATGCCCAGCAGGGTGCGTATGCGTTCAACTATGTGCTCGGTGGCGGATCGTCGTTCAACACTTCGGCGCTCGGTGTGGCGATGCTAGACAATGTATCGGCAGTGCCGGAACCATCGGCCTGGCTGATGATGAGCCTGGGCATGGGCGGCATGTTGCTGGTGGCGCGCCGGCGCCAGGCCAGGCGCCAATAAGCGGCTTAGCTGCTTAGCGGTACGCGGCTTAGTTACTTAGTTGCTTGGCGGTGCCCGGTGGCGGAGTGGTCGGCAGCCACCGGCGCGCTGGCGCGCCAGGCGCTCGGCGTCATGCCGAAGTGATTGCGGTAGGCGCGTGAAAAATGCGCGGGATGGCTGAAGCCGAACTGGTAGGCGATCTGGCTGATCGGCTGGCCGCTGCATTCCGGGTCGCGCAAGGCCAGGTGGCACAGTTTCAACCGCGTGTCCCACAGCCAGGTGCTGAAGCTTTGCGCTTCGCCCGCGAACAGGCGGTGGATGTGCGCGGCTGAAATGCCGAGCGCTTCGACCAGCTCATTGATCGACAAGGTGCTGTCGCCGATTCGCTTGAGCGCGTACTGGCGGATGCGGCCCAGGTGATACTGGCTCATGCTGGGCCGGCGCTGCTGCTCGGCCACCACCACGCCCAGCGCGCAGGCGGCCAGGGTTTGCCGCAGTGCTTCGGCCGCGTGCAAGGCTGCGGCCCGGGGCAGGGCGGCGTAGTCGGTGGCGACGTGACAATCGGCCATCGCCGTCAACAGCGCCACCTGCGGCTGGCGGCAATTCTGCACCACGCCCAGCAGGGTATCGATCAGCGGACACAGGCTGCGCATCGGCGCTGCCGGTATGCGCGCCACCGTCACTTCGAACGTCTCCTCGAAATCCAGCCGGTACGGATGTCCCGCTTCGTGCACCAGCATGTCGCCGGGGACCAGCCGCAATGTGCTGCCGTGCTGCACCAGCGTGGCGGTGCCGCGCCGCTGCCAGATCACCAATAAATACTGTTCGGCGCCGCTGTCGCAACTATCGCGCCACGGGCTGTCGCGCTGCACGCTATGGCGCGCGCCCGCCGCCTGGGTCACGGTCAGCGCGCCAAGCGTCTGGCTCCGGTATGTGCCGGGAAAGTCTTTGACAGTGTCCATATCGAACCAGGGGGCAGGGAGGTGTGTCGCAGGTGTGGGCGGCATGGCGGTTCGGTTGTGGAGAGTTGGAATCGAGCAATGCGAGAGTCAAGGGAAATTATAACTTTTCTAATTGAATTACCATATCCGTAATAATAAAAATACATCCTGCCGTTGTTCCATCCTACTAAAAGGCAAGCCATGCATATGTTCCGCCCCCTCCCCGCGGTAAGCTATCGCGCCCTGTCCCCCTTGCTGGTGTCGCTGCTGATGGCCGTTGCCGCCGATTCTGCCCAGGCCGGCCAGACCGTGCGCGTGGGCGCCGCTGGTGCTGCCGGTGCGCCGGCGCAGCCACCGGCCACCGGTCACGGTGGTGATGGCGTGGCAGGCGAAAGCGTGCAGTTCGCCATCGTCAGCAGCGAGGCATACAACGCACTCACGCTCACCGGCGGCCATGGCGGCGCCGGCGGCGACGGCTACACGCAGATGCCCTGGCCTGCGGACGACTGGCCGCCGCCACAAGGCCTCGGTGGCGCCGGCGGCGCCGGAGGTGCAGCCAATGGCGCACTGGCAGCGCAGCGCGCGCGAGGCGCCGTCAGCGCCGCCACGGCCACGCTTGGCGGCAATGGCGCCCAGGGCGGCACCGACGGCTGCTGCATGACCGGGATGGGCGCGGGCGGTACCGGTGGCGCCGCAACCAGCGCTGCTCGGGCCGCCACCGGCGCAGGCGTCGCCCGCGTCTTGGCGCAAGCGACCGGCGGCAGCGGAGGCGTCAGTCGCGAAGGCGGTGCCGCCCATGCCACGGCGGTCGCGTCGTCTGCAGCCGGCGCCGCCAGCGGCCAGGTCATTGCCCAGGGCGGAAGCGGCGGTAGCGGCCGGCCCACGGCATATGGGCTCACTTTCAATCCCGGCGCTGGCGGCAATGCCAGCGCCAGCCTGGCGCTGGCCGGCACCGGCACTGTCAATGGCGCAGTGCTGGCCACCGGCGGCGACGCTGGCAGCGCCTACACCGGCTGGGGGCAGGTGGGTGCGGCCGACGCCACAATCGAACTGCGCGGCGCGGGTGCAACCGGCAGCGCCACTGCCATCAACGGCCACGGCGCTGGCAGCGCGGTGGCCACCAGCGTGGCGCGGGCAGTGACAACGGGAGCGGTGGTGGTGGATATCACCTCGACCGCGCGGGGCAGCCTTAATTCTGCCGGCGCTGCCAGCGTTGACGTCGATGCCGGTTACAGCGGCGCTGCCGCGGGCAACGCCGCGGTCACGGGGCGGGCGCTGGCGACCGGCGGCGCCGACTACCAGGCCAGCAACAGCGCTACCCTGATCCTGCGCGGAAACGGCGCCATCATCGGTGTCAGCGAAGCGCGTGGCGCCGACGGCTGGGACAGCGGCAGCTGCTACAACGGTTGTGCAGGGGGCGCCAGCGCCTCCAGCGTCGCCACCGGTGCCACGCGCGGCAGCGGCAATGTCGCCATCACGGCGCTGGCAGTAGGCGGCGCGCCGAACCTGGACGGCGTGATACCGACCGGCGGCGGCGCCACGGCGGCGGCCAGCGGCCAGTCCGGCAGCGGCGTCGTCACCGTGACGGCCCGCGCCCGCTCCTACTCGTCGTATTCATCCGACGAACCGTTTGTCAATCCGGAGGTAAGGGCCAGCGCCATCACTACAGCCGCAGGCGGTTCCAGCTACGCCCAGGCCATCCAGGAAAGCCTGGTCCCGTACGGCGAATACAGGGTCCTGGCCGAGGCATCCAGTGTGGGCAAGGGCGGCGCCCGGGCGGTGGCGACCGGCATCAGCAGCCCGGGCGGTTACGGCGGCATGCTGGAGAGCCGCGCCAGCGCCAGCGGCGCCGGCTTGACGGTGTCCACCTATAACCAGCTGTGGGCGCTGTCGCGCGACGCCAGCGTGGTCAGCGACGTCAGCGTTGGCGGCGTGCTGCAGGGCTTGCCGGCCAGCGATGGCAGTACCGCGCTGGTGTCGTCTGCGACCGGCTTGCCGGCTCAGGCAGACCTCGCCGGTTTGCTCGGTGCCAGCCCGACCCTGGCCGCCACCGATGCCAGCTGGCTGGGCGCCGGAGCGTATGCCTATTCCTCAAATACTATGGCGCTGGTATCGACCAGCGAGACGCAATATACGTTCGCGACCGCAGACGGCCAGCGTTTGCTCGTGGGTTTGTTCGGTGGGCCAAGCCAGTCAGGCGGTGACCTTGGACTCAATTTTTCTGTCAGTAATAACGGCACGCTGTTGTTCACGCGCTCCCTGCTCGGTGACGAGCTCACGCCGTTCTTCACCGACCGCCTGCTTGACCTCGGGCTGCTGGGCAGCGGGCTGCAAAACCTGACCATCGCCACCCAGTGGTACGGCAGCGCCTTCGGTGGCGAGGCTGCCGGCTATGGCTTTCGTTACGTGATGGGCGTCTCGCCGGTGCCGGAACCTTCCACCTGGCTGGCGATGCTGCTGGGCCTGGGTACGCTGGTGATGGTGGCGCGCCGGCGCCAGGCGTGACGGCAGTAGCTACAGGCCGGCTTGCGCGCCCCACACCTGCTTCATGCTGAAGCGGGTGTCGGCGTCGTCTTCGGTGATCGCTGCAGCGATGGAAGTGGCCGGCAGCGGTCTTGCTTCGGCGGCGACCGCCGCGCCGGCCGCATCGCGCAGGCAGATTACTTGTGCCGCACCGTTGCTGCCTCGGCGGGTGACCACGCCGATTTCGCCGCCGTGCAGGCGCACCAGGCAGCCGGGCGGGTAGTCGCCCAGTTCGTCATGGAATAATGCCAGCAGTTCCGGATCGACCGGGCTGGCGCGGTCTTCGCGCAGTTTGCGGATGGCAGCGTCGGGCAGGATCGAGCGCCGGTAGTTGCGGGCCGACACTTGCGCGCAATACCGGTCGGCCAGGCTCAGCAGCTTGGCGTTGAGCGTCACTTCCGGGCTGGCGATGCCTGCCGGATAACCGCTGCCGTCGTCGTTTTCGTGGTGCAGCAGCACGCATGAAATCCAGTCGTCGTCCTGCACGCCTGCGCATTGCAGCAGGTTGGCAGAATCTTCGGGGTGGCGCCGCACGATCGCCAGCTCTTCGCTGGACAAGGGTGTGTGCTTGTCCTGGAACGTGTCCTGGTGGCGCAGCATGCCCACGTTCATGGTCAGCGCGGCGGCGGTGAGGGTCAGCGTGTCGGCGTCGGTTTTACCGAGTCGGCGCGCCATGACCACGACGATGACGGCCGTCTCGATACAGTGGCGCACGGCGTAGCTGCCGGCGATCTGGTTGAGCAGGATGGCGGCCAGGGCGATGTCGGCGTGTTGCTCGACGGCGTGGACCACGTCGGCGGCAATCTGCCGCAACGCGCCCTCGGCATCGGGTTCGTTGCGCAGGTTTTCCAGCAGGTGTTCGAGCCGGCGGTTGCAGACATTGAGCAGGTGCAGCACGGAGGCCGATGGCGTACCAGGATCAAGGTCGGCCATGGTCGGCTCCTAGATGGTGGCCAGGCGCGCCAGGGCCAGCGCCAGCGTGGCGTCCTGCTTGGCAAAGCAGAAGCGCACGATGCCCGACTCGATGCCGTGCTGGTAGAACGCCGAGACGGGAATAGCCGCCACCTTGATCTCGGTGGTGAGCCACTCGGCAAATTCGGCCTCGGTCTGCGACGAAATTTTATCGTAGCGCACGCACTGGAAATACGTGCCGTCGGCCGGCAGCAATTCGAAGCGGGTGCCGGCCAGGCCGTCGCGGAACAGGTCGCGCTTGCGCTGGTAAAACGCCGGCAGCTGCAAATACGGCTGCGGATCGGCCAAGTAGTTGGCGATGCCGTGCTGCATCGGCGTATTCACGCTGAACACATTGTATTGGTGCACCTTGCGGAACTCGGCCGTGAGCGCGGGCGGCGCGGCCACGTAGCCGATTTTCCAGCCGGTGACATGGTACGTTTTGCCGAACGACGACACCACGAACGCGCGCGCCGCCAGTTCCGGGTGGCGGCACACGGATTCGTGGCGTTGGCCGTCGAACACCATGTGTTCGTACACCTCGTCGGACAGGATCAATATATTGGTGCCGCGCACGATGTCGGCCAGCGCATGCATGTCCGAGCCGCGCAAGATGCTGCCGGTGGGATTGTGCGGGGTGTTGATGACGATCAGCCGGGTGCGGCTGGTGACGGCGGCTGCCACCTTGGCCCACGGCACCGTGTAGCCGCTGGCGCGCATGTCCATCTGCACGCATACGGCGGTGCCGCCCGCGAGGGTAATCGCCGGCACATAGCTGTCGTACACGGGTTCGATCACGATCACTTCGTCGCCCGGGTGTACGCAGCACAGGATGGCGGTGGTCAAGCCCTGGGTGGCGCCGGCGGTAATCGTGATGTCGTTGACGTCGTACTGCTGGCCGTACAAATGGGCGATCTTGGCGGCAATCGCCGCGCGCAGGGCCGGCACGCCGCTCATGGGCGGATACTGGTTGAAGTCGGCCTGCATCGCGTCCGTGACGGCATCGAGCAGGCTGCGTTCGCATGGAAAATCGGGAAAGCCCTGGCCCAGGTTGACGGCGTCCGCTTGCGCGGCCAATACCGACATGCGGGTAAACACGGTGGTGCCGACGGCCGGCAGGCGGCTGGCAAGGACGGGGGAGTCTATGGTGCTGCTGCTGGGTTGGCTGCTAGTCATGTCGGCGATGTGGTGGGCAGATCGCCTATTCTAGCGCAGGTCAGCGCGTGTGCGTCACCCTTCGAGCGACCACTTCTCGGGCACCACCACCTTGAACATGCCGGCCTTCACCAGGCGCTTGCCCAACTTGAGCAGCGCCTTGTCCTTGGTGATCAATACGCTGGCCTGGGCGTCGCGCGCCACTTCGAGGAATTTCTGGTCGTCGCGGTCGGTGCACACGGGCAGGCGCACGCCCGATTCGGCCGGCGCCACCACCTTGATCAGTGCGTCGAAGCGGGCGGCGGCCAGCGGCCGGCTGTCGTCGTCGAGCGGCAAATGCTTGTAATGCAGCACGATATTGTATTCGTCGCGGCAGTCGGAACGGGTGACGGCTTCGACCTTGCCGGTCTCGAGCGCGTCGAGCAGCGCAGCCCAGCGCGGGTCCTTGAAGACGAACAGGTCGAGGCAGACGTTGGTGTCGATGACGATGCGGGGAACGGGTATCATGTCGGAAGTTCAGTAAATAGGTTAATCAGAATATGTTGATAGTGCTGTCGCCCGCCAAAAGTCTCGACCTCGAAACCCCTCCCACGACCAAGTTAGTTTCCCAACCTGCGTTTCTCGACCAGTCGGCCCTGCTGATCGACCGCCTGCGCGAATTTTCGCCGGACCAGATCGGCGAGTTGATGGACCTGTCCGACAAGCTGTCGTCGCTCAACGTGGGCCGTTACGCCTCGTGGACCAAGGACACCGCCGAAGGCCGCCAGGCCATCATGGCCTTCAACGGCGACGTTTATGCCGGCTTCGACGCCTACAGCTTGAACGCCAAACAGATCGATTACGCCCAGGCCCACGTGCGCATCCTGTCCGGGCTGTACGGCATGCTGCGTCCGCTCGACCTGATCCACCCGCACCGGCTGGAAATGGGCACGCGCCTGACCACGGCGCGCGGCAAGAACCTGTATGACTTCTGGGGCGAGACCCAGACCCGCGCCCTGAACGCGCTGGCAGCCGAGCAGGGCGCGAAAGCGCTGGTCAACCTGGCGTCCGAAGAATATTTCAAGTCGGTCAAACCGAAGCAGCTGGACGTGCCGGTGATCACGCCGCAGTTCGAGGACTACAAAGGCGGCAAGTACAAGATCATCTCGTTCTACGCCAAGCGCGCGCGCGGTTTGATGGCGCGTTACGCCACCGTCAAGGGACTCAGTGACCCGCAAAAGCTGAAAAAATTCGACGTGGACGGGTACGCATTCGATGCGCAGGATTCAAGCGAGACGACGTGGATTTTCCGGCGCAAAGTTGCCGAGTAAAACCAGGTAAAGAAAGAAAAACCGGGATGTTGATCCCGGTTTTTTTTAATTACTTGCTGCTCCAGAACTTCCACCAGTGACGCTCGGCCTTCTTGCCTTCGTCGAGGAACTTGCTGTTCGGGTAGTTCAGGCGGAAGACGCGTTCGGTGTCGTTGCGCAGTTCGGTCATGCCCAGCTTGTCGTAACTGCGGATCATGATGAACAGCGCTTCCTCGATCGATGGCGAATCGCGGTAGTCGTCCATGATGCCCATGGCGCGGTTGGCCGCTGCCAGGTAGGCGCCGCGGCGGTAGTAGTAGCGCGCCACGTGCACTTCGTACGACGCCATGGCGTTGACCAGGTAGCGCATGCGCTGGCGGGCGTCCGGCGTGTACTTGCTGTTGGGGAACTTGTCCACCAGCTGCTTGAACGCCGCGTACGCCTCGCGCGTGGCCTTCGGATCGCGCTCGGTAACATCCTGCTCGTACACAAAGTTCAACAGGCCAACCTGGTCGTTGAAGTTGACCAGGCCGCGCAGGTAGTACATATAATCGACGTTGTTGTGATTGGGATGCAGCTTGATGAAGCGCTCGACCGCTGCCAGTGCCTGCGCCTGGTCCTGCGATTTGTAGTAGGCATAGGCGATCTGCATCTGCGCCTGCTGGGCGTAGGTACCGAATGGATAGCTCGATTCGAGGCGCTCGTACAGCTGAATTGCGCGCTCGTAGTGCGCTCCTTCGAGTTCTTCGGTCGCCTCCGAGTATAATTTCGAAGCGGTCCAGCCCTTTGTTTCGTCCGTCTTGTCCGAGAACACTCCGCACGCCGACAAACTAAGCATCACTAACGTTGCTGCGACTACCGATAATTTTTTTTGCATGTTGTTTTGCAAGAAGCTGTTTAACCAAAGTTTTACAATAGGCTGATTATAGCCGATGGGAATGCTGTGATATTAACTCCAAAGCCGAATTCGACCGAATCCTCCACCGAACTCGCCCTCGATCCCTCCGACCTCGACACCACGATCGTCCTCGACGCCGACGGCGACGAGGATGACAGCCTGGCGCCGATCGAACTGGAACTCACGCCTGACGCGTGCGGCCAGCGCCTCGACAAGGTCATCTCGGGCCTGGTGCCGCAATTTTCGCGCGGCCGCCTGCAGATGTGGATCACCGACGGCTTCGTCAGCGTTGATGGCAAACCGGCAAAAAGCACCAAGGATACGGTCTACGGCGACGAGAAGATCGTCATTCTGCCCCAACCAGCGCCGGAAGACGAGGCTTTTAAACCGGAACAGGTAGAACTTAACATCGTTTTTGAAGACGACCACCTGATCGTCATTAACAAGCCGGCCGGGCTGGTGGTCCATCCGGGCGCCGGCAACTGGAGCGGCACGCTGCTCAACGGCCTGCTGTTCCACTGCCCGCAACTGGCCGGCGTGCCGCGCGCCGGCATCGTCCACCGCCTCGACAAGGACACCAGCGGCCTGATGGTCGTCGGCAAAACCCTGGCCTCGCAGACCGACCTGGTACGCCAGCTGGCCGCGCGCACCGTCAAGCGCGAATATTTCGCGCTGGTGTGGGGCACCCCGCGCATCAGCGGCACCATCGACGCCTCCATGGGCCGCCATCCGAAAGACCGCATCAAGATGGCGGTCTCGACCAGCATGGGCGCCAAGCCGGCCATTACCCACTACGAACTGCTGGCCAGCGGCGACCTCGATCGTCGTCCGGTCAGCCTGATGCAGTGCCGCCTGGAAACTGGCCGCACCCACCAGATCCGCGTGCACATGATGTCGATCGGCTTCCCGCTGGTGGGCGACACCACCTATGGTAAGCAGCACCTGTCCAACGTCTTCCCGCGCCAGGCCCTGCAAGCGCGCCGCCTGGGCCTGGTGCATCCGGCCACCGGCGAGCAGTGCGAGTGGGTCGTGCCGCTGGCTGAAGATTTCGCCGGCCTGATCGCCCAGGCTGGTATTGCCGAACCGGAACAGCACTGAAATGAACAGCAATCAACAGTGGCTGGTGCCGCATTGGCCGGGCTTGCCCGCCAACGTGGGCATGTTGTCCACCACGCGGCGCGGCGGTGTCAGCCCCGCGCCGTATGACGACGGCATGGGGCAGGGCGGCCTCAACCTGGGCACCCACGTGGGCGACCAGCCGCACAACGTCGCCCGCAACCGCCAGATTCTGCGCGACATGCTGCCCAACGACCCGGCGTGGCTGGCGCAAGTGCACGGCACCGTGGTGGCCGACCTCGGCAAGGTAGGGCCGCAGCAAGTACCCGAGGCGGACGCCAGCATGACCACCATCGCCGGCAAGGTATGCGTGGTGATGACGGCCGACTGCCTGCCGGTGCTGTTCTGCGATGCGCGCGGCACCGTGGTGGCTGCCGCCCACGCCGGCTGGCGCGGCCTGGCCGCCGGCATGCTGGAAAACACCATCGAAGCGATGCGCGCCGCCGGTGCCGGCGACCTGATGGCCTGGATGGGGCCGGCCATCGGCGCCTACCAGTTCGAGGTGGGCGGCGATGTGCGCCAGGCGTTCCTGCAAACCGCGCTGGACGACTCGGGCGTGCGCCACGTGACGGCGGCGTTTACGCCACTTGAACACAAGCCGGGCAAGTTCCTGGCCGACATCTATGCGCTGGCCCGGCACCGCATGTTGCGCGCCGGTGTAGCGCAGGTGCATGGCGGCGAATACTGCACGGTGGCCAACTCGGGGCGTTTCTACTCGTTCCGCCGCGATGGCGTCACTGGCCGTCAGGCAACCATGATCTGGCTCAAATAATTGTCAGGTAGCGCTGGACTTTTTAGCGTCTCGCGCCGCCTGTTCCGCTGCTTTGCGGCGCGCCTTGCGCTTGCCCGTTCCCGCGATGTAAATCAAGGTCCCCAGCGGCAGCACGCAATAGAACAAAAACGTTACAATTCCCGCGACGATGGTCGGCTCGGTGAGCGCCATCAGTCCCACGACGTAAATCCACGCAATAGCAACAATCAGCATGTAGCAACCCAGGTTAAGAGATATTCAATATTTTTTTAGGGAATCACACATGAATTTGCCCGATCCGCAAGCCATTGCCAACGCCTGGATGTCCCAGGTGGGCGACCCCAGCCAATGGCAATCCTGGTTCAGCAAGGCGCCCACCACCGAGGCGAACCCGATGGCCACCATGTTGCAGGATATCGGCGTTGCGCTCAAACCGGAAGCAATGGAGCAGCTGAAAAACGATTATCTGCGTGACTTCACCGCGTTGTGGCAGGATTTTTTGGCTGGCAAGGCGCCAGCCGTCAGCGACCGCCGCTTCAGCTCGGCGGCCTGGCAGGGCAATCCGATGTCGGCCTTCAATGCCGCATCTTACCTGCTCAACGCCAAATTCCTCAGTGCCATGGTGGAGGCGGTGGATACCGCGCCCCAGCAAAAGCAGAAAATCCGCTTTGCCGTGCAGCAGGTGATCGATGCCATGTCGCCCGCTAACTTCCTCGCCACCAATCCGGAAGCGCAGCAAAAACTGATTGAAACCAAGGGCGAGAGCCTGACGCGGGGCCTGGTCAATATGCTGGGCGACATCAACAAGGGCCATATCTCGCTGTCGGACGAATCGGCCTTCGAAGTGGGCCGCAACCTGGCCATCACCCCGGGCACCGTGATTTACGAAAATCCGCTGTTCCAGCTGATCCAGTACACGCCGACCACGCCCACCGTCAGCCAGCGCCCGCTGTTGATGGTGCCGCCGTGCATCAACAAGTTTTACATCCTCGACCTTCAACCGGAAAATTCGCTGGTGCGCTACGCGGTGGAGCAGGGTAACACCGTGTTCCTGATCTCGTGGAGCAATCCGGACAAGTCGCTGGCCGGCACCACCTGGGACGACTACGTGGAGCAGGGCGTGATCGAAGCGATCCGCATCGTCCAGGACATCAGCGGCCAGGACAAGCTGAACATGTTCGGCTTCTGCGTGGGCGGAACCATCGTCTCCACCGCGCTGGCGGTACTGGCGGCGCGCGGCCAGCATCCGGCGGCCAGCCTGACCTTGCTCACCACCTTCCTCGACTTCAGCGATACCGGCGTGCTCGACGTCTTTGTCGATGAAACCCAGGTGTCGCTGCGTGAGCAGCAATTGCGCGACGGCGGCCTGATGCCGGGCCGCGACCTGGCTTCGACCTTCTCGAGCCTGCGTCCGAACGACCTGGTGTGGAACTATGTGCAGTCCAACTACCTCAAAGGCAATGAGCCGTCGGCGTTCGACCTGCTGTTCTGGAACTCGGACAGCACCAATTTGCCGGGCCCGATGTTCTGCTGGTACCTGCGCAACACGTACCTGGAAAACAGCCTGAAGGTGCCGGGCAAGCTCACCGTGGCCGGCGAAAAGATCGACCTGGGCCTGATCGACGCCCCGGCCTTCATCTACGGCTCGCGCGAAGACCACATCGTGCCGTGGATGTCGGCGTACGGTTCGCTCGATATCCTCAACCAGGGCAAGCCGGGCGCCAACCGCTTCGTGCTGGGCGCGTCGGGCCATATCGCCGGCGTGATCAACTCGGTGGCCAAGAACAAGCGCAGCTACTGGATCAACGACGGTGGCGCAACCGATGCCCAGGCCTGGTTCGATGGCGCGCAAGAAGTGCCGGGCAGCTGGTGGCCGCAGTGGGCCGGGTTCTTGGCCCAGCACGGTGGCAAGAAGGTCAAGCCCAAGGCCAAGCCCGGCAACGCCCGCTACACTGCGATCGAGGCGGCGCCCGGTCGTTACGTCAAAGCCAAGGGCTGACCACGGGGACTGCTAGACTACCGGACTCGACTATTGGTTGCGTTGCAATAAATGCCAGCACTATTGCGAGTTTCTGCAATCTTTCTACTTTCCCCTCTATAATAGGATCAAGTAGGCACGTGAAAAGCGGACCGAAGTTCGCTTTTTGTTTCGAATTGTTGGAGACGCGCTGCGGCGCAATAAAAACGGACTTGTGATGAGTAGTGCGAAAAAAAATGCTGACCGCCTGATCAAAAAATACCCGAATCGTCGTCTGTACGATACCCAGACCAGTTCCTACATCACGCTGTCGGACGTCAAGCAGCTGGTGCTCGATAACGAAGTATTCACCGTGGTCGATGCCAAGACCAACGAAGATCTGAGCCGCAGCATTCTCCTGCAAATCATTCTGGAAGAAGAAGCGAGCGGCGCGCCGATGTTCTCGAGCGACGTGCTGTCGCAGATCATCCGCTTCTACGGCCACGCCATGCAGGGCATGATGGGTTCGTACCTGGAAAAGAACGTCCAGGCCTTCACCGACATCCAGCGCAAATTCACCGGCACCACCCCCGGCGCAATCGATGGCAAAGCGTTTAGCCCGGAAATGTGGACCCAGTTCATGAACGTCCAGGGCCCGATGATGCAAGGCATGATGAACAACTACATCGACCAGAGCAAGAGCCTGTTCGTGCAGATGCAGGAGCAGATGCAGAACCAGAGCAAAAGCCTGTTCGGCACCTTCCCGTTCGGCCCGGTGGTACCGCCAACCGACAAGAAGTAATCTTTCGCTTTAGTGGAATCTGAACGGCACAGTGGCGTTGGCTACTGTGCCGTTTTTGTCTTATTAACGGCTATTGGTATTTGGTGCGGGATCGCCAGGAGTTTTGGAAGTGCCGACACCGGCTTTGATTTCGGCATGTTGTTGAACCTCGCCGATAAATTTATAACCAAGTACCAGTGCACCGATCACCAGAATAGTGACGACATTTACAATAAGATTTCCGCCGACGTCGCGCAGCCAACCCAGCCATGTACGCTTGGCAGCAAGCGCCTGATTGATGGTGGTGAGTTGATACTGCAAATCTGCATTGACGGTCGCAATGTAGCGATACAGAACGTCCTGCCGGGTCTCTGTCTCGGCGCGGTGGGCCAAGTCGTCCAGACTTTCGTTGAGAAACGCTTGCGCCATAGCCTCTGCCTGTGAACGATAGGCTGCAATTGACGTGTCGAGCGAGGCGATCGCATGAAACCGCTCGATTTCCTCGCGGCTGGGACTACCACCGGAGGTAGCTTTGCAGAACTCAACTTTTTGCTGCTTGTAGCTAATGTAGGCCAAGGCGCCCACCAAGTCGTTGGGATCGGCAGTCAGCCTTTCATAAATGGTGTTGTAGGCCATTTGCTGCCCATATCACTCGGCCTTGATCACTGCTGACCGCGCAAAGCGATACGCCTCGGACATTTTTTTACTGGAAACGCCGACTTCCCGCATTAACTTTGCTGCAATCGGCGAGGAAGGAGACCGCGAAAGTGTGGGAAAGACCGGGCCGTTTAGAGCTTCTTGTTGCAATGCAGGTTTAGCGACCATCCTGCGATTAATGGCGATGACGTCGCTGCGAGAGAAGGCTATTTTTGCCATGACGCTCTCCTGTTGGAATGAGCATCGATTATACGTCCTCGTATCAGGAGATATTCACGGCACGCGTCAAATAGGTAAATTCCGACTCAGCGCTTACCCGGCCGCAAAATCGATTCCAGCTCCGCAAACGACGGCCGCTGCTTGGCTGAAATCACCTTGCGCCCGAACTCCACTGCCAGCGACGGCGCGTAGCCGTTCAGGCTGGCGATGATGGTGACTTTTACGCACTGGAGCACTCCGGTCGATTCTTGCAGCTTGCGCTCGAGCAGGCTGGCGATCGGGCCGAACACGCCGTAGGCCAGCAAGATGCCGAGGAAGGTGCCCACCAGCGCGGCGGCGATCAGGTTGCCCAGTTCCGCCGGGGGCAGGCCGACCGAGGCCATGGTGTGGACCACGCCCATCACGGCGGCCACGATGCCGAAAGCGGGCAGGGCTTCTGCTACCTTGTGGATGGCGTTGATGGCCAGTTCGCCGTCCTGGTGATGGACGTCGATTTCATTGTCCATCAGGTTTTCGATCTGGTAGATGTCGATATTGCCGTTGATGATCAGGCGCAGGTAGTCGGTGATGAATTCCACCAGGTGGGGATCGGCCATCACCAGGGGGAATTTCAGGAAGATCGGGCTGCTCTGCGGGTTGTCGATTTCATTCTCGATGGCCATCAGGCCTTCGCGGCGGGCCTTGGTCAGCAGCTCGAACATCAGGCTCATCAGGTCCACGTAGAGGGCACGGGTCTGGCGCGCGGTCTGGAACAGGGTGGGCACGGCGTCGTACACGGCCTGGCGCGACTTGCCATCGTTGGCAATCACGAAAGCGCCCAGTGCGCCACCGGCAATCATCATGAATTCGTAGGGCTGGAACAAGGGCGCAAGATGGCCGCCCTCGAGCGCAAAGCCGCCAAATATCGCGCCCAGCGCGATAACGATGCCAACAATAACTGCCATGGAAGGTCCAATCGTGAATTCCGACAAGGCATCACGATACCATCTTGCAGTATGGAAAGATATACAGATGAGCATGGATCCAACATCGATTCGGCATGCGCGGTGGTGAGGGCTTCTCCGCAGCAAGGGCGATCGGGTATAATGCCCGATTGCCCGGCATCTTCATGACACCCAACATGCAATCGCAACCACTTTCCCGTATCACCAAGCCTGCAGCAGCCACCACCATTAGCGGTGCGGCGCCCAAAGTCGGCTTTGTCTCGCTCGGCTGCCCCAAGGCGCTGGTCGATTCCGAACAAATCCTGACCCAGCTGCGCGCCGAGGGCTACGAGACTGCCAAGTCCTATGACGGCGCCGACCTGGTGATCGTCAACACCTGCGGCTTCATCGACGCGGCCGTGCAAGAGTCGCTCGACGCCATCGGCGAAGCACTGGCCGAAAACGGTAAAGTCATTGTGACCGGCTGCCTCGGTGCGAAAAAAGACGCCGCCGGCGACGATATCATCATGAAGGTGCACCCGAAGGTGCTGGCCGTGACCGGCCCGCACGCGCTGGCCGAAGTAATGGACTCGGTCCACTTCCACCTGCCCAAACCGCACGAGCCGTTCATCGACCTGCTGCCGCCGCAGGGCATCAAGCTCACGCCGAAGCACTACGCGTACCTGAAAATCTCCGAGGGCTGCAACCACCGCTGCTCGTTCTGCATCATCCCGTCGATGCGCGGCGACCTGGTGTCGCGCCCGATCGGCGAGCTGCTGCTGGAAGCGGAAAACCTGTTCAAGTCGGGTGTCAAGGAACTGCTGGTGATTTCGCAAGATACCTCGGCCTACGGCGTTGACGTCAAATTCCGCACCGGCTTCTGGAACGGCCGCCCGATCAAGACCCACATGACCCAACTGATGGAAGCGCTGGGCGAGCTGGCCAAGTCGCACGGCGCCTGGGTGCGCATGCACTACGTGTACCCGTACCCGCACGTGGACCAGGTGATCCCGATGATGGGCGAGCACGTGCTGCCCTATCTCGACATCCCGATGCAGCACGCGCACCCAGACGTGTTGAAGCGCATGAAGCGTCCGGCCAGCGGCGAGAAAAACCTCGACCGCATCCTGGCCTGGCGCAAGATGAATCCTGACCTGACCATCCGCTCGACCTTCATCGCCGGCTTCCCGGGCGAGACCGAAGAAGAGTTCCAGTACCTGCTGGATTTCCTCAAGGAAGCGCAGATCGACCGCCTCGGCTGCTTCGCCTATTCGCCGGTGGAAGGCGCCACCGCCAACGAACTGGCCAACCCGGTGCCGGAAGAATTGCGCGAAGAACGCCGTGGCCGCGTGATGCTGCTGCAGGAGGAAATCTCGAAGAACCGCCTGAAGGCCAAGGTCGGCAAGACCGTGCGCGTGCTGATCGATGAAGTCAACCGCACCGGCGGTGTTGGCCGTTCGGCAGCCGATGCACCGGAAATCGACGGCGTGGTGTACGTGAAGCCACCGTACGAGCCGCACAAGAAGCTGGTCGTCGGCCAGTTCGTCGATGTGCGCATCACGACTTCCGACGCGCATGACCTGTGGGGCGAGGCGCAATAAACTGCTGCGGGGCGGCTATAATACGGGCGGAGCATCGATCATCTCGATGCTCCGCCTTTTTTTATTCGCTTGTTCCTTTGATGACCACCAAAAAATCCCCGCAGACCGCCCTGATCCACTCCGACTATCGTCCTCCCGCAGGCTTCAGCGCGTTCCCCACCGCGATCCACCACGCCTCCACGGTGCTGTTCGAAAACGTGGCTGCGCTGCGCTCGGGCGAGTGGAAGGACAAGAACGCCTATACCTACGGCCTGCACGGCACGCCCACTACCTTTACGCTCGAAGCCCGGCTGGCCGAGATCGAGGGCGGCACCCAGTGCCTGCTGGCGCCCAGCGGCCTGGCGGCGATTGCCATGGTCGATTTTGCGCTGCTCAAGACCGGCGACGACGTGCTGTTGCCCGATAACGTCTATAACCCCAATCGCGAACTGGGGCGCTGGCTGCAGGCCGACTTCGGGATCACCGCGCGCTACTACGACCCGCTGGTCGGCGCCGGCATCGCCGAGCTGATACTGCCCAATACAAAACTGATCTGGACCGAGGCGCCCGGTTCGGTGTCGATGGAAGTGCCTGACCTGCCGGCCATCTGCACGGCCGCCCATGCGCGCGGCGTGCTGGTCGCGCTGGACAACACCTGGGCGGCCGGCCTGGCCTTCAACGGTTTCGAGCACGGCGCCGACATCGTCATGCAGGCGCTGACCAAGTACCAGTCGGGCGGCTCGGACGTCCTGATGGGCGCCGTGATCACGCGCGACCGCGCCATCCACGACCGTCTGAGCCTGGCCCACATGCGCCTGGGCTTGGGTGTGGGCGCCGACGACGCCTACCTGGTGCTGCGCGGCCTGCCCACCATGCGCCTGCGTTTCGAGGCCCACGACAAGTCCGCGCGCAAGGTGGCGGCATGGCTCAAAACCCGTCCCGAGATCACCCGCGTGCTGCATCCCGCGCTGCCCGATTGCCCGGGCCACGATACCTGGCAGCGCGACTTTACCGGCGCCGGCGGCCTGTTCTCGGTGCTGTTCGACGCCCGTTACACGGAAGAGCAGACCGACCGCTTTGTCGATGCCTTGCAGCTGTTCGGCATCGGCTACAGCTGTGGCGGCGCCAACAGCCTGGCAGTCCCGTACCGCATCGCGCACATGCGCAAGAAATGGGGCGACCAGGGCATCCTGGTGCGCTTTAACATCGGCCTGGAAGACGCCGATGACCTGATCGCCGATATTGAACAAGCATTGGAGTTGATGAAATGAGTCGTTTCTGGAGCAAAGTAGTCCACGGCCTGACGCCGTACACGCCGGGCGAGCAGGTACGCATGCCGGGCCTGATCAAGTTGAACACCAACGAAAATCCGTACGGCCCGTCGCCGAAAGCCGTCGCTGCCATGCAGGCCGCCGTGGACGACGACCTGCGCCGCTATCCCGATCCGGCCAACCTGGCGGTCAAGGATGCCGTGGCGCGGCGCCTGGGCGTGCGGCGCGAGCAGGTTTTTGTCGGCAACAGCTCCGACGAAGTGCTGGCCCACACCTTCCACGCGCTGCTCAAGCACGAACTGCCGCTGCTGTGCCCCGACATCAGCTACAGTTTTTACGCCACGTATTGCAGCCTGTATGGCATCACGGCCGTGCAGGTGCCGTTGAATGACCGCTTCGAGATCGACGTCGAACATTACAACGCACCGTGCGGCGCCATCATCATCGCCAACCCCAACGCCCCGACCGGCATCGCCATGTCGCTGGCGCAGATCGAAGCGCTGCTGCTGGCGCACGCGGACCAGGTAGTGGTGGTCGATGAAGCCTACGTGGACTTCGGCGGCGAAAGCGCCAGCGCGCTGGTGGACCGCTACGACAACCTGCTGGTGATCCAGACCCTCTCGAAATCGCATTCGCTGGCCGGCCTGCGGGTGGGCTTTGCGGTCGGCCATCCGGATTTGATCGCGGGCCTCGAGCGCGTAAAAAACAGTTTTAACTGCTACCCGCTGGGACAGGTGGCGCAGGCCGGCGCGGTCGCTTCGCTGGACGACGTCGACTACGCGCAGCAGACGGCGCGCGCGGTCATCGCCACGCGCGCGTGGCTCACCGCCGAGATGCTGGCGCTGGGCTTCGACGTGCTGCCGTCGCGTGCCAATTTCATCTTCGTGCGCCACCCGCAGCACGACGCGGTGACGATTGCAGCCGGCCTGCGCGAGCGGGCGATCCTGGTCCGCCACTTCAAGCAGGCGCGCATCGACCAGTTCCTGCGTATCTCGATTGGTACGGATGCCGAGTGTGCGGCACTGGTCGATGCATTGAAGACGCTGCTTGCCTGATTCGTTCTGCTATACTGTATGCATATACAGGTGCGGGAGCGGGATCATGGAACTGACGGACAAACTGGAAATCCTGGCCGATGCGGCCAAGTACGACGCCTCGTGCGCCAGCAGCGGGGCGCCCAAGCGCCATTCGGTGGGCAAGGACGGCTTTGGCGCCACCACCGGCATGGGCATCTGCCACAGCTACACGCCGGACGGGCGCTGCGTCTCGCTGCTCAAGATCCTGCTGACCAATTACTGCCTGTACGACTGCCAGTACTGCGTCAACCGCCGCACGTCCAATGTGCCGCGCGCACGCTTTACGGTGGCCGAGGTGGTCAAGCTCACCAAGGATTTTTACCTGCGTAACTACATCGACGGCCTGTTCCTCAGTTCCGGCATCATCCAGTCGGCCGACTACACGATGGAGCAGCTGGTGCAGATCGCCCGCGAGCTGCGCGAGGTGCACCAGTTCCGTGGCTACATCCATTTGAAAACCATCCCCGATGCCGATCCGGCGCTGATCGCCGCCGCCGGCCGCTACGCGGACCGCCTGAGTGTCAACATCGAGCTGCCCACGCAAGACAGCGTGCAAAAGCTCGCGCCGGAAAAGAGCGTGCATACCATCAAGCTGGCGATGGGCTCGATCCGCCGCAAGCTTGACGAAAAGGCCGAGGAACCGAAGTCGCCGCGCTTCGCGCCGGCCGGCCAGAGCACGCAAATGATCGTGGGCGCCGACGCCAGCGACGACCAGCAAATCCTGAAAACCGCCGAAACCCTGTACGGCAGCTACAAGCTCAAACGCGTGTATTACTCGGCCTTCAGCCCCATTCCGCAAAGCCCGAAAAGCGTGCCGCTGGCGCCCCCGCCCATGATGCGCGAGCACCGCCTGTACCAGGCCGACTTTTTATTGCGCAGCTACGGCTTCCAGGTCGATGAACTGCTGCCTAAGACGGGCAACCTGGCGCTGGACATCGATCCCAAGCTGGCCTGGGCTTTGGCCAACCGCGAACACTTCCCGATGGACCTGAATCGCGCCGAGCCGCACATGATCGCGCGCATTCCTGGCATCGGTCTGCGTAATGCCCAGCGCATTGTCGATCTGCGCCGCTTGCGCCAGGTGCGCTACGCCGACCTTACGCGCTTGAAGTGCAGCATGAAGAAGATCTCGCCGTTCATCATCACGGCCGATTACATCCCGGTCAACGACGCCGGCCCGTCCGAGCACCTGCGCCGGGCGATGGCCGTGCCGGCCCGGCAGATGAACCTGTGGCCGGAGCTGCAAGCGGCATGACGCGGCGGGTGGTCCAGACGTTTGCCGAATGGCGCACGGCCGCCCGCGACCTGGTGGCGCGCAGCATCGCGCCCGAGTACGTGGAGTGGGCCAGCGAGCCGGAAGACGGCGACCTGTTCTCCGGCTTCGGCTCCCAGGCCGGCGCGGCGGCGCTCAAGGCTGCGCCGCCGCCGGGCACCGAGTTGCGCCTGCCGCGCCAGCTGATGGACATGATCGAGGACGCCGCCTGCTTCAATGCGCTCGACCGCTGGTCGTTTTTATACAAGGTGATCTGGCGCTGGCATTTGGGCGAGCGCGACGTGGTGTCGCCGGCCGATGCCGACGGCGCCCGCCTGTACGCGATGGTCAAAGCCGTGCACCGCGAGCAGCACGACATGCATGCCTACGTGCGCTTCCGCGAGCGCAAGGAGGAAGATGGCGCGCCGCGCTTCGTGGCCTGGTTCGAACCTACGCACGACGTGCTGCCACAGGTGGCGCGCCACTTCGCCCGCCGCATGGGGCCGATCACCTGGATGATTGCCACACCTGCACAAGCCATCCTGTGGGACGGCGAGAAATTGATCGAGGCGCCATCGCTGCTGCGCACTGCAGCCGATATCGAGGACGCCGGCGAGGCGCTGTGGCTCACCTATTACCGCAGCATCTTCAACCCGGCGCGCGTCAACGCCGACCTGCTGCGCAGCCATATTCCGTCGCGGTTCTGGAAAAATTTACCGGAAGGCGCGATCGTGCCGGCCATGGTCACCGCCGCCAACAACGGCGAGCGCCGCACCGGCCAGACCGGCACCGTGGGCCAGCGCAACGGCGCCACCAGCATTCCGATCGCCCCGGAACGCGCGCAGCCACAGCGCGAGGTACCCACGTCGCTCGACCAGTGCCGCCGCTGCGCGCTATGGGAAAACGCTACCCAGGCCGTGGCTGGCGTGGGACCGGCGCAGGCGCGCATCATGCTCGTCGGCGAACAGCCGGGCGACCAGGAAGATTTGCAGGGGTTGCCGTTCGTGGGGCCGGCCGGCGCGGTGCTGCAACAGGCAATGCAGGAGGCCGGGGTGGACCGCGACAGCATTTATCTGACCAACGCCGTCAAGCATTTCAAATGGGAGCCGCGCGGCAAGCGGCGCCTGCACAAGACGCCGGCGCAGCGCGAAGTGGCCGCGTGCCACCTGTGGCTGGAAGAGGAGCTGAAGCGGGTGCAGCCGCAAGTGGTGGTGGCGCTGGGCAGCACCGCACTGAAATCGCTGCTGCAGGACGGCTCGGCCACCATGACGTCGATGATGAACGATGGCCACCCGGCGCCGGTACAGCACGACGGGCGCTGGGTGGTGACTGTCTATCATCCGTCGTACGTGCTGCGCGCGCCCGATGAAACAGCGCGGCGCCAGGCCTACGGCGTGATCGTCGAAGGCCTGCGCCAGGCGCTGAGGCTGTTGAATTAAACCGCCGCCGCTTCGTTGTTACTGAGGCGCATGAAGCCGGCGATCAGGCGGTAGGCTTTCCACAGCCAGGCGCAGAGCCAGATCAGGTACGCCAGCGGAATGCCGATGATGGTGATGAACGTCAGCGCACCCACTGCCACCCACACCACGTACCACCAGAACGAGCGGATCATCCACGTGTGGTGACTATGCACGAAGGTGCCGGTGGTGCCGGGGCGCTGCGCATAGTTGATCACCAGCGGAATCACCGAGAACAGGCCCAGCGAAAAGATAAAGCTCACCGCATGCACGATGTACAGCCACCAGGCGGTGGTCTTGGCCGAGCTGTCACGACCATCGAGTATCAGATCCTGCGACATGGCGATTCCTTTAAAGTGACAATGGTGTCAAAAGTATAGCGGAATCGCCCGGTGTTCACCGAGTTTCATTGTGCGGTGGTGTACCAACCGCACGTTGCAAGAACATGTCTATATCGGCGAACAACTCGGCCTGGATGGCGGCGCGGTCGAAGCCGGGCGGATCCTGCGACGGATGGAACTCCGGCTTGGTCATCTCGGGCGGGAATTTGCTCATGAACGAGAAGTGGGCCGCGCCAGCAAATACCTTGTGGACCACCTGGTCGCGGTTGGCCACGCCATCGAGCACATTGAGCGCGTGTTCGACCGGCGTGTTGACGTCCCGGTCGCCGGTAATCATCAGGATCGGCAGCCGCACGGCGCGCAGCGCCTCGGCACGGAACCAGGCGGTGGCTGGCGCCAGCAGCACCAGCGCGCGCACCCGGTCGTCGGGCGTCACCGTTACCGGCTGCGGTGGATTGGTCTTGCGCTCGTATGGCCCGGTCCACGGCTTGCCGCCGGCTACCGCCAGCGCCGTATAGCCGCCGATCGAGTGGCCGATGACAGCGACGCGGTCCGCGATCATATAGTCTTTCAGCTGATCGTACGCGGCGTCGATGACCAGCGTGATGTGGCGCGGCCGATTCGCCAGGTTGGCGGCGGTGTTGGCGCGGTTGTTGTGATGGCGCGTGTTGCCGGTATGGGCGGGCAGGGCGACGATGTAACCCGATTGCACCAGGTGTTTCGCCAGCTCGCGGTACGCCCACGGCGTGCCGGCATTGCCATGCGAGACCACCACCAGCGGATACGGCCCGCCCACCGGCGCAGCATTGAGCGCCACATCGAGCGAATACGGACCGAATTGTTCGGCCGCTTCCACGCCCTCGGCCGGATACAGCAAGGCCAGGGGGATCATCGCCTGCTGCACGGTGTCTGCCACCTCGAGCAGGCGGCAGCCGCAAGCTGCCACTTACGCCAGCAGCGGCAGGATGCCGTCGAGTCCCACGAAATTGAGCGCCACGCTGGCCTGCTCGCGCACCACCGGCTTGGCGCGGAACGCCACCGACATGCCGGCAATGCTCATCATTTTCAGGTCGTTGGCGCCATCGCCCATGACGATCGCCTCCGATGGTGAAATGCCCAGCTCCGCGCATACGCGTTCCACGGTCTGCTGCTTGGCTTCGGCATCGACGATGGCGCCCAGCACCTTGCCGGTCAGTTTGCCATCGACGATTTCCAGCTCGTTGGCGTGGGTATAGTCAAGATTAAGGCGTTGTTTCAGGCGGCTGGTGAAATAAGTGAAGCCACCGGAAACCAGCAGGGTTTTCAGGCCGGCTTGTTGCACCGCTTGCAGCATGGTTTCTGCGCCGGGGGAGAGTTTCAGGCGCTCGTCGTACACGCGGTCGAGCGCGGAAGCGTCGAGGCCTTCGAGCAGCGCCACGCGGCGCGTGAGGCTGGCGGCGAAATCGAGTTCGCCGCGCATGGCCGCTTCGGTAATCTCCGAGACCTGCGCCTTCAACCCCTGCATGTCGGCGATTTCATCGATGCACTCGATGGTGATCAGGGTGGAATCCATGTCCATCGCCACCAGTTTGAAATCGGTCATTTTTTGCACGCCGATGGTATAGGTGGCGTCCAGCTGGGCGGCGTTGGCGGCCACCTCGATGGTCTGGCGCAGCGCCGGCGAGAACGCGATGCCTTCGCAGCGGACGGCGCGGTCGCTCAACCACGTGAGCGCCTGCGGCGCCGTCAGTGCGGCGATGCGTTCGAGTCGTGCGCGGCAGTCGTCGCGCCCTTGTAATACCAAGTTCATGGATTTTGTGGCTGATGTCATAGTTCGTACAAGTTGTAGGCTTCGGTGTTCGAGTGACGCGTGTTCAAGGTACGACCTTAGGCGCGTGCGGTCAACCCTTGATTAGTTGCCAGTGAGTTGTTTAATTGCACCTTTGATCTGCGCGACCCGCGCAGCCAGGTCCGGCATGGCGGCCGTGATCTTCAGTTTGTCCTGGCCGGCAAGCTTGATCTGGCGGTTTTTCTGTATCAGTTCGATGATGCGCATCGGATCGATCGGCGGTTTGGCCATGAATTGCAGGCTGGCCGCTTCGCCGTGGGCGTCGATCTTGATGATGCCCACGGTCTTGGCGGCGATGCGCAGGCGGTGGGTTTCGATCAGCGCCTTGACCGGGTCGGGCAGCTTGCCGAAACGGTCGATCAGCTCTTCCTGCAAATCGTCGATCTTGTCCTGGACGGTGCAGTTGGCCATGCGCTTGTAGATCGACAGCCGTTCGTGCACGTCGCCGCAGAAATCGGACGGCAGCAGCGCCGGCGTGTGCAGGTTGATCTCGGTGGTGGTGGACAGCGGCGCGGCCAGGTCCGGCTCCTTGCCGGCCTTGAGCGAGCGTACCGCTTCGTTCAGCATGTCGGTGTACAGCTGGAAGCCTATTTCGGTCATCTCTCCCGACTGGTTGTCGCCGAGGACTTCGCCGGCACCGCGAATTTCGAGATCATGCATGGCCAGGTAAAATCCGCTGCCCAGTTCTTCCATCTGCTGGATGGCGTCCAGGCGGCGCTGCGCCTGCTTGGACAGGCCCTGCACGTCGGTGACCAGCAAGTACGCGTAGGCCTGGTGGTGCGAACGGCCCACGCGCCCGCGCAGCTGGTGTAGCTGCGCCAGGCCGAACTTGTCGGCGCGGTGCATGATGATGGTGTTCGCGGTGGGCACGTCGATACCGGTTTCGATAATCGTGGTGCACAGCAGGATGTTGTAGCGCTGCGCCACGAAGTCGCGCATCACCTTTTCCAGGTCGCGCTCGTGCATCTGGCCGTGGGCCACGGCGATGCGCGCCTCGGGCAGCAGTTCGGTCAGCATCGCCAGGCGGTTCTGGATGGTTTCCACCTCGTTGTGCAGGAAGTACACCTGGCCGCCGCGTTTGAGTTCGCGCAGGCATGCCTCGCGGATAATCGACTCGCCCTCGCTGCGCACGAAGGTCTTGATGGCCAGGCGCTTTTGCGGCGCGGTGGCGATGATGGAAAACTCGCGCAGGCCTTCGAGCGCCATGCCCAGCGTGCGCGGGATCGGCGTGGCGGTAAGCGTGAGCACATCGACTTCGGCGCGCAGCGACTTGAGCGCCTCCTTCTGGCGCACGCCGAAGCGGTGTTCCTCGTCGATGATGACCAGGCCCAGGCGCGTAAACTTGACGTCGTCCGACAGCAGTTTATGGGTGCCGATCACGATATCGAGCGTGCCGTCGGCCATGCCCTTGATGGCCTGGTTGATTTCCTTGCCGGTGCGGAAGCGCGACATCTCGGCGATGCGCACCGGCCAGTCGGCAAAGCGGTCGGCAAAGGTTTGCGCATGCTGTTCGGCCAGCAGCGTGGTCGGGGCGAGAATCGCCACCTGCTTGCCGCCCATGACCGCGATGAACGCGGCGCGCAGCGCGACTTCGGTCTTGCCGAAGCCGACGTCGCCGCACACCAGGCGGTCCATCGGTTTACCGGACGTCATGTCGCGGATGACGTTATTGATCGCCTCCTGCTGGTCGGGCGTCTCGTCGAAGCCGAAGCTCTCGGCGAAGCGCTCATAGTCGTGCGCCGAGTATTCGAACGCGTGGCCCTGGCGCAGCGCGCGGCGGGCGTACAGGTTGAGCAGCTCGGCAGCGGTGTCGCGGATCTGTTCGGCCGCGCGGCGCTTGGCCTTTTCCCACTGGCCGGAACCGAGCGTGTGCAGCGGTGCGTCTTCGGGCGCGGCGCCCGAGTAGCGCGAGATTACGTGCAGCTGCGAGACCGGCACATACAGCTTGGTGTCCTTGGCGTATTCCAGGTGCAGGAACTCGGTCTCTCCTTCGCCCAGGTCCATGCTGGTGAGGCCCATGTAGCGGCCGATGCCGTGATTGACGTGCACCACGGGGTCGCCGATCTTCAGTTCGGACAGGTCGCGCACCATCGATTCGACCTGCGTGACCGCTTCCTGCTTCTTCTTGCCGACCCGGCGGCCCGAACCCGCATACAGCTCGGTCTCGGTAATGAACACCAGGCGCTCGGCCGGCGTGGCCAGTTCGAAGCCTGCGTGCAGCGGCGCCACGCCCAGCGCCAGTTTGGCGTCGGACGTGGCAAAGCCTTCGAAACCTTCGACCGGCGTGAGGGCCAGGTCGTACTCGCTGAAGTACTGCTGCAGCGTTTCGCGGCGGCCGTTGGTCTCCGCGCAGATCATCACCCGCGTGCCCGCCTGCAGCAGATAGCTGCGCAGGTTGGTCAGCGGATCTTCCAGGTGGCGGTTGACGGCGATGTTCGGGATGGGCGCCGACAGCTCCGATGCACCCTGGTCCGGGTCTTTGGAAATGACCATGCGGCCGTACGGCTTGGCCAGCGTGAAGAACTGCTCGTCCGACAGGAACAGCATGTCCGGCGGCAGGATCGGGCGTTCGCGGTCGGCCTTCAGGAAGCGGTGGCGCGAGGTGGTATCGGCCCAGAAGCGCTTGATGGCGGCGTCGATGTCGCCGACCAGTGCCAGCGCGGCGCCGTCGGGCAGGTAGTCGAACAGCGTGGCGGTCTGCTCGAAGAACAGCGGCAGGTAGTACTCGATACCGGCCGAGGCGATGCCGCTGCTGATGTCTTTATAGACTACCGAGCGCGAAGGATCGCCTTCGAAATATTCGCGCCAGCGGCTGCGGAACGTGGTACGCGCCGCTTCGTCCATCGGGAACTCGCGGCCCGGCAGCAGGCGTACTTCACCGACCGGGTACAGCGAACGCTGGGTGTCGGCGTCAAAAGTGCGGATGGTTTCCACCGTGTCGCCGAACAGGTCGAGCCGGTAGGGCAGGGCGGAGCCCATCGGGAACAGGTCGATCAGACCGCCGCGCACCGAGTATTCGCCGGGCGACATCACTTGCGTGACGTGGGTGTAGCCGGCCAGCGTCAGTTGCGACTTCAAACGCGCTTCGTCGAGCGACTCGCCCTTCTTGAAAAAGAACGTGTACGCGGCCAGGAACGACGGCGGCGCCATGCGCACCAGCGCGGTGGTGGCCGGCACCAGCATCACGTCGCACTGGCCGCTGGAGATTTCGTGCAGCGTGGCCAGGCGCTCGGACACCAGGTCCTGGTGCGGCGAGAAGGCGTCGTAGGGCAGTGTTTCCCAGTCCGGCAAAAGGTGGCAGCGCACTTCCTCGCCCGCGAACCACGGAATTTCGTCGCGCAGCCGCTGTGCGTCTGCCGCGCTGGACGTGATCACGGCCAGCATGCGGCCTTGCGCTTTCAGGGCGAGCGCCGCTTGCGCGAGCGCGTACGCGTCCGAAGAGCCGTGCAGGGTGGGCAGGGCAAAGCGGTTGCCCGGTTTTGGAATGGAGTTGGCGAGGACTAGGGACACAATGAGGTGGACGCTGGTGAGCTGTGGGGCATGGTCAAAAGGTGAACAACATTATAGACGATGCACCGCAGCCCGGCAGTCGCCTACCCCGGCTTGGGTGCGGACCCGGCCACCAGGTTGGCGATGCCGAACGGGATATGCACCATCGGTATATTCCCGGCCGGCGACTTCAGGTGGCTCAACTGGTCGTCGAAGAACAAATGGGGCTTGAAGATGGACAGGATGCGCGCCTTTTCCATCCCGCCCAGGAAGAACGTTTCGTCGGCCGACACCCCCCAGCTCTTGAGCGTGGTGACCACGCGCTCGTGCGCAGGTGCGCTGCGGGCGGTGACGATGGCGATGCGCAGGATGCGCTGATAGCCGGGATCGTTTGCTAACGCCTGGTCTTCCAGCCGCTGCATGGCGGAGAGCTTCTGGAACAGGTCCGCCAGCGGGCCCGGCTGGTGCGGCACCGCCACTCGTTCGCGCTCGTGGGCGTGGAATTCGGCCACGTCGTTGTTGCGCTTGAAGACAGTCTCCGATTCGTCGTCGGCGATCACGCCGTCGAAGTCGAAGGCCACCCGCAGTTCGCCGTCGGCGTCGTCGTCCTCGGTCAGGCCGGGCAGCACCAGGCCGGCCGGGTAATGGGCGTCGAGCGCCATGCGCACGTCCTGCTCGTTGGCAGTGAGGAACAGCGAGGTATTGAAGGCGGGCAGGTAAGTGTACGGTGACTTGCCGGTGACAAAGCAGGCGCGTGAGATGTCGAGCCCGTAGTGGGCGATCGAATTCATCACCCGCAACCCGGTCTCCGGCGAATTGCGCGACAACAGCACCACCTCGACCGGTAACGCTTGCGGATGATGGGCATTGATCGAGAGGAAGCGGCGGATGAACGGAAACGCCACGCCCTTGCCGAGCACCACGTCGAGGTGGCGTTCCTGGTACTGGCGATACGCCTCCGCGCCGCCTTCCAGGTACACCTGGTGCGATTCGGTCAGGTCGAACAGCGCGCTCGACGCGATGCCGACCACCAGCTTGTGTTCTATCGGATAGGCCATGGACGGGTGTATGGGTTGTCAATCACGCCACTTTAACCGATTTTTCGTGCCTGCCGCGCCACACCTGCGCGTCTTGATGCACATTTCAATTGACGTAGCCTGCGTGACAACGGATATTGGCTGGGCAGAACAAAAAGGTAAGCCACTTCTGGTACCGCAGTAATGTAGAGCAGCCCGCGTGGCTGCTTTTTTTTGTCTGTCCGGCGCGCCTGTCTCCAGGAGGCTGGGCGGGATCTCATACCCTCATGCGTCCTCGCTCCTGCGCGCATAGCCGAGCGCCAGCTCCGTCCGATTGCGTCCCAGTTCCTTGGCCTGGTACAGCGCCATATCCGCCGCATGCACCAGTTGTGCGGGCGCCGCGCCGCCGACCGGGTGGCCGCACGCCACGCCCACGCTCACGGTCACAATGCCGCCCGGCGCTGCAGCATGCACGATACCCAACGCAGCCACCGCATCGCAGACTGCCTGCGCCACGGCCAGCGCATTGTCGGGGTGGGCATCGGGCACGATGAAGATAAACTCCTCGCCGCCATAGCGCGCCACCTGGTCGCCGCCGCGCCGGAACTGGTCGGCGATCGCGGCCGCTATTCGGCGAAGGCAGTCGTCGCCTTGCTGGTGGCCGTAGTGGTCGTTGTACTGCTTGAAGTGGTCGATATCGAGCATGCCGATTGCCAGCATGCTGCGCTGGCGCGCCGCGCGCGTCCATTCGACGGCCAGGATCTGGTCGAAGCGGCGGCGGTTGGGGATGCCGGTGAGGACGTCGGTCATCGACATCAAGGCCAGGCTATCGTTGGCTTGCTGCAGTTCGGCTGTGCGCTGGGCCACGCGTGCTTCCAGGCGTTGCTCCGATAGCTTCAGGCCGGCGATCAGGTCATTCTGGGCGGTCAGCGCCGCCGCCTGTGCCTGCTCCTTCTCGCGGCGCATGACGTGCATGCGGTCGGCCAGCGCGAACGCCAGCAGCAGCATCTCGCAGGCGGAACCGATCTGGGCGCCGAAGTTGGTCATCAGGTTGTGCGGCAAGAACGCCAGTGCTGCCAGCGCGCTGCCCATGTTGGCCACGAAGAATACGCAAAACGCGGCGCAGAAATAGTAGGCGCTGCGCTCGCGGCGCCACACGCATACCAGCGCGATCAGCAGGGTGAGGGGCGAGGTGATGCTCCAGATCGCGGTCATGGCGCCAGCCACCTGTTGGTAGAAGAACACCAGCAGCACCGGCGAGACCAGGAACCATGCCAGCATCGCCAGCAGCAGTTTGTCGAGCCAGGGGACCAGCGTGCGCGTGCCGATCATCTCGCGCATGAAAATGGTGACCGTGGCGTGCGACAGCGAGAACAGGATCGCGGTCGACAGGTTGGGCCAGCGCCCTCCCATCCCTGGCCACAGCCATTCGTGGGCCAGGCCGTTCTGGCTGGCGAGCGACATGGCGGTGATGGCGACGAAGGCGATGTACATCAGATAGAGCCGGTCGCGCAGCATGGCGAACAGCACCAGGTTGAACAGGAACATGGCGACGACTGTGCCAAAGAACAGGCCCTGCGCCAGGTAGTCGTGCTGTTGATGGGCGGCGAGCGCCACCGGTTCCCACAGGCGCACCGGTATCAGCTTGGCGCCTTCGGAGGCCACGCGCAAATAATAGGTTTGCTGCGCTCCGGCCGGCAGATCGAGCGCGTAGATGTAATAGCGGTTGGGATAGGCGCGCGAGGCGTATGGCAGCGCGCTGCCGGTGTGATGCGCGCGATAGCTGCCATCTTTAACCGGCTCGTAGAAGGCGATCTCGCTCAGGCGGGCGTTGCTGATCTCGAGCAGGCGGCGTACCGGCACGGCGCCGGGATTACGCAGTTCCACCTTGAGCCAGTAGGCCGAGCGTGTATAGCCGAAGCTAATGGCCTGGTCGGCCTGTCCCGTGTGGCGGTAGGTTTGCGTGCGCGCCTGGGCGAAATCGAGCTGGCGGCCCGGGTCTTCGAACACGGTAAAATATTCAGTGAGCGACACCGAACCCTGTTCGAGTTCGAGCACATCGACCGGCGTGCCGGTGGCACGGGCGGGCGCCAGCAGCGCCAGCGACAACCATAGCGCGGCAAACAGTTGCAACAGCACTTTGTGCGGGAGGCGAAGGATAAACAAGGCAGGCATTCCTGGTCAACGATCTCCATGTTACCGCATACGCTATAATATTTTGCATAAAATCAACTACAGAGACCACTGTGCAGCCAGATTTCACCTTCGCCCAGTTCAAGACCATGACGCCGCTCGACGCCAGCAATATCTGGGCCTACCTGCTGGACCACTACGCCGACCGCATCACCGTCAAGCGCCGCAAGCCGGCATTGGAAAACCTCGAGCGCATCTTCAATGCCACCTTCAAACTGGCCAACGACGTCGGCTTTCGCGCCATGAACCTGCGCGACCTGTGCCAGGAAACCGGCTTGTCGATGGGGGGCTTGTACGGCTACATCAGCACCAAGGACCAACTGGCGGAAATGATCGGCGACGTGGTGCGCCACGCCACCCGCGAGGTGCCGCTGCTGTTTGACACCATTGCCGATCCGCTCGACCGACTGGAGGCGCTGATACGCTCGTCGATCTACATCTCCGAGATTTTGCAGCCTTGGTTTTATTTCGTGTACATGGATTCGCGCGTACTGGCCCCGGAGCTGCGCCATGCGGCCAAGAATTCGGAGCTGTACGTGCAGTCGCTGTTCGCCGACGTCATCGTGCGCCTGCCGTCACGCCCGCCGGGTAGCGCCGATTTGCTGGCATCGCACCTGATGGCGACGTTCCAGGACTGGTACGTGAAACGCTGGAAGTACCGGGCAGCCGACGTGACGCCCGACCAGTTTGCCGGCAGCGCGGTGCGCATGATGCGGGGCTACCTGGCGGCATAAAACGCTGCCATCGAGACATGATTGGCGTCCGAATAAGCTGTGCATGGCGCGCCACACTGACTGCGAAAGCCATTGACGGCACTGGTTGGCCCTGTACGCCGCCATCTACGAGAACAATTACCAGGCCCACGACAAGTTCGCCGAAGTGCAGGCGTTGCGCCAGCGCGCGTGGGCCAATATAGACCGTGGCTGGAAGCTGTACGAGCCGCTGCCGCAAACGCCGGAAGAAACCGTGCTGTGGAAGCAGTTCAGCGCCGAATGGACCGCCTGGAAAGCCTCAGACGACCGGATCGGCGTTACCGTCGGCAGCCTGGCCGCCAATCGCGACGAAGCCGCACAGAAACAGCTGTTCGCCAGCTTCTACCAGCAATATAACGCCTCGCGCCCGCTGTTTCAAAAGGCGGAAGCGACGCTGCTCAAGATCGTGCACCTCAATGAGGGCATAGCCGGCGCCAGCGTCGAACAGGGCCGCGCGGCGGTGGTCAAGGCCGAATGGGCGATGGTGATCGCCGCCCTGGTCGCGGCGTTGGTGGCGATCGGCTGCGCGGCATACATCACGCAGACCATCACGCGGCCGATCGACGAGGCGGTGCGCGTGGCGCAAACCGTGGCCTCCGGCGATCTGACCAGCCGCATCGACGTTACCACCACCGAGGAAACCGGCCAGCTGCTGCAGGCCTTGAAGGACATGAACGCGAGCCTGATCCAGATCGTCAGCCAGGTGCGCGGCGGTACCGACACCATTGCCACGGCCTCGGCGCAAATTGCCACTGGCAACCTGGACCTTTCCTCGCGCACCGAGGAACAAGCCAGCTCGCTGGAGGAAACCGCATCGTCGATGGAGGAACTGACTTCCACCGTCCGCCAGAATGCCGACAACGCGCGCCAGGCCAATGTGCTGGCGGCATCGGCGTCGAGCGTGGCCGTGCGCGGCGGCGGCGTCGTGGCGCGCGTGGTGGAAACCATGGATGCGATCAACGCGTCGTCGGCGCGGGTGGTGGACATCATTTCAGTCATCGACGGCATCGCGTTCCAGACCAATATCCTGGCGCTGAATGCGGCGGTGGAAGCGGCGCGCGCCGGTGAACAGGGGCGCGGTTTTGCGGTGGTTGCGGGCGAAGTACGCACGCTGGCGCATCGCTCGGCGGCGGCCGCCAAGGAAATCAAGACCCTGATCGGCGATTCGGTGGAGAAGGTGGGCGAGGGCGGCAAGCTGGTGGCCGAAGCGGGGCAGACCATGAGCGACATCGTGGAGAGCGTGCAGCGCGTCACCGACATCATGGGCGAAATCACCCTGGCCACCCAGGAGCAAAGCACGGGCATCGACCAGATCAACATGGCGGTGAGCCAGATGGATACGGTCACCCAGCAAAACGCGGCGCTGGTGGAAGAGGCGGCGGCGGCCGCCGCCTCGCTGGAAAACCAGGCCGCGCGCCTGGCCCAGGTGGTGAGCGTGTTCCGGCTCGATGCGGCAGCACCGGCGCCGGCCAGGCTCGCTTACTGATTGATCGGTGGCGGTGGCGGCGGCGGTGTCGCCGCGCCGGAGCCGGCGCCGGTAGGCACCGGCATGATATTTTCAGCGCCCGGCGGTGCGTTATCGAGATCCAGCGATACCCGCGCCGCATCGCCGGTGAACTCGTCGTACAGCCACTCGCTGCCCACCTGCGTCAGGCCCACCGGCACTTGCCGGTCGCGGGCCGGGCGGTCTTTCATCGCCACTTTCATGTAGTCGAGCCAGATCGGCAGCGCCACGGTGGCGCCGAATTCCTTGTTGCCCAGCGACTTGGAGTCGTCGTAACCCATCCACGAGACAGCCACGATGCCGCCGCCATAGCCGGCAAACCAGCCATCGACCGCGTCGGACGACGTGCCGGTCTTGCCGGCCATGTCGTGGCGGCCCAGGCGCGCCACGGCGCCGCCGGTGCCGGTGCGGGTGACTTCGCGCAGCATGCTGTCGGTAACGTAGGCGTTGCGCGGATCGAGCACGCGCGCTTCGTCGGGCAGGGTGGTGCGCGGCTTGGTTTCAGAGATGATCTTGCCGTCGCCATCGACGATTTTCGCGATCAGGTAGGGCTCCACCGAGTAGCCGCCGTTGGCAAACACCGAGTAGGCGCCGGCCAGTTGCGCCGGCGTGACCGAGCCGGTACCGAGCGCCATGGTCAGGTTTTTCGGATGCTTGGCCAGGTCGAAGCCGAACTTGCCCAGGTAGTCATGCGCGTACGGTACCGTGAGCGCGCGCAGGATGCGCACCGTCACCACGTTCTTCGATTCGGCCAGCGCATAGCGCATCGTGATGGGGCCTTCGTACTTGTTGTCGTCGTTGCGCGGGCTCCAGGGCTGGTTGCCGGTTTCGGCTGCCGTCAGTTCGAGTGGCTCGTCGTTGAGCAGCGTGGCCGGCGAAAAGCCTTTCTCCAGCGCTGCCGAATACACGAACGGCTTGATCGAGGAACCGGGCTGGCGCCACGCCTGCGTCACGTGATTGAACTTTTGCAGGTTGTAGTCGAAGCCGCCCACCATGGCGTGGTAGCCGCCATTGACCGCGTCCATCGACACGAACGCTGCCGCCACCTGCGGCACTTGCGCAATCGCCCAGCCTTTTTTGCCGTTGTCCATGATGCGGATGACGGCGCCGGTACGCACCCGCAGCGACTCCTTGGCCTTGTCGGTCAGCGCGTTGGCGGCCAGGCGCAGGCCGTCGCCGGTGATGGTGATCTCGTCGCCCGCTTCGTTCTGTACCGTGACTGCCTTGGTGCTGGCGGCCAGCACCACCGCCGCAATCAGGCGGTCGCTGGTCGGGCGCCGTTGCAGCGCTTCCTCGATGGCGTCGTCGCGTTCCTCGGGGTCGGTGGGCAGCGTGATATAGGTTTCCGGGCCGCGATAGCCGTGGCGCTGGTCGTAGTTGATGACGTTGCGGCGCATCGACTCGTAGGCGGCGTTCTGGTCGTCCTTGAGGATGGTGGTGTACACGCTGATGCCGCGCGTATAAGACTCTTCCTTGAACTGTGCATACACGGCCTGGCGCGCCAATTCGGCCACGTATTCGGCATGGACGTCGAACTGCTGACCCTTGGCGCTGATGTGGATCGGCTGTTTCAGCGCGGCGTCGTACTGGTCCGCGGTGATGTAATCGAGGTCGCGCATCGACTTGAGCACCAGGTGCTGGCGCTGCTTGGCGCGCTTGAGATTGGTGATCGGGTTGTGACGCGCCGGGTTTTGCGGCAGGCCGGCCAGCATCGCCATTTCGGCGATGTTCAATTCCTTGAGCGACTTGCCGAAATAGGTTTGCGCCGCGCTGCCGAAACCGAACGAGCGCTGGCCCAGGTAGATCTGGTTCATGTACAGCTCTAGAATTTCGTCCTTGGACAGGGCGTTCTCGATTTTCAGCGACAGCATCACTTCGTTGAGCTTGCGACCGATGACCTTTTCGCGCGTGAGGAAGAAATTGCGCGCCACCTGCATGGTGATGGTGGAGCCGCCCTGGCGGAACGAGCCGCCCAGGTTGGCCTTGACGGCGCCCAGCGCGCGCAGCCAGTCGATGCCGTTGTGTTCATAAAAGCGCTTGTCCTCGATCGACAGCACCGCTTTTTTCATCATGTCCGGAATATCCTTGATGGCGATGAAGTCGCGGTGTTCTTCGCCGAATTCGCCGATCAGGGCATTGTCGGCGGTATAGACGCGCAGCGGGATCTTGGGCTTGTAGTCGGAGATTTTTTCCAGCGTGGGCAAATTGGGGGCGATGGCCAGGAACATATAGGCCGCCAGCCCGGCAGCGCCGACCGCGCCGGTCACGCCGACCACGATGGCGGCGCGGATGGCATTGCGGCGATTGAGCCACCGGGGCAGTTTGTTGGTTGTAGCAGTCAAAGCGTGGTTCTCGCTATCAATACGGTGCGCAGATTATAGACCAACGATATTTGCGCCAGCTTAAAGCGCCTAACGAAACGTCGCTGGCTGCGTGGCGGTACCAAAGGTCTCGCCGCAAGCCCTGCTTGCCGTAGTGGCAATGAACGTGGCTTTCATGTCGAATTTTAGGCGGGCGGTACGGTTGCCCTCTATCATCAAAGTGAAATTTGTCGTACCGTAGGGGGGTGTGGTAAATCTTGCTATATTACAAGCGATAATTTCGGGGAACTCATGGCGGAACCGCAGCACACGCTCGATTGCGATGTCCTGATCGTGGGAGGCGGCATCAATGGCGCGGGGATCGCGCGCGATGCGGCCGGACGCGGGCTGTCGGTCGTCCTGTGTGAAAAGGACGACCTGGCGGCGCACACGTCGTCGGCCTCGACCAAGCTGATCCACGGCGGCCTGCGCTATCTCGAGTACTACGAATTCAACCTGGTGCGCAAGGCGCTGATCGAGCGCGAAGTACTGCTGCGCGCCGCGCCGCATATCATGTGGCCGCTGCGCTTCGTCATGCCGCACTCGAAAGGCCAGCGCCCGGCGCTGCTGATCCGCGCCGGCCTGTGGCTGTACGACACCCTGGCCCGGCGCGAGCTGCTGCCGCGTTCCGCCGCCATCAACCTGCGCTGCCACTCGGCCGGCAAGCCGCTCAAGCCCGAGTTCCGCTGCGGCTTTGCGTACTCCGACGGCTGGGTGGACGACGCCCGCCTGGTGGTGCTCAACGCCATGGACGCCTGCGAGAAGGGCGCCACCATCCTCACCCAGGCGCGCGTGGACACGCTCACCCGCAAGGGCGCCGGCTGGGAAGCGATCATCGACAAGCCCACCTGCGGCGGCATCCGCGTCAACGCCCGTTACGTGGTCAACGCCGCCGGGCCGTGGACGGCGCAGATGCTGCACGTGGCCACGCCGAAGGAGGGCGCCGGCCACCTGCGCCTGGTCAAGGGCAGCCATATCGTGGTCAAGCGCATGTTCGACCACGACAACGCCTACATCTTCCAGAACCGTGACGGCCGCATCGTGTTCGCGATTCCCTACGAACGCGACTTCACGCTGATCGGCACCACGGACATCGACTACCAGGGCAACGCCGACAATGTCGCCATCGACGCCAGCGAGATCGCTTACCTGTGCCAACTGGCCAGCGAATACTTCGTCAACCCGGTCACGCCAGCCGACGTGGTCTGGACCTATTCCGGCGTGCGCCCGCTGCTCGACGATGGCGCCGACGCCAAGGCCGTCACCCGCGATTACAAGCTTGAAGTGGATAGCGACGGCGCGCCGATCCTGAGCATCTTCGGCGGCAAGATCACCACCTACCGCAAGCTGGCGGAAGATGCTGTCGAGCTGATCGCCAAGGCGCTCGACAACCGCCACGGCAACTGGACCGCCAATGCCTGCCTGCCCGGCGGCGACTTGTTTGGCGCCGAGCCGCAGAACAAATCGGTGCTCGGTTTCGACGAGTGGGTGCGCAAGGTGCAGAATCATTATGCCTGGCTGCCGCCGCTGCTGGTGGTGCGCTACACGCGCGCTTACGGCACCCGCATCCACACGCTGCTGCGCGAACGCGCGACCATCGCCGACATGGGTGAGGAAATCGCTCCGGGCCTGTACGAGGTGGAAGTGGAGTACCTGCGCAAGTACGAATGGGCGCGCACGGCACACGACATACTGTGGCGCCGCTCCAAGCTGGGATTGCACGTGTCGCCCGAGGCGGCAGCCGCCTTGCAGGACTGGCTCACCGCTCATCCGATGCAGTTCAGATAAAAAAACGGCGCCACCAGGGCGCCGTTTTCGTCAGAGCGTGCAGTGCTTACTTCACGCCGTGCATCAGCTTCTGGATCAGCGGGGCAACCAGGAACAGCACCACGCCGCCGCCCAGCAGCGAATAGAAGCCGAAGGTGTAGCCCGACAGCGCCGAGGTGATCGACATGCCTTCGGTACCGCTGACGTGCGAGGCGAAGATGCCCGACAGGTTGTTGCCGATACCGGTGGACAGGAACCAGCCGCCCATGCCCAGGCCCACCAGGCGGACAGGCGCCAGCTTGGTCACCATCGACAGGCCGATCGGCGACAGGCACAGCTCACCGATCGATTGCAGCACGTACACCATGAACAGGGTCCAGAACGGGATCTTGTTGTCGAGGTTGACCAGTGCCGACAGCGCGTACATCAGCAGGCCGAAAGCGAGCGCGTTGAACAGCAGGCCCAGGCCGAATTTGCGCGGGATCGAGGGATTGTTCGAGCGCAGCATCACCCAGATAAAGGCGATCAGCGGTGCGAAGACGATGATCGCCAGCGAGTTCACGGTCTGGAACCAGGCCACCGGGAAGGTCCAGTTGAACATCTCGCGGTCGACGATCTTGTCGGCCAGGAAGGTGAACGAGCTGCCAGCCTGCTCGAAGAACATCCAGAACATGATGTTGAAGAAGAAGATGATCAGCATTGCCAGGGCCTTGTCGCGCGCGACCTTGCCGTTCTTGAAGCCCTCGACCAGCAGCATCACCGACAGGCCCACGAACAGCACCGTCAGCACGATCTGCAGGTTGGCGGCGCCGGCGGCCAGCAGCAGGTACATGAGCGGAATCACGCACAGCGAACCGAGGATCACGTAGACCATGCGCTTCGGATCGGCGTGCTGGGCGTCCGGTGCGCCGATGCCCTTGAGCTGGGCGCGGCCGATGAAGAACCAGACCAGCGAGATCAGCATGCCCACGCCGGCGGCGATGAACACGACCTTATAGGCAGGCATGCCGTCGGTGCCGAAGATGGCGGTGGCCAGCCACTGGGTCAGTACCGGGGCGACCAGCGCGCCGGCGTTGATGCCCATGTAGAAGATGGTGAAGCCCGAATCGCGGCGGGTGTCGGTGGTGCCATAGAGCTTGCCGACCATGGTCGAGATGTTCGGCTTGAACATGCCGTTACCGACGATGATGGTGGCCAGGCCGAACTTGAAGATTTCTTCGTTGGGCACGGCGATCATGAACAGGCCTGCCGCCATGAAGGCGGCGCCGACCAGGATCGAGCGCTGGTAGCCGAGCACGCGGTCGGCCACGTAGCCGCCGAACAGCGCGGCGGCATAGACCAGAGCGAGGTAGGAGCCATAGACCAGGTTGGCGGCCGATTCGCCGACCGCATTACCACTGTAGAACTGCGCCACGATGTAGAGCACGAGCGCCCAGCGGACGCCATAGAATGCGAAGCGTTCCCAGAATTCGGTCATGAACAACATCCACAGGGGTGCGGGATGGCCCATGATCTGCTTGAACTCGGGGATGGCTGCTTCCGATTTATTGATGGTGGCACCGCTCATGCGGGGTCTCCTCTTCGATGATCTGTTTAAAAAGGTCTCGGGCCCCCTCGTGAGGAGCCAAATCGGGCGCCATTTTAATCTACAAATGGTTTAGAAAGTACTTTTTGCGCGCTGCGCCGCACCAAACTCCGCACGCACCGCGCCGACTTGTCGTATATTGGCAGGGCATGCAACCCTGCGAGACACCGAATCTGCGCACCTGAATATAAGGATTTACGCAACATGGAACATGACGTTATCGATACCCTGATTTCGCCGGAAGGCCAGCTCGAAGTGCTGTCCAAGGCCGAAGTAAACAAACTGCTCGATACCAGCCAGGGCGGCCTGTATAACGTATTTCGCAATTGCGCGCTGGCCGTGCTCAATTGCGGCAGCACCATCGACGACGGCAAGGAACTGCTCGAGCGCTTCGAGTCGTTCTCGATCAGCATCGTGCAGCGCGAGCGCGGCATCAAGCTCGATATCAAGGGCGCACCGGCCTCCGCTTTCGTTGACGGCAAAATGATCAAGGGCATCCACGAGCAGCTGTTCGCGGTACTGCGCGATATCGTTTTTGTGAGTAACGAGGTGACCAACTCCGACAAGTTCGACATGGCCCGTACCGAGGATGTCACGGACGCCGTATTCCACATCCTGCGCAACGCCGGCGTGCTCAAACCCATGCTCAACCCGAACCTGGTGGTGTGCTGGGGCGGCCACTCGATCAACCGCGCCGAGTACAACTACTCGAAGGAAGTCGGTTATCAGATGGGCCTGCGCGAACTCGATATCTGCACCGGCTGCGGTCCCGGCGCCATGAAAGGCCCGATGAAGGGCGCCACCATCGGCCACGCCAAGCAGCGCCTGACCAACGGCCGCTACCTGGGCATTACCGAGCCTGGCATCATCGCCGCCGAATCGCCGAACCCGATCGTCAACCAGCTGGTGATCATGCCCGATATCGAAAAGCGCCTCGAAGCGTTCGTGCGCGCCGGCCATGGCATCGTGGTGTTCCCGGGCGGTGCCGGTACTGCGGAAGAGATCCTGTACATCCTCGGCATCCTGCTCCATCCGGACAACGCCGAGCTGCCGTTCCCCTTGATTTTCACCGGCCCGGAAACCTCGCGCGAGTATTTTGTGCAGATCAATAACTTCATCCACGCCACGCTGGGCCCGGACGCGCAGGAACGCTACAAGATCATCATCGACGATCCGGAAGCCGTGGCGCGCGAAATGCAGGCCGGGATCAAGGCCGTGCGCGAGTACCGCAAGACCCGCAGCGACGCCTATTACTTCAACTGGGGCCTGAAGATCGACCGCGAATTCCAGAAGCCGTTCGCACCGACGCATGAAAACATGCGCAACCTCAGCCTGCACAAGGACCAGGAAGTGCACCTGCTGGCAGCGAACCTGCGCCGGGCTTTTTCGGGCGTGGTGGCCGGTAACGTCAAGAACGAAGGCATCCGCGCGATCGAGCAGCACGGCCACTTCGAAATCCATGGCGACAAGGCGATCATGGGACCGATGGACGCGCTGCTCACGTCCTTCGTCGAGCAGAGCCGGATGAAGTTGCCGGGCAAGGCATACGAACCTTGCTATCGGGTGATCCAGTAGGGCACCTGAAAAACCTCCATGGCGGCGTTGCAGCTCCTCGCCGTACTGGCGTACTGTCTTCGTCGCTGCGCCTTGCCATGAAGGTTTTGTCAGGCGCCCTTTATTACGCGGGCCAGTCGCGTGGTCCGCGTCCTTCCATCTCGCGATCAATATAGAAGGCCGCACTCACCAGCGCCAGGTGGGTGAATCCCTGCGGGAAGTTCCCCATCAGGCGCGCCCGCTCGTCGAATTCCTCCGCATACAGCTGCAAGTGGTTGGCATACCGCAGCAGCTTTTCGAAGATGTGCCGCGCCTCGTCCATGCGGCTGGCGCGCGCCAGGCATTCCACGTACCAGAACGAACAGGCCGAGAACGCGCCTTCCTGGCCCGGCAGGCCGTCGTCGCGCTTGTAGCGGTAGACCATGCCGTCGTCGGTGAGGTGCTTGCCGATGGCGTCGAGCGTGGCCAGCCAGCGCGGGTCGGTGGCGCCCACGAAGCGCACCAGCGGCATCAACAGCATCGACGCATCAAGGTCCTTGCGGCCGCGCTCCTCCACGAAGTGCCCCAGTTCTTCATCCCAGAAATTCTTCCAGATGTCGTCGTGGATGGCGTTGCGCACCTTGATCCAGCGGGTGAAAGGCGCCGCCAGCGAGCGTTTGCTGGCCAGCCGGATCGCGCGGTCCATCGCCACCCAGCACATCAGGCGCGAATGCAGGTGGTGGCGCGCCGGGCCACGGATCTCCCAGATGCCGGCGTCGGCTTCCTGCCAATGCCGCGCCACGTAGTCGATCACGCGGCACACGCCGAGCCAGCGGTCGTGCGAAATCGCCTCGCCGTACTTGTTACTGAGGTAGATCGAGTCCATCAACTCGCCGTAAATGTCTAGCTGCAGCTGGGCGACGGCGTCGTTACCAATGCGCACCGGCACAGCGCCACCGTAGCCGGCCAGGTGGTCGAGCGATGTTTCGGCCGGCACCTTGCCGCCATCGAGCGCATACATCACCTTCAACTGGCCGCCCTTGGACGAGTGCATGGCACGGTCGCCGAGCCAGCGGTAGAAATCCTTGGCTTCCGTGTGGTAGCCGAGGCGCATCAGCGCATAGATCGAGAACGACGAATCGCGTATCCACGCGGCGCGGTAGTCCCAGTTGCGCACGCCGCCGGCCGCTTCCGGCAACGAAAACGTGCCGGCCGCCGCGATCGAACCATGCCGGCGCGATGTCAGCAGCTTGAGCACCAGCGCCGACCTGCCGACCGCATCGCGCCACCGGCCCTTGTAGGTCGAGCGCGCCGACCATGCGCGCCAGCGGCCGATGGTCGCCTCGATCAGTTGGCCGATTTCGTCGGCGTCGATCACCGGTTCGCCCGGTTCGTCGAGCATCAGGGTGACGCACTGGCCCGCCTTGAGCTTGATGCTGGCGTGGACTTCGCCGTCGCCCTTCGTAAAATCGGCGCCGGACAGGCGCAGTGGCGGGCAGTCCTTGGCCGTGAACAGGGCTGTGCCATCCTTGATTTTCAGGGATGGCACAACCCGCGCATAATCGTAGCGCGGCGCGCAGCGCACGTGGATGGTCACCGTGCCGCGTGTGACGACCATGCGGCGCACCAGCCGGGTGGGCGCTTCGTCCGTTTCCGACGTGTCGATCATCAGGTCGGTCAGTTCGGCCGAAGCGTCGCTGCCCATCCAGCGCGTGAGCAGCACGTTGGTGTCGGGGATGTACATCTGCACCACGCGCGGCGCGTCGATATCGGGCGCCAGTTCGAATACGCCGCCGTTGTCGGCATCGAGAATGCTGGCAAAGATGCTGGGGCTGTCCAGGTTGGGCCAGCACAGGTAGTCGATGGCGCCGTCGCAAGCTACCAGGGCGATGGTGGCCAGGTTGCCGATCACGCCGTGATCGGCGATATCGCGTTCCTTGCGCCGATCGCTCACGGCATCGGGTTTTGGTGTGCCGGGCTTGAGCCGCGCTCTGTTCGGCTTGGCGGCAGCCATCAGCCGTTATCCTCGAAGCCCGGGTACAGCGCCATGCCGCCATCGACAAACAAGGTGCTGCCCACCACGTAGTCGGCCAGGTCGGAAGCTAAAAACAGCGCAGCGTTGGCGACGTCGTCCGGCTGGCCCACGCGGCCGTACGGAATCAGCTTGAGCAGGTCGTCGGTGCCGCCGTCGGCGGTCACTTCGGCGTTGATCGGGGTCTTGATGGCGCCGGGCGCAATGGCGTTGATGCGGATGCGCTCGGGCGCCATTTCCTGCGCCATGGTTTCCATCAACAGGTGGACGCCACCCTTGGACGCCGCGTAGTTGACATGGCCGGCCCACGGTATGCGCTGGTGGACGGAACTCATGCAGATGATCTTGCCCAGTGCGCGCGAGGCTTTGCGCTGGCCCTGCCGGCGGAACGTGCGCACCGCTTCGCGCATGCACAGGAACTGGCCGGTCAGGTTGGTTTTCAATACGCCTTCCCACTGCTTGAGCGTCATGTCGGCGCTCGGTGCGTCGTCCTGGCGGCCCGAGTTGGCCACCACGATGTCGATCGCGCCGAAGCGCTCGACGGCGGCGGCGAACAGCGCCTGCACATCGTCTTCGTCACCGACGTCGGCCTGGAAGGAGAACGCCTTGCCGCCTTCGGCGGTAATCGCTCCCACCACTTCGTCGGCCTGGTCCTGGTGCGAATGGTAGTTGACGACCACGTTGGCGCCTGCCCTGGCAAAGGCCAGCGCGATGCCGCGCCCCAGGCCGGAGTTGGCGCCGGTGACGATGGCGGTTTGATCGTGTAGCGTAATGTGCATGTGCGTGCTCCTGGCTCAATGAACGGTGATCGTTTCATTGTAGGCAGCGCGCTGTCGGCGGGAAGGGCGCTTGCAGGGGCGAAGCAGCTCCAGCGCACACAACGCGGCAAAAAATCCGGGCGTGAAAAAACCGCTCCGGGGAGCGGTTTTGTGCAGAGTGCTACCGACGGTTACTCTCCGCGCTTACTCTTCGCGGCGCAGGTGCGGGAACAGCAGCACGTCGCGGATGTTCGGCGAGTCGGTGATGATCATCATCAGGCGGTCGATGCCGATACCGCAACCGCCGGCTGGCGGCATGCCGTATTCCAGCGCGCGGATGTAGTCGGCGTCGTAGTACATTGCCTCTTCATCGCCGGCGTCCTTGGCGGCTACCTGCGCCAGGAAGCGTGCGGACTGGTCTTCGGCGTCGTTCAGCTCCGAGAAGCCGTTGGCGATTTCGCGGCCCACCATGAACAGCTCGAAACGCTCGGTAATGCCTTCGCGGGTGTCCGACGCGCGGGCCAGCGGCGACACTTCCACTGGGTAGTCGATGATGTACGTCGGTTCCCACAGCTGCGCTTCGGCGGTTTCTTCGAACAGCGCCAGTTGCAGCGCGCCCAGGCCGGCGGTGGCGAACGGTTTCACGCCGAACTTCAGCAGCTCGGTCTTGATGAATTCGGCGTCGTTCAACTGCTCGGCGGTGTAGCCCGGTGCATACTTGTTGATCGCTTCGACGATGGTCAGGCGGTGGAACGGCTTGGCCAGGTCCAGCTCGCGGCCGCCGTAGGTGAGCGTGGCGGTGCCGTGGGCGTCGATGGCGGCCTGGCGGATGATCGCTTCGGTGAAGTCCATCAGCCACTGGTAGTCGGTGTAGGCCGCGTAGAATTCCATCATCGTGAATTCAGGGTTGTGACGGATCGACACGCCTTCGTTGCGGAAGTTGCGGTTGATCTCGAACACGCGGTCGAAGCCGCCCACCACCAGGCGTTTCAGGTACAGCTCGGGCGCGATACGCAGGAACATCTGCATGTCGAGCGCGTTGTGGTGGGTGGTGAAAGGCTTGGCGGATGCGCCACCTGGAATGGTGTGCAGCATCGGCGTTTCCACTTCCATGAATTCGTTCTTTTCCATGAAACGGCGCATCGACGAGATGGCGGCGGTACGCGCCTTGAAGGTGCGGCGCGTCTCTTCGTTCATGATCAGGTCCACGTAGCGCTGGCGGTACTTGGTTTCCTGGTCGGCCAGGCCGTGGAATTTGTCCGGCAGCGGACGCAGCGACTTGGTGATCAGGCGCAGTTCGGTGACCTTGATGGTCAGCTCGTCGGTCTTGGTCTTGAACAGGGTGCCGGTCACGCCCAGGATGTCGCCCAGGTCGTAGTGGTGCAGCGCGGCCATGGCGGCTTCGCCGGTCAGGTCGAGCGTGGCGTAGATCTGGATGCGGCCGTCAGCGTTCTTGCCGGACGAATCCTGCAAGGTGGCGAAAGCGGCTTTTTTACCGGCTTCGCGCTTGAGCATCATGCGGCCGGCCAGCACCACGGTGACCGGAGCGGCTTCGAGTTCCTCGCGCGTCTTCGCACCGAATTCGGCGTGCAGGTCGGCAGCCTTGTGTTGCGGTTTGAAGTCGTTGGGGAAGGCGACGCCCTGTTGGCGCAGGGCGGCCAGCTTGGCGCGGCGCTCGGCGATGATCTTGTTTTCGTCGGGCGCTGCTGCTTGGTCTTGAAGATCCGTAGTCATGGTCTGTTTCTTTGGTGGGGTGAAGATTATTAATTGGTGGCGTCGGCCAGCGTATAGGGCTCGGTCGCAAACAGCGCGTCCACATCGAGCTCGCTGAAGTCGCGGGCAATCGCGATCACGTTGTCGAACTGGGCGAACGCTTCGGCCGGCAGGGTGGTGGTGAGCACCACCGCGCGCATGCCGGCGCGGCGTGCCGCTTCCACGCCCAGCGGCGCGTCCTCGAACACGATGCTGTTGGCGGGCAGGCTGCCGGCACGTTCGGCGGCCAGCAGGAACACGTCCGGGTTCGGTTTGCCGCGCGCCACATCGGCGGCGCCTGCGATGGCGTCGAACTGCTTGCGCAGATCCAGGCCGTCGAGCGTGAAGTCGATATTGGCCGGCGGTGCGGCCGTGGCCACGGCCAGCTTCACGCCAGCGGCTTTGGCGCGGGCGATGAACTGCTCGAAGCCGCCCGTGACGGCCAGGTGCGGCGCATACAGTTCGCGGTACAGCGACTCTTTTTCCACATCGAGCGCAGCGGTTTCTTCGTTGGTGAGGTGGCTGCCCAGGTAGGTGCGCATGATTTCATGGCCCTGGCGGCCGGCCGTGTCGCGGAAAAACGCGTCCGGGTCGAGCGTGTGGCCACGCTTGCCGAAGAACGCCAGCCACGATTCGGTGTGGTAGGCCATGTTGTCCACGATGGTGCCGTCCATGTCGAAGATGAACGCGCGCTGCGATGTCGTCATTGTTTATACGCCTTGTTTGAGCGAAGCGGAGATGAAGTCGTCGATTTCACCGTCCAGCACTGCCTTGGTGTTACCGGTTTCGAAGTTGGTGCGCAAATCCTTGATGCGCGACTGGTCCAGCACGTACGAGCGGATTTGATGGCCCCAGCCCACGTCGGTCTTGGAGTCTTCCAGTTTCTGCTGCTCGCTCATGCGCTTGCGCAGTTCCATTTCGTACAGCTTGGCCTTGAGCATTTCCATCGCTTCGGCCTTGTTGCGGTGCTGCGAACGGTCGTTCTGGCACTGCACCACGATGCCGGAAGGCGCGTGGGTAAGACGAACCGCCGAATCGGTTTTATTAATGTGCTGACCACCGGCGCCGGACGCACGATAGGTATCGATGCGCAGGTCGGCCGGGTTGATCTCGATATCGATCGAGTCATCGACTTCCGGGTACACGAACAGCGACGTGAACGACGTGTGGCGGCCGTTGGCCGAGTCGAACGGCGACTTGCGCACCAGGCGGTGCACGCCGGTCTCGGTGCGCAGGAAGCCGTAGGCGTATTCGCCTTCGACCTTGATGGTGGCGGTCTTGATGCCGGCCACCTCGCCGTCGGATTGCTCCATGACTTCGACCTTGAAGCCTTTGCGGTCGCAATAGCGCACGTACTGGCGCAGCAGCATCGAGGCCCAGTCCTGGGCTTCGGTACCGCCGGCGCCGGCCTGGATGTCGATGAAGCAGTTATTCGGGTCCATCGGATTGTTGAACATCCGGCGGAATTCCATGCCCTCGATGACCACGCGCACGGATTCGGCATCGACGATCAGCGCTTCCAGCGTGTCGTCGTCGCCTTCTTCCCTGGCCATGGCAAACAGGTCGGCCATGTCTTTGAGGTCGGTGTCGGCCTTGGTCAGCGCGAACACGATGGCTTCCAGCGATTTTTTTTCTTTGCCGAGATCCTGCGCCTTTTTAGGGTCGTTCCAGATCGTCGGGTCTTCCATTTCTTCGTTTACTTGCTCGAGCTTCTCTGACTTTTTATCGAAGTCAAAGATACCTCCGAAGTTCGGCTTCACGCGACGTCAGGTCGGTGAGCAGGGCGGAGAGGGAGTTGATGCGTTCGGCTTCCATGTTTTCTTCTTCTCTAAGGGCGAAATCAAACCCTAGATTATACGCTATGAAAGCCCAACAATCTTCTCCCTCGCGCCAATCGGCCGGATCAGCCGCGCTTCAACTGCTTGATCACACTTGCCACCTTGGCGGTAATCACATCGATCGCCGGGCCGTTGGCGCCGTGCGGGAAAATCACGTCGGCGTTACGCTTGGTCGGTTCGATGAACTGCTTGTGCATCGGGCGCACGGTGTCCATGTACTGGCCCACCACGCTGTCCACCGAGCGGCCCCGCTCCGTGATGTCGCGCTGCATGCGGCGGATGAAGCGCACGTCGGACGCGGTATCGACGTAGATCTTCAGCGACATCATGTCGCGCAGATCGGCGTCGTACAGGGCGAACAGGCCTTCGATCACGATCACCGGCGCCGGCTTGACGGGGATGGTGCGGGTGGAGCGGTTGTGCAGGGTGAAGTCGTACTCGGGCATCTCGATCGACTCGCCGCGGCGCAGGGCCTGGACGTGCTGCACCAGCAGCGGCCACTCGAAAGCGTTGGGATGGTCGTAATTCTGGTCGGGGCGCAGTTCGGGCGCAAGGTGCGACTGGTCGCAGTAGTAATCGTCCTGCATCACCACCGAGACCATGTCGGAACCGAAGGCGGAGAGCACTTGCTGGGACACCGTGGACTTGCCACTGCCGCTACCGCCTGCGACACCAATAATAAACGGTTGGAATGGGATATTGTTCATACCCCGCATGATACCGGAACCGCGCCTTTACCGACAGGGACCAATGGCGGCAGATTCATGCAAAAATGCGCAGGGTGGCTTAAAAATCAACCTTGCATTCAATTGTATATGCCTTGATTCGCGCCCGATCGCTGCGTATTATGCTTCGATCCTCCCTGATCTGATGACTTATGCCGCTGCTGCCGCCTTTCCCTCGTCTCCGACTGTTATCCACCATCCTGCTGGCCGGGGCAGGCAACCTGGCCGTCGCTGCCACTCCGGCTGCCACGCCGGCCGGCGCCCAAGCGACCATGGCCCTGCTGGAGACCACCGACCTGCATGCCAATGTCCTCAGCTACGACTATTACAAGCTCAAACCCGAACCGGCGCTCGGGCTGGAGCGCACCGCCACCTTGATCCGCCAGGCGCGCGCCCAGTACCCGAACAACCTGCTGCTTGATAACGGCGACGCCCTGCAAGGCACGGCGTTGTCCGACTACCAGGCCAAGGTGGCGCCGGTGCAGTGCGGCCAGCTGCCGGCCATCTACAAGGCGATGGACTTGCTGGGCGTCGATGGCGCCGGCATCGGCAACCATGAATTCAACTACGGCCTGCCGTACCTGAACCAGGTCACCGGCAGCGCCTTCGATGTGGACGGCGTGCCAGCCGATGCGCCGCGTTGCGCGGGTCCGAAATTCCCGATCGTGCTGGCCAACGTGGTCAGCACCCGCTCGGGCAAACCGCTGTTCGCGCCGTACAGCATCCTCACCCGGCAAATTGCCGCTACCGGCCCCGATGGGAAGCCGGTCACCGCCACCATCAAGGTGGGCATCATCGGTTTCGCTCCGCCCGAGATCCTGGCATGGGACAAGCGCTGGCTCGATGGCAAGGTGACTGCCGAAGGCGTGCGCGAGACCGCGCAAAAATTCATTCCGATCATGCGCGCCCAGGGCGCCGACCTGATCGTGGCGCTGTCGCACGGCGGCATCGACGGCGCGCCGTACACGCCGGCCATGGAAAACGCCAATTACTACCTGGCGCAAGTGCCGGGCGTGGACGCCCTGCTGATCGGCCACTCGCACCTGCCGTTCCCGCTGGCCAACAGCACGGTCGCGCAATTCAACCTGCCGGGCGTGGACAAGGCCAACGGCACCGTGCACGGCGTGCCGACCGTGATGGCCAGCCTGTGGGGCAAGCACCTGGGCGTGATCGCGCTGCACATGACCTACGACGGGCAGCGCTGGAATGTCGATAAAACCCGCACTACGGTCGAAGCGCGCAGCACCCGCAACGCCGACGGTACCTACGTGGACGCCGATCCGGCCGTGGCGCAACTGGTGGCGGCCGAACACGAGGCCACCATCCGTTACGTGCAAACCCCGGTGGGCAACAGCGACTTCAGCATGGCGTCGTACTTTGCCGATGTGGGGGATGTCAGCGCGGTGCAGCTGGTGAACCAGGCCCAGACCGATTACGTGCGCAACTACGTGCAGGCCAATTTGCCGCAGTACGCGGCGCTGCCGGTGCTGTCGATGGCGTCGCCGTTCAAGACCGGCGCTGCCGGCGTGGGCGACTACACCGACGTCAAGCCGGGCGCGCTGGCGCTCAACAACGCCGCTGACTTGTACCTGTATCCGAACGAGCTTCATGCGGTCAAGGTCGATGGCGCGGGCCTGAAGGCGTGGCTGGAAAAGTCGGCCGAGCGCTTCAACCGCATCGATCCGGCCGCCACGGCGCCGCAGGAACTGATCAACACCGGTTCGGCCGGTTATAACTTCGACATGCCCACCACGGCCGACATCAGCTACCAGATCGACGTGACGCGGCCGGTCGGCCAGCGCATCGCGGCGCTGAACTGGCAGGGCGCGCCCGTCACGCCCGGCCAGCAGTTCCTGGTCGCCACCAATAACTACCGCGCCAGCGGTGGCGGCAATTTCCCGGGCCTGGACGGCAGCCAGACCGTGGTGGCCGCGCCGGACAGCAGCCGCGACGTGCTGATCGCGTTCATCCAGAAGACCAAAAATCTTACCCGCGCCGCCAACGGTTCCACCCGCAGCTGGCGCTTTGCGCCCGTGCAGGTGGCCGGCCCCGTGGTATTCCACGCGGCGCCGGGAATGATTGCGCTGGCCGGCGAGGCGGGTTTGACGGGCGTGACCGAGCTGCAGCCTGACGACGGCGGCGGCAAGGGTTTTGCGTTGTACGCGGTGGACCTGGCGCAATAGAGGGCGATAACCGTGCGCGACGCATGGCGCAGGGCATTGTGTGTTACTGTGCGCAACGGTCCTCGTTCACCGTCCCAGTAGCCCGCCTAGTTGACGACTGGAACCCAGGACCGTCTTCATGCGTCTTAACAATCCCAATCAAAACCACCTGTTGGCGGCGCTGCTCGACGCCGAGTTCGACCGGCTGTCGCCGCACCTCGATCCGATCATGATGCGCCTGGGCGATGTGCTCTACGAGTCCGGCGCCGCCATTAACCACGTGTATTTTCCGACATCGGCCATCGTCTCGCTGCACTACGTGCTGGAAAACGGCAGCTCGTCCGAGATCGCCGGCGTTGGCAACGAGGGCATGCTGGGCATCTCGCTGTTCATGGGCGGGAACACCACGCCCAGCCGCGCCGTGGTGCAGACTGCCGGCCATGGCTACCGCCTCAAGTCCCACCTGCTGCTCGACGAGTTCAACCGCGCCGGGCCGGTGATGCGCCTGCTGCTGCGCTACACCCAGGCGCTTCTCACGCAGATGTCGCAAACAGCGATCTGCAACCGCCACCACACGGTGGACCAGCAGTTGTGCCGCTGGCTGCTGCTCACCCTCGACCGATTGCCCACCAGTGAACTCACCATGACCCAGGAACTGATCGCCAACATGCTGGGCGTGCGCCGCGAAGGCGTGACGGTGGCTGCCGGCCGTCTGCAGGCCAGGGGTTATATCAGCAACCGGCGCGGCCATATCTCGGTGCTCGATCGCCATGGCCTGGAGGGCGATGTGTGCGAGTGCTACGAGGTGGTCAAAAAAGAATTCGCCCGGTTGATGTCGGACGTGCGCCAGCGCCAGGAGGTCAAATGAACGCCGGCCTTTCTGTCGCCAAGCTGCTGCTCGAAGCCGATGCGCTGCAAACGGCCATCCATAACAGCGCCAATTTTTGCAGTATCGCCACCGATGTCAACGGCGTGATCCAGATCTTCAATGTCGGCGCCGAGCGCATGCTGGGCTACAGCGCGGCCGAAGTGCTGAACCACGTCACGCCCGCCGGCCTGGCCGATCCGCAGGAAGACGTCGAACGGGCGGCCGCCCTGAGCCTGGAGGCCGGTGTACAAATCCAGCCCGGGTTCGAGGCGCTGGTGTTCAAGGCCTCGCGCGGCATCGAGGACAGCTACGACATGACCTTCATCCGCAAGGATGGCAGCCGGCTGCCGGTGAGCATGTCGGTGAGTGCGCTGCGCGACGCCGGCCAGAACATCATCGGCTACCTGTTGATGGGCACCGATAACACGGCCCGCAAACAGGCCGAACGCGAACAGGCCTTGCTGGACCAGCGCCTGCGCGAGCAGCAACTGGCGCTGCAGGACACCAACGTGGAACTGGAGGCGGCGCGGGCGCTGGCCGAAAAGGCCAACCTGGCCAAGTCCGAGTTTTTATCGGCCATGAGCCACGAGCTGCGCACGCCGCTCAATGCGGTGCTGGGTTTTGCCCAGTTACTGGCGTCGGACAAGCCGCCGCCGACCGTCACGCAACAGCGTTCTCTCGACCAGATTCTCAAGGGTGGCTGGTATTTGCTCCAGCTGATCAACGAGATCCTCGACCTTGCCATGATCGAGTCGGGCAAGGTGACCATGTCGCAGGAGTCGATGGGGTTGGCGGAAGTGCTCAAGGACTGCCAGACGCTGATCGCGCCGCAGGCCGAAAAGCGCGGCATCCGGCTGTTCTTTGCCGCCATGAGCGAGCCGTACTATGTCCACGCCGACCGCACCCGGGTCAAGCAGGTGATGATCAACCTGCTGTCCAACGCCATCAAGTACAACCGCAGGGGCGGCATGGTGATCGTCGAATGCGCCCGGGCCGAAGGCGCCCGCGTGCGCGTGAGCGTGACCGACACCGGCGCGGGGCTCAATGCCGAGCAGGTCGAGCAGCTGTTCCAGCCGTTCAACCGCCTGGGCCAGGAAGAGGGCGCGGAAGAGGGCACCGGCATCGGCCTGGTGGTCACCAGGCAGCTGACCGAGTTGATGGGCGGCGCCATCGGCGTGTTCAGCGAAGTGGGCGTCGGCACCACGTTCTGGATCGAGCTGGCCGCCAGCAGCGAACCGGTGCTGGAAATTCCCGCGTCCGACCAGCCTCCGGCAGCGGCCGTGGGCGCCGGCGCACCGTTGAAAACCCTGCTGTACATCGAAGACAATCCGGCCAATCTGAGCCTGGTGGAGCAGCTGGTAATGCGCCGCAGCGACCTCAAACTGCTGACGGCCATCGACGGCTATGCCGGCATCGAACTGGCGCGCACCTACCAGCCGGACGTGATCCTGATGGACATCAACCTGCCCGGCATCAGCGGCTTCGGTTGCCTGAAGATCCTGCACGATGATGCCGCCACCGCGCATATCCCGGTGCTGGCGCTGTCGGCCAACGCCATGGCGCGCGACGTGGAAAAAGGCGTGGAAGCGGGCTTTTTCCAGTATCTCACCAAGCCGATCAACGTCACGCAGTTCATGTGCGCACTCGACGAAGCGCTGGCCTTTGCCGCCGTCCATGGCAGCCCGCAAACACCTACCGAGGAAACCGCATCATGATAGAACCATCCGACATCCGCGCCGCCCAGATCCTGATCGTGGACGACCAGGAAGCCAACGTCATGCTGCTCGAGCAGATGCTGGCCAACGCCGGCTATACCAATGTGCACAGCACCATGGATCCGTTTCAGGTCGCCGGCCTGCATCTCGCAAACCACTACGACCTGATCCTGCTCGACCTGCAAATGCCGGGCATGGACGGCTTTGCGGTATTGCAGGCGCTGCACGATATCGAACCGGACGGCTATGTGCCGGTGCTGGTGGTCACGGCCCAGCCGAACCACAAGCTGCGCGCGCTGCAGGCGGGCGCCAAGGACTTCATCGGCAAGCCATTCGACCTGCTGGAAGTGGAAACGCGGATCCAGAACATGCTGGAAGTGCGCCTGCTGCACCGCAAGCTGCGCCGCTACAACCAGCAGCTCGAATTCACGGTACTCGAGCGCACGGCGCAGCTGCGCGAAAGCGAAGCACGCTTCCAGCGCTTCGCCGAACTGTCCACCGACTGGTACTGGGAGCAGGACGCCGAGGGCCAACTGGTGAACTGCCACGGCCCGGTGGCCGACATGGTGGGTATCGTCAGCATGGGCGGCGCCGCCACCGGCGGCTGGGACGTGGCCGAGCGCGCGGAACTGGAAGCGAACATCGCCGACCGCAAGCCGTTCCTCGACTTTATCTACAGCCGCACCGCCGACAGCGGCGCGGTCCAGTACCTGCAAGTGAGCGGCGAACCGGTCTTCGACGAAGCGAGCCGCTTCATCGGCTACCGCGGCGTGGGCCGCGACGTCACCGCCATGGCCACCCACTTCACTTCGGGGTCAGTGCCGACATTTGGACACGAGCTCGGCGTTCGCGATGCTTCTGATCGCACGGCTGACGGTCTTTGACGATACGCCGAAGAATGTCGCGATCTGCTGCATGGTGTACGCAGTTGAAAAATATGCCCGCGCCATTGCTTCGTCGCGCCGCAGATAAGCCGCGCGATATTCGGGAAGAGACAGCAGGGTGGCGCGTCGTTGGGCCTTGGTTATTGCCACCATGTTGTTGACCGCCCGATTGCTACAGGCTTGGGCAATGAAATGGTCATTTCCCAGCAATAGCTGATGCCTGGTTTGCTCCAGCGGACTGGCGACTCCTATCCCTGCCAGCACGAAGCGGCAATATAGTGTTACAGCTTCGTTACGGTCGACGGCAAAGTGCTCCAGAATGCCTTCGGCGTCGAACCAGGTCGGTGCTGTCATGCTGCCGGTGAGGTAACCGTGGCTGCTCCACGGCCACGCGTCAATTGATGTCACAGCACCGGCGCGCAGCGGGTTGAGGATCACATAACGGATGAGTTCGAGCAGGTATGATTCGCGTTGCACGAGTATTGCCTTGTAACGGCCTTGAAAGACATGGCCCACCAGTGCGTGGCGGCGATTGAAATACTGTGAATAGCTACCGTTTAGTACCCGCATGCCCTGCGCCAGGTTGCCGTCGACAGTTTCCACGACAAGGTGGTAGTGGTTGGTCATCTGGCAAAAGCCCATCACAACGAAGTTGTAGCGCTGGCAAACCTGTTCCAGGATAGAAAGCCATACCCTGCGGTCCACGTCGTCGCGATAGATCGCTGCCCGCCGATCTCCACGCGAGGTGACGTGGTAGAGGGCTCCCGCGTACTGCACTCTTAATGGTCTGCTCATTATCCGAAGCTAACCCTTCCGTGACGACGCATGACTGTGCAAGATCAAAAAAGTTCAAAAATGTCCGAATGTCGGCACTGACCCCGAAGCTGTACACTGACCCCGAAGCTGTACACTGACCCCGAAGCTGTACACTGGCTGGTCTATGATGGTCACCGGAGTACGGCAATGAAAACAGTCACATTTGCGTCCGGCGTCAGCGTGCCGGTGCTGGGGCAGGGAACGTGGAATATGGGCGAGGATGCGTCACGCAAGGCCGCCGAGGTGCGGGCTTTGCAGCTGGGCCTCGACCTGGGCATGACTTTGATCGATACCGCCGAGATGTACGGCGAGGGCGGCGCCGAGGAAGTCGTCGGCGCGGCGCTGGCCGGGCGGCGCTCCGAGGCCTTCCTGGTCAGCAAGGTGTATCCGCACAATGCCAGTTTCGACGGGGTGCGCGAGGCCTGCGAGCGCAGCTTGCGGCGCTTGCGCGTCGAGTCCATCGACCTGTACCTGCTGCACTGGCAGGGCCACCATCCGCTGGCCGAAACCTTCGACGGTTTCGAGGCGCTCAGGCAGGCCGGCAAGATCAGGGACTATGGCGTCAGCAATCTCGATTTGCCGAGCATGGAGGAGGCCATCGGTTATGGCGCCCCCGCCACCGACCAGGTGCTGTACAACCTGCTCAAACGCGGCATCGAGTTCGACTTGCTGCCGTGGTGCCGCGCGCACGGCATGCCGGTGATGGCGTATTCGCCGCTCGAGAGCAGCGGGCGCGAACAGGCCGCCTTGCTGGGCCACCCGGCCCTGCGCACCATGGCCGATGCGCATGACGCCACGCCCGCGCAGATCGCGCTAGCCTGGGTGCTGCACCAGGACGGCGTGATCGCTATCCCCAAGGCGGTCGATCCTGTACACTTGCGCGCCAACCGCGCCGCCGCCGACATCCGGCTCACCAGCGACGACCTGGCCGCGCTGGACCGCGCCTTTCCGCCGCCGCGCCGGGCGCGTGCGCTGGACATGAGATAACCATGCGATAACTGCCGATCACCACTATGTTCAAACGACTCAAGCAACTGCTCAACCCTACGCCGCCGGCCCCGCAAGGCGACGAAATCCTGGTCAATGCCTACGCCACCGTGGCCCACCTGCCGCCGCGCGACTTCCCGCACGTGACGGGCGGCCTGCGCGGCCTGGCCGATCCCGAGCTGGCCAAGCACCTCAACGGCTTCATGCACCATGTCGCGGATGCCGGCCAGGGCAAGATGACGCGCACCCGCTACCACGTGATCCGCCACATCCAGCGTGTGCAGCAGCATGCCAGCCTGGCGCTGGCGCCGGCCGACATGCCGGCCATGCTGGCGTGGGCCCAGGACGCCAACGCCATCCTGTTCATGGCCGACGGCAGCGTGCTCGACCCGCAGGGCCGCGCGCTGCTCAAACCCGCTGCCGCCGATGGCGATTCGCAAGCGGCGCTGCCATACCCGCCAGCGGCGTGGGACCGCAAGGCCCGCACCGATGCGGTCCTGGCCCAGCGCCAGGTGACGGTGCCGGCCGACCTGCCGCCAGTGATTTCCGAACCCGAGCTGCGTCTGCGCACGCCGGAAGACGTATTGCGCCGCATGCTGGCGCTGTTCGTCGTGGCGATCCGCGCCGAGTCGTTGACGGGCGAGCGCCCGATTGCGGTGGCCGACCTGCAGCAGCGCTTTCCGCCGGCGTTTGTCGGTCTCACCGAACTGGAACGCGATTTCCTGGCCAAGGATGCGCCCACCGCGCAGGAAATCACCCAGTTCCTGTGGCGCTACGAGGCGATCCTGGTGCTGCAATGGGCGCTCGGTTTGCAGGATGCGCTGCCGTTCCCCGACGCGATCTGCGATGTAGCGGCCATTTCCAGCACCGTCATCGAACGCGGCACCGAAGGCTTGCGCAAGCAGCCGGTCGTACGCGGCGCCACCGAGGTGCTCGACGCGCTGGATTTACACTACCGCCTGCACTGGGCTTCGCGCCAGGCGCTGCTCAAGAAAACTGCGGTGCCTGCGGGCCTGAACGACAGCGTCCTGCAGGAGCGCCACCATGCGCTGAACTGGCTGGTGCGATTCGAGGACCGCGAATGGGACGAGGTCGATACGCCGACCTGAGCCGCCTAAGTAAAACCCTTATGTACGCTACCGAACGGAATCAAATGTTTACCGAGAGTATATTTCACTGATCCCAGAGCAATCCTTGGGCTTAACTGAAGGAGCGAACATGAACAAGAAAATTATCCTCGGCGCAGTATTGGCGGCATTCGTGGGCACGATGGGCAGCGCCATGGCGCAAGGTCGCGGCAACGACGACCATCGCGGCAAACCCGACAAGCACGATAAACACGACAACAAGGGCAACAACAAGTACAAGGACAAGCACGACGACCGTCGCGACTTCGATGGCGATCGCCGCAACGACCGCTACGATTATCGCCATGACAATCGCGGTGCCAACCGGGGCGCCGGTCCGCGCCACGACCTGTACAAGGGCCATCGCCTGCCGCCGCAGTACCGCAGCAAGCAGTACGTGGTCGATAATTGGCGCACGCATCGCCTGAGCGCACCACCGCGCGGCTACCACTGGGTGCAGACCGGTGCCGACTACGTGCTGGTGGGGATCGCCACAGGCGTGATTGCGACGCTGATCCTGTCGAATTGATCTTGACGGTAGTACCAATGACGGGCCGCAGCGATGCGGCCTTTTTTTTGTTCGCAGTTCAGCGTGGCGCACGGCCGATGGCCGCGTCGATCACTTCGCGCATGTGCTGCGCGTGCAACCGCTCCTCTTCGGTCGCAGTACGGGCCGACCCAGGGGCCGACCCAGGGGCTGGCTCGCGGGCTTCGGCCAGCGCCTGTTCCAGGTAGGCGTCTTCCGTGCCGAACCACTGATCCGCAACCTCCGCACCCAGCAAGCGCTCGCGCAGCTGCCGGCGCTGCGCCTGCCAGCGCGCCAGCCGGTGCAGGTCGGGATCGTCGCCAAAATTTTGTGCCGCCAACAGCGTGGCGTGAGCGGCCAGATAGCGGTCGTACCGTGCGGCCAGCGCTTGCGCCTCGGCTGCAGCGCCGGCGGGCAGCCTGCGGTGCAGGTAGTCGTCCAGTTGTTGCAGGCGCTGCGGATTGCGCCGGTCGTATAAATACCGCTCCATCACCACCCGCAGCGCGTGGTCGGCAACCAGTCGCTGGTCGTCGGTCAGCGCCAGGTCAGGCGGAACCGCAGGCAGCAGGGCAAGCCCCGCGTGTGCAGTGGCCGTGTTCGCAGACTGGTCTGCCGGCGGCGAATCGCCAGCCGCGCCGGTCGGCGCTGGCATCGGGCCGCCTGGCGTGCCGACGGCGCCGGTTGCCATCGCATGATCGGCAGGCCGTACAGCCGTTGCCGGCAATGACAATCCCGGCGCGACCATGCCCGGCGCCATTGCCGCCGCCAGTACCGTGGCGGCGAGCGCCAGCGTCGCTGCTGCCGCCACAGGCGCTGCTTGCATCAGTAGTTAGGCCAGCCGTTGGTGAAGAACAGGTCGCTCATGAACAGCACCGGCGTGTAGTTGTTCTGGCTGTCGAGCGCATGGCGCGCCAGCACGCCATTGCTGATCGACTCGGCGCCCGGCGCGATGAAGCGGCCGCCGCCTGCATCGAGCACGGTGCCGCCGCCGTTGCGCATGTCCACGCCGTTCTTGTCGAGGTAGGGGCCGGTCACGCTGGTCGAGCGGCCATAGGCGATACGGTAGGTGCTGTTGGCGCCGTCGCAGCATTTGCCCTTGGAGACGAACAGGTAGTAATACGAGCCGTTGGCCACGATGAACGGGTTTTCGATGCCGATCGAGTCGGTCGCCAGCCGGGTCCTGGCGCCGAACGGTTTCAGGGTGTTGGCATCGACCCGCGTGATGTAGATCCCGGTCTGGAACGAGCCGTAACTGAGCCACGGCTGGCCGGCTTTATCGACAAAGAAGTTGGGATCGATGGCATTGAAATTGTCGCCGGGAGCGGAGGTGATGACGGCGCCCTGGTCCACCCAGTTCCCCTGGGCGATGCTCGACGCCGTCGCCAGCCCGATGGCCGACTTCTGGCTGCCGAACGTCGAGACGGCGTAATAAAGAATCGCCTTGCCGTTCCACTCGTGCAGGTCGGGCGCCCACGCCTGTTTCTTGTTGCCGTTGTACTGGCCCCACCACGGCAGGCCGTTGCCGAAGATCGGCACGCCCTGGGTCCAGGCGCGACCGTTGGCCGAGTACTTGACGCCGACGCCGGTATCGCTGGTCTCCACGATCCACCAGGTATTGGCAGCCTTGTACAGGTGCGGGTCGTGGGTGACGATATCACCGGTCAAGGTCCAGGTGGCGGCAGCCGCGCCGGCCGAGGCGATGGCCAGGCAGCCGGCGGCCGCCCATTGTTTCAGGTGCTTCAGGGTTGTCATGAGGTCTCCGTTTTTTTATCGATGCCGTCGTTGCGGCAGTACCTCATGCTGTGCCCGGTTCGCCTGCGCGTCTAATCAAATTTTTGAGCGCAGCGATATCGTGATGCGTATCACTGCTACAGATATATATGTAGTCAGGTTACTAAAAAATGTAATTGAAGAGGAAAATATTTTCTGCATCGTGCGAAAATTGAATGTAGTTCTGCTACATTTTGTGCGGGAGACATGATTCCCAAAAACATAACGACAAGGACACGATGATGACCCAGACGAGACTACGCAACATCCCGCGCATCCTGTGCGCCGCCGGCCTGCTCGGCGCTGCCATGGCGCCCGCGCACGCCGCCCTCAACCCCGCCGACACATCGGTACAGATGTTCCGCTGGAAGTGGAACGACATCGCCAAAGAATGCACAAGCTTCCTCGGCCCGCAGGGCTTCGGCGCCGTGCAGGTGTCGCCGCCGACCGCTGCCGCCAGCCTGGGCACGTGGTGGGATGTGTACCAGCCGGTCAATTTCAATTCCCTCAAGAGCAACATGGGAACCGAGGCCGAGTTCAAGGCCATGGTCAACACCTGTCATGCGGCCAAGGTACGCATTTACGTGGACGTGGTGGTCAACCACGTGGCAGCCGGCGCCGGCACCGCCACCGACGGCTCGACCTGGAATTCCAGTTCGCTGACGTATCCGTTCTTCAGTGCCAGCGATTTCCACCCGGCGTGCGACATCGCCGGCGGCGATTACGGCTATCCCGGCAACCGCAACAACGTGATGGTGTGCCGCCTGAGCGGCCTGCCCGACCTGAAAACCGAAGGCAGCTACGTGCAGGGCCAGGCGAAAACTTATCTGAACAAGCTGGTGGCGCTGGGCGTGGACGGCTTGCGCTTCGACGCGGCCAAGCATATGCAGCCGGCCGACATCCAGGCAATCATGAGCGGCGTCACGTCAACCACCACGGCGGGCGAGCCGCTGTGGGTGACGCAGGAGGTGATCCCGGACAGCAACGTGGTGCGTTCCACGTATTTTGCGGCCGGCACCCTCAACGAATTCCAGTACTCGTACGCATTGAAAGCCATGTTCCGCAACGAGAACGGCGCCAGCCTGTCGCAGGTGCGCACCATCATGGGCACGCCCGGCAACTGGGGCGGCACCTGGGGTTTCATTCCGAGCGACAAGGCGACCGTGTTCGTCAACAACTGGGATACCGAGCGCAACGGCAGCTCGCTGGTCGCCAGCAACTACGTTGCGGGCAGCATCAACGACACGCAAGGCACCAAGCGCTACGACCTGGCCAATATCTTCATGCTGGCGTGGCCGTATGGCGCGGCGCAGCTGCATTCGGGGTTCCGCTTTACCAGCTACGACCAGGCGCCGCCGTCGGCCAGTCCGTTCGATGCGAACGGCAATCCCGTCATCAACCAGCAGTGGGATTTCATTCACCGCTGGAGCGATATCGCGAACATGGTGGCGTTCCGCGCGGTCACCCGCGGGCAGGGCGTCGATAACTTCACGACTGGCACCGCCAACCAGGTCGCGTTTGCGCGCGGCGCCAAGGGCTACGTGGCGATCAACAACGACAGCGCGCCGTGGAACGTCTCGCTGCAAACCCAGCTGCCAGCCGGCACCTATTGCAACGTGGTGCAGGGCCAGTTGAACGGCACGGCCTCTGCGTGCACGGGCGGCAGCGTCACGGTGGCAGCCAATGGCGTCATCAGCGTGAGCATTCCGGGCAACGGCAGTTCGACCGTGCCGGCAGTGGCCCTGCACGTCAACCAGAAAATCGCCGGCAGCGGCGGTGGTGGTGGGGGCGGCACCTGCACCACGGTCCCGGTGACGTTCCGCGTGGCAAACGCCAACACCGCGTTCGGGCAGAACCTGAACGTGGTGGGCAACCAGGCCGCACTGGGCAACTGGACGCCGGGCGCCGGCACCCAGATGACGATCGAAGGCAGCGGCGCCAATGTGCCGTGGTCGAGCACGGTGCAACTGCCGCCGGCCACGGCGATCCAGTACAAGTTCGTCAAGGTTGGCGCGTCGGCCGTGTGGGAGAGTAACCAGGGGACTGCCAGCGGCAACCGCGAGGCAACCACGCCGGGCTGCGGCGGTTCGCTCACGCTCGACGGCGGCAGCTTCAGGAATTAATGCAGGTTCGCCGGTACGGCTTTTTGCTGCTGTACCAGGATGAACGGGCTGACCACGGACGCCCACAGCTGGGCGTTCGATTCCAGCCAGCCTTGCGCCTGCTGGTCGTTGACCTTGGCCAGTAGGCCGGCCTCCATCCACCTGGCGATATTGTCCTTGTCGTCGTGCGAGATGCGCACGGCCACGTCGACCAGGTCGAGCGAGTCGGCCACCCACACCACGTTGCCCTGGGCGAAGTGCTTGAGCAGTTCGGCCCAAGGCAGGCGCGCGGTTTCGCGGTTGACCTTGTCGCGCAGTTCGGTATCTTTTTCTGGTTTGGTTTGCATATCAAATAACTTCTACTGTAGGTTGCGGATTGCCGCGCCATGTTAACCGATAGACCGCGCCTTTGCGCACATTGCCCACCAGCGCAGGGCGGAAACATGCGAGATTGGTGCCGCCCGGGCGCCGCACGCTCGGGTACAGCACGCCCAGCGACCCGCCGTCGAGCAGCCGTTCGGCCAGCGTTTGCGAGTCGACATAGCTGTCCGGCGCCAGGCAGGCGGCGTAGCGTGGCTGGCCGCGCAGGTCGTGGAATGCCGCAGTGAAGTCGGCCAGCATGCACTGGTATTGCACGCTGTCGTCGAAGCGGTTGATTTCGGCGTATTCCACGGTCTTGTGGAAGATGACTTCGGCCAGCGCGGTGTCGGCGTCGAACGCGCAATACCAGGCGCCGCGGCGGCTGTCGTTGAAGCGGCTGCCCTGCGGGTGGGCGTAAGTGTAGGCGGCGTTGATGATGCGGAAGTTCGGCACGCCAAACACCAGTTCGTCGACGGCGATACCGGCCGCGCCGCCGTTTTGCGTGCGCAGGCGGGCATTGGTGGCGTTATCGAGATCGAACAGGTCGCGCAGGTGCGCGTCGTCCTCGGCCAATGGCGCCAGCACCGAATCCTCGACGTCGGCAAAGCGCGACGGCAGCAGCCGGCAGGTATCGAACTGGCGCAGCGCGGTCAGTGGTGGCACCAGGCTGACCGCCACTACAGGCCCCCGCGCCGGGCGTCGAGCAACTGGCGCACGGTTTGCATGGCCAGCAGGCCGCCGCCCAGCATGTAGGCAAGCGGCGTGCGGCCTTCGAAAATCTGGTTGGTGTTGGGCAGGTTGACCCATTCGTCGGCGAGCTTGCCGCCGTACAGGATGTGCAGCGCCTTGTAGATGCCGAGCAGGTACGAGATGCGCGTGATGCAATCGACTTCCAATACCCGTTCCGGCTTCTTTTTCCAGTCGTACCAGGCGCTGTTGGACAGGCCGCCGAGCAGCTGGCGCGCATCTTCGTCGCGCACCTTCCAGGTGGCGGCCAGCTTGAAAAAGCCCTTGAGGGCGGACGTGGACAACCGCTCGCGCTCGGCCTTGGCGTTCAGATCGACCAGGACAGTCGGCTCGAAGCGGCTGCGGGGGTAGGCATAATTAAGCATAAATCCTCCGGTAATGGATTGGTTATACTCCGTTTTCGGATGAAATGCAATCTCACGCCGCTTCGGCGTGCTCCACCAGCAACTGCACCTTGGTCACGCCGTTGAACTCGTTGGCATCGAGCCGGAACGCCACCCTGGCGCGGTCGCCGAGAGAATCGATGTGGCCGAACCAGATCGCATCGTAGCGGGCGCCGTTCTTTTCCAGCAGCAGTTTCAAATGGCGCTCCTTGAGGATGCGCTGGCTCACCACGCGGAATTCGTCGCAGAACACCGGCGGCGCGAAGCCCTGGCCCCACACCTGGCCCGCCATCAGGTCGATGAACGAGGTGGTGTAATAAGCGTCTTCGAGCGGGCCGTCGGTTTCGATCACGCGTTCCAGTTGCTGCTCGGTGAGCCAGGCGCGGCCCACTTCCTCGAAGGCGATCGAGAACGCTTCGAAGGCGTCGGCGCGCAGGGTCAAACCGGCGGCCATGGCGTGGCCGCCGAACTTGTCGATCAGGCTCGGCGCCTTTTTATACACGAGGTCGAGCGCATCGCGCAGGTGGAAGCCGGGGATCGACCGGCCGGAGCCCTTGATCCAGCCGTCGCCGGCCGGCGCGAAGGTAATCGTCGGGCGGAAGAATTTTTCTTTCAAACGCGAAGCGACGATGCCGATCACGCCTTGGTGCCAGCTGTCGTCGAACACGCAGATGGTGCTGCTGTTGGCCGGTTCGAAGGTGTCCAGATGCAGCAGCGCCGTGTCCTGCATGTCCGCCTCGATTTCGCGGCGCTTCAAGTTGATGTCGTTCAGTTGCTGGGCCAGCGCCCAGGCGCGGTCTTCGTCGTCGGTGACCAGGCATTCGATCCCGAGCGACATGTCTTCCAGGCGGCCGGCCGCGTTCAGGCGCGGGCCCAGTGCAAAACCGAGGTCGAATGGCGACGCAGTGCGCGGGTTGCGGCCGGCCACGCGAAACAGCGCGGCCACGCCCGCGTGCATCTGGCCCGCGCGCATGCGTTTGAGGCCCTGGGCGACCAGGATGCGGTTGTTGGGGTCGAGCCGCACCACGTCGGCTACCGTGCCCAGCGCCACCAGGTCGAGCAGTTCCTGCAGTTTCGGCTGGGTCCTGGTGTCGAACATGCCGCGCTCGCGCAATTCGGCGCGCAAGGCCAGCAGCACGTAGAACACCACGCCCACGCCGGCAATGTGTTTACTCGGGAAACCGCACTCGGGCTGGTTCGGGTTGACGATCACGCGCGCAGCGGGCAGGGTGTCGGCCGGCAGGTGGTGGTCGGTTACCACCACTTCGATGCCACGGCGGTTCGCTTCGGCCACGCCGTCGATGCTGGCGATGCCGTTATCGACCGTGATGATGATGTCGGGCTGCTTTTCGCGCGCGGTCAATGCCACGATCTCGGGCGTGAGGCCGTAGCCGTACTCGAAGCGGTTGGGCACGATGTAGTCGATGTCGGCGCCCATCTGGCGCAGGCCGCGCAGGGCGACGGCGCAGGCGGTGGCGCCGTCGCAGTCGTAGTCGGCCACGATCACCATGCGCTTGCTGGCGGCAATCGAATCGGCCAGGAATACGGCGGCAGCGCCGATGTTCATCAGGCCCGACGGCGGGATCATGGCCGCCAGCTCGCTCGACAGGTCCCTGGCGTCGGTCAGGCCGCGCGCCGCGTACAGGCGCGCCAGCACCGGGTGGATGCCTTCCTGGCGCAGCACTTCTGATTCTCGGAACGGAATGGGACGAATGGCGATACGGGTCATGTCAGGCTTGCTTCAATAAGCTCAGGTTGGGCTGGCGCCAGAATTTGCGCTGCGCCATTTTCGTGCTGGTCACTTCCAGCCAGCTTTCGCGGTGGCTGAGCATCAGGTGTACGCGGCCCACGCGGCCATCCTTCAGCGCCGCCAGCAGCGGCGCACACCAGTGCTGGTCGATGTGCTGCAAGGCAGCGATCCATTCGGCCCACTCGCTGGCCTGGCCCGGCGCGATCAGGTCGGCCACCACGGCCACGCTGTGGCCAGGGCGGGCGAGCAGTTGTTCCACGCTGGCCTGGCGCAGTTCGGGCGCCGCCAGTGCCTGCAGCCACGACGGCCCGCCGCTGACCGCCAGCGTGGGCGCCACCGCAGGCGCAGCGTTCGAAGACCCACCCCAGCACCAGTAAGAATTCACCGCCGGCAGCCCGCGCGCTTCGCGCGCCGCGTTGACCGGGTGCTGGTGCCACAACATCTGGATTTCGTTTTGCAGGCGCCGGTAGTCGCGCGCGCGGTCGCCCTCGGGCAGCCAGTCGCCGAGGTTCTGGTTGACCACCGAGTCGGGCGAGGCGGTGGCCAGTTCGGCCCAGTCGTCGGCGCGCACGAACCACAGGCCGGGCGCGGCAAACAGCAGCGGCTTGCCCAGCTCTTCGAAATACGGGCGGGCCGCATCGTACAGGGCGCGGGCGTCGGCTTCGTCGAGTTGCAGTGCGCGCGGGTCGGCCAGCGACGGATGGGTGCTCGACACTTGTATATGCGCCGGTTGCAGGATCAGCCAGTGGCCTGCGGCCGCTTGCGCCGACAGGCCGCAGCCGCGCATGCAGGCGCCGGCCAGCGGCGCGCCGGTCTGGAACGTGATGGGCGCCGGCGCCAGGTCGAGTGTGCGGGCCAGCCAGGCTTCATGCGGCAATACGCGGCTGTGCTGGGTAAAACCGTGCAGCTGTTGCTGGCTGTGGCGGCCGAGCAGGGCGGCCAGGGCCGGGGCTTGCAGGGCGCGCAGCAGGTGCGGCGCCATTTCCGCCGGAGGCAAGGCGAAGGGCAGGGCGAGGGTGATATCGGTCATCCCGAGATTGTAGGCGATTGCGGCGCACGACGAAGGATTGTTTAAAAAGTCGCCGAACAGCGCGCAAAACCAAATAGTTGCCTCAAAGAAAACTGTATTATTTCGCGCACAAAATAATTACAGATAAAAAATTATAGTTATCGAAATCAAATCTTCGCTATAATCTCGACAACAAACATGAATGCAAGTCATCACCCAACCCCGTGATGGCCCCCGTAACACCCCATACCGCCGCTGCACCACCCGAAATCACGTTTCGCTGCGCCGGCTCACTGTCGATAAAAAACGAACTGAAGAAAGCGAACGCATGAGCTCGATCAATCTTGCTACCACTATTCACATTTGCGAAGATACCGAAGGTAGCTTCGAGATCCGTGACATCCTGGCCAGCGCCGGTTACACCCCCAACACCGGCAATACGCTCAAGATCAATGCCGTGTCGGTGGTGCTGCCCGATGGTACGGTCACCAGCAAGGACAGTCCGTTGTTCGGCAAGATCGATGCGGACACCTTGTATGTTCGTCCGGGTCAGTGGGCCGCCAACTACAACGGCGAGTTCGTCACCTACGAGTTCGTGCTCGACCAGGGCACCAAGGGCAATACGATCACGCTGAACCTGCGCGTGATCGTCGATCCGGTCAACGACGCCCCGACCGGCGCCGACAAAACCTTCGACCTCGACAATGGCAGCGCGGTGACGCTCACTCAGGCCGATTTCGGCTTCGTCGATGCCGTCGAGCACGACGCCTTCCAGTCGGTGATCATCACCGCGTTGCCGCCGGCCGGCACTCTCAAGCTGAACGGCGTGGCCGTCACCCTGAACACCGAGATTTCCGCCGCCGACATCCAGGCTGGCAAACTGAGTTTCGAGCCGAGCCAGAGCACGGCCGGTACCTTCGAAGTCGGCTTCAAGGTGCGCGATGCGGGCGGCCTGGTCGGCTGCGGCGCGGCCGACACCAGCGCCACCCCGAACTACCTCACCTTCAAGATTCCGCCAGCGCACCTGGGCGACCTGGTCTGGGAAGATGCCAACGGCAATGGCGTGCAAGATGCCGGCGAAGCGGGCGTGGCCGGCGTGGAAGTGCAACTGAAAGCGGCCAACGGCGATGTCGTGGCCACCACCACCACCGATGCCAGCGGCAACTACCACTTCGACGTGGCAGCCGGCACCTATTCGGTGACCGTCAAGGCCCCGGCCGGCTACGCCGTGGCTGCGCAGGCGCAAGGCGCCGATGGCGCGCTCGACAGCGATATCGATGCCAGCGGCAACACCGACCTGATCAACCTGGCCGCCAACACCACCAATAACAATGTCGATGCCGGCCTGTACCGTCCAGCCACATTGGGCGACACCGTCTGGTATGACACCAACCGCAACGGCGTGCAGGACGGCGGCGAAGGCGGCGTGGCGGGCGTGCGCGTGACCCTGCTCGACGCCGCCGGCCAGCCGGCCGGCACGGCAGTCACCGACGCCGACGGCCACTACCAGTTCAGCAACCTGAAACCGGGCGCCTACAGCGTCCAGTTCGACAAGGCCACGCTGCCGGCCAACTACCTGTTCACGGCCCAGGGCCAGGGCGCCGACCGCGCGCTCGACTCCGACGCCAATGTCGATACCGGCATCACCGCGCAAGTGGTGCTGGCCTCGGGCGACAGCGTGCAGCACCTGGACGCCGGCCTGGTAATCCAGCAAAGCACCGTGGGCGACCGCGTGTGGGAAGACCGCAACGGCAACGGCGTGCAGGATGCCGGCGAAGCGGGCATCGACGGCGTGGTCGTCAACCTGAAGGACGCCAACGGCAACGTGGTGGCCAGCGTGACCACCCATGACGGCGGCCAGTACGGCTTCACCGTCGATCCGGGCACCTATTCGGTGGCGGTAGCGCCGCCGGCCGGCTATGTATTTACCGCTGCCGGCCAGGGCGCCAATGGCGCGCTCGACAGCGATGTGGGCGCCAATGGCCAGGCCACCGTGGTGCTGGCCCCGGGCCAGAACAACCTCGACATCGACGCCGGCCTGTACCGTCCAGCATCGATCAGCGAATTCGTCTGGTTCGACAAGAACCGTGACGGCCTGGTCAGCGAAGGCGAAACCGGCGCCGCTGGTGTACGCGTCACTTTGCTCGACGCCAACGGCAACGCCGTGCCGGGCGCCGTGGCCACCACCGACGCCAACGGCCACTACCAGTTCACCGGCCTGCAGCCGGGCACGTATAGCGTGCAGTTCGATAAATCGACCTTGCCAGCCGGCTACGCACTGACCACCGCCAGCACCGGCGCGCCTGGTAGTGGCGGTTCCGACGCCAACCTCGATACCGGCGCCACCGGCAAGGTCACGCTGGCCTCGGGCGACGACGTGACCGTGCGCGCCGGCCTGGTGGCCCAGAAAGCCACGATTGGCGACCGCGTGTGGGAAGACAGCAATGCCAACGGCGTGCAGGATGCGGGCGAAGCCGGCATCGTTGGCGCCACCGTGCAACTGAAGGACAGCACCGGCAAGATCGTGCAGACCACCACTACCGGCATCGACGGCAACTACAGCTTCTCGGCCGAGGCCGGCACCTACACGGTTGCCGTCACCGCGCCCAAGGGTTATGTATTCACCACCGCCAACGCGGGCAGCAATGCCGCGCTCGACAGCAATGTGGGCAGCACCGGCCAGAGCGGCCAGATCACCGTGGCCAACGGCGAAACCAATAACACCATCGATGCCGGCTTGTACAAAACTGCCAGCGTGGGCGACCGCGTGTGGTTCGACAAGAACGGCAACGGCTTGCAGGACAGCGGCGAAGCCGGCATTTGCAACGTCAAGGTGACCTTGCTCGATGCCAATGGCAAGCAGGTCGGTGCGGCGGTGTGGACCGACGCCAACGGCAACTACCAGTTCACCAACCTCAAGCCTGGCACCTATAGCGTGCAGTTCGACAAGTCCACGCTGCCAGAAGGCATGAGCTTTACCACCGCCCATGCCGGCAGCAACGACAAGGTCGATTCCGACGCCAGCGCCAGCGGCCTGTCGCACAGCTTCACGCTGGTTTCCGGCGAAGTGAACAACAGCGTCGATGCCGGCGTGGTGGCAGCTGCCACCATCGGCGACCGCGTGTGGCTCGACAAGAACGGCAACGGCATCCAGGACAGCGGCGAAAGCGGCAAGTCGGGCGTGACCATGGAACTGCGCGACAGCACCGGCAAGCTCGTCAAGACCACCACTACCGACAGCAACGGTAACTACAAGTTCGTGGTGGAAGCCGGCACCTACAGCGTGGCCATGAAACTGCCGAACGGCTACGCCGTCACCAAGCAAAACGTGGGCAGCAGCGACGCGCTCGACAGCGACGCCAACGCCAGCGGCAACCTCGGCTCGGTGACCGTCGCCGCCGGCCAGAACGTCACCAACATGGATGCCGGCATTTATCAGACCGGCGCCATCGGCGACCGCGTGTGGCTCGACGCGAATGGCGACGGCATCCAGCAAAGCAACGAGAGCGGTGTGCGTGGCGTGAAAGTCACGCTGTTCGATGAAGCAGGCAAGGCAATCGCCACCGACGTGACCGACGCTTACGGCCAGTACCTGTTCAGCGACCTGGGCCCGGGCAAATATTCGGTCAAGTTCGATGCACCGGAAGGCTATCTGTTCACCAAGCAGAACCAGGGCTACTACGACAGCATCGATTCGGATGCGGACGCCAACGGCGTGATTTCGCAGTTCACGCTGGCCTCGGGCGCCGTGGACCTGACCCGCGACGCCGGCCTGATCAAGGCATCGAGCATCGGTGACCGCGTGTGGGAAGACAGCAACTACAACGGCGTGCAGGATGCCGGCGAAAAAGGCGTCGATGGCGTGACCGTCAAGCTGTACGACGCCAACAACGTGCTCAAGGCCACCACCGTCACCCACGACGGCGGCCAGTACCTGTTCAGCGGTCTCACCGCCGGCAACTACAAGGTGGAAGTGACCAACAGCAGCGGCTGGTTCTTCACCAAGTCCGGCATGGGCAACGACAGCACCGATTCCGACATCACGAATGTCAACGGCAACGTGGGCCGCACCGGCACCATCGCGCTGGGCACGGGCCAGAACATCACCACCGAAGATGCCGGCATTTACCGCAAGGCCAGCATCGGCGACAAGGTCTGGCGCGACAGCAACCACAACGGCGTGCAGGATGCCGGCGAAGAAGGGATTGGCGGCGTGACGGTGTCGCTGTTCGATGCTGTGACCAAGAAGCAACTGGGCGCGTCGGTCAAGACTGATGCCAACGGCAACTACAAGTTTGCCGACCTGACCCCGGGCAGCTACTACGTTCAGTTCGACAAGACCGACGTCAAGTTCAAGGGCTACAACATGAGCGACTGGAAGTGGGGCGTCAAGAACACCGGCACCAACGACGCCATCGACTCGGACGTGGCCGGCGACGGCAAGATGTTCAACAACGTTACCAAGACCGATACCATCACCCTCACGTCCGGCAAGAACGACATGAGCTGGGACGCAGCGATCACCCCGATCGCGATCGACCTGAACGGCGACGGCATCCACACCATCGCCCGCGAAGACATGACCGGCAGCTTCGACCTGCTGGGCACCGGCAAGGCGATCCAGACCGGCTGGTTGTCCAAGGGCGACGGCTTCCTGGCCATCGACAGCAACCACAACGGCCAGATCGACGATATCAGCGAACTGTTCGGCGGCATGGGCAAAGGCGACGGCTTCGCCAAGCTGGCCAGCTACGACAGCAACGGCGACGGCGTGGTCGATGCCCTCGATGCGGACTTCGCCAGCCTGTTGATCTGGCAGGACGCCAACAGCGACGGCAAGACCGACGCTGGCGAACTGGTGTCGCTCACGCAAGCCGGCGTGGTGAGCCTGAAGCTGGCCTACACCGACCTGGCGTTCCTCGATGCGAACAACAATCTGCACATGGAAAGCAGCACCGTTACGCTGGCCAACGGCCACAGCGCCGCCATGACCGACGTGTATTTCAACGTGGCCGCCAGCGACGCTGCCGACGCCGGCATCACGGCGCCGACCATCGATCAGCTGATTGCCGATGCCGCCCAGGTGCAGCTGGTGGGGCAGTGTCCCGTGTTCGTAGTCTGACCGTACTAAATCGATAAAAACCAATAATTTATATTTAGAAGAGAATAACAATGAACATCACTTTGCAAAACGCCCTGAAATCCTCCGCTTTCGCCATCGCCATCGCTTTCTCCGGCGCCAGCTACGCTGCGCCGGCGCCGGTCGTCACCTACAACCAGAACCCGGTCGAGGGCGGCATGGTCTTCGATGCGGACGCCAAGTTCTTCAAGGAGCCGGCGGCTGGTGACTTCCACGCCCAGGGCGTGGCGCTGTACCAGATGACCAGCAACGACAGCTATGCACAGCAGTTCTATGCCTACTGCTTCGCGCCGACGGTCGATACCCTGTCCAATGCCATCTACACCGCGACCTTCAATGTGTTCGTCAAGGACTCGGTCAAAGCGCTGTTTGAAATGGCCTACGCCAACACCCTCACCGGCGTAGGTACCGGCCAGAGCACCGACGCCCAGATCGCCTTCCAGCTGGCGCTGTGGGAGCTGCAAGATGGTAACAGCGACCTGTTCTCGGGCGACCAGTACTACACCCGCGGCAACGACGCCAACGTGGAAGCGGCGCAGCTGCTGATTGACAATATCCAGGGCTACCAGCTGAAAAATATGTACAGCTACACCGCGTTCACCGGTTTCGAGGGCACCGAGCAGTCGCAGACCATGCTGGGCGTGTCGTCGGTGTCGGCCGTGCCGGAAGTGCAAACCTGGGCCATGATGGGCATGGGCCTGGCCCTGGTGGGCGTGATGGGTCGCCGTCGCCGCAAGGATGACGACCTGGGCGACGAAAAGTTCTCCTGATTCGGTCGCATGAAGCGGTGCGTGATGGCAATTTGGTGAAGTTGTGGCACACTGCGCCCTCAACCCATCACGCGTGACCGTTTTTTATGAGTTTTATGAGTGTCGTCAGCAATTTGCCGTACGAATGGCTGGTCGGCCTGCGTTACACGCGGGCCGGCAAGCGCGGCGGCCGTAATCGTTTTATCTCCTTTATCGCCGCAATTTCCATGGCCGGCATCGCGCTGGGCGTGGCCGCGCTGATCGTCGTGCTGTCGGTCATGAACGGCTTTGAAAAAGAGGTTACCAACCGCATGCTGTCGGTACTGGCCCACGTCGAATTGTTCGACCTGCGCGGCCAGATGCCGGACTGGCGCCAGCAGGCGCTCGAGGCGCGCAAGAATCCCGAAGTCGTTGGCGTGGCGCCGTTTGCCGAAGCACAGGGCATGCTGGTGCGCGGCGACGTGCTCAAACCCGCGATCATCCGTGGCGTGCTGCCCGAGATGGAAGCGCAAGTGTCCGACGTCATCAAGCAGATGCGCCAGGGTAGTTTCGATGCGCTGCAACCGGGCAGCGACAATATCGTGCTCGGCATCGAGCTGGCGCGCCTGCTCGATGTGACGCCCGGCGAAAAAGTGACGCTGGCGCTGGCCGACGGCCAGCCCACCAGCGCCGGCGTGATGCCGCGCATGCACACCTTCCACGTCGTCGGCATTTTCGAGGCCGGCCATAACCAGTTCGACTCCACGCTCGCCTTTGTGCACCTGGCCGACGCCGAAAGCATCCTCAAGATCGATGCACCCGCCGGCCTGCGCCTGCGCGTGGCCGACATGCAGCAGGCGCCGCAAGTGGCGCGTGAACTCAAGACGGCCATGCCGGGCCAATTGTACGTGCGCGACTGGACCATGCTCAACGCCACCTGGTTTGCGGCCGTTCAAAGCCAGAAGCACATGATGTTCATTATTCTCACCATGATCGTCGCGGTAGCCGCCTTTAACCTGGTCTCGACGCTGGTGATGACCGTGACCGACAAGCAGGCCGACATCGCGATTCTGCGCACGCTGGGCGCTTCGCCGTTTTCCATCATGCAGATCTTCATGATCCAGGGTGCGCTGGTGGGCGTGGCCGGTACTGCCATCGGGGTGGGCCTGGGATCGCTGCTGGCGCTGAACGTCGATGTGATCGTGCCGGCCATCGAGCAGCTGCTGGGCATGAAATTCCTGTCGAAGGACATTTACTTCATCAGCGCCTTGCCGTCGGACCTGCGCTGGGGCGATGTGCTGCGCATCGGCGGCGTGTCGGTGCTGCTGGCGTTCGTGGCCACGCTGTACCCGAGCTGGCGCGCGGCGCGCGTGAAGCCGGCGCAGGCGCTGCGGTATGAGTAATCCTGGAATTAACACACTATGAGCATCATGAAAAATTTGCCGTACGAATGGCTGGTGGGCCTGCGCTACACGCGGGCCGGCAAGCGCAGCGGCCGTAACAGCTTTATCTCGTTCATTTCGCTGATTTCGATGGCCGGCATCGGCCTCGGCGTGGCCGCGCTGATCATCGTGCTGTCGGTGATGAACGGCTTTCAGAAAGAGGTCACCGGCCGCATGCTGTCGGTGCTGGCCCACGTGGAAGTGTTCGACGCCAATGGCTCGATGCCCAACTGGCGCGAACAGATCGCTGCCGCCCGCAAGAACCCGGCAGTGGTGGGCGCGGCGCCGTTTGCCGAAATGCAGGGCATGCTGGTGCGCGAAGACATTCTGCGGCCCGCCATCGTGCGCGGCGTGCTGCCGGACCTCGAACCCACGGTCTCCGACGTGGCTGCGCAAACCCGGCGCGGCAGCTTCGCCCAGTTGCAGCCTGGCACCTACAATATCGTGCTGGGCGTGGAGCTGGCGCGTTCGCTGCACGCCCAGCTTGGCGACAAGGTGACGCTGGCGCTGGCGCAGGGCCAGGCCACGCCGGCCGGCGTGCTGCCGCGCATGCGCTCGTTCACGGTGACCGGCATTTTCGAGGCCGGCCACAGCGAATTCGATTCGTCGCTGGCGTTTGTGCACCTGACCGACGCCGAGAAGATGCTGCGCCTCGACGCCCCGGCCGGCCTGCGCCTGCGGCTGGTGGACATGCACCGCGCGCCGCAGGTGGCGCAGGAACTCAAGCGCAGCATGGCGGGCGACCTGACCGTGCGCGACTGGTCGCAGCTGAACGCCACCTGGTTTGCGGCGGTGCAGATCGAAAAACGCATGATGTCGATCATCCTGGCCTTGATCATCGCGGTGGCCGCCTTCAACCTGGTGTCGACCCTGGTGATGACGGTGACCGACAAGCAGGCCGACATCGCCATCCTGCGCACGCTGGGCGCATCGCCAGCATCGATCATGAAGATCTTCGTGATCCAGGGCGCGCTGGTGGGCATCCTCGGCGCCATGCTGGGCGTGGCGGGCGGCGTGCTGGTGGCGCTCAATATCGACGTCATCGTGCCATTCATTGAACATTTATTGGGAGTGCAGTTCTTGTCCAAGGATATCTACAGTAACAGCACCGTGCCATCGGACTTGCGCTGGCCGGACGTATTCAAGATCGGCGGCCTGGCCGTGGTGCTGGCCTTCCTGGCCACGCTTTACCCGAGCCGCTGGGCCGCGCGCGTAAAACCTGCGGAGGCGCTGCGTTATGAGTAATACCAATCAGCCGGTGGTTCTGTCATGCCGCAACCTCGGTAAAACCTTCACCCAGGGCAGCTATTCGGTGCAGGTGCTGGCCGGCATCGACATCGACGTGCGCCGTGGCGAACGGGTGGCCATCGTCGGCGCCTCGGGCTCCGGCAAATCGACCTTGCTGCACCTGCTGGGCGGCCTCGATACGCCCACCAGCGGCACCGTCACCCTGCTGGACCAGGACTTTGCCACCCTGAGCGAAACCGCGCGCGGCGACCTGCGCAACAAGTCGCTCGGCTTCGTGTACCAGTTCCATCACCTGCTGCCGGAATTCTCGGCGCTCGACAACGTGGCCATGCCGCTGTTGATCCGCCGTGTGAAGCGCGCAGAGGCAAGCAGCGTGGCCCAGCAGATGCTGGCGCGCGTGAATCTCGCCAAGCGCGTGACCCACGTGCCCGGCGAACTCTCGGGCGGCGAACGCCAGCGCACGGCACTGGCGCGCGCGCTGGTCACGCAGCCGGCCTGCGTGCTGGCCGACGAACCAACGGGTAACCTCGACCAGGCCACCGCCCAGCAGATTTTTGATTTGATGCTGGAACTGTCGCAAACGCTTGGTACGGCATTCATCATCGTCACCCATGACGTGGAACTGGCGCGCCGCTGCGACCGCGTGCTGCGCCTGACCGACGAAGGGTTGCGGCCCTATGAGTCGGCCCCACCGGTAGCTCCGGCATCGGGCACGCCTGATACCGATTACCGGACCTTGGTGTAAAACGACGGCCGGGCTGAAGGAGCACATCGTGTGGATCGATACGCATTGCCATCTTGACGCCGGCGAGTTCGGCGACGAATCCATCGCCCAGGCGGCATTGGCGCAGCAGCAGGGCGTGGACATGATCGTCATCCCGGCGGTGGAGGTGGCCACCTTTGCCACCGTGGCGCAACTGGCCGCCAGCATCCCGAACGGCTGTTACGCGCTGGGCATCCACCCGATCTTCGTGCCGCACGCAAAAGAGGACGATTTGCGTGAGATGCGCGAGCAGGTGGCCGCTGCCATGGACGATCCGCTGTTTGTCGCCATCGGCGAAGTGGGTCTCGATTTCTTCATCCCGATGCTGTGCGAACCGGCCATGCGCGAGAAGCAGGTCTTCTTCTTCCGCGAACAACTGCGCATCGCGCGCGACTTCGGTCTGCCGATCCTGACCCACGTGCGCAAGTCGCAGGACGTGGTGCTCAAGCACGTGCGCCAGATCACCCCCAACGGCGGCATCGCCCACGCCTTCAACGGCAGTTTCCAGCAGGCGCAGGGTTACATCGACGTCGGCTTCAAACTGGGTTTTGGCGGCGCCATGACATTTACGCGCGCGCTGCAGATCCGGCGGCTGGCCGCCGAGTTGCCGCTGGAGGCTATCGTACTGGAGACCGACGCACCCGACATCTCGCCGGCGTGGGTGCATCCGGGGCGCAATAGTCCGGATCAGATTCCCCGGATTGGCTCGGTGCTCGCGGAGTTGCGGGGGATGTCGGTGGAAGAGGTGGCGGTGGCCAGTACGGCTGCGGCTAGGGCGGTGTTGCCGAGGATGGCCGTTGTAAGCTAACTTATCCCCCCTCTCAAAGGTCGCCACATTGTTGTTGGAAAACCAGGAAGTTAGTGATTGTTACTATTGGTGAGAATTTGCGGGGCTTTAATGTGTAAAATTTCACAAAAGAAACAATGAATGCTTTTGTATTCATTGTAGTGAATGAATACAGCGATACTAGTGGTCCTCCTGCCGTCCAGTTGCATGGAATGGAACGGGGCGGCTGGTAGCGTCGCCGTCCACCCCTTAGAGTCCCGCCATCCGTATGTCCCCCCTCGAATATCTAGTAAAACTCACGCCGCCACTCATCGTTGTCAGCTTTTTGATCTACTTTTTTGTACGATTCTGGCGCGATTATCACAAACCTGCCGTAGCGCTAGCCACAGCACTAGAACAGATTCACGGACGGATTCGCGACATTAAGAGGCTGCCGCGTGCTGAAAGACGGCACGCGGCAGCTGTGGTATTTGAGCAGAGCGGCTTTGTGCACCAATGGTGTGAGTATCAGGAAACGCTACACGATCAACATATCGAAATCGACGGTGAACGTGTTATCTCGCAGACCAGGGCGACAGCGCCGTCTTCGTTTTATTTCTCATCGCAGAGTGTAGTAGATACGCCTTTGCAGACGGAATACTTCAGGCATTTGCCTGGGATAATGACGGGTTTGGGCATCATCGGAACATTTCTCGGCCTTATATTGGGACTCTCGCAATTCAAGATCAGTCCCGACCAGGTCGAGAGGAGCGTCGATGGTCTTATATCTGATGTCCTGTGGGCCTTCACAGGTTCTTTGTTGTCGATTGTCTGCGCGATGTTCGTGACTCACTGGGAAAAAAAGGGATTGCGCATTTGTTATGAGCGACTGGAAAAGCTCACCGAAGCGGTAGATGGACTTTTCTATGCTGGTGTCGGCGAGGAATATCTCGCGGACCTGGTACGCCACAGTCAGGAAAGCTCAGTCCAGACACGCATGTTGAAAGATAGCCTGGTAACCGATTTGCGCGAGATGTTGCAGAACCTGGTTGACACGCAAGTCAGAGAGAGCCTCAAGTTGGCGGAGACGCTCACTGGTAGTTATAGAGAATCAGGAAGCTTGCTGGCAGATCAGATCAGCAATAGTATCGAATCCAGTTTCCGGGAGCCGCTGCAACGCATCGCCGAATCGGTATCGTCGGCGAGTGGCGACCAGTCGCAAATGGTGGGTACGCTGCTGCAGGATGTATTGGTCGCGTTCATGGCGAAAATTGAAGGGACGTTCGGGCAGCAGTTCCAGGGTATGTCTGCAATGCTGGAGCAGTCGGTAGGCACCATGCAAAGCATGCAGAGCGGACTCACGGCATTGGTCAACGACCTCCGCAGCGCCAGTGAGGAATCAAGCCAGGCGGTGACACAGCAATTATCGAAAACACTGCAAAGCATGCACAGCAGCCAGGAAGTAATGCAGGCCTCCATGGATCAAATGGTTCGGACGTTGGGATCGGCAGTGGACAGCATGGGCACCCAGGGTGTTGAAGCAGGAGGCAAAATCGCTGCCCAGTTGGAGCGGATGTACGCCGACGGCGAAGCGCGGCAGCAGCAAATGGCCGACCAGATGGAGAGCTTCGTTTCTCAAATGCGTGACAGCGTAGGCAAGAGCCAGACCGAGACCATCGACCAGATCGCGGGCACGGTAAGCCAGCTTGAAAAACAGATGGAAAGCATGGTAGCGGGCGTGAGCCAGTCGATCGCGCGTGCGCAGGAAGACGGCTTGCGGAATGTATCCGAAGCCTCGGAGGCGTTGACGGGCCGGATAGGAACCATGTTCGATACGCTGGACAAAGGCCGTGCCGAGATGGATCAGGCATCGCAAGCTGCGCTGCAAGCGTTCCAGCAGCACGCGACCTCTATATTGACGGAATTAAGCGAAGACGTGCGCGCGCTGGCCTCCCTGGTGGAACGCGAGCGGCAAGCCATGCGGCAGACAATAGATGCGCTGGGCGGGCAGACTGATCGCAGTCTGCTGGGTATGCAGGCTGGTGCCGACAAGATGCGCGCCGCAGCGGACAGGTTCGAGTCAGCCGGAGTTTATTTCCAAGACACTTTGCAGTCCAGTACGCAAACAGTGGCGGCGCTCAGTTCGGGTGCCAGCGATATGGCTGGCGCCAGTCGTGAGTTGGCCTCCATCGTTGCAGAATATCGCGTCAGCCGGAACGTTACGGCAGAAAACATTCTGGTACTTCAAAGCGTGATCGATACAGCACAGAAGGAGGCCTCCTTGCGCGAAGTGGCGGTGAAAGATCTGATGCGCCTTGGCGAGCAGCTTCATAGCCTGAATCAGGAAACCAATGAATACCTTGAGCAGGTATCGGACGTCTTCGGCCGAAGTTTCGATGCCTTCGGTAATGGCGTAGAGCGCACCTTGGCAAAAACCATGGGCTCGTTGGATGCGGAGCTGGAAAAGGCTGTTCGTTCGCTCGCTGGTGGGGTGGAGCACATTTCGGAAAATATCGATGATTTGTCAGATGTACTAAGCAAAGCGCCGATGCGCATGGTTAGGGCATAGCCAATGTTAGGAATGCGTGGCGCCCATGCGCAACGACCGCAGGTCGAAGGCGAAAAGCCATTCTGGATATCCTACGCGGATTTGATGACGGCATTGATGATCTTGTTTTTGATCGTCATGCTGTCATCGTTGATCTTGATGACAACTAAAATTGCAGCCGCAGAGCAAGGTGAGAAATCGCGGGCATCCGATATCAACACGATGTGTAAGCGACTGCAACTAAAAGCTGAAAAGCTGAACCGCGATATTCACGTCGACTGCAAGGACAATCGCATCAATTTCGGCGAAGCCGGGCGGTTCGGGCATAACGATTACCGACTGGGGCCCGAAGGGCAGCAAGCGCTACTGCAAGTAGTACCACTCGTGATCGAAACGGCCGGTAGCGAGGAGGGGAAAAAATGGTTCAAGCAGATCCTGATTGAAGGCTTTACCGATACCGACGGATCGTATTTATACAACTTGCACTTGAGCCTGCAGCGATCGGAGTGGGTCATGTGCACGCTGCTTGACGACCGTTCCTCGACCAAATCAAAGTTCAGCAGTAATGAACGTCAGCAAATCCGTGAATTGTTTTTGACAGGCGGCGTTTCATTTAATAATGCCAAGGACAGCAAAGAGGCTAGTCGGCGGGTTGAGTTGCGGTTGCAATTTTATGGACTCAAGGATGTCGTCCCGCCTTCGCGCATCGTCACGGTTGAAGCTGAGAGGCCGGAAAAATGCCTGCTCCAATGATCGCTGCGCGCAGCTCGCTGCTCGAAGCAATGTCTCGAGAACTCTCGCGTCCCTTACAGCGGCTGGGCCAAGATAACGAAGGCCAGTTTATCCACCTTTCTCTTCCAGTTAAATTGCCGGCCGAGGCGGCCCGCTTGGCAGCGCTGTTCGTCGAAGGTGCGCCGGCGGCACCACCGCTACAGCAACGCATCGATGCGCTTGCGCGCTTGCGTCGTAACGAGAACGACCTGTCGCGGCGGGACTGGCAGTTGATCTCATGGGGATTGAGTGACGATTGCGGAGACTTCGGCAAGCCAATCGAAGAAGCACCCCTGTTTAATGCTGTCATGGCGCATGCCGACTCCTGGGTAGCGGCCCGAGATGTACCCCGCAAGAGCTGGTTCGGGCTGTTGAATGGTTACTTCTCCTATCTGCAACGTGTCGAGGGCAAGGGAAACTGGCTCAGGCTGCGCCAAGCACTGGTTGATACGTTGCCGATTTTGGTCGCAGGTCTTAAACGGCCAAAATTATGGTCGCGAGTACTGAGCCAGCATCCGGATATCCTGACTGACGATGCCGGGCGATCCCTGCATCACACGATTTTTTTTGGTAAGTCCGATGAACTGCAGGAAGTAGCTGCTGGCTTGGCTATTCCAGATGCCAGCTGGTTGTGGCGCAAGATTATCTCCCGCCAAATCGACCACTTGAACGCCTTGGGGGATGCCGAGTTTATCCAGATTATCCCTGCCATGCTGGCGTTCCTTGAAACCAAGCACCTGTATGCAGATGACATTCTTGCGACGTTGTTGACGCGGTATTGTCAGTCGGCGCGGCGTACGGAAACCCATGAATTGCTGAAAAATACGTCGTTCGCGCGGTGGGGCAATCCTCAGCTCATCGGCTCCATGCGCTGGTCGAAGGTTGAAGATCCGGTGCGCAAAATGGTGCTGCGCTGGTTTGCCAAGGATGATCTCGAACATTTCTTTAACCTTTTGCAAGGAAAGGGCCAAGTAGATCAGGCGCGCCTGGAATACTGGCTGCGATTTGTTGACCAAATATCGTATACCCGCATCCTGTTAGGCGGCGATGCCTGGGTAAATACTGATCCCGAGTTCAGGAACTTCCGCAAACTGAATGCCTCTCGCTGCGGCCAACTAGTAGGCGGGCCGAAGCATAATAATGCGTTCATCATGCAAATCAACGACCAATACATTGTCGAGTTTTCTGGTACTGGAAATGCGTGTTATATCTATGCTGAAAATCAGTTGCCGTTCAGACCCGAAGCGAAGTCACTTCATACCGATCTGGACTTGAAGCGAAAAATCCATGATGAGCGCCGTGAGGTTACCAATAAAGTCGCCCACTATAGTGGTTGGCAGACGAACGCAGATAATTTTCTTGCTCGGCGAGGGATCCGTCCCGGAGCACGTTCGGGCGCCGCAGTGAAGGTAAGTAACTACCGCATTCGTTTGGATACGCCGTCCGAAACTGCACTCCCTCCAAAACCGGCGAGACCGATAGCGGAAGCCAACGCGAATACATCAAAGTCCCATTCAGAGGTGAAGGGGGACGAGTCTTCAACTCCCGCACCGGAATTTTCTGTACTTACACCGTCTGTTAAGCCCTTGCCGTCGCTGCAGACGAAAGTGCAGTCCGCAATCGAGTTAGCGGAGAAAAACAAACTCAAGTGTATTGACAACCTCTCCAAGGGGGGCGCGTTTTGGATTGTGACCAACGAAAAATATTCGCCGATAGGCATTGAGCTTATTCGTCTTGGCATGCATTTCAGCCCTGGGAAAGGATTCTGGATCAAATGAGTTTCTGGAAAAAATCGTCGAAAGAGAAAGCCGTTATCAATGCCAGAGACATTGCCGTGCCATCCTCATTAGCGCGCATTTTCGACGATGAGGGAATCATTTACGCGCCTGTGCACGATGCTGATCTGGCCGACACCAGCAATGCACATCGACCTGCCTTGGCTTACCTTAGGCAGTTGGAGAGTGATGGCTATATCAACCCTCTGGTCGAGCAATGGTTGCTGCCGTGGGCGCAGGTATATGAATTAATGCGCGACCCCGATCATGACTCCGGATTGGCATTACTGTCGCTGCCCCAGGTCGTGTCGTTGACGCCGGTGCTAAGCAGCGCTGGCAGTCTCTCCGACGATACGTTCAAGGTTGTTGTCCATGACTGGATTGACGAGCATGGTGAAGTGCTTGGCAGTGCACTTAAACGGCTGGGAGCTTTTGTGGATTTGCGCCGCCAAGAAGCGCTGTTGCCGGAATGTGTGTGGCGATTGATGGTGGCCGTACGCGACTTGCGCCGCGCCCAGTTGGCTTCGCCTGGTGAGAAAACAAACCAGTTGGGCTGGGCAGCGGTTCGTCGATTGGCCAAACAGGCGAATGCGCGGATGGATGGATTTTTATCCAAAACCGTCGTGCTAAGACCTGATGCTCTCAAATTGGGGCTTAACCGCCAGATCATCGGCGGAGAACAAGTGATTGAGGTTACGCCACAATTCGTGGATCAGCCAGCTGGCTGGCTGGAGTCGTTCGAGCGGTTGCAGGACGTCCCCGATCGCTATGTGGTAGCCGGCGACGATGGAAGTATTACGCATGTTCTGATTACACCTGAAGTCAGAAGTATATTGGCCGAAGTTCGCTCGATGCCTGGACGTCGCGTTGCCGGCGAAAAAGCATCGCTGTTCTTGAAAAATCCGTACGCATTCCTGGGGCCTGAAGCGGCAACCGTGCTGAACCCGGACGAGTACGATCAGTCGCTGGAAGACGCTGGAATTTATTTCTACCATTTTGCGGTTCAGCCCGAGCAGCTCCCGGACGGCACTTTTGCGACGGTTTATCTGGTGCTGACAGCACCGGTCGAAGCGGTAGCTCCGCTCACGCTTGACCTGCGCGACCACATCAACATGCGCCAATTCGTTGCAGAGGTTGGAAATAACCTGATGGCGGAGCTTCCAGTCGCTTGCTGGAATGGTTACGAACTGGACTTGTCAGGATTCAGCCATTCCGACCTCTCTGGTTTGCAGCGATTGCAGCAACGCTGGGCCAATCAGGTTGCAGGTCACAATATCGACAGCATTTTCGATCTCGGGGAATATGGTGCGCGGGTGATAGGGATCGGTGTAGCGGAACAGATCGTTTCACCTTACCTGCAAAAGAGCTCTTCGGAAAACTGGCTGCCCGAGGATATGCTGAATCAACTGGGGCTCGACGGTGCCATACTCGGCAAGTGGGACACCTCCAATCAGACTCACTACGAGCAATTCAAGGAAAATATTGAAGAGGCTGTGGCTGTTGGAGAACAGAGCGCCAGATTGCCGGGCCCCGAGATCGATATTGATTTGCTCACCGCGCAACGAATTGCGACTGCTTGGGGCGAGCGCTTCAAGAAAGCGCCTCTGGACGCCTCCTCCGGTAAAACTGAGCACAATGTTTTGCTGGTGGCCGGCAATATCGATGAGTTGGGTTTTACTCAAAATAGAGGGTTGTTGATACGCCTGGGCCTGGCGGCAACGGCTGCTCTGCCTACCTCCTTACTCCCGACGACAGTATTGCGCGAACACCAGCTTAAGGGCACCGGCTGGCTCCAGCACCTGTACAGCCTGTCGCCCGCCACCGTCGCGGGATGCGTACTGGCCGACGACATGGGTTTGGGTAAAACCCTGCAACTGCTGACATTGATTGCCTGGTACCTTGAGAACGACCCTGATGGCCCACCGGTACTGGTGGTTGCCCCCGTCTCGTTATTGGACAACTGGGAGCGAGAAATGCGGAACTTCTTGCACTCCAATATCGCCGACGAAATGCTTAAACTTTATGGCGGTGCCTTGGCTAAGGCGCGCATGCCCAAGAGCGAATTCAGCGCAGCCGTGAAAGCCCAGGGTATCCAAAATCTGTTGCGCGTCGATTGGCGACAAAACAAGCGCATTGTGCTTACCACATACGAAACCTTGCGGGACCAGGAATTCTCCGTAGCAAAGCAGCAGTGGGGAATTGTGATTTGTGACGAAGCGCAGAAAATCAAAAATCCAGCCGCGCGAGTTACCCAAGCCGTCAAAGCGCTTAATGCCCGTTTCCGGATCGCCTGCACCGGTACGCCAGTCGAAAACTCGTTGACGGATTTATGGTGCCTATATGACTGGGTGCAGCCCGGATTGCTTGGATCGTTGAACGAATTCGGCAGCCGGTTCCGGCGCCCGATCGAAGCGCGCGAAGGCCAGGATCAAGCATTGCTTGAGGAGCTACGTACGATGATCGAGCCACAACTGCTGCGCAGGACCAAGCAAGACGTAGCCAAGGACCTGCCAGCGAAAATCGAGGATACGGCGTGCAAGAGTTTGCAAATGAGTGAGCTGCAAAACCGGTTATATCGATCTGAATTGGCTGCTTATCATGACAGACGGAAAATGCATGAGCATCTTGGTCAGCAAAGCGCGATGGTGCTGGGACTGCTGCATGTGTTAAAGCTGGTCTGCGCGCATCCTCATGCCGTAAGGCCCGAAGGCGAGGTGTTGACGGCTTCTGCAAAGTTGCGCTGGACCATGGAGAAGCTAAGTGAAATTAAAGGTTTAAATCAAAAGGTCATTATTTTCACGGAGCTGCGAGACATTCAATGTGCCTTGCAGTTGGCAGTACTCGATGCGTTTGGATTCCGCCCGACCGTTATCAACGGCGATACCAACGCCTCCGGCGAACTCGGGCCGACCCGGCAGACGTTGATCGATCGGTTCCAGGAGCAGCCGGGATTTGGCGTGATCATTCTATCCACCTCTGCAGTCGGGTTTGGGGTGAATGTGCAAAAAGCTAATCATGTAATTCATTTCACTCGACCATGGAACCCAGCCAAAGAAGACCAGGCAACGGACCGCGCCTATCGCATCGGTCAGGAAAATGATGTGTATGTCTATTACCCGACCGTCGTGACGTCAGGGTTAACCACATTTGAGGAGACCTTGGATAAGTTGCTCTCAAAAAAACGTGCTCTGGCGACAGATATGTTGAACGGGAGCGGCGAGATAGATATAGCGGAGTTTTCTGAGGTTTCCGGAGTGTAAGTGAAATTAATGAGGATGAAGCTGGCAGCCGATTGAGCGGTATCAAGGCCTGCTGGACGTCGGTATAAGCGCCACATTTGGCGCGCGTGGGCCGGAGCATAATGGTTCTTTGACTATTGTCATAAATGAATCATTGCTCACGGAAGACTCCCATGATCGCCTATCTCCGCCTGCTGCTCTGCCTGCCGCTCTGCTCGTTGCACCGCGCGTTGCGCTGCCTGCTGTGTAGCCTGTTGCTGCTTCCCATCCTGTGCCTGGCCGACCCCAGCGATGTCTCCGAACGCCAGATCGACGTCCCCAAGTGCGCCACGCCGGCGGCCAAGGTGGTTTTCACCGAATTCAAGTGCAAGTCCGCCGATTGCAGTTCGGGCGCCGGGCAGCAGGATCCGCGCCAGTATCGCTGGTGGCAGTCGGGCGGCACCGTCTCGCAGCCGCATTACACCGGGGTGGGTACCGGCATGACCGAAATGCTGGCGACCGCGCTCACGCAAACCGGCTGCTTCGATGTCCAGGAGCGCGCCGAGCTCGAGGAAATCCACCGCGAAATGGCGCTGATGGGCAAGCGGGTGGAGGCAGAAGCCGCTGATTACATGATCACGGGTTCGATCACTTCGCTCGGCTTCGAACAAAGCTCCACCGGCCTCGGCGGACTGAGTTTTCTCAAGGGGCCGCTCGGCCTGATAGCCGGCGCCGTGGACTACAAGCAGTCGAAAGTCCATATGAACATCGACATCCGCGTGGTCGATGTGCGGCGCGCGCGCATTATCGCTTCCAAGACTTTTCAGGCGAACAACCAGAAGAACGGTTTCGGTGTCTCGGCCATGGGCTGGGGTGGTGGTACCGGCCTTGGTGGCAATCATGCCAGCATCAGCGGTTCACCGCTGGAGGAAGTCGCGCGCGATTTGCTGGTCAAATCGACGGCCTTCCTGACCGAGACCATCGCCGCCAGGAATATTACCGAGCACGTGGTGGTCAAGGCCGGGGAGGTGGCGGCGAAATAGCTCGCAGCACTTGACCCTGTGTTTGAGCTGATGGCTTCGAAGCCTACAATGCGTTGACTGACGGGGACGCGCGATGAGGACGGCAATCATCGGATTTGCCATCGGTACAGCCTGCTTGCAGCAGCAGACAGCGCTGCCGGAACCCGCTGCCCTCGTCGCTGGCGTGGCTGGTTTAATAGTTTTCCTGGTCGCTGGGCATTGCCTGTTCAGGATACTGTCGCAGCATGGCAGCGCCTGGGCCGTGGTCTTTATCAGCCAAGGCAGCGCCGTGTGCCCCAGGGTCTTGATCAAGCTGGCGTCTGGCGTGGCGGGATTTATTGCCGGCTTTTTGTGGGCTGCGTGGCTGGCCCACCGCGCCATGGCGCCGTCGTTGGCGCCTGACGACGAGGGCCGCGACTTCATCGTCATCGGCACCATCGATAATCTGCCCTACCGTTTTGCCCAGGGCGTGCGCTTCAACTTTGCCGTGGAGCGGGTGGAAGATCGTAATGGCACCGCCATCCTGCCGACGCCGGTGCCACCGCGCATCGCCATCTCCTGGTACAGCGGCTTTCGCGATCAACAGACCGACATGGTTGGGGATGTCCAACCGGGTGAGCGTTGGGGCCTGACGGTCCGGCTGCAACGCCCTCACGGCAACGCCAACCCGCATACCTTCGACTACGAAGCGTGGCTGCTGGAGCAGGGCGTGCGCGCCACCGGCTACGTGCGCGCCGACCGCGACAACCGCCGGCGCGAGGCGTTTGTGGTCAGCGCTGGCAACCTGGTCGAGCGCAGCCGCGCGGCGTTGCGCTCGCGCATCGAGCGCGCCCTGGACGGCAAACAGTACGCGGGCGTGATCGTGGCGCTGGTGGTGGGCGACCAGCGCGGCATCGGGCAATCGGACTGGCAGGTGTTCAACCGCACCGGCATCGGTCACCTGGTCAGCATCAGTGGCCTGCATATCACGATGGTGGCCGGGCTGTTCGCGCTGGTGGCCTTGACGCTGTGGCGGCACTCGTTTTTTACCGGCGCGCAGTTGCCGCTGTTGCTGCCGGCGCAAAAGGTGGCGGCGCTGGTCGGGGCGGTCAGCGCGCTGTTGTACGTGCTGCTGGCCGGCTTTGGCGTGCCGGCGCAGCGCACGCTGTACATGCTGATCGTGTTGGCGGCGGCGCTGTGGTGCAACCGCTTGGCCGACTTTTCGCACGTGTTGTGCACGGCGCTGGGCGTGGTGGTGGTCATCGATCCGTGGGCCGTGCTGTGGCCAGGCTTCTGGCTGTCGTTCGGTGCGGTGGCGATCATCGTGTATGCCACGGCGGGGCGGACCACGGCACGGCCAGTGCGCCTGCAACCGGGCGCGGCGCAGCCCGCCGAGCCGGTTTACACGCGCGCGCAGGCGTGGGTGAAACAGCTGTGGCCGGCGCTCAGGCTGGGCGCGCATACGCAGTATGCCGTCACGCTTGGTTTGCTGCCGCTGACGATGCTGGTGTTCTCGCAGGTGTCTGTCATCAGCCCGGTGGCCAATGCGGTGGCGATCCCGTTGATCAGCCTGATCATCACGCCGCTGGCGTTGGCTGGCAGCATGTTGCCGGCTGCGCTAGGTACGCCGTTGCTGGTGCTGGCGCATGCGCTGGTCGAGTGGCTGGCGGCGTGCCTGGTGTGGTTCAGCGGATTGCGCTACGCGGTGTGGACCGCGCCGGTGCCGCCGTGGTGGCTGTTTTGCCTTGCCATGTTCGGTACCCTCTGGCTGCTGGCGCCGCGCGGCTGGCCGGCGCGCTGGCTGGGGCTGGCGACATGGATACCGTTGCTGGCGGCCGAATCCGTGCATCCGGCGTCGGGACGGATGACCGTCACCGCCTTCGACGTGGGGCAGGGCATGGCGCTGCTGATCGAGACCAGCGGCCACCGGCTGCTGTACGACACCGGGCCAGCCTATGGCCCCGACAGTAACGCGGGCGGACGCGTGCTGGTGCCTTACCTGCGGGCGCGCGGCATCGCCAGGCTCGATGGCATGGTGGTAAGCCATAGCGATGTCGATCATGCGGGCGGTGCGCTGGCGGTGCTGGATAGTATTCGCGCGGACTGGGTGCTGTCGTCGCTAAGTCCCCGCCATCCGATCGCCCAGGCGGCGCGCCGGCATGTGCCGTGCGCGGCCGGTCAGCGTTGGACCTGGGACGGCGTGCTGTTCGAAGTGCTGCACCCGTTGGCCGCCAGCCATGCGGATGCCGCGCTGAAATCGAACGCGCGCAGTTGCGTGCTGCGCATTACGGCAGCCGGTAAATCGGTACTGCTGGCCGGCGATATCGAAGCAGCGCAGGAAGCGCAACTGCTGGCGCGCGACGCCGGACAATTGCGTGCCGACGTGCTGCTGGCGCCCCACCACGGCAGCGGCACCAGTTCCACGCCCGCTTTTTTGCAGGCGGTACAGCCGCAGACGGCGATCTTCCAGGTCGGACGTCGTAATCGCTACCAGCACCCCAAAAAAGAAGTCTATGAGCGCTATGGCGAACTGGGCATCGAACGCCTGCGCACCGACCGCACCGGCGCGCTCACGCTCGACTTCGGCCCCAGGCTGGAGATTCGCGCCTACCGGCAAACCAACGCCCGCTATTGGCATGACCGATAGAATGGCATAGCTGGCGCACAGCGTCGGGGCAAGCGGCCGTTTAGAACCTTTCCACCAAGCAGGGCAGACATCCACCCGTTACAATTGGCAGCTAACATAAAAACAATCTACGGAGATCGCCCGTGAGCCTGCCCAAGCTTCATTTTGCCCACGCCAACAGTTACCCGGCCGGTGTGTATCGCCAGATGTTCGGCCGCCTGGGCGAACATTTCGACCTGCAGGCACTGGACATGCACGCCCACAACCCGCATTACCCGGTCACCGACTGCTGGCCGCACCTGGTGGACGAGTATATTGCCGAGCTGGTGGCGCGTTACACCGAGCCGGTGATCCTGGTCGGCCATTCGCTGGGCGGGATGCTCAGTCTGCTGGTGGCATACCAGCGGCCCGACCTGGTGCGCTGCGTGGTGATGCTCGATGCGCCCGTCGTGGCCGGCTGGAGAGCGCTAGTGTGGCGGCTGATCAAGCTCGCGGGCAAGGAGTACGACATGCCGCCAGCCAAGTTCTCCAAGCGCCGCCGCTTCGTGTGGCCCGATGCCGAGACCGCTTATCAACACTTCGCTGCCAAGGATATTTTTGCCGCCTGGGCCCCGGGCGTGCTGGCCGATTACATCGCCTGCGGCCTCAAGCCGCACCCGGATGGCGTGCAACTGCGTTATACGCGCGAAGTCGAAACCAGGGTGTATGCGACGCTGCCGCATCACCTCGGTGGCATCCTGCGTCGCGGGCTCAAGGTGCCGATCGGCTTTATCGGCGGCGCCGATTCGTGGGAAACCAGCCAGTCGGGTCATCAGCACACCAGGGCGCTGGTGGGATCGCATTTCCGTATCGTGGCCGGCGGCCATTTGTTTCCGATGGAGACACCACTGGTGGCGGCGGACGCCACCATAGAAATGATCGGCGAATTACTGATGGAGCAGCCTAAAAATATGTTGAAGGCCGGTGCTTTCGCGTAAAATCTCGTCCATTTGGCGCAGCCGCGCCCTCCCAGCACTCAGGATGACTTTGCGATGACGATTAAAAGCGATAAATGGATACGCCGCATGGCGCAAGAGCACGGCATGATCGAGCCGTTTTTCCCGGACCAGGTGCGCATGGAAGAAGGCCGCAAGGTCATTTCCTACGGCACCTCGTCGTACGGCTACGACATCCGCTGCGCCGACGAATTCAAGGTGTTTACCAACATTAACAGCACCATCGTCGATCCGAAGAACTTCGACTCGAACTCGTTCGTCGATATCAAGAGCGACGTCTGCATCATTCCGCCGAACTCGTTCGCGCTGGCCCGCACCGTCGAATACTTCCGCATTCCGCGCAGCGTGCTGACCGTGTGCCTTGGTAAATCGACCTATGCCCGCTGCGGCATCATCGTCAACGTCACCCCGTTCGAACCGGAATGGGAAGGTTATGTGACCCTGGAATTCTCCAACACCACTCCGCTGCCCGCCAAGATCTACGCCGGCGAGGGCTGCGCCCAGGTGCTGTTCTTCGAAAGCGACGAGCTGTGCGACGTGTCGTACAAGGACCGCAACGGCAAATACCAGGGACAGCACGGCGTGACCCTGCCGCGCGCGTAACTGTGCGCGAGCCTGCAATCGATTAAAATTTGCTTTTTAATTAATCAGGCGATCAGATGGCAACGCAAGGCGAGCACGAATATTTCGAAAAAATTGGCCATGACGGCATGCAGCACGCCACGCACAAGCCGTGGTCCGATGCCGAATGCGGACTGTACCTGATGGAGCTTGGCGCCATGCTCGGCTTGATGCCGGAGCGCGGCCGATTGCTCGACATGGGCTGCGGCACCGGATGGACCAGCGTGATGTTCGCCAAGCGCGGTTACGACGTGGTCGGTACCGACCTGGTGCCGCAGGCGATTGCGGCCGGTTACCAGCTCAAGGAAAAGGAAGGGCTGGAGAATCTGCAGTTCGTGGCGGCAGACTACGAGTCGCTTTCTTTCCGTGAAGAGTTCGACGTGGTGGTGTTTTTCGACTGCCTGCATCACGCGGTGGACGAAGTGAGCGCCCTGCAGAGCGCCTGGCGCGCCCTGAAGCCTGGCGGTATCTGCATTACCTCGGAACCTGGTTTGGGCCATGCGCGTCGGTCTGCCGCTGTGATGGCGGAGTTCGGCACGACCGAGCGTGATATGCATCCGGCCAAGATCATCCGTTCAGGCAAAAAAGCAGGCTTCCGCGAATTCAGCGTGCATCCGCATGCCTCTTATCTCTACATTGCCTTGTACCGCCAGACCGCGAATAGCCGCCTCGGCAAGCTGCTGAGAATTCCCGGCATGCGTACCTTGGTCGGCCTGTTTACCGTGCTGCTGTCGAAGCACCAGGCCGGGATCGTGGTGCTGCGAAAATAAACGCCAGCGGCCGGCGGTCTTAACGCTGCTTTACATCGCTTTACATGACGCGGGCTTCGGCCCGCGTTTGCTTTGCCGTTAACTCTTTAACAGAAACGTTAAGGAGCAAAAAATGGTATCAGCAGTAGGATCGAGCACGGCAGCGGTGAGCACGAGCGGCGCATCGTCGGAAAGCAGCACCATCGCCAACCTGCAAAAGCAGATGCAGGCGCTGCAGAAGGATTTGACGGAGGCGAACAAGGATACTTCCGAGACGGGCCAGGCCAAGGCCAAGCTGTTGCAAACGCAGGTGGACGCGCTCCAGCAGCAGATCGCCCAGTTGCAGGCGCAGGCCGCGCAGAAGGCACAACAACAGCAGGCTGCATCGGCTGCCTCGGACACCGCAGCCGATACCGCCACCACCGACACCGCCACCACCGACGCCGCCACCAGTACCAGCGCCGCCAAGTCGCGCTACGACACGCTCGGTTCCATCATCGATACGACGGCTTAGAATTGTTCTCAGGCGACACGCTCCATGACGGCGGCCACCAGCGCCGCCGACGCCCGGTACAACGGCACATGGCCGCGCAACAGCACCTGGGCGCTGCGCCGGTAGGCGGCGCTACGGATCTCGGGCAGCCCGGCCGCCATGCGCGCCACCACGGTCGCATCGAGGATGCCTGCCGGATTTTCGATGCCGACCTCCACGTCGGCAAACTCGCCGCCGAGCGACGCCACGCCGTGCGCCACCCGCTGCGCCACCGAGCCCGGCACCAGCACGGCCGCCGCCAGGCAACAACCGCCGGATACCGCCATCGACGCGTGCCCCAGTTGCGGCGTGAAGTAGCGGGTGGCGATATTGCCGCCTGCTTGCGGCGCGCCGACGATGCAAATCTTGGGGATGGTTTCGCTGCGCGCCAGCTCGTCTTCGGTCATCAGGGCCCCATCGCGCCGGCGCAAGCCCATGCGCAAGCCCGCTGCCACCCACAGGCGCTGCAAGGTTTGCTTGAAGACCGGGTCGGCATCGAGTTCGGCGATCGATTCGTGCGCGGTCTTGCCCAGCTCGGCCGCATCGCAGATCACCATCGGCACCGCCACATCCACGCACGACACCGAATAGCCGTCGATCACATCGACCACGCTGCCGGTGGGCAGCAGCCGACCGGTCTTGGCACCCACGGGCGATTGCATGAACAGGTCCACGGCCGGGTAGGCGCCATCGACGCCCGGTATCTCGGCGGTGACGAAGCTGCCGTCAGGCGCCGCCTGCATGCGCGAGACAGTGGTCACGCCCGTGTTGGTGTTGCGTATCCGAAGGTCCGCCGATGAAGTCACCAGGCCGCTATCGGTCGCCCACAACTGCAGGGCAGCTGACATATTGCCGCAATTAACGCTCCAGTCGATGGCGCCGTGGTTGTGCGCCAGCTGGGCCAGCGTGCTGACCAGCACATCGCCGTCGCGGCCCGGTTCGATCGCGGCGAAGAACACCTTGTTGCTGGTGGGGCTGCCGCGTCCCAGGCCGGTGATCTGCTTGTTGCGGTCGTTTTGCCCGGCCAGCGGCACGCCCATCAGGTGGCGCAGCAGTTCTTCGCGCAGTGCCAGGTCCTGCGGTGACCAGCGCTCCCACAGCACCAGCCCGGTGGAGGTCCCGCCGCGCATGTGGTGGACCGGGAATTCCAGCACGCCGTGGCGCAGGCGCGGGGCGAATGATTCATCCATGGCTCAAATCGGCTTGATCGGCAAGATGATCTCCACGCACAGCCCGCCGCCCTCGCGGTTGCTGGCACGGATGACACCGCCATGCGCTTCGATTACGTGCTGGGCAATTGCCAGGCCCAGGCCGTGGCCTTCGGTGCTGGCGTTGCTTGAACGGAAGAACGGTTGGAAGATGGTGTCCAGGTCGGCCGGCGCCACGCCGGGGCCACGGTCCAGCACGCGTATCGACAGACGTTGCGCACCGGGCAGCGTCTGCACTTGCAGTTGCACCTCGCCACCCTCGGGGCTGTGCTTGATGGCGTTGCGCACCACGTTTTCGATGGCGCGGCCCAGCAAGTCGGTCTGGCCGATCACGATCACATCGGCTTCGCCGTGCTGCGTCACGCTGCGTTGCTGGCTGGTCGCTTCGAAGCGGGCATCGTCGGCAATCTGGTCGATCAGGTCGGCCATGCTGATTTCTTCCTGGCTGGCCTTGATGGCGCCCGCTTCCAGGCGGGCCAGCGTGAGCAGTTCACCGACCAGCTTGTCCATGCGCACGCTTTCGCGCTCGACTCGCTCCATCGACGCGGCCATCTTGTCGGGCTGCTGGTGGGCCAGGCCGATGGCCGCCTGCAGGCGCGCCAGCGGCGAGCGCAGTTCGTGCGAGACGTCGTGCAGCAGGCGGGTCTGGCCGTCGATCAGGCTGCGCAGGCGCGCGGTCATGCGGTCGAAGTCGCGGCCCAGGTCATTGAGTTCGGTACCGCGCTTGCCGGTGGCATTGACAAAGCGCGGCGACAGATCGCCGCCGGCGGCAGCGTCGAACGCCTGGCGCAGCGCCTGGATCGGACGCGAAAAATACCAGGCCAGCAGGAACGAAAACAACAGGCTGGCCAGCACGGCCGCCACCAGCGGCACCCACGGCGTCAGCGGCTGGAAGCGCGGGCCCATCGGTCCGCGCATGTCGCCGCCTGGCGGCCCGCGCAGCTCGGCGCCTGGCGCTCCGCCCGGATTCATCTGGCCTCCTGGTCCACCTTGACCGGTCCGGTTCGGTTGCCCCGGCTGCTCCCAACGCGGTGGCGGCTGGCCACCGGGCATGCCCTCGCGGTTCATGAACATGCGCACGTCGCGGTCGTTGATGCCAAGCAGCGAACGCTCCTTGTCGTAGCCGCGCATCCGCTCCGACGACGGCAGGAACAGCAGGTAGCGGTTGCCTTGCGGATCGTACACGTGGCGCACCACGCGGCGGCGCTCTTCGTCGCGCAGCAGGGCGCGCGATTCGCGCAGCATGGCGTCGCTGACGATGCGGCCCAGCAGCTCGCGGCCGGCATCGTTGACGGCGTACACGCGGCGGCGGTCCATGTTTTCCAGCATGCGCTTGAGCGCATTGGCGCCGCCAAACTCGAGCGTGGCGGCAGCGGAATTGATCGCCATTTCCGCCGGCGGACTTGTGTCGATGTCGGTTTGCTCAGCCTGCTGGTTGCGGTTCTTGAGCCACACCGCGCCGCCGATGCCCACGGTGGCCGCCAGTTGCGCCAGCAGGATGCACACGAAGAACTTCCAGAACAAACGGCCCACAGGCTTACTCCTTGATCAGCTGATAGCCCAGGCGGTACACGGTTTGCAGGCACGAGCGGCCGTCGGCGATGGTGCCGAGCTTGTGGCGCAGGCTCGAGAGGTGAACGTCGATGTTGCGGTCGAAGCGCGCCAGCGGGCGGCCCAGGCCCTGTTCCGACAGGGTGTTCTTGCTGACCGGGCGGCCGGCGTTGCGGGCCAACACTTCGAGCAGATTGAATTCGGTACTGGTCAGCTCCAGCTTGCCGCCAGCCCAGGTGGCGCGCCGCTGTTCCGGCCACATGGTCAGCTGGCCAACCACGATGGCCGAGGCGTTGCCGCTATCGGCCGGCACGCTGTGGGCGCGACGCAGGATGGCGCGGATGCGCGCAGTCAGTTCGCGCGGGGTGCATGGCTTGGCGACATAATCGTCGGCGCCCAGTTCCAGTCCCACGATGCGGTCGGTGTCGTCGCCGCGGCCGGTCAGCATCAGGATCGGCAACTGGCTGTTGGTGCGGATGCGGCGCAGGGTTTCCAGGCCGTTCATGCGCGGCATCATGACATCGAGAATGGCGATCGCATAGGCGCCGGTACTCGCTTCGATGGTGCCGGCCTCGCCATCGTGCACGGCCTTGACGTCGAAACCTTCCTGTTCCAGGTATTCCTTGAACATGCCGACCAGTTCGATGTCGTCGTCTATCAGCAGTACTTTGCTCTTCATGTGCAGCAATTCTTTCTATGGGGATCGCCCATCATAACAGCGCCTTCGGCGTGCCAGCGCCGTTTTACCCGGTTTTACAACGCGTTACTTTGTAGAAATAGACTATCAAAACAACATCTTTACCTTTTTTTACCGTGGCTTTACGGCACTTAACTGGGGCAACCGGAGAATGGAGGTTCGCTTAGCAACCATGGATGAACGCATGAGAAACTCCACGCACCGTTTGAACCACCTCCTGCTGGCCGCCGCTGTCGCGCTGCCGCTGTTGTCTGTCACCAGCGCCGTGCGCTCGGCCGATATGAATGCCGACCAGGGACCCGCCATGGAAGAGGGCCGGCGCGGCGGCCCCGGTGGTGGCACCGATGGCGGCCCTGATGGCCACGACGGCGGCGCCGGCGGTCGCGGTCCGATGGGCCCGCCGCCAGGCGCGGGTTTCAGCTTCGGATCCAGCTTCGGGCCCGGTCCCGGTCCCGGTCCCGGTCCCGGTCCCGGTCCCGGCCCCGGCTTCGCGCCGCAGGCGCCGCTGTTCCGTGGCGTCGAACTGACCGAAGCCCAGGAAGACAGGATCTTCGCCATCCTGCACGCCGAAAAGCCGTACCTGCGCGAGCAGGCCAAGGCAGCCGGCAAGGCCCACGAAGCGCTGCGTGCCTTGGCCGAGGCTGACAAGTACGACGACGCCAAGGCTGCCGCACTGGCCCAGGCGGCGGCCACGGCCAGCGCCAACATCGAATTGCAGCACGTGCGTACCCGCCAGAAGTTGCTGGCCGTGCTCACGACCGAGCAGCGCAAGCAGCAAAACCAGGAACGCCCGGACGATCGACCACGCCGCCAGCGTCCCTGACCGCGCAGCCGTTGCAGCAAGCCACCTTCAGCAGAACACATTAAACGAAAAAACAGGGAGCAAGCCTCATGCACCACGATGACCACGATAGCCACCACGACCACAGCCTGGCCGCCGACCTGGCCGCCATGCTCAACCTGAACAGCGACCGCCGCCAGACCTTGCGCTGGCTGCTGGCCGGCGCGTCGGCGCTGCCGATCCTCGGTTGCGGCGGTGGTTCGGATTCGGACACCTCGACCGGCACGACCACCACCACGCCAGCGACCGGCACCACCACCACGCCCGTGACTACCACCACGCCGACCGGTTCGTGCTCGGTGATTCCGGAAGAAACCGGCGGCCCGTATCCGGCCGACGGTACCAACAGCAACGCCAGCGGCGTGGTCAACGTGCTCACGCAATCGGGCGTGGTGCGCAGCGATATCCGCAGTAGCTTCAATGGCGCCACCGGCACGGCGGCCGGCGTGCCGCTGACCATCAAGCTGCAAATCGTCAATGTAAATGGCAGTTGCGCCACGCTGGAAGGCTTTGCCGTGTACCTGTGGCACTGCGACCGCGACGGTAACTACTCGCTGTACTCGAGCGGCGTGACCACGCAGAACTACCTGCGCGGCGTGCAGGTGAGCGACAGCAGCGGTAATCTGAGTTTCACGTCGATTTATCCGGGCTGCTATTCGGGCCGGGTGCCGCACGTGCACTTCGAGGTGTACCGCACGCTGACGGCGGCCACCAGCGCTTCGAATCGGCTCAAGACGTCGCAATTCGCCTTCCCGGATGCGGCCAGCAATGCAGTTTACGCCACCACCGGCTACAGCGCCAGCGTGCGCAATATGGCGGCGATCAGCCTGGCGACGGACAATGTGTTCAGCGACGGCGCAACGCTGCAAACGGTGACCATCACCGGCAATGTCACCGATGGCTACGTGGCGACGCTGACGGTGGGTGTATCGGCCTGACGACGACTGAACGTCAGCAGCACGATAAAGGCAGACTAGGCTGCCTTTATCGTTACCGTCCGCCCATGGCGTTGCGGATTTTCTGGTCGGTCTTGTACTGGCTCAGCGCGTACACGGCCCAGATCGCGGCTGGCAACCAGCCGATCACCGTGACTTGCAGGATCAGGCAAATGATGCCAGCCATCGGACGACCGATGGTGAAAAAGGTGAGCCACGGCAGCAGCAGTGCAATGATCAGGCGCATACTTTTATCTCTCTTGGCCTGCGAACGACAGGAGCGTTCGGACAACATGTCCGTAGAACCAATTTAGCATAAAAAAAGAGCGGCCGAAGCCGCTCTCTCTCGTGCAGTGTGAGGCAGTAAACACTGCCTGCTACATCACTGTTTCACGCAATCGACGAAGTAACCGCGCTTGCCGTCAACTTCGCGTTTCACCAGGCCGTGCACGTCGGTTTCGAAGCCGGGGAAGCGCTCGTTGAAATCGCGCGCGAAGCGCAGGTAATCGACGATGGTCTTGTTGAAACGTTCGCCGGGGATCAACAGCGGAATGCCCGGTGGGTAAGGCGTCAGCAGGATCGACGTGATGCGGCCTTCCAGGTCTTCGATCGCCACGCGCTCGATTTCGCGGTGCGCCATCTTGGCAAACGCGTCCGACGGTTTCATGGCCGGGATCATGTCCGACAAGTACATCTCGGTGGTGAGGCGCGCCACGTCGTAGGCCTTGTAGAAGTCGTGGATCTGCTGGCACAGGTCGCGCAGGCCCATCGACTCGTAGGTCGGGTTGGCCGCCGCGAACTCGGGCAGGATGCGCCACATCGGCTGGTTCTTGTCGTAGTCGTCCTTGAACTGCTGCAGCGCCGTCAGCAGCGTGTTCCAGCGGCCCTTGGTGATGCCGATGGTGAACATGATGAAGAACGAGTACAGGCCGCACTTCTCGATGATCACGCCGTGTTCGGCCAGGTACTTGGTGACGATCGATGCCGGAATGCCGCTGTCGGCAAACTGGCCGTCGAGCGACAGGCCCGGGTTGACGATGGTGGCCTTGATCGGGTCGAGCATGTTGAAATTGGGTGCCAGGTCGCCGAAGCCGTGCCAGTCGTCTTCCGCCTTGATCACCCAGTCTTCGCGCGAGCCGATGCCTTCTTCGGCAAACTCCTGCGGGCCCCATACCTTGAACCACCAGTCTTTGCCCCACTCGGCGTCGATCTTCTTCATGGCGCGGCGGAAGTCCAGCGCTTCGAGGATCGATTCCTCCACCAGCGCGGTGCCGCCCGGCGCTTCCATCATGGCAGCAGCGACGTCGCACGAAGCGATGATCGAGTACTGCGGCGACGTGGACGTGTGCATCAGGTATGCCTCGTTGAAGGCGTCGCGGTCCAGCTTGACCGACTCCGATTCACGTACCAGCACTTGCGAGGCCTGCGACAGGCCTGCGAGCAGCTTGTGGGTCGATTGGGTCGAGAAGATCATCGACTCCTTGGCGCGCGGACGGTCCTTGCCGATCGCGTGCATGTCCTTGTAAAAATCGTGGAAGGTGGCGTGCGGCAGCCAGGCTTCGTCGAAGTGCAGGGTGTCGATCTGGCCGTCGAGCAGTTCGCGCAGCGTTTCGACGTTGTACACCACGCCGTCGTAGGTCGATTGCGTGATGGTCAGGATGCGCGGCTTCTTGTTGACGGCTTCGCGCGCGAACGGGTTGGCTTCGATCTTGCGGCGGATGCTCTCCATCGAGAATTCGGCCAGCGGGATCGGGCCGATGATGCCCAGGTGGTTCCGGGTAGGCATCAGGAACACGGGGATCGCGCCGCACATGATGATCGAGTGCAGAATCGACTTGTGGCAGTTACGGTCGACGACCACGATGTCGCCCGGCGCCACCGTGGAGTGCCACACCATCTTGTTCGAGGTGGAGGTGCCGTTGGTCACGAAGTAGCAATGGTCGGCGTTGAAGATGCGCGCGGCATTGCGCTCGGACTTGGCCACCGGGCCGGTATGGTCGAGCAGCTGGCCCAGTTCTTCGACGGCGTTGCACACGTCGGCGCGCAGCATGTTCTCACCGAAGAACTGGTGGAACATCTGGCCGATCGGGGACTTCAGGAACGCCACGCCGCCCGAGTGGCCGGGGCAGTGCCACGAGTACGAACCGTCGTTGGCGTATTCCACCAGCGCGCGGAAGAACGGCGGCGCCAGGCCGTCGAGGTAGGACTTAGCTTCGCGGATGATGTGGCGCGCCACGAATTCCGGCGTGTCCTCGAACATGTGGATGAAGCCGTGCAGCTCGCGCAGGATATCGTTGGGGATATGGCGCGAGGTGCGGGTTTCGCCGTACAGGTAGATCGGAATGTCGGCGTTTTTATGGCGGATCTCTTCGACGAACGCGCGCAGCGATTTGAGCGCCACGTCGGTTTCCTCGAACGAGCCGGCGCCGAACTCCTCGTCGTCGATCGACAGCACGAAGGCCGACGCGCGCGACTGCTGCTGGGCGAACTGGGACAGGTCGCCGTAGCTGGTCACGCCCACCACTTCCATGCCTTCTTTTTCCATCGCATCGGCCAGGGCACGAATGCCTAAACCGGACGTGTTCTCGGAACGGAAATCCTCGTCGATGATGACGATGGGGAAACGAAATTTCATGCATGTCTCCAAAAAAGCAAGCCGCCCCTGACTTGTGTGGAGGGGCGGCAAAGGCGCGACAGCTCTTTAGCCAAGCGTCGCCGAAAAAATAAGAACGGGATTCTCGCAGAAATGCAGCCGCTGCGGGGAAAAAATATCATATCTAAATACGGCCAAACCCGGGCAGAATGCCGCACCGGTGTGACCGCATTGTTACATTATGCGGTACAAGCGGTATTATCCGTGCCGGCTGTACGTGACAAACGCGTAGGGCAGGCTGGATGCGGCCGCAACATGGCTTTCGCGCGCGATTTCCTGCCAGGCGGCGGCGTCGATTTCCGGGAAAAACGCGTCGCAAGCGAAGGTCTGGCCGATTTCGGTGACGACCAGGGTGGTGGCCAGCGCCATTGACTGGGCATAGATCTCGGCGCCGCCGATGACATAGCCGTCCGTGCCATCCAATAACGCTACTGCCGCCTCGAGCGAGGCGACCGTCTCAGCGCCCTCGTGGCGCCAGTCCGCGTTGCGGGTGACGACGATATTGCGGCGATTGGGCAACGGGCGGCCGATCGATTCGAACGTCTTGCGGCCCATGATGATCGGATGGCCGGTGGTGAGGCGCTTGAAATGCGCCAGGTCTTCCGGCAGCTTCCACGGCAGGGTGTTGTTGATGCCGATGCCGCGTTGCTGGTCGGTGGCGACGATGATGGTCAGGTTACGCATGAAAATACCGGTTCTGGGATGGAGTAGCCGACATTATCGCGGAAATCGGCGGGTGCGGCCATTAGACAGCGAGGCAGGTGCACCCGGTCGTACGCCTTGTCCGACGAGATTGCCGATCTGCGTTACACTGTGTGATACGTACCACCCTCTGAAATCCGGCTTTTTTAGCCTAACGAAAAGCCCAACCGAGTGCCTATGACGACGACTTTTGAAAAAATCGGCAGCCGCGTGATCCCCGCGCTGCAAGCCACCGTAGAAGAATACATTTCACCGCGCACCGGTGCGCGCCACATTCACCTCGCCAGCGACCAGGCGGAAAAAGTGTTTCTCGTGGCGTTCCCCACCGTGCCCGATGTCAGCGACGGCCGTGCCCACATCCTGGAGCACCTGTCGCTGTGCGGCTCGCAGCGCTACCCGGTGCGCGACCCGTTCTTCTCGATGATGCGCCGGTCCACGGCCACGTTCATGAACGCGTTCACCTACGCCGACCGCACCGTCTATCCGTTCTCTAGCACCGACAGCAAGGATTTCTACAACCTGCTCGACGTGTACCTCGACGCCACGTTCTTCCCCAACCTCGACTACCTGAACTTCCTGCAGGAAGGCTGGCGCTACGTCCTCAAGGACGGCAAGCTCGGTTACCAGGGCGTGGTGTTCAATGAAATGAAGGGCGCCTTCAACGATCCGATCCGCGCACTGTACAGCGGCATCGAGCACACGCTGCTGGCCGGCACCACGTACGAAGTCGAATCGGGCGGCGATCCGTTGGTGATCCCGGAACTGACGCACCAGATGCTCAAGGACTTCCACGCCAGCCATTACCACCCGTCGCAAGCCGTGTTCATGACCGCCGGCGATATCAGCGCGGTCGAAGTGCAGCAGCAGATCGAGGAAAAAGTGCTGTCCAAGCTGCCGGCATCGACCGCGCCGCGCATGCTGCCCGAACTGGCCGCCGCCTGGACTGAACCGAAATCGAACGAAGTGCGCATCCCGTCGCAAACCGCCAAGCCCGACGAACATGGTGTGCAGCTCACGTGGCTGATGGGTGAATCGTCCGACATCGACGTGTTCTTCAATACCTACCTGCTGTCGTCGGGCCTGTTGGGCGACTCGTCGTCGCCGGTCATGAAGGCGATGGAATCGGCCGGCTTCGGTCGTCCGTCTGCGCTCAATGGCCAGGACAACGGTCCGCGCCAGATGATTTTCCACCTCGGCATGGAAGGACTGACCGAGCCGCAGATCGAAGAAGCGCGCGCCCGTATCTGGGCCGCGCTGGAGCGCGCAGCGGAAGAGGGCGTGCCGACCGAATCGCTGCAGGCGGCCCTGCGCGATGTGCGCTACAGCCAGCGCGATACCGCGTCGGGCCGCATGCCCAACGCGCTGTCGCGCCTGCTGAATGCGCTGCCGATCTCGATGCGCGACGGCGACGTGTTCCTCGCCTTCGACAACGAAGAGCACCTGGTCAAGCTGGAACAGGCAATCGCGGATCCGGCTTACTTCAAGGGCCTGGTGCGCAAGCTGCTCGACAATCCTACCCGCCTGACCACGCGCGTGGTGCCCGACGCCGACTACTTCAAGAAGCGCGACGCGGTCGAGGAAGCCCGCCTGGAAGAGCGCACCCGCGCCCTGACCGACGCCGAGCGTGCCCGCATCGAACAGGAATCGGCTCAACTCGAAGCGCACCAGCAACTGCCGTCGAACTCCGACGTGCTGCCGCGCATCCGCCCAAGCGACGTCAGCGCCGAGCCGCGCGCTGCGTTGCCGCTGCCGTCGCCATTGGCCGACGCCGGCGACGCCATCGTGCTGCCGTTCGAGATTGCCTCCAACGGTCTGTCGTATCTGCGCGTCAGCTACGACGTTTCCGGCTTCGCGGTCGAAGACTGGCCGTGGCTGCGCCTGTGGGTGGACCTGGTCACGCAACTGGGCGTGGGCGACATGGACTACGAAGACGCCGATGCCTGGCGCCAGCGCATGGCTCCTTCTTACGACCTCAATTTCGACGCCACCCAGCACCCGGGCGGCCACCTGAGCATGGAACTGTGGTTCTCCGCCAGCGGCCTGCGCGAAGAACACGCGAACATCGCGCAACTGGTGTCGCGCAGCCTGGCCGAAGCACGCTTCGACGAGCATGATCGCCTGGCGTTCCTGATCGACAGCCAGGTGCAGGACCGCCTGAACGGCCTGGCGCAGTCGGGCAACCGCTACGCCATGCTGACCGCCGCTGCGCCATTGTCGGTGCTGCGCCGCTTCGAGGATATCGTCAGCGGCGCCGCCAGCCTGGCGTTCCAGGGCGAGCTGCTGGAACTGAGCAAAACGCCGGAAGGCCTGGCGCACATTGCCGGCCGCCTGAATGCACTGCACCAGCGCGTGATCGCGATCACCCCGACCGTCCTGGCGGCGGGCGCCGGCACCGACGGCGAAGCACTGGGTCGCCTGCTCAAGCTGCCGGCTTCGCAAGCCGCCGTACCTGCCGTGGCGCCCAAGCTGGATGCCATCGCGCTGGAAAACGCCGGCCTGCACGCGGTCAGCCAGATCAACCACTGCGTAGTGTCGTACCGCGCGCCGATGATGCAGGAAGATGGCGCCGCCGCACTGGCAGTTGCCGCCGAGCTGATGACCAACCAGCTGCTGCACGTGGCGCTGCGCGAAAAAGGCGGCGCCTACGGCGGCAACGCCGGCTACAACGGCGGCACCGGCACTTTCCTGATGGCGTCGTACCGCGATCCGCGCCTGGGTGAAACCTATGCCGACTTCGATACCGCCATCGACGATCTGCTCACCGGCGAGTTCTCGCAGGAGATGCTGGAAGAGGCGATCATCTGCGTGATCAAGGGCATGGACAAGCCGAACTCGCCGTACGACCAGGTGCTGCACGCCTGGGGCCTGAAACGCCGCGGCATCGACCAGGCCCTGCGCCAGCGCTTCCGCACCGAGGTGCTCACGTGCAGCATGGACCAGATCCGCACTGCGGTGCGCACCTGGCTCAAGAACGGCGAACCTAGCCGCGCGGCGTTCGTCGGTGATGTGACCAAGGATGTGGCGGGGTTGAAGGTCGTAGATTTGCTGGGCCTGGCCAAGAAGGCCTGATGTAATCGAGCCCGAAAAAAAGCCTGCGGTGCTCGCAGGCTTTTTTCATGGTGCAGTCATTCAGCGGTAGAACGCGTTCAGCAGGTCTGCCAGCGGTTCGGGCGCTTCCAGCGGAATCATGTGCCCCGTGTCTTGCGCAATCATCTCCAGCCGCGCAGCGGGCAGGCGCGTGGCCATGTCGCGCAGGTCTTCGGCTGGTACCAGCTGGTCGCCGTCGGTACCCACGATCAGCACCGGGAATGGCAACTCTTGCAGCCGGTCCATGTAATCGACACGGTCGATGGTGGTGGTGAACTGCGCCAGCAGCACCTCTTTACCCAGGTCCACGGCCATTTGCTGGATCACACCGGTGATCGACTCGTCGGCCATGTGCGCGGGATGCAGCAGCTCGCGCAGGCGCTGGCGCGTCATGCCCGAATAGGCATTCTTTTCCAGCATGGCGACGATGCGCTTGCGCGCTTGCGCTTCCGTCGGCAGCAAGCCCTTGCAGGAGTTGGCGATCAGGACCAGCGTCCCGATGCGTTCCGGGTGCGCCACCGCGTATTCCACTGCCAGGTAAGCGCCCAGCGAAAACCCCACCAGGTTGGTCTTCGGGGCACTGTGCGCGGCGATCAGTTCGCGCATCTGCGCGCGCGTGCGCGCCTGGTGCAGCGGCACGTGGTGCAGGTCGAAACCGCCCAGCAGCGGCGCCACGCGCGTCCACATGCGCTCGTCGCACAGCGTGCCGGGGATCAGGTCGAGACGAATTTTCCGGTCCGTCATACCGCCATGGGCGCGGTGATCGGCGCGTGGTGTTGGTACCCTTCGAGCGAGAAGTCGGACGGTTCGATTTTTTCCAGCCATTCCGGCTCGTACGTGCCGGTGCTGGCGAAGTCCGGCACGCGGTCCGAGATGCGCAGCTGCGGCGCGGCAAACGGCGTGCGGGTAAGCTGTTCCTTGACCATGTCCATGTGGTTCTCGTAGATGTGCGCATCGCCGATGAAGTAGCTGAACCAGCGCGGCGTGTAGCCGGTGAGGCGGCCCACCAGGTGCATCAGCGCGGCGCCTTCGGCCAGGTTGAACGGCGTACCCAGTCCCAGGTCGTTCGAGCGCACGTACAGACACATCGACAGCTCGCGCGTGGTTGGATTCGGGATGAACTGGTACAGCAAATGGCACGCGGGCAGGGCGACCGAATCGAGCACCGCCGGGTTCCAGCCGTGGAACAGGATGCGGCGGCTGCCCGGGTTGTTGACGATTGTGTCGAGGCACTCGCGCAGCTGGTCGATCGACTTATGCAGCAGCACCTTTGTTTCGCCATTGTCGTCGAACTGCGAGATCAGGCGGAAGCCGTTCTTCTGGGCGTCGACGATTTGCGCGTGCTGGTCCACGTCCAGCAGCTTGAAGCCGGGCCACTGGCGCCACTGCACGCCATAGACGGGACCGAGGTCGTCTTCGCCCAGGCGGTACGGATTATCGAGCCACTGCTGGTTTTCGTTGGCATTCTGATCCCAGACCTTGCAGCCCAGCGCGCGGAACTCGGCCGCGTTGCGCGAAGCGCGCATGAAGGCGCACAGCTCGCCGATTACGGACTTGAACGCCAGCCGCTTGGTGGTCACGGCCGGGAAGCCTTCGCGCAGGTCGAAGCGCATCATGGCGCCGGGGACGCTGAGCGTGCGGATGCCGGTGCGGTTGTCCTGCCAGCTACCGGTATCGAGGATGGTTTGGATCAGGTCCAGGTATTGCTTCATTTGAATCTCCAACTTGGTGCGTTTGTTGCGGGGAGCGAGGCGGCATCAAGATCAGTTGTTACGCGAAGCTCCGTCATCCCGCGCATGCGGGAATCCATGCAGAGTTTGCAAATGTTGGCTGCGACTTCAGGCGGCGCAGATCAACGGGCCTATGGATTCCTGCATGCGCGGCGGTCCGCAGAAGCGGAATGACGGACCGGTGGACAGCGGTACTGCGCCTGTGTCACCAGCCCCAAACCCGCTATTTTATCAGGAGCGGGGGCCTGCCTTCGGCTTGCGGCCTCCCGCCTGCGCAGTTACCTTGCCGGCAGCGCGGGCCAGCGATTTCGCGCCGCGCCCGCCCGTGACGACGACAGCGCCCTTTGGCGCAGCAGTCTTTGTCAGCGACCGGGGCGCGGGTTTGCCGCCGCCCGAGACCGGGCCGGACGGCGAGCGCGCCGCTGCCTTGCCGCCGCGACCAGCCGCAGGCGAAGGAGGCGCCGAAGGCGCACGCGCTGCCGCCTTGCCACCCGCCGGCCCCGTAAACGGCCGCTTCTTCTTGCCCGGCGGCGCCGCAGCAGCTTTTTTAGCCGCCGCTGCCGCCGCAGCGGCAGGCGCGGTTTCCGGCACGCGGTGGTCGGCCTCGAAGCCCGGCTCCTCGAAGCGTGCGATCACCTGGCGTGTCATGGTTTCGATGGCTTTCAGCATGTCCGCTTCATCGGCGCACACCAGCGAGATCGCTTCGCCTTCGAGGCCCGCGCGGCCGGTGCGGCCGATGCGGTGGATGTAATCTTCTGCCACCGAGGGCAGGTCGAAGTTGACCACCTGCGGCAGCGCCTCGATATCGAGCCCGCGCGCGGCGACATCGGTGGCCACCAGCAGCTGCACTTCGGCCTTTTTGAAGCGGGCCAGGGCTTTCAGGCGCGCCGGCTGGGTCTTGTCGCCGTGAATGGTGTCGGCCGTGATGCCGTGGTCGTGCAGGGTTTTGACCAGCAGCTCGGCGCCCTTGCGGGTTTTGACGAACACCAGCGCCTGGCGCCAGCCGAATTTGGCCAGCAGGTGCAGCAGCAATTCCGGCTTCCTGCGCTTGTCGGTCGGGATCAGCCATTGACGTACCGACTTGGTGATCGAATTGCTCGCTTCCACCTGCACGGTGACCGGGTCCTTGAGCAGGCCCTTGGTCAGCTTGCGGATCTCGTCCGAGAACGTGGCGGAAAACAGCAAGGTCTGGCGCTGTTTCGGCAGGGCAGCGAGCAGGATATCGAGGTCGCGCTCGAACCCCAGGTCCAGCATGCGGTCCGCTTCGTCGAGCACCAGCGTTTGCAGCTGCTTGAAGCTCACCGCACCCTGGTCGAGCAAGTCGATCAGGCGGCCGGGCGTGGCCACCAGCACATCGAGCCCCTTGCGCAGCTTGGCGATCTGCGGCTCGATCGGCACGCCGCCGTAGGCGACAGCGGCGCGCAGCGGCAGGTTGCCGCCGTAGCTGCGGAAGCTCTCGAACACCTGTTCGGCCAGTTCGCGGGTAGGCGCCAGCACCAGGCAGCGCACGGCCGTGGGCGCATTTTCGCCTTCCAGGGTCAGGCGTTGCAGGATGGGCAGGGCGAAGCCGGCGGTCTTGCCGGTGCCGGTTTGGGCGGCGGCCATCAGGTCGCGGCCCGCCAGCACGGCGGGAATCGCCTGCTTCTGGACCGGCGTCGGCTGCTTGTAGCCCAGGGTGTCCAGCGTTTGCAGGAGGGGGGCGATCAGGCCCAGTGCTTGGAAAGTCATGGTATGTGCAGTGATATCGTTCAACAGCGCGCAGTGTAGCCGGTCAGGCCCCATTACGCGAATAAAGATCGGAAGCCACGTTATTGATCGGCCAGGGCTTGGGACCACAGGGCAAGGATCTCGTGCACCCGCGCGTCCGGCAGGTACAGCAGGTTGTCGCCCACGTACAGCTCCACATAACAGCGCCCGGGCAGCGCCGCATGCTGGGCGCCGTTGAACAGCCACACGCCGTGCTGGCCGGCGATGCGGTTGCGGATGTCGAGTGCATGGTCGCGCGCCACCGGCAAATGCAGGTGCAGCATATTGGCGTGCGGGCGCGCCGGATTCGGTACCAGCAGTGGGTACTTGCGCAACTGCTGGTACAGCCATTCGGTGCGACGGAAGTAGTCGGGCATGGCGGCCAGGCGGGCGTCGAACTGCATGGCGGCGGCCACCACGTACGGCGTGCGTTGATAGACATTGCCACCCTGGCGACGGAACCACTCGCGGGCGCGGTCGATGAAAGCGGCATCGCCCGCCAGCATGGCGCCGGCCATGCCGCCGATGCCCTTGTACAGCGACACATAGACGGTGTTGAAACCGGCGGCAATCTGCGCCACGTCTCGGCCGTAGGCGGCTGCCGTCTCCCACAGCCGGGCGCCATCCATGTGCAGGTGGATGCCTTGATCACGGCAGTAATCCTTGATGGCGGCCAGTTCATCCCATGCCGGGCACTGGCCGCCGATTTCGCGCATCGGCAATTCCAGCAACGCCGCGCCCAGCTTGTCGGGTACGCCTTGCAGGTCCTCCACCGACCATGGCCGGTGCGGGTCACCGATCTGCAGCGCCTGGAAGTGGTCGAACAACTGGTGATTGCCGCGTTCGTGCCTGAGGATGTGGGCAGTGGGGTGCAGCGCCACCAGCCGGCTGCCGCGTTCCATGCAAGCCAGGCGCAGCGCGGTCGCCTGCGCCATGGTGCCGGTGATGCAGAACAGCGCCGACTCGAAGCCCAACAGGCGCGCTACTTTCGCTTCGAACTCCTGGATCAGCGGTCCGCAGCCGTAAATATCATGGGTGACGTCATTGGCATTGCACCACTCGGACATGGCGGCGAACAGCTGCGCCGGCGTCGGTTGGCGGTGGCCGGGCAGCAGGGTGTGGCAGGTCTGGCGCAGTTCCGTGTCGTTCAAGGGGGTCCCCTTCGAGATCGGGCAATCCCCGCATGATACCGGATCAGTGGACCGTGTGAACGTTGTGAAATTGCAGCGCCGCCAGATTGGCATAGATGCCGCCCAGCGCCACCAGCGAGGCGTGGGTGCCGGTTTCGACGATTTTTCCGTCTTCCATGACGATGATGCGGTCGGCGCGCTGCACGGTGGCCAGGCGATGGGCGATGATTACCGTGGTGCGGCCGATCATGGCCGCTTCGAGCGCGCTTTGCACCAGGCGTTCCGACTCCGCATCCAGCGCGCTGGTGGCTTCGTCGAGCAGCAGCAGCGGCGGGTTTTTCAGCAGCGCGCGGGCAATCGCGATGCGCTGGCGCTGGCCGCCGGACAGGCGCACGCCACGCTCGCCCAGGAACGACTGGTAGCCTTGCGGCAGGCGTTCGATGAATTCGTGGGCGGCAGCCATTTTGGCGGCGGCCATCACTTCGTCGTCGGTGGCGTCGGCCCGGCCGTAGCGGATATTTTCCATGGCGTTGGCCGAGAAGATCACCGTGTCTTGCGGGACGATGCCGATGGCGCCGCGCAGCGTGTGCAGGTCCAACTGGCGGATATCCACGCCATCGAGCTTGATCGCGCCGTGCTGCGGATCGTAAAAGCGCAGGAACAGCTGGAACAGCGTGGTCTTGCCGGCGCCCGACGGGCCGACCACGGCCACGGTTTCACCGGGCTGGATGTCGAGCGAGAGGCTGGTCAACGCTGCCGACTCGGGTCGCGACGGATACAGGAAGGTCACGTCCTCGAGGCTCAGCGATGCGCCGTTGGCCGCGCGCGGCGGCAGCGCCAAAGGTTTGACGGGCGTCTCGATGGCCGACTTGACCGCCATCAGTTCCAGCAGGCGCTCGGTGGCGCCGGCCGCGCGCTGCGCTTCGCCCATCACTTCCGACAGCGCGCCGATGGCGCCGGCCACGATCGACGCGTACAGGATGAACTGGCCCAGATCGCCGCCCGTCATTTCACCGTTGATCACCGCGTGGGCGCCGAGCCACAGCACGAACACGATGGCGCCGAACACCAGCACGATGGCGATCATGGTCAGCATGGCGCGCGCGCGGATGCGGCGCATGGCGGTCTGGAACGCGCCTTCCACCGATGCACTGAAGCGGTTCGATTCGATCTTTTCGTGGGTAAAAGCCTGCACCGTGGGCATGGCGTTGAGGATCTCGCCGGCCATGGCGGAGGCGTCGGCCACGCGGTCCTGCGAATCGCGCGAGAGCTTGCGCACGCGGCGGCCGAAAACGATGATCGGCAGGACGGTGAGCACCAGCAGGCCGATGATGATGGCCGAGAGTTTGGGACTGGTCACGAACAGCATCACCAGGCCGCCGATGAACAGCAGCGAGTTACGCAGCGCCATCGAGATGCTGGTGCCTACCACGGCCTGGATCAGCGTGGTGTCGGTGGTGATGCGCGAGAGGACTTCGCCGGTTTGCGTGGTCTCGAAAAACTCGGGGCTTTGCTTGACCACGTGGCTGTAGACGGCGTCGCGGATGTCGGTGGTCACGCGCTCGCCGAGCCACGACACGGTGTAAAAGCGCGCGGCCGTGGCCAGCGCCAGCACCGTGGCCAGGCCGAACAGCGCCAGGAACACCAGGTCCACGTGCTTGATGCTCTTGTCACCGACTGCGCCCGGCACGCTGGCGGCGCTGCCAAAACCGAGGTCGATCATCTGCTTGAAGGCGGCGGGAATGGCCAGCGTGGCGGCGGCGGCGACCAGCAGCGCCAGGCCGGCCATGACGAACTGCCGCTTGTACGGCGCCAAAAACGGCAGCAGGCCGCGCAGCGTGGCAATGCTGCCTTTTTCGGCGATGCGCGCGGTGGAAGGCGCGGTGGACTGCGCGGGGGCGGGCTTGCTGTTGCCAGTGCTGGCGGTGGTGCTATTGGTCATCGTGTGGCTTATCTGGTTATTCCAACTACTACAATTTCATGGGGCGGACATAGCCCGTCAGTTCGAGGTACGCGCGGCCGACGCGCCGGCCGTCGCGGCGAAGCAGCACCGCGCCTTCCCAGTACACGGCGCCAGTCGAGCGGCGCGAGTCGAGTTCCTGGTCGTCCTGCAGCGGTTCCACCTGCCAGATGGTGGCGCCGGTGGTCAACCGCAAGGCCACCGGATATTCTGCCTTGGTACGTGGCGAACGCCAGCGCCGCTGCGGTGTGAAATCCACCTGTTCCGGCGCGAACTGCGTGATCTTACCGGAAGCGTCGCGCCATGTCGCGTGGGCCCATAGTTTACCACCTGTCTTGCTGCGGATCTGGAAAGCCATCAGGGCGCCGCCGTCGTCGAGGTTGGCGCCGATCCATTCCCAGCCCGCCGCCTCGGCATCGAGCACCTGCGACGACCATTCGTGGTCCAGCCACGAGGCGCCCCTGACTGCCACCGCCTTGCCGGCGCGGGTAATGGTGCCGGTGGTGGTGAGCTGCGGTTCGCTGTAATAGTAGCTGGCCTGGGCGGGACGCGGTCCCTTGCGCGAAAAGCCGCCCACGCCCTGTACCAGCACCGGCTGCGACGGCGCCAGCTTGAGCTGCAAGCTAAAGCCGGCAGCCTCGACGTGGACCGCGTAGCTGCCATCAGGCTGGCGCGCCATGCGCCAGTCTTCGAGCTTGATGTCGGTGTCGCCGACCTTGGCCCAGGCCAGGCCCAGGCCCTCGCGGGCGCTGCGCTGGTCGTGCAGCAGCTTGCCGTTGGCGGTGTCGGACAGCGCCGCGTGGCCGATGATCAGCTGCTTGGGTGCGAACTGGCTGGGGTTGGCGCGGTCATGGTCGCTGGCGCTGCGAAAGAACGTGACCTGGTAGCCGAGCGATTTGCCGTCCGCGGCCTCCACCCAGCCGGTCACGTACCACCATTCAGTTTTGAAGTCCGGGTGGGCGCCGTAATCACGCGGGAACTGCAATGCCGCGCCGGGCGCCAGCGGCGTGACGGCCGCGAACTTTGGCGCGGCGGCCCATGCGGGAACAGTTCCAGCCCACAGCAGCGCCATCATGACCACCAATAATCGTACGAGCTGCATTACCAGTCCTCTCTGACGGCGCGGATCGGACCACCGGACAGCGACTGCCGTCCCGCCAGCAGCGCCGTCAACGCGGCGGCCGACAGTAGCAGCGCGGCGACGGCTGTCAGCAGGCCCCACGGCAGGTGCAGTTGCATGGTCCAGTGGAACGACTGCGGATTGACCACGAAAACCAGGATCAGGCTGATCACCCAGCCCAGCACGAAACCGGTGGCGATGCCGAGCGCGGTGAGCGACCCGCCTTCGATGGCCAGGATGGCCAGGATTTGGCGCCGCGTCACGCCCACGTGGCGCAGCATGCCGAACTCCTTGGCGCGCGCCAGTGTCTGCGCCGAAAAAGTAGCGGCCACGCCAAACAGGCCGATCACGATGGCGATCGCTTCCAGTAAATAGGTGATGGCGAAGCTGCGGTCGAAAATCTTCATCGACATGTCGCGGATATCCGATGGCGTGCTGATGTCGAGCGTGGTGGCGAACGGCAGCGCCTTCAAGCCCCGTTCGACGTCGGCGTGGCTGCTGCCTGGCGCGAGCCACAGCGCCACGCTGCTGGCGTCCCGGTCGCCGGTGATGGCGCGGTAGTCAGCCAGACGCATCTGGATCGAGCCGGTGGGCCGCGCATAGTCGCGCCACACGCCGGCCACAGTGAACTGCTGCTGGCGGCCTGCCAGCGGCAGTTCGATGCGGGCGCCCACCTGCATGCCGTACAAATCGACCATCGCTTCCGAAATCCAGACGGGCGGCGGCTCGCCCGGCACTGGCGTGCGGATAGCGCCGACCATCGCCAGCACCTTGCCGGGATCATTCGCATCGACGTCGCGCGCGATCAGCGCCACGGCGGGCCGGTCGGCGGCCAGTGCAATGGCGTGCACGCGCAGGAAGTCGGTGCCATCGACGCCGGGCAGCGCCGCGATGGCCTGCTGTTCGGCCGGCCGCAGCCCGGCTGTGGTGCCGCCGCTGACGGTGCTGACATACACATCGGCCGGCAGGATGTGACGCATCCAGTCGTCGAGCGACACCCGGAAGCTCGACACCATGATCGCCATCGCCACCATCAGGCTAAAGCTCGACAGCACACCGCCCAGCGCAATGCCGGCCTGGCTCGACGCATTCGCCAGCCGCGCCAGCGTGAGCGTGAGCACGGGCGAGGCGCCCGGCCGGCTGGCGACGACCGCGCTCCAGCGCCGGTGCGCGGCGCGAAACACGCCGGCGGCCAGGCGTGGCATCAGCGCGATCACGCTCACCAGCAGCAGTGCGATCGACAGGTAGCCGAAGATGGGCAGCTCGAACACGGGCGGCGCCTGCGACAGCAGCGCTGCCACCGCGATGCCGGCCAGCGGCGGCCATACGGTGGCCAGGCGCGAAATCGCTGCTTCCTCGGTGCCGGACTTGAGTGCCACGGCCGGCTTGGCGCGTGCCGCATCCCAGGCCGGCGCGGCGCAGCCCAGCAGCGCGACGGTGACGCCCAGCGCAAAGTACACGCCAGCGGCCACCGGGGTGAAATGCACGGTCGGACGCACGCCGGAAAAGAAGCCGGCGCCCAGGTCGGCGCCCATGAAGTGCAGGGCAGTGGCCGCCAGCGCGTAACCGGCAGCGATGCCGAGGGCGGAACCCAGCACGCCCAGGCACAGGCCTTCGAGCAAGATCTGGCGCAGCAACTGGCGCCGCTCCATGCCCAGCACCCGCAGCAGCGCAAACTGGCTGCGGCGCCGGATCACCGACAGGGCCTGGGTAGAAAATACCAGGAAGGCGCCGGTAAACAGCGCGACCAGCGCCAGCACCGTCAGGTTGACGCGGTAGGCGCGGCTCATGCCCTCGTTGCGGCTGCTCTGGTCTTCGTCGTTGGGCTGGTTCACCAGGAAGCGGCCCGGGTAGTCGCTGTGCAGGCGCTGCTGCAGCCGGGTTTTGAATACGTCGCGGTTGACGCCGTCGCGCAGCTTGAGGTCCACGCGCGACAGCTTGCCCAGCCGGTCGAAGCGCCACTGCGCCGCGCCGATGTCCATCACGCCCAGGCGCTGGCCGGCGCGCGCGCTTTGCAGGGCGCCCGCGTAGCGCAGCGCCACCGTGCCCACGCCAAGCTGGAAGGGCAACGGCTGGTCTGGCTTTGCCGAGAGCCACTGCTGCGCGGCTGGCGACAGAAAAATCGCGTCGTCGGCGAGGGTGTCCTGCAAGTGTTCTTCCGAGGGGGCGCCCACCAGGTCGGGCGAGATGAAGCCGGCGCGGAACACGTCGATGCCGATGATCTTGAGCGCGCTGCGTTGGCCCGGAATCGAGGCTTCCACTTCCAGGATGGGCGAGGCGACCGCCACTTCCGGCAGGGCGGCGAGCGCCGGGTAGACCGCTTCATCGAAAGTGGGCTCGGTGCCGCGTACCTGCACATCGGCCACGCCGGACAGGCCCTTGATGGCCGACGAAAATTCGTTGAAGGCGGCAGCGTTAATCAGGTGGATGGCAAAGCCAAGCGCGATGCCGATGGCAATTGCCGCCACCGCCACCAGCGTGCGCACCGGGTGCGCACGCCATTCGCCCAGCAGCAGCCAGCTTCCCAACCGTCCCGGCGCCAGCACCGTCATCAGCGGGCGCACTCCAGGGCCAGCAGTTCGGCTGCGCGACGGGCCTTGAGGCGGGCGGCATCGACCGTGGCGGCCGTGGCGCGGCGCGCGTCATCATCGGCCCACTGGCGATTGAGGCGCAGCTTGCCGCATTTGCGCTCGTGCGTGGCAGCGACCTGCGCGGCCCTGGCGTCGAGCTTTGCTTCGCGCTCCTCGCGCGCTACGCGGGTCTTTTCCAGCGCCGCTGCTTCCTTGCGGGCGCGGGCCAGGCTGGCTGCGGCTGCCGGATCGACTCGCGGTGCCGCCGGCCGAGCAAGGGTGCTGGCCGAGGTGGCCGTGGCAGGGCACGGCGTGTCGCCGTAGCTGACCTTGCCGTCGACTGTGCATTTGTGGATGTCTTGCGCGTGTACCGTATGCAGGGTCGCGCATAACAGGGCCGTGGTCATCACGCCGACCGGCCCGTACAGATGAGGTTGCATGGCTGTCCCGTTCACAAAATTTTCCCGGGATTCATGATACCGAGCGGGTCCAGCGCACCTTTGATGGCCCGCATCATGTTCAGCTCTACCGCCGATTTATGGTGCACCAGTTCGTCTCTTTTCAGCACACCGATGCCGTGCTCGGCCGAAATCGAGCCGCCAAAAACTTCCACGCTGTCATACACCACGCGGTTGACTTCGTCCTGTTTGTGCAGGAATTCGTCGTTGGATACACCGTCGGGCGGCGCCACGTTGTAGTGCAGGTTGCCGTCGCCGAGGTGGCCAAAGCACACCAGCTGGCAGCCGGGGAAAGCGGCCTCGAGCTGCGGTCCGGTGGCGGCGATAAAGTCGGCGATGCGCGAGACCGGCAGCGAGATGTCGTGTTTGATGTTCTTGCCTGCCTTGGCCTGCGCCAGCGGAATATGCTCGCGCAATTGCCACAGGCCGATCGATTGGGCCATCGACGTGGCCACCACGGCGTCGTCGATCACGTTGCTGTCCAACGCCGCGCCGATGGCCCGCTCGAGCAGGCCCACGGCATGGGCTTCGGACTCGCTGCTCGAGAGTTCCAGCAGCACGTACTGGGCGTGCGGCGTTTTGAATGGCTGCGGCAGTTGCGGGAATTCGCGCGCCACCAGCGCCAGGCAATACTGCGACATCAGCTCGAAGCCGGTCAGGCTCGCACCGCAGTGGTCCTGCATCAGGTTCAGCAGCCGCAGCGCGTGGACCGGCGAGGGCAGCGCCGCCAGCGCGGTAATCGCGGCTTTCGGTTGCGGGTACAGTTTCAGCACCGCGCCGGTGATGATGCCCAAGGTGCCCTCGGCGCCAATGAACAGGTCGCGCAGGTCGTAGCCGGTGTTGTCCTTGCGTAGTCCGCGCAAGCCGTTCCATATCTCTCCCTGCGGCGTGACCACTTCCAGGCCCAGGCACAGGTCGCGCGTGTTGCCGTAACGGAGCACGGCGGTGCCGCCCGCGTTGGTGGCCAGGTTGCCGCCGATGGTGCAACTACCCTCGGCCGCCAGCGACAGCGGGAACAAACAGCCTTGCGCGGCGGCCGCTTCCTGCGCGTGTTGCAGGATGCAGCCGGCATCGACGGTCATGGTGCGGTTGACGGCATCGACCTGGCGCACGGCATTCATGCGCGCCAGCGACAGCACCACCGCGCCGCCGCCGGCGTCGGGCACGCTGCCCAGCACCAGTCCGGTGTTGCCGCCCTGCGGCACGATCGGCACGCGCCACTGCGCGCACGCGCGCACCAGGGCCGCAACTTCGGCCACCGTGGCGGGCCGCAGCACGGCCAGTGCCCGGCCCGTGTAGCGCCCGCGCTGGTCGGTGAGGAAGGCGGCCTTGTCGGCGTCGAGGTCGAGGACGTAATCCGCGCCAACGATGGCGCGGCACTGATCAAGGAAAGCGCTGGGTGTCTCCGTCATTTGACCGTGGTGACCTTTACTTTGTCGAGCAGTTCCTTGGCCAGCTTTTTCGCCGCCCGTTTGTACGGGCGCAGGTATAGCAGCGCGCAGGCGAAATACACGCAGACGATGATCGCCTCGCCCCAGCCCAGCCAGGCCGACTCGCGGTCGGCGTCGCTCCAGCCGCGCACGATGCCCTCGGTGAAATACAGCAGTATCATCATCGACGTCCACTGCAAGGTGTATATGTCGCGCTTCCACACGCCGTACAAAGGCAGCAGCAGCGGCGCGGCCTTGAGCACCAGCCACGAACCGCCCGGCTTCAGCGGCGCGATCACCATCTCCCACAACACGCACCACACGATCAGCAGGCCCAGGCTGCCGACGGCGCCCCAATGAAAATACTTGTGCAAGGTGGTGTGCATGGCGTCGTCCTCTAACGGGTTGCGAGCTTGACGGCGGTTTCGGCCAGGCGCCGGCCCTGGGCGATGGCCAGGCGCTTTTCGTCGTCGGTGATCGGGCGGGCGCCATCGAGGCCGGCCCAGTGGCTGGCGCCGTACGGCGTGCCGCCGCTGGCGGTGGTCATCAATTCCGGGTTGGTGTAGGGCAGGCCCAGCACCATCAGGCCGTGGTGGAACAGCGGCACCATCATGGTGAGCAGGGTGGATTCCTGGCCGCCGTGCAGGCTGCCGGTGGACGTGAACACGCAAGCCGGCTTGCCGGCCAGCGCGCCGGACAGCCACTGGCTCGACGTGCCATCCCAAAAATACTTCATCGACGCGGCCATATTGCCGAAGCGGGTGGGCGAACCGACGGCGATGCCGGCGCATTCGGCCAGGTCGTCAAGTTCCACGTATGGCGCGCCGTCGAGCGGCACCTCGGGCGCCGTGGCTTCGGTGACGGTGGAGACGGCGGGCACGGTGCGCAGGCGCGCATCGCAGCCCGGTACGCTCTCGATGCCCTGGGCGATCAGCTCCGCCAATTTGCGCGTGGCGCCGTGACGCGAGTAGAACAGGACAAGAATAATCAGATTGGGTTGGCTCATCGCAGGTATTATAGGGGGTTAAAGCGGGCGCGGGCGGTGTGAAAATCGGCCGCCGCCGCTCCTGAAATCCGATTATCGCTCATGTTCCAAAAATATATACAACCGATTTTCTTCTACCTGCTGCGCAGCTGCCGCAACGGTGTCAATACCGTGCGCGCGCTGTCGTGGTCCGAGGTGCGCGACCTGGTGCTGTTCGCCCACCGCCGCCTGCGCGAGGAAAGCCTGCCGCAAGTGGCCGGCAGCCTCACTTTCACCACCGTGTTTGCGCTGGTGCCGCTGCTCACCATCGCGCTGGCGATTTTTACCACCTTCCCGATGTTCAATACCTTCCGCGCGTCGCTGGAAGCGTATTTCGTCCAGAGCGTGATGCCCAAGACGATCTCGGCCACCATCCTCAACTACCTGACCATGTTCGCGTCCAAGGCTACGCGGCTGTCGGCGGTGGGCGCGGTGGCGCTGATTTTCACGTCGATCGCCATGATGAACCTGATCGAGCGCGTGTTCAACCGCATCTGGCGCGTGCGCGGGGAGCGTAGCTGGACTCGCCGCATCCTGGTCTATTGGGCCATCATCACGTTGGGGCCGCTGCTGATCGGCGTCTCGCTCACGCTGTCGTCCACCGTGTTCATGGCCACGTCCGACCTGTTCGAGCAGTTCCCGGTGGTGGGCGCCATCGTGTACACGTTCGCGTCGCTGGCCGTGACCACCGCCAGTTTTACGTTGTTGTACGTGGCAGTGCCCAATCGCGACGTGGACTGGTACGACGCCGCCTGGGGCGGCCTGGTGGCCGGCGTGGCGTTCGAACTTGCGAAGCGCGGCTTCGCCATTTTCATCACGCAGTTCCCCACGTATTCCAAGATATACGGCGCGCTGGCGGCCTTGCCGCTGTTCCTGGTGTGGATTTATGTGTCGTGGGTGATCACCCTGATCGGCGCCTTGCTGGTGGCGGCACTGCCGGTGGTCAAATACGAGCGCTGGTGGCACGAGGCCAAGCCCGGCGGCGAATTCGTCGATGCCATGGCCATTCTGAAAGTGCTGTTCCTGGCCTGCAAATGCGGCGACACGGCACTGGTCAGCGCCGGCACCATCCGCACCCGTACCCGGCTGGGTTTTGACGAGATGGATACCCTGCTCGAAAAAATGCTGGCCGAGGGCTGGGTGGGGCGCGTCAACGTGCCGGCGCCGCGCCGGGTGCAGTGGGGCAAGCGCGTCTCTGACGGCAGCGACCACTGGGTATTGCTGGCCAATGTGGAGAAACTGACGCTGGCCGAGGTGTACCGGCTGTTCGTGTTCGGCGGCATGGCGGTCAATGCCGGCGTGGTGGACGATGACACGGACGAGCGCGACAAACTGTCGGCGCGCGAAGCGGCGCAACTGGCGCGCGAAGTGGAAAACGCCGTCGAAACCGGGCTCGGTAAAAGCCTGGCAGACCACTTCGGCCCCATCGATTGCCGTTAATAACCAGGCTTTGGTTGCAGTGCAGCATAAGAGTGTTGCAACACTCTTATCAAATTCTTGCGATATCGTGGGGAGTGGCGCTGGATTTTTCGCCATGCATAGGCTACATTCGCCTTAGGCTTAAACATTAAAATTAATAATGACATCATCTACCCACGAAGCCTCTCAGCGGACAGGACGGTCAAATATGAAAGTCTCCGAAATCCTGCAGGTCAAAGGCAGTATCCTCTATACCATTTCGCCCGATCAACCGTTGGCCGAAGCGGCCGACATCATGGCGGAAAAAGACATCGGCTCGCTGGTCGTCATGGAATTCGGCGACCTGGTTGGTATGCTCACGTTCCGCGAAGTGCTGCGCGCGCTGCATACCAACGAGGGCAATGTCGGCGTCGGCACGGTGCGCAAGCACATGGACGACTACCCGATCACGGTCACGCCCGATACCGAAGTCAACGAAGTGCGCCGCATCATGCTGGAAAAACATGCACGCTATCTTCCCGTGATGAACGCCAAGACCATCCTCGGCGTGATTTCGTTCTACGACGTGGCGCGCGCGGTGCTGGAAGCGCAAAGCTTCGAGAACCGCATGCTCAAGGCCTATATCCGCGACTGGCCCGGCGACCAGGCCGAGCCGCATCCGGACTGACTCTCCCGCGCTCCCTGCGCCCGGCGTGACCGGGCGGGGGAGCTACCTGCTATTTTTCGCCGTTGAGCCATACCTGCAGCGCATCGGCCTTCATCGGCCGCGCGAACAGGAATCCCTGCGCCAGCGGGCAGCCCAGCGCGTGCAGGATCTGCGCCTCGCGCTCGTCTTCCACCCCTTCCGCAATCACCGTCAGGCCCAGGTTGCGGCCCAGTTGAATTACCATCTCGGCAATGCTGCTGCCGCGTGCCGATCCGGTAATTTCGGTGACGAACGCGCGGTCGATTTTCAGGCGGTCCACTTGCAGGCGCTGCAAGTACGACAGCGACGAAAAACCGGTGCCGAAGTCGTCGATTGCGATCGAGACCCCGGTCTGCTTGATCTGGTCGAGCATCTTGATCAGCAAATCCGGTTCTTCCATCGCCATCGATTCGGTGATTTCCAGTTCGATGTTCTGCGGCGGCGCGCCGGTTTCCTCCAGTGCGCGGCGCAGCATCTCGAGGAAGTGCGGGTGGCGGAACTGCACCTGCGAGACGTTGACCGACATGACGAAATCGAGGTGGCCGGCCGCGCGCACGGCCATCAGTTCGCGGCACGCGGTGCGCAGCACCCATTCGCCGAGGTCGATGATCAGGCCCGAATATTCGGCGATCGGGATGAAACGGTCGGGCGAGACGAAGGTGCCGTCTTCGGTCTGCCAGCGCAGCAGCGCTTCGGCGCCGACCGGCCGCCGCGTTTCGAGGTCGATCTGCGGCTGGTACATGACGAACAGCTGGCGCTGGCCAAACGCGGTGCGCAGCGCGTGCATCATGCGTACCCGCTCGCGGATTTCCACGCCCATCGAGCGCGAAAAATAGCAGTAGCCGGCGCGCTGCTGGCTCTTGGCGCGTTTCAGGGCGATGTCGGCATCCTTCAATGCGTCGCCGCCGCTGCCTTCGTGTTCTTCCAGGCGCACCAGTCCCAGCGTGGCCGACAGTTGTACATCCTGGCCGTCGATGCGGAACGGCTGCTGGAACAGCGCCAGCAGCGCGGCGGGCGTGACCAGGTTGGCGTCGCCCAGCAGCGCGAAAATATCGCCGCCAATGCGCGCCACCGTCACTTGCCGCCCCAGGTCCGCCTGCAGGCGGTTGGCGACCGACACCAGCAGCAGGTCGCCGAACTGGTGGCCCAGCGCGTCGTTGGTTTCCGAAAAATGGTCGAGATCGACGAGCGCCAGCGTGGCCTGTTGGTCCGCTGGCGCCACTGTCGTGGATGCGGCCAGCCGTTCTTCGAGCATTTCGAGCAGGCGGGTGCGGTTGGGCAGCTTGGACAGCTGGTCGTAGAACGCCGCGTTGTGCAGGTGGCTGACCAGTTCCACGTTGTCCAGCCCCACCGCCACGTTGCCGCAAAAGACGTCGAGCAGGCGTTCGTTGATGTCGGAGGGCGGGGTGGCAACGTCGAGGTAGGCGACGAAGTCGCGGCTGGCCTTGCCGGCGAAGTACAGGGTGATCGAGTCGGGTCCGTACACATTGCCGCGTTGTGCCAACGCCTGCTCCATGACCGCCCTGATGCGGGCGTCGGCCAGCGGTGCGTGATGGACGTGGCGGGCGTGGGCATGGGCGCCGTGGTCGAGGTGAGCATGCTGGCCGCAGGCTGCCATCACCATCAGTTCGTGGCAACCGCCGTCGCCAGGGCAATCCTTGACGCACAATACGCCGCTGGCGGGAATGCCCAGCAGGTCGCCGATCTGTGCCAGCACGCCGGAGGCGAAATTCTGCACGCCGTGCAGCGCCATCAACTCGGTGCTGGCGTGGACGATCTGGTTCAGGCCGCGGCGGCTGTCGTCGATCTTGCGGATCTGTTCATACGAACGGATGGCCGACGTGACGGTGGTATAGAGCTTGATGCGCGTGAGCTCGGACTTGGTCTTGTAGTCGTTGATGTCGAAATCGCGGATAGCGTCGATTTCGGGCGCATAGCCAGGTTGGCCGGTGCGCAGGATGATGCGCACATCGGCAAGCTTGAGCGTTTCGCGGATATGGCGCACCAGGTGCAGGCCGGCGTCGTCCTGCTCCATCACCACGTCGAGCAGGATCACGGCGATGTCGGTTTCGGTGGCGAGCAACTGGCGCGCTTGGGTGGCGGAATAGGCGTGGACGAATTCCAGCGGCCTGCCTTGCATGTCGAGGTTGCCGAGCGCGAAGGTGGTAGTGGAATGGACGTCCTCGTCATCGTCGATGATCATCACGCGCCATACGCCGGTGGTGCTGGTGTCTGTCGTTGCCGCCGGATGTTCGTCCAGGAATACCAGGTCGTCTTGATCATCCTTGGCCACAGACGTAAGCTGTCGGTAGCCAGGAGGGGTGATCGGTTGGGGCATGTGTCGCGTCTCCAGGATTGCTCGGTGTTCTTCTGGGTAAGTATATAGCGAATTGTTAAAATGAACTCGAATTTCCCTTGCGATAGTCCACCGGCCGTTGCGCTGCCGTTGCACATGCGTCTGTATTGCAACAAAGAACTGATCAGGCCCAGGGATGGGCCATCGCCCCGGCACGCGCCGGGCGTGCGGTAGCTGTTAGAATATAGAAATCCCTATAATTCCAAAGATTCTCTTCCTATGTCCGGTAATACATTTGGTAAATTGTTTTCTGTAACTACTTTCGGTGAATCGCACGGTCCCGCAATTGGCTGCGTGATCGATGGCTGTCCGCCGGGCCTGGCCTTGTCCGAAGCCGATATCCAGCCGGAACTCGACCGCCGCAAACCGGGCACGTCGCGCCACGTGACGCAGCGCCAGGAATCGGACACGGTGGAGATTCTGTCGGGCGTGTACCAGGGTGTGACCACCGGTACCCCGATCGCGCTGTTGATCCGCAACGAAGACCAGCGCAGCAAGGACTACGGCAACATCGCCGAGAGCTTCCGTCCGGGCCACGCCGACTACACGTATTGGCACAAGTACGGCGTGCGCGATCCGCGTGGTGGTGGCCGCTCGTCGGCGCGCCTGACCGCGCCCATCGTCGGCGCCGCCGCCGTGGCCAAAAAGTGGTTGCAGCAGCAGTACGGCACCACGTTCAAGGGCTGCATGAGCCAGCTGGGCGACATTCCGGTGCCGTTCCAGGACTGGGTCCATGTGCACGACAATCCGTTTTTTGCCGCCAGCGGCGACGCCGGCCTGATCGCCCACATGGAAGCGACCATGGACGAACTGCGCAAGGCTGGTGACTCGATCGGCGCGCGCATCGACGTCATCGCCCAGAATGTGCCGGTGGGCCTGGGCCAACCGATCTATGACAAGCTCGATGCCGATATCGCCTACGCGATGATGGGCATTAATGCGGTGAAGGGTGTGGAAATTGGCGCCGGCTTCAAGTCGGTGGCGCAAAAGGGTACCGAGCATGGCGACGAACTGACGCCGCAGGGCTTTGTCGGCAATAACGCCGGCGGCGTGTTGGGCGGCATCTCCACCGGCCAGGACATCACGGTGTCGATCGCCATCAAGCCAACGTCGTCGATCCGCACCCCGCGCCATTCGATCGACAAGGAAGGCAACCCGGTGCTGGTGGAAACCTTCGGGCGCCACGATCCGTGCGTGGGCATACGCGCCACGCCGATCGCCGAAGCGATGCTGGCGCTGGTGCTGATCGACCACGCGCTGATGCATCGCGCCCAGTGCGGCGATGTCAAGGTGGCTACACCGGACATCTCCCGGTAAGCTTCTTCAGGCGCGGGTGGGGGCGGTGATGGTGGCCACCGTCTCCTGCTTGTGGCGCCGTTCGGCGGCGCGCACCACCATCATGCGGATGTCGTTGAGCAGCGAGAACTCGGTGGGGCTGAGCTGGATCGGCGGGAAGGTGTCGTCCCAGTCGCCATACAGGAAACCGGCCGCCTGGCCGTTGTACGACAGCGGGATGATGACAAAGCTGTGCGCCTCCGACAGTGAGGCTTTCCACCATTGCGGCAGCTTGGCAGCGAACTTGGCGTCGCGGGCATTTTCGATGAAGATCACGCGGTCGCTGTTGAGCGATGCGTGGAACACGTTCGGTTCGTAGGCGTCGTCAAAGCTCATCGCCGCCAGCAGCTCGCGGCTGTCATTGCCGAAGCATATGCGCGCTGCGTACAGGCTTTCGCGGCGGTTGCGCACGAATGCGATGGCGCGCGAAAACTCCAGTCCCTTGTAAATGGTCTCCAGTGCGATCTGCACCATCTGGCCGGGGCTGGCCGTATCCAGCACGTCGCGCATATCGGCCAGGCCGCTAAGCAGGATCTTGTTGCCGGCCGCGCGCTGGCGGTTTTGCGCCTGCGCCTTCGCGCGTCGCTCGGCCGGGCGCGAAAGCGGGGCGATGGTCAGATCGTTGGCCGCTACCACCTTGGCCTGCTCGATGGCGATCATCAGGTTGTCCGCTTCCATGCCCAGCAGCGACGAATAGCTCTCGGTCAGCGCCTGCACTTCGGCTGCGCCGACGGCGTCGTCGTGCCACAGCGATTCGGCGCACATAGCGGACATGGTAGACAGGCCAGCCACCCAGTCGGCCGGCTCGATGGCGGCGCCTTCTTCGGGCGGATCCATGCGGCGCATGCCGTCGACCAGTTGCGCGGGCAGGCGCCAGTGCAGGGCTGCGGCGTGGCCCAGCTGCTCCATGCTCAGCCCCAGCATGTCGGGGGCGACCGCTTCGATGCTGGTGCCGTCGTCGTCGGCGCGGCGTTGCAGCTCGAGCCAGCGCTCGGGCATGTAAAAGGTGAGCATCATGCGGCCCAGTGTGTGCAGCATCGAGCACACCACGGCTTCTTCGCCGCGCGGGTTGTGGGCGGCCGTGGCGATCTGCTGCGCCACGATGCCTGCCAATACCGCTTTTTCCATTTCGATGTGCGCCACCGTGGCTTCGCCGTCGGCCGTGTCGGCGCCCATTTCCTCGATCAGTTTGAGCCCCAGCGCCAGGTGGCCGATGGCGTCGGTACCCAGCACCACCACGGCTTTCGAAACCGTGTTGACGTGCTGGCCAAAGGCCGAGTACATGCTGCTGTTGGCCAGCCGCAGGACTTTTTGCGTGAGCACCGGATCGGACAGCACGGTGCTGGTCATATTGAATTCCTGGTCGTCCTCGCCGCGCATGGCGCCCAGGATCGACGTGATGGCCTTGGCGAAGCCGGGCATGTCGCCGCGCCGGCGCGTGCACTCCCACAGCTTTGCCAGGGTCTTTTCGCCTTGTTCACCGATGATGTCGAGATCGGTCATGGCGTCACCTGCGTGGCCTGGGCTGGCGGCACGTGCGGCACCAGCTTGGCGTGGATGCTTTCGCGCAGCGCCGCCATGGCAACGTTGGCGGGCATGGGTTTGCCGGTCAGGTAGCCCTGGATGTACTGGCAGCCCCGGTCGTTGAGCCAGCCCATCTGCTCTTCGGTTTCCACGCCTTCGGCCACCACGGACAGGTCCAGGTGGCGCGACAGGTCGAGCACCGTGCTGCAGATGGCGCCATCCTTTTGCGAGCCTGGCAGGTCGCGGATGAAGGCGCGGTCGATCTTCAGCACGGAAATCGGGAAGCGCTTGAGGTAGGCCAGCGAAGAATAGCCGGTGCCGAAATCGTCGATGGCGATGCGCGCGCGGCGCTCGGCCATCTTGGACAGGATGGATTCCGCGTGGACCGGGTCGATCATCAGCGTTCCTTCGGTAATTTCGAGTACCAGCTGTTCGCCGGGCAGGCCGGAGAAGGCCAGGGCGTCGTCGAGCACGTCGAGGAATTTATCGTTGCGGAACTGGCGCGGGCTGATATTGACCGATATGTACAGGCTGCGGCGCGCCACTTCCTCGAACTGGCGCAGCTGCACGCACGCCGCCTTGAGCGCCCAGGCGCCCAGCAGGTTGATCAGGCCATTGGCCTCGGCGATCGGAATGAAGCGCACCGGCGGCACCATGCCGAGCGTGGGGTGCTTCCAGCGCATCAGCGTCTCGAAGCCCTGGATCTCGCGCGTGGGCGCATCGACGATGGGCTGGTAGTACAACAGGAACTCGCCTTCGCGCACGGCCTGGAACATCGCCGCCTCGAGCGAGATATCGTGCTGCGGCGGCCCCGCATGCGAGGGGCTGTACACCACGCAGCGCGCCTTGCCGGTTTCCTTGGCGCGCGACATGGCGGCATCGGCCAGCGCGACTAAACGCACCTCGTCCTCCGCGTGCAGCGGGTAGATCGACACGCCGACCGAAGCGCCCACGTAAATGGTGTTCTTGCCGATGTCGAACGGCGACTGCAGCGAGGCGATCAGCCGCCCGGTGACCAGCTTGATCTGGGCTTCGGTATGGGTGCCGGGCAGGATGGCGACGAATTCGTCGCCGCCCACGCGCGCCAGCGTATCGCTGTCGCGCAGGGTTTTGCGCAGGCGCGCGGCGGCCATTTGCAGCAGCGCGTCGCCCACCGGGTGGCCGAGGCCATCGTTGACTTTCTTAAAACTGTCGAGGCCGATGGTGGCCACCGAGAAGCCCTGGCCGGAACGGCGTGCGTTGGCGATCACCATGCGGATGCGGTCCGACAGCAGCAGGCGGTTGGGCAATTCGGTAAGCGCGTCGTGGGTGGCCAGGTGGCGCAGGCGCTCTTCGGTAGCTTGTTGCTGCGACATGTTACGGCCCACCACCAGCATGCCGCCCGTCTGCGGCAGGAAGGAAACGCGTAATTCGTGCCACACTTCGCTCTCGGGCGCCTTGATGCGCACTTGCAGCAGCTGCGGCGTGCGCGTGGCCTGCGCTTCCGCCAGCGCCGCCGTGATCGATGCATGATGATCATCGCTGACCAGCCGCGCCAGCGACAGGCCGGCGAGCGGCGCCAGGCGCCCGATCAGCGTGGTGGCACGCTTGCTGGCAAAGGCGACCGCGCCGGTGGCATCGAGGCGAAACACCACATCGCCAGCTTCTTCCATGAAATGGTCCAGCTCGTGGAGCAAATCGCGTGGCGTCTGAGGTGATGGGGGCTGTTGCATTGCAAAAATCTAAGCTTTCTAATTTGTATATGTGACACGCGGATTATGTGAATCTTGCAAATCCATAAAGCACTTTATCACTTCTGCGCGGGGTTTTACATGGCTAAAGACAACATTCTGTTGGGTTTCATTAATTTCTTTTGAGAAATCTCTAAAACCGCACAAATAGTTGTTTCGCCATGTTGTCATGGTGTCACCGCCACCGCGCGAGCGCCGCTTGTATAATGGCGTGCATAAACGTCCTCATAGAGCAAACAATAATGAAACAAGATCCGCGCTTCCCGAACCTGTTCATCACCGACCATCCGCTGATCCAGCACAAGCTGAGCCATATGCGCGCCAAGGATACGTCGACTCGGACTTTCCGCGATCTGCTCAAGGAAATTACGCTGCTGATGGGCTATGAGATCACGCGCGACTTGCCGCTGACTACCCGCACCGTCGAAACGCCGTTGATGACCATCGACGCGCCGGTGATCGCCGGCCGCAAACTGGCCATCGTGCCGATCCTGCGTGCCGGCATCGGCATGAGCGACGGCTTGCTGGACCTGGTGCCGTCGGCGCGCGTGGGCCATATTGGCGTGTTCCGCGACCCGGCCACCCACTTGCCGGTGGAATACCTGGTGCGCTTGCCCGACACCGTCGAGCGCACCTTCATCCTGTGCGACCCGATGGTTGCCACCGGCAACTCGGCCGTGCATGCGGTCGATGTCCTCAAAAAGCGCGGCGTCACCGACGAGCAAATCATTTTCCTGTCGCTGGTGGCGGCGCCGGAAGGCGTGGAAGTGTTCCAGAAATCGCACCCGGGTGTGAAGCTGTATTGCGCTTCGCTCGATTCGCACCTTGACGACCATGCCTACATCATCCCGGGCCTGGGCGATGCCGGTGACCGCATCTTCGGCACCAAGTAATCGCCGCATATATATATATGAACGCCTCGACCGACCCTGATTTTCGCGCCCGCCTGGCGGCGCTCAACGCCAAGTTCGCCGCCACCGTGCCAGGGACGATGGACAAGATTGCGCAGGCGCTCGCTGCCTGCCGCGCCAGCGCCGAGGGCACCGCGCCTTCCGCCGCAGCACTGCACCAGTTGCACGAACTGCTGCACGGCGTGGCCGGTTCGGCCGGCACCTTCGGATTCGCGACGTTGGGGCAGGAGGCACGCCGCATCGAACAGCAGGTGCGCACGGTCATGAAAGAGGGCGCCGGCTGGGAGACTATCCCGGCCCAAGTGGAGCGCTTGCTGGCATGGGCGGCGCGCGACGCGAGCGCCACTGAATTCGATTGAAACACGTAGTCCACTTGATCTATCGCAAATCGGTTATGATCTAGTTGTCTATAATGACATGTACGCTTTGAACGAGAGAGTTGCTGTTCATGAGCAGCGGTAGGTGAAGCAAAAAACGGAAGATTGTTCACGCTGACTTCCGGCTTTTTCTACCAAAAAATGCGGTCTTTTGCATTTATTTTTGTGAACACGTGCTTTTCTCTAGTAAATGGGTATAATACGGAATCGTTTAGATTCAAGAGTACTGCAGTTTGTATGTCTTTCTTGCCTCAAACGATATCACGGGCGCAAGCCCAACTTAACTGAAATAGGAATTGTAATGGCAACTGGTATCGTAAAATGGTTCAATGATTCGAAGGGCTTCGGCTTTATCACCCCTGACGAAGGCGGCGAAGATCTGTTCGCTCACTTCTCGGCGATTCAGTCGGCAGGCTTCAAGTCGCTGCAAGAGAACCAACGCGTTTCTTTTGAAGTGACCGCTGGTCCTAAGGGCAAGCAAGCTTCGAACATTCAGCCTCTGTAATACGCTGGATCTAACGAAATAAAGAAATCCTCGGTAACCGAGGATTTTTTTTTCGTCGGTACGTTTGGCAAACCGCACGTCTGCGCGCGGTAACGCCTGTTTTTCCTTTCAATGCTGCGCAGGTTTACGCCGCCAGTAGTCGGGCTGCGCATACGCCCGCCGCAAGAAATCCACGAACGCCCGCACCCGCAGTGGCAAATGCCGGCGCTGCGCGAACACCGCGTGAATATCGTTGCCCGGCGCTGCAAACTCGGCCAGCACCGTGCGCAATTTGCCTGCTTCGATCTCGCTGCCCACTTCCCACATCGACCGCCACGCCAGCCCCTTGCCGGCCAGCGCCCATTCGTGCAGCACCTGGCCGTCGTTGCAGCCCATATTTCCACCCACCTTCAGCACCACGTTCTTGCCGTTTTCCCGAAAAGTCCAGCCGCGCTGGCTGCCTTCGCTGCTGATCGCCAGGCAGTTGTGACGCGCCAGGTCGGCCAGGGTTTCCGGCGTGCCGTGGCGCTTGAGATAGGAGGGTGCCGCCACCACCACCCGTTCGTTATCGGCCAGCTTGACGCTGACCAGGCTGGAATCGGCCAGGCTGGCGATGCGGATCGCCACGTCGATGCCTTCGCCGACGATGTCTGTCACGCGGTCGGTCATGTTCAGGGTGGCGGTAAGGTCCTGGTGCTCGGCCAGGAATGATGGCAGCAATGGCGCCACGTGCTGGCGGCCGAAACCGGCGGGCGCCGAGATCATCAGGTGGCCGGTGGCGCGGGCGCTGCGTTCGGCCACGGCTGATTCGGCTTCCTCGAGCTCGGCCAGGATGCGCTGGCAATCCTCGAGAAATGCCGTGCCCTCGTCGGTGAGGGCCAGTTTGCGCGTGGTTCGTTGCAGTAATTTGACGCCGAGGCGTGCTTCGAGCGCATCGAGCCGGCGGCCGATCATGGCCGGCGCAATGCCTTCCGCGCGCGCGGCAGCCGACAGGCTGCCCCTGGCCACGACCTCGACAAAGGTGGAAATCTGTCTGAATTGGCCCATCGTGAACTCTCTATCTGTGATAAAAACGCATGGATGAAGTGATATTTAGTCTCGTTTGCGTAACTAAAGAGTGAATATACTGGAAAAAAAGCCATGGTGTCACCGAGCCGACACACTAAAAAAGAAACCGGCGTGCGCACTGTGGCGATGCTTATAATTTGGTATGGAAGTTAACTTTTCTCTTGGAGATCTTGCACATGACGCTGTCCATCAATCTGCCCCAGGGCATGGAAATTACCGGTGACATCAAACCCGGTTACGAAGCCATTCTCACCACCGAGGCGTTGAGCCTCGTGGTCAAGCTCACGCGCGAATTCGAGGCGCGTCGCCAGCAATTGCTGGCCGTGCGGGTGGAGCGCGCCAAGCGTCTGGACGCCGGCGAACGTCCCGACTTCCTGCCCGAGACCGCAGAAATCCGCAACGGCGACTGGACCATCGCACCGATTCCTGCCGCGCTCAAATGCCGCCGCGTGGAGATTACCGGTCCGGTCGAGCGCAAGATGGTGATCAACGCCCTCAACTCGGGCGCCGACAGCTATATGACCGACTTCGAGGATTCCAATACGCCCAACTGGGACAACCAGATCACCGGCCAGATCAATATGAAGGATGCGGTACGCCGTACCATCTCGCTCGAGCAAAACGGCAAGTCGTACAAGCTCAACGACAAGGTCGCCACGCTGGTGGTGCGCCCGCGCGGCTGGCACCTCGATGAAAAACACGTGCTGGTCGATGGCAAGCGCATTTCCGGCGGCATCTTCGACTTTGCCCTGTTCATGGTGCACAACGCCAAGGAGCAACTGGCGCGTGGCGCCGGCCCATATTTTTACCTGCCGAAAATGGAATCGCACCTGGAAGCGCGACTGTGGAACGACATTTTCGTCATGACGCAAAACGAATTGGGCCTGCCGCAGGGCACCATCAAGGCCACCGTGCTGATCGAAACCATCCTGGCCGCGTTCGAGATGGACGAGATCCTGTACGAGCTGCGCGAACACAGCTCGGGCCTGAATGCCGGCCGCTGGGATTACATCTTCTCGTGCATCAAGAAATTCAAGCTGGACAAGGATTTCTGCCTGGCCGACCGCGCCAAGGTGACAATGACCGCGCCATTCATGCGTGCTTACGCGCTGCTGCTGCTCAAGACCTGCCACAAGCGCAACGCACCGGCCATCGGCGGCATGGCGGCGTTGATTCCGATCAAGAACGATCCGGAGAAAAACGATGTCGCCATGGGCGGCGTGCGCAACGACAAGGCGCGCGACGCCACCGATGGCTACGACGGCGGCTGGGTCGCACATCCGGGCCTGGTCGAACTGGCGATGGGCGAATTCACCAAAGTGCTCGGCGACAAGCTTAATCAGATCGACAAGCAACGCCCCGACATCGAGGTAACGCGCGAACAGCTGCTCGACTTCAAGCCCGAAGCGCCAATCACCGAGGCTGGCCTGCGCTACAACATCAATGTCGGCATCCACTACCTGGGCAGCTGGCTGGCAGGCAATGGCTGCGTGCCGATCCACAACCTGATGGAAGATGCTGCGACGGCCGAGATCAGCCGTTCGCAAGTATGGCAATGGATTCGTTCCGACAAGGGCGTATTGGAAGACGGCCGCAAGGTCACGGCCGACATGGTGCGGGCGATGATTCCGGAAGAGCTGGTCAAGGTGCAGCGCGATGCGCCCGGTGGCGACGGCCCGACCTATCCGCGCGCCGCGCAAATCTTCGAAGAGATGTCCACCTCGACCGAGTTTGCCGAGTTCCTGACCTTGCCGCTGTACGAAGAAATCTGAACCGGATCGGCAACCTTCAAGTCATCGTCCCCGCGCACGAGGGGATCCATGCTGAGTACGCAAATACGCGACGCATGGACCCCGCTGGCGTGGCGGTCTTTCCCGGACTCATTGCAGTCATCTCAAAAATCGTTCTTCCACAAGCGCAAAGCCGTAAACGTCGCCAGCGGCGTGTCGATCTTGTCGAGCTTGCCAGCCTTTACCAGTTCCTGTGCGATTGCCGGTTCGCGATAGCGCAGGAACGGGTTGGTGGCCTTTTCGATGGCGATCGTGCTGGGCACGGTGGGCAGGTTGTGCTCGCGCTTGTCGGTCTCTACTTTTACCCTTTCCTGCAGCGCCACGTTATCGGGCTCGACCACGCGCGCGAAGCGCAGGTTGGATAGGGTATATTCGTGGGCGCAGTACACCTTGGTATCATCGGGCAGCGCGGCCAGCTTGCCGAGTGAGCTGATCATCTGCGCAGGCGTGCCTTCGAACAGCCGTCCGCAGCCGCCTGCAAACAGGGTGTCGCCGCAGAACAGCCAGGTGGGCTCGGCATCGAGCGGTGCGCGCACGTAGGCGATGTGGCCCATGGTGTGACCCGGCACATCGAGTACGCTCACGCGCAGCGCCAGGCCCGGCACGTCGATCTGCTTGCCTTCACCGACGGGCAGGGTGACGGTGGCGATGCTCTCGTTGCGCGGTCCATAAACGGGAACCTGGTAATGCTGTAATAATTCGGGAACGCCGCCGATGTGGTCAGCGTGATGGTGGGTCAGTAGAATGGCGGTGAGCCTGAGGCCGTGTTCCTTGAGCGCGGCCAGGACCGGCTTGGCTTCACCGGGATCGACGACGGCAGCGTGTACGCCGTCATGGATCAGCCACAGGTAGTTGTCTTTGAACGCTGGAATCGTAAGAACACTGAGAGCTTGTTGAGAAGATATGGTCATTGGATCGCTAAAGGCTGGACATGGATAAAGCAGGTTCGGAGCAATCCATTATAGCGCTGGAAGGCTGGCTGCAAACGCCCGCCGGTGTGTACATGCGTGCGTGGGAACAAACGTGTCTTGATAATTTAACGGTAGATATTTTCGGCTACAACGCGGTGCAGATCGGCCTGCCGCAGATCGACGCGCTGGCAGCCAACCGCATGCCCAACAAGTGGTTGGTGGACCGCAAGGTACGGCCGGAAAACATCGTGCCAACCTCGCTGTCCGCGCCTGCCGGTACGGTGGCCACGATGACCGCGCCGGTGATTGCCATGCCGCCGGCCCGGCCCGTCTCGCTCACCTGCGACTTCACCGAACTGCCGTTCGCCTCGCACAGCCTGGACCTGGTGGTACTGCCGCATGTGCTCGAGTTTTCCACCGATCCGCACCAGGTGCTGCGCGAAGTCGAGCGCGTGCTGATACCCGAAGGGCAGGTAATTATTTGCGGTTTCAACCCCACCAGCCTGTGGGGTGCACGCCATGTGCTGCGGCGCGTGGGTGGCGCCTCGTTCCTGCCGCCCACGGAATCGTTGATTACCATGCCGCGCATGAAGGACTGGCTGAAATTATTGAATATGGGTGACAGCCACAGCCACCTCGGCTGCTACGCGCCCGCCTGCCGCACAGAAAAATGGCTGCAACGCTACGCATTCATGGATAATGCCGGTCCGCGCTGGTGGCCGTTCTTTGGCGGCGTGTACGTCATCCAGGCCATCAAGCGCGTGAAAGGCATGCATCTGATCGGCCCGGCGTGGGCCAAGAAATCGGCAACGGCCCCAGCGGTCGTGCCGGCAACCAACAAAAGACGGGAACAGCAGGATGGATAAGGTCGAAATTTTTACTGACGGCGCATGCAAGGGCAACCCTGGCCTGGGCGGCTGGGGCGCATTCCTGGTGGCCGGCAACTCCGAGAAGGAAATCTGCGGCGGCACGCGCGACACCACCAACAACCGCATGGAATTGCAGGCCGTGATCGAAGCCCTGAGCATCCTCAAGCGGCCCTGCGACGTCGTGCTGCACACCGACAGCCAGTACGTGCAAAAGGGCATCAGCGAGTGGATCCACGGCTGGAAAGCGCGCGGCTGGAAAACCGCGTCCAAGGAACCGGTCAAGAACGAAGACCTGTGGAAGGCGCTCGACATTGCGCAAGCGCTGCACACGGTGGAATGGCGCTGGGTGCGCGGCCACAACGGCCACCCCGGCAACGAGCGCGCCGACATGCTGGCCAACCGCGGCGTGGAAGTGGCGCGCGCCGCCAGTAAAAAGTAAAACCGGCCGGCCTGTTATACTAGTCCGCTTGTCTGTAGCAATCACCGAAACACTATGCGCCAAATCGTACTCGATACCGAAACCACCGGCATCAACCCCAAGCTGGGCAACCGTATCATCGAGATCGGCTGCGTCGAACTCGAAAACCGCATGCTGACGGGGAACAACTTCCACGTCTATATCAATCCCGACCGCGATTCGGAAGAGGGCGCGCTCAACGTCCACGGCCTGACCACCGAGTTCCTGAGCGACAAGCCGCGCTTTCACGAAATCGTCGAAGACTTGCGCGCGTACATACAGGGAGCCGAAGTCATCATCCACAACGCGCCGTTCGACCTGGGATTCCTGAACCACGAATTCAAGCTGCTGAACCTGCCGGACTTCAGCAGCCACATCGGCAGCGTGATCGACACCCTGGTGCAAGCGAAAGAACTGCACCCCGGCAAACGCAACTCGCTGGACGCACTCTGCGACCGCTACGGCATCTCCAACGCCCACCGCAAACTGCACGGCGCGCTGCTCGATTCGGAGTTGCTGGCCGACGTCTATCTGGCGATGACACGCGGCCAGAACAGCCTGGGCATGGATGTGGAAGAAGTCAAACCGGCCGGCAGCGAATTGCTGGCGCCGGTGGCCATGGCCGACATCATCTTCCTGCCAGCCTCGGACGACGAACTGGCAGCGCACGTGGAAGCGCTGGCCGGCCTGGACAAGGCTGTCAAAGGACAATGCATCTGGACCGCCGCGATGGCGCCGCAATTGTCGGCGTGAGAGACAACGGAAGAATTTTCACGTTGACCCTTCCATTTTGCCTGGGACGTATCGTATAATTCGCCTCGCTTCGGGAGGTTAGCTCAGGGGTAGAGCACTGCATTCACACTGCAGGGGTCGCAAGTTCGAAACTTGCACTTCCCACCAAGAATATCAAGTGGATTCAATCACTTACGAAAAAGCCGGCCTTTAAACAGGTCGGCTTTTTTTATTCAGTGTAATTTTCCAGTGTAATTTATTTGCCTGAAATCGCCACCAGTTGCGACAGCTTATCCAGTGCCAGGCGCTGCGCATCGACCTGCAGGTGAGCGTAACGTTGGGTAGTCTGCACATTGGCGTGGCCGAGGATCTTGCTGATCGTGTACAGGTCCACACCCAGGCCCAGCATGATGCTGGCGCACGAATGGCGTAGGTCGTGGAAGTTCACATGCGGCATACCTGCTTTCACGCGCGCTCGGCGCCACGACGACTGCACGCCGTACAGCGTCATCTCCAGCGGAAAGTATTTCAGCCACGGCCGTAGCGCCGGGATGATCGGAATCACCCGCATGCGCAATGTCTTCGTATTGCTGGCCGGGAAAGTGATCGCGTCGCGTCCGATGTGCTGGCTCTCGATCTTGAACAGTTCGCCGCGCCGCGCGCCGGTCAGCAACGCGGCCCAAATTGCCGCCTGTGCGATGGGCGTGCAGAACGAGGCGAGTTTCTTCACCTGCTCGACAGTGAGGAACACTTCGCGCTTGTTGTTCACCGCGACCGACTCGATGCGGAGGCCGTAGTTTTCAGGGATCAAGCGCTGGCGCCATGCCAGATGCAGCCCTTTCTTGGCGCAGGCCAGGGAGCGGTTGATGGTGGCGGGCGCGTACGCCGGCTTCATCTTGCCCGTTTTGCGATCAGGTATCAGCTTGCTCATGTCGCGGATCACGTGGTCCGCAAACTCTTGCGCCTGGCTGGCCTTGTATTTCTCTGCCCATGCGCCGAGTCGCTTGGCGTGGTGCTTGGCCGTGTCTGCACTGCGTAGCGCGGCCGAATGCTCCACGAAGATCGCAAGGATTGCGGCCATCGGCGGGTCGCCTGGCACCTGCACCTGCTTTTGCTTCGGAGCACGCGCCACGGCTGCCCGTAGCTCGGCCTCGACTAGCTTGGCATCACTCGCAGTTGAACCTTCCGGCAACTCTCGGTGAATTCTTTTGCCATCGACCATGATTCCGACGTGGAGCTTACCCTTTTTATCTTTCCAGATTGACATACTTGATTTTCCTTTAACCACTGCTTGCATTCTGCCAGGTCGTAGCGCTTTGAGCGCAGCCCGACCGGCGTGTACGGCATTCCCTGTTGTTCAAGCCGCCGGATCGTAGATTCGCTCACGCCAAGCGCAGTGCAAATCTGTTGTCGATTAAGCTCGCCCATCGGGCTTTTGTTTTTGCTGGCCACCAACTCCGCAATGCGGGCCAGTTCGTTTTCGTCAAATTTCACGGCGGCGTCTCCTGTTTGAATGCGGTGGCCGGGTACGCACTGCCGAGTTGGCCAGGCTCATTGCTGCCCGTGCAGTCGTGCCGGTGATTGTTCGCGCGCGGGCAGCGTTTGTTGCCGCACGTGGGGCACAGCACCATGCGCGAGTCGAGCAGCGTCACCGGGCGGCAGGTGACGCACCAGCATGCTGACATCGGCTTGGCCGGAGCCAGTACCTGGGCCGGTGCCGGCACCGCGCGCACGGCCGCATCCCATTCCTTGCGGCAATCGTCGAGGCTGGCGCGCACGTCCTCCGGCAGGGCGTCGCTTTGCGCCAGGTTGTATGCCAGGTTGGCCAGCTTGGCGCCGGCGCTGCGCATGGCATCCATCATGCACCGCCCTTCCAGTCGAATGCGAAGCTGGCGCCAGCAGCGAATGCCTTCCGCAGCACACCGTCCATCGGCCCGTCGCTGGGATACCCTTCTTGATCACAGAACGCGGCCAGGGCGGCCTCGATTGGCGCCCCTGCATTTGACGGCGCTGGCAGTGGCGAGTACTTCGGCTTCGCAGCCTGCTTGGCGCGGATCGCTTCCACCTTCGTCCAGATGCGCGCCAGCTCGACCTCGGCGGCCTGGTGCATGTCCAAGCCATTGGCAAGGCACAGCGCCGCCAGCGTGACCATGACGCCGCCGACTTCCTGCGCCGGGTCGCCGACTGGCCGGCCATACACATAGTCCACCAACTGTTGCGCCTCGCTGGCCGTCATGCCGCCGGCCTGCACCAGTTCGGTGGATTCTTCGAAGAATCGGTGATTGCGCTCCTTCGTGTCGGCGGAAATCTCGGCGCCGAAGCACGCCATCATCCACGGCTGCACGCGCTGCTGGAAGGGCTGCACGGGGGGCGTGGTACAGAGATGCCCCATCAGGTCGAACTCGCCAGCCCTCGACAAAACTTCTCGTACCTTGCCGCTGTTGTGCATGTTGGCCGCAAAGTTTTTTGCGCGCTCGGCTTCGTCCTGCATGCCGAGATACTTCCAATATTCCGCCTCTGCGCGATCCATCATGTCGGCCAGCGCGCCGTCGGCGGCGAACAACTCGCGCAGCTTATCTTCTTCCCAATAGGCGGCACCTTCATCCTCGGGGCCAACAGGGGTACTCCATCCGGTGTACTTGTCGATACCGCCTTCCGGGTCAAGTTGCATCAGGATGGCCAACGCCTCGGCACGCCCCTGCTTGCGCCCGGCTTCGTAGTGCGGCTCAGCCGCTGGCGCAGGCTGCTGCACTGGCTGGGCGGCGCGCAGCTGCTCGATGTACTCGATCAGGCTGTCCGTGGTCGGGCCGCTGCCTTTCATGTCGTCGATCCATTTCGGTAGCGGCTGCGTGCGCGCCAGCAGTTCCTCGCCGCTCACCAGCGGAATGGCGACGGTCTCGGCGCCGTCTGCCTGGCGCGCGAGGGCGATCAGCTCGAGCACGGCGGTTGGGTTGGTGGCCGCGATGTGCGCCGCATCGTTCTCGCCGAGGCTCACCATGTAATGCGCAGGGCCGCCGGCGACAGCGCCAATTCCCACGGACGTGGTGATGACCGGATAGGGCGCCTTAAGCTGGCCATGTTCCCAGCTCGTCCGTATGCGGCGTTCGATGTGCGCACCGCCGCGATGATGTGGGCGATCGTCCACCTGCACTTCCCATGGGCCAGGCGTCGCCGCGCGCGCCAGCGCTTCAAGTTTATCGAGGTCAATCATGTAGGTTGCTCCAATATCGTTATGTCACACGGCCGCACCGGTTCGGCTCTGCCTTTGAGGTAGACCACCATTTCCGCATCGCCGCTGTGGTGGCAGAAGCCGGCGATGAACTGCTTGAGGCCGGCGTGCATCACCGGCAGAGCGCGCTGCATGGCGCGGTGGATGCGCAGGTCGTGCTTATCGGCTTCGTCCTGCGCCGTGGGCGCCGGCACCTTGTCGCGCGCGCTCACTTTGACATCCAGTCGCAGAGCAGGGCGGCCAGGGTCAGGCCGTACAGCTTGAGGGCGCCGATGCAGGCGACGCGGCGGGCGGTGCTGCGGTTGATGATCATGACCGTCCTTTCTTCTTTTTCAGGTAGGGGCGCGGGCTGCCGAATGCCGGCGCGCCGGCGCGCTGCACAGGGAGCTCGAGAGGTGCAACCTCGTACTTCGCCAGTGCCTCCACCAGGTCGCGAAATTTCGCTGCCGAGTCGATGGCGGTGAGCTCCAGGGCGGCGAAGGCCGCCTCGAGACGCCCGCGCGCGGCCGCTTCGTCGCGTTGCCTTGCTTCCGCGATAATTGCCCTGCCCAAAGATGTCGCGGAGACGGCGAGCAATGCGACCAAATGCCGGCCATTGCCGCTGCCGCTGCCGATGATCAGGATGCGGCCGGTCACGGCGTCACCCGCCGAAACGAAATGGCCCACAGCCACGGGTTGGCATCCCAGTCGCCACCGGTGGATTCCCACAGATCGCGCCAGGCGCTACGCAGGGTTGGCCGGCCCGAGGCGTTGCCATCCTTCGCGATCACGTCATAGCGCTCCTGCGCCTCGGCCAGCGCCGCCATGTCGATGCCCTGGGCCTCGATGTCGGTATCGCTGATGCCCTGCAGCCGCTCGACGCGTACGCCAGTGATTTCCAGGGTGATGCGTGATGCCCAGCGCGGCATGTGCAAGCTCGGGCGATACTTGGGCCACGTAGGGTTCAGTCCATCGGCCAGCGCAACTGGAAGGTACTCGTGAAACTCGCTGTGGCTTTGTTTCTCGCTGGCCGCGTAATAGACCTTCACGAGGTCGGTCGCCTTGCTTGCGATGGCCCACGTTTCACGAACATAAAGTCTGTCACCAACCAGGCCGTACGGGCAATGGCGCAGCAGCGATGCCAAGGTCAAGGCCTCGCGACCTTCCGGCTGGTAGCGCATGGTATGCGGATCTCCAGCGATGACAATCGGGTATTCCGGCTGCTGCTTCATCACCCGCCGCGTCTGCGACTTGGTGCTGGCCAGCGTGGCGCGCACCATGGCGCCGTTCATGAGGATAGGGCGCTCTTTCATGTCGCGCCGCCTTCCAACTTGAGGATCCCAGACGCGATTGCGTGGTCGAGCACCGACCCGCCGCTGCCCAGCATGATCTGGCCGAGGAAAGCGCCTTCGAACGACAGCACCCCGATCTCGATCATGGTGATCTGTGACTTCACCCAGTCGCGTAGGATCGAGCACACGCTGATCTTTGCCTGCTCTACCGCCTTTCGCTCGTGCTGCACCTTCGTCGCCTTCGTGCGCGCCGAGTGCGGGTGCTCTTTCAGCCATGCCGCAGCGTAGCCGCGATAGCTTGCCCGGACCGACACGTCCGTCCCGTGATGAGTGAACTGCACCAGCAGCTCGCCGGCCTCGTTGTCGGTCATCGTGCCGAACCGCGCGCAGCCGAAGCGCGTCAGGATCTTGCCAATCTCTTCCAGCGCATTAGCGCCGCTGGTGGCGTTTTCGTAGGGTAGGGCCATGCTAATATGTCCATTCAAATGGGGAGATAAAAAATGCAATATCCGCGAGAGACGCAACTGGAAGAACCCTTCGATTACCACGGCTATACAGTCCAGATATCTACGTTCGAGGCCGAGCCTGGTGACTGGCGGGGGGCTTATCGAATCTTTCGTGGCGCTGTCCAGCTACACGGTGCATCTGTCGCCACTCCTTTCGACGCACGTTTCGACGCGTTCGAAAATACCGACCGCATCGCCCGTGGTGCTGTCGATGCACTAGTCGGCTAAGGTCGAACGCCAATGACCTCGCGGTTACCGTTCGATTGCAGCGGTCCGACCACCGAGCCTTCCATCGCTTCCAGCAAGCGCGCCGCGCGGTTGTAGCCCACACGCAGGTGTCGCTGGATCAGCGAGATCGATGCGCGCTGGTTGGTGCATACCACGGCCACGGCCTGGTTGTACAGCGGATCGGTGGCGCTACCGTCCCCGATCGGCGCGCCGGTGTGCGGCACGACTTCAAGGCTACGGTCGCGTAGGCCTTGCTTAACCTGGTCGTGTAGAGAGGTTGCCACGCGCTGCTTGCGCACCGGTTCATCACCCTTGGCAGGGCCTGCCGGTGCCGCGCGTTTCTCCACGTCGGGTGCATCCATCGTCGCTTCGCCGCCCAGCGCCTCCACCACGTCGGCCAGCATCTTCGCCAGCTCGCCGGTCATCAGCATGAAGTCGCCGTCGAAGCGCTCGTCGTCGTTGCGGCTGGTGCCGCGCGTTTCCTCGGCCAGCACGTCCAGCGCCTTGACCGACTTGATGGCCAGCGTCTCGTCGAGCACGAAGCTGATCTTGCTGTCCCAGGTCATGGCCAGGCGCGTGCACTGCTTGCCGGCCTTGAAATGACGGCGCAACTCGTCCCGTTCGAGCGTGTGGCGCTTCCACTGAACGGTAGCCTTGCTCTCGCCGGTGGCGCGCAGCGTGGCATCTTGGTCGATGGTGAAGCCGGCCGGCGCTTCGTCGGTTTGCAGCCATTCGGTCATCACGCCAACCGGGGAGCGCTGCACGCGCAGGCTTTCCAGCGGCAGCTTGTCCACCGCTTTGAGCAGCAGCTTGATCACTTCGTCGGCCTTACTCGGGCTGGCCGCGTCCACTACCAGCCAGCCGTTGACGGGATCGATCCAGACCAACGTTTGCGACTTGATGGCGAATGCACGCGGCAGCAGTTCATCGGCCACGCGCTCCTTCAGTTCCTTCATCGCTTTCTTGCCCGGCGCAAAACCCTGCGCCTCTTCCATTTCGGCGGCGCGCGCGGCGGCCACCTGGTTGACCACGGTGGACGGCAGCAGCTTTTTCTCGGTTTCGAGCTTGATGAGCATTTGCTTGTTGACGGCGTGCACCAGGTCGCCGTTCGGGCGCGGCGCCGACCAGCCCTGGCGCATCAGTTCGTTGCTGCTGGCTGGCGTGAATGCGTGCGGTTGCAGCGCGGCGGCCAGTGCCTCGGCGGTCATCGCCCACGGCGCGGGCAAGCGGTAAATCTGTAAATTCTTGAACATCATCATTCCTTCAAAAGCCGCGCGGCGGCGCTTCGTGAAATTCGACGCCCATTTGGCCGCCGAACGCGTGTATCTGCTCCATGTACTGGGCGAAGCCCTTGACCGTGAGGTCGGTGCTGCTGCCGACCAGGACGGGCTGGCCGCCGGGGTCGAAATCCCACTTGCGATAAGCCTCGTCCTTGCACAACTCCGGGTCGTATTCCTCCGGCAGGAACTGCTGCTTGAAATACTCGTGCCAGATCTCGGCGCTGTACTGGCGCTGGTCGCTCCAGCACTGCTCGGCGATGTCCTTGAGTGGCCCGGCCCACATGCGGGCGTTCTGGTCCAGTTTTCGGGCCTTCACTTCCTCGCGGACCAGCACCTCCAGCGGCCTCTCCGCGTCCAGCGGGATATTTCGGAGCAGGGCTATGGCGCGGTCCACCTGCTCCTCGCCGCGCAGCAGCAACTTGCGCTGCTCGAACTTTGGGCGCGTCATGGCGGTGCTCCCGCAGCTATCGTGATCACCATCGACAGGAACAGGCGCTGCGCCACCGCGCGCGTCTCGTCCAGCGTCAGGCCGGTGATGGTGATCAGCTCACCGTTCGGGCGCTGCACCACCGCGCCGAGTGTGCCCTCGTCGTCGAGCTGGCCGACCTCGACCAGCGTGCCGGCGGCGATCATGCTGGCACCGCCTCGGCAGCCGGTTGCTTGGCTGCGTCGTACTTTTCGATGCCCCAGGCCAGCGCGTAGCAGCACCAAATGATGCTGTGCGTGTATTCGGTGAAGTCGCGCTCGAACAGATCGTCGAACTGCCAGCCGTGGGCGCGCTTCGCCAGGGCGGTCGGGCCGAAGTGGAAGTCGTACGCCGCATACTGCGCCCGGTCGCCGCCTTCCTCCAGTGCACCCAGTACCTCGTCCTCGACGGCTTCCCACAGCTCCCGGCGCCCCTCCTTGTCGAGCGAGTTGCTTTCCTTTGCGTCGCGCATCCACTGCACGCGGTATTCGTTGACGACCCGCTTGAACTTTTCTTCATCGAACGCTTTGGGCTTCCCGCCATGCCGGTTGCCGTCTACCGCAATCAGCTTTTCCGTCCAGTAGCCCAGGTTGATACCCAGCTTCCGGCCACGCGACTGGTTGTACGCCCGGTCGGTGCGGAAGAACTCGAACATGTCCGTCAAGCGCTGGAACACGTACGTGCCCATGTCGCCGGTGTAGCAGAGGTGGCCGGGCCAGGTGATCAGGTCGAAGAACATGTCGCTGCTGTTGGGCTTCTTGAATCGGATGTGGCGACTCACGCCGTCGTCGCGGATCACGGTCATCTGGTGCTGTGCCACGTCGCGCAGGAACCGCTCTTCGGTGCAGGCTGCGGCGGTCACGGTGCTACGCCCAGGTCGGCCACGTCGATCACGATGCCACGGCAATAAACGATGCCGTCTTCCATGATGTCGAAGGTGGCGTGCGGGACATCGGTGCGGTAAGTCCAGCTGGTGTCATCCTCGGCGGCCCACAGGGCTTCAACCTTGCGCGCCAGCGGTTCGCGGGCGAAGAAGTCCTTGAGCTCGACGTCTTCCTCGATGTTCGCGCGCGAGGGCAAGATGCCCTTCGCGTCGATCAGTGCCGTGCCGCCGTCGTAACAGCCGAATTCATCGTCGATGGCGCCGCGCAGTTCCATCAGGTCGTCACTGGCGCCAAAGATCACGATCAGGCCGGCGGCCTTGGCCTGGGCCTTTTCTTCCTTCGTCAGGTCGAACGGGTATTCGCGGCCGTTCAGCGCCACGGCCAGCAGTTCCTTGCTCAGCTTCACAGCCGGCGCCGGCGCGGCGGGCAGGGCGGCTGGGTCAATCTTCGCGTACGGGAACAGGTCCGGGAATTTCTTGATCCGCTGGATGAAGAACGAACCCTGCGACTCGGCGGCCAGGAACTCGGCGAACAGCTCGGCGCCAACGCCCTGGTAGTGGTAGACGTCGCTCACGCCCGTCGATTTCTTCGGCGGGAACTGGATGGCCAGTACGCTCAGTTCGGGAGAATGGCCGATGGCCGCGATCTGCGACGAGGTGACGGGGTGCATGGTGATGTAGGGGACTGCGCTCATGATGTGCTCCTGGTAGTGGACGGGTTAGACGGAAAACTTGGCCTGGACGGCGGCGATGTGGCGGCTCAGCGCCGCGCACATGCGCGGGAAATCGATCTCGTGATAAAGCTTGGCGGCGCGGTCGGTGGCAGCCGGCGCGAAGCCCAGCGAGGTCAGGAAGTCGGCCGTCAGCGTGATGCCGAGGCGTTCGCCGATCTGGCCGAGGCGCAGCGCCGGCGGCGTGCTCGTGCCCCCGGCGCTGGCGGCGGCACCGGTCGAGAACAGGTCATCAGCGACGGCGGTGTCGGCTTGCGCGTTCGCCAGGTCCGTGAGCTGGCCCTGGTCAGCCAGCGCGGCCGCTTTTTCCTGCGCCAGGCTCTGGTTAGCGGCGGCGAGGGCGCTTTCGCGGGTGGGCTGCGCGACCTGGGCGGCGCGGTCGGCTGCGGCCTGGCTGGCGCGCTGGTCGGCGAGGGTGGCGGCCTGCTGCTCCATTTGCGCCTTCGTTTCAGCGGCCACGCGGTTGCGCTCGGCCTGGTCGGCGGCGGCCTGGCGCTCGGCAGCAGCCTTTGCCTCGGCCGCCTGGCGTTCGGCATCGGCGCGGCGCTGGGCAGCCTCGGCGGCGGCCTTGGTTGCGGCAATCTCTGCGAGCTGGCGGTCGATTTCAGCTTGGGCAAGGCGATTCTTTTCGGCCTGCGCATCGGCCTCCGCTTTGAGGCGCGCGGCAGCAGCTTCACGCTCGCGCAGCGCGGCGGCTTGCTGCTCGGCCGCCAGCGCGGCCAGGCGATCGGCTTCGGCCTTCTGTGCGGCGGCAATTCGCTCGGCTTCGATATCAGCCAGGCGCTTGCGCTCGGCGGCCTCGTCACGCATCTTTTGCAGTTCGGCGCGGTCGGCAGCGATGCGTGCGGCTTCTTCTTCCGCCGCCACCGCTGCATCACGTGCCGTGACCAGCTTTGCCATGGACTCGGCGTGCGCCTCCTTGGCTGCGTCCAACATCACACCGAAGTCTTCGCCGGGCTCGTCGGCATCGAGTGCGGCAATCATGGCGTCGATGTTGGCCGAGGCCTTGCCAATAGCGCCCAGTGGCAGTTCGCGGATGGCAACCAGGCGCAGTCGGATTTGTTCTTCGCGGGCCTTCTCGGCGGCCTTCAATTCCTCCTTGCGCTGCTTCTCAGCCTCGATAGCGTTGTGAAACTTGGCCTCATACGGCGCCACCGCCTCAAGCAGGTCGCGGTACTTTGTGTCGAGCAGCTTGCCGATCTGAAGGATTGGCGCCTTGCGGTCGGCACGGGCCTTCTCGCCGGCGATGCGCACGTCGTCGCGGAAAGCGGCGCGGTACTTGATGCAAACGTCCATGCCGGCCGTCGTGCTGGCGTCGGGCGTGATCGCGTCAGCTTCGGCCTTCAGGGCGGCCAGTTTGTCGTTGAAGGGTTTGAACACCTCGGCCACGTACTTGGCCGGGTCGAGGGTGATCAGTTGGCTGGCGGCTGGCGCGCCGGTGCCAGCCTGGATTGCGACGGCGCCAACTGCTTCGTTTTCTGCTGGGTGGTTGTTCATGCTGCTTCCTTCATCCGTAAAGTTGTTTCGTAGTGGGTGACCAATTTTTCAAACTCGGCAAGCTCCTCGACCATCTGGTCGATGTACTCGTCGTCGCGCTGGTAGGTGCGCATCCAGAGGTGCTTGTCGATGATTTCCATCGCAGGGCAATACACACAGAAATCCCACCACTTCCGCGCCGTGAGCCACATGCAGCCCTGCACCTGGTCCATGAACTCGCTGGCGTCGCCGTCGATGTAAATGCGTTGCAGGCGCTCCGGAGAGATCAGGCATTTGTATTCGCTGCCGCCGTCCTTGCCGATCAGGCCGTCGGCGCTAGCGCCGAACAGGCGATCACCGGAGAGGACGAAGCCCGCGCGCTGCACCATGTGGCCGCTGGCAATCTCGTGCTCGCGCCGCGCTGCCGGCTCCAGTTCGTGGCCGCGTCGCATGGCGTAGGTCTCAAAGCTCTCGTCCAGTGGCTCGCCGCTGATCCGTTCGATGGCCAGGCGGAAGGCGTAGTTCTTCGCCTCGTTAGAGAAGTCGCCCACTGGCAGGCCTTCGATGGCGCGCTGAATGGATTCAGCCTTCGGTGCGGCGCGGTAACCGGCCAGGTCGCGGGCGGCGCCCTCGCTCATGCCGGAGCGGATCGCGGTGACGTATGCCTGCTGCTTTTCATCCAGGCCACCGGTGCGTGAGCGCGCCACCACGAACATGCTCGCGGTGATCACGCCGGCGCGGGCCTGGTGCCATTCAGCCCCGCCTTGTTCGCAGTTAAGCAAAATCATCAAAGTGCTCCTTCCTCGCTGCTTGATATGCCGTCACTGCTTCTTCAATCGTTGTGAAAACGCCCAGTGACATCTGTTTTTTATTGACGGCGATTCGGGCCTGATATCTCCCCAGTCGAGTCTGCCGCACCCCCATAGGTAGTGGCGAATCCTTCGCGCGAGCTTTATGGTTCCAGGCGTTTTGTGCACCTGTGGCGTGGCGCAAATTTGACGCCTTGTCATTCAATGAGTTGCCATCCTCGTGATCGACCATGTCGTCTGGCCATCGATTCGTCTTCACCATGAGCACGATTTGTGCGCGTTTGTACGGGATGCCGTTTATCTTGATGTGCCAGTAGTACTTCCCTCGCTTGTTTTTCCGTGGAGTTCCGGCCTCTCTTCCATTCAATCGCGCGTGGTATTTGGTGGCGTCTATCCAGGTGCAGCGCCCCGTCTCCAAGTCCACGGCAAGACGCTGTTTAATTTCCGCGATCGACAGGGGCGGGAAGCGGGTCATTTGCCCGCTCCAACTGCTTCGGCGCGGGCCTTCAACTTAGGATATTCATTGACCAAGCAGTCTTGCGTGGCCGGCGAGAGGCGCCCCCATACTTCGTTGAAGAAATCAGTCCCGGCATCGGCGTCGGTAGTGAGGTCGGCCAGCAGCGCCTGCATGTCTGCCGACAGCGGCTTGGCGGCGCCAGCCACCGGCTCGGAGTTGGCGGCGCGCGCCTGGTCAGCAGTGGCCGCGGAGGCTTTCCAGCCGTCGTGATGCGACGCCAACGCCTTGCGGTTCGGCGCTCCGGTGTCGCTCCAGAATTTCTGGTATGTGGCCAGGCCAGCAGATGCCGCTGCCTTGGCCTGGGCGATCAGCTCTGGCGACGGTTCCGGCGCTGAGCGCTGGGCGGGCCGCAGCTCGGGCTCGGAATAATTGCGACCATCGTTGTCTTGTGCGTCCTTGGTCGCCAAACCGCATGCACCGAGAAGGGTGTATCGTTGCAAGTAGGTAACGGTGCTGCCGATCTGCTGGATGCCGTTCTTCTTGCCGGAGTTATCCGGTGGCGCCTGCAGCGTGGTGGACTTGCTGTGACCCAGGAGATGGGTGAGGGTGCACTTGACGACGATCATGCCGCTGTCAGGCTGGTCCGTATCCCAGTCGTGGCTAATACCGTGCTCAGCCAGTTCTGCGATGACCGCATCGCAGACTGCCCCGAGGGTGGCATGGTCGTAAGAAATCCCGGAGTGCGAGACATTTTTATCTTTGTAGATCGACGGTGCATTACGCTTAAACGCGGCCATCGCTGCGGTGAATGCCTTCCGCGCTTCATTTGCCTCAAGGCGCTCTTGCAGGTCGATGAAAGCCTTCAACTCCTCCATGCTGGCGCCGCGTGCGGCGGCCTGCGCCACCAGCTCGAATGCCGTGGTGGCCACCTGGCGCGGTGCTGCCGCCAGTTGCTGCGGGGCCGGCGCCGCGAGTTCGCCGCCGGTGATCGGCCGTTCCATGTCGATGACCTCGTTCATGCTTCCCATATCACTCTCCGTTTTGACTTCGCTGTTGCCGCCGATGGCGGGTAATTTCGTGGTGCTGTGCCGGCTACTTATCGACCTTGCCGGTCCAGATTTCCTGCTCGTGCTTCGCTGCGCGGGCGTCCGCTTCCTGCATGTAGCCGTAGGTGGCCGCGACCAGGGTGAGCAGGGCGCCGATGGTCAAGATTTCACGCAGCTTCATGGCCCACCCTTCCTTGCTCGGTGTAGCGGCCCATGACCCGGTCGCGTCGCAGCTGGATGGCCGCCTCGACTGCCTGGCGCCGCGCACTTGCCGACGCGCCCAGGCCCTCCATCGCAATTTCCAGCACGCGCAATTCATGGCCGCTCATGAAGGCGTTGTCGGTGAACAGCGAGACGATCTTGCTCAGCGCCCGCTCGGCCGGCGCCGGCTCGTGTGCCAGCAGTTGGGCGACCAGGTCCGGCTCCATGGCGCTCACGTGCGCACCATGGCTGTCACACCCAGCGCGCCAGCGTCGTACAGCGCGTCAACGATGGCAGCCAGCTTGCCGATGGCAGTGCGGCGCTCGGTGCTGCCGTCCGCGTGCTTGATGGTGAGCTGGTAGATCATGGCAACACCAACGATTGCAGGGCACCGAACCAGAGCGCACCGGCGACAGCGCTACCGATCACGAAGCCGCCAATCGAGCCGACCAGGATGGCGCGAAGAAAACGATACTTCACGATGCGACTCCTTCACGCTCAGTCAGTTGCAGGCGGATGGCGTTGCGGCCGGCGGTGGCTGGCGCGCCGAAGCAGCCGCCGGCGGGCACGTGCTCAGCCGCGTCGAGGTTACCGCTGGTGAACGCATCCTCGAAACCGCTGTCTTGGTAGTCGAAAGCCAGCAGGCTCGACACGGCGAGGCGCGACGCGCGGCCGGCGGTGATGTGGCGGGCGATCACTTGGCGCGCTCCGCGAGCATGGCGTCGGCAACTTCATAAGCGCGCTTCGCGATGTCCTGCTCGTTGCCGTAGCTGACGTGCCCGGTGATGCGATGTGCGACCATCGGCACTACGACCTGCGCAGCGAAGTAGTCGCGCAGCATCATGCCGCCGTGCGCCTCGGTATCGATCCGCTCTTGGCCGTCGCTGTCGATGCCGGTTACCGTCGCTTCAAGGCACGGGAATGCCGGGCCGCCGTTGTTGGTGATGCTCATGCCACTCTCCCTGTTCGTTTCGTTGTTGGGGACCGCGTTCGCCGGTCGCTGCGTGTGGTGGCCGGTGCTGATTCCGGCTTTGGTGGCTGGACTCGAACCAGCATCTTGGTGTTTTGCACCCGCGCTTACCCATATCGCTACACCATCAGGCTCAAGCCCCGCCGGCGACGTCACCCCCGGCTACTACCATTCCCCTTCGCGCATCAGCCTGCGCAATTCACCACATGGCTGCTGACTGCCCCACCAATCCGCCCGCGCACTGCACCAGCTCTACCTGTGTGTGTTCTCGCTCCTCGGCAATCAGCAGCCATGTGGTTCCCACGCTTGCCCGGCGCGGGTCGGGTGCTGCTGGCGGCCTGCACGCCGCCATTGATTCAAACTGCCTGCACCTGCGAAGGGCGGTAGCTGCCGACCTTGTTGCCGCCCAGGTCGATGTCGTAGTAGATGCCCTTGGCGCCCGGGCGTTCTTTCAGGAACTTGCCTTCGAAGACCTTGCTGCGGGCGCGGACGGTGACCTTCTGGCCGGCTTTGAAGTTGCTGGTTTCTGCTGCCATGTGATGCCTTTCGATGGTTGGTGGTGGCCGGATACGCCGGCCGACGGCACGGGGCGAGTGCGACGCGGGCATTTCAGATCCCACTGGGCCGGTTTCTTCGCCTGGCCAGGACTAGCCGGGTGGTAGCAGCGCCCGGCGACCGCATTCGGATCAAGGTGGCTCGAAGTTGCGCTCCCACTCGTGGCGCTCGATGCGCGCCTCGTCGATCGACACCAGGCGCAGGTCGTGGGCGCTCGGCAGGTGGTCGTCGCACCAGTCGTTGAACTGCAGCAGCTGGTCACGGGAGAAGAGGGCGGTCAGTGCCACGATCTCGCCGGTCAGCGTCACGTCCGTCACGTCGTAGCCAGCGCCGTCGAGCAGGCCGTGCACGTCCAGCAGCAGACCGTCATGCTCGTGGCCGACGACCAGCACGCAGGTGCCCGGCGTTACGGTCGGCTGCTGGTCTCGCAGCACCACCGGCGCGGCGGCGGCCTGGAGCAGGGCGAGGTTGATCGGGGCATTCATTGGGCAGCCTGAATCGCGTCGAAGGCCGAGGCCAGCACGTCGGCGTCGTAGGTGTTGACCTCGCCGAACTGCTCCATGGCGCGACCGATCAGCAGGCCGTCAGCGCGGCTCAGCGCCGCAGCACGGCGACCGATGCGGCTCAACGTTGCCAGCGGCAGGTCGGCGCCGCGTGCAGTGCAGAACTGGGCCACGGTGACCATGCCGGTGGATGCCGGCGCCAGCTTCGGCACCAGGGCCAGCTTGCGCGCCGGGACCAGGTTGCGGATAGCATCGCCAGCCAGCTCGTTGAAGTTAAAGGTGCTGCCGGCGCCAGGCACACCTACGATCAGGGCGATCATTTCCGCACCTGGGCGGCGTGCGCGGCATCACCGCGGTGCTGGGCTTCTGCAAGTGCTGCAAGTTCGGCTGGTGACATTTCGTTCTCCATCGCTGTTGGGTGTCGATGGACGTACTTTACCCGCAGGTAAAAACTAAAGCAATACCCATGGGTAAAAAAATAGGTAAATTTTCACAAAAAGATGCTACTGGATATGTTCGGAAGGATGATGTCGCGCGGGATGGCGCAAAGGCGGGGATTTCTACGCGTGTAAAAAAGCCCGCTGTTGCGGGCTAGTACTACGGCTTGGTCTGCGGTACTGACGGACCGACCGGCGCAGGTTGCGCGTAAAGAATGATAGGAGCGACCGGCACCGACGCGGCGGACGGAGGCTTCGGTACTGCATTGTTTAGTACGAATGTCATCACCGTTATACCAGTACCCGCCAAAACAAAGAGGATTCCAGCAATCCATATGATAATTTTGTTCGTACTAGCCTCAACGTCCGACTTAGTAGCAGTGTGGTCCAGACGAGTTTCTATCTTCACCAGGCGCTGCTTGGCGTCGGCGGCAAACTCTTCCACCTTCACGAGTCGGGTATCCATCTCCCCATCATAGCCGCCCCCACCTCCACCGTCAAACGAATTAGGGGGCTTGATGACCGTCGTTTCAGTGATCATTTTCTCTATCGCACTCGACATGTAGAGAAGATTTTTATTAGCATTCACGAATGAGCTCCTTCATTCTTGATCAATGCATCTACTAATTCACGGTTCTCTTTCTGAAGTTGTTGAGCCTGTTCAATTAGCGTATTCATCGATGACTCAAACTCTTTCTGCTTTTCATCCGGCAAGGTCTCGATTACTTTTAATAATGTCCGAAGTATATTAAGGTTTAGACTTTGCTGTATCGTAGACGTTTTTAGTAATCTCCGAACTATATAAGGAGAAGAACTGTTAGGGTGCTCACTCATTAGTTACTTCCTATTTCATTGCAGCACGACTATTTAAGGGGGACGTAATATTTTTAAAAAAAATCGCAAATAAGAATTTCTACTGATCGAAGACCGCTGCAGTAACTGTTCCGACCTTCGGAGATGCGGAGCCATGGTGCGCGTCGCTAAGCAGGAATTTAGACACACACCGAACTATAGGTACTAGCTCCGAAAAAGCAAGGGGCACGCTTTTTATGTTGCGTAAAATGCCGAACCGATTTATTTTACTTCGCAAATGTTTGCCCAGTGATCCTGAAAAACTTCACGGCGGCCGCGTTCGTCCCTACTAGTCATTGACTCACGCTCAATAACCATCCCCGGTGTTTGATCTCTCAACTTAATTTGCTTTTCCATGCGAGCATTAACCTTAGCCATAACTAACAAAACCTCTTCCGTAGTTTCATCGCCAACCATGCCCTCGCTTTCGATGTACAGCGTCTTGGTCTGCCGGCCCGAAATAAATTTCTCGTAACCGGTGTAGGCGCCCATTCTGTTCTTGGAGTTGAATTCTCCACAATGCCAGTTAAAGCCCACCAATCTATCGTTGCGGAAGAGAATACTTGTCGGGTCGATCACTCGGTCAGCAACAAGCTTTCTGGCTTTTGGAAGCGTTACCCAGTCGTCGTACATGATCCAGAAAGTTGCACCACCGATGGCGGCTGCAACCAGTGCTATGGGAACGACTCGCGACAAAATGGGAGAGAGTATATTCATGCTGCATTATATTAAAAATTGGTGAGCGGAAATCCATCCAATTGTCACTATATGTGGTCAGTCTCTCGCTTGACTACTCGGCCGATAATTCCGCAGTCCCCATTTCTGCAACCTTTCGGCCTGTGGCGGGTCTGGTCAGAGTTGTCCGAGAAGAGCCACCAGTCGCCGCGCTCCTTCACCAAGCGCTTGATCACTGATTCGCCGTCGTAATTGAATGCGTAGACAGTGCCGTCCTTCATGACCTTGTCGGCCGTGTCGATGATCACCACGTCGCCCTCGAAGAGATTCGGCTCCATGCTCTCGCCGGCGACTGTCATGGCAATGAGCGTGGCGGGGTTGATCTTTTTGCGGTCCACCCAGTTCTTCCGCAAGCTCACGGTATCGCCGTCGTAGATATCTGGAATCGTCTGGAAGCCCGTGACGCCGGCGCGCAGCTGCAACTTCACCTTCTTGATAAAATAGAAATCAGGGTCGCCAGGCTCAGCTACAACCACCCGCATTGACCCAGGGACAAGGCTCGTCGGGTCGCCAAGAACATCGAGTCCGCCCTTGGGCAGATTGAAGGCCGCTTCGATGCGGTCAACCATGTCCTCGCCAATTCGCTTGTAGCCGTCCTTGGAAGGGTCATAGAGCATCCGCGACGCATACGAGGCCGATACCTCGATTTTCTCAGCCAGACGAGCGGCCTTTCCCTCGCAATGCTTGTGCATGAGGGCGATCAAATTCTGTCGGCGCTGTTCGTATTTATCCATCTCGCTATTTCATCACTCATTTACCGATAGGTAAATTCCCTATAGGTATTGACTTTAGCTTTACCCATGGGTAAATTACGCCCATGGACAAACTACTTAAATTCCTGAACGGCCTTCACCCGGACGCGCGCACGGCTTTCGCCACTGCCTGTGGGACCAGTGTTGGATACCTGCGCAAGGCAGTCAGCAGCGGGCAGCTTCTCAATGCCGCGACGTGTGTTGCGGTTGAGCGCGAATCGAATGGGGAGGTTGTCCGCAAAGACCTTCGTCCCGACGACTGGCGCGACATCTGGCCGGAACTCGCGCCATCGTGCGCCGCCACTGCAGCCACCACCGTGACCCCGCTTAATCATGCGGGAGAAGCCGCATGAACCTCGCTGACTATTTTGCGCTTGCGCGCGGCAACCAGTTGCGCCTTTCCGAGGCGTTGGATATACCGCAGGCAAACGTCAGCCGCTACGCCTCCGGGGTAAATCCAATTCCTGTCGAGCATGGCGCCGCCATCGAACGTGCGACCGGCGGGGCTGTAACGCGCCAAGAACTGTTCCCGGAAAAATGGGCATCGATCTGGCCGGAATTGGTGTTGCAAGCCCATATTGGCGAACCGCTCACCCTGGTCCTGGCCGAGCTGCGCAAGCAAACCACGCTGCTCGAAGTGCTGGCGAAGCAGGGCGACATCACCGTCGCCGCGCGCAGCACTGCATGCGCCGACCTCTGCCCGGTCATCCGCCCCGCTACCGGCGCTGCCGCATCCGGCCTGCCTGGCTGACGGCGCTCACCACCCCGAATTTGTAACGTCGCCGGCCCTAGACCTGCCGGTTTAAATCCTGAAGTCCGCATCACTATAGGAGCAACACATGAGCACCACCCAACGCAAGCCGGATCCCCGCTTGAACGTCGTCAAGGTCTACCTCGGCGACGAGGAGCAGGCCACTTTGCAGAGCCATTGCGCTGCGGCAGATATCAGCATCAGCGGGTTCCTCCGCCAGGCTGGTATGCGCATCGCAACAGCACACCAGCAGGTTACCCGCTTCCCGAGCCGACAAGAAGGGGCTGGTGCAGGCCTGCGCCGGGCCTTCTCGTTCCCGGGCCAGTCCCAGGGCGTGCGCCGCGTGTCGCGCGGTGCGCTGCGCCCGATGCGTTCCTGAATCAACAACCGGCCCGCCGACCAGCAGCCAACCACCGCAAGGAGCTTTCGTGGATTTCCAACTCGCCGGCGTCACCACCATGACTAGCCTCGAAATCGCAGAACTGACCGGCAAAGAGCACGGCCACGTTCGTCGCGACATCGTGCGCATGCTCGACCAGCTGGGAAAAGATGCATCCAGCTTTGGATACATCTACCAGGACAGCTACAACCGCGATCAGGATGCATATCACCTGCCATACGACGAGACGGTTTGCTTGCTGACGGGTTACGACCCTCGCGCGCGAATGGCCGTTATCAAGCGTTGGCGTGAACTGGAGGCAGCGATAGCGCGTCCGCAATTGCCCGGCGTACCGCAGACGTTCGCGCAAGCGCTGCGCCTGGCCGCCGAGCAAGCGGAGGTGATCGAGCAGCAGGCCCTTGCACTGGAGGCAGCAAAGCCTGCCGTCGAGTTCGTCGATCGCTACTGCGACGCTACCGGCGCGCTGGGCTTCCGCCAGGTGGCCAAGGTCCTGAGGGTGAAGGAGCACGTCTTCCGTGACTTCTTGATTGAGAAAAAAATCATGTACCGCCTCGGCGGTGCGCTGGCGCCGATGGCAGCGCACCTCGACGCCGGTCGCTTCGTGGTGAAGGCCGGCCACGCCCAGGCGAACAACCACGCATTCAACAGCGCGCGCTTCACCCCGAAAGGCGTGAACTGGGTGGCGGGCGAATTTGCGAAGCACCAGGTCGAGCACCAGCTCGCCCATCACTGACGGAGATACGAATGCATAACGAGAAGAATAGCGCGCCTACTGCCGGCCCACTGCCGGCGCTGCCCGACTGGTGCTACCGCGACGACCTGGGCGGCCTGGTGCCGAGCGAGATCCGCACGGCGCTGAACGACCACGCGCGCGCCGCCTGGAACATAGGTCTGGACGCCGGCCTGCTGCACGCGCCGGCCATCACCGACACCGGACTGCCCGAGCTGCGCGACCACCTGGCCACCGCCAAGATCATGGATCGCTCGATCACGCTGTCGTCGGCCGCCGCTGCCGCGCTGTACCTGGCGATGACCACTCCACCGAAGCAACCGGCCGCACGTCAAAGCGCTGCCCTGGTGGACTGGGCTGCATATATGGATGGCCCTGAACTGCAGGAACTGAAAGCCGAGGCCCTCGCGCTGGCCGCCGACGGCGCCAACTGGAGCATGGAGGTCGGGTGCATGTTTGTCCTGGCCATGATCGAGCGCATCGGATCGCGCGCCGCCGCACCCAAGGTGGCCGGCTACATCGAGCCGCAGGAAATTCCGTGCATCGGTCAGTGCCGCACCACGTTGTGGGCCACGAAGCAAAGCCCGGGCGCACTGGCGGTGTTCTTGGCGGCGCCGGCCGCCGGAGCACCGCCATGACACCAGGCCCTGTGCCGCCCAGCGTGCGCGCACTGCTGGATTACCTGATCACCGAACACCGTTTGAAAAATTACGCCGCGCTGGCCCGGGAAATGGGCGAGACAAGCGCCACGATCAGCCGTCTGTTGCGGGCTGGCCAGCGCCTCACGGCAAAACAGATTTTGCACATTCATGAGTATTTCGGCATGAACGTGCAGGAGATCCGCGAACGGTCAGGGCAGTACGACTGATCGCGGAAATAGAAAAGCCGGCGTGCAGGCCGGCTTAGCAAATCAACTTCAAGGAAACGCGATGATATCACACAAGCAAGCGGGGTCCGAATCGTGACGACCTCCAACTACACCGAGAGCAAGACCTTGGCCGCCGTCAAAGACTGGCGCACCACGGATAAGGCCAAGATCGGCGCCGCGCCGGCCGAGAAGGGCATCGCTGTCAAAAAGCACCGCCACAACGAGCAGAAGCTGCGTGACTGCGCCGACCAACTCATGAAGGTGGAGGGCGGCCAGCCATGAGAAAGCTTCCTGAACCAAGCACCGGCGCCCGCAAGCTGCTGGTCGCGCTGCTCGACGGCCCCGGCACCTTCTACCAAATCTGCGAGCGCCTGGACATCGACATTGAATCGAACCGCGCAGAGTTCATCCAGCGCGAACTGTTCAACCGCCTCGTCGAAGGCGGTCACGCCTACCTGGTCGGCCTCGTCTACGACATCACCACATCAGCGCGCAACATCCTGGCGCCGGCCGCGCCGTACGTTGGCCAGGTGGCCGGCCCAGCGTACCGCCGCGAGCCCCGTGTTTCTACCGTCACCATTGCGCGCCGCGCTGCTGGAGCGCGGGTATGAGGCGCGACGACTTCACCATGTCGCTGGACCTGGGGCACGAGCTGATCATCGACAACTTCGCCGGTGGCGGCGGGACCAGCACCGGGCTGGAAGAGGCATTTGGTCGTCCGGTCGATATCGCCATCAACCACGACCCGGAAGCGCTGGCGATGCACGCCATGAACCACCCGCACACGAAGCACCTGTGCGAAAGCGTGTGGGACGTGGACCCGATCAAGGTCACGAACAATCAGCCGGTGGGCCTGGTCTGGCTCTCGCCCGACTGCAAGCATTTCAGCAAGGCCAAGGGCGGCACACCGGTAGCGAAGAACATTCGTGGCCTGGCCTGGGTGACGCTGCGCTGGGCGGCAAAGTGCAAGCCCCGCGTGATCATGCTGGAGAACGTCGAGGAATTCATCACCTGGGGGCCGCTGCTGGTCGATGCCGACGGCAACTTCCGCCCGGACCCGGCGAAGAAGGGTAAGACATTCGACAGCTTCCTCCGCCAACTGCGCGCGCACGGCTACACGGTCGAGCATAACGTGCTGCGCGCCAGCGACTACGACACTCCGACCATTCGGAAGCGCTTCTTCCTAGTGGCGCGCCGCGATGGCCTGCCGATCCGATGGCCGGCCGCGACGCACGGCGCGCAGAACTCGCCGGGCGTGCTGGCCGGGAAGCTGCTGCCGCACCGCACAGCTGCCGAATGCATCGACTGGGAGATTGCTTGCCCATCGATCTTCGAGCGCAAGCGCCCACTGGCGCCGGCCACGCTGCGTCGCATTGCCAAGGGCATCATGCGCTACGTGGTGGACGCGCCCGCACCGTTCATCGTGGGCCAGGGCGGCCCGATCTATTCCGGCAGGCCGGTTTCGGCCGCACAGCCGTTCGGCACGCTGACGACTGAGAACCACCGCGCCGTGGTCGTGCCCACCATTGTTCCGGTGACCCACCAGGGTAGTGACCGCAATGAATCCGTGAACGAGCCGTTCCGCACCATCACCGGCGCGCAGCGCGGCGAGAAGGCGCTGGCCGTGGCCTCGATGGTGCAGGTGGGTTACGGCGAACGCGAAGGTCAGGCGCCGCGCGCGCTCGACATCGAGAAACCGCTGGGCACGGTTACCGCCGGTGGAGGCAAGGCGGCGCTGGTCAGTGCATTTCTGAACGAGCATGCCAACGCCAGCAACCAGCGCGTGATGCCCGTGAACGAGCCGCTGCGCACCATTTGCGCCCAAGTGAAGGGCGGTCACATCAGCGCCGTCTCCGCCACATTGGTAGGCGTGGGCGGCCGGGCCGGTGACAGCCGCCCGCGTGGCGCCGACGAACCTGCAGCGACGATCACCGCTAAAGGCGACACGGCCGTGGCAACCGCGTTCCTTGCGAAGCATTACACCGGCGTCGTCGGCTCCGATTTGGAAGACCCTATCGGCACCATCACGAGCACGGACCACCACAGCCTGGTGACCGCCCACATCACGAAGTTCCGCGCGGGATCGGTTGGCAGCGCGCCTGACGAGCCGATGCACACCATTACCGCCGGTGGCACACCCGCGCGCGCAAGCACCGGCAACACGATGGGCATCGTGACGGCGAACCTGATCCACATGGGCCACGGTGAAGGCAAGGAAGGCGGCAAGCGTTTCAGCCACGGCATCCGCGACGTCGAGGTGCCCCTGAACACGATCACGGCCAGCGGCGCGGCCGGCGGAATCGTAACCAGTAGCTTGGTGAAGCTGCGCGGCACCAGCAGCACGGCCGACGTGGACGAGCCGCTGCACACCATCAGCGCCGGTGGCCAGCACCACGCCGAGGTGCGCGCCTTCCTGCTCAAGTACTACGGCACCGACCAGGACCCGCGCCTCGAGGAGCCACTCCACACCGTAACCACGAAGGACCGCTACGGCCTGGTCACCATCCAGGGCGTGGACTACCAGATCGTGGACATCGGACTGCGCATGCTGGACCCGGCCGAGTTGTACCGCGCCCAAGGCTTCCCGGCTGACTACGTCATCCGCGAGATCCCGAACCCAGCACTGCTGTTCAAGGACGGCCGCCAGGTGGACGGCAGCCCGCTGGACCTTCCGCGCGTGGCGCTCACGAAGTCAGCCCAAGTGCGCATGTGCGGCAACAGCGTTTGCCCTCCGATGGCGCGGGCGCTGATCCGGGCGAACTTCATGCATGAGCGTGAGATCGCGGGGGTAGCGTGAATTTATCTTGCCACCTGTCTCAGGCCTTCGTCGATGCGCCAGCGACCCGCCGCCAAGCCTTGTTCCTCAGCTGCCTCGGGGCTTCTGACGGGATCGGCAACCGTGAAGAGGTAGGCGGGCTTTCCCTCGCTGTCTTTGATGTTGACGGAACACAGATAGAGCTCACCTTTATCGTCTCTCGCCTTCGTCACCTCGGTGGAAATTACATACCCCTTGTAGGCCAGCGGCTCGCTCATAAAATCCTCAAGAATTAATTAAAAGGCAAATATACCATGCTCTATGACCTCTCCCGCGAAGAGCGCCGCCACCGCGCCATCGCCAATGAAAAGCCCGCGCCGGTGCTCAAGGCTCAGCGATGCGCCTGCACCAAGGCTGCGCCGGCCAAGCAGCTCGCGCAGCACGGCAAATGCGTCGCCTGCCTATTCGCCGCGCGCGTCGCGACGCTGCAAGACGACGACCTCGACGTGCTGCACCACATGCTGGGGGCCACGTCGCATCACCCGCAGTCTCGCTGGGGCTTCCGCAACGAGTACCTGGCCAACCGCCGCGACCTGGCCGCCCTCGACCGCCTGGTCGCCGCCGGCTTCGTGCGCGCCGGCGTCGCGCTGCTTGACCTGCGCTACTTTCACGCCACCCAGGACGGTTGCAAGTTGGCCGGCCTGAATTATGCGGCCATGACTCGGGCGCAGGGAGAACGACCATGACGCGGCTCAAGGCCTACACCGTCCACGATGGCGACGATGGCGCCACCGTCATTTTCGCCACGAACAGCGCCACCGCGCGTCGCCAGGGGGCCAACGAGCTCGACCGCGATTGGACCGAAGTCGATTCGTGCCGCCGCGCGCCGCACTTCGATGCCTATGCGCCCGGTCCCGTGCCGGCCGCCGTGCTGATCGACCACGGTTGGCGCTACGAATGCAACCGCAGCGGCTGTTCGAGCTGGGTCTACAACGACATGGAGGAACGCTGCTTCAGCGCTGGCGGCGCGCCGTACTGCTGTGAGGCATGCATGGCGCGTGACTTCGCCGGCCAGCGCAGCAATGCTGCCGCCCGGGTGGCGCTGCAAGAGTTGATTGAGCTCAGCCTGCCGGGCGCCGTGGTCACCGACAGCTATGTCTACGGCTCACGCCTGGAGGCCGGTGAGCCGGGCGGCGGATATCGAGCGTTTGCCGACTTCACTTTCGCAGGCGGCCGCTGGCCCTCGCGCTTCGTGTTCGGTGATGGCTACCGCGTGCACGGTGACGATCATCCGGCATTCCATGCAGCGTTTCCCGGGGTGACATCGTGAGCCGCCGCTTCGGGCGCAACCAGCGCCGCCGCATGCGCGAAGAACTGGCCGCCAAGGAATTGACAGTCAGCAGCCTGCACGAGGCAATGAGCATCGACCGCGCGCTGCTGGCCGAGCAGTCGAGCAAGATCAGCCGCATGCTGGACTGGGTACAGGACGTGCGCGACATGGTGGGCCCGCTCGCCATCGCCGCCGGCGAACCTCTCACCTACGAGTACATGCTGGGCTCGGGCACCAGGTCCTACCGCGTTGGAGTGCAGCAGCCCGTAACTGCAACGCTGTGCAGCGGCCCTGAATTCTCGGTATCGATTGCGTCCGAGATGCACATCGAAACCCTGCGCCTTCTGGAGGTGAAGGTCATCGGCGACGCCATGCGCGCGCAGATGCACTGCATGGTCAGGCTGGACGACGGTGATGTCGCCTACGCGATCAGTGAGAGCGCGCTTCGCCGGATGTCCGCCATCGAGCTGGAGAAGCATTTCCTGCCGCACGTCGCTGAAAAGCTGTCGCGGCTGCTGGCCCGGCAGATCGTTGCCGCGCGGCGCGGGAGGGCTGGGTGATGGCCGTCACGACCCAAACTGCAACCGTGTTCCACGGCGGCCGGCGCCGCTGGTTCTCGGTGGCCGCCGCGTGCCGCGCCGAAGCGTCGAGCATTGCCAACAGGTTTTGCAACTGCGAGCGCGGCGACGCAGTGACACCTCCCATGGACTGCCGCCTTCATGGAGACCCTGCGCGCCGCGAGCGTCTGGTCAACTGGTTGGCCGCCCGCGTACGCCGCCAGCGCCAGATCGAGCCAGTGGCTGCATCGGAGCCCGAGCAGCGCGCTCTGGCCGCGTGCCGCGAACTGGTCGCTGCGAGTACCGAGGTCAACCGCCTTTCGCGGATCATCGGCGAGAACCTTGGCGCGTGCCCATTAATGACGGATCCGATCGAGTACGGCCCGAAAGGCCCGGTCACGCACCTGTCGATGGCCTATGCCGCTGAGGATGTCGAGGACGACAGCGAGTGGGGTGGTACGCACAAAGAGTGGAATAGCCAGCATCTGCTGGACGACTGCCCGCATTGCATGGCCGCGCACCTTGCCGTTCAGGAGCGTAAGCAAGCGCGCCAGCGCCTGGGTAAGGCCAAGCGTGCGGTGACGATGATCGGGAGGGAAGTGTGAGCTACTGCTTAAAATATGCAGCTACAGCGACCACGAACGCGGCGAATGATACGAGGGCAGCGAACTGCGCAGCTCGTGCAGACGCACCTGATGTTTTAGCAGATTCTATCGCTGCCGCAGCCGACTCTTCCGCAGCGCTCACGCTTCGCTCGTTGAGGGCATGCTGCTTTCTCTCCAGCTCAGCCCGCTCCTCGCGCTCCGCGCGATCAATCCAGGCCGTTATCACCTGCCTGGTCGGGATGTGCCCCTCAATAAATAGCCGGTGCCGCGCCTCGGACAGTCCAATCCGGTCACATACATCCCACATCGGGTGCTCTCTTGGATCACTCATGAAATCTCTTGTCAAAATGAGAATCCTATCATGATGCGCCGCTCCCCCATGAAGCCCGGCACCGCGCCGATGAAGCGCCAGGCATTCGCGCGCGGCGAGCGCATCGAAGCCCGCGAGGTGACGAAGACCATCACCAAGGCCGCGCGCGAGAAGAAGCACAAGTGCGCGGTCCGCACCTGCCGCGCCGAGTTCGTCCGGCCGCAGTCGTTCGTGACCTGGTGCTCGCCCGAGTGCGGCACGGTGGTGGCGCTGGCGAAGGTCGCCAAACAGAAGGCGGCCACGGCCAAGGCCGAGCGCAAGGACCACCAGGCGAAGCTGGCCAAGTTCAAGCGCAAGGCCGACCACGTGGCCGACTGCCAGAAGGCCTTCAACGCCTGGGTGCGGTTTCGCGACCGGCTGCTGCCGTGCATCTGCTGCGGCCGCGCGGTGACCGGTGTCGACGGCCTGGGCGCCCACGGCTGGGATGCCGGCCACTACCGCAGCGTCGGCAGCGCGCCGCACCTGCGCTTCAACCCTAACAACGTCCACCGGCAGCTGGTGCAGTGCAACCGCTACGGCGCCGGCCGTGCGGTTGATTACCGCATCGGCCTGATCAAGCGCATCGGCCTGGTCGCCGTCGAGGCGCTCGAAGCCGACAACGAACCGCGCCACTACACGGTCGATCAGCTGATCGCCATGACCGCGCACTACCGCAAACTTTTAAAAGAACTGAAGGCGGCGGCCTGACGGCCGTTGCTCGACCAACCAAAACGGAAATGACATGAGCGCGTTTACACCTGAAGAACAAAAGCTGCTGATCCAGGCTGAATACAGCCAGTTCCTGCGCGAGAAGATCAAACTGGCCCAGCCGAAAGGCTTCGACGTGGCAATGGCCGAAATCAATCCCGCGCTCAAACCGCACACCCGCGACATCGTGTCTTGGGCGCTCGCCGGCGGCCAGCGCGCGATCTTCGCTTCGTTCGGCCTGCACAAGACGGCCACCAACATCGAGGTGATGCGCCTGCTGGGCATTCACCGGCCGGGCCTGCGGCTGATCGTCCTGCCGCTGGGCGTGCGCCAAGAGTTCGTGCTGGAGGCCGAAAAGCGCTTCATCGGCGCGTACGCTGTCAACCTGCAATTCATTCGCACCAGCGCCGAGGCAATCGACCCCAACGTCATCTACATGACGAATTACGAATCGGTCCGCGAGGGCAAGATCGACATCGGCCTTTTCCGCGCAGTGTCGCTGGACGAGGCGGCCGTGCTGCGCAGCTACGGCAGCAAGACGTTCCAGGAGTTCATGCCCATGTTCGAGGGCGTCGAGTTCAAGTTCGTCTACACGGCCACGCCGAGCCCAAACCGCTTCAAGGAACTGATCCACTACGCCGGCTTCCTGGGCGTGATGGACACGGGCCAGGCGCTTACCCGCTTCTTCCAGCGCGACAGCGAGAAGGCCGGCAACCTGACGCTGTACCCGCACAAGGAGCATGAATTCTGGCTCTGGGTAGCCAGCTGGGCGGTGTACATCCAGAAGCCAAGCGACCTGGGCCATTCGGACGAGGGCTACGTGCTGCCGCCGCTGGACCTGCAGGTGCACGAGCTGGCCAGCAACTACGAGGCGGCCGGCAACGAGAAGAACGGCCAAGGCCTGCTCGTGCCGAACGTAGCCATGGGCCTGTCCGCTGCCGCCGGAGAGAAGCGCGAGAGCATGGGCGCGCGCATCCAATGCGCTGTGGGCCTAGTGCTGGCGCGCCGGCCTGGTCAGCAAGTGATCGTATGGTGCGACCTGAATGACGAGCAGCGCGCCATCGAGCGCGCGCTGGCCTCCGCCGGCGTTACCGTGTCGTCGCTGGATGGTAGTCAGGATCCTGAATTGCGCGAGCGCCTGATGATGGACTGGCGCGAGCGCCGCACCGACGTGTTCCTGTCGAAAACCGTGATGTACGGCGCCGGTGTGAATCTGCAGCAGTGCGACTTCATGATCTACACCGGCATCGGCTTCAAGTTCGCGGATTTCATCCAGGGCGTGCACCGCATCTACCGCTTCGGCCAGGCCGGCGTGTGCAGCGTCCACCTGATCCACACGGAGGTCGAGCGCGCGGTGCTGGCCGCCCTGATGCAGAAGTGGCGCCAGCACGACGAGATGCAGGCCAAGATGGGCGAGATCATCCGTAGCTACGGCCTCGATCGCCTTTCGATGCAGGACTCGCTGGCCCGCACCATCGGCGTCGAGCGCCGCGCGGTGGCCGGCGAGCGCTTCGCCGTGGCGAACAACGACTGCGTGCTGGAGGCGATGGAGCTCCCTGAAAGTTCGGTGGGCATGATCATCACCAGCATCCCGTTCGCCAACCATTACGAATACACGCCCAGCTACAACGATTTCGGCCATACCCAGGACAACGACCACTTCTGGCGGCAGATGGACTTCCTCACGCCGCAGCTGCTGCGCATCTTGCAGCCGGGCCGCATCTACGCCTGCCACGTGAAGGACCGCATCAACTTCGGCAACGTGACCGGTGCCGGCGTGCCGACGGTGAGCCCATTCCACGCCGAGGCTCTGTTCCACGGCATCAAGCATGGCTTCGACTATATGGGGATGATCACGGTCGTGACCGACGTGGTGCGCGAGAACAATCAGACCTACCGCCTGGGCTACTCCGAGGTGTGCAAGGACGGCACGAAGATGGGCGTCGGCTCGCCCGAGTACATCCTGCTGTTCCACAAGCCGCAGTCGGACCGCTCGCGCGGCTACGCCGACGTGCCGGTCACGAAGGTCAAGCCGCAGTGCCTGGACGAGCAGGGCGGCGCTGTGCCGTTCGACCGCAAGCTCGCGCCGATCCCCTGTACCGGCTACAGCGTGGCGCGCTGGCAGGTCGATGCCCATGCGTTCTGGCGCTCGAGCGGCGACCGGCTGCTGAGCGCTGTAGAACTGGCCGCCTTCGGCCCGGCCAAGCTGGCCAAAGCGTTCACCGCCATGTCGCTGGACAACGTGTACAACTACGAGTACCACGTCGCCGTGGCGGAGGCCATGCTGGCGAACAAGACGCTGCCGGCCACGCACATGAGCCTGGCGCCGGGCAGCGCCGATCCGATGGTGTGGCACGACATCGTGCGCATGCGCACCTTGAACGGCGAGCAGTCCGCGCGCGCTGTCGAGAATCACGTGTGCCCGTTCCAGATCGATATCGTGGATCGGCTGGTCAACCGCTACACCAACGCCGGCGAGGTCGTCTACGACCCATTCTGTGGCTTGGGCACGGTGCCAGTGCGCGCGATGAAGCTGGGCCGTCGTGGCGCTGGATCCGAATTGAACGGCGCGTACTTCGCCGACCAGGTGCACTACTGCCAGGCGATGGAGAAACAGCTCAGCGTGCCCACGCTGTTCGATATGGAAGCCATGGACGGGGAGAATGGATTATGACGCGCCGTCGAGCACTGACCGATGACCAGGTCCGCGCGATCCGCGAGGCCCACAAGCCTGGCGTGCGCGGTGCCGGGTACCGCGAATTGGCGCGCCGCTTTGGCGTGGCCGAATCCACCGTACGTGATGCGCTGACCGGGCGCAGCGCCTATGTTGCTGGAGTTGCGGAGGCGCGGCCGTGAACTATTTCGAGCACCATATTGGCGACTATGACAAGAACACCTCGCACCTGACAGCGTGCGAGGATGGCATCTACTGCCGCATGATCCGGCGCTATCTCGACAAGGAGGTGCCGCTCGACCTGGACGTAGAAGAAATAAAACGCGTGGTGCGCGCGCGCAGTCGTGAAGAAAAAAAATCTGTCGATGCGATTCTCAAGGAATTTTTTTTCCTCGACACCGACGGCTGGCATCACAAAACTTGCGACGAAATTATCGCGGTCTACCAGGCCGGTGAGCCTGAGCGCGAGGCGAGAAAAGCGAACGAGGAAACTCGCGTAAAGCGGCATAGAGACGAGCGCGCAAGCCTGTTTGCCACTCTCACGGCCGCCGGGCAGCACGCCGCCTGGAACATTGGAATCAGGGAATTGAGGGCGCTGGTGAAGGCGTTGCAGGAGCCGAAAACACCGGAACCTGAAACGCCACCTGTAACGGCACCTGCAACGCCTGCAACGGCTACCCAAACACCAATACCCACTACCCATACACCAATATCTATAACTTCTTTGTCGGCGCTTCGCCCCGACGAGGCGGCAGGCGATGACGACCAAGGTGGTGATGAGGGCAAGGAACGCCGCAAGCAGCGCCGCAGCACGCCCGAAGACGAGGCGTGTGCGCGCTGGCTGTTCGGCCGCATCCTGGCGAACAACCCGGGTCACAAACCTCCCAGCTTCGAGGCATGGTCGGACGACGTGCGGTTGATGCGCGAACGTGACCGCCGCACCCACCGCGAGATCTGCGAGCTGTTCAGCTGGGCTCAGGACGACGAATTTTGGAAGGCCAACGTGCTCTGCCCCGCGAAGCTGCGGGACAAGTGGGACCAACTGACGATCAAACGCGGCACGCCGCAGAAAGGCACGAAACATGGAAACTTCTCCGCGCAGGATTACCGGGCAGGGGTTAGCGCTGATGGCAAATTCTGACCGCCGGCCGCGCCACATGAGCGCCATCCTCGAAACCTGCGCGCAACACGGCGAGTACACGTCGCTTTTGCTGCCAGGCGGCTGGTCTGGCTGCGTCAAGTGCGAGCACGCGGCCGAGGCGGCGGCTACGGCAGCCGCACAGGCCTCCTGGCAGGCCGAACTGCGCAACCGGGCATGGGAGTTGAGGCTGGGGCGCGCAGCGATCCCTGAGCGCTTCTCAGACCGCCGGCTGGGCACGTACGTACCGACCTGCGATGAGGCCGAGAAGGCGCTGCGCATGGTCACCCGGTACGCAGACAATTTCGCCGCAGTGCGCAAGGCCGGCGCCTGCCTGATCCTTTGCGGTGACGTCGGTACCGGGAAAACCCACCTGGCCGTCGGCGTCGCGCACGTGGTGCTGGAGCAGGGCGGCCAGGCCGTCTTCACGTCGGTGATGCGCGCGGTCCGGTCCGTGAAAGAGACCTACGCCAAGGGCAACCCGAAGACCGAAGCGCAGGCGATCGCCGACCTGGTCGAACCGGACCTGCTGATCCTCGACGAGGTGGGCGTGCAGCACGGCAGCGACACCGAAAAGCTGGTGCTGTTCGAGATCATCAACGGCCGCTACGAGGCGGGCCGGCCGACGATCGTGATCAGCAACCTGGCGATCAAGCTGCTCGAGGAATACCTCGGCGCGCGCGCCTTCGACCGATTGCGCGAAGGCGGCGGGCAGCTGGTGGTGTGCGACTGGGAATCGTACCGATCGCGGCGGGCTGCCTGATGGGCGCGCGCCAGACCTTCGTCGCCAACCCGCTCGACGTGCTGGCCGCGAAGCGCCTCATCGAGCCGGAGGACGCGGACAAAATTGCGATGCTGGTGCTGATCGCGCTCGACGCCGCTAAGCGCGGCCAGGCGCCGGCATCGCTGGCCAACACGCTGACCGAACACCTGCTGACCAGCGCGGCCATCTGGTCCCAGCAGGGCAACCGTCGGCTGTACGACAAGTCGGTGTTGGCGTGGACGGCGCTGCGGAAGGCCTGCGCCAGGCCAACCGCGCTGCTCGACTTGACCACCGGCGAGTACGCGGCGATCAGGCTCTCAATTGCGTACTACGTCCGGGCGCTGCCGAAGCTCGAAGTCGGCGTGCTGGCAGTGGCTCACGACAAGGCGCTGCGGCAGTTGCGGGAGTGAAACTGCGGCCATCAAGAAATGGTTCGTCAGGAATTGCAACACTTTGCCACTCTGCCAATTGTTTTCGATTTTTCCGTGTGTTAACGTTCCGCCGTTGCCACGGGAGAACACACATGGGTTATGCAGATCGGTTCGTAATGAGTTTGGGCGCCAGCACGTTGCAGGACGACGCGCAGCACCACGCGGCAGAACCACTGGCAGCTGCTGCCCTAGCCGACCTGACCGGCGCTGGCTTCGGCGCGCTACTGACCCGCGTGAAGTACGCCGACGGCTCGATCAGCAAGACCTTCGAGTCCGGCACGCAGAATCTGGCGCAGCTGCTGCGCATCTGGGCCAATCGCGTGACCGAGAAAGGCCGCGAGCGCAAGTGGGTGAAGGAGGGCACCGAGTGGGACGTGCGTGCCGCCCTGACCCTGTACCGCCGCGTGGCCGAGCGCTCGCTGGCCTACTGGCTTGACGGGAAGTGCGGCACCTGTCACGGCACCGGCACGGCCAGCCGGATGATCTGCCAGTCGTGTAAGGGCAGCGGCCGAGGCGATATCGGCGGCGGTGGCTTCGAACGCGAGAAGGCGCTGGACATGGTCAGCGAGCTGGAAGGCCTGCTTCAAGCACACAACGCCCGTTCAGCCGCTTTGCTCAGATAGCTCGACCCGTGGTGGGAAGAAATCGGCCAATTCAGGCCTGATCATATTCCCCAGATTGGCGCGGGTTAATTCGGTGAAAGAGATGTCTCGGTTTTCAAATTCGCGCGCCGACACCACCAGGTAAGCTTCAATTTTTTCATTGCGCAGATCCAATACGGCGGCAATTAGAAAGTCATAACCGGTAGCGACTCGCTTATTGATTCGCCACCGGTGATAACCCCACTTTTTGTCCAGGGCGCAGCGCACCACGCGAATCGATGCGGTGACCGCGTCGTTTATTCGAAGGGTGTGCGGTATTTTGGTTGCTTGCCACGTGCCGCCCGCCGCAATAATGGCACCCTTCACACTGTCGAGGAAGTCGGCCTTTATCGAGAGCGTGCGGGTGCGGGTAACGATGGCTTCTGCATTGAATGGCCCCGGAATCCCTGCCAGTGCATACGCGGCGTAGATTGACCCGAAGCGACGGCAGAAGAGTTGGCAGGCAGGCCCTTCTGGATCTCGGTCAATCAAGGCACTGGTTATCCCTCCGTGGGCCTTGTAAATTCGCTGCAAGGTCTGCATGAGCTCCTCGGTGGTGTATTGATAATTTCGGTTACTCCGTTCGATGCGTGCGGCATGGAAGAGCTGCAAAGGCACAATTGGCGGGAAAGCTGCATCGCAACGGACCCACAGCGCCGGCGGATTCCTGACTGCGGTCTTTCGCAGCTTGTAGGAACCCTTGTTGAATATAAGGTTGCCGATGTATTTCTCGTTGCGGATCATTCCCCGAATGAGCGCGCCGGTCCACAGCCGACCAGATTCGGATGCGACGTTCTGCTCGTTGAGGAAGATGGCGATACGTCGATCTCCGACTTTGTCGATGGCGTACCAGTGAAATATTAGATTAACAACCTCGATTTCGTGCTTGGGCCCAGGCACCAGGACTACCCGGTGCGTCTGAACCGCCTTCCATTCGCCTTTTTCCATGATGCGGATGAATTCGCCATTCGAATCGAGTAGCGCTCGGCGCAGGCCGTATCCAGCCATACCACCCAGTTTGTATCCCATCTTGATGATGCGGCACTGGGCAAGGAATACTTTAGAGGACAGCTCGCGACTGTAATCCGCCGCTGCTATTCGTTTCATCGCTTTGATGATCGAGGTGTAGGGCGAATCATCATTTTGGAAGGCCTCTGTGCAGTAGGTGACCTGCACTCCATTCAGCCGGCAGATGTACTCGTAATGAGCGCTTTCATCGACGTCTTGGAACCGACCCCACCGACTCACGTCGTAGACCAGAATGCATGTGAAATCGTCTTTCGACTGCACGTCAGCAAGCAGTTGTTGCAGCCCCGGCCGTCCGCGCATTGTGAGACCACTCTTTCCCGCGTCTTCATAAACTGCCACGATCGTTATCTGCTGCTCCGCTGCATATTCCTGGATGCGTTGCATCTGGTTCGCCGTGGAGTAGGTTTGTCGTTCCGTTGACATTCGCACATAGGCCGCAGCTCGACGAAGCGGCGACAGGATAGTAGTTTCCAGCAAACCGCTCATCATTTTTCTCCGGTGGAATCATGGGGTAGCAGCGACAGGATAACTCTTTCAGCGGACGCGTCAGGAATCTTAGGGCAAGCTCGATCGGCACGTCGTTGTCGGAGAGCAGCGCGGCGGCAAATGTGATGCTGTGCGTGGGCACTAAGCTCCGAGCGACGAGGCAGAGGGCGATGTGGTTTTTCATTCGATTACTTTACCGGCCGTTGGCCTGCTGGCATTGAGAATTATCAACTTCGGCTTCGCACGTGAGAAGGCGTTGCATACTGTCAGCGAACTGGGAGGACTGCTCCAGGCGCACAATGCGCGCTCAGCAGCGCTGCTTTGGTGATGCCGGACTCTAGAATGCGTCTGCTTTGCATCGATAAGCCGACAGCTATTGGTTCTGATTGTTGTGGTAACGTATGCGACCAAAACAAGTTGACCGTATATGATGACATTTTTTGAAACCTCTGAGGTAAAGGATAGGCTTAGCAGTTTGGTGATCGCCCTTCAGGCGCTAGGGCGTGCAGCACATCCGTCGTCTAAAGCGGCGGCAGAAGCGCATCAAGCAGCCCGAATCTTTATCGAGAATGGTGAGCTGTTCGACCGTTATTGTCAGCACTCCATCATTAGATATGGGCAGATACTGCAGCAATTACGAGTAGATCTTGGAGATCCAGAGAAACTGAACGTTCAATTATGTATCGCGTTCTTTTATACCTTTGTAGCTGAACTTGATTTGTCCACGAGCGGTGAAATTCGAGAGGAACTGCGCGCTTTTAAATATTATGTGGAGTCTAATTCTTCGGTTTTTGAACAGAAGGCAAAAACCTTAATAGAGATGGCACAAGTAGGCTTGCCAGTCGCGTTGATGAAACAGATTCTCAATGACGCGCGCGTTGGCGACCTGAGGTCGGTCCCCGATATAGCGCAAAGGGTATCTGATCAGGTTGCTGGCTGGAAAATAGATCTCGATGAAAAATTGAAGACGGTTGAAGATTTAAGACAGACACTCACCGAGCAGCGCGATCATTTCAATTTCGTTGGTCTGTTTAGCGGATTCAATGATCTGTCGATTGCAAAAAAAGGTGAACTGAAGAATGCAAGAATTATGATGTGGATTTTGGGGCTGCTAATGACAGTCCCGTTATTCATCGATGCGATATTCCTATATGCCCACGTTGATAAGTTGGACACCATAAGCCCTATGCTACTTGGGGCGTTTTCACTACTGACGTTCAGCGTGACCTTCATATTTGGTTATTTTTATCGAATTTTTTTAAAGAGTTCACAGACGTGCAAAGCGCAGCTGCTGCAAATCGAGTTCCGCAAAACGCTCTGCCAGTTTATCCAGCCTTACGTATCCTATGCAAGTGAATTGAAAAACAAGGAGGCATTGGCAAAATTTGAATCGATCGTCTTTTCCCCACTTTCCTTCTCCGAGGAGAGTAACGTTTCGATGTTTGAAGGGCTGGAGCAGCTTACTGGTCTTGTTGCTGCAGTGCGTCGCAAAGATTCTGACTGATTTAGCCTGACCGTAGACGCTTGGAATTTTTTGCTGTATAATAAATCCACACACTTCATGCACTCGTAATGATCGCTCCGGCGGCAACGATAGCAGGGATTTGCAAGTAGGCCAGCCGATGTGCTTTCGCTCGCGTGTATGTACCGCTCACCGTGCAGATAGCACAGGAGCGAACCCTAGCCACCCATGAGGTGGCTTTTTCTTGTCGAAAAGCTACTCGAAAAGTTCCTCTTGTGATAATATTGTTTTCACAATAAAACTATTCGGGAATCTCATGCTTAAAAAAATTTGTGGCGGAATTGCTCTGGCAGCCGCACTTGCTCTTAATCCTGTCCAGGCGGCAGACTTCAAATTCGATTTTGGAGCAGCTTTTTATCTCGATGAGGAGCAAGGCGTACCCAAGTATTTGGTTCAGGGGTCTTTTATCTTCTCCGCGCAAGAGTACGGTGCTGTTTGGAATTCCGTGAGAAATGCTGAGGTCTTCATCAACGGTCGTCGCCTGGATATCGGTGACCTCTCCGTCGAATTACAGCAACACACAACATATTTCGGGCTCATGAGCGTTGCGAGTGCAACCGTGCCTGGACAAGAATTTTTTGGCATGTCAGTGTTCCCCTGGGGCGATATACTTGCCGTTGGAGTAAATGTGCCTTCACTACAGCTTTCTGATGGCACCACCCTTGCACATGGAGGGATAACTCCATTAATCGAAGTGTCACCCGTGCCGGAGCCGAGCAGCCTCGCCATGATGCTCGGTGGTCTTTGCGCCATAGGCGCCATGGCACGCCGTCGCCGCAAGCTGTAGATTGCGGAGGTAACCACCGCGAACCCACACAAGCCCGCCAAGTTGCGGGCTTTTTTTATCCCCGCGTCCGGAAAGCGAGGCGGCCATGCCCGACACCACCCGCCCGCCGAAGGAGCTCGTCCGCGAGTACCTGGAGCGCCGCACGCACGCGCCACTGGAGCCGCCGCCGACGCTTGATGAGATCCGGCGCCTACTGGGCTGGCATCTGCTGCCGCCCGCGCGCCAGCCGGACCGCGACGAACGAGATTGAACGTGCAGGCCACGACACGCTGGCTGCCAAGGAGGTGCATCATGAAGTAGCGCAATCCACTCCCAGAGGAACACCGCGAGCCGCTGCGTCGGCTTGCTGCGTCGAAGCGCCACGAAAGCGCGCACGGGTAAAAAACCGGCTGAAGAGTTCCGGAGCACCCGCCCGGAGACACTCAGGGGACGCCACCATGCACACCGAGAATTTGCGGCCTTCGGGTCACCAACAGCCAGGCGCCGCCCACGTGGCCGCGTGCTCAACTGGCGCCAGGACGCTGTAACCTGGCGTACCGCTTTGGTATTCCTTCAGCGCAAGTTAGCTCAGGTCTTTTTTCCGGCCGCCCGTGCGGAGCACGTTTAGTATCCTCAGCTGCCTCGCATTTGCGTGTAGTTGTCTAAGGCGATGATAAAGGGGGGATTCTGCAGCGCCCACATTCTGTTTCTGATCCTTTTCAACCGCGAGAAGAAATTCCGATTCAGCTACGGTTAGTCCCAGCAGGGTTTCGTAGCCTTCTGGTGTGGTCGAAAGCGCTTTGTTAGATTGAAGCGCTGTGCGCTCAATTTCCTCGAGATTAAGCATTTTCAGTGTCCCGATATAATTTGATATTGTCATTAAACGATATCAAAAAAACCTTAATCTGTCTCGAGTGCATGATTAAAGTTGTAGCTTGCCGGAGACGCTTTTCCGCACTGCGTTTGCTCAAGAGACGTTGCAGGCACGGCGGGTATCCGCCAGGCTCTAACCGTCCATTTCAAGCCCGTAGAGCAGGGCAAACCGGGTTGCCTTAATGCCGTCATCTTCCTCAATACGCAGGCGGATGGGCTGCGTCTAAAGCTTCCTTTTAATTTCTCCTGACTTCGCTCTGCTGTAGGTAGAACCGCTCGAGCCTTGCCTCTAAGTGACGGTGCTTCAATTGTCCAATGAGTAACATGTCGCCAGGGTCTAATTGTTGCGGGTCTTGTCCGCTGATAGAAAGCATGAAGTTACTTTCAGCCATAGTAAGACCTGTCAGCACTTCCTCCCCGCCGATGTCTAACTGTATTGCGCCAGTCGCTCGAAGACGTATTCTGGCCAGATAGTTAATTTTAAGCATATCGATTCAATTGGTGCATGGGAGTCATAATCTTGCGCTTTCCAGCATGATGAACTTTGACTTGCATCAAAGATACCTGCCAACGCACTCCAGCGGCAGGGCTTGCAAAAGCGGGTGCAGATCGCCGACGAAACATGACCAGGTGGGTCCGGCCGCCGGACGCAGAACATCGCTCCCTGCGGCCCCAGCCTGGAGCGGGCGGCGACACTTACCTCCGGTCATCCGACTTGTGGAGGTGAATATGCACCACCTTGTCGGAGGCGAAGTAGAACTTGTCACCGTCATCCATTATGTACGCGGTATCGCCAAGGTGTTCGATTTTACCGATGCGTGTCTGCCCGTCTAAAAAAGTTACGGACCAGACCAAGTGAGAGCCTGCGCTCCCACTAGCCGCGTCCGCAATTACGTAAGCCAAAAAATCGCCCATTTGCCGCTTTCTAAGAATGTACCGTTATTTAACCAGAGAGCTTCTTCGTGAACTGTTACCGGCATCACACTAACAACGACGTGCTGGGCGCTCCGAAGAGCTGGGACCAGGCGCAGCTATCATGCGGCACCTTGCCCATCACCCGAACCGAGTGCGAAGGCATCCCCGCCGTGGTGAGCTACTGGAAGCCATCCGAGAACGAGCTGGCCATCCTGGTCGCCGGCGGATCGATCGCGCTGTGGGTGATCGGCTCGACCATGCCGCCGGTGATGCTGGCGGTGGACGCTCAATAGGGTAGGGAACAGAAACAGAGGTAGCCATGGGGCGCAAGTCATCCCTGACAGAAAAGCAGTGGTCGGAGATTGAGCGACGCCTCCTCGCAGGGGAGAAGGGTCGAGCACTGGCCCGCGAGTTCGACATCTCCGAAGCCGCCATTCGCAAGCGCTGTGGTGCGCAGACTAAACAGGTAAAAGATGTTGCAAATCAATTGGTTGCAGCAGAGACAGCCTTCCGCGCACTTCCGATTAGTGCGCAAATTCAGGCGCGCACCTTAGCCGACGAACTCAAGGAAATCTCAATGCACCTGGCCGGCGCTGCACGATATGGCGCTGCGACCGCGCACCGGTTGTCAGGCATTGCCCACGCCAAGGTCAACGAGATCGACGACGCCAAGCCGATGGACGATGCGAGCCGCGTTGCCTTGAGCGACATCGGCGCGCTCACCCGACTGGCCAACGGCGCCGCCGAGATCGGCCTCGACCTGATCAAGGCCACCAAGGACATCAAGCCCGAAGACGACAAGCCGACACCGGTGCAGATCGTGATCGGCGTTAAGGACGCCGCGCGGCATGACGACACCAGCTCTCGAACTGAACATCCCCCAGGCGAACTTCCTCAACCTGCCGCATAAGTACAAGGCCTACGTGGCCGGGTTCGGCTCGGGCAAGACGTTCGTCGGCTGCGTGGGCATCTGCATGCACTTCTGGCAGTGGCCGGGCATCAGCCAGGGCTACTTCGCGCCGACCTATCCGCAGATTCGCGACATCTTCTATCCCACGATGGAAGAGGTGGCCTATGCGATGGGCTTGAAGATCAAGGTCAAGCAGGGCGACCACGAGGTCGAGGTGTACGAGGGCCGGCTGTATCGCGGCACGGTCATCTGCCGCTCGATGGAGAAGCCGGAGACCATCGTGGGCTTCAAGATCGGCCATGCGCTGATCGACGAGCTCGACGTGATGCCGATGAAGAAGGCCGAGACGGCCTGGCGCAAGATCATCGCCCGGATGCGTTACAACGTGCCGGGCCTGCTCAACGGCATTGACGTGACGACCACGCCAGAGGGCTTCAAGTTCGTCTACGCGCAGTTCGTGAAGGCGGTGCGGGACAAACCCGAGCTGGCGGCACTGTACGGCCTGATCCAGGCCAGCACGTTCGACAACGAGCTCAACCTGCCGGCGGACTACATTCCGTCGCTGCTGGCCAGCTACCCGCCGGCGCTGATCGACGCTTACCTACGCGGCAAGTTCACCAACTTGACCAGCGGTTCGGTCTATCCCGACTTCGACCGGATCAAGAACCGCAGCACCGCGATCATCCTGCCGGGCGAGCCGCTCCAGGTGGGCCTCGACTTCAACGTGCAGAACATGACCGCCTGCATCAACGTAGTCCGCGAGGGCATGCCGCTGACGCTGGCCGAGCGTGTGAAGGTGCGAGACACGCCGGCCATGGCCCGGATCCTGAAGGAAGACTTCAAGGACAAAGGCCACCAGGTCAAGATTTACCCGGATGCCTCCGGGCAGAACACCAGCAGCAAGAACGCCAGCGAATCGGATCTGTCGATCCTCCGCGCGGCCGGCTTCCAGCTGGAAGTGAACCATACCAACCCGGCCGTGAAGGACCGGGTCAACGCCTACAACGCGATGATCCTGAACGCCGCCGGCGAGCGGCAGTGGAAGATCAACACCGACCTGTGCCCGACGACCACCGAGGCGCTCGAGCAGCAGGTCTGGGGTGCCGACGGCCAGCCTGACAAGAAATCCGGTCACGACCACCCGAACGACGCCAACGGCTACTTCATCGTGAAGCGGTACCCGATTGTGAAGCGCGAGACCACCGTGGCCCCGCTGCGCATGTAACAGCAAGGATTCCCATGACCCACCCAGTACGCAAACGCTCGCCCGAGGCCGAATTGCTGAACGAGCATTGCGCCCTGATCGATGCACTGCTGGGCGGCACCAAGGCCATGCGTGCCGCCGGCGAGCTGTACCTGCCGAAGTGGCCCGCCGAGGACGGCGATTCGCACAAGACGCGCCTGGCCGTGGCAACGCTGTTCCCGGCCTACCAGCGCACCATCGAAGTGCTGGGCTCCAAGCCTTTCAGCAAGCCGGTCACGCTGGGCAAGGACGTGCCGACCAAGCTGCAGCCGTGGCTCGAAGACGTAGACCGCCAGGGCCGCAACCTGCATGCCTTCCTCGCGGAGGTGGGCCAGGAGGCGTTGGGCTATGGTTTCTCGGGCATTCTGGTGGACTACCCGCCGACCCAAGACAAGGACGGCAAGGCGCTGTATGTGACTAAGGCGGATGAGGAGGCTGCTGCCGTAAGGCCGTACTTCGTGCAGATCCACCCGAAGAACATCCTGGGCTGGTTGACCGATAAGGATGGGCTCAAGCAGCTGCGGCTGCTGGAAACCGCCACGGAAGACGACGGCGACTTCGCGACGAAGGAAGTCGAACAGGTCCGCGTGCTGACGCGCGGCGCCTGGGCAACGTGGCGCAAGGTCGAAGGCGGCAACAAGCAAGACGACTGGGCGCCGCATGAAAGCGGTGCAACCACCATCAAGAGCATCCCCTTCGTGCCGGTCTACGGCAACCGCCTGGGCTTCATGCGCGCCCGGCCGGCGCTGCTCGAGTTGGCCTACGCCAATGTCGAGCACTGGCAGAGCAAGAGCGACCAACAGAACATCCTGCACGTCGCGCGCGTGCCGATCCTGTTCGGCAAGGGTCTGGATGCCGACACCTCCGTCACGGTGGGTACCGGCACCATGATCAAGAGCGACCGTCCCGACGCTGACCTCAAATTTGTGGAGCACAGCGGCGCCGCCATCGACGCAGGCCGCATGTCGATTCTCGATCTCGAGGACCGCATGCGTCAGGCCGGTGCCGAGCTTCTGGTGATCAAGCCGGGCAATGTCACCGAGACCCAGACACTGGCCGACAACGAGCAGGGCGCCTGCGCGCTGCAGAAGGTCGCCGAGAACATCGAAGATTCGGGCGACCAAGCGTTGCAGTTCATGGCCGAATGGGTGGGCGAGGCGCAGGGCGGCCACATCACCGTGTTCAAGGACTTCGGCGCCGCGACCCTGGCCGAGGCCAGCGCGGAGCTGCTGCTGAAGGTCAACCAGGCTGGCAAGCTGTCCAACGAATCGCTTTACGGCGAGTTGCAGCGGCGCGGCATCATCCGTCCCGACGCTGTCTGGGCGGACGAGCAGGAGCGCATCGACGCGCAGGGCCCGCCCCCCGGCACGATGGTGGACCCGCTGCCCGAGCCGAAGCCAAAGCCGAAAGCTGACCCCGAGGCACCATGATCGATCCGCTGCTCGACCACACCGTCCGCCACCAGGTGAACATGACCCAGTACGGCAATTACGTGCTGGCGAAAATGATCAGGATCCTGAACCTGTCCGATGCTGACCTGATGGCTGCCGTGAATGCGGCGCTGGTGGACCTCGACCCGGAATCGTTTAAGGTGCAGCGGCTCGACGAGCTGCTAGCCAGCGTGCGCGAACTGAATACCCAGGCATATGCCACGCTGCACGGCGCCATGCAGGAAGAGCTGCGCGCCTATGTCGAGTACGAGGGCCAGTTCCAGTACGACCTGTATAAGCAGGTAGTGCCAGGCACGTTCAGCATTGCCAGCGTGGTACCGGAGCAGGTCTACGCGGCGGCCATGGCGCAGCCGATGCAAGGACGCTTGCTCAAGGACTGGGCCGCGAACCTGTCGGCCAGCCGGCTGCAGCGCGTCAAGGACACCATTGCCGTGGGCTACACCCAGGGCAAGACGACCGCCGACATCGTGCGCGAGATTCGCGGCACGCGCGCCCTGAACTACGCCGACGGCCTGCTCGATGCCAGTCGCCGCGAAGTTGATGCGGTGGTGCGCACGGCGCTGAGCCATACTGCGCAGATCACGCGCACGCGGTTCACGCAGGAGAACGACGATATCCTCGGCGACGAGATGTGGGTGAGCACCCTCGACGGCCGCACTAGCCCCGAGTGCCGTGCCCGGGACCATAAGCTGTATTCGAAGATCGAGCACAAGCCGGTGGGCCATGATCTACCCTGGCGCTCCGGCCCAGGCCGCATCCACTGGTGCTGCCGCTCGTCATCGATTGCGCTGCTCAAGGGCCAGAAGTCGCTGTACGGATCCCGCTCTGCCGCCGGCGGCCCGGTCGATGCGAACCTGACCTATTCGGACTGGTTCAAGCAGCAAAAAGCCGAGGTCCAGGACCAGGTACTTGGCCCGGCGCGCGGAGACCTGTACCGCGCAGGCAAGTTCGAAGTCAAGGACTTCACGAACGACAAGGGCCGCATGGCCTCGCTCAAGGAATTGCGAGAGCGTGATGCCGCAGCCTTCGCGCAGTGATATCATGCGCGGATGACCTTACACCTTGTTCCCGCCGCGGCAGCACCTGAGAAGCCAAAGCTGCGTAGCGCCCGCGCCAGCAAGCCGGCCGACATGCTTCAGTGCCCGCGCTGCCATGGGCGCGAATTCATCGAGACGGTGATCGGCGCCATGCTCCAGGCGCGCAAACTGAAGGGCGGCACCCGGCAGGTCATCTGCGTGGGCTGCTTGCTCAAAGGGGAAAGGGTAGTCATTGCTTAGACTCCTCCGTGCTTGCTATCCTGCTAGACTGCGCTCATCAAATTTATAGGTGAGCAAAGTGACAGCTGAACAAATTCAAGCAATTGAGGATTTTTACAAAGCAACCGATAGGCTCCGTGCGCTTAACGTCATAAGATCGGACCGCTTCCTCGGGGATATTGCCGAATTTCTTGTTGCTTCAAAACTGCAGCTTAAGTTGACCGACAATAAGCGAGAGCGTGGCTATGATGGTACTTCGGATAATACCAAGATTGAGGTCAAGTACAACGGCGGATCGAGCAACACCGTAAATTGCGGCCGACCGGAGAGTTATGATGAGTTGGTTGTAGTTCTAGGGCCGAAAAGTGCATTGCGCGACAAGAGCCTCTCCGATCCGTATTTGTTTTATCGCATCCCAACTTCGGTGGTGGCCCTGAAGGCTCGTCACGCTGATGGCGTACTCCGTTTCACGAAGGGTGATCTGAAGAGGGAGTATCTCCTCATTGAGGCGGATGACTTGACCATCGAGTAAGCCCACCATCTGCACCCCATCAAACCGCCCACGAGGCGGTTTTTTTATGCCCGGACCACATGCACACAGCCATCACCTTCATCTGCTGGCTGTGGGCCGGCTGGGTCGCATTCAACCTGCTTATGGTTGCGCTGGCCGCCACGGTGCTGCCAGTGCACCAAGCGCACTGCGACGGCTTCCGCGCGCGGCTGCCGACCTGGTTGCCGTCGCTGCTCACCGCCGATGAAATTGCCGCGGTGATTTCGCATGAGCACGGCCATCGGCACCACCTGCACGTATGGACTGTAATGGTCTAATTTGCCTGGACACCTCAATAGGTGGAAAATCCACCACCTGAGGAGTTAAAGCATGACAACAAGAAAACGCAAAACATTCGATCCGAGCCTGAAGCTGGAAGTGGTCAGGAT